>Ga0209581_1000007_pt1 | contig 943862 bp, 837 predicted proteins | sample Coa_R2_FD_187160 | JGI IMG/M metagenome (GOLD analysis project Ga0209581, IMG submission 187160) | Surface soil microbial communities from Centralia Pennsylvania, which are recovering from an underground coalmine fire - Coalmine... | ecosystem: Environmental > Terrestrial > Soil > Unclassified... | reverse complement strand
AGATTCTCCAGCAGCGTTGGCAGCCGGGCGCGCGCGAAGCCCTGCTCGCCACAAGCGAGGCAGCTTTCGGCGAGGGCAGGCAGCAGAACGATTTTAGAGAAATGCTGGCAGGCTGGACAAAGCCGCTCCTGATTCTCTGGGGAGATGTCGATGCTGTCATCCCCATTGCCCATGCCAGAGCAGCCGGTCAGGGCCGCGTCGAGGTTTTCGCAGGCTGCGGCCACTGCCCGCATATTGAACGCGCCGAAGCGTTTAACCAGGCGCTACTGGCGTTTCTGAGTGAAGGGACGCTTTCGCGTTAATAGATTTTGAGGAGAGTGGAATGAATATTCGCAAAGCTGACCATGTGGCCCTGCTTGTGAAGGATGTCGAGCGTTCGCGCTGGTTCTATGCGCAGGTGTTGGGAATGCAGGAGATTCCCCGCCCCAAGAACTTTGATTTTCCTGGAGCCTGGTTTACCAGGAACGATTTTCAGATTCACCTGATCGGTGAGCAGGTTGAAGGGCGCACGAAGGTCACGCACCCAGGATATTCCCCTGATGAACTGGCGCTTGGGCGCGCAACGCATCTTGCCTTCGAGGTGGATGACCTGGAAGCAGCCATGCAACACCTGCGTGAGCAGGGTGTAGAGATCGCTGGCGGGCCGCGACCGCGTGGCGATGGGGTTCAGCAAATGTATATTTGCGATCCAGATGACTATGTCATCGAACTCTTCGTCTGGGCATCCTGAAGAAGAGAAGCACTCCACCATTTATTCCTGGTGGTATTTCACGCGACGTTTCGTAGCAAACTTCGGAAAGGAAGAGTTATGAAGCCATCACGTTTCCGCTATTTTCTCGCTCAAAGCGTCGATGAGGCTGCTCAACTCCTCGACGAGCAGGGCGAGGACGCGCGCGTCCTCGCCGGAGGCCAGAGCCTGATGCCCATGCTGAACCTGCGCCTGGCACGGCCCTCCGCACTGATTGATCTTAATGAGATTTCCTCGCTCGCCTATGTTCGTCCCTGGGATGGCGGCCTCGCCCTGGGCGCGATGACCCGTGATGCAGACCTGGAGCGCAACTCGCTTGCTGCCAAACGCCTGCCACTGCTAATTGAGGCCGCCCGTCATGTTGGCCATCCCGCCATTCGTAATCGAAGTACTGTAGGGGGCAGCGTTGCGCATGCTGACCCAGCAGCGGAACTGCCCGCCGTTTTGCTGGCCCTGGATGCCGAGATGGAGGTGCATAGCGCATCCGGCAGCCGTACCATCGCTGCCAGGGATTTTTACCAGGGGCCATTTCAAACCAGTATGCAGCATGGCGAAATACTGACAGAGGTGCGCGTGCCGGGTTTGCCGCCACGCAGCGGCAGCGCATTTTTAGAATTTGCGCGCCGCGAGGGGGATTACGCGCTGGCAGGGGTTGCCGCCGTCGTCTCCCTGGATGAAGATGGCACGATTGCCTCGGCCCGGCTTGGTCTGTGCAGTGTGGGGCAGACGCCAGTGCGAGCCAGCGCCGCCGAAGCATTGCTCAAGGGCAGACGTCCTGAACGTGAGGCCTGGCGGGACGCTGCCGGGGCGGTTGTGAACGCATTGAACGAGCCTCCTTCGGATATTCATGGCTCCGCCGACTATCGCCGCCACCTGGCAGGCGTTTTAACGCAACGTGCTTTAGTCCTCGCCGCCGAGCGCGCAGAAAGGAACCGCTAAATGGAAGACGAGTTCATGCCGGTACGTATTTCTGTTAATGGCGCTACCCACCGCCTCTTTGTCGAACCGCGCCGCACGCTGCTGGATGTCATTCGCGAAGATATCGGGCTGACGGGAACAAACGCAGGCTGCGAGCATGGAAGCTGCGGCGCATGTACCGTATTGCTGGACGGGAAAAGCGTGCGCGCTTGCCTGTTGCTCGCTGTTCAGGCCAACAATCACGAGGTGATGACGGTCGAGGGGCTGGCGCAGAACGGCCAGATGCATCCCTTGCAGCAAGCCTTCTGGGAGAAGCAAGGCCTCCAATGTGGATTCTGCACGCCCGGTTTCCTTATGACTGCGTATGAACTGCTGCAACAGAATCCCGACCCAAGTGAAGAGGAGATTCGCTCTGCTCTTTCTGGCAATATTTGTCGCTGTACAGGCTATGAGCATATTGTTGACGCGATTCGCCTCGCCGCCCAAAGCATGCGAGAGCAAGCAGCAGCCGCCACCTCATCAGGAACGACGGCTTGAATCATGGAAGGAGCGAGCAAGTATGACAACTACAGCGAATGAGCGCGCATGGATAGGCAAGGACATCAAGCGGCGTGAAGACCCCTCCTTGTTGATGGGCCATGCCACCTATATCAATGATTTCAAGGTTGCGGGCATGCTGCACGCCGCCGTACTGCGCAGTCCCTATGCCCACGCGCGCATTCTCTTCATCGACACGAGAGCTGCCCGCGAACTGCCTGGCGTATATGCCGTTCTCACTGGAAAGGAGGCCGCCGAGGTGATTGGCCCGGTGCCAGCCTTCTGCGCGGAGCCAGTTGTAGAACATGCCATCGCTATTGAAAAGGTGCGCTATGTGGGCGAGGCAGTGGTGGCCGTCGCTGCCGAGAGCCGCTATATCGCGGAGGATGCGCTCGATCTGATTGAGATCGAGTGGGAACCCCTGCCCGTGGTGGCGGACGCGGTAAGCGGCATGCAGCCGGATGCGCCCCTGGTTCATGAAAACCTCGGCACGAACGTCGTCTACGATCACGTTTTCACCTTTGGAGATGTGGATGGCGACTTTGCCCAGGCCGACCATATCATCGAGCGACGTTTGCGCTGGCCACGCGCCACAGCCGCGCCTATGGAGCCGAACGGCGCGGTCTGCTCCTATGATCCGGCCAGAGGAACTATGGAGATCTGGTCGAACACCAATATGCTGAACTCGGCTTCCTGGGTGATGTCCGGCATGCTCAAGATTCCGCCGCACAAGCTCAACTTTTACCCCATGTATACCGGCGGCAGTTTTGGCAGCAAGCACTTCCTGGGCAAGACTATCGGCATCGCGGGCGCGCTCTCCAAGGTAACGGGCCGTCCGGTCAAGTTTATGGAGGACCGCCTCGATAACCTCACCGCGAATGACTCGCAAGGACCTGATCGCATCTACGATGCAAAGCTCGCGGTGACAAAGGACGGTAAATTTCTGAGCCTGCGCCTGCATACCATCGATGACTACGGCGCGTATTTTATCTTCGCCATCACCGGCAATACCAATATGATGGCTCAGATCACCGGCCCCTATACTATTAGAAGCGTTGAGACAGGTATCAAGGCTGTGCTGACGAATAAGAACCAGCAGACCGTCTTTCGCGGAGCCGGGTCCGACGTTGGTAACTGGGTGCTGGAGCGTCTGGTAGACGCCGCAGCCGAGGTCGTTGGTATTGACCGGGTTGAAATACGCCGCCGCAACTTCATCCAGCCGGACCAGTTCCCCTACAAGATGCCGACTGGCAACATCTACGATAGCGGCAACTATCCCGGCGTGTTGAACATGGCGCTAGAACGCTTCGATCTCGATGCCTGGCGTGAGGAGCAGGCGCGTGCGCGGCAGGAAGGTCGCTATCTTGGCATCGGTCTGGCAACGGCGCAGCAGCGCAGCACCTATAGCTCGACCGAATTCTGGTTCCATAATCCAGGACCTGCGACCGGCCTCAACTCGACGCCGGAGAGCGTGCGTATCGGGGTCGGCCCCACAGGCGGCGTTACCGTAACTATGTTCTCGCCGTTCTGGGGGAACAGTCCCGAAACTGTTGTGGCGCAAGTTGTGGCCGAGGAACTGAGCATTGATCCATCCGAGGTCAACGTGACCTATGATAGTTCCGCGCATGCCCTTCCCGGAGCAGGACCCGGCGGCAGTCGCATGACCGTGATGCTCTCCGGCGCGGTGCATGGAGCAGCGGCGCGCTTGAAAGATAAAATTTTCAAGATTGCCGCGCATATGCTCGAAGCCAGCCCCGACGACCTGGAGATGGTCGCCGGTCATGTGCGCGTCAAAGGTTCGCCCTCGTCTTCCGTTAGCCTTGCCGATATTGGTATGCGAGCGTATTGGTACAAACTTGATCTGCCTCCCGGCATGGAGAGCGGCCTCGAAGGAACGTTCACTTACGATCATCCCTACACCACCAAGCCGAGCGACGACCGCAAAGACCTGGGAGCGTTCTACCCGATTATGGGACATGCGGCGCACCTGGTCGCCGTCGAGGTGGATATTGATACGGGCGCGGTGACGTTCAAGAAATACGTAGCGGTTCACGATGTCGGTACGGTCGTGAATCCCCGCTCCCTGCAAGGGCAGATTCGCGGCGGAATTGCCCAGGGCATCGGCCTGACGCTGCTGGAAGAGGTGCGCTACGGCCCGGATGGACAGAATTTGACCTCTACCTTCGTCGATTACCTGCTGCCCTCCTCAAACGATGTGCCGAACATCGAGGTCTACCACCACGTGACGCCATCGCCATTCACGGTGTATGGGGTCAAAGGCGGAGGCGAAGGCGGGCGCATGGTCGCGCCCCCGGCTGTCACCAGCGCCATTGAGGATGCGCTGAAGCCGTTCGGGGTCAAGATCAACGAAATGCCAATTACTCCCGAAAAGATCGTTCGCTGGGTCAAAGAGGCTCAGGCACGCCAGGGAGTGTGATGGTAGAGCGGTGGGCAATGTTTATTTGGAGGCATGACCATGACTCGTTTGATCGACCTGTCACAGGAAATTTACCAGGGCATGTTTGTGTATCCAGGCCACCTCAAGACGGTGGTGTGGGAACACCATTCGCATGAGGAGACGCGCAAGAACTTCGAGGGCGGCTTCTCTTATCAATCTCGCGGATTACTCATGAGCGATCACGGCCCCACACATGTTGACGCGCTCAGCCACCTCGATCCGCGCCCGGAGGCCCCATCCATCGATCAGATGTCGCTGGAACTTTTCTACGGCCCGGCTACCTGTATCGATGTCTCCTTTAAGGAACCCCAGACATATATCACCTCAGAAGACCTCGATCTGGCTCTTTCCCGTTCGGGAGCTGATCTACGCCGGGGAGATATCTTGCTGCTGTATACTGCTACCTACAATCGTTATCATGGTAGCAGGGACTATCTGAGCCAGTATCCCGGCCTGGATGAAGTGGGGAGTAACTGGCTGGTCGAACACGGCGTCAAAACCTTTGGGGTGGACTCGCCCAGCCCGGATAATCCCATCAGCCGGACTTACCCCTGCCATATGATGTGCAGGGCGCGCGGCATCACGCATTTCGAGAATCTTGCCAATCTTGACCAGGTGGTGGGCAAGCGTTTCACCTTTGCCGGTTTTCCCCTGCGTATTCGTAATGGTACAGGCTCACCAGTCCGAGCGGTTGCCATTCTAGAAGGTTGACCAGAACAGCCCCCTATGTCATCCTGAGCGCAGCGAAGGATCTCTCACTGGTGACAAGCTGTATGCCGATATCTGGCTCAATATCTCTGTCATCCTGAGCGCAGCGAAGGATCTCTCGCTGGCCTGGTCGAGCTAGTGGGGGCCTGAGATCCTTCGCTGCGCTCAGGATGACATCTGGAGGCAGACCTCATTCTATGAGGTCTGCTTTTTTAATCCGTTTTTCCGGCGCTTGCTCGTTCTATTTACGAATATCATTGTCGCGCGAGGGGCATTTTTGTATAATTTACCCGATTGGTGAAAGGTAACGTTTATGCAAAAAACATTTTTAGCTCGACTACAATCCGGGGCGCGCAATTGCCTGATTGGCGCGCTGCTGCTTATATTGGGAATACCGCTCTATCAGTTTTTATTGTTAGTGCCGTCCGGCTACAGCAATGCCCTCAATAGCCAGGGGCAGACGATGGCCTGGATACACGCGAATACGCTCTTGTTTCTGGGCTACCGGGCGCTGCTCATCCTCGGCTTTGCTTTGATGCTCAGCATGCCGTTCGCCCTTTTCCGTATTATTGTGGCGCAAGAGATTCTAGGTCGCGAAGAGGAGCCTGTAGAAGTAGTGGAAGATGAGGAAGACGAGGAGCTTGCGGAAGAGGAGACAGGTGAGATAGAGGAGAAAAGCGAGAGTGTGGCGAGCCAGCCGGAAAATAGCATGCCTGAATTTGCATGGCGCGGCAAAGGCTTCGCGGTGCTGGCGACATGGATGGAATTAATTGGCCTGCTGGTGTTTGTGTTGGGAACGCTTGGGAGTACGTTCTATTATCTCATGATTTCCTTCTCCTCCAACTATGAAGCGCCTCTTTCTGGCCTTTTCGCCATTGTGACGTTTACGATTGGCGGTGGATTGCTCGCCTTTGCCTGCCTGTTTTTCGGCGCGATGATTGCGCGCAGTGGCCGCAAACTGTGGCCCGATTCGTGGGTGTTCTTCAGCTATCTCGCGCTGGCGATTGCCGCCGTGATGTGCGGCAGCGCGGTCGAGGTGGCTTTTAATTCTACGGGGCAACCTGTGCTGAGTACGTTCGCGATTTTTTTGTTTGGGTTGTGGGTGTTGTGGTATGGGGTGATGGTGGTGAGATTGAGGGCGGAGTGAGTGCCAATTGACAAACCCACAATAGAACCTCTACAATGCAATGCAGCAATAGATGAACTTCTATCTATTGCTGCATTGAAAAATATGAGGGGAAATGTATGGCGACATCGGCGGCTTTGTGGCGGAGCTATCCACCTGAACAACTTCTTCGCGAACGTTTTGGCATCTCTACAGGTTTTCATCCAGATCAACGGGAGATTATTGAGCGGTTGGTACATGGCGAGCGTTTGCTGGTGATCCAGCGAACGGGTTGGGGGAAATCGTTGTGTTACCAGATGGCGAGCCTCTACTATCCACATATGACGGTGGTTTTTTCACCTTTGAAAGCATTGATGCGCGATCAATGTCAACGCTGCAACACCGTGTATAAAATACCTGCCGCGATTGTCAGTTCCGATTTTTCGGAGCAAGAGAATCAAATCACCTTAGAACAGGCAGTGGCGGGCCAGTACAAAATCCTGTTTATTGCTCCTGAGCGGCTGAGTAATGCATTGTGGCAACAATACGTGTACCGGATGCGCATAAGCATGATTGTCGTTGATGAGGCGCATTGTATTTCGACGTGGGGGCATGATTTTCGTCCCAATTACAGGCGCATTGTGCATTTGCTTGGCGCTTTGCCTGTGAATACTCCGGTGCTGGCCCTGACTGCTACAGCGAATAAGCGGGTTGAGCGGGATGTGCTTGGACAGATGGGACAGGACGTGAAGGTGGTGCGTGGAACGATGCAGCGACCGAATCTGCTGTTACACGTGGTGCGCTTGAATGGCGATGTTGAGAAGCTGGCTTATCTAACGACAATACTACCCCGTTGGCCTGGCTCTGGTATTGTTTACGTGGCGACGAGGGGCAGCGCGGAAATGGTGACGACGTTTTTGCAGCAGCAAGGGCTTGTCGCGGAATATTATCATGCTGGGAGAGAAGATGAGGGACGGCAGGATATTGAACAGAAATTGATGTCGAACCAGTACAAAGTGATTTGCTCGACCAATGCGCTTGGTATGGGCATTGATAAGCCCGATATTCGTTTTATCATTCATTACCATGTACCGGCATCTCCCATTAACTATTATCAAGAAATGGGCAGAGCCGGGCGGGATGGCAAGGAGGCGCGCTGCGTGCTGTTATATGACCCGGAAGACCTGACTATCCAGGAGCATTTTATTCAAACCGCGAAACCAGAAGGAAAATACTATGAGCTAGTCTTATCCTTGTTGCGTAGGGCGTCCGAAGGCATGCGCGAAAGCGATATATTAAGAAGGACAGGTCTTTCACAGACGGCAATACGCAACATTTTTAATGATCTGGAGGATCAGGGCCTCATCGAGCGTGATGCAAAACGCGGCTTTATCGCAACAGATCAGTATAGCAAAGTTGATTTTTCCGCTTACGACGCGGTTCGGTGGAGTAAACAGCAAGAGTTAGGCGATATACAACAGTATGCTGAAACTACAGGGTGTTATATGGGATTTGTAACGGCTTACCTGGGAGATGAGGCTGGATATAGATGTGGCGTTTGCGGTAATTGCCAACCTGCCAATTTTCCGACTTTGACCCTGGAGGAAAGAATAGTACAGGCAGCAGACCGCTTTTTGCAGGAGGAATTTTTGCCGCGCATAGAGCGAAAGAGCAGGCAGAAACAGGTTATCCATGAAGCTGGCTGGTCGCTTTCTTATCATGGAACCACGCGCATTGGCAGACTGGTGAAGGCGAGCAAATACGAACGGGCAGGATTTTTTCCAGAAGAATTGGTGGAGCGCGCTGTCGAGGTGATTCGCGCGCGCTATCCAGTAGCCGAGATTTCTGCTATAGTGAGCGTGCCGCCTTCGGTAAGCGGTTCGCTGGTGGAAAACTTTGCGCGAAGAGTGGCCCACAGGCTTGGTATACCCTACCTGGCTGCTCTCGCAAAAGTTCGTCCCACGGGAGAACAGAAGCATTTTAAAAACCGCTATCAAAAAGAGGAAAATGTGAAAGGAGCTTTCTCTGTCACCGTTCCTTCACAGGTAGCGAATCGTTCGTTATTACTGATTGATGATATTTATGACTCCGGGTATATGTTACGCGAGGTTGGGAATACTTTGATGCAGGCGGGGGCAAGAGCCGTGTATCCGCTGACCATTACAAAAACGTTGCATTCAGACGACCAATGAAGGAGATATGATGCAAGAGGATCTTCGAGAGCAGGCTTGCTGGCTATTGCTGGCTATTGATAGTGGGTTAAAAACTCATGTAGGGTTAACGACTCGTGTTGTGAATGATATTCTTGTAGTCTGGTGTCATCAAGCCAAACGCTCGCTACAAGAGTTTTTCGCGGCTAATGCTGATGAGTGGCGGCGGGTTTGCCATCTTGGTGATGAACAGATCAACAAATTGGAACAGGCAAGAGAGAAGCTAGTCAGTCAGGCATTTGTTGTCGAACAGCTTGCTCACGAAGGTATCCATATGCTGACGGTGCTGGATAAAGATTATCCGAAGCTGTTGAAAACCACGCTCAAGCGCGAACAGGCTCCCCCTGTCCTGTTCTACATGGGCGACCTGGCTATTCTTGAACGAAAGACAATCGCCATTATTGGTTCGCGTGAAGCTAATGAGGAGAGCCTGGCTTTTACGCAGAGCGCTGCAGCCTATTTAGCAGATCACGAGGCCAATGTCATTAGCGGATATGCGCGTGGCGTTGACCGATCAGCTTTCGAGGGCGCGACGAGTGTAAATGGATATACAACAGTGGTGTTGCCGCATGGTATCCGTAAACTCAGCGGAGTGCAAATGCGGGCGTTGCGGCCAATGATCGAAGCTGGCAAGGTGCTATTATTAAGCCAGTTTTATCCAGATGCACAGTGGACAAAGTTCAGGGCTATGGACCGGAATAAAGTGGTGACAGGATTGGCGCAAATCGTGATTGTGGCGCAATCTAGTAAAAAAGGTGGCACCTGGGAAGGCGCGCAAGAAGCCTTAAGGCAGCGCAAGCCAGTCTATGTACGCAATACCTCTGATCTTTCTCTCGCGGGTAACCATGCATTAATCAAGCAAGGCGCGAAACCGTTGTCATGGCCGGTAGATGATATTGCGGAACTCTTGAACCCGTTACTTGAAAAGAGCAGCGTTTTGCAGGAACAACAACAGCGCAAGCAGGAACAGGCTGGACAACTTTCGTTGTTGGCCTACACAAATGAAGACTAAAAATACTCATGACCACCACTATCGACCACCGGGGCCGCGACCTTATCATTATTCCTGATCCTTCTCTGGCGCATCTTCCTACAGGAGATGTGCTGAAGAGGCTTTTTGGGCCGTATCTGCCTGCGACGGTCGAGGCGAAGATGGGACGGGATAAGCGGCAGCATTTTTTGCGCACGTTGCCGATGTATTTCAGCGCCATCAAAGAGGCGTTGAGAAGGCAGCAGACGCCGTTTCAGGTGGCTTTTGAGGAGCGGCCTCGATTGCCGTTTGAGACGAAGCTGGCAATTGAGCCGCGACCGTATCAGAGCGAGGCTTTGACGGCGTGGCTAGCTGAAGGAAGTCGCGGCGTGGTGGTGTTGCCGACAGGAGCGGGCAAGACGATGGTAGCGGCGATGGCGATCCATGAGGTTGGGATGTGGACGCTGGCGGTCGTACCCACACTGGATTTGCTGCAACAGTGGCGGGGGGCGCTGGCCTCGGCGCTTTCCTTAAAGGAAGACGAGATAGGGATATTTGGCGGTGGCGAGAAGGAACTGAAGCCGATTACGATCATTACGTATGATTCGGCAGCGCTGTATCCTCGTGAATTGAAGCATTTCGGACTGTTGATCTTTGATGAGTGCCATCATCTACCCGCGCCAACGTACCGGTTGATTGCCGAAAGCGCCTTTACGCCTGTACGATTGGGGTTGAGCGCAACGCCGGAACGCAGCGATATGGCGCATCTTTCGCTGGAACGGTTGATTGGGCGCGAGGTCTACCGCCGCTCGCCTGCGGAACTGACTGAGGGGCGCTACCTGGCGCAATTTGAAGAGGTGCGTATCGATATCGCGCTTTCGAGCGAGGATGAGGCGCGGTATGATGAGCAATGGGAGATTTACCGCTCGTTTTTACGGAAACGGCGCATTTCGATACGTTCGCCAGAAGAGTTTCAGCAGAAGATTATCTTTTTAAGCGCGAGAGACCCGGAGGCGCGCAAGGCGATGCTGGCATGGCGCGAGGCGCGCAATATCGCTATGAACGCGCCGCTCAAATATGCCGAGGTGGAGCGGCTGTTGACCCGGCACGCGGCTGACCAGGTGATTTTGTTCTCGGAACAGAACGCGGTAGTCGATGAGATCAGTCGCCGCTTTTGCCTGCCGAGCATTACCTATAAAACGCCGCCTGAGGAGAGGCGGGCCATTCTGGAGCGTTTCCGGGCGGGACAATATACCAAGCTTGTGACCGGGCGCGTACTGAACGAGGGTGTTGATGTGCCGGATTGCCGGGTCGCCATTATTATCAGTGGTAACAGCACGAAGCGCGAATATATTCAACGGCTGGGGCGCGTGCTGCGTCCCAAAGAGGGTTCGGCGTTGTTATACGAACTGGTAACAAGCGGGACGACGGAAGAGGGGATGGCGAAACGCCGACGATAATTTGATACGTTGTAGGGACGTGATTTATTGCGTCCATCCGCCCTAAACGCGCATTGCAGGCAGGACGCGATTTATCGCGTCCCTACAACACCTGTGGAATGCATTTAGATTAGCAAGCAAAGGAGCGAGACGTGCGGTTTAGCCTGCTAGATGTTCAGAAACATGTGCAGCGGCGTGGGGATGAACTGCGTGTTTCTCTGCATTTTCTCAAACCTGGAGAGTTACGGAAGGAAATTGAGCGGCTAATTGCCTATCATGAGAGTTTGCTGGGGCAACCAAAGCGCAATTTTGCGTATGATGAAGCGCGGACGTATGTGGCTGATTACCGGATGGGCAAGTGCCTGATTGATACTCTGAGCGCGTGGTATAGCTGGCGTTCTCCCGTGTGGAGCGAGGAGATTGAGCGACTGGGCAATACGCGGCTTGCAGAATATGGCATTGCTTCGCCTGTGCAGTTGCGGCTGGCTTTGTATGACTTCGTCAATGAACGGTACGCGGGGTTTTTAGGTGGGCAAAGGCGTGGCGAGGCGCTGCAAGCGTTCGCGCAGAATTATGGGCTGGCGGTTGCTGAACTGGAATATTTGCTGGGAATGGATAGTGAGGACGAGGCGCTGCTAGTACGGGAAAGCGAGGCTCCGCCGGATGCAAAGGCGGTGGCGGCGCTCTATAACCAGTGGGCCTTCGAGGCCGCGCTGTTCAATGCCTCAGAGGTGCGGCTGGCGATTGATTGCCAGGCTTTTTTGGAGCAACAGAAGGCAGGAAGTAATGGTGAAGCTGCGGTCGCGGGTTTGGGGGCAGTTATCAAACGGCTCTGCTATCTGGCGCGGAAGATTGGCGTGTATTATGACCTGGCGTATGAGGGCGTAGGGCTGGATGGTATGCCAACGGTGCTACATCTTACGTTGTATGGGCCGCAGGAGATGACGGGCGCGGCTCAGCAATATGGTCTACGGCTGGCTCGCCTTTGTAGATTGCTGTTAGGGTATGGCGTGCGCGGTGAAGCGGGTGGCAAAAGACAAGAGGGGAATAGGGTGAGGCCATCCTTTGGCACTGCCGCTATTTTGCGGGCGGAAGCGACTGTCCATTTTTTGCAGCGAGCGTATCATTTCGTGATGGATGCTGAACTGCTGCAATTGTTGCCAGCGCAGGAGCAGGTTGAGAAGGGAACGGCTCCTGTAGTTTCAAAGGTAAACACAGTCAGCGTCTTTGATAGTAGCATCGAGCAATCATTTGCCGAGGCGTTTGCTTCGTTGGCGAGAAGCCAGGCAGCAGAGGGATGGCAGTTGGAGCGCGAACCGGAGCCGCTGTTATTGACGCTCAAGGATGGAGTGACGCAGAGCATTTTTATTCCTGACTTTGCGCTGACGCGAGATACGCACCGCATCTATATGGAGATACTTGGTTTCTGGACGCCGTCTTATAGAGAACGCAAGATACAGAAGCTGCAACAGTTGAAGGGGCGCAAGGATATTTTGCTGGCGATTCCGGTCGAGGCGCGCAATGACTTTGCCGTACTGGCCGATGTTTTTCCTATAGCCTATTATGAGGGGCCGCTATCGGCGAGCGAGATGCTGCGGGTGCTGCGAACGCACGTGGATGATTTCGCGGAGCGGGTGAAGTCGATAGATGTAGAGCGGGTGCGAAAAGAGGTTCTGCGCGAGGGCTTTATTGCTGAGCGGGTGTGTTATGGGTTGTTGCATTGTTACAGGCGTTCTGAACTGGCTATTGCGGTTGAACAGGTGGTTGGGAATGGCAGAAATGATGCGAGTTCAGAGAATGTCGAGAATATGGTACAATTTACTCCGGGCGTTGGCCTGTACCTCGCAACCTGGATGGAACATCTTCACTTCTCGTTCGTAGAACTATTGGTGGAGCGCGTTCAGAAGGGCGAATCGTTATCTTTGCCCGCCTGCCTGGATGAACTGCGCACCGGTTGGCCGGAACTTTCAGGGTGCGAGGACGCGACATTAGAGACACTGATTGGCCTGTGGCCGGAAATACAGGTGAAACGAGCCTCAATTTTTGAAGCGGCGCTTGAACTGATTGGAGATGGACAGGCGGAAACCGTTGAAGTAATTGAAGAGGGTTCTAAGGTATCGGCGAAGAAAGCGTTGCGTGAGCGAAAACCGGCGTATACGAAAAAGCGCCCGGCGCAGGAGCAAGAGAGTCCGGTGCAGCAGGATTTATGGGCGTGATTGGGAATCATTTTTGAAGAATGTGTAGGGATGCGATCATGAAGTTTGACGAAGAAAGAGCGAAGACCCATCATGTCATCCTGAGCGCAGTGAAGGATCTCCGGTCTCGACGCGCAAATCGCTCGGCAACGAGATCCTTCGCTGCGCTCAGGATGACATGTTTGCATTTCTCACCTTTCTTCATCGTGTCCCTATAAAAAGCGGAATAAATATATGGATGTAAAAGAACTGATTGGTGAGCGGCTTGGAAATTGCAAGATAGAGCAGATTATAGGTCGCGGTGGTATGGGGGCTGTGTATCTGGCGCAGCAGGAGCGTCCGGTACGCACGGTGGCCGTGAAGGTCTTGATGCCGCCTGCCGGGGCCGATGAGGACGACCAGCGCACCTTTTTAGAGCGTTTCCGGCGCGAAGCAGATACGGTTGGGAAGCTGGAACATAAAAATATTCTGCCTGTGTTCGAGTATTCCGAGGCGATGGTGAATGGGCAGCAACTCGCGTTTCTGGTCATGCCTTACATCCGGGGGGGAACGCTGAGAGAACGAATCGATGAGATGAAGCGTGCCGGGCGGAGGTTCAGCCTGCAAACGATCTCCGATTATATCAGCCAGATTGCGGACGCGCTGAGTTACGCGCATAGCCTGGGGGTGGTGCATCGCGATGTCAAACCGGCCAATCTGCTCTTTCATCCTGATGGTCGTTTGCTGTTGAGCGATTTTGGCATTGTGCGGCTAAGCGCCATGCCTGCGCTGACACGGGCGGGCAACTTTCTCGGCACTGCTGAATATGCCTCGCCTGAGCAGGTGCGCGCCGGAGAACTGGATGCGCGTTCGGATATATACTCGCTCGGCATTATCCTCTATGAACTGCTGACCGGTTCGGTGCCTTTCACGGGGTCGAATCCATTTGTGGTGATGTCCAAACAACTCAACGAGCCTGTACCCTCTTTGAAGAACTCGCGCCCGGATATTTCTCCGGCTATCGAGTTCGTGGTGAAAAAGGCGCTGGCGAAAGACCCGCAAGACCGCTATCAGAGTGCGACCGAACTGGCGGCAGACCTGCGAGCGGCCATCACTCCGGCGCTATCTTCGTCCAGCGGTTTGCGCCTGACGGGAGATGCAAGAAATGATGATCTGACAGTGGCGGATCGCTCATGGCAGCCCGCCGCGCCGCCATTCCCCAGGCCGCAGCCCATACCACAGCCTGCCGCGCCTCCATTTCCCAGGTTGCAACCCATGCCGCAGCCTGTCGCGCCGCCTGTGCAACCCGCGCCTGCTTCGCCGGTACCAGCCGCATATCCTATACACCAGGCGTCGGGTTCTATTCCGCCTACAAGTCCAGCCGCTCCTGTAGGAGCTTTATCGTCAATGCCTGGGCAGGCAGGACAGTGGACCGACGAGGATGATGTGTTTGAGCCTGGGACGGTGCCGCCCCTACCAAAGCCTGCTTCAGTGAATGGAGCGGCGGCTAATGCAGCTCCGGCAACGACGGTGAAGAATCGCCGCCTGTACTACTATAGTATTCTCGGCGTAATGATTCTTGCTCAATTGCCTGTGCTGTGGTTGCTTACGGCTTCAACTGCCCCTGGATTGGCTTCTCCAGGCGTTTTAGGAATACTGCTTGGCGGAAGCATCAACTACCTGGTGCTGGCGGCGATTGTGTTCGCGGGCGTGACGCGCAGTCGCGATATTCGGAAGCCGCTCCGCATCTGCCTGGCACTGGCGGCGCTGACACCGCTTATCAGTGGCTACTTTATTGCCTATGGCGCGAGCGATAGGGCCGCGACGCATATTCCGCTCCTGGCATTCGCGCTGCTCCTATTGAGCAATGTATACGCGCTGCGCCTGTTAGGTGAGGTGGACGGGCCGCATGATGCGATTGAGTCCGCGCCCGTCCTCTGGCGTTCAGCTATTGCCGGTGCGCTCACCGGTCTGCTACCGCTCATTATTATTCAGGTGTTCACGCTGTTGATACTACACGCCTCAAGTTGGAATGGGCCGTTGTTGGCAAGCATGTTTGTGGCGTTGTTTGTCGCGTGGATTGGCGCGCCAACTCCTGGAGCGATGATGGCGGTCTGGCTTTCGCAGAAAATGACTTTCCCCGTACTGCTGCGCACAAGTGGTATGGCCGGGCTATTGATGTTTTTAGGGGCCTACCTGGTCGTCACCTTATGGGGCCTGCTGACCGCAAATTCCGCGCTGTTTTTTCACCAGTTCAGCCAGCCCTTGCTGGCTTTTGTAGTGAGTCTGCTGGCGTTTGGATTGACGGGTATCCTGCGCGGTATGCTGGATGCGTGGGTGTATTATCGCTTTATTCGTAACCGGGTTAAGCATAGCTGAGAAACGAGTACAGTTAAGAAGACCGGAAGGCACCCGCATAAAAAACCGGAAGGCACCTGCAAGGGGATGCCTCTACAAGCCGAATGATATTGTAGAGGCATCCCCTTGCAGGTGCCTTCCGGTTCCCCCACCTATCACCTTCCTGTTTCTCTGCTCTCCCTTGTCCCGGAAAATTTCACTGGTTTTATGGCAACTGCCAGACCTGGGCATTGGTGAAGACAGCCTCGGCGGCATTGGTGACATCGGATGTGGTGAAGCCGATGAGCCCCTGGCTGTAGGTGCTGTCGGTCACAGTTGTGACCACTTGCTGGTTCATATAAATCGTAAACGTATTGCCACGCGCTACGACTGCAACAGTATTCGTGTTATGCATGTCAATGCTTGTAGGAAGACTACCGTTTTTCAGAATACGAGCATTGGTGCCAGTCGTATCGACATAGACGACCACTTGATACGTATTATCGGTGAAAAAGGTGACGCGATAGAGTTTCGTCTCATTGGAGTCGGCGCGGAAGATTAGACCAGCACCATCCCCTTTGGAAAGAAGCATTTCCGCCTGGAAGGTGAAGTTAGAGAAGTTCGTTTTGGTTGCGGCGCAGACCCCAAAGGTGTTGGTTTGTGGATCAATAATGTGATATGCGCTCCCCTCGAACTTGCAGAAGTTGTTGGTATCCCAGCCGAATCCTTTGGAATTGTCGGTCAGCGGGTCATTTAACACCTGCTTGTTGCTGAATGGATAGGTGGAGGCGATAGCGGTCGCGGTTGCGGCAACGGCTGTTTGCTGAGCCAAAACCTGGGCCGTGCCGGTGGCATTGGCATGGGCCGTGGCGGTGGCGTTGGCATTGGCAGTCTGGGTGTTGTTATAGGATATGAAAGCAAAAAGGATGCCGCCGAGAATGAGAACCAGAACCAGCGCGATCAAGCCGATGATCCTGGGTGATAGCCCCGGCTTTCGCTGTGGTGGCGTTGGCGTGGGAGGTGGAGCAGGCGGCGCTTCGTAGGGATTGGTATAAGCGGGCGCTGTTCCAGCCGCCGTAGGCGCGTAAGGGTCATAGGGACTGTAATTTGGTCCCGTGTTCGGTTGCGGCGCAGGCGTGGGCGGATTAGGCGCATACGGATTATATGAATTGGGGTCGATGCCCGGCTGGCTGTTTGGGCCGTAGGGATTGGGATTCGTCCCTGGCTGGTTATAAGGCGGGTATTGGCCTTGATTGGGGCCAGAAGGTGGCCCGCCATAGGAAGTTCCTTGATAATTGGGGTCAGATGGGTTTTGTCCATAGGGATTGTAGTTGGGATTTGATGGATACTGACTCATCTTCTATCTGCTCCTTGAACTAGTCCGACTTTGAACAAAGAAGTAAAAATACTATGTAAGTATGGGCTAGTATAGCACAGCCCTTTTGAGAAAAAAAGCAAAATTTCTACTAAATTCTTGTGATTCCTTTCACAAGTTGTAGTTCGCTTATTATGGAGACGCAGCGAGAGGCATTTTTTCAGGAGGACCTGGTGTGATATTGGTTTGAAGAGAACGAAGGGATATTTTCTCTCCTACTTTTTTTATACATTGGACTGAGGGAAAGTTTCAAAGAGGTTGTAAGGGTATTTGCTGGAAAAGCGCACCTTGTCCTGTGGATGATATAATTAATATGGAATAGAGCTATTTGTACTTGTATATCTTGATAAAAGCAAATATCGCTGCTAGGGGAGCCATCTGGCTGAGAAGCGGCGCGGAACGCGCTGCTGACCCTATGAACCTGATCTGGGTAATACCGGCGTAGGGAAGCGGCAAGAACGACCAGATTTGGAGATTCGGGCCATATCCCTACAGATCAGGGATATGGCCTTTTTCTATGTTGCAAAGGGGCCGGAAGGAGTGGAATATGGATATACCGAAGTTGCAGGCGCAGGGCGTGACGAAGGCGTTTCGCTCCGGCAAACGACGCCTGGATGTGCTGGATTCGATAGATTTGCGTGTCGGAGTGGGGGAGTTTGTTACTGTGATTGGGCCGAGTGGCTGCGGAAAAAGTACGCTGTTTAATATCGTAGCGGGTATTGAGTCGCCGGATAGCGGTACGGTGGCTATCGATGGCGATGCGACCGGGCGACGTACCGGCAAGTCGGGATATATGCCGCAGCAGCCGCTCCTTTTGCCCTGGCGGACGGTAGAGGAGAACGTGATGCTGGGATTGGATGTGCGCCATGTGCCGCGTAAAGAGGCGCAAACGCAAGCTAGCGAACTGCTTAAGCGCTTTGGCCTGCTGGAATTTGCCGGACACTATCCGGCGACGCTTTCGGGCGGCATGAAGCAGCGAGTTGCCTTGCTGCGCACCGTGTTGTTCAATCGCTCCTTTCTTTTGCTGGATGAGCCATTTGGGGCGCTGGATGCTCTCACCCGCGTGACCTGCCAGATGTGGCTGCTGGATGTCTGGCAGCAATTTTCCTCGAGCGTGCTATTCATTACGCATGATGTGCGGGAGGCAATTCTGCTCTCAGACCGCATTTACGTGCTGAGCGCAAGGCCCGCGAGAGTGCTGCGCGTGGTAGAGGTGAGTTTGCCGCGTCCTAGAAATCCTGAGCAACTGGCTCAACCGGAGGCGGTGCAGCTAGAGCAGGAGTTGATGTCGCTGCTGCTGAAGGAGCAAGCGCTATGAGACTGCGTGCATTCGCGAGCTACGGGCCTGCCATTGTGCTGGCGGTGGCGATTTTGTTGCTATGGGAAGCGTATGTGCGAGCCGGTAATATCAGCCCCCAGGTGCTGCCTGCTCCTTCCGCAATTCTCGCGGGATTGGTGGCGAACTGGGCTGTGATCTATGACAATATGCTGCCGACACTGGTAGAAACAGTCCTCGGGCTGCTGATTGCTATTGTGATGGGCGTTATCCTGGCGATTCTGCTCGATCTGTCCGGTTGGGTGCGCAAGGCGATTTATCCGCTATTAGTGACATCGCAGACTATTCCAATTGTGACGGTGGCGGCGCTGCTGCTGCTGTGGATTGGCTATGATATTCGCTCGAAGTTGATCCTGGTCATTCTCTATTGTTTTTTTCCCATCGCGGTCGCCTGCGCGGATGGATTGGCCTCGGTTGAGCCTGAATTGATTCATCTGTTGAAAAGCATGAACGCCTCGCGCTGGCAGATCTTGTGGATGGTGCGCCTGCCTGCCGCCATGCCAGCCTTCTTCTCCGGCCTGCGTATTGCCACGACCTACAGCGTGATCGGAGCGGTCTTCAGCGAGTATGTCGGCGGCGAGAAAGGGCTTGGCATCTATTTGCAGCGCGCAACCAACTCGTTTGCCATTGTGCAGGTGTTCGCCGCGATTGTGGTGATCTCGGCGCTGAGTATTCTGTTGTTCGGGCTGGTCTCGCTGATCGAGCGGCTGGCCTTGCCCTGGTATTCAGGTAGGAGGGCGGGCGCGTAAGGTGCCTGTCCATCGGGAGGAATGATATGAGCAATCGTACACGTTTATGGTTGAGCATCGGTATTCCGGTTTTGTTAGTAATTGTGGTTGTGGGAGCCTTTCTCTGGCAGCAACGGGCCGCCGGGTCTGGAACGAGTGGCACGCATGTAGTGGTGACGCCTGCTCCAGGTTCGGAATGTACGAAGATTCCGAAGACCGCGCCCTCGCAGTTGACGACCATGAATTTTGCGCTGGACTGGACGCCCAACACGAACCACACGGGCATTTATGTAGCCTTAGCGCAAAACTGGTATCGTGATGAAGGCATAGACCTGCATTTGCTGCCCTATTCTTCAAGCGTCTCGCCAGATGTGCTGGTAAGTAGCGGCAAGGCGGACGCGGGCGTCAGTTCGACTGAGGGAATTGTAGCGGATGCTGCGCTGGGTCAGCCGGTGGTTTCGATTGCTGCCATCATCCAGCATAATACCTCGGCGCTGGTGACGCTGGCGGATTCAGGGTTGAATCGACCGCGTGACCTGGATGGCAAAAAGTACGGCGGCTTTGGCGCGCCATACGAGGGCGCGGTGGTCGGCGAGATTATTAAGAAGGATGGTGGGAAAGGAGAGTTCACGAATATTACCTTAAGTGTTGATGCTATGCAGGCTTTGGAGTCGCACCGCATCGACTTTGTATGGGTTTTCGAGGGCTGGGAAGTGATCCAGGCGGAGCGTTCCGGCGTGAAGCTGAACGTCTTCCCCATCATCAACTACGGCATTCCCGATTACTACACGCCCAATATTATTACCAGTCCCACAGAGATTCAGCAGAAGCCGGATTTGCTGCGCCGCTTCATGCTGGCTACGACCTGTGGCTATGAGTATGCGCGCACTCATGCAAGACAGGCGGCGCAGATGTTGATTGATAGGGCGAATGCCGATACGCCAGGGACATTTCCCGATACGGGCCTGGTTTTCGCCAGCCAGGATTTTCTCAGCCCGCGTTATGCTGATCCCGGCCGCAAGTGGGGCTTGCAGGACGCGGCAGCCTGGCATGGCTATCCGCAGTTCATTCTGAATTCGGGCGGGGTGCTTGATGCTTCGGGGAAGCCGGTGCATTCGATGAATTTTGATAAACTGTGGACGAATCAGTTTTTGCCGTAAGGTAGTGAATAAACAGCATCAAGCTATTACCAACCTGCCTCCAGATGTCATCCTGAGCGCAGCGAAGGATCTCTCGTGTAGGCATGCGATCCTGCTGGACGGACGCAGATCCTTCGCTGCGCTCAGGATGACAGGCGAGAGGGCCTTTTTTGTGGCAAGCTATCAATTCAGATGGCTTGATGCTGTTTATGCTTCATGGACGCACGTATGTATCACCAGCAACATCCCTTCTTCCAGAGAAACCTCAGCGTGTTGCTCAGTAAGTACATTGCTGATGCCGCGTGGTTTGCCGAAGTAGAGGGTTCCACCTTGTAAAGGGTAGTAGAGTCCTTGTGTGTAGATGCCTCTGGCGTCTGCGGTGAGCGGGAAGAGGGAGAGCAGGTCTCCAATATGCTCGTTGATGGCGGTTCTGCCGGGGGCGCGTAGGAGCCAGCAGGTGGTTGGGCCGTCGATGACACGGATGGGGGGGGTGGGGAAGCCTGCCAGCAAGAGGATGTTTGCGATGGCGTGGTCGAAGCGTTGGCCGCCGAGTGCGCCAAGCAGGGTGATTTCTGTTGCGCCTTTTTCGATGGCTAGCTGTACGGCAAGTTCTGTATCCGTCTCGTCTTTTTCGATGGGGGCTTGAAGTACTTCGCTGCCAGACTGGCGTAGTTGTTGGGTGAGTTGTGGATCGAGGGAGTCGAGGTCGCCTACTACAAAGGCGGGGGTGAAGCCGTATTGCAGGGCAGTTGCAGCGCCGCTATCGGCTGCTATAATAAGGTCGGCGCGCGCGAGGACTGAGAAAAGAGCTTTTCCTGGGCGATAGGAGCCGCCAGCGAAGATAACCACATGCATGTTTGAGATACCTCTTTCGGCTAGAACGTAGCTATAACTGTCTCCCCAACGTTATAGTACAGTGTCAAGCTAAATTTTCATTGTCTTCTATTCAGATTATATAGGAATATCATTTCATGGGTATATTTGGTGAAAAGGTACCTCATTCCTGGGGTCGCTATCCGAAAATATCTTATAAGGAAGTGCAGCCTGTCTACTGGCGCAGCGAGGTGCCAGACCTGGCGAACCTGGATGCTTCCGCGCTGCCGTATGCATATGGACGCAGTTATGGCGATAGCTGCCTGAACGAGGGCGGCGTGGCGCTGGACGTGAGCCATTTGCAGCGTTTCATCTCGTTTGACGAGGAGACCGGACTGCTGCGCTGCGAGGCTGGGGTAGCGCTGGCAGAGATTTTGCGTGTGATGGTGCCGCGTGGCTGGTTTTTGCCTGTGACGCCCGGCACGAAGTTTGTCTCGGTTGGCGGGGCGATTGCCAATGATGTGCATGGCAAAAATCATCATCGCGGGGGAACGTTTGGCTGCCACGTGACGCAGTTTGAGCTATTGCGCTCAGATGGCGAGCAGCTGATTTGTTCGCCGGAACAGAACAGCAAACTTTTCCGCGCTACTATTGGCGGGTTAGGTCTGACAGGCTTGATCCTGTGGGCGGAGTTTCGCATGAAGCCTATCGTCAATCCTTACATTGATATGGATCACGTGCGCTTCGAGTCGCTTGATGAGTTCTTTGAGATCTCTGCTGAATCCGACCAGGATTTTGAGTACAGCATGTCGTGGGTAGACCTGCTGGTTGGGGGGAAGAACCTGTGCCGGGGTATTTTCATGCGCGGCAATCACAATACTTCGCGGACGCTGGCTGCTAAGCCAATGAAAAAGCCGTTGCCGCTATTGGTGCCGGTTGATTTTCCGCCGTTCGTCTTGAACGCGCTGACGGTTAAGGCGTTTAACGAACTGTATTATCATATCCAGATACCGAAGAAGGTGTCGAAGACTGTTCCCTACGAGCCGTTCTTTTACCCGCTCGATTCTATTCATAACTGGTATCGCATGTACGGCAAACGGGGCTTCTTGCAGTACCAGTTTGTGGTGCCATTTGAAACGGCGCACGAGGCGATGCGCGAAATTCTAGGGCGCATCCGGCATTCGGGAGAAGGCTCGTTCCTGACAGTGTTGAAGACCTTTGGCAGCGTGCGTTCTCCGGGCATGCTCTCTTTCCCACGTCCAGGTTTGACGCTGGCGCTGGATTTTGCCTATGCCGGGGAGAAGACGCTGAAGCTGTTAAACGGACTTGACGAGATCGTGTTGCAGAGCGGGGGCGTGGTCTATCCGGCCAAAGATGCGCGGATGAGCGCGGAACACTTCCAGGCCTTTTACCCACAGTGGAAAGAGTTCGCGGCCTACGTTGATCCGAAGTTCTCTTCGAGCTTCTGGCGGCGGGTGACTGCGCCAATCTCAGTACAGGAAGCGGTGACGATTTGATGCGAGTGTTGATTATCGGGGCGACTTCGGCCATCGCGCATGAAACGGCGAAGTTGTTTGCCCAGGATGGCGCAGACCTGTTTTTAGTGGCGCGCAACCAGGAAAAGCTTGAGGCTGTGCGGGATGATTTGCGTGTGCGCGGCGCGAAACGTGTAGAAACCTATGCGCTGGATATCAATGAACTGGACAGGCACCGCGAGCTGATCGAAAGCGCGGTCTCAGCCTTCTCAGGACTCGACATGGTCTTGATCGCGCATGGCACGCTGGGCAACCAGCAGCTATGTGAGCAGAGCGTGGAGAAGACACTTGAGGAGTTTCAAACCAACTGCCTCAGCTTCATCTCGCTGCTGACCATCCTGGCGAATTATTTTGAGCAGCAGAAACGCGGCGTGATTGCTGTTATCTCCTCGGTCGCGGGTGATCGCGGGCGCAAGAGCAACTATGTCTACGGCGCGGCGAAGGCTGCTGTAACCGCCTTTCTCTCGGGTCTGCGCGGAAGATTGGCGGCATCGAACGTGACGGTGATTACGATAAAGCCGGGTACAGTGGATACGCCGATGACGGCTCATTTGCGCAAGGGATTGCTGTTTGCCAGCGCACAGAAGGTGGGAGCGGGCATCTACAAGGCGATGAAGCAGAAGAAAGAGGTCGTCTATCTACCTGCGTACTGGCGGCTGATAATGTTTGTGGTCAGGGGTATCCCAGAGCGGTTTTTTAAATGGGTGTCGTTTTAGCGCCAAATTTCTAAGCCACAAAAGAGATGATAACTGAGCCAGAGTCACGACTCTGGCTCAGTTATCATCTCTTTTGTGGCTTATCTAAACCTGTCGCGAATAGTAAACGTACAGGATAATGCCCGTGATGATGAAGATGACGCCAAGACCACCCATCAGGAGCGGCACTACAACATCTCCACCGACTCCGCCTGAGCCAGAGTTAGCCGAGGGGCCGCCCTGGTTGGGGATGCCGCCAGGAGGAGTTGGCGAAGGCGTGGGTGACGGGCTGGGTGAGGGAGATGGTGAAGGACTGGGCGAAGGTGAGGGAGACGGTGATGGACTGGGCGACGGCGAAGGGCTGGGAGATGGAGATGGACTGGGACTGGGCGAAGGTGAGGGAGATGGCGATGGGCTGGGTGAAGGACTGGGCGAAGGTGAGGGAGTTGGTGAAAGGGCAGGCGAGGCCGTAGCCAGCAACGAAACTCCAGATGTGCCTTTTTGTGGGGCCAGCGCGTGAGCATGCGGCAGAAACATACTTGCGGCCCATAACAGGCAGCAGATACCACAGAACAATATCACCAGACTTTGTAGATATTTTTTCAAAGCAGCCATCTCCTCTAAAATAGTCTTCTAAGGATTAGAACGTTTGAAGCCTCTTTGTGGTTTACCTATTTTTAGCAAGCCAGGTGGGTGTCTTCCTGTTCCCCTGTACCTGAATAGCTTCTGGCAATACCCCATCTATTTTTTTGCCTTGTTCGTGCGCTGTCTCAATGCTTCGTAAAGGGCGATGCTGCCGGCGACCGCCGCGTTAAGCGAGTTGATGGTGCCATGCATGGGAAGCCTGACCAGCAGGTCGCAGTGTTCGCGCACCAGGCGGCTGATGCCTTTGCCCTCGCTGCCGACGACGAGCGCGAGGGGGCCGGTGAGATCGGCTTTGTCGTAGAGTGTTTGCGCTTCACCGGCCAGGCCGATAACCCAGATATTCTCTTTTTTCAGGGCGTCGATGGTTTTGGTGAGATTGGAGACCTGGGCGATGAGCAGGTGTTCGGTTGCGCCTGCCGAGGTTTTGACGACGGTGGCGTTGACTTCGGCGGCTTCATGTTGGGGGATGACCACGCCATGCACTCCGGCAGCCTCGGCGGTACGGAGCAGGGAGCCGAGATTATTGACGTCCTGAATGGCGTCGAGGAGCAGCAGGAATGGGTCTTCACCTTTTTGCGTGGCGAGATTAAGAATCTGTTCGATTGTGGCGTATTTGCGCGCTTCCACAACCGCGATGCAGCCCTGGTGTACAGCTCCCCTACTGATCTGATCGAGGCGACGGCGCGAGGTTGTCTCGATGGGAATATCGTGGCGCTCGGCTTCCTGGATGATGGCGGCGAGGACGGGCGCTTCACGCTGTCCCTCAGCCAGGAGAATGCGCTTGATCTGCCTGCGCGAGCGCAAGGTTTCTAGGACGGGGTTGCGGCCCCAGACATACTCAGGCATGGTTTTTATGCAACCTCGCTGGTTGGAGTTCGTCCGCACGGGCAGGTCTGGCGGCATGTGTATTGTGCATGGACTACCTGGATCTCCTTTGGCGAAAACGTGTCTTGAATATAGCATATCTTATCAAAATGTAAAGCCAGAAGAAACTCTTCTCTAGAAGAAAAATTTTCCCAAAAAAAGTCTATGTGGGCGTCTTTCAGATAGAAAGGAACCCTGGTAGGGTATTACTTATATATAGGAGGAAATCAATGGCAGTTGACAGCAACACGCTGGATGAAATGGATGCTCTGAACGATGATCAAAAAAAGAAGCTGCTGGTACAAATGCTCAATAGCCTGAGCCCAGGCGACAGAAACGAAGTTGTCAATAGCACAGGTTTTGGAGAGCCAGGCCGCAAAACAAGAGATGCCATCTGGCTTATTGTCATGATAACGTTTGCTCTCGTCCTGCTTGTAGCAGCAGGCTCACTCGTGTATGGTGTGGTCTTTTTACAGCGAACGGCTGATAACGTACAGGTCGTACTCACGATCTTTACTGCAGTGGTGGGCTTCCTTGCGGGTTTGCTCTCCCCCAGTCCTCTCCAGACATCCAACAAAAATAACCAGCAGTAAGAGAAAGAAGCTCTCCCATATCTTGTGGGAGAGCTTCTTTCTCTTACTGCTGGTTATTGTATTTAATAAGATTTTAAGGTATTATTCTTGTGGTAAATCTATCCTCGCTTCTGATCGTCGTCGTAGCTCTTTTTATTCTCGACAGTTTATTGAGCGAACGTGCATTTGCAGGGAACACCATTTTCAAGAAATGAAATGGAGGAAAGAATGTTTTGCATTCAATGCGGCGCGTTTAACCCGGACTCAGCAGGTTTTTGTGGAACGTGTGGCAGAAAGATAGAGCCAGGGGACCGCGTTCCAAATGCCGGTGCAGCGCCGAATCCTCAGCCCACGCCGCCCCCGCCCTCTCCGTCGTATCCGGATATGTCATCATCATCGCTACCAACAGAACGGGCCTCATACGAAATGTATCCGTCGGGGGCTGCCTGGAGCGGTGGGGCACCATCAGCGGGTATGCCAGCGCCTGCCAGTCAGACACCGCCACAGGTGCCAATTCAATCCAATCCATACCCCATGGGTAATGGAGGAACACCTTCTACAAGCTATACTCCCCCTCCTGCGGGACAAACACCTGGCGAGATGTATATGCCGGGAGCGATGCCGCCAGGAATGAGTTCGCCTGGGATCAGCTCACCAAATATGGGCGCACCTGGTATCAGTTCACCGGGGATTAGCTCACCAAATATGGGAATGCCTGGAACAGGCCCTTATGGAGCCGAAATGTATCCCAGCACGCCTTCGCTCCAGGGACCATATTCTCAGCCGGGAGTGAGTGGCTTTTATGCGCCGACTCAGAGTGGAGCGCCTACCGAACAGATGATGCCACAGGCAGGACAGGTGGCAGCGCAGCCGCCGATGAGTAAGTTTGCGCAGCCATTTCCACGCTGGGCATTCTTCGGTCTGATCGCGCTGGTTGCTATTGTGCTGGTCGTTGTGCAATTGACAGGCTCGGATTGGGCTGATGGCGCGAAGAAGATGGGTATTGTCGCCGGTATCATTGCCATCGTTATTGCTATTGTGACGGCCACGCGCTGTGTGCTGGGTATGGCTGCCAGAACCAATCCTAAACGGATGATGCAGCTGGTGAGCGCGGGCGTCGCGGTATTGGTCCTGCTGCTGCTGTTCCTGGTGGCGTTTACCCAGCAATCGACCATTCATTCGTTGCAGGCGCGTAATCTGGAAGGCGGGCAGCAGTGGACGGCGGCCATTAACGAGTTCAAGCTGGCGGGTGAGACTGCTCCTACATCCGATAATATCGGGCGCGTGTATAACGAGTGGGGCGAGCAATTAATCTCGCAACAGCAGTATCAACAGGCCTTGAGTAAGTTTGATATTGTGCTGAATACCTATAACGGCGTGGCTACTGAAGTCAACCGCGCTCATGCCGGGAAGATCAATGCTTATCTGGACTGGGCTAAGCAGGCTTCAGATCAGAAGGATTATGCATCCGCTACCTCGCGCTACGATACGCTGCTGCAATTACCTTTCTGTAATGCCGATTGCCAATCTCAGGCGAGTGCCTTAGATGCCACAGCCTATTACAATCTCGCGGAGACGCAGCTCAATGCTACTCAGTATGCCGCTGCTGCCTCGTCCTTTAACACGATCGTGACACGTTTCCCTCATTCGCCAGAGGCGGCGAAGATTCATGCCGATTATGCGAAGGCACTGTTTGGTGAGGGACAGCAAGATCTTTCTAGCAACTGTTCGAACGCTGTGAGCATCTATCAGCAGCTTGCCAGTCAGTTTTCTGATACGCAGCAGGGCCAGCAGGCGTCCAGAGATCTCAAGACTCCAGAAAAAGTAACCGGCCATTTCACGGGTACGGTACCGAATAATCCTGCGTGGACTGAGGTTGCAGCGTTAATCAAGGGTTTGTATAATGGTATCCCGTCTTCTCAGCTTGCAACGCTGTTTTATAGTTCGCCTCATGCGACAATCAATAGTGATGGTACATTTACTTTCCAGCCGGTTCCGCAGGGAACATATGACCTGGCATGGGGAAGCATAGACAATGCAACTGGAGGTGGATTCCTGAGCTGGAATACGAGCCGCTATGTCGCGAACGTTGGACCGCTGTGTACATTTGATTTTGGGGATATTCCAGAGAACGTTCCGGGGGCTAATGGGTAGAGGATAGTTTTCAGTTCTTACCTGGAAAAGTTGTTCAGGAAAGGCCTCTGGCATATTGTCACAGGCCTTTTTTTAATGAGAAGTGGACGTTGGTGAGGACGTATTATCGGGAGCTATCTCGAAGAGGCTGAAGAGTTCGCGGACGGGGGCGAAGCTTCTGCGATGAATGGGTGTTGCTCCATGTTCGCGGAGGGCAGCGAGGTGGGCTTCGGTGCCGTAGCCTTTGTGCTGGGCGAAACCGTAGGCCGGGTACTGTTCGTGAAGTTCTAACATTAAGCGGTCGCGTGTCACTTTGGCGATGATTGAGGCGGCGGCGATGGAGAGGCAGCGAGCGTCACCTTTGATGATGGAGCGCTGCGGTAAAGCAATATCTGGGAGCAAAAGTGCATCGAGCAGGAGGGCCTGTGGAGTGGGAGAGAGTTGCGCGAGCGCAGCGCGCATGGCATATTTGGTGGCCTGGAGAATATTGCGCTCGTCGATGAACTCGACGGAACCAATGCCTACGCCGGTAGCAAGCGCATAGTCTTGAATGATCGAGTAGAGGCTTTCGCGGGCCTGGGCGGAAAGCTGCTTGGAGTCACGCACACCTTCCAGACGTGTTGAGCATTGGGGATCATCCAGTGGGAGGATGACGGCAGCCGCGACCACCGGACCGGCAATGCAGCCTCGTCCTGCTTCGTCCAGGCCTGCAATAAAGGAATAGCCCTGACGAAGCAGGGCCATCTCTTCTTCCAATGTTGGTAGAAATTTACTCGCTGGCGTTTTCACTTGCGCTGGTATCGCTCGTGGCGGCAGTCTGAGCCTCTTTAGCAGCGGCAGATCTCGCGGCTTTCGCGGCAGCTTCTTTGGCCGTCATTGGCCGCAATTCTTTCAAGCGAGCGGCTTTACCGGTCAGGCCACGCAGGTAGTAAAGCTGTTTGCGGCGCACGCGGGCGTGGCGCAGAACCTCGATCTTTTCAAGACGAGGAGAGTTGATCAAGAATGTGCGCTCGACGCCTACGCCGTTGGTGATGCGGCGCACTGTGAAATTGCGGTTGACGCCGCCGCCGCGCAGGCGCATTACAACGCCCTCGAAGGGCTGCAAGCGTTCGCGGTTGCCTTCAACGACTTTTACTTGCAGGCGAACGGTGTCGCCTGAGCGAATCTCTGGAATATTTTTCCGTAGCTGGGCATTTTCGACGGCGGCCAGTAGCGCCTGCCCGGCAGGCTTCGTAATAACTTCTTTGTCAGCCATCCTTCTACATCTCCTGTGCGCGTCGTACTCCGCCCATCATTGCAAATAGAAGCAGAGCCTTCGGCGCGTGTTCCTAGTGTTGTATGCTAGCGTTGAGCTGCTTCATCAGGCGCGATTTGCGGCGAGCAGCATTGTTTCGATGAATGACGCCTTTTTTAGCGGCGCGATCAAGTTCGCTCACGGCAGCGCGCACTGCTTCTTCAGGGTTCTCGCCCGAGCTGATGGCGGCGCGTGCCTTCGAAATGTGTGTTTTCACGATCGATTTTACCATGCGATTATGTAAGCGGCGCTTGACTTCCTGGCGCATGCGCTTTTTCGCAGAAGCGGTATTTGGCATGTTAAGAATAAACCTCCCCAAAACCTCGCCCCATCTCATGGGCTGGTTTACAAAAAAACTCCGACGAAGCGTCGGACTGAGTGCGCACGCATTATAGCAGAAAAGCCCTATGCGTGTCAAACAGCCGACGCGGTTGTATAGTACTTACACTTTAATAAGTGATGACGGGCGTGCCCCAGGGAATGACGTTATAGAGCCAGGCGATATCACCTGGGTTCATGTTGATACAGCCATGACTGCCATTGCTATTAAAGGCCGTTGTTCCCGATGGATCGCTGTGCGGGAAATTCATCCCAGGACCGTAAATGCCTCTCCACCAGCTATCGTGGAAGAAGTATCCGCCGACATGGTATTCCATCGCATACTGGATAGGCGTTGGAGGATACCAGAAAGCCGAGCCAGGTGGTTCGCTCGATTTGAACTCGGTGGGATGCTCGCGCAGGAAGATGTGCCAGAAGCCCGGCGGCGAGGGTTTGAGGTACTGACCGGAGACGATCAGGAACGAACGAACCAGCTTGCCGTTGTTGTAGTAGCGCAGGGTCTGTTCGATGAAAGAGACGACCAGCACCGGGCCGACGTTTCCAGTGACATTGTAATGCTGCATCAAGGTCAAATCGGTGTTGTGGGGCTGATTCCAGGGTGTATGGTCGTTGTAATCCGCCTCCATCGCGTGCAGGTTGGTCAGGTCATCGTTGATGAGATCGATGGCCGACAGGTAGTCATCCAGGGTCTGGGCGGATTGAACGGCGGCATCGGCGTCAGAACCAATGCCCTGCTCGTCGTATTCGTAATCCAGGTTGTAGGTGCCGCCATCATAGGAATCGTGATATTGATGGCTGGTGCCCCAGCTTGTGACTTCCTGATGGAACTGGCGTAGCAGGTAGTTTGCCTCGCTCTGTGTCAGCGGGAACTGGATAGAATTGGTGTCATTATCGATCTGTGTCGAGATGCGCAGGAAATCATTGATGGTCTTGGCGGAGGCAAGCGCCTGCTGGTCATTGGTCAATTTCTGTTGGAAGGGAGCAGCGTTGCCGCCGTACTGTTTGAGCAGATCGATGTCGTGACTGAATTCCTTCAGCCTGGCAGCGCCAACGAAGGGAATCGCCTGCGTTGAGAAGACGGTGGTCTCCTGCAACTGCGTGTTGATCTGATCGATCAGCGAGGAGTAATCTTCGGGCGTGGAGGCGCTGCGGAATGCCTGAAGATCGTCCTGGGCCTGCTGATTGAGGCCAGTGACATCCAGCCGCGAGTCCTGTAATTGTTTAATTACGCCCTGGAAGGTCTGTAAGTCGTTGTAGGCCGGTCCCATCAGGTGAAGGGCCTGAGTTGAGCGGCGCGCTTCCTGGCTAATTTTAATATAGTCCTTGGGAAATTGCGCCTGGGCCAACTGTTGCTGATAGGTAGTCAGTTGCTGCTCAAAGATTTTGGCCTCGATGAAGTTTTGCGATTGTCGCTCGGCCAGAGCATTTTCCATGTTTTGCAGGTCCTGGCTGGCCTGGAAGTCAAGCTGCTGCGTGGCCTGGACGACCAGTCCCTGCACCTCAGTGGTGAGCATCTGGTAGCGCTGCGCCAGGTTGGTATTGTAGTTTGTGACCGAGGCATCATTGAATAAACCAAACGGGGCATTGGTGTTATTGAGCTGCTGATACTGTTTAAGGATTGGCTGTAACATAGTGATGGGGACGCCAATCGACTCTGCATGTGTAATGGCGTTTTGCAGCGTGTTCCGGTTCTGGCTAGCCTGCTGTGAAGCCTGGGGATCGCCACAGGCGCTAAGCAGGAGCATTACAAGGATCAGCAAGGCCGAGCCGAACATACCCTGTTTTACACGACGCCGGGATACGGGAAATTGTGCCATAGCAGCACAGCCTCCTCTACTATGATCGATTACCGATTTTAGATACATTAAAATTAAACGTTATAGATGCGTTTTTAGACAGACGTTTAGCCTCTCCTCATATTACATCGGTTGTCCGGTGCATGAGTAACATCAACGCCTTGTTGGTACCTTTGGGTGGCTAGCATGGGATGGCGGTTAACGACATACCTTAGCCAGTCATGCTGAGCGCAGCGAAGCATGACAGGCGTGATTCGGGGTGGGGTCACTTAGCCAGCACCTGTTCCAGGTCTGCCAGCAGGTCTTCTTTGTCTTCGATGCCAACCGAGAGGCGGAGCAGGGTATTGGTCAATCCTCGCGCTTCGCGGATGTCCTTTGGAATGGATGCGTGCGTCATAGAGGCGGGATGGCAGACCAGGGATTCGACGCCGCCCAGGCTCTCGCCAAGGGTGAATACCTCAAAATGGCGCACCATGCGTTTCACGTCGTCATAGCTGCCTTTGAACTGGAAGGAGACCATGCCACCGAAGCCGCTCATCTGGCGCTTTGCAAGCTCGTAGTCGGGAGAAGAAGGCAGGCCGGGATAGTAGACTTTCTCCACACGGGGATGTTCGCTCAGAAAACGGGCTACTGCCTGGGCATTTTCCTCGTGCTGGCGCATGCGTACCGCGAGCGTCTTGATACCGCGCAGGGTAAGCCAGGTATCGAATGGGGAAGGAACGCCGCCCGCCGCGTTCTGATAAAATTTGATGGCCGAGTAGACCTCTTCATCGTTGACGACAACCGCGCCGCCGATGATGTCGCTGTGGCCGTTGATGTACTTGGTGGTGCTGTGTACGACGATGTCCGCGCCCAGCTTCAATGGCTGCTGGAAGTACGGGGTGGCGAAGGTGTTATCCATGACGACGAGCAGCTTATGGCGGTGGGCGATTTCGGCCACCGCCGCGATATCGATCAGCCCAAGCAGCGGGTTGGTGGGCGATTCCAGCCAGATCATGCGCGTGTTGGGGCGAATGGCCTTTTCGTAGGCCGCGATATCGTTGGCGGGTACATAACTGGCATCGACATTATAGCGGCGCATGACGCGCTCGAGAACGCGGTAGGTGCCGCCATAGGTGTCGTCGCAGGAAATGATATGGTCGCCCGCGTTGAGCAGGCTGAGGATAGCGGTTTCGGCGGCCATACCCGAGGCGAAGGCCAGCCCGTATTGTCCCTCTTCAAGAGAGGCGAGGGCTGTTTCCAGCGCCGCGCGCGTAGGATTGCCTGTGCGCGAGTATTCATATCCTTTATGCTCTCCCAGCCCTTCTTGAGCATAGGTTGAGGTCTGGTAGATGGGCGTTATGACAGAGCCGGTAGTAGGATCGGGTTCCTGCCCGGCATGTATTGCTCGAGTTGCGAATTTCATCATGTACTCCTGGCTACATAATATTAATAATGGAGATGACTATAGCACTTTTTATGGCAAAGGGCAATCAATGGCGTATCGCCAGCCCCCCAAAAACGTGACTGTGAATATGCTCACAACGAAAAATTCGCGCAACCCCTTTATTTGTCGAAACGTAATAACAATCAAGAAATATTGGTGATACTGGATAAGGAACAGAATTGCATGGCAGCCTCTCAGCCCGAGCATGGTGAGGACAAACCAATAGTAGGTGTGTTGCTGGTGCATGGATTTAATGGCAGCAGCAGGGATTTTACCGAACTGGAGCAGCTACTGAAGGCGCGGGGAATGGTGGTGGTGAATATGCTCCTGCCAGGGCATGGCGTGCCTGTTCTGGAGATGCTGGGCCTTGGTTGGAATGAATGGGAGCAGGCGGTACGTACAGAATTGCGTCTCTTGAAACGGGAGTGTGACGTGGTGTTTCTGGTGGGGCATTCGCTTGGTGGGGCGCTATCGCTGCACGTAGCGGCGCATGAAGAGGTGGCGGGTGTCGTCTCTATGTGCGCTCCTCTGCGCATGTATCCCTGGATGAAAGCGGCGGTTGGATTTGTGAAGTATATCACGCCATTGCTGCCGACGCTGCGCGAGGATATTAACGATCCCGAGGCGAGGAGAAGATACATCCAGGAAAAGCGCGAGAGTCCTGGATATGGCTGGACACCTATGCGACCAATAGAGACGCTGCTGCATTTTCTTCCACACCTGCGGGAAGAACTGCCGCGTATTACTGCACCCGCCTTGATTATGACCTCCATACACGACCACGTGGTTCCAGCGCGTGATGGGCGAGAGATTTACCGGCGCATTGGTTCGCGTGAAAAGCATCTTGTGACTTTTCACCGCTCCTTCCACGTTATAATGAAAGATCATGATCGAGAGGAAGTCTGCGCGAAAACGCTGGCTTTTATTCAGCGACACGCGAGTAAGGCGAAGCCACGTGGGACAGAGGATGTGAGTTAGGGATGGTACCTATCTCTTTTTTTAGAAGTGATATCTCATGTATAATGATTGCAAATGTACTGGGGGATGAGTTAATTTCTTGGCACAGCAGGTAACCGATCCACCACAAAAGGACATACCGGATATTTTACCGCCGGAGCAGGGCAAGCATGTACATCTATCGCGAGCAGGAGTGTTCTCATTGCTTGCGATCATAGGAATGTTGCTGCTGCTCTTTTCCGGTCTACTGACCTACAGCGTGGTGCAGACGCTCAGCGACCTGCCGACGCCGGTTGCGCGCGTGCGGCCAACACCGCGTCCTTCACCGACAGGACGTGTGCCTGAAGCAACGCCGACCGGTGATGTTACGCCGACGGCGACTCCTGTACCTGACACATCTATCCTTGTGCCAAATAATCCTGATCCCGACACATTGCAACTGGCGGATGGACATTACCTGATTTACGAGCAGGACGACAATCTGTACCTTGTTTCAACCACCGATGGGACCGTGACGCAAATTAATGCGCCCAACTTTGTCAACAGCCAGGCTGTGCCTCCTATTTTGACGCCTTCCGGCCAGCTTATCTATCGCGGTAATGACAATAACATCGATGGCATCTGGATGATCGATGTGTTCAGTGGCACGCCAACGCAAATTGCCTCGGCGAGTGATGGCCAGGTGATTACCTCGATGGCGCTCAGTGATGACGGTCAGATGATCGCGTGGACTACGGAACCGCAGGATGGCAATGGCACCATCGAAATGTATGCGGGGCCGCTCTCGAACCCGGCGCTCGTCTACCAGCAAGCCGCGCTCGATTGTCCGTGTTACCGCATCTTTTCTTTCCTTCACGGTTTTACGAAACAGGCAGATACTACCCTGCTGCTCACGGATGATCGCGGGAGCCACGAAGCTGTGCAATATGGGCTGTGGTCGCTAGACTTGAGCAATCCCCAGGCGCTTCCGCAGCTTATCCTCGATGAGAATCCATCGCAGGGGCCGCTCGTGATGACCCCTTATGGCAATGCTCTGCTGTATTCGACAAATGAGGGGGCGGTGCCTGTGCCGACCGATAAGAGCGTGCCAGAATCTGTTGCCGCGCTTTCCTATGCGAACAGTTTAAGTATGGCGTCACTGGACAGTTCGACGATGAGCCTGGGAAATGCCTCAGTGATTTTGCCTGAGCAGCATGATTTGAGCAATAGCGCGCAGTATCACTGGGTGACGACACCCACTTTTTCGCCTGATGGGCATACCCTGGTCTATGTCGAATTCTCCAGCGATGACCAGGAACCCTATGACCGGCATAGCGCTATCTATACGGTACAGATTTCTGGCTCAGGAGCCAGTTTGCACGTTGGCAAGCCACAACTGCTTGCCACCTCCACTCACCTGCTCGTGGAACTCGGCCCCTGGTTGAACAATCATATCTTGACGTTCTACGGTGACAAAACGCTCTACGCCATCGACGTGCGGACCGGCAACTTCACCGATGTTGGGCAGACCTCGGATTACGCGCGTATCCTGGGAGCCATCGGGTTTTCTGGTGGATAAGCTTCGATCCATTGCTGCCTCTTTCTGAAAAGCTCTCAAAAGAGTTTAAGGTGTTAAAAGCCGCCAGTCGAGCGGATGATTTGACCGGTAATCCAGCCAGCATCTTCACTTGCCAGGAAGGCGATGAGACGGGCAGCGTCCTCGGGCTGTCCTATGCGCCCCATCGGAAAGCGAGGCAAGAGGTCTTGCTTTATCTCCTCAGTCATCCATCCCGTATCGGTAGGACCCGGATCAACAGCATTGACTGTGATACCACGTGGCGCGACTTCGACCGCCAGCGTCACAGTAAATGCCTCGATAGCCCCTTTTGTTGCGACATAAGCCAGCTTCCCTGGCATCGCACCGCGCCCCTGTCCGGAAGTTAGATTGATGATGCGCCCACCCGCGGCTTGCTTGAAACGACGGGCAAACTCGATGCTTAAGAGCATCGTTCCGCGCATGTTCACCGCATAATATGCATCCAGCGTTTGAGCATCTAGCTGATCGAAAGGCGCATCGGTATCATCATGGGTAGCGTTGTTGACCAGGATAGATGCTGGCCCTAATTGTGCTTCAACAGCATCCAGAAGCTGCTGCGGGGCTTCTACTTTGCCTAGATCGAGTTTAAGGTGTTCGCAGCGGGCACCTGCTGCTCGTACCTGTTGTTGCAAGCGGTCAGGTTCGACGTCTTCCGCTCCCCAGGGCATACGAGCATCGTAAGCGCTCCAATGCGTGAAGAAAATATCAACGCCTTTTTGCGCCAATTGGCGGCATACGGCAGCTCCAATGCCTTGCTGGCGGCTTGCTCCGGTGACAATCGCGATTTTTCGAGGAGTGGTATTCATTTGTGATCTCCTTTTAGCGGTTAATTGAGGATAGAGATGCTTGAGCCTACAATATAGTTGTGTTAAACTGCTGCTATTATATATTTAAATGGAGCTTGTATGGGTGACTGGGATGATAGTATTAAGCTGTTTGTAGACCTGATCTTTCCAGAGGGAAAAGATCAGGAGTGGGTTGAAAGGATTTTTGCGATGTCCAAAGATATCTTTGCTGAAACACCAACGTATAAGAAACTGGTTGGAATAGGGCGCGAAGAGGGCAAGCTTGAGGGATTCCAGGAGGCGCTTATTGACGTGGTGGAGGCTCGTTTTCCTGCGCTGGTTGAACTGGCACGACAGAATGTGTCGAAGGTGTCACAGCCGGAGACGATAGGATTGGTGCTGAAAGGGATTGCGAAAGCTTCTGATGAAGGGGTGGCACGCGCCTATTTGGAGTTGCTTGCTGCATAGCAAAAATGGAAAAGGAAGGGGTGAGCATTCTCACCTCTTCTTTTTTTCATCTTTTAAACAACAGGCAATTACTGGCTCGTTTTGTGTTGGCGCTTACAAGCTGCAAACGGAACAAATACTGCTGATAAAGCGTATCTCATATAAAGTTCAGTTTCTCGGATGAGAATAAATTCTTCAGGGGGAAGTATGTATGGAGTATTTGACGAGAAAGCAGACTAGAACCAGAGGGATCAGTTTTATTTTGTTGTTCGTTATGCTGTTGTTTCTTGCCGGTTGTGGTTTTTCTGATAAGAGCGGAAATACATCGTTTTCTGTAACGAATGGAGATAATCAGGGGCCGATGGCAAGGATTCCGGGGATGCTGACGGATATTCACATGATCGATGAACATACCGGGTGGGCCGTGAGTTGGGACGTTGTTGGAACGGGAAGCTATAGTATTTTGCGAACGACGGATGGTGGCAGGCACTGGACAGGCACCTTGCGCTGTACTTCGACGCAAAGCGCCGGTAGAGGCTTTATGGTGCCCTGTTTTATGGATTTTCACTCGGCAACGGTTGCTACAGTGCTGGCTCCTGAGTCGGTACAAGGAACGCCAGGGGGGCAGGCGCGTATTTTTGTGACCGGCGATGGAGGAAAGACCTGGCGTGTTTCGGTTGTAAATGCCAGCCCACTGGAGACGGCTGCTGTGTTTGTAGATGGCATGCATGGTTGGTTTTTGGGAACCGATGATTTTCCTGGGAATGATTCTGGCAGCTCTTATATAGGAAAAAATATTTCGCTTTACCGCACCAGCGATGGAGGCGCGACCTGGAAGAAGATTGGGAGCAGACCGGCGGTTTCGCAGTTGCCAGTAACGAGCGATGATGCATATGGTATTGTGCCTTTCGCGGCAAGCGCGAGAATGCAATTTCTGGATCAGACGACGGGCTGGCTGGCGGGTACCTCATATCGAAAGGATAATACGAGCTTTTGCTGGCTCTATGTCACACATGATGGCGGCAGCACCTGGCACCAGATATCGATAGCCTTTCCTGCGGGTGGACTGGTTGCCTGGACACCCAAATTTTTCAATGCCCAGGATGGTGTGCTGCCAGTTTATATGAACGGTACAGGTTCCCAGGGTACGCCCGGGACTATGTTGTTTGTGACGCATGATGGTGGGCAAACGTGGAGCGGTACTACGATTGCAATGGATGTGACGTATGCAGAATATATTGATATGGAGCATGCCTGGAATCTGGCGGATACCTCAACAAAGCAGTTCTACGCGACGAGCGATGGATGGCGGCACTGGACAACTGGAAAGATGATTACCTCGTTTAAGCGTATCACAAAGGTAGATTTTATCTCGCCGACTGTCGGATGGGCGCTGGCCGATAATCAAACAGCTTTTGTGCCTGCGCCAGGAGGCGGCATAAGAGCAGGAGATGTGATTGGCCTCTTGAAGACGATGGACGGAGGAAAAACCTGGAGCGAAATCTCCTATTCGCAGGCATAGGAAGGAGCGCCGGAACAATTCCGGCACTCCTGCTTCTTCCGCGCGTGTTGAGTGATGGATCGGGGATTACGGTCCAGTGAGGACGCAGCCACCAACGGCGTTGTCCCATTCTTGCTGGACGATGTAGGGGTCACCGTTCCAGTTGACGTTTGAGCCATCGGAGTTCACGGTGCCGAACTGCCAGGCGCACTTGTCACCGATTTCCTGGCCGCTGGAGTCTGTCCAGGCGTTGAGCAAGGGATCGGTTGCGGCCTCCATCTGTTCGTGCGAGGTCACGTTGATGGTCAGGTCGGCGTCGTCGTTGTTGGGGCTACCTGGCGTCTGGCAGCTAAAGCTGGCGGCATAGGGCATGGCCGCGTAGATGGTATTGCTGCCGAAGTAGTTGTGATAGGCACAGAAGGTGTTGGAAGCGCACTGGCTGTAAGAGCTGTCGAAGCACAAATCCTGGCCTGCCTCGGTGAAGACGAAAAAGATATTGTCGATGCTCGGGGACCAGCCGTTCGCGTTCAAGGCGTTGGTTACTTCGTTCTGGATGTCGCTGTCGAGCAGGGGGCTTTCGGGATAGGCGCTGTTATCTACCCAGACACCAGCCAGCCGCTCGCCAGTCGGAGCATTGCCGCCCGAATCGGTATATTGGGAGTTGTTGTTATACAGGCCTGTGCCATTGACATCGTTGAAATAACGCTCAATCAGGCTGTTATAATTGGCAGATACATTGCCAGTTGGCTCCCAGAAGATGGCATAGACATTGGCTGTACCACCCATAACCGGCCCGCCGCCATAGTTCAAATTGTTGCCGGCTGCATAGCGGAAATTCTTTGGCTGGTGGCCCTTCTTGTAGAAGAAGTGAGGATGGTGGTGGCGTGGTTGATGGCTCAAACTCGATGTGGTAGCTGCCATTGCGCTCATTGGCATCATTGCCATGAAGGCCGCAATCGCGAGTGTCAGGAGCCCAAGTACCGGGAAGGCTCGTTTTCTCATGCATACACTCCTTTGTCTGACGAGAATCATACAACGGACCCAGTGGAGAGCAGTACTGGCATAGCACACCTTACTACGCAGTGACTGTTTTTGTTTCTCCTATGTCTAAGGATAGCAGGTGATGGTTTCATTGGGCTTTCTCTATCCTTCACTTATTCTTCAGATATATTTTGATGAGATAATGAATGTAAAACGAGCCTTATTTCTGTTTTTTATTATAAACACACTCGGAGTGGGTATTAGAGAAGAATAGGATATTGCATAAGAATTACACAAGACAGCAATATGGATGTCTTTAAGAAGTAAAGACAGCAATAGGCATGAGAAGAGGGGGGAGGTAATTGGCAGAAAGCAAGCGTAATAATCGATAGCGGCCCAGTTGTTGTCCTTCAAGCGACATGGCTTCTCACTTTGTATAATGTTTATTAGAAAGATAAAGCATATAACCCCAGGCGTAGAAATACTATAACATATAATTTCTATCGAGGAAAGTGATAAAGGGAATTTCAAGGACTTATTAGTACCGCTTTATGGGCTGAGTTGAGACTACCTGGCGTATTCTACATAAAAAATTGATAGGAAGTTTGCTTTTAAAAATGAATGATCATTGTATTTTTGTGGTAGACTATAAAGTCATTGGTAGAAGTGCAAGTAAGAACTACCAAACCTTGCATAGTGGAGGCGACAATGGCTATTTATTGTTCCAATTAAACGCTTCGTATCCTGAATTGGGGGATTTGAAAGAAAGCATATTTAGCGCAGATAACGTTTTTCATACGCATTGGACCTGGAAAAGACCAAAGGAGGCCTTCATTGAATTCGATGTTAGAACGCATACACGCTGTTCTCTCCACTACGCCGGGACGCTGGCAACAACTGGTCAGCACGTTTCCCGTTGATTTGCTGACACGTCCGCCGCGCGAGGGAGAGTGGTCGGCGGTGCAATGCTTACAGCATTTACTGGACGCGGAACTTGCGCTTTTTCCTGTCCGCTTCCGCGCTTTTCTGGCCGGGCAGGATTTTACTGCTTTCGACCCGAACAAGCCGCAGACGGATTTTGCTTCAAAGACGCCTGAGGAGCTTGCGGCTACGTTCGCACGCGCTCGTCAAGACAACCTTCCCCTGCTTGAGCAGGTAAAGGATGAGGATTTGGAACGGACGGTGCAGCATCCTCAACTGGGTACCGTGACGCTCGTGCAGATGCTGCATACCTGGGCTGCGCACGATTTGAATCATACAATCCAGGCCGAACGGGCGCTTATGCAGCCTTTCATCACCGGGTGTGGTCCGTGGCATACGTTCTTTCGGGATCATGAGGTTGCGAGGGAATGAGGGTGAGTTACAAAAAAGGGGGAAGAAAGTCGAGCAGGGGGGGTAAAGGGCATGGATAGGATTTTGTGACTCAGCCGGGTCACAGCGAGATTTCAAGCTCGACTTCCTTTACATTCAGTGTACTGGCTGTACCAACAAGCGAGGGGCATTCCACTCCTCGCTTTTATTTATATTCTATAGGTTACAGGCGGCGGGCGCGTGGCATCAGAATGGCGGCGAGAATCATGCCAGCGACGAGACCGCCGAGGTGATCGACGATGCCGATGCTGCTGGCGTTGGAGAAGCCGATCACCAGGTTCAGGCCGAGCCAGAAAATCCAGTTGCTGAGGGCGGCTGAGCCATATCCGCCCATAGCGCGGCGGTTGACGATGAAGAAGACGCCGAGCGCGCCAAAGACGCCGAAGATGGCTCCCGAAGCTCCTACGGCGACGAAATCGGGTCCCATGAGGAAGAAGGAGACGATACCGCCGATGATGCCTGAGAGCAGGTAGATGAGCAGGTAGCGCCATTTGCCAAAAAGCACTTCGACAGCCGGGCCAATGAAGAACAGCGAGAGCATGTTGACGCCGATGTGCAGCAGGTTGAGGTGCAGGAACATGGCGGTGAAGATACGCCAGAACTCTCCCTGTGAGACCAGGATGTTCACCTGCGCTCCAGCGTTAATCAGAACGTTGGGATCAATGCTGCCAAGCTGTCCCAGGCCCGAACCGACGGTGACGCTCAGGATGGCGGTTATCAGGTAAACGGCGACATTGATGCCCACGAGCAGCATGGTGACGAAGCGCGGATTCTGGCTCAACCAGAATCTTGTGCGTACTGTTTGCCTGTGCATGGCGTTGGGGCGCGACCAGGCTGGGACCGGCTCGCGTTCGATGCGCGGCATTGTGGCGTCAGGCGCGCTGTTGAGGGTGCCCGCGACAGGTTCGGTTGGCGTGACACCCAGGGCCCGGCGCGTGACTGGTTCAACGGGCGGGAAGCAATTCTCGAAGGTACCGCCGTAGGAGAGGCGGGCGGCGCGGGCGCGAGCAAGCTGCGCGTCGTAGTCCTGGCCGTTGAGACGCAGCAGGTACGCGCGCAGGGCGTGGGCATAGCCGTTGCTCGGGTCCTGCTCGATGGCGCTATCCACTTCTTGCAAAGAGCGGTCATAGCGGCGGTCGAGCAGGTAGAGCAGCGCCTGGGCCATATGAGAGGCGGCACCGCCCCCTGATTGCAATTCCTTTACCTTCTGGCAGGCCATATAAACCACGCCGTAGGAGCCGAGCGCGAGGTTTGCTTCGGCCAGTCCCAGGTGAATATCAGGATTGTTGGGTTCGATTTGCGCGGCATGCGCGTAGGCAATCGCTGCTTCGCGGCCCTGACCCTGAGCCAGCGCCTGTTTGCCGCGTTCTATATATGTTTGTACGTCGGTTTGCGCTTCCAAAATATTAACCTCCAATCAAATGTAACGCGAGCAACGCCATTGCGCACGTGCCAGCGATTGCTACGATTGCTACGGGCCAGCGGCGTGAAAGACTATGCATATCCACCAGCGCTGTATTTCCTTTGTTATTTATGAGAACGTAAAAGGGCGAAAAAAGCCATCCTAAAAAGCAACCGGCAAGAAAACCGCCGAGATGGGCCGAGTTATCGACGTTGGGAATGACCAGTCCTAAGCCAAGATTCAAGCCTATTATTATGACGAGCCAGATGAGTGTCGGGATACCGCCACGTCGAAAGGCGTGGCGATGCATAAATATAAAGATGCTGTAGGCTCCTACCATGCCAAAGATCGCGCCTGACGCGCCGACGCTGACATCCTGCGGCGAGAAATAGAAACTGGCGATGATGCTGACTACTCCCGTGAGCAGGTAGATCAACAGGAAACGAAGGTGCCCGAAAATGCGCTCGATCAGCACGCCCAGGATCACGAAGTTGAGCATATTCAGGCCAATGTGCAGCAGGTTGGCGTGCAGGAAGATGGGTGTGATAAAGCGCCAGTATTGACCCGCGAGAATCAGGGAGTTATCTTTGGCCCCATAAGCGACCAGCACATCGCCGTTTTGCGCCCCGGAAAGCACATTTTCGATGATGCTCCTGAAAGAATGCGCGCCTGCCGCAAGTGCGGTATGGTAAGCAGTGAGACACCACATGGCGACCGTGACGATGGTGATGAGCCATGTCACCCAGGAGATGCGACGAATCCAGCTCAGGCGCAGGTAGCGGCGCATGGCGGTAGAGTAGCTGAGATGAATATGCAGATTTTTATCGCGCAGGAATGGTTCCTGCGCGGAAGGCGCGGGCTGTATTTCCGAATTGCCTGAGTTGAATTGTTCGAGCATGCTCCCTGTGCCAATTGCTAGAAACCAATATTTCTCCTTAATAATACTACGTCTGAGGCGCATATTGGTTGTGGTCAGCACTATTTTCCTGTTCAGACGTGCAGGTGCGCGAAGGTGGCGATGCCATTGAGGATGAATTGAATGGCAAGCGCGGCCAGCAGGATGCCGAGAATGCGCGAGAGAACGAGGATGCCTGTGCGGCCTACATGGCGGAGAATCCAGAGGCTGCTGCGCATGACCAGCCAGGCGGAGAGAAGCGCGCAGGTGATGGCGGCGGCGACTGAAAGCAGGTTTATGGGGTCGGGTGTAGCGATATCGACGTAGAGGATGGTGGTAGCGATGGTGCCAGGCCCGGCGATCATGGGAATGGCCAGGGGAAAGACGCTGACATCCTCGCGGGTCAGAGCCTCGTCCGATTCGGTCTTTGTTTCACGCGCCCCAGATGGTCGTCCAAAGAGCATATCCACCGAGACGAGGAAGAGCAGCGCGCCACCGGCAATGTTGAAGGCGTAGAGACTGATGCCCAGGCGGTCGAGCAGGAAGCGGCCAACCAGGGCGAAGAAGAGGATAATGGCGGCGCTGATGAGAACTGCTCGCGTGACGATATTGCGGCGCTGAGCATCATTGAAGTGCGCGGTGAGCGCGATAACGACAGGGACCAGCCCTACAGGATCGATAATGGTAAAGAAAGTGACGAATGCGCGAATAGTAAATATCACAGTATAAAGCCCTCGGATGTGTTTTTTCATTATATCCTATCCGAGGGCTGGCGAGTAAATTGATAGTTACATTGGGGAGTAATGGTCAGCCATGAAAAAGGCCCTCTCGCCTGTCATCCTGAGCGGAGCGAAGGATCTGCGTTGGCCAGCAGGATCACATGCCCACACCAGAGATCCTTCGCTCCGCTCAGGATGACATCGGAAGGCGGATTTGGAATGGTATGCATGTTATTGCTGCCCTATATCTAGTATCTACGGTAATAGTAGCGACGGCGACCCCGATAGAGCGGGTAGGTGATGAGGTGCCAGATCAGGACGAAAATGATGGCACCGATCAAAGCGCGAATGAGGGGAACGCCAAAGATGTTGATATCACCAATGCCTGTGATAATGATCACCTGGGTCATCAGCCAGATGCCGATCAGGGCGGCGATAATGGCTCCGATGAAGCCAAAGGGCAAACGCCAGCCGACAATGCTTTCGGCGATGAAACCAACGATAGCTGCTACAATCAGGTAAATGATGAAATTAAGGCCAAATGTCCAGACGTTATCACCAATTTTGATGGTGATGCCATCGGCCAGGACGAACAACGATGCGAGCATGTTTTGTTCTCTCCTCTTAATTTTATAGCGGCATCTTTAACGAATAGATGCATACAAGACTGTTTACTCTGTATATACCCGTAAACCTGTACAAAAACAAGTCAACAATAAAAAGACTCAGCAAATTTTTAGTATTTTCTCAATTTTCTAAGCAAAGGTGCAGTTTGTCCTCTTTTTTGAATGTAGAAGCGTATCTATGTATAGGGATATTATGCGCATGGAAAAGGATTCGAGATGGGAATGTATCAGGCCCCTGGTGCTTGTTCGGGCTGTGCGCTATAATCAAGAAAAATTGTTTTGGGAGGCATCTCATGAAAAAGGCGATTCGCTTTGCGGGCATTGCGGGCGGTGTGATTGTGGTGCTGCTCATCGTGGGATTTGTCCTGGCTGCAATATTCGGCGTTTTGTTGAATGTGTTGTACATCGCGTTGATTATTCTGGCGGCCTTTTCGTTGTTATCGACGCTCCTGCTTATCTATACGCTGATGCAATTGATAGGTACTATTACAACGGTGCGCAATGAGATGAAGCCGTTGATTGGTTCGGTGCAGGAGACGGTGACGGCGGTACGCGGCTCGGTGCAGGAGACATTGGGAGCGGTGAAGGATACAGCGAAGAGCGCGGGAGAGACAGCGAGTACGATTGGCAGTACGGCGAAGTTGACGAAGGACCTGGCGGTAGCTCCAAGCGTGCGCGCGGTGGCGCTTCTGGTAGGGGCGCAGCAGGCGTTCAAGGTGTTTTTGGGCAAAGGGCACGCGCGCAAGCGTGAGGAAGAACGCCGCAAAGAGCAGTTGGAGTTGCTTGATTCAGCCGTTGGAGGAGAATAGCTATGCATTACATCCCAGGCGATATTCTGGCGACATGGGGGCAGATCGCGGCTATTATCCTGGCGATCTACATGTTTGTGAACATCCTGATCGGGCTGGCTTTTGCCCTGGGGGTTTCAGTCCTCTTCGCCTGGATTCGTGAGAAGGCTAACCTTGTGAAGAAACTGCGCCCGGCTGTGGATGATTTAAATAGGACGATTGAGACGCCGCCGGATCAGGCTCTGCCCGTCACTGTTCCGCAAGATAACAAGATTTTGCAAATTGTGCATAAGGCGCAGGGTATCGATGTGACGCAGAAGGCCGAGATGGTTGAACATACCGCGCAGAACGTCGAGAAGAAGGTTGACCAGGGAGCTGATAAGGTGGCTCAGGCCGTAATCGAGTTCCGGGCGCGCACGATGATGGTCAAGGCGATGGCGAAGGCTTTCTTCCTGCCCGGCCTGAAGGAAGTGCCGCCTGCCGAGCCTATGCCCTTGATAGGAGAGAGTCCGCTCCAGCGTGGCATCCGGTTCGATGAGTCGGTGAACCGGCAGGATAGCGGCCCGGCCTATTCACCGGAAGAGACATCGAATGCAGTGGTGGCGAAGCCCTCGCTGCCAGACCGGGTTGAGGACGCGCAGATTCAGACTGCCGGAAGACGACCGCAAGGCTAAATGCGCCCATGAAATTGAATATGCGCCTGCTTGCGGAGTATTTCCAGCAGTACCGGCGCTTTCAACGCAACGCCCGCCTGTACCTCATCAACAGCGTGTTGAGTGGAGTGACAGGCGGGATTCTTCTGGTCTTATACAATCTCTACCTTGTTTCGCTTGGCTACAAAGCGGATTTTGTGGGCCTTGTCCTCTTCATGGGAACGCTGGGCGCGGGCCTCGCGATTTTTCCGGCAGGCATATGTATCGACCGCTTCAGCTCGAAAGCTATTCTGATCTGGTCGAATGCGTTGATCGGCGTGGCGGGTGCGGGGCAGATTCTTTTTCGCCAACCTGTGCCCTTGCTCGTCAGCGCCTTTTTAGCAGGAATTGGACTCGCGTTCATCCTGGTTATCAACGCGCCTTTCCTGACGCGCAACAGCACACCGGAGGAGCGAGCGCATCTTTTTAGCCTTAATATTTCGCTCGGGTTGATTACGCTGGTACTGGGCGAGGTGATCGGTGGCGCGCTGCCCGGCTGGTTTCGTTCGCTTTCCTGGCTGATGGCTCCGCTGCCGGGCTGGGCAAATGGAGCGCTTGCCAGCCAGCCGGGGCCGCGTTCGTATCAACTGGCGCTGTTGTTCGCGGGCTTGATTGCCGCGCCAAGTTTTATTCCGTTGCTTATGCTGAGTGGAGGACGACCGGAGCGGCGAGAGGTTGGGGATGAGAGGGGGACGAGGGCGGCGCAAGCGCCCACCCCCCACACAACCACAGCCCCCGCCCCTACAGAAAGGACAGCGCAAATGGTGGTTCCGGCAATGGATATGGAGAAGCCATTACATGTCCCAACAATGGAGCGGGTGGGGAAATTGGTGCGGAGTCCGTTTTTTGTGTTTGCGCTGGTGTATGGTCTGACGGGAGCGGGGGCGGGATTTTTTATTCCGTATTTCAATATTTATTTTGTGCAGCACCTGGGTGCCTCTCCTTTTTTGTTTGGGCTGATTGATGGCGGGGCGAATGCGATTACGGCGCTTACGACGGTGCTTGCGCCCTTGTTGGCGGCTCGAGTGGGCAGGACAACCACGATTGTGCTAACGCGCATAGTGAGCATTCCTTTGCTGTTGACGATTGGTTTAACAGGCATACTGCCACTGGCGGCGCTGCTCTATCTTTTCCGGCAGGGGACGATGGATATGGCGGCGGGCGTGTTGCAGGTCTACTCGATGGAGGTGGTGCCGGAAAAGTATCGCGGCGTGGCGAATAGCGGCTATCAGGCGGCCTTTCAGGTGCCAAATGCGCTGACCACGCCACTTGGGGGCTTGCTGATTGTGTCGGTTGGCTATCCGGCCATTTTCTTGATCGGCGCATGCTGCTATGTGCTGACGATTGTGCTGCTGTGGGTCAAGTTGGGCAGGAAGCTGTAACATTTTTCCCTCGCTAATTGATTATCTGGCAAGAACGTTCTTCATTACTCACTCGAGAGGTAAGTATTGTGCTGCTGAGGAGTTATACCCTTTATGTTTTCATTGCATGGCCGAGGAGAGGTTGTGATGCCAGAGCCTGGGATTGACGATGCCCTGCTGCGTGTGAAGCAATTTCTCCAGGAGAATACGCCTTTTTTACAAGGCATTATTTGCTCGTATGTTGTCAAAATGGGGCTGGCCCATGCTGAAGGCGTGGAGGCGGTCGCCTCGGAAATTTTACAGGACGCGGTTTTTGAGGCGTTGGCGCATGCCGAGCGGCTGGAGGCTGGTATCCAACCTCGCGCGTGGTTTTTAGGCATTGCTGCCAATATTATCAAGCGAAAAAGAGTTGAAGCAGCGAAACGCCAGCAGCGCGAGGTATGGATAGTTGATGCTGAGCGCGATTTTTTTGATCAGTTCGCTGCTTACGCGGAGCCAGGGAAGAAGCTTGAAGAAGATGAGCGGGTGAATGAGATGCTGGCCCTGGTTTCCAAAGAGGATCAGGAGGTTTTGCGGCTGGCGCTATTGCATGAACTTGATATGAAAACGGTGGCGCGGATATTGCACGTAACGCCGGGCACAGCGCGAGTGCGCCTGCATCGCGCCATTCATCGCCTGCGTATAGCCTGGAAAGCAGAGGGAGAGAAACATGTTTGAAGACCGTGAGCGGAATGTGAGCGCGAACGTAGCCCGCGAAAAAGCTGTTTACGAGTATGCGACTGCCTTAGAGGATGGGGATATTGATACGCTCATCGCCGTATTGCAGAAAGCTGAGCGCGACCCCGTATTGGAAGAGATGGTGCTGGAGGTTCACCAGTTTGATGGGGCTAAGGAAACGGCAGATATTGTTGAGGAGACAGAAGCAGGAAGTGAGTCTTTCCAGGGAATGGCTGCCCGGAGAACGCCAGCCTCGAAAAAGAGACGTATGGGGAGCAGATTTCGCCTCGAACGTGTACAGCGATTCGGGGGACTATTACGCGGGCTGGCAGCAGTACTGGTGGTAGGCGCGTTATTGGGCAGCATATTACTGGTATTGACATCGCGGCAACCAGGAGTGGGTGGAACGCAGCAGGGGGCCATTCACTGGCAGGGGTATGATATTCCAAACCCTGGTACCGGCGATACCAATTTGAACGGGGTAGCGGCAATTTCCCGGAACGATGTGTGGGCTGTAGGAGGCTATGCTAAAGAACGGCAAGAGTATCCCTTGCTTGAACATTGGGATGGTTCGCAATGGAGCGTTGTGCGGAGTAATACGCCTGGATATTTGTATGGGGTAACGGCAATTTCATCAGATGATGTCTGGGCCGTTGGTATAACGGATTCACAAAAGGTTCAGGACGTGAAAGCGCTGATTGAACATTGGGACGGCCATACATGGAGCGTGGTGAATAGTCCCGGCGCTGAAAGTTACAGTGTTTTATACAGCGTGTCTGCTACAGGACCTGATGATGTCTGGGCTGTGGGATTAGCGACTGATCCCAGGATACAGGCCAGGAATGGAAAAGGGCTGATTGAACATTGGGATGGGAAGCGATGGAGCATTATTGATTCTCCCAACGGACATATGGTTGAAAGCACTTTCTACAGTGTAAAGGCCATTTCATCCAGGGATGTGTGGGCCGTTGGATACTTTTATGCGGACGCGACACCTTACAGTCCCTATTATGCCTTGATCGTACATTGGAATGGCAGGCAGTGGAACGTTGTCTCTTCTCCGGCTGGGTCTGGTTCAATGCGGAAGGCTAATATCCTCTATGCAGTTACGGGACTTTCTTCAGATGATATCTGGGCCACTGGGGGTACCTGTCCACAATCATCTACTCCCAGCGCTTCAAATCCGTGTCGCCCACTAGTGGAACACTGGGATGGCACTCGTTGGAGCGACGTGAGTACTCCATCAACAGGCCACAAACATAATAACCTTTACACAGCAACGGCGCTTTCATCACATGATGTGTGGGCAGCGGGTTCCTTTTATAATTTAAACTCCGATCCGAGCATTATCCTGGTGGAACATTGGGATGGCAGGCAATGGAAGCTAGTGCAGAGTCCAGGCTATTTGGAAGGTACCTGGATAAGCGGCATGACACAAGTGGCTGGAGCAAAAACACTTTGGATGGTAGGTACTACTACGCAGAACGAATCTGCTCAGATGAGTGCAAGGATCATTCGATTGGACTTTTAGAGGAAAGTTCTCCCGGAAGGGAGAGAGTTTCTGAAAGGGAGGGAGTTCACGGAAGGTACCCGCAAGGGGATGCCTCTACAAGCCGCGCCAAATTGTAGAGGCATCCCCTTGCGGGTACCTTCCGTTTGTTTTATAGATGCCTTCCCGCTTTGGCTATCCATTCATTTTAATGCTTCGTAAAGCGGATGAAGAGAATGGTCAGTTCGTACAGGCAGGACATGGCCGCGCCCAGGATGACCGGGCTGTATGGGTCAGCGCCAGGGGTCAGGAAGGTGGCCGCGATCCACATGCTGACATGGGCTACGGCACGCTTCTTTTTGAGCGTCTGCGAGGTGATGATGCCAAGCTGGGCCAGGAAGGTCAGCACCAGCGGAATCTCAAAGACGATGCCGAAAGCCAGCAGGAAGAAGGCGACGAAGGTAAAGTAGCTGTCAGCCGTCACCAGTTCGGTGAAATCGGTGGCTGCGAAATTAATCAACCACTGTACCGGATATTGCAGGACGATGTAGCCCAGGCTGATACCTGCCAGGAAGAGGAAAATGCCGATGAAGACGAACGGCAGGGCCGTCTTCTTCTCGTGCGAGTACAGGCCCGGCGAGATGAAGGCCCAGGCCTGGTACAGGATGAGCGGCAGGGCGATCAGGAAGCCGACCGCGACGGAGAGCTTCAGAAAGACGGTGAAACCTTCTGCAACACCCTGTACCACAAGTTTGTTCCCATGCCCAAGCACATCTGCTTCTTTAGGTAGAGGCAGGGTCAGGAAGTGCATGATCTGCTCGCGGAAGATGAAGGCGACAATTGCGCCGATGACGATGCCGATGAGCGACTTGAAGATGCGCCAGCGCAATTCTTCCAGATGCTCAATGAGCGTCATCTGTGATTCATCTACCTCGTCCTCGTCTAGCATGTAATCATCATCTACCATGCTATCCCGCTGGCCGATATTACCAGTTGCCATAACTAATTACTTCCAGGCTGTTTATTCAACGGGTTTTTCGGTGCCAGGTACCTCGGTGCGCGTTGTCTTTACAACGGTTTCGCTCTCGTAGGCGGTGTTGTTCATCTTGTTGAGGTCTTTGGCGCTGACGGGCAGTTGGGGTTCTTCCTCTTCTTTGTGCGCGGTGATCTCGTTCATGCCCTTGCGGAACTCTTTAATGCTTTTGCCGATGGCGGAACCCATTTCTGGCAGCTTCTTTGGACCGAAAATCAAGAGAGCGATCAAGAGAATAACGATCAGGTCGAAGCCGTGAAATCCTGGGATCATGTTGGGTATCCTTTCTGATGGACCAATGAACTACGTTTGCACTCTACTACGTAGTAGATATGCCGTTGGATGTCTGGTGTACGCAAATCAGGTGTAGGCCGGTTGCGTGATATCCTGACCGAGCAGCGCAGATTCGATTTTGCGCAGGCCATCCATGCCGATACTGAGCGTGCCGATGCCAGCAGTTGCGAGGGCAACCATGCGAACGGCTCTGCGTCGGCTGAAGGTGCGTTCGCGTAAAGTTCTGGCGATCTGCTGCTCTTCGTCGAGTTGGGCTGCCTGCAGGCGAATCGAGGCCACAAGGGTTTCTTCCAGCTTGTCGGGTGCCGGGGCTGTACTTCCGTAATGCCGCAGCAGCAGGGTCTCGATAGAGTCGTTCTGCATGGCTCCTCCATAAAACTTACGGTTGAGAGGGAGCAGTAGCCGTGTGACTCTCAACACGTTCCGTATTACTATGATGCGCGGGAAGAGCATTTTGTGACATGCCGCGAGCGGATTGTAATTTTGTGGGATCATGCAGTTCTTCGCCGCTCTCGCGCATGTAGATGTGCTGAAATTGTTTGCGGGCGCGAGCAAGGCGCTGGCGGACGGTGGCCTCCTCGATATCCAGCATGGCGGCGATTTCGGGGGCTGAGAACTGGCCGACGATGGAGAGGAGCAACACGAGGCGCAGTGGCTCATTGATCTGCTGTAGGGCGCGCTGTACGGCCTCCTGTTCGGCAACCAGGGCTTGCGGGTCAAAACTTTCGTGCGCGCCATAGCCGGTTGGCTGGACAGGAGCGGCTTCGGATTCCAGGATTTCGGCAAAGTTTTTGGAGCCAGATTGATGGTGTTCCTGCGTGACACGCGAAAACGGGATGAAGCGGTAGAGTGAACGGCGGCGGCGCTGCATGCGAACGGTGTTCAGCGCGATTTGCAGCAACCAGGCTTTGGCATGAAAACGCGGACCACTTTTCGCGCGGGCGGCATCGATTGATTTGAGCGCCGCGTGAAAAGTGTCCTGCGCGAGGTCCTGGCTTTCTTCCCAGTCTCCGGTCAGGCCATAGATGGTGTGAAAGACGAGTTTACCGTATTCGTGAATAAGTTGTTCAATGGCCTGCGCTGCCGGTTGATTATCCACACATTACCCTTTGTCTGTTGCTATAGATAGAGATGCATATCTCTGGTGCATTGTGACACGAAATGAAAGAAAAAACAAGAGGGCGAGCGTTTTTGCTCGAGGATGAAGAGAAATAAATACCAGGACGACCTGCCGGAAATAACAGCATACATCAGAGGTCGCCCTGGAAGGGGTATAGCCACTGGTTTGTGTTAGCGCAAATGCTCTTCTATATAGTCCTGCGCTTCCTGTACCGTAGTGATCTTTTCCGCGTCCTCGTCGGAGATCTGCAGCTTAAATTCCTCTTCGAGGGACATGATAAGCTCGACGAGATCAAGGGAGTCGGCGTTGAGATCTTCTACAAAAGAAGCGCCTGGCACAACCTCGCTTTCGTCAACACCAAGCTGGTCAACAATAATTTTCTTGAGCCTTTCCTGAACGGTTGCCACTATTTCACCTCACTTTCAGCTTTCGGGGTGGGCGGTTGTTGCGCCCGGTTAAATATAGTACCGAGGACGCCATTAATGAAGCGGCTGGAGGTATTGCTGCCGAATTGTTTGGCAAGCTCCACGGCTTCGTTGATAGCGGCCTTTGCTGGTACCGTATTATTAAACAGAATTTCGTAGATTGCAAGCCTGAGTATATTTTTATCGATGCGTGCCATTTGCTGCAATGGCCATTCACGGGCTGCACTCTGAATATGGGCATCGATTTCGGCAAGATGATCGCAAACACCCTGAACGAGTTCCTGGGCGTATTCGAACACTTTCGGCTGGAGGTGTCGCTCCTCGACGTGTCGCTGTAAAACTTCCGCGACCGGATGTTGAGCCGTATCGTATTCGTAGAGTGTTTGCAGGGCAATCACCCTTGCCTGCCTTCGTATCCCAACTGGCATGCTATCCTCGCCTCTATGTTAGCAATCGATCAAGCGACATCCTGGATGTACACATTGACTTCTTGAACATGCATCCCGACCATCTCTTCAATCGCGGAGGCGACTTCTTGCTGGATGGCCGAGCCAACTTCGACGATGTTGACGCCAGATGCAACCACAATGTAGAGGTCAGCGGAGACCGTGTTGTCTTTAATCGTTAGAGCAACGCCCTGGCGTGGAATTTCGCGCCCCAGAAAGCGCGTCCACTGGTCATTGCTCGAAGCCATACGCACTACGCCCGGTACCTCTAAAGCCGTATTGATAATAATGGTTAGAAGCACCTGGCGCGCTACGCGTACCACCCCTAACGACTCGGTCGCCATATGTACTGCCTTTCAAAACATACTCTAATTGGTTCAGGGAAGAGCATCCGGTAGATGCTCAGCCCGAGCCTCAGAAACGTATTGTTCTACTGCAAAGATAGGCACTTTTCCCTGCGCTTGTCAAGTCTGCTATTCTTATCGGCTAATATTTTTATTACGAATAAAGAACAAACATGGTTTATACAGTTGCCGGATAGAAAGAGCGTCATATTACGATACAAGGCCCAGTTCGCGCAAAGTGCCAACCACTTTTTCCAGGTCAGAGGCGGTGCTGAGATTCAGCGTTTTTGCCCCTTTGGCGATGCGTTTGACCATGCCGGTAAGCGCCTGACCAGGGCCGATTTCGAGAAAGAGCGTGACTCCGGTGCTAACCATATAATCGATGGTGCGCGTCCATTGTACGGAAGCTGCGATTTGTTGAGCGAGTTCTTCGCGGATCTCGGTCGCGCTCGAAATCGGGCGCGCGTCAATATTGCCGACAAGCGGGATGGCGGCATTGCGAATAGAAGTTGCATCTATCGCCTTTGCCAAACCTGCGGCGGCGGGCTGCATGACGGGCGAATGGAACGCGCCGCTGACGGCCAGGGGGATGACTCGTTTCGCTCCTCGTTCTTTTGCCAGTTCCATAGCGCGATTTAAGGCCTGCTGCTCGCCCGAGATGACGATCTGTCCGGGCGCGTTGAAGTTGGCAACGGTGACTTTGCCCTGCCCGAGGTGCGCGTCAGCAGGCAGGTTGGCGCTTGCCTCGGCTGTAGCATCGCGGCAGACTTCCTGCAATGCCTCCTCGTCCATGCCGATGATGGCGGCCATGCCACCGAGGCAGACAGTACCCTCGTGATGCATAAGGCGACCGCGCTCGCGCACGAGCAACAGGGCGTCTTGCAGATCGAGCGCGCCGGATGCGACCAGGGCAGCATATTCTCCCACGCTATGACCGGCTGTAAATGCTGGTGCGAGCGGCGTTGTCCATGACGAGGTTTCGCCGTTAGAAGAAAGGGCTTCCTGTAAGGCGGCCAGCAGGGCGAGGCTTACTGTGACGATGGCGGGCTGAGCATTGATCGTTTCGCGCAGGGTTTCTTCAGGCCCTTGAAAGCAGAGCGTGCTGAGAGAGAAGCCGAGCGCATCATCTGCCGTTTGAAAGACACGACGGGCCGCAGGTGAGCTTTCAAAAATATCGGCCCCCATACCGACGGCCTGGCTTCCCTGGCCGGGAAATAAAAAAGCAACCTGTGATGTCATACCTGTCTACTCGCGTATGAAAAGGAGGCGGGTAACTTAGTACCTGCCTCCACGTTTTTATGACTGTTTCTTTTCGCGTGGATAGAAGACCTGGCGACCGCGATAGGTGCCACAGTGCGGGCAGGCGTGATGTGACAGGCGAGGCCGTCTGCACTGCGGGCAGGTGACAAGCTGTGGCAGGGTGATGCGGTGCGTAGCGCGGCGTTTCCCCTGTCGCGAGTGAGAAACTCGTTGTTTTGGCAGCGCTCCCATAGTTCGTATTCCTCCTCATAGGCCGTTCAACGGGCCTGTTTCTTGCAATTATGACTGCTGCGAACCGTTTTGTAACAGGCGTTCGAGCGCGCGCCAGCGCGGCTCGATCTCCGGCTTGCACTCGCACGGACCGAGGTTTAAATCGTGTCCGCATTGCGGGCAGAGTCCCTTACAATCTTCCTGACAGAGCGCCACCATTGGGAGCGCGGTCAGGATATTCTGGCGAATTGCTTCCGTCAGATCAAGCTCGTGATGCTCGTCAATAGGGAAGCCCTCTTCCTTGTTGAAAGGAGCCACCGGCATACCACTGATTACATCAATGGTCGGATAAAACTGCTCCTCAAAATTCACGAGCAAAGGCTGCTCGAACTCCTTCAGGCAACGGTCGCATGTTCGTTTCAGTAGAAGTTCGGCCCAGCCATCCACCAGTAAACCCTGGTTGGTGCGGCGCATGCGAGCATGTCCACCCAGCTGGCCAACCACTGTCAATTCGTCATCGAAATGAACGTCATCTTCCGTAAAATCGTAGGCCAACGAAGTTCCGACAGGAGCCTTCATCAGTTGCGCCACGTTAAACACGAGTTCATCCATATCCCCTTATCCTTTAATCCATGATATAGCAAGACAATAGCAAAAATAGAGCGTGATGTGGCGCAGGAGAAGATGCTATTCTCTGATGCTTGCTCATTATAGAAGACCGCGCGAGGCGTGTCAAGTCTCATGACCCAGGTTGGGCAGGGTTACGCGAAGGTGGTTCCTGGGAGTACATCGGCCCTCCCATTGTATCCATAGCGAGCGAGGCGCGGCGAGGAACGGCGCGCTGGTTTTGTGGCGGCTCCTCTTCATCCTCGATATAGTCCGAAGCTTCTGCGCTTTCGCCTTCTTCTCCCAGCGCGCCCATGCTCTCCAGGCCTCTTTCGATGCTCAGGATCGAGCGGTCGATATCGGTTTCGATGCTGGTAAGATGATCGCGCAGAGCACGCAAGGTCTCAACGACGTAAAGATCGGCTTCGTTCTTTAATTGCTCAGCTTTTAATTCGGCCTCACGTAGTATTTCCTGCGAGCGCTCTTGAGCGGCTTTGAGCAGGCCCTCGCGGTTCATGGCGCGTTCGGATTCTTCACGAGCGCGGGCAAGCAGGGCGCTGGCATCGGCCTGAGCCTGTGCAAGAATGCGTTCTTTGTCACGGCTCACGTTGCGCGCCTGCTTGACTTCTTCAGGAATAGCCAGGCGCATTTGCTCGATGATATCCTGGATGTCGGCTTCTTTGATCATGATCTGGTTGACTAACGGCATGCGGCGGCTGCCCGCGACCAGGTTTTCCAGGCGATCAATGAGATATAAGATATCCACGCCTTCCCTCCGTTCTCAACAAGACCTTTGCTAGCTGTCTATACATGCTATTACACACTGCCTCCAGATGTCATCCTGAGCGCAGCGAAGGATCGCAGGCCTCCACTGGCTTGACCTGGCAAGCACGAGATCCTGAGCGGCGCTCAGGATGACATGCGAAGAGGTCTTTTTCATGGCGTGCAGTTGTTACTCGCTGAATTTGTTTTTGAGCGCAACGACGACGTTGGGCGGGAGCATATCGGTGACATCTCCACCCAGACGGGCAACCTCTTTCAGCAAAGATGAACTGACAAAAAGCTGTTGCAGGTTGGTGAGCAGGCAAACGGTTTCAATTTCAGGCGCGAGTTTGCGATTCATTAGCCCCTGTTGGAATTCGGCCTCGAAATCGTTAGGCGAGCGTAGACCTTTGATGATGGCCTGCCCGCCAATGGAGCGCACATAATCGACCAGCAGTTCCTTGAAGGTGTCCACGCGCACATTATCCAGGCCCTCGTTGGCGATAACCTCCTGCCACAGTTGCAGGCGCTCCTCCAGAGAAAAGAGGAGATTCTTCGCCGGGAAGGCGTATACAGCTACAATCAGAGTATCAAAGAGCCTCGCTGCTCTGCGCGCAATATCAAGATGCCCGTTGGTCAATGGATCAAAGCTGCCTGGATAAACGGCGATGCGCCCTTGCCTCTCGTTGCTCACGCTTTCCAATCCCCTTTGAAAGAGTTTTCAGTTGTCGGCTTTTTGCTTATATATGGCCCAGGTAGGGACGGCAAAAAGCTTTCTCCATTTAACCATATAAGCAATAATTAATCAATGGTTCTATGTAAGGATGTGAGGGGAACGAAAGACTTGTGTTAAACGACCGGAAGACACTCCTGGCGGGTGGCTTCCGGTCTCCCAGCACCTGCGGGAACTTTAGCTGTTCGCTGCCTCCAACCACATATACTGGTATGGCTCCAGGAGTAAAGGTTGGTCTGCTGCCAGTGCCTGGCCGGTAATCAGGTCGGTGAAGTGGTAACTTGTCCCGTACATGCGTAGCAGGTTGGCATCCATGTACTGGGGATACGCGGAGAAATTGGCTATGATGAGGAGTTGCTGGCTGCCGCCGTGACGGGCGTAACCGAAGAGATGCGGGTTGTCGGTATCGATGAACTCCGTATCGTTATCGTAAATGGCCGGTTGCTGTTTGCGCAACGTGATTAACCGTTTCAATTCGGTGTAGATGCGATTATGAGGTGAGGCGGGGTCATTGCGTACTTGCTCCTGCCAGTCCCAGTTGGTTTTTGGACGATGCACCCAGCGATTATCACTTGCTTTGTGGGGGTCATGTGCGAACGAATAATCGTTGAGCGTACCCACTTCGTCGCCCAGGTAGATGAGCGGAATGCCGCCGATGCTTAAGATAATGCTGTACAACAGCCGAATGCGGCGCACCGCGAGATCGATTTGTTGCTGGTCGGAAGATTGTAGGGCCTGCTCCAATCCGGCCAGGGAAGCCATTGTGCCGGAAATACGGGCATCACCGGTGGCGGGATTCTCCTGAAATGGCAGACCGCGCGCGAAGGAGCCGGAGAAACGCCCCATGTAGAACTGGTTCAGGAACGAGCGGTGTCCCTGTGGATCAATCCATTCCCAACGGGCGTCGTTGTCGTCAAATGTCCAGCCGATATCATCGTGCGAACGCAGGTAGTTGACCCAGGCGGTACCCGGCGGCAGGCGAAAACGAGTGCGCATAGAGTGATCGAGCAGCTTGACCTCGGTGGTTGCCAGCGACTCCCAGAGCAGCGCCATGAGCAACGGGTTGTAGCTGATCTGGCATTCCTGCGGGCTGATGTAGCTGATAACGTCGTCGGGATGGACAATGGCCTCAGACTTGAAGAGAACGGCGGGGGCGGCAATGTTCATGAGGGCGCGAAAAGCCTGAATGATCTGGTGGGCCTCCGGCTGGTTCTCGCAACTGGTTCCCATGCGCTTCCAGATGAAGGCGACGGCATCGAGACGCAGAATCTCTACGCCGCTGTTGGCGATGAACAGCATCTCTTCGGTCATGGCGCGAAAGACCGCCGGATTGGCATAGTTCAGATCCCACTGGAAGCTGTTGAAGGTCGTCCAGACCCACTTACGCATATCTTCGCGCCACGTGAAGCTGCCACGCCGCACAGTGGGAAAGATTTCGCGCAGGGTGCGTTCATAGGCATCGGGGATAGTACGGTCGGGAAAGATAAAGTAGAAGTTTTCATATTCGGGGTCGCCAGCCTGTGCGCGCCGCGCCCACTCGTGTTCGTCAGAGGTATGATTGAAGACGAAGTCGAGAACCAGGCTGATACCTTCCTCCTGGAACTCGCGCGCCAGTTTGGACAGTTCTTCAATGGTACCGAGCCGGGGATTGACGTGGCGATAGCTGCTGACCGCGTAACCACCGTCACTATTCCCCTCGGGCGATTCGAAAAGTGGCATCAGGTGAAGATAGGTAAGTCCAAGCTCTTTGAAGTAGGGCAGGCGGCAGCGCAGGCCTTTGAGGTTCCCGGCAAACAAATCGACGTAGCACATCGCGCCGACCATCTTCTGAGACTGAAACCAGCCCGGATCAGCTTCGCGGCGCGCATCCAGTTCCTTGAGCCACGCGGGACGCGCAAACCAGCTTCGCGTAGTCGCATACAGCAACTCTTCCAGGTGGTAGAAAAAGTCATAGTGTGTGCCATAGAGATTCAGTAGTAGCCCGAAGAGGCGTTCCCACTGTTGACGTAACCGTGTCTCAAAAGTGTGCCAGTCATCGCGAGCGGCGTTAGCTTCGTCGCGAAAAGCTGTTTGCAGGCGTGGCCAGAGCCGCTTGAGTGTTAAATCGGCCTGTGAATGAACCCATTGTACATCGATCATGATTTTGCCTCGAAAACGTTAAAATGAGCTTGCGTGGGTATGCCTGAGAAAGGAGTGTTATAACCCAGTTTGAAGGAATTGCTCTACTTCAGTGCGGCGCGGGGGATTTGCGCCAGGGCGTGTGCAGTTCAATGCTGCCACCGCTGACGCGAAACGCAGCATTTCTTGTAGTTCTGGCTCGGACATAGCTAAGACCTGCTCGCGAGTGGTGATGGCATGGTCGGCTAACCAGCCTAGTGTTCCGGCGCAGAACGAATCGCCCGCGCCAACGGTATCGCTTACTGTGACCGGAAAAGTCGGAACCGAAAGCGTTTGTGATGTGTCAGTGCGCGCCAGAACACCTTTCTCTCCATGTGTCACCATGACCAGCGCAGGCCCGAGCGCGCACAATTGCCTGATAGCCTCTTCCATTGGTATTCCAGGCAGCAGCCACGCGAGATCAACGTAGCTCAGTTTAAAAATATCGGTGAGTGCGATTAGATGTTGGAGTAAGGCACGATACTTTGCCTCATCCTGTACCAGATCGCGGCGTATGTTCGGATCGAGCGAGAGCAAAGCCTTCCCTTTGAGACGTTCAACGGTTGCCAGGACGGTTTGCGGCGTTATGCCGCGCAGCAGGCTGATCGAACCGATGTGTAAGATATTGGTCTCCGAGTAGAGGGATTCTGGTACGTCATTCACGGTCAGCAGCGTATCAGCCGTTCCCTCGCCATAAAAGGTGAAGGCTGGTTCTCCCGCTTCCATCGTCACAAAGGCCAGCGTCGTCTGCGCCTTTGCTACCGCCACGAAGCGCGTATCAACCCCCTCTGCTTGCAAAGTATGCAAGAGATGATGCCCAAAGTAGTCGTCCGCGATTTTCCCTGCAAAGGCGGTATGTTGCTCCAGACGAGCAAGACCAATCGCAACATTAAACAACGAGCCGCCCGCGTACATACGGAAATCGGTGTTCCTGGTTTCTTGTGGCGTTCCCTTTCCTTCTTCCGCATGAGATACACTCGATACCCCCGTATTGAGGGGAACAAAATCGATCAGGCTTTCGCCCATGCATGTCACCAGAATGCTCATGATGTTTCTCCTTCCGTTGTAGCAGGCTCTATTGCGGGGTTGGATGGATGTTTACTCCAATATTATCATCGCATATGAAGCGAGGTTGATGCTAGATGGCTATTAGTGTTGCTAAAAAGAGGGGGAAAAGCCGCTTAGGGTAGTGTTGGAGACTTCTGGAAGCTATGAAGTGTAATGTTTCTAAAAAGGAAAAGAGCGCATTCGTCGCAGTTGATGAATGCGCCCTTTTTGTTTACGCGACGTTTGCCTGCAGGCGGCGATAGCGTCCGGCTATCATTTCGCCGAGGCCGATGGCGGCGAGGCCGAGCAGCAGGTGAATGACCTGGATGACCCACTGGCTGGAGCCGAGATTCCAGCGCGTCTGGAAGAGGCCAATGAAGGCGAGCAGGAAGCCAACGACAAAAGTCGCCAGGGCGAGCGGGAAACTGCCACCCTTGCGCACTCCCTGGACAATGCCGATAGTAAAGAGGGAGATCACGGCCAGCAAGCCCAGGATGATGTGAACGATGATAAGACTATCCGCGTTGCCCGTCCAGAACAGGATACCCAAAATAAGGTTAATCAGGACTGTGACGCGCAAGACCATGATTGCAATACGAATGACCAATCTGTATTCCTCCTGAAAGATGTTGCTTTGTAAATGAACCCTCACACAATAATGTGGGATGGTTTTGTAGGGCCGCGCTTCAGCGCGTCCAGCTTCTCGTGCCGATGTAGGACAGGGGGACGCGCTGAAGCGCGGCCCTACAAAACCCGGCTCCTATTTTGTGAACATTCGTGAAAAAGGCGGCTTTTTAACACAGCCTCATATATATCTTAACGTTTATTGGCTATAGCGTGGCTTTTCTGGAATGGTGCCAAAAATAGAGATAGCAGGCCAGTGAATAGACTAACCTGCTAAATAGCGTAGAGTTTTTTACGCCAGCGTGCCAGGGAAATTAGTAGCGACGACCGCGATTGTTGTTATACGGGCGGCGATCCCGTCCGTAGGACCCTCTGTCATTGTCCTCGCGTTTACGAGCTTCGTTGACAGTGATGGTTCGCGTGCCCAACTGGGTGCCGTTCAGACGTTCGATAGCGGTGCGAGCTTCCTCGTCGTTGCTCATCTCAACAAAGCCGAAGCCTTTGCTGCGTCCTGTGTCGCGATCGGTAATGACGGTGGCCTCTGTGACCTCTCCGGTTTGTCCAAACAGGTCAATCAGGTCTTGCTCGGTGGTTTGGTAGGGAAGACCCCCTACATAGATTCTCATGAAGAAACGCTCCTGTGGCGGCATCTGTTCTTGCATTGACGCTCGAAGAAACCGTTTCTCACAGAAGCGTTCCAATGTCCTTTCGATGCCATATGCTCATTATAACATACCTTGAAAAGGGTTTATTCCCCCATATCAGTGCATCATGATATCCTGCCAGAAGAGATGCATTTTTTCGCGCAGGGCCGCGTGTTCTGGCTTTTTCAGGTAGGGATCGCTCTCCCAGAGTTTAGCGGCGAGCTTTTGCGAGAGTTCGATGAGCGGGGTATCGCTCAGGTCGGCAATGCGCAATTCGGGAACGCCGCTCTGGCGCACACCGAAGAAATCGCCGGGGCCGCGCAGCTTGAGGTCGGCTTCGGCGAGACGGAAGCCATCATCGGTGTTCTGGAAGATTTCCAGGCGTTCCTGCGCTTGCAGGCTGGCGTCGGCGCTGAGGACGTAGCAGTAGGATTGATGCTTGCCGCGCCCGACTCGCCCGCGAAACTGGTGAAGCTGCGAGAGACCAAAGCGGTCGGCGTCCTCAATAACCATCACCGTCGCGTTGGGAACGTCGATGCCAACCTCAATGACCGAAGTGGCTACCAGGACATCGAGTTTGCCATCGCGAAATTCGCGCATAATGGCGTCTTTGTCGGCTGCTTTCATGCCGCCATGCAGCAGGCCGAGGCGCAGGTTTGGAAAGACATCGCGGCTCAGACGTTCGTATTCGACGGTCGCGGCTTTGACGGCCAGCGATTCGGATTCTTCGATCAGAGGACAGATAATGAAAGCCTGCCTGCCCTCGGCAACCTGCTGGGCGATAAGTTTGTAGGCCTCGTCGCGGCGCGCGCCACTACGCCAGCGCGTAATGATCTTCTGGCGACCAGGGGGCAACTGGTCAATGACGGAGACATCCAGGTCGCCGTAGAGCGTCAGGGCGAGTGTGCGCGGAATGGGTGTGGCAGTCATCACCAGCATGTGGGGGTGATAGCCTTTCTGGCGCAACAGATCGCGCTGCTCGACGCCGAAGCGATGCTGCTCGTCCACGATGACCAGGCCAAGCTTTTGAAAGGTGACATCTTCCTGAATCAGGGCGTGCGTGCCAATTGCCACCATTGCCTGACCGGATTCGATGGCGGAGCGGCCCATATTGCGCTCGCGCTGGCGCAGGCTGCCTGTCAGCAACACGGTACGGATGCCGAACGGTTCGAGCATGGCGCTGATACTTCTAGCGTGCTGCTCGGCGAGCAGTTCGGTGGGGGCCATAATCGCACCCTGGTAGCCGTTGAGCGCGGCCATGAGGAGCGCGACAGCGGCAACGGCGGTTTTACCCGCGCCGACATCACCTTGCAACAAGCGGCACATGGGCTGCGAACGTGCAAGGTCGCGGAAGATTTCGATGATGACGCGGCGCTGCGCATTCGTGAAGCGAAAAGGCAGTGTGGCTTCAAAGGGCTGATCGAGCGCGAGTTCTGACCAGAGAGTCGCGCCCGTAGATGGCAGGTCTAGCGTTTGCTCGTTGTTTGTATCTGCTGCTGTCTCGTCAATATCTACCGTATCTACAAAGATTTTCTTATAGTCTATGAAAAAGGCGTTGCCCTGTGGAGTTTCGCGCTGCCAGCGTGTGCGGCGTTCCTGCATGCCCAGGTGAATCATGAAGAATTCGTCGAAACCCAGGCGGCGGCGGCTGGCGAGCAGCATCTCTTCGTTTTCGGGATAGTGAATCTGGGACACAGCCTCTGGTAGGGGAAGCAGCTTGCCCTCGCGGCGAATCGAGGCGGGCAGGTGTTCGGGAATGACGCCCGCGTAGCGATCAACGACATATTTGGTGTATTTGCGCAGGGCTTTGGCGCTCAGCCCCTCAGTAAGCGGGTAGATGGGGACTAAGCGACCGGTATTAAGTGGTTCGCCGCGCTCGGGAAGTTCGTGGCTGCGCACAGTAAATTCGACCTTGTTGCCAAAACGCTGCTTTGTGCCTGTCACGACGATGTATTCGCCTTTGGCCTTTTCCAGTTGTTTTTGTAAATAGGACTGGTTGAACCAGGTGACGCGCATCTTGCCGGTGTCATCGGAGATGGTGGCGATGGTGCGAGAGCGACCGCTGCCGCCGCGCACCGTCTCAACTTCCCACAGCAGGCCAATGGTGGTGGTGACTTCATTGAAGGGAAGATTGGCGATTTTTTCGAGCTTGCTGTAGTCGCGGTGCTGGCGCGGGAAATAGAAAAGCAGGTCGCGAATGGTGCGAATGCCCAGGCTGCGCAACTTTGCCGCACTGGTGGTGCCAACACCGGGAACGGCGGTAACATCGGCGCTTAAAAGGGTCAGCGAGGCATGGCTGGCGGACATATCGGCTTCAAGCCCGATGGGATTATCTGGCTTCTTTTGCGGGGTTGGCTTTGACGCAGGTTTTGTTTCGCCATTGATTACAGCAGGTGTGCTGGCTGGTTGGCCTGTTGTTTTAGAAAGACTTGCCGTATTTGCGGCAGTCTGCGTATGTTCAGGTTGGTTGATAGGTGTAACAGGCTTTTTCTGAGCAGGGTCAGGTTGGCTGATAGGCGCAATGGGTTTCTTCTGGGTAGGGTTGGATAGAATGGGTGTGCCGGGTCTTTGAGGTGCGCCGTTATCAGCCAGTTCGTTGAGAATGGCGAGGGCGGCGCGCAGGCTGGCGGCGCGCTGAATCGGGTCCTGCTTGCGATAGCCTTCGAGATGTTCGGTAAAAGTATGAATGGGGCGCGGGTCGAGTCCGGCTTTTTTGCAGACGTTGCTGGCTTCCTCGGCCCAATGAACGGCAAACAGTTCCAGGCCACCCTGGACAATTTTATCCTGGTGATTGCCACGTTGTTCGTATTGCAGCACTTTACGCGCGCGTTCGATCAAAGGGATGAGCGGTGTTTGCATAGTATTTGACATAACATTTTATAAAACTTTCAATGCCTGGTTTTTTTCAGTTTTCATACTATAGTTGGTGCTTTGGCGGGGTGTCAAGAGCAAATTTTCTATATTGGCATGCCAGATGAAGGCAGTTTAGCCGCATGGAACTACCTGCGTGATGGCAAAGATGAGCAGTACCAGAATGACAGAGAAGAGCGTGGCGTCAGTGAGAATGCGGCGGTCGTGATGATAGTTGAGCGCATAAAGGAGTACACCAGCAAACATGATGAGTAACACTCCCGTGAGGGCGAGGTAGCGCAAATCGCCAGGGGGACCTTGCGCGCATTTGTCTCCTTGATTGTACAGCGCGCCAAGCGTAATGACGAGCGCGCTGAGCAGGGGCAGGAACATCTGATTTGTCACTGAGATGGTGCGCTGATCTCCCTGATGAATGCGCACATAGAGCAGCAGCACCAGGAGAACGAGAACGATACAGGCGAAGAAGAGAAACACATTGTTCATAGTTGTGTTACGTAAAACGAAAGTGCAAGGGTGGAAATATTTGCTGCAAGAAACTCTGGGGCCAGTGAATCCATCCCAGGAGTTGCGCGACGAGAATAAAGAACATCATGACAAGAATGCCAACTCCTATCGGCCACCTGCGTTTCGATAGCAGCAGGACGAAGCCAAGCACCGCCTGCCCGAAGAGGTAGAGAGGCCAGAGCGCGAGCAGAAAGAAGAGCAATAGGGATAAGGGAACGGCGATAAGAACATTCACGACAGGTATGGCCATAGCAAGGAAGCCAATGGGAAGCAGGCTATAGGGTAAGGAACCAATGACTAAGCCCCAGAAGGCTACCCTCAGAAACTGAAAGACTGTTCCAGCGAGACCTCTTTTGATACGCTCTAACCGGTCACGCACAATACGCATGTTTTTGGGACGTTTGGAGATATCTGGTTCGAGCATATCACTCAGTAAGCATTGTAGGCGTGGTGGAAGCGTAAGGGTTGGAGAGGCATCGGTATCATCTCCAAGTAAGAGCGTTTGTAAGGTCGCGCCCAGGCCATAGATATCGGTTTGCGTGGTGGATTGAGCCTTGCCGTATTGTTCGGGCGCGGCATAGCCTGGAGAACCGAGCGGGCCGATATCGCGTGTTTTGTTTGGGTCGTAAAGACGAGCAATGCCGAAGTCGATCAGGTAGAGACGTCCCTTTGGCGTGCGCATGATGTTGCCTGGCTTCACGTCGCGAAAGACGATGGGTGGGTCCTGCTTATGCAAGAATTCCAGCACCTTTGTGAGTTGAATAGCAATTTTAAGGGCTTCCTTTCGGGGAAGATGACCGCCGGGCTGTTTGTTCAAATAGTCTTCGAGCGTTTCTCCCTCGATGTACTCCATAACCACGTACCAGTGCGCCGGGTCGGTGAAAGAATCGTAGATACGCGGCAGGTTCTCGTGTTGCAGGCGCGAGAGAATGTTGATCTCACGGTTATAGGTATCGGTCGCCTCTATGGCCTGCCGGGGTGAAAGGGTGCTGAGATTGATTTGTTTGATAGCAACCAGCCGATTGCGTTTTTGCGTGTCCCGCGCTTTGTAGACGAGGCCGTAGCCGCCCTGGCCGATCTCGCTCAACAAATGATAGCGCCCATTCAGAAGTGTGCCTATGGAGGGTGCATTGATAGGCGTTGGTGGAGTGTGTACTGGTTGTGGCTGCTGTATTACTACTGGCGTGATGAATGGGTCGGAAGAGAGCGCGAGAGGATGCTGACAGGCAAAGCAATGGGTAGCATCGCTCTGATTGGCCGCGCCGCATTCGTCGCAGAAGAACAGGGAAATCATTTTCGCTTGCGCTCTCTTTCTGGTTGCTTGCAGGTCTTCTCCCCATTATTATACGTTTGAAGGTCGGTATTTATCTCGCTTTTGGATATAAGGTGCAACTTTGCTCGAATGGGCGGCGTGTTAAGAAAGAGCTAACAATTATGGCAGTCGAAAGGAGTATATAGAGATGGAGCAAGCAGAGGGACGTTCAACGGTGGTTGGCATTTTTGAGGATCGAGCTTTCGCGCAGCACGCTATCGATGAACTGCGCACAGCAGGCTTCGCGGACGAGCAGATTGGCTATGCTGCGCGTGAGGAGCAGGCGCTGGAAGGAACCAAGCGCGATCTGGCGTCAGGCACGGTTGAAGGCGAGACGCAAGAGGAGACGACGAAAGGTGTGGTTGTCGGTGGGGTGGCCGGTGGAGTGCTGGGCGCGGTGGTGGCGCTCTTGCTTCCTGGAATCGGGCCGGTACTGGCCGGTGGTGTTCTGCTGGGGATTCTCAGTGGAGCGGCGGTTGGCGGCGCAGCTGGCGGCTTGATTGGCGCGCTGATGAGCATGGGCATTCCAGAGGACGAGGCGCAGCGTTATTCTAAGCACGTGGAAGTTGGCCGCGTGATCGTCACCATCGCGGCGGATGGCCGGACCAAAGAGGCGCTTGATATTCTGCGCAGGAATGGGGCTATCGAGGCCAATGATCGCTTTGGGCAGAACGTAGACCCAGATTTTCTTGCCAGTTCGCGAGCGACCGATATCGATACCAGCCCCAAAGAGCCGGTAGCCGATCCCTCGAAGGATGACAGCTTCTTTACACAGCCATCCGGGGTCGATACGTGGGATGATCCGCGTATGCGTATGCCGCGAGCATAGCGCCTTTACCAGTCTGTTCCCGCCTGTCATACTGAGCGCAGCAAAGCATCTGCGTATGGTCGGCTACGGATGCTTCGGCTGCGCTCAGCATGACAGGCAAATTATGCGGATTTTTCCTCTGGCGGGGCGGTGAAATGAATCTCCAGCGCCTTGTTGACGAAGCGAGCAAGCCTGGCTTCCTGGTTGGCAAGGACGGCTGGCAGGGTGATGTCGCGCTTGAAATTGCCAATTTCTATGATCATTTCATCGCCTTTTTTGGTCATCTGCACTTTGTCCATTTCGACATGTGGCAGGGGAAGGCGCAGGATATATGTGTCTCCTTGCCGAATCACTTCCTGGATGGGGCCGCGATGGAAGACCTGCGTTGGGTCCTGCTCGCCAAAGACCTGCAGTGCCAGTTCGCCCAGCGCTTTGACGCCGATAATCTCGCGTGAGAGGTAGGGCGCTTCCCAGATGGGCAGCGGAGCAAAGGTGTTATATATCTGCTGGCGCAGCTTTTCCTGATTGTGGTACATCTCCTGCATGAAGGCATCCTGGTAGTTGCCGGGCTGAAGCACACGGTTGCAGACCACACCATCAATGGGGTAGCCGAAGAGCGCCAGGTAGGTTTCGGCGCGCAAAGCCTCTTTAATGACCATACGCTCAGGGTTAACGACCGGTCGATACGAGCTGATATCTGGATTGGACAGTACTTCGCGCAAGGCTTTTACTCGCTCGCTGAGCTGGTTTACAGCGTCCAGTAGTTCTCCAGAAGGAATGAAAGCTTTGAGGAACGGGCGCGCAATATTGAGCGTGGTGCTTTTGAAGTTGATACCTGAGATGCGAGCGGCGTACCACTGAAATGTATCGGGCATGCTGAGCAGGCGCACAGTTTCGCCTGTTGGGGCGGCATCAATGATGACGACCTCGAAATTGCCGTCGCGGGCGTTGCGATAAATGTTGAGCAGGCTGACGATTTCATCCATGCCTGGAATGAGGGCCAGTTCTTCCGCCATGACAGAGTCGAGGCCACGCTTGCGCAGTAACTCGCTCATTTTCTGCTGCAATTTTCCCCAACCCTGGCGCATTTCGTCCAGCACGTTGACTTCCTGTGCCCACAGGTTTGTTGTAATCTGCTGAGGTTCCGAGGTAAGCGATTTATTAAGACAATCGGCCAGGCTGTGCGCGAGGTCGGTGCTGACGACTAAGGTGCGTTTGCCGAGTGATGCAGAACGAGCAGCAGTCGCAGCCGAGATAGTCGTCTTACCGACGCCGCCTTTGCCGAGATAGAGTATGAAACGCATAAGTGCCTTTCCTGCAATGTGTTTTCTTATCTATATGTATGTACGTTGAAGCATTGCTTCTGGTTATTTTTTGTGGGAAAGTGGTCGAGTTCTGTAATGGGAGACGATGTGGGAAGGCAATTTTTGCTTGACGGTTGTTTCCTTTGTACTCTACAATGGCCTTAGCTGATGGGATAAACCTTTCAGTGAATATAAAGGACTGACTCACAAAACTATGCCTGTAAATGCAAATAGGCCGGAACGCTGGAAAGAGGATATAGCACAGTCGGTAGATTTATATAATCATTGGTTTATGCAGTTTGCGCCTCAAGTTTACCAGCATGTGCGCGTGGAAACAACGAAGCAAGTACAAAATGCACTTGCGTGGACAGATAATTTACGCAGTATAGCACCAGATGTTTTAAGACAATATCCCTCGATATTGGCTATGCTTCGCATGACGACGGCACCTCCTCTGGCACGTGATCGCTTGATTGGGCTGTCGGGTGTACTGCCTCATGTCATAAGAAGTATGGAACTTCAACATCAGTTGCCGGTACACATGGATAAGCGGTTACTGGATGAAGAGCTTCAGAAAATTGGAAACACAATTATGCGGCTGGTGGATGCTGATATTTTTCCCTGGCTACAAGCTGGCAAAATTCCAACGGAGACGGAAATCTATCGGGCTGCAACGATTGTTGCTGACCGCTTGTGTGGGGTTGCAGCTGATCCTATCATTCGTAATGCTCAGGAACAAAGGCAATTAGAAGTGATCAAACTATGGCTTGAGCGACGAGGATATATTCAGGTCACATCTAATGAGCGTGTACAATTTGATAAAATGAAACCGGGTACCTTTTCATTTCGATTGAATGTGCAGGTAGTGCAGGAAGGCGGAGCAAGAAAGGTAAAGATTCCTGTTGATGCAGTTATTATGCCCCTGGAAGCAAAGGATAGGGAGTTTCCTTTGTTAGTAGAAGCGAAATCGGCAGGAGACTTTACTAACACGAACAAGCGGCGAAAAGAGGAGGCAATAAAGGTTGCTCAGTTGAGAGCTACCTATGGTTATACTATTCGGTTTGTCTTATTTCTGTGTGGTTATTTTGATAGTGGATACTTAGGATATGAGGCAGCCGAAGGAATAGATTGGGTGTGGGAACACCGCATAGATGATTTAGCCGAATTGGGAGTATAAGTTTTGCTGACATACGATGCTATAGAACAAAAACGCCTGGAGATACAGAATCAACTCGATGCCGCTAAGACCCAGGCAGAGCGTAATAGACTGGGGCAATTTGCTACGCCGCCGGAACTGGCAGTAGATATGCTTGCGTATGCAAAAGCATTGCTGCCAGACGATAGGTTTCCATTTCGTTTTTTGGACCCCGCGCTTGGAACAGGTGCCTTCTTGTCCGCTTTGTTACGCTTATTTCCTGCAACATCTTTACGTGAAGCAATTGGATATGAGGTTGACCCGCATTATGGACAGGAAGCGATGAGGCTTTGGCATGAAAAACCTGTACAGATACGTTTGATGGATTATACGAAAGCTACTCCCCCTGTAACAGAAGAGCAGAAGGCACATCTTCTCATCTGTAATCCACCTTATGTAAGACATCATCATTTGAGTAGTGATGAGAAGTTACGGTTGCGGAGACTAGCAGAGAAGACAACAGGTATGCAATTCAATGAGCTTGCCGGTTTATATTGCTATTTTCTGTGTATTGCGCATGGCTGGATGGCGCATAATGCTTTAGCTGGCTGGCTTATTCCAAGCGAGTTTATGGACGTTAACTATGGTCGGCGATTGAAAGAGTATCTTCTGAAGAAAGTAACGCTTTTACGCATTCATCGCTTTGATCCCAGTGAGGTGCAATTTAAGGATGCACTTGTCTCGTCGGCTGTTGTCTGGTTGAGGAATGCAGTTCCAGCAAAAGACCATATGGTAGAGTTTACCTTTGGGGGCACGTTATCAAATCCCAAAGTTTCTCAGGCTGTTTCTCTAGATGTGCTTCGTAAAGCAGCGAAATGGACACAATTTCCGCAAGTAACCCGGTCATCTACATCGTCTTCTCAGAAAGAGCAAGTGCGGCTTGCGGACTTATTCGAGGTCAAACGCGGTTTAGTGACGGGGGCAAATGAATTTTTTATTTTGACCGATGAACAGGTAGAAGAGTATCGACTGCCTCGACAATTTCTGGTACCGATTCTGCCCGGCCCCAAATCTTTAAAAAGAGATGAGATTGAAGCGGATGCTGAGGGTAATCCCGTATTAGAGCAGAGGCTGTTTCTTTTGAATTGTAACCTAACAGAAGAGGAAGTACAACACTATCCAGAGCTTTATAAGTACTTGCAAATGGGCGTGGAAATGGGTATTCATCAAGGATATATTTGTAGTCATCGTTCGCCCTGGTACGTGCAGGAACATCGTCCGCCGTCTATGTTTCTTTGCAATTATATGGGGCGTCAAACTGCTGAAAGAAGCAATCCATTTCGCTTTCTTTTAAATCACTCGCAGGCTACCGCCGCCAACGTTTACTTAATGTTTTATTCGAAACCTTTTTTAGAAAGGGCATTGAGAGATGATGTTACCTTACGGCGAGAAGTTTGGAAGGCTCTGAATGCTATTGCTCCCGAGGTATTGATGAGCGAAGGCCGTGTTTATGGTGGAGGATTATATAAATTGGAGCCGAAAGAGTTGCTAAATGTGCCTGCGGATTCTATTCTCTCGGTTTTGCCAACGCCACTCTATCGTACTGTGGAACAGATGGAATTGTTCTAAAATAAAAAGGAGCTATATATGGTTGACCAGGTGAGCAACCTTGAAACTTACAACTACACCATCTTTGAAGGGCAGGGCGATTACGAGACGTTTCCTACATCATGGCATGCAGGAGATCAAGCACCGGATTTTACGGCTGTTTTGCTTGAGACGGGGGAGCCGGTGCGCTTGAGTGATTACTGGCGAGAGCGGGATGTGGTGATTGAGTTTGGCTCGTATACGTGACCGTATTGTGCGCTGGCGGCGCCAGTGCTGGAGCCGATGGCGAAAAAGTTCGCCGAGAAGGGGTTCGTATTCGTATTTGTTTATACACGCGAGGCGCATCCGGGCGAGAACTATGGGGCGCACAAGAGCATGGAGCAGAAATTGGCGCATGCCAGGGCATTCCGTGATCATTGCGGGATAGAGCGTTCGATTCTGGTGGACGATCTGGCGGGAACGGGTCATAGGCTGTATGGTGAACTACCAAATATGACCTATTTGATAGGACGTGGCGGGCGAGTGTTATTCAGATCAAACTGGACGGATGCGCCGACGCTGGAGATGATGTTGCATTATCTGGTCGATGTGCGGTCGCGGAGGCGAGAAGGATTGCGGATGGCCCCGTTCTACGCGGAATTTGCTGGCTACCGCTTGAATGACCCGGCGAAGTTTCAGGAAGGATTGAAGGTCGGTGGGCAGCAGGCGATAGATGATTTTGCGCGGATGATGAAAATCTGGGCCGAGCAGAATAAATAGGAGACTTCTTTGATAGCATTAGCATTGATACTGGCTTGTTTGCTGGCGGCGTACCTGGTAGTGGTGCAGCCGGTGGCAAGCGAACGATCGTTTCGGAAGTTTTTAGCGCAAATACGAGTAGATAAGCGGGCGCGGGTGCGTTTTTACCTGCGCGGCATTGTGATGAAGTGGTTGCTCGTTGTGGCGGTCTGGCTGATTGTGGTGTTAGCCAATCTTTCGCTTGCAGTAATTGGATTGCAGGCTCCAAATGCTGGAGCCTCATCTTTTCTCTGGATCGCGGCAACTCTTGTAGGGCTGGTACTCTCTACGCTGGTATTCCGGCGGCTGGTAAGTACTCCTGAGGGGCGGGAACAGCTAGAGAGCGCGATGATGGCTCCGCTGGAGTTGATACCCGTGACGAGCGAGGAGAAGTCGGTGTGGGTGGTGGCGGCGATTACGGCTGGGGTGTGCGAGGAGATTTTGTATCGCGGCTTCCTCATCTGGTACTTGATGGCGGTGTTTCCCCATATGAACATAATCGCCGCATTGATAGCTTCGTCGGTGTTCTTTGGCTTCGCGCACTATTATCAAGGTCTGAAAGGAATCATCGCGACAGGCATTATCGGCGGGTTGCTGGCCTGGATTTATTATTCGACGGGGAGCTTGCTCGCGCCGATTATCATTCACGCGCTGGTAGATTTGCGGGTGATGTTCTTGTTTCCGACGGAGAAGGCCTCGACGCGGGCGTGACGCGGAAAAAACGGGTGGGAACGGACAGATTGTCTTTCGTTCCCACCAATCATAGTTTTTAGATGTTTTTACGGCTCGATTTTCCCGTTTAAGACCATCATTTTCAGAAACTCGAGGCGGCGAATGACCTCAACGCGGTCGCTGCCGCCGTTCTGATACCACTGACGCAGCCAGAGCAGGGAGACAATCTCTTCCTGGCTGAAGCCGCTTTCGACCAGCGAGTCGGTTTCAGAGGGTGTGGTTTCGACGGTATTAAGCATAGTATTCATTTGGTTTTGAGATGAAAGCTGCGGATTCATAGGTTTTGCCTTCTTTCTTTCAGGATATGTTCCGCTCGTTTTTTCCGCTTTTTTAAAAGTCAGTCATTTTTACTTCAATAGACGATCAACAAGACCGTTTTTCAAATATCATTTGCTCCCAGCCTTTCCAAACTTCTACCTATTCCTATTCCTTATGAGCCAAGTATAAGCGGAAACGCCTGCGGCTGCTATCTACTAAATTACGATTCTGTTGTGATTTAGATCACCTTTGCATCACACTGTATGCTCGTTATGATCTTTGTCAAATATACGTTTGAAGCCCCCTTTCAGTTCCATAAAATCATGGTCTTTTTAAGACGGTCTCCCTCTTAGATGAGGGTAGGATGTTTACAATAGTAAGAACGCTGAGGGGTTACGAAAAAATTGCATGAAAAAATAGAGGATAGGCTGTCATTGTCTTGATCAGTAACAGCCTATCCTCTATGCAGGTATAGTGAGAGCTATTTCCTCACCACAATATTGATCAGCTTCCCAGGCACGTAAATCACCTTCTGGATAGTGTTGTCGCCGATGAAGGAAGCAACGCGCTTGTTGTCCAGGGCGATCTGGCGCGCGCCGGACTCGGTGATATCGGCGGGTACTTCAATGCGCTCGCGAACCTTGCCGTTGACCTGGACGACCAGGGTGAAGGTTTCATCATAGGTCAGGGCCTCGTCATAGGTAGGCCAGTCGGTTACGTGGATGCTGCCGCTATGGCCAGTCTGGTGCCACAGTTCCTCGGTGATGTGCGGTGCCATCGGGGCCAGCAGTTGCATCATCGTTTCCAGCGTGTCGCGGAAGGCCCGGGTGCGTGCAACCGGCTCGCCCTGCTGCTTAATCATGGCGTTGTTGCACTCCATCAGCGCGGCCAGGGCGGTGTTGAAGCGGAAGTTGCGAATTTCTTCCGTGACGCGCTTGATCGTCTTGTTGCGCAGGCGTTCGATGGCGCGGCTCTCGGCGGTTTCTTCGCTGTTGGGATGATCGACCCAGCTATCCGTGACCAGGCTCCAGAAGCGGTTCAGGAAGCGCCAGATGCCTTCCAGGTTTTCTGAGATGAAGCTACCACCCGCGTCGAAGGGGCCGATGAACATCAGGTAGCAGCGCACACTGTCCGCGCCGTATTTATCGACGACGGTATCGGGCGCGACCACGTTCCCGCGAGATTTGGACATCTTCTGACCATCGGGACCCAGCACGATGCCCTGGTGATACAGGCGCGTAAACGGCTCGTCAAAATCGACGTAGCCCATGTCGCGCAGGGCCTTGATGAAGAAACGGGCGTACAGCAGGTGCATCACGGCATGTTCCGCGCCGCCGATATATTGATCGACGGGCAGCCAGCGATCCATCGCCTCTTTGCTCCACGCGGCTTCCTGGTTGTGCGGATCGGCGTAGCGCAGGAAGTACCAGGACGAACACATGAAGGTATCCATTGTGTCGGTCTCACGTGTGGCCGGGCCGCCGCAGATGGGGCAGGTGGTGTTCACGAAATCCGGCTCGTAGCGCAGCGGCGACTCACCCGTTGGCTTGAACTGCACGTTTTCGGGCAGCCAGACCGGCAGTTGATCCTCTGGAACAGGGACGGTGCCATGCTCCGGGCAATAGACGATGGGAATGGGCGCGCCCCAGTAACGCTGGCGGCTAATCAGCCAGTCGCGCAGGCGGTAGGAGACGGTGAACTTGCCAATGCCCTGCTCTTCCAGGTAGCGCGTGACTTTGGCAATTGCTTCCTCCCCAGGAGTGCCATCGAAAGGACCGGAGTTGACCATCATGCCCAGGGCTTCCTTTGCCTCGTTCCAGGTTGCCGGGTCGCTCGGCTCCTCTCCTTCGGGACGAATGACCTCGCGGATGGGAATGCCGAACTTGCGCGCAAACTCGAAGTCGCGCTGGTCGTGCGCGGGAACGCCCATGATCGCGCCTGCGCCGTAGCCCATCAGCACGTAGTCGGCGATCCAGACGGGAACCTGCTCGCCGCTGACCGGGTTGGTAACGTAGCCGCCGGTGAAGACGCCCGTTTTCTCCTTCTCAGTACTCATGCGCTCGATCTCGGTCATGTGGCGGGCTTGCTCCACGTAGGCATCGACTTCCGCTTTATGTTCCGGCGTCGTGATCTTCTCGACCCAGGGATGTTCCGGGGCCAGCACGAAGAAGGTTGCGCCATAGATGGTGTCCGGGCGGGTGGTGAAGACGGGGATTTCTTCGCGTTGACCGTCGATCTCAGTGTAGAAGCGAATCTCGGCTCCCTCGCTGCGCCCGATCCAGTTGCGCTGCATCGTCACGGTCTTTTCGGGCCATTCGATTTTCGAGAAGTCCAGCAGTTCTTCAGCATATTTGGTGATGCGGAACAGCCACTGGTCGATCTCTTTGCGGATGACAACTGTACCGCAGCGCTCGCAGGTGCCATTTGCCAGCACCTGTTCGTTCGCCAGCGTGGTGTTGCAGCTTGGACACCAGTTGGCGGGCGCTTTGGTGCGATAGGCCAGGTCGTGCTTGTAGAATTGCAGGAACAGCCACTGCGTCCATTTGTAGTAGTCAGGCTGGCAGGAGATGATTTCGCGCTCCCAGTCCCATTGCGCGCCCATCCTGCGCAGTTGCAGGCGCATGTTGTCGATATTGGACAGAGTCCAGGTGCGGGCCTGGACACCACGCGAGATGGCGGCGTTTTCGGCGGGCAGGCCAAAGGCATCGAAGCCGATGGGCTGCATGACGTTGTAGCCGTTCATGCGCATGTAGCGGCCATAGGCATCCGCGCCAGAGTAGTTGTACCAGTGGCCGATGTGCAGGTCGCCGGATGGATACGGCAGCATGACCAGATTATAGAACTTGGGCTTCGGCGAGTCGTCGGGGGCGTGATACAGGTTTTCAGCCTCCCACTGCGTCTGCCATTTTTTCTCGATTTCCTTTGGACTGTACCTGGTGCGTGTAATCATAACACAGCCTCCCCGTTCCGTAAAAACATGAATAAATCCAGTAACAATTCACCTATGACGAAATAAACAGGCAAAAAAGAAATAATGAGGAGATAAGAAAAAACCTTTCATCCTCGCGGGACGAAAGGCCATTTCGTGGTACCACCCTTGTTTATCACCATCTCAGAAAAGGAAGTGGTGGACCTGAGGGGGCTCGAACCCCTGACCTCATCCATGCCATGGATGCGCTCTTCCAGCTGCGCTACAGGCCCAGGTAATGTGAGATAGTGAACTCATTGTACGCGATAACGGGCGTTCCGGCAAGCGCTAAGCAATGGTTGCTGACTCACTGCTTTCACACTTGCAGCTCACAGGCGAGTTCGGTCAGATGTGTGTAGCCTTGCACCATCCGGCTACTCTCTGTATGTTGTAGTGACCTACTACTCCTGCTCGTCGCACGATTCATTTCTCGAATGTGTAGTATACTATACCATAACGCTTTGCGATTTGCAAGGCATTTGCGAAGGAATGGTACAGAATACCTGGTGGAGATGAGGGGGCTCGAACCCCTGACCTCGACAGTGCGATTGTCGCGCTCTCCCAGCTGAGCTACATCCCCGGACGCGATATATGATAGCATAGTCTAGGGGGGTTGTAAAGTGGTTTTTTGCTGGGATTTTAGAGATTTTTCTGAAAAGGCTCCTCTTTATTATATCCTACTCAAGGCGTCCAGTATTTTTACAGGCGTCTGGAAAACTCAATCTGCCCACAAACTTCGCATACTCCCAAAAGCATATCTCCTTGTTCTTGAACATCCGAGAGGCGGCGGGCGCAACGGCAGACATAGCCATGCTGGCGGGCGGGATTGCCGAAGACGAGCGCGTGCGGGGCAACATCGCGGGTGACGACGGAACCGGCTCCTACCAGGGCGAATTCGCCGATGGTGATGCCACAGACGATGACGGAGCCTGCGCCAATCGATGCGCCATATTTGACGAGTGTGGGCGTGATTTGCCAGTCGTCGGCGCTTTTGAGTTTGCCGTCGGGGGTAATGGCGCGGGGGAACATGTCGTTGGTGAAGCAGACGTGCGGGCCAATAAAGACGCCGTCTTCAAGCGCGACGCCCTCGAAAATAGAAGCATGATTCTGGATTTTGACGTTCGAGCCGATCTTCACGTGCGCATCAATGTAGACGCCTTTGCCAATGTTGCAGTTGTTGCCGACGCGAGCGTGTTCGCGGATGTGAGCCTGCCTCCAGATGCGCGTCCCTGCGCCGACTTCGGCTTCGGACGAGACTTCGGCGGTAGGATGGATGTAGATGTCCGGCATAAATAATCTCCCTGTAATGCTTTTCTACTCTTCTTGATTTGTTTCCTACTTTCCATTATGCAGTTCAGACCAAGAAATGGAAAGGGTAGGAATGTACACCTGGAGGTAGTTTTGTAACACTATTCGCATGGGTAAAAAAACAATTGAGGAGTTGCTATTTAAAGGCCTCACTTTGTAGTACCGAATCGTTAAGCAATTTCAGCTATCCTACTCAATGCTTTCTCCCTTGACACAAACAAAAATCGATGCTACATTTACATCTACCAACTGGTAGGTAGGTGATAAATATGGCAAAGCAATCACAGGTGATTGCGCGAGAACGAGTGTTAGAGGCGGCGGAGCGGCTGTTCGCGGGGCGCGGGTATGCGGCGGTGACGCTGCGGGATATTGGGCAGGCGGTGGGTATCAAGCATGCTTCGCTGTACTATCATTTTCCGCGTGGCAAAGAGGAGTTGTATGTTGAGGTGACGGCGCGGCGCATGCAACGATATCGAGAGGGATTGGAGCGAGCGATTGCCTCGGCGCGGAATGGTTGGTATGAGCGGCTGGAAGCGGCGGCGAACTGGATGCTGGCGCAACCGACCATGTATCTTGGACGCATGATGCAGTCCGATATGCCTGCTATCAGCGACGAGGCAGCGGAGCAACTGCGGAAGATTGTGTACTCGTCGCTGTTGCAGCCGCTGGTTGCCATCTTTCAGAATGCGTTGCAAGACAACCCGGAGAAACTGGCGCGCAGCGCAACCTATGCCGGAATGTTTCTTTCGCTGATTGAGGGCATTGATAATTTGCCTGCCAGCTATGTGCAGGGGTCGAAACAGGAATTAGTGAAAATCATGCTTGATATGCTCAGCAATGGCATTGTGGGCAAATAAGTGGAGTGAAGACATGGCGACAATTTCACATACAACCACCGCTATAGAGAGGCGGCCTGTACGAAAAGATGTGCTGGCCTTGTGGCTTGGTATCGCTTTCAGCGCCGTATTTACGGGCGTGATCTGGCTAACGGGTGACGCGCTGAAAGTGTTCCCGCACCTGCCGCAGCAAGGGCCAGCATGGTATTTCTGGAAGCTGCCCGCGCCGAGCCTGCCAGCCGAGATTACGGCCTGGGGCTTTTACGCGCTGCACCAGGTCGCTAGCTGGGGAACCATCTGGTATGCGCAGACACACGTCAAGAAATATACGACCGGGCTGCATCGTATTAATATCATTGCTCTGGGCATGAACGCCTTTTTCATTCTGCTGCATTTCGTGCAGACGCATATCTGGTATGATGGGCTGGCGCAGAACGTCTCGGTCTTCAGTTCACAGGGGTCGGTGATTGTGCTGCTGGTGTGGGTGTTGTTGATGGAGAACAATCGACGCGGCCTGATCGTGGGGAAGAAGCTGCCCTTTTCGCAGCGCGTTATCCAGTTTGCGCGCAAGTATCACGGCTACTTCTTTTCCTGGGCGATCATTTATACGTTCTGGTACCACCCGATGGAGAATACGTCGGGCCACCTCGTCGGGTTTTTCTATATGTTCCTGTTGATGTTGCAGAGCAGCCTTTTCTTCACGCGCATTCACATCAATCGCTACTGGACATTTACGCAAGAGGTACTGGTGCTGGTGCATGGCACGATGGTTGCGCTCTATCAGGGGCATGGCTTGTGGCCGATGTTCCTGTTTGGCTTCGCCGGAATCTTCCTCATCACCCAGATGCACGGCCTGGACTTGAGGCCCTGGATGAAATGGGGCTTTCTGGCGCTGTTCATCGCGGGTGTAGTCGCCGTTTACGCTTCACGGGGTTGGAGCCATTTATGGGAAGTCGCGGCGATTCCACTGATTGACTATCCTGCGGTCATTGTGCTGGCCTTGATACTTGGTCTGATTGTGCGCGTGACAGGCTGGCAGCGCGCGAAGTCTGTAGCCACTTCATAGAAGGGAGAGGCAAAGATGGGCGTCCTTGAGGGAAAAGTAGCGGTTATCACGGGCAGCACTCGTGGGCTTGGGCTGGCAATTGCTCAGGCCTATGCGCGAGAGGGTGCGGCTGTGATGCTCTCCGGGCGGTCGGAGCGCGAATTGGAGCAGGATGTTTCGACGCTGCGAGAACAGGGCAGAAAGGTAAGCTACCGGATTACTGATGTCAGTGACCTGGAGCAGGTGAAGGCGCTGGCTGAACAGGCTGTACGCGAGTTTGGTAAAATTGACATCTGGGTCAATAACGCGGGCTATGGCGGTGTCTATGGGCCAACGGTAGCCGTGAGTCCAGAAGATTTCTTGCGCGTGGTGCAGACCAATATGCTCGGCGAATACTACGGTTCGATGGTCGCCCTGCACTACTTTACACAGCAGGAGAGCGGCGGGAAGCTGATTAACCTGCTGGGACGCGGCGATAATGAGCCGGTACCTCTGCAAAATGCCTATGCATCCAGCAAGGCCTGGGTGCGCAACTTTACGGTTGCACTGGCGAAAGAGCATAAGCGAGACAGGCGCATCGGCATTTACGCCTTCAATCCAGGGCTGGTGATTACCGATCTGCTGCGCAAAGTCGATGCCGTCGAGGGATATGAGAAGCGGCTGCGTTATTTCAGCACGATCATTCGCCTGTTCGCCAATCCGTCAGAAGTTCCGGCGGAGAAAGCGGTGTGGTTAGCATCATCCGCGACAGATGGAAAGACTGGCCTGGTAGTGCGCGCTGTCAGCATCTGGAAGTTGTTCGGCGGCCTGTTTCGAGAAGTAAAGCGAGTGTTGTTGCGCCAACCTGCGCCGGATACGTCGGTGGATGTGAAGGTGGTGAAGCCTTATGAGTGGCAGACGGAAGTTCCTTCTTTGGAGCATTAAGTTAATTTGGTGTTATCTAACGCTTGTTGCTGTCTATGCCTCTATGCTTACTTAAAAAGGTCTTCATCACGTACCCATCGCCAGAGCCATTCCTCAAAGGTATAGGGTAATTGTCTGAGTATATAGTAGTCATCATCCGCGCTGGGAGCCTGCAAGTACATGCGCTCGTGATCGTCGATGCAAGCCTTTACACAGCATCCCAGATCACAGAGTTCTAGCGTATGTAGTAGAGATGTTCCCCAGGGAATACGCATACGTGGCATTTGGCCCGGCTTGATTGTTTCGGTTGCGAGCTTGTGATAGGTGTCGTAGCGAATGGTAGGTCCTTTATGCTTTTGCGTTGGCAATGAACTATCATCATCAGGGTAGCTTCCTTTATAGCCGCCATAAGCCCCATGCAAACCTAATCCAGGCCCAAATCCCCCGTTGGCGACATTGGCATATAAAGCGTGCAACAATGGTGGAAGGGCAAATCCGAGGCGTTCTTCGGTAATGTGAAGCTGTTCTTCAGTGGCGGGCGGATAGACGAAGCCAAAATGATTAGGGTCGTCAGGAGGAACATGTTGACTCATCGTAGGACTCCCTAATTGCGGGCCAAACCACTGTTCTTTTTGGCATTTTGCACGGATAGCCTCGAAAAGGGCTTCATACGACTTATTCATGTATAACACCGATCTTTCTTATAACCTTTTGCCTTTGGCACAACTATAGAACAAAAGAGCTTCATGGTCAAGCTTATAATATTCCTGACTAGGGAACAAACTCGATATCGACTCGCTCTAAATCCCTTAAAGAAACGGACTTGCCTTTACCTTTGGGATATTTTCCAGGATCAAAACCTTTTCCCCTTGCAATATCCCAGATGTAGAGGTAAACCTGCTTCATTTGTGCTTTTTCGCGTAAGTCTTTTTGCCACGTTACCATATCCTGTCTACAGGGAGTACAGACAACTATTTGACTAAAAATGACGACGTAGATAGCCTGGATGGTGTTTCTATCAACGGATAGCTGTGAGAGGTTATCCTGTAGCCATTTATAGGTGAATTGTTCGCTATGATCGAGCTGATTCTCTGTATCCTCTCGATCAAAGCCTCGATAAACGTCTGATTGAAAACGCTGTTGATCTCTATTCTTATAACAAATGGTATACGAACCAAGCCCATAATTGCCCCTAAATGGATGTGTAGTTCGATACTGTTCTGCTTGTTGTGCCAGGGTAAATGCTTCCTGTCTGGCGTTAAAACTTTGTCCATTGTTCAGGCACTGCCCATCTGAAGTTGTCTGAGTGCTGGTAGTCTCCTGCGAGTTGATGGAGGGGAGCGCAAAGAGAAGCAGGCCAAGCAATCCAAGTAGTAAGAGCAGAAGGAGTAGGCTTCCGGCAGAGGATTTTTGCGTTTGTGATGCCATGATTTCTACCTCTTCAATATATATCTGTTGTTCAATATACTGGTCTCTGGCATCAATTTCAGGAAATGGGAAAAAATCCTATTTTACTTTTCTTTCTCGCTCACGATTTTTAGGAAGCAGTGATAGGGCGAACGGGGGATTCTTCGCTGCGCTCAGCATGACATGGCTGGAGTATGTCATGCTGAGCGCAGCGAAGAATCCCCCGTTCGCCGATGGGTAATCACCGGATTATGCCTATTTACTTCCGTTCTCTTCTATGTTAGAATAGCTACAAGACACAATTTGGCTTACGCGAGACATGTCTCTCCCCGGAGGCAGGCAGAGAGGATGCGCCAGCGGCTGAAAGCGCACCGGCCAGCAAGGAGAACGATACCACTCGCCAGCCTGTACCGGTAGGCCTCTTAGAGGCTGAAGGTACACGGTTCGATCCCGTTAGAGATCGCACGAGCGCGTTTTCAGGATGCGGTGGATGTCGTTGTGTGTTTGATGCTGGAAAACGCGGAATGTGGGTGGAACCACGGAGAGCAATTGAGCCTTTTCGTCCCAGTGAGGGATGAGAAGGTTTTTTTATTGGAATTTTGAGGAGGTTGGTACTATGTCGTCGGTCGTCGCAGAACTGGAGGAATCGGTAGGGTATTCGCCGATTCAACGTATGAGGCATTCCGCCGCGCACGTGATGGCGGAGGCGGTGCTGGAGATTTTCCCGGATGCAAAGCTGGGGATTGGCCCGGCTATCGAGGATGGCTTTTATTATGACTTTGAACTGCCGCGCTCGCTGACGCCGGAAGACTTGCCGGATATCGAGCAGCGGATGGCGCGCATTGTCGCTGGCAAGTATCCCTTTATTCGTGATCGCTGGCCGCGTGAGAAGGCGCTGCAATACTTCCGCGACAAGGGCCAGGTCTACAAAGTGGAATTGATCGAGAACCTGCCCGATGAAGAGGTTGGCATTTATACGCAGGATACCTTCCTGGACCTATGTAAGGGGCCGCATGTCGATAATACGGGACAGATCGGGCCGTTCAAATTGATGCGCGTGGCGGGCGCGTACTGGCGTGGTGACGAGCATCGCCCGATGTTGCAGCGCATTTATGGTACGGCCTGGTTCACGCAGGAGGAACTGGATCAGTACCTGTGGCGGCTGGAAGAGGCGCTGAAACGCGACCATCGCAAGCTAGGCCGGGAGTTGAAGCTCTTTGTTATCAGCGATGAGGTTCCGGCTGGCGTGCCGCTCTTCCTGCCGAACGGCGAGACACTGCGTCATGAGATGGAGAGCTATGTGCGCGAGACGCAGGAGAAATACGGCTACCAGCATGTATGGACGTCGCACATCGGCAAGGTTAAGCTGTACAAGACGTCGAAGCACTGGTATAACTATCGTGAGAATATGTTCCCGGTGATGCATGGCGAGCAGGAGATGTCCGAGGATGACGCGATTGTCCTTAAGCCGATGAACTGTCCACATCACATTACGCTGTACAAGTCGCAGATGCACAGCTATCGCGAACTGCCGGTACGCTACGCCGAGTTCGCCACGCTCTACCGCTACGAGAAGGCGGGAACGTTGACGGGCCTGGCGAGGGTGCGCAGCCTGACGCAGGATGACGCGCACGTCTTCATGCGGCCTGACCAGATTCAGGAGGAGTTCAACCGCGCCATCGACCTGACGTTAGAGGTCTTCAACACCTATGGGCTGACGGACTACTGGATTTCGCTTTCGCTGCGTGATCCCAACAAGAAAGAGGATTATGCTGGTAGCGATGAGGTCTGGGAGCAGGCGGAGAGCGCGCTGCGACAGGCGGTCGAGAACAAGGGCATCCAGTATCGCGAAATGATCGGCGAGGCGGCCTTCTATGGCCCCAAAACGGACTTCATGGTGCGTGATGCGCTTGGCCGCGACTGGCAGTGTTCAACGGTGCAGCTTGACTTCGTGCAGCCCATCAACTTTGAACTTGAGTATATCGGCGAAGATGGGCAGCCGCATCGCCCGGTCATGATTCACCGCGCTGTCACGGGTTCGACGGAGCGTTTCATGGCCATGATTATCGAACATTACGCGGGTGCGTTCCCGGTCTGGCTTGCTCCGGTGCAGGCGATGGTGATTCCGATTGCCGACCGCCATATCGAATACGCCAACCAGGTATTGCAGGCGCTAAAGGCGGCGGGTGTGCGCGCCCAGGTAGACGACCGGGGCGAGCGTATGAACGCGAAGGTACGTGACGCTCAGTTGCAGAAGATTCCCTACATGCTGGTGGTAGGTGACAAGGAAGCGGCCAATAACGCCGTAGCCGTGCGCCTGCGCACCAACGAGAATCTTGGCGCAACACCATTAAACGACTTTGTGCAGCGTATTACGAGCATTATTGCTACGAAGAGCCGTGAATTGTAGGTTGTGACGATAAACGAATTGTAGGGACGCGATGAATCGCGTCCGACTGCCCAGGCGGGTTGAGATAGATGGACGCGATGAATCGCGTCCGACTGCCCAGGCGGGTTGAGATAGGTGGACGCGATGAATCGCGTCCGACTGCCCAGGCGGGTTGAGATAGGTGGACGCGATGAATCGCGTCCCTACAATTCCCAATTTAGTTTGCGAACCGAATAGAGGCACACACGAGACATGTCCCTTTCCAGGAGTAGACAGAGAGGAAACGCCAGCGGCTGAAAGCGTTCTTACTCGCAAGGAGTGTGATACCCCTCGTTAGCCTGTACCGGTAGGCATTTTTGTTGAAGGTACACGGTTCGACCCCGTTAGCGGTCGGGCGAGCGCGTTATGCAGGGATGTGATTATGATTTTTTACAAAATATGAGGGAATGCTTGCCCTATGTCATCCTGAGCGCAGCGAAGGATCTCCGGCCTCGACGTTGGATTCGGCTTGTGACCGAGATCCTGAGCGCAGCGAAGGATGACAGGCCTGGATATCCTCTCTTTCTTGGTAAAAATCCATAATCACTGCCAGTTGGTATAGCGCGGAACGTGGGTGGAACCACGAAAGGGAAGATTCTGGCCTTTTCGTCCCATATCGGGATGGAAAGGCCTTTTTGTTTGTGTTGTTGCCGGTTGTCATTTGTATAGCCTCAAGGAAAGGAGAAGGCTATGTTACTCGACGAGAGACGCCAGGGAGATGTAGAACAGGCGCGGTTACGATGCATGAGATATTCTGCGGCGCATGTGCTGGCGGCTGCGCTGACGGAATTGTATCCAGGAGCGAAGTTCGCCAGTGCGGGAGTCGATGAATTTGGATTTTATTATGATGTTGAACTGCCAGAGGCGCTTTCACCAGAGGATTTTCCTAAGATTGAGCGGGTCATGGCAGAAATTATGCAGGGGAAATATCCTTTCGAGCGAAGTCATTGGTCGAGACAGCAGGCTTTGCTGTACTTTCGCGAGCGCGGGCAGAACCACAAGGTTGAGATGATCGAGGAGATGCCAGAGGCGGAGGTACAGCCATATGCGGAACAGCAGCATTTTCCCCAGTTGTGCCACGCGCATGATGGCGGGAAATGGCCGGACGAGGTGCCTGTCTGCTCTATTCGCGGCTTTGTGGATGTGTGTATGGGGCCGCTTCTGGAACAGGCGGGTGAGATTGGGCCTTTCAAGTTGCTGCGCGTAGGAGGTGCGTACTGGCGAGGCGATGAGCAAAGGCCAATGTTGCAGCGCGTTTATGGTACGGTATGGGATTCGCAGGAGGAACTGGAGCAATACCTGTCGCGGCTGGAAGATGCGCAGAAGCGCGACCATCGCAAGCTGGGGCGCGAACTGGGACTGTTTATGTTTTCCTCTGAGGTTGGCGCTGGATTGCCGCTCTGGTTGCCGAAAGGGGCGATGCTGCGAGAAGCCCTGGAGGGCTTTTTGCATGACGAGCAACTGCGGCGCGGCTATGTGCCAGTGATGACGCCGCAAATTGGTTTGTTGGATTTGTACCGGAGAAGCGGTCACTGGTACAAATACCGCGAAGAGATGTACCCGCCTATGGAGGTGAAGCCCCGAGAAGACTCTGAGCCAGATGAGCCGCAAGGGGAAGTTTATGCCTTGAGGCCGATGAATTGCCCGCATCCCATCGCCATTTACAAGAGTGAGATGCGTTCGTATCGTGAATTGCCGCTGCGACTGGCCGAGTTCGGCATGGTCTACCGTTACGAGAAGGCGGGGCAAATTCATGGACTGCTGCGCTCAAGAGGCTTCACGATTGATGACTCGCACATCTTCGCCATGCCTGAGCAACTGGACGATGAGTTTATACAGGTCGTGGATTTTGTGCGCTATGTTTTCCAGGCGCTGGGCATTCACCAGTATCGAGGGCGAGTGGGAGTGCGCGACCCACTTAGCTCGAAGTATATCGGTAGCGACGAGGTATGGGCAAAAGCCGAGGCCGCGATAGCGCGGGCGTTGGAAAAGCTGAACTTCCCCTATACGAAAGAGGAGGGCGAGGCAGGTTTCTATGGACCGAAGCTCGATCTGCTGTTTTCTGACGCGCTTGGCCGCGAATGGCAGCTTGGCACGATTCAGGTTGACTACAACTTGCCGGAACGCTTCGACCTGTGGTATATCGGCGAGGATGGAGAGCGACATCGACCCGTGATGATTCATCGCGCTCCTGGCTCGGTTGAACGCTTGATAGCCATTTTGATCGAGCATTACGCGGGGGCTTTTCCTGTATGGCTTGCTCCGGTGCAGGCTGTGGTAATCCCGATTGCCGACCGCCATATCGAGTATGCAAACAAAGTGCTATCGAAGCTGGTAGCGGCGGGTGTGCGTGCCGAAGTGGATAAACGAGGCGAGCGCATGAATGCGAAGCTGCGAGATGCGCAGTTGCAGAAGATTCCATATATGCTGGTGGTTGGCGATAAAGAGGGGGTGGATGAAGCAGTGTCTGTGCGCCTTCGGGGGAATGAGAATCTGGGTGTGATGCTGATTGAGCAGTTTGTAGAGCGTGTACAGAATGTTGTGAAAGAGAGGCGGATGGGATTGTAGGGACCTCTCACCCTCTGTCATCCTGAGCGCAGCGAAGGATCTGTGTCACCCAGCACGATCGCACCGGAGATCCTTCGCTGCGCTCAGGATGACAGACAGGGTATTTTCGCAGAGGATGTAGTTAGCCTCAAGGCTGGCACACGACATGCTGAGCGCCGCTCAGCATATCAGTCAAGATGCGCTTTTTATGCTGCCTTGGATGCTCCAATTTTGGGCTAATGGGTGTAATCTTTTCATTGTTGGCCTGATATTCTGGTTGAGCGAGAAGAAGTTGGTTGGGTCATATGTGTTCTTGAGCGCGGCTAAGCGGTCGTAGTTGACTCCATATGTGGCCCGCACCTGCTCTTCCCGCTCCTCATCCAGGAAATTGACATAGACTCCTTTGCTTGCAAATGGTTGCATCGCGGTCCAGAACCTATGAGTCCACGCTCTATGTAGATTGGCTTGATCGTCCTCCCAGGCGGCAACGATGCTTACAACATAGGACTCATCGCGGAGCGCAAAGGCGGTTTCGGTCGGGCTGACCCGGCTTGCGGCTCCATGAACATGTTGAATCAGCACCTGTGAAAATGGGGAGGGACAGACTGCGCTGTAGTCGGCAATCGCGTCAATTGCCTCATCGCTGAGATGCTTCAGCGTACTCGCTTTCTGGTAGTAGTTTCGTCCGTCAGGTGCCCCCGCATCGGCACAGGTGATGACTGTGAGGTAAGGCCTGGGGCGAATCAGATCGACCAGAGGCAGACCAAACTTCCTGACCGGCGCAACGACGCGCTCGCCCTCATCCAGGTTCCCGCAGTAGCAGAGGTTGATGGCAATTGCGGGGTGACCGGTCGGCGTGGTCATGAGGGATGCGTAAGCCGTCAGTTCATCAGGCGCGGTGCTGGTGTACTCTCGATAAAAGCGCAGAACATCTCTCGCCCGGGTCATCGGATAGACGACCTTGCCAGCCAGCACCTGGCCGACCGGGTGCATGCGGAACTCGAAGGCCGTCACGATGCCGAAGTTCCCGCCACCACCGCGCACGCCCCAGAACAGGTCGGGATGCGAGGTCGCGCTGGCTGTGAGAACGCGCCCATCAGCGGTGACGATCTCAACCGAAAGCAGGTTGTCAATGGTCAAGCCGTATTTCCCCATAAACCATCCCAGTCCGCCGCCAAGTGTGAGGCCCGAAAGCCCCGTTCCAGCAACGGTCCCGGTCGTAGTCACCAGCCCAAAGGGTTGTGACCGTCGGACGAATTCGCCGAGGGTCAGTCCGGCTTCGGCCCGCGCTGTGCATTTGACAGGATCAACCTGCATGCCCTTCATCTGCGCAAGGTCAATGACGATGCCCCCGTCACAGACGGACTGGCCAATGAGGCTGTGACCACCACCCCGGACGGCGACGGTAAGCTGCTGGCTGTGGGCGAAATCGACCGCGCGCAGGACATCAGTACGGTTCGCGCACCGGCAAATCAGGGCTGGATATTTGTCAATCGTGCCGTTCCACACACGGCGAGCGCTGTCGTAGCCATCGTCGCTTGGGAGGATCAGTTCACCGCGCAGATGAGTCCTGAAGTCACGAAGGGCCGTAGGGTTGGGAGCGCTCTCAAACATTTGTCTACCTCCTCATGAGATGGCTACTCAGTCTTCGGTGGTGCAAAGTCCCGCAGCAAGAGCTTCGCTGTGACATAGACCCGTTGCGATATCTTCTCTTGCTGATACAGGTCTTCAATATCGCGCAGGAGACCGGCACATCTCCCGCCTTTGAAGGAGAGGATTTGCAGCAGCACTTCGGCGTCATGAGCATATTCAAGCGCCATCGCCAGCAATCGTTCATCAACGCGCTCACATGCCCAGGTCATGAATTCTTCAGGAAGAACTTGCAGTTTCGAGAGATCCATCAGCATCTGCCGCAACTGCCCAAGTTTGGAAGGTTCCGTCGCCAGGGCCAGCGCCAGCCCGAAGATGGTCCGCTCGCGCATCTCATGCTGCCTTTCAGCACGCAACTCATTGCTGGCAGCCAGCTTCCCATCCGAAGAGACTTCCTGTGTTGACATGTGAGCTTCTCCTTTGTTCTGCCTGGTTTTACGAAGGAAGCTGATTCGCGAACGTCAGTTCAGAGAGTGGTCCTGGCATCTGCTGAGTTAAATCAACTCCGTGAACGTCCATGACATATTCTCGAAATAGAACGTCGAACCGCTCTTGTGATGTTGCCAGCGCCTGAAACATGCGCTTGGGATTTTCCACTTCAAGGTAGACGATGCCCAGGTCTCCTTTTGGTGTATGCTGAAGCCAGGTCATCTCTTTGGTAATGCCAGCACGCTTACGCGATGCCTCGTACTCGCTGCGATGAGCCTCAACTATATCCTGAAAGTAACTGCGGTCCTTTTCCGACTTCCCTGGAAGTATGGGTAATGCAAAAGCCACGATAGCCATAGTAAAAACCTCCTGATGAATACCAGTCGGCCTGCCCGGTGGACAGGGTAACGCCGCACGTTGTCCCATCCACCAGGCAGATTCTTTGTGTAGGATTCCATCTACAAGAACAATGGTTTCCGCCTCTGGCCTAACCGGGTGGAGGTTGCAGATTCGCGATAAAGTCTTGCATAGCGGGAGAGAGATCAGTGTGGTGGTGGACGATCTTCCACCCTCCCGCTTCACGGCGATAGATGTTGGTGACGCGCTGCTCAATGGTGAACGACTGGCCACCGATAGTGGCCTGACCGGCCTCGGTGCCTACCTCATAGGCTAAGCCACCAACGACCCGGAGCAGGGGGTCTCTGAGGGTGATATGGCCGCCCGAACTCATCGAGGCAACCTGCTCCCAAGGAACTCGTACCTGCTCCCAGCCAATCTCCCGGCCACCAAGCGGGTGCATGGTCGTGACGTCTGAGCTATGCGACCAGATCTCCATCATCGGCCTGCTATCGCCAGCGACCATGCGGTTCAACGCCGTGTAGAACTGGTCGGATACCCGGCGGACTTCGTCTTCTGTTGTCATAGCTTTCAGTTCCTTTCTGTTTTGTCGTTTAGCGCGTGGGAAGCGCAACGCCAAGCTGCTGGAGCATGCCTGGCAGGCCGCCACCCTCCACCGACGTAACATGCAGGTCGGCAACTTTGCCGTCGCGGAAGGTATACATTAGTGACTCCCTGGGCAGGGAAACCTGCTTGCCGGTGGGCGGAATGGCCGGGATGCCGGGGATGGGTAAGCGCAAGTCGCGGGTGTGCTTGCCCGTCAGTTGCACCGAGCAATGGACTTGCTGGCCTTCCTCATCGCCGGGCTGGTAGTTAAAGCTGAAGTTGGAGTAAGCTGCCGCAAACGCCTTGTGGATGCCTAGCCATTCCTGGCCGCTGATCGGCTGGGGTACTGCGCCACTGAAGGTGAAGTCGCTCGTCAAGTAGGACGCTGCTTCCGCCCACTCTTCTCGCTCAATCGCGCTTAACAAGGTCTGTACGGTCTCGGTCTGGTTCATTGTGTCGCTCCTTTGTGTCGAGAGTGATTCCTGAACTGAGGGGAAAGAACGCTTCTTTCCTACTGCCATCGCTCGTGGGTCTCTCTAAGCAGAAGTGTATCTGGAAATGCTATTGCAGAGAATAGCATTTAGCTAGCACGAAGGTAGCACGATGGCGTTGATTGTGTTATAGTAGAGGTCGTTGACTATATTATGGTAAAGCACAAATGTAGAGCAAGCAGGTTAAGTTGAGATAGCTGAACAGGTAAATAGCTAACTCGTCACGTCTCCAGGCGTGGAGGGCGCAGGACAATGGTCAAAAAAGCAGCCCAGGCCCGGCCTAATGACTTGCTACGCCGCGCGCGCCAGGAGCGAGGTTGGTCGCAGCGTGTGGTGGCAGATCGCATTGGCGCGCCCCAGGATACTATGATTACGCGCTGGGAGCGCGGCAACGCTATCCCCAGTCCCTACTATATCGAACGCCTCTGTCAGTTGTTCGGCATGAGCGCCACGGAGCTAGGATTGCTGCCGCAGGAGTCAGCCGTGGAGGCGGCACCTGCCGACTTTACTACCCTCAAGTCGCTTCCGCACCGGGTCCACAATCTGCCGGTATTGCCCACCTCGTTTCTGGGACGCGAACATGAGGTGAACGGCATATGTGACTTGTTGCGCCGTCCTGAAGTACGCCTGGTAACACTGACCGGGACTGGCGGCATCGGCAAAACACGCCTCGCCTTGCAGGTGGCGGCAGAGGTAAGCGACCAGTTTGCCGACGGCGTCTTTTTCGTGGCGCTGGCTCCGGTCAGCGACGAAGGGCTGGTCATGCCGACCATTATGCAGACGTTATCGATCAAGGAATCGGGAGAACAACCCTTATTGACACAGTTGAAGGCGGCGCTCAAGGAAAGGCAGATGCTGCTCCTGCTCGACAACTTTGAGCAGGTAGTCGAGGCTGCTGCACAGTTAGCTGAGCTGCTGACCGCCTGCCCTCGGCTTAAGATACTGGTGACGAGCCGGATTGTGCTGCATGTACAGGCCGAGTACGAGTTTGCTGTGCCGCCGCTCTCACTACCCAACCAGAAACGCCTGTCCAACCTGGGAGCGTTTTTGCAGTACGAGGCGGTAGCCCTCTTCATCCAGCGGGCGCAAGTAGCCAGAGCCGATTTCCAGGTCACGAATACCAATGCTCCTACGGTGGCAGCCATTTGCGCTCGGTCGGATGGCTTGCCACTGGCGATAGAACTGGCGGCAGCTCGTGTTAAGCAATTACCGCTTTCGATGTTGCTGAAGCGCTCGGAGCAAGGACTCTCCGTCCTCTCGGGAGGGTTCCGTGACCTGCCGCCTCGCCAGCAGACCATGCGGAATACGATTGCCTGGAGCTACAACCTGCTCACACCGGAGGAACAGCACCTCTTCCGGTGCTTTGCCGTTTTTGTAGATGGTTGTACCTGGGAAGCGGCTGCAGAGGTCTGCACTGTTACAGGCCAGTGGCAGGGAGACGTGCTGGAGGGGTTGATCTCTCTGGTGGATAAGAGTCTGCTCCGGCAAGAGGAAGCGACAGGGGGAGAAGGACGTTTCTGGATGTTGCAACTGCTGCGCGAATTTGGGTTGGAGGAGCTTGCTGCTAAAGGGGAACTGCAGGCGGTCCAGGAGGCACATGCGCGCTACTATCTACGATTGGCCCTGGCGGTTGGACAGCAGACAAAAGAGGAGCGATTGTTGGATTTCCTGGAACGAGAGTATGGCAATCTGCGCGGCGCGCTTGCATGGATGCTGGAGGAGATGAGCATGGAGCGAGTGGAGATGGCAATTCAGCTGTGTGAAGTACTCTCTATGTTCTGGCGCGCTCGCGGCCAGAACAGTGAAGGAGTGACCTTCCTGGAGCGGATAGTAGCAGAAGCGAGAGACGTGGGGGTTGCTCTGCGTGCGAAAGCTCTTCTACTCGCTGCAGATCTGACGGAAGAACAGGGTGACTTTCATCGATCAGAAAGGCATGCTCTGGCGAGCCTTGCCCTTTATAGGGAACTTGGTGACAACTCGGGCAGCGCACAGGCTCTACTTCGACTGGCATGGGTAGCCGGGACAGGAGGGGATGGAGCAACAGCCCGCAAGCTCAAGGAAGAAGCTGCGGCGCTGCTGGAGAAGACAAGCGACAAGTCGCAACTGGCCTCTGTGCTTTTTGGATTGGCGGATGAACTCTGTGCGCAGGGAGAGTATGCAAGAGGTCTGGGTCTCTTTGAAGAGAGTCTTGCCCTCTCGAGAGAGTTGGGCAACAAGACAGGCATTGCAGATGCGCTGATGCAATCAGCCTGGTATATCTATCAAAGCAAGGGCAATGCCGCTACAGCGCGTGCGCGGGTGGATGAGGCGCTCCCACTTGTTAGGGAAGTGGGTGACAAGTTTAGCCTCGCCAACCACTACTGGGTCTCGGCGCTGATCGCTCTTGGAGAGAGAGAGCTGGCCAGGGCGCATACTCTGGCAGAAGAGAGCGTCGAGCGCTATAGAGAGAAAGAAATGCCCTGGTATAGAGCCTGGACGCTCATTGTTCTTGCGCAGGTGGAAGCTCAGCAGGGTGATGCTGCCGCAGCCCTGAATCATTTCAAGGAGAGCCTGGAGCTTGCTCGAGAGATAAACGATAAGTGGTTGATCCCCTGGGATCTGGAAGGACTGGCAGGGTTGGCCGCAGCACGAGGAGAAGCTGCATGGGCAGTACGTCTGTGGGGGGCAGCAGAGGCCCTACGGGAAAATTCCCGGTTCCCAATGCCACCTGTTGAGCGTAGCAGCTATGAGCAAGCAGTGGCTGCCATACGCTCAAAACTGAGTGAAGAGGCATTTGCCGCAATATGGGTTCAGGGACGGACAACTCCTTTGGATCAGGTCATTTACGATGCACTCAACAGGTGAGCATTTTTGCAACGTCTTTTGCTAAATTTTGCACCGAAGCAACCACCATTGCGCGTTCTGCCGAAGGGGGAATGGCACGGCGTATCACGTCAATCCAACCACACAGGGCTTCGTATAGTGTTTGCCATTCGGCGAAGGTCAGTGGAAGAGCGGCCTGTTCTTCCCCGTTATGGATACGCAAGAGCAGTCCTTGCAAGCGTTGATGCAGCCTATCGAGCATCTAAAGCTGGGAGCGATGAGCTACCGGGTTGCTCTTGCGCAAATAGGTACGGTAGCTGCGGACGATATCCAGGATGGGTTGAATATCGCCTGTGCCAATGGCAAGCTGTTTAAGGGGCCGGTTACTCATCGGCTGGCTTCTCTGCGAGCGGGCCATAATAGGTGAGTCCGGTCAGGCGAAAGAGGGCGGTTCGCACAGCCTGCGCGTCCCGCGAACGGACTGGTCGGCCCGTCTGGATATTCCAGAGCGTCATCAGCCGCACTCCCGCCGCTTGCGCTACATCCAGCAGCGAAAGCCTGTGCTGTTCAAGAAAGGCGCGAAATGGTGAATTGCCCGTTTCCTGGCTCTCTGAAAAAGCCAGCCTGCTCCCCGGTTGCCACGTATCATGCTGCATCTCGCTTACTCCCCCGTTTCTTCCATTGCCTGCTGCACCACCTGCATCGCTTCCTGCTCGCCGACCAGCAGTTGCAGGTTGTGGTGATAGGCTTGAATACGCTCCATGCGTGCCGTAATGAACTGGTGCCGCGCAACCCCTACGGCGAGGCCGCTTAATCCGGCCTGCGCGGCGGCGTACTCCTCGGCGATCTGTTGTTTGAGACGGGCCACTTCGCTTTTGTTGTTTGTCATGTCCACTTGAAAGAGTCCTTTCTTTTTTACCCACATAGCATTAATGAAGCGAGGTTACGGCGGTACCATCGCTTCAGATTACCAATAAGCCTGCTATAGGACAGAGAGCTTATCAGCAATCAAGAGAAGTATAAAACTCTAATTACCTGTTTTCCCACAACTTCACAGATAACCTTTTCTACGTTTTAAAGTGGCTTCATACGTTTCACCCTGCTGCAACGTTTTTCTACGTTTTTCTACGGCAAACTCGACAAACAAAATACCAGATGCTATGCTGTGTGTAGCAAGTAAAGAAGTTGGAAGCGTTTGAAAAACGAGCGGCCAATAAATAGCGAGGACAGACGCTATGAGGCGGACGAAGTTGGTGGCAGCGCGAGCGCGCAAGGGCTGGACTTTAGAGGTAGCAGCAGAACAGGTTGGCTGCGCGCCAAACACACTAAGTCGTTGGGAACTGGGTACTATGACTCCCTCGGCGTATAACAAAGCGCGGCTTCGTGCGGTTTATGGGATGACCGACGAAGAACTGGGGCTGGCAGAGGAAGTTTTACCCGAACACTTAAAGTTTGGCAGAGATTTCCAGTCATTGCTCGAATCAGATGCCACCATGCGTCTAATGGCACTTGTTTTTACACCTCACTGCAATTACAAAGAATTGCAGCTTGTTCTGGTACGAACTATTGAGGAGTTGAGCATGAACACGGGCCATGATGCGGCGCTTACACGGCGGGAAGCGTTGCAGCGATTGGCGATGCTCCCCCTGCTCTTGAGCATGAGCGGGGGAAGACCACGCCCTATGGATGACACATTGAATCAGCTAGCGGCTGGCATTACGTCTTGCGAGTATTTGAGCAGGGGAAACTATGAGGATATGTCGCTAGCCCTTTCAATGCTCTCATCCTATTTACCAGTCTTGAAGACCATTGCAAGTGAGTCTTCTACCTATCGCAAGCAGGCAACCGAGTTGATAGCGCAAAGCTATCTCATCAAGCATGTGTTGGTATTACATGTTGGGAATCCTGGCGAGGCAACACGGGATGGGAAACTGGCTGTCACTTACAGCAAAGAAAGTGGGGATGTGTTGTTACAGGTAACAGCCCTGCGACGCTTAACCTGGTCGTACTTACAAGATAAACAGCCGCGACAGGCTTTAAAGACCATTGAACAGGCAGCGTACTTGATAAACAAGAGCCAGGTATCGCTAGCTCCCCAGGTATGTAGCGGTATTTATAGTACGCTGGCAGTGATACAGGCTAAGAATGGTCTCTCGACAACATCAGCTTTAGAGCAGGCACAACGCTTCTTTTTTGAGCCAGCGGCTGAGACAGACGCCCGTATCCAGGGAGATTTTAATTATGCCCAGTTGATGCGCAATGATGGACTGGCCCGCTATCATCGGGGATATTATAGTGATGCACTGAAGGCTTTTGCTCAGGTGATTGACCCGAATACTTTATCTTCAAAAGTAGCGATGGCAAAGCGTACCCGTGTGGAGTTACTGCATTATCAAACGATGGCGACTATGAAAAGTCCAGAGCGTGATCTGGAGCGTGCTATTGTCCTGTGGGTTGCCGAAGTCCGGGAAGCTGCTGCTTTGCGGAGCCAGAAAAGCTTCGATGAAGCAACTATGGCTTACGAAGTAATGCAAGGCGTCTGGCCGGGTGAAGCGCGTGTTCTGGATTTGCGCGATCTGCTGGTTCACTGGTAGATTGTCAGAAATGGCATAATAATGAACATTACCTTCTGTCCTGCTACCGAAGCTGACCTTGATGTTATTGACCCATCAGCTTTTTAGTCAGATGCTCATTTATACTCCTCATGCTTTTTACTCCCGTGTGAAATCCAATCGAACGTCAGTAGACCTTCAAGAAAAGTGCCTTCGGTAGCGAAGATGAGCAGGGCGAGTATAGCCAGAATGACGATGAGCATGGGAATGATGAGAACAATAAGGGTTGCCCAACCCGCGCTCAGGTCATGTACTGCCATGATGAGCATAGTGTGCAGTACCATCCTGTAGATGAAAATCGCTACCAGCAGCGTGAAGAGGAGAGCGGCAACAATGCCAGAAGAGGGGATGAGCAGAAGTGCGCCGCTGATCGTTACCAGGGGAACGGTACACAGCAGCAGGCTGTAGGTATGCGCTACAAATGTTCCTTTGCCATGCCACAGCTTGCTGAACAGGTAGGCTGTACCCAGTCCGATGCAGAAGGTGCTGAGAATCCAGAGCATACCGTTATAAGGTGAAGGCAGGAAGGCGAATGGGCGAAATGAACCCAGCACAAGGTTACTGGTTGAATGTAGCGCCGAAGAGGGGAGAATATGCGCCAGGTAGCTGAAAAAGACAGTGACAACGATGAGCAGGTACAGTTGGAAAAGCGTGATACCCCAGCTTGCCTTGCCCATTTCTTCCTTAAACGTTTTTTCCGACGGATGGAATAGAACTTTGAGATATTGCCGGGGTAATTGGAGAAGAGCTTTATCAAAGGGGAGAGGCTTCGTCGCTTTTGCAGTCTGGAAGTCGTCGCTTAACAATTGCTGGCTCATAGAAAGCTCCTGTAATGCTCATTTGTTTTTATGCCAGGAATGATAATCCCCTTGAAAATATAGCACTTAGCTATTTTCTGATATATACGTGAGGTAGGATGAAAAGTTGCATATCAATGATTGGAAATGGTTACGAAGAGTTTCGGTGATTGTTATGCTGCCACCGCCTTTGATTCTTGCGCCCTAAAACGAATCAGCCCGGCAGTCCCTACTGTTATCATCAAAAGCGCGCATAGCGCAATGCCGCTGCGAATACTTAGCACGACAAATAAGGGTACAGCAAGTAAAAGCCCTAGCGATGTGCCTGTATTTTCGACAAGCATGAGCAGGCTGTATACTTTGCCTATTTGCTCTGATGGCAGGTCGTTTTGAATCATGGTGACAAGGACGATGTCACCCATTGGGCCACCGATAGCTGCGAGCGCGGAACCGAGCATGGCGATGGGCAAGTTAGGGGCAAAGGCTATTAAAAGGAAACCTGCGCCGAGTACTATTTTGCCGCTGAAAAGCATGGTTACTTTACGCCGGATAACGAGGTTTCCAATAACTAGATTGCTCAGGACGTTGCCTACTCCATATGCGCCTACGATGAGGCCATATGCGCCGATGTTGTCTTTCAGGACGCGGGCGGCCAATAGTGGGACGCCGACGGTAAAGCCTGCTCCCCAGGAAAGGCTAATGATAATCATTGAGACCAGCGCCCAGGCGAGGGGGCGATGCGCGCGGACAAGCTGCATCGCTCCCCTGATTTCCGCTGTGATGCCTTTGATACCGCTGGCAAACTCTTGTTCGCGAACAGGTTTCCAGGCGAAGCGGCGGCCTAAAGAAAACACCGCGAAGGCCGAAATGAAGAAGCTGGCGGCATCAAGCGTGAAGAAATGGAAAAGCGGCATCCAGACAATCAGTATACCCGCGAGACTGGGGCCGATAGCACGTGCTAAGCGGCGGGTCAAGTCCATTAAGGCGTTCGTTGCCTGCAAAGTTTGCGTATCTCCGGCTAATGCAGGCAAACTTGCCTGAAGGGCGGGAGCAAAGAGCGCATCCAGGCTGCCGACAATGATAGCAACCGCAACCAGGTGCCAGAGTTGTAATAGGCCGAATTGTGCCAGTATTGGTAATGCGGCTACTGCCAGCCCGCGTATGAGGTCTACTCCGATCATGATGCTGCGCCGGTTCCAGCGATCAGCGTAGACGCCGCCAAGCAGGCCGAAGAGTAGCATGGAGCCTGACTCTGCGGCAGCAACGATACCCGCCTGGCTTCCACCGACTTTGACGGCTATCCACATTACGGCGATCAGGTAGAAATAATCGCCCATCGCTGAAAGCACCTGGCTGAGCCATAGCATAACCAGGTGCGGTTTATGAAATACCTTGAGAATACCCATGTGCCTGTTTCCTGCAAAGTGCAATTCGAATATTGGCTTTTGTAAAATAGCGGGAGCTTCTCCCCATGTCATCCTGAGCGCAGCGAAGGATCTCGTGTGCCGGACGATTCGCCTGCCAGCGCCTGGAGGTCCTTCGCTGCGCTCAGGATGACATGCCTGATTTTTTCCTCTTTGTGTGTGAAGTTCATTATTTGAATATAAAGGAAGTCGATATTATGGGAAAAGCAGCAAAAGCTGGTCTTTCACAAACTCCTGTTCCTCTTTGTAAGGTAGGAGTGCGAGGGCTTCTTCTGGCGGGAACCAGCTTACATAGGTGAAACCATCTTCTGGTGGGGGTTGTTGCTGGCCGTCTTCCAGGGCATAGGCAAGGTAGTAGTGGACGATTTTGCGGGTGACGGCGCGGTTTTTTTGCGACTTACGCACCAGGGAACCGAGGTACTTAAGCAGTTGGACTCGTTGCAGGCCAGTCTCTTCATAGATTTCGCGCAGGGCTGCCTGTTCGATGGTTTCGCCCTCTTCGACATGGCCTTTGGGCAGTACCCAGGTTTTATCAGGTCGGTCGTGATGCGCCAATGCAATTTTGAGCGTTCCGTCAAACTCGCGTACAATGATTGCGCCAGACGAGGTGGCGGTTTTCATGGCCATCGATGATTCCCTCCAGAGACAGACCTTATCCGGCACCCCGTAATACATGGGAGCGGCGGAAAGTATCCCGCCGCTCCCATATGTTTTGTAGGAAGACTGCGCTTACGGCAGGTACTGGTATGCCGGTAGAGTCAAAAATTCCACGAACTGATCATTGGTAATAATTGAATCTAGTATACCAGATGCTGTCGAGAACTTGCGCTGCGCGAATTGCTCGTCGCCGAGCGTGGCGCGAATTTTCGCCAGTTCGTCCTGCATCAGTTCGCGGAACAGGTCTACCGTCACTTTGCGCCCGTCGTTGAGGATGCCTTTGGGGTGGTGAATCCACTGCCAGATCTGGGAGCGCGAGATTTCGACGGTGGCCGCATCCTCCATCAGGTTGTTGATGGGAACGCAGCCGGAGCCGCGCAGCCAGGAGTCGAGGTAGTAGAGACTGACGCTGATGTTGGTGCGCAAACCTGCCTCGGTGATGGTGCCTTCGGGAACCTTTAAGAGGTCGGCGGCAGTGACATGCACGTCCTCGCGTTTGCGGTCGATCTGATTGGGCGTCTTCATGACCTTGTCGAATTCTTCCATCGCAACGCCGACAAGACCGGGATGAGCAACCCAGGTGCCATCATGACCGTCGTTGACCTCGCGCTGTTTGTCGGCACGCACGCGCTCAAGGGCTTCCTCGTTGGCCTTCGGGTTGTTTTTGATGGGGATCTGCGCCGCCATGCCGCCAATCGCGTGCGCGTTGCGGCGATGGCAGGTTTTAATGGCTAGCAGGGAGTATGAGCGCATGAAGTGGGTGGTCATCGTCACCTGCGAGCGGTCGGGCAGGATGAACTCAGGATGGTTGCGGAATTTTTTGATGACGCTGAAGATGTAGTCCCAGCGCCCGCAGTTCAGGCCCGCCGAGTGGTCGCGCAGTTCGTAGAGAATTTCATCCATCTCGAAGGCGGCGAGGATGGTTTCGATCAACACGGTAGCCTTGATGGTGCCGCGTGGAATGCCGAGTGTGTCCTCGGCGAGATTGAAGACGTCGTTCCAGAGGCGTGCTTCCAGGTGGCTTTCCATCTTGGGCAGGTAGAAGTAGGGGCCGGTGCCTTTTTCCAGTAGCTTACGCGCGTTGTGGAAAAAGTAAAGGGCGAAATCGAAGATGCCGCCGGAGATGGGTTTGCCATCGATCTCGACATGCTTTTCAAGCAGGTGCCAGCCGCGAGGACGCACCAGCAGCACCGCCGTTTTTTCATTGAGCCGGTACTGCTTGCCTTCAGGGCTGAGGTAGGAGATAGTGCCGTTAATCGCGTCGCGCAGGTTGATCTGGCCCTGGATGGTGCCTTCCCAGGTGGGCGAGAAGGCGTCCTCGAAGTCGGCCATGAAGACTTTCGCGCCGGAGTTGAGGGCGTTGATGATCATTTTGCGCTCGACCGGGCCGGTGATCTCCACACGGCGGTCTTGCAGGTCGGGCGGAATCGGCGCGATGGTCCAGTCGCTATTGCGAATATGCGTGGTTTCAGGCAGGAAATCGGGGAGTTTGCCCGCGTCGATTTCGGCCTGGCGTTGGGCGCGGCGTTGCAAAAGTTCTTCGCGCCGGTCGCTGAAGGCGCGGATTAAAGTGGCGACGAAATCCATCGCCTCCGGTGTCAATATTTCGGCAAATTCAGGAGTGATCTCCCCGGTGATTTTGACGCTTTTCGGTGAAGTGAAAGTGGTCATGGGACGATCCTTTCTATTGGGTTGATTCTAGCCAGGGGAGGAGGGCGGCGCAAGCGCCCACTCCCCACATCCACGCCGCTCCCGCTCCTACAGATTACCACATATTGGGGGAGAGCGGCGCAGGTATCAACCCATAGAGATTAATGGAATTGTTCGGCTTCGGTGGAACCGGCGAGAGCGACAGTCGAAGCCAGGCCGCCCGAGATGACCTGGGTGATCTCGTCGAAGTAGCCGGTGCCGACTTCGCGCTGGTGTTTGGTGGCGGTGTAGCCGAACTCTTCGAGGCGGAATTCTTCCTGTTGCAGGCGGGAGTAGGCGCTCATGCCCTGGTCGCGGTATTCGAGGGCCAGTTTGAACATGCTGGCGTTGAGGGCATGGAAGCCTGCCAGGGTGATGAACTGGAATTTGTAGCCCATCTTGCCGAGTTCCTTTTGGAAGTTGGCGATGGTGTCGGGATCGAGCTTTTTGCGCCAGTTGAAGGAGGGCGAGCAGTTGTAGGCCAGCATTTTGCCGGGATACTGTTCGTGAATGGCTTCGGCAAAGCGGCGCGCCTCATCCAGGCTTGGCTCAGAGGTTTCGCACCAGATGAGATCGCAGTAGGGGGCGTAGGAAAGGCCGCGATCAATGGCGACTTCAAGGCCGTTACGGATGCGATAGAAGCCTTCGGCGGTGCGCTCGCCTGTCAGGAATTTCTGGTCGCGCTCGTCGATATCGCTGGTAATCAGCTTCGCGCCATTGGCATCGGTGCGGGCGATGATGAGAGTTGGCACGCCCATCACATCGGCAGCCAGGCGGGCGGAGACGAGGTGTTTGATGGCGGTCTGCGTTGGAATGAGGACTTTGCCGCCCATGTGGCCGCATTTTTTCTCTGAGGAGAGCTGGTCTTCAAAATGCACGCCTGCCGCGCCGGCCTTGATCATGGCTTTCATCATCTCGAAAACGTTGAGCGGGCCGCCAAAGCCGGCTTCAGCATCAGCAACGATGGGGGCATACCAGTAAATGTCGTTGTTGCCCTCGGCATGATGAATCTGGTCGGCGCGCTGCAAAGCCTGGTTGATGCGCTCGACCACGTTGGGAACGCTGTTGCAGGGATAGAGGCTCTGGTCGGGGTACATCTGGCCCGCCAGGTTATTGTCGGCTGCCACCTGCCAGCCGCTCAGGTAGATAGCTTTCAATCCGGCTTTGACCATCTGTACGGCCTGGTTGCCCGTCAACGCGCCGAGCGCGGCAACGTAGGGTTCGGAGTGCAGCAGATTCCAGAGGCGATCAGCGCCCATGCGAGCGAGCGTATATTCAATTTGAATGGAGCCGCGCAGGCGATAGACGTCTTCAGGGTCGTAGGGACGGGTGATACCACGCCAGCGCAGGTTGCCGTTCCAGTTATCGCGCAGATCGGAGATAAAGCGAGATTTGAGTACTTCTTTTGAAGCACTGCTGCCGTTCTTATGATGGTGGCCGTGATGATGGCCATTTCCGTTGCCATTACCATTGAAGATATATTGTTCGCTCATGTGAATGACCTTTCTCCTTTTCCAGGACTACCAGATGGAATCTTCGTGTAAACACCGTTGTCTACCGCTTTATCTGACCATCTCTACAAGAAGGGTAACATGCGCAAAAGGAAAAAGGCTAGCAAATTGCTTCAGAAGTTATAAGGGAATATATAAGTGGATAGTTATACAAGCCGGTGAGAATAATCGAGAGTTTGTTCGGAAGCCGCAGGCGAGAATATATAAAAGAATTTTGAGTGAGGTATAACATTGCACTTATACAAATGGGATGTGGACTACTACCACATCGCATTACAACCCGCTCTTCTGTCATAGTGAGCGCCGCTATGTCATCCTTCGCTGCGCTCAGGATCTCCGGCCCTGGCGCGCGATCCTGCCCGGCGACGGAGATCCTGAGCGCAGCGAAGGATGACATCTCAAGGCAGTCGTGTCATCGCATCCCGTTGGTATAGTATTATGCCCCGTGACACTTCTTATATTTCTTGCCACTGCCACAGGGGCAGGGGTCGTTGCGCCCGATTTTAGCTGGCATCTGGCGCGGTGCTTGTCCATTGCCGTTGGAACTATTAGCGCGATTAGCGGGCGGCAGGCGGCGTGGCGCTCGTTCGCTGCCATCGCTTTTGGTCTGGCCGCTGGCTTTGGCGATGTCGTCGGCGTTGGTGCGCAGGTTGCGCAGTTGTTTGCGCTTAACGGGCTGCGGGCGCTGGATGTTGATGGTGATGCCGTTTTTCGTGAGCTTGAGCAGTTGATCAACGATGTAGTGCTGGATGGAGAGCTTCAGGTTCTCGAACATCGAGAACGCTTCGTTCTTGAATTCGACCAGCGGGTCGCGCTGGGCAAGGGAACGGAAGTGAATGCTGTTGCGCAAGGCATCAACAGCATCGATATGGTCCATCCAGAGGCGATCGATGACCTGCAAGGTGATGGAGCGCTCGACGTCGCGAATAGTCGGAATGCCAAGTTCTGGATTTTCGGCGGAGAGCTGGTCAAGTTTCTCTCCCTGTTCCTCATAGGCCTCAATAGCCAGTTCGGTCAGCTTTCTGCCGAGTTCATCGCGGCGCAGGGCATGCAGATTCTCGGGTATGATGTCATCGGGGATGGAGAGCCAGGGTTCGAGCGCTTTGAAAAGGTTGTCGATCTGCTCTTCCTCAGTGATGACGTGGCCGGGAATGTGCGTGTCCAGCAGGCGTTTGATTTCGTTGCGAATCATGTCCAGGACGCGCTCATGCATGTCGGCGCGTTCAAGTACGGCGCGACGGTCGGCGTAGATGACTTCGCGCTGTTTGGCGATCACGTCGTCGTATTCGACCACGTTCTTACGCAAATCGAAGTTGTAACCTTCGACGCGGGTCTGGGCCTGTTCGATGAAACGAGAGACCATGCCATTTTCGAGCGGCATGTCCTCGTCCATACCCACCATCTGCATGACTTTAGCGACGCGCTCGGCTGCGAAGCGGCGCATCAGTTCGTCCTCAAGCGAGACGTAGAAGCGCGTGGAGCCAGGGTCGCCCTGGCGTCCGGCGCGACCGCGCAGCTGGTTGTCGATGCGGCGGGACTCGTGGCGTTCGGTGCCGATGATGCGCAGGCCGCCGAGTTCGAGAACCTTTTTGCGATCCTCTTCACACTCGCGAATCTTCTTTTGGAGCAGCGCCTGTTTCTCCTCTTCGGTCATGTTGGCGATGTACTCTTGAATGGCCTGCTCTTTTTCCTCGCGGTCGGCCTCGTCCTGGACGGGCATCTCGCGAATGAAATCGACCTGTTCGGCATGCTTGCGCAGAATGGTATCGAGGTAGCCCTCAGGGTTGCCGCCGAGTAGAATGTCGGTACCGCGACCGGCCATGTTGGTAGCGATGGTGACGGCTCCACTGCGACCTGCCTGGGCCACGATTTGCGCCTCACGCTCGTGGTTTTTCGCGTTCAAGACGTTATGCGGAATGCCTTCCATGTCAAGCATGCGCGAGAGGTGTTCGGAGATTTCAACCGAGGTTGTGCCGACCAGCACAGGCTGGCCCTGCTCATGCCGCTCTTTGATCTCTTCGACTACAGCGCGGAACTTGCCTTCAGTTGTGCGATAGATGAGGTCGAGTTCGTCAACGCGAATTCTGGGCTTGTTGGTGGGAATGACTACCACGTCCAGGTTATAGATTTTGTGGAACTCTTCAGCTTCCGTGTAGGCGGTACCGGTCATACCGGCCAGCTTGTTGTAGAGGCGGAAGTAGTTCTGGAAGGTGATGGTTGCCAGCGTGTGGTTTTCGCGCTGCACCTTCACGCCTTCTTTGGCCTCAATAGCCTGGTGCAGGCCTTCGCTATAGCGGCGACCGGGCATCAGGCGACCCGTGAACTCGTCAACAATGATAACCTCGCCGTCTTTGACAATGTAGTCCTTATCGCGTTTGAAGATGACATGTGCCTTGATGGCGTTTTCCATGTGGCGGGTCAGTTCGACGTTCTCCGGCGCGTATATGTTGGTCACGCCTGCCAGTCGCTCGATCTTCTCAATGCCTTCCTCGGTCAGGATGACCTGCCTCAGCTTCTCATCGACCGTATAGTCAATCTCGGGCTTGAGACGTGGTGCCCAGCGAGCAAATTGTATGTACTGGTCGGTGGACTCTTCGCCCTGACCGGAAATGATCAATGGCGTGCGCGCCTCATCGATAAGGATGTTGTCCACCTCGTCAACGATAGCATAGTTGAGTTCGCGCTGCACCATCTGGTCGAGGGTCTGCACCATGTTATCACGCAGGTAGTCGAAACCGAATTCGTTGTTGGTGCCATAGGTGATATCGGCTTCATACGCGGCGCGGCGCTCGGCAGAAAGCGGCTCAACGGCGTTGACAAGGATGCCAACGGTGAGGCCGAGGAATTTGTAGATTTTGCCCATCCACTCGGCGTCACGTCGAGCCAGGTAATCGTTCACGGTGACGATATGAACGCCTTTGCCGGTAAGCGCATTGAGGTAAGCGGGCAGGGTCGCGACGAGCGTTTTACCTTCACCTGTACCCATCTCGGCGATTTTGCCCTGGTGCAGCACAATGCCGCCAATCAACTGCACGTCAAAGTGGCGCATTTTGAGTTGACGCCAACCGACTTCGCGCACGATAGCGAACGCTTCCGGCAAGAGATCTTCGAGCGTTTTGCCGCTGCGATAGCGTTTCGCCATCTCTGGAAGCAGCTCGTCCATCGCTTCGGCTTTGAGGGCAACCAGTTCATCCTGTACGTGGTTCAGGATGTCGCCCAGCAGCTTTTCGAGCCGCTCGTCTGCCCCTTCTTCGGGATCTGCGGCCTTGCTGCGCGCTTCCTCAAATTTGCCCCACGCTTTCTGGAAGGCCTCTTCCAGGTAGTCTTCGTCCATCTCGCCTAGCGTTGGTTCGACTTTCTTGAGAAGAGCGAGCGTGGCCTGCTGCGGGTCTTTGGCCTCTTCAGGCCATTCCTGCGTCTCCTCGGCATGATCCATAGCGGCGGTGATACGCAATGAATTGAGGGTGGCATTGAGATTTTTGTAGGCCTGCTCGAAGCACTCGGAAAGGGTTTCAACGAAATGATCGCGTAGCTGTTTTTCGGGGTCGTGGCGCTCGATAGCTTTGCGCGGCTCGCGAATAGCCTGGCGTAGCTGATCTATGCTGCATTTGGCGGCCAGTGGCTCGACTTCCTTCAGCGCCTCGCGAAAGAGCTTCAACAGTTCGTCTTCAAGCACGAGGCCGCCCTTGAGATACAGGTAGAGTTGCGAACGGAACTCCGCAGTCTTAGCGGCCAGTTCCTCATCGCTGAGTTTCTTGATCGATGGCTCGAGCGCGTTGATTTTATCTATAATCGGCTGGAGAGACCGAATTTCTTTCTTATTGGGGTCTCCCAGAATTTTCCCAAGCAATTGCATCTGAATATGTTCTCCTGACGGCTGGCAACGGGTAGTGTCTCTGTATGTAATAAGGGTTTTTGTGTGTCAAAAATTCCTGTTTATTATACCATAAGCCGGGCAACTTGACTTCCCCTCTTTCATATGTCACACTGCTTGTATAAAACGGGTATTACCTGTGGCGCACCCCTTTGGCAGTAACGTGTGTTTTCTCTCACTTTGGAGAAGGAGACGAGGATGTTTCACCAGTTACTTAGCCCTGTTGCCGGTAATTTGTTCCTCTCGTTTCTGGTTGGTGCCATTCCCATTGTTGTTGTCCTTGTATTATTGGGTATCGTGCGTCGTCCCGCATGGCAAGCGGCACTGGCAGGTCTTGTCGTTGGTTTTATCTTTGCTGTAACGATATGGCAGATGCCGATTGGATTGGCGGCAGATGCAACGGCGAACGGCATTGCATTCGCGCTGGTTCCCGTGATGTGGATCGTCTGGAACGCGATGTGGCTGTACAACGTCGCGGTACGGACGGGCAAGTTTGAGTTGTTCCGGCGCTGGATGGTGCATAACGTACCGGCGGACAAGCGTATTTTGCTGCTGATTATTGGCTTCAGTTTCGGTGCCTTGATGGAAGGCATCGCGGGTTTTGGTACTCCGGTAGCGATTGGAAGCGCGCTGCTGATCGCGCTGGGCTTTCCGGTGCTTGATGCGGTGGTCATGACGTTGATCTTTAATACAACGCCGGTGGCCTTTGGCGCGTTGGGTGTGCCGATTGTCACGCTGGCCGGAGTGACGAATCTGCATACGGGTCCGCTTTCGGCGATGGTTGGCCGCCAGTTGCCTATCTTTGCCCTGTTCTTGCCGTTCTACGCGCTGGTCGTCTTTTCGGGCTGGCGCAGTTTGCGCACTATGTGGCCTGCGGCGCTGGTAGCTGGCCTATCGTTCGCCATAACCCAGTTTACCATCTCCAACTTTGTAGGGCCGGAACTACCTGATGTGCTGGCCGCGCTTATCTCGCTGATCTGCGTCATTCTGTTCGTTCAGGTCTGGAAGCCACGTGATATCAATGAATATCGCGCCAGCTTCGCAACAGAAACCGGTGAGGTTGCGCAAATGACGCGAGCGACCGGAAGCACGCCGATTGATGAGCAGAGTGTACCAGTGCCCGCGAATGCAGGAGAAGAGAGCGGCAAGCCTACTCCAAGGGAGACTGTGCTGGCATGGTTGCCCTGGATACTGGTGAGCGTGGTCGTTATTATCTGGACTTTTTTGAAGGTTCCGATAAATGGTCAGTCGATTATTAAATGGCCCGGTTTGCACAATGCCGTTTACCTGACGCTTTATAAGAAGCCTTACGCGGCGCTGTATACCTTCCAGCCGCTCGGGACGGGAACAGCGATTCTGGTGACGGTGATCCTGACAACCATCGTCTTTGTCGTGGCGGGGTCCAATCCGAAAGTACTGCTGTATGCGCTTGCGGATACATGGAAGCAACTGCGCTTTGCCATTCTGACGGTCATGTTGATTGTAGGGTTGGCCTACCTCTTTAACTACTCCGGCATGGCCTATACTTTGGGTCTGGCGATCTCCAAAGTTGGTGCCATCTTCCCGTTTTTCTCCGTCTTCCTGGGCTGGATCGCCTGCTTCCTGAGCGGTAGCGACACGTCGAGCAACGCCCTTTTCGGCAATCTACAGGTGGTCGCGGCGCGTCAATTGAATCTGAGTCCGGTGTTGATGGCCGCTACAAATTCCAGTGGCGCGGTCATGAGTAAAATGATTTCGCCGCAAAACGTCACGACGGGCGTTTCGACGACCACCCTGGTTGGCAAAGAGGGACTGGTGATACGCAGGACGTTCCTGCACAGCATCATCCTGGCGTGTATCCTGGGTGTTATTGTGATGATTCAGCAGTACCTTATACCGGGTATTATTCCGTCTCCGTAAAGGCTGATCGGGATGGAACGACCCGAAGACATCCGCAAGGGATGTCTCTACAAATTGGTTGGCCCGTAGAGACATCCCTTGCGGATGTCTTCCTTTATTCAATTGTCATTCACCATCTTTTTGATTGAAGCGACGTTCATTATGTTCTATATGCCCATACCGTCTCACCAACTCTTTCCGCGACATCCACACTTCCTGTGGATAGGAACCGTAGGTAGTGCCTTGCAGGAGGCGACCGAGGCCTTTTTCGTTGTAGAGGACGAGCAGGCCGTTCATAAAGAAGCGGTCAAACCAGGCTTGAAGCGTTTTGGGGCGCTTGCGCAGGGTAAAGCCAAGCCGACTGCTGGCGCGGCTGAGCAGGGTGATGCCGAAAAAGGCGTGAATATCGGCGGGGAAATCTGGTTGGAGCGTCCAGTCAGCGATGGCGGAGAGGTCTTCGCCGATCATTTTTAGCATGCCCCAGGGGGTGTTGTGCTGCGCTGCCTGCAGGAGGGCATGATTACGAAAATGTAGTTCTGCGATGTGGTCGCCCTTTTTGACCTCAGTTCCATCTGGCAGTGTGATGGGGCGTCCGTGATAGCGCGTGAAATGTATCTGGAACAGGCCGTGTGGCGAATTGGGAACGCTTTTCACACGCCAGACTGTAAGCGTGAGCCATTCCCAGAAAGGCCAGAAGAGCAGGAAGCCGCGCGCTTTTCCGGCGCGAGTTTGGAAGGCGAGTCTCCAGAGAAGGCCGGGAGCGCGGCGCTGAGTAGAAGGCGGAATCGAAGCGGCTTCCACTTCTGAGTCGAGTGTGTTATGCGCGGGAGATGTTTCGAGGTTGTTACTTCTATCGCGCACTTTGAGAACCAGTATGGCCGCCAGGACCAGCACAAACGCGGCTACAGCGAAGACGAGACGGTAGCCGAGTTGAATGTTTCCAAAATGATCGGCGACGATGATAACGATGCTGCCAATTAAGGGAGCCAGGATGGATGGCAGTGTGGACGAGGCATTCCAGATGCCCATATCCTTGCCGACATGTTCACGAGATGGCAGTGAGTCGAGGGTTAAGGCCCAATCGACACTGGTGTACGCGCCATAGCCGAGACCAAAGAGCAGGCCGAGCGGCCAGAGAATCAGGTTGCCAGGGAAGAGAACGAAGGAGAGCGCCGCCAGGGCCATGAAAGTGGTCGCCAGCGAAACGAGTTTGACCTTGCTGCTGCGGTCGGAGTAGACGCCAAGCACGAAGGCGCTGATTACTGCTCCGACCAGGGCCAGAACGGCAATCGCGGCGGTGGTCTGCACAAAATTGGAGACATGTGCTACGTTAGCGAAGTAGTATTCGATATAGGTCATGAAGAGGGTCAAGCCCATCATGACCAGGAAGCGGGTGAGAAAAACCCAGATGAAGTTGTGGTCGCGCCAGGGCATCACCCAGTTGACGACAAACCAGCGCTGCCAGCTAAAGCGGCTGTTCTCGCGTGCCAGACTGGATGGCATAATGGGAATTTCATGTACTCGGGTAATAGTGATGAAAAGGCCGATCAGCATAATGACCCCGCTTATGATATAGAAAGCGATGCTGGCGGAGCGAATGGCGGCTGTGGTGGATTGACTGAACAGCCAGGCCGCGAGCAGAAGGCTGAAAACGTTGCCCAGGATGGTCATTAAGCCGAGATAGCCAGAGGCGGTGCCGCGCTGGTCGTCGGGCACCATGTCGGGAATGAGGCTTTGATATCCGGCGGCGTTCACGTTATTCGCAATCTGGAAGACGGTGAGCGCGATGATGTACAACCAGATATTGGCTGCGAAGCCGAGCAGCAGACCGCATATGACCATCACAAGCCCACCTACCAGAATGTAGGGGCGGCGTCTGCCCCAACCCCCGTAGGTATGGTCGGACATCATGCCGATGAGCGGAGGAATGAACAGGGTCATGATCGCGCCGATGGTTGATAACCAGCCGAGAAAAGCTGCCTGCTGAACGTTGCCAACTTCACCAGGAATGAAGAGGATAATCTGGGTGGGGATGACGATGGGCAGGAGAGCGGCAGTCTGAAAATTGAGCGAAAACCAGAGAATACTGAGATTAAAATGTTCACTTACTGTCAAACGATGATGACGATTTTGTGCTTCCATACATTCGGCCAGCTTTCGAATCCAGAAGTAGTGGAGCGCTTGCACAGCAGGCAAGTGAAGGTACTTATTTTTGATTATACATCATGTAGGGGCGGGAGAGGTGTGGAGGAGGTGGGGAGGGCGCTTGCGCGGCCCTGTCCCTACAGAAGCGCCTGGCGCACGTATCTATCAATACTCTCATCGAGCTGGATACTGCTGGCTCCCATGTAACAGAGGAAGTTCTGGGCGGCGGTTCTCAATGCTTCGACCAGTTCAACGTCGGGAGTAATGTCCGGCTCCCACCACCAGCGCAGGATGTTCCAGATGCCTTTTTCGAGACGGGAGTCGAAGCGGGCAACGAAGCGGTCGCCGTAGAAAACCGGCAGCACATAGTAGCCCCATTTGCGCTGCGGAGCGGGTTTGTAGACTTCCCACATGTAGTCGAAATGGAAGATCTGTTGCAGCGCTTTGCGGTCCCAGAGCAAGCTGTCGAGCGGGCCAACGAAGATCATGCGCGGCTGAGGAAGCGGCTGGTCGAGTAATTTCAGGGCGTTTGCGTGCAGGTAGTATGGGCCGGAGAGGTCCTCGATTTTGACGGGGAGAAGCTGGCCCGATTCGACCAATTCGCCCAGGGCTTTTTTTCTCTTTGGGGCCTGATCGCAGGTACACCAGATGGCGCTCTCGGCAGTGGAGCGGAGCAGGCCCGTCGCCTGATAGCGTTTCAGCAATATCCAGCGATAGTAGGCATCCTCGTCGGTGAGGGGCGGGGCTGAGAAATGATGGGCGGGAATGACACGCTCAGGACGGTCGTAGTAGTGGCGTCCGGCTTTGCGATGGTGCGTCACTAGCAAACCGCAGGCCCAGAGCGAGCGCAAGATGCGTTTGATACGTGTCGCGCCTGCCCACGAGCCGGGGAGACCTGCATGCGTTTTGTCTTCAAATTCGAGCGAGGAGAGCGGCCCTCGTTCATCGATGGCGCGCAGCACGCTCTCCATGCCCTCGCTATAGTTTTGCAGAATCTCGCGGTCATGGTAAGGACGATATTTTTCGCGAATGAGGGCGCGCATAGGCCAGTCGCTGATGGGAACGATGCAGGCCTGTTTGTCCCAGGCGTCATAGGCGATGCGGTCGGCATAGACCGGTTTGTGCCAGTCATCGACGCGATAGCCAGGAACGCGGGCCTGCAAGACGAGATCGGCGTTGCGCCCCACCGGATTAAGCGGGTCGTATTGCACAGTGCCCAGGCGCTCGAAGACGCCTGGGATATCGGTTGGCGTAAAGTGATAGTGCGCGAGCAAGCGCCGGGCCTGCTCGCGTGAAAGGTGCAGGATCATCGCTACCGATTCTCCGTTTGCTCAAGCCAGCGCCGCATAATCTGTAAGTGTTCGTCGTAGTGCCCGTAGGTGTTGCCCTCGATGACGCTTTCGAGCGAGCGGCCCTGTCTCCATAGGAAACGTCGTGGGTCGAAGAGGTCTTCTTCACTCAGCGATTGCACCGCTTCGACAATTTGCCCATGTGTCGCGCGAAAATCGGTAAGGATTTCATCGAAAGAGCGCGATTTATTTTGCTGGTAAAGCTGCTCGTTTTCCTCGTCTTCGCTCTCACCGGGAGGTACATCGGTGACAGGTTCCTGGTTGCGCAGTGCGCCTTGCAACACCTGCAACAGGTAGTGCTGCCAGGAGGTGATATGGGCCAGGTTGTCTTTGACCGACCAGTTATCGTTGACTCCCGGAGTGTTCAGTTGCGCTTCGTTAAGCGAAGTCACGAGATTTTCGAGTTCAGCTTTCTTGCTGTCCATTTTGTGCAGTAACGCTGTTTTGTTCATAGAAAGAGTTTAGCATATAAAGCGGTCACTTTTCGTCCTGATATCAGGCTTTATTGAGCGTAATTGACCCGGCGTTGGTTTTGAGCGTGAGGACGGCCTGTGGAGAGGTGCCGACATCGGCATTTATATTCGCTCCTGCTGCCGAGTGCTGCACGCTAATAGGGAAACCGGTGGTGATTGAGCCTGCGTCGGTCGAAGCGTTCACGTGGAACACTGCATTGGCTGGAAGTGTGATAGTGACATTGCCCGCCTTGGTCTCGAAGTCATAGGTACCATTAGAAGCAAAAGAGCCGTTGAAATTGACATTGCCCGCGTTGGTTTTGAAGCTAGAACTTCCTGTCAGGGTGGTTCTGGTCGCGCCAACCGTACCGAAGTTGGTCAGCAGTGACATGCTACCCTGGATGCCAGCTATGGTGATGTCACCTGCTTTGGTGTTGAGCCGCAGATTGGTAGTGGGTGGCACACTGAGTGCGAAATCAACGCCAGATGAGTTGAAAAAGTTTGTAGCAACCGTAACGCTGATAGTGACCGTGTTGTTGGCGGTATTGGGGTCATAGCTGATATGGACGTTGTTGATGCTGCCACCAAAGCTGGCGAAGCGCGTCGGGCGAACAGTGATGGTATCGGCGTTGCCGGGATTGACGCTGATGGACCCATTTTGATTGTTGATGATGAGCGTCGGATTAGTTCCAACGGGATAGGTTAAGGCCGGATCGGGATGGTTGGTTCTGAAAGCGTTGCCAAGACCAAAGCCTATAAAGGACGCGAGCGTGACAGCCCCGCCACAGAGCAACATCAGGATTATCAACGCAACGAGGCAGCCGATGATGCATCCCCTGCGCCTGCGTCTCGGTTGGAAAGTCGAAGCCGGATAAGTGCCATAAAACGGTTGGGAACCTGGTTGTACCGGCTGAGTGAGAGGTTGGGTGTAGCCTGGAACCTCAGGTAAATCGTCCGGTGGAGGCGCTTGTTCAGGATAGGCCGGTTGTTGAGGATAATATGCTTGCTGCTGTTCTCGAGGCGGACGCTGCTGAGAGGTAGGGGAATCAGGATAGGATATCTGTTCGGAAGAGCTTGGCGGCTCTTCCGGGCCTTCTGGCTGCTCGTTGGGGGGAAATCTATGATCCATCTCGGTTTCTTTCCTGGTAGCGCTATTCACATGTATGCACTCTGTTTATTGTAAGTTTTCCAGGGAAGAAAATCAAAGGTGGGAAAGGCCAGGGGTAGGCGTCAGATTTGTGCAGGGAGAGGGCCGGAAGACACCCGCAAGGGGATGTCTCTGTTCATTGATGTGTAGAGACTTCCGGCCCCCATGCAGGTTGCAAAAACATGATGTTCATCCGAAGGCTAGGCAATACGCATCATTGCGGTTATAATCTGACCTGATTAGATGAAGTTTGTTTTAGAGAACTAAGAAGACATGTATTTTCCGACGACGCGGGTTTTGACGATTTTAGAGTTGTTGCAGTCGCGGGAGCGTATGAGCGGGCCGGAGCTTGCGGCGCGTCTGGAAGTGGATACGCGCACCATCCGGCGCTACATTACGATGCTGCAAGACCTCGGCATTCCTGTCGAGGCAGAGCGCGGGAGATATGGTTCCTATCGCCTGCGTCCAGGCTTTAAGCTGCCGCCCTTGATGTTTAATGATGACGAGGCGCTGGCTTTGACACTCGGATTGCTGGTCTCGCGCAAGCTGGGCATGGCGGCAACTGCTCCGGCTGTGGAGGGAGCGCTCGCGAAGATCGAGCGCGTGCTGCCCCTGTCGCTGCGCGAACATGTGCAGGCGGTGCAGGAGACATTGGTGCTGGATGTGCAGCAGGGTGGGCCTGCGCCGCATATCGATGTGGTTCTAACGCTGAGCCTCGCCGTTCGCAAAATGCGGCGCGTGCAATTGCGCTATCTTTCCTGGAAAGGCGAGGAGAGCGAGCGCGCTTTAGACCCCTATGGACTGGTCTATCGACCCGGCTACTGGTACACAGTTGGCTATTGTCATTTGCGACGTGATCTGCGTATCTTCCGGCTTGATCGCATTGTAGAGGCCAGTTTGCAGGAAGAAACTTTTACCCGACCAGATAACTTTGATTGCCTGGAATACATCACGCGCTCACTTGCGCAAACGCCGAGTACATGGCCGATTGAGGTGATACTTGACACGACGTTGGAGGAGGCCAGGTACTATATTCCCCCGGTGGTTGCCACGCTTGAGCAGGATGCCAATGGTGTCTTAATGCGCTGTTCTGCTTCAAGTCTGGATTGGATCGCCCGTCTTCTGATAAGCCTGGGCTGCTCCTTTGTCGTGAAGCAGCCGCCGGAACTGCGAGAAGAATTGCGGAGACAGGCAGAACGCATTGCTGTGCTGGCCGAACGAACGGTTTAACTGCCGCTTCGCCTGATGACCATGCCGGTAAGAATGCAGGCGCAACCAATCCAAGCCGTTGACAAAACTTTTTTCAGGACTTCGTTTCGATCTCTTTCGGTGCGGCCAGTATCTCGTAATGTGTCACCTCTGGCTCAAGGCTAAGCAAGTAAGCTTCGTCCTCTGGATAGTATACCGCCTTGTCGAGATCATTTCCGGCGAAGGCGCGGATAGCATCCCACGATTGCCAGAGAGAGAGGAGGAGAAATTCGGCACGCCTATCATGGATGCGCCTCAGGACGAACACACCTTGATTGCCCGGTGTATCCTGATATTCCTTCAATCCGGTCGCCTGAAGGTACTCGAAGTACTTGTTGGCCTTTTCAGGGGCAGTTTCGCCGCGCCAGATACGAGCAATCATGATTATTTCTCCTTCTCCATAATTACAAAACATGAAACAGCCCCTCCCGCCTGTCCTCCTGAGCGCAGCGAAGGATCTCCTCCCACTGGCTCAACACAGCGGGCGAGAGATCCTTCGCTGCGCTCAGGAGAACATCTGGAACGCCGTTAATTCGTGTGCCAGTGATGGCGATGCTCCCATTCAGGTGAATTGAAAGTCTCGCTGCTATCGACGCCGCAGCGAAGCGCTGTGATGCTAAGGATCAGCAGCAGTGCGAACATGACAAGAAACTCCATGATAGTTACTCCTTTCTGCGTTTATGCGCAGTGACATTGTTTTTTTCTGCTCCTTGAAATTTCTCTGTTTTTAACCTTTAAAATTTACTTTGGTGGTTATATAATAACATATGAATGCTAACCTGTCAAGGTTACTTTGCTAGTTAGACAGAGATGTGATACATTGATGATAGGAGGTACATGCGGATGGTAGATATTCATATGCCAGATTTTGATACCGTGCCAGGCAATGCATTATGCCTGGACTTTACGCATACATTGACCGAACGTTATAGCGACATCGGGCCAAAGGAATTGCTCAACAGTTACAGCGACCTGGTTGCCTGGGGATTGTTCGCGCACATTTTGACAGATGAGGAAGCGTCTACGTTGCTAGAGGTAGCGGAACAGCATCCTGAGCGAGCAAAGCAGGCGCTTGAACAGGCAAAGGAGTTGCGTGAGGCGCTGTATCGCCTGTTTTATGCTCTTGCGGTAGAGGAAACGCCAGCAAGGGACGACCTGAAATTGCTGAATATGCGCCTGAGCGAGGCGATGGCGCAAGCGCGCATAGTTCCCGATACTCAGGGCTACAAGTGGGATTGGGTGAGAGACGAGCAGGCGTTAGATCGTATCTTGTGGCCGGTGGTGCGCTCGGCGGCAGATTTATTGACGTCGGAGAAGCTGCCGGATGTGCGAGCCTGCGCAGCCGAGGATTGTCGCTGGCTTTTCCTGGATATCAGCAAGAATCACAGTCGGCGCTGGTGCGACATGCAGACTTGCGGCAACCAGGCGAAGGCGCGTCGGCATTACCAACGAGCGAAGGGCAGAACAGTTCATTCGTGATCTGGATTGCTCTGCCTTTCGGCTGTAAACAGGCTGTGTATGTTGTTGGTCATGTATACAGAGAACTCATTCAGCTTAGCATCGTCAAAAACTGTTTTCTTACTGCTTCCTCGATATGCTTCAAGTGCCTGGGCTACGATGCTGTGCAAGTCCTCGGGAAGATTTTGTAATCCCCAGCTACCACCCTCGTCCTTCGAGTAGATGTGCCCCTCGCGCAGGAAGGTCAGGACGCGGCAGGCATTCAGCACGTAGTAGACCGGGTGTGCATTACGCATTTGATCTGCCTCGTTGAAATCTCCGACAATCGCCTGGGCATAGTAACGCGCGGGTACAATAGGAAGCGTCTCCGAAGCAGACTTGCCGTAGAGACAGATGCCGCGCCTGGATATCACAGTAAGATGCACGCTCAGGTCCGTATCGTAACGCTGGTTATTATTCCAGCCTTTCCACGTGCTGTTTGACAGTTGCTCTATGAAGCGTTCGCGCCAGTCTTCGCTGTAATGAAAGTCATAGGGTAGGGGATGGCGAAAAGGATGGAGCGCGGATTTGATAACGAAGCTGATTTCGATAGGGCATGGTTTCAAGGAGGTCGAAAGCAGTAGTTCTGCAAGCTGTCGTTTCGTCTCGATGGACATAGAGCGTTGTGTGACAACTAGCAGGTCGATGTCGCTATGGTCGGGATGAAAGCAGCCCATTGCCAGTGAGCCATGCAGGTAGATAGCAACGAGGTTATCATGCAGGATATTTTGAAACACCTTGAGCAGGTGAACTATCTGTTCGCGTACTGGCGAGGGGCAGGTAGACCACGAATATTGCACCATTTTCATTCTCCATGCTATGAAAAAAGACTCTCTCGCCTGTCATCCTGAGCGCCGCGAAGGACCTCAGGCCCCCTCGGAATCAACATGGCACATGAAAGATCCTTCGCGGCGCTCAGGATGACATCGGGGAAGCATGTTTGGAATGGCATTGCTATCGTCGCTGCCTTCTTTACAGATTATAGCTGATAAATTGGGTGGCAAATGAATATCACGTATCCATATGGATAACTTTACACGTGTTGATGAGAAGAACCTGTAATTTCACTGGTGGAGTTATTCACAGCACTTGAGGACTTATCCGATGAAGTAGGAGGCGGCTATGCAAACGGAGAAGCAACAGCCGGAACAGGTACAACAACCGGAGGCTCAGACAGAAGACAAGGCAAGACAGGGTACCAACCAACCGGGTCACGATAAAGAAAAGGCGGAGGAGGACAGGCTTCGTCCAGGCGAGCTAATGCGGCGCTTGTTCGCGGAGTTGATCGGCACATTTGCGCTCACGCTGGTAGCGGCTGGCGCTGATATGCTGGCGGTGATGAGGCCTGCCGAAGTTGGCGTGCCGATACGGGCGGTGGCTCCGGCGCTGGTGATTATGGCGATGATCTTTACGTTAGCGCAAACATCGGGCGCGCATTTCAATCCAGGCGTGACGCTTGCCTTTGCGATGCGCCGCGATTTTCCCTGGCATCGCGTTCCCTTTTACTGGATTGCGCAGTTTGTCGGGGCAATTCCCGCTGCTGCTCTATTAAGAGGGCTTTTCGGTGTAGTAGGACACCTGGGCGCGAATCAGCCGCACTTTGGCATAGCCGCGCCCATTATGGAGATTGTGCTGACCTTCTTCCTGGTGACAGTCATCTTAGGAACGGCTACCGGCTCTCGCATTGTTGGCAATAACGCGGCCATCGCGGTAGGTGGGACGATTGCATTTGATGGTTTGATCGGCATTCCCATCAGCGGCGCTTCGATGAATCCCGCCCGTTCGCTTGGCCCGGCCCTGGTTGGCGGCGATATAGGCAACTTATGGATATATATTGTTTGTCCGATAGTGGGTACGCTCCTTGCGGTTGGCGTGGCATGGATTCTACGCGGGCCTACAACGCCGCACGCTGTCGAGGCGGCGAAGGGGGATTAGGAAACTGGGTCTATCCAAAAATGTCATCCTGAGTGAAGCAAAGGATCTCTATGACACGCGATTCGCTCGGCACAGAGATCCTTCGCTTCACTCAGGATGACATGAGGAAGAGTATTTTCGGCTATTTAATCAACGTTCATCTTAGAGCCTCGTCCAATTCACGTAGAAACAGTTCCGCATCCGTAATTAAGCCCGCTGCCTGGAAACTTCCTCTATCGGCAAGCTTTGTGACGACCGAAGGGTTGATGTCTACGATGACGGTGCGAACGGTGGCAGGCAGGAGATTGCCGGTGGCGATGGCGTGCAGCATAGAAGCGACGATAACCGCCATTTCGACGCCTTTGAGCGCTTCGCGCATCTGTCTTTGTGCCTCTTGCATGTCGTTGATGACGCCGGGCATGGGGCCGTCGTCACGAATGGAACCGGCCAGCACCATTTTCACGCCATGTTTGTTTGCCTCGTAAGTGATGCCCTCTTTCAGCAGTCCTGTTTCGATGGCTTTTTCGACGGAGCCGAGGGCGCGAATGGTATTGATGGCTCGCAGGTGGTTGCGGTGGCCGCCCTCGACCTGTTCGCCGCTTTCGAGGTTGACGCCGAGCGAGGTGCCGAAAAGGGCGGATTCGATGTCGTGCGTAATGATGGCATTGCCGCCAAAGATGATCTGCACGTAACCGCGCCGGATGAGATCGGCGACGTAGCGACCAGCACCTGTATGAATGACGGCAGGGCCAAGCACGAAGAGAATTTTGCCGCCATTCGCGCGTGTTTCCTTCATCTGGTTGGCAATTTCATGGATCGCCAGCACTTTCGCCTTTTCCGATGAAACGTTGCTTTGCATGAAGGCGAAGGCTTCGCGGTCACGCGCGCGTTCAAAAGGCTGGACGCGAATACCATCATGGCCGATGACTACCTCGTCGCCAACTGTTACCTCGTGCATGGGTTTGCAGAAAGCCCGATTGCGATCGCGATCAATGACGATGGCTACATCCATTTCGATGTTTTCAACGTTGACCCATTGCCCTTTCAAACGCACCTGGGTTGGTAGATTGGTTGTCGAATAAAAGCCGGAAGGCAACACACCGTTTTGCTCCACAAAAGCCGTCTGGACATCTTTGCCATAGACGAGGGTTGCGCCAAGCTGCTGTAGCTCGGAGATGATGAGTTCCAGCGTACCGGCGTCGGGCGCTTCCACTTTGAGCCGCACATAACTTTGCTCTGTCTTGCTTTTGCCCACGCGCATTTCTTCCACGTTGAAGTTGCCGCCGCGATCCATGATGGTATCCCAGGCGCGGGGCAGTGTCCAGGAATCTATGATATGGCCGTGAAGTTCGATAAGTTCGGATGGCATACTAATCCTCTCTATACAAAAAGCTTGTTTTAAACATAGCTTTATTTTAGTTGAGTAGGGAAGACTTTTTCAATCACCTGTGCCCTTGTGAACCGTCTTGTGTAATCGTATAATAAGGAGCGGCAATAGAGGAGGTGTCCCGTGGCAAACAGACATCATCTCAAGCTTCTCAAGCGCGGGGCGCGTGTCTGGAATGCGTGGAGAGCCAGGCATCTAGAGGTGCGCCCGAATCTCATTAGAGCGCCATTGGAAGGAGTACACCTGAATGGCGTCGATCTTTTGGGCGCTAACCTCTATGAAGCTACTCTGCGCAGGACGATCCTTACCGAGTCGCGCCTCGGTGAAGCCAACCTGGGAGGGGCTGATCTCTCGGATGCTAACCTTACCAATGCTAACCTTATCAAAGCGGTTCTCTGCGGCGCAACTCTTATGGGAACCGATCTGACGAGGGCCAACCTCACCGGGGCCACCATCACCTGGGCGAATATGTGCGACGCAACCCTGACGCAGGCGACTCTCAGGGGAACTGACCTCACCGGAACCGCCCTCACCGGGGCAAAGCTCCTTCAGGCAGACCTTTCCGGCAGCAATTTACGGGGTGCTGATCTCAGTGATGCTGACCTGAACGGTGCCAATCTTAGAGACGCAAACCTGTACCGGGCGAGTCTTAGTAGAGCTAAGCTGCGGGGAGCGAACTGCACTGGTGCTACGCTCAATCAGGCCGATCTCAGGGCCGCGTGTCTGCGCGATAGCGTCCTCGCGCAAGCAAGTTTGAAAGGGGCGCTTCTCACAGAAGCGCAGTTCGGCGGAGCTAATCTCCAAAGAACAGATCTGCGCTGGGCCGATGGAAGCAGGGCTGTTTTCAGCGAGAGCCTGTTGAGCGATGCCAACCTCATAGCAGCTATGTTGAACCAGGCCAGTTTCATTGGGGCCGATCTCAGCGGAGCTAACCTCTCTATGGCATGTCTCAGCGAGGCTGATTTCTACCTGGCCAGTCTCCAGGGAGCCATTCTCAAGGGAACGAATCTCCGGGGAGCCGACCTGCGAGGTGCTAATCTGCGCAGGGCCATCCTGAGCGGGGCAGACTTGCGCGAAACAAAGCTTACGGGCGCGTTGTTCGATCCGGGTACTTTTCCTGGTTGAGATGGCTAAACGCTTACTTCCTCTGCCCCGCTGGACAAATCTATTTAAACGTACAGACATTACATTTCGCACTTTTTGCCTGATAAGCGGGGCAGAGTCAACTATTCCTAACGTGTGCTACTTACACCAGGCAAAGGTGCATAAGCCTGCTCACCGGAAGGCAATGTACGCACCTTCCTCGCTCTGGTTTTCCACCAGAAAATGGCCAGACCTATCAGCGCGAAGGCGAACGGCCAGGCCAGGGAGTAGAGCAGGTAGAGCCAGGGAGGGGTCTGGCCGAAGGCACCGCCGACGACGAACTGCGTGGGGGCATACGATGGGAACCACATGAGAAAGTCTTTGTTGGCAAGCGGGTTGCCGAATGGGTTCTGGAGAGAGGTATCCATGAGGCTCACCATGATGATGAGGAAGAAACCTTCCAATTCGCCGCGCACCAGTACGCCAAGCAGCAAGCCGAAGGTGCCGTATGCCAGGGCTGAGCTAAAGAAGCCTAGCCAGACCAGCGGCAGGGAACTGGGACGCCAGAAGGCAAACAGTACAACGCTCGTATAGAGGGAAACCGCCGCGGCAACGACAACCAGGGCTGTCAATTTCGCCAGGATTAAGACCGATTGTGGATAGCCGCTAAGGATCAGGCGATGGTCGAACGCGGTGTTTTTGCGCGTTGAGCTGAAGAACATGAATCCGATAATGAGCGTGATGGCATTGAGTCCTGCTGTTAAGAGGCTGATGTCTCGCCCATTGACCAGGAGCAGGACATTGGTTGCGTGGAAGTGGAAGGGGAGCGCGGCATCAGGTACAACTATCCAGAAAAGGTAGTACCAAAGGGGAACGAACACGATCAGCAGTATAAGTGCGGTGTGATTGCGCATTTGCTCGGAGACCGCGTAACGTGTTGCAATCAGGTAGCGATGTATCGTGGAGTTGTTCATGTTATTGCTCCTTTCCGCCGCTCAGGCCCGCTATTTGAAGCTTTCCGGTGTTTGAAAGTTGTATGCTGCCCTCAGCAAGTCGATACAGGATATCAAACTGTTTTTGCTCAAAGAACAGGTGTGAAATGATCAAGACGGCACAGCCAGACTCACGCAATGCAGTCACCAGCTCCCAGAAGCGCAGGTAAGTTTCCCAATCAAAGCCCTGGTAGGGTTCATCGAGCAGGAGCAGTTGTGGCTGATGCATAAGCGCCAGCGTGAGATTGAGCTTTTGCTGCGTTCCACCACTCAAATGGCCGACGAGTGTTTTCCGGTACTGTTGGTAGCCTAATTGCTCGATAAGTGTGTCTGCATGGTGCAGGTCGGGAATATTATAGGCTGCTCGAAAGTAATCCAGGTGTTGATTTACAGTAAGTACATCGTTCAGGATGACTTTCTGTGGGCAGTATCCCATTGTGCCGCGCCGCAGCACGTCGCCCTGATCGGGTCGTAACTCTCCGGCCAGAATGCGTAGCAACGTTGATTTGCCTGCGCCATTCTCGCCTACAATTCCGACAAGCGTGCCTGGATAGACCGAGAAGTTGACCCCTCGGAGTACTTTCCGGCGTCCAAACGATTTGTAGAGGTTTTGTGCCTGCAATATAAGTTCTGGCATGGCTCTCTCCTTTTCTCATACTACATTTTTTCTCATAAAGGCTTATCTGTTCTTTTCTTCAAGTGTAGAAGAGAGGGTATCCCGTTGTCATGAGGCTATGTCCCGGTTTTGTCCCGATGTGTGTCCTTTTATGAACGTTCAAAAAATGATTCGGCATGTTGTAGGGACGCGATTCATCGCGTCCACCCACCTGAATCGGTGCGAAAAGCAGGACGCGATGAATCGCGTCCCTACAGGGGTGTTCCCCATTATTTTGTGTATTGAGGGAGAAGTTAGCTGGATTGCTCTTGTGCCACATCTGAAGCAGAGGTGGGGGAAGCTTCCTCTGCCATGTCAAGTGGTAAACTGACCTGGATCGTGGTGCCGCCGGAATCTCCTCGTGTGATAGTGCAGCTTCCTCCCAGTTCGTTTGCCCGCTCCTGCATTGCCAGCAGTCCAACGCCAGCCCGGTGTGCGTCGGGAATGCCTTTCCCATCGTCGCTTATTTGAAGGTTCAAGACGTGGTCATGAAGACTTAGCGTCAGGAGGCACTGCTGTGCTTCGGCGTGGCGGACGGCATTGGTCAAGGCTTCCATCACGATGCGATAGGCGGCTACCTCGACGGCTGCCGGAAGTGGAGGAAGGCATTCTGGAGCCTGGATGAGAATCTGGAGTCCCTGGTGTTGATAGGAAGCGGCCTGTTCGCGTAGAGCCGAGAGCAGGCCGAGTTCATCGAGAGCGGGAGGACGCAGGTTATAGACCAGGCGACGAATCTGGGCGAGTGTTTCTTGCGTCTGCCCGCGCACTCCCTCTAGCAGCCTATCGACCCGCTCGCTATCCTGCTTGAGCAGATTGCGGGCTGCATCAATTTTGAAAGTGATACTGGCAAGTGTTGGCCCCAGACCATCATGCAGATCGCGCCGCAGGCGGCGGCGCTCCTCTTCTCGTGTGGTTACCAGGCGAGTCCTCGACAGTTGGAGATCATGGGTGAGTTGCTTGAGTTCAGCCGTAAGACGAACTGCCTGAACGGCGACCGCAATCTGTGGGGCCAGATCATGCAGCAATTGCAGGTCGGCAGGTGTTAAGGAGTCGCGGGGGGTTCGTGGCGCAAGCAAGAGACTGCCTACCTGCTTACCCTGGGCTACGAGTGGCACATGCGCAAGTGTCTCTTGCGCATGCGGCTCGCCAAAAGAGGCGGCAAGAACATGCTCTCCCAGTTGTTTAAATGTGATGGCAACATAGGGGAGCTTGAGCGCCTGGGCAACCGTCTCTACAATCGTAGGCAGGAAGGATTCAGGGGCGAGAGTGGCTTCCAGGCGGCTGCCCAGGCGCGAGAGTACTCGATATGGTTCATCACGCTCGCCAAACATGAGATGGTTGACGGCCTGTTGCAAGCGCTGCCGCAGTGGTTGAAAGAGTATGGCAACCAGGCCGCTGGCGAATAGCGACAGGAGCAAATTTCTCGATGCCGAGAATAAGGTGCCCAGGCCGACGACGACCAGGAGATAGAGGCCCAGCACGCTTAAGCTGAGCAGTCCATAGACGAGCGTGCGATTGATGATGAGATCGATATTCCATAACTGGTAACGCAGCACAGCAAAACCAATCGTGCCGGGGATAAGGATCAAGAAGAAGGGGAAAGTCACTTCGCTCAGGATGATGAAAACAGTATGAGCAGAGCCAGGAAGGACGAGCGGAAGCAATACATTAGAGGTATCCAGAAACATGCTCACCAGCATGCCGAACACTATCCACTTGGTCTGTTGCCGCTGGATGGCGGTGGAGACGCGCCGGTAGCGGTAGAGTTGGGCGAAGCCCCAGGCGAAGGCAATGCCCAGTAAGAGAGGGAAGAGCAGAACAGATGGCCAGCGCACCAGAGAGTAGGGCGAGGTCGACGGCAGGCAAAAAAACACCTGCAACAGCAGGTAGGCCAGGGTCAGCCAGCGCGTCCAACCTGGGACAAAGCGGCCATCGGGAAAGAGTACGAAAAAGAAGCCAGCCGAACTCATGGCTACCAGTTGGAGCAGGGTGATGCATATCCCTAAAGGAGAGGTGAAGCCAACCACGTAGGAGAGTACCGAGAGGGCGGGTGAGAAAATGGTCACCAGCATCGTCAGGAACAACGAGACGAAGAGCGCCATCCAGTCGTCTGAGCGTCGCCAGAAGATCAGCAGGCTGATCGCGATCCAAAGCGGCGGCATGACGAGTGTGAGGAGCGCAATATTGAACGTAGCATAGGGGTCGGTGAGGAGCGGGTAGGAGAACTCAAAGGCGTCGTAGCCATTGACAACGGCATGCGTTGAGATGAGGTGGGCATAAACGCCTGTCTGGAAACCGTGAAGCTGAACAGCGTATACAAGTAAAGCCGCGAGGTAGAATCCGCAGAAGACGAGCATCAGCACAATCCATACCCCTCTGGCAAGGAGCAGCCGTGTCCCTGTTAAGCGCGTATCCGCATTGGGCGGTGAGGGTATGGCGAGAGATGCTTCATCTGGCAATGCGGCCGGTTGGCTCATGAACCCTCCTTCCGCTCCTGACCTAATCCGGCGGCCCAGGCGGCGCGCATGGCTTCGGCGCGGTCGGCAACTTGCAGCTTGCTCAAGATGTTCGAGACATGATTGCGGACAGTTTTGGGACTTAAGACAAGCCGGACAGCGATGTCAGTGTTGGATTTGCGCTGGGCAATCAAGGTCAGAATCTCGTATTCACGCTCGGTTAATTCGGGGAAGAACTGAGTGGCAGCGCCCTTTCCTGCTGGCCGGGTGCTGTTGAAATAGTGCATCAGGCGCTCAGCGACAGCCGGGCCAAAGATGGCCTCGCCAGAAGCCACGGCGCGAATAGCCCGCAGCGTCTCTTCTTGCGTAGCTCCCTTGAGCAGGTAGCCCCTTGCCCCGGCACGTATAGCAGCGAAGACGGACTCGTCATCCTCGAACATAGTGAGCATGAGAATGCGGAGATGCGGGCTGGTTTGTAGAAGGCGGCGCGTGGCCTCAATGCCATTGATACCCGGCATTTTGATGTCCATCAGGATGAGGTCTGGTTGCAAGGCCTGTGCCTGGGTCAGCGCTGCCTCACCGGTCGCGGCCTCTCCGATGACCTGCATGTCTGAAACCGACTCCAGCAAGACGCGCAGCCCATCGCGAAAAAGTGGGTGATCGTCAGCAATGAGAATGCGAATCGGCTCCATAGCTCCTCCTGTTTCTTCCTCCTGGCGAGTCGCCTCATAGTTTGGGTACGTAAGGACTTGCGCGTCCTTCTCTTGCCGCACAGATTTTTCTCTATCTTATCATAAGGGTACATCCCTCTGTCATGAGGCAGTGTCCCGGTTTTGTCCCGATGTATGTCCTGTTTATTTGTTCTGCCCCACTGGACAAATCTGTTTAAACGTGCAGACTTTACATTTGGCGGCTTTTTGTTTGGTGAGCGGGGGTGGATGCTGTTCGCTGCATTGGGACATTTCGTTGAGCAGGCGGATGACTTTTTTGCGCAGGGCGGGGGTATATTCGACGGGGAATTCGGTGTTGGCATAGCGGATGATGCCGTAGGTGGGGGGCTGCTCGAAGTAGTCTTCCAGGATCAGGCAGTAGGCGGCAAGCTGCACCTTGTGATTTTCGTAGGGCGCGGTCGCGTCCTGTACGTTCAGCTTCAGTTCGATAGGCACAGGGCGACCATCGGGAAGACGCACCACGTAGTCAGGTTTGCCGACCAGGGGATATGCGCTTGAACTAAGGGGTTCTCCCAGGCCGTCGGCGTCTTCGTAGACCAGTTCGCCTTCTGGCAGGCCCAGGGCGCGGTGGCGTTCCGCGATCAGGCGGGAACGCTGGTAGCGGCGTTCGTTCAGCAGGAGCAGGCCGAGCGCGAGCGCCGCAAGCAAAAATCCGATACCTAGAGCGAGCAGCAGAGTGTTCAACATAGGCTTGCGCTATCACCTCAGAATGATGGAAGCCACAAGCAGCAGCAGGGCGAGCAGCACCAGAATTGCCGCGAGGGTTGCCAGGATGCGCGTTTTACCACTGCTCCTGACGGCAACCTGAGCCTCTTCCTCGATCTTATCCACCTCTTCGGCATGGTCAAGATGCTGCTGGCGACCGCGCTCGAAGGCTCCGCGCCGCAGGAGCAACTGCTCGACCACCTGGTATTCTGGAAGTTCAGGCGCTTGAGAGCCATGTTCGTGTTCCAGTTCTACCAGGTGCGCGAATAACTCCTCGGTATCGGCCTGAGCCAGTGGCTCGTATTGCTTGTGCCACCAGACGAGCGGGCAGTATTCAAATTCCGCGACTTCACTGGCGGTAAAAACGCGCTGTGTCATATCCGGCAATTATCCCAGCGAGGCCGACTCCTGAATGCCAGCAAGACCAAGCGTATCGGCGACTTCAGACATAGCCTGAATAACGTTGGCGATGTGTTCATCGAGATCAACACCAAGTTCGGCTGCTCCCTTAACGAGGTCGTCGCGGTTCACTCCAGCGGCGAAACCTTTCGACTTCATCTTTTTACGCACAGAACTCACTTCCAGCCCGATCACACTTTTATTTGGTCGAACTAATGCAGTTGCGGTAATCATGCCCGTGATTTCATCGCAAGCATACAGGGCGTGATCCATCAATGACTTGCGCGGCTGATTGATATTCAGGTCATTATGCGCCAGGATGGCATAGATAATGCGCTCATCATAGCCGCCTTCGCGCAGCCACCCGGCCAGCACCTGGGTATGTTCATGCAGGTCAGGATATTCTTCATAATCGGCGTCATGCAGCAAGCCGGTCATGCCCCATAACTCTTCGTCCTCGCCGTACTTACGGGCGTAGAAGCGCATGGCTGCTTCGACTGAAAGCATATGCTTGCGCAGGTTCTCATTTCTGACATGTTCGGTCATTAAACGGTAAGCGTCTTCTCGTGTTGGCATGTTGTACGAAATCTCCACTACAAGAGTACTTTAGATAGGGCCATCGATTTGTGAGGCTATTATAACATAGATAGCGTGTATCTATTGAATGCTCACAACCAAATCGGTAAGCATCTACCAGACATGTCATGCTGAGCGCAGCGAAGCATCTGGCAGTCTGGATGTAGATGCTTCGCTGCGCTCAGCATGACATGTTAGGAGGCTGCGGCTAAGAAATCTGTCAGGGACTAGTGCTTTTTTTCGCGAGATGTGTTATACTCGGAAAGCGTTGTAGAGCGTAGAAGTACCTGGCAGAAGTGGTAAAGCCGCGATACACGTCAGCACGAGCAAGCAATTGATCGGCCCCTGCATTGTTGGCATTGCAAATGTGTTTGTGCCAGAAGTGAGCAGGGATTTTTAATCGGGACTCCTCATCATAATGCATGCTTATTATGAGTATTTGTTCAGGGGCTGGTCATAGTAGAAAAATTCCAGATATGTTGGTGATGATTTATGAGCGAAGTTAAAGTGAATCCAGGCGATTCGTTTGAGCAGGCTCTCAAACGCTTCAATCGCAAAGTGCAGCAAGATGGTGTTCTTTCTGAGGCCCGTCGTCGGACGCATTACGAAAGCCCGCAGGCACGTCGTAAACGCAAAGCTGCCGCCCAACGCCGCAAACAGCGCCGCTCTCGCCAGCAGAGCTAATCTCGCAAACTTTTAGCGGCGACAAGGCAAACAGAACGCAACAGGGGTAGACCTGCATGCTATCAAAATGATGCAGGTCTATTCGTTGTGCCTATTTTTCTGAATTCTTCTCATTTGTGTGGGATCTCATCGCAATGCCCAATCCTGGTCGCTCGGGCAAGATCAACTTGCCATTGGAGACGGTGACGCCTTCGTAAGGGTCATTGTCGATGAGCAAATTGCCGTCGAGGTCAGCATAATCGACCAGGGGTGTGAGATGGGCCGCAGCGGTGATGGCAAGCGAACTTTCGATCATGCAGCCAATCATGACGCGCAGGTTGTGAGCGCGAGCGGTATGAATCATCTTGAGCGCGTTTCTCAGGCCGCCGCACTTCATCAGCTTGATATTGATGCCATCGACACAGCCCGCGACTCTCGGAATATCCTCAACGGTGACGCAGGACTCATCAGCGATGATGGGCAGCGACACGTTTTCGCGTACTATCCGCAGGCCATCAAGATCGCGAGCAGCTACGGGCTGTTCGACAAATTCAATGTTGTATGGTGCAAGCGCGTTAATGGTTTTGATGGCCTCTTTGGGCGTCCAACCCGCGTTTGCATCCACGCGAATGATAGCGGCAGAGACATCGCGTATGGCTTCCAGGTTCGCAATATCGTTTTTTGTGCCAACCTTGATCTTGAGGATAGGATAATCGCGGGCAAGCAGGGCTTTTTTGCGCATATTTTCAGGCGTGTCTATCCCAATAGTAAAGGAAGTACGCGCCGCCCGCTCTGGATTGAGGCCGAACAGTTTATAGACAGGCACATTAAGCATCTTGCCGACGAGATCATAAAGCGCCATATCAACCGCCGCCTTAGCCGAAGGATTGAGGCGAATCAGGTGATCCAGGCGGTTCAAAATATCCTCAAGGGCGAAAGGGTCTTCGCCGAGATTGCCCGCGAAGAGGGTGATGCAGGCGAGTACGGTTTCCAGCGTTTCCCCATAATACTCATCTGGTGCCGCCTCTCCATACCCGGTGTAGCCTTTGTGATTAATCTGGACGATGGCGTTAGAGGCGACATGCTGCACTCCCCGCGCTATGCGGAAAGGGAAGGTGAGTTTGAGGTCAATGGGTTTGGCGTCGATGTGCATGATGTGGTGTCCTTTCCGAGAGGTCTCTCTTAGCGAGCCCCAAAATACTCCACCAGCGCATCCATCAATTTCCCCACCCCAAACCTTAACGGATCAGTGGCAGGCAATCCCGTCTCGTCCTCGGCTTGCTTGATGGCATCCAGAGCTTCCTGTTCATTCAGACCGAAGGTGACGATGGAGAGGCCGACGGTTTTGCAGGGGCGGTCGGGGCGTACCCAACTGACGGCGTCCTCGTTGATTTCGATCATGCGTTTGAGAGGCGGGAAGGGACAGTAGGTGTAGCCTTCGATCTGGGTGGTGCCTGCTTTGTGGCAGAAGATCATGGCTTCAGGCATGGAGCCGTGAATGAGGCCCAACGTCACAGGTGAGTAAGCGGGGTGGTTGAGCGCGCCCTGGCCCTCTACGAAGACCCAGTCATGCTTGTTGGTGAAGTCGATGACCATTTCTTCGACCATTCCGGCTATGAAGTCGCTGATGAGGCGGTCAACGGGCAGGCCGTTGCCGGATATCATGATGCCGGTCTGGCCTGTGGCGACGAAGGCGCTGTTGAGGCCGCGTCGTTGGGCTTCGTGGTCAAGTTCGAGGGCGGCGGTCATTTTGCCGACGGCGCAATCGGAGCCGACGAAGAGGATGGTATGGCTGCCGGGGCGATGTGGCAGAAATTGCGCCACCCGCATTTTCTCAGGCGGACGACGCACATCCCAGATGGTGATGCCTTTGCGCTCGGCGGCGGCGCGTAGTTCGGGGTCGTCGGAGATAAAGAAGTGCAGGCCGCTAATGATGTTCAGGCCCGAGTCGATAGCTTTGAGCAGTTGCCAGCGCCACGCTTCGGGGAGCGCGCCACCCATCGGAGCAATGCCTATCAACAGGGTATCTGGCTGGTACTGTAACGCCTCGTTGATGTCGCGCACAACGGGAATGCCTTTGCCCATCGATGTATTAAGGGCCTGGGCAACGTCCATTCCCGCCTTCGTGCTATCGATTACCGCGACTACGGGGTCTTTGCCGTAGCGGATAACTCCAGTCGCGGTCTTGCCATAATGCCATTCAAAGGCTCCCTCTGCCAGGATGACGATTCGTCGCATGTTGTTGTGTCCTCGTTAGATAGTAAGTGGTTTGTTGGGTGATTTTATTATATAACCTGGCAAAGCGGGTGCGATGATACTGCACTTAGTCAAGTCTCTATTGCGGTTGTAAATGTAACTTCTGCATCAGAAACGCGCTCAATTCAGCATCATAGGCCTGCGGATTGGTATTCCAGGACTCGGTATGTTCCGCGTTGGGAATGCGAATATAGGTGACAAAATTTGGATAGGTATGGGCAAAAGCATCGTTGACTGCGATTGGTATGGTCGTATCGCTGGTGCCTTGAAAGATCAGAGTGGGGATGGCTGGCTGTGACAGATGTAACTGATCGAGCGCGTCGAAATTGAGTCCGCTGCGAATACTGGCGATGCTTTCGGCAACTGGCACGATAAATCCAGGTACTGATCTTCTTTGAGCCTGATAGGCGAGCGTCGAGCGCAGATCAAGGAGCGGCGCATCAAGTATCAGTGCCTGGATGTAACGGGCGTAGGATGAACGATGTTGAAAGGCTTCGACAATAGCTCCACCCATTGACCAGCCGTAGAGGAGCAGGTGCTGAGCGCCATGAGCCAACGCATATTTGGTAGCCACTTCCAGGTCCTGCCACTCGGTGTCGCCCCAGTGTTCGTAGCCGTCGGGACTTGCGGGAGAGCCGATATCATTACGATAGGAAATGGCAAGCAGGGGTAGACCGAGATGGGCTAATGGCTGAAAAGCACGCAGGGTTTCGGTGCGGGACGTGCCGAGGCCATGAACCAGGATAGCCCAGGTTGTGAGTTTGCCGGGTACATACCACGCGGGCATTGCTCCTGGTGAGTCGGGAATTTGTACGTTGTTGATTGTTAGTCCCAACCTGTCCTTGAGCGCGCCTTCATACACATTTCTTGTCCAGTAGGTCAGGGTACCGGGCGAAAGAGGCGCAGTTGTTTCGAGTAACTGGCGGGTGACGCTGCTGGCATTTGCGGAAAGAATTGGGCCGACAATTGCCTGTCCGTCGGGCCACTCGATTTCAAATACCCCTGGCGTCAGAGTATTAGAGGTGCGCTGTAGGGACAATGTTTTTGTACCCACATCAGTTACCGCAAGAGTATACGTGGGAGTATAGTGAATCACCTGGAGTATGGCACTGGAGAAGTAGAAACTTACAGCACCAATGGCTGCTGACGAAAGAAGGAGCAGAATAAAAAGAGTTGCCAGCGCGATTTTGATGCTTCGTTGTAGCTTTTTTCGGCCTGATGAGATGGTACCGGAAGAAATGCTTTTTCCTGTAAGTGCAGGTTCCATTTATTTGATTTCTCTTTCGTGTTGCATTTCTATGTGGAGCGCAGGCGTTCCCACCCCTACATGTATGGCTTCACCTCGAATGTAGCGAGGCGTTGGATATCCTGGTACATTTGTGAGATGCCCAGAGTTGGCGGGTTGGACTGGCCCATAAAGGCGTTATTGGCTTGCGTTACGAGATCATTGAGCTGGTTGAGCGAGGATATGCTGGCGAGTTCAGTATTGTTCTGGCGAACAAGCACAGATGCATCGTAGCGCATTTGCTCTAACGCGCCTTTGACGCTGTTGAGGGCTGAGTTGATGCGCGTGGCGAGGTCGCGCTGGAACTGCGTTGCGCCTGGAGAGGCGAGGACACCGTTGAGATGAAGCGCGATATGATACAGATAGCCGGGCGCTTTTTGGGAGTTTGGATCAAACTCGAGCAGACCTACCTGGGCGATATGAGGATCGGCCAGGATTGGCGTACCGGGCGGGACATCTTGCTGTACGAGTGATGCGCCATCCAGGTAATCCAGAATGGAAATAATCAATCGATGGACTGAGGGAAAATCTTTGGCATTCCAGCCCTCTTTTGCGTTGTTAGCCCAGGTGAGCAACTGCTGTGTGTCGTGATAGGCCCAGACGCTCAGGCCGCCGAATAGGGAATATTTTTCGAGCGTTGGATCATTGGCGAGCAGGTGACGCAGGTGCGCGAGGACGCCGTAGGTCTGACCGGGAGCAGGCGTTTGCGGCAATTCCGCGTAGTAACGCCAGGTACTGAGATCGGGTGAGGGAACAAGCGGCTGTTCGTTGGCGTTTTCCTCTGTCACTAGAAAGCGGCTGGTGATTGCTAGCAAATTGGTGTGCTGGCTATCACCGGGGTAGAACAGGTGCGCCTTTCCACGATTTATCGTAAGTGTTCCGAGGAAGACCGGCGGAGACTCGCTTTGATTTTTGTCCGGTAAGAGCCAGGCGTAGTAACTTTTGCCGGAGGAAGGCCCTGGAGTGTTCTGGAGGTCGATCTGAAATTCATCGTTGTTGCCTGGAGGATTGTTGAAACTCTGCTTGCCGCTGCTGAGAAAGAAGGCATTACCTATCACTGTACCTGCTGCGACAGGCGAATGATGTTGGGTGAGCAGCAAGAACGCGCTTAATCCTGAAGTGAGCAGAACAAAGACCAGTAATGCTGCCAGCACCAACCGGAGCTTCCCGCGTTTTGGATGTGTTGGAGGCGAAACCGGTGAAATTACCATTGATGAAGGTGTACTCTCAACCTTTGCCGGAGCAGCTTCTATATTTGTGGGTGTTTGAGCGAGGACTTCCGGCGCAGAACCTTGCTTTTGTAGAGGAGCGCCTGTCGAAAGTCTCATATATGGGTCTGAGTCGGGTAGCCGAATTGGATTGCTATCGGTTTCTGCCTGTCCTGGTGGAACAGTGTTCGGCATAGACTGTGTAGACGCCACGTCCTTTGATTGCTCTTCAAGAATCACGCGAGCAGGCGGAGATTGATTGCCAGGATCAGGAGATGAAACGGGTGTCGGTTCCTTCGGCGGTGACAATACCTGTGAAGCGGACATGAGAATGGTGTTTTGTCCAGTTGCAACCTGCTTCAGATATTCAGGAAGCGAAATATTAAAGGCCTGCGCAAGCGCTATTGTCATCGCGGTAGCGCTGGGAAAACGGGCGTCCGGGTCTTTTGCGAGGCTTTGCATAATGACATCTGAGATGGCGGGCGGAAGTTGGGGGTTCAGCAGGTGCGGCGCGGTTGGTGTTTCCGTGAGATGCTTCATAAAAACGAAGGTGAGTACTTCGCCACGGAAAGGTTGCACTCCTGTTACCATTTCGTAGAGGATGGCACCGAGGGCATAGATATCGCTCTGCGCGCTTGCCGGGCGGCCCTGCAATTGTTCGGGCGCGATATAAAGGGGCGTTCCCAGAATCTCGCCGCTCAGGGTCTGTGTCTCCGCGTTCTGCACTTTAGCAAGCCCGAAGTCTACCAGTAAGGGTTCGCCTATTGCGTTCTGTAAAGTGCGGCGTGAATCGAGCAGGATGTTGGCGGGCTTGATATCACGATGGATGACTCCCTGCTGGTGGGCGTAATCAAGCGCCAGGCTGAGGGGTGTGAAGAGTTGTATGACCTCAGCACCGGAAGGAAAGATCTGCTTGTAAGAGGTGTTGTGTAAATACTGAGCGAGCGATTGGCCCTGGATGTATTCCATGACCATGTAAGCGGTCGCATTTGCCGGGAAGGTATCTCCCTCGCCGCCCTCTACGATATCGAAGTCGTAGATTTGCGCGATATTTGGATGGCGCAGGCCTGCGACAACTCGCGCTTCGCGTGTGAAACGGGCCGAAAAGTTGGGGTCTTCCTGAAGATTGGCGTGCAGGAATTTGATGGCGACATGGCGCGACAAACGCGAATCCAGCGCTTTCCAGACCTCGGCCATGCCGCCGCGTCCAAGCGGTTCCTGCAATTCATACTTCCCGAAACGCCGGGAATGAAAGCTCATCCGTCACCTCAGTTCCCTTTTCTCTCCTTATATGCGTGCTTGAAAGATTATCGTTCCTTAACTATACGTTTGTCAATGCGATATTTCTCATTGGCCTTCCACAAACTGCCAATGGTGTCTATAATGAAAAAAGCTATAGACTCTTATCCTGAAGCATGCTATCATTATGTCCAATATCAACCTGGATGATTGTGATTCTTTTATAAGAAGGGGGCGGAAAACGCTATGCACTTCAATTTGATAAACTGGCTGTTCACGGACCCTTGTACGGCGACGAGTTGTGTGGACGCCACAAGCGGCAGCCCTGGTGTTCCACCGGAGACGTTTCATTTTTATTTGCCCTGGCTGATTTTTTGTAGCCTGGGTGTGCTGATTGCCTTTTATTATTCGGTCGAGGGTCGCAAGCGTTTTGTGAAGAACAAGCCGATTCTCAAGTATATGCTTGATCGCTATCTAGGCTGGTTTGCCGTGATCTGTATTATCGGCTTTCCGCTGATTTTCGCGCGCGCTTACCTGTACCAGTACTTCTTTGCCTGGCGTTTCTGGCGCTACCTGTGGCTGGCGGGTCTGCTGGCCTGGGCCATTACCTGGATTGTCTATCTTGTGCGCAAGTACCCGCAGGAGCGCGACAACTATCTGGCCTACCAGAACCGGCAGCAGTATATCCCGAAAAAGAGCAACAAGCGCAAGGCGAAGGCTGCCAGCCGGTAATTATACATGGGCAGCGCAGGTATCATTATGGCGGGTGGACGCAGCAGGCGTATGGGTACGAATAAAGCCCTGCTGCGTTTGCCCGGCAATGCTGCTCTCACCTTCCTCGATTCCCTCGTTTCGGTGCTAACTTCTCTTTGTGAAGAAGTCGTCATCGTGGCTGCGGATGCCTCATTTGAAGCATGGTATGCGCGTCCCGGCACGCGGCTGGTCTACGATCAAATTCCCGAACATGGGCCGCTCATGGGGCTGTATAGCGGACTGAGCGCGGTTTCGACTTCTTACGCGCTGATCGTTGCGGTTGATATGCCCTGCCTGCAACCTGCATTAGCAAACTTTTTGCTATCGCAGGCGCAGGAAGATACACTTATCGTCCCGCGAGTTGGTGGCATTCCACAGGTGTTGCTGGCAATTTATCCACGCGCTGTCCTGCCTTATATCGAGCAGTGTCTACAGAACGGTCGCAGAGACCCACGCGCCTTATTAGAAGTCGCTCCTGTGCGGTATATCGAGGAAGCGGAACTGCGCAAGGTTGATCCGAATCTGCGTTCGTTTATTGGAGTGAATACGCCGGAAGAATTTCAGGCATTATTGTAGCTCATGTCAAGTTGGACAAAGCAAGAGGGGATACCAAGACATGTCATCCTGAGCGCAGCGAAGGATGACAGGGGGGCGAGGATCTCCCGCTATTTTATCAAAGTTCATATGAGCGCATCTTGCGCCAGCGACGCTGCGCAATCGCCTTCAATGTTTCCTCAAAGCCGCGCAGTTCGAGCCAGTTGCGCGTTTCTCCGGTGACGACGATATCGACCTCTTGAAGCTGGGCAATGGATGCCGCGCCGCTCAACTGCATGGCAACTTTCAGTTCTGCCATTAGCTTTTCCAGCAACGCGCAGACTGCTTCGTAGCTTTCGCTGGCGGCTTTCAGGAAAGGGAAGCCAATACCGACGAGCGTTGCGCCGAGAGCGAGGGCGCGTGCCATGTCCAGCCCGTTGCGCACGCCTCCGGTTGAGATGAGCGGCAGGCCAGCCACGCCTGCTTCAACGACGGCTACTGGCGTGGCGATGCCCCAATCGCGGAACAGATTGCCGATATTCTCGGTCCGCTCGTCGCCGCGTGCTTTGGAGCGGGCCGCTTCCATCGCAGACATGCTGCTGCCGCCCGCGCCGCCTACATCGATGGCCGAGACGCCGCAGGAGCGGAGCAACAGGGCCTGTTCGCGAGAGACGCCCGCGCCTGTTTCTTTAGCAATGACAGGAACGGAAAGCTGGGCTGTGAGAGCTTGCAGGGCGGCAGCTTCTCCAACGGCGCGGCGATCGCCTTCCGGTTGCGCGGCTTCTTGCAGGCTGTTCATGTGTACAGCGAGAGCGTTTGCGCCGATCATGTCGATGGCGCGCTGCACCTGTTCGAGCGTGAAAGGCGCGTGTCTCTGCTGCGGAATAAGCTGGGGTGCACCGATATTGGCGATGAGAAAGGCATTTGGGGCCTGTTCGCGGGTGATACTGTAGCTGTCGCTGACTCCAGGATTGACGATGGCGGCGCGCTGGCTACCGACGCCGAGGGCAAGGCCGTAGTGTTCCGCCGCCTGCGCGAGATTCTGGTTAATGCGTGTCACATCTGGATGACCGCCTGTGAGCGAGGAAATAAAGAGTGGATAGCGCAGTGTGTGGCCTAAAAACGTAACTGAGGTATCGATGCTGTCCAGGTCAACTTCCGGCAGTGCCTGGTGAACGAACTGGATATCGTTCCAGTTGGCGCGCTGGGGAACAGAGACATCCTGACCTAACGCGATGCTGACATGCTCAATTTTTCGCTGCTGAACTTCCTCGCTCATGAAAACTGGTTCTTCCTTTCCAACTTACCCGAGGCTCGTAATCGCTGTACTAGTATATAGACGACCGGAGTCGCGAAAATGCATAAAGGTAGGAAGACAGCGATGGCGGTGCCATCCAGGTACAGGAAAGGATAGTAGAGCAGGGTTGCGCATGAGAGCAGCAGCAAGCAGATGCTCAGTCGGTCGAAACGGCGCAGCGCCGCGAAACAGGGCAACCAGAGCATATACCAGGGCCAGAAATCGCTCGCCGCCAGCAGCGTAAAGCCAACCAGCACGATGCTCAAACAGGCAAAAAGTGTATCGAGCGCCGGGAAGAGGCTGAATGATGTATCGCGCACGCGCCCAAGCACACGAAAGTAGAGCAGGATAAAGAGAAAGATGGACGTTGAGAGTATTGTAGCGTCCGCCGCAAAGATCGGGTTGAGCAGCGAGGGCGGATAGGGCAGGCCGCTGGTCAGAGTGGTATAGAGCCAGCGCAGCGGTATGACCAGGCTGCCAAGCGGCGAATGCTGGAAATGATTCATATCGAACGATGAGATGAGCGCCAGGTAGGTTGAACTGCCCTGCCAGACGGGAAGATAGAACAGCGCAACAACCGCCAGCAGTACGACAAAACGCCAGCAAAAGCCCCAGGCAGCGCTGCTTAGTTTACGTTCCTTGCGCTCTATGAACCAGAGGAACGGCGGGACAAGCAGGAAGACCAGCATATTTAAACTGGCAGCTATTCCCAGCAGGATGATCGCGCTGATTTCTGTGCGCGGGCCTTTTTGTTGCAAGTAGAGCGCGACCGCGAGCAGGAGCAGGCAGATTACGAGCATATCGATATGCCCATTGCCCGCCAGTTCAAGCAGCACAAGCGGGTTCCAGGCATAAAGCAGCGTCCCGGCCAGCCGTCGTTCAGGCGCAAGTTTGCCAAGCATGTGCCAGATCAGCAGCGTGTTGACCAGGTGGATGACAAGCCCCGCGACCCGAAAAATCACGGGCAGTAGAGCCGGGTTCTGGCTACTGATGGTCGCAAAAAGTGAAAGGGGAGCAAGCCAGAGCGGCCCATAGGGAGCGGAGTTGTATGGCGTCGCGTAAGAAAGCAGGTATTGATAGGAAGTCGTATGTCCCTGGCTCACAGAAATGTAGGCAAGCACATCCGGCGAGAGAAAGACAGGCAGGAACAACAGAATACCGCCGAACACGACCGCGCCCGAGAGTGGCAACAGCAACCAGAGTTTTGAAAACGAAACAGTTTTGCTCAGGCGATAGAGCCGGGCAACAATAAAAAGATAGAGGCAGGCGATTGCCAGGAAAGTCAGCGCTAATAACAGAGCATAGGCTGCGGGCAGTTCACTGGCATAGGCCTGCCAGAGCGCCGGATCAAGTAGCTGTGCCGGAGCCAGCACTGATGGGTTTGTTGGCGTGGGCAGATAGACCGTGAAGCGAGGCACGAGGAAGATTACCAGAAAGTAGAGACAGGCAAGCAGGCTTCCCAGGATGAAGAGGAGCGTCAAGGGCGCTATTTTTCTAGTTTCTTTCGAGTGTGCATCAATGTTTTGCATCCGGCGTGGGGGACCGGAAGTTTGGCGTGGGGGGTTTCCGGCCCCTATGCTTCCAGGAACTTCCCACGCAAAAAAATGATGACTACCCGTGTCTTTCCCGTCCTTCATAGCCCTATCCTCTCAAAAGAGGTGTCGATGTATTTCGTATAGTAATCGGTGTTCATGAGTTCGACCAGCTCATTCCGCGAGAGGTAGTGTGCCACCTCGGGATCGCTGCTGAGCGCGTCGAGCAGGGCGGGTCCCTGGATGGGGCCGGAACTGGCGAGACTCCAGACTCTTTTGGCGTTGCGCTGCACCATTTTATAGGCTTCCTGTCGTCCGACGCCTTTTTCGACGAGAGCCAGCAGGATGCGTTGTGAATAGACCAGCCCGCCGGTCATGTTCAGGTTGGCGAGCATGCGCTCCTCGTCTACCTGCAAGCCGCTCATCACATTATTGAAGATATGCAGCATGTAGTGCAGCAGGATGCAGGCGTCAGGGATGATGATGCGCTCGGCAGAGGAGTGGCTGATGTCGCGCTCGTGCCAGAGGGCCACGCTTTCCATTGCGGTGACGGCATAGCCGCGCATCACTCTTGCCAGGCCGCAGATGCGCTCGCAGAGTTCGGGATTGCGCTTGTGTGGCATGGCGGATGAACCCTGCTGGCCCGAAGCGAACGGCTCGAAGGCCTCCCCCACTTCTGTGCGCTGCAAATGGCGAATCTCCTGCGCCATCTTTTCGAGGGAACTGGCGATCAGGGCGAGTGTGGTCATGAAGTGGGCATGCCGGTCGCGCTGCACGATCTGGCTGGAGATGGGAGCAACATCGATGCCTAACTGCTGGCACACGTACTCTTCGATCTGCGGCGGAACAGTGGCGTGCGTGCCGACCGCGCCCGAGATCTTGCCGACCGTCACCTGTTCCAGGGCCGCCGCGAGTCGTTTTTGCCCGCGCCGCAGTTCATCGACCCACAATGCAAGCTTCAGGCCGAAAGTGATTGGCTCGGCGTGAATGCCGTGTGTGCGCCCGGCCATGAGCGTATATTTGTAGCGCTGGGCGTCCTGCGCTACGGTCTCGACAAGCGTTGCCAGCGAACGGGTCAGCAGTTCACCGGCCTCTTTTAGCTGTATGGCAAGGCCGGTGTCGAGGACATCGGAAGAGGTGAGGCCCAGATGAATGAAGCGGCCCTCGGGACCAAGCTGTTCCTGAATGGAGCGCAGGAAGGAAATAATGTCGTGGTGCGTTTCCTGCTCTATCTCCTGCATGCGCTGCGCGTTATAGCGGGCGGCCCGAATCTTCTCGATAGCATCCTCTGGAATGACACCCTCGCGCGCCCAGGCTTCGCAGACAAGCAGTTCAACCTTGAGCCAGGCATCGGTTTTGGTGGTCGGAGACCATATGGCAGCCATTTCTGGCAGGGTATAGCGTTCGATCATATATTATTTATTCCTCAAATGTGTTACACTTCAGCCTTAGACAACCCGGTTGTTTGATGTCTATCGTCTCTTATGAGAGAGGTTTATATATGGTGCGCTATCATTTTACGGCGCATACTGGCCGGATAACGCTGCTCGCGGTCATTTCCGGGATTGTGCTGGCCATTTCAGTAAGCATCATTGTGCTATCAGCGCTGCACGTGCTGCCGCCAGGGCAGGATGTATTGCTCGTTCCGGCGTACCTGATTGGCGTCATTGCCTTCGTTGTGCTGCTGCCGATGCTGATTCTGATCTATGAGTATAGACGTGCGGGAGTGTGGATTGGTGACGAAGGCGTGCGGGTATACTTTCCAGGCGAAAAAAGGCAGGAAATGAGCTGGTCAGAGGCTCGCTTTGCGGTAAACGAGGGCGAGGACTACCTGCGTGCCAGCAAGGGCAAGGAAGGACTCGGTCATCTTTTCGCCGGTGATCGCTACGTGCGGCTGCACCTCGAAGGCATCCTGCTCGAACAGCGCCAGCAGGCTCTAGCGTTGCTGGCGGAACACGTGCAGGTGAGGGAGCCGCGTCTTTTTACCTTGATGACCCTCATGAATAACAATGGTGACATTCAGGCGCGAGGCAGACTTTATCTCTTCGAGAAGGAACTGGTGTGTGCTGAGAATCGCGGCGAGAAGCGTGTCTTTTTTGTTGCACCATTGAAAGACATTGGAGCAGTGAGGCAGCGTGGTTCGTTTTATATCGGGCGGCTGGAATGCGATGCCTTCATGCTGCGTTATAAAGAGAGGGAGTATGTAATAATGCTCGGTTACGAGACGACCATGTCGGGCAACGTCGGTACGAGTTCGCACTGGTCGTGTACTGGGAGCGCGGCGGAGTGGATGGAGGAACTGAAGGCGCGTTAGCAAGCCATAGCAAGCCATGAAAAAGCCCCTCTTGCCTGTCATCCTGAGCGCCATACTGTCATCCTGAGCGCCGCGAAGGATCTGCGACCTCGACACACGAATCGTCGGGCACGCGAGATCCTTCGCGGCGCTCAGGATGACATCTGGAGGCAGGGTGGGTAAGGGCATGTAAGAAAATTGGGCATAAAACTACCCCAAACCGTGTTGTATATGATAGAATACACATCGAGTTGTGTACCAGGAGGTCGGGCGGTTGCCCCGGGGAATGTGACTACTTGACGTAGCAATGCTATCCGTGTACAATCATGCTCGCAGCCATAATTGTTGAAGTTACTTGGGAGTTGCCATGAAAAAGGGAATACATCCGAACTATGTAGAGTCCACAGTCAGTTGCGCCTGTGGAAATACGTTTAAAACGGTCAGCATCAAGCCTGTTTTGAAGGTAGACGTTTGCTCGAAGTGCCATCCGTTCTTTACGGGCCAGCAGCGCATTCTGGACGCCACCGGACGTGTGGAGCGCTTCCGCAAGCGCTTTAACCTGCAAGACGAGCAATAAGACTTGCAACAAAGAAAAATGAGGGATAAAGGAGAACAATACAGTTCCTTTATCCCTTTTTTCTAGTATATTGGGAAGTGAAGGGGATGAGCCGGTGAGTGCATCGCAAAGAACGATCCTGTTCCTGATTTCTGATACAGGAGCTGGGCATCGTAGCGCGGCTAATGCGATCCGTAACGCCATAATGCTGCTGGCGCAACAAGAGCAGGAGCAATGGCTTGCCCGGCAGCAAGAGCGCGGCAACAGTGGGGGAACGTTCGCGCCGCCGACCTATCGCATTGAGATTGTCGATGTGTTTGAAGAGTACAGCCGTTTTCCCCTGCGTGAGGCGGTGAAGCTCTATGGTCCGACGATCCGTTATAACCCGAAGTTGTATGGCCGTGTCTTCCATTTAAGCAATCAAGCCGAGCGGGTCAACGCGGTGAAAACTGTTGCTACTCCGCTAGTGCTGAATGGTTTGATGCGTTTGATTACTACTGTGCAGCCTGATGTCATCGTCTCCATTCATCCGATGCTCAATCATGTCACCATTCAGGCTTTGCAGGCTTTGAAATTGCGCATCCCTTTCATTACCGTTGTGACCGACCTGGTGAGCATTCATTATTCCTGGTTCGCCCCAGGCGCGGATGCCTATATTGTGCCAACCGAAGATGCCAGGCAGCTTTATTTGAAGCGAGGATTGGACCCGAAGCGCGTGCATATGCTGGGTATGCCGATTGACCCGAAATTTACCTTGCCTATTGAGAGCAAGGAGGCGTTGCAGCGGAAGTTTGGACTGGAGCCGGGAGTACCGGTGGTGTTGCTGGTCGGCGGGGGTGAAGGTTCGGGAGGGCTGCGTTCCTCGGTGCAGGCTATTTCTCAGGCGCGTTTGCCAGTGCAGTTATTGATAATCACGGGGCGGAACAAGCGCCTGTACATGCACTTGCAGCGCATTCGCTCGACGCTGCGTGTCCCTGCGAAGATATTTGGCTTCGTGAATAATATGCCGGAGATGATGCGAGCGGCGGATGTGATTGTGACAAAGGCCGGGCCGGGCACGATATGCGAGGCGCTTGCCTGTAACCTGCCCATTATTTTGAGCGGCTATGTGCCGGGGCAGGAAGAGGGCAATGTGACGTTCGTGACCGAGCATAATGTCGGTGTGATGGCGTATGATTCCATTGAACTGATCAATACGCTGCGCCGCCTGATTAAGCCTGGTTCGCAATTGTTGCGGCAACAATTAGAAAATGCGCGTACTCTGGCCCGCCCTTACGCTTCATTTGATATCGCGAAGTGCATTCTTGGCTTTCTCCCTGCTCCCGACCAACCCAGGGTATGGGAACGTATAAAGAGTAGGCCGGTATCGCGCACATCGACCCGCAAGTTGTCGGCTCTTATGGTAGGGCGTCGTTTTTCATTGAAAGAGGCGTCAACGCAGAAGACCACAGGAAAGACGCCGGTAGGGTTGCCGCGCATTTCGTCTCGCGTCTCTATACGGCTTTTGCGGCGCAGGCTGAAGCATATCAAGTTGTTGCCGCCTGCGCGCAAGCGATGAAAGACGACCTCTATGAGATAGAAAGAAATGAAAGAACAAACCTTGAAGAAAGATACAACCGATCAAATCGATAAGGAAAAAACGACCGACCAAACCAATACTGAAGGACCCGATCCAACTATAACGCCGCCACCGCCTGATACGCCTGAAACGCTGCCTATGCGCCCGCATGTGCATTTTTCTGGGCCGCGCTGGTTTTTTTCAGGCATTGTGCGCGTGAGTTATCGCCAGTGGACGCGCATAGCGGCGCATCTTTTTCCTGAAGATTCAAAGGCGGAGCATATTGCCCGTGCCCTGCATATTCCGCTTCCTGACCGCCTCAATATGAGCTGGATCACCGACCATCTCGCGGTTGGTGGGCGCATTCGACCCGAGGATATTCATGCCCTGGCCCGCACAGGCATTACGCATGTGGTAGATACGCGCTCGGAATATTGCGATGACCGCGAGGCACTGGCGAAAGAGCATATCGAACTGCTATACCTGCCGACCCGCGATACGTTTCCCCTGACGGTAGAGCAGTTGATGGAAGGGTCAAAGTGGGTCAACCAGCGCATCAGTGATGGCGGGCGCGTGCTGATTCACTGCGAGCATGGCGTGGGGCGCAGCGTTTTGCTGACCTGCGCGGTGCTGGTGTATGATGGCATGCACGCGCAAGATGCTCTGCAACTGGTGCAACAGAAACGCTGGCAGGCCTCGCCCAATCAGCGTCAGGTTGCGCGCTTGCGGGAGTTTGAAAGGGCCGTTGATGCCCTGGGCAAGGCAAAACGCTCGATGGCCTGAGCCACGCCATCCTCGCGATTGGTGGCGGTGACAGCGTTTGCCGCCGCCTTGACTGCTTCTGGCGCGTGTCCCATTGCTACGCCCCAACCGGCAGCCTGCAACATCTCGATATCATTATTGTTATCCCCTATCGCCATCACCTCGTTCATCGCGATGCCGAAGTGCTTAGCCAGGGTCTCCACACCGCTTGCCTTTGAGCAGGTGCGATTCATCACTACCAGTTCCGCTGTTCCATAGCTGCCGCGCCGGATGCTATTCCAGGCGCAATCGAGCTGTGAGACGCCAGGATAGAGGCCGCGAATGAGGTCTTCCGGCGCGAAAGCGACCACGCGCACCGGGTCTGGTTTGCCTGCGCACAGCTTTGAGAACGGCATGCGATGCACCTGCTCGGGGAAGGTGCTGAAGTAGGCTTCCTGCCAGAGATTATCGAATTCCGGCGGGCCTGTCCAGACCTGTTCATCCAATCCAGTATCCGGGTGAACGACCGGCTGAATGTGATGATGCACCATCAGATCTACAGCCTGCTGCCCTACACGGGCAGGCAACAGGTTTTTATGCAGGATAACCCTCTGGGGATGTTGTACAATCATTGCTCCGTCGTACATAATCAACGGGATGTCCAGGCCAAGCGCATCGGCAATCTGAATGGTATTGCAGTAACGGCGCGCTGTTGCCAGGGTGACAATAATGCCAGCTTGCCGCGCCGCCTGTATGGCTGCCTGTACCGCGAGAGTAATTTCCCCATCGGGATTGAGTAACGTTCCATCTATATCAATCACCAGCAGTTTGATAGGTGATTCGGTTTCATGTGACATATCTTTTTGCATAGTTCCTCTTAAGAAGTACAAAACGACGGGAGCGGTTAACACCCGTCGCATATGTAATATTGTACCACCAAATGGGGATGAAGGTTGATACAAAATGAATGTCCATAGTGACCGGTCGGTCACTATGGACATTCATTTTGTATCAGGACGTTTAGCCGCCTACGTAGCCAATCACATCGGTGCCGCCCTGTTTGCCGGATGCATTAAAGTACATCGGGCGTTCGGCGACGAAGACGCTGTTATCGGCGGTCTGGATGCTCATCGAGATTTCCCAGCAGGCCGCAGGCGCGCCGGGAACGCAGAAGTGCTGCATGACTGCGCGCACGATATCAACGGTGCCACGTGAATGCGCGCCTACCGCGAGCGAGAAGCTGACGGTATGGCCCTGGCCGTTGACCAGCGTTACCCAGATGGTTTCCGCGTTGGCGGTCGGGTTCTGGACGGTCAGCCACTCGTCGTAGCCAACGTTGCTATAGCCTTCGGCAAAGCTGTAGTTGCTCATGCTGGCAGGGCCAGATTGACCAACGACATCGGTGCCGCCCTGGGCAGCGAGGCTGCGGCCATTGCTGTTGTGCGTGTAGTGGAAGAACATCTGGCGTTCGACCACGATCTTTGCTCCGGTAGAGATGATTTCCGCCGAAACGTTCTGGTTGGCAGCCAGAGCATTGACGTTCCAGTTCGCAACGCTCTTTGTTGGCACACTCACAGTTGCAGTCCGCGTGGAACCATTGCTGAACTCAAGGGTGATGGTGACGCTGGCCGTTGCGTTAGCTGTCGTATCCAGGTTGGCGATGACGAAGTTCTCCTGGAAGCCGCCGCCGGTATAGCCTTCGGCAAAGAGCCAGTCATTGCCCAGCGCTGACGCGCCAACCAGGGTATTCGCGCCGGAGACGCTGCCTGCATTGCCGCCATTGTAGCGATAGAAGTAGGCCGGGCGCTCGACCATCACGGGATGGTCCGAGGAGACGAAGGCCGCCGTGTGCTGCGTGACATGCGGTGTGATGGTGCCGCGTGTGCCGGGCGCGACTGTCGCCGTATCGGTGCCAAGTACATTGCCACCGGCGTAGTAGGTGACGGTGATATGCGCGGTCTGCCCGCCGGGCGGGTTCAGAATGGTAATGAAATCGCGATAGCCGCTCATGCTCGCCACATCGGCAAAGTAGAAGTTGGTACCCAGATGGGTCGCGCCGAGCGTATCATGACCACTGGAGACGCCGAAGACGTTCGAGAAGTACATCGGGCGCTCGGCCACTACACCCTGGCAGGTTGGAGTATTCGTCACCTGCACAATTGTCGAGACATCTCTGGCGGTTGCGGAATTTGAAGGTACACCCAGGTCGCCGTTGACGTTCTCGGTGGCGCGGGTGTTTTTGCCAACCGTCAGCGTGCGCGTGACCGGATTGCCGCTGCTGAGCAGGTAGGTAAGCGTCACGTTGCAGGCGTGAGTTGTATCGGGATTATCAAGCGTCAGGTATTCCTGGAAGCCCTGACCGATATGGCCCTCGGCAAAGTACCACGTGGGATTAACCGGCGCGGCGGGCAGTGTTGGCGGCGTTGTGGTTGGCGAACTGCCGGGCGAGGTCGGCGTTGGCATCGGACTGCTGCCAACAGGCATTTCGCCAATCAGGCTGGCAAATTGCATCGCGACCCAGACGTTGTTATGCGCGTCAACGGCCAGTCCCTCGCCGGGGCCTGAATGTGCCTGTAGCTGTAAGGTGTTTACCGCACTGTTGGTTGGGTTGAGCGCAATAAGCTCCGAGTTCTGAAATTCATCGGCCCATACGGTGCCATTGGCATCAACCGCGATGCCGCTGATGTAGGTGTTCGTACACGGCGTCGGCGTGACTCCAGGCGTGGGACAAATATTGCCAACCAGCGAGTATTGCGTGGCCGTATGCGTGGTCGGGTTAAATTTGGCCACCTGATCGGCGTCCTGTTCGCTGTACCAGGGATTGCCCTGGCTATCGAGGGTAATCATATGCGGATAGGTGGTTGAAACGGTGTTGCTGGTATACTCGGTAATGGTGACGTTGTGACCGTCTGATGTAGGCGTAAAGTTGCCGATTTTGGCAACGGCGTTTTCCGTAAACCAGACTATGTTATGCGTGCTGTCGTAAGTCAGATCAAAGGGCTGGCTGCTGGGTGTTGGTACAGCCGTCTCTACAACGGCATGGCTGCTGGTATTGAAGTAGCCGATAGAAGACGTGCCACGCTCGGCAAACCAGAGATTGTGATTGCTGTCGATAACGAGGCCAAAGGGAGCAGCGCCGGTTGTGATACCTGTTGTGTATTCCGTCCAGATTTGCGTGTTGGTGTTGAAAACACCAATAGCGTTATTGTTGGGATCGGTGAACCAGACATTCCCATTATACACTTGCAGGAAGGTCGGGTCATAATGGCTTCCGGTAGGAGCCGGGTACGTATGCACGACGTTGGGAGCGCCGTTAGTGATAGTGAACTCCTCGATCGCGCCATCGGGGTAAGGCGGGGCGCAGGTTGGAGCAGGCTGGCAGCTGGGTTCGGCAACCCAGGCATTGCCACTGCTATCAAAGGCGACAGCCCAGGGATTGGTATGGGTCGAGGTAGTGCTGATACCGCTCGCGTGTGCGGTCATGTGACCGCCGAGCAGTGTCCATGCCATCGCGATGCTCCCCACCAGAGCAACGAGGGCGAGGGTAAGACGCGCAATCAGGCCCACGTTGAATGCTGGACGCGCATCTTTCTGCTTGTGTGAACTCATTTGAAATGTTCAACTCCACTTCTACAAACTTCCACCACACAGAGGGAAATGGCTTGTTTCCCTCTCCATGCATGTATAACGTAGCAAAAGGTTGAGTATCACTTACAGCAGACTACATGAGACATTTTGGCGGAAAGTCGAATATTGCAGAACATTCCGTTTCTGAAGTATGCACTACTCTAAGAGAGATGCTTTTGAGCCATCGGAAAGATCGCTATTGGGGACGCTTTGCTTCCCTGCGTCATTTTCCGGTTGCAGGGACAAAGCACGAATGCGGGAAGCAGCCTCATCCCGTGTGATTTTGTGCGCTAGCAGGTCGTCTAGTATTGATTCAAGAGTGGGAGAAGCAGGCTGCTGTTCAACGGGTGATGGTGGTTGAAGCTGGGAGAGCGATCTCTTGAAAAGCTGTTCGCGCAGCGCCAGCCAGAGAGATGCCGCGACCACAATAGCCGCGCTAATGACTGCGGCCAGTCCAATACGCGCAACATGCACCCAGTTATCAAGGGGCGAACCGAGCGCGGAGGTTATCAAGGCGTAGAGCGCTACCGCACCACCAATGGCTCCCGCCAGTATTCCGCCCCCCAGGAGCGCGAAGAGGAAGCCCCGCCATGCCGGAGCGGCTGTAGCTGGTTCTCGGGCGCTCCATCGATGCAGGATATAAGCCAGGGGAAGGTATGCCAGACCGGTAAGAATCGAAGCCAGTCCGGCGGCCCAATCCTGGGCTTGCGGCACGTTACCGGCAGGCAACAGGCTCTCAAGCATGTTAAGCAGTGTTGAGCCTACTCCCCACCAGAACCAGACAGCCAGCAGCGCGGAGAGGATAGCAGCCAGAATTGAGTGGGTGGTGGCAGGCTCTCCGGCTCGTTCGCTTGCCGACATGCGCAGCCAGAGGTAATATACCGCCATGACGAGCAGGCCAAATGTGAGAGCGGAGACGAAGTCGGGCGTATTGGAAGGCCGCACAATGTCAGCAATGCTAATCGGAACGCGCAGGATGCTCTTGAGAATCAGATCGAAGCCAGTTGCAGCGCCGATGAGGAGAAAAACCACGCCATAAGCAAAACTGGCAAAGTGCAGAATCTGGCGTAGAAGGGAAGGCCTATCATCCCGGTTGAAGTATCCATAGCCGACCCAGCACAGCAGCAACCAGAGCATACTCACCGTCAGGCTGAGCAAATTGATCGAGGGACATCCCGTGAAGCCGCCACAGGGCGCAACCCCGGAAACGCTGCCGCCGGATAGCGCTGCATCCATCAGCCTGCCACCTAGCGATAGCCAGGCGAATGTAAATTCAATGACCAGGAGCAATTGTACTCCGTAGAGATGCAGCCGTTGGAAAGCTAAAGCAGCGCCAGCAGTTACCCTGGTTCGCTGGCGCTCCCATTCAAGGAAAGCGAACAGCCCCAGGCTGGCAAGCGCAATCGCGGCAAAGTATGAGACATCATAGGCCGGTGTGTGACCAAGCTGGCTAAGAACGCCAAAGGCGAGTACGCCCGCAGCGAGAGGAGCGACGTACAATTCAGTCATATTCAAGAAAAACGAGCGAATAGCACTATTGGCAGCCTCCGGGTCTTGTTGCATATCCCGGCGAATCAGCCAGTAATGCAGCCCTCCGAGCAGGCCCGTGATGAGCCATGTAACGATTGCAAAGACGGTCGCCTGCACAAGGCTTGCGCTATCTGGACGAGATGCATAATCACCGCCTAGAGGTGTCAGCGCGAGCAGCGGTTGTAAGAATTGTGCCGTTGCGATGGTGGCAAAAATCAGCATAGCGAGCAGCACGAAGTAAAGGTAAAATCTGTACAGATGGCGAACCATGATCTGTCTCCTCAGCGCCGACGGTGTGTTTATGAACTTTGATGACGAAAGAGGGGATAGCAAAGATGTCATGCTGAGCGCAGCGAAGCATCTGCGTGTATCACGTTGATAGATGCTTCGCTGCGCTCAGCATGACATAGAGCGGAAGCCCCGATTGTTTTATCAAAATTCATCAACGCACCTTATCTTTCCAGCCAGGTATCTCAGCCAGACAGCGCCTGCACATAATGCAAGACGAAGCACCTCGCACTTTTGGCACAGCAGTTATACTGAACATTCCAACCACAACAAAAAAACGTACTCTGGACATTTGTCCTAATCTTTGCTAGAATCGGGCCATGAGCATACAAGACGAGCCTGCGCAGCGCATACAATCTATACAACAACAAAGCGAGCTTTCCCCCTTAGAAGACCCCGTCGTGCAACCTGGAATGCGGCAGGTCTGGATTGATGAGCATGGATTGCCGTTATTGCCGGACGAGCAGCCGGTCAGTACGGTACGTGATAGCCTCTATGACCTGATTCCTCTAGGGCCGCGAGAAGAGAAGCTGATTGGGACGGCCCCCTTTTTACGTTTGCAAAAGATCAAGCAGCTTGGTTTCGTCTATCGCATCTGGCCGGGCGCAACGCATACGCGCTACGAACATAGTCTTGGCTGCTACTATCTCGCCCTGCGCGCTCTGCGCTCGCTGCTGCGGCATGGCAGCGAAGGTGGGCTGTATGGAGTTTCCATCAGCAGTGTGAAGACGCTGATTGTAGCGACACTGCTGCATGATATCGGGCATTACCCCTTCTCGCATACCATTGAAGACCTCGGCTATCCGGTCATTTTGCACGAGAAGGTGGGGCGTTCGATTATCGAGAAAAGCGAGATAGCGAACATCCTTGAACGCGACTATGGCCTCTCGCCCGAGCGCGTAGCAGACTTTATTGACCCACCCAAGCACAGGTCGCTCCCGCCTGATGATGAACTGTTAAGTAGCCTCTTGAGCGGCGCGCTCGACGTGGACAAATTGGATTACCTGCCACGTGATGCTCGCGCTTGCAATGTGCCATATGGCGGCGTGGATGTAGCGCGCTTGCAAAGTTCCTTGCGCATTCATCCCAATGTGAATGGACAGCGACGACTGGTGGTGACACACAAAGGCATCAGCCCACTACATTCGCTGCTGCACGCTCGCCAGGAGATGTTCGACAATATTTACTGGCATCACACCGGCCGCGCTATGCAGATGATGTTGTTGTGCGCGGTGCATGATGCCCTGCAAAGCGAAGTTTTAACGGCTGAACAACTGGTAGGGCTGGATGATGCCTCGCTGCTGGCCTTGCTTTCACAGCCGAATATGCCCAGGAATTCGCGGGCGCTGGCCGATGCATTGGAGATGCGGCGACCCTATAAAGGCGTGCTGGAAGTGAGCCGTCTTGCTGGCAGATTGTTCCACCGCCTGGAAGCTCTCTACTGGGATATGCAACAGCGCCGCCGTGTTGAACGAGAACTGGCCGCCGAACTTGCTACGGCGCTGGAAATTGAGATAGCTGATTACGAGGTGCTGTTTGATATTCCACGACCCGAAAAGTGGGAGATGGACGTGTGGGTGATGTTCGATACGCCCCCCGTTGGCATGAACGCCCTGGCAACCTGGGTCGAAGCGACGGGCTTGCAGCCCGATGATCTTGCGCGTTATGAACAGCATCAAAGACGCATTCGTGTTGTTGTGCCAGAACGATTGCGCGATGTGTTAAGGCAGCGTAGGGATGATGTGATGCTGCCGATTTTGGAGCGGCTGGTGGGGATATAGAGTAGGTTTTAATCATCAAGGGCTGTTATTGCTGTAGGGACGCGATTCATTGCGTCCTGCCTTAGATATAGATTGAGGCTGGCAGGACGCAATGAATCGCGTCCCTACAGAAGAATCCCTCATTCTTTTGAGAAACATTACAAAAAGGCGGTGATCGATTCCAATCGATCACCGCCTTTTTGTAATGTTTCCATTGCTGAGGCGATACTTAGAGTGAGTACTCAAACAAAAAGAACGCGAGGGATGAATGCGCGCACATATGCATGTGATGCAACGAGAAGAGGCGATGGCCCGGCTGTACCGGGAATATGCGCCGGAGATACTCACCCATTTACGCATACATGCGCTCTCGCAGGAAGACGCGGAAGATATTCTGGTTGACGTGTTTGTGGCAGCGATAGAGAACGAGAAGTTCTGGGAGCTGCCGGAATACGCACAGCACTTGTGGCTCTGGCGGGTTGCGCGAAATAAGATGATCGATACCTTCCGGCGTTCGCAACGTCGGCAGGGGATCGCCCTGGAGTATGTCGAGGACAGCCTCTACGAGGACGAAAGGTACGGCCCGGAGTTTTCGGTGGTGAGGCAAGAGGACTATGACCATTTGCAGGAACAGGTGCAGCGCCTGCCAGAACTACAACAGGAGATCTTGCGCTTGCGGTTTGGTCTCGGCCTGCCCTGTGGTGAGATTGCGCGGCGGTTGGGGAAGCAAGAAAACGCTGTCCGTGTCATGCTTTCACGCACACTCAATCTTTTACGAACGCTCTATCATCGCCAGAGGGAGGGATTATAAATGGCCAACCAGGATGAATTTTTCTCGCCAGATAAGGTGGATGAGCAGATAGATCGCCCGAACCAGTTACCCGAGATGGATGCCCAGTTGCTTGCTTCGTTGCGCGCTTTATACACCCAAAAAAGCGAAACCGATGAGCGCGTCTTGCAAACAGTCTGGAAACGGATCGAGCGAGTATCTGCACCATCCCGATCAAAACAGATGAAAGGAACGCTAATCTCTATGCGAGATGCGCAGATACAATTGGAGAAACAACAGGCCCGCAAACGCGGCAACAAATTTATGGAACGGCTTGGTGTGCTGGCAGCCGTACTCATACTGGCGTTGCTGCTGGGAAGCATGGTAGTGGTCTTTAACGTGGCCCGGCATACGAATACACCTGGCTCCCATGTGGGCGGAACAGGAACGCAGCAGGGTGTAAAACCAACGCCCGGACCACATGGTACACCTGGAAAGATCGTTTTTCAGAAGACGATTAGCGTCCAGGAAGGCATTGATGTGTATGCTATGAACTGGTCGCCGGATGGCAAGCGGCTGGTAGTTGGCACGCTTCAGGCGCAATCATGGGATGCCACGACGGGCAAGCATGTCGTGAATTATGGTGGGATGAATTCTGGAAGCATTCTCTCGGTCGTGTATTCACCCGACGGCAAGCGCGTGGCCGTGACTGGAGTGAATATGGGTGTGACGATTTACGATGCCAACACCGGTGAGCTTCTGCTCAGCTATGTGCCAAAGACCCAGGTTTCCACACCGACACCTACACCTGGCACTCCAGGAACCATAACACCAACTCCTTCAAAGCAGGCGCTTTCCGCCCATGTGCCGTTCAGTGGTGGAACTGGCGCGTATACGACAGCGTGGTCGCCAGATGGGAAGCTTATGGCAACTTCATTCTTTGGCGCTTATGGGAACATCGTGCAGGTATGGAATACCAGTACTGGAAAGCTAGTGTACAACTACACGAAGCACCAGGATACGGTAGGTTCGCTTGGCTGGTCGCCAGATGGCCGTTACATTGCCTCGATGAGCTATGACGGCAGCGTGCAGGTCTGGCAGGCCTTGACGGGAGTGCGGTTGTATAATCACAGCAGTCGAGGCATGACCAGTGTAGCCTGGTCGCCGGATGGCAAGAGCATTGCGTATCTCAACGGCGACTCCGTTGAGGTGGTCAATCCTTTTACGGGAAAGGTATTGGTGACGCACCACGGACCAAATGACAAATGGGGATTGGAGGCGCTGGCCTGGTCACCGGATGGCAAGAGCATCGCTTCGGCAGGCGATCATATTGAACTATGGGATGTGGCAACAAGCGAGACGTACTACGTGTTCACGAAAAATAAGCAGGAGATTCGCGTACTGGTATGGTCGCCCGATGGCAGGTATATTGCTTCAACTGATAGCCCGGAGACGACAAATAGCACTATTCAGGTCTGGGAGGCCTGATAGCCTCGACGTAAATAAACGAAGAGGGCGACCAGGGATGGCCGCCCTCTTCGTTTGTTTATTTTTCCCGCTTTTTGCGCTTTTGCTGGTACATAGCGCGGGTGGCCTTTTCGTGAATGCGATGCGCCGGAGCGTATTCTTCGTCGAGGCGTAAGGCGCGGTCGGCGGCATTGACGGCTTCGCGATAGCGTTCGAGACGATAGAGGTTATCGGCCTTAATCATCCAGTAGCGCGGGATGCCAGGATTGAAAGCGATGACGCGCTCGATGGCTTCGCTGGCTTCCTCGAAGCGCCCCAGGCCGCGCAGGGCGCACATATGGCTTTCCCAGGCAAAAGGGCTATCAGGCGTCAACTCGACCAGCTTCTGCGTGAGTGGAAGCAGTTCCTCATATCTGCCGAGCGTGCGGAAGATCTGCGCGAGCATATTCAGAGCGGGAATATCGTCAGGATTCGCTTCCAGCGCGTGTTGTAGAGTGGCAATAGCTTCAGGCAGGCGGCCATAGCGGCGCAGGATTTCCGCTTTGAGGTTGAGCGCGACCAGGTAATCGGGGTCGAGCGACAGGCCGCGATTGACCGCTTCCAACGCCTCATAAGGCCGATTCAGATTCACCAGGGCCAGGGCTTTGTTCATCCAGGAACGGGAGTCGTCGGGATTGAGTTCGACGGCGCGCTCGGCATAGCGCAGCGCCTCTGGATAACGTTGCTGGATTAATTGCTGCCCGCTTCGATTGAACCAAGCCAGGGCGAGGTTGGTATCGAGCAGCAGGGCCTGGTCATTGGCGATAGTAGCCTCGGAGAGCCGCTCCAGCTTCTGTAACGCTCGCGCTTTGCAGGCCAGGGCCAGCGCGGATTGCGGATTGAGCCGCAACGCCTTTTGTGCCTTCTCATACATCAGGTCATAGTCGCCGAGTTGATCGAGCGCGAGGGCTAGCCCATTGAGGGCATCCTCATCTTGCTCGTCGTGACCTAACAGGGCAGCAAAAGTCTGTTGGGCAAGCTGCCATTGTCGATTATGTAGATAGGTATGTGCCTGTTGTCGTAATTGTTCCATATCTTTGTCCGGGGAAACTTGCTCATCCACTGTCGCCATCCCCTGTACCGGTTCTCTCTGATCGTTCAAAGAAACATAAGCCTCCTGCGCGTTGTCGAGGCTATTATCTCATTAATAGCGATTTCAGGCAAGAGAGGCCGCGCCCCTTTTAAATAGACGCGACCGAACCCTTTATTTCGCCTTCTTTCTGCGTTTGTGGCGGGCGGGCCGAGACGGAGCGGCGGCTGGCGAGAACGACGCCGATGAAGAAGACGATCCAGCCCAGGGCCATAACCAGCCAGAAGCTGCTTTGCAGGCCAAAGGCGCGCGCAAGGCTACCGGCGGCGGCATTGAGCAGGTCGCCAACCAGGATGAGGACGTTCGCCAGGAGCAGATTAGTGGTGCGAAAGCCTGACACATTTGATTGGCGGCGCACCAGTTTCCAGCCCGAGTAGACAGCCACACCAACCACAGCCAGCACGCCAAGCGTGTTCAGCACAATGATCATCACCAACCAGGCTCCAGGTTGCAGGATGCCTGTTCCGGGCGTTCCCGCGATATGGCTGAGATTTGTCATGTTGATGCTTGCAGTAGCGATAAGGACAGCCGCGAGGACGCTGAGAACGCTCAAAACAACCAGGCAGATGCGTGTCACACGCGGGCTACTCACCAGGGCGATGCTGCCCAGACCCAGCCAGGAAGGCGAAAGTGCGGCACCCAGGATATAGTAGAGACGGAAGCAAAGCACACCAAAGCTGCTGGTTGGCCCTGTCACGATCATGAACACGTAGCTGAGTGTAGCCAGAAAGGCCATGAGCAACGCGATGCTCCAGTAAAGCTGGTACGAACGATGACGGCGCAGATATTGGCGTAAGACCATTCCGGCAAAGAGGCCGGTAACAATCACATTAATGATGGCGAAGAGTACGAGAATGCTTGTGCTTGACATAATCTTGAACCCCTCTGTGCTGCAACACAAACAGAAAAATCGTACATAGCATACGCCTCTTCAGCCTATTCGTCAATGCTAAAATCTCAGCAAAATTAAATTGTGATTGAGATTCTTCATAGATTTATGAGAATAGTTTTACCCCTACAAAAATCTGGACAAGGTGATTATAGTATGTGGTGAGAGGAAAATAATGGTATGACGCAGAGAAGCACAAAAGAGAAAAAAGATGAACAGCAACTGGCGCGCCAGCAGCGCCAGGAATTGAAAGAGGAACTGGCGGAACAGTACGCGAACCTACCTCGTAGTTTTTCGCCTCGCAAGCGGCGGATTACGTTTCTTGTGCTGGGTGTAATTGCAGTGCTGGCCATCGTGTTTGGCTGGCTATTGTTGCTGCCTTCGTCTGTGCAGCAGCCCTCGGCTGGCGTGCCGATTGGTTCGACTGCCCCCGATTTTACGCTGCCCGTTTACTATGGTGGAAGTGGAAATATTGATTTGCATAGCCTGCATGGGCATCCGGTGCTGCTCAATTTCTGGTCGGAGTCGTGCGTGCCATGTCAGGCAGAGGTGCCATATCTTGAGCGCATGTACAAGCAATATGGAGCGCAGCAGCATTTTGCCCTGTTGGGGATCAACCAGGCTGACCCGAAAGATGATATCGCGAAGTTCGGGACAACCTTTCATGTGACCTATCCCCTGCTTTTTGATGGCGGTGGCTCGGTCAATCAGACGTATGGGGTGACAGCGATTCCTACCACGTATTTCATTGATAGTAATGGCATTGTGCGCTACGTCGTTATTCAACCACTTACGCCCCAGACGATGAAGCAGGGGCTTGCTGCTGTTGGGATAACACTCCCTTAACCTCTTTGAGATATTATTGTGATGCAGCATGCTAATAGCGCAGGTAGGGTGTGCCACAATGTAGTAGTTCTATGGTGGCTGTGTCAAGCTGAGCGCAGCGAAGCATCTCTGGTTGGCTATATGCAGATGCTTCGCTGTACTCAGCATGACAGCTAGAAGAGCTTCGCGAAGTTTGACAGACTGATAGAGGCAGTACGTGCCAATGGGGGCCGCTAAATTTCCAGAAACGATTTCCTGGGTGTGGCACGTACCTTTTTTATGATTGTTGTACAGGACAAAGAAGGAGAGGTTCATGTCTTTAGAGATGTCCACTTCCCGCGTAACCGCAACCGGAGTTGAAGTTCCCGTAGAGCAGATTCGCCAGGAACATGGCGCGGAACTGGATGCCATCGCGCGTTTTCGCCGCGTCACGAATTATCTGGCGGCGGCGCAAATCTATTTGAAAGACAATGTTTTACTGCGAGAACCGCTTAAACCGGAGCATATTAAAGATCGCTTGCTGGGCCATTGGGGAACCTCGCCTGGCATCAACCTGGTCTACGCGCATCTGAACCATCTGATTACGCGCTATGACCTCGATATGTTCCTGGTGACGGGGCCAGGGCATGGCGCGCCCGCGAATCTGGCAAACCTGTACCTGGAAGGAACGTTAGGCGATTATTATCCTGAGTTAACGTTTGGTATCGAGGGCTTACACGAGTTTGTGCGGCGTTTTTCCTGGCCGGGTGGTTTTCCGAGCCACCTGTATCCGGGCATTCCTGGCACGATTCACGAGGGCGGAGAGCTTGGCTATGCCCTGGCAACGGCCTTTGGCGCGGCGATGGACAATCCAGACCTGATTGTGGCCTGCATCGTGGGTGACGGCGAGGCGGAAACGGGGCCAACGGCTACCGCGTGGCATAGCTACAAATTCCTTGATCCGGTAGAGTCGGGCGCGGTGCTGCCGATTGTGCATTTGAATGGATATAAAATTTCCAATCCCACCATTTACGGCACCATGAGCGACGATGAACTGCTCGAATTGTTCACCGGATACGGCTACCAGGTGATCTTTGTCGAAGGAGACGACCTGGATGCCTCGCTCTATGGAGCGATAGATTACGCCTATCAAGAAATCCGGCGCATTCAGCAGGCGGCGCGTTCGGGGCAACCAATTGAGAAGCCGCGCTGGCCGGTGATTTTGATGCGCTCGCCAAAGGGTATGACCGCGCCAACAGAAATGGATGGACAGCCCATTGTCGGCTCGTATCGCTCGCACCAGGTGCCGATTACCGACCCGAAGACCAATCCTGAGCATTTGAAGCTGCTTGAAGGCTGGCTGCGCTCCTATCATGTGGAAGAGTTATTCGACGAGCAGGGGCGGCCAAAGCAGGAGATTCTTGAACAATGCCCGAAAGGCGAGCGGCGCATGGGCGATAACCCCCATACCTTCGGCGGGCGCATTCGCAAGCCGCTTGATTTGCCCAACATCTTCGATTACGAAGTGCCCGTCGAGCGCGTGGCCGAGCAGGGTGATGGCAAAGGGGCGGCGAAGCACAGCCTGATTAGCAGCGTGGAACGGGTGGGAGAGTACTTGCGCGACGTGATTGCGCGCAACCCACATACCTTCCGCATCTTTAGCCCGGACGAATTGGCGTCGAACAAGCTTGACGCGACATTAGAGGTGACGAAGCGCGACTATCAATGGCCGATCCCGCCGCATAACGAGAAAGTCAGTTCTCATGATGGGCGCGTGATCGAGATGCTGAGCGAGCATACCTGCCAGGCATGGTTGCAGGGCTACCTGCTGACGGGCAGGCATGGGCTGTTCCCCTCTTATGAGGCCTTCTTAAACATCATCGTTTCGATGATGGACCAGTACTCCAAGTTCCTCAAGATGTCGTTGGAGATACCCTGGCGTTTGCCCGTCGCCTCGCTCAACTACCTGGAGACTTCGACGCTGTGGCGGCAGGAGCATAACGGCTTCTCGCACCAGAGTCCCGGGTTTATCAACGATATTCTCAATCGCAAGGCCCGGGTCTCGCGCGTCTACCTGCCGCCCGATGCCAACTGTTTAATCAGCACAGTAGACCATTGTCTGCGTAGCAAGGAGTACGTCAACCTGATTATCGCCAACAAGCCGCCGATGCCGCAGTGGCTCTCGATGGAAGATGCCATCGCGCACTGCCGCGCCGGAGCGTCGATCTGGCAATGGGCGAGTACGGATGGCGGCGTGAATCCAGATGTAGTGCTGGTTGGCATTGGCGATAACCCGACGCTGGAGATCATGGCGGCGGCGCATATCCTGCGCAATGAGATGCCAGAACTGCGCGTGCGCGTGGTGAATGTGACCGACCTGTTCATCCTGGAGAAAGACATCGAACATCCACATGGACTGGACGATGAGATGTTCGAGGCGATCTTTACGGCGGACGCGCCGGTCATCATCAACTTCCACGGCTATCCATCGGCGGTCAAGCAACTGCTCTTCGGTCGCCATCATAACCAGCGCTTCACGATCAATGGCTACCAGGAAGAGGGAACGACGACCACTCCGTTTGATATGAATGTGCGCAACGGAACCAGCCGCTATCATATCATCATGCAGGCCATTCGTCTTGCGTCGGCGCGCAATCCACGAGTCGCAGTGCGCGCCAGCGAGCGCGTCCATCACTACGAGTACGTGCTGCAAGATTTCCGCCGCTATATCGAGGAAAATGGCGTTGACCCTGAGGAAATCTCTCACTGGCAGTGGAGCTAACATGAAGATACTGGTTTTGAACGCGGGTTCGAGCAGCCAGAAGAGTCGCTTGTATGAACTGGGCAATGCGCCGCCTGAAGCGGCGCAGAAGCCCTTGTGGCAGGCCGATGCCGATTGGGGACATACCGTCGGTAAAACTGAACTGCGCATTCGGACGGCAAGCGGCGTGGAGAGCGAGGAGACGCTGGCGACCGATAAACGCCCTGAGGTTATCCAGCAGATGTTGCAATCGCTTTGGAGCGGCAAGACGCAGGTTCTCAACTCGGCGGAAGAAATTGATATGGTGGGCCATCGTGTTGTGCATGGCGGTGAGGAGTTTGAGGAAAGCACGCTGGTGACGCCGCAGGTGAAGGAGGCCATTAAACGGCTGGCGGTGCTTGCGCCTGCGCATAATCCTGCGAATCTTGAAGGCATCCAGGTGATTGACCGCATATTACCAGATGTACCGCAGGTGGCGGTGTTTGATACGGCGTTTCATCGCGCGATGCCACTGCCTGCCGTTGTCTATCCCGGCCCCTATTCCTGGTTTGAACAGGGCATTCGTCGTTTCGGCTTTCACGGCATCAGCCACCAGTACTGCTCGCAGCGAGCGGCGCAGATTCTGGATAAAGACCCGTCAGAACTGCGCTTAATTACCTGTCACCTGGGGAATGGCTGCTCGCTGGCGGCAATCCTTAAGGGAAAGAGTATCGAGACCACGATGGGTTTCACGCCGCTGGAAGGCTTGATGATGGGCAGCCGCTCGGGCAGCGTCGATCCTGGCATCCTGCTCTACCTGCTGCGTCAAAAGGAGACCACGCCGGAACGACTGGATACCACATTGAACAAGGAATCTGGCCTGAAAGGGATTGCCGGGGCTAGCGATATGCGCCAGGTCTTGCAGGATGCGCGAGATGGCAAAGAGCTAGCGAAGCTGGCCCTGGATATGTATATCCACCGGCTGCGTTATTACATCGGCGCGATGCTGGCTACATTGGGAGGCGTGGACGCGCTGGTGTTCGCAGGCGGTGTGGGTGAGAACTCGCCTGAAATACGCGCTGAAGCGTGTGCCGCCTTTGGTTTCTTAGGATTGCAGCTTGACCCTGAGAAAAACAGGCAATCGCCTGCCGATACCGATATTGCCTCTGCCGACTCGAAAGTGCGCGTATTGATTGTACATACCGAGGAGGACTGGGAGATTGCGCGGGAGTGCTGGAAGCTGGCGGAACGGAGATAACAGAACAGGCGACCATCACGGTCGCCTGTTTCATGTATGCCTTCTTCGAGTGACAACCAGCCCAACTATACTCAGGAGCAGGAGGAGCGAGCCGAGGCTTAAACGGCCTGCTGGCTGGGCAAGATCGAGTACGGCAGGTGGTGGCGATTGCGCTGATGATGGAGTATGAGTTCCTGTATTCGTCGGACCCGGTGTCGGGGTTGGCGCATTCGTCACGGCGGGTGGTGTTTTCTCACCTTTGCGTGTGGTCATGATATCTGGTGTTCGGCCCAGAGTTGGCGATTGACCTGCATCTGTAGACATATTGGAGGAACTGGCTGCACCTCCGCCGTGAAAGCCAAGCGGTATTCCAGCCAGGACACCCGAAAGAATGAAGATCAGGCCGATGGCAGCCGCGAGGGTGCTGAGTGCCCTTACACTTCGTCGCAGCAGGTAGGAACGGCGGGTTTGAAGCGGAACAACGGGTTCCGTTTCACGCGGGCGATGCAATATGGGCGCGGGAGCAAGTTCTTCAGGAAGCACAAATGAACGCGGCACCTCGACCTGCGGCAGCGCCCGCACCAGCAAAACGGCCTGCCGTAGACCGGCCAGGGCGCGCTGGCATTGCTCGCAGGTTTGTAGATGAGCAGCAACAGCAGCCTGTTCGTCAGAAGAAAGCTCCTGATCGATGTAGGCTGATAGCTGCTCGATTGTCAAATGCTCCTGGTTATCTTGCGTCACACGTGTACTCCACCACTGGTTATTCTCTATCAGTATGTAAACGATAATTGCCGGGTAAAAGTTCCCTATGTTTTTGTAAGTACTTGCGCAATCGTTCGCGGCCCCGGGCGATACGCGAGCGCACCGTACCCATAGTCGTTTGCGTGGTTATCGCGATTTCCTCGTAGGAGAGTCCCTGGATGTCGCAGAGGACGATAGCCACCCGTTGATCGAGCGGCAGTTGTTCCAGGCCTTGTTGGATGACCTCTTGCAATTCGCTGCTGAGCAGGGCCTCTTCTGGATTGACGGCCTGCTCGGTATCAATTAAAGAGCTGATAGCCTCGCTGGAATAGCTTTCCTCGTTTTCGGTCATGCTTTCCAGGGAATCGACGGGATGGCGATGAGTGCGCCGCCAGTGATCGTAGGCTTGATTGGAGGCGATGCGCAGCAGCCAGGCACGAAAAGATGGCCCACCGCGAAACATTTGGATCGAGCGAAAGGCAGCAAGAAAGGTTTCCTGCGTGATATCAGCAGCGATTTCGCGGTCGCCGAGTACGCGCAGGACAACATTATACACAGCTTGCTGATAATGCAGCACCAGTTGATTGAAGGCGGAGACGTCTCCGTGCTGGCTGCGCGCAATGAGCAGGGCCTCATCTTCTCGCGCCGGTTGTGCCATTGTGCTGCCTCACTTTTTCTCCAATTTGCGCAAGTATATCATAGTTGTGAATATCCAGAAAAGCCACCTGTGTCGAGTTGGGGAGCCGGAAGCTATCAGTGGCGAGTTGGAGAGCCGGAAGCCAGCCCCTTGCGGCTGGCTCTACCATATGAGGCCGCCTGTAGAGCCAGCCCCTTGCGGCTGGCTTCCGACTCATTTTATATGGGGCTTCCGTTTACATGGGGCTTCCGTTTATTCCTTTGCCATTGATTATACGCCCTACGAAGCTGCGATCTCCCACGAAACGACACAGAATGCCCAGAAACTAGTCTTTCTGGCATGGTCATACGTTAGAACAGATATGAGATCGATAGACGTATATGCTTGAGGCGGAATAAGGAAGATGCAAGAAAAGGCAATGACCGTAACGCAAAAGGAAACAGTATTTTTCCGAATTGAGGCCTGGATGGGGCGTCTGCTTGAGGGTAATCAGGCTGGGCGAGAGAAGAACACGATTGCGGTGCTGGATGGGGTGCGTGCCCTGGCTATTTTGATGGTGATTGTATTTCATATTAACCGTATGACGGGCGATAATCTGTGGGATTGGCGGGGGAATCCGCTGGCTTCTTCGGTATCTACGGCAGGAGGAACAGGTGTAACGCTGTTCTTCGTACTTTCCGGATTCCTGCTGTTTATGCCGTTTGCTAAATCACTCCTGTTCAAAAAGCCCTGGCCTCTGGTGCGTGTCTACTATATGCGGCGCATCCTGCGTATCTGGCCTGGCTACTATGTCTCGCTCTTTCTGCTAATTTTTTTCTTACATCCCGAATATTTACAACCAGATCATCGTATAGACCTTGTGCTATTTCTCACCTTTTTCATGGATTCCGCCCGGCGAACATTTCGTCAATTAAATGGCCCATACTGGACGCTGGCGACCGAATGGCAGTTTTATATGTTGCTGCCGTTGCTCGCGCTTGCTATCGCCTGGTTAGTCATGCGCGTTCCGCGAGAGAAACGCCTGCAGGCTGTGATCTGGTGCCTGCTGGGCGTGATTGGTTGTGGGCTACTGGTGCGCTGGTTTGGACTCTATTACCTCGATCATCCAGGACCGACATGGATACCGCCGTTGTTGTTTCGTGGCATAATGTTCCTGTTCTTTGGCATCACCGGAAAATACACGGAAGATTTCGCGGTTGGCATGCTCATCAGCGCCTGTTATATCTACGCGCAGCAGGCGGGTGACGAGAGCCGCTTTGTGCAACGCTGGCGGCAAATAAGTCCCTGGCTATGGCGCGCTGGCATAGTGATCCTGGTGTTCAGCGCGATGTGGCATTTCAATGCGGGTGAGCCTGCATGGCCGTTCCTGAATGGTTTGATGCCTGTTTTTAGCTGGCTAAGCGAGATGGTGCTGGCAATCGGCTATGGAGCCTGTATTGCAGCCATTCTTTACGGACCAGCCGGGCTACAGCGCCCCTTTGCCTGGAATCCGCTGCGCTGGATCGGCCTGATTTCTTATAGCCTTTATATCTGGCACCTGCCCTTGTTGATCGTGTTTGCGACGTATATCCTGCCTCTGTTTCATATTGCGAACCACTTTTTAACCTATCTCCTTTTCTGGACATGGGCGTTGCTGGTTATTTTCCCTTTTGCTACGCTATTCTACCTGATGATAGAGCGGCCCTTTATGAGATTGGGTGATCGCTGGCGCAAGGGAATCGAGCGGCGGCATAAAGAGAAATTGAAGGCGCGCGAGCTTGCGAAGGCGCGGGCGATGGATGTAGCGCTGCCAGCTTCGAGGGAAGAGGGTGTGTCGGTGTGATTTGGGGTAAAGATAGCGTAATACTATTTACTAACCAACTTCATCGAGAGAACACCCAAATTTATCGAAAGCGCAGGTTCGCATGTCCTCTGGCAAAATGCACGCTGACGAGGTGGACGTTGACATTTCTCTTGTAAGGCGGTTGCTCGCTGCGCAGTTTCCGCAGTGGGCAGACTTTCCCCTACAACCTGTACGTTCCGCCGGGACTGACAACGCGATTTTCCGGCTTGGTGATAACATGGCTGTGCGACTTCCCCGCATTGAAGCTGCAATCGCACAGGTAGAGAAGGAGCAGCACTGGTTGCCAAAGCTTGCCCCATACTTGCCACTAGCTATCCCTGCTCCACTTGCGAAAGGAAAACCCGGCGAAAGGAAAGCTATCCCTGGCACTGGTCGGTCTATCGCTGGCTCGAAGGCGAGAACGCGACTGTTGCGCCTGTCAGCGATCTGGGCCAGGCGGCGTGTGACCTTGCGCGCTTTATCGCTGCTCTGCATCAGATTGATCCCACAGGTGGGCCGCTCCCTGGGGAACACAACTTTTTTCGTGGTGTGCCGCTTTCGATGCGAGATGCGGAGACTCGTGAGGCCATTGCTTCCCTGGCAGGGATGCTCGATACGGACGCGCTAACAATAGCATGGGAAGCAGCCTTACAAGCGCCTGCATGGGATGATTCGCCCGTCTGGATTCATGGAGACCTGCAACCTCTCAACCTGCTTGTTCATCAAGGGCGGCTGAACGCCGTTATTGATTTTGGCGGTCTGGGCGTGGGTGATCCCGCATGTGACTTGCAGGTCGCCTGGAATTTTCTTTCTGCTGATGCTCGTAATGTCTTCCGCTATGAGCTTAAGGTTGATGACGCCACATGGGCACGAGGTCGTGGGTGGGCGCTGTCGATTGGGCTGATTGCTCTACCCTATTATTTGAATACCAATCCTGTGCTTGCTGGTGTTGCTCGCCGCACTATTGATGAGGTGCTGGCCGAATACTAGTATCATGCTCATTGGTATGCAAACAGAAAGGCTCAATACATGAGCATAAACCCCTCTTTCCGTTGACATTACTTGCGTTGGTTGACTATAATACTTTACACAACCGCATATTGTTTGTTGTAATGAAAGTTGTCTGCTTCGCCGTGGAAGCAGCAGTTCTGCGACACCCGCTCCGCCAATCGCGTCGGATGCCACTCTGCACTCGAATCAGGCGAAGCGCGCATCCCTGGAGGAGATGTTTATATGCCTACCACTGATGGACTTGAAGACATCGTTGCCGCTCATTCCCGCATCTGCGATCTGGATGGTAAACGCGGTAAGTTGTCGTATTACGGTGTTGATATTCACGACCTGGCGCGTAACTCGACGTTTGAGGAGACGGCCTATCTGCTCTGGTATGGCGAGTTGCCAACGAAGGCACAGCTTGAGGAGGTCGTTCGGCAGCTACAGACGAACCGCACGCTCCCCGACGAAGTAAGCCAGTTAATGAAGTCGCTGCCGAAAACCAGTACCCCGATGGATGTTCTCCGCACCACTGTTTCCGCCCTCTCCTCCTTTGATCCCGATGCCGGTAATAACTCCCCTGAAGCCAACCACAGGCGCGCGGTGCGCCTGACCTCTGTGATGCCAACGATTGTGGCAACCTGGGATCGCCTGCGCAATGGTAAAGAGCCGGTGGCTCCGCTGCCTGAACATAATACTGCGACGAACTTCCTGTATATGCTGCATGGCGAGATGCCGGACGAATACGACGCGCACGTACTGGACGTGGCCTTAATTCTGCATGCTGACCATGAATTGAATGCCTCTACATTTGCCGCTCGCGTCACCGCCGCCACGCTTGCCGGAATGTACGCATCCATTACCGCCGCTATCGCCGCCCTTTCTGGCCCCTTGCATGGTGGCGCGAACGAGCAGGTGATGCGCATGCTCCAGAGAATCGGCGAACCTGACCGCGCCGAGTCCTACATTGAAGGGGCATTGGAGCGGAAGGAGCGCGTCATGGGCTTTGGGCATCGCGTGTATAAGACGGAAGACCCTCGCGCTACGTGGCTGCGCCAGATGTCCGAAGAGCTGGGCAAGCGCAAAGGCGATTCGCGCTGGTATGAGATGTCACGCACTATCGAGGGCTATATCAAAGAGCATAAAGGCCTCAATGCCAACGTGGACTTCTATTCTGCCTCGGTCTACTATATGCTTGGCTTCCCTGTCGATCTGGATACGACCGTTTTCGCGTGCAGTCGCATCACCGGCTGGACGGCGCATGTCCTGGAACAATATGCCAATAACCGCCTGATTCGCCCCCGCGCCGAATATGTCGGCCCCAGGGATGTGCCATACGTTCCGCTTGACAAGCGTGGATAAGGTTATGACAAACAAAATCGCCTCCAGTGCGCACTGGAGGCGATTTTGTTTGTCATAATAACTCCTGAATGTCCTTTTTCATTTGCGCATAGTTTTGATAACGCCTGGCAGGCTCTTCCGCCAGTGCATGATTCAGGATGTTCTCAAATTCGGGGGAAACCGCCGGATTGAGGATGCGAGCGGAAGGATAGGCGGGATAATGCGGCGGAGTGTAGTTGGTAATTGCGTGATGCATGGTGGCCGCGAGCATGTAGATACAGGTACGCTGATCGTAGGGCATATCTTTCACCGGTGCGTAAGGCGAGAGGCCGACTTTCTGTGTGGTGAGGCGATGAGCCTGCTGCCTCTCCTGGGGAGGTGGCGATATCTGAAATCCCACTAGCATAGCCCGTCCGCGTGTGTTTTCGATAATGATATTCGAAGGCGAAATATCGAAATGGCGCAAGGGTAGCTGTTCAAGCGCCATAAGGGCATTGAGTATGTTGTTGGTATAGCCAAGAATTTCGCGTTCGGAAAGCGGTTTGAGCAGTTTTTGCAGTAGTTCCTCGATGCTTTCTCCGTCGATATATTCCTCGACCAGATAGTAGTGTTTGCCTTCGGCGAAGCGATCAAGCACTTTAGGGAGCAATGGATGGCGCAGGCTGGCGAGGCGCTCAGTGGCTTTTTCGTAGTAGACGATCTCTTTGCGCCTTCGTTCGACCGGGCTGTCCGCGCACTCCCAGCGCTTGAGAAAGACTTTGCGGTCGTTGTTTTGCGTGTCGATGGCGATAGCGGACATGACGCGCGTTTCTTCATTGTTTTTCAAGACATGCTGGATGACGTAGCGGCCCTGGCGGATTGTAACGCCTTCAAGTGGGCTGCGCAGCACCAGCAGGGGAGGCATGATGAGGCGACCGCATATGGAGCAGCAGCGCTGGCCGAAGCGAACGGGCGCGTCACAATAGACGCAACGACGGCCATCGTTATCGGTGCCGCAGTTGTTGCACCGCTGTGCGCCACTGCGATTTTGATGGCCGCAGCGCTGGCAGACGTAGCGTTGCAAGGCGGTAGAAACGGCGCTGGCGTAGGTATCGGCGAACTCGACGATGCTGCGATAGCGCTGGCGATAGTCTTTCGAGAGGGCGCGCAGCAATACGGCGCTGACCTCGACGGGAATGCGCGCATTCCAGCGCTGTGGCGGTGGCGGCGGTTCGTTAAGATGCGCGTTCCACATCTGCTCCAGGAATTTGTAGCTGAAAGGCGGACGACCTGCCAGCAATTCGTAAGCGCAGACGGCGAGGGCGTATTGATCGGAGTCGCGGCGCGGGTTGCCCTGCCACTGTTCAGGTGGCATGTAGGGCGCGGTGCCAGTGACTTCGCCGAGCGAGGCGTGCGTTTGCATGCCGAGATAGAACGTCGCGCCGAAATCTGAGAGCAATATCTGCCCGGCGCGGCCAATCAGCAGGTTGCCCGGCTTGACATCCTGGTGAATGAGGCCGTTTTCGTGGACGTGATAGAGGGCAGAGGCGGCCTGCTGGAGATAGGGAACGAGTTCTTCAGGATAGGCCAGCCGCATGGTGCCATCCTGCCTGCGGAAGAGATCGAGGATGGTGCGCGGCGCGTACTCCATGACCAGGTAGGGGCGGCCATCCTCTAGATGCCCAAAATTGTAGACGGGCAGGATATTAGGATGCTGTAACTGCGCGATACGCTGCGCCTCGGCAAAAAAATTATCACGCGCCTTTTCATTGAACTGGTCAACGCGCAGCACTTTGAGCGCGAGGATGCGACTGAGTGGGGCGGGTTCGCGCACCTGGTAGACGTGTCCGTAGCTGCCAGTGCCGACAAAGGACACGACCTCGTAAATGCCGATGCGCGCTCCCTGCACCAGGAAATCACAGCGGCGGCATACTTTGGCTGTATCGGGGTTTTCATGTCCCCCGCCGACTCGTGGATTCAAACAACGAGCCAACGATATATCCTACAACTTTCGTTGAGAGTAGAAAATTTGTAAAAAGTCTTCACTAGTATGTACGATGGGAAAGGCGCTGAGTTGCGTATAGACAAACTCTGGTACTATGTACACTTGCTTTGCTATGGTAGAGTATCCTACACGCAACAAGCTCTATCGTTCTCTTAAAAGATCAAGAAGAAAACCCTGCTTTAAATTCGCGCAGGGTTTTCTTCTTGTTGCTACGTTTCAGTGCTATGCCGGGCTAGCAGCCACTACCGCAATTCCGTTTGTTACGTTATGTGGACCGTTGTTATTTTTTGTCTTCTTTAGACATACACGCAGTTGGTGTATGTGCCAGGGAGTTGCAGGTAAAATACACCACCGGTCAGGCAACTGTTGTAGTTGACATAGTAGGTACTTACCCAATTGGTATACCACCAGTAGTAGCTGTTGTTGGGATAAACCTGGATGGTGTTACTCAGGCAGGAACCACTACACCCGCCCCAAAGAGTGGCATTCAGTGTACTGATTGGCTGATGGGGCGGCTGGTCCAGTTCTCCCTGGACTGCTACATAACCGCAGTAGTTGCCACTGTAGCTATCGTACTGAGCATAGACAAAGACCGCTTTGTAGTATCCACTGCCGATCCGTCCGTAAGAGGCAGAAGCAATTTGATCCCAGGAACACCCATAACAACCATTGGCAGTCATGCGCGAGGAATCACAATGGGGGATGGAATGCTTTACTGGCGCGTGATGTCTCGCGTTTGTAGTGACGGTTGAGCTGGTGGCGGCATGTACAGAAGTGGGAAGGAAGCCTGCTAACCCAAATAGCAGGCAGATACTCAATACAATCACCAGCTTTGCGTAACGGGGGGAAGCCATTTTGGACATGAAGTACTCATCCTTTCAACAGGCAAATTTGTCACGTGGCGTTGATGGAGATTGCGGTTAGTTATAGCACCCAATACCTATTTTAACACAACCGTTTCGTATTTGTCAATATTACATTTTTATCTGTTACTTACATTTTGTCCGCTTATTAGCAAGATAAAGTTCAGGCATTTATTTCCTTCTTAAGAATATTTGCCATCAAGCAAAGCTTTCTAAGATTGCATCCAACGAGCTTCTTGCCAGCCTAGATGAGCATGGCTGTTTACGAGCCGCACAATGGCATGTTCCTGGTCGCTCCAGTCGATGACGCTGATGGTAGCCGGGTCAAGAAAGATGCGGAAGGCAGAGGAGATAGGCGCACCCATAGCAGCGCAAAGCAACACTTTGATAGGCCCAACATGCGAAACCAGTACAATAGTTTGATCTGGATGAGCCGCCGCCAGTTGTTCAACGGCTGTGCATACACGTTGCTGCATCTCGGCAAAGCTTTCTCCACCTGGAGGGGCAACAGTCGCATCCCGTTCCCATGCATGCAATTGTGAGGTGGCTTCATCACCACTGGCAAGCACTTCAGCGCGAGTGCGGCCTTCCCAGGAGCCGAAGTTTAGCTCGCTAAGCGCATCCAGTTTTTGAGCTTCGAGGCGATGGCGGGCCGCGATAGGTAAAGCGGTCTGGTAAGCACGCTGCAAGGGACTGCTGTAGACTGCCGCAACTGGCAGGAATGCCAGGGCCTCAGCCAGTTGCTCGGCCTGTTTTTGTCCATGCTCGCTTAGCGGTTCGTCGCTGATGCCGATATAGCGAAAGGCGCGATTGGCGAGCGTTTCGCCGTGACGGACGAGAATGAGGCGGGTTGGCACGAAATTGGCTCCTTATTGGATGGTCTGATAGATCTGTATCGGCTTCTTTGGCTGTAGCGAAAGTCAGCAATTCGTGAGAAGATTCTAGCAGATAGATTTTTTCTTGCCAAGAGGAGTACTAAATTTTTTATGGAAGATACCTATACCCAACTCATCGCTCTATTAGACTCGCATAAAGCACATTATCGTTTAATCGATCACAAGCCAGAAGGGCGCACGGAGATTGTGAGCGGGATGCGCGGCAACCGACTTTCGCAGGCCGCAAAATGCATTGTGTTAATGGTAAAAATTGGAAAGAAAGTGACGAAGTATGTGCTGGCGGTTGTGCCGGGTGACGCGAAGGTGAGTTTGCAGGCGGTCAAGCAGCTTTACCAGGGAACGTATGTCGCGTTTGCTTCGTCGGATATTGCTGAGCGGCTGGCGGGTAGTGTAGCGGGTACGATTCTGCCTTTCTCGTTTTCTCCTGAACTGGAGTTGATTGTTGATCCCTCGCTGCTGGAAAATGACGAACTCTACTTCAATGCTGCTCGCCTGGATCGGTCGATGGTGTTGAGGACGAGCGATTATGTGGAGATTGCGAAGCCGCGATTGGCAAGGATTGCGGAAAGCTAAAGTAAGCATACCTGGCTTTTTGTAGAGAGACACCGGAGCCACCCGGAATATGTGTGGGAACGGAAGCCACCCGCAAGGGGCTGGCTCTACAATATGGATCGGCCTGTAGAGCCAGCCCCTTGCGGGTGGCTTCCGTCCTCCGACCTCGCTGACTTTCGACTTCTTGCGGCGTTGGCATAAATTGCTCAGTTGACTTAGAATCTGTAATGGAAGAAGTTTACCGAAAGAAAGCGAGCGAGCGAAAACGATGAAACAGGCGAAAACAGGCTCTATCGAGACGAACGGCACGAAGCTGTACTATGAAGAAATGGGCGAGGGGCATCCACTGGTGCTGATTCATGGCGGCTATATGGATCGGCGTATGTGGGATGACCAGTTTGAGGTATTTGCTGAGCATTACCGGGTGATTCGCTATGATGTGCGCGGCTTTGGGAAATCGGAGTTGCCGCAGGTGCCGTATGCCGACCGCCACGATTTGTATGCATTATTGGAAGCCCTCGGTGTAGAGAAGACTTACTTGCTTGGTCTGTCGCTTGGTGGAGGCATTGCGCTTGATTTTACGCTTGAGTATCCTGAGATGGTGGATGCGCTGGTGCTAGTCGGGACATCTATCAGCGGTGCGCCGATTATGGAATTGGTGACGCAAGAGCGTATCATTGAGTATATGAAGTGGCAGCAGGTGTTTGAGCAGGCCGCGAAGGCGCGAGATATTCCGGCGATGGTAGATGCGCTAATGAGTCATAAAACGCTTGTCCCTTCGGAAGAGTACCCGGAGGCCCGGCAGAGAGTGCGCCAGAATCTTTCTGAATATTCCTTCGTCTGGGTGCTGGACCCGGCTGAAAAGCAGGAACTTGATCCCCCGGCATGGGGCAGACTGAAAGAGATTCGCGTGCCGACGCTGATTATCGTCGGCGGCGATGATGATGAACTGCTGCATCAAATGGCTGATAAATTGGAGCAGGATGTTGCAGGGGCGAAGCGGGTTACAATTCCAGGGACGCATCATATGCCGAATATGGAGAAACCGGAAGAGTTTAATCAGATTGTGTTGGAGTTTTTAGGGACGCTCCAATAAACAGACAGCAAGCAAAAAGCGCACCGCCCGGTGCGCTTTTTGCTTGCTGTCTGTTTATTGGAGCAGTGGTTTAACCCACGCTACCCGACATCTCCAACTGGATCAAGCGGTTCAACTCGACCGCGTACTCCATTGGGAGTTCTTTGGTGATTGGCTCGATGAAGCCGTTGACGATCAGCGAGTAGGCTTCGGACTCGTCGAGGCCGCGGCTCATGAGGTAGAAGAGCTGGTCTTCACCGACTTTGGAGACGGTCGCCTCGTGGCCGATCTCGGTTTCGTTCTCTTCGACGCGAATAGTCGGATAGGTGTCGGTGCGAGCATCCTCGTCCAGCAGCAGCGCGTCACAGCGCACACTGGATTTGGTGTGATGCGCGCCCGGATTGACACGGACGAGACCGCGATAGGAAGCGCGACCCGTACCCTTCGAGACCGACTTCGACAGGATTTGCGAGGTCGTGTGCGGGGCAAGGTGCGTGATCTTCGCGCCTGCATCCTGATGCTGTCCATCGCCAGCGAAAGCTACGGAAAGAACATCACCGCGAGCGCCCGGCTCCATCAACAGGACCGCCGGATACTTCATCGTCACCTTTGAGCCGAGGTTGCCATCGACCCATTCCATCGTGGCATCGCCATACGCGGCGGCGCGTTTGGTGACGAGATTGTAGACGTTCTTCGACCAGTTCTGGATGGTGGTGTAGCGCACGCGCGCGCCACGCATGACCTTGATCTCGACGACCGCGCTGTGCAGGCTATCGGTGGTGTAGGTTGGCGCTGTGCAGCCTTCCACGTAGTGAACGTAGGAACCAGGGGCGGCGATAATCAGCGTGCGCTCGAACTGGCCCATGTTCTTGGCGTTGATGCGGAAGTAGGCTTGCAGCGGAATCTCTACGCGCACGCCTTCCGGCACGTAGACGAAGCTGCCACCGCTCCAGACCGCGCTGTTCAGCGAGGCGAATTTGTTATCGGAAGGCGGAACGACGGTGCCGAAATGTTCTTTGACCAGGTCTGGATAGAGGCGCAACGCCGTATCCATGTCGGTAAAGATGACGCCGAGTTTTTCGAGGTCTTCGCGCACTTTATGGTAGACGGCCTCGCTCTCGTACTGGGCGGTGACACCGGCCAGGTACTGGCGCTCGGCCTGGGGAATGCCCAGGCGGTCAAAGGTCTCTTTGATTTCGGTCGGAACGTCTTCCCAGGTCTTGCCCTGTTCCTGAACCGGCTTGATGTAGTAGAAAATGTCGTCGAAATTGATACCAGAGAGGTCAGCGCCCCAGGTGGGCATAGGCCGCTTCTCAAAGAGTTCCAGGCTCTTGAGGCGGAACTTGCGCATCCAATCGGGTTCGCCTTTCATCTCGGAGATTTGCTCGACGATCCTGCGATTGAGGCCCTTTTCGGCCTTAAACGCATAGTTTTCTGGCATGGCGAAACCAGGACTATACGTTTGCTCCAGATCGAATACCTGACTCATGCTCTATACTCCGTCCTGCAGGCTAATACCTGGTAGTGTCTGCTTTCTGTAAAGCGTGATAATTAATCCTTACTATATCACTCGGATTTATTGGTATTATATGGCTTGCGGGCGGGAATGTCAAGTCAAGCAGCCTGTTTGGGATGCTGCTGATTAGGAGAGGAGAAAAAAGTCTGTAGGATTGCTTACAAGCTAACTCTAGTATAAGGAAAGGGAAAGAAGTGCATCTTTTACATATTATTAGAACATTTTTTCTATCTAATTTTAATTTTGTTGATTCCAGTGGAAACAGCATTTTCATTACCGCTTCTATAGGTCAGCAAAAGAAGCATTAAATAGTAGTAACACATAGTAAGGAGGTATACCTTATGGCATCACAGGAAGTCAACCCAGCAGCTAGCGGTGTCAGCCTGCAACCAGAGGCGCAAAAAAAGTCTTACGTTGACTATCTGATTGAATTGGAGGAGTATAAGTATCGATATGGTGTTGCAAGACGTCCTCTCATCATTTACCGTAACCTCTACCTGTTTATTATACTTTTGCTTGCCAGTGCCATTACGGCTAACATTTTTTTCAGTGCATATATTGGAGGCTGGTGCATCTTCGTCATCATTCTTTGCATTCTTGCTCTGATCTTTCTGACTGTGGCTTTCTTTACAATGGATGATACAAATGAAGACAGTGGACCAAATGGTCTTTGTCAACTAGATAAGTTGGCCTCCCTCAAGGAAGAAATTGAAAAGACGGAGATGTATCTCCGGGTCTTCGAGCAACATCAAGCAACACAACTTACTTCTGAAGAGCAGATAGAGTTGTATAAAGATGCGCTCAGAGAAGCCATCCGGGAATATCAGACCAAAGCAAATAGTAACCGTTGGATGTACTTCATCCTGCAAATGATTATCATTGCAGCTTCGCTTCTCGTCGGTGGATTGACCAGTGGCCTCAGTAATGTCATTACGATCTTTGGTAGTCATTTACTGGCTCCGGCTCTGAGTTTTGGCGTGAGTTTCCTGACAGCGATGATAACGTTATTCCGACCGCGAGAACGAAGCTATAATCTCCAACAAACTGCTGATGCTATTCAGTACGAAATCGATTGCGCGACCCGGCGCATTTACGGCTACAAAGGACTTACAACGGAACAGGTCTATGTCAAACTTGCTGAGGAAGTGGAAAAGCTGCGATATGAACAGCGTAAACGCCAGCAGCAATTAGAGCAGGCATCAGCTACCAAACAGCCAACCGATTAACACGGGCTGGATGACTAAAAGAGATGTTGCCGCCAAAGATCGCCTCCACCATTTCCGTTCTCGTTGGGGCGATCTTTGTAGTTGTTCTGGATTTATGGCAATTTGCAGCGATTGGCGGCTTTTGAGGTGCGGCAGTATGCCACGCCTGGACAATAAAAGCTCTCAGTCCAGCATCTTGTCCAGCATATCAAACAAATCCTCTAGCTCAAACGGTTTGCGCATGCTGGCGAGCTTGCGTTTGGCGATGTCCTTTGTCGGCAGGCGCGCGCTTATCATAATAGCCGGGATGGCGGCCAGGCGAAATTTGTCCAGCAAGCGGTCGTAGAGTTCAATGCCATTCATACCGGGAAGCTGATAGTCAAGGATCAACAGGTCAGGATGAAGCTCGGTGTAAATCTGTACTGCCTCAAAACCGTCCGTTGCCAGTTCTGCCTCGTAGGGCGTTTCCTGCAAGATGGCTTGCACGAGAAATGAGCCGATTCCCTCATCGTCTTCTACTACTAAAATTGTCTTCTGTTGTAATGCGGGCGCATGCTCTTCTGGCACCAGTATAACCTCATCAATAGGATGGACAAATATTCTCTCGTCATGAGATAGAAAATTCGCTCTATTGAAAAGCACGTTCGACGAGGACAAAATGTTTCACAAATATTCGGTGATAGCCAAAATTGCTATGCTGGGCCGACATTTAAGTCAGGAAAAACAGCGAAAATGCTTGACAATTCGCAAGCTGAATTGATATGATGGGGTGGTCATGGAGCTTTGACTCTATGTGCTTTTGTGCGCCCATAGCTCAGAGGATAGAGCGTCGGTCTTCTAATTGCGCCGCAAAAGCGCACATATGCTCGTTATAACCGATAACCTTCACTGGTGCGAGGTGAAGTAAACACCTACTTTACCTGAAAGGGAAACCTGGAGGGGACAACAGCATGGTAGGAAAAGGCGGAGAGGAAACGTACCTTATCCAAAGTCCGTCAGTGAGCTGCACATGGCTAAAGCTATACTGCCTGAACCCAAACCGGGTGGTTTCGACCGAGACCTACACCATTATGGTACTGGTGGGTGTATGTGATGATATATCTCGGAGTTTAGAAGCGGGATATAAGCACCTCATCACAGCAGCCTCTCTATTTTAGGGAGGAAACCGGTGAGTTGGGAGCCTAAATGCAGAGGTGCATATGTGTGAAAGTGCGGGACTACCTACAAGCCGAGAGGCTCATGGTAGCAGAGTGTTCGTAGTACTCAAATGATCAGGGTAATGCCTGATACACGGGGAAGGAACACAGGGTCATATATCAGAGAGTAGCTGTGGCTCTTTCTAAAGGAGAAGCCCGGTGAAGATATAATGGCCTGGAGAGCCGGATGCATCGAAAGGTGCCTGTCCGGTTCGGAAAGGGGTAGCTGGAAACGTGTCTTATTTTATGTAAGAGTACGCGCTGGCTATCTACTTTATACCGTAGGTCGCAGGTTCGAATCCTGCTGGGCGCGCCAGTTAAAGCGAAGGGGTTAGGGAACAAACATGTAGCGATTGTTTGCTCTCTAACCTCTTCTTTTTTGTTAAGCGTATCTTTCCTCTCTAGCGGTCCTGGCTATTCGCGATAACCGCGCCTCCGTCGATGATCGGCTGGCGCACTTGCGCGAGAAAATCGTGGGGGAAGCCCAGTTCGATTTTGCTTACCTGGTCAAGCTCTTGAAGTTGTTCTGAGGAAAGCTCAACTGTCAGAGACTGCAGGTTTTCGCGTAGTTGTTCTGGACTGCTGGCCCCCAGAATGGTACTGGTGACGCCGGGTTGATGGAGCGTCCAGGCGATAGCGACCTGGGCGGGTGTACGACCGATTTCCTGGGCAATCCTGTTTACGACATCCGCGATTGCCAGATGACGCTCTGTAAAGCGACCAAATTGCTGCATCCATTCCTTGCGGGTGCCTTTGGAAGTCTCGGTCGCGAGGTCGTTGCGCGAGTATTTGCCGCTGAATAAGCCCCCGGCAAGCGGCGACCAGGGGAGTACGCCGATGCCCAGTTCGCAGGCCATTGGCAGGAGATCGCGTTCTCCGGTGCGCTGTCCAAGATTATATTCGATTTGTAGGGCAATGAAGCTTGTCCAGCCGCGCAATTCGGCCAGCATATTAGCGCGGCTTATCTCCCAGGCCGGAGTATCCGAGATGCCCAGGTAGAGTACTTTACCGCTACGTACCAGATCATCCAGCACGCGCATGACCTCTTCGACTGGCGTTCGACCTTCCCACATATGCAGGTAGTACAGGTCGATGTAGTCTGTTCCCAGGCGTTTTAAGCTGGTCTCCACAGCCTGGACTATTGCCTTGCGATGATTCCCGCCCGCGTTGGGATCACCGCGCCGTATATTGACGCCGAACTTGGTGGCGATTACCAGTTGGTCGCGCTGGCTAGCTATGAACTTGCCGAGCAGGGTTTCGCTCAAGCCGTTCGTGTAGCTTACTGAGGTATCAATGAAGTTGCCGCCTTGCTCAAGGTACGCCTCAAAAATGGCGCGGCTTGTAGCTTCGTCGGCGCTCCAACCGGAGCCGTTGCCAAAGGTCATCGTTCCCAGGCAGAGCGGGGAAACTTTTAGTCCGCTACGACCGAGTACACGATAGTGATTAAGTGAAGTCATAGAATGTGTTCTCCTGTTTTTAAGTGTGCTGTGTAACGTTATGCGCCATTACAAACCTGCCTTACCCTGTCATCCTGAGCGGAGCGAAGGATCTCCGGTCTCGACACACGAATCGTCTGGCCAGCGCGAGATCCTTCGCTCCACTCAGGATGACATAAGGGCGGCGAAGGATGACATAAGGGCGGCGAAGGATGATATAAGAGCGGCGAAGGATGACAGGCGAGAGGTGCTTTTTTCATGGCGTGTTAACGTTCCTGTTCGGTTTGAGAAGCGGCTTCGCATTGCTCCAAAAAAGCTTTTTTGTGCGCGATCTTCTGTTGCAGAGCGGCTTTATGCCGCTCCAATTTCTGGATTTGTTGCTCAAGGGAACGCTGGTGTTGTTCGAGCAGGAGCAGGCGTTCGTGCGCCGTGGCATCACCCTGGCGACGTAGTTCGGCAAAGTGAAGCATTTCCGCGAGCGGCATACCTGTTTCCCGCAGGTCGATGAGCAGACCAATCCAATCAATGTCTTTGCGCGTATAGCGACGATGGCCGCTCGATGCGCGGTTTACTGGCTCAATCAGACCTATACGCTCGTAGTAGCGCAGGGTATCAATTGATAGCCCGGTCAGTTGAGCGACTTGTTGAATAGTGAATTTGGTATCCATGCCCCAACTATACAATCTGGAGCTAACTCCAGGTCAAGAGGGTTAAAGGTTTTTTTTGGAGACCGGAGGCTTCCGTTCCTCTACGCTTCCGTGATTTTTGCCTGCTCAAAAGCGTATCCTAATTATCGCAATATTCACCCGGTATAAGGTAGGAACCCCTTTGGCAAACCATGACCTTTAGTTTGTCAGGAGGATATAAATTTCTTCTGAGTGCGCGTCTACTAAAGTAGTTTTGCAATGTCCCGGTATTACAAAACACAAGGAAAGGGAATTCGTTATGCTTACTCGAAATACCCGGCGTCTCTTTGTACTACTAACTGTCATCGTGGCGCTCCTCGTCGCGGCGTGTGGTGGCACCAGTACACCATCAACTACACCCACAGCGACGAGCGCAGCAGGAACCACTCCAACGACGAGCAAGACTACAACTACGGCGACGGCAACCCTCAAGCATGTGCCTACAGGCAGCGCGGACCTCAGTTGGGACCCCGTGAGCCAGATGTTGACGGTGAAGATCTCCCTGGTGGGGTTGGCCCCGAACAGCACGCATCCAGCTCATATCCATGCTGGCAGTTGCAAAAATCAGGGCGCGGTTGTCTATCCACTGCAAAACGTGGTCGCTGATGCGCATGGGGTCGGAACATCCACCACGAAGGTGAGCCTCTCAAAGGGTATTCCGGCGAATGGCTGGTATCTCAACGTGCATAACGGCCCTGGCCTTAGCCCTTCTGACCAGTTTCTGCCCATCGTGTGCGGTGACATCACCAACCTGAGTATCTCGACAACATCGGGCGTAACAGTGCATCTTGCGCTCACCGCTCCTCCGCAGGCAAGTACAGGCGAGAATGTAAGCGGTACGGCGCAATTAACTCTTACCGGAACCACCCTGACAGTGAAACTTACTGTGAGCGGTCTGGAACCGAACAGTTCTCACGCTGCCCACATTCATGCCGGGAGTTGTGAGAGCCAGGGCAACGTCGTCTATCCTCTGACTGTCATTAAGGCGGACGCTTCTGGGAACGCAACAGTGACCACCACCATCAATAATGTCTCGTCCATTCCGGCCAGTGGCTGGTATGTGAACGTGCATCACAGCACAAATTTGTCCACTCAGACGGGCTTTGATCCCGTTGCATGTGGGAATGTCACAGTAGGATAAGCTTCGGTACTTTGGCTTTGGGCCTGGTTTTTGCCAGAGTTTTGCCTCCTCAGGTGTGGGTCAGGACGCTTCTGTTGTCACATCAGAGCGGGGTCTTGGGGGCGTTGCACATCATTCTCTCAAAGTATAGTTGGGAAGGATGGCATATGCAAGGAGAAAAGGTGGTGTGAGTGGAGAGGAGCCGAAAGCTATCCCCTTGCGGGCGGCTTTCGGCTCTTATTTATGGTGGGCTTCGGCCTTACTACTGTACAGATGGATGATTATAGACCGCGCGCGACCAGAAGTATCCGACCAGGATGAGAACGATACACCAGCCGGTGGCGAGGAGCGGGCTGTTGCCGAGCGGGGTGCCAAGCAGCAGGCCGCGCAGCGTGTCGATAGTGGGCGTGAGGGGCTGGTACTCGGCGAACCAGCGAATTCCGGCTGGCATGGAGTCCGGGCTGACAAATGCGCTGCTGGTGAAAGCCAGGAGTTGGAACATGAGGGAGAGGCTATTGGCACCCGCAGGCGTTTTGCCTACCAGCCCGAACGCCACTCCCATCCAGGTGATCGCGATGGTGATGAGCGCAATGAGGCCGAGCGCCGCGATCCAGGCGACGGGACTCGCAGTGGGCCGGAAGCCCATAAGCAGCGCGACTCCCAGGACCGCGACAACTGTGATCATGGTCCGAATAAGGCTGCCGAGGGCCTGGCCGATTAGCACCGAGGCGGGAAAGATCGCCATCGTGCGGAAGCGGGTGATGATGTTTTCCGCCATGTCCATGCACAGATTCAGGGCGGTCGTTGCGCAGCCACTGCCGACTGTCATGACAATAATTCCGGGCGTGAGGTAGTTGATATAAGAGCCACCATGCGCTGCGCCGTCAAGACCAGCGCCGATCGCGCCACCAAACACGTAGTTGAACAGCAACAGCATAATGACCGGCACCATCAGACCACTCAGCGTTATTGAGAAGTAACGGACCGAATGTAGAATATCGCGGCGCAGCATGGTCACCGAATCGCGTATGGCAAGGGAAAGTGTATTCATCGTACAGCGCCTTTCTCTGTTTCAGGATAGCCTGTGAGGGCGAAGAAAACGTCATCGAGGTCGGGAGTGTGAAGCGATATATCGTTCACCGTGATTGCTTCGCGGTCAAGCAGGTCGAGTACGGTTTTCAGCGACTGGACGCTGCCGTCGGTTGGGATTTGGAGCGTCAGCTCGTTCTCGTCGCGTGTGGCCTCGTCCAGCATCCGGGCGGCTGCCATGAGGGCGCTGGCGTCGGCAAACTGCAAGCGAATGTGACCGCCAGGAATGCGGCGTTTCAGTTCGTCTGGCGTGCCCTCGGCAACCAGCTTTCCTTTATCAAGCACAGCGATGCGGTCAGCTAATTGGTCTGCCTCTTCCAGGTACTGGGTGGTGAGGAAGATGGTGACACCGCCTGCGACAAGGTCGCGGATGATCTGCCACATAGTATGGCGGCTGCGCGGGTCGAGGCCGGTAGTTGGCTCGTCGAGGAAGATGATACGCGGGTCGCCAACCAGGGTCATTGCAAGGTCAAGCCGCCGCCGCATTCCACCGGAATAGGTGCTGGGTCTCTGTTTGGCCGCATCGACCAGGTCAAAGCGCTTAAGTAGCTCCGCTGCACGCCGTCTGCCTTCAGAACGTTCCAGGTGATGCAGGTCAGCCATGAGAAGCAGATTCTCTTCTCCGGTCAACAGGTTGTCGATTGCCGAGAACTGGCCGGTAACGCCGATGGCTGCTCGTACTGCATTCGGTTCGCGAGCGACATCGTGCCCGGCAACGTGAGCCTCGCCGCCGTCAGCGCTAATAAGTGTGGAAAGAATGTGAACGGTTGTGGTCTTTCCTGCGCCGTTCGGGCCGAGCAGCGCGAAAATTGACCCGGTAGGCACATTCAGATCGATGCCGTTGAGTACCACGTGGCTGCCGAACGCTTTGCGCAAGCCGCGTGTTTCAATCATCATCATGACAGTGATACCTTTCTGTGCTATAATAGATTTCACTAAGTCATTAAACAAAATTTTCTGAATTTATCTTAGTAATTAAGATAAAAATAGCATACACGGAGAAAGATAGCTTGTCAAGTGGTTTTCAAGAAAAACGTAGGGAGATTCTAGGGGAGCTTGCGCGAGAACTCCGGCAGTTTCATGGCCTGGGCGCGTCTCTTTTCCGGGCGGCAGCGGCGCAGAGCGGGATGACGGTCACGGACATACAGGTGATTGATTTGCTGGACAGCAGTGGCTCATTGACCGCTGGTCAGCTTGCCGATCTCACTGGCCTTACAACCGGAGCTATTACAGGGATGCTCAATCGGTTGGAGGAAGTTGGTATTGTGCGCCGGGAGCGTGACCCTGATGATGGGCGAAGAGTTATTGTCCGGCTCGAAAAAAGCAAGGACGAGATGCAAGAGCTTAAGACCATCTTTGGCTCCCTTGAGAAGGAGTGGGCTGAAATGGTCTCGCATTACAGCGATGAGCAGCTCGCTATTCTGCTGGAATTTCTTAAACGCGGCAATGAATTGTCCCGGAAAGAGCTTGTCCGGCTGCGTGAGGCACCTGCTGATGAAGGTGGAATCTTATCCGCGCCGTTGGAATATCGGGAGAGCAGTCGGCTCGTGGTATCCTCTGGTCTCTCCAAATTAGTCTTGCGGGCGGGCGCGCAAAATGACCTGCTTTACCAGGCGCGTTTCGAGGGGCCTTTGCCTGATGTGAAGGTAAAAGAGGGGGTAGTGAGCATTCGCTATCCACGCCGTCTGTGGGTTCTGGGCGTTGAGAAGCGGGCGGCGGAGGTCAAACTCAACAGCACTATACCCTGGCAGATTGAGATTCAAGGCGGCGCATCGGTTGTCGATGCAATGCTGGATGGACTCCACCTTGCCGGGTTAGAAATCAAGGGAGGAATGAGTACGATTCGCCTGAAACTTCCGGTGCCTTCCAGAGTGGTTCCCATACGGATCAGCGGGGGCGCGTCAGAGATTATCGTGCGACGTCCGGCAGGGGTCGCCGCTCGCGTTCACTTGAAGGGCTGGGCTTCCAGTTTCATTTTCGACGATCAAACCTTCGGTGATATGGGTAACAATGTGCGACTGCAAAGCACTGACTTTGACGCGAGTGTGCCATACTACGATATCCAGGTCTCAAGCTCTGTCAGCAGCGCCATCATCACTGCGGATTAACTCAGAAAAGTGATGCAGTTTTATCAAGAAAGAGAGTCTCTCCAGGCCTGTCATCCTGAGCGCAGCGAAGGATGACAGGGGGTAAGGATTCTCCGGTATGTTGTAAAATTTCATCGCTTTTCTACGCCTGCTTATTCGTATATTTAGTGTACATCCTTTTTGAAGGGGGGCAAAAGATTTGAAAACAGTGCTGATTACGGGAGCCGATGGGCTGATCGGCTCGCATTTACGTCAGGAATGGGACGGGAAATATAATCTGCGCCTGCTCAGTCATAAGCCGATAGAGGGTGAGCAGGCGATTGTCGCCGATATCGACGATTTGCAGGCGCTGGTATCCGCCTTTGAGGGTGTGGATAGTGTTGTGCATCTGGCGGCCAGTGCAGCAGTGGATTCGCCCTGGGAGGCCGTGCTGAAGAATAATATTATTGGCACTTACAATGTCTTTGAGGCGGCGCGACAGGCGGCAGTGAAACAGGTCATTTTCGCCAGCTCGAATCACGCGGTTGGCACCTATAAAAAAGATTTCGCGGAACGTGTCCGGCGCGGCGAGCAGGTGATGATCGATCACCTGGTGCAGGTGAGGCCAGATAGCTTGTATGGCGTAAGCAAATGTTTTGGCGAAGCGCTGGGCCGCTACTATGCAGATCATCATGGCTTGCGAGTCATTTGCCTGCGTATCGGCGCGATCAACAAGCGCGATGCGCCAAAGGATGACCCCCTCGAAGGCGGCATGTGGATGAGCCAGCGCGATTTCGCCCAACTGGTCGAGAATTGCCTGGATGCTGACGCTGTCAAGTTCGACATCTTTTATGGCGTCTCCAATGTGCCAAATCGCTACTTTGACCTGGAGCATGCGCGGGAGGTGGTGGGGTTTGTGCCGCAGGATAGAGGGGGTAACGGCTCTTAAGGCTGCTGAGCCGCTACCTGTTTTGTTTTGTCGCTATTGTTCTTGAACTTTTGATAGCGGGAGGAGAACAGCGCCGTAGCTATATACAATGCTCCTCCCAAAACCCACCAGGGATCCCACAGCACCAGGTACAGGAAGAACCATTTCCAGCTTTGTGGATCATTGATGACGCCCGTAACGTGAAGCACATCCGATATCAGGCCGAGGCCTCCGTAGAGAACCATGCCCACACCCACTATCCAGGTGACAACGAGGAGCAGTTTGTGAGGTATTTTAGAACCCCGGCGCTGCACAAAGGCAAGCGCGATCAGTCCTAAGACAAGCTTCGCCATGCCTGCTCCGAGGTTAACTGCAACCCAGAGAAAGCTATCTGATGTTTCCTGGCTTTCAAGGGGATGCAGGCCTGTGCGACCGCCTGCGGCCCAGAAGAAGCTGAGGGCCGCGAAGAGAAAGGCCCAGGCGCATGCCGCATAGGCAGGCCATTTTACCGTTCGCCTTTGTGAAAGAGATGAATTTTGCGTTAGCGTACCAGTATTGTTTCTCAAGAGAAACTTCCTTTTCCAGGTGATCTTTCATGTCTTACATAATCAAACGTAGTAGCCATACGGCGGCCACACCTACAATCATAGAAATGAGTACGTTTTTTGTATAGATTGCCACAATAACGGTACAGAGCGCGGCCAGTGTCTGAGCAACATTAGTAGCGAAGACGGCAGGGGCGACGATGGCGACCAGCACCGCGCCCGGTATCTGGCGCAACCAGGCTTCCACTCGCGGCGATGGCTGCACGTAGCTCATCAGCCACCAACCGCTAATGCGCGTGAGATAGGTGGCGAGCGCCATGCCGAAGATGGTAAGCAGCGCGAGAATACTATTTGGCATTGCTGATTGCTCCTGTGACACTACCGGCGAGACCGCCAAGCACGATATACCACGCGCCGGGCAGCAGGCGGTAGGATATGACAGCGACAACGGCAGCTACCGCCCAGGGCAGGAGATTCGATTTGCCTTTCCACATGCCCGTCAGCAGGGCCAAGAAGACGGCGGTAAAGGCAAAATCCAGGCCCCATTGGGCCGGATTGGTGATAGCTGAACCGGCGATATGTCCAATGACGGAAGAACTGACCCAGGCAAACAGCATGACAAGACCACTGCCCAGCAGGAAAGCCATGTCGCGCCCACCCTCTGTGAAATCGCCTATGGTGAGCGCCCAACTCTCATCTACCATGAGGTAGAGCAGGGCCAGAACCTTTGCGCGGGAGAACTGGCTCAGCCAGGGACGTAGGGACGCGCCCATGAGCATATGTCGCAGGTTGACTATCAGAGTGGTGAAGATGATGGTGAGCGCGGGGAACGGAACCAGCACCCATAGGGAGAGCGCGATGAATTGCGAAGCTCCCGCGAAGACCAGCGCGCTCATCAAGAACACTTCAAGCGTATTCAAGCCTGCCTGACGCGCCAGCACACCGAAGACGAGGCCAACGGTGAAGCCGCTGATTGCCAGTGGAATCGTGCGGCGCATGCCACGCAACAGGCCCTTGCGCGTGAAGACCACCTGTTTTTCTTCAAGCTCCTTCAGTGTACTCACCTGTTGCATGTTCATTATCCTTTCTGTGTCTTACCTACCGCTTTTTTGAGATGATACATGGCTTTTCGTCGAAAGTTGCCAGCCAATTAAGGTTACTGCATACCAACCAGTTAAGCTTAACAATGTTTCAGTTATATAACCTGCAAAATTATTTTAGGTGGTTATAAAGATTATACACAAAAAAGTGGGTGATGTGCAAGGGGGAGAGAAAGGCACAACGCGCAAGTGGCATTCTCCCGCACGGGAGAATGCCACTTGCGCGTTGTGCCTTGAAATCATTCAGGCGAATGCGTCAGCATTCATCGTCTTCTTCAGCCAGGTTTGAAGTTCTGTTCAGCGCGAATGGCTGGATCAGTTCAGGCGTAGTTCCCGTCGCGATCAGGTCGGCGATGCTCTGGCCCGTGATGGGGCTGAGCAGGACGCCGACACTGCCATGTCCGGCGGCAATAGTGACGTTCTGCCAGCCAGGAGCTGGACCTAAAATGGGTAGGTTATCCGAGGTTTTGGGACGCAGGCCAACCCACATACGCTCGATGGGGAGGGCTTCGAGGGCGGGTAACAGGCGGATGGCGGTGCTGAGCAGCCAGGAGATGCCGCCTGCCGTCAAAGTTTTCTCGAAACCAACCTCTTCCTTTGTGGCGCCAACGACGATGGTGTGGTCGCCTTTGGGGGCGCAGTAGGCCGCTTCGCCGAAGACGATTGTATGCATAGGTGGCGAGGGCTGGCTTAGAGCGAGTATTTGCCCGCGTTGGGGAGTGATGGGAAGTTGGATGCCCAGCCAGTCGCGCAGGCGGGCTGACCAGGCACCTGCCGCGATGACGAGGTGCTGGCAGGTGAGGGTTTCTCCGTTGGCAGTGGTAAGGGTTGTCGCCTTATTGTTAGAGTGTTGAATGCCGATCACTTCGCTGTGGCTATAGAGCATAGCTCCCTGGGAAGCGGCTGCCCGGGCAAAGGCGCGTACAAGAGCGGGAGCAGAAATCTGGGCTTCCTGGGGAGCGTAGATGGCCGCGCAGATATCCTGAGCAAGCAGCGGCTCCTGGCTTCGGGCTTCCTGCCCACTCAGCCAGTGCATTTCTAAGCCAAGCGGCTGCCAGCCTTTCATGCGTTTGCGCAGGCGAGGCATATTTTTGGCATTGCGAACCACACGCAAAGCGCCGTTTACCTGATAATCGAGGTCTATACCAGTTGCCTGTTCAAGTTCAGGGACTAATGATGGAAACATATGGAAGCTGGCGAGCAGCAGATCGGCAAAGGGACCAGGGCCAGATAGAGAGCCGAGTGGGGCCAGTAGTCCGGCAGCCGCGCTTGAGGCTTCCGCGCCAATTTCACCCGTGTCAAGAACAGCTACCTCGATGCCCCGTTTGCGTAAGAAATAGGCGGTGGCGCAGCCTATGATGCCGCCGCCGAGAATAGCAACATTCGTGCTGGTTTGCATGAAACTCCCATTTTATAGGTATCGTGCGGCTGATAAAAAAATGTAGGGACGCGATTCATCGCGTCCACCTTGGCCTGTGAGGCGCGTGGTCGGGCCGGACGCGATGAATCGCGTCCCTACATTTTTTTTGTTCCTCTCGTGAGGTGCGTGATCGGGCCGGACGCGATGAATCGCGTCCCTACATTTTTTCTGTTCCTCCCGTGAGGCGCGTGGTCGGGCCGGACGCGATGAATCGCGTCCCTACATTTTTTTTGTTCCTCTCGTGAGGTGCGTGATCGGGCCGGACGCGATGAATCGCGTCCCTACATTTTTTCTGTTCCTCTCGTGAGGTGCGTGATCGGGCCGGACGCGATGAATCGCGTCCCTACATTAGATATATCACCAGTTTTTGACGAGATGGGCCAGCTTACCCTTATCGGTGTTCTCGTAGCGTACCCGATCTGGTTGAATCTCGCCGGTGGCAGCAATTTGTTCAGCCGGGAGTATCATATCATGCGGGTGAATAACCTGCCACTCGTGTGTTAACATACCCGGCGCGTCGCTGCGGTAGAGGAAGCGATAGGAAATGCCTGCCTGCTGCGCAAGGTGCTGCGCTTTAGCGAAGGTTTTTTGTGCTTCCTCGTCATCATAGTAAGGGTCGTGCATCTCGAATAAACGCGGCTCGGAACTGCCTTTGCTTTGACCGAGGAAGAGGAAAACTACCGGCCTGCCTGTATGGCTTGCGGATGTAATGGCGTTTTTGATGATGGCCATATTACGCGGGTTATGTGATGTCAATACCGCGAGCAGCGAGGTAGGCATACGTTCTTCGCCATGTGTGATAGGAACGGGTACGTGTTCCAGGTGGCTCTGCCGCCTGTAATTCAGGAAGGAGATGGCAAGTCCGATCAAGGTGACAGTGCCGCCAAAGGCTGTCGCAAGCGGCTTGGCGATCAAGTTGGTGGTCCAGGCAATCAAAACAAGCAGCGTGGTCACGATACCAATATAGTATTTGAAGTTATGCCAGGCGTCGAGAACGACGTCAGGTTTATAAGGAGAGATGACTAACGCATCGTTTCTCTGTTCTACTTGCGCTTCCTCTTTATGCTCGGCGAGGTTCTCTTCCACTTGTGGCGTTTGTTCTTCCCAGATGGGTTGAGGCGCTGAAGTAGTCCCGTCTTTACGGTGTTGAAGTACCTGATGAGCGGCTTTGCGTTCGCGGTGGCGCACAATGTCCAACCCGATACAGGTCAGGGTAAATGCGCCAAGCAAGCCGAAGGCGTACATATCACCGAGAATGTTGATATTGCCACGTACCATCAGCAGCACAGCGATGGGGATGCCGGTAGCAAACATAATCGAGAAATGCGGCGTGCCACGCAATTTGTTGCGTTTCTGGATGAACCCCGGAAAAAAGCCCATGCGCGAGAGCGCCAGGAAGACGTGATAGGAGCCGATGATGGCGGTATTGCTGGCGAAGACCAGCAGCGCGCTTGCGCTAATTGCTACCTCAGTTTGCAGGATGAAATTGCCAAAGTGCCCGCCGAGCAGCGAGACAACCTGGGCATTCAACACAGGATCATCCAGTATTTTAGCTGGCAGCAACAGCGTGGAGAGCATTGTCAGTACGGGACTGGTGATACCTATAGTAAGCACCACGATTGTCATCGCGATGGCGCTCACCTTGCGGCGCGGCGTTTTCATGACGGGAGAAAGCTGTGAAATGCTCTCCAGACCGGAGAAGGCCAGGAATGAACCCGCGAAGCCGGTCAACAGCGTAATCATGGTCAGTTTCCTGCTTGCAAACATCAGGGGAAAGAGCGAAAGAAACTGCCCAAAGGACATGTGAGTAAAGACTGTGAACAGAATCGCCAGGTCGCTGCCGAAAGCAAGCACAGCTCCCACCAGGCTGACCTTCGCGCTCTCGCTGACGCCGACCCAGTTCAAAATACCCAGCAATATCAGCACACCAATGGTTATCTCCAATGCGATAGGGGCGAGCGGCGGAAAGACCACGCTGAAATAGAGAATACCCGACAGGCAGCTAATCGCTGAGGTGAGAAAGTAGTCTACCAGGATGAGCATGCCGCCAAGCGCGCCAACCCAGTGATTGATAGCCTGCGCCGCGACTGTTACTACACCGCCGCCCTGCGGGAAACGGTGTGTCACCTCGGAATACTTGAGGGTGAGCAAGACAAAAACGATCATTGTCAGAAAGACAAAGAAACCTGCCAGCCTGCCGACGGTGCTATATAAAATACCCGGCGTATAGTAGACTGAAGTGCCGATATCCGCGAAGACAACGGCCCAGCAGAGGATAGGACCAAGCAGATGTCCATGTCCTTCCTGCGGGGTTTTATCGGGACTGGATGATGCCAGTGGCTGTACTACAGATTCCTGGGCCATATACTTCTCCCCTGTGCGTTTGCTCTCTTTATAGCTATTCAAATGTAACACGTACTCTACAGCAGAGGAGTGTCAGTGTCATGCTGAGCGCAGCGAAGCATCTGTCGTCCCGACACATGAATCGGTGGGACACGCAGATGCTGAGCGCAGCTCAGCATGACATCTTTTATTCGTCAAAGTTCAACATTTCGCGCAATTGAAAGAAAAAAGCGTTTAGTTTCTTTGAGAGTAATGATAACAAGCGCAAATGTTTAAAGAATTCTTAGAACATCTTTAGAAGCGGCTTAGAAATTTTATTGTTCACTTGTGTCATTTATCGATAGCCTATTACTATTAGTTGTGGGTTAATCGATTATCGCTTCTTCTCGAAAGGAGCTTTACTACTTCAGTCGCTTACTGGGAAAATGTAAGCTTTTTAGCTGCGTTTAGAGAAAATGATGTTGAATAGTAAAGAGCAGATGGGTCTGGTATTGCCAGACCTGTCACTATCGCCAGAAGCCGGATATCCAGCGTACTACGATGTTGTGTTAAGCGAGTTAGCGTGTCGGCGTGTAGTCCTGGAAACCGCTCTGGCGCAATTTATGGCTCGCGCCAACAGCGTAGCAGACGCGGCGGAGCTGCTTGTGGAGACGCTGCGAAGCGGGCATAAAGTGCTGGTGGCTGGAAATGGGGGAAGCGCCGCCGAGGCGCAACATTTTGCCGCCGAACTGGTAGGACGCTTTAAGAAAGAGCGGGAAGCATACCCGGTATTATCCCTCACCACCGATACCTCTATTTTGACCGCCGTTGCCAACGATTATGGCTATGCGGATGTATTTGCTCGCCAGATACGCGCCTTTGGTCAGGCAGGAGATCTCTTTGTTGCCTTCAGCACAAGCGGGGAGTCCGAGAATCTGGTGCGGGCGGCTCGCATAGGACGGCGGAGCCAGATGAACGTGCTTGCCGTTACGGGGGAGCGCCCAAGCCGCCTGGAACGCCTTGCGCGCGTGGCGGTGCGCGTGCCAGCGGTGGATACGGCGATCGCGCAGGAACTGCACATGATGGTGACACATATCCTGTGTGGCATTGTTGAGTCTGAGCTAGCGTCCTGCAACGTGTATGGTAACGAAAGCTCTTGCACTTCCTCGCAGGGGAATGGAGAGCCAACGGCATGAAGCAGCGGGCGTTATTTCTTGACCGAGATGGGACGCTTGTTCATCCGCGCCATTATCCATCGCAGCCGGAAGAGCTGGTACTCTACGAGGATATAGCTCCCGAATTGCGCAGCCTGCAAGCGGTGGGCTTTCGCTTAGTGGTGATTACCAATCAAGCGGGCATTGCTCGTGGGTACTTTACCGAGGCGGATTTGCAGCGCATGCACGATTACCTGCGCGAGCAACTGGCGGGCATGGGGGTATACCTGGACGCGATTTATTATTGTCCGCATCATCCCGAGGGAGTACTTCCAGAACTGGCGATACGCTGTAGTTGCCGGAAGCCACAGCCTGGCATGTTGTTACGGGCTGCTCGCGACCTGCATATAGACTTGTCGGCATCCTGGTTTCTCGGCGATATTCTTGACGATATCGAGGCTGGAAACCGGGCGAGATGCCGTACTGTGCTGGTTGATCTGGGTACGGAACCGTTGCCTACGAACTGGCTGCGCTGTCCTGATTTTGTGGCGCGAGATACAAAGCATGCCCTGCGTATCGTGCAGTACTACGAACATTTGCTGGAAGATGCAGAGCTAGATTATCGGCCATCATCCTGGCAGGTGCCACTCGACGCGAACCGGGTTCACCTGGTCTAGTTGCAGTACCATTAAGCGGGTCGTAAAAGGGACATGGCTCCTGAACCCCGCAGAGGGAAAGTATACACATCCAATCCGAAAAGGTCAAGTGGAAATGCACCAGGAAGATAGTCGCCAACACGTTTCAGGAGAAATGCATGACCACAGCGGTTTCCATTGTGCGCAACTTTCGCCATCTACGCGCCCTTGTGATCGGCGATGCCATGCTCGATACCTACTTTGAAGGAACGGCGGCCCGCCTATGCAGCGAAGGGCCAGTACCAGTTGTACGTAAGACGTCAGAACGACGCCTTCCAGGTGGCGCGGCCAATACTGCCGCCAACCTGCGGGCACTCGAGGCAGATGTTGTCTTCCTCGGCTTCACCGGACGCGATACGGCAGGTTCGCTGCTGCGTACCGCGCTGCGCGAACAGGGTGTTGACGATGCCTTCCTGGTGGTAGATGAACGAGCAAGCACGCTGCATAAATTGCGCATTCTGGCTGATGGTCAATTCGTGGTGCGCTTCGATGACGAGACGTACAGCGAATACACAGATGAGAGCAAGCGCAGGTTGCTAGAGTTGCTGGAAGAGGTCTATCCGAGTTGCGACCTGGTAATCGTATCGGACTACTGCTATGGCGTGATTTTCGATGAAATGATCGAGCGGCTGTGCGAACTGCGGGCCAGACATCCCGGCGTATTACTGGTGGACTCCAAAGACCTGTACCGTTTCCGTAATTGCGGCGCAACGATTGTCACACCCAACCATTTAGAGGCGCGGCTGCTGGTTGAATATCAACGTGGCACGAAGACGCCTTTAGCAGAAAGTGGGAATACGCGAGCAGAGATGGAGCTGGTAGGGCGACAACTGCTGTCGCTGATCGATGCTGAAAGTGCGGCGATTACGATGGCTGCCGATGGCGTCTTTCTCATTGACCGCCAGGGAAACACCCGCCACGTTCCGGCGCATCCGGTGCAGCAGGCAAACGTGGTTGGCGCGGGCGATTCCTTCGCGGCGGCGCTGGCGTTGTCGCTTGCCTCTGGCGCGAGTCTGGATGAGGCGGCGCGCATTGGCATTGATGCAGCGGCTATTGCAGTTGCCAAACGCTGGACATCACTGGTGCATTATCAGGAATTGCTGCAACGGGTCAGCCTGCGCGACCATGCTGAGCAAGACCCGGAGACTCTTTCCCATAAGCAGCGACTTGAACGTTTAAAAGGTGCGTTGGAGAAAGAGCGGGCGGCTGGCAAGACCATCGTCTTTACTAACGGCGTTTTCGATATCCTGCACGCCGGACACGTGCATTTCCTACGACAGGCGAAGGCGTTAGGAAATATCCTGGTCGTGGGAGTGAACAGCGATCGCAGCGTGCAACGCATGAAGGGCAAGCATAGACCCATCAATAGTGAACGCGACCGCATGGCGCTGGTGGCGGCGCTTGATCCGGTAGATTACGTGGTGCGCTTCGACGAGGAAACGCCCACGGAACTCATTCGCGCCCTGCGCCCGCATTTCCATGTCAAAGGCGGAGATTATGCCAACGAGGAATTGCCAGAGGCGCAGACGGTAGAGGAAGTAGGCGGAAAGGTCGTCATTCTGCCGCTGGTGGGCAGCATCAGCACCAGCAGGGTGATTGATCGTATCCTGGCTCTGGCAGGCGATGGCGATTTTGTTGCGCAGGAGAGCGCAACAGGGCAGGAACCTGGTAGAACGGAGTTACCCCATGATTAACGAACAATGGCGTTCGGTACGAAATGTCCTGGCGGTGCGGCTGGACAATCTGGGCGATGTGCTGGTAACGACTCCTGCCATTCATGCCATTCGCCAATCGCTGTCAGAGGCGAAAATAACGCTGCTTGCCAGTCCTGTAGGGGCGCAGGTCGGCAGGCTCAACCCCGACATCGACGAAGTCATTGTCTACTCGGCCCCCTGGATGGACCCCTGGCACAAACTGCCGCAGGATAGCCAGCGCGAGCAGCAGATGATTGCGCTGCTAAAAGAGAAGCATTTTGATGGCGCGATTATCTTCACCTCGTTCCGGCAGAGTTCATTGCCTGCGGCCTATATGTGCTATCTCGCTGAAATTCCCTTGCGCGTGGCCGCCTCGATTGACGGCCCTGGCTCCCTTCTGACGACGCGGCACAAGCACCCAGAACGCATGATGCACGAGGTAGAGCGCGGGCTTGACCTTGTGGGAGCCATCGGCATGTCCACTGAAGAAGTTGACCTTGTACTAAAGGTGCCGGATGAGGCCCATTTGACTATAGCGCAGATGTTGCAGGAGCGCGGCGTAGATAGGTCGCGTCCGCTCGTGGTTGTGCATCCCGGCTGTAGTATGCCTGCGCGGACGTATCCCTGGGAGATGTACGCGGAAGTTGTGAACCTGCTGGTAACGAGAATGGACGCTACGGTAGCGATTACAGGCGCGAGCGATGAGAAGACGCTGATTGACAATATTATGGGACGGGTATCTCCTGGCGTTCGTGACTCTATCCTGACCTTTCCAGGCACGCTGCCCTTCGCGGAGTTTTGCGCGCTGATCGAGATGGCGGATCTGACGGTGACGAACAACACGGGGCCGATGCACATTGCGGCAGCCGTGAAGACGCCTGTGATCGCCCTTTTTGCGCTGACCAATCCGCCGGAGCAGTGGGGGCCCTGGCGCGTGCCTCATCGCCAGTTGTACCAGGACGTTTCGTGTCGCATCTGCTATAGCCGTATCTGCCCCTATGGACACGAGTGCCTGCGGTTGGTGACGCCGGAGATGGTGGTAGAGGCGGCGACGCGGCTGCTGCTAGAGGTGTGTACAGGTAATTGTAGCGATTTCCGCGCTCAAACCGTACCACTGATAAGCAACCGGAGAGGAAACGTGGTATGAACGGATGGCTTGAGGCGAAAAACATTCTGGCGGTGCGCCTGGATAATATTGGCGACATCCTCATGCTTGGTCCCGCCTTGCGTGCTGTGAAGGAGACTTCACCCCAGGCGCGTTTGACGCTGCTGGCGAGTCCGGCAGGCTCGACGGCGGCTCCGCTTTTGCCGTGGATCGATGACGTAATTACATGGAGGCCTATCTGGCAGGATGTGGGCGGGCGCATGCCGTTTGACCCCGGTCGGGAGCGCGAATTGATTGACCTGCTGGCGGCACGTCATTTTGACGCGGCCCTCATCTTTACCTCGTTTAGCCAGACGCCTCATACGCCGGGTTATGTCTGCTATCTGGCGCGTATTCCATTGCGGGCGGGCGAATCGAAAGAATTTGGCGGCGGCACATTGACGACCGAACTGAAAGGGTCGCCCGATGAATTGCATCAGGTGGAACGTAATCTGCGGCTGGTGGAGCATCTCGGCTTTGTGGCGCGAGACCGCAGCCTGTGCGTGATGATTTCGCGGGAAGCAAGAGCGGCTGTGCCGGAATTATTGCGCAAGGCGGGATTGAACCCCGACGAGCCATATCTGCTGCTGCATCCAGGAGCAAGCGCCCAGGCCCGGCGGTATCCTGCTGAGCGCTTTGGCGTGTTGACGCGGCTGTTGACGCGGCGTGGCTGGCAGGTGCTGGTGACGGGCGTGGAAAAAGAACGCGATCTGGTGCAGGAGGTGCTTGAACACGCGCCGCAAGCTGGAGCATTGATTGGCGGCACCATGCTTTCGGAATATGCGGCGTTGTTGGAAGGCGCGAAGCTGGTTATCTGCAACGATACGCTGCCGATGCATCTCGCGGATGCGGTGAGAACTCCGGTGGTCGTACTCTTCTCCGGCACTGATTATGAGGAGCAGTGGAGGCCGCGTCACACGCGCTCGCGTTTGCTGCGCAGGCCGACGCCGTGCCATCCCTGCTACCTGTTCACCTGCCCCATTGGTCAGCCCTGCCTGGATATCTCGCCGGAAGAGGTGGTTGACGAGGTGGAGACGCTGCTGGTTGCGGCGGGTACGGTCAGCGTTGCGAAGGCCTCGCTGCTGCCGGGAGGAAATGCATGAATAGTGGTTCGCCCAAACGTATCGCTATCTTTCGCGCCCTGCAACTGGGGGATATGCTGGTGGCGGTGCCTGCCCTGCGCGCATTGCGCAAACGCTTTCCAAAGGCGGAGATTACCCTGATTGGCCTGCCCTGGGCAGCGGTGTTTGCCCGCCGTTTCGCTCGTTACATAGATCGCTTTGTTGAGTTCGCGGGCTATCCCGGCATTTCAGAGGCCGAGGGAGATGCGGAGGGAACGCAGCGTTTCTTTGAGGAGCAACGGGCATATGGCTATGACCTGGTGCTTCAGATGCATGGTGATGGGCGCATCAGTAACGAAGTGGCGCTGGCGTTAGGCGGCAAAGTGATGGTGGGCTACTTCCTCGATGAGCAACCGGAAGGATTAACAATTGGCGCGCCCTATCCGCAAGATATACATGAAATAAAGCGCAATCTGGGCCTTGTAGCACTGGTGGGATGCAGCGCGGAGGATACGCGGTTGGAGTTTCCGCTTTTGTCGGAAGATCAGAGAGAGGGCGCAGCCTTATTACGAGACCTGCCACGAGCCAACCGGCCCTGGATTGGCATTCACGCCGGGGCGCGTCCACCTGCAAGGCGCTGGCCTGCGAAGCGTTTTGCGCGTGTGGCGGATGAACTGGCAAGGCGGACGGGTGGGCAGATTATTCTGACGGGTGGGCCGGACGAATTGGAGACTGTGCAGGCGGTGGTGAAGGCGATGAAGACACCCGCGATTAATCTGGCCGGGAAAACATCGCTGGGTGGCTTGGCAGCCTTGATTGGGCAACTTGATTTGTTTGTCACCAATGATACAGGCCCGTCACATATCGCCTGCGCAGTCAATACGCCGAGCGTGACGGTCTTTGGCCCGGCTGACCCGGTGCGCTGGTCGCCTCTGGATAGCGAGCGACATCCAATTGTGCGGCATCCGGTGCCGTGTAGTCCGTGTAACTTCTGGGAATGTCCTATCGATCATGGCTGCCTGCGAGGCATTCGACCGGAGCGCGTGATCGAGGCTGCTGTCCGGTTGCTGGTGAAGGAGGGAATTTCGTGCGACGTCTCAACATATTGATCTGGCATATTCATGGTAGCTATCTGAATACCCTGGCGCGTATCGAGCATAACTGGTACCTGCCCATCAAACCTGGTCGCCCGGAAGGCTATGGCGGGCGCGGGAGAACCTTTGATTTGCCGGATTATATGCAAGAGGTGCCTGCTGAGCAGGTGCGCGATTTGAAACTCGACCTGGTGATCTATCAAACGCCGAAAAATTTCTTCGAGGATGGGCCAGAGATTTTGAGCCCAGAGCAGCAGCGTCTGCCGAAAATCTACCTGGAGCATAACACGCCCAAGCCACACGCGGTCGATACGCGCCATCCTATCGATGACCCGAATGTGCTGCTGGTTCACGTTACTCATTATAATCGGCTGATGTGGGATAACGGTCGCACACCCACGATGGTCATTGAACACAGCGTTGCCATTGATCCACGCGCCCGTTATAGCGGCCATCTTGAGCAGGGCATCACAGTTATCAATGGGATGCAGAAGCGACCGCGCATCGCTGGATACGATATTTTTCAACAGACCCGCGAGCGGGTGCCGTTAGAGGTGGTGGGTATGGAGACCGAGGAGTTTGGCGGGTTAGGTGATGTGCCGTACCGTGACCTGCACCGGCTGGTAGCGAATTATCGCTTCCTATTTAGCCCCATTCGCTACACCAGCCTGCCATTAGCCGTCATTGAGGCTATGACCATTGGGATGCCCGTCGTAGCCCTGGCGACAACCGAGTTACCAACGGTGATCGAGCATGGTAAAAACGGGTTTATCTCCTGCAACGTAGAGGAATTGATTGAACATATGCGAGCATTGCTGGCAAATCCTCAGGAGGCCCGGCGATTGGGGGCAAACGCTCGCGAACTCGCGCAACAACGCTTTAGCCTGGAACGGTTCGCGCGAGACTGGAACGAGGCCTTTGAACTGGTCACGCGATGAGTCCAGATTTCAGAGTGTGAGTCAGGCCACTTGTGTGGCGTTGAGAAGGATACGAACGATGGATCGACCAACACGGATAGCGTTTTTAAGTGAACATGCCAGTCCGGTGGCTGTGCTTGGAGGAGCGGACGCTGGCGGGCAGAATGTGTACGTCAATGAGGTCAGCCGGAACCTTGCCGCTCGTGGCTACCTGGTTGATGTCTTCACGCGCCGCGACAGCATCGAGACGCCTGAAGTGATCGAGTGGGGCCAGGGTGTGCGCGTGATTAACCTGAAGGCGGGGCCGTTGCAGTCGCGTCCAAAGGACGAACTGTGGCCTTTCATGGGCGAATTCCGCGATTCGTTGCTCAATTTCATGCAGCGCGACGAAGTGCATTACGACCTCATTCACGGCAACTTCTGGATGTCTGGCTGGGTGGCGATTGAACTGCGCCGCAAGCTTGGCATTCCGGCGGTGCAAATTTTCCACGCCATGGGCAAGACCAAGAGACGCCACCAGAAGAAGGTTGATACGAGTCCGGGAGATCGCATCAAGACGGAACTGGAAGTGATTCGCGAAGTGGATCGCCTGATTGCGCAATGTCCCGCCGAACGCTCCGAACTGGTCGATGATTACGGCGCTGATCCGTCAAAGGTCGTCATCATCCCCTCGGCAGTCAATACAAAAGTCTTCAAACCTGTGGAGCGCGATGAGGCGCGGCGGCGTATCGGCTTTGCTACGGATGATTATGTGATTGTCTATGTTGGGCGCATGCTGCCGCGTAAGGATGTGCGCAATATTGTGCGCTCCCTGGCTTTGCTGCTGAAAAAACGGGACGCGGGTGGTCGCACGGTACGCTTGCTTGTCGTAGGCGGCGAGACCTTTGACGCGAATCCAGAAGATACGCCGGAGATTGGCGAATTGCAGCGATTGGCGGCGGAACTTGGCGTGAGCGACCATGTGCATTTTATGGGCAAGCGACAGCCGGAAGAACTGCGTTACTACTATAGCGCGGGCGATGTCACGGTAACGACGCCCTGGTATGAGCCGTTCGGCCTGACGCCGTTGGAAGCAATGGCCTGCGGGCGACCCGTGATTGGTTCGGCAGTGGGCGGCATTACCTATACAGTGCAGGATGGCGTAACAGGCTATCTCGTGCCGCCACGCGACCCGAAGGCGCTGGCAGAGCGATTGCAATACCTCTTTACGCATAACGACGAGCGCAAGCAGATGGGGCGTAAGGCGCGGCAACGAGTCGAGCGGGAATTTACGTGGTCGATTGTCGCCATGCGTACCGCCGCGCTCTATGACGCGGTGCTGGCGGAGCGTATGCCTGAACCTTTGCCGCTGGACCCGTACCTGTCGCTGCCGCTCGCGACCGATGGCACATCACCTGGGGGGAGTTAATCTTGGCGCTTGTTGATGTACTGATACCAACCTATTGTCGTAAAACCGGGCTGGCGGTGGTGCTGACCAGCCTGTTAGGGCAGACCTTTACCGATTTCAACGTCATTATCTCGGATCAGACCGAAGATGACGATATGTACCTGGAGAGCATCGAAATCGCAACCCTGGTGCGCGCCCTGCGCTGGCATGGACATGAGGTGATGTTGCATAGACACCTGCCACGACGCGGCCTCGCAGAGCAGCGTAACTTCCTGCTTGAGCAGAGTACCGCGCCGTATGTTCATTTTCTCGATGACGATGTGCTGCTCGACCCGCCTGTGATGGAGCGCATGCTGAGCGTACTTCAGGAAGAGGGCTGCGGCTTTGTCGGCTGCCCAGCTACAGGATTAGGGTATTTGCACGATGTGCGGCCTCACCAGCAACATATTGAACTATGGACAGGGCCAGTGCGACCGGAGCCATTCACGCCTGACAACCTGCCCTGGGAGCGGCACATGATTAACAACGCGGCCAATCCCCTGCACCTGGAACAGCGATTGGTGCGAGATGATGGCGTGGTGCGCTACAAAGTGGCCTGGGTAGGCGGCGCGAATGTTTTATATGATCGCGCCAAATTGCTTGACGTGGGTGGCTTCTCCTGGTGGAACCGCCTGCCGCCTGAACACGCAGGCGAAGAGGTGGTGGTGCAATTCCTCTTGATACGCAAATATGGCGGCTGTGGCATCCTGCCTTCAGGCACCTATCATCTCGGCCTGCCAACCACCGTTGAAGATAGACGCCATAACGCCACTACGTTGTTTGGCGAATTGATCGAAGAATTTTCCGTCCATCCCCAGGGCGAGATTGAGCCATTACCTGAACAAAGACAGGTTTCAACACGATAGATGTTTTTTAATAGTAGGGGCGACCCTCGCGGTCGCTCCGGTTTCCGAGGAGCAAACAAGCAATGCAGGAGAGCGTTTTACGAGGGAAAGTTGCGTTGGTAACGGGGGCCGGAAGCGGCCTGGGCGAGGCCACAGCAAGGGCATTCGCCGAGGCCGGGTGTAATGTAGCATGTATCGATATCAATGAAAGCGCGGCGCAACGTGTGAGCAGCGAACTGCTGGCGCAGGATGTACAGAGCGCGGCCTATCGCTGCGATGTGAGCAACGCGGAAGCAGTATTTGGTGTGGTTGAGTCAGTAGTACAACGATTTGGGCGATTAGATATTGTCGTGAACTGCGCGGCTATCGACCATACGCTTTCCGTAGAAGAGATGACGGTTGAGCAGTGGGATCAGGTGATTGGCGTGAACCTGCGCGGCCCGTTCCTGTTTGCCAAAGCCGCGCTGCCGATTATGAAACGCCAGCAATCCGGGCATATCTTTAACATCGCTTCAACGGCGGCCACTCGCGCCTGGGCCAATGCCTCGGCCTATCACGCTACCAAGTGGGGCTTAATCGGCTTCAGTCGCGGCCTGGGTGTCGAGGGACGACCAGATCATATTCGCGTGACGACCATTATCCCCGGCGGTATGCGCACGCATTTCTTTGACCGCTTTGTCGATCAGGGTATTCCCATGCCTGAAGAAAAGAATTTGCAGGACCCGGCCAACGTGGCGAAGACAATTGTGTTTGCTGCCACTGTGCCGCCCGAATCGGCGCTGCAAGAGGTGATTATCACGCCGCTTACCGAGACAAGCTGGCCGTAATCTCTTCGCTAAGGCCGTTTCTGGACGACATAGATCATCGCGGGAGAAGTGGCGCTGAGCGGTTCCTGCTGCCAACTGCCGTAACGGGCGCGAACTTGAAAGCCGTTGTAGTGAAGCAGGGCTTCTAGCTCCTGCGGATAGACATAGCGCAAGGCCACACGAAGCGCCCTCTCCTCGCGCTGGCCGTCTGGATGCAGAAACGTGAGATGGCGGACGTAGTGCTGTATCTGGGTCATGGGGTCGTAGTGTTGTTCATCAATAATCACAAGTTGTCCGCCATCCGGCAGCATGTATTGCTTCGGCTCAAGATAGCGAGTTGACATAAGATTGCGCGAGTTGGGGTTGCGCGTCTCGAAAAGGAAACAGCCTTCCGGGCGTAAGTGTTCTCGCGCGCGAGCCAGCATGGCTTCCTGATCCTCTCGCGTCAGGAAGAATTGAAAGACATTTTCCAGCATGTAGATGAAGGAAAACTGCTTTCCCAGATGAAATGAACGAGCATCAGCGTTCACCCATTCTATCGAAAGGCCCTCTTTTGCTGCTTTTTGACGCGCCCGTTCGATCATTTCCGGCGTTATATCTACCCCTGTAACCTGATAGCCAGGCTTTGCCATGCGGAGAGCCATCCGTCCCGTTCCACAGGCCAGATCAAGCAGGGGACCACCGAGTTGTTGCGCCCATTGCAGGGTTAATGAGTAATCATCCTCGTAGCCCTCGTCCTGCAGATCGTAGATTTCAGGGTCTCGAAAGTCTTCAAGGTTGTCGTGGTTAATCATGAATATTCCTTTATTTCAATCCAGTAGCGTAATTTCTTAGCAGGCGAGCCTTCAATGAGAACGGCGTTTTCCAGCTTGCCCCCGTTATATTCAATGATCTTTTTGGAGCCAATATTGTCTTCATCGCAGGTGAGCAACACTCTCTTGAGGCCCATTGCATTAGCTTTTTCCAGGCCGAGCCGGAGTATTTCTTTGCCGTAGCCGCGTTGGCGATGCGAGGGACGAATCCGGTAGCCAATATGCCCACCCCAGATTAGTAATTGCTCGTTGAGTTCATGACGAACGTGGAGCGTCCCTATATACTCATTGCCATCGATCAGCCAGTAGGTTGAGGTGGGTACTCGATCAGGAGGTTTTTTTGTGCGGTCTCTGGCGTCTTCCAGGCGGCTTAGGTAGGCTGGAAAGTCCTTTTCTAGCTCGTCGATATTCAGATGTTGTTCGCGACCCTCGGCCTGAAATTCGCGCAGACCTTCAAGAAAGGTGTTTTTATAGGCAAGGGATGGATCGGCGAGAAACAGCATGGAACACTCCTTACCGAGGGTCTAACAGCAATTCAAGTTCAAGCTCGTCACGTAAAGGTATACCGTCGTTGCCAATTCGTGGTATTTCTGGCTTGATCTGGCGCGATTTTTCAAGCGCGTTGCGATGGACGGCTACCAGAACAAAGCCGCGTTTCTGGTAGAAGCGTAGCGCGTTCAGGTTATCATTGGTCGTAATCAGCCAGATGCGCGAGCAGCCAGCCCCTCGCGCAGCCCTTTTGACTGCTTCGAGCAGGGCGTTACCAGTACCGAGCGAGGGGCGGTCGCTGTCGATAGACACGATCTCGCAATCTTTGCCCTCAATGGTATATGTCACCAGCCCTACCCATTGTTCTCCATCTAGCGCAACGAAACCTGGCAGCATGTATGGATGATAGCTTGTTCCATGCGAGACGACAATTTCTGCGCCCCAATGCTCGGAAATGAACTGACGGGCCTGCTCCTGGTCTTGTGGCTCAAGCGGACGAATAAGCACCTGGGACGAGGATGCCGGGTATTTCTCAGGAGAGCGAATGCAGGTGTAGATGACGTTTGCGAGAATTTTCAAAAATACGCCATCGCCCCACTCGCGCACGCTGGTATGAGTGTATGTCCGTTGTAGTTCCTCAAGTATGGAAAAGCCTGCATGCTCTGGCGTAATGATTTCTGCCTGCCCGTGAACAATGATGGCGAGATCATTATTTTGAAAGTGTGCCAGGCTCACAGAGGGGCGTTTTAGCACATGTTTAGTGCGAGCAGCATTGGCAACCGTAGGAATGTAGAAATGCCCGCGATAGAAGATAGCGCCGATGGGGGCTACACGCGGCTCCCCACGCGCCGTCGTAGTTGCCAATGCAACGGTTGGCACTCCTTGCAGGTAGTGGACGAGTTGCGCGGCAGAGAGCGAATGGGTGGGCATCTGGAAAGAGCGGCGCAGAAAATCGCCTGCCTGCTCGATGCTGGTATGCAGAATTTCTTGTAATCTTTGGATGTCTTCAGGTGTTTCTTTCATAAGCCTCTATCTTGAATGTTTCAGAACACATCCTTATCCTATATGTATTCATTTTGATTTGCAAGGGTACGGTCGCCCTGGCCTTCAATGCAACAAAGATTTTTTGCAACTATTCTGAATATAATATGATTATGAAATGTTGTATCACTTGACAAAATTTGTAAGATGTTGTACCTTATAGATAACCCGTTCGTGGGTAAGCGAAAGGAAGAACGAGGATGAAACGACGACAAAGAACACCTGCCGCGAACGCGGATGGAAACAGCGAGAGCTTGCCCAAGTACACAATCGGGGTGGTATCGCAATTATTAGGGTTGCCGCCGCAGGTACTCCGGCGCTTTGAGGAAGCCGGATTATTGGAGCCTGCCCGCCAGTCGGGTAAGAATCGTCTTTATTCCGACCAGGACCTGGCGATACTCGAGGAAATCGCCGAGCTTGCTGAGCAGGGCGTTAATGCGGTAGGGATACGGCATATCATCGAGATACGCAGGCAGGTGCTGATGCTGCAACAAGAAGTACAGGAAGTGCGCAGCACTCTCAATCGTGTGGAAGAGGAGCGCCGCCGCCTGGAAATTGTCTTTTATCAGTCCCGAAGCGAACGTATTGAGCAAATAGATTCGTCGAAAAGCGATGATGGGGATGCGGTTGGGAAGCATTAATGCCTGTTAGATGGATGGTAGGGATACGAAGATGAAGGTTGCCGGACAAATTCGATCATGCCTTATATGTCATCCAGAGCGCAGCGAAGGATCTCGTGTGCCGGGCGATTCGCGCGTCGAAACTGGAGATCCTTCGCTGCGCTCTGGATGACATGGTGGGATGGCCGATTGTGGTGGTGAAAGTTCATCAGCGTGTCCTTGTCCTCTGAATGTTGTGTCTATTGTCTAGACCTTTGTGATTATTTTTCACCGTTAACCCCTTGTAAAACGTATCTTTTCAAGAAAATCTGGTAAGGATGTGTTATTATTTGTTATTTTACTTGCTAAAAATTGTTAGATGATTTATAATGTAGGTGGAAGACAAAAGAGGGGTTGTGGTAGAGGTAGACGCAGAAAATCGGAAAAGGATAGAAAACATGCAACATAACGCACAGGAATTTGGAACGGCAGGCCCTCAGCGGGGAACGACTTCCGACGTGCAAGAAAAAGAAGGGCAAATTGCCGAACTGCAATTCCAGCTAGAGTCTGAGCAGGCCAAAAGCGAGGAGTACCTGGACCTGTTGCGGCGCACGCAGGCGGATTTCGTCAACTACAAACGCCGCGCAGGACAGGAGCAGCAGGAAGGCAAGCTGGCCGCACAAGCTGAGGTCTTGAACAAACTCCTGCCTGTCCTCGATGATCTTGGCCGGGCTTTGCAGGCGACACCGCCGGAACTTGCCAATTCATCGTGGGCGCAGGGCATTTTGCTGGTGGCCCGCCGTTTGATGAGTACGCTTGAACAGATGGGCGTGCGGCAGATTGGTACGCCGGGAGAGCAATTTGACCCGCGTATTCACGAGGCGCTGGGCAGTCAGCCCAATTCGGGCAGACCGGAAGGCACCATCTTACAGGTGACGCGGCCCGGTTATGTGCTGGGTGATCGTGTAATTCGCCCGGCGCAGGTGATTGTCGCTGGACAGGGTTGATGCCGGGAATAAAAGTTTGCGAACTCCGTGTTTTATCTAACAGAATACACAAAAATCAACTTACAAAATTTGTAAGATGCATTCCCTAAGACTTAGCGGTAGGGGAGAAGATGATGGGGAGATTGCCGGAAGCTGCGGGAATGCAAACAGAAGGAGGCTAAAAGGATGCCGAAAGTGCTTGGCATAGACCTGGGAACAACAAACTCCGTCGTGGCGGTAATTGAGGCTGGTGAGCCGACCGTTCTGGAGAACAGCGAGGGATCGCGCCTGACCCCTTCAATTGTTGCGGTGACGAAAAGCGGTGAGCGCCTGGTAGGTCAGGTTGCGAAACGACAGGCCGTCACCAACCCGGAAAATACCATTTATTCGATTAAGCGCTTGATGGGTCGCAAATTTGACGATCCAGAAGTGCAGCGCACGATGAAGAACGTGCCGTACAAAATTACTCGTGCCTCGAATGGTGACGCCCGTGTCGTGATGGGAGGCCGCGAGTATAGCCCGCCTGAGATTTCGGCCATGATCTTGCAGAAATTGAAGGCCGACGCGGAAGCCAAGCTGGGTGAGAAGATCACGCAAGCTGTCATTACTGTTCCTGCATACTTTAATGATACCCAGCGCCAGGCGACCAAAGACGCGGGCAAGATCGCCGGACTCGAAGTCCTGCGTATTATCAACGAGCCAACGGCTGCTTCGCTGGCCTACGGTCTCGACAAGAAGAAAGATGAGACCATCGCGGTCTATGACCTCGGCGGTGGTACCTTCGATATCTCCATCCTGCAACTGGGCGATGGCGTTTTCGAGGTCAAAGCAACCAACGGTGACACGCACCTGGGCGGCGACGACTTCGACCAGCGTATCATCGACTGGATGGCGGACGAGTTCAAGAAAGAAACAGGTATTGATCTGCGTCAGGACCGCATGGCGTTGCAGCGCCTGAAAGAGGCGGCGGAACGCGCCAAGATCGAACTGTCGTCCTCGATGCAGACGGAGATCAACCTGCCGTTTATCACGGCTGATGCCAGCGGCCCCAAACACCTGGTCATGACCCTGACCCGCTCGAAACTGGAGCAGTTGGTGGCTGACCTGATCGAGCGCACACGCGGCCCGGTCATGAAGGCGCTGGAAGACGCGGATATTCGCGCCAGCGACGTGAACGAGGTGGTGCTGGTCGGTGGACAGACCCGCATGCCTGCCGTCGTAGAGATGGTGCGCAAGATCTTCAACAAAGAGCCGCACAAGGGCGTCAACCCTGACGAGGTGGTAGCCATCGGCGCTGCTATCCAGGCGGGTGTCTTGAAGGGCGAAGTCAAGGATGTCCTGCTGCTCGACGTAACGCCGCTCTCCCTGGGCGTTGAGACGCTGGGCGGCGTGATGACGAAGCTGATCGAGCGCAACACGACCATTCCGACCCGCAAGAGCGAAATCTTCAGCACGGCTGAGGACAATCAGCCTGCTGTAGAGGTGCATGTCTTGCAGGGCGAGCGCGAACTGGCTCGCGACAACAAGAGCCTGGGCCGCTTCCGCCTGGAAGGAATCGCACCCGCGCCACGCGGTGTCCCGCAGATCGAAGTCACGTTTGACATCGACGCTAACGGTATTCTGAATGTCTCGGCGAAAGACCGCGCCACCGGTCGCGAGCAGAAGATTACCATCACCGCGTCCAGCGGTCTCTCCAAAGAGGAAGTTGATCGCATGGTGCGCGAGGCCGAGATGCACGCGCAAGAAGACCGCCGCCGCAAGGAGGAGATCGAGCAGCGCAACCGCGCCGACAGCCTGGCCTATCAGGCGGAGCGCACACTGCGAGACGTTGGCGATAAGATCTCTGCCAGCACGCGCAGCGAGGTCGAAGAGAAGATCAAAGCTGTCCGCGATGCCTTGAACGGTAACGACGTGGAGCGCATGCGCAGCACGTCCGAAGACCTGGAGCGCGCGATGCAGCGCATTGGCCAGGAGATCTACAGCCAGCCCGGAGCAGGCGCGAGTTCTGACGGATACCAGCAGGAGCCGCCACAGAACAACGAGCCTGGAACCGTTGAAGGCGAATTCCGCGAAGTCTAATGCGCCTGCCGCGTGTCATGTTAGGGTACGAAAGACACCTGCAAGGGGATGTCTCTACACAAATGTGACGCGCAATCTGCCGCGTGGGGAGGTTCATATCTCTCCACGCGACCGCTTTATTTCAAAAGCATATAAAAACTACATATCTAAAGGAAGGCACTATGGCTGTTGATTATAAGGACTATTACAAGATATTAGGCGTCAATAAGAACGCGAGCGAGAAGGAGATACGGCAGGCGTATCGCAAGCTGGCGCGTAAGTATCATCCTGACGTCAATCCTGGCGACAAGGCTGCCGAGGAGAAATTCAAGGAGATCAACGAGGCCAATGAAGTGCTTTCTGATCCTGAGAAGCGCAAGAAGTACGACGAAATGAGCCAGTACTACGAGCAGTACGGACACTGGCCGGGAGCAGCCGGGGCGGGTGCGGGTCCGCAGGGCGCGTATGATGGCGGCGGACGCTACCAGTATTACACGGTCAATGAAGAGGACCTGAACGACCTGTTTGGCGGCCAATCCCCATTCTCGGACTTCTTTGAAACCTACTTCGGTTCGGGCATTGGCGGCGCAAGGACTGGCACAACTGGCTATGCGCGACCTCGCGCCACGAAAGGCCAGGATATAGAAGCTCCCGTCGATGTGACGCTGGCCGAGGCATACACCGGAGCCACGCGGGTGTTTGAACTGACCGAGGCCGACGGCAGCAGCAAGCGGATCGAGGTCAAGATTCCGGCGGGCGTCGATGAGGGTTCGCGCATTCGTATCGCAGGACAGGGAGCGCCAGGCACAGCCGGACGCGGCGATCTCTACCTGCGCGTGCATATGCTTCCCGACACGCGCTTCATCCGCGAGGGAACTACGCTGCGCACTACCATCGATGTACCGTTAGCAACGGCGATGCTCGGCGGCGAAGCGACCGTCTTGACGCCGGATGGTCGCCGGTTGATGCTGCGCATCCCGCCTGAGACAGCCAACGGGAAATCGTTCCGCCTGCGTGGACAGGGCATGCCCCAGTTGGGACATCCCGACCAGCGCGGCGACCTTTACGCTGTTGTGAATGTGGTGTTACCGACGCACTTGAACGATGAGCAGCGCCGCCTCTTTGAAGCTTTCGCGCGCTCGATTGGTTACACCGAACAGGCAGCCGTTTAGCAGGAGGAGGCAGCTAGCATGAGCGAACGATCTTACACGCGCATCATTATCCAGAGCAGTTCACCCGTCCGCTACTACAGCGAAGAGGAAACCGCGCAGGCCAGCCACTTCGATATACCGGTGATTCGCCGCCTGCACGCGCTTGGTCTGATTCAGAGTCTGGACATGGCAGACGAAGAACGCCGCTACAGCGAGGCCGAGGTAGAACGCCTGCGCCGCATTCGCCGCCTGCGCCACGACCTCGGCGTTAACCTCGCCGGAGCCGAAGTGATATTAAGGTTGTGCGAGCGGTTGGAGGAGTTGCAGCGGGAGTTGGATGAGTATAAGGGGCGGTAAGGATTCATTTTATGAGATGGGGATAACCGTGAAATAGAGAGAAGCGCGAGATGGAGAGAACGGGAAGCCACCCGCAAGAGGATGGCTTCCCGTTCTCTTTGTGGTTTCCATTTCTCTCTGGCTTCCGTTTCTCCCCGCAAAAGATGACATAACCCCGGGCTATTCTGGCTTGCGTCCTCTTTGTTTATGCCCGCAGACTCACCAGAGCAAGCACCCCAAAGATGATAATACACCCGCCCGAAGCACGGTTGACCCACAGCAGCCAGAGTTCGTTAAACTTTCTTCGTAGCAGGTTGATGCCACTTGAGAGTATGAGCCACCAGAGGCTGGAGCCGAGGAAGACGCCGCAGACGGCGAAAACGGCTGCCAGGATGTCGTTGCGGCTGGCTCCAACACCGAGTCCGGCGAAGATGGCGGCGAACGAAAGAATGGTCGAAGGGTTGGTGAGGGTGAGCAGGACGGTCGAGGCGTAGGCTCCAGTGTAGTTGTTGGCTTCGGCCTTCGCAGCGCTTTCAGCCGGTCTGCTGAGAACGGTTTTGAGGCCGAGATAGATGAGAAACGCGCCGCCGAGCAGGTGTATCCAGGCGCTTTGACTTACCAGGAAGGACGCGATGAGCGTGAGGCCGAAGGCGGCGATGCTGCCGTAGATGGCGTCCGCTGTTGCCGCACCCAGACCGGATACGAGGCCGTAGAGAAAACCTCTATCCAGGGTGCGATGAATGCAGAGCAGGCAGATAGGGCCGACCACTGCCGCGATGGAAAGGCCGATGATGAAGCCGCGAATGAAGAAAAGCATAACCGTTCTCCTTTTCTATATGAGACCATAAAAAACGCCAGACCTGCAATCCAGGTCTGGCGTTTAGTTAAAAGCTGCTTCTAAGGGCTATCAGGGAGTTCGAGGCACGCGAAGCAAGCCAGACCTGAAGAGGGGCTGGCTCTGCTGCTGTTCTACTATTATGGTAGAAACAAATGGATATCGCATAACGTAGTCTTTTCCGATGTTTATTAAACCCTGATCTCGTAATCCATGCCGAAAATGTAGGGACGCGATTGATCGCGTCTACCTCGGCCTTTGATGTGCGGTGATCGGGCAGGACGCGATCAACCGCGTCCCTACAACATTCCGAATCATTTCTAACTGTACAGCCGAAGTATAGCACGGACCTTTCGAGAAAAGCAAGAACTTTATTGTCCGGGCGCAGATGGTGGCTGCGGCGGCCAGGTGCGCTGCGGTGATGGATATTGTGTCGGCGGCGCGGGTTGCTGCCATGCCTGTTGTGTTGGTGGAACCTGTTGTTGAGGCGGCCATGCTGGCTGGGCGGGCTGCTGCCAGTTTTGCTGGTAGTCGGGCGTAGGGGAAGACCAGGGTGCCTGCGGATTTACTGGCGGCATATAAGGGGATGAGTATTGCCCCTGGATAGCGGAGCCTTTTGCTTGTAAGGCATAGATGGTGCCGCCGATTGCAACAAGCATACCAACCAGGTAGAACCAGGAGCCAACGTTGTAACTCATTGAGACAGTGTTGGTAAAAGTGCTTGATCCATTCAGGAAGCCAGGGACATTGGTACTGAACATGCCTACTAATTGGCCTGGAAGTCTGGTCATGAGTATGTATTGAAGGATTAAGCAGAGTGCGCTTACGCCAATAATGGTGTACGCGCCCCGTTGCGCCTGCTTATCGCGAGCAACCTGGCTCATATCAAATGGATTCTGGCTGAATGCCAGAAGCAGCGCCACGACCAATATGCCAAGCGTGAGCAGCGCCTCAAGCCAGATAAAGCCTTCAATGGCTGCTGCCTGAATGGCCGAGAAGGTGACAGGGGGTGTCGAAGTTGACTGCGTTGATCCCATGTTTATATAGGGCAAGAAGAGAAAACCGATCAGGGCGATAACAGCCCCCCCTAGAGCGATCAGGTAGCCGTTCTTTTGTATTGATTCTGGTGTCTTCACTCCGAACCTGGCCTTTCTTTAGCTAGTGACAATTCCTGATTATTCCATACCTTTTCAAAGGCGCGCAACTTTTATTGTCCAGTCGGTGGATACGGCGGCTGTTGTGGATTGCTTGCCGGAGGCCACTGCTGGGGAGAATAGGGAGGTGACTGTGCCGGTTGAGATGGCTGAGGCCAGGCCTGTTGAGAACCGGTGGTGTATGGCGGATAGTAAGAGTTAGAAGGCGGCGACCAATGCGTATATGGTGGAACAGCCTGCGTTTGTTTATTTGCCTGAGCCAGCAGCAGAATAATGCCACCGGCTACGGCGGCCATACCGAGCAGGTAGAGCCAGAAGCCGATATGAGGGCCTGTACTGACGGTGGTAGGGTTCGTGCTGGAGCCTGCACTACTAATAGCTGTCTGTATCTGACTGTTCAAGCCAGAAAATACCAGAATCTCAATTAACACCCCCAGCGAGGCCACTGCAATGAGCGCATAGTTTCCCCAGCGCCGTTGATTTTCGGCGGGCGCGTTGATCCCTTTTCCGAAAGGAAGGCTTCTAAAAAGGACAAGCCCGATCAGCACTAATGCTACAAGCGCCAGGATAGGCAACAGCCAGAGCATTCCCTGGTTTAAGGGGAGATGAAAGAAAGAGAACGTTGTCTGATTTAATGAACCGGACAATGCAGTAGTATTCATGGTAATTGCTACATACTCTGATGGGCCATTTGTTGTGCTACTACTTAAGGTAATAGTGGCGAAAGGAAGCAGGAGAATGGCTAGTAGTGCCACCAGCGCTCCAATACTGGCTATAAAGTATCCCCGGTTCTGCGGCTGCTTGAGTCTGTCCATAAGCCTTATTTCTCTCTTTCTGGACATACATATAGTGATTTCATGCAATCTGTTTACCCGCAGGCGAGTAAATGAACAAGAGGTTTTCATTATACTGGAAATCGTGTTATGAATACAAGCAGTTTTTGACAGACTAATGTAGTAAATTATTGTTTTTGTGGCCGCCTATATCTTCTCATCTTCTTGTTGGATGTCCTACATCTTAGAACGATAAAAGTTTGTTTCAATAGCCCTTTGCTTGTTTGAATGTTTCATAAGCGTTATTATAACCAGGATGCTAAACATTTCCGAACAGGAGGCTTGTTTTGATAACTATTGTCCCATACGATTCTAGTTGGCCCGAAGCTTTCGTTGAAGTTGCGCGACCACTCCGCACTGTTTTAGGAGAACTGGCGTTGCGTATCGATCACATTGGATCAACCTCTGTGCCGGGATTGGCCGCGAAAGATATTATCGATGTGCAGGTGACGGTCAAGGATTTTACCTGCACTCCTCAATTAGAGGCTGCGTTGGAGTCGCTTGGCTATACTATAGTTCCACATATTACCCAGGATCATGTACCGCCTCTCTATGCGGGGCCTGAGAAGGATTGGGAGAAACGCTATTTTCGCCAACCGCCAGACTTACGCCCTATGCACCTGCATATTCGCGCAATGGGACGGCCCAACCAACGCTATCCAATCCTCTTTCGCGACTACTTGCGCGCCCATCCAATTGCGAGCGCGGCCTATGCCCAGATCAAATCGCGTCTATCCCAACGGCATCAGGATGACGTGGAGTTTTATTACGACATCAAAGACCCGCTATGCGACATTGTGATCGGTGCGGCAGAAGAATGGGAGCGGCTCACTGGCTGGCAAATAGGGCCGTCGGATCTATGACAACACAACAAAAAAGGACGAGGCAAACACCTCGTCCTTTTTTGTTGTGCTTTTTACGCCCCCTCTTGCTTCGGTGGCAAAGGTCTCCCAGGGAGCCACCAGTTCCAGCGGCCTAGCAGGCGCATGGTAGCGGGCACCAGCAGAATGCGGATGATGGAGGAGTCTATCAACACCGCGATTGCCATACCGAAGCCCATTTCTTTGGTGACGACGATGGAGGTGAAGGTGAACGCGCCCGCGACGATGATGAAGAGCAGGGCTGCGTTGGTGATGACGCCGCCGGTTTTCTCCAGGCCGGTCGCGACCGCTTGACGGTTGTTGTGAGTACTCAGCCACTCCTCGCGTATGCGGCTGAGCAGGAAGACCTCGTAGTCCATTGAGAGGCCGAAGAGGATGCAGAACAGCAGGATGGGGATAACGCTATCCAGGAAGCCGCTTGCTGTGAAATTTAGAATGTTGCTGAGATAGCCCCACTGGAAGATGAAGACCAGCACGCCATAGCAGGCCGCGACGGACAGCACATTCATCAGAATGGCCTTGAGGGGTAGGAACAGCGAACGGAACATCAGCAAGAGCAGCAGGTAGGTGGCGACCAGGATGAAGATAACGGCACGCGGGAAGTTGCCGTACAGATAGCGGTTGAAATCCAGACTCGAAGCTTGCTCGCCGCCGACCAGCACAGTTAAGCCCTGCGCGGCTGCTTTGTCTCCGGCGCGCAGGTTGTCTATCAGCGCTCTGCCCTCGTTGCTATCAACCTTTGCATCGGTTTTGACGGTAATCAGGGTGGTGTTGCCGTTAGTTGTCGAGGCGACGAGATGGACGAGGGCGGGATTTTTTATGTACGCGCCTGTGCTGTAGAGCATGGCCAGTTGTTGCTCGCTCAAGGCAGGTGCGCCGGGAGAGGATGGCAATTGGGTCAGGCTGACCACGCCGGTGACGTGGGGCTGCTTTGCCAGCCAGAGCGAGAGGTTATTCAGCTTAGCTAAATTGTCCGAGGTGAGCATGCTTGAGCCATCCGTTGTCTGGACGACGATCAGGACGGGGCTTTGCTTCGTATTGGGGAATTGCGCGTTGAGAATGTCGATACCTTGACGGGCCTCTGAGGTAGTTGGCAACTCGGATACACTGCCTGATCCAATGGAGAGTGAGAAGATGGGCCAGCCGAGACCAACCAGGATCAGCGTGACCAGTACGATAATCAGTACCGGGCGGCGCATCACTCCCTGCGCCCAGGTCTGCCAGAAGCTGGTGCGCTGCTTGCCATGTTTCGCGGAATGGATGTTGGTTGTGAAACGGCTGAAGAACGGGATGCGCAGAGCGTTGATGCGCGGGCCAAGTATGCCGAGCAGCGCGGGCAGCAGGGTAAGCGCGCCCAGTACCGCGACCGAGACAACGGCAGCACCACCGATGCCCATCGAAGTCATCATCTCAATGCCCATCAGGAGCAGGCCACAGAAGCCAATAATGACGATCAGGCCACTGAAGAGGATAGCCTCGCCCGAGGTGGCGATGGTCCAGCCGATGGCGTCGGGAAGCGGCTGCCCGTCAGCCAGCTCATCGCGGAAGCGGCGAATCATGAAGAGGCTGTAGTCAATCGAGATGCCCAGGCCGATAATCGAAGCGATATTCAGCACAAAGACGCTCATCGATGTATGCAGCGCGATGGCGTAGATGATCGCCAGGGCAACGGGTACGGCAACCATTGCTAGCAAGATAGGCATAATAGCGGCAACCAGCGTGCCAAAGACGATCAACAGGATGATGAGCGCGATGGGCAGCGCAGCGATTTCAGCGGTCTCCACGTCATGCTGCGTCTGAGTGGTAAATGCGGTATTGATGACCGGGCCGCCTGAGAGATAGACGCGGGCGGGTTGTGCCTCGTTCCCGGATGGCAGGAGTTTACGGAAGTCGGAAAGCTGGTCTTCTACCTTGCCAGAACTCTGGTCGAAACTGATCGAAATATAAGTAGTTTTGCCATCGTTACCTGTGCCGCCCTGGCTTACATCGATGACATGGGGAAAGGTACGAACCTCGCTGATAAAGTTGGCAACTTCTCGTTGATAGGCCGGATCACTTACCAGAGTACGTTCGGACTGGAAAACGACCAGCAACTCCGCCTGCGGCTGGTGAAGCTGGTTGGTGAGTATATCACTGACTTTTTGCGAATCGCTCTCGCGGGACGAATAACTGCCGCCATGCAGTACGGAGCCGATTTTGCCCGTGAAAGGGATACTAACGGCAACTATGATGATCCAGAACGCGAGAATAAACCAGCGGAAACGATAGACCTGGCGGCCATAGTTCAGCCCCAGGCGATATAATCCATGCGACTCCAGCGCATGTTGTTCTGGGATAGCGCCCGGTGATGGCTGCTTTGACCGTTCTCGAACTTGCATAAAAAACCTTATCCTTTTGCTTACGCGCGAATTTTCAAACCTTCAAGAAAGATGCGTATGGCGCTGTCGCCCAATGTGTCCCACTGTACGGCGTCTGGCTCGATCAGCCAGCGCATAACCAGCCCCTCAAACATTGAGTCGAGGGCTATTGCGGTCTCAACCGCGTTCACCTGCCGGAACTCTCCCCGGTCGATGCCCTGCTGGATGAGCGCGACAAGCATTTCATGAAAATCCTGAAAATAGCGTTGAATGAACTGGCGCACATTCTCCTGGTGCAGTGCGGCGGCGTAGAACTCAAATAGAATTGAAATGACGCTGGACATGCTTTGCAGGCCTGCAATGCGGTCACGCATCAGTTGCAGAAGCCTCTCACTGACGCTTCCTTCCGCCTGCAACAATCCTTGCAGTTGCTCGATATCCGTCGTGAAGAGCCGTTGCGAGATAGCAGTGATGATGTCTTCCTTGCTTTTAAAGTACCAGTAAAGTGCGCCCTTGCTCAGCCCCGCTTCCTGCACGATATCGTCCATGCGCGCTTCGTGGAATCCTGATCTCGCAAATACTCGTAGAGCAGCGTCCAATATCTGGTTGCGCCGTGTTACACTTACATCTGGACGACGCGACATATCTTTTTTCACTACCCTTTGGAAAATAGACTGACTGGTCAGTCTAGTAATTGATAGCATAATTGTAGCGGTAAAGTCAAGGGCCTTGAGAGTCGGAAAGGAAAAATCCATGACAGAATCCCTGGCATTTGATCTCTACGGCACGCTGGTTGACCCTATTCGTATCTGGAAGCACCTGGAGCATTATTTGCCTTCCGACGCGCAGCGCATAGCGGAAATCTGGCGACAGAAGCAGCTTGAGTACACATTTCGCTTGACGGCGATGGAGCGTTATGAAGACTTCGAGCAGGTGACGCGCAAAGCCCTTGACTATGCGCTGCTGGCAGTGGGAAAGATGCTTGACGCGCAACAAAAAGACGCGCTTATGCAGCAGTATAATGATCTTGAGCGTTTTCCCGACGTTGAGCCAGGACTGCAACGCCTGAAGGATGCTCGTTTCTTGATGGTCGTGTTTTCTAATGGCAGCCCGGCGATGCTGAAGGCCATTATGCAGACGGCAAATTTGTATGCGTATGTGAGCGGTTTTGTTAGCGTCGATGAAGTGAAGACGTATAAACCTGCGCCGAAAGTGTATTTACACCTGGCTGAACGGTTGGGCCGCAAACCGGAGGAGGTGCGATTGATCTCCTCGAATCCTTTTGATGTGATTGGAGCCATGTCGGCGGGTATGCAGGCGACGTGGGTGAACAGGTCGGGCGGGCTTTTTGATACGCTTGGGGAGATGCCGGAGATGGTGGTGGGGAATTTAGTGGAGTTGGTGGAGAGGTTGGTACGTTAAAGAAAACCTGGAAGCCACCCGCAAGGGGATGGCTCTACAAGCCAATTTATATGGTAGAACCATCCCCTTGCGGGTGGCTTCCATCCCTACTGTCAGGGATATTCTCAAACAAATCAGTAGCTGGCACACCTAAAAGCAGCAGCGATTTTATTCAACGCCGAGAGCCTTACCTCATGGTAAGGGTTTCTCCATATGCGCCGTATTGTGTCTATTGGGACATTTGCAGCGCGCGATAAGGTCGATTGATTAAAGCCTTTTTGTACGGCAAATTCTTCTCTCTGCCAGGTATCATCTCTCCTTTGCTATAGCATTTTTCTATAGTTGAATACTATAGCATATTTGCTATCTTCCCAAAAAGAAGATTTCTGTTATAGTTTTGTTCATATTGAGGCGGAAAGTTAATGCGATAAGAAAGGATGAATAATACAGATGGCAGAGAGAAGAAAACAGGTTGGAGATCGAGGGCTAATCCAGATTGTTGATGAGATATTTGATGTGTTTGAACAAGCAAAAACTCTGCTTCAAAACTGGCAGCCTGATAATCATGCCTGTTTTATTGACCTGCTATGGAAGCTAAAGCAATTGGAGGCCGACTTATATTTGCTTGGATACGATGACGATTTTGTTGATACGGTCAAGTGGGTAGTGTATCATTCCGTATTTACGATTTGTAACAGCCAACATTTGTAAATCTGCTTATGTCATGCTGAGCGCAGCGAAGCATCTCCAGCCCTGTGCGCTATGCGCTCGGCATGGCGATGCCGAGCGCAGCGAAGCATGACAGGAATTTCCTCTTTACAAATATTTGCTTATTTTCTACAAATTTTTGGCATTTATCTCCATTTTAGTGTTGACTTTTTCAATTTCTCCTGTTATTATCTACATGTGGCTGATAATTATTAGCACTTCGCTAGCGAAAAATATCAAATGGGAAGTTTTAGAGAACGACCAGGAGGATTGCTATGGGTTTCCAGATTCATATATGTGAGCAGCTTCTAGAGGAACGCCGCCGGAAGCTCCAGCATGAGGGAGAGCAGATGCGTCTGCTGGCGAAAGTGCAGACTCGTCGTCATGGAGCGCGCTGGCTGGTCGGAAAGCTGGGAGCGGCTATGGTTGCGGTTGGGACGCGATTGGAGCATGTGAATGCTGTTCCGGCAACGGCTGGCGCGAAGTAATACGCAGCAAGAGGAGTGAGTTTGTATGTATCCACTGATTACTCGCGACCCGGTGAGCGGGAACGAGTTGATTGTGACCCGGCTGGAATGCCCGCAGAGCGGTATTGTGATTGAAGGGCAATTCAGCCTGGGGTGGATTGGTCGCCTGACACGCGAGCAACTGGATTTTGTTGAACTGTTAGTAAAGAACCGGGGCAACATTCAGAAGCTGGCGGCAGATATGGATATTGCATATAATACGGCGCGCAGCCGCCTGGATGAGATTGTCACAGCATTGGGCGGCGCGCCGGAAAATGATGGGCGCGCAGATCGCAGGGTGATCCTGGATCGCCTCGCGGCGAAGGAGATCAGCGTCGAAGAGGCCATGCGCCTGCTGAAAGGATAAGCGTATGACTCCTTCGCTTGAGGAGCGCAACCGCATTTTGAGCCTGGTAGAGGCGAGACAGATCACGGCGGGACAGGCCGCGCAACTGCTCGATGCCCTGGTCACAGATGACGAGCCGCCTGTAGAGCGCGCCTTCAATCGCACCATCCGCATCTGGATGTCTGATCTGGGGAGCAAGCAGCAGAAGTTGAAGATGACCGCAACCCTGCCTGCCGCGTTGGTGACAACAAGTTTGCGCCTGCTGCCGCGCCTGGTTCCACAATTGGACAATGGAACTGTGCGCCAACTGATACAGGCGATTGAAGGGGGAGCGACCGGGCGTGTGCTGGATTACCAGGACCTTGAGGAACGGAAGCGTATTGAGATTTTTATTGAACAATAAACAGGAGGCCAGTATATGCAAAGAACATATGAGATCGGGCGAGAAGCGCGTGTCGTGATTGAGCATCTGCATGGCGATATACAGGTACGCAGTTGGGATTCGCAGTCGGTTGGTATCGAAGCCGATGATCCGATTGCTGAGCCGCGAGTTGAGGGCAATACGCTGTTTATCGGACATGGAACTGGCGACCTCGAATTGCGTGTACCGCCTGATACACAGATTACGATGAACTACGTGTACGGCGATGTGTCCGTTGAAAACGTGCGGCGTGTTGAATTGAACGAGGTCTATGGCGGTGTTGAGGTCGAGGATATCGGCATGGGCGTAGATCGCGAAACCATCGGCGAGGCGGTTGCTGTGCGCAATCTGGCGGCTGAATTGACGGTGAAGAATGCTTCCTCGCTCCGTTCGCGTGGCGGAATCGGCGGTGATGCCAGCATTTCCAATGTGCCGCTGGTCGAACTGGAGAGCGTGGGAGCCGACCTTGAGTTGAACTCGACAGAGACAGCCGTAATCGGTTCGGTGGGCAGCGACCTTGAGGTAAAAGATATTGCGGATGCGCTGAGTTGCGGCACTGTTGGCGGTGATTGCCAGATTTCAGGAGGCCCGCAGGCCGAAATTACAGTTGGCAATGTTGGCGGTGATTTGCAGATACAGCATGCTTTAAGGGTACACCTGGGCAGCGCGGGCGGTGATTATGTGCTGCAAGATATTCGCAGCAGCGTGGAAATCGGCAGTGTGGGCGGCGATGCGCGTTTTGTTGGCATCGGAGGCGACCTGCACGCGGGCAATATCGGATCGGATGTCGAGTTGAAGGATATCGCCGGGGCTATTGAAATAGGCAACGTCGGCGGCGACCTTTCGCTTCAGTCCGCGTTTCCGGCAGGCAGTCATACACGCCTGAGTATAGGTGGAGACGCCAGCATTCAACTGCCCGGGAACGCCAACCTGCGCATTGACGCGGTTGTAGGTGGTGATGTGATGGGAGCGGGAGTTTCCTCAAGCAGAGGAGGAAATATGCTGAGCCTGGTATATGGCGAGGGCGCGTCAACGCTTGAACTACGGGTGGGTGGTGATTTGCGCCTGCGAGGACACGATAGCCCCCGCAGCAGCACGACCTCGAATGCCTGGTGGAGCGAGTTTGAAAGCGAAATGGCGGAACTGGGGCGCGAGATGGGACGACTTGGCCAGGAACTGGGGCACGAAATTTCGGGAGCCTTTAAAGATGCTGCCTGGAGCAAAGGAACCGATTGGACGAACGAATTCACGCGCCGGGCAGAGGAGCAGGTGCGCCGCGCGCAACGCCGGGCGGAAGAGCAGGCGCGCAAGGCAGAGGAACGCGCTCGACGGGCGCAAGAGCGTGCTGCTCGTGTGCGCGTGCGCTTCAATGATCGCGAATGGCAGTTTGATCCTCAGCGATTAGAGCGGTTGAAGGAAGAGGCGCGCAAGGCTGCTGCCGAAGGAGTCGTGGGCGCGCTCGAAGCGGTTGAGCGAGCCATCAGCAATTTGCGTGTGCCAATGCCGCCTCGTCCGCCCGCGCCGCCAACACCACCTCCTGCCCCAGCGACGCCTTCAGCGCCGGGAACGCCACCAACGCCCCCTCCGGCACCGGATAGCCCCTCTCCTATGAGATCAGCAGGCGAGGTCGAGCCAGTGGAGTTGGTCGAGCCAGTGGAGCCGGTCGAGCCAGTGGAACAGACTGATGAGCCTGTGAATAGCGGAACCGATGATGCCAGCGTGGCGCAAGTTGCTGCTGCTGGCCGGGAGCAGGAACGCGAGGCCATTCTGCGTATGATTGCTGAGGGCCGCATCTCGCCAGAAGAGGGCGATCTGCTGCTTGAAGGCCTGGGCGGTGAATAAGTTGAAACAATAACAATCGACCCTCTCCCTCGCGTGCAGAGAGTATGGCGGGTACTAAAAGTACCTGCTATACTCGTTTTTGTTTTTACAACGTGTAATTACTGGTAGAATGAGTGGCTTTTTTCTGTGCCGCAAAACGTGGTGTGAGCTTTTTCACATCTAGACTGTACAATTTGAAACCTGATACTCTTCCATGACGTGGTACAATTGAAACAGCTTATTTGGTTGCAACCGAAGTTTGGAGTATGAGATGTCCGATTATCAGGTCTCATCCTCACCAGGAGCGTCGCCCACGGAAAGCAATACAGCGGTAAAAACTGTCCTGGTGGTAGAAGATGATGAAGATATAGGCTCGTTTCTGGTTCACGCTATTTCATTAGAAATGTCATTACAGGCGCTACTTGCTCCCAACGGTTATGAAGCGCTAGAGCTGGTAGAACGCTATAAGCCTGACTTATTTCTGCTAGACTATCACTTGCCTGGTATTAATGGCATTCAACTCTATGACCGCCTGCATGCGAAAAATGGGTTGGAACACGTTCCTGCCGTCATGATTAGCGCCAATGCTCCGGTGAAAGAGATTCGCCAGCGTAAAATCACCTACATCAAGAAACCGTTCGAGTTAACCGATCTCCTGCAGACCATCGAAAAGCTCGTTGCGCGTTAACGTTATTTGCTTGCTCTTTCTCTGAAGAACGGGGAACTTTCTTTGAAACCATTCGTAGTAATTGCGTATGTATCAAGTAGTAGGTTAAACTAGCCGGTTCCTTGAAGGAGCAAGAAATGATAATGCGCAAAAAAGGACTGTTGTTTGGTTTGCTTTGTATGCTGCTCGTTGTAAGCGCGTGTGGTGGAACTACAACAAGCGTTACACAGTTGTTGCAGAACACGGTGAGTACCACCAGGCAACTGAAGACGGTACATGTCGATATGAAGATGGCCGCGACTGTCGGAGTAACGGGACTGACCAGCACGTCTTCCAATGGTTCTACAACCCCAACCAGCTTCACCTTCAATATCACAGGCTCAGGTGACGAGGTAATGCCCGATAAATCCTCGATGAAGGTTTCGCTGGGCGGACTCTCCGGCGCGAATTATTCTGTTGCCACCATTGTCATCGGAAATAAATTGTACATTCAGAACGCGAAGGGGCAATGGTACGTTCTGGATAAAAGCAAACTGGCAGGCAGCAATGGCTCTACCAATCCATTTTCTACCATCAGCGTACCCGATTTGAACAAATTGCTGGATATCGCACAGAAAAACGCTAAGATCACCGATCACGGAGATGAAAACCTGAATGGACAGAGCCTGCGGCATATCACGGTGGTACTCGATAAAACAGGCTTCCAGAAGCTGATTGCGGCATATGGACAGATAAGCGGCTTGACGGGAACAAACCAGCAAATGCTCAACCAGCTCATGAATAATACAAAGGATTTCAACGCCACCCTCGATTTCTGGATTGACGAGTCCACGTCTTACGTGCATCGCGTGGAGATGAAGCTAAACTTCAATCTGGATTTGAAAGGGCTGGTAACTCCTACTACGACCACCACGAACAACAACGCAGGCGTCTCGCTCAAACTCGATACCACCATCGACCTGAGCAAATTCAACGAACCGGTCACGATTAACGCGCCTGCCAATGCCATTCCGACGGACAATCCAGGAGTGATTTTTGGGGCTGGGCAGTAAACATACACTGCTAAACTAGTGAAAGGGGCGGCCAGGAAATAGACTGGTCGCCTCTTTTTATTATTGGTTGGCCGCTCTATTGATTGAAATTACTCTCTTGCTAATAACTCAACTGTATGTTACACTCTCGCAATCATAAAAGCGAGGAGGCGTCTTCAGGGGAATGGGTGATTGGGATGACAGCATCAAGTTATTTATTCGTGAAAACGCGCAAGACCTTGTAACCTGGCTCTGGCAAGGAGCGCAGGTAAAAAGGCAGCTCCAGACAGAATTTAAAGTGCGTACCATCGAGGCTGATTCCGTTTTAGAGATCGAACTGGAGAATAATGAGGAGAGAATGCTCTTCCATATTGAAATCCAGTCTACACGAGACATGCCCGGTCGGCTTTTACAATATAGTGTAGAGGCCAATCATCAGCATCAACTACCTGTCTATTCCTGTGTGATTTATTTAAGAGATGTGGGAGAGGTGCCGAAGCCGCCGCTAGAATGGAAGCGTCTTGATGGAAAAGAGATTTTGTGGTTTGATTACATGAGTGTAGAACTCGCAAAATTGTCTGTCGAGGAGCTTAAACATACTGGCTTAAACGGGCTGAAGCCTCTGTGGGTGTTAGCCAAAAATGGAGCAAGGCAAACGGTTGTTGAAGAGGTTGTGCATGAGCCTGGCTCATCACAACAGTTTGAACTCTTATCGCTTTCCCGGCTTTTTGTAGACCTGGTTTTTACAGGACAAGATCAGGATTGGGTTGAGAGGATTTTTAATATGTATAGTGATCCACTTTCACAGACACCTACGTATCAGAAGCTTGTCAGGCAAGGGCGAGAAGAGGGCTTACAGCAGGGGTTGCAGCAAGGGCGAGAAGAGGGGCTGCAGGAGGGACTACAGAAAGCCCTTTTGCGAGTTGTCGAGGTGCGCTTCCCCGCGCTTGTGGCCTTAGCGCAGAAGACAGTTCCGCAGGTAGAAAAGCCTGAAACGCTGGATATGCTGCTTAGAGGGGTGGTTGCTGCTCCTGATGAGCATGTGGCCGGCTTCTTATTGGAGACTCTTGCTGCTTGATGTGGTATTCGAAAAAGCCTTAAAAAAGCGCATTGACAGGCACTCCTGTTCCAGGTACAATTGCTCATAGAAGCTACGGAACAACCGAATAGATGTTTTCTTCTGGGAAGAGTAGACAGGAAGCTTACTGATAGAGAAGGAGTGGCCAGCGGCTGGAAGCCCCCACAGTAGCCAGTGTCGAACGTCGCCCGGTATGGCGCTGAAGAAATACGGATATGCGTAAAGTAGATCGGCGCGGGTAAGCCCGTTATAGCGAGACCCGATAGGCCTCTTCCACATGCTGGTAGAACTGTCAGGGTGACGAGTGCGCCGTTGCGGCAACGCGCGGCGAAATGAGGTGGTACCGCGAAAATATGCCCTTTTCGTCCTCATAGGGATGATTGGGCTTTTTTATTGCCCTATCGCCTTTAGTCACTTGAAACACTTTAACAGGAAAGGAAGAGCGGTCTCATGAGTTTACCGAAACGCTACACTCCCGGCACAGCCGAACCTACGCGCCAGCAATACTGGCAGCAGCATGACATTTATGCCTTCTCACGCGAATCGACCCAACCTCTCTATGCTATTGATACGCCGCCCCCAACCGTCTCAGGAAACCTGCATCTTGGGCATTTATATTCCTATAGCCATGCTGATTTTATGGCCCGTTTCTGGCGCATGAACGGGTATAACGTTTTTTATCCAATGGGCTTTGATGATAACGGCCTGCCTACGGAGCGACTGGTGGAAAAGCGATTGGGTATTACGGCCTTGCAGGTGGGGCGTGAAGCCTTTATTCAGAAATGCCTGGAAGTGAGCGAGCAGGCGGAGCAGGATTACAAGGCTCTCTGGCAGCGACTTGGGCTGTCTGTGGATTGGCGTTATAGCTATCGTACCATTGATGAACTCTCGCGCCGCACCTCGCAACTCTCCTTCATTGAACTATATAAGAAAGGGTTAGCATACCAACAGGAAGCTCCCTCGATCTGGTGCCCCGAATGCCGGACAGCCATTGCGCAAGCGGAATTGAACGATCTTGAGCGGCAGAGTGAGTTTGTGACATTGGCCTTCCGGCTTGAGGACGGAGAGATATTGCCGATTGCTACCACGCGCCCAGAACTGCTGCCCGCCTGTGTAGCCGTGTTTGTGCATCCAGACGATGCGCGTTACAAAGGCTTGATTGGCTCAAAGGTGCGCGTGCCATTGTTGAATTTTGAAGTGCCGTTGCTGGCTGATGGAAAGGCAAATCCTGAAAAAGGAACGGGCGCGGTGATGTGCTGCACCTTTGGCGATGTCACCGACGTGGAATGGTGGTATAAGCACCACTTACCGTTAAAGGCGATTATTGGCAGGGATGGCAGGATCAACGCGGGGCCATATGCCGGGCTAACTATCAAAGAGGCGCGACAACGCATTATTCAGGATTTGGAAGCAAATGGCGATGTGTTGAAACGCGAACCTATCCGGCAGAGCGTGCGCGTGCATGAGCGATGCGATACGCCTGTGGAATATATTGTGACGCGGCAGTGGTTCATTCGTGTGTTGGAGCGCAAAGCCGAGTGGGTAGAGGCAGGAGAGCAAATTTCGTGGCACCCGGCGCATATGCGAGCGCGCTATCGAGAATGGGTAGAAAACCTGGGCTGGGATTGGTGCATCTCGCGGCAGCGCTACTTCGGCGTGCCTTTCCCACTCTGGTACTGCGCGGAGTGCGGCGAAATCGTGCTGGCGGACGAAGCGAATTTGCCAGTAGACCCCAGCGAAAGACAGCCTGATTGCGCCTGCGCCTGTGGAAGCAGGGACTTTGTGCCGGAAGAGGACGTGATGGATACGTGGGCTACGTCATCGATGACGCCGCAAATCGTGGGGCGCTGGCTTTCCGACCCGGAATTATACGAAAAGGTCTTTCCCATGTCGCTGCGACCACAGGCACACGAGATCATCCGTACCTGGGCCTTTGATACCATTGTGAAGTCGTTGTATCACTTTGGCAAGTTGCCCTGGAAGACGGTGGCAATTTCTGGTTGGGGATTGGCGGGTGAAGGTATGGGCAAGATCAGCAAGAGTCGCGGCGGCGGGCCAATGGCTCCCATGCAGATGATCGAAAAGTATTCGTCGGACGCTGTGCGCTACTGGGCGGCCAGCACCGGCTTTGGCAAGGACTCGATCATCAGCGAGGAGAAGATTGCGCTTGGTGGAAAACTGGTCAACAAGCTGTGGAATGTGGCGAAGTTCAGCGAGCGTTTTCTCGCGGGCTATCACTTATCGCAAGAAGTTCCCACGTTTACGCCGACTGATCGCTGGCTGCTTTCGCGCCTGCATCGCCTGATCCGGCGCGTAACCGAACTTTTCCGCGCCTACGATTATGCAGCAGCTAAAAGCGAGACGGAGACATTTTTCTGGCGTGACCTCGCCGATAACTACCTTGAGATGGCGAAGGAACGATTGTACGACGAAGCGCATCCAAAGCGAGACGGAGCGCGCTATACGCTCTACACAGCCTTGTTGTCGGCCCTCAAGCTTTTCGCCCCCTTGCTGCCGTATATCACGGACGAGATTTATTGCGCGCTTTTCGCCGCGCAAGAGGGCAAGCAGTCAATTCATATTAGTAGCTGGCCAGAATGGAACGAAGATTTCATCAGCGACGAAGCTGAGGCCGCAGGTGAGACGCTGATTGAAATTGCTACGGCGGTGCGCCGCTATAAAAGCGAGGCCAATCTTTCGCTCGGCGCGGAACTGGAATTGCTGCAACTAACAACGGCTGAACCTCAGGTTGCTCAGATGTTAGAGCAGGCGAGGGCGGATTTGAGGAGCGTGACGCGGGCGCGGCGGATTGAGATAGGGGATCAGTCCATTTTGAATGCGGAGACAGTTAACGATGATGCTATGGTAAAAGTAGGGATAAAGCGATAAAGACGAGGGGAACAGCACTTCTGCGCTGTTCCCCTCGTCGCGTTCGTCTTACTTACGATGCTGTTTCGCGCAACTCATTCAAAATACTTTCGAGCGTGGATTGGCGGACGCGGTGGATTTCGCGCTTGCCGCGATGGGGGAGCGTAATTGCCTCGAGCGAACCGTTCTTAATCCAGCGTCGAACGGTATTCTCATTGACGCGCAGGCGTCGGGCAACTTCTTGAATGGTCAACAAAGGGTCTTTTTGATCGATCATGGGTTTAAACTCCTGATAGTTAAGGAACAGGTATTTGTATCTGTATATACGTATCCTGTTTGCAACGGGACTACATTTTAGACGTAAAACGGTGGGAAAACGGGTAATTCTCATATCAGTTTCTCAAAACAACATCTACATGTTTTTTTAATCATTTCCCGCGCCTCACCTAAAAGTGACGAGACCATAAAAAGGGGAGACAGGGCGGATTGGAATAGAACACTACGCTCTATCTCCTTGCTTGATACATGTACGTTGTCAACGTACATACCAGGGGATTCCTCGCCCCCTATCATCCTGAGCGCAGCGAAGGATCTCTGCCGTTGGCACACGAAGCGCCGGGGGACGGAGATCCTTCGCTGCGCTCAGGATGACAGACCTGAATAGACCCTTTCTTTATCAAACTTCGTCCATCAAGCAATCAATCTTTTGGAATAGGACGTCCGTTACGCTTGAAGAGTTCGCGCCAATCCTCCTCTTGAAGGTTGATGCGGAACTTTTTGGCCGCTTTCTGGATGCGCTTCCAGGCTTCGTCGCGTTCTTTGTTGGTGACGCCCTGCACCTGGTCGAAGCGCGCTATGGCTTCCTGGACGTGGCGTGCGTCGGAAAGCGGTTCTTTGCGCTCTTTTGGGAAGGCGAATTCGCTATCCGGCATCTTTTCGCGGTCTTTGTCCGAAAGTTTGGTCATACGTTGACTCCTTTCGAGGGCGGGGCAAGCCCACGCCCCTACATTATTCTGGACGGTCAGGGTCGTCCAGGACTTGAATTTTGTCTTCCTCTTTGATGTTTTTGTCGGTACTTATTTCACGGACTTCCCAGCGGGAATCGTTGCCTTCGCGCCAGAAGCGGATGGTGAGGGCGCATGGGCCGACCTGCATATGCTGGAGTTCGATGGATGGCAGCCAGTCGGGCAGGGTGGGCTTGACGTAGAGCTTTTTGTTAGGCGCGTCGGCGCGCAGGCCCAGCATAGTGCGGATCATGTGGAAGACGCTGCCGGTAGCCCAGGCCTGCGGAATGTTGGCTCCGGCAGGATACAGCACCGGAAAATCATCGTCGCCCCGGCGATGAACGCCTGCGAAGACTTCGGGGGGGCGATAGGAGTCGAAGCGATTGATGGCGTCGAAGATGCCGCGCATGACGAAGTTGGCTTCGTCGGCGAGGCCGTAACGTTTGAAGCCATCGGCGATGATGCCGTTGTCCTGCGGCCAGACCGAGCCAAGCTGATAGAGGTAGGGATTGTAGGCCGGATTCTTGCTGGAGAGCGTGCGAATGCCCCAGCCGCTCCACATGTCTTTCTGTAACAATCGTTTCGCTGTGCGAACGGCTTTATCGTGATCGGCAATGCCGCCCCACAAGACCTGTCCGGCGTTTGAAGCAACCGAAGTGATCTGCTTTTTATGTGGATCAAGGCCAAAACAGAAGCAGCCCTCGTCCTCCATCCAGAAGTCCTTGTTGAATTTTTCTTTCAACTCCTGGGCCTGTTGCTCCAACTGTGAGGCGCGTTTTTCGTCGCCTAACGCCCGGAAAGCTTCCGCCATACGGGTTTTGGCGTCGTAGGTATAGCCTTGCAGTTCGCACAGACCTTTTGGCTGCTTGACCTGCGAGCCATCGGCATACACAACGGCGTTTCCGGCGTCTTTCCAGCCCACATTCTCATAGCCGAGCGAGGAGTAGGTTTTGTACTCCTGGAAGCCGTCGCCATCCAGGTCGCCATAGTGATCGATCCAGTTCAGGCAGCCATCGGCCACCTGGCGGTATTCTTTCAGCAAGTTGATGTCGCCAGTCCAGCGGTAGGCTTCGGAGAGGACGATGAGGTAGAGAATGGTGGCGTCGGCAGTGCCGTAGTAGGGTGTGAAGGGGATTTTGTGGAAGAAGGCGAGTTCACCAAAGCGAATTTCGTGCAGAATTTTGCCGGGCTGAGCATCGCGCCAGTCGTCGCGTTCCTTCGCCTGGTATTCGGAGAGGCGTTTCAACGCGCCGCGAGCGAAGCCGGGCGATACAGCCATGTTCTGGTAGGAGACGGTCAGGCTATCGCGTCCGAAAAGGGTGACAAACCAGGGAACACCTGCGGCTGGCACCCAGGCCTCGTCGGAAACGTCCATATCGTAGATGCGCAGCGCACCCATGTCATCGATGGCTTGACGATAAGTGCGGTAGAGGTCATTGTTCGGCGTGGCAATGTTGGTGACGCGCTTCTGCCAGCGAGCCTGCCGGGCGTCGAAATCGCTTTTGGGGTCTTCTTGCGGCGCGGGAGTTGCGCCCGATGAGCGACTGCCTTGCTGGCCAAAGGTACACGAACTGGGGCTGGGACGTTTGACATGCTGGCCATGTTCCAGGATCAGGTCACCGCACATCTCCCACTTTTCATTTTGATCGAGTTCGATTTCAAAAAAGATACGCCCATTTGCATAGCCTACAGGTGAGCTAGTATGCGTGATCTGATAAAGAGCGGCGCGGTGGAAATCTTTATGATCGTACTTTGTGCTGAGCAGCATTTGTTTTTCATGCCACTCGGTCTGCTGCTTGCCGCGCTGTACGATGTCGTTAGATTTTACCTCGAAGATGTCGGCGAAATCTGAACGCATAGCGATTTCCAGCACGAACTGCACTTTTTTGCCGCTATAGTTGACGATCTCGAACTCTTCGTGAATGCCCTCGCTCACAGTGCGATTAAGCGTAAGGCCGAGGCTGTCTTTGGCGATTTCTCCGCCCTCGGTGTTCACTTTGGGGTTGGTGAGATGGAAGCGTGAGGCGTAGAAGGCTAGCTGGCTGGAATTGATGACGTTCCAGGGAACGCGATTGATATAGATATGATAAAAGCTGATGAAGCGAGTATCGATGGCATAGACGCCCTCGTCGCTGTCGGTATTGATGAAGCCGCGCTGGTCTGTCACCATGAATGTGCGACCCTGGCTGATGGTGATAACGGGCGGCCCCACTTTGATTTCGATGGTCATGAATGGTCTCTCCTTCGGGCGACCTCAATGATTCGGGTTTTTTGTAGGGACGCGCTTCATCGCGTCCACCTGCCCTGTACCGGCGCGAGAGGCCGGACGCGATGAAGCGCGTCTCTACAAAAAACTGCATATTTTTTTTAAAGATCGCCTATGTTGATGATAATGGTATCTATCAGACGTGCAAACGCGCCTGCATTTGCTGCTGCTTGAAGACTCGTTCCGGTATGATAATCCGCGAGTCCTTTTGCATGGTAAAGTAAGCCCATGCATACTGGAACAGGACAATGAAGCGATTGCGGAAGCCGATCAGGAAGAAGATGTGAACGAGCAGCCAGGTGATCCAGGCAAACAGGCCCGTGAAGCGAATCTTGCCTAAATCGACAACCGCGAAGCCGCGTCCCACGGTTGCCATTGTGCCTTTGTCATGATAATGGAACGGCTGCGGATGCTCTTTGCCTTCTACGCGGTCGGCAATTACCTCGGCAACGTAGGTTGCTTCCTGGATGGCGACAGGGGCGAGCCCCGGTAAGTGTTTGCCATTCTGCTCTTTTAATGCGGTATCGCCGATGACGAAGATGTTGGAGTGGCCGGGAATGGTCATATCAGATTGCACTTTGACCCGGCCATCATGATCGGTCTCGACGTTCAGCCATTTCCCGGCGGGTGAGGCTTTGACGCCTGCTGTCCAGATGACGTTTTGGGTCTCGACGCGCTCATCGCCAATCTTGACGCCGTTTTCATCAACCTCGGTCACATGCACGCCTGAATGGATTTCCACGCCCATCGCCTTCAGCTTCTTGCTTGCCTTCTTCGTCAGGCTTGAGGGAAATTGGGGCATGACGCGCGGCTTACCCTCAACGAGGATGATGCGGGCTGCCGAAGGATGAATGTGCCGGAAATCCTTCTTCATGGTCTGGTGCGCCAGGTCAGCGATGGCTCCCGCCAGTTCGACGCCAGTTGGCCCGCCGCCGACGAGAACGAAAGTGAGCAGTCCTTTGCGCTTCTGCTGGTCGCTTTCGCGCTCGGCAGCCTCGAACGCGCTCAGCACCATGTTGCGCACGACCAGGCCATCATCCAACGTTTTGATGCCCGGCGCGAGTTGCTGCCAGTTGTCATGTCCAAAGTAGTTGCTGGTGGCCCCTGTGGCGACGATCAGGTAGTCGAATGGAATGCGCTGCGTATTCGTAACGACCTGCTGTCCCTGCACGTCAATATCCGTTACCTCGTCCATCAACACCTCGGTATGTTCCTGCTTGCGCAAAATCTCGCGGATAGGCGTGCAGATATCGTCGGGAGCGAGACCCGCCGTTGCCACCTGGTAGAGCATGGGTTGGAAGAGATGATAATTGTTGCGGTCAATGACCGTTACGCTCACCGGAACCTCATCCAGTTCTTTTGCCGCCTGCAAGCCGCCAAAGCCTGCCCCGATGATAACAACATGCGGTCGCTGTTCTTGCTGGTTGTTTTGCCCTGTCAATTGGGATGCCTCCTTCACAAAACCCTGGATATTACAGCGCGCCCGTATTAATCATCAGGCCGCCGTCGATGACGTAGGTTGAGCCGGTGACATAGGCGGCAGCATCGGATGCCAGGTAGACGGCGAGTTTGGCGACCTCGTCCGGCTGGCCCATGCGATGCAGCGGAATCTCTTTGAGCAGCGCGGCCATCTTTTCGGGGTCAGCCTCAACATCGGCATCGATAGGGGTGTGAATCGCACCCGGCGCGATATTGTTGACGGTGATGTTATAGGGAGCGAGTTCCAGCGCGATGGTGCGCATCAACATACGAACGCCGCCCTTCGCGCAGCAGTACGGCGCGTTTTTGGGCATGGCGAGGTCTTCATGCACCGACGAGATATTGATGATGCGGCCCTGGATTTTGCGCTTAATCATCTCGCGAGCAGCGGCCTGCGCGCAGAAGAAGACGCCCTTGAGGTCAACGCTCAACACGCGGTCGAATTGCTCCTCGGTCACGTCCACGAAAGGACTGTGAATCTCCATGCCAGCGTTGTTGACTATAATATCCAGGCGGTTGAAGTGTTCGACGGTCTGCTGGATCAGACCTTGCGCCTGCTGCACCTGGGAGACATCGGCCTGTAGTACCAGCACTTTGCCGTTGTTCTTTTCAATGGTCTGCAGTACTTCCTGGGCCTTTTGCTGGTTATGGACGTAATTGACGACCACCGTTGCCCCTTGTTTGGCGAATTCAATGGCGATACCACGCCCGATGCCGCTATCGGAGCCGGTGACAATGGCGACTTTGTTATCGAGAAAACCCATGATCTATGTGTCCTTTCTTATCAATGTCTGCTATACAATGATTTTCTGTAGGGACGCGATGCTGTCCATTGACAACCAACACAGGGAATCGTGGTCGTGAGGCCAACCATTTCCCCATGTCATCCTGAGCGCAGCGAAGGATCTGTGTCACCGCGTGAATCGTGTGCCAACGCCTGAGATCCTTCGCTGCGCTCAGGATGACATGAAACCCTTGCCGAATCTGGTTGTAGCAGTTCATCATTGCGTCCCTACGAACCAATTATCCTTGAACGACGAGCCAATCGAGGTCACGCGGGAGCGAAGAGGAGATGACCTCATTTCCGTCTTTGTGGACAAGCACGTTGTCGTTGAGACGGATACCGCCCTTGCCGTCCAGGTAGACGGCAGGCTCCATGTTATGCACCATACCGGCGCGCAGCACCTGATTTGAAGCCGGATGCAGCACAGGCATGGCGGCATGGTTGATGGCCTGGAAACCAAAGCCGTGCCCTAGACCATGCTTGAAGGCCGCGCCAAAGCCCGCCTGCTCCATCACGCTGCGAGCGGCGTGGTCGGCTTCACGAGCGGGAACGCCATCGCGGATGACTTGCAAGGCCGCATCCTGAGCGCGCATGCAAGCTTCATGCGCTTTGCGCCACTCGTCGCTAATCGAACCGGCGAAGAAGGTGCGTGTCAGTTCCGCCCAGTAGCCGTTGATGCCCACCTCCATCTGCACGGTGACGGTATCACCTGCGTTGATGGGCGCGTTTGAGGTGAGGTTGAAGGCGCGATAGGCCAGGGCGGCGCGTTTGCCAGCCATGACATGCACGTATGGCGTGACATGCCTGGCTCCCGGTGAGGTGTAGCCAGCCCGCAACAGAGCCGCGTAGGTCTGGGCCGCGACCTCGGCTTCAGTGCTGCCAACGGCAATCGCTTCGCGGGCAGCACTGAAGCCGAGATAGGCGACCTGCTCGCAGCGTTTGATGGCCTCTAGCTCGGTGCCGGTTTTCACGGCTGCCAGTTCGTCCAGCATGCCTGTAACATCACGCAGGTAGCCACCCAGGAAGAGTTGGTGAAGCAGTTCATAGGTGGCTGGTCCTGGCGCACCGACCTGGGTATATGCGGTGGCGATGGGAGAATACACGCCCTCGTAGCCGACGACCGCGTTCTCGTTGATATTGGCCGAGCGCAAGAGTTCGGCCAATGGCTCGCGCACCGATTCGATGGTGTTGCCGATGTAGTTCATGGTCTCTTCAGCGTAGGATTTCACCTCGACAGCGGTACTGGGCGGCACCAGGTCTTCCTCGTCTTTGGGGATGGCGAGGCGAAACTCTACTTCTTTATTGGCATTGAGCGTGACGATGCAGAAGGAGTTGCCCAGGATGGGCTGGTAGCCAGTCAGCATCACCACGTTTTGCGGTAGGCGGCAGATAATGGCGTGAAAGTCTGCGCCTCGTTGCAAGAACATCTCGCGTATGAGCGCATTGCGTGGATGATTGGTCTTAATCATATCGTTGTCCTTTACCGGTGTGATTTTATTCTTGGAACGCCCCGGCCAGAGGTTCCCCAGGGGGACATGTTCTGGCGGACGGGCGGGTTGGTGACGGCGACCATGCGTGGCTGCCGCTTCATAACGTCGGCTCCATTGGAGATCAGGAAGTCGGCGGTGCGAGCGGCGAGTGATTGGATGGTCAGGCCGGGATTGGCTGAACCCTGCGTTGGGAGCAGGCTGCCGTCGCAGACGAACAGGTTGGGGATGTCGTGCGCGCGACCGAAACTGTCCGTGACCGAGGTGCGCGGGTCGTTGCCCATGCGCGCTCCACCGACCAGGTGTGCGTAGCGCGGCTCGTGTACGACCTCATCTGCTCCGGCGGCGTAGAGAATCTCTGTCGTTTTTTTAGTGCCGAAGTCGGAGATTTTGCGGTCGTTGTCGTGCAGGCGGAAGGTGACTTTGGCGACGGGCAGGCCGTGACGATCTTTCTCATCGGCCAGTTCGACGCGGTTGTCTTCCCAGGGCAGGATTTCACCCAGCACGCCAAGTGCGGCCCAGTGGTTGTAGTCCATCATTACACGGCGCATGCCCCAGCCCCATGCGCCTTTCGCCACCATCATTTGCTTGGCAAAGGCTATCGGCAGCGGTCCGACGGTCTGGATGGCGAAGCCGCGCACGAAATCGCGTTTGGGGTCGGTTTCGTAAAACTCCTCAGTCAGCGCGTGCGCGGGCGGCGCTTTGTACATGCGAATGGGGTCGGGGAAGCGGCCAAGCACAACGTTACCGATCTGCACCATCAAGTACTTGCCGACAATGCCGCTTGAGTTTGCCAGCCCGTTCTCGAAACCGGGGCAGGCCGAATTGAGCAGCAGGCGCGGCGTCTCGATGGCATAACCGGAGACGATGACGACTTTGGCCCGTTGCTCGCGCTCGTTGCCCTGCGCGTCGAAGTAGGTGACGCCCGTAACAAGGCCGTCCTTGCCCATATTGATGCGGGCGACCATGCAGTTGTCACGTATCTCCGCGCCGTGATGAATGGCGTCGGGTACGTGGCTGACCAGCGTACTCTGCTTGGCTCCCACTTTGCAGCCCTGGATGCAGAAGCCGCGATAGATGCAATGGGGGCGGTCAGCGTGCGAACCAGAGGTGATAGCGACAGGGCCACCTGCCACGACACCGATGCCCAGGGCAGTACAGCCCTTAATCAGCACATCGCCAACGCCACCCATCGGGTGCGGGCCGTAGATGTAGCCATGCGGGTCGCCCCAGGGATAGTAGGCCGGGCCAGCGACGGGAATTTCGCGTTCGAGCAGTTCGTAATAGGGCTTCAGGTCTTCATAGCTGATCGGCCAGTCCACCCCGACGCCATCTTGCGAATAGACGCGGAAGTCCGAGGGGTGAAAGCGCGGCGTAAAGCCAGCCCAGTGAACGGAGCCGCCGCCTACGCCCTTGCCGCTGTTGTTTGCGCCAAGCGTGATGGGGTCTTTTCCGCCTGTGATGCGCAGGTCGTTCCAATAGAGGTTATAGGAACCCGCCTCGTCGCTTACCCAGTCGCGTTCGGTATCCCAGAACGGCCCGGCGTCAAAGCCGATGACGCGGAAACCCGCGCGCGCCAGGCGTTGCAGCATCACACCGCCAGCTGAGCCAACACCCACAATCACGAAATCGACTTCTTCATCCGGGGCGAAATGGCGCATAGGAACGTCGATCTTTTGAATTGGCCCCAGCATGTGGGTGTCTTCTTTGGCCCCGTCAAATGCTCCAAAAAGTGGTGTATTCATGGTTTCTTCTCTCCCTTAATGCGTGCCTTCCTGGCCCGGTGTCTGGCGATGATGCGCGACTGCGCCGCCGATTGGTGTGTATTCGCCGGAAAGCGAATTGGCAGGCGGTTCCCATTCGTAACGCTGCTCCTCTACTTCCCAGGGTTCCGGCCTGCCACCTTCCAGGCGCATGTAGCCGCGTGGATAGGCCGGGCCGCCAAAGCCGATCTCGTCCCATGAATAGGGATGGGCATAGTAGGCATCAACCACATCCTGCATGATGAGCATCCAGTAGCGGGTGACGGACATGCGTTGCCAGATATCTTGTCCGGCAGGCGGCTTGCCATCGTGGATGCTCTTGAGTACCTGGTCTTGCTGCGTCGGATTGAGGTTGATGAAGGAATCTGAGAACATGTGCTTTGCGATAGCTTCGATAGCCTGCAAGCCCAGGCGGTGCGCTTCATCATCGGGCGGCATGTCCTCAAAGCGGTAGCCATCGATGCGCTTATGGTAAAGACGGTTGTCGATGTAGTTAACCACCGGAATTCTGTGTTCCTCGTCGCGGTCATCCTGTGGCAGCAGGCGGTCACAGATGGCCTGCATCAGGCGCGCCTCTTCGGGTGTAAAAAACTGAATTGGCGGCACTCGTTCAACGCGGTCCAGTACGACTTTGCGCGTGGCCTCATCCCAGAAGGCCTGCTGGCTGAGCGTGGAGAAGCCTGGATAGTAGCCCGGCTGCGCGCCAGGCGCAATCGGCTCCTTCGTCTTTGGATCGACTGGCAGGCGGCTGGTATCGACGCCTTGCAAGGATGCTTTCTTTGTAGATGTATGTCCATTCTTGCGCAACAGTTTCATTAGTCGGCCCTCCTTAACAGGCTTGCCAGCAGACCGAGGAAGCCGGTAGCGGCGAACAGCAGGGGCGCAAAGATAGGCGGCCCGTAGATAATGTTGTACCAGGGGAGTTTCAACCCGCCGGGGCGACGAAGCACTCCACGAGCGTGATAGAAGAAACCGAGCATGCCGCTCAGTACTGCTAACGCGGACGTTAACGGCAGCAGCGTGCGGGCAATGGTGCGGCTCCAGACCGTTCCTAATCCGGCGAAGATCAGGGGCGGAGTCAGCAGAATCGGCGTCCATTCGATACGGAACGCGAACTGATTTTTATAGTGCGAGTAAAGCGACTCGACGCCACTGAAGAAGGCGGCCAGGGCAGTAGCTACGCCCATTGCGCGCTGGAAGCGTCCCTCGCGCACATCCTGCTCGACGATAATCCCCTCGCGTGTGATCTTGCGCGGCAACAAATTCAGCCAGTTAGAGCGAGGCCGGGGTAGGCCAGGGAGCGTTGTATGCGTGGGATCATCCTCGCGGCGCAACATCGAGGCGATCAGGCCCAGAAAGCCGCTTACGGCAAATAGCAGGGGAGCAAGCAGAGGCGGCCCCATCACAATATTGAAGATAGGAATGCGCCAGCCGCCTGGTTTGCGATGAATGCCGCGCACGTGGAAGATAAAGCCCACGATGCCGTCGATGACCGTAATCAGCGAGACGATGGGCAATACGACACGCGCCACTTTGCGGCTAAACACGCCCCAGATACCTGCGATGGTCAGGCCGAGGCTGATGAAGACCGGCGAGTACATGATGCGCTGGCTGTAGCTGCCGATGTAGTGTTCGTAGGTCACTTCCAGGCCGCTCAGTAGAGCGGAGAACGCCGTAATCAGCGAAAGGCTGCGCTGGAAGCGTCCCTCGCGAATGTGATGCTCGACCACAATGCCTTCGCGGGTGATCTTGCGCGGCAGCGATTCTAACAGCGAGGTCTTCTGCTCGCGCCAGGGATTGCGTTTGCTCTTGTTGAATGATTGCCAGAGCTGTACCAGCGCAATACCTACTTGCAGCAGGGTGCGCATAGAAATGCCTGTCGAGGCTCGTTCTCTGGCCCGGGTTGTCCGAGTGTATTTCACTTCCTGTTGGGCCAGCCGGGCACTGCCGTCATGAGCAAGGCTGGGCGGCGATTTTACTGCCATAGTCTCTTCTCCTTGTTCCGTATGTTTTCCGTCAGACCGTCTAATCTCGTTTTTTCGCTATCCATGCCAGTATCCCGCCTGTGAGCAGCAGGGCGATTCCGGCAAGGGCAGGTAACATCTTTTTCTGTGATTGTTTTGAACGCTCGTCGTTGGAACAGGTATAGCTTGCTTCGGGATACTGTTGTGGCGTGTCCTGGCGCAAAGCCATTTGCAGGACTTCGGCGAGATGGAGCGCCTGGCGGTCGGTTCCTTGCGCGATCTGTTCGCGGCAACTGAAGCCGTCGGCGATAATCAGCGTCTCTTTGTCCGCATCACGCACAGCGGGGAGCAGCACGCGCTCGCCAACTTTCATAGAGACATCGTAATGGTCGCTCTCGAAGCCAAACGCGCCCGCCATGCCACAGCAGCCCGTATCGGGTAGCGTATAATTCAGTCCCAGTTGGGAGAGGATTTTTATTTCCGCGCCCATTTTCATGATGGACTTGTGATGGCAATGTCCATGCACCAGAGCTTTGCGCTTAAGCGGTGGCACCTCGAAGTCCGGCGCGTACTGGACGAGAAATTCGCTGAGCAGGAAAGCCTGCTTGCTCAGGCGGCGGGCGTCCTCGTCGTGTGGGTAGAGGTTGGGCAATTCATCGCGGAAGACCGCGACGCAGCTTGGCTCAAGACCCACGATGGGAATGCCTTCGCGTATTTGCGGGCGCAGTGTCTCCAGTATCTCAGAGAGCAAGCGTTTAGCCTCAGCCAGCATGCCGAAGTCGTAGAGCGGGCGACCGCAACATAAGGGCTGTAACGGCACCTCCACCTGGAAGCCCGCCGCTTCGAGTACCTCTACGGCGGCAATGGCGGTCTCAGGATGGAAGTGATTGTTGAAGGTATCGGCCCACAGGATCACTTTTCCCTGGCCCGTCTTGCGCGGCTCGCGTTTGCGGAACCATTGCTTGAAGGTGTAAGGGGCGAAGGCCGGAATCTCGCGTTGTGGCGCGATGCCTGCCGCCAGCTTGGCAAGCGAGCGCAGTCCTGGCGTCTGGGTGAAGAAGTTCACCAGCCCAGGCACGAGCGAGGCAGGGCGCGCCCACCAGTGAATGAGGCCCATCGAATAGGCGGTAATTGGCCTTAGCTTTCCTTCATAATAATGAGCCAGAAATTCGGCCTTGTAGGTCGCCATATCGACGTTGACCGGACAATCACCCTTACAGCCTTTGCACGCCAGACAGAGGTCCAGGGCGTCCTTGACGGCTTCGCTATGCCAGCCATGCAGGTCTAAGCGTTCGCCTTCGGTGCTATTTTCAGGCCTGTGATTGGCCGATAGCATCTCGAAGAGCAGGCGGGCGCGACCGCGTGTCGAGTCCTTCTCCTCGCGTGTCACCATGAAGCTGGGACACATGGTGCCGCCATCCAGGCGGCGGCATTTGCCCACGCCGACACAACGTAACGTGGCGTGGCTGAGGCTGCCGGAGTCCTCCACGAAAGAAAAGTAGGTCTGCGGCTGCGATGGATTGTAGCCCGTACCCAGGCGCAGGTTCTGATCAATGCGATATGGTTTGACCATCTTGCCCGGATTCATCTTCCAATCCGGGTCCCAGATGCTTTTGAATTCGTTGAAAGCCTCGATCAGTTCGTCGCCGTACATCCTGGGCAGCAGTTCGGCGCGGGCCTGTCCGTCTCCATGCTCGCCGGAGAAGGAGCCGCCGTATTTGACTACGAGATCAGCGGCATCGAATATAAAGGAGCGGAACCGCGCAATGCCCCCGCTTGTCTCCAGATCGAAGCTGACGCGGGTATGGATGCAGCCCTGGCCGAAGTGACCGTAGAAGGCATAGCGATAGTCGTAACGCTCCATCAGGTCGCGCAGGTCGCGTAGATAGTCAGCTACCTTGTCAGGCGGCACAGCGGAGTCTTCCCAACCGGGCCAGGCATCCTTTTCGCCCGGCACGCGCCCGGTCGCACCCAGCGCCGATTCACGCACCAGCCAGATTTTCTTCATATCAGCAGGCGTATCGAACAGCTTGATATTGGGCGACGAACGATCCTGCTTCAGAGCATTCAACAGTCCTTCAGCCTTATCGTGCGACTCCTGGCGCGTATCGCTGCCGAACTCTACCAGCAGCCAGCCGCCGCCGGGTGGGAGCATGGCTACATCGTCGGGGAGCAGGTCTTTGCGCCGCGCATCCTCGATCATCCTATCGTCTATGCCTTCGAGAGCAATCGGGTCGTGTTGCAGGATGAGCGGAATGTGATCGCAGGCGCTGTAGATATCAGGATAGCCCAGTGCCAGTAGGGCGCGAGCGGGCGGGCTGTTGACCAGCCGGGTGGTCGCTTCAAGCACGGTAACGCAAGTGCTTTCAGTGCCGACCAGGGCGCGGGCCACGTGAAAGCCATTTTCTGGTAACAATTGATCGAGGTTGTAGCCTGAGACGCGGCGGGGAATCTTGGGGAAACGCTCGCGTATCAGGTCGCCGTATTTGTCGCGGATAGCCTTCAGGCGGGCGTAGATTTCGCCCCGGCGTCCGCCTTCGCGGATGATGCGCTCTAATTCTTCGTCGCTGGTTTTGCCAACGCGCATACGCAGGCCGTCATAGGTGAGGATATCAAGCTCCTCGATATTATCGACGGTTTTTCCGGCCATGACCGAGTGCGTGCCGCAGGAGTCGTTGCCGATCATGCCGCCAAGCGTGCAGTGCGTGTGCGTGGCGGGATCGGGACCGAACGTGAGTTGATACTTTTCGGCTGCATCGCGCAGGTCATCCAGAATGGTGCCGGGCTGCACGCGAGCCAGCTTGCGCTGGGGGTCGATCTCCAGCACGCGGTTCATATATTTTGACCAGTCGATAATGACGGCGACGTTGCAGCATTGCCCGGCGAGGCTGGTGCCGCAGCCGCGTGAGAGCAAAGGCGCGCCATATTTCCGGCAGGCTTCTACCGTCCGAATTACGTCGTCCACGCCTTTGGGGATGACCACGCCGATAGGCACCTGCCGGTAGTTCGAGGAGTCTGTGGCGTACAAAGCCCGGCTTCCCTCGTCGAAGCGCACCTCACCATGAAGCTGCTGGCGCAGTTCATCTGCCAGGGCGTCGGCATCGACATGGTATGTTCGCCCGTTGCTTGACACGCGAGCATTTTTGGTGATGGTATGTATCACGCTTTTCACGGGTTGGCTCCCCTTGTGAATTACAAATAGATGTTGCTTTTCTTGTTTTCCCGCCCCACCTTTTCCGCACATGTTGTTTGTCGTAGAGATGCGACGTGAATGTTCACAAAATAATTTAGGTTCTGTAGGGACACACTTCATCGCGTCCTGCCCCTCGCGCCGATTCACGTGGGTGGACGCGATGAAGCGCGTCCCTACAGGAGTCCCTATTCATTTGTGAATGTTCGTTATTGCGTTCCCATTACGATTCGGCGTATTTGGCGGCGTCGGCTCGTTTGAATTCGAGGCCCATGCCTGGTCTGGTTAGATCAGGGCGGAGTTCGCCATTGACGGGTTCCAATACGCCGTCGAAAAACATGTGTTCGATGCGCACGTGGTCGTGGAAGTATTCCATGTGGCGGAAGTTCGGCACGGAGCAGCAGACATGCACGTGCAGGGATGGGCCGCAGTGCGATGAAAGCTGCATGGAGCGCGATTCCACCAGGGCGGCCACGCGCATGAAGCCGGTGATGCCAGCGCAGCGGGTGGCGTCGGCTTGCAAAACATCGACGGCCTCGGCTTCGAGCATGTGGCGGAAGTACCACAGGTCGTAGCCGTATTCGCCTGCCGCGATGTCCATACCTGCCGGGGCGCGGTCGCGAATCAGGTGCAGCCCTTCGAGGTCGTCGGATGAGACGGGTTCCTCGAACCAGGTGACGCCGTATTCCGCCGCGAAGATGTTCGCCAGGGCGAGGGCTTCTTTGCGACTGTACGCTCCGTTGGCATCCACGAAGAGTTCGGTATCCGGGCCGATGGCTTCACGCGCATGGGCTACGCGCATAGGGTCAGCATCCGGGTCGCGTCCGATCTTCATCTTGACGCGCGGAATGCCCATCGCTACCCAGCCGCCAAGCTGGTTTTGCAACTGCTCCTGCGAATACGAGGTGAAGCCGCCACTGCCGTAAATTGGCGCTGCTTCGCGGGATGCGCCCAGCAGCGTCACCAATGGCAGATCGAGCAGGCGCGCTTTGAGATCCCACAGCGCGGCGTCAACGGCTGCAATCGCCATTGAGGCGATGCCGGGACGACCGAGGTTGCGAATGGACTCGACCATTGCCATCCAGCAGGCCGGAACTGACATCACATCGCGGCCCTTGACCACGTTGGAGAGCATGGATGAAATCAGTTTGGCGGTTGAGACATCGGCATACGTGTAGCCGAGGCCGGTCTTGCCACCGCCATGCACTTCTACGATGACAATAGTGGTTTTGTCCCAGGTGTAGGTCCCGTCCGATTCGGGCGAATCGGTCGGGACGGTGTAGGCTGAGACATCGACACGCTCGATAGGCACGGCTTGCGTGCCGAAGCGCGTCACGGTTTGCGTGTCAGCCATGACGCTACCTGCCCTTCTCACCCAGGCCGGGAACAATACCCTCAACTACACTCTTGATAGACTCCTTGATAATGCCTCCCTCTTCAGGGTCGTACTTCAGGAGCGCCTCGCTGTAGTTTTTGGCTTCCTGGAAGGTGATGTGCGGCGGAATGGTCGGCACATTCGGGTCAGTATACACGTCGAGAATGACCGGGCGACTGGCCGTCAGGGCTTCCTCGATGGCGCGACCGACATCTTCCGGCTTATCAACGCGGATACCTTGCAGGCCAATGGAGTCCGCGAAGGTTGCGTATGGGAAGTCGGGAATGGCCTGTGTCATCGGAATGCGCGGGTCGCCGCCCTCGATACGCAGTTCCCATGTGACCTGGTTGAGGTCGCGGTTGTTGAGAACGATGAAGATCAGGTGCGGATTGCTCCAATTTCTCCAGTACTTGCCAACCGTAATCATTTCGTTGAGGCCGTTCATTTGCATCGCGCCATCGCCCGTCAGGCAGACAACTGTGCGGTCAGGATAGGCGAACTTGGCGGACATCGCATAGGGAACAGCCGCGCCCATCGTTGCCAGGCTGCCGGAGACGGAACCCATCATGCCTGAGCGCATCTTAATCGTGCGGCCATACCAGTTGGCGGTGGTGCCGGAGTCCGCGCTCAGGATGCAGTTGTCGGGCAGGCGCGAGGAGAGTTCCCAGGCCACGTATTCAGGGTTAATGGGGTCGGCGCTCTCTTTGGCGCGCGCCTCGACCACTTTCCACCAGTCGCGAATGTCGGACTCGATCTTTTCGCGCCATGAGCGGTCGGTTTTGCGCTTGAGCAGTGGAATAAGCGCCCGCAGGGTCTGTTTGCTATCGCCGATCAGGTTCAGCTCCATCGGATAGCGCAGGCCAACCATGCGGCCATCGATGTCCACCTGGATGCCGCGTGCCTGTCCCTCTTTCGGCAGGAACTCGCCGTAGGGGAAGCTGGAGCCGACCATCAGCAGCGTGTCGCAGTTCATCATCACGTTCCAGCTTGGTGTCGTACCCAGCAGGCCGAGGCCGCCAGTCACAAAGGGCAGATCATCAGGCAGTACAGCCTTACCGAGCAGGGCTTTTGTTACGCCGCAGCCGAGCAGGTCAGCTACTTCGGCGACTTCCTCGCCCGCGCCTAACGCGCCAGCGCCAACCAGGAACGCCACTTTCTTGCCTTCGTTGAGAATGTCAGCGGCCTTCTGCAGGTCTTCCTGGGTTGGGACAATGTAGGGTTTGGAGTAGCCGATACCGGTATGAACGGTGTTGTGTACATGCGGCGGCTGCTCCACGGCGTCCAGTTCCTGCACATCTTTGGGCATAATAATGCAGGTCACGCTGCGTTCGGTGATGGCGATACGCACAGCGCGGTCTACAAGCTGGCGCATCTGTGTGGCGTCCGAACACATATGCACGTATTCGCCCGCCACATCTTTAAAGAGCGAGATTAAGTCAACCTCTTGCTGGTAGTTGCCGCCAATAGCGGAACGCGCCGATTGACCTACAATAGCGAGTACTGGCTGGTGGTCCATCTTAGCGTCATACAGGCCGTTCAAGAGGTGAATCGCGCCGGGACCAGAGGTGGCCATGCAGACGCCGAGGGTGCCTGTATATTTGGCGTGAGCTGAGGCCATCAAGGCGGCGGTCTCTTCGTGGCGCACCTGGACGAACTCAAATAGTTCTTTGTTGCGGTCTAAGGCCGCCATGATGCCCAGGATGCCATCGCCAGGAAAGCCGAAAATGCGCTTGATACCCCAGGCTGAAAGACGTTTCAAAAGAAAATCACTAACCGTATCACCCATGAAAAAACTCTCCTTTTCTGTGAAACACAATGATACGAAATTAAATCTCTGCCCCTCTGCCGTAGTACTGGTAGTCTTCACGGAAGCCGCCCTGGCCTAAGCCGATCTGGCTGTAGTCCGCGACCAGTTCAATCGAGCGGAGGTACTTCACCATCTTGTAGCCGAGTACGGTCTCGACGCGCAGGCGCAGCGGCGCGCCATGCTCTAGAGGTAATGGTTTGCCGTTCATCTCGTAGGCGAGAATCGTCTCAGGATGATTGGCAAGTTCCATGTCAATCACTTCGTAGAAGGTCGCATCCTGGGCTTCCTTCAGTTCGGGCTTGACCGACTCCTTGCCCTTTTGATAGGAAGTAAAGACCAGGTAGCGCGCCTCTGGAAGCGGTTTGACGAGATGCAGAACGTCGGAGAGCAACACGCCCGTCCATTCGGCAACACCCGACCAGCCCTGAATGCAGTTATGCTTGGTGATCTGCTTTTGCACGCGCAATTCGCGCAGGTCACCCAGCGAGAGCGACAACGGGTGTTCTACCAGACCGCCGATCTCCAGCTTCCAATCCGCGAAGCAGCGCACGGCGTGGCGTTTGTACTCCTCGCACTCGGGCGGGCGACCATTGACCCAGAAGTAGGGTGTGATGTCCGATTGCTTGTAATGCTGCTTCGATTTCTCACGGTGCAGCAATGCGTGACGCACAGGATCAACAAGTGTACCCAGCGCATGCTGCATCGTCCGTTTGTGGCGCAGCGTATACCAGGACGCCCAGATGTAGATGGCAGCGACAATGACCAGCGCGATGACGGCGATCAAGATGGCCGCTCCTACATCTGAATTGAGTGTGCCGAAGACAATGTTGCGAATGTTGTCCGTGAAATGCACAATCAGCACGAGCGCGGTATGAATAATGACAAAGATGGTGAAAGCCAGCATAACGAGAAAATGAATGCTACGCGCTCCCTGTTTGCCACCAAATATTTTGATGTACCAGGGAAAACGGCCCTCGATGGAGGGCGACATGGCCGCGCCCGTCAGGATCATCAACGGGGCCAGGATGAAGACGACGCCCGCGTAGGCCAGTTGTTGCAGCGGGTCATAGGGATGAAAATCGCTGGCAGGCGGAATATGAAAAGTAATATAGGTTAAGAATGTATGCCAGGCATCAGGAATGATCGACCAGGAGGTTGGGATCAACCGCGACCATTCGCCAGTCGCGAACAGCAGGATCACATAAATAAGCCCGTTCAATGCCCAGAAGATCACTGAGAAAAAGTGCCAATGGCGACCGAGGCCCAGGTTATCCTTACCAGGGAGGGCAAGTACGGGCGTAACCGGCTCCTCGTCATCCATTGAGGTATACAGTTTATCTTCCGGGACTTTCTTTTTTGTGAGTTTAAGCCAGGCTTTGCGGGGATTAGAGCTATCTGTCCAGTATAATCGCGGATGAGCCGCCAGTATTTGAATGCCGCTGCGGATGAGTAATCCGATAAAAAGCAGATTGATATAATGCGTGACTCGGAGCCATAGCGGGAAACCGAGCGAAGCGATAATGGTATGCATGGCTGTAGACTCCCTCTCCCTGTTGTGAGCATCGTGAATGCGCAAAAGACTCCCACCTGACTTCAAAGCAAGAGGCATTTATGCCATGAAGTCCTATGGCTATTGAATTTGGGAAAGCATCGTGATACGATATTTTTTGTTTCTCTCTAGTGAACACGTAATATGTGAACAAAGGGATACACAACAGTAATGAGAGAATCTGCATTTCGTAAATAAGCGAAATATACAAGATGCTGCTTTTGTAACCACTTGAAAACCGGAAGCCACCCGCAAGGGGCTGGTTCTATAATATCCATCCGCTTGTAGAGCCAGCCCCTTGCGGGTGGCTTCCGGTTTTCTTTATGCTGTACTGGTTGCAAACAATTGACACGGTCCCTTAGCGGATTACGGTTTTAAAACGATTTTAATGCAATCATCTTCTTTGTGTTTGAAGATTTCGTAACCATGCGGAGCTTCGTCAAGACTCATGCGGTGCGTAATGACGAAGGAGGGGTCGATCTCCTCGCGCTCGATACGTTCGAGCAGGGGCTGCAGGTATTTATGCACATGCGTTTGTCCCATTTTGAAGGTCAGGCCTTTGGCGAAGGCCGCACCAAGCGGGAATTTGTCGAGCATGCCACCGTAGACGCCTGGGATGGAGACAGTGCCGCCTTTGCGACAGGCCTGAATTGCCTGCCGGAGCGCGGTAGGACGGTCGGTTTCCATGCGTAGGGTCTGCTTAACTTTGTCATATATGGCATCAATGGTGGTGCCATGTGCTTCCATGCCAACGGCGTCGATACAGGCATCAGGGCCACGCCCGCCTGTGAGGTCGCGCAGCGTTTCCACCACGTCGGCTTCCTCGTAGTTGATGACTTTGGTGTTGCCCGCCTGCTGGGCCATACGCAAACGCTCGGGGAAGCGATCAATAGCGATAACTTGTTCGGCTCCAAGCATATAGGCGCTGCGGATGGCGAACTGACCAACGGGGCCGCAACCCCAGACCGCCACGATATCGCCGGGCTGGATATTGCAGTTTTCGGCGGCCATATAGCCGGTGGGGAAGATATCCGTGAGGAAGATGACCTTCTCGTCGGGCATGCCATTGGGAATCTTGAGCGGCCCGATATCGGCAAAGGGCACGCGAGCGTATTCGGCCTGTCCACCAGCGTAGCCGCCGTAGATGTGGGAGTAGCCGTAGAGGCCGGAGCCGGTATAGCCGTACATCATCTCGGCAATGGCCGCGTTCGGATTGGAGTTATCGCAGAGTGACCACAGGTTTTGCTTGCAGAAAAAGCAGTTTCCACAGGCAATGGTAAAAGGCACAACCACGCGGTCGCCCACTTTGAGGTTTTTGACCTCTTTGCCGACTTCTACGACGATGCCCATGAACTCGTGACCGACGATATCGCCTTTTTCCATCGTCGGAATGTAGCCATCGTACAGGTGCAGGTCAGAGCCGCAGATGGCGGTCGTGGTTATCTCAACAATCGCATCATGTGGGTTCAATATTTTTGGATCAGGTACCGTTTCGACCCGCATATCGTGTATGCCGTTCCAGCAAACAGCTTTCATTCATCACTCCTTCTGAATTTTTCAAAGTCTATCTTTATCGCGTGCCATTACAACCCTGCCTTTAAATGTCATCCTGAGCGCAGCGAAGGATCTCGCGTGCCGGACGATTCGCGCGTCGAGACCGGAGATTCTTCGCTGCGCTCAGGATGACATGAGCGCAGCGAGGGAGAACAGGCGAGAGGCGCTCAGGATGACAGGCGAAAGCGTCTTTTTCATCGCTTGCCAGTAGGCTGTCCTTCAGTAGTGGGGATTTCTCCGGCTTCCATCATCTCTTTGAAGTGGCGCAGGTTCTCAGTGATCTGCTGTTCCGGTGATTGGCCGCGCAGCATATTAAGGGTGTGACCGAGCTTGCCTGCCTGCGGTGCGTATTCAATCCTGACGCGCACAACGGTTCCGCGCCCGTCTGGTGCGTGTTCAAAGGAGATGGTGCCATTGTTTTCGGTGACGCTTCGCTTGAGCGCCTGCCATGCCTCTAGCTCCTTTGCGCGCTCGGCAGGATAGTCCGCCTGTGTCTGAGGCTGGGTTGGTGAGTTGATGGCGTTGACTGTATCGAAATCTTTCCAGAAGTGATACATATCTTCTTCCGAACGGTTGATAGTCATGGCCTTCTCAAAACGGCGGCGCACGCTGCTGGCCTGCTCAGAATTGGTGTTGATGTTGAGCGCCTGGTAGACGTAACAATGCCCACTCGCGCCTCGGTAGATCAACTCCGCGCCTGCGAGGGAAAGGGCAATGCCGAGCGGATTGACTTTACGCGGCAGCACATTCAAGCCGATGCCGACCAGGGTAAGCGCGCCGCCAACTGCTGCTGAGATGCCGCGCTCCACTGGCGCGACGTTCATATTTGTCCAGAGGTTGCCTGGCTCCTCTATGACCTGCTCATTCGTCTGAGTGACAGGTGGTACCATCGTCATATGCATGCTCCTGTAGTTTAAATCGAAACGGTAGAGCTACTATCGAATAGACACAGTTATAACGATAGCGATACACAAGTCGTTTCAGGTGAGACGAGGATGCATCAATGTATGAGGTTGTGAGTGCCGGAATCTGGTGATAAGATATTTTGTGGCTTGTCCTTTCTATTTAAGCTGTGTTGGCGCAAACAACGGCCTCTTCTGCTGCTTGTTTGCGCGTTGTGCAAAACGAAAACACGGAGGAACATATGCCACAAGTTGAACGTCGCGCCGAAGTTGTCTGGGAAGGCAACCTGATGCAGGGGCATGGCACCATTGCCTCGTCGAGCAGTGGCGCATTACAGAACATGCCCGTCACCTGGGCTTCGCGTGTCGAGAGCCCCGATGGCAAGACCAGTCCCGAAGAACTGATCGCCGCCGCGCATGCCGAATGCTACGCCATGTCGCTCTCGCATACTCTGGCGCAAGCTGGAAATCCCGCACAACAGTTGAATGTCACAGCCGTTTGTACGCTGGATGTCAGCCCAAGCGGCCCCAAAATCGCGGCCATGACCCTGACCGCTCGCGGCACAGTGCCAGGACTTGACCAGGCCGGTTTCGAGAAAGCCGCCCAGACAGCGGAACAGAACTGTCCTGTCTCCAATGCTTTGCGTGGCAGCTTGAAAATTTCGGTTCAGGCGCAGCTTGAGTAATAGGCTGTGATGTGGAAAGGCCTGATTGGAGAGTGTTCCAGCCAGGCCTTTTTTGTGCCTCATCCGAGATTAAAAAAACATCATGTTTGGGAGAACTCGTTTTTATTATGCCCATCATTCTCTCCTACATCCAGACCCGCCCACTATTAGAGGCGCGCAAGCAGGGCGCATCCGTTGTCGAAACATCGCCAGACCTCGGCAAAAGCCTGTGTCAGGCTACTTTAAATGCTGACGGGGTGTATTTTCCGGGCGGGGAATGTGTGAGTTGGGCTGACCTGGAGAAGATTAGCCAGTCCGAGGTGAATTGTTACCTGCTGAATGAGCAGGGAATTGAGGCTATTCAGACGTTTTCGGAAGCGACGAACCGGGTATGCAGTTTGCTACCGACGCGGGGCGCGCCGAGTATGCTGCTGGCCGGATTTGTAATGCATCGCATCAAAGATATTGATCCCTGGCAGCACGCGCAGGGGATGCTTGCTCCGCTTGCTCCATTGAAGGGAGCCATACTCGATACGGCAACCGGGCTGGGGTATACGGCTATTCTGGCGGCTAGAACGGCAGAGAGCGTTACTACTATCGAACTTGACCCGGCGGTGCAGGAGATAGCGCGGCTCAATCCCTGGTCGCAGGAACTCTTCAGCAATCCCAACATTACGCAGGTGATGGGTGATGCGGCTGATGTCGTCTCGACCTTTGCCGATGGCAGTTTTAACCGCATTTTGCATGATCCACCGACCTTTAAACTGGCGGGCCAACTCTATTCAGGCGCGTTTTATCGCGAACTCTACCGCGTTCTGAAGCGCGGCGGGCGGCTTTTTCACTACATTGGCGATCCCGAAGGGAAGACTGGGGGCAGTATTACACGGGGAGTCATGCGCCGTTTGCATGAAGCGGGCTTCTCGCGGGTGATGCGGCGCGTTGAGGCGCATGGGGTGGTCGCGTATAAATAGCCCATACCTGACGCTCACCTTTGTTGGATTGGCTGGCGACTAACCCCTATTACTCATGGTATGCTTATAATCGAAGGAAGTGAGAAAAGATAAGCTAGCAAGGAGCATGTTGTTATGCCATATCGCACGCAAAAAGAGAAGGCGCAATTTTTTCGCCAGTTGCATAAAGATGGGTTAGTGCTGCCGAATGCCTGGGACGCGGCGAGCGCGCGTATTTTTGAGCAGGCAGGATTTCCGGCGGTTGCTACGACAAGTTCAGGGGTAGCGGCAGCGCTCGGCTATCCTGATGGGGAACGCATTAGCCGGAAGATGCTAATCGAGATGGTGAGACATATCACGCGGGTTGTGGAGTGTCCGGTCTCGGTTGATCTGGAAGCTGGCTATGGAGATACGCTCGAAGAGGTGCTGGAAACGGTCAAGGAGATCATCCATGCCGGAGCGGTTGGTATCAATATTGAGGATTCGACGAAACAGGGAGAACGCAAGCTGGTGAATCTCGAATACCAGTGCGCATTACTGGGCGAGATTCAGGAGATCGCGGCTTCGATGGATGTGCCGCTGGTTATTAATGCGCGCACAGATGTGTATGTGCTAAAGCTGGGAAGCAATGACGACGAACGCTTTGAGCTGGCGGTGAAACGGCTGCGAGCCTATCGACAGGCGGGAGCTGATAGTTTGTTTCCAATCCTGCTGAGAGATGCTGATACAATAGCCCGGCTCGTGAAATCGCTCGATGGGCCAGTAAACATAATAGCCGGGCCTGCGACACCCTCAATTGCGGAATTGAAACAATTGGGCGTGCGGCGCATCAGTTTTGGCTCCAATATCATGCGCGCCTCGCTTGGCTATTTGCGCTATATTGCCCAGGATTTGCATGAAAACGGCTCGTTTGATGCTCTGACGACGCATGTGCTTTCTAACGAGGACTGGAAATCACTGACCCGCTAGCCATTTTCATGTCATCCTGAGCGCAGCGAAGGATCTCCGGTGTTGGCATGCGATTCACGTGCCGACGGGGATCCTTCGCTTGCGCTCAGGATGACAGATGGTGGACGCTGTATTACGCTTTACGGTGCATTTCCAAAAATTCGCGGTCGCCATCGGGATTGTGCTGGACATAGATTTGGCCCCGCTCGAAGCCTGCTCGTTCGTAGACCTTGATGGCGCGTTCGTTAAAGGTCATGACGTACAGGCGAAAGTTGTCAGGGGCAAAATGTTCGCGGGCGAAGTCCAGTCCGGCCTGAACGAAGGCCACCCCCAGGCCTTTTCCGGTCAAGTCGGGACGCATGCCAGGCCCGATGGTGATCGAGTTGTTCGCGCTATAGAGATGCGGCTCCCCAGGGTCCCACACGTAGCCTGATGAGCCATAGGCAAGGAAGCCAACCAGTTCCCCTTGTTCGTCGCACACCGCATAGTATGGGCTGCGCCTATCCAGCATGCGCATGATATCGTCATCTGCTGGTTCCCAGTTGTAAGGCGTATAAGGTTCCTCGTAGCGCCACGAGGCGATATCGCGTGCCTCGGCCCCGGTCATGGGTGTGAAGGTGAAGTGCATGATTTCCGCTCCATTCTATTTTTTGCCTTTTCCTGGCAATGCGGTATGCTGTGCATGCTTTGTAAAAGGATAACTCAATTCGCAGGAATGTGGAAGTTCAGAAAAGAAAACAAGATCGAAGAAGTTAATCGAACACTGTACAATCCCATCATCTTATGCTATACCATTCTCATAGTGACTTTTCGTTTCCAACAGGAGCGTGTGTGTTTGGATACCAGACCGAACCAGTGTCCGTCCTCCCTGTAGCGCTTTTCTATCAGTGTCCGTCCTCTTTGTAGTGTTCTTCTGTCTATGTATTTGGAGACTGAAAGGAGTCTCAACATGCGTCAAGACATCGAATTCAATGCGGAAGGGACGACGTTACGTGGATGGTTGTACCTCCCTGATGCCGGGCAGAGGCCATTTCCGACCATAGTTATGGCTCACGGCTTCTCGGCTGTAAAAGAGATGTACCTCGACAGCTATGCCGAGGCCTTTGCAAAGGCAGGATTGGCTGCTTTAGTCTTCGACAACCGCAACTTTGGAGCCAGCGACGGCGAGCCACGCCAGGAGATCGATCCGTGGGCGCAGGTGCGCGATTACCGGCACGCCATCACCTATGCGAGAACGCGACCTGAAGTAGATCGCGAGCGCATCGGTATCTGGGGGTCGAGCTATAGCGGTGGTCATGTCCTGGTGGTAGGAGCCATTGACCGGCGTGTCAAATGCGTCGTCTCCCAGGTGCCGCTTGTTAGCGGCTACCGGAATATCTTACGTCTGGTGCGGGCCGACTTTATCGCCGGGGCGCGTACACAATTTGATCAAGATCGGGAAGCCCGCTTTGCCGGTCATCCACCCGCCATGATTCCTGTGGTCAGTGCTGATCCCACCGCCCAATCAGCTCTACCAACAGCCGATTCCTATCAATGGTTCACCGAGACAGGCAAGACCAGGGCACCGGCATGGAAGAATGAGGTAACAGTGCGTACCGTGGAGATGTTGATGGAGTATGAGCCGGGAACCTATATTGAGCGAATCAGTCCCACTCCTTTGCTCATGATCATTGCTGCCGGCGATCACCTGGCGGTTGCTGACGAGGCCTTCGCAGCCTTCAATCAGGCAAGGGAACCAAAGAAACTTGTCATCCTTCCTGGAGGGCACTTCGATGCCTACGTCGGACCAGGATTCGAGATGGCAAGCGGAGCCGCTCGCGATTGGTTCGTCCAGCACCTTCTACAAGGTGTTGCGCAATCGGTGGCGACGGGTCTCTAGCACACACCCAGGCTCATGGTGGCGAAAAAGGATACCATTGAAAGTGGAGCGAGGCAGGCATGAACCGCCTCGCTCCACTTTTCTTTCAAAGGCCATTTCTTCATACTCCATGTTATTGCTGTGTAATATATGAGAGTGAAAGGAGCGCTGTCAAATTATAGAGGCATTTTGTGAACTTCTTCACATTTTCGATGCAATCCCTTAAAAGCAGGAACTTAAGCGGGGCGAGTGGCGTTTCTTAAGCAGTAAAGCCGAAGCATTGCTTCTATCAGTAACTCACTCATATTGCTTTTGTGAGGGAGGCAGTTATGAAAAAAACACTTCTCTTCTGCATCTTATTCTCCTTGCTTGTTATGTGGTTAATTTCTTGTAGTCCTGTTCCACCGCAGCGAACGCCTTCGCCAGCGCCTCCGACTGCCGATATGCCCTATCCTGTACACATGTCTGCCTTGAAGCTGGGGACGGACCCGGCCATGATCTACTTTGATACTACCTACACCTCTCCAAGCACTTTCTTTGGCGTCATTAAGCGCTATGATACGGTTAAACAGCAAAGCGTAGATGTCATCTCGCTGCCCGGTGTGAAGATCGAGGAGGCGCAGGTTTCGGCGGATGGGCAGTGGATTTTGTATATTGCCTATGTCACCGACCATGACGAGTTGCGGCTGGTGCGCGTCGATGGACAATACGAGCAAACCTTGCTCTATGCACAGCCATACGAGGGATTTAGTTACGCGCAATGGTCGCCCAACGAGCAATTCATTTTCCTGAATATTCAGCAGCCCGAGGATGGGCCTATAACTTCTTACCTGCTCGATGTGCAGCACAGGCACCTGCAGTCGGAACTTGTGCAGACCTATCCTTCCAGTTCGTTTTTCTATGCGCCGCGCAAATGGATCGATAACACACATGTCTTGCTGGTTGCTATGACTGACATCTATAGTTATGCTCAGGGACTCTTTATTCTGGATACCGCGAGGGGGGCAAATCAGTCTCCCGCCGATTTGCAGGTGATCTATCCGACTTCGGTGAAATATGTGGATGCTGATAGCAGCCTGGATGGAACGCAGATTTTTGTCAACATACCTGCGCAGCAATTAAAAGGAACTACGATTACTGTACACTCTATGAGTGGCGGGACGCCTCACACCATTTTCACCTCTACAACGTTAGCTGTAAACCAGATTCGCGTTTTGACATCACATACGCTGCTTTTGCTTGCGGGTTCAGAATTGTGGACGATTCAAAGCGATGGCAGTGGTCTGCAGCGCATACTTAGCAGCAACGACTCGCATCTGTTACGGTCGTTCAGCCGATATTCGCAGTATACCTGGTCGAATGTGTCGCGCGATGGCTCGTTGTTTGTGCTGCAATCTAATGAGATGGGCGTTGATACCCATTCCTCCAGCCTGGATTATGCCGCGTTCAAAGATGCATCCATGCATCCAGTAGCCAGCACCTATGTGGGTCTTGTATTGCCCAATACCGATGTGTATATGGCTGGCTGGACAACATTTTAAAGGAATCACTCCATGTATAGGAGGAACAAATCTATGCAAAAGCGTCTATTAGACATTTCTCCTTTGCTTTCGTTGTGCTGTTGTCTTTGTCTTGTGCTGCTGAGTGCGTGCAGCACGTATGATAAGCCAGCCTTAAATACTAGTCCAGGGACAACGACGACAACCTGTCCATCTGCTGGCTCGGCTCGTGCCGCTATTGTGCCACCACTTTCTAATAGCGCTCATGCCAACCTTGTCTACTATACGGGCGATGCCTCGGACAGAAGCGACGTGATCGAACGCTACGATATTGTGACACATAAGGTGGTGCCGGTTACTACGGTCACGGGCGGCGTGATAACCTACGCTCAAATGTCCTCGGATGGGCAATGGGTGGCGTTTCTAATCCGGGTCGATACGCCGCATCCACACGTGGAGTTGCGATTGGTGCGGGCCGATGGCAAGTTTGAGCAGACGGTGTATTGTATACCGTTTCCTGTCTATGCTTCGCCGTATGAGAGCGAGGTTGGACAATTCACCTGGTCACGCGATATGAAAACAATCGCGGTTCTGGGGCTTTCCGGGCAGTTTCAACTGCCAGCCATTTATATAGTTGATCTGACATCGGGGCAGGCACAGTTGGTTTTAGAGAGCGCGCTGGGCAAGATACAGAAGACTTCGTATGGCTCGTACCCGCAGGAGTTAGAGGCCTACTTCCCTGTCAAATGGCTCGATAATACTCATCTCTATGTAGGTTCCTATAAGCAACGCCGCAGCGATCTTCAGCCTTACCAGTCTGATCTCTACCTGCTTGATATCACGAAAGGCGCGAACCAGCACAGCAGTGATCTCCAGACGGTCCTTACCTGGGGTGGTCCGACGACGAGCGGGATCGTTCCCTGCGATTTCGATAGCAGCCCCGACGGCTCTCAACTCTATATCGCGCAATGCACACGCCAAAACGGCGCGGTGCAGACCTCGGGCATAATAGTTGCGATGCCAGCAACGGGCGGGCAGCAAACGACCATCTTCAGCACGCCCTCCTCTGGCATCGTTGGCCTGCGCGTCGTTGATAACCAGACGCTGCTCCTGCTGACCATCAACCACCCTGGCAACGGCTATACCGGCGATACGCTGTGGAAGATTCATACCGATGGAAGCGGCCTGACCCGCCTCGCCAGCGATAACGGCGGCTTGATAACATGGTGTAGCTACCTGGAAAACGGTTGTTCAACGGTTTCTAGTGACGCTTCCCAGTATGGGGTGGTCGATGCTGTCGGCTCAAGCGATAATCTCTGGGTGATCTATGGCTCGCTTACTGGGGGTATGTGGCATCAGGCGGCGCAAATGCAATCGCTCTATCAGGGATTTATTGGGTGGGCGAAGGTGTAGTTCGGAGAATTCCTGACATATCCTGGCAAGATTTTATGGTATGCTTGAAACAGACGTCTTGATGTATAGGGGAGATTACATCTATGCGTGCCGACCGATTGCTTATGCTGCTAACGCTGTTACAGACAAAAGGGCGGGTGACGGCCCAATCGCTGGCGAAGCGGCTGGAGGTGTCTGAGCGTACCATTTATCGCGACCTGGAGGCCTTGAGTATGGCCGGAGTGCCAGTCTATGCCGAACGCGGCCCGGGTGGAGGCTGGTTACTGATGGAGGACTACCGTACCAACCTCAATAAGCTGACGCAGGCAGAGGTGAACACTCTTTTCATGTCGAGCGCGGCGGGGCCGCTGGTCGATCTTGGCCTGGGCAAGGCGCGCGAGGATGCCTTGCTCAAGCTGCTGGCCTCACTGCCTACCGTTTACCGGCGTAATGCCGAAGTGGCTCGCCAGCGTATTCACCTTGACTCGACCGGCTGGTTCCGGCGCGGCGAGGATGTTCCATGTCTGCAAATCATTCAGGAGGCGGTATGGAATGATCGCTGCCTGCTCATTCGCCATCTGCGCGGCGAAGATGGGCTGGTGGAGCGACTGGTACATCCTTATGGGCTGGTGGCGAAGACGAACATCTGGTACCTGGTGGCGGCGATTGTCGAGAGCGAGGGCGAGATACGAGTCTTTCGCGTCTCGCGCCTGCATTCGGCGGAACTTGCTGAAGAGAGCTTCCAGCGGCCCGCTGACTTTGATCTGCCCGCTTTCTGGCAGCGCTGGATAACCGACTTCGAGCAAAGCCTGAGGCGCTGTCCGGTAACTTTTCGCGTCGCGCCGCAGGCTACGTTCGCGCTCTATCCAGTGTTCGGAAACTCGATTTCAACCCTGCTCAAGCAGGCCGACCCGCCGGATGAGCAGGGCTGGATTACGCTGACGGTGCTGTGCGAGTCATATCCTGATGCGCGCTCGAAGTTATTGAGCCTGGGGGCGCAGGTGGAGGTATTGGAGCCGCAGGAATTGCGCGAGAGTATGGCGGAGGCTGCCCGGCAAATTGCTGCATTATATGCGAAGTGAAGAAAGTGAATAGAAAAGATATTTATTCACCTTTCCTAATAAGAGGAAAGAACTTGACCAGTTCGCCCAAACAGAAGTATACTGGTGCTACGGTCAAGAAAGTATTTCTGGTTATCGTGCCTTCTTTTGTTACCTGCATGAGTGTTGATCTTGTGGTGAGAGAAGATTGTGGTTGAGAAGACTGAGGATATAGTAAACATATGGAGCAATTTGCCACCTTACATATTATTCGTTCAGAAACGGTCTACCGGTTTCGCCTGGAATTGCCTGATGGTCCTTTAAGTGGAGCAATCGAACATACCACTGAATTGACGACGGAGATACATGAACGGTTGCGTCGCGCTCTACAGACGGCCAACCAGTATATGCAGGCGGGCGAAGCGCGTGGAAACGCCAGACGTGGAGGGAGTAACGAGGCTTTGACCTCGCTGGGACGTTTTCTTTTCGATACCCTTCTTCCATCACCCATTCAAGATGCGCTGCGCCAACTGGACGCGCCACTGCTGCTGAATACGAATACGCCTGATATTCCCTGGGAGCTGTTGTACGATAGCAAACCCGCGCCAGGGCATTTTCTTTGCCAGCATATGAGTATTTCCCGCCAATCGACTGGCAGCCGGGGAGGAACGCAGCGCCTATTTCAGACTGAGCGCGTAAGCGCGGAGACGGGTTTGCACAAACGCAGCAAGCCAGGGAGGCGGGACGCGCAGGGATTGAGCGTGCTTTTCCTGGTGAATCCGACGGGCGATTGCTCGCTAGCGGAAGAGGATGTAGCGACGCTCTGTACTACCCTGCCGGAGTCGATTTCGCGCATTATCCTCTATCGTCAGCAGGCCAACCAGCTTGAGATGCGCATGCGGCTCAGCGCGGAGATGCCACAGGTTTTGCACTATGCCGGTCCCGTTCCCGTTTCCGGTGTGTCGAACGAGCTGGTGCTGGCTCTGGCAGGTAATTCCCGCCTCGATGCAAACGCGGCCTCCCAGTTTTTCCAGTTGCTGCCCAAACGCCCGCTCGTATTTTTGAGCTATTATAACGGCATGCGCGCTGGAGCGTTGCCCCCGCACGATATGGAGTCGCTGGCCGCCTCACAGTTGCTTGGCGCGGGGGCAAGTGCTGTTGTTGCCATGCGCTGGCCGGTGAATACGCAGCGATCGCGTGAATTTGCTGTGCTGTTCTACCAGGAGATCGCGGATGGTATTTCGGTTGGCGAGTCAATGCGGCGCGTGCGTTCCATCCTGGCCCAACGACACCCGGATGATGCTTCATGGATGAGCTATGTCCTGTATGGCGATCCTACCGCGACGTTGGTGGCAGGCGTTCCTGGCGGGCGCGACCGCAACCTGGAATTGCCATTGGATGCCCTGGATGACGATCCATTCATGTCGCCGGGAGCATCTTCCTCTAACGCGCTTGACCGCCGCTTCTTACAGGAGGTGCTTGGCATCGCCTTGCTAGAAGCGCGGCGCATGCACAAGGATTATCTCGGCACGCCGCATCTCTTTATCGCTTTGACTAAGCTAGATGGCGGCTGCACGCAGGATGCCCTGCGCAATCTCAACTTCTCGCCCAAGCAGGTGCGTGATGTAGTGCGTCTTGCTCTGGGAAGCGGTAAGGCCACCAGCGATACGCCCATTCTGCCCACCCGGCGCTGTAAAGAAATCCTGCAAACGGCGGAACGCAACGCGCTCAATGCGGGTTCGACCTCTATCGACGAACGAGCCATAGCCCAGGCGGTATTGAGCGAGAAAGACGGTGTTACCTACGAACTGCTCAATAAAATGGGTATCAATCCCACGCAGTTGATCGAGCTGATTATGGCGAGCAATGCGCGAGCGCTGCTCGAACTGGTGCCTTCGGTCAGCGCGAATCCCGCCGCTCCGGTTGAGTTGCCCGTTGGTGTCAGTCCCGAAGTTGGCGTCAAGGGCGGTAGCTCGGTATTGGACCGCCTGGGGCGTGATTTGACGAAGCTGGCGAGCATGAAGGAACTGCCGCCGCTTATCGGGCGCGAAAAGGAGATGCGCCAGCTTATTCAGACGCTGATGCTCAAAGACCGCAATAATCCTATTTTGATCGGCGATTCGGGCGTTGGGAAGACGACCATCGTTGGCGGATTGGCGCAGCGTATCGTCGACGGCAAAGTGCCGCCCGAACTGCGCGGCAAGCGGGTGATCGAGCTTTCGGCCAGTTCGCTCGTTGCCGGAACCAAGTATCGCGGCGAATTCGAGGAGCGGCTGCTCAAAGTACTTGAGGAGGCGGAGGGCAGTGGTGACATCATCCTGTTTATCGATGAAATGCACCTGTTGATTGGCACAGGCCGCGCCGCCGATGGCAGTATCGACGCGGCAGGTATTCTGAAACCAGCGCTGGCGGGTGGGCGACTGCGCTGCATTGGCGCGACCACGCCGCAAGAGTACCGCGCCATCGAGAAGGACGCAGCGATGGAACGCCGCCTGCGCCCCGTGATGATCGAGGAACCCTCGGCTGAAGAGGCCCTGGAAATCCTGATGGGGATGCGCGACCTGTACGAGCAGCATCATCGAGTCAGCATCACCGATGAAACGCTGAACGCGGCTGTGCAGCTCTCAGTGCAATACCTGCCCAATTTGCGCCTGCCTGATAAAGCATGCAGCGTGCTGGACGAAGCCTGTTCGCAGGCGCGTGTCCGGCTTGCCGAGGATGAAAAGAACGAGGAAGATCAATTCGATGACGTCTTTGGCGAACAGCCCGTCATCACACCGTCCATGATTGCCGAGGTGATCTCGCATCGTACCGGCATTCCAGTCTCCGCGCCCGGGCGCGAGGAGCGTAATCGCCTGCTGAATCTGGAATCGCTGCTGAAAAAGCGCGTGATCGGGCAGGACGAAGCCATTGCGCGTGTCACCCAGGCTATTCAAGTGGCGCGCGCCGGACTGAAGCCGCGCAACCGGCCTGCAGGCGTCTTTCTCTTCCTGGGGCCGACCGGCGTTGGCAAGACCGAACTCGCCCGCGCACTGGCCGCCGAAGTCTTTGGTTCAGATGAACACCTGATCCGCGTCGATATGTCCGAATACATGGAGAAGCATGCAGTCTCGCGTATGATCGGCGCGCCGCCTGGATACGTCGGTTATGACCAGGAGGGTCAGCTCACCGGCAAATTGCGCCGCCGCCCGCACTGCGTGGTGCTGCTCGACGAGGTGGAGAAGGCGCATCCAGAAGTTTTCGACCTTTTCTTGCAGGTCTTCGATGCCGGTCGCCTGACGGATGCGCAGGGCCATACGGTGGATGCGCAGCACGCCATCTGGATTATGACCTCCAACGTTGGCACCGATATGCTCGGGAAGTCTATGCCCAGTGGCTTCCGCGCCACCGTTAAGGGCACCGCCGAGGAGATGCAGCGCGACCGCCTGATGGAGCGCTTGCGCCAGACCTTCCGCCCGGAGTTTTTGAACCGCATCGATGAAGTGGTGATTTTCCAGCCGCTCGGCATCGAGCAGGCCCGCGCCATCACGCGCCTGCAATTGCAGGAACTGGCCAAGCGCCTGCTGGAGCAGGGTTTGACTCTGGAGGCCGATGATAGCGCCGTTGATCTGCTCTGCAAAGAGGGCTTCAGCGCCACGCAGGGGGCGCGCCCCCTGCGCCGTGTGATCGAGAAGATGCTGACAGTACCCCTCAGCCTGCGTATCCTGCTCGCCAATATTCCCGAACATGGAGTGGTCGTGGTCAGCGCCGAGGAGGGCAAACTGACCATCGATATCCGCGAACCCGAACCTGTCGAGATCGAGGAAGATATCAAGGTAGACGCCGTTTAAAGATTGGTTCCTTATTTTGTCGTGAAGAGGAAGGAAGCCACCCGCAAAGGGCTGGCTCTACCATAGGAACAGGCTTGTAGAGCCAGCCCTTTGCGGGTGGCTTCCTTCCTCCTCGCCCTCGACTTCCCTTCGCCCTCGACATTGCTTTTCTTGTACTCGACATTGTGTTTCGCTTGCTTTCTCGTGTTTATTGTTGACTTGTTTCATTTCGCTTCTGTTGATTATGCTATGCTTGAAAAAGCCAGAATAATTGCATGAAGAGGTGACGAAATTGGTGGATAATACAAACTCGGGCAATTGGAAAGAAGAGACCTTACAGGTACCGGCGGGGGCGCTGTTCCTGGCGGGCACGCTGTGTATTCCGCAGAATGCGCGAGGCATGGTGCTGTTTCCGTATGGGGTAGAGGGCGAAGCGCGTGTTTCCTACACGGAGAGCCTTGCCAGTTTGCTCAATAATAACGGGCTGGCGACTTTGCTGGTTGAACTGCTTACCCCCGAGGAGAAAGCGCTGGACCGGGAGACGGGCTATTTTCGCGAAAACGTGGAGATTATGCACCAGCGCATTATCGGTATCGCGGACTGGTTGAGCGAGAACGAGCAGACGCGCCACCTGCCCATCTGTTACTTTGGCGTGGGCGTAACCGGGGCGGCTGTACTGGCTGCCGCCGCTATCCGGCCAGACCTGGTGGTGACCGTCATTGCTGTAGGGGCCAGGCTCCTTCTGGCGGATGACTACCTGCCGCGTGTCGAGGCTCCTGTACTGCTACTGTCAGGGGAGCAGGATAGCCAGGACAACGAAAGTAATCAGCACATCCTGGATCAGCTTCAAGGTGAGAAGAAAGTAGAGACTATTCGCGGCTCATCTGGAAACCTCTTTGAGGATGTCAATACCCAGGAAGAGGTTGGGCGCATTGCCAGCGAGTGGTGTTTGCGGCATATCCGGCTTGGATAGCTTGGGTATTCCTTATCAAAAAGGGGAAGAGGCAGCGATGGGGGTTATCGCTGCCTCACAGTGGGAAGGAGACTGAGAGAGTGTATCTGCTCGTTCCCCCTGCTCTGGGGGGAGTGGTGGCGATGATCGAAGTTTGTCTGGAGCGGAAGCTACACCAGCTCTCACACCCGGAGCAGCGCATCAACGTGTGCCTGGAGCAATGCTCAACAAGCACGCCGGAGCGAAGCTACAACAGGCATGAGCCGGAGCAGCGCTCAACAGATCAAATTGGCACCCCAACGATCACCACTCACCACTGTTTACAGTATACACCTGTCAACTTTACTCTGCCTTTTCTTTCCCTTCAATTTAACTTTTTGTCTTTTATGCTGGGATAATCCCGATAGGAGCGAGAGGATGGGCCTGAGAGGCGTGGTTATGTGTGATAGCATTTCCTCTTGGAGAAGACGCGCTATCAAGCTTACATAAGACAGCTTGATGTGGTAGAATGAAAATGCCATAAATTTCAGGAGGTTTTTTCAGCCATGAAAGCCGTGAAGACGCATGTGGGACGCTGCGATACCTGCGGCGAACCGGCGGCCTATGCCCAGATACTTTCTGGTGGTCGCCAGTTCCGCTTTTGTGAGCAGCACGCCCCGCTGCTGGTAAAAAAGCAGGCCGAGGCAGCAGCCAACAGCGCTAACAAAGAGAAAAAATAGGTTGTTAAGCATCCCTACTACAGATAAAGACATTGAAGTACGCCGCTGAGAGAGGACGCACCGTCGAATTCAGCGGCGTAATCACAAGTACGTCGAAGCCGTTCTCCGAGGGAAAACGGGCCAGCCGGTAGGTGATGTTTGCTTGTTCGAGCTGTTGCATAATCACCGGATGGGGATCAGAATGCTTCACGATCACCAGCAGGCTTGGACGATCGGCCTTGAGAACAGCGTCGGTGTTCGCCGGAAGGCGATTGAGCGACGGTATATTGCGAATGAGTGGCATAGGGTCCGCTACAATGATCTGCCCCCGCGTCTTGAAGACGATAGAGTAGCCAATCCAGTTGTTTCCCCAGGCATAGCGAATATGCTCGCGCTGCATGTAGCTGATGATGGCGTCGTTATTGGCTGGAGCATCGGTGCAATATGGCGATTGAAAGGTGTTGCCCGCGTCGGTTGATCCGTAGTAGCCAACCTGGAAGAGGACCGAGACCAGCAGGCAGCCGACCAGTAGAGCGCTGCCAATCCGCTCGAAGCGTAGATTTACCGCCTGTGGTATGAGAGAAGTTGAGGAATCTTGCTGCTCTCGTTTGCTCCCGCCTTTTTCAAATAACTGTGTTTCAAGGAGCATAAAAGCTGCGAAGACTGCGGCGTAAAAGAAAGGCAGCACGAGCATGATTGGTGTGGCATAGCGACCTGCGAGATCGTACTGGCAGTTCCACAGGCCAATCGCTGCGGTGCTGGTGGCGCAGAAAATCAGGCTGGTTGAGCCAGCGAAGAGCAAAGGCAGCGCCACCAGTTTTCGTGCGCGCAGCAAGAGGTCGCTGCGGTACATATACGAGAGCGCGACCAGCGTAAGCGTAGCGAGGATACAGAAGCCGCCCAGGAGCAGCGTCGGCGAGTGTAGCAGGCGCAGGGTGGGGTCTTCGCCAGGAAGCGCGCCGCCAACCAATCGCGGCCCCACGCAGGTGGTATAGAGCTTCACAAGCCCCACCGCAATCGATAAGCGGGTCGGATAATGGGCCACGATTTCAGGACGAAGTGAGGCGTTGCTGCCCATCTGGAACATGAAGGTGATGTTTTGCCAGTGATTGTTCGCGCCCCAGATTAAGGCAGGGGTAGCGCCAACGATGGCTGCCGGAAGCGCGGGCAAAGCAGGTAAAACAGCGCGTTTCAGCCATACTGAGAACTTGCCGAATTGTCGCCAGGCAAGCACAAAGTCCAGGAGCAACCAGGCGGCTGCAGCAAGAACTGCGTAGATAATGAGCGGATTGACCCAGAAGCCCAGGCCAACAACAAGGCCAATTCCTGTCCAGTAGAGGCTGAGGATGCGCCCGCTGGCCTCTTCTCGCCGCCGGTTGGTCAATTTGAGGGTGAGGAGCAGTAGGAGCAACATGAGAACAAACGTCTCAACATAGCCACCGAGCGTGCGCAATTCCAGCACTGTATCGTAGAGCGGGGGAATAGCGGCCAGCAGCGCGGCGATAGACATGAACCATTGTTTGACCTGCAAGGGCAGACGCGCCGTATCGGCAAGTTCTCCAGCCAATGCCCAGGTCAACCAGACAACGACAAGCGAGAGCAAGATTGGCTCCGCCCGCAGTGCCCAGACCGAGGAGCCGACCACCGCGAAAATAAGCGCCATCAGGTAGGCTTCGAGGCTACCCATATAGGGTTGGTTGTAGAAATAGACGGGCCATTCTCCGTGTAAGATATGCTGGGCCTGAATGCCTACCAGCGCTTCGTCACCATCGATAAAGCCTTGTGTATGAATAGTTAACCAGACTCGCACCAGCAGGGCGATGATCAGGCAAAGCCAGAGCGGTTTATACGAAAGATTGGGTTCCGATGACAGTCGTTTGCTGCCGAATTCCTGTATGCTCATATCCAATATAACGAGAGGGGAAAAGCGCTTAGATGCGCATAGGAAAATCAGGCTAAAGGTAGTTCGATATGAAAAGTAGAGCCTGTGCCAGGAATGCCGCTGCTCTCCATCCAGATTTTGCCGCCCATCGCTTCGATTAAACGGCGAGAGATATAGAGACCCAGCCCAGAACCGCGCACAGGGCTGTTTAAATCTCTTTCCAGGCGCACGAAGCGCTGGAAGAGTTGCGCCTGATCCTGCTGTTTGATTCCTTTGCCTCTGTCCGCGACGCTGATGATAACCGAGGGAATCTGATCGTAGGCGGTGCGCGCAGCGTAGGAGATCGGCGTGCCCGGCGGAGAATATTTCAAGGCATTAGAGCTGAGGTTGAGTAAGACCTGCTTGAGACGCGCCGGGTCTGCCCGCACAAATAGCTGGTTGGGCACGTAAAAGAATACCTCGCGCTGTTCCTGCACCATCTGAGGCTCAATGAGCGTATAAACCTGCTCAACGATATCTTTCACAGGCACTCGTTGCAGGTGCGCGGGACGGATGCCAGCCTCGATCTCCAGGCGGCTGGCATCCATAACGTTGCTGAGCAGCAGCACCAGTTCATCACAGCCACGGCGCGCCTTCTGGAGAAATTCCTGTTGTTGCTCCGGGGGAATGGCGTCTCCAAACTGGGCGAGCAATTCCAGGTAGCCCTGTACGGCCGTCAGGGGCGTGCGTAGTTCGTGTGAGGCTGTAATCATGAACTGATCCTTCAACTGGTCAAGCTCCTGCAACTGACGATGGGCATCGCGCAATTGCTGGTAAAGCTGTGCGTTGGTAAATGCGGTCGAGGCCTGTTCCGCGAAATCCTGCGCCTGTGGCAGATCAGAAACTAAGTAGGAGCGCTTGTGTCCTGCTCCACGCCGTATGGCACGCGCCAGGACAAGCAAGGCAATGGGAGCATTACCCGCAACGAGCGGCGCGAGAATGGCTGTCTGTACGTGGCGACGTACCAGCGCCTCGCGTAACGTGAGCGTGCGCCGGTCGCGCAGACCTTTTGTTGATACCCTCACAGGCTGGGTCTGCTGTGGTTGTGTGGAAGATAAAAGCAACGCGGGTATTTTTCCGCTGACAATGGGAAGCGGCCCGCTTGCCATGCTATCGTCGATCTCAATCAAGGTCGGTTGCAGCGATGTTATGGCCTGAGCCTCAAATTCACGGCTGCGTATCGGCGGCCAATCGCTGACCTGGACGGGCGTTTCTTGCTGGCTGAAATGGGTCGCGACCGGGTGCAGGTTTCCGTTTTCGCCCGGAATATATAGGATAGCATAGTCAGCCTGCAGCGCGCGCGCCGCCTCTGTACAAACAAGCTGGTGAATGTCTGTTCCGATACCAAACCCGGTCGCGACCGCTGAATTCAGGCGAGCGGCGACGGTGGTGAGCGCCTGTGCGAAGAGTTCGTGTTCGTGCGCTGTTTCATACAGGCGCGCGTGTTCAATCGCAATCGCCGCCTGTTCCGCGAAGGTATTCGCCAGGTAGATAGCTTGCGGAGTGCCTGCCGTTACAGCGCGCTGGGAAAGCCCAAGCGTTCCCTGAATTTTCCCCTGGTAGACGAGCGGCACAAACAGCGTGCGTGAGATGTGCTGTTCATTATGCCATTGCTGCACTTCTTTTGGCAGGTCGATGTCTTGTTCCGCCCAGATAACGTCAACCTGCTTGCCTTTCAATACAGTGCATTGTGGAAGGTGTTCACCCTCAAGTCTCCAGGTAGCACTTTCTCTACCGGATGATGGCGTGGCGCGGATATAGAGGCTGGACTGTGAATCAAGTGGGTGATCGTAGTCCTCAATCAGCAACAGAGCCGCAGCATCGTAGCGCAATTCGGTTGTGGCAAGCGTGACGATGCGGGTGAGCAGCGAGTCGAGATGAATTTCGTCCATCAATTGCGCTGCCATCCGGCGCAAAAGTTCTGCTTCTGCGCGCTGCCGCTCCTGCTCAGCCAGCAGCATTTCATTTTCCGTATTGATGATAAGGATGCGCGCTCCGATCAGGATACCGATGCAGCAGGCCAGACTTAACACAAACAGGCTTAGCGTCTGTGTCGCAAAACAGTAAAGAACGAGTCCTACGATGAAGAGTACCGTCAGGAAAATAAGGATGCCCTGCAAGGACATGCGCCCCGTTTTCCTTGCATCCTTAGACAGGTTATATTCGTTTCTTTCCCGCTCTTGAGTGCCGTAAGTGTGTTCGCTATAAATTCTGCGCGCAATAGTCGCATATTGAAACTGGGCGGCCAGCCCCATCAGCAGAGCTCCGAGAAACCAGAAGGTGTCGATATACCAGGTGCCTGTGGTATAGGAATTGAAAGGAAGAGTTGCAGCGTAGAACGAGTCGGCCCATATTTGAGAAAGAATGCCTGCCGCGAAAAGGAACAGTGAAGGTATCAGCAAGCGTCCCACTCGCTGGAAGGCTATAAGGAGCAGCGCGAGAACAAGCAAGAGATCCCAGAATGGATAAGAGTCTGAGACGAGCAAGGTATAGAGGTCGTGTACATGGGAAACAATCGGTTGGATGAGAATGTACCAGCTATAAGCAAGCGCGCACAGGGTAATAATCAGGGCATCCAGACCAATGCGAAAGCGGGCGCGGTCTATTTTGATGGCGACTGGCAGAAACAGCAGGCCGATGAACGTGAGAACGTAGTAGAGGGTAAAACCGATATCGGCGGGCGAGGGGACGGGATTGATGTTGCCGCTCATCTCCAGGTAGGTATACCAGGCCCCGCCGATACCATTCGCTATTAATCCTATGCCTATGAACAGCCATGCGCGCCTGTATTTTTTGTCAAGTAGCACCGGCCCTCTGGTAGCGCGATAGACGATACGCAGCACCCAGAAAGCAGCGATCCAATTGGCAACGGCATACAGCGAATCTCCGTAGAAGATCGTGGCCTCATGTCCGCCTGGCTTGACAAACATCCATAACAGGCTGATGGTTGTAATGAAAATGGTTACAGCTGCGGCAAGATAATTTTCCCGGCTAAGCTTTTGAACATAACGTGCCGTCAATTGCTCTGTGGCGGTTGCTTTGAACTGGAAATCCGCTGCGGCCATGCAAAACCCTCTTGGAACAATTCCCAAATGCTTGTTTGTCTCCATCCCCGTAGCACAAGCGATATGCCTAGTATACATGAGCGAACTATGTTTGTCACTTGCATAGCATTTTTCGTAAGTATGCTTTCTTGACAACCTTTTGCTTTGGCGCATAGAGTACCTGTAATCGGCGTTATCTTAGCAGTAGAAAGGATTACTGAGCAATGCAGCCTGTTATCATTACCGCTGCGCTGGTGGGGGCAGAGGTGACACGGGAGCAGCAGCCTCATTTACCCATAACTCCCCAGGAAATAATTTCGGCAGCAGTTGAATGTTATGAAGCCGGTGCCTCGATCATTCACATTCATGTTCGCGATGCGCAGGGCAACGCTACCCAGGATGGCGCTTTATTTAGCGAGGTGGTCGAGGGCATCCGCGCTCGCTGCGACGTGATTACGCAGGTATCAACTGGGGGAGCTGTCTGGATGAGCGCGGAAGAACGGCTGCAAAGTATCGAGTGCCGCCCCGATATGGCAACGCTTACCACCGGCACCGTCAACTTTGGTGATGGCGTCTTCATGAACAATCGTGGTCTTGTAGAGTCCTTTGCGCGCCGCCTGCGTGAATATGGCATCGTGCCGGAAATCGAAGTGTTCGACGTGGGCATGATCGACGAAGCGCTGCGCCTGCATTCGATGGGACTGATTAGTGACCCCATACATTTTGATTTTGTGATGGGCGTTCCTGGCGCGCTGGTCGCCGACCCTGTACACCTTGTGCATATGGTGCGATGCCTGCCACCCGATAGCACGTGGAGTGTGGCTGGTATCGGCAGGCACCAGCTCACATTAGGAACAATCGCCCTGGCAATGGGTGGCAATGTGCGCGTCGGCTTTGAGGATAATATTTACTATCGTAAAGGGCAATTAGCGAAAAGCAACGCGGAACTGGTAGCTCGAATTGCGCGCATTGCCGGAGAATTGGATCGCCCGGTTGCTACACCTGCGCAGGCCCGGGAAATATTGCAATTGGAACGGTATAGAAAACAGGATGATAAATTGTTGTAGGGACGCGCTGATGGATGTTGACACAAGATGGGGGTCTAGTGCCCCCTGTCATGCTGAGCGCCGCGAAGAATCGTGGTCCCCCGCCGAGGCGTGCGTCGCGACCGCAGCTCCTTCGCGGCGCTCAGCATGACCTGCCTGGGTCTTCCCTCTTTCTTGGTTAACATTCATCAGCGCGTCCCTACAACAAACACATGATTTAAGGCAGCGTCAACAATTCGGGCGCGCCTTCGGTAACGGCGAGGGTATGCTCGAATTGCGCGGAGCGCGAGCCATCTGCCGTGCGGACCGTCCAGCGGTCGGGCATGATTCTGGTCTGGTAGCCGCCAGCGTTTATCATTGGTTCCACAGTGAAGACCATGCCGGTCTGGAGCCGCAGGCCAGTATGCGGGCGACCGAAGTGCGGCACCTGCGGGTCTTCGTGCAGAGAATGACCAACGCCATGTCCGACAAACTCGCGTACCGTGGAGAAGCCGTTGGATTCGGCATAGTCCTGAATGGCCGCGCCGATGTCACCAAGTCGCTTCCCGGCGCGTGCCTGTTCAATACCCAGTTCCATGCAGCGCTTCGCCACGTCCATCAAATGCTGCGTTTCGGGGTCAAGGTTGCCGACCGCGAAGGTGACGCAGGAGTCACCAACCCAGCCTTTGTAGAGGACGCCGATGTCGATGCCGATGATATCTCCCTCTTTGAGCAGTTGCTTGGAACTGGGAATGCCGTGACAGATGACATCATTGATCGCGACACAGATCGTCGCAGGGAATGGCGGAACTCCTGGCACGCCGTTGCGAGCCGGACGCGCTCCATAGCCCTTGTAGATCGGTTTCGCACCCTTACTGCGAATGAAATCTTCCGCGATTTTGTCGAGTTCTCCGGTTGAGACACCCGGTTTGATATAGGGACGCAGCACATCGTATGTCTGAGCGACCAGCCGCCCGGCTTCTCGCAACTGCGCGATTTCGCTGCGCGATTTTAACATAACTGCCATGTCTAATTTCGCTTTCTTTTGTTTACTGTTTTGTATAGAGCATAAAGAACGTGCTTAACTGACCAGCGTATGTGAATCCTGTTCCCAGGCGAGTAGATCACTGGTGGTGACAGAAAAGTACGAATTGAAATAGGCCAGAAGCTGGTCTATCGTATTGTAGTCGATGCGCTGGCTTCGTCCAGTGTTCAGGGCCGCCAGGACACTCAATGAGACGCCGCTTTCCTCGGCCAGTCGGCGCAGGCTCAGAGGCGGCTTGCCCTGTTTTGCTCGCTCGACATTGACCTTTGCCAGCAGCAAGCGCAGCCTGCAAGAGATCGTCACGCGCAATACCTCCTGCTATTAAATGAACATTTCTGTTTTACTATAGCAGGATTGTTGTGGGATGTCAATACAATGTTGCTGGATAGAAGAACAGGATAGTTCAGTCAGAATGAGTGTATTGTGCTGGATTTTGAGCCGGTTGCTCGCGCAGGATGCCATACAACACGGCATCAATAATGTGTTCTAGCAGGTCGGGCGAAGGCTGAGCTACGAAGCTGGAAAAGAGCGAACGGAAAAACAACGGCCCGGCAATGAGATCAACAATGAGGAGGGGATCGATATCCTGGTGAAGTTCTCCTCGCGCTTTAGCTCGCTCGACTATCTGCGTGAATTGTTGCATGCGAGGGGCAACGAGGCGCGAGTGAAAGACGCGGTAGATTTCAGGATTCGTTCTCAGTTCCCCGATCATTTTTAAGGTGAGGTTTTCAAACAGGCTCAGGTTTTGTAAAGAGGTGTTGCGCAGAATAGCGAACAGGTCGCTGCGCAGGCTGCCGGTATCAATACTCGAGATATCGCTGCGCAGGGTATCCAGCGCGTCAACCACCAGTTCGTTTTTTGAGGGCCAGCGCCGGTAGATGGTGGTTTTGCCAACTCCGGCGCGGGCGGCAATGCCCTCGATGCTCATAGCCTCAAAGCCCTCTTCTGCCAGCAATTCGAGGGTTGCTGAAATGATAGCCTGGTGTGACCTGGCGCTGCGCGGACGCCCGGCCTTGCGGGTGGCCTGTTCGTTCGTCAAATGGCTGCTTCCTCCTTTTGCTCCATTGTAGATGTGGATGCAGCCTTCGTCAAGTCCGCTTGCGCGGCCTCTTTCGAGCGTGAAGGCAGGAAGATCAGGGCTATGAACACGCCGCCAAGCGAGACGACAGTAGCGATGAGTGCGGTCGGATGAAGACCATCGATAAAGGCGTTCTGCGCGGCATTTGTGATGAGGTGCCGGAGTGGATCGGGCACTTGAGAGGCGACAGCCATTGCTCCACCTATTGAGTCATGAACAATGGCTCGTAACGTTGCTGGCAGTGCTGAAATGCCAGCCTGATGATCGATGGCCGCGTGATAGCCTGCCGCGAGAACGCTGCCAAGCACTGCTACGCCGAGCGCGTTGCCGACTTCCTGGGCCGTGTCATTGACTGCGGAGCCAACACCGGCCCTTCCGAGCGGCAATGTACTCATGATGGCGTTGGTCGCAGGAACCATCGCCAGGCCAATACCCTTGCCAAGTAGTATCAGCACCGCGCCAATAACCAGGTAGCTGCTGCTCGTGTTTAGTAAGGCGAAACAGGCAATAGCAATGGCCGTCATAGCTAGACCGAGGGTAACGGTTGTTCGTGTGCCGAGCTTCCTGCTGACAAAGGGGCTAAGCGAGGCTGAAACGATCAGACCTGCCACTAGCGGTATGAAGCACAACCCCGCCTGTAACGGCGTATAGCCGAGAACAAGTTGCAGGTATTGCGTCAGGAAGAAGAGTGTTCCTACCATCGCGAACGAGGTCAGAGTCAATGCCATGCTGGCGGCTGAAAAACGCGGATTGCGGAAGAGCTTCATATCTAGCATAGGGGTCGCGCAACGCAGTTCCCAGACGATGAACGCTAACAGCAAAATGGGGGCGGCAATAAATGCAGCAATTACGCCAGCATTGTTCCAACCATAGGTCGGGACCTCGATAATGCCGTAGAGCAGAGCCATCAAACCTGCGATGGAGAGCAATGCCCCGACTGGATCAAGCGGCGAGGCATCCGGGTCTTTCGATTCTGGAATGAGCCACCAGCTCACGAGCAGGGCAACCAGAATGACGGGCACGTTAATCAGAAAAACGGTTCCCCAGGTGAAATGCTCCAGGAGCCAGCCGCCAAGCAATGGGCCAATCACAATGCCCAACCCGCCCACACCCGTCAGCACGCCAATCGCGCTTTCCCGCTGCTTATCCGCGAAGAGGTTTGCCGTAATCGAGAGTGTCGAGGGCATAATCAACGCGCCACCTATACCGCTCAATGCGCGGGCTGCTATCAGTATCTCCGCAGAGGTCGCATAAGCTGCCCAGACCGACCCTCCGCCGAAGAGCAGCATGCCGATCATGAGCGCGCGTTTTCGTCCGAAACGATCACCCAGATTTCCGGTGGTTAATAACAGTCCGGCATAAATCAGCGTGTACGCATCGACGAACCATTGCAGTTGGCTGGCGGTGGCCTTCAGCTTTTCGGCCAGAGTTGGAAGCGCGACATTTACAATTGTGACATCGAGCGAAATGATCAATATACAGACACAAAGAGCGGCCAGCGAGAGCCAGCGATAGGTAGACATGGGGCGGGCAGCGCTTTTCATAATTGTTGCTCCTGTAATTTTTATTGATACGATGCTGTATCGTATTATACCTGAGATTTTTAGAAAACGCAATGGTTTCGTATCGTAAATCTGTATGAAGGAAAGTTATTCGGGAATTCCTTATAGGGATACGAGAAAGACTTCTAACAAAGAAAGAGGATATGTCATGCTGAGCGCCGCGAAGCATCTCCATGACGAGTGTTATCGCATGTCGAGGGTGGAGATGCTAAGCGCCGCGAAGTATGACAGAAATGGGCGTGACAGGAAGCGGCATGAGCCGCCAATTAAGCAACATTCAGAGGCGCAGGGATAACTACGCCCCTGACGAACACCATATTCAAGGCTTTGTCGATTACGCGTTGCACAAACTCAGCTAATGCATTGAGCCGAACTGACGCATATGCGTGCGCTCGCGTTCGAGGGCATCGGCAGGAAATTCCTGCTCGCCGCCTAAGGTGCGAGCATTCAGTGTCAGTTCGGCAGCCTCTTCCATGATGATAATCAACTGCGCTGTGGCGAGCGGGTCGCGGGCGAACGCCAGCAGGCCGTGATTGCCGAGCAACACCGCCGGAATGCCGGGGTGCTTCTCAAGCTGCTCCACGATGTTTGTCACCGACTCCTTTGAGCCGCGAGGTGCCCAGGCGGCCACCGGAATATCTTCCAGGATGCCGAAGCGCAAAAAGGCCTCGTAAACGCATGGCAAGTCTTTATTCGCCACCGCGAAGCTGGTCACTTGAGGCGAGTGCGTGTGCATCACCGAGCCAACATCGTCCCGCACCCTGTATACTCCTGCGTGCATCGCCACAATCTCGCGGGTAGTCGGATCGAGTTGCCCAGAGACTACCTCGCCATCCAGTGTGACGACCGGAATGCTCTCCGCCGTTGGCATACTCCCGCCGCCTGTCGAGGCCAGCAGCATATGATCGGTTCCCGGCAGCCTCGCGCTCATATTGCCATGCCCACTGCGCGACATGACCCCTGACGAGAAAAGCCTCTGAATCGCGGCTACAAGCTGCGTTCGTAATTCCTGTTCGCTTGCCATGTGCCTGTTCCTTTCTGCTGCCCTGGCAGCTCGTAAAAAAGAGAATTAATGGGCAGTCCACCCGCAGTCAATCACCTGCGCGCTGCCTGTGATGCCGCTTCCCGCCTCAGAGCAGAGGTACAGGGCCAGTTGCGCCACCTCTTTGGGTTCCAGCAGACGGCGGATTGCCCCTTCCGAAACCATGATTTTCTCCACCACCTCTGACTCGGGAATGCCATGTATGCGCGCCTGGTCGGCAATCTGTTTCTCTACCAGCGCTGTGCGTACATATGAGGGGCAGATGGCGTTGCAGGTCACGCCATACGGCCCGCCTTCCAGCGCTGTCACTTTCGTTAAGCCAACCAGCCCATGCTTGGCCGAGACGTAAGCCGATTTGAACGGTGAAGCGATCAGGCCATGTACCGAGGCAATATTGAGGATGCGCCCCCATTTGCGCTCATACATCCCCGGCAGCACCGCCTTCGTCAGCAAAAACGGTGCGGTCAGCATGATATCGATAATCTGCCGCCACTTCGCCTCAGGAAACTCCTGGATCGGCGCGACATGCTGGATACCGGCGTTGTTGACCAGAATATCGATATGACCCTCGGCGGCCAGTGTATCTGCCACCAGACGCTGCAAGTCCTGCGAACTGGTCATATCCGCCCTCTCAAAACGCGCTCCCTCTAGCTGCGAAGCCGCCTTTTGCCCACCCTCGACATCGATATCCGCCAGCGTCACCCGCGCTCCCTGCTCAGCGAGTTCCTGCGCGATAGCCAGGCCAATACCAGAAGCTGCGCCCGTCACCAGCGCGACTTTTCCCGCGAATTGCGCCATGAAAGACCTCCTTCAAACAAAAGCAAATAAATTGGTCTCGCCCCAATCCTGGGAACGTAATTAATAGTATACTGTGATTAGTAGAGGCGTGATTTACTCCGTTCTGCGAGTAGTATATCTTTTACGCCTTTGCTACGTGTTGTAATGGATGATCTTTGGAATCATACATCCAACTGAAAAGTTGCTCGCTTCAGAGGCAACTGTTACAAGTGTACAATTGAAATGAAGAGGAGGGCAAGATGCAGCCTGATCCGTATGCAAATGAGCCAACTATAGAGATGCGACGGGACCCACAAAACCAGGTTCCGCCTGACGGATATCCCTACCGGCAGCAGTATCCTGTGCCGGATGCTCAATATCCGCAGGATGCTCCTGCTCAATCACCGTATCAGCAGGCTCCACAGGGATACCCTGTAGTTGATCCGCACCAGCAGCACCTGCGACAGGCGGTAGAAGAAGAGGATAAAGCCTTTACTTTCTCTTATGTCGTCGCCAAGATCATCGACTACCTGCGCTGGTTCCTGGTAGTGCTGGAGGTTGCGCTGCTGCTGCGCTTCATCTTGAAGCTGATCGGCGCTGATCCGACCAATCCCTTTGCCAGCTTCCTGTACAGCCTGACCGACGTGTTCCTGTTCCCATTCAAAGGCCTCGTGCATGATCCCAGCTTCGGCGCGACGACCATCCATTACTTTGAATGGACAACCTTGATCGGCATGCTTGTCTATGGGCTGATTTTCTGGGTACTCCGGCTCTTCCTGCAGACCGTCATTTCGCGGCCCGGCGCAACCAGCGAATAATTGCCGGGCCAGATTCCAGGTAAAGGGGGTACTTCCTATGGCAAACGTATTGACCATGCTCGTCCTGGCTGAAATTCCGGTTGAGGTCGTCATCCTGGTCGTGATTCTCCTGGCCCTGATCGTCATTGTCGTCTCGACCTGGCTTTTCCGCACGCGCCTGAAATATCGTCAGGCCCTCATGCAAGAGCGGCTCATGAAGCGCTGCCCCAACTGCAACGCGCTCATGGCCCCCGATGCCCAGTTCTGCCCCCATTGCGGCAAACAGGTACCCCAGGTCACGACCACGACGGTGACGCCCTGATTATTCTAAATTAATAAAAGTTTCAAACGATGTACCAGGTGTTTCGCTACACCTGGTATTTTTGTATTACCGTCCTTTGGCAAAACCCCCATCCTTGTGACATGATGAACGTGTATCCTATGGAAGTATTATCCTGCATCACACCTTAAAAGGAGAAACAAGCTCATGTGTTATGACGACAATGCCATTCCACCAACACCACCGGGTGAGGCGGGCGTAGCTCATGGAGAAGACATCGTCCTGACTGCCTCTGATGGCAACCGCTTTGCTGCCTACATTGCGCGGCCTGCGCAGCCGGGGAAGGCGCAAATCCTCATCTATCCCGATGTGCGCGGTCTGCACAACTTCTACAAGCAGTTGGCAATGCGCTTTGCTGAGATCGGTGTAACCGCCCTTGCCATCGACTATTTTGGTCGCACTGCTGGCCTCACCTCGCGTGACGAGCCTTTTGAATACTGGCCGCATGTCCAGCAAATGACGATTCCCACCTTCTATAACGATGTGCGGGCCGCGCTCGACTATTTGCATTCAGGCGAGGGCGCGCAACGTAAAACCTTTGTGGTTGGTTTCTGCATGGGTGGTTCGCTTACCCTGTATTCCGGCACTCAGAACTTTGGCTTCGCCGGAGTCATCGGTTTTTACACAGGCCTGTCGCGCCAGTTGCCCGGTGCGAACGGCACTGTGCTTGACGAGTCCGTACACGAAAAATATCCTTTCCTCGGCCTCTATGGCGGAGCCGACCAGGGCATTCCCGTGGAGCAGGTACACCAGCTCGATGAAAACCTGGACAAAGCGGGTATCGAACACGAAATCGTCATCTATCCCGGCGCGCCGCACAGCTTCTTCGACCGCCGCTACGAAGAATTCGCCAACGAATCCGCCGATGCCTGGAAGCGCGTCCTGGCCTTCATTGCCGCTCATTCCTGAGGACAGGTAGCGAGGGGATGTATAAGGATGCAAGCCAGATACAACACACGCTCCTGAAAAACAATCTCCGGCTCACGCTTCGTCGCGCTGAGCCGGAGGATGCTGAAAAGCTGCTGGCATATATTGAACAGGTAGCGAGCGAGAGCGAAAATCTCACCTTTGGCCCGGGTGAGTTCGGGATAAGCCTGGAGCAGGAACGGGCCTTTCTCCAGCAAGGGGCGCAATCACCTACAAGTCTTTATCTTCTCGCCGAAGTCGAGGACGAAATCGCCGGAACACTCACTTTCAGCACTGGTAATCGCCCTCGTACTCGCCATGCGGGTGAGTTTGGCATGAGTGTCCTGCGCAAGTACTGGGGCTTCAGCATCGGAAGCCGCATGCTCGCTTACCTGATCGATTGGGCCAGACAAACTGGCATCATTCGCAAGATTAACTTGCGTGTGCGTGTCGATAACCTTCCCGCCATTCACCTCTATGAAAAGTTCGGCTTTTTTCAAGAGGGATGCATCACCCGCGAGTTTTATCTGCATGGGCAGTTTGTCGATGTGTATGTGATGGGCCTGCAACTTGATCCGCCCCGGCAGTGAGGCATCACAACGCAGGCCACAAATTCACTGCCAGACATGCGACCAGCGCCAATCCCACCGGACCGGAAAGGGCAAATAGCACATCGAAGCCCGGTAAAACTGGAGCCAGCAGCAGCGACCCGACGCGCAGCACGACCGCGATATTCCCCAGCACCAGCGTTGCCATCACCAGTCCTGCTGCGCGAATCGTTCTCCCTGAGAAGCCCGGAATCATGCGTACCGAGATACCGCAGATCAGCAGCGTGATAAAACCGATGGCGAAACTATGCCGGATTACATCAATCGAGATGGGCAAACTGCCGGATATGAGCGCAACTATGCTATCAACTATCATCAACAGCGCGCCAAACGATGCCCAGAGATAGGCGCAGCCGATCAACGCCACATAGGGACCATAGCGTCGTTTCTCCTCGCGCCTGCTCTGCCTTGCCCGTTCTCGCTGGCTTTCCGATTGCGCCCCCTGCACCTGCGTCCGGTTGCGTAACATGCGCATAAAATAGCCCGTAAAGATCAGCATCACAATGCCAACAAGCAGCAATCCTACATCGAGCAGCAATGCCCCCGGCAGAAGAACTCCTAGCAACCAGCAGAGAATACCTACGAAATATGTGAGGGCAAGCGCCTGAAGCAGTCGTGTGGAAAATGGCTGAACATGCGCGTAGAGCGGCAGCATGCGTGAGGACATCGCCAGCGCCACCGGCACCAGAAAACCGAACAGGCCGAGCAGGATATTCGCCTCGTCACCAGTAGATGGAACCAACCCGTTTTGGGCCAGCGCGGCAATGCAGTTCAACAGATTGAGAATACTTGCCAGCGTCAGCGACCCGAAAGCACCAAAAATAAATGGTGCGATAGAGTGCATGCCTTCCAGCTTGCCTTTTGCTGCTGATCGCTTCGTCACGGTACGTATGAGCAAGACCAGGACGGCGGGCAGGGCCAGCACTTCCAGTATGCCACTGAGGACCAGGAGCATTGCCAATAGGCTCCCGCCATTACTCGCCAGTAGCGGTTGGCTTGCGAAGCGTAATAGCAAGCTGGCAACCTGCGCACCTAAAATCCAGGGAAGTAGCCTGGCCCAGGCAAGCGGTGTTCCTTGCAGGCGTGGCAGAAAATAGAGCGCCACACCCTCTACGAATAAGCCTGCCCATCCATAAAGTTGCAGGTGTCCGTGTGTCTGTACCATTGCCACCCACCACGCTCCCAGCGAAACGTCAAACAGCGGTGTTAGTGTCAGCACTGTCGCAAGCGCAAAGCCGCCACCTGTTGCCAGCAGCAGGGCCGCCCGCAAATATGGACTTGTCAAAGCAAATGAAATATGCGCTTTATTATCAGCGCTTGTTAAAGGTAATGATCGCATATAGTTCTTATAGCATAGATTTGTGTGTAGTTCAAACTAGAACCTGAATGGGGTGCCCGTCACTATGTTGCGGGTGTCTTCCATTCCCCCACACTGAATGCAAAACATTGACGCCCACTCACTTGAATGCATTTCACCCTCTTTGGGAGTTGCCGCTCTGATCCTTGATATTTGCCTGAAACAGCCCTCATACCTCTTTACAAGCGCTTTTTTACATACTAATATTATGTATAGGCAGAAGTAAGGATGGTGCCAGAATCTATATAAACAGAGCAATAAACTCTAGAATAGTATAACGAAAGATGGTGACAAAATCCTTATTTCCTATTAAAGGGAGCTGTATCTCCTTCGCTCCATTACAGACTTGTAAGCGTGTACACGAAGGCCTGTATAAAACCGTGTCTATCCATAGCAGGCGGTTTTTGACAACCTTTGTCAAAACTAGTTAAGGGGTAGGCATAGCGTGAATATGTGTAGGGCAGAAATACATTGCTCACTGCATATTCCAGGTGCGTTTTGTAACGCAATTTTCTGATAGTTCTGTATTTATGCTACAAGTTTTTGGGTGGTTTAAGGAAGAACCACCTGGGAGGTCTATGATGAGACGATACTTTGTTCCACTTCTTATCATTCTCATGCTGCTTCTGGCTGCCTGTGGTAATGGTGGAAGCAGTGGAAACGGCAACGGCAATGGGAATAACGGTGTGAGCCAGCAGGGCCTGGCGAGTGGGAGCAGCTACAATGCCTGCCCCAGTAGTACCAATACAACCGCCGCCGCGCCCGAAAGTGGTACTGTGACACTCACCGTATCCGGCTGGACTTCGACTCCGGCTGAAGACAATCTTGTACAGCAAAATCTGAAAAACTTTGAGGCATCGCATCCCAACATCAAGATCAACTGGCAGCCCATTCCGGGTGACTATGCGACCAAGATGCGCGCCAACGTTGCGAGCGGAACCGTTCCTGACGTTTTCTACTTGCAGCCTGCCATGTCCAGCTCCTACATCAGTGCTGGCAAGCTGCTCAATCTTTCTCCCTACATGGCGCGCGACCATGTAAACGCCAGTGATTATTATCCGTCGCTGCTAAGCCCCTTCATCTGCACCAATGGCAGCGTCTTTGGTTTGCCCAAAGACTGGAACTCGCTCGGCGTCTTCTACAATAAGCAGATGTTCCAGGCCGCCGGGCTTCCCTTCCCCAGCGCCAATTGGACGTGGCAAGATTTGCAGAACGATGCCGCTAAGCTGACCAAGAATCCCGGCACATCCAATGGCGTCTATGGCATCGTGTTGTCGGCTGATGCCTCGCGGTGGGGCGCATTCCTGTTTGCAGATGGCGGCTCGGTCCTAAGCAAAGATGGCACGCAGGCCGCTTTTAACAGCACGCAGGGCGTTGACTCGCTGAAGTTCTACGACAGCTTCTTGAAGAACAATACCGGTGCGCTGCCGACGAGTGTTGGCGCGCCCTGGAATGGCGATGCTTTTGGCAAGCAGAAGGCGGCAATGGTGATCGAGGGTGGCTGGCTTATTCCGTATATGGCCTCGACCTACCCCAGCGTGCAGTATGGTATCGCTCCCCTGCCGGTTGCGCCTACCGGTAAGCGGGCTGACCTGATCTTCACCAATGCCTGGGCTGCCTATTCCGGCACCAAGCATCCTGATGCCGCGTGGCAACTGATCAAGTACATGACTGGCGCTACGGTTCAGGAAAGCCAGCTCAACGCCGGGTTCGCGCTGCCCACCTTGAAGAGCCTTGCCAATGCTCCCTACTTTGCATCGCATCCCGACGTCAAGGTCCTCTTTGATGCCGCTCCCTATGGCTACGCGGACTACTATGGCCCGCAGGACGCGACTATTCATAACGAACTGGCCACAGCCCTTCAGGAGGTCATGCTGAATAAGAGCGACCCGCAAACCGCTCTGAATAACGCTGCCACAAAAGTGAATAACGACCTGCAAGGCGGTTGATATTCGCTTGCCAGTTTCTCTTGCAGGTCGTGTGCGCGAGATTGTGCCTTCACCAGGCACAATCTCGTGTTATCTATGGAAACATCAGGGGAGTGATTACGGAAGTTCGTATCTGAAGGAGGAATCCTATGGCTGCAGAACCAGCAGGGCCATCCATTGCGACCGCTCCGCCATTGACTGCCGAGGGCAGGCGTCAGCTCCTGCGTGGAACGAAAGGGCCTAAAACATTTCGCGGCGAGACTCTTACCGCGTATCTTTTTCTGCTTCCTTACCTGTTTGTGCTGATTGTTTTCTTTGTAGGAGTCGCCATTTTCGGTATTGGCCTCAGCTTATTCCGGGTCGATATAGGCTTTACCGCGCCGGTATTTGTAGGTCTGCGAAACTACCAGATTCTCTTCAGCCAGCTTTCTAACCCTGGCTTAAGTGATTTCTGGGTTTCGATGGGCAATATCGTTAAATTCGTCATTGCCGTAGTAATTGGGCAGACCATTCTCGCGCTGATTCTGGCGCTCATTTTGCAGCAGCTTGTGGTTGGAAAAGGTATCTTTCGCACCATTTTCTATATTCCGGCCATCACGTCTTCAGTGGCTACCGCCCTGATCTTTCTCTGGCTCTATAATAGGTTTGGTGTGATTAACTTTCTCCTCTCGCTTATTCACGGCCCGCAGCCCGACTGGTTGAACGATCCCCTGTATGCTCTGCCCGCGATCATGCTGCTCAATATCTGGTCAACGGCAGCCTCGTTCATGATCTACTTCCTGGCTGCTCTACAGGATTTGCCAAAGGAACTGCTTGAGGCTGCGAAAGTCGATGGAGCCAACCGCCTTCAGACATTCTGGTTTATCACAGTGCCACTATTGCGCCCCAGCATTTTCCTGGTAGTTGCGCTCGGCACGATTGGCGCGTTCCAGATGTTTGACCAGGCCAAATTTATGACCAATGGAGGCCCCGACAACGCCACTTTGACGCCGATGCTCGAAATCTACAACGCGGCCTTTGGTCAGAGCCGCTTTGGATTGGCGGCTGCCATGTCGGTGCTGCTCTTTATCGTCATTTTCATCGTTACCATCATTCAACGGCGTCTGATCGACCCCGGTACCCAGAAGTAGAGAAGGAGGAAGTTCATGGCACAGACAACCGCGACACAAGCGCAGGTCAGACCGCAGGTGGTGGCGGCGGAGCAAGGCCCCGAGCGGCGCTTCAGTTGGTACCACATCATTCTGTATGCCTGTGTGGTCATTTTTACCATCACCTCAATCGGCCCGCTGATTTTCTCGGCGATCTCGTCCTTTAAGACGGCTGCCGATGTCCTGTCGTTCCCACCTAGCCTGATTCCTAACCCGTTTATTACCACGAACTACCAGTTCATCCTGAACTATCCCTACTTCTTGCGCTGGGTTCTGAACGCCTTTATCTACGCCGCCGTAGCAACCGTGTTGAATGTTGTCTTTTCCGCAATGGCTGGCTATGCCCTGTCTCGCATGAATTTCCCTGGCAAGGAAATCATTTTCACGGTGACGCTGGCCGTGATGATGATTCCCCTGACCGTCACGCTGATCCCCAAATTCATGGTGGTCAACTACATGCACCTCAACAATACCTACCTGGCGCTGATCCTGCCAGCGATGGCCCAGCCATTCTCGGTATTCATCATGGTGCAGTTCATGAAGGGCCTGCCGAAGGAATTGGAGGAGTCGGCGCGCATAGATGGCGCATCTACCTGGCGCACCTTCTTCCAGATCATTCTTCCGCAAGTCAAGCCTGCGATGACCGCCGTTGCCATTCTTACCTTCCAGGGCGCGTGGAACGATTTCCAGTGGCCCCTGGTCGTGCTTGGCACGCAGGATATGTACACCTTGCCACTCGGCCTGTTCTCGTTTAAGAGCGCCTACTACACACAGTACAACCTGCTGCTGACCAGCGCGATGTTCAATACCATTCCCATCCTCATCCTCTTCTTCATCTTCCAGCGCTACTTCATAGAGGGTGCGGTATCTTCGGGGGTCAAAGGCTAATTGCCTGCCATGAAAAAAACTCTCGCCTGTCATCCTGAGCGCATGAGCCGAAGCCCTGAGCGCAGCGAAGGGGAAGGATCTCCGGCCTCGGCACACTTATCATCAGGGACCGCAGATCCTTCGCTGCGCTCAGGATGACATCTGGAGACAGGTTTGGAATTGCCTGTTACTAAAGAGAGAGCCTTTCCGTCATGTTCATAAATGAAATGAATGGCAAGGCTCTCTTGTCATTTCTAGAACAATGTAAAGATATCAGGAAAATCTTATGGTGGATTTTGCATCTCCATATATGCCTGCTCATACAGACCTCGCTCATGAGAGCGAGGTCTTGCGCAATTTATGGCAAAAGGGATTGCTTGCCCTGCAATCGCTCCAGACTCCGCTCGGCATTACCGCCAGTGGCCATAACGACCATTTTCATGCCATCTTTGGCCGCGACTCTCTCTGGACTGTTTTACTTGCTCTTGAAGCCGACCGTTTGCAGCAAGCATCACAAAACACATTTATCCTTGATACTCATGTTGCTTCGTATCATTCCTGGCTGCATGACCTCTCTCGCACTGTGCTGCGCGGCCTCGCCAGTTTGCAAGGCCGTGTCGTCAATGATGTGAACGAAGAACAGCCTGGTCGCATCGTCCATGAATACTGGGACCCTGTACCGGAGCGCATGATTGCCGCTCGCTGGCCCGTTCCCCGCTATTATGGCGCTTTTGATGCAACCTTTCTCTTCCTTATTACCATACATCATGTCGTTGAATACTTCCAGGACTGGGCCTTGCTCGACGAACTCTGGTCCGGCGTCGAACTGGCCTTTCAATGGATGCAGGAATGGTCTGATCTCGACCAGGATGGGTTAGTAGAATATGCCCGGCGCAATCCCGAAGGCATCGGCCTCACCAACCAGGTCTGGAAGGATAGCGGCGAATCGCTTCGCTCTCCCAACCATGCCCCGCTCGTACATCCCGTCGCCTGGATCGAAGTGCAGGGGTACGCCTGGGCTGCCTACGATAGCTACCGGAAAATGGCTGAACGCCGCCACCAACTTACCCCTGCCCTCAAACAGACCATTGAGCGGCGCAAGTCGCGTCTTGTCGAGGGCTTGCAGCGTTTCTGGATGGACGAAGAGCAGTTCCCCGCAATCGCCCTGGATGGAGACAAACAGCGCATTCCCGCCGTTTCATCAAATCCCGGCCACCTGCTCTGGAGCGGCTGCCTTGACGAGCTGCCCGCCTCGCTCGTGAGCAAACGCCTGCTTCAACCTGACCTTTTCACTCCCTGGGGCATCCGCACCCTTTCCGACCGCGCCTACTACTACAACCCCCTGGTATACCATTGTGGCGCGATCTGGCCCTTCGACAACGCGGTTGCCGCGCTCGGCATGCAGCGTTACGGCCATCACGCCGAAGCGCTTGAAATAGCCCATCGCGTGCTGCGCGCCCTGTGCTCCTTTGAAGACCCCGTAGAACTCTATACGGTACAACCCTCGCGCTGGATTCGCTCGCACCGCATCGAACACGAATGGTTTCTCGCCGACTACTTCTACGCCTGCAGCGTGCAGGCCTGGACTGCGGCTGCTATACTCTACATGACAACCTTAATGTTAACAAATGGATAGACGGGATGCTCAATAGGCAGGCCTGTCATCCTGAGCGCCGCGAAGGATCTGCGGTCGGGGCGCACGAATCGTCGGGGAACGGAGATCCTTCGCGGCGCTCAGGATGACAGGGGGCGAGAATCTCCTGGTATGTTGTCAGCGTCATCAGCGCGTCCATGCATTTAAGATGTGCCTTCATAAGACCCTTAGAAAGGCGGCAATCCTATGCCAGAATCCCCAACACGCGCCAGATTCCGCGAACGTCTGTGTGCCAATGCCAACCAGGACGAGCGCATCGCCGGTTTGCTCATCGGCGGGTCAGGCTCTGATGAGCGCCTGGACGAATTCTCGGATATCGACGCCATGTATTTTATTCGCGATGCCGACTTCGAATCATTTGTGGAGAACTGGCAAAGCTGGGCCGCGCAATTCGGCGAGCATGTGCTGATCTACGACCCCATCGGCTTTCCAAACGCCTTCTGGACCATCTATCACGCGGAACCGTATCCACAGCGCGTCGAATTTGGCTTTCGCCCTGAATCGGAAATGGATATGCTTCTCTCCCTGCAAGTTAGCCCTAGCTCGGTCGAGGCAATGGTTTGTTGTGACAAAACTGGTGGACGCCTGACTGGCTACGTCCAACAACTGGTAGGCCGCTCTACAGACCTGCCAGAAGATGAGAAACAGGCGGCCTTTAAAGACAAATGCGACCAGTTCTGGTACATCCTGCTCTACAGCTTCAACAAAATGCAGCGCGGCCATCAATGGTATGCCCGTGTAGCCTTTCATATAGGCGGGCTGGACAGCCTGATGGCCTTGCTCAAACTCGAATCGGGCAATGTGCATCGCTGGAGAGCCTCCTTCGCCTCCTGGAACCTCGAAAACATGATTTCTCCCGAACGGCTCGCGCAGTTGAACGAGTGCATTCCAGGAGAAGGTAAAGACGCATTGAGGCAGGCAATGGTGAAGGCTGCTCTCCTGGGACTCGAGGTATGTCAATCGCTGGCCGGCCGCTATGGCTGGCCCTGGCCGGAACGGGCGGCGGAAGATGTGTTACGTGCGCTGACGTATGAGGGGTGATGGACGCAGTTTTGTAGGGACGCGCTTCATCGCGTCCACCCGGCTCACCGGTACGCACCACCGGCGAGGTCTAAGGTTGTAGGGACGCGCTTCATCCCGTCCACCCCGCCTGTCGTGCAGATTGATGCCCCGAGGTGGACGCGATGAAGCGCGTCCCTACAAAAATTTACATCCCTAATGGTGTGCTTGCCAGATACCTCGGCGCTCTCCTCGCCATTGTCACCTGCTCGAAAGCATAGGCCAACCTGATCAGCGTTGGCTCACTATAAGCGCGGCCCATAAAGGTGAGGCCAATTGGCAACTCGAATGTGTAGCCTGCCGGTACAGTGATTGCCGGATAGCCTGCCAGGGCGGCAGGCTGCGAGCTTCCTCCAAGTCCGTGATCTCCGTTTAAGAGATCGATGCACCACGCAGGGCTGGTGGTTGGCATGACCAGCGCGTCAAGCTGGTGCTGCTCCATCACGGCGTCAATTCCTTCTTCACGTGAAAGCCTATGGTTTTCTGCCAGCGCCGCAATATATTCTTCAGCCTCCAATGACGTAGTTTCTTCTGCCAGCAGCATCAATTCCTGTCCAAAATACAGCAATTCCTGTTCGGCATGAGCTTTATTGAAGGCGATAACATCAGCCATTGTGCGCACTGGCGAGTCGAGCAATTCTGCCAGATAAGCATTGAGATCGGCCTTGAATTCGTAGAGCAGCACCGTCTTCTCAGCTTTCGATTCGGCCATTTGCTGCGCTGTTGGAATATCGGCGTTATCGATGATGATCGCTCCGGCCTCGCGCAGCCGTTCGATGGCTGCCTCGGCGATGGCATCTGATTTCGCGCTATAGCCAAAATACTGCTTGCGCGCTATGCCAATCCTCGCGCCGCGCAGCCCATCTTTATCCAGAAATTGCGTATAATCCCTGTGGAATTTTCCCTGGCTCTCCCGGGTAGCAGGATCGCGCTCATCGACGCCCGTGATTGCTCCGAGCAGCAGCGCCGCGTCTGTCACTGTGCGCGTCATTGGCCCCACCGTATCCTGGCTGTGCGCGATAGGTACCACTCCTGCGCGACTGGTCAGACCTACCGTCGGCTTGATACCTACCAATCCGTTTATGGAAGACGGGCAGAGAATCGAGCCGTCCGTCTCTGTGCCGAGCGAGGCCGCCGCCAGGTTTGCCGCGATGGCTGCGCCTGAGCCGGAACTGGAGCCGCATGGCGTGCGATCCAGCACATAAGGATTGCGCGTCTGCCCGCCTCGGGCGCTCCAGCCGCTCGTCGAGGGTTCGCCGCGAAAATTTGCCCACTCACTCAGGTTAGTCTTGCCCAGAATCACCGCGCCCGCCTCGCGCAGTTGCTGCACCACAAATGCATCACGCGGCACGCGAGCGCCAACCAGAGCCAGCGATCCCGCCGTTGTCTGCATACGATCCGCCGTAGCGATATTATCCTTGACGAGGATAGGTATGCCATGCAGCGGCCCTCGTGGCCCATTTCGTGCCCGTTCCTCGTCTAGCTTGCGCGCAATATCCAGGCACTCGGGATTGATCTCGATCACGCTATTAATGGCCGGGCCGCTCCGGTCAATTGCCTCGATGCGCTCAAGATACATCTCGCACAATCGCTGCGTCGTAAGTTCGCCTGCTTGCAGCGCCGCCTGCAAGTCAGCAATGGGCACTTCTTCTAGTGACTCTGGCTCGTGTGGTCGCTCACTCATGCCGTGTACTCCAATTTCATCTTTGAAGATTGGCAAGCAAAGTATAGTGTTCTTTGCCTGCCCTCTACGTAGGCAATATATAGCCATTTGGTACTATTTTCAACAAATTTTATTGACGCGCAAAATTCGCTAAAGTCATCCATTTCTTCCCTGTTCTATTGCGCCTTTATACGCTTTCTGTTATTTCAAAATGTTTCAAGTCGTATCTTTCCAGATATGCTACTATATGCAACGTTGTCTATGTCGCACAACTAGATCATTGTATATATGCTTCAACCTGTACGACTGGATAACGCAATAACTTGCGGGTGCTGCAAGTTTTAATCTAAAGGAAAGGTAATTTTGAGAACATACCAAGAAACCTGGAAGCAGTTTGCGAACGCGCTCACATCATCGCAATTCGCGAAGCGCTTTCAGACATCAAGTGCTGTACGTTTTGTAGGGAAGTTTGGTATGGCGGCGCTGCTCGGAGTCCTCTTTTTGAGCGTGACTCTGGGCCTGAATGTGGGGAGCGCCCACGCGGCAGCGCAGACAAGCTGCGCGGGCGGTGATCGGGTTTATGTCGTCGTTCGGGGTGATACACTCAGTCGGATAGCCTCTCGTTACGGTACGAGCTGGGGAGTTCTCGCATCTTACAACCACATCGCAAACCCCAACGTAATCTATACCAACCAGGTGATCTGTATCCCTGGTAACAGAACTGGAAGTAGTTCTTCCGGCACGACGAGTCATGGTACGTCAGGTTCGACCCCTTTGACCAGCAGCTCGAGTTCTGCGGTCGGACATGGGAATCCATATCCGTATCCCGCGTGTACATGGTGGGCCGACCAGCGTTACTATCAGATACACGGCTATTTTGTGCCGTGGACAACCAATTCGAATGCCTGGCAGTGGACGGCGCGCGCCTATCAATTTGGCTGGCATGTCTCCTCTGCCCCGGTCGTAGGCTCTATCATTGATTTGCAGCCCTGGGTACAAGGCGCATATGGCGAGGGTCACGTGGCAGTGGTGGAACAGGTGTTGAGCAACGGGCATGTCATCGCCAGTAACATGTCCTGGGGCGCGAATCCCTATCAGGTCAGATATGTGGAGTTTGCTCCGGGTCCAGGAGTGACCTTCATTTACCGCTAATTTCTCCGCTCGCTTAAGAGCGTGAGATCGGTTCTGACGGAGTATCTAAGCACCCGTAAGATGAGGCCAGCTATCCTGCAAAGGATGACTGGCCTCTCTTCAACTTATTTCAGGCACATATCTTTTCCACTCAAATCCCCAAAGCAGTGTCCATCCCTGGTCAGGATCACCACTTTTTTGATATTTGAGAATTGTTTCAACGTGGCGTTAATTTCCGCCATGACTCGCGCATCCGCCCCAATTCCTGCCGAAGTGGTGAGGCGGCAGAATTTCAAGGTCGCCGTTCCCTTCTCTGCGATAGAACCTTTTGTATCCAGCGTCAGCGTAAAGTCCGGGCCGCCAACGGGACGTGGTGCCGCGCAATTCGATGAGCCGCTGAAGAGAGTATTCAATTCAGTGAAGTAGCCAGCCTGCTGTTCTGAGAGCGTCGGTCCGGCAATGAGCAACTGAATAGAAAAGGTTGCCACAGCAATAGTTGGCGAAACACGATTCACAGGGTAGACGACAGAGGGATTGCCATTGAATGAGTCGGGAAATTTGGAGAAGAACACCTTCACCGGGTAGCCAGACGTTGTCGAGGGCGAAGCCGCGTGAGCAGTCGAGGAGGGGTCAGTAAGCGCACTGGCGCTACAGCCGCTCAACACAAAAATGCTGCAGACACACAACACAACAAAAAGCGTAGATTGATATACGGGGGCCATTGCAAATGGGGGCCTGTTCTGAAATCCTCTCATAGCTCTTTTTCCTTAAAAGAGAAACATAGATGAAGCGCTTTGTCCATCTTTTCGCTTTACAGCTAACGATAAAAGGTCTGGCGCGCCACCAGTAGCATAGCAGCCAGCGGATAATGATATGATGAACTGTTGCACTGTAAGGATGTGACCTATTTCACAAAACATGATTTACTAGAATCAATGTTGACTTGTAGGAACGCGCTGATAGATTTTGACAAAATAACGGGGAATACTCGCCCCCTGTCATCCTGAGCGAAGCGAAGGATCTCTCTTTGCCGAGCGATGTGTGCGTCGGGGCCAGAGATCCTTCGCTTCGCTCAGGATGACAATTTGGGTAGACCCCCATATTTTGTAAAAATGCAGCATCGCGTCCCTACAAAATTATCGCCATTTCTTATGAAAATATTCAAGATGTCTCATTGTTTTTTCGCGCTATCTGAACTATGATTACCTGAGAAAGGAATAGCGAACCAGCATAGTTTCATAGAAAACGAGCGATATGGCAACCACTCTCGAACCAGATACATCCCAGACCAACACCTTACCGCCTGGCCCAAAGCCGCTACCTTATGTCGGTAACATTCTCGATTTCCGGCGCGACCAGCTTGGCTACTTACAGCAGTTGCAACGCGCCTACGGCAACATGGCGACCATCTATATCGGCAATACGCCCATCGTGCTGCTCTTCCGGCCCGAACACGTGCGCTACGTCCTCACCGAGAACCCGCGCAATTTCACCAGTCGCGAGGTCGCCGAGGGCCTGCGCCAGCTAATCGGTGATGGCCTGCTCACCATTGATGGCGAAGCGCACCGCCAGCAGCGCCGCCTCGTGCAGCCCGCCTTTCATAAAAAGCGCGTCGAAAGTTACGCTACTATCATGACCGATTATACCCAGGAGATGCTGCGCGACTGGCACGCTGGCGAGCGCATCGATATAGCGCGTGCCATGCAAGAACTCACGCTGCGTATCGTTGCGCGCTGCCTTTTCAATGTTGACCTGACGGACGAGGTCGAGCAAATTGGTCAAGCCTTTACCGAGATGATCGGCAATCCCATCGGCCTGCTCGAAGGCTTTCTGAATCTGCGCATCGATCAACCTTTCACCGCCTACGGTCGGCGCATGGCTGCCAAACGCCGCGTCGATGCCTTTATCTACAAACTGATCGCCCAGCGCCGCGCCGAGAACGAGGACAAAGGAGATGTCCTCTCTATGCTGCTCGCCGCCCAGGAAGGCGGCATCGCCCTGAGCGATACCCAGGTGCGCGATCACACCATGACCTTCGTTGCCGCCGGACACGAAACCACCGCCAACGCCCTGACCTGGACCTTCTACCTGCTCTCAGAGCATCCCGACGTCTGCGAAAAACTACTTGCCGAGTTAAAAACCGTTCTCAATGGCCGTGTTCCCACCGTCGAAGACCTGCCCAAACTGCCCTATCTCGAATGGGTACTCAACGAATCCATGCGCCTCTACCCGCCTGCCTGGACCCAGGGCCGCCGCGCCACCGAAGCCTTCGACCTCGACGGCGTGCATTTCCCCGCCGGAACCATGCTCATGTTCAGCCAGTGGGTCATCCACCGCCTCCCCGATATCTGGGGCGACCCCGAAACATTCCGTCCCGAACGCTGGGACCCCGTCAACGGCCAGAAAGTGCCGCCCTGGTCCTACTTCCCGTTCGGTGGCGGCCCGCGCATCTGCATCGGTATGCCCTTCGCGCAGCTAGAAGCAAAGCTGCTGCTCGCCACCATCCTGCAACGCTACACCCCGCGTGTCGTCCCAGGCTACCGCCTGCAACTGCACCCGCTCATCACCCTGCGCCCCAAAAACGGCATGCCTATGATACTGGTGCCTACCACATCAACCGCCACCGTTACCAACTGGGAGCAACTTATTCAATCGCAGCGTCTACCTGCCGAGCGAGATGGATGTTTGGGCGCGTTGTTGGCTCTGATCGGTTTAAAAACACTACGCTGACTGTCCCTGAATCCCCACCCGCTCAAAAAGATCACGATATAACTCAGCCGGGTACTTGATGGGCAAACGACCAGGAGGGCCATGCGAATACACAGGGTAAGATAGCCTATGCCATCCTCACGCTTTGCCGGGCTATCTAAACCTGTAAACACGGCGAACAAGTTTCCAAGCAACAGGCAGGTCAATGGGCGCAAAAGGAGTTTCCCGAATGGGCTTCCTTGATTCAAACCGCTCTACAATGGCGCAAAGCTGGAGAGAGCGGGCCAGTCGATGAAACAATATACCAGGAGACGTTGCGCTTTGTTCAGTTTGCAGTTAAGGAGTGCGAGGGGGCAGAAAGTTAAATTGTAATATGGAATATCCTCTCAGGTGGGCGATTTGGGCGGGGCAAGCCCACGCCCCTACAACCCTCTCGACGCCTCATTCAACTGCTCCACCTGCTCCCCCGTCAATTTCACATCCAATGCCGCAAGACTCCCTTGTAATTGCTCAGGCGAGTTGGCTCCGATAATTGGCGCGGTAATCGTTGGTTGCGCCATCAGCCAGGCCAGCGAAACGGCCTGTGGTGTGCTTCCTATCTCTTGCGCGATACGCTGCACCGTTTCAATGGTGCGCCATGCCTCTTCGCGATTATAGCGTTTCATGACCGAGGAAGCGCGTGGACTCTGTACCTGCTCTCCACGCCGGTATTTACCTGTCAGAAAGCCGTTTGCCAGCGAGCTATAGGGTGTGACTGCTATCTGATATTTCTCACAAACTGTTCTCAAATCCTGCTCGAATTCCTGTCGATGCACCAGATTGTAATGCGGCTCTAACGAATCAATGCGAATGGTGTGAAGTACCTCGGCTTTCCACAGGGATTCAACCAACCGCCATGCCGGAAAATTTGAGACTCCGGCATAGCGTATTTTTCCCGCTCGACGTAGATCATTGAACGTTTCAAGCGTCTCCTCGATAGGCGTTTCAGGGTCGAAAGCGTGCGCCATGTAAAGGTCGATGTAGTCGGTCTGCAAGCGGCGCAGCGAGGCATCAACTGCTTCAAGGATATGCTTGCGCGAAAGCCCCCGGTCGTTTGGCCGCTCGCCCATCGGCTGGTACACCTTTGTTTGCAGAATCACCGCGTCCCGGTTGCGTCTTGTGGCTAGCCAGCGCCCAATAATCTGCTCGGATTCCCCGCCCGTATGCCCCGGTACATAGCGCGAATAGTAATCCGCCGTGTCCAGAAAATTGCCGCCGTTCTCTACAAAGGCATCCATCACACGAAACGCTGCCTGCTCATCTGCCGTCCAGCCCCATTGCATCGTTCCCAGGCAGAGCGCCGATACTTTTAAGCCTGTTCGACCTAATTTTCGATAGTCCATAGATTGTCCTCTTGTCCTTTTTCGGTGTTTCCCTGTATGTATTGTAGTCGATTTGTGACTCTTTTGTAGGAGCCAGGGAAAGCATTGTGATTGCCTCGTAATGTTTTTGCGGCATAGTTGAATAAGCGAAATGGAATAGCATTTCTTCTTGACATAAATGTAGGACGCGCTTGACCGCGTCCACCTTGCCAGAATCATATATAGGAGTAAAGCCATGACGACACCTTTCACCATTGGGATTGAAGAAGAGTTTCAGATGGTGGATCGCGACACAGGCCAGCTCAGCCCGAGTATTCAAACGGTGCTAGAGCAGGGACGCCCCGTCTTTGGTGAGCAAATCAAGGCCGAGATGCTTCAACCAACCGTTGAATTGATTTCAGGTATCTTGCCTGACATTCCTACCGCGAGGCAGGAGTTGCGTCGAACGAGAGCGAAGCTTGCTCAATTGCTGGAGGAAGATGGGCTGGCCCTGATAAGCGCTGGAACGCACCCCACCGCTATGTGGCAGGAGACGCAGCGCACCCCTTATCTTCGCTACGCCGAACTGGAGGACGAGTTTCAGGATGTAGCCCGGTCAATTTTGATCTTTGGCTTGCATGTGCATATTGGCGTTGAGGATCAGCGCCACGCTGTGCAACTCATGAATCAGCTTCGTACCTGGTTGTCGCATTTGCTCGCCCTCTCCACAAATTCGCCTTTCTGGGAGGGGCGTTTTACCGGTCTCAAATCGTACCGCTCAGTCATCTGGAAACCTTTCCCGCGTAGCGGCATTCCCGAAATCTTCCCTGACTGGGAAGATTTCAACGACTATGTGGAGAACCTTGTGCGGACAGGCTGCATCGATAACGGCAAGCGTATCTGGTGGGATATTCGCCCCCATCCTTTCTTCAAGACGATTGAATTTCGAGTTTTTGATATGCCCGGCACCCTCGATGACACCATCGCTATTGCCGCTCTCTGCCAGGCCCTGGTTGCCAAAGTAACGCGCCTGAACCAGCAGGGGCAGTTTCTACCTGCGCTCTCCAGCCACTTCATCGAAGAGAACAAGTGGCATGTAATGCGCTCGGGACTGGATGCCGAAATCGTCGATTTTACCCAGGGCCGTCGCCTGTCCATGCGCGATTCCCTGCATGAACTCTTCGATTTCGTAGATGATGTCCTCGACGAACTCGCTAGCCGCAGCGAAATAGCTCATCTCCGTTCCTTGTTGGAAGACAGCGGGGGCACCGGCGCTGATCGCCAGATCGCCATCTACCGGAAGACTGGCAATATCGATGACGTGATCCAATTCCTTATGCAGCAGACCATGCAGGGGATTCCCGTTAACATGGCAGTGTAAGACGAGTGTCATTCCCTTTCTAAAGTGAATGAAGATGCCTTGCAAATAAGTAGGGCACTTCACTTCCTTCAACATTTCTTATGACCCTTTTAAGCCCTTTCTGGCAACCATAATAAAGGTTGATTTTTGCGTTCTCATCCTTTTCTCAATCAAGCGCGCGAAACCTATAATAGCGTGCACGCCATTACCAACCTGCCGCCAGATGTCATCCTGAGCGCAGAAGGATGACAGGCAAGAGGGGCTTCTTATTAGCTTGTCGTATATACGCACCCTTGCATTGTTCTTCCGTTGTATATAAAATGAACAGGGCATAAAGCGCATCGAAATACATATCGCCAGGAGTCAGCAGGCATGTTACGACCACCTACTACCACTACTCCGGTACGTCAGGATACCACCTCGACCTCGCGTTGGACGCGACGACTGATTATCTCTCTGACCATTTTTGTCTGGATAGGCCTGGCCTTTGTTGCCATCTGGGCAGCGGGCCACATTATCACTACACTTCTGCTCCTGCTGATCGCCAGTCTTTTTGCCTACGCCCTGGCTCCTCTAGTGCGCCTTCTTCAGAAAGTGATGCCACGCGCTCTCGCCATCGCAATTGTGTATATTGTGGTTTTCGGTCTGCTTGGCCTGCTTATTTACATGATTATCACTACCAGCGTGCAACAGTTCACCCTGCTGGCCGACAATGTGCGCTCGATCTTGACGCCCGGCCCAAATGGGCAGCAGCCAGCGCTGGTACAGTTCATCCGGCGTCTGGGTATTCCGCAGGCGCAAATCGACGCCTTTACGCAGCAGCTTACCAGCTACCTGACGAACTTTGCGAGTACGGTTGCTGGCAGTATCGTTCCCCTCGTTACGGGCATAGCCGGGGCGCTCGTGAATATTCTGCTTACGGCTATCACCAGTATTTATCTCCTGGTTGATGGCTCGCGGGTCGTCAAATGGTTGCGCAGCAGCACGCCAAACTCGCAGCGCTGGCGTGTCGCTTTCCTGATCGATGTTCTCGAACATGTGGTGGGTGGCTACATTCGCGGCCAGTTCCTGCTCTCGACCATCATCGCCATCCTGGTTGGCGGCGGCATGGCCGTTTTCCGTGTTCCTTATGCTGTGCTGCTTGGCGTTCTCTCGTTCGTCCTCGAATTCATACCCGTTCTCGGCACCATCCTGACCGGCGTGATTTGCGTGCTGATTGCCCTCACCCAGGGGCCAATCATCACTCTCCTGGTTCTCGGTTACTTCATCCTTGTTCACATTCTTGAGGGCTACGTACTTGCTCCCCGTATCGTTGGCGGCGCGGTTGGCTTGCATCCCGTCATCTCGCTGCTGGCCCTGACCGCCGGAGCCGAGCTTTTCGGTCCCTGGGGAGCCATATTCGCCGCCCCATTTGCCGGTATGGTTCAGGCCTTCCTCACCGCCTTCTGGCGACAGTGGCGCAAGACCCACCGCGAAGAATTTCCCGCCCAACCCGAATTAGCCCTTGATACCAGTGGAGACAGGCCGAAAATCGACATCACCGCTCCCCCAGGCAGCGATGTGACTGTGAAGTCCGATACTACAACGACGGTGGAAGAGAAGAAAGGCTAGCATAAAAATGGGGCCTGACCGGTCAGGCCCCATTTTTATGCTAGCCCTCAGAAACTACCTAATCGCAATGCCCACCAGGAAACGGACCATCCTCCCATTTCTGCTTCACCATCACTACCGGCCCGTCCATATCTCCGCCATCCATATCCTCGTAATCCTCCACTCCTGTCCAGGTGGTTGTGTCCTTTGTCGCGGCCCGCACCTTTTCGCGTATATCGGCGTTGTCGGCTTGTGATGGCTCATTTGCCTCCAGGATACGAGCAACCAGCGCGCTAATGATCGGTGTGGCAAACGATGTGCCAACCCAAAATGCCCACGTACTGCGGGGAGCGATGTATTCTGGATAGTCTCCATCTGGTGCCGCGATTTCATAATGATCGTTCTTTGAGAGCGCAGGAAACACCGGGGCGCTGTATATGCCACATATCGCGTCAAGCTTTGACCTGTCAACCGTGACATTGGTATGCGACATTCCCGAAGGCATCCAGGGAGTAGGTTCAGGCAGTTCCCCGCCAAATGTCCCAATCCCCATCGGCCCAGGATAATTGCTGTACGATGTCGCCTGGCCCTGGCTGTTGATCGCGCCTACCGGAATCATGGTCGGGATTTTCGGTTCGTGGTAGGCAAACATGGCGGGATAGCGCGGCCAGAAGCGCACCTCACCCGGATTCATCATGTAGTCACGCGGGTCGGTATCGTTGCCTGTCGATGCAGTGAAAACCGCGCCGCGCTTTGCCATACTCAGCATGCGCTCGCCCAATCCACGTAGAATGCGGTCCAGTTTCTGCGGATGTTTATCCCAGCCAAACCTGCCCCAATCGCTTTTCGGTGGAACCACGACCAGGCTCAAATTGATGACCGTATTTCGCAGGTTTTGCCCTTTACAGGCTTCAATGTATGCCAGAGCGCGATACAAGGTATTGGTATCCCCCACGCCGTAGTCATTTAACACGCGAATGCACTCGATATAGGCATCCGGCGCAAGGTCACGAATGATGCCTGCGATAGTCAGGCCGTGATCGGGCATGGGAAAGCCCACCAACCGCCCATAGACATCTTTCCCCGTTTTAGCCGTCTTCTGCGGATCAGGCACGTCCCAGTAGTTGAGATTAATAGCGGGTGCCTGATTACCTGTCGTATGCTGAATGTCAGTCGGGACCATGCTTTGTAAGAGCATATTACGCTGTCCGGCATCTACCTTCGCTGCGCCTCCAATTGTACTGGTATCCGGCAGCGTATCCAGCACGAAAACCGAAACCCCCTTCCCAGTTTTTCCCTCAAGTGATGGGTCGGCGAGGTCAGTAAACGATAAGCAATGATGACCAGACCTACCCATATCGTCCACAGGAATCGGTGGGCTAGTGGGACAGCCATGCAACACATCATCTGTATTAGACCACAGCCAATGGGGCATCGCATCAAATGGAGTGTCGTCTATCTGTTCGTGTTGATGAAGATGGTCAATGAGGGTAAGCGTATGGTCAAGCATGTCAATCCCGCCCCTGCCGCTCGTACTATGTGTTGATGCCATATGCTGTTGCGTATGACCAGAACGAGGGTGAATGTTATAAAGAGCGGCGAAATTGTAGGGGGGAAGTTGGCTGGGTGTCTGTAAAGTAGTAGATGAAGGAAAAACATACACTCCTTCAATTTCACTACTCCCACTCATTGCCATGTTTGCTGGTTGACCTGATGCTGGCAACTTACCCACCCATTCCAATGTGTAGTCTTGTAATAGTTGATTTATCGTATTCTGGTACTGAACCGCAAATTGGGCTGCCAGGGTGCGATAATTGAAGGCTGGTTTGTCGGTATAGTAGGTCAAAATCACCTGGTTTTTGTACCAGTACACTACGTTGTTCATACTGGTGGTGTTGCTCATATTCCTCATAGATTCCTGTCCTCCTGTACATAAAGGTGTTCAATTTCCTCTGTACTTGTGACGCTCGTTCCTCAATTTTTTGCGGATTGGATTTTCTGCTCGGAAGAAAGATTGTTTCGCGTTGGAAACTGTAATGGTCCGGTGTTCCCAACAAGCCTGAACGCGGCCCAGTAGTAAGGATGAACATAGTGCATGCCTTTGTGAAGCAGGCTACATTGTGCCCCCTGCAGTGCCTGGGCCTTGTTCCTTCCCTCTAAAAGGTGTTGGTAAAACAATTGCATCAACTCGTTCGTCGCCTGATCTTCGACAGGCCAGAGGCTCATCAACAACGATTGAGCGCCAGCAGCCAGGAAGGCCCGCCCTAACCCTAATTGCTCGTCACCACCGCCTGTCAACGCTAAGCCGGTTTCGCAGCCGCTTAGCGTTACAAGTTCACAGCCCTGGAGATCGAGACTAAAGGCGTCGATGGCATTGAAACGACCATCGGCCAGCAGAATAGAAGAGAAGTTGGGCGCGTCCAGGCGGCTATGTCCATGCGTTGCAAGGTGAATGAGGGGGCTTCCTGGCGCTTCCTCAATGAGCCGGGCAATAGAGGCCTCTTCATCGAGGTAACAACGTCCGGTAAGCATTGCTGCCACTGTTCCGGCCTCTTCAATTGCCCTCTGTAAGTGTCCATGATCGGAGTAACCAAAGATCAGCGGGGGCTTAGAGGGGGACGGAGTAATATCTCGAGCGTGAGCCAGCAGCATGCTGCTGGCAGGTAAATAGTCCACCTGAAAATCTTCAATGAGGTAGCGCGAACCATCATAGAGCGCATGAAAGGGAACTGTATGCAGCGGCCCATAAGGCACAATCGTTAATTGTCCTCCAGTCGCTGGAAGTTGTGCCTGTACAGGAGCAATCAGCAGGCGATAGAGCTTGTTCAGCATTGAGCGCACTGCCTGCTGCGGCGGTTGGCGCGAATCAGGCCAGCCCCCAGACTGCAAATGCGCGTGAAGCAGTGGCAAAAGGCGTTTGAGCTGTTTTGCTCCTTCAGGTATTTCAAGTGTAGTCAGTTGTCCCTTCCTCAAAACAAAGAAGATAAGCGCGTCCTTATAGAGGAAATAGGCTAGCAGCATTTGATCGACCACAAGTCTCTGGCGTAACTGGGATACATCGATAGGGTTTCCCTTGCTTTTCTTGCTCTGTTTGGTATCAGGCATAGGTCCCGCCGTTGCCTGTTGAAGATAGAGTCGCTCAAACAGTTCGCTCAGTTTTGCCTCGCACTGTTGTAGTTCGGCCTCGATAACGCCTCGTTCAACATCAGGGGAAACAGAGCTATCAAGTTGGGAGAGCAAAGTACTGTAGTTCCGATAGCGGTCTTGATATGTTTTTAGTTCGCTTTGTATCCTGAATAGTGTAGTGCGATTTTCCAGTAAGGATGATGTTAAAGCATCGTCCTGCTCAGGAGCCTGTCCCTCAAATAGCCTGCGCGAGGTATGCAAATTTTGGCGTAGCGCCATTGATCTTGCTCTCTCAAGATAAGAGAATGCAGGCTCAACCAACTTTTGTTGAAGACAAAGCGCAATCATATCCTCATAGACCTGCCAGGCAGAATGCAGGAATGAAGGCGAAAGGTCAAATACCAGATTGTCCAGGATGCGCTCGATTTGAGCGATAGCTCCTGCGTAGTGTTTTGTGGCTCTTTGAAGATTATTTTGCAGAGCGTAGCTTTTTCCTAAGAGAGATTGACTTTTATATACTTCTTCTTGTAAATGATACTTCCTTGCCTGTAACGCTACTTGCTTACATAACAAAATTGCTTCATCTAAAAGCTGTTGTCCTTGTTCACCATGCATCTTAGCATCTTGTGATTGCTCAATCAGAGAACCAGCCATAACTAGATTTGCCCGTACCGAGCGAGCAACAAGACCTTGCTGCTCAAAGTAGGGATTGACGCTACTAGCTTCATTATAGGCTGCGGCATGATCGCCCATCTCAAGCAGAAGTTCGGCCCGTTGCAATTGTGTAATGGCAGCATGGTGTTGCAAGCCACCTCGGTCAAAAAGGTCTCTTGCCTCATCAAAAACTGTTAATGCTTCTTTCAATCTTCCTGCTGCAATAAGAATTGTTCCATATTCACGAAGTATATTTGAAGTATGCAAAGATGAACCCAAATTTCTGCTCATTTCAACCGCTTCATGAGCTAATTGGGAAGCTTCATGTACCCTGTTTAATTTTACGAGTACGTTAGCTATCTGATATTTTATTTCTGCTACCAACTTAGGGTTATCAAGTGAATATTGAGCTATCAAATCTTGGGCTTGGTAGTAACGTTGTAATGCTGAGCCGTAATATCCTTGTGCATAATCGAGGTCTGCGAGGTTGATTTCACAGTTTACAACCATGTCCAATTCATGAAGCGTCTTGAAGATTTCTTGTGCTTCTAATTCAAGCTGATACGAACGCTCAAACTCACCCATCCAGAAAAGCCCTACAGCTTGACTTACCTTTGCCATAGCAATCGCTCGCAGAATAAATGTTTCACTTTGTTCAGTGAGAGTTGGATAGATGGTGAGCATGCGCTCGTAGAGTTGATTAGCATCAGCATAACGTCCTATTTGTTTGTAGATCCAGGCAGTATTATGATCGATGACGCAAACCCAATAAGGTTCTTGAAGCCGGGAGAATATTTCACGTGCCTGTGATGCGTGTTCTAATGCGGCTTCCACCTTGCCAAGTGAAGCAGCGGCACCTATCCAACTGATACGACTTCGCGCCCAGTTTCTCTCGTCATTGAGTGATAAAAACATTTCTCCAGCCAGATTCAAGCACTCGAGGACTGCTTCGTGGTGCCGAATTTGAAGTAGCGCATCCCCCTTCGCCTTCAACCCCAACGCGTGCGCATACACACTCCCCGTAATCTCCCCATAATAGATCAGCAGTTCCGACAGCTTGAGCGAGAGGAAGGGGTTGTAGAGGTACTTAAGGGCTTCGTCGGCAAGCAGGTCGCCGATGGTGGTAGCGTCCGATAGCTCAGCGAGGTGCGCGTTTAAATAAGCGCGGCCCTCTTCGAGGCTGGCTTCGCGCAGGTGTTGTAGAAATAAGGTGGTATCCATGCGGGATGGCCTTCCTGGTGTATGTTGTTCTCTCTGAAAGTTCTTTACTGAAGAACCCACCCTACAATAAATAGCTTCTCATTTCAGGTCGATGCGCAGTCCATCGACGAGAATTTCTCGCTCTGGCAGGTGAAGCAGCAATACGTACTTACCCGCCGTGATACCTTCCAGCACGATATTGCCGACGTCGTCTACCTCTGAGGCCAGCAATGGTGAGTCTGTGTTGTCCTCCGCTAATGGTCCCGGCGCATTGTAGAGTTCTACTCGTGCGCCCTCGAAGGCATCAACAGGCTCGTCAGGGTTGGTGCTGGTGATGATACCGAGCAAAAGCATTTCGCCACTATGGGCGCGTGTGAGGTGTAAAGAGAGGTCAATCGTCTCGGCGCGATACTGGCGCGGCCAGCCTGTGCCGGGAGTCATATCGCGTGTAACAGGCTTTGCCTGCTGCACAACCAGGGCAGCAAAAATTCTACGAATCGCCTTCAGGGGGGATGCTGGCAATTCGGGGTAAAGGTTGACTTGTGCCTGCGCGCGGCGGATTTCTGCAACCTCATCTGCGCAGGCCGGACAATCCAAAATATGAGACGCAATACGTATGCGCTCCTGTTCCGGCATCGCACCCAGGCAATAGTAATTCAGTTGCACCGCGCTCGGGCAGATGCTGCGATAGAGCCGGGCATGTAGCAGCCCCAGCGTCTGCCGGTACATCGCCAATCGCTGCTGGCACTGCATGCACTCCTTCAGGTGTTCGTGCTGGCTTGCAGAAAGTGTATCGTCATCATATGCGAGGCCCATCAGTTCCTCGTCGCTGATTGCTGTTGTATGGTTAATGTTCGTCATGTTCTTATACCTCCCCGTCGCCGAGCAGCCAACGCAGCCGATCGCGATTGCGGCGCAACCGCTCGACAATGTTGCAGTTCAGGCGATAGACCTCCTTAACATCGGGATATTCCTCCGGGCGACGGGCGACTATTTCACGCGGCTTGAGGCCACAATAGTACAGCAGGTATGCCACCCTTTTCTCTCGTTCGTCGACCAGCAGGCTTAAAATAATCTGCCAGGTTTCCTCAGCGCCAAATTGCTCCTCAACCGCCGGTTCATCGGGAAAACCTGGGTCGGAGAGCGGCATAGTACGCGAGCGCAGATGTGAACGCAGGATGTCCATCACAACCCCGTTCAGTGTGGCGTGTAAATAACTCAATGCCGCGTTCAGGGTCTGGAACTCAAGCTGCTGCTCTCGGACCGCATACCAGAAGCGCGAGAAGGTCAAGGCGACGTAGTTCTCCTCGGAATCGCGTTGCAGAGCGATATCACAACTGGGGTGGCTTCTCAACCAGATACGCACAAGCTCGCTGAAGCGTTGCTGGAGCGCAATCCATGCCTCATCCTCCCGTCCCACAATCGCTCGCCGGAAAATTTCCAGGCAGAAGCGATCATCCGCCTGCTCTCTGCGCCGGTGCAGCTTTAGCTCCTGGCCGCAGCGCTCTTCCAGCAAAGAGAGCTTCATCTCATCCAGCTTTTCATCCATGCGCGTACTCGTCATTCTAAGCCAGCTCCCCTTTAGCGCGACACCGGTAGGCCTGCACGTTCTTCCTTTTGTTGTGCCGCATATACAGGAAGACGCCGCATTCCCCACTTTTTCCGCCAGCTATTTTGTAAGCCACCGAACTTTACGCGCTCCGGGATACAACGATTGAGAGATTACCAATGCAAAAGAGGTGAATATCCACAGGAAAAGTACAAGAACCGGGTTTCTGAAAGCATACGCCATCGCCCTTTACTTGTCAAGCAGAGTTCAACAAAAAGTACGGGCCAGATTTTTGCGTGGAGAGTTCCCGGAAGACACCTGCAAGGGGATGTCTCTATAGTTTCATTGGCGTGTAGAGATATCCCCTTGCGGTTGTCTTCCGGTCCCCCATGTCGGCACAAACACCTGACGCGCACACAACAAAAGGTCTGTACCAATCCGTTAGCTCTGTCACTCATAGATCAAAAATGCAATGACCGGGCGTTTACAGAGTGAAAATGCTCCACTCAAAAACTATGAGAAAAAATAAGAAGAAAGGATGGTAAAAAAACATGTACTTCCGTATTGCATTACAGACACATCAGCCGCCCATCTGGACATGGCGCTCTACCCCATTATCTTCCCTCGACGGGCTGCGACAAACACTCAAAATCTATAAAGATATTCCAAAACACCACGTGCGTATATTCTTCTCTACTTCTTTAGAATTCATGGATGATATGCTGACGCGCCAGAATCAAGGATTGCCGTCTAGCTCCATTACTGCTGAAGAGTTCCTGAGAGGCAAACAGCCAGGTACGCTCGAGTTAGCCCGGCTTGAACTAGAACTGAGCGGTGCTGGCGATCATGACTGCCCCTATACCTTTTCTCCGCCTGCCTCTCTACAGGAATACCAGGTCTGGACACGCCTCATAAATCGCGTTCGTAGCGGCGAACTGGAACCTTGACCACACAAAAAGAGGCCAGATATATTTCTATCCAGCCCTTTTGCATGCTCGATTTTTACGATGGAAGCTCATCCGGCGAGCGCGCCGCGTTGATCTGCTCGTTGGTGATCAATGCGCCGTTCAGATTCGCCTCACGAAAGTACGTCCCATGTGTATCAGCGTCGCGCAAATTGGCATCGCACAGATTCGCGCCGATAAAGCTAGTATCCAGCAGATGAGTCTGGCTCAAGTCGGCTCCCCTCAGATCGGCCTCCATCAAATTAGCCCCGCTGAGATCCGCGCCTTGCAGGTTAGCTCCGGCCAGCTTTGTCCCATTCAAGTTCGCTCCCACGAGGCTCGACCAGCTCAAATCCGCGCCTTGCAGGTTAGCCCTGCTGAGATTTGAGCCACTGAGGTTCGTCCGGCTTAGATTTGCATTGCTCAAATCTGTATTGCTCAGTTCGCATTCGTTCAGGTCCGGCTCTACAGTTGGATTAGACTGCCGCCATGCATTCCAGCTATCCGCACCCTGTTTCAAAAGGTTGAACTGCTCTGCATCTACCATAAGCATATTCCTCCTCTCTATTACTGCTGATAGCCATCCTGATCCTGGCTTCTGCGCGTACCAAACAGGTCCCTCTCGCTTTCCCGGCGATTGAGATCGCCCGGCTTCGCAAGCGGTTCCGCAAGCCCGTACAGCGTATCATCCAGGTCATACGTCCCATCACCGCCCGCCGATTCGTCCGGCTCCTCCTCCTCGCCCTTCTCCTCGGCTTCGTCCAGGTTGGTGAACGGGTCCTGCCCATCCACGTCCCCGAACTGATCCTGCAGCCCGTAGCCATCGGGAGCGGTATTTACCTCATTGACCGGCGCTCCATCATGCGGTCCGAGGTAACTATAGTCCTGTTCAACCGGTTCATCAGGATGCTGGCCTTCGTCGCCTTTCCCGCCGTACATGGGATCATGCTCTTCCTGGGCATTCAACTTGCCCTGCTCCTCATGCTCCTGGAAGCGCTCAGCTTCCAGCGTCTTAGGATCAGGCTGTTTTTGCTGGTTATCTGCCATCTATCTCTACCTCTTTCTTTCTCTAATAATTTTTCCCTCTTCACTATCGATTACGCAACGAAATCCTTGAACGTGTACATATTGGGATGCGGGCTGAATGCTCGCTTATTTGTAAAAGTTCATCTCTCATGAGGCGTTCTCAATCAATATCATCATTAAAAAAAGGAAAACTGCACACCCATGTTTGCATATCTGGGAGAAAGAATACCCGATGTTCGCAAGATTGCCGTATTGCGCGCCAACGCTTTAGGAGATTTCATCTTTGTGCTGCCCGCGCTCGAAGCTCTGCGCGCAACCTATCCCCAGGCGGAAATTGTCCTGCTCGCCAAAGCATGGCATCAGTCATTTCTACAAAACCGTCCTGGCCCCTTGAACCGCGTTATACCTGTGCCTCTCAGTACTGGCGTAAACGAGGAACCTGACATGCAAGAAGACCAGCACGAACTGGCACGATTTTTCGCCGCCATGCAAGAAGAACACTTTGATCTTGCCTTGCAATTACACGGCGGCGGCCTTCACTCCAACCCTTTCTTGCTTCAACTGGGTGCGCGTCTCAATGTCGGCCTGAAAACGCCCGATGCCGTTCCACTAGATCGCTGGATACCCTACGTCTATTTTCAATCGGAGATTTTTCGTTACCTGGAAGTTGTTTCGCTGGTTGGAGCCACCCCTGTCATATTGGAACCCCGCGTAGCTGTCACCGCAGCCGACCTTGAAGAAGCTTCTCACGTTGTTCCTCAACAGCAAAGGCCGCTTGTCGCCTTACACCCTGGTTCAGGAGATGTGCAGCGCCGCTGGCCGCCCGAAAAGTTCGCGGCAGTAGGAGACGCCCTGGCCCGGGCAGGAGCGCAGATCGTTGTCACTGGCACCGAAAGCGAGCGTCAGGTAGTAGAACAAGTTGTTCGTTCCATGAAAAATCCGGCTCAGAACCTCTGCAATGCACTTTCGCTCGGAGGCCTGGCCGGTCTATATAGTCGTTGCCGTGTCGTGATTTCAAACGATTCCGGGCCGCTGCACCTTGCGGCTGCCGTTGGCGCATCCACTGTCGGCATTTTCTGGTGCTTCAACCTCTATACCGCCGGTCTGCCAACCCGCCGCCGCCATCGCCCGTTTGTCTCCTGGCAAGTTCAATGTCCCATCTGCGGCTCAGATAGAGTCGAGGGAACGTGCGAGCATCGTCCCTCGTTTGTCGCCAATATTCCCACCCATAAGGTCATCGATGCCGTGTTTGAGCTATTGACAATGAGCGAACAAACCTGATTTATTGCGTTATCTCTTCCGCAATCTCAGAGGTAGTCATCGAACTGGCAACGGCGCGCACATATTCCTCGGCGCATGCTTCGCAAAAGTAGCCGCCATCGTTGTGGCGCGGCCCGCCAATAACCGTTACTTCATGAATGGCGCGCTTGCCGCACCACTCGCAGACACTCTTTTCCGGCGCGAAATCAAGAGCAATTGGCTGGCGAAATTCGTTAATCATATGTAACATGATCGTTCTCCTGGCAGGTAACGTTCGTCTTTCCGTTTGTCATCTGCCCAAAGGATATAGTATAGATATCACAGAAATCTCTCTTTTGCGGAATTATTCTCACGAAAGCATCACGGAAGGAAAAGCACATGACAAGATCGGCACTGCATATAGCCATAAAACGGGCCTATGACCCGCCTGAGCCAGCAGATGGCAAGCGCGTGCTGGTAGACCGCCTCTGGCCGCGCGGCCTTTCCAAAGAGCGCGCCCATATCGACCTCTGGCTCAAAGACCTCGCCCCCAGCAACGAGTTACGCAAATGGTATGGTCACGATCCTGAAAAATTCGAGGAATTTCGCCGTCGCTACGAAGCCGAACTATCAAACAAGCAAGATGCACTGGAACAACTGCGAGAAACGGCCCGTCACGAACCCGTCACGCTCGTTTTCTCGGCCCACGACGCCGAACACTCCAACGCCGCTGTTCTGCTTGACGTGTTGAAACGGTAGGAATGGGTCTATGGTAGTCGTCTTTCCCCCGTTATGAAGTTTGATGAGGAAAATGGGGATATGCAATGGTGTCATCCTGAGCGCAGCGAAGGATCTCTGGTGGGGGCACGCGATTCGGCTCGGCACCCAGATCCCTTCGCGGCGCTCAGGATGACATGGCCGAGGTGGTGAGGCAACTAGCCCCTTTTCACGCTCACCGGCAGCTTCCCCCGCGCCTGCCGCTCCCCAAAAAGCACTCGCGCCGCCGCCTCTAAAGCCGGGCGCGTATATTCATAGGTCACCAGGTATGTTCTCAGTTCTGGAAAGGCCTCTAAATCGTAGGGATTGCGCACTGCGATGCCAATGACCCGCCTGCCCGACTGTGCCAGCCAGCGTACCAGTTCCGCCTGCTTCTCGTCAAGATGCGCATTGACTGTCGCCACAATCAACACATCCTGCTCTCCCGTTTTTGCAAGCGCCTGCTGATAAGCCTCTTGCGCCGTGTTCGCGTTGATCTTTAATTCTCGCACCGATTCGCAAAATGTTCGCAAGATATTCGCGAGCGCATCATCCGCGAACTTGCGATCCTCAACCATCGTCAGCCTGCTGCGAGGTTGTGCCAGTACCACAAGCTGCTCTCCTGCTTTCAGATGTAGTGGCACCAGTCCCTCATCGTTGCGTACAAGCGTGGTGGACAATTCATACGCTCGTTCCTGCAATTGCTGGTGCGCCGGACTGCTGACGCTTTCCTTCAAGCCTTCCATCTTTGGTAATGTGTCCCATGATAGCATTCGTTCTTTCAAAGCCATCACGCGCCCGGCAGCCGCCTGTATCACTCCAGGATCAAGTTCGCCATTCTGTACCGCTTCTCGTATCGCCTCTATGCTCTTTACCTGCCGCTCGAAAAGATGCGACACCAGCACAAGATCAATCCCCGCCTGCAAAGCCAGTACCGCGCCCCGTCCCGTTCCAAAGTTATCCAGCACCGCGTGCATCTCCAGGCAATCCGAAATCACCACACCCGCGAAATCCAGCTTCTCGCGCAGCAGTCCTTTAATAATCGCGGGCGCAAGGGTTGCCGGTATCTCCCCGCTTCCTGTCAGCGCCGGAAAAGCAATATGCGCCGTCATCACGCAATCCGCTCCCGCCTCGATGCCCATCGCAAACGGCACCAGTTCAAGTTGTTCCAACCGTTCAAGCGCATAGAGGATGGCAGGCATGGCGAGATGCGAATCCACTGCTGTATCGCCATGTCCGGGGAAATGCTTCAGGCACGAAATCACGCCAGCCTCTTTATATCCCCTTACCATAGCCGCGCCGAGCCGCCCGACCAGCCGGGCCTCCTCGCCAAACGAGCGCACTCCAATCACCGGGTTCGCCGGATTATTGTTGACGTCCATCACCGGCGCGAGATTCATGTTGATTCCCATCGCTCGCAGTTCATCCCCTGCCGCTTTTGCCACCTCTTGCGCAATCTCTTCCGAGCCAATCGCTCCCAGCGCCATATTCCCTGGAAAAATGGTGGCCGTTTCGCCCATGCGCTGCACTATGCCGTTTTCCTGGTCAATGGCGATCAACAGGGGATAGCGATGTCCGGCCTTGCGCGCATGTTCCTGTAGCTGCTGCGTCAGCTGAAATACCTGTTCAGCATCACCTACATTGCGCGAGAACAGGATGATATTGCCGACATGATAGCGCTCAATCAGTTCGAGTATCTCTCGCGGTGGCGTGAGTCCCGAAAAACCCACCATCAGAAGCTGGCCAATCTGTTCTTCCAGGCTCATGCCGTTGGTAGCGTCTCCCATGCCTGCATCCTTTCTCGCGTGTTGCGCCTGGTCATTCTCAGCGCAGCACAGGCCGCGCTCAACACAGGTTCTTTCACAAATGCAACCTGCTCTAAAGAAAAGTGTTTTTGAATATGCCGCAGCACCATCGAGCGAAAATCGGCTTCATGCAGCAATATGCCGCCGCCCAGGGCGAGAGAAAGTTCCTGTTCCTGCAAGTTCAATCTGTCGGCAACCGCTATCACCGCCTGTGCCAGTTCCCGCGCCGCCTTCTGCACAATCTTGCGCGCTATTTTGTCGCCTTCCCGGGCGGCCTGAAAGGTCAACGAAGAAATTTCCGCGATCATGGCCTTATCTTCTCTGCCATACACCTTGCCGATCATCTCATCGGCCCTCGCGAGTTGCCAATGGTTCAGAACCAGTTCAAGCAGGCTGGTTTTTGGCCCCCGGCCATCCGCCGCCTTCGCCGCCGCCTGCAATGTCCTGCGGCCAATATCGTATCCGCTCCCCTCGTCTCCCAGGATATGTCCCCAGCCCCCACTACGCTCGATTCTCCCACGACTATCCTGTCCCAGCGCAATCGAGCCGGTTCCCGCAATCAAGGCCACACCTGGCTTCTCTTCCAACGCGCTCAAAACCAGTTCGGCGTCATTGGTCAGGCGAAGCGATCTGGCGAGAAAACGAAGGTGAGGTACCAGCAATTGGCTATCCGAGGGTCGATCAATACCCGCCAGCCCTAGCCATGCCGCCTCTACCGGTAAGGAGCATCCTGCTTCCTGTGCGGCCTCCTCTGTGGCCTGCCGGATGTGCGCCACCGCCAATTCGACGCCGACCGCGTGATAATTGGCGCTGCCAGCCAGCCCTCTACCGCGCTCGTTTCCCTGCGCGTCAACTATCACCGCCCGCGTCTTGCTCCCGCCCCCGTCAATGCCTGACGCATACAATGATTTCTGCATCATGACAGCGCGTCAAGGGCCGCTCGCAGCACCTGTCCGTGCGCCGCGAGTTGCTGCCTTGCCTCCCCTGCTGAGAGATTGGCACGTGCCATCAAGATTGCTGTTTTCGTCTCACCGCCTGCCCTCTCAAGCATCTCCTCTGCGGCTTCCTCGTCCAACCCCGTTGCCTGTCGCACAATCGAGAGCGCCCGTTTGCGCAGCTTGTAATTAGAGGTCTGCACATCCACCATCAGGTTGCCGAACGTCTTGCCCAGCAGGATCATTGCGCCGGTACTCAGCATGTTCAGCACCATCTTCTGCGCCGTTCCCGCTTTCAGGCGCGTCGAACCCGCAATGACCTCAGGCCCGACCTCGGGCGCAATCATAATATCAACTTCGTCGACAATCGGCGCGGCGGCATTGCAGGCGAGTCCAATGGTCAGCGCTCCCTGCTGCCGGGCATAGGCAAGCGCGCCTCGCGCGTAGGGAGTTCGCCCGCTTGCGGTAATGCCGACCACGATGTCAGCTTCTGTGAGGTTCAATTTCGCAACATCTGCCTGTCCCGCTCCGGCATTGTCTTCCAGGTCTTCATGTGCGAGGCCAAAGGCAATCGGCCCGCCAGCAATGCAGGCGACCACGCTCTCAGGAGAAATATTGAAGGTGGGTGGACATTCGGAGGCATCCAGCGCTCCCAGGCGGCCCGAAGTGCCCGCGCCAACGTAGATGAGCCGCCCTCCCCGGCGCATCCGTTTTGCTATCTCCTCGATGGCCTGCGCGATCTCCGGTAGCACTTTCTGCACCGCCAGCGCTACTTTGGCGTCTTCGGCATTGATCGCCTGTGCGATCTCCAGAGGGGTCATGCGGTCGATGTCGCTGGTGGCCGGATTCGCCATCTCGGTCGCCAGCGTGCTCAGGGAACGCTCCATGCGCTTGTACCTCCGCTTAAGTTGTTGGTATCCAGGCTTACGGGAGCAGTTGCTCTCGCTTCATATGAGTATAAAACGTGTACTTGTTACCGCAGTACACCGATTTCGCGTACTCTACAGGCTGGTTGCGCTCTGTATACGTGATACGCCGGATATATAACACCGAACTCCCGGCAGGAATCTTCAATAGCTGTGCCTCTTCGCTGCTTGCCAGCCCCGCTTCTAACTCCTGGTCTGCCTCCATCAGCGTAATGCCAAATTTGGTCTCCAATACACGGTACAGCGATTGGTGTTCAAGGTCCTCTTCCAGCAGCCGCTCGCAGCCCTTGAAACTAATCTGCGAAAGCTCGATTGCCAGTGGCTCGTCATCCGCCAGGCGCAGGCGGCGCAGGCGAAAGATTAGCGTGCCCTTCTCGATGCGCAGCTTCTCCGCCGTTTCCTCGTCCGCCGGGGCCATCTCCGCCGAAAGCACCTTCGTGCCCGGCTTCTGACCTCTGGCCCGGATATCTTCTGTAAATCCGGTCAGGTGAATCAGTTGCTGCGTAATTTTGCGATTGCTGACAAATGTTCCTTTGCCCTGCTCTCGATAGAACAGACCTTCATTCACCAGATCAGTAATCGCCTGCCGCGCTGTCATGCGACTGATGCCATACTTTTCGCTTAATTCGCGTTCAGATGGAATCAAATCCCCCGGTTTCCATTCCCCGTTGCGAATATGCTCTCGCATGATCTCTTTTAACTGGTAATAGCGAGGCACAGGGCTGTTTTTATAAATCGCGCTCATACATATTCCTCAATCGTGAGAGGCTCTACGCCGCCAACAATAAACTTATTTGTAAGTATAATATACATTGAACATTCCTTGCCCTGCTTTGCAAGCCTCTTGCTTTCTGCTCAAGAATATGGTATTGAATTAAGCAGTGGTATAATTGGTATATTGTATATACCACTACGTCAATAATTCCATACTTTTTTGTTCCTGTCAAGTGGGGGCCATTCGTAAAGGTATGGCAAAACGTGTTTTCTAGAGAGAAGTACTCGGCGGATTCCAGATCAAACCGGCCAGAAGTATTTACTCAAGGAAGGTAGAAATGCGCTTTACACTACGCGACGCTCACCTGATCGATGCCGCAACCGATATCGAGCATGGGGATATCAGCGTTGATGGTTCATCTATTCGCTCTATCGGACGCCCAGGACAGTCCGATGATACCCAGGAGCAAATCATCGATGCCTCGGGAATGCTGGTCGTTCCCGGCTTCATCGATGTGCATACGCATGGCGGCGGCGGCTTTAATCTTCACACCGTCGATCCCGAGGAGATCCGCTCCTATGCGCGCTGGGTTCCATCCACGGGTGTCACCTCATTTCTGATCGCGGTAGTCGGCACGCCAGGAGAGATGCCTTTACCACAACTCAAGGCCGCCGTTCAGGCGCTTCGTCATCCCGATGGTGGTGCCGAGGCGATTGGTATTCACCTGGAAGGTCCCTACATCAGCCATGCCCGCAGGGGCGCGCACGCCCCTTCCTGGCTGCGCAAGCCCGATGAAGCCGAGACGGAACAGATTCTGGAACTGACCGATGGCTACCTGCGCATCGTCACGCTTGCTCCCGAGTTACCCGGCGCGGAAACCATGATTCGCCATCTGCTCGCCGCCGGAGTCACCGTCAGCATGGGGCATACCGACGCCAATTACGAACAGGCCCTGCAAGCCCTTCATCAGGGCATCACGCACGTTACCCACTGCTTCAACGCCATGCGCCCCCTGCTCCATCGCTCTCCCGGCCCGCTTGCCGCCCTCGCGCAGACCGAGCAGGCGCGTGGCGAACTGATCGCGGACGGTGTCCACGTACACCCAGCCGCGATGGATGCCCTGGTAAAGTTGCTTGGCCCCGACCGCGTTGTCATCATCACCGACGCCCTCGCCGGAGCAGGTATGCCCGACGCCACTTTTGAATTTGCCGGAAATACCGCCCGTGTCATTCGTGGCGCGGCCCGTCTGGCCGACGGCACTATCACCGGCAGCGTTCTCACAATGGATCAGGCCCTGCGCAACGTCCTCGAGATGACCGGTGTTACGCTTCAGCAGGCCATACGTATGCTCTCGTATAATCCCGCCCTTTCGGCAAAGGTCGCGCATCGCAAAGGCTGCCTGCAAGCAGGCTACGACGCCGACCTCGCCATCTTCGACGCCGACCTGACTCTTCATGCTACCATCTGTCGCGGCGAAATCGCCTTTGCAACTGATGAATGGCGCAGTCGGCTCGTTGAAAACGATACCGTCCTGTAGGGGCGGGAGAGGTGTGGATGGGCGGGGAGGGCGCTTGCGCCGCCCTGGTGCCGGGTCGCTGCATTCGCATCACATACGAAATTTGTCTGGGTATGTGGGTGAGAGGGCGGCGCAAGCGCCCTCCCCGCCCATCCACACCTCTCCCGCCCCTACAATGTCTTTGTCACTTTCTGCAATCCACGCGGCACATCTGGATTAAACCCCTTGGTGATTGCCAGGTGCATCGCGAAAACCTGCCCGGGCAGAATTGTCACCAGTGGACTGAGCCACTCTGGCATCGTGGTAACCACCGGCATCCGCGTTTTCGCCAGGGCCAGCGCCTCTTCTGCCTCAGAAATCACCAGCAATTCAGCCCCGCGTTGCTCAAGTTCATGCGCCAGTTCGAGCATATCGTCGAAGGTGCCACCACGCGGCATAATCAAAATCACGGGTAGTCCTGGTTCAATGGTTGCAATCGGCCCATGCCGGAAATCAGCCGATGAGTACGCGGTAGTAATCACATAGGTCAATTCTTTCAGCTTCAGGCCAAGCTCAAAAGATGTGGCATAGTTATAGCCGCGCCCGACAATCACGCAGCGATCCATGTAGCGATAGCGCTCGACTCGCGGCCCCAGTTCTGACACCAATTGCAGCGTAGACTTCACAGCATCAGGCAGCTCTAAAATCGCCTTTTTATGCTCGTCTTTGCCGCTCAGAGCAGCAGCGAACAGCGCCATGATTGCCAGTTGTGCCGTATACGTCTTGGTTGCCGCCACGCTGCGTTCTGGCCCCGCGTGCAATTCGACCACGTAATCGGCCATCTTTGCCAGTGGCGAGGTGCCATCGTTGGTAATAGCGAGCGTCGGCCGTCCCTGCCGCTTTCCCTCTTCCAGCACCGCGATAATATCAGGTGACTGCCCTGACTGCGAAATACCCACTACCAGCGCCCCGTTGAGGCGCGGAGCAGCCTTATACATCGTTAATAGCGAGGGCGCGGCCAGCGCCACCGGATAGCCTGCCAGCGATGACCAGGCGTATTTCGCGTAGGTCGCGGCATGGTCAGACGAGCCACGTGCGGCGATCAGCGCGTAATCAAAGGCTGGCAGTTGCCGGACCATCTGCTCAATATGGTTTGCTTCGCGATCAATTACTCGCGCAATCACTTCCGGCTGGCTCAGTATTTCCTGTTCTAACAAGGTGGTCATTCTGCATTTCCTTTGTCTGTGAGAACCACAAGCTTTTCAACGTAACTTTATCGTACCTCTTGCAACACAACCCCTACAGCAAAATTTTACAACAATCCTGTCTAGTGGTCTAGATGACTTGACAAATAAACCAGGAAAAGGTACAGTATACCTCAGAGATTGATCTGGAATCCCGTACATACACCAAACCTATCCCTGAACACGGAGTTCAAGCAACAAAAACAGGAGAAGGAGGCGATAAACCAGAAATTCAGACTTTTTTCATGGGTTTACTTGTCTAGTTGTACAGTCCACAAGTCCTATTTTATCGGATCAATAATGCAATCCGACCATCTCACGTCAGGAGGCAGGTATGACTTCCAACTCTCTCCTCGCGGCGGGTTCGAGGATCAGGGCAAAAACGGCGTTCTTGACGCTGCTCGTTGTCTTTACGATGATCCTTGCAGCCTGTGGCGGCGGCAGCAACAATAACAATGGCCCGAAGACCAATGGTAAAGTTGTGCTGCGCGTCGCGGCCCAGTCCTATGATTTCGCGCAATCCGGTTTTAACCCCTACAACGGACATCCCAACGCCGGTATTCTCGGCCTCGTCTACGAAACCCTCTACTTCGTCAATGTGAACGGTGGCGCGTTTACCCCCATGCTGGCGACCAGCTACCAGTGGAACAGCGATAACACGCAGCTTACCTTCACCATTCGCCAGAACGTCAAATGGAACGACGGCCAGCCCTTCACTGCCGATGATGTCGCCTTTACTTTCAATGCCATGAAGCAGTATCCGGCGGCTGATGGGGCGGGCGTGTGGCAGTACCTGACATCAGTACAGGCAACCGGCCCCAATACTGTGGTCATGACCTTCCAGAAAGCCTATCCGCCTGTGCTTGCTACCATCGCTGGGAAGGTCTACATCATTCCGAAGCACGTCTTCGCCTCGGTTGGCGACCCGACCAAGTACCTTACCGATCATCCTGTCGGCACCGGCCCCTTCACCCTGACCCGCTACCAGCCAGACCTGGCCGTGTACGACAAGTTCGCAGGTTACTGGCAGGCCAGTCAGGTAAAAATCGACGAAGTCCGCTTCCCTGAGTACAAAGACAACGCTACCCTGCAACTCGCGCTGCCGAAGGGTGAGGTTGACTGGGCTGGCTACTTCTCGCCGACGCTCCAGCAGGACTTCGTTGCCAAAGACCCGGCGCACAACCACCTCTTCATGGACGCCATCAACCTGTACTCGATCTGCGTCAACCAGAAAGACCCCATGCTTGGCGGCGCAGCGGGACGCCCGATTCGTCTGGCTCTCAGCTACGCCCTCGACCGCTCGCAGATCGCCGCGCAGGCTACGGCAGGGCTTGAGCCTCCCGGCAGCATGACCGGCCTGGTGCTTCCGACCATGAATAGCTGGCTCGATCCGCAGTTCGCCAACCTACCAACGTCTGCTGATACCGCCAAAGCCGAGAAGTTCTTGACCGATGCTGGTTTCACCAAGGGCAGCGATGGTATCTACCAGAAAAACGGCCAGCGCCTCTCCTTCACCCTGCGCAGCGTTGACAGCTATTCCGACTGGAACGCCGCCGCGAAGCTGATCGCCACCGAGGCCAAAGCGGTCGGTATCGAGATCAAGAACGTGACCGTTGGCGAGGACAACTACTACACCCTGCGGACCGATGGCAAGTACGACTACCAGTTGATGTTCTGCGGCATGGTTGGCGGCCCCACGCCGTTCTACCTGTACAATCAGTACCTCAACAGCAACCAGATCGGTCAGGGCAAGTTCAACTTCGTGGCCTGGAACGACCCGACCACCGACCAGTACCTGAATCAGTATGCCTCGACCACCGATCAAAACGCGCAGAAGCAGGCTATCGCTGGCATCGAGAAGGTCTTTGTCGAAAACCAGCCGTTCATCCCGCTCTGGACTGGCGCGGACTACGACGAGTACTCGACCAAGAACTTCACCGGCTGGCCCGATCAGAGCAATCCGTATGCCAGTGGCAGCCCAAACACTGCCCCCGACTACGAAATCGTGATCCTACACCTGCAGCCCGTTTCCTAAATCGCCTACCCCCTCTTACACACCAGCGCCCGTAGGGATGGGTCGATCCGACCCATCCCTACCAATGGGTAATAATGTACAATAACTGTAGGGACAGGGGGATGAGGGGCGGTGGTGTGGGGGCCTTGTGCCTGTCCAGGTGATGTAGGGGGAAACAGGGTGTCGTTGACACCGTAGCATCTTACGCACAACTGTCTTAAAAAGGAGCAAATCGGTGCGTCATCTAATCCGCCGCTTTTTATTCTACATATGTGCCGTCTGGGTAGCGATCACCCTCGATTTCTTCATTCCTCGCCTGGCTCCCGGCGATCCTGTTGCGGCGCTCGTGGGGAAGATGTCAACGAAGGGTTATGTCACCCCGCAAATGCAACAGACGCTCGCTGATCTCTTCGGTCTCAATTCACATGATCCCTTGTGGGTACAATATTTCAAATATCTGGGCAATCTTTTTCATGGCAATATGGGTGTTTCTATCCAGTATTTTCCAACGCCCGTCTTGACGATTATCAAACAGGATATTGGCTGGTCGATCATGCTTGGCGGTGTCGCGGTCATTCTCAGCTTCCTGCTGGGCTGCTTCCTCGGCATTATCGCGGCCTGGAAACGCGGCACCTGGCTGGATACGCTGCTTTCGCCCTCAATGAATTTTCTGTCGGCTATTCCCTACTTCTGGTTAGCTCTCTTTACGCTCTATATCTTTGCTTATTCCCTGAACTGGTTCCCGCTCTCCGGCGGCTACGACTCCGCCAACGTCGATCCCGGCTGGACGCTCGATTTCATCAGCAGCGTCATTCAATACGCCTTCCTGCCCGCCTTAACCCTGGTTGTCTCGTCGCTGGCAGGCTGGATGCTCACCATGCGTAATTCCATGATTACCACCCTCTCCGAAGACTATGTGTTGATGGCGCGCGCAAAGGGCCTCTCGGAGCGCCGTGTGATGTTCTGGTACGCCGCCCGCAACGCAGTGTTGCCCAACATCACTGGCTTCGCCATTGCCATCGGCGCTATCGTCGGCGGCCAACTGCTGACCGAGATGGTCTTCTCCTATCCTGGCATTGGCTACGCGCTGCTGCAGGCCGTGAACCAGCAGGATTATGCCATGATCCAGAGCGTCTTCCTGATTATTACACTGGCTGTGCTGGGAGCCAACTTCCTGGCCGATATCCTCTACGCCTTTCTCGATCCTCGTGTGCGTGTAGAAAGGAGCGCGTAACGATGCAGATTCAGCAGGCTCCTCAACCCGCGGGCGCGGTTGCCGTTGTCCTGATGCCAGAGCCAAAAACGCCCTTTTACTCGCGTTTCCTGCGCATACCGTTTGCTATCTGGCGCGCCATGACTATCAGTCGCAAGGTCGCGGTCGGCAGCGCTATCGTTGGCTTCTTCATCCTGGTCGGCATTTTCGGCCCGATCATCGTTCGGACAGACCCAAATGCAACCTCGAACCTGTTTATCGCGCCGCCCTCTCCCGCACACTGGCTCGGCACAACGGTTGTGGGCGAGGACATCTTCAGCCAGCTTGTTTACGGCACGCGCACCAGCGTATTCTGGGGCCTCGGTACCGGAGTGCTGGTAACAATCGTTTCCGTCATAGTTGGCCTTGTTGGGGGCTACTTTGGTGGCTGGGTCGATGACGTGCTGACCCTGCTCACCAACGTCTCGCTGGTGCTTCCCGCTCTCCCGCTTGCCATTGTGCTTGCCGCCTATTTTCCACGCGGGCCACTGACCATCTCGCTGGTAATAGTTGTCACCAACTGGGCATGGCAGGCGCGGGTGTTGCGTTCGCAAACGCTCTCGATGCGCAGCCGCGAATTCGTCACCGCCGCCCGCGCCACCGGAGAAAGCACCTGGCGCATCATCTTCTTTGAAATATTCCCCAATGAAATTGGGCTGGTAGTGGCAGGCTTCGTCAGTACAACAATCTACGTAGTTCTCACCTGGGCCGCGCTCGAATTTCTCGGCCTGGGGGATGGGTCTATCCCTAGCTGGGGTGGTATGTTATACTGGGCACAACAGGCTGGCGCTTTAGGTGGTGGTCTGTGGTGGTGGTTTATTCCGCCCGGTGCCTGTATTGCCCTGCTTGGCGCGGGTCTCTCGCTCATCAACTTTGGCATTGATGAAATTGCCGACCCCCGCCTGCGTGTTGAACGCCCGAGAAAACTAACGAAAGCAATGAAGAAAGCGGTGGCTTGATGGTAACACAGGACAACATCTTGCTCGAGGTAAAAAACCTCAATGTGGATTATCTCGCCTCCAACGGTACCGTCCATGCCGTCACTGATGTCAGTTTCACCTTGCGGCGCGGCGAAATTCTCGGCCTCGCCGGTGAAAGTGGTAGCGGTAAATCAACGCTCGCCTATGCAATCACGCGCCTCCTGCGCCCACCCGCGCAGATTACCAGCGGCGAAATCCTCTACTATCCTCGCGCCGCCCGCAACCAGGACGATTCTCGCGTGACCGTTACAAATCTGCCCAAAAATGGCAGGCGCGGTTTTCGTAGGGGGAAAGGCCAGGTCCGCGAAGATGAGGTCATCGATATTTTACAGTTGTCTTCTGCTCAGTTGCGAGCTATTCGCTGGAACGACCTCGCCATCGTCTTCCAGAGCGCCATGAACGCCCTCAACCCGGTCATGACGGTGGGCGCGCAGATCATGGATGTCTTGCGCACGCACCGCCCCGATATGGGAGCCGATTCCCGCAAACAGCGCGCCCTCGAACTGCTGCAACTGGTCGGCATTGCCCCCGACCGCCTGCGCAGCTATCCACACGAATTGAGCGGCGGTATGCGCCAGCGCGCCATCATCGCCATCGCCCTGGCCCTCTCGCCTGAAATCCTGATTATGGACGAGCCAACCACCGCCCTTGATGTGGTGGTGCAGCGCGAGATTCTGACAGAGATTATGCGCCTGCGCGAAAAACTCGGCTTCTCGGTCATCTTTATTACCCATGACCTCTCCCTACTGCTCGAACTGGCCGATCACGTCGCCATCATGTACGCTGGCCGTATCGTGGAGAAGGCTACGCAGCGCGACCTCTATTTGCACCCGCGCCATCCCTACAGCTATGGCCTGCTGCATTCGTTCCCAACCCTACACGGGCCGCGAGAGAAGATGTCAGGCATCCCCGGTTCGCCGCCCGACCTGCGCAACGTTCCTTCAGGCTGCGCCTTTCATCCGCGCTGCCCTTGCGCGTTCGATGTGTGTCCAAAGGTTCTGCCGGTGTTGCAGCCTGCTCTCGCTACCAATCCCGAGCAGGTTGTCGCCTGCCACCTGTATGATCCACGCTACCATGCGGAGCCGCCAACGACCGAAGATCTGGCGAAAGCCTATCAAGCCCTGGCTGAAGGGAGTACCGTTTCATGAAGCAATTAGACTCCACTATCACACCCATCGACTCCGATTCGTCTTCGCAGCCGATTCTAGAAGCGGAGCACCTGCGCAAGCATTTCCCTTTGCGCAACGCGAATCCCTTTGGTCAAAAGAAGTTCGTCCATGCCGTAGAGGATGCCTCCATTGCTCTCTACCCCGGACGCGCCACCGCGCTTGTGGGAGAAAGCGGCAGTGGCAAAACCACTGTTGCCCGTATGCTTGCCGGACTCTACGCTCCCACCTCCGGCACTATTCGCTTTCGCGGCCAGCCTGTGCGCCTGCTCGATAGGGCAGTATTGAGTAAATATCGTCGTCACGTGCAATTGATCTTGCAAGACCCTTTCTCCTCGCTCAACCCCGTCCATGACGTGCGCTATCACCTTGCTCGTCCCTTACGCATCCATCGTCATGTTCGTAACAAAGCCGAGGAGACCGAGCAAATACTCAGCCTGCTCAACCGCGTCAACCTCAGTCCCGCCGAGCAATTCATCCAGAAGTACCCGCACCAGCTTAGCGGCGGCCAGCGCCAGCGCATCTCAATCGCCCGCGCCCTCGCCGTACAGCCCCAGGTGCTGCTCGCCGACGAACCCGTCTCTATGCTCGACGTCTCGATTCGCCTGGACGTCCTCAACCTGCTCCTACGCCTCAAAGAGGAAGAGCATCTTGCCCTGCTGTTCATCACCCACGACATCGCCAGCGCCCGCTACTTCGCCGAAGACACTTTTGTCATGTACGCCGGGCAAATGGTCGAAGGCGGCCCCAGCGACGAAGTCATCCAGCGTCCCAAGCATCCCTACACGCAACTCCTCATCTCCGCCGCCCCCGACCCCGAACGCTTTAGCGCCGAGGGCAGCAAAACCTCTCTCACGGCACGCGGCGAGATTCCCAGCCTCATCAATCCTCCAACAGGCTGCCGTTTCCACCCACGCTGCCCGCACGCCATGCCCGTGTGCAGCGAACGCTTCCCCAAACGCACCGATTTAGGCGGTGGTCGCTGGACCCACTGTTTCCTCTATGGCAATGGAGACGATAAGACAGAAAAGACGGATACAAAAAGCTAATCTCGACAACGGCTCCACGCGCCGACCGTTGGGGGCCAACGCTCAAAATAATCGTCTGCGTACATATCAATGTAGCTACGGGCCTCTTCTAGCGAGAGGCCCATTTTTTGTTGGAGTGTGGGGATGACGAGCGATTCTAAGAAAGCGGCATAGTCCTCTTGTGGAGAGGCATCCATAATCAAGCCAAGAATATCTTTATAATATGCTGTTTCTGCGTTGAGATAGCCCATCACGATATTGACCGACCAGAGCCGCCTGCGCGGGAGTGGTAATTGTAAACCGTCCAGTGCATCAAAGGCTTCAAGCTGTCCCAAAGCATAGGTTATTGTATCCTCGTATTGCCACCACAATTGTATGTTTTCTTCGGGAGAGCGCCGTTGTTCCGCTTCCCACAATTGGGCTAGCGTCTCCCGCAAGACAGGAATAGCTTCTCGTTTTCCCCAGGAGCCAAGAATACTTGCCACCTGTCTATGCTGCACATCAAACCAATCGTAGCTTACAAAATGGTCAGGTGGAAGAAATTCTTGTAGCATGCGCAGGAGTACCGGAAAAGCGGCTTCTTCACGCATCTGTCCCAGAGTCAAGGCCGCAGCCCAACGCACTCCAGCATCCTCATGCTCCAAATATGGAATAAGGATGTCTCTTGCCCATGCCGAACGTGTTTCCCCTAAAGCAAAGGCCGCCAGTTGCTGCTCGCCCCGATCCCCCTCACGAAGCGCCTTCAAAAAATGCGCAGGTGTAGACCCGCCCCACTTTTCAACAAACCCTTGAATAGATTTCTCTTCCCCACTGGTGTCCAACACGTCCACTTGACCTAAAGCGTTTTCAATGAAACGGGGTAATTTTGACATATATGAAGCTCTCTTTCTGCTTTTAAACATTGGTGAGGAGAAAACTCAAATACTATTGAACTCTTAAACCAAGCTGTTCGACCCAGGCCAATGTATCCTGAACGCTCCATAATTCTACAATCTTCCCGTCTGCAATCCGCAGAAAATCCATTCCGATCAGTTGTACCTGCTTTCCGGTCGGGGGAAATGGGCCAAAGGTTCCTAGATGTGTTCCATATGATGCAAAACGGAAGGCGACAGTATCACCTTCACTAATCATTTGTTCCACTCGTGCATATGAGTCAGGAAAAGCTTCTCGAAAAGCTCTTATCTCTCTTTTCACACCATCCGGCCCTGGAGACCGATCAGGATGAGTATGATCTACATATTCGGGCGATAGAATCTCATCGGCCAGAGATAGATTGCCTGTATTCCACATTTCAACGTAGCGGCGGGCAATTGTCTTGTTTTCATCTGTTTCCATCGTTTTTGCTCCTGTCCATATTCGGCTTTGAGTAGCATATCATTGTCCCAAACATGAGACAAGCGTCTATTGCTATTGGATAAGCAGCAAGTTTTTATGGTAGACAGAAGCCACCCGCAAGGGGCTGGCTCTACAGGTCAGTTCATATTGTAGAGTCAGCCCCTTGCGGGTGGCTTCCGGCTCCTCCACGCAACCAGGTGGCTTCCGGCTCCTGCATACAACCAGGGAACTTCCGGCTCATCTTTAAAAGATAACGCTCGCATTACGATATGGAGATGATGTTTAACCATTGACACCCCCACCCCCTCCACGTGCATAATGAAAGAAAGGCAATCAATCATTCCACCTACTAGCAAACGGACAATACACGTGAAAACATCACCTGCAATCTCACCTTCAACCGAGGAAGGACGCATCACACACACCTGGCAAAGCATCGTTATTTGCGCCCTGCTGCTCTTTGTTGGCATCAACCTTCGCTCGGTCATCCTGGCGGTTCCGCCCGTGCTGCCGCTCATCAAGCAAGACCTGAATCTTTCCTACACCGCCGTTGGTCTGCTCACCGCGCTGCCCATTCTTATGACCGGCATCACGGCCTGGTACTCCGGTCTGCTGATCGAACGAATCGGCGGGCGTACCGCCATCATCTGGGGATTAATTCTCCTGGCGCTTGGCACCTTGCTACGCGCCTGGATCTCCGTCTTCGCGCTCTTTTTCTTTACCGTCGTCCTGAGCATTGGTATCGCGCTCTCTCAGACGACGGCTCCTGTTCTGGTGCGCCGCTGGTTCCCCAACCATATCGGCCTTGTCACTGCGCTATTTACCGACGGCCTGATTATTGGTGAGACCATTGGCGCGGGCGGCACCGTCCCGTTGATGCTCTTATTTCTCGGCAAAAACAACTGGGTCGCGACCTTTATTTTCTGGGGCATTCCCGTCGTCATTTGCCTTGTCCTCTGGCTCTGGCTTGCTCCACCTGTGCCATCCATGCGCCGCCCGACGCCAGTAGCCAGCGAGGAACATCTGACATCGATAGATGTTCCCATCGCTCCTGAGAAAAAAGTGAGCGTGCTGCAACTTGGCCTCATACTTGGCTCCGGCAGCCTCATCTACTTCGGTATGAATAGCTGGATTGCCTCGTACAACCAGGCCATCCATGCAACCAACCTTACCCCGCTTGCGCTTACTATTCTTAACGCCGCGCAATTACCATCCAGCTTCGGCGTGACGTTTTTCGCGCAGCGTATCGTCGGTCGGCGCTGGCCCTTCATTGCTGCCGGTGTTGTTGCCACCCTGAACATTGTTGCCTGGGTCTTTGCCCCGCCCTTTCTCGAGTACGTCTGGGCAGCTCTGCTCGGCGCGAGTTCAGCGCTGGTCTTCACGCTTGGCCTTGCGCTTCCGCCTCTGCTTGCCAGCCCGCAAAAGGTGGCGCGTGTTACAGGCGCCACCCTCTCGCTCAGCTACAGCATCGCCTTTATCGGCCCCTTTATTGGCGGCAGCCTCTGGGATATCTTTGGCCTGCCTGCGATGGCCTTTGTGCCCGTTGCCGCCGCCAGTTTCTTGCTCATTGTGCTGGGCCTGTTCCTGCCCCTGCGTTCAATGGGACATAAGCATTGAATAACCCCTACTACGCGCTAACCGTCGTCTGGAAATGCCATAACAGCTTTCCATCGCTGGCGGATAGCGCGTAGAACATGCCATTATCCGCGCCAATATAAACAGTGCTTCCAATGATGGTAGCTGTACCTGTCGTCTGCGCCTGGAAGGGATAGCTCCAGAGCAGCGAGCCATCCTGTTCACGCACGGCATACAGTACCGTCCCGTCTCCCGTCGAACTGCCGCTGCTCACATACACAATACCGTTCGCTATCTGCGCGTTATTGACATTCGACTTTACCTCGTCTTTCCAGGCAAGCGAACCATCAGCCGAGCGTACTGCGTAAATGATGCCCTGGTCGGAATTGTTATTGGTGAAGCTGGCATCGCTGCCATAGACCATGCCATTGTCCAGCGAGAAGCCGTTGGCATAGCCTTCTTGTCCCCCATTCAAGGCGTATTGCCAGAGGACGCGCCCACTGCTTGCCTGTAGGGCATATAGGTATGAATATATCTGCTTGGATGGTATGGATGGTTGAAACAAGGGGGCATCCAGGGCTGCGATCCCCCCACTCAAACTGGTCGGGTAGGCTATTTTTTGTGTGAGAATATAAAGGACGCCGTGTACCTCTTGCATATCGGTTTGCAATCCCGTAAGCATCCTCTGCCAGAGCAATTTCCCATCACTGACCTGCAAGGCATACATCATCCCGTTCCATCCTCCTACGTAGGCAACATTCCCAACTACATATGCCGGATCAAGTGAAGTGTTGGCTGTATATTTCCACAGCAGCTTGCCATCGTTCGCTTGCAGCGCGTAGGCAGTTCCTGGCCCGTTTTGACCGGCGCTTTCGCTGGCATAAATGACGCCATTGGTAACGTCCGAAAAGTTAGCCTGATAGTGTGTGGCAAACTCCCAGACCTTCGCCCCGTCACTTGCTCTCAGAGCCACCAGCCCATCGAACGTGCTGATATAGACCAGCCCATTTGCCACCACCGGAGCAGGGATATAGTTATTATCACCGTGATATTCCCAGACCTGTTTGCCATCGCTTATCCGCAAAGCATGTACATTAGCAGGCCCATTTTGACCCGCATACGAAGAGACGTACAACATGCCATCGCTGACCACCGCAGGCTCATCTACAGACCCATCTAAAGGGGTGCGCCACAACAATTTCCCATCGCTCGTTCGCAGCGCATATATCGCATTATCAACCGTTCCAACATACGCTACCCCATCGACGACCACTGGTTGTAGCATGTGTTGAGAGAAGACCGCCGCCGGAATCGGTTTCGCGGTAGGTAATGGAATCTGCCGCACAATTGCAGGAGAGGTTTGCTTGGGAGATGAGGATGTCGTTTTGGATGTCCCGACCTGCTGTGCCTGTGAACTGCACGCGAGTAATCCGGTGAGGAGCAGGGTAGTTAGCGCGAACCAGATAGTGCCTTGCCTGAAATGAGACCGCCTTCCATTACTGAGCATGTGACACCTCCATTGCTTGCTCGTATTTTGCATCCGTCATCACACAGTGGAAGCGTATCCCAGCGAACTGAATCGAAACTGAATCAGGCTTGAATTTAAGGAAATGGATTTGTTCTTGCTGCTCTATTTTATCATGATCGGACGTCTCTTTTTTACTATCGATAGCATGAGGAAGTAGACAGGAGTTGTCCCAAATTTTGGGGGCATGAACTTGCAAACAGCTTCTTTGCATCGCCAGTTTCATAAAAGCTTCTCAACCCCTTGACACTCATCATTTCGCATGGTATTCTTTCTCTGTAACTATTTACTATGTAAATAGATAACATGTAAAGGCTTAATTAATGAGTCTCAAATATGTCCTCCTGGGATTGCTGACGCACCAACCCGAATATGGCTATGAACTCAAGCGCAAGGCCGAGCAGTTGTTGGGCAACGGTGCCGAACTGAACCCCGGCCAGCTCTATCCGTTGCTGCGCAGACTTGCTGATCAGCAGTTGATTGCGGGTGAGCGTATTGAACAGGAAGACCGCCCGGATAAGCGCATCTTCACCCTGACAGAGGCAGGCAGACAGGGATTGTTCACCTGGTTAGATGAACCGGTGCCACTGTCGGTCGGACGCCCCGCGCTCTTCCTGCGCTTCGTGGTTCTGTTACTCGTGCGTCCAGAGGCACGGGCCGATTTCTTGAAGGAACAGCGTCATCGACTGCTCGACTTCATCGGACAACTGGTGGCCGACCGTGCTAAGCATCTGGGCAGCGAGGATCTCTCGACCCGCGCCTTGCGGGAATTGACGGTTCTGCATGCCGAAGCCGATCTCAAATGGATTGAATGGCTGGAAACTCTTGAAGCATAATCTCTCTCGCGCCATTATGCAGAGAGAAAGAGAGAAGCATATGGAGAAGAAACCGGAGCATGTACTACAGAGTACGCTCACACAGGAAACTTTGCCGCGCATCCGTGTCCGTAACCTGACCAGGGTCTACCAGCGTGGGGGCGAGCCGGTTCACGCCCTAGCGGGCATTGATCTGGACATTGCCCCTGGTGCGTTTGTTGCCATTATGGGCCAGTCCGGGAGTGGGAAGACCACCCTGCTCAACGTGCTGACAGGCGTGGATCGTCCAACATCTGGGGAGATCTGGCTGGATGGAGAGCGGTTGGATACCAGAAGCGAAGCTGAACTCGCCATCCTGCGGCGGCAGCGGATCGGGATGATTTTCCAGGCGTTCAACCTGCTCAGCAACATGAGCGCGCTGGAGAACGTAATACTCCCGGCGCTGCTAGCTGGCCGCTCCGTGAGCAAAGCGCGTAAAACAGCCGGCGAGCTGCTTTACGCGCTTGGTCTGGACAAACGCCTCCATATGCTGCCTGGTCAGCTCTCGGGCGGCGAGCAGCAGCGTGTCGCGATTGCCCGGGCGCTGGTGAATGAGCCTGCGGTACTTTGTGCTGATGAGCCAACGGGCAATCTGGATGCAAAGACGGGTCAGGAAATTTTGCACTTGCTGAAGCGTTTGCACGAGCAGGGACAGACCATCATACTCGTCACCCATGATGCCCAGGTAGCCTCTCAGGCTGAGCGCATCATCCTCATGCGTGATGGACAGATCATCGATGACATGAACGGTCACGGTTCGCTTCCACCATCCCCAACGCTGTTCGCTGATCTCTCGGGCCTCGATATGGGCTAAGCGCCGGAAAGAGAGAAAATACCATGAGGACCCTTCTGACGAAAAAAAACAGTGGCCCGGCGATCTGGTATCGCGTGTGCGCCGACCTGCGTGGACGACGCCTCCCTGCGAGCAGTGTGGTGCTGGTCGTTGCGCTCGCTACCATGCTGATTGGTCTGGCCTTGTCGGTCTCTGCCAGCGCTGAGGCTCCTTTTGATCGCCTTTTCACCCAACTGAACGGAGCGCATCTCTGGGTCTACTTTCCTACTCCTACCCAACCTTCTCAGCGCCAGCTCGACGCTGTCATCCACGCTCCAAATGTCGCCAGCAGCACCGAACTGGAAGAGGCAGTAACTGCCCCTATCCTGATTGCCTCGCAGAAAGTGCAAGCCAATATTCGGACCTTTCCCGAGCGCCAACCGGCCATTGGTCAACTGCTCATGCTGCAAGGACAGACCTTGGCAGGCAATGATCCCGCAGGTGTCGTCGTGAACAAACCATTCGCCGATGCACAGCATTTGCAAGTGGGAGACCCGCTGACCCTGGTGACACCAGGTGGGCTGGCACAAGTGCATGTGCTCGGTCTTTCCGCGGATGTCAATGAGGTGAGCCGGGATGAAGCTACTCAGGCTACCATCTATATGCTGCGCCCGATGTTTGAGCGCCTATACCCCCGCCCAGATCGCTGGATCGTAGGTATGCGCCTGGTTGACCCGTATGCCATCCAGCGCACAACCGATACCATATTGCAACGACTCCAGGTGCAGGGATATCAAAAGGAAAGCCTCGGGACGAATGACTGGCTGTACGAGCGCTCTATCGTGGACTCCAGTTCAATCCTGTCCGTGATCCTGCTCTTGATTTTTGGCATTGTTGGGCTGGTCGCCGCCGGTATAATCGTGGCTAACCTGGTGATTGGTCAGGTCCTGGCGCAGCAACGAGATCTGGGCATCCTGAAAGCTGTAGGCTTCACACCAGGGCAGTTGGTGCGCACTCTGGTGCTGGAATACCTGCTGCTGGGCCTGCCAGGCGCGGTTTTGGGCTTGATTCTCACGATCCCTATAACGCCACCTCTGCTGACAACTATCGGCTCATCGCTGGGTGTTCCCGCTGTGCCACAATATCATCTAGATATCGCTGCGCTGTTGTTGCTGGCTGTGCTGCTCGTCATCACTGTTTGCGCTGCGCTTCCCGCCTGGAGAGCCGGGCGCATACGTGTCGTGGATGCTATTCGACCGGGAGGCACAGTACCCGAGCGCGGACGCGCCTGGCTCGCGGGCCTCATGTTCATCACTGGACTCCCAGTGGCCCTTGCACTGGGAATACGTGGGATCACGGCGCGTAGGCTTCGCACCTTTCTGGTTTTACTGACCTTGCTCGTTGGCGTCCTGACCGCAGTGTTTGGCCTGGGATTGGGAGCTACGCTCGATAGATACGCCCATGATCCCGCGCTGAATGGTGTCTTCGCCGATGTGTACGTCACTCCAGGTCTCTATAATCCCGCTGCGGTCCAACAACTGCTTTCCTCTCGTCCAGAGGTAGCGTATTATTACAGCACCTACCAAACTCCTGCTCAGTTTTCCGGTGGCGGCACCCTCAGCATGCTCTTCACAAGTGGAGACCCCCGGCGTGTTGCAGCAACCATCACCAGCGGACGCTGGTTCAGTTCCTCTGCCAATGAACTCGTTCTCAGTCAATATGCCCTGCAGCGCCTGGGGTTGCATCTTGGAGAACAGATTCGGCTGAATGTGAACGTGCGTTTCGGTTTGCAGTTCATCACAGAGGTACCGATCACCTACACGGTCGTCGGTGCCCTGTATACGACTCAGCAGCCGCTTCAAGCTTACGCGCCGCTTAACAGTCTCACCACGGCTGCCGCAATCTCATCTGACCAGCTTCTAGCAAGCACCGGCTACGAGGTGACCTTGCGCTCAGGGGTTTCGCCGCAGACGTTTGAGCAGCGCATGAACGCCCTGACGGCTGATCGGCTCGGCATCAAGGTCTATGATCTTAGCTTGCCGCCGGGTATAGCCCAGGCTCCGATGATCATGCTGTTCCTGAGCATTGCGTTGATGTTCGTGGCAGCAGTGGGCATATTGAATGCCATGACCCTTTCGACGCGCGAGCGCTATCGCGAACTTGCCAGCCTGAAGGCCGTCGGACTCACGCCACGCCAGGTACTCAGTTCGGTGATCAATGGTGTGCTTGCCCTGGGAACACTGGCAGTTCTCGTTGGCATCCCACTTGGCCTCTGGCTCAACACGGTACTTGCACAACGGATTGCCAGCAGTGTGGGTGGCCCTCCCAATCTTGTGATCAGTATCAACTGGTTGGGCCTGCTCTTGCTCCTCCCTGCAACACTGTGCATCGCTGCATTGGGCGCGTACCTTCCCGCTCGCTGGGCCGCACGAGTTCCAGCCGCCGAGGTGCTGCGCTATGAATGATACAGTCGTAGTGAGCTTTCGCCTCCGCGACCAAGCGTCTCATAGGCGCTATAGCCTCGCTCCTGCGCGGTAAGCGCTACATCCACGCCATCTCATACCAATTGGCGTCTAATGATGGAATAAGGCAGTGATGCTTCAAGACAAATCCGGGAAAGGACACCTCTTGTGTCGTTCAGTTCGCAGGTGCAGCGCGACGCAATCGACGATCCAGATACCACCCAAGTCCGGCAGTGACGATGGTAGCTCCCGTTCCCATGAGGTTGGAAGGTACCCCGGCGATCCGCACAAGCCGATGCCCCGGGTCCTCGACGGCAGTGCCTGGGACGAATGGAGCAAGAAAGAAAGAACCCCAATAGGCTATGGGGATCGACGCCGCAACTGTCACGGCGGTGTCCTCATCTGACGAGCGTCGCCAGAGCAACCAGAGGGCGACTGATGAGAGGATGGTCGTCATCCCCACAGAGACAGCCCCGTGAAAGCGGGCATGGGGAGACCACTGAGGACTGAAGAGGTGCGAGTCGTTCCAGTCAGCGAGAAAGGGTACTACTGCTGTGAGGATGGCTGCAAGGGAGATGAGCATCTTTCCAATGTTCTGGCGCATGACTTTCTTTCTCCTCTGTGATTATACATGAATCATTCTCAGGTCCTGGGCCATAGGCAGCATGGCTCCTCTCCTCGTTCACTGCTGGTAGTCTATCATTTTTCTTTTTCTGGGCACAACCTGGTATCAAACGTTGAAGCTCACGTCTGTCGCCATGCCATAATGTATTCTTGCCAGACCTGATAGCCTAACCTGCCATACCAATCAATCAGCCAGGTCCAGCCAATGTAGCTATTGCTCAATCCACGCTCGCACAACGCTCCGGTGACGCGAGCAGCGAGCGCCAGGCCAATGCCCTGTTCTCGCATGTGTTCCGCGACTCCTAATGGACCAATACCACCCGTCTGCTCGCCCAGCAGAGAGAGCCAACGGATATCGGCCTGCCACCAGGCTGCGCGAGATTCCATAACGAAAGAAGTTCCTACGATGCCATGCGAGCTTTCCTCCGCTACCACTACATCACTAACTCCCCCACGCGCCAGGACACGCTGATAATGCGCAAGCCAGCCTGGAAAATGCTGCCCTTCAAATGCCAGAATTGCAGCGCTATCCTCGGCTCTGGCTTGTCTGATGGTGATGGTTGGACGGAGACGTTGGTAGATGTATTCGGGAGTGGTGTAGCCAGCAAGCACCCGCACCAGGTCAAAGCTGCGTTCTTGCTCCGTCCATCCATGCGCGGCAAAGAACGACCACGCCTCTGGCAGATTCAACGGCACCCCTTGCCAGAAGTAATGGAAGCCTCCACCAAGCTGGACCTGCTTGACTCCTCGACGTTGGAGTGAGCTTAGAGCCTGCTCGTGTAGCATCCGACCGATGCCTTGTCTCTGACAAGAAGGAGCCACAAGCAGGAGCAGCAGATTCCCTTGTACCGGAGCCGTTTCCTGACGAACCTGCGTGGCAACCAACCCCACGATCTCATCTCCAGCAAGCGCAACCAGGTGATCCCCTTCTCGATAAGCCGGATTGCCAACCGTGACCGTATGAAAGGTCTCGTAGGTAAGAGGCCATGTATGACTTAAAACTTGCTGCCAGAGGGCATAGACTTGCTTTGAGTCGTGTTCTGGCTCGTAGACGCGAAAGGTAATCATGAGTTTTCTCTGTTCTACATCATTTTAGGGGGATGAAGCTGTCTCTAAATGGTTGCCGGGTACAGTGTAACATATTTACAGTCTTTTTTCATGCTTTAAAAGCCCAACTGGTTTTTAGTTTAAATGCTGTGATAAAATACCTATCTATCGAAACACATTTCTGGATAATCTGACAAAAGAAGTTTTGTGGCATTCCTTTTATGAAAAAGGTGGGGAACAGGTGATGCAGCTTGAACAGGATATCCCCTCTTCGTGTCGTCTACGTGTCTATGTGCATGGCCCCTTAGAAGTCTGGAAACGCAATGCATCTTCCACCTGGCACCTGGTCGAAAAAGAGGCCTGGGGCAAAGGCCGTCCCGCTCGCTCCGTCTTCAAGCGGTTACTGGTCGCCCCTGGTAGACGCCTCTCACGCAGCGCCATTCAGGATGATCTCTGGCCCGAAATTGAGAACTTTGAACAGGCCGATAAAACCGTCTACAATGCCATCAATCAGATTCGCCGCATCACGGGCAAAGACCTGCTCCGAACCCTTGACACCAGCTATGAACTCGCCGATCAATCCCTCATCTGGGTAGACCGCGATGCCTGTGAAGCCTTGCTTAAAGAGGCAGAAAACCGGGGCTATACCTCGGTTGAAGCACTCCCCCTGTTAGAACAGGCGCTTGCCTATTTAGAGCGAGGCGAGTTGTTAGAGGGCGAGACGGGAACCTGGGTCTACGGCCTACGCAAGCACAGCGAAGACATGCTCAAACAATGCCGCCTCTGGCTGGCGCAAGCCTACGAAGCGCAAGGCAAACTCTGGCAGGCCGGGGAACAGTACCGCGCCCTCTGTACCACAATGCCCCCAGACGAAGAAGCTTTGCAGCGGTGGATGACGCTCCTGTACCGGCAAGGCAAACAGCAGGAAGCTTTACAGTGCTACCAGGAGATCAAGAGGATGGCTGAGGCAGAGGGGTTTACACTTTCACTAGATCAGCACGAAGCATTAAAGCGACTTCAGAGTAGCGGCAGACCTTTTGTAACTATACCCTACCAATCCTTTGAACCTCTATCGATTGACCCATATACTTCTGCCTCACGACCATCAACTATTGATGAGGAAACATGGTATCACCTGGACAAGCTTATTGAAACGTGCTGGCATTTGAGCAAAGGGAATGTGTTAGACATTGTTGAAACCACCCTCTGGGCTTATTTACCAAAGCTGATTGCACTGGCGAATCATACTTCTCATCAAGCGCCTATTGTAACTGCCCTTGCCTCAGAAGGGCTTTTGCTTGCAGCTATTCTTGCAGGTCATCATGATGATCTCGATGCAAGACAGCGATTTTCTCAGCAAGCATTGGATTATAGCGATAGAGCAAAAGATCGCAATTTACAAGTTGCTGCTTTGCGCCAGTTGGCCTTGACGTATGACTATAAAGGTCGGCCTCGCAAGGCATTACAAACCTATCAACAAACACTTCCTTTAGTGCATGAGGTCTCTCCTCTTTTACGCGCACGAATTTATGCGGGGCTTGCCGGTTCGTATGCTCAATTTGATCAGAAACAGGAAGCGTTGCGGTCTATTCAATTGGCCTACGAAAGCTTTCCTGTCGTTCCTGAAGATGACCCCACCTTTTTGTATGCTGACTGTGGATACTTCACCCTGGTCTTATGGGAAGGATTAATGTATCTTGATTTGAACCAACCTGTTCAAGCGGAACAAGCATTCACAAAAGTTGATGGGATGCAACCAAAGATCAAGATTCCCGAACGGGTCAGAATAGAATTTCTTACCTATCAGGCCGAAACCTTCATTGCAACACACGATCTGGAAAAGAGTTGTACTTATCTTGAAGAAGCCGTAAAGGCGGCCCTCGCTCTGGGCAGTGAGAGACGCTATACTCAGGCTTTTGAAGTGTACCAAAAAATGCGGCTCATTTGGCGACATGAGCAACGAATCAAAGCATTAGGGGAGTTGTTTACCCGCTAACGCCTCTTCTATCAACGTCACCGTTTGGGCAATTGTTTGGCTGTGTTCATAACCAGTGATAGCTGACGAGAGAAGGCGTGTTGTTTCTTGAAACAGTCGTAGGGCTGCTATGCCCTTGCTTTCTACAGGTGAGGGCATATTAGGAAGCCTTTCAACATCCGCAATGAGCGAGTGATACTGTGTCCAGGCAGAATTTAGACCAGCGCATGCTTGCACCTGCCGAAAGTAGGAATTGCCGCTCTGAGCAAGGATGCCCCGTTGTACCGCCAGAGCGTCTGTCATCGCTTGAAAAAGAATCAAGGTCATCTCTGTTAGAGCTAACGTATCCTGTAGAAGAAATGCGCGGAGTGCTTTGAGGACAATTTCAGTTTGCTCAAGCAGCATCTCGTAAGCATAGTGGTTCGCGGCTTCTTGAAGCGGTTCCCATCTCCATTGCCAAGCCTCTTCTTGAAGTCGTTTGCAAACATCTTCTTTGTCCAGCAAAATACGTGCTTCTCTTATACTGGGTACCACAAAAATAGCCTCTTCAGGTAGCAGAAAACGCCTTAGATAGGCTTCGATAGTATGTGTTCCAATGCTTATCAAGCGTCCTTCTCGATAAAAATAGACATGCTGTTTTTGCTTAGCCTCTTCTCGCACAAAAACTGAAAGGTCAACGTCACTGTAGATAGTTTCCTCATGACGGGCGCAACTTCCTTTCAGGACAATCCCCGTCACTTGTTCATTATCCAGTTCTGCAACTAGTTCAGCTAAAAATACATTATTCACTTCTGCTACATGAAGCGGCTTGTTTACCTGTATCTGCCGGGTTGGTTGGCTTGTCACTGCAAATCGCTCCTCACCTTATGAATCGGTGTTTGTCTTTCTGTTAAAGAATAGCATAAGTCCATCAGGCAACAAAAACACGATTTTTTGCCTTGATAGTTAGAAAATTTTTCAATCTCTTGAGAACATTACACTTTTTGTAACTTGAGGATAGAGGATTTCAGACACTTCTGAAAGATCATGAATAATCCAATCGGGGCGAACAGCATTGTTATCCGGGAGTCCTTTTTTGTCGAAATCGCACCAGACGGCAAAAATTCCCACTTGTTGCGCTCCGGCAATATCACGCGCCAGATCATCACCTATCATCCACGCTTGTTGAGCAGTGACGTGAAGCCGATCAAGGGCATGCAGAAAAATCCTGGCGTTTGGTTTTTCCACACCAAACTCTTCCTCGATGAGAATCACATCAAAAAAGGGGGCAAGTCCATAGTGAGCGATCTTGCGGCGTTGATAGGTAGCGTTTCCATTACTCAGGAGCGCAAGCGCAAAAGACCGCTCCCGGAGTATCTGTAACACATCGAGGGCATGAGGCGCAAGGTGGCGATGGGCATCACTGAATGTCTCATACGCGCGTACCATTTCGGTCGCTATCTGTTTATTCGCCCTATTCAGTGCTTTGAGCGCGTTCTCGACTGTTTCCAGCCGTGTCTCAAATGGCTGAAGACGGTCTCTACGCTGTTTTTCCGCATCCTGTTCAATTTCATGCTTATACGTGTTGCGGCTTTCTTGAAGGGCCTGAACAAGTGTTTCCACAGAAATATCCAGAAGTGGGGCAAACTGCTGGCACGCCTCTTGCCAGCTTTGGGCGGGACTCTGACTTGTTACCAGAAGCACCCCATCCATATCAAAGAGGATTCCACGAGGGAAAGGTTTATCATGCTGTTTCATAGATATAATTATAACATCAAGAAGAGATTCATATTTGATTGGAGAGCGTTTGGAAAAACTTCCGAAAAAAGTTGGAACTTTCTCCTTTTTGCCCCAGCTATACTTACTCCTGGCTTGTGAAAAGTTGCATAGGCAACAACCCCAACAAATGACGTGTGGAGAGGTGAAACCATGAACGCTTTAGCCTACTACTTACAGGTCCATCAAATCGAACCCCTGCAATTAGCGATGGTAGCAGGGGTTCGCTACCTGACCATATGGAATGCGCTTCACGGCAGACCGATTACGTCTGAACATTCCGCAAAAATTCGTACTGCCCTGCACAGCTTAACAGGAATAGCCTATGTGGGAACAATTTTCACCATCCAGGAGCCAGCCATTGAAGAACAGGCCACCCGCCCTATCAGCCCGTTTCCCAGACGCTATCGCTTGCGGAAAGACATGTAGAGGGAGACCGCAATGACCAGACACCCGAAGCGCAAGCAGCAGAATACCTTGCCTGTCACCCTCTTCACGCCGGAAACACTCTCGCTTACCCAACAGGCGCTTGCTATTTTTGAAGAATACCTTCAGCGCACCTCAGCAGCGATAGTCAATAGACAACTTGCGCGAGAGACGCTTTCCTCACTCAAACACAAACTGGCTATCCTTTCGGCTTCGTCTGTTGATAGCCCTGCTCTCGCCTTTGATAGAAATGAGGTCGTAATTCTCAGTTGCCCGCTTCAAATGTATATGCTTGCATGCGCGTTTACGCCAGATGCACCACGTAAACGTGAGGAAATGCGCGAATGCCGGAACCTGCTGCATTATTTTCACTCTCTGCTTTTTATATAGACACGATGGTGAATGTTGACGAAATACCAGGGAATAGGTGTTGTAACGCGATCAATCGCGTCCCTACAAAAAACGTACCATCTTTCCCTTGCATTTCCCCCCTCTCTACCGTATAATTATTATATCGCCTGCTTGCTCAGGCCATTTTAAATAACCTCTTATAGTGTGCCACTCATGTAAAAACCCCGGCACAAATGGCACAAGTGGCACAAACTCCTCCCTTAAGGCCTCACAAATGCAAAAAATCATGGCACAACCACCACAAACAACACAATCATCCTTTCCCCTGACTCCTCTTTTAGCCATGTGGCACAATAATAACGATGCACAATTCAAACAACTCCACCAGAGAGGAGCGAGATAATTTATGCCAGAACTTTCCCTTGTCCACCTTGCGCGCCAGCCCAAGGTGCCACGAGAACACCCGCCCCTGCTTATTTTGCTGCATGGCTTTGGCAGCAACGAACAGGACCTGTTCAGTTTTGCCCCCGTCCTCGACGATCGGCTGTTGATAATCAGCGCCCGCGCTCCCAATACCCTCGAATTTGGCAGCTACGCCTGGTTCGATGTAGTTTTCATGCCCCAGGGCAACCAGATCAATCCCGAACAGGCTGAGGCCAGTCGGCAGAAGCTTATTTCCTTTATTCAGGAAGCCGTACAGGCATATGGCGCGAACCCGCGCCAGGTCATCTTAATGGGTTTCAGCCAGGGCGCGATTATGAGTGCCAGCGTAGCCCTCACTCGTCCCGAACTGGCAGCCGCCGTTGTCATGATGAGCGGGCGTATTCTGCCTGAGATACAGCCCTTGATTGCTCCGCCTGAACAACTACAGGGAAAGCCTTTCCTCGTTGTGCATGGCGTCGCTGATCCTGTTATCCCCGTAAAGGACGCCCGTTTCAGCCGTGATCTGCTCTCGAAACTGCCTGTCGAATTAACCTATCGCGAATATCCTATGGGCCACGAAGTTACCCTGGATAGCCTGGGCGAAATCCGGCGCTGGCTGGCTGACCATCTTACTCAAATGTTGACACGGGAAGGTGAAACACGCGCATAATGAAGTCAGTGTTAGAGATAGGGAGTATATTTCCCCTGCTCAATAGCACAACCTGCGTATTCGTAACGCCAACATGTTTCGGCACACTACATTATAAAAAACGGTCATAGCAGAGGCGGAAGGAGTAGGGTGAAGGTTGGCACCCTGGCAGTCGTCTCATTCTATGAACCAGCATCGCGAACAGAGAAAGGAACCTACCTATGCAACTTGGCTTAGTTGGACTTGGACGCATGGGCGCGAATATGGCAAAGCGCCTGCTCCGTAACGGACACACCGTTATTGGTATGGCTCGTCACGACACCACCGTAAAAGCCGCGCTGGACGAGCAAGCGATCACCGATGGCACGACCTCGCTTGAAGAACTGGTGAAAAAGCTGGATACCCCTCGTATCGTCTGGCTGATGGTTCCCGCCGCCTCGGTTGATGACACTCTGGCAACCCTCGTTCCCCTGCTTTCCTCTGGCGATATCGTCATCGATGGCGGCAACTCCTTCTTCCAGAACGACATTCACCGCGCCGCCGAACTCAAAAAGAAGAACATTCACTATCTTGACGTTGGCACCAGTGGCGGCGTCTGGGGCCTGGAGCGCGGCTACTGCCTGATGATCGGCGGCGAAAAAGAGATTGTGGAGCAGCTTGACCCCATTTTCTCGACTCTGGCTCCCGGCGTGGGCGCAACCTCTCGCACGCCTGGACGCGAAAACGTCGGTGGCACTGCCGAGAAGGGCTATCTCCACTGCGGCCCTTCTGGCGCTGGTCACTTCGTCAAGATGGTGCATAACGGCATTGAATACGGTATCATGGCCGCCTATGCCGAGGGCCTGAATATCCTGCGTCATGCCAATATCGGCAGCCAGGAACACGCCATTGACGCCGAAACCTCTCCACTCGCGAAGCCCGAATACTACCAGTACGACTTCAATCTCGCCGATGTGGCCGAAGTCTGGCGGCGCGGCAGCGTGATTGCCTCATGGCTGCTCGATCTCACTGCCAGCGCGCTGCTTAAAGACCCGCAGCTTTCTAACTTCTCAGGCCGCGTCTCCGATTCCGGTGAGGGCCGCTGGACAATCAATGCTGCCATCGACGAATCAGTACCCGCCTTCGTGCTGAGCGCCGCGCTCTATGAACGCTTTACCTCACGTGGCGAGGCAGATTTCGCCGATAAGCTGCTCTCCGCCATGCGCTACGAGTTCGGTGGTCATCTCGAAAAGAAAGAGTAAGTATAGCTATGGCTACAACAATGACTCCGCTCACCCAGCGCCCCGCCTGGAAGGCGCTGGAAGAGCATTTTGCCAAAATGCGCGACGCGCATCTGCGCGACCTCTTCGCCCAGGACTCCAAACGCGGCGAGCGTTACGCGCTCGAAGCCGTTGGTCTTTACCTGGACTATTCCAAGAACCGCATCAACGACGAAACCCTGCGCCTGCTCCTGCAACTGGCCGAGGGGTCCGGCCTGCGCGAGCGCATCGACGCCATGTTTCGCGGCGACAAGATCAACGTCACCGAGAATCGCGCCGTTCTTCATATAGCCTTGCGCGCTCCCAGAGGCGAAAAGATAATCGTCGATGGGCAGGATGTGGTTCCCGAAGTCCATTCTGTACTCGACAAGATGGCCGATTTCTCCAACCGTGTGCGCAGTGGTGCCTGGACAGGCTATACGGGCAAGCGCATGCGCAACATCATCAATATCGGCATCGGCGGCTCCGACCTCGGCCCCCACATGGCCTACGAAGCTCTCAAGTACTACAGCGACCGCAATCTAACCGTGCGCTTCGTCTCCAACGTCGATAGCAACGAATTCGTAGAGTCCGTGCGCGACCTCGACCCAGCCGAAACGCTTTTCATCGTCTCTTCGAAAACCTTCACCACGCAGGAGACACTGACCAACGCGCATTCCGCGCGTGAATGGGTGGTGAAAGCGCTTGGCAGTGAGGACGCGGTAGAGAAACACTTCGTCGCCGTTTCCACCAATGCCGATGAGGTCAAGAAGTTCGGCATCGATACCGCCAATATGTTCGAGTTCTGGGACTGGGTAGGCGGTCGCTATTCTTACGACTCCGCGATTGGCCTCTCCCTGATGATCGCCATTGGCCCCGACCATTTCCGTGAGATGCTGGCTGGTTTTCACGCGATGGACGAGCATTTCCGCACCGCTCCCTTCGAGCGCAACATGCCCGTCATCCTGGGCTTAATAGGCATCTGGTACAACAACTTCTTCGGCGCGCAAACCGTCGCTATCCTGCCCTACGACTACTATCTCAGCCAGCTTCCCGCCTACTTCCAGCAGCTTGACATGGAAAGCGACGGCAAGAGCGTTGACCTTGAGGGCAGGCGCGTCAACTACCAGACCGGCCCGATCATCTGGGGCCAGCCCGGCACCAACGGCCAGCACGCCTTCTACCAGTTGATTCACCAGGGAACCAAACTGATCCCCTGTGATTTCATCGGCTTCTGCCAATCGCTCAACCCGCTCGGCAATCACCACGACCTGCTGATGGCGAACTTCTTTGCCCAGACTGAAGCCCTGGCTTTCGGCAAAACCGCCGAGGAAGTTGCGGCCAGCGGCGTCCCTGCCTTCCAGGTACCCCATCGCACCTTCGAGGGCAACCGCCCAACCAACACGCTGCTTGCCGACCGTCTCACGCCCGAAACTCTCGGCAAGCTCATCGCCCTCTACGAACACAAAGTCTTCGTCCAGGGAACCATCTGGAACATCAACTCCTTCGACCAGTGGGGCGTCGAACTTGGCAAAGTCCTCGCCAACCGCATCGTCCCCGAACTGGAAAGCAAGGAAGAACCCGACCTGAAGCACGATAGCTCCACCAACACCCTCATCCGCCGCTATCGCCAATGTAAATAACTTTATGGGATTGTGCCTGCCCTATCCAGGCACAATCCCATCCCTGACCTGATGAAGTTTAACGATCAAATCTGGTCATGCCTTGTCTGTCATCCTGAGCGCAGCGAAGGATCTCTCGTTGCCAGGCGATTCGTGTGTCGATACCGCAGATCCTTCGCTGTGCTCAGGATGACAAGGTGGAATGGCCGATCCTGGTGGTGAAATATCAGTAGGGAATGGGCCAAAAACTACCCACACCGGACGAATCGCATCGGATACTGGTGCAGCGACTCAACCCCATTCGCCGTTATCCGCACCAATTCGCCAACCTGCACGCCCAGCCGTCCATCCTCCGTGATAACATTGGGCTGAATCACCACCGTCATGTTCTCTTGAAACGTAAACAGCGGAGCAAGGCGAACGCTCGTCCGCCTTGTTCTCAGAATAGGAGCTAAATAGCCGCCCCCAAATCCATGCAGCAAATCATCGCAAATCGTATACCCGGCATCATGTATATATTCAGCCGCATCCAGCACCTCCTCGCTCGTCGCCCCAGGACGAAGCAGCGCCGCGATGCATTGAAAGACCTCAACCGCGACATCATACATGCGCTGGTACGCAGCAGTCGGCTCGCTGCCAATTGTAAACGGTCGTAGTATCTGCCCCGCATAACCATGAAAATGCGCGCTAATTTCTGTTATTAGCACATCACCTTTCTCGATCACCCGCGTTGATTGTTCTTGCGCCGGAACGCACACCGCCGGATTAGCCATAGGAGTCGTAGCCAGATAATGAATATGCGTCCTTCCACCCAGCCCCAGATAAGCCGCCTCGACTATCGCCACCAGTTCATGCTCATTCATCCCCGGTCGCGTCTCGCGTTCCAGCGCCTCAATAGCCCGGTCGCTCAACTCCGCCCCTTTACGCAAAAACTCAATCTCCTCCATACTCTTAACCAACCGCAATTGCTGGAACTGCCGCGAGAAATTCTCAAACCGCGCCCCAGGAAGCGCCTCCCGCAGCTTCTCGTAACTCTGATAAGGCAATCCACCAACCAACCCGATGCATCCAGATTCCAGCCCCCGTTCGCGCAGATTTTCAACGACAGCCAGCGCAGTATCCGGCCCTCCCCAACGGACATCATCAATACGCGATACCCGCCGCGCATTCGGCACATGGTTATACATCTGCGCAAACAACGTCGGCTCACCCTCAACGGGAAACACCAGCATCGCCTCCCGTGTCACCAAAAAATCCGACAAATACAACACCTCGTTATATGCCCCCGCCGTCCCATACACCACCAGCGCATCCAGGTCGGCCATTGCCGTTCGCATAGCGGTATACCGCCGCGCAAATTCCTCCTCCGAAAAATGTGGAAAAAGGTTTTCCATAACAACGCCTCTTTTCTGATGTGTATTGACTTCATTCAGAATAGCAAAAGCGGATATCGTGACTGGATATCCGCTGCAAAATATTATTTTTTAGCTTGCCAGATGGTTTCAGCTATTGAAACCAGGCGGCATATTATGTTCTATAATTTTGAGCGCATCCTCGCGGCTCAATGTACAGTTGACCAAATCATGAAACTGTTGAGCATTTTCAAGTCCCAATTGGTGAGCCATTTCACTTACGCGATTTGGCCTCAAAATATGTTTTGCGCCTTTAGAGAGACGTGTTCTAGCAACTTGCTTTTTCTGGTCATTGTAAATGATATACACCCAATCTCTGCTATCCCGGCGTTCAGCTCGCATTTTTCTAAGCAGCGCCCTCTCAACTTTATCGGAATCCAATCCCGCCACTCTACTTATGCCATCCTAATAAAACTTCGAAGATATTGAAGCTCTGCTTGCAGACGAGGCCCCAATTCTTCCTCATCCGTTGTGAGTTCATCTAGTTCATCTGCAAGAACATATTTGAACTCTTCTAATGCCTCTTTTAATGTTGTCCCTGCTGTATGAATATGAAATTGCGGCTCACTTACTAAAAATTCGCCGCCGTCGTACTCAACCACTACATCTAATGGACGTATGAGATGTTTTCCATCGGGCAAAAGGCCAGTAATGGATGTAAGAAACCTGAAAGGAGTTCTTGCATCAGGCATCAAGGAGACGTTAACAGATGATTTAGCACTTGATGTTTTTTGATTGGCAGATACAGTGATTGTGTTCATCTGTATGGTCCTTTCTTTACTGACTTGACTTCAATGCCTGGTACTTCTCATACTCAAGTTGTAAAGCGTTAATAATGGAAGGTACAAGCTCTGGAGATACGATGATTCTACTAACACACTCGGCACGAACGGAACCAAGTTCCGTGAGTTTCTCTTTATTCTCCTCCAGTGTACCTAAAAGCATAGGAAGCTGAGTCTCAAAAAAGGAGATGATTACCTCAAATTGGCCTGCTTGCACCAGTACATTGTTGGCATAACGGCTCTGAAACCCCTCTGGAATATGCCAATCAATAGGAAGAGATATTTCAGCCCGGCGCTGATTTTGTTCTACTTCGCTCATTATTCCTCGTTCCTTGCCTTACGATGCAGGTATATAGCCCTTCCGTTTACCTCATCTACGTCTAACTATAAAACATATCGTCAAAAACCGCAATCATTCAAAGCAGTAAAGTACTGCTACCTTACTTACTACATGAAGACAGCAATCAAGGCGAAGGATTATATTATGAGATGGATAAACAATAGGTATGTACGCTAGAAATCAGGAACACCACCATGACCGAACTCAACCTGCCATCCGGCCTCGAACGTCGTCTCGAAGACCCCAACTTAATCACCGGACGCGCTCACTACGTCGATGATCTACGACCTGCTCCAGGAAGACCATCCGTACTTCATATGAGTGTCGTTCGCAGTCCCTATGCACATGCTATCATTCAACATATAAATCTGGACGCAGCGAAAGCCATGTCCGGCGTTGTCGCAGCCTTCACAGGTGCCGAACTGGTAAGCGACTTACCAACCCTCGACGTGATGCCAGTTCCCAACCTGCATAAACCCGAACGTCGTCCAATGGCGATTGATCGCGTGCGTTACGTTGGCGATCCTGTCGCTATCATCCTGGCCGAAGACCGCTACACCGCCAGAGACGCCCTTGACCTTGTGGAAGTAGACTACGAGCCTTTGCCCGCCGTAACAGACCCCGAGGCAGCCCTTGCCCCCGAGGCCGCGCTGCTCTATCCAGACCTCGGCTCCAATATCGCCTTTTCCAACCAGCTTGAGGGCGGAGATATCGAATCGACTTTCGCTCAGGCTTCTCGCATTCTTCACCTGCGCCTGCTCAACCAGCGTCTCGCGCCCCTCTCGCTTGAACCTCGCGCCTGCCTGTTCGATTTCGACCCGGCCAGTGGCATTCTGGATGCCTGGCTCTCTTCCCAGGCCGTTTATCGCGCCCGGCAAACTCTCGCCACCTTCCTGAAACTTCCTGTCGAGCGCATTCACGCGCATAACGCCGAAGTTGGGGGAGCATTTGGCGCTAAAAATGCCCTGCTTGGCGAGGAGATCATTGCGGCATTGCTCGCTGTCCGTCTGAGACGACCCGTCAAGTGGATCGAGGGACGCAGTGAAAATCTCTCGGCGCAAACGCAAGGACGCGGCATGTTAAGCTACGTCGAGGTCGCCATTCAAGAGGATGGCCGTTTGCTTGGCCTCAAAGTACGCACGACAGCCGATCTTGGCGCATTTCTTGCCTCGGCTACCGCTATGGTTCCTAACCGCATGCCCTCGTTTCTGAGCGGCCCCTATCAGGTACAGGCCGTGAAAAGCGAAATGATTGGCGTCTTTACCAATAAAGCCCCGACCGCTCCCTATCGCGGCGCAGGCCGACCCGAAGCCGCCTATATTCTTGAGCGCGTCATGGATCATATCGCTCATACCTTGAATCTTGACCCCGCCGAGGTGCGCCGCCGCAATTTCATCCCGCCCACATCTTTCCCTTATACAACCGTCACAGGCGTTTGCTACGACAGTGGCAACTACGCCGCCGTTCTCGACAAGGCTCTGTCTCTGGTAAACTATGCCGATTGGCGCGCAAAGCAGCGTGAGCGCAGAGAGCAACAGCATCCTCGACCTATCGGCGTTGGCATCTCCTCGTTTATCGAACTTACTGGCGATAATGTAACGCCACCTGGGCCGCGTGAATCTGCCACCGTTCGTATTCGCCGCGATGGCACTTTATTGGTGGAAAGCGGCGTTTCACATAGCGGACAGGGCCATTTCACCGCCTTCGCGCAAATAGCCGCACAGGTTTTCCAGCTTCGCGCCTCAAAAGTGGAAGTACGCATGAACGATACAAGCCTGCCCGCCTTTAGCATTGGCACCTTCGGCAGCCGCACGCTACAAATAGCAGGTTCCGCCGTACAACTGGCAGCCGAAGCCGTCCGCGAAAAAGCTTTACAGGCCGCCTCGCATCTCCTGGAAGTATCTCCCGCTGATCTGATTTTACAAAATGGCGAGGTAATGGTGCAGGGTACACCCTCGCGCCGCATTGCATTGGGAGAGCTGGCGCGGCTTGTAGAAGAACAACCCGACCTTATCGATCAGGAGTCATCCAATCCTGTTGCACTTAAAGGATTGACAGCCCATCATGAATTTGCTTCCCAGGGGCCAGCCTATGCCTCTGGCACCCATATCGCGGTCGTCGAAGTAGATACAGAGACAGGAGATACGCACATTTTGCGTTACGTAGCCATAGATGATTGCGGTCGCGTCCTCAATCACTACCTCGCCGAATCCCAGATACACGGCAGCATCGCACAAGGCATCGGCCAGGCCCTCTTCGAGCAGGTTCTCTACGACCAGGAAGGCCAGCTTCTCACTGGCACCCTCATGGACTACGCTCTTCCAACCGCCAGCGAACTACCCGGCTTTCTCACAGCCATCATCGAAACACCATCACCGCTCAACCCACTTGGTGCAAAAGGCGTAGGTGAGGCCGGTTGCATCGGCGCTCCACCCGCCATCGTCAACGCCGTACTTGATGCCCTCGCTCCCTATGGCATTGACGCTCTCGATATGCCTCTCACACCGGAGAAAATATGGCAGGCGTTACATTCTACACCGTAATCTCATACAACTTCAGCCCTGTCTTCTCTTCTATCAAAGCAGGCAGGGCCTTCATCTACCGTTCGTGCTAGCCGAAAAGAGTGATAGTTTTGGCCATAACCGTTCTAAGCAAGCTTGCTCTCGCTTCAAAATTCGTCGCTGCTTCTATTGACAGGAGCCACAACCATATGTTACCTTTACCTCTGTGTCCATTGGTCAGTTCATCATACCAACTTTTTCGCGGTAGCACCTTTAGCGAGGAAGCATGTACAGTCCCATTCAACCCAGTAAAGTCTACGAACAGATTGCGCAGCAGATCGAGCAGCGTATCTTGAGCGGCGAACTGCGCAGCGGAGATCGTCTTCCCACCGAGCGCGAACTTGCTCAACAGTTCCGCGCCAGCCGTACCGCCGTTCGGGAAGCCATGAAAGCCCTTGCCCAGAAAGGCCTGGTTGATATGAAGCCAGGACGCGGCACGCTCGTCATTGATGGCACTTCGCAGGCTATGAAGCATTCGCTGGGTCTGATGATGCGGGTTGGACATGCCAGTATTTCACAAAATCTGGTCGAGGTCCGCGAAATTCTCGAACCGGAGATCGCCGCGCTGGCCGCTATCCGCGCCACCGAAGAACATATTTCCGCCATGCGCAGCGCGGTTGAAATCATGGATGCCAGCCTGCAGGACGCCGAGTCCTACATCACAGCCGATAACGCCTTTCACCAGGCGCTCGCTCGTGGCACGCAGAACGTCCTCATCCTGGCCCTGGTTGATTCCATCGTTGATTTGCTGAGCGAACAACGCAAACAAATCTTCATGGTGCAGGGCGGCCCCAAACGCGGCCAGCAGCACCACAAAACGATCCTCGATGCCGTAATCCGCCGTGATGCGCAGGCGGCTCGCGAAGCCATGCATGCCCATCTACGGCAAGTCAGCGAGGATGTCACCCAATCCGTAACATCCGAGGTTCTGAAACCTTAAAACGGAGATATTGTATAGGCCAGATTGTAGGGGCAACCCTTGCGGTCGCCCTGGACAACATACTTCGTCAGTCTAATTGGAGGAAGCTATGGCAAACCTGGGATTTGTTGGCCTGGGAGCAATGGGCGGTCGCATCACCAAACGGCTGCTCGATGCCGGGCATACCGTTACAGGCTATAACCGCACAAGGTCAAAGGCGCAGTGGCTGCTGGATGCTGGCATGCGTTGGGGCGAATCTCCCCGCGCCGTTGCCGAGGCGTCCGATATCGTATTTACAATGGTCACCAATACGCAAGCCCTGCAAGAGGTATTTCACGGCCCCAATGGCATCCTTGCCGGTTTGAGCGAGGGCAAGGTGTACATCGATATGAGTACTGTCAGCCCTTCGGCATCTCGTCATCTTGCTGAACAGGTCGCCGAAAAGGGCGCGCAGATGCTCGACTCTCCCGTATCCGGCAGCGTTATCACTCTTGAGCAAGGGCAGCTTTCGCTTATGGTCGGCGGGGATGAAGCTACTTTCGAGAAGGTGAAGCCGATCCTGCTCGATATCGGCCCCAAAGTAAACCATGTAGGGGCTAATGGACAGGCCGTTTTGATGAAAATTGCCATCAACCTCAATTTGCAGGTGCAGCTCGTCGGCTACTTAGAAGGGCTGTTCCTGGCAGTCAAGGGTGGCATCCCCCTCGAAACAGCGCTGGAGGTCATGCATAACAGCGTCATCACTTCGCCCTCGCTGAAGTATCGCACGCAGTTCATCCTCGATATGCCTGAAGAGGCGTGGTTTGATGTGAACATGATGCAGAAAGATATGCTGCTCGCGTTGGAGATGGGCCGCCAGCTTGACGTACCCATGCCGACCACAGCGCTCACCAACGAGTTTCTGACCTCGGCCCGCGCAATGGGGCTGGCTAAAAAAGATTTCGCCATTGTCTATAAAGTGCTGGCCCGTATGGCTGGCCTGGACCTGTAAATTCGTCGCACCCTTTACCCTGGAGACGCACATGTTGCATTCGGAAACACCTATCGATATTGAAGCATCCGGCTCGGAACGAAACCTCTGGCTTCATGCCTACGAGCAGATGCTCAAAATACGCCTCTTTGAGGAGCATGTCAATGAACTCTACCTGAGCGCGAAAATGCCCGGTCTCGCTCACCTCTATGTCGGGGAGGAGGCCATTGCCGTTGGCGTCTGCGAAGCCCTGCGCCGCGATGACTACATCACCAGCACCCATCGCGGTCACGGTCACTGTCTGGCGAAAGGCGCTTCCGTTGATCGCATGTATGCTGAACTGCTGGGCAAGGAGGCTGGCTATTGTCGAGGCAAGGGCGGTTCCATGCACATTGCCGACCAGGATACCGGAAATCTTGGCGCGAATGCTATCGTCGGTGGCAGCACAGGTATCGCGACCGGAGCGGCCATGTCGATCAAAATGCGCGGCACCGACCAGGTCTCCGTCTGTTTCTTTGGTGATGGGGCGCTCGGTCAGGGGGTGCTTTATGAAGCAATGAACATGGCTTCGCTCTGGAAGTTCCCCGTCATCTACGTCTGTGAAAACAACATGTACAACGAGTACACACACTACTCCGAGACGACGGCGGGAACCATTCTTGCCCGCCCCGAAGCCTTTGGCATTCGCAGCGTTGAAGTTGATGGGCAGGATGTGCGCGCCGTTTACGCTGCCGCGGTAGAGGCTGTGCAGCGCGCCCGGCAGGACAAAGAACCCGGTTTTCTGCTCTGCAACACCTATCGCTACTACGGCCATCACGTCGGTGATATTCAGCGCACCTACTACCGTAGTAAAGAGGAAGAGGAAGAGTGGAAGACGCAGCGCGACCCGTTGCAACTGCTCTCTAACTGGATGATCGAACAACAACTGGCGCAACCGGACGATTTTGAACACATCGAGCAGCGTGTGCGTGAGGAGATCGAGGCAGGCGTGCAGTACGCCCTCGAAGCGCCGTACCCAGAGATAAGCGAGGTAGATCAAGATGTCTATGCCTAGCACAGCCACCAGCCAGGGCGCAAATACAACCACCCGCGAAATTACACTTGCCCAGGCCATTCGCGAAGCCCTGGCCGAAGAGATGCGCCGCGACCCGACCGTCTTCATTATGGGCGAAGACGTTGCCGAGGCCGGTACTCCTTTCAAAGTTCTCTCCGGTCTCGTGCAAGAATTCGGCACGCAGCGCGTCATCGACTCGCCCATCTCTGAAGCTGGCATCACAGGTCTGGGTGTAGGTGCCGCGATGACTGGTATGCGCCCGGTCATCGATATTATGTTTGGCGACTTCCTGACCCTGATAATGGATCAACTTGCCAACCAGGCGGCGAAAGTTCACTACATGTCTGGCGGCAAGCTGAGAGTGCCAATGGTGGTGCGTACCACGCTTGGCGCGACCCGCCGCTCCGCCGCGCAGCATAGCCAGAGCCTGCACGCCTGGGTCAGCCACGTGCCGGGTCTGAAAGTTGCCCTGCCTTCAACACCTTATGACGCCAAAGGCCTGCTCAAGACGGCCATTCGTGACGATAACCCGGTCGTCTTCTTCGAGGACAAGATGATGTACCAGCTTAAAGGCCCTGTTCCCGAAGGCGACTACACCATCCCCTTCGGCGTCGCAGATATCAAACGCGAGGGTACCGACATCACCCTCGTCGCGACAAGCAGCATGGTGCAGGTAGCCCTATCCGCCGCTGATACCCTGCAAACGTTCGGCATCAGCGCCGAGGTCATTGACCCGCGCACAACCTATCCGCTTGATAAACAAACTTTGATCGATTCAGCAAAGAAGACCAGCCGCGCCATTGTGATTGACGAAGGCTACGAACGCTACGGCGTCACTGCTGAGATCGCTGCGATTATCGCCGATGGCGCATTCTACTACCTCGACGCCCCTGTCAAACGCATGGGCGCGATGGATGTCCCTGTACCGTTTTCACCCGTACTCGAAGACCAGACCGTTCCCACGCCAACAACCGTAGTGGAAATGGCCAAAACCTTATGTGGACGCTAACGATGGTTGAACGAAAGGGAAACCCGCTATGGCTCTAAAAACTTACGGACTGATGGGCGTCGATTGGGAAGAGCGCGTCGATTACGAACGCCTGCGTACCGAACGCCTGGCCCGCATTAAGAAAATTCTGAAGGAGTCGTCCCTCGGAGCCTTGCTCTGCTTCGATATGAACAACGTGCGCTACATCAGCTCAACCCATATTGGCACCTGGGCGATGGATAAGCTGGCGCGTTTTACCCTGCTCCCTCAGGATGACGAGCCGATTGTCTGGGACTTTGGCTCGGCGGCGCGTCACCATCAACTCTATTGTCCCTGGCTGGGCGAACGTTCTCGCGCCGGTATCTCAACCCTGCGTGGCGCGATGCTACCCGAAGCTGGTCGGGCCGAAGATGTAGCGCGCAAGATACGTATCGAATTAGAGGCGCGCGGCCTGCAAAACGAACCGCTAGGCGTAGATGCCATAGAGTTGCCTGTCCTCTTCGCCTTGCAAGCCGAGGGCATCAAAGTTGTCGATGGACAGCAGCTGATGCAGCAGGCGCGCCTGATTAAGACACGGGACGAAATTACGTTGCTCAACTCGGCCTGTATGATGGTCGATGCGGCCTACGATGAACTCTATCGCTTCATGAAACCCGGCGTGCGCGAAAACGAGTGCGTTGGATTGGTGAGCAAGGTGTTGTACGATATGGGTTCTGAGCATGTGGAGGGCGTCAATGCCATCTCTGGCGAACGTTGCAGCCCGCATCCCCATGTCTTTAGCGACCGCGCATTGCGACCCGGAGACCCGGCCTATTTTGACATCCTGCACAGCTACAATGGCTATCGCACCTGCTACTATCGCACCTTCGCCATTGGCAGCGCGTCGCAGGCAATGGTTGATGCCTACAAGCGCTGCCGCGATATCCTGGATGTCGCCATTGCCGCGATCAAGCCGGGTGTCACCACTGCTGATATCGTGAAGCTGTGGCCGAAGGCCGAGGAGTTCGGTTTCCCCAACGAAGAGGCCGCCTTTGCCCTGCAATACGGACACGGCGTTGGTCTCTCCATCTGGGAGAAGCCCATCTTCAGCCGCCTCGTCTCGCTTGACCACCCTGAAGTTATTCAAGAGGGCATGGTCTTTGCCCTCGAAACCTTCTGGCCCGCCTCCGATGGCTGGTCGGCGGCGCGCATCGAGGAGCAACTGGTGGTCACGAAAGACGGCTGCGAAGTCATCACCCGCTTCCCTGCCGAGCAATTGCTGGTGGCTGGCGTGCGTTACTACACAGCAACCGGCCCTTTGCCAACCACCCGCGAGACGCAATCCCATCTGAACGTGCAGGCCAATGGGCATCAGCCTGCCCATCACGCGGTACCCAATACCGCACCCGTACCAGGAACTTTGTAGGCGTATTTTCCAGGAGCAAGTATGGCGACGAACGTGATTTTACCGGCCCTCGGCATGGCGCAGGAGACAGGCACAATCGTGCGCTGGCTCAAAAACGAGGGCGAGCAGGTGCAGAAAGGCGAACCGCTAGCTGAGGTCGAGACCGACAAGGCGGTCGTGGAACTCGAATCTCCGGCCAGTGGAACGCTGGCTGCTGTCACCGGCGTGGTTGGTGAACCAATTCCCGTTGGGCAGGTCATCGCTCAAATACTCTCGCAAAACGAGGCCGCTTCCAACGGGCGCGGGCAAACACGCTTTGGCAAGAGCGAGCAGCAGGACGCGATAAATCACGTCCCTACAAGGCAAACCGACGATGGTTCAAAGTCTGCCGGAGTCGCTGCCAGTCCCCTCGCGTCACGTATCGCCGCCGAACATAACCTGGATATTCGCCAGATTACGCCCAGTGGCAGGCGCGTTCAGAAAGCCGATGTCCTCTCGTATCTTCAAAGCCGCGAAGCGCAACCTGTCTCGCGCTTTGCTCCCGCCTCACCAAAGGCCCGTCGGCTTGCCAGTGAGCGGGGCCTGGAGCTTTCAACTCTGCAAGGAAGCGGCCCTGGGGGAGCAGTCCTGGCCGCCGATGTCCTGGCTGCCTCACCTGTCGAATCTCAACCCGAACCGGTGACAATGGCGGCTGAGCCTGTTTCTGCGGTTGAAGAAATGGGTTCCGCTGTCGGCACTATCTGGCGTATCATGGCCGAGCGTACTACGCAAAGCTGGACAATTGTACCCCATTTTTACCTGATGCGCGAGGTAGACGCCAGTCGCCTGATTGCCTGGCGCGCACACCTGCAAAAGCGTGGGTTATCAGAGGTGACGTATACCGATCTGCTGGTGAAAGTGGTCGCTGCTGCTCTTCGCGAACATGCGAGAGTCAATGCTTCCTGGCATGAAGGCAGAATCATTGTCCATCAGGAGATCAACGTTGGCCTTGCTGTGGCGGTTGAGGATGGGCTGGTGGTGCCGGTCATTCATGGCGCGGATAAACTTTCCTTGCGCGAGATTGCGAGGCGGCGGCAAGAAGTGGTTGCGCTTGCTCAGGCCGGAAAGTTGCATCCACGCGATATCTCGAATGCCACTTTCACTATCAGCAACCTCGGCATGTACGGTGTGGATGCCTTTAACGCGATCATCAATAGCCCGCAAGCTGCTATTCTGGCTGTTGGTCGTATCGCTGAGCGGGTAGTGCCGGTGCAGGGACAGCCAGCCGTCCGGCCTATGATGGTCTTAAACCTTTCCTGCGATCACCGGGTGATCGATGGTGCGCGTGGCGCGCAATTTCTCTCGCGATTGGCCGATTTGCTCGAGGAACCTCTAGATTTGCTCGAGTAGGTACTACGGGTTTGCACATCTGTGATTTTGCATATACTATTGCAGATGTGCTTACGAAGAAGCACTAACTTGTAGAAGGGGCGACATACATCTGTATGCGCGCCAATTGGTGAAGGAGAACATTGCTGTGATTGGACAACTTGCAACGAGAAAACATCTCTTTGCTAGCAGTGTGTTAGGTCTGATCCTCTCCCTGTTGCTGATTGCCTGTGGCAGCCAGCCGGGGTCAACGGGACCATCGAGTGGAACGCCTAACACGACACCCATCAAAATCGGTATCTCACTCTCATTCTCGGGAGACTTTTCAGCCGACGGGACCGCCTTTAAGCAGGGCTACCAGCTCTGGGCGGATTACGTCAACTCGCACGGCGGGATTTTGGGCCGCAAAGTGACGCTAGATATCCTCTCGGATGCCAGCAGTACCGACCAGGTGCAAACCAACTACCAGAAGTTGATCACTCTTGATAAGGTTGATCTGGTCTTTGGTCCGTTCTCAACCCTGCTGACCAAGCCAGCCTCGGTCGTTGCCAATCGCTACGGCTATGCCATGATCGAAGGCGCGGGCGGTGGCCCCTCGGTCTTCACTCAGGGCCTCAACAATGTCTTTGACGTTTCGCTGCCGGTGGCGAATAACCTGGTTAGCTTCGCGCACTATATTCTTTCCCTGCCTGCCGGGCAGCGTCCCACAACGGCGGCTTACGCGACTGAGGACGACCCGTTTACCCAGCCGCAGGTAGATACCGCCAAGCAAATCCTTGAGCAGGGCGGCGTCAAGACGGTTGACTACCAGGTCTATCCTGCCGAGACCACCGACTACAACCCGATTGCCGACAGAATCATCGCTTCGAAGGCGCAGGTTGTTGTGACTGGAACGCTGCTGCCGGATATCACCGCCTTTATCCAGCGCTTCAAGCAGCAGCACTACAATCCGCAGGCACTGATTGCAACTGCCGGTCCTGACCAGGGTACGCAGTTCCTGAACAACATCGGCGGCGCTGCCTCGGCTGAAGGCATCATGGTTCCCAATGGCTGGTATCCGGGAGCCAACAATCCTGGCAATAAGGATATGGTGAACGCTTATATCGCCAAATACGGCGGTACTCCCGATGGCATTAGCTCGGACGTAGCCGAAGCCTATTCTGTTGGGCAGGTTGCTCAGCAGGCGATTACCAAGATTGGCAGCCTGGATCAGAAGAAATTGATCGCCGAATTGCATTCCGGCGATACCTTCACGACTGTACAGGGGCCTGTCAAGTTCGACTCGACCGGCCAGAACGTCGCTGCTCAGGCCTACCTGTTCCAGTGGCAGAAAGGCAACTTCATTCCGGTCTATCCTGCTGATGCTGCAACAGCTTCACCGGAGTTTCCCAAGCCTAACTGGCCCTAGCAAGTAGAGCTACCTCACGTCGGGATGCGCCATCTGGCGCGTCTCGATGCGAGAGGAGACAACCAGGATACTTCCTGGAAAGAGGATCTATGGTTCAACTCATTTTCGAAGCCGTGATTACCGGCATCTTAACCGGCGGGGTCTATGCTTTGATGGCCTCCGGGCTTACGCTGATCTTCGGCGTAATGGAAATTATCAATATCGGTCATGGTGCGCTTGTCATCCTGGGTGCCTATCTCAGCTTTATCCTCCAGGAGAAATTCCATATTGACCTGTTCCTGGGTCTCCTGATTACCATGCCGCTCATGTTCCTGCTTGGCCTGTTTATCGAATGGGCTTTCATTCGCCCGCTTAAACGCGACCGCACCATGCTTTCTATTCTGGTGACGTTCGCTATTGCCCTCATTATTGAGGGAACGCTCGGGCTACAAAACACGTTTGGCACAGATTACGTCAAATTGCATGCCTGGTATGTCGATTCTTCTAATGCGTCATTTCAGATCGGCGGCTTTTATCTTGCCTATATCTATGTCTTTGCTTTTCTCTTGAGCGCGGTACTGCTGGCTGGACTCTATTTTCTGCTGTATCGCACAGAATTTGGCTATAGCCTGCGCGCCTCCATGCAAAACCGCACTGCTGCTCAGTTGATCGGCATAGACGTGGAGCGTATCTCGGCTTTGACCTTTGCTATCGGCGTTGCGCTGGCTGCTGCCGGTGGTATGGCTTTTGGCGCGACGACCAGTTTTAACCCGGACAGTCACTACGACCTGATTTCGCGCCTGCTGGTCATCATTATTCTTGGCGGCATGGGCAGCCTGCGCGGTGCCCTGATCGCCTCAGTTGTGATGCTGGTTATCGAGGATGTGACGGCAGTTGTCTGGTCGCCCGTCTGGGCTACGACCGTCTTTTTCTTCCTGCTGATTGTTATCTTGCTGGTGAGACCGCAGGGCCTGTTTGGACAACTGGAGGGCCGAAAGCAATGAAAATACTCAAAATCGTATTTCTACTCGCTCTCCTGGCTGCGGTTATCATCTTTCCGCAGGTCTATACAGACGAGACGGCTACCACCATCGCGGTATTCACTCTGCTATTCGCGGCAGCCGTTACCGGCTGGAATATCTTTTCCGGCTATACCGGCTATATTGCGCTTGGACACGCGGTCTACTATGGAGTTGGCGCGTATGCTATGGCGCTCATGGCCCAGGATTGGCATGTGCCGGGTGGATATGTAACGTTCCTGCTGGTTCCTCTGGCAGGCCTGGTCGCGGCGATTTTCGCTGTGCCTTTCGGCTGGATCGCCCTGCGAACTCGTCGCCATACGTTCATCGTCATTACCATCGCCACGTTTTTTATTATGCAGCTTATGGCCTACAATCTGCGCAATATCACGAATGGTTCCGCGGGTCTGAGCCTGCCTCTGACCCCGCCAGATTGGAGTGGAGCATTTTTTAACCTGCCTTTCTATTACGTGGCCCTGGCTGTCCTGCTGCTGGCCCTGGCGACTTCCTGGTGGATACGCAACTCAAAGTTCGGCCTGGGTCTGCTCGCGATTCGCGACGATGAAGACCGCGCGTTAGGCCTGGGGGTCAAGACAGGCCCGTTCAAGCTGATTGCTTTTGTGATTTCGGCCTTTTTCGTCGGTATGGTTGGCGGACTGCATGCCTACTTCAATGGTTCTATCTATCCGCCATTTGCTTTCGATGCCTTCTTCGATGTTTCCATTGCCTTGATGGGTTTCCTGGGTGGTATGGGAACGCTTGCAGGACCCATCATTGGCGCATCACTGCTCGAACCAACCCAGCAGTACTTTACGCTCTACCTGAGCGATGGTGGTCTCTACCTGATCGCCTATGGCGTTCTGTTCCTGGCTGTCATTCTGCTACTACCGCAGGGCATTGTGCCGACTGTACGTCAACTCTGGCTGAAGTGGCGGGCTTCTCGCAAACAAGATGAGGCTGAACCGGCCCTGGTAGCTGTTGGCGTGGGAAGTGGCGAAAGCAGGAGTCTACCTGAGAACCAGGAGCGTAAAGAGGGGGTGAACTCATGAGCTTACTTGAAGTACAGAACGTCTCAAAAGCCTTTGGCGGTATTCATGCTCTCGAAGCCTGTTCCATCACCGTTGAGCAGGGAACGATTACTGGCCTGATCGGGCCAAATGGCTCTGGCAAGACGACGCTGTTTAACGTAGTGACGGGTTATGAGCGTGTCGATACGGGAGAAGTACGCTTCAACGGTAGAACTATCACCAACTCGTCTCCCGATAAAGTTTTCCGCCTGGGCCTCGGGCGCACATTCCAATTGACGCGCATCTTTCCGCGCCTCACTGTCCTGGAAAACATGCATGTGGCGGCTCAGCGCCAGGGTGTCAGAAGTCTCCTACGCCGTTGGAGTTCATCGCACGAACACCGCCGCGCCCTGGAACTGCTAGAGTTCGTGGGCATCGCTCGTCTCAAGGATATGCCCGCCGCCAATCTCTCCTATGGTCAGAAGAAGCTGCTTGAGTTCGCTTTCGTATTGATCGCAGACCCACAGGTGATTCTGCTTGACGAGCCAGCTGGCGGCATCAATCCCACCATGATCCAGCACCTGGCAGGCCGCATTAAAGAATTGAATCGGCGGGGAGTTACCTTCCTGGTGGTAGAACATAACATGGAGTTCGTGATGAATCTCTGCGATAGGGTGATGGTGATGCATCGCGGCACGAAGATCGCCGAGGGTGCGCCGGAAGAGGTGCGCAAGAACCCCGCCGTACTGGAAGCTTACTTAGGAGATTAACAGAGATGGTGCTGGTACTACAAAACATTGTGGCTGGATATGATGGCGGCGACGTGCTAAAAGGCCTTGATCTGGTTGTCGAAGAGCATTCCATTACCTGCATTGTGGGCCCCAATGGCGCGGGCAAGTCCACTGTATTGCGCTTGATTAGCGGCCTACTCAAGCCGCGTCAGGGAGAAATGACTTTTGAGGGCAAGTCTATTGCTGGCCTATCTCCCCGGCAGGTGCTGATGCGCGGCATTGTGCAGGTTCCCCAGAATCACAGCCTGTTTAATGATATGACGGTGCGTGATAACGTCCGGCTCGGTGGCTACCTGCTGCAAGACAAGGCGCTGGCTAACAGGCGGCTGGCTGAGATCGAAGAGATATTTCCTATCGTCAAAGAGAGGGCGAATGAGCGGGCAGGCAGTTTATCGGGCGGGCAACAGCGACAGGTTGAGTTTGCGCGCTGCTTGATGCTTGACCCCAAACTGATCTTGTTAGATGAGCCATCGATGGGCCTTGATCCAAAGACGCTGCGGCTGGTCTTCGATACGGTCAAGCTGATGCACGAGACCGGGCGCACTATCCTGCTGGTTGAGCAAAACGTGCGTACCGGCCTGGGCGCGTCAACGAAAGGCGTAGTCATGGAGAGCGGCAGGGTGCGCCTTGAAGGCACGCATGACGAAATCCTGAACAATCCGCAGATTGCCCACCTCTACCTGGGCGGCACGCTTTCCGGCGTCTAAATGTCTGGCCGGGAGGGTGGATTTGCGCTAGTTGTAGGGGCGTGGGCTTGCCCCGCCCTCCTCCTTTGATTTCACCTCTACAGGACGGATTTTTGCGTGGGGAAAGAGGGCGGGGCAAGCCCACGCCCCTACAGAATATCCATACGCATGTATAGAAAGGATCGGCTATATGGCTGTTGAAGAACGGGTGAAGGTGGCGGTTGATAATTGGGCACCTCGCTTTCTGGCGAATGGGATTGATCCGAATGACTTTGCGCGGGTGACGAAGCAGGTTGAGCGGTGGGAGGATTGGAGCCGCGAGTGGTCGGCCTGCGGGGATATGCACGCTCGGCTGGGAGAGCAGGCGGAGGCGGAGAAGTGCTACGAGTCGGCGGGCTACCATTATTTTCACGCGGCGATGGCCTATCACTTTGGCAAGTTTGTCTTTGTGCAGAATCCGGGCGAGCTACGGGCCGCGCACGAAAAGGTGGTAGACACGTACCAGCGCGGGCTGCCCTATTTTGAGTTCCCAGGTGAGCGCGTTGCCATTCCTTACGAGGGCGGGGCGACAATGTATGGCATTCTTCGGAAGCCCTGGCATGTTGCTAAACCGCCTGTCGTTATTCTGATGCCGGGCCTGGACTCGGTTAAGGAAGAATTGCACAACTATGGGGATGATATGTTGAGGCGCGGCATGGCGGTGCTGGCGATTGATGGGCCGGGACAGGGCGAGTTGGAATGGGAATTTGCCCTGCGGCCTGATTATGAAGTGTCGATTCGCTATGCCATCGATTATCTTGAGACGCGGCCTGATGTGGATGCCACGCGGGTTGGATTGATGGGCGTGAGCCTGGGTGGGTATTTCGCACCGCGTGCTGCCGCCTTTGAGAAGCGGGTGAAGGCAGCGATTAGCCTTGCCGGAGCGTACAACCTTGCCAGGAACTTCGACCGCTACCCGTTGCTGACCCGCGAAGCGTTTGTCTATCGCACAAAGTCGGCGAACGAGGGGGAGACGAAAGAGAAGCTTGCGGCTTTCAATTTGCAGGAGGCCATGCCGCAAGTTAGCTGTCCGTTGCTGGTGATTATGGGCAAACTGGACAGGATTTTCCCGGCGTCGGAGGCCGAGCAGATGGCGGCTGAGGCAGGTGGGCCGGTGGATTTCTGGCTGTTTGAGGATGGCAACCACGTGTGTAATAACATTCCTTATAAGTATCGCCCGCAGCAGGCGGACTGGATGCGCAGGCAGCTTTAACGCTCCTCGATCCGCCTGCGGGGCCAGATGGCGACAATCAGGCCGATGACAAAGCCGATGCCGCTAATGAGAGTAAGCCACCAGAGTTTATCTATGCGGCCCGAGAGCAGTTCATAGAGCGCATCGGTAATCAGCCAGAGCTGGATGATGACGATGACGGCGAGCAGGAAGACCTGACCCTGCACGATGGCTGTGCGTCCTGGCAGGCCGTAGTAGTTGGGGCCAGGCATGGGGCCATGCGGCCCGAGTGGCGGTCGTTGTACCGGCGGGTCGTCAGGATTGGCAACCGGGTGGGTAGCGGCGCGTTTATACCAATCTTTGCCGTGTCCTATTTCTCTATTCATCGCGGTATCTCCCTTACAGCGTAAATGATGCCGTTTTGCCGAGCCAACTGAATCTGAGGCAAGGGACGAGTCGGCGGGCCTGCCAGCACGTCTCCTGTACGGGCATCGAACAGCCCTTCATGGCAGGGACAGTGCAGCTTGCCGTTGCCCTGATAGATGACGGCGCAGGAGAGGTGTGTACAGACATCGCTGTAGGCCACCAGCCCTTTCCCCGGCAGGTTGATGAGGATGCCCTGCGAGTACTGGTCGGGGAAATTGAAGACTTTCCACTGGTTCTCGGCCAGTTCCCCTTCTCGCGCGATAGCGACGGACTGCACATTGGGGCCGGATGGCAGATAGCCGAGAATGGCCAGTGCGCCCGTTGCCGCGAAGAGCGCGCCCGATGCCCCAAGCAGGAAACGCAGCGTGTCGCGCCGGGTGACAATCTCATCCTCATCCCAGGGATAGGGAAACTCTTCGCGCCACTCTTCCTGTGTATTGGCGGGCGCTGGTGAACTACCATTATGCCTGGTTGGCTCCGGCATCACTGGTTGTTCGTTATGGGCGGAAACTTCTTGCACGGTTTTGGTCTCCTCTAAGACAACCTTATTGATACAATAACGGGAATTGGTTCTGTAGGGACGCGATTCATCGCGTCCTGCCGCCCCAACGACACGCTGAATCGAGATGGCAGGCAGGACGCGATGAATCGCGTCCCTACAGAAACGTTTTCGGTGTATTTGGTAATGTTCATAAGGCGGCTCCTACTATCAGTGCGATGGTATCTGTTCCGGTGTTCTGGGCGTCCAGGGATGGGCCGGGGGGTTGAGCTGCGGGATGCCTGCCGTTTCCGCGTCTACCCAGGGTTCGGCGTTGCGGGCTGTAATGGGTTCGGGTAGCGGCGTGGATTTGCCCAGATCGGCTTCCTCAGCTAGAGAAGACAGGTCGAGGGCTTCGTCTTCGGCGGTCATGATGACGTAGTTGCGCGTGCGGACGCGCTGCTGACCGAAGTAGAAGACATTGACGGGCTTAGCTCCCTGCTTGCCTCGGCCCGCGGCTATCCATTCCTCGTAGGTGCCGTAGAAAATGGCTTGCGTGGGACACACAGTCGCGCACATCGGCCCTTTGCCCTGGCTGGTGCGGTCGTAGCAGAGGTTGCACTTCTGCATATAGTGTCCAGCCATATTGAACTTGGGGATGCCGAAGGGACAGGCATAGCCGCAGTTCTCGCAATAGATGCAGCGCGTTTCGTCTGCGGATTGCACCACGCCATCGGGACTGACCAGGATGGCCTGCGCCGGACAGACCTGGGCGCAAGGGGCAAGGGGGTCTTCGCAATGCATGCAGAGGCTGGGCGATGAGGCGACGGTGTTATGCCGCTCCAGGTAGTCGATGTAGATCATGCTTTCGCCCTTGTGCGTGTCGCATTCGCGGCAGGCCGCCACGCACGAACGACAGCCGATGCAGCGCGAAGGATCGAGAAAGATGCGTTTGATTGTTTCAACCATGCGTTGCTTGCTCCCTTCGCTTAATGCAGAACCGGGCGGGGTTCGCTATCGGACATCGGTAGTTCGTGGCGGCGCTGGCTGGCCTGGCGCATCATCTGGATATCGATATCCTTCGCCCAGGTCGGCAGTTTTTCCGCTTTTTGAGCAGAGGCCGCGCAGACTTTGTATTCCGGTATCTTCATCTTTGGCTCAAAGACGGGGTTGGTGAGAATATTCGCCGCCTCGTCGTGTCCATAGTGATAGGGGATGAAGATCGTATCGGGGCGAATCGAGCGCACAACGAGGGCGGGTGCGGTCATTTCGCCGCGCCGTGTGCGGACTGTCACCCAGTCTCCATCGGCGATGCCCAGCTTTGTCGCCGTGCGTTCGTGTATCTCCACCCAGGGATAGGGGGCCATCTCTTTCAGGAAGGGCGTGCGGCGGGTCTGGTTGCCTGAGAGATAGTGATAGATGACGCGCCCGGTGGTGAGGACAAGCGGGTATTCCGCGTCCGGCTCCTCGGCGGGTGGGATGTATTCGATGGGATGGAAACGCGCCCGGCCATCTGGGAAGGCGAAACGCTCTTCGTAGAGGCGCGGCGTGCCGGGATGGTCTTCGCTGGGACAGGGCCAGAAGACGCCGTTTTGCGCCTCGATCTTCTCGTAGGTGATGCCCCAGTAATCGGCGGTTGCACCCTTCGAGCAGAGGCGCAGCTCGTCGAAGATGTCGCGTGGAGTTTTGTAGGGGAAGTATTGCCCTTTGCCAAGGCGGCGGGCGATTTCACAGACAATTTGCCAGTCAGTGCGCGCCTCGCCGGGCGGTTCGACGGCCTTGTTGTATTTGACGACGCGGCCTTCAAGCGTGGTGACGGTGCCTTCGTCTTCGGCCCAGACGGTGCCAGGCAAGACAATATCAGCCAGTTCGGCGGTTTCTGAGAGGAAGAAGTCTGTCACAACGAAGAAGTCGAGGCCGCGCAAGGCTCGTTCAACCGTATGCTGGTCGGGGAGCGAGACCATCGGATTCGAGCAGACCAGGTAGCAGGCCCGAATCTCTTTGCGCAGCATTGCCGGAATCATCAGCGTGGCCGGATAGCCGGAATGCGGCAGGTCTTTCTCGTCGATGCCCCAGACGGAGCAGACGTACTCGCGGTCGGGCATGTGTTCGATGTTGCGCGTGACGGGCAACTGCGAGGCTTTCTGCCCCATTTCGCGCCCGCCCTGGCCGTTGCCCTGTCCGGTGAGGGTGCCATAGCCCGCGCCAGGACGACCGAAATTGCCAGTAGCGAGGGCGAGGTTGGCAGCCGCAACGCCGTTATCGACGCCTTTGCTCTGGTGTTCCAGGCCACGCGCTGTATAGATCAGGGCGGCATTGGCGTTGCCGTACATGCGGGCCGCCTCGATAATCATTTCGGGACGCAGGCCGCAGACTTTGGCCACGCGCTCAGGCGGGTATTGCTCGACCAGGGCCTTTGTCTCTTCCCAGCCGTTGGTGCGCTCGCGGATGAAGTCCTCGTCGATCAGCCCTTCTTTAATAACGACATGCAACATGCCGTTGAGCAGGGCGGAGTCGGTGCCGGAGCGGAGCGGCAGGTAGATATCGGCGGTGCGAGCAATGGGCGTCTGGCGTGGGTCGGCAACTATGAGTTTGCAGCCCCGGTCGCGGGCCTGCCAGAGATAGCTGGTGATGATCGGGAAGCATTCGCCGACGTTGGCTCCAATGACGAAGATGCAATCGGCATGCAGCATATCGCTGACCGGGTTGGCAGCGCGGTCGATGCCGAGCGAGAGTTCGTTGGCTCCGGTGGCCGAGGACATGCAGAGACGCCCGTTATAGTCGGTGTGGCGCGTTCCGAGAGCAACACGGGCGAATTTGCCCATGATGTAGCATTTCTCGTTGGTCATCGAGGAGCCGCTGTAGATGGCAACCGCGTCCTTGCCATGCTCACGCTGAATGGCCTGGAAGCGAGACACAATGGTATCCAGCACCTCGTCCCAGCTTGCGCGCTCCAATGGGCTGTCTTTGCCGTTGCGGCGCATTAAGGGATAGAGCAGGCGATCTGGATGGTTGACGGTCTGGTAGGCGGTGCCGCCTTTGGGACAGAGCATGCCGTGATTGAGCGGGAAGTCGGCGCGTGGCTCGACGCCTACGACTTTGCCGTCAGAAACTTTGAGATACATACCGCACTGCACGCCACAGTAGCAGCAGTGGGTCGGCACATAGCGGTCTATGGTGATATCTGATTGCCAGCGTCCCGGACGGGTATCGCCGGTATGAAAATCGAATGTCTCCGGCTGGTTGTTTCTGCCGCGCCGGAAGATACCTTTATCGACACTCATCGTTGGCTCCTTCTACATTTGTAGGGGCGTGTGGCTCTGCCTCGCCCGCGTCCTTCTATTTCATCTCTCTATCCCCGCTCCTGATGGACTTTCGTGTGGGGAACGAGGGCGGGGCAAGCCCACGCCCCTACAGGAAGCGGTTGCCGTTGCGGCCAAGCGCGGCAAGGTTGGCCTGCGCTCTCGTGACGCGCTTGCAGGTTGGGCAGAGGTCTTGCCACCATAGCTGACCGGTTGCCTGGAGAAGCCGGGGGTCTTTTTCCTGGCGTTCAGGCTGCCCGCTTTCCTGGGGAACTGGCGTGTTGCGCAGCGTGTAGTTTTCGCCGACGTCGTACAGGGTCTTTTTTAAATCTTGAATGAAGCGCACGGGGGCGTATGCTTCGCCACAACGGGCGCAGTGCTGGAGGCGCGTCTGCTCGCCTGTGCGCCAGTACAACTCGATGCCGACCGTCGCGGGACGTTCGATCAGGTGGAAGAATTTGCCGAAGGGCAGCGAGATAAGCCACAAGACAACTATGACTTCGTGGGTCAGCGAGATGTACCAGTAGTATGCGCCGCCGAGCCACGTGCTATCAACTGTCAGGGCCAACCCAGATACGGCGATAGCTGCCAGCAGAGCGAGCGGCATGATGTCGAAGCGGAAACGCTGTATCGCGATGAGCGCGAGGTCATGAAAGCGGCGATGGAAGGCCAGGATCACGCCGATGAGCAGGAGTATCGCCGTGAAGTCCAACCCGTGAAAGATGAGAAAGGCAAACACGGAGTCCGCCGGGAACGAGAAAAATGGGAAACCGAAACCCCATATCTGGTATTGCCCGCCGGGTGTCTGGGTGAAGCGCAGCCAGCCGAAGGTCAGCGGAAAGGTGATGAGGCAGGAGAGGATGACGCCCCAGAAGATGCACTGGTGCGTGATCCAGCGATACCAGCCACGCCTGCGAATGAAGGTCTGCGCGAACAGGTCGCCGATGGCCTTCGGGATGAGCAATGTATAACGCTTGAAGTTTTGATATGAAAGAAACAACTGCCAGCTTCGCCACCAGTAGCGATGCGTCGGTGGACGAGAGAGCCAGAAGGTGTATTTATAGGTGACAGCCGCCGTCGCGAAAATAGTGGCTACGGCGTACCCAATCAGCGAGGCATCGAACCAGTGGAAGCCGCGCGAACCAATGGCGATCAGGACGGTCAGGATGGCTGCCGCGATGACACCATAGATAATGGAGCGCGTGCGCAGTCCTGGTTTCGAGGAAATACCCTTGCGTGCCTGGGGAGTGCGGTTGCCGGGTTTCTCCGGCGTGTTGCTTGTAGTTGCCATTTGTGCCATATGCACGTTCCTTTAGCTATAAACTCTGCAACATATCGTACAGCGATACATAGATAGCATAGCAAAAATCTGCAATGTTGTCCTGTGCGACGAAATCACAAATGTGTCACAACAAACAACCAATTATAGGGATGCAATGAGAAATGTTTAACAAATACGAGTGAGACCGGCCTTATGTCATCCTGAGCGCAGCGAAGGATCTCTGTCCCTCAACGATTCGCACACCGACGCGAGAGATCCTTCGCTGCGCTCAGGATGACATGCCTGGGTATACTCTCTTTTTTGTCAAAATGCATCATCGCGTTCCTACAATCCATGTACACATTATTTTTAGCCTAAAACGATTGCGTAAAATTGGGTTTGCGTTTTTCGAGGAAGGCGTGCATGCCTTCCTGGGCGTCTTGCAGTTGTGAGGTTGAGGCCATGACTTCGATAGCGTAGTCGTAGGCCTGCGGTTGGGGCAGCTCGATCTGGGCGTAGTAGGCCTGTTTGCCGAAGCCTTTGGAGATGAGGCTGCCGCGTGTGGCTGCTTTCAGCAGATTGAGCGATTCCTCGACTAAGCGGTCGGGGGGAACGACGCGATTGACGAGACCCCAGTCATAGGCGGTTTGCGCGTCGATGGGGTCGCCCGTGAGCAGCATTTCGAGGGCGCGTTTGCGGCCAATATTGCGGCTGACGGCTACCATTGGGGTAGTGCAGAACCAGCCGCCTTTGCCGCCCGGCGTGGCGAAAGCGGCTTCGGTGGAGGCAACCGCGAGATCGCAGGTGGCTACCAACTGGCAACCGGCGGCGGTGGCGAGACCCTGCACGCGAGCGAGGACGGGCTGCGGGATTTCCTGGATGGTGTTCATCATCTCGGTGCAGACTTTGAGCAGCTTGCGCACGGCGGCGAGGTCATGTCCAACCACGTCCTTGAAGTCATGCCCGGCGCTGAAGACAGGGCCATTGGCGGCTAAAATCACGCCGCGCACCTGCCCGTTCTCGCCAACCGCGCGAAATGCATCAGTCAATTCGCGCATATGCTGGAGCGAAAGCGCGTTTCTACGCTGTGGGCAGTTCATGGTGATGGTGGCAAGCCCATCTTCGTATTGTAATTCGATCAACTCGTAAGGCATGAGGTGAGTACTCCTTTCGCCCGTTGCATAGGGGCGTCATCTGGCTGGATAGCTCATCTGTTTCACATTGTTTGCTGTTGTTTGCAATATACACTTTTAAGATGGGGAAAGGCAAATCGGAGATGGGGTGTTTGCGAAGATAGATGATTGTGTTGTTTGTGGTGGTTGTGTTGTCATTTTTTGCAAATTTTCTGTTTGAGGGTCCTACAAGGAGTTTTTGTAGAAAGCGAAGGCGGTAAGAGAGGACGATAAGTGGTGCCTGGCAAGCAGGCGTTGATAATAGTATACATGGTGGGAGGGGAAATTGCAAGGGGATAGAACCAGAGGCGCGAGGGATGCTTCGCTGCGCGCAGCGAAGCATCCCTCGCGTCATCTGATTAACTATACTATTGTTCCTTATATTGTTGTGCCAGGGGAGTAGGAAGGCCATCCACACTCATGCAATTGTTGTCGCCACGATAGTTGATAAGGGCCTCTTCTCCTTTCGCGGTGGCCCAGCGCGTCAGTGTCTCTCGCTGCTGCTGGAGTTCCATCAGAGGTACGGCATATCCGCACGAAGTTTGGGCGCGATGAATCGAGGCCAGGATGATTTGTCGTATTCCGGGATAGCCTGGGAAAAGGGCCAGCAGTTCTTCCCAGCGTTCTGATCCTGGCAGAATGGTTTCTCCCTTTCCGTAGAGGCGCAGAATCTGGGGCGCTCCGTGAAAAGCGCAAAACATAAAAGTAATGCGCCCATTTTCAGCGAGATGGGCCGAGGTCTCGTTTCCGCTTCCGGTTAAATCCAGGTAGGCGACTTGATGTGGTGAGAGGATACGAAAGGTATCATACCCCTTTGGGGAAAGATTGACATGCCCATTTTCGGAGAGAGGGGCTGTGGCTACGAAGAATAGAGGCTGTGCCTGGATAAAGCTTTGGAGGGTTGGAGTGATTTGATCATACTGTTTGCCCATATGTTATTTGCTCCTGCTCTAGAGGGACGTTCATTGCAGGAAGTATACCATGAGGTATCTAGGGGAAAATTGCCAATCTCATTCGAGAACGCCGACCAACAAAAGCTGTGTCAACGCTTAGGAGAAAAGCGCAAAATGAGAGAAGTTTTTTCTCATCGTTGGGTGTACACTGATTGTGCTGGCAGATCACCTGTAGAACATGGTTTCCGAAGACTGGAGAAAACAATGGGAAAAGTGATGTTTGGCCTTTCGGTATCACTTGATGGATTTATTGCTGACAAGAATGATGGCGTTGATGAGGTCTTTGCCTGGATGGGAAGCGCGATGGAGCATTTCCATGAAATTGTGGGCGATACGCTTAACGAGTGTGGCGCGGTAATTATGGGACATAGGAGCTTCGATCAGATTTACAACGAGAACGGCTGGGTTTTTCCTGATGGCACCGCTCCTGATTGGCCGGTGATTGTGTTGCAATCGCGGGCGCGAGAACCGGAGAAAAAGGGCAAGACACAGTTTTACTTTGTGACCGATGGCATTGAAAGCGCGGTCGCGAAGGCGCAGGAGATCGCGGGCGAGAAATACGTGGCCCTGCATGGGGGAAGCTCGGTTCAACAAGCTTTGAAGGCGGGTTTGCTCGATGAGTTTCATATGAATATCGCGCATGTGCTTTTGGGTGAGGGCATTCGTCTCTTTGATCATATTGGCTCTAAACCTATTCACCTGGAACACATACGGACGCTTGAGACGCCGGGGGCAACGCATCTTTCGTTTCGGGTGGTGAAATGAGAGGAAAACGATGGAAGAAACCAGGCCCGGTTGAAGTGGCGAATTATCCAGGGAGCAAACACGATGAGTGAAACAAGCGAGACGTTGGCCTTCTTTAGGGAGGGCTGGCATAACTATCAGAACCACTTAAGCCGGGCCCTCGCTCGACTCACACCGGAGCAGCTTGCATTTCGCGCTGCGCCGCATCTGCGTTCCATCGAAGAATTGGCGCATCATATTGTTGCGGTGCGCGCCGGGTGGTTTCATTTTCAGTTGGAAGAGGGAGGCGAGGATTTACGGGCCTTTGCTATGTGGGGCGCGCTTGAAAGTCCGCCACGTTCAGCGGATGAACTGGTGAGCGGATTGGAGTACACCTGGCAGGTCATCAAGGAGGCGCTGGGACGATATACGCTCGCCGATTTGCAGTCCATTGTGCAGGATGAATGGAATGGCAAGGTATACTCTATTAGCCGGGGCTGGGTTCTCTGGCATGTCATGCAACATGACCTTCATCACGGCGGCGAGATCGCCTATTCCCTCGGGATGAACGGCCTTCCTGCCCTGTCCGATATCGACTTATATAATGGATGATGTATGTTGAAAGTACCCCTTGTGATTTTCTCAAGAAATTATAGACCCTTTCTTTGGAGTTGGCGCATATAGAGCGAAGAGGTTTGAGAATCCCCGGACTTATGATTTTGAGGGCTTGAAAGGGCGAGTGTTATCGAGTGGTAATGCGCCTCAAGCTGACCATCCACACTACCAGGAGATGATGGAAGCGCTGGAAAGGCTCTTCCAGATACACCAGGTCAATGGCAGGGTGACGATTGAACATGAAACAGAGGTTTATTACGGGCAGCTTGTCAAAGGGAAGTTAATCAGCTCCTGAGATCTGAGGTACGCATTTGAGTTCTATCTACTTGAACAAGCAATAGGTACCCTCGCTCTTATGGACTCTTCCTCAGAGAATTTCTATAGCACCGCAACTATTCGCTAGTAATTTACCTATTGAATATGGTATATTTGGTATGGAACTCCTGGCTCGGTATGGAAATGGGACACTCATAGTAATTTTTTGTTCAGGAAGGAGCCTCCATCATGCGCGTTTTAAAGAAGATTGGGAGTACCGAGTTCCTGTTGGGGTGTGGAGTGGTGGGGCCGTCGCTCTTCTATGTGGTGTTACTGATTGAGGGAGCGACCCGGCCCGGCTACAACGCCATTCAGACGCAGGGGAGCTACCTTGCGTTGAGTGATCAGGGCTGGGAGCAGATTACCAACTTTATTGTGTCCGGCTTGCTGTGCATTGCCTTCGCGGTCGGGCTACGGCGAATCTGGCGCACCGGGAGGGCTTCGGTCTGGGGGCCGATACTTGTCGGCCTGTTTGGGCTGGGCCTTGTGCTAGCTGGAGTCTTTGTGACTGACCCAGGGGGTGGGTATCCGCCCGGCGCTCCTCTCAATGGTTCACCGCAAACCTTGCATGGTTGGATTCACGGAATCAATGGCTTGCTGCTCTTTAATGTGGTTCTCCCCGCCGCGTGTTTCGTGCTGTCGCGGCGCTTCGCTGCTGAGCCGCAGAATCGCAAGTGGGCGACGTACTCCTGGGTGACTGGAGCGCTCATCCTGGTGATATCGATTCTTTCCACCGTTGGTCTGCCGTTTGCTTATAGGGCAGGCTTCCCTGTAGTGGACGGTCTGATCCAGAGAATCCTGATTTTCATGGGATGGGCATGGCTGGCTCTAACTGCATTACGGCTGTTGCTTCAGGAACGAAAGGCCACGTCAGGCGAAGCCACAGTGGGTATAGCCGCCAGTGGTGTTAACGCCGAGTAGGGAGCAATGCCGCTTGCATTCTTGCCTTTGTTTCTCTAGCTGTACAAGGCAGAGAAGATAATCCTCTTTCTGCCTTGTACCTCTCATTGCACTTGCCACCCTCACATATCAGCGCACACGTTCGGCAGCAACGAGTTCCCTTGTCGCCGGGGCAACTTCGGTAGCGAAACGCTCAATAGTTGGCGCATCGTCTGCCGCAAGGATGAACCCACTTATGCCGTATTCGAGCGCCGTTGCAGCGAGGTCTTCTGCCCATTGCTGCGGCGGGCCGTTCAGGAAAGAACTGCCAGATGGCGCGAACCGCCCGGCGATGTTGAGAAAGCGGCGGATACTGGATGGATTGCGTCCTGCCTCGGCAGCTCCCTCATCAATGTATTTGTTCATGGCTTCAAGATCGGCTACTCCACCGGGCAAATAGCCTAGTGAAGGGAGCCAGCCATCAGCAATTCGTCCGATCATGTTCAGCATGCGCGGTTTGTATGCGCCGACCCAGATGCCAATGTTGTGCGCAGGCCTGGGGCCTCGTTTCGCGCCTTTGACCTGGTAGTAGGTGCCATTGATGCGTACTCCCCCAGGCTTATCAGTTGCCCAGATTTCGCGCAGAATCTGAATGGCTTCTTCTAATGCCTCGACGGACTGGCCCGGTGTTAAGCGTCGTCCACCCATTGCCTCAATAGCGTCCCAGAAACCGCCTGCTCCAATGCCGAGTTCAAAGCGCCCATCGCTCAGCAAATCCAGGCTGGCGGCAGCGCGGGCGAGGACGGCGGGTTGTCTCAAGGGCAGGTTGAGAACATTGCCGCTGACGTGAATCTGCTTTGTGCGCGAGGCGGCATACGAGAGCAGCGTCCAGGTATCGTGAAACCTCGGCTGGTAGGGGTGATCCTGGAATGTTACCAGATCGAGTCCAGCGCGGTCCGACACCTCTGCAAGCTCAACTGCTTGCAGAGGTGGCTGAGCGACAGGCGTAATGAACGTACCGAAAAGTAAATTATGTCCGTAATCTGCCATTACCATCTCCTGGCACCTGTCAGGATGCTGTAGACCTGACTTCGCCCGATGTAGTCACAGGCATAGATGTTGGAGCGGCTGCCGGAGTGGCCGGGCGGCTTATCAAGAGGCCGATGATATCTACGAGAAGCGCAGCCAGGGCCATGATGATGAAGAGCTGCGGCGTTGGCAGGACAATGCCGAAGAGGGCGTCAAGAGAAAAGCTGCCCGGTCCGATAAGGCCGAGGGCTACGGCTGCCGCGAGCAACTGAAGTGGATACTCGAAGCCGCGCTTGCTGTTCCAGAAACCATTCTTCAAGTGCCCTTTAATGACCGCTATGAACATTGCGCCGAAGATACCAGCAGCGCCGAGAGGGGTCAAGAAGCCGAAGGCGAGGGAGAGGCCACCGCCAACCTCACCGAGGATAGCTAAGCTGGCCCAGAGTACAGATGGCTTGAAGCCCATTTTTTCCTGCATGTTCACGGTTCCCCGGAAACCAGAGCCGCCGAACCAGCCAAAGAGTTTTTGCGCCCCATGCGCGGCAATTGTCAATCCGACAGCCAGCCGGAGCAGAAGTAGACCAAGAGAAAGCGAGATAGGCATGTGTATGATCCCTTTCCTAAAAAATTTTTACGCAGGCTGCGTATAGCTGTCCTTCCTACTTTTAATCACGCTTCACGCGCCTTGCAGATAGGTTGTTCTACCTAAACGAACAAAAAGTAAGTAGCTTTTATTCCGGTAAAAAGGAAGTAGCATGGGGGAACGAGAGACACCCGCAAGGGGATGTCTCTCGGCCTTCTCTTTTCGGTGAATTCGCTTCCGTGGCCTTTCTTCTATGCTATAATTTTTGCAATACTGTGAGGAATACCACGTGGAGGACATGTATGAATAGTCCGGTGCCGCCGCTCGAATCCTTATTTGACCAGGCAGAGGGACAGGCACTTCCCTTGCCGGAGGAACTGTTGACGCTGTATGGGCCACTGCGGTTTCCACTCCAGTCGGGCCGACCCTACTTCATCGGCAATTTTGTCTCTACCCTCGATGGGGTGGTCTCGTTGAGCATTCCTGGCCGTTCGGGCGGTGGGCCGATCAGCGGCTCTAATCCCCACGACCACCTGGTGATGGGGTTGTTACGCGCTGTCGCTGATGCTGTGATCGTGGGGGCCGGTACCTTCCGGGATACTGCTCCCTCTCATCGCTGGACAGCAGAGTATATCTACCCGCCACTTAGTGAGGTTTACCGGGAATTGCGGAGAAATCTGGGGAAGACGGAGCCGCCGCTCAACGTTATTGTCACCACACGCGGCGAGATCGACCTGACCCTGCCACTCTTTCAGTCCGGGGAGATGCCTGTGCTGGTTGTGACGACTACTCATGGTGAGGAGCGCCTGCGCGAGCAGCCTGTTCCTTCCTCCGTACAGATTGTAGCTGCGCAACCTGCCGGTGTGCTTAGCCCCCGGTCGATCGTTCAGGCGGTGTGCGAGGCGCGCCTGTGCCAGATCATCCTGCACGAAGGCGGGCCGCAGTTGCTGGGAGACTTCCTGGCGGAGCAGCTCCTGGATGAACAGTTTCTGACGCTTGCTCCACAGATTGCCGGTCGAGACGCATCTTCGGAGCGCCCCGCACTGGTCGAAGGTCGGCTTTTCGCGCCTGAACATCCCCTTTGGGGGACGCTGGTGAGCGTCAAACGTGGTGGGAATCACCTGTTTTTGCGCTATGGGTTCTAGGAATGCGAACCTGTTTCCGCTTTAGTTATGCGTTCAAGTTCCTCTAGAACAACAGTCCAGGGAACTTCGTTTCTTGGCGGGTATTTTTCCAGATCGTAAAGGACAGAGACACCCCATTCTTTCAGCAGGGCAAGGCTTTTGAAGAAGGCGGGATGGCGAGCCAGGTGCTGTTAGTCCAGCTTTCGTTTAAACGAGAACGAAGCAGTTGACCCGGTAATAATTTCTTAGATATGATAAGAGCAAGAATTTTTAGTAATTTATTTTTATATACTTGACAAAATATAGAAATTCATGATACAATAGGTGCGTAATAAAGCAAAACGCTTACAATACAGAGATATTCTCTTTCTTTGTGTGTTTCTTGTAGAGAAGCAATTTATACTGATACATGCAGTGTATCTGTTTCACTTAGTTCACAAAGAGGGAGATTTTTGTTTGTTTTCACTACTATCTAGATTTTTTCCTGTTTCTTTCTATAAGAAGAGATATCTCCTCAAGTGTAGGGCTAAGTAAGTTTTCTCATCTTCGTCGATTCTAGTGTGGTATGTAGGGATCTCCACTTTTCTCCAGTTTTAAAGTAGACATGGCAGTTCTCGACCATCTTGTTGTTTGGTATTCTAGTGATCTTTTATTGGTCTAGGTTTAGACAAGAGGCAGTTTTTAGAGTTGCTTGACCTTGCTCAATTTATGTTGAAAGCTTCTGCTGCTCCTAAACTGAGAACTGCAATGTTTAGATAAGTGCTTTGATGCAGAGTCGTATGACAACACTATTTGGCCGGGGCTATAGTCGTCTATCTAAAATAAATGGGCTGTACTTTGGGAAAATTCATTATTATTGTCTGCTTACTGCGTACTATAGAACAAAGTCGAAAAGAGGGTATGTATGCTTTTTAAAAAAGAAGAGGCTATGATTTGTTTTATCACACGTATCAAAGTACTTAGGTACTCGACATTACTCTGGGTTATTTTCTCCTATTTTCATATGAAAAAGCAAGCTAAAGAAGTTCCTGGACTCTATGAAATGTTTATATTTATCCGTCCACAAAAAACGATTTATTTTGTTTCTTTATGGAGAGACATCTCAGCAATAGCAGCATTTAATACAATAGTCCAAGGACATGCTCTTGCAGTATTTAAAGTAAAGTCAGCCGGTGCAGAAATTTGGTCTGGATACTTTGATTTGAGAGGAACAAGTTTTCATAGTAAGTCCTGGACTCAGAATAACAGTTGTCCGAGCTAGACGAATTCTTTCAAGCGGTAGGATGAGGAGAATCCGTTCTCACTTGTAAATTAGCCTTTTAAGAAAGGAGAAAAACATTGTATGTAAGCTTTGTGGCTCGTTTCATTTTCGCGGTAGTTTTCCTATGTGCATCGTTGAATAAGATGCGTAATCCCGCTGCATTTGTACAAACTATTCAACAAATCGGCTTCGGTTCACAGATAGCAAAAGGCATTGCCTGGTTGGTAATAGGTTACGAGGCGCTGCTTGCTTTTCTATTCTTCTTTGGATACTATCCTACGATAGCAACGATTGCCGCTCTGGTATTGCTGATGAGCTTTGCTGTTATCTCTGTCAGAGCAATCCAATCTAAACAGAAAATTACATGCAACTGTTTTGGAGAATCGAAATCGTTACTGGGCAAAGGCACCTTAACGCGCGCTGTACTTTTGGGCGTTCCCGTCATTTGTTACTACATGAGTGCGCGTTTGGTAGGTCGTGTCTGGTGGCCCGCAAATATGAGTGAGTTGATTATTTTGTGTACTTTAGTACTTGGCATAATTGCATTAGCTCAGTGGGTACTTTTCCTTTCTTCCTTTCTTTCGCTGATCGAAAGTAGAAAGCAAAAGGAACGTCGAACGGAAGCTATAAAGCGGCATGAGATTTTGGAGCAATTCCCATCGACAGGAGGAGCAGTTTAATGCAGTTTATTTTTATAGTGAGCTACGCCCTTTTGTGGATTCTTGTCGCATTATTAAGTTTTGCGTTTCTTGAAGTCCTTCGCCAGATTGGTCAGTTACGCAAGCAAGTGGGGGATGCCGGTGCATTAATCGTACATAGTACACTTGAAGCTGGTGAACCATTACCTGAACTTGAGGGAGTGAGTTTTGATAGTATGAAGGCTGCTCGTTGGGATGATTACTTGTATACTGAAACTGGCGTTGCTCTTGTTCTCTCTACGCGTTGCACAACATGTCGTGATGTTGCGCAGGAAGTTGCTGCTATGCAATGAGTGTGCGCAAGGCTCTATCGATTGTAGTCGTCGTTATTGGAGAATTTGGTGAAGCAAAGGCTTTCATAACCAGTACGAATTTACCTCCTAAACTTGTAGTTGTTGATGAAGAGGGATTAACTGTACAAAAGCTTGGTGTAAAGTGGACTCCTGTTGCTATGACTATTCATAACAATAAGGTAGGCAAAGTGGCTGTTATCAATGAAATAGAGCAAATTGATGGATTGCTCTACAGTGAGGAGGTTACACGTGCAAGTTCTTGATAAACTTGAGGCTTATTTATCTACAAAGAACAAATTGTCCCGTAGACGGGCCATAGGCAGACTTGCAAAGGGAAAGATTTGCACTTATTGCAGTTATTAGCGGAGTTGCTCCTTTCAAAGATGCTTTAGCATCGTGTACTTGTAAACCTCATTCAGTAGGGTGTTGTAGTCTTTGTTATCCAAACTGTCCTCAAGCTGGCAATTGTCCTGGTTATAATGAACAACCCTACCAATGGATATGTCAGCAGAAAATTGGCGGGTATTGGTGTAGCTTTGCTTGCGGCGAGTGCGATACAAGTTGCTGTTCCTACACTCAAGCGATTTGTGGAGGGCATTGTCCATGTGAGCATGGCGCGCTTTCTGCAGAAAACATAATACAGATTTTTGCTTTAGGAGGTAAAAAATGATGTGAATTATTAATTATAGAGATACTGCTATTGAGATGAGGGATGTAATGTCGCGTATTACAAGGATTAACTGTTTTGAGGCTCTTTACTTCGGCAACAACTATATGAGGTGAAATGATGCATAATCAGTTAAGCCTATCCGCTGTTTTGATGGCATTTATTGCAGGGCTAGCTCAGATAGCTAGCCCCTGAGGGGCATCCTTGATCGGTATGGTCAGACCTCTCGTGAAGAGGACAGCAAACCATTGGAATTGGTTGTATCTCGTGAATCTCTACGGTGTAGGAGCAACAACAAGTTCTGCTCTATTTGGAAGCTTTCTGGGGGCAATAGGCTCTCTCATTGTACCAAGTATTTGGTTTGCTCAACTAGTAGTCATTGTTGCCATTTTTGGCCTACTGATAACGCTTAGCGACTTTCAAATCGCAGGCTTAAGAACACCCACAACGACACGTCAGACATGTTCTACCTGGTGGGCATTGCTAGGCCAAAGACAGGCTATGGTACTATGGGGGCTAGATCTTGGGTTAGGTTTTACCACTATTCGTGTTGCTTCTCTTTATTGGGTAGTTCTTCTAGTAATTATTATACTCTCCTCACCGTTATTAGGGGCAATCATTCTTTGCTCATATGGTTTAGGACTTACACTTAATCTTGTTGTAGGACTTTTACTTTTAGATCGCCTAAGTCAGTGCGATGGAGTACCTATTCAAGTATTAAGATTGTGGCAGCCTTTAAAGCAAGTACTCGCTCTAATTCTTCTCTTTTGGAGTCTCTGGATGATTTTTCTTGCATTGGGCCTAATGCACGTCCTTTTATAGGAAAAGGAGGCGATGCTATGAACCCTCGTACATATTCTTTTGCCAGATTTTTGTTACTAACTTGTGGGTTAGTTGTTTTATTTACAGCGTGTTCCCTTGCCCCATCTTCGCCCTCTAAGCAACAGCAAGTAGCTACTAAGCAGCCTGTTATCCTTGGCGCTCCATACTGCCAGCCTCCCTCGCCAGTGACATCTACACCGCAAGGTTTGCTAGAGGTGCGAGGTACGACAAAGGGAACAACTGAGTTGTGGGCATTGTTGTTTCCCCCTTTAGTTTCAAAACAGGAAGTAAAGATTGTCTGGCGCATGACCGGAAGCGGTGACATGCAGATTATGGCACAAGGACCTGATGGTAAGTCTGTGAGACCAGATTGGTTGACATTTCACACAGGATCGAATTGGCCACGTCCAGGTGCGGAATGGGGAACAGGGTTTACCCTGCCTGTTGCAGGATGTTGGGATTTCCATGTACATAGAGATGATGCTGTCGGAGATGTGTGGTTAGTTGTGAAGTAGCTATCAAAACAAGGTTCTCGCTATTGTTATGCGTTCAAGTTCCTCAAGCACAACCTGCCAGGGGACTTCGTTTCTTGGCGGATATTTTTCCAGGTCGTAAAGGACAGAGACGCCCCATTTGCGTAGTGTCGCAAGGCTTTTGAAAAAGGCGGGATGGTGGGCCAGGTGCTGCTGGTTAACGCAAGGAACAACAAGAATAGGGCGGCCTCTGCCGAGATTTTCGCAGAGGATGGTAAGTGCCCGATTATCGGCGATGCCGAGGGCAAATTTGTTGATGGTATTAAAGGTACCTGCAACGATGACCAGCGCATCACAAGGTGGGGTTGATCCAGCGTTTTCAGGCGAACGGGCCTCGCTTCGTATTGGATGGCCTGTCAAGCTGGTGAGTAGTGGAATATCAAGAAAAGGAACGGCATTGGGCGTGGGGGTGAGATAAACATCCCACCCGGAAGTTTGAGCAAGCGTGACAAAATCTTGAACGTGAGAGGCTGGCCCGGCAGCGCAGACGATGACATAGAGGACACGCTGTTTCGCAGGTGCATTCATTTATTTTCGGCTCCTCTGGATTGTAATGCTTCTTCTAGATCACGTAACAGGGGATGTTTTCCAAGAGGAGAAGCCCGGAGTCGATCATACATTTTCTGTACACGAGCTTCATGCCGTCTCGATTGATATTGTTTTGCAAGTTCTAATCCTTTGAGCGCAAGCTTGATGCCTTCCTCTAAATTTCCGCTATATGCGTGTGCTTGGGCCTTAATAATGGTGTACGAACCGAGTTCACGTAAGGGGCGGAATGGCCTAAGTAGATCGGTTTCTTTGTAAATTTCCAGAGCTTTTTGATGCTGCCAGAGTAGGCTATGTCCCTGCGCCCGTTCCTGGAGTACTTCTACCAGGTTAAATTGATTGTACTTTGTATCTAATGATGGTGGTGTTTGAATAGCTATTTCTTGCGCATTATCAATTGCCCTTAGAAACGGGGTTTCTAGACCGTATTCGCTATAGGTTCTGGCAAGGATTTTCCAACGCATGCCATTAACAAAACTTTCACTGGCTTCTGCAAAGTGTTTCGCTGCTTCTAAACGACGTATTGAAAGCTCATAATGTCCTCGTTTTCGTAGCAGGTCTCCTTGATGGAGCATGCCTAAAGCAATAAGATTAGGGTCTTTTAACTCTTCTCCCTGCTGTAACATTGCTTCAAAGTATCCGCTTGCTTCAATAAATTTGAGCTTGTCAAAAAGAACCTTTCCCATCATTTCATAGGCATAAGCAAGTAATTGCTGTGCCTGTCGTCGAAATGCGCCTCGATAGGTAGTGAGGGCAGCTTCCAACTGTGTAATTAGATGACTTAAATTGTCAATGATTGTGGTGTCGCCATCCCCATGCCAGACTAACCAGGAGAGTTTGATGGTCGCTTGTGCAGGGTCAAGTAATACCTGGATAAGGTTTTCGTCTGCTTGAGGCGTATTTCTTTCATTTCCTTTACGGGATGGTATCCCTTTACCAATTGCCTCTAAACGTTCAGCAGGAATATCCAGAATATCCGCAAGTCGGTTAACTTGATCTATCCGGTCGAGCTTTCGTAGACCCCGCTCGATTTGTGAAACATACTCGCGGCTATGCCCCCACCTGTCTGCAAGTTGTTGTTGAGTCCATTTGCGTTGAAGCCTATATGTTCGCACCAGTTTTCCAAATTCACTAACGCTCAATTCTATCGGTTGTTTTGGATGCGCGGTCATGCTCTTCTCCAATGAGACGGAACACTGTGTTCCATGAATAGTAGCGGGCTGTTCCTTGATTGTACTTGTTTACAGTGTACCATTCAAGTTAGTTGGGTTGCATGTTTTTAATTAGTATATCAGGAAAGGATGTTATTGGACGTATGACCCATTTCCAAAACCGGAGCGAAGTAGCCCGCCTGCGTGAGCAGATTGCTCTGGAGGAAGAGGCTGCGCGGCTGGCCTTATCTGGCTTTGCTGAGGTGAGCAGGCATGAGCGGATTACGGCGCGTTTGGAGCAGGAGACGGAACGTATTCTGCGTTTGATTGAGGCCGGAAGACAGGATGAAGCTTTGAACTTGTTGAATATGGAGAATTGGGGCGTTGTAGATATGGAGGCGGGTAGGCGTGGACATGCAGAACGATGAAGGCAATAATATTCCCTGTGCGGTTCTGCATCCCAATGATTTGAAGGTGTTAAAACTAGTTTCAAGAAATATAGCGAAACATAGCGTTTTCTAGCGTTCTATGACAGGTTTCCAGGGGCAGAAATATGGAGAGGAAAGCCCTCTCCACTAATCATTTATCTCGCAGTGCTTCTGGTAAATCAGAAGCGTAGAGGTGAAATGAGTAATGTAAGCGGTAGATGTCTCCACGATCAGTAAGGAATTGTACCTCTAGTGGATGCCCTTCACAGTCAAATGACCTTCTAACAATCTTAAACATATATGTCGGATCATCAAAGGAAAGTCCAAACATTGCACGTTCTACGGTATTTGCTGGTACGCTATCTACTGTCTCGGTACACCAGTAAGGTTTTTTTCCAAGTTTATGTAGTAGTTCATAGACATCGCTATCAGGTTTCTCAAGTTCTGGCATCATTTCGACAAACCAGAAGGGAAGGTACTGATCATTGATGCATACAACCGTTTCTTTATCACGACGTTGCAGGTTTCGATGAAAAATGACCTTCTCTCCTTCTGCAATATTGAGTAGACGGGCGACCTCTGGATCAGCGTAGTCGATTTTTAAGATCAGCGTTTCTTTGTAGGCTGGATATCCTCCTTTCCCAACGTCGCTGACGAAATCGCCGTGTCGCGTTGTATGCATTCGATCTCTCATCTTGAGGTCTGCAACACGGTACTCCTCTAATGCGGCGCTTGTTGCCCGTGTTTTCTTCTTGATAGGAAGAACCTTTACTAATCCTTCTATGGCAAGACGGATCAAGAGAAATTGAGCACCTGTGTTACTCACATGATAGGTTTTCTCAATTTCTCTTGGAAGGAGAAGTTGATCAGGCTGGTACTCCCCAAGTAGGATTTTTCTTCGTATCTCGATGTACGCTTGACCTGTTTTACTCTTCTCTCGCAACTCTGCGGGAAGCGTTTCTAACAGATTATCTTGCGGTAATATGCGCATATTTCGTATCTTTCTTCTCTAGTTATTGTTAATGAGTTCAAGCAATCGCGTAACCTGCACGGAGATATCTCGACTCAGTTTCTCGATTAATTCGCGTCCTTTTCTTTCATCAGCATCTTCGGGTGCGCCCCAGATGCCTTGTGCTGTCGCTGCATACATGCCAATAGCTTGCAAGACTGGTTGTACCTTTGCAGGGCTGACGTGAGGCTCGCAATGTGCTGTTGAAGGAATAGGCTCTTTGACAAGCTCAGGCCAATAGGCGCGAATGATAGCAGTCTCGACTGCACCCGCATGAATGTCCTTTGCAACTGTCATACTGCTTGTATCCCATGCTTTCCCGACCTGAGCAACGGAGGGGATAGCGGTACAAGGAAGGGACTCTGTAGCGGTAATTTCCGTTGCTAATGCCCCTAATAGATCATTGCCACCGTGCCAGTTCAAAAGCACCAGTAAAGAAGGGCTTCCCCAGGATTTTAGACTTCGAGCAACGTTGTGGACAAAAGCAGAGACGGTACTGATATCGAGCGCAATTGTCCCTAGCCCTCTATGCTCATAGGAACAGGAAAAAGGCAATGCAGGGAGTAGTAGAGCATCTTCTGAAAGCAGATGAGTAACCTGTTTTGCAAGTAGAGTTGCTATTCTCAGGTCCGTGTCAACGGGCAAGAATGGGCCATGTTGCTCACAACTTCCTATTGGTAAAAGAACAATGCGGCGTTTCTCTGCCTGGAAGCGCGGTGCAGGCTGGTCTGTGAACAAGTGGTATCCTCCCTCATATGGAACAATATCAACCCATATTAATTCATATCGGTTGTAGCCTCCTCATTATAGCACAATGAAGCGACTATCAACGAAAAATTGCTATAGATTACTATTGATTTTGGGAAACATCTATGGTATCATTGAAACATGATGATATTGTTAATCATGTCAAGATAGTAAAAATCAAAGAACCTTAACAACCAGCATGTACCTATTCGTCAATGACACACTCTAGGCTTGCCTAGAGCAATATTCACGGGTCGGAGCCTACCAGGGTAAGGATCTAGCTACGGCAAAAATCAAACTCTGAGTAGATAGGGCGAACAAGAGGCATGCGCCATCTCTCTTGTCATCTGTTCATTAGGGGGAAATGATGAAACTACGCACATTTGCCCAATGGGCAGGGGTACGCTACGAAATGGCGTGGCGATGGTTCAAGGCTGGTAAGATCAAGGGATATCAGTTAGATACGAAAACTATTGTCATCACTGAGGACCTGGGTCAACATCCTGAACGAGAAATCATCGTTGTGGTTTACGCTCGTGTCTCTGCCAATGAGCACCGTCCTAACCTGGAACGTCAAGCAGAACGGCTCTCTACCTACTGTGCAGCGAAAGGTTGGAAAGTTCACAAAGTTGTTAAGGAGGTTGGTTCAGGCGTCAATGATAGCCGCAAGAAGCTGCTTGCTATCCTGGCTGATCCAACCGTTACTATTATTGTGGTTGAGCATAAAGATCGTTTGACCCGCTTCGGGTTCAAGTACATCGAGACGCTTCTTGCACTGCAAGGCCGATCTATCGAGGTTGTGAATGTCACAGAGAACCCGCTTGAAGACCTGATAGCCGATCTGGTAAGCATCGTTTACTCTATGGCAGCACGGCTTTATGGGCAACGCAGAGCAAAACGCAAAACAGAGAAGCTTGTCAAAGAATTGACAGCAGAGAAAACGACACAGGAAGGAGGTGAAGAGCGTGCAGTTAGTTGAACAGACGATCATCAACCAGAATGACCCACGCTATGCGGCTATCGATGCAGCAGCATTTGCATCGAAAAATCTCTGGAATGCGGCGAATTATCTAGTACGGCAGTCATTCATCCACGAGCATGTGTACCTGGATAACGTCAAAGTCTACCATCTTATCAAGAACCACGAAGCTTACAAGGCGCTGCCGGCGAAAGTAAGCAATCAGGTCTTAATCCAGCTTCATAAGGCATGGGTTGCGTTCTTCGAGGCAATGGAAGCATGGCGAGAAGACCCATCGAAGTTCCTGGGAAGACCTTCGCTCCCTGGCTACAAGGACAAGGCAAAGGGGCGCAACCTGCTTGTCTATGAAAAAGGTGCCATCTCCAAACGAGCACTCAAGCGTGGAAGGCTTGCACCGTCCGGCCTGGGTATCGAAGTTCCAACCGCACAAGAGGCGGTGAAACAAGCGCGGATTGTCCCTCGTATTGGTTTTTACGTCATTGAAGTCATCTATGAGCAAGCAGTGAAGCAAGCAGAAGTGAACCCTGAGTACTACGCTGGCATTGATATTGGCATGCATGTTTTAGCGGCGTTAACATCAAATAAACCGAACTTCCAATCGGTGATTATTAACGGGCGTCCGCTCAAAAGCATCAACCAGTACTACAACAAGCGTCGTGCTCACCTTCAGAAGAAGCTTGGCAAGACTGGCACCACAAAGCGTGTGGAGCGTCTCACCACAAAGCGCAACAGGCGTATCGATCACTACATGCACACGGCAAGCCGATACATTATTGACTTGCTTGTGAAAGAGGGGATAGGTACGCTGGTTATCGGGAAGAATGACGCCTGGAAGCAAGAATGTGAGATGGGCAAGAGGAACAATCAAAATTTTGTCCAAATCCCGCATGCCCGGTTCATATCGATGCTTACGTACAAGGCTGAATTAGTAGGAATTACCGTGAAGATCACGGAAGAGTCTTACACATCAAAAGCTTCATTGCTGGACCTGGACCCACTGCCAGTTCGTACCAATGGCGATGAGAAACACACGTTTAGCGGCAAGCGCGTGAAACGTGGGTTGTATCGTGCATCGAATGGACGATACATTCATGCTGATTGTAACGGGTCAGGTAACATCATACGCAAAGTAGCACCTGATGCCTTCGGGTCAAAGGGTGTAGAGGATTTTGCAGTGCATCCGGTGAGGATTACCCTCACGAAATAAACAGGAAATGGCGCGAAATGTGGCTATGCAATATTTCGCTATATTTTCTGGCACTGTTGAAATTGATTGTATTGACGCAAGTGGTGCAGATGCGGCGCAGTATGCCAGTTTCGGCGGAGTGGAATGCGCGGATTATGATGTTGCAGGGGATACATCAACGACTATCATTATTATTTATCTCATCGCAAGCTATCGAAGGGGTTCCAGTAATGTTTACGGCTAAAGAGTTGAAGGAGCTAGAGGAAGCGATTCGGAGCTTTGCCAGTTTTGTGCGACAAAGGATTCCCGCGTCACGCGAACGAGAGGATGTATTACAGGGCGTTGAATATTTACGTAAGCAGGTTGCCTCAATGCTTGACCGGTAAGATATGCTGGTTTGCAGATTGCGGGTTCTCGGACGAACAAATTATTACAAGCATGTCCCACACTCAAAGGTGAGGGAAAAGAACTGTTTAAGAAGCCCGGGAAATGTATGAAAGAACAGATAGAATGAGAAGCTATGCGTGAACCACCAAAGATTTCAGAGGAGCGTCTGCGAGCGTGTTTGCAAGACCAGTATGACCTGATGCCCATCACGCTTGAATTTCTTCCTCGGGGGAAGGATTACTATGCCGGTGTGTACCGGGTGGTGAGCGAGGAGGGAAGTGCCTATTTGCTCAAAGTCACGTCGAGACGGCTCTACGAACCGGGTTGTCTTGTTCCTGCTTATCTTAGCGAGCATGGAATCACATCCGTTGTGGCTCCCGTTCCTACGAAGAACCATGCATTGTGGACGAAGCTTCTGAATTGGACAGTGATCGTCTATCCCTGGATTTCAGGCGATACGAGTTTGATGGGGATGACCAATGAGCAGTGGAAGGAGGTAGGAAGCATCTTCAAGCGGATTCATCAGGCAGAGCTTCCACCAGGTGGCTTTCCTGGATTGCGAGAAGAAACTTTTGATCCGGCAGAGTACGCCCGGTGGATTCATAACTTTGAGGCTGACCCTCTCCGTTTGCGATACTCCGAAAGTGGGCCAGCGTACCAGCTTCATGCTGACTGGATAGCCCATCAAACTACGATTCATACTGCCCTGGCTACCCTGGAAAAGCTGGCAGTGGTTCTGAAGACGCGCTCCTTGCCCTATGTCATTTGTCATGCCGATATGCATCCGGCCAATCTGATTCGGGATCAGTATGGACGTGTGTTTGTGATTGATTGGGATGAGGTAATGCTGGCACCCAAAGAACGTGATTTCATCTTCGTCAGGGAACCACAAGCCGATGCATTCTGGCAGGGGTATGGTCAAAAGGAGATTGATTGGGCAGTACTTACCTATTACCGTTGGGAACGAGTCGTACAGGATGTGATCGAAACTGCCAACAATGTGTGTTTCAGGGATGATCTGGGAGATGAAGCCAAAACTGACATCGCTCAGCTATTTCGTGTGATAGTAGCTGAGGATAACGCCAATATTGTTGCTGCCTATCAAGCCTCGGCTCATCTCGCTTTATGACCTCACCATACTCGAAGCCCATCCTGCCTTGTCAGGAGAGACAGGGCTAGCTTCTTTCCAGATTCAATTGCCAGGAAACCCCGTACCTGTCATCGACCCAGCCAAACTTCGGACTGAAAGGATACGTACTTAAAGGCATACGCACGTTCCCACCTTGCGATAGCTGCTCAAAGATCGAGTCTATCTCAGCTTCGGTAGTACAGGAGACATACAGCGACATAGAGGGGGTGAAGGTAAAATCGTGCTTGATGTTGCTATCCATGCACATGAACTTTTGTCCATAGAGCGAAAAGATGGCATGCATTACAGTTCCCTCTGTGCCGGGTCCTTCGGCTCCATAGCGATAGACGTTCAGGATTTCCGCATCCTTAAAGACGGAAAGGTAGAAGTTCATGGCTTCCTCTGCCTTGCCCTCGAACATCAAGAATGTCTTGATTTTTTGCTGTCCCATTGAAAACTGGCTCCTTTTTAAGATGGACGGTCAGTGTGATACCATTCGCAGATTATCATAGCATGAAGCTTGAGAGAAAACTTCTTCTATATTGCTTTTCTGCCATGCTTTTAGAAACCTTTGATAGAAAATACCAGGAATTACGGCGATTTTTGAGCTTTATTTGCTTCTCTTTCACCAAGAAAGGAAAACCTTATACTTTCGCTAACCACAAAGTTAGCTCACCTGACGGGTGAATTCGCTCCAGGGGGCCGTTGTGGCCGTGAGATACATGGAGGTCACAAGGTGACCTGGCCGGCCAGTAAGACGTATCGCAACGGATATCAACAGCCCCTGGGTGATAAGAACCCGTTATGATAGCCGGGTTCTGTCATTCTTTATGAGGCAGTAATCAAGTTAACGCTGTAGTTCAATGTGGTTCCACTCACATCGTAGCTGGCAGTTTGTCCGTTCTGCGCGTACTGCACGTACCTGTTACCAAGATTTGTGTCACCCCAGACGGCGCGGACTTGAGGGCGTACCCAGGTTCCTTCGGCAATTCCTGTCGTTGAGAGATCAATGCTTCGGGTCTGGTCAATAGGGTAGTTGCCAGTATCCACGTTTTCGAGGATCAGTGGAATACCCGTATTCATGTCCAGGATTTCGAGGCCGAAGCTCATGACGAAAGCAGCATCGTTGACGCAGGCAATGGTTTGTACCGGGAGTGGCATCTCTAAAACCTCCATTTGTAGTTACTGTCGGTCAGGTAACTTTATACGGAAACAATTGTAGGTGAAATGCATTTCACGGGATAAACGCACCCATAACGTTTTTTTTCAGGTAGATTTGCCTCTTTTTTCCGCAAATGGAAATTAGCTATATCTATTTTTTTACGCACAACCTCTAATTTGGTAGCCCATCTCCTCCACCACTTCCCCAACCCGTTGCGGTGTTGCCAAGCTCAAAAGTTAATTGCGTCCCTTGCTCGACAGTAGACCAGGGGAGCCATACACTTTGTGTATCAGTGCCATTTACCTGCAAGTTCTGTACAAAAGGATTTCCATTTGCGGCATCTGGTGCGCGAATTTGCAGTATCTTGCCATTGCCCAGTTGAACCGTGATTGAGGAAAACAGGGGGCTGCCGAGGACGAAGCCGCCAATGCCAGGGATTTCGGGATAAAGACCGAGAGTCGAGAAGATGTACCAGGAAGACATCGCGCCGCCATCGTCGTTGCCGGGCAGGCCGTCGGGAGTGTGCTTGAAGAGTTCTAGTTGGATGCGGCGCACTACCGCCTGCGTATGAGAGGGCGCACCCGCGAAATCGTATTCCCAGGGCACAACGAAGCCGGGTTCGTTGCCCATGTAGGCGTAGAGGCTGTGGACGCCATCATTCAGCTTTGTAAAGAACGTATCGAGTCGCTGGACTGCGCTGGCATTGCCGCCCATGAGGTGAAAGAGGGTGGGCAGGTCGAAGGGAATCATCCAGGTGTACTGCGCGGAGTCGCCCTCTTGAAAGCCCGAGTCGCTGGTGAGGCTGAAATTCGCGGCCCAGGTGCCATCGCTGTTGCGCGGCTGAATGTAGCCACTGGCGGGATTAAAGAGGTTGCGCCAGTTGTGGGTACGCTGCATGAGCAGGTTGTAGTTGTGCGTGTCACCGAGAGATTTAGCGAACTGAGCAATGGCGAAATCGGCGGCGGCGTATTCGAGGGTGACGGCGGCGGAATTACCTGTTGTGTCCGCACCCACATAGCCGAGCCGCAGGTAGTCGCTCAAACCTTCGCGTAGATAGGGCTGCCCGTTTATCATGGCAAAGAGGGCGTCCCGTGTATCGAAGCCTGTCGCGCCAAAGGCATAGGCTGAGGCGATGATAGCCGAACCGCCATCTCCATTCATACCGTGTGAATCGACATTGGCCTGCACCCATCTTGGGATGTGCCCGTCACCCTGCATGGCGTCATTGACCAACGATTGAGCGATGTCGCTCGCTTCCTGGGGAACGAGCATGGCGAGCAGATAAATGAGAGAACGATAATGATCCCAGCCAGTGATGTTTTCATATTGCGCGTGCTGGCCAGGGACAAGCTGGTGTATTTTGCCATCGAAGCCGAGATACTGGCCGTTGGCGTCGCTGAAGATATTGGGATGCAGGAAGCTGTGATAGAGAGCGGTGTAGAAGATGGTTTTTTCGCTGGTGGTGCCGCCCTGTACCTGGATGGCGCTCAGGCGAGCATTCCAGGCGGCATCTGCCTGCTGGCGCACATGGTCAAAGTTGAAATGAGCGTCTTCGGCATTCAGGTTCGCTTCGGCGTTGGCGAGACTGGTGAAGGAGATACCGACCTGCACCTGTACGACATGTTGCGAGGATGTGTCAAAGGTGACGAACGCGCCGTTGTGCTGTCCGGTATCGCTGGTGTTTCCCTGGCTCAACGTGCCTTCGTCCCACGTTCCGTAGACAGTGAAAGACCTGTCGAAGCGGGCGGCGAAATAGACGGTGTAATGTTGAGTGCCACAGCCGACGGTGCTGGTGGCGAAACCTCTTACCTCATTGCTGGCTGGCAGAATCGTCACGCCTGCGGATGTATTGCCATTAACGCTGTCACCGGAAGAAATCAGCATGGTTGCCGAGGATGTGGATGGATATGTGAAGCGCCCCATGCCGGTATGCGGTGTGACGGTCAATTCGACATCGACACTGCTGCTGTCGAGATGCGCGCGATAGTAGCCGGGATGAGCGCTTTCGCTGCTATGCGAGAAATGGGAACGATAATGCAGGCTATCGGAGACGGGCGAAACTGTTAGCTGCCCAACATAGGGCATGAAAGGAAAATCCTGGTAGGCAGTGCAGCCACGACCGCTAAAATGTGTCAGGCTGAAGCCCTGAATGCTCGTGTCAGGATAGTAATAGCCGCCTGGAATTCGAGTGGGAGTATCGGGACTCCACTGCACCATGCCAGCAGGATAGAATGCGCCAGGAATGGTATTGCCCCCATCACCATTGGCAATATGCGCTGTGCCGATGAAGGGGTTGACATACGAGGTGAGTTCGCCATTGCCGGAAGAGGTGTTTTGCGGGGAGGAAGTATTGCAGGCTGATAGGAGCAGGAGGCTGCCTATTAAGAATAGGAACGTGAGAATCTTAATTTTGCGGATTCTGTAGGGACGCGATTCATCGCGTCCACCCCGGCGCATCAGGGCGTGTATGATGGGGGTGGACGCGATGAATCGCGTCCCTACAGGGGTATTTGTGGTGTTTATTGGATACGGCAAGGTGGACGCGATGAATCGCGTCCCTACAGGGATATGTGTGGTGTTTATTGGATACGGCAAGGTGGACGCGATGAATCGCGTCCCTACAGGGGTATTTGTGGCATTTATGGGAAATGGCAGTTCAGTCCCTGATGTATGCATCGTTATTGTTTCCTCACGTGGCGCGTTTCGCGCACGAACAGGACACCGATGGCTGCGATGACCAGGAAGAGCGTGGCTGCCGTGAAGACCAGTCGGTAGCCGAGTTCGGTGTGACCGGATTGGTCGGCGATGCTGATGATGAGGCTGCCGAGTAGGGGCGCGATAATGGCCGGGAGCGTGGCCGAGGCATTCCACAAGCCGAGGTCTTTGCCCGCCTGCTCGAGTGAGGGTAAGGCGTCAATCGAGAGCGCCCAGTCGACGCTTGAATAAGCGCCATTGCCCAGGCCGAAAAGAATGCCCAATGGCCAGAGCCAGGCTGTCAGGGTAGAAGGGAAGATGACGAAGGCCAGCGAGGCGGCACTCATACAGAGCGTGGAAATACACACAATGGGCGCGCGCCGTTTGAAACGGTCGGAGAGAATGCCGAAGACGACGCCACTTATCACGCCGCCGCAAAGGGCAAGCACAGCCACGCCTGCCGTGACAGCTACAAAGTTGGTGACGTGCTGCACGCGGGCGAAGTAGTATTCGATGTAGGTCATGAAGAGGGCCAGACCGAGCATAATCAGGGAGCGGGTGATAAAGACCAGGGTGAAATTGAAAGAACGCCAGGGCTTTATCCAGCTTTCGACGAACCAGCGCCGGTAGCGTGCTAAACGTGGCCCCTCTATTTTATAGAAAGCCCGTTCGCGGATAAGTAAGGGAACTTCGCGGACACCAATGACGGTGACGAGGACGCCAATGATAATAAGGAAGGCGGTGACGATGTAGAAGATGCCAGCGTGAGAGCGAATGATGCTCGTGTCGTAAGATTGCTGGCTGACTGAGCCAAGCAAGATGGCTGCTAAGGCCAGACCGGCAACGTTGCCTAAAATCGTCATGCCGCCAACGTAGCCTGAGGCTTCGCCGCGCTGTTCTTCCGGCACGCGATCAGGCACAAGGCTCTGGTAGGCAGGAGTAAGGATGTTTCTGCCGAGGTGGAGCGTCGAAAGGCCAATGAGAAAGATGACGATGTTGGGAGCATTGACCAGAAAGGGCGTGCTGAGAACGAGGAACAGGCCGCCAAGAATGATATAGGGGCGGCGACGTCCTAAGCCCCCTGGTGTGCTATCCGAGAGAACACCGATGATGGGCGGCATGAACAGGGAGATGAGCGAGGCCGCTAAGGTCAGCCAGCCGAGAAATACGGCCTGTTCGGCGCTTCCTACCTGGCTGGAAGGGACAAAGAGCAGAATTTGTGTCGGGATGACGATAGGCAACAGTGCAGCGGATTGCGCATTCAACGAGAACCATAAGAAATTGAGGGACAGTTCGTCACGCAGTGTAAGGCGAGCAGCTTTCAATCGTCTGGTACCCCTAGCCTGTAGAAACAGATATCAAAGAAGCTATACCTACGAGCTACTACGTTTTTCCATGCTTCCTGTTGCATGTGCTTTTATTGTATCAGATGCGAGGGGGTGTTTGCGTGGATGAGTTGAAACATGTCTCAAGGACTATTTTTGTTGCGCGGTTAACGTGCTATGAGGAACGGTTCCTATCTACGTATTCTTATTCAGAATGAATAGAATTTGTGTCAGAGCGCAATGGGGATTGCAGGCAAGCTTGAATGGCGGCAATAGCCTCTTGATTTTCTCTAAAAAGGATAGCGTGTATGCCAAGTTCACGTGCTGCGGCGACGTGGCCTTCAACATCGTCCAAGAAGATGATTTCAGCGGGCTGCATGCTAAGCCGCGCACATAGCAGATCAAAAATGCGCCTGTCGGGTTTGGCTACTCCTTCTTCGTGTGAGTAAATGATGAGATCGCAGATGTCCATAAAGTGGTAGCGTTCCTGCTCTCTGCTCCTGGCCCCTACATAGCTATTGCTCAGCAAAGCGGTTTTGTAACGCGGGCGTAGATTGGCGAAGTAGGTGATAAGCTCGGTATTTGGTGTACCCAGGTATTCTTCCCAAAGATCGGCCATCAATGCCTCGACCTGCTCCTGGTCAATTTCTAGAATCTCGCCAATGCTCTTTTTCACTTCCTCTTCTGAAATGAAACCAAGACTGCCAGCTTTCCATATGTGCATCAGCCGTTCATCCAACTCACCCCGCTTCAGATGCAAGTCATCTTCCCACTTGTCGGTCCATCCAGTCTCTGGAGTGTTTTCCAGTACTCCACCGATATCAAAAAAGACTGCTTTAATGGGCATGTTAATGTTCCTTTCTTGAATTTTTATATCCGTTTTAGATATATCTGTAGTAGATATAGTAGCTGATGATGGGAAAGTTGTCAAGGGAAATGCAAGGAAGAGCTAAATTAAATTTAACTCTTGACTAGAACATACGTCCTCGTATACACTCATAAATATGAGTTAGAAACGCTCTACATGCCTATTCAACCCTTTTAAGGAGTGAGGAAAATTGGCAAATGAATGAGATTGATTTATGCCAACGGATTATTGAGAAGTGCCGGAAGCAGCAGTGGTATGGACCGGATGCGGATGTTTCAAGCTGGATCGCGCGTGAAAGAGAGAAAGGCATCCGCTTAGAAGAAATTGATCTTCAGCAAATTCCTCTTACGTATACGTTCGCAAATGCTCCTGTTACTGAAGAACAAATCCAGAATGCAGAACGTACATTGGGTTTTGCTCTTCACCCGGTATTACGCGCCATCTATACCCAGGTTGCCGATGGAGATTTTGGTCCAGGTTATGGGCTTTACCGGCTTGAAGATCTTGTTGGTTCATATCGTTTGCATGCGGAGCATGAACGGCTGGTTGATTTTCACTTTTTTGAGGAACAGTCTACACACAAGGATTTAGTGTTGATGCCTACTGATGCCTGGCCGGATGGTTTGCTTTGCCTTTGCCATTGGGGATGTGGTATGTTTTCGCATTTTGAAGTGGCGACAGGACGAGTGTTTCAATACGCCTTTTGGGAAGGTGATCAAAATGGTTTTCAATTAGAGGCCCCAACGCTTGAAAGTTGGTTTGAGCAATGGCTGTCACAAGAGGTGGATGTGGAACCTGAGCCACGTCATACTATTGGGATCATCCGTCTGGAAAAATGATAACAATATAGCCTTTTCTGATGATCTTCGACGCTTTTTAGGGAGATTTGGGGTTAATATGGGGGTGGAAAGAATCGGCCTATTCCCGACCCCATCAGGGACAGGCACGAGGCCCCCGCACCACAACCACCCGGCCCCCTGTCCCTACGATAGGAAAAGCCTTATTGTTCTTTAGCCGCCTCCTGCGCCAGATCACGCACCGCTTCCACAAAGCATTCCATCGGTGGGCGGACGATGCCTGCTCCGACCTGCCCTATGCCGGGTTGGCGGTGAGCGATGCCGGTGTTGATGATGGGGAGCAGGCTCTGGCGGACGACCTGGCGGATATCGATGCCGACCGGGGTGCCGCGAAAGTTCAGCGTGGGAAGCTGGTATTGGGTTTCTTCGGCGACGGTGATGTCGTACATTTCCAGGGTGTAGCGAACGGCGTCGGCAGGGGTGCCACCGATGAAGCGGACGATGGCGGGCGCGCCTGCCATTGCGAAGCCGCCGATGCCGGTGGTTTCGGTGATGCAGCTATCGCCGATATCGGGATTGGCGTCGGCTTCGGAATAGCCACTGAAGTAGAGACCCTGGATGGGTTGCGCCGGGCCGGTATACCAGCGGTCGCCGAGGCCGCTGACGCGAATGCCGAAATCGGTGCCGTTGCGGGCCATTGTGGTGACGACGCTGCTGAAGGGGATGCCATGCGCGGCCAGGGCGGCGGCTTTGCCTGCGGCCATCGAGAGGTTCAGGTAGAAATGGTCATTGCTGTGGATGAAGCGCAGGACGCTTGCCGTTTCCTCAGTGGAGTTTCCGGTTTCGATGAGATAGGGAGCGATTTCACGGATAAAGAGCGAGGTCGCCGCCTTATTGCGGTTGTGGCACTCGTCGCCCATTTGCAGCGCCTGAGCGGTGATCGGTTTGATTTCGAGGCCACCCATTTTGCGCAGGGCGCGTGACAGGGCGGGGCCAAGTATCTGCTGCATCCAGCGCAATCGTTCCAGAACTGAAGCATCGTTTGCGCCGTAACGGAGTACTTTGCCCAGACCTTCGTTGAGCGTGCTGTAGGTCTGGTTGCCGTAGCCAGGTTCTTCCAGAATCTGCACTGGCATGGAGAACGATGTCACACCGGCCATTGGGCCAACGGCGTTGTAGTGATGGCAGGGGGCGAACTCGATCTCGCCGCTTGCCGCCAGGCGTTCAGCGTCTCCAGCGTTTTCTGCCAGACCTTCGTAGAGCAGTGCGCCAATGATCGCGCCGCGCAGGGGGCCTGACATGCGCTCCCAGGTAATGGGTGGTCCGGCATGAAGAAGCAGGTGTTTATGCATGCCAGGGATAACCTCGCCAGCCTGTCGCACGTCTACCAGTCTGGGACGCGCAGCCATCATGCGCTGTACTGCCTCCTGGTTGGCCTGCTCGATGCGGGGATTGCTGAAAAGTGCGGCTAGGGCATCATCGCTGTTGCCGGCGGAAGGCTTCCAGGCCACGCGAGTGACGGGAACATTCTGCGAGGCGATGGCATCGGCGAAAAGATCTGCTCCGACGTTGACGACGTGCAGGGGCGTGGAAAAAAGGCTGGATGTCTTACTCATAGGAAGCCTCCACGGTAAAGATGTCGCTGGCGTTTTTGTCTACAATAGAGACGGCGGCCAGGGCGGCGGCAATGTTACTTTCAAAGACCAGCGCGCCTGCGGCCTCTAAGACGGTACGCTGGGTTGAGAGGCGCTGTGGGTCGCCCTCGGTTCCGCAGAGCGAGATGATTACGGGTAATGAGCGACCATCTCTCGCGGCCTTGCCTCGTGCCTGTGAGATAGCCTGGGCGTAGATACCCGCTGGATTGGGGTGCGAACAGAAGCCGAGGACGATATCGAGCAGGATTACGGCTGTCTCCGGGTCATCGGCGGCGCGGCTCAAATATTGCAGGCGCAAGGTGGGATCGATCATGGGATGTGGTCGGCCTCGCGTGAACTCGTCGGAGCCGAGATCGAGCGCTGTATGGCCCTGGAAGGTTTTTCCTTCGGAGAATGCCCATTCTGGACGAAGCGGGATATTCGAGGCGATGGGGCCAACGTGTTCGCTCATGAGCAGCATGGCTTCATCGCAGAGTGTGCCACCGGAATAGAGGGCACGAATATAATGCTGCGAGGGCGCGAGTTTTTCGCGTTCGCCCGCCAATTTTGCCTGGTATTGCAGGAGTACGCCTTTACCGGGCATCTGGTCCGCGCTGACGCCTGCCAGGGTTACAGCAAGTTCGGCACCTTCTGTAAGGGTGCGGGCTAGATGTACTTTGCCTGCTGCTTGCGCGAAGCGTTCGGGGTCGGCTCCTAGAAAAACGGCCACAACAGGTTTCTGAAGCTGTGCGGCGGCAAGAATCTCGCGGGCTACACGCTCGGCGGGCGGCTTGGAGACGAGGACGATCACTTCAGTTTGCGGGTCGTCTGCCAGCAGCTCCAGGCCTTTGCGCGTCATAACGCCGCCGATGGCCTCAGAAAGGTCGCGCCCGCCTGTGCCGATGGCCTGTGAGATGCCAAGTCCGGCTGCGGCGATCAGGCAGGTGATCTCTTGCATGCCCGTTCCAGAAGCCCCAACGACGCCTATCGAGCCACGCGGCACCACGTTACTGAAGCCGAGACCGACGCCGTTAATGATAGCGGTGCCGCAGTCTGGCCCCATCAAAAGCAGTCCCTTTTCGACAGCCAGAGACTTGAGGCGTTTTTCCTGCTCGACCGGCACGTTATCACTGAACAGGAAGACATGCAGACCAGCTTCTAATGCCTGTTGAGCCTCTAACCAGGCGTGTTCCCCCGCGACGGAGATTACAGCTAGATTGGCGTCAGGGTCGCGTTGGACGGCTTTTTCTATAGTGCGCACAGGCGTGGTTGTGGCACCCTCGCTGACCTGCTCGACGTGAGAAGTCAGGCGGTCTTGAGCGGCTTTGAGAGCTGCCGCCGCGATCTCCTGGTTTTCTGCGCGCACAACAATCAACAGGTCTTCCGGCCCAGGCGGCTTATCCAGACCTGCGAGAAAGTCTTCCGGCAGCAGGTTGGAGTTGCGCAGCAGTTCGCGGTTCAACTCGGTCGCCATGACCGCGCCAATATCTTCGACGCCCGGCAGCGCTTTAACGGCCTGGGCAAGCGACATCAGAGTAATCGAATCGTAGTAGGTGTTGCGTTGAAGCAGAGTTTGAAAGGCCATAACGAGCCTCCTGTGAAGCGCCTATTTCTTTGATGCCGTAGTATATCACATGGGCTTTCCAAGCAATGAGTGGATACCCAGTAGCACCCCAAGTAGTGTGTCGCCGCCGGATGTCGCACCAAATGATAAAAGGCGACTGGCGGCTTGTAACAGGCGTTGGTTGTCGTCGGAAGAGAGCGCAATGATTAATTCCCCAAGATGTTCGGCTACTTCGCCTCGCGCTGCATGGGCTAACAGAGTTGCGCTGAATTTTGTGGTTCTTCCTATAGCCATATATACGATTGTCTCAGCTAGATGTTTGCGGGATGCGGTATCGCTGCTGATGTGTTCGCTTAATAGGGTTAGGGCAGCTATGAAGCCACCCAGCACATCATCGCCGGAAGGAGTGAGGCCGGGGCCTAAGCCAGCCAGACCGCGTGTGGCTGTTTGCAGTTGCTCGATATTTTGTTGCCATGTAGCCTCTGTGAGGATACGTAACATGGGGAGAGCCATACGGATGAGGGGTGTTTCCGGTGGCATCTGGTCCAAAAGAAGAGAGGCAAGCGGGGCAAGACCCTCCTGTTTGCCATATGTTTGTAGAAAATGGGCTAGTAGATGCGCGTTGTGGATGATGGTTTCTGGATGCCAGGAATAGGATTCGATGGGCGGGTGGGGGTTCCAGGGCGGGGTATCGGGTAAGGCGATATGAATTTTTACAAAAGAATTTGATGGGTTGTAGGGACGCGATTCATCGCGTCCTGGCTGATTTGTCGATACGCCGGGGTGGACGCGATGAATCGTGTCCCTACAGAAATCGGGTTGGGTAGATGGATATTCGTTGTTTGGCAATACGCCGGGGTGGACGCGATGAATCGCGTCCCTACAGAAATATACAACCATTCCCTGTTTGATGTGATCTAGTAGTTGTTTGATTGATTGCGTAGACAAACACAGGCCGTTTGGCATGCGCGGCAATTCGCTGCTGAGCAGGGAGAGGATGGTATTGCCGATTTCGATGTTGATGGCGCGGCGGAAGATGCTGTGAACGCGGCCTGTAAGCGAAGGCTGTTTCAGCAGGTGGGAGATGGCACGGCTATAGTCGAGGGTGGTAAGTGAGATAGTCGTCATGGAACTAGTGGGGTTCATAGGCAACGCACATCATGCCGAAGTAGGTTGGCACTTCATAGGAAAGAAATTCGCCCTGGAAGTTCGTACCCTCGATTGCGCCATGCAGGTTGAGAATCTGACCGAAGGAGTCAGTCGAGGCGCGTTTGACCCATTCGAGATCGAAGCTAAGCAGGCGACCGAGATCTTGCGCTTTTACGGCTTCGATGACGGCCTGATCGTATTCTGCCGAGGCGGGATCATAGCCGTAAGGGCCGGTGGAGTCGTGGGAGTGACCCATATCGGCGCTGGCGATAAAGGCGATACGCCTGCCGAGGGATTCTGCTGCTTTTCGTATAGCCAGACCAAAGGCGGGAAAAATATCCCATAAAAGATTGCCGCGATCAGGGCAGGCAACGACGACTTTGGGCTGCGGATAGAACAAGCCGCCGAGGAACCAGAGCGGAACGAGTGCGCCCCAATCGACAGGCTGCGGAAAGCTGGGGTCGTCGGCAACGGCATAGGTGAGGCGCGAAACGGGAACATCGAGCGAACGGGCGGCATCGACGATGGCGGCGTTGAGTTCTCTATCAACGTCGAAATCTATGGAGAAGCTGTTGAAGGCTCCCTCCTCCGGTTCAGGGCCTAGTTGACCGCGCAGGCGCGTGTTGTTGAGCAGGGAGAATGTGCCATCTATGCGATGGCCGTGAGGGGTGACGATGACGATGGTTTCTGGTTGTGCCTGCGCCATGCGTTTTCCCAGTTCTTCCATCGCCTTGCGGGTTGCGAGGGCTTTGTGGCCGTCGCGCCCAGCCAGAAGGGGGATAATCATGCTGCCGTGTGGGGCGATGCAGGCGAATGATAGGGCGGTCATGTGATGCCTCCTTTTATAATTGACCCTTACACTCCTGTCTGCCGATGTCATCCTGAGCGCAGCGAAAGATCGCGTGTGTCGGACGATTTGCACGTCGAAACCGGATATCCTTCGCTGCGCTCAGGATGACATCTGGAGGCAGGGGTATGCCGTTGTTTTAACTGTATCACAAGTGGCTAATCCTCTGCCTTTTTCGGATATCCCGGCTTCAAATAAATTGCATGCCGTTCGATGCGGTCAATGGCGCTCCAGGGGACGGAGTTGGGCGTCTGGTCATGGCTTTCTTTGGAGGTGAAGGGGTTGAGGACGTGCAGGCGATAGAGCCAGCCACGCCTCCCGAAGAAAAGGGCGATGACTCGATATTCGGGGCCTGCGGAGAGTTGGAGGTCGGCGAGGTGGCCGAGGCGTTTACCTTCGGCGGTGACGATTTTGCATTTCAGCAGGTCGCCGATATAGACATGGGATGTTGATTTTTGTTTTGTGGTGTTCATCGGTATCCACTCCCTGGAAGCCAGCGCAGCAGGTATCTGGCTATCCAGCGGTCGGATTGGCCTACTGGATAAACGGCGGCGCGATGGTGCAGTTTTAAGGTTGGGCCAAAATTTTCGATGTCCTGCATGGGTATGCAGTGGTCAAAGCGGTCGTGGAACAGGCGCTGGAAGAAGATGCGTAAAGGTGTGCTGAGGCGACCTGCAAGGGCTTGAGGGCCGCTTATGACACCTTTCAGAACTAGCGTACCGTCTTCACGCAGTTCGGCTTCGATATCCGCGACGCGGCCAATGCGGCGTTTGTCTTTTGTTTCCAGTTGCGAGTCGAGAATGTCTCGTATGGAGAGCATGTTGTCATCGAGTTGAGGCATAGGCTTATCCTCCACCTGTCACGATCTGGAGCGGCAGCGAGACGATGGCAACCACAAAGGCGATCAGTAGAATGGCTAGCATGGCGAGATTGGTGAAACGCCCGTTGGTCTTATCGCCCAGGTATTGTTTGTCGTTCATCAGCACCAGGAAAGGCAGCAGCGAAAGCGGGAGAACCAGGGCAATGATCGTCGAGGCGAAAACTGCCAGTTGTAAGGGATCAATGCCGATCAGACCGATCAGCACAGCAATAATCAGGATAATAACGATTACTAGATTGAAACGGGCTGCCTCAGCAGGCTTTTTGTCCTCGCCCCATTCCCAGCCGAAGCCCTGGGCTACGCAGTAGGAGACTCCGAGTACGACTTCGAGCGCGGCCCCCATGCAGGTGGCGAAGAGGGCTACGGCGAAGAGAAGCGCGCCCCAGGTGCCGAAAGCCTTCGCCATTGGCAGGCCGATTTCGCCAAGCGTATTAGCCTGCGAGTTCATCGGTTGCAGCACCATTGCGCCCAGGAAGACCAGGGCAAGCGAACAGAGGCTGCCAAAGCCCATGCCGACAAAAGCCGTAACGCGATTTAACAGGAGCGAGCGCGTTGTCCAGCCCTCTTCACGCGCGCCCGATGAATAGAAATAGAGCAGGTAGGGGCTGATGGTCGCGCCGAGAATGGCCGCCACTAAGTAGAGATAGTCGGCGAGGTCGCCTTGCTTGATGTCGGGTTTCCAGAGCGTGGGCAGGATATCTTTCGAGGGGCCGCCAAGCCAGATCACGCCTGCCACAAAAGCCAGCGAAGCCAGGCCGAGCAGCGCCGGAGCATTTTCTATCCAGTCGAAGGGAGCGCGCCAGGCCATCGCGAAGATAAGTAGGGCGACCACCGGAAAGAGCAGGTGCCAGGAGATGCCTGTAATCAGCGAGAGCGCGATTGCCATGCCGCCGAGTTCGGCTGCCAAAAGCAGGCTCTCGGCAATAATTTCACTGATCAGTGGCAGGAGAAAGAAACGGAAGCCGAAGTTTTCGCGAATGGCCTCGGCATAAGCTTTTTTCGAGACGGCGGTAAAACGTCCGATCATCTCAACCAGCACAATGATGGCAAACGTTGCTACAAGCACAGCCCAGACCAGCCCAAGTCCAAATTTTGCCCCTGCCTCACCGGAAGTAGCGACGGTTCCAGCATCAAGGAAACCACCTGTCGCGGTGACGATGCCGAGCGCGAGCGAAAGCCATTGTTTCATGATCCACTTGCCTCCACAAAAGCTTTGCTTGCCTGTGAGAGTTGAGCAACCTGAGAGCGCCAGTCACATGTCGAGTTCAGACAAGGATTATTAATGGCCTGCATGGCGGTTCGATAGAGATCAAGCAAATGTGTGAGCGTCTGTTTATCCGGTACACCTGCCTCGTTGGGCATTTGCGAGTCAGCGCCCTGAAGCTGGCGCTGGTAGTTTTCAAAGCTGGAGTGCGCGTAGGCCACACTTAATTTGCCCTGATGGACGTACTGGATTGTGGTGGCTGCGACAGAAAAGGTGGCTCCCACATTTCCCGCCGTTTTCGCGAAGGCGGATTGAGTAAACTGGCATCCTGAAGCGATAAGAAGGAGACAGAGCAAGAAGCTAACCGAAAGCGCCCTTGCTTTCAAGAACGAGCTTGTGCCACAATCTTTGCTATTCATCTTCTTATCGCCGGGAAGTTTTATTGCTTCCTGGTATGATTTCTCCATGCATTGTTCTGCTTGTGGCACGTGTAGAGAGGGGAAAGAGTTTCAGATACTGGGTGGAGGGGAACCGGAGTGAGGGGAGTCTGAGGGGAAACCGAAAGCCACCCGCAAGGGGATAGCTCTACAGGCCCGTTCGCATTGTAGAGCCATCCCCTTGCGGGTGGCTTTCGGTGTATGTCTTCAGAAGTATTTAATGCTATACTGAGGAAACATATTTTGGTGGTGCATGAAATATGAAGCTTTCTAAAGTTTTGCGGACGATAGACGAGAGTATTGAGCAGGCTATTGCGGAAAAGGTCTTTCCGGGGGCGGCACTCTGGATTGGTTGGCGTGGCGGGACTCTTCAGTGCAGCGCGTATGGGCAGACGGCGGATAAAGCGTATGGTTCGTATGTTCCTCAAGCGGTGACTACTCGCACGCTGTACGACCTGGCTTCATTGACGAAGGTGATGGCGACAACCTGGGCCATTATGCATCTTTCCGAAAGAGGGTTGTTGCAACTGGATGATACTGTTGCCCGTTTTATTCCAGCGTTTGGCTGTGATGAGTGGAAGAAGGCTGTCACCATAAGGCATATTTTGACGCACACTTCGGGTTTGCCGGGGCCGTTGCCGCTCTATAGGGAGTATCAGCAGAGGGAACGCTTGCTTGAGGCAATTTATCGCCAGCCGTTGGTTTTCGCGCCGGGGAGCGATCTTCAGTATTGCGATGTGGGCTTTTTGTTGCTGGGGGAAGTGGTGCGCGTAGTGAGTGAGATTGATCTGAACGAGTATACGCATCGTTATTTATATGAGCCGTTAGGGATGCACGATACGCTGTTCAATCCGTCCGGGCCGCTTTTGGAAAGGGTTGCGCCGACTGAATATGCGCAGTGGAGAGGCGGATTGGTGCATGGCGTGGTGCATGATGAGAATGCATGGATGGTGGGCGCGATTGCCGGACATGCCGGGCTGTTTTCTACTATTGAAGATGTGGGCAGGTTTTGCGAGCTGCTTTTGAATGGCGGGGAATACGAGGGCAGGCGAGTACTGTCAGAAGAGAGTGTGGCGATGATGACCTCGTTGCAGCGGACAGACCCGTATGAATCGTTTGGATTGGGGTGGATGTTGAATCGACCCTCATTTATGGGGCGTTTTGCCAGCAATGAAACGTATGGGCATACTGGGTTTACGGGTACTTCCATTGTTGTCGTGCCGAAACAGAGGCTGGCGGTGGCGTTGCTCTCGAATCGAGTCTGTCCGACGCGGCATGGGCCGGATATTGCGCCCTACCGGCGTCAGATCGCGGATGCTCTGGCGCGGTTTCTAGAGGACTGTTGAAACCAAGCAAGAGCTTTTCGCGTGCTAGTTCCAGAAGTATTCAATACAGGCAAAGGAGAGGGACTATGTCAAAGAAACGCGCCAGCATCGTGGTTGACCTGCGCACAGGCCAGCACGTGGTAAATGTTCCCGATATCATGACGATACTTTCGGCGGCGGGTTGGAAGCCTGATGTGGCTCTGAAAGAGTATAGCGGGCAGACAATCAAGCTCGCAAAGAAGGTTTCCGGGCCAGATATTGACCTGGTGATTGGCTATGGCGGTGACGGGACGCTCAATGGCGTGATCAACGGGCTGATGGTGGCAGGCGAAAAGAGCGCCATCGCCGATATTCCAGGTGGCACCTATAACGAATGGGCAGGAACGGTTGGGGTGCCGGATGATCCGGTGAAGGCCGCATTGACGATTGTCAACAGCGAGCCGCGCCGCGTGGACATCGGCCACATTGAGGTGCAGGGGATAACGCTGCCGGGCGTGGATGGGCAGCCAGGGAGAGAGCTTGAGCAGAAGCCGAAAAAGGCGAACAGTTCGCGCCAATATTTTTTCCTGCACACAGGAATGGGCATCGATTCGGTGGTCATGGCGCATATCTCCAAGCCACTCAAGTATCGCATCGGGCGTTTTGCATTTGACGTGGCTGCCCTGAAGGAACTGCCGCAGATTCATACCTTTCCTGCTGAAATCCAGGTGCTGGATAAGAAAGGGAATGTATTGGAGCAGTGGGAAGGCAAGGCATGGCAGGTGATTATCAGCAAGACGCGCATGTATGCCGGGGTTGTCGATGTCGCGCCGAATGCCTATCTCGATGATGGAATGCTTAATGTATGTGTGATTACGGCGGACAACGCTATAAAAAGCCTTGAGCAGATGATATCGATGGTCACGCGGCATCGCCTGGATAGCTCAACATCGAAAATGTTCCAGGGAGCGCACATTCTGGTTCGCCTTCCCGCATCTATTGGCATGCAGGTAGATGGCAGCGTTATCAAGCTTGACGATTTCTTGCGTAAAGAGGAACGCGAAGCTTTGAAAGGGGCCGATCCGCAACAGGTGATGGTGACGTACCGCTTTGATGCTGTGCCTGCTGCTGTGCAGATGGCTATTTCGCGTGGATATGAGGGCAAACTGTTCAAAAACGTGCCGCCAGAGTCATCATCAAATGCAACGGCAGAGCAGCAGGTTCCGCATATCGCCAATCCGCGCACAGCAGAGGAGTGCAAGCAACACTTCGAGTCCCTGCACAAGCAAGGTTATAAGATGAAAGTGGTGGGTGTAGTGCCGCATCCGACGAAAAAAGATACTTACATCGTCGCGGGCAAATATACCAAGCCAGACGACGAGCAGGTGGAACTGCTGGCGGCGCGCATCGATACACGCTGCGTTTTGCTCAACGAAAAGGGCGAGCAGTTGCCATTGACAGCTGTACAGGCGCTACAGGAAGGCGCGGAATTTCTGGTTGATGGCGACAAGAATAGTCGTGGCGTGGTTAAGACAAAATGTGCTATGCTTTTCTCGTAACAAGGGCGTGTGAGCTAACGACGTTGCGGAAAGGCGCGAGAAAGTATGGTGCAGGAAGGCAATCTGGAAGCGTTCGCTTTTGATGTGCCACGCGAGCATATTGTGCAGACGAGCGTGGGGAGGAATTGGTGTGGCGTGAATATCGCGGATGTGGTGCATCCCGACGATGATTTTGCCCTGCCTGCCCTTGCGCATCATGTGCTGGTCATCAATCTTGGCGCACCGGCTGAGGCGGCGGAACGGTTGCTGGGACGGCAGGGACATCTGGGTACAGGAAGTCTTACCATTCTGCCTGCTGGCGCACCGAGTGCCTGGCATCTTGAGGCAGAGGGAGAGGTGCGCCATATTCACCTGTATCTTCCACCCCTGTTTATCGAGCAGGTTGCCAGCGAGGCCGGGATATATCCTGATACGGTGAAATTGCACCATGCCATCGGGGTGTATGATCCACAGATTGAAACTCTTGCGCTCTCATTCCTCTCGGAGCTTCGCTCAAATGGATTGGGCGGCAGGCTCTATACCGAGTCGCTGGCGAACCTGCTGGTTATTTCTCTGCTGAGAAACCATTCTTCCGCGAGGCAGCCTGAAGTTCCTAAGCAAGGCGGCCTGGATGGGAAAACGCTTCGCGCAGTACTTGCCTACATCGAAGATCATCTTGCTGAAGATCTGACACTGGTTGGAATTGCCGCCTCAGTCAATCTCAGTCCTTATTATTTTGCCCGCCTGTTCAAAGAGTCTACCGGATTTTCGCCGCACCAGTATGTGATTCGCCGCCGGGTTGAGCGGGCGAAGGTGCTGCTTGTCACAAAAAATTGGACGCTGACTGCCATTGCTCACGCGGTTGGCTTCGCCAGTGAAAGTCACCTTGCGCAGCACTTCAAGCGCATCACGGGTGTATCTCCACGCCATTTTCGCTAGCCGCACGTATTTGCTGAATTTGCGCAAGAATATTGTCGCCTTCGGTCTCCACTTTGCGCTACAGTAGTAGTCAGAAGTTAGCGTGCCATGAAAAAAGACCCGCTCGCCTGTCATCCTGAGCGCAGCGAAGGATCTCAGGCCATCACTGGCTCGATGCCGCAGGCGCGAGATCCTTCGCTGCGCTCAGGATGACATAGCGGCGCTCAGGAGGGCATCTGGAGATGGGTTTGTCATGGTGGTGCTGTAAAGGAGGCAAATATGCTGCACACGTATCTTACCGAGACCTGGAACTTGCGCTATCCGATTATTGGCGCGCCGATGTCAGGGCCTGGGAAAGGCTGTTTAGCGCGGGCGGTGACGCAGGCGGGAGGGCTGGGCATGTTTGGCGCGGGGAGCGAGGCGAAACTGGAGATGATTGCGCAGGAGGCCGCAGTGGCGCGTGGAGATGACCAGGGACGTTTTGGGATCGGATTGATGGCCTGGGCGCTTGAGAAACGGCCAGAACTGCTTGAGGCATCGTTAGAAGCACATCCCTTTATGATCTCCATTTCGTTTGGCTCACCTGCTCTTTATGTAGAGAAAGCGCATAAACTGGGCATTTATGTTGCTTCGCAGGTACGAAGTCGAGCGGAGGCGCTTGAAGCGGAACAGGCGGGCGTAGATCTGATTGTGGCGCAGGGAACGGAGGCGGGAGGGCATACCGGGCATGTAGGAACGCTGCCAATGCTGCAAATCGCGCTTGAGTCTGTGCAGGTGCCTGTGGTTGCCGCCGGAGGTATCGCGACGGCGCGAGGCGTGGCGGCGGTGCTGGCAGCAGGAGCGCAGGGGGCATGGATTGGGACGCGGCTGCTTGCTTCGCCCGAATGCGATAACAGTGAGGAGGCACGAGCGCGGGTTGTGCAGGCGCAGGAGACCGATACGGTACTGACACGCGCTTTTGACGTGGCGCAGGGGTTGGGCTGGCCTGAGAAATATCCCGGTCGCGCCCTGCGCAATACGTTTACCAATCAGTGGCACACGCAGGTAGAAGCGTTGCCTGGAAACGAGGAGGCGCGCAAGCAACTGAAAGACGCGATGGCGCGCAAGGACTATGATGTTGCCTTTATCTATGCCGGGCAGGCTGTTGGCCTGGTAAATGAGCAGCAGCCCGCCGGGGAGATTATCCGGCAGCTAGGCGAGGGCGCGGAACAGGTGCTGCGCGAACGCTACAACAGCCTGTTCTCGGGCAGTTTATAGGCTCCACGTTCTGGCCGGGCGGCGCTCGCGAATGGTTGACAGGTTGTGGCGCTCGCCGCCTTCGTGCAGGCCGAGATAGAATTTGCGCACGCTCTCGTCTTGCAGGAGTTCGGAGGCCGGTTTAGCCAGCACGACCTTTCCGGTTTCGAGCAGATAGCCATAGTCTGCCACCGAGAGGGCCATCTGCGCGTTTTGCTCAACCAGTAGGACTGCGGTGCCGCTTTCGTGTATGTCACGAATGATGGAGCGAATTTGCTGCACCATAAAGGGGGCGAGGCCGAGCGAGGGTTCGTCAAGCAGCAGCAATTTGGGGCTGGTCATCAGGGCGCGTCCGATGGCAACCATCTGCTGCTCGCCGCCAGAGAGATAGCCCGCGTGCATCTTGCGGCGCTCTTTCAGAACAGGGAAGAGTTCCATCACGCGCTCGTAGGCCTGGCGTGAAGCGGCGCTATCCCGCGAGGCCAGCGCGCCCGACCAGAGATTCTCATCGACGGTGAGATCGGCAAAAAGTCGTCGGCCTTCGAGTACCTGGGCAATACCGCGCCGGACAATCTGCGTCGTGTTCAGACGATCAATACGCTCGCCCTCGAAGGTGACGGAGCCGCGCACCAGGCTGGCTTTGTGGAGATTGAGCAGGCCGGAGATGGTACGCATAATCGTGGTTTTTCCGGCTCCATTAGCGCCTAGCAGAGCGACAACGGATTTGTCAGGCACTTCAAGCGAGATGCCTTGAACGGCGGGCACAATGCTTTGATAGGTGACGGTGATGTCCTGGAGGAGCAGCATGGTTTGTCTCTCCTTCATAAATTAATGAGCAGGGCAGCCGGAAGCCACCCGGGAAAAATCAGCCGGAAGCCACCCGCAAGGGGATGGCTCTACAATGCCCTGACGCTTCTTGTAAAACGTGATGCCTTTGATTGTCAACTATACGATATGAGAGCAAAACTCTGCAAGGATATGGGTATATTATCCTTTTGCGCGCAGGGCGGATTGGGCTGCCCAGTAGCCGCACATGCCATGCACGCCGCCGCCGGGAGGGGTGGAGGATGAGCAGATGTAGACCCCCTTTGCCGGAGTGGTGTAGGGATTGAGACGGATGGCGGGGCGCGTGAACAACTGTGCGATGTTTTGGATGCCGCCGTTGATGTCGCCGCCGATGTAGTTCGGGTTGTAGGTTTCGTACTCAAGCGCGTTGGTGACGGAACGGGCGAGAATGCGGTCGCGGAAGCCGGGCGCGAAGCGCTCGATCTGCGCCTCGATGCGTTCGGTCATATCGTAGGTTGAACCATTTGGCACGTGGCAGTAGGTCCAGGCGGTATGTTTGCCATTGGGTGCGCGAGTGGGATCGAAGAGGCTTTGCTGGGCAACCAGCACGAAGGGGCGCTCGGGATGCTCGCCGTGTCCTACTGTGCTTTCGCTGGCGCAGATTTCTTCCATTGTTCCCCCGATATGTACAGTGATGGCCTGCAAACACTCCTGTGCTTTCCAGGGAATGGGGCCATCCAGGGCGTAATCGACTTTAAAGACGCCGGGACCGTAGCGATAGTGGGCAAGCTCCTGTTGATAGAGGCGCGGCAGGCGATTTCCGGCAATGCGCAAAAGCTGGCGTGGGGTAATATCACAGAGGTAGGCGCTAGTGGGAGGAAGCATATCGAGCGATTTGACTTCCAGGCCGGTAATGATCTCGCCGCCGAGCGAGCGCAGGTAATCGGCCATCGCATCGACGATGACATGCGAGCCGCCGCGAGGAATCGGCCAGCCTACGGCGTGGGCAAGGATGCCCAGCACCAGCCCGAATGCCGCGGTGAGAGGGTGTTCAAGCGGCTGGATGCTATGCGCAGCTAGTCCGGCGAAAAGCGCTCTCGCTCGTTCGCCTTTGAAGGCACGTTCAGCCAGCACGCGAGCGGGAAGCAGGGCTGGCAGGCCAAAGCGGATGAGGGCGAGAGGATGCGCAGGAATGCGTAAAGGGCCTAGAATGCTTGGAACCATCTTTTGCCAGTTCGCAACGAGAGGTTGCATCAGGCGCGTGTAGGCTCTGGCATCGGAACCTAAACCGGCCGCGGTATCTTCTATGGAACGTTGTAGCAGGACTGCGCCGCCATCGTCAAAGGGGTGGGCGAGGGCTACCGGAGATGAAATCCAGGTCAGGCCGTAGTCTGCCAGAGGGATGCTCTGGAAAAAGGGCGAGCCGATGCCGAGCGGGTGTACCGCCGAACAGATGTCATGCACAAAGCCGGGCAACGTCAATTCGGCGGAGCGGCATCCCCCACCAATCGTTTCTTTAGCTTCATAGACCATCACGGAACGACCTGCCTGAGCCATTTTAATTGCTGCCGCGAGACCATTTGGGCCTGAACCGATCACAATGGCATCGTATTGAGAACGCCTGGCCATATATCACCTGCACTTTTTGCCCTGCTTGTGCTGGGGCCTATCGGATGTATTTCTGTATAGATCATAGTCCGAATAGGTGTGTTATGCCAGGATATGCTGGCGCGGTGGAATGCTGCAAAAGCCCTGGCTGCTCCAGCCTACGGCGATGTCGTGTGCCGGGGCGTGTTCGCGCAGGTAGGCATAGAGGGCCTGGGCATGGGTGGTATCGGCCCAGTTGGGTTCGATTTGAGCGAAAGGGCTGGCGGAGGTGCGCCTGCCGCCGGAGCCATCGCCTGCCGTAAAGGAATCGACAATGAGGCGTTGCGCGCCACTAGCAAGCAGACGCGCCGCGAATTGCTCGACGCTCGTATAGCGCAGGCAAGGGCTGATGGCTATCTGGGTATGTAGCCCTGCTTCGCTTGCGATACAAATAAGCTCCCAGCGCTTTTCGAGTGGCGGGCCGCCGCGCAAGCTTTTGAGGTATGATTGATCGTCTGTTTCAATGGTGACTGAGAGCCAGGCATAAGGAATGTGTTGTAATAGATCGAGGTCGCGCCCGGCAAGTGGCGAGCGAGTCTGGACAAGCAGTAGATCAAGGTCGGGATAGCGCGAAAAGACTTCCAGGCAGCGCCGTGTGAGTTGGTAGCGCCGCTCGATGGGCTGGTAGGGATCGGTGGTGCTGCTCATGAAGATGCGCAGTTTCTGGCGAGCGGCTGGTTTCATCCGGCTGAGCATTTGTTCCAGCGCTTCGGAGGCGTTCTCTTTCACCAGGATGGCTTTACCCCACGGTTCGGAGAGGCCACTGAAGGACCAGTTGGGCAGGAATGGCGCGTAGCAGTAGAGACCGCAGGTTGTCTGTCCAAAGCCGCAGCCGACATAGGCGGAAAGCGTATGCGTGAAAGGATACGCGCCCGCGATGAGGAGGCCGCCTTTCTGCGGTGTTAGAATGCTTTTTACTGCTTTGAGGCGAATTTCCATAATGGTCCCTTTTCTCGCTTGAACCGAACGTATGTACTATAACATTCCGACTTGTGCTGGTCAAGGAGAGACGAGTACAAATTTGTCCAATATAGTACGCTTGTCTTGTAACCTTCTTACTACCAGATAGGGAGGTCGGCTGGCTGATGTCTTATGCGACCAGGCATATTTCGCGCGACAAGAGGGTATTACAGACGACATTCCCAGCTGGCAGAACGCATCATATCGGCGGCAAAACAGGCTCCGCATTTTGTGCAGCGAGGCCTGCAATTGTTACAGGCGACGGCGAATTGAGTTTCCGCTGTGTATTCGCGAGCTTGCGCCCTTTCACGACCATTCCTTCACAGCTTCATATGCGCCAGAAAGTCGCTGACGACCTGCGTATCTATTTCAGCCTGTTCAGCGTATGACAGCACATTGCCTCTCTGGCGTTCGTACATTTGTTGGAGCAGGTTCTGTTTGGCGGGGTCCATGCCTTTGGGTGAGGACTGACTGATCTCGTAGAGAAAGCTGATTAAGTCGAGCAGTTTGATCTCCTGGCTGAGCTGCTGGTCTTCTTCGATGCCGAAGGCGTTCAGGATATCGTTCTGAATAGAGTCGATGGCCTGCTTGACTGCCGCTGTTTTGAAAAAAGGCAGAATGTCGCCGATGACTGCTTCGTGTACATCATGCATGAGCGCGAGTGTCACCAGGCGATCTCGTTTTTCCGCTGGATAAGAGCGGAAAGCGGACCAGTACAATGTCAGAAAAGCGGTTGCCATTGTGTGCTGTCCTACATTCCACGTGCCAAAGCCTGAGACGCTGTAGACCCTCGGGATATTAAAGATATTCATCAAGAAATCCAGGTTGGGATTTTTCGAGACTTCGCCCAGTATGCCCTGCGGCGTGAAGATCGCTTCGTAGTCAATGCGTTCGTCCATTATTTCTCCTCATGAGCAATGTTCTATATATTCCTATTCTTTTTGTACGTTCTCACAATGGTTAAAGGTGCTGGTAGGTAAAAAATTCCACTGTATTTGCTGCTCAGTTGTATGTTCCTCTAGAAGGGTTACATTTCCAAAACGTGCTGGTTTCACAGTAATTGAGTCAGGTAGTTCATGTTGTTGAGATAGGGATTCCAGGTAAAATGGAATCAGACCTGGATAAACAAAATCGCTTCTGGAAAAAAGGATTGCTGAGGCGTCCTAATTGGTAGAAAAACCATACTCGGGCTTTTTGTTTTTCAGTTGATTTCTTGTTGAAGTGGGAGGATCTAAATGATGCCGCTTTCCCGGTCTTTCTCTCGCCATCGGATAGACATGAGAGCGTTGCTGGGCGCGCTTTTCATGCTCTTTCTACTGGTTGCCTGTAATGACAACCAGCCTGCTAAGGTGACGCCTACACCAACTTCGCCCCTGGACATTGTCAGCTACAATCTGAATTTGCCTGCCGATTTGCTGAATGCGCCAGTAGTGGGAGCGCTACCTGATAATACTGCCCTGCATGTGATTTTTACCTTTCGGGCCAACCAGCAACTGCTCAATCAATTAGGGGCGCAGAAGCAGAAGCCGGGGCAGAATCAGGATGTAGAATCGATAGCCAATAAGTTGGGGATCACCGACGCGACCTATCAAAAATTGAAAACCTTTTTTGGTCTGCAAAGCATCTCGCTCACGTTGAACTCGACGCACACCAGTCTTACGACTGATGGCAAGGCTTCGTCCTACGCGCGCCTGTTCCAGACGCATTTTGTGCTGCACCAGTTGAAGGGACGCCAGGTCTTCGCGCCTGCCAGCAATCCGCGTATGCCACGTTTCATGGCGGATGCGCTGATTTCGATCACCGGCATGGACAACTATACGCGGCCGCCACAGAAACACGCCTCGTTTAGTCCTCGCACGTCAACTGCTATAAGCAGCAGCAGGAAAGGAACAGCGGCGAATTGCCAGTATGATTCGAATTCTTCAGTTCTCGCGACGAACATTGGCAGCGTATTGTATGGCTACAATGCTTTCTGGAAAGCGGGTTTTGATGGAAAGGGTATGACAATCAATCTGCTTGAATTCGATACCTATGATGTACCCGACCTGCAAAACTACTTTGCCTGCGTCAATTTTCACGGCACGTTCAAGTCGATAGAAGTAAACAATGCGCGACCTCAGAATGTCGATGGCGAAACATTGCTGGATATCGAGATGATTGCCAGCCTGGCTCCAGGAGCCAACATTCTCGATTTTGAGATGGATCAGTCGGCGGCCAGAAGTAACGATCCGATGTTGGATGTGCTGCAAGCGATTATCAACACCTACTCAAAAAATGCCAACTCGGCGAGTGTGCTGAGCATAAGCTGGGGTGGTGTTGAGAGCAATTACACCTCGCAAGTCGTAGCGGCCATTGACCAGGACTTCGCGATTCTCTCAAAGGCTGAGCATATGACGATTTTTGTTGCGGCTGGTGACTGCGCGGCATTTGATGATCAGGTGTTTGGTGATTTGAGCGTTGATTATCCAGGCTCTGACCCGAACGTGGTTGACGTTGGCGGAACGATGCCGGGTTCAGGTAAGACTAACGGTGTTCCAAACGAGGCTGTGTGGGCGGATGGTTCAAATCGTTCTCAGTGTCAGAATAGCTGGGGCGGCGGCGGCGGCAATAGCACGTTATTCAATCGTCCTTCGTGGCAGAGTTTCACGGGTGTGGCGAACAAATACTCGCGCGGCAAACGGCAGGTGCCGGATGTGGTGGCTTTCGCCTTCCCAATAGCCGTTTTCGAGGGCGGCCAGTGGGGCGTATCGGGTGGCACCAGCGCTGCGGCACCCATCTGGGCCTCTGGTATGGCGCTTTTGAACGAGGCTACGATTCACAACCTGCATCTCTACTTCGCAACTACACCGCTCTTCTATGTAGTTGCGCAGCGAGAGGCAGCGTTAAAATTACACCCGTACCGTGATATTGTGCAGGGAAATAACCTGTACTTCCCGGCGACCACCGGGTGGGACTTTGCCTCGGGGCTTGGAGCGCCCTCCCTGGTGGATTTCTACAGGGTCCTGGTAGCGCTTTCCAAATCCTGATCTTCAATCATTGTTCTGCTTGAAGCAGGCAGGGCATGCCGTCGGCGATGGCGGCATGCCCTGTTTCTGTCTAAGTCTTTGCATCTGATATAATAGAACATAGGGGAGGCAGGCATAGTTACGAGAAATGAGGCACGATGGCGCACGAGCAGTTGCGAAAGCTCCAGGAAAAAGAGGCGTATTGGAATACTATACAAACGGTACAACCGGGAGAAACTTTTCTACTTTTTCATCCACATCGAAACGGCACAACGATCCGGCAGACTGACAATCTAACATTTGGGGGCATGGCTTCACGCATTCGGCTGCAAACGGGCATCTTCGACCTGTTGAATCTGTCGATTACCTCGGCTCCTTATGTATTACCGCGATTGGCCGTATTTACGCCGTTTGATCGCGCCCGGGGCTACCCGCTCGACCAGGAAGATTTTACGTGGCGCACGCGGCAAAAGAAGATACAGCGCCTGCAACACGAGCTGGGAGCGCATATCGAGGGATTGGGATTGGTTATTTTTGTCACTTACGAAGACATGGCCTTTTCGCGGGCCATGCAGGCGATTTTGGGTGAGCATGAATCGCTGGTGCCGTCAGAAATAGCCACATTGCTGAGCCGGATTCATCTCACGCTGACCTTCCCGGACGGCTCCTCTTTCACGGCCAGGGCGTTATGCAATACGAACCGGCTTTTGCTGCTCTTCCGCGCGTTTTTCCCGACGGATACGGGCCCGCTGCCTGTCGGAGACCTCTCGCAGATCGAGTGCAATAACTGGGCGGTGGAAGAAGGCTTTCGTATCCTGCTGCCTTTTCAGGAAGAACAGGTGCAGAGCATTCAGGGGAAGTTCGTCTTGCTTTAAGGACCAGGACTGATATTCCAGGGGCCATATTCACCCAGATTGTTGCCCTGTTGATCCTCTGTGATGAACGAACCCTGAATATCCCCACCCACTTTTATCGTTCCATCTAGGATCAGGTTTCCGACGGTGATTTTGACGACAAGATGAATGGTTCCGTTCTGGCTGATGGTGCCTGTGAAAGGGCCAACCAGGCCCAGTCCTTCAAAGTGACCGCTAATCTGGCTTTCGTTTTGTTGTATCCGGGTCAGGTACATAGGCGTTGATTTCGCTGCTACACCTATATCCGCGATTGATCCTGTATATGCTGGAGCCAGCGGCGGATAGATCGAGGTTGTAGCAGTGGGGGCGGGTGATGTTCTGGATGTGGGAGAGGCATGGATACTGCGTGGTGATGCTATGGATGCGCCGGGATGCAAGGAAGAGAGGCGCAGGAAAACGCCGAGGGAGCCGACTACTAACAGCAGAACGAGGAGGAGCGAGAGGAACGATACTAACAATCGTTTCGGTCCTGGCGGGGGCTGCTGGTTGAGGAACAGCAGAGGGCGAGAGATATTTTGTCCTGACGTATAATCCTCGTCCTCTTCCAATAGGGGAGGAAGGGGCGTTTCAGGCACGAGTGATAATTGTTTCTCTTCCTCTTGTTCTTCGTCAGTTGGTTCATGGCCGAGGAAGGCGCGCCAGAAGGCAGCTACCGAAGGGTAGCGTTCATGATTGTAAATAGAAATAGCTCGTGTAACGGCCTGGGCTACATGTTCAGGAAGGTCAGATACCAGCTCACCGATGGGCTTTAACGGATCGCGGTCTTTTCCGGTGGTAATGCGCAATACGGCATCGAGGGGGATTAGACCGGTGAGCAGGGCATAAATAGTGGCACCCAGACCATACACATCTGTACGCAAGTTCGTTTTGCTGCCAGGACTGTGCTGCTCAAGCGCGGCATATCCAGGCGAAGCCGGCGCAACAGACATGGTAATGGTACCGTCGGGAATATACTGCTTGGCGGTGCCAAAATCGACCAGCACCGCCACGGAACCATTGGTAGGCACAATAATGTTGGCGGGCTTGATATCCCGGTGAACGATGGGCGGATTTTGTGTGTGCAAATACGTGATGGCATCAACAACAGGAGCCATCAAGGAGATGACCTTTTCGAGAGGAAAGCGTTTGTCCGGCTGCTCCCGCCTGAGCGCCTCTAAATCCTGGCCCTGGATGTACTCCATAAGCATGTAGACGCGCTGGTACTTCTTATGTTCGAATACATGGTACACTTCAGGTAGCGCGGGATGCTTGAGCAGCTTAAGCAGTTCGCATTCTTGCACCAGCCGGGTGCGAGCCTGTTCGCTGGGATTTATGACTTCCTTTAATGCAAATTTTTTGTGTTGATTCCGGTCACTCACGAGGTAAACAACGCTCGATCTTCCCACGCCGAGGCAATCTCTTACCCAGTATCGTTCTCCAAATGGGTCTTTTATCGTGGCTCCGACAGGAAGTATGCCTTGAATTTTTAACACAGTACACCTTTTGCGAATGGAAGGAGAAACAACTGTCAGGCATGAAAGGTGCAAATTGTCCAGTATTCGAGGACACAACACCGCTCATTGAACATTATGAAATTGTGTTAATGGCGCATCTATCGAATCTATTCTCAAGTATGAAGAAAAATTCAACATTTGTCTAATTACACAAGTGAAGAATGACTAAAGTACTAAGTATTTGCTAGCCAAGCAGCCACTGCAAGCGATCTCGATTGCGGCGCAGGCGCTCGATGATGGTCTGGTTCAGGCGGTAAATCTCTTTGGCGTCTGCGAATTCACCTGGACAGCGGGCGAGTATTTCGCGTGGCTTGAGTCCGCAGTAATAGAGAAGGTAGAAGAGATGCTGTTCTCGTTCGTTGTTGAGGAACGTTTGCAGGATGTCCCAGGTACTATCAACTTCTAAGGGGGCATCTCCAACCGGTTCGCCGGGAAGGCCGGGTTCAGGTAGAGGCACCGTGTGTCCGCGTTGATAGACACGCATAGTGTCGAGGAGAATGCCATTCAGGGTGGCGTGCAGGTAGCTGAGTATGGAGGCTAAGGAGGTGAAGGCGATATGCTGCTGGCGCATGGCATACCAGAAGCGAGAGAAGGTCTGGGCGAGGTAGTTTTCTTCTGTGTCATATTGTAGGGTAATGTCTCGCTGGGGATGCGTGCGAATCCAGCAGCGAATGGTATCGCCGAAACAATTCTGTAAGGCGGCCCATGTTTCGTCCTTTTGTTCGTAGATGGCGCGCCGCGTCAACTCTACACAATAGGCATCGTCACTTGATATTTTGCTGCGATAACGTTTGAGTTCAATCATAGAATAAGCTGTCAGAACAGTCAGGTCCATCTCTTCAAGCGCGATTTCCATGCTAATAATCATTGTCCCAACCTCCTGTGAATGAAAGAATAGTAGTACTGAGGCAATTATGCCTGGGAAGTGCGTGGAAGAGAATAGCATTAACTTAGCAAGTACTAGGCAAGTTTTGGGTAATTGTCAATTTGTGGCAATTATCTTTTTAAGCAAGTACCCAGCGTATTCACTTTTCTGTCACGGAAGAGTATAATAACGAGAACACAAGGGAGAAGAAAAACTGTTAGCAAAAAGCTACTTAAATGTACTCACATTGGTTTGAGCAGCGTGGATAGCAATTAGAACACGATCACAATTTCATTCGCTTGTTCATGATAAAGTAAACAAACAGACTAAACCAGCTTTTAAACACGGTTTAGTCTATTTTGAGATACCAAAAGTGGATTTAGTCCGTTTTTCTTCTTTCTTCCCTGTCTCGTATGAAACGGTTGAGTTCAGAACGTCGTATCCTATATTCTCGCTTGCCTATCTCAACAATAGCTAATTCACCTGATTTTACATAGGCTCTGATAGTACGTGGGTGTACTTTCATGATTTGCGCCGCTTCATCAACAGTTAACAGTTCCTCATACTGCATAGAAATATCTCCGTTAGCTAGTGATATTTGGCCTATTATAGCTTTGTCGCATTCTCACGTCAATTAGCTCTTTCTGGTTCCATTAAAGCCTGTTAGCGGTTATGTTAATCACTCTAGTACACTCATATTCTCTATCATTCACTCTACATCTTGACAATCTACTCTACTTCATGTTATCCTGTGAAAGGACACTCGGAAAGACACTTGTGAGATGAAAGGAGGTGCAATAAAAACTGACCAAGTGTGTCGAGGACACTCGGTCAGTAATGTTGAGAAACCACAAACAAGCCCTATAGGTAGGTGTCAGGTTCTCACATACATCTAGGCATGTGAGAACCCCTCTGTCAAGCAAAGAAAGGATTCGCACATGTTCAATTTATGGGGGGAGATGGAAGACATCCCGCTTATCCAACGAACTACGCGACCCAAACCGCACCCGCGAGATACCTCAATTCGCTCGACCGCGCTGGACTGTTTTTTGTACGGGCATAGCTGGAAACGTATCGGCTTGTCTGGCGAAAAGCGGTGTACCGTCTGTGGGGAAAAGGGCTATTGTCCTGGCTGTACCCCGCAGCCCCCACAGGGAGCCAACCCGTATTATTGTTCCCGTCATGCGCCGTCTGTACCGCCGGAGGAACCCAGGTCATGAACGCACAGGAAGCGAACCACATCGGCTATCCCTATCAACGCTATCAACGCGCCTCGCTTCCCCGTCGCACCACGCAAGCGGTCATGCCTGATGACGAGGAAGAAGACGACGTGGATGAGACGATGACCGAGGTACCGGTTACGCCACGTTACCGGCGCAGTCCACACGATGAGCTACGCTCACACACTAGTGCCTTACGCTACCCGCGCCCGTCCCACACCGCCAAAGAGACGGTCGATTTCAATCGCCAGCGTGAGCGTGCATCCGGTTGGATGCTGTTTGTTGGTATCGGCCTGCTGGTGATGCTCATCGGGTGGATTGCCGTCAATTTTGTTCTCGCATGGTGGCAAGGGGTACAAGAGGATTGGACGTATGGGCATCCCCGCACGTTCCAGACCGACCAGTATGTCGGTCATGACGATTCGCCTGACCATCCCAATCATTTCATTGCGGTGAACCTGCATGGCATGATCGAGGTGATCGAGATCAACTTGCAACATCCTGACAAAGATCACGTCTACATTGTGACCACTCTGGACAATGAGAACGTGCCTGTCGCCTTACGCTTTACCGATACGAATCACGATGGCAAGCCGGATATGGTGATTGCCATTGGCGAGAGTACCCCGTACACCGTCGTCTGGTTCAATTCGGGACATGATTTTCAACCACACCCGTAGTCGGAAGCGGCCTCGCGCCGCTTCCTGTAGGTGCTGAAGGAAAGAGAACCTATGCCGTACACAGATCGCATTCCAATTGATGACCTTTTAGATGATAGTACGGATGACCTTCATTTTGACCCGCCGTTTCTCATGGAAGATGAGGATGAAATCTATCCGGTTATGCTGGCCTCAGATGAGGAAGAGGAGCCGGATATCGAAACCAAGTTTGTCGAGGCCATTAGCCAGATCGACACGCAACCGCTCATCCGGCCTCACAAGCGTTTCCCTGTCCGTTGGTCGGTGGCTCTCCTGATGATGCTGTTCCTGGTTGGGGGTCTAAGCATCACGGTTTGGCATACTTTGTTTCCCCCTCTTGTGACCGTGACAGTGGTTCCGGTCACACACTCACAAACGGTCGTGACCACGCTTGCGGTTCCCATGCGGTCGCTTGCGCCCGTCACACTCTCCATGACCCAAGAACAGAACACCACAGGCACCGGACACCAGGACGCCACATCTGCACACGGCAAATTGACCTTTTATAACGGGTCGCTGGTCTCGCAACATATCGCCGCCGGAACCATATTGACTGGGCATGATGGCATCCAGGTAAGGACTGATACAACGGTCTGGATACCCGCCGCGACGCCCCCGCTCTTTGGACAGGCCAGCGTCGAGGCCCATGCGGTTCTCATCGGGTCATCCGGCAATATTCGAGCGGGTGATATGCAGCAAACGTGCTGTGCTGATGGCGTGGTCGTCAACAATCTCACCTCGTTTATTGGTGGGCGTGATGCCCGTACCTATCGAGCCGTTGCCTCGCAGGACGTGGATAGCTTGACCCACGCGCTTCACGAAACCTTGATGCGGCAAATACAACAGGTCTTTGTCGTTTCCCTTGATGAGGACATCTTTTTGACACAGATTCAAACCAATACCCACGCCTCCCATCAGGTAGGGGATGAGGCGACGACGGTAAGTGTGACGATGAGCGTCACGGCGCAAGCCGTTGCCTATGCCAAGCAAGCGCTACAGGATGCCGCAACCCGCGCCTTAGCAAGGCACACTAACCCAGGAGCAGGCTACAGCTTGCTGTTGCCATCGGTTCATGCACACCTTACCCAGGTGACGCCTGTGCAAGCCGTATGTACCGGAACCTGGGTGGCGACTTTCAATCAAGCCCAACTGCAACGCTTGGCACAGGAGATCGCAGGCAAAACACCGCAACAGGCGGCGCAGGTGTTACTTGCCAGTGGAAAAATTGCGCATGTCCAGGTCAGTACGACCTTACCACAAGACCCCAACGCAATTCATTTTCTGGTCATTCTGCCTGAGCAGGAGGTGGACTAATGCTACAGCAAAGCGAGATGTGAACTGCAAGCAGGAGAATATAGTGAGAGAAGTTAAACCAGCTTTCACCATTGAAAAATGAAGGACGTGAGGCATGTTCGTGAGCAAGAAAATCAAGCTGGAAGTCAGTGATCAGGATGCCGCGACCCTCGAATTCATGCAGGGCAAATGCCGGGGCTTGTACAATTGGTGGGTCATGCGGCTGCGCAATGGGGAAAAGTGGCCGGGATGGGCAGCGGCGAAGCAGACCCTGCAAGAGAGCAAGCGGTATGACCCGGAACTCCGACACGTCTACGGCAAGCTTTTGCACGAAGTCTATTTTCGCCTGGACGCCGCGATGCAAGCCTTCTTCCGGCGTGTGCAAAATGGGGAAACGCCAGGCTTTCCCAGAGTGCGGCCCCGGCACTGCTTTTTTACGCTCATCTATCCGGCGATGTACCTGAAAGTCGAAGGGCGCTTGCTCACGTTGCCGACCGGGGGCAAGGGCAAGCACAAACGGTATCCGGTGATTGTTGCTCGTCTCACTGAGGACGCTCCTTCTGGCTACAAAGAGGTGGCCATTTCCAGGGATGGCCGGGGAGACTACTATGCCTCGTTTGTGTATGAGCAGCCAGAGCAAGAGCATACAGGTGGGGGTATACTGGCGCTTGACCTGGGCATCAAAACCTTAGCAACCGGAGTCAATGAGCAAGGCCGTTTCTATCACATTGGCGGGTTCAAGGGGTCACGCTGGTACAACAAACAGCTTGACAAAATCCGCTCCAAGCGGGCTAAATGTAAGAAAGGATCACGTCGCTTCAAATACTTGAGCCGTGTCTATAAGCGCGTATCTCAACGTAAACGTAACAAACAACAGGACTGTCTGCACAAAGCGTCCCATCTCATCGCGCACCGACTGGTTGAGAGAACTGTGGTGATCGGTGATCTTTCCCAACGGCAGATGGTCATGCAAGCACACACGGAGCGCAACAAGCAGCTTCACCGGGCGGTCTATAACGACTGGGGCCTGTACAGCTTTGTGCAGATGTTGCGCTACAAGTGTGTTCTCTCTGGGAAAGAACTGGTGACTCTAGATGAACGCGATACGTCGAAAATCTGTAGTGGTTGTGGGCAAAAGCAGTCCATGCCACTGTGGAAACGCACCTATCGCTGTCGTGAATGTGGACTTGTCATGGATCGCGACGACAATAGCGCCGTCAATATCCTGATGAGGTTCCTTGCCCGGCTGTGGGCCACACAGGGAGCGGATCTCCCTGCGGTGTGCGGACGTGTTCACCGCAATCGAACCGGGGGCCAAGTAAATTGACCCCTTGATGTGTTGCATACTTTTCAATACATCTAGAAAGGCAGTGTTGGCAGAGAAACTTGCTCTTTGTTTTGCTGCTGGTCTCACTCCGACAAAGGGGAATGCGCGATGAGTGAGCGGGAAGATACGACGGCCTCATGGTGGACAACAGGTGACATGCCGGTACGTCATGTGCCGCGTGTCGCTTTTCTTATTGATGGGCGTATGACCATGTTGGAGATGTGCTGTGCCTTTCTGTGCGCCCGGCGCTCGATTCACATTGCCGCCTGGGGCATGAGTCCCGAAATGCTGCTGGTGCGCGGCAAGCATAAGCAGGTCGGCCCACCCGGTTCGCCCGAACAACGAGAACTTGTAGACTGGCTGCGCTCGAAAGGGCTTTCCAGAGAGGCAATTCGTTTCTGGCAGCAGAGCGAGGCGCTGAGCGTAGCGAGCGTGCTGGGCTACGCCGTAAGCAGGGGTGTGGATGTACGCGTCTTGCTCTGGAATACCTACACGCTCCCATTTCAACCTGGACCTGAGCAGGTGCAAGAGGCGCTTGAGAAAGTGGGTGTAAAGTGCCTGCTTGATGATAGTCATATGGGCCTGCTCAACCATCCCCTGGAGGCGCACCATCAGAAAGCGGTGGTTGTCGATAGCCGCCTTGCCTTCGTTGGTGGCATCGATATGATGATCGAAAATAACGGGGAGTATGATCGCTGGGATACTAAGGGGCATCATTATCACACGCCGCTGCGGCTCAACAAAGACGGCAAGATGCCGCATAGCTGGCACGATGTACACACGGTATTCGAGGGCGAGGCCGTTGCCGATGTCGAGTTCAATTTCCGCCAGCGCTGGAATGCGGTCGTGCAATTACATGAGCTGGACTCCTTGCTGTTGCTGCCTGAAGCATCGTCTCCTTTGACTGCGCCGCGCCGTTCGGCCAGATCGGAAGAACCGGTCTTTCTGCAAGTGGTGCGCACGATTCCGCCGGGAACCTACAAATTTCCCCCTGAAGAGGGAATTGCCACTATTTTAGATGTCTACCTGCGCGCCTTCCGGCAGGCGAAGGACTTCATCTACATCGAGAACCAGTATTTCTGGCGGCGTACCTTTCTGGGTCTTGAGAATCCGACTTTTGGCATACCGCATGCCGATATGGAAACGCTCATGCAGGAAATGGCCAATGCGATTGCGCGCGGCGTGAGGGTCGCGCTTGTGCTGCCGGATGATCCAAATGTGGGGCGCGAATTTACGGACGAGGGCCTGCACTATCTGGAGAGCCTGCTGCCCGAGGAAGGTACAGAGACGGGAGCATTACAGGCATACACATTAGGTACCTCATCGCAGCAGAATGGGCAGACCTATTATCGCTCGATCTATGTGCATGCCAAGACGACCATTGTAGATGACACGTGGATTACTATCGGCTCGGCCAACCTGAATAATCGAGGCATGCGCGACGACACCGAATTGAACGTAGCCATTATGCATCCTGACCTGGCCTACCAACTGCGCCTTTTGCTTATGGCAGAACATCTCGGCCTCTGTCATGAGGACACGCTATTCCGCTTTCTCGACGCCTTGAGCCGGGTCTATATCTCCGACCCTGCTGAATTTTCCATCCCATTTATGCCTCCGTTCAAGCGCTGGTTAAAGGCCCGTACATCCTCAATCGGGTCTGGTGAGACGCGCCAGTCGTTATTCGAGCAACAATTGCAGGGAGACCTGCGTGCAACCTGGGAAAAGCTTCAAGCGCAGCTTGGCGACCCTGTGCAGGCGCTTGCCCTTTATCATCGACAAGCCCAGGAGAATTGCCTCGCTGTCAAAGCCGGACGGCCCTTGAAAGGCCATCTTTTGCCCTATATTCCGCATGATCGCGCCCAGGAAAACGAAGTTGAGGTTCACCCGGTGAATGGCTGGCTTGATACGTTGCCTGTGCCGGAGAATGTTCAGCCTGAAGAGTAGTAGCAGTGCTGCGCAGCAATCACTACTTATCATCAGGCTCTTGTCGCGCTTTTCGCATCTTTGCTAATTTATCTGAATCACCTTTGCACAGCAACCTTTGCTGGTTTTCTCGCGGTGATAACCTGCTTATAAACACGGGTATAGTTTCGCGCCATCAGGTCGGAGGAGAAACATTCTTCGACATGGTGGCGCGTTTCTGCGCGGTCGATCTCATTGATTTTTTCGAGGGCCTGCACCATTTCAGGCACATCTTTGACGAGGAAGCCGGTTTTGCCATCAACGACGATTTCGGGGGCCGCACCGCGCGGGAACGAGATGACGGGACAGCCAACGGCCATTGCCTCGATCATGACTATGCCGAACGGCTCTTCCCATTCGATGGGGTTGAGGAAGGCGCGGGCCCGGCTCAGCATGTTCAGCTTGCGCTGTAGATTTGCCGGGCCAATGTACTTGACGTGTTCTTCTTTGAAAAGTGGCTCGAGTACTTCGCGATAGTAGCGCATCGATTCCTGATTGTAGCGGTCCTGCGTTCCCGCGAGTACGATTGGCATGCCCGCCTGTTTCGCGGCCTCGATTGCCAGGTGCGCCCCCTTTTCAGGTGAGAAGCGGCCCAGCCACGCAACGTAATTGCCAAGTCGTTTGCGCGTTGAATGGAAGTCTTTCATGGGCAGGCCGTGATGCACTACAGCAACGAAATTGAGGTCATCGGGGGCCTGGGCTTTGGCGCTTTCGCTGATGGCGACCATCGGCACAGAGGACAACCATTGCTTGTAATATTCGTCTGCCGGGCCAAGTTTTTTGCTGGCGTTCTTGTCAAAAGGGAAAGGGCTGTGCAGCGTGGTGACGTGCGCGATGTCGAGGTCGGCCAATAAGGGAAAAAGATAGAGGTCGGCACTGGACGAGAGATGAGTGTGGATGACATCAAACTTGTGCTGCCGAATATATTCCACCGCTGAATGATAATGATAGTAAACCTTGAGGTGCGCCTGCCAGGATTCTCCTGCCGCGAGAAGCGAGTAGGGAAAGAACGAGACCAGTTCCGCCGAGGTTTTGGCATCACCTGGAGCAAAAAGCGTGACGCGATGGCCCTGCGCAACCTGGGCCTCGACGAGGTTGTAAATCACGTTTTCGGAGCCGCCGTAGTTTTTCGGCGGAATGGCGATCCAGGGCGGGGCGATTTGTGCAATTCTCATAGGTACTCGCAATCATTTTTACTAGCGAAACCGCACTACTACGTACTCACATGTATGGCACGTATAGCTCTGCTGATTCGTTTCGCTTCTCAAGTTGGTTCAAGGGGGAAATGATAAAGGTAAGGTGCAGGAATGCGATGAGGAACGTTCACAATCAAAACCGATAAACGCACTCATGTCATGCTGAGCGCAGTGAAGCATCTGTAGCCCTGGCATGCGAATCGCTCAGCCACAAAGATGCTTCGCTGCGCTCAGCATGACATGTTACCGACCTTCCTTTCAAAAAAACTTTATCCGACCTCTTCGGTTGTCCAGGGTTCCTGTTGCTCTTCGAGCCACGCTTCCAGTTGTTGGGCTTTTACCTCGCGACTGGTGCGCGGTGCCTGTTCGGGAAGTGAGAGGAGCAGTTCAAAATCGTCATCGGCGGCGATGCGATTGAAGCGTTCTTCTCCGCAGCCGAGACAATAATGTACCAGCACGTACTCGCCGTTCGGGCGCTGGAAGAAGCCGCCCGGCTCCATGAGCGAACCGCAGTCGCTGCTCCTATCGCCCGGTTTGCGGTCATCGACGTGGCGCGAATACAGGCAATAGGGACAGTGGTTGCGGTGTCTGCCGCCGCTTTCGGGTGGGCAGACGAACCGGCGGCAGTGCTTGCACTGGAACAACTCATCGGCGCTTCGCTTGTAGCGAGGCTTGCTCCGCTTTTCGGGACGTTCCTCATAGTCTTCAAGGTCGTAAATGTCGGGTTCAATGAAACGAGAATGCTTTTTATCCAGACGCAGCAGCTTCTTGCGGAATGTTGGCATTGGAAATCCTTTTCTTTTTTCGTTTGCGGAATGCTGTAGGACGTGTTGTGCTGGCTCCTGCAACACTGGGGCAGGAGCGGCAAGAAACAAGGACCAATGCCGAAGGAATGGGTGAGCTAAACATAAAACCTCTCCACTTTCTGTGGGCGGCTCTCTTTGCTCGAAAAGAGGAGCCGCCGGAATTGCGCATGGCGATGCCACTGCGCTTAGCTGCATTTTGCGGAATGTGTGAAGACACGGCACAAAGGAAATGCCCACAAAGAAACAGGGACAACAGGCTTTAAAGACGTGCCAGGGTCTTCAAAATGGGAATCAAAAGGTTGGATTGAAGGGGCGAGAGGGGCGATTGCTCGTGAGGGAAAGAAAGTGTTATACCAGGGCGAATCGAAATTCACCCGGGCGGTAGCTCAGAGTAGTGCTATTCTATCTCTATTTTTAAGCTTTGTAATCTGTCTACGAGCAGCCCCTTACGCCATTTGTGGAGAGGACTTGCATTAAAAACCCTTTCTAGGTCAAAGCTGAGTTAAGTATGTAGGAAGTATAGTCGGTAGGTGGCGAAAAGTCAATGCTTGTTTTAAATCCCTCAATTCCTCTATATAGGCTTCCGTTGACGTGAATGTGCTACTCTTAAAAGGAGAGGATATGATTTACGCAAGAGGAAGGAAGCTATGCAAATAGGAGTGACATTTCCACAGACCGAGATTGGCGCAGACCCGGCGGCTATTCGCGATTACGCGCAGGCCGCAGAGGGGCTTGGATATAGCCATCTGGTTGCTTTCGATCATGTCTTGGGGGCAGACCCGAGCAATCGGCCCGGCTGGCGCGGTTATTCGCAGAAAGACCTGTTTCACGAGCCGTTTGTGCTATTTGGCTACCTCGCGGCTTTGACCCGTCTCGAACTGGTTCCGGCGGTGATTATTCTGCCGCAGAGGCAGACGGCGCTTGTGGCTAAGCAGGCGGCAGAGGTGGATGTGCTGACTGGCGGAAAATTCCGCCTGGGCGTGGGCATTGGCTGGAATCCGGTGGAATATGAGGCGCTGGGCATGGATTTCCGCACGCGAGGGCGCGTCATCGATGAGCAGATAGAGGTGATGCGGCTGCTGTGGAGCAAAGAAGTTGTTAGTTATACGGGCAAGTATCATACCATCACCGAAGCTGGTCTCAATCCTCTACCTGTGCGCCGCTCGATTCCTGTCTGGCTCGGTGGAAGTGTGGATGCTGCTTTACGACGTGTGGCGCGTATTGGTGATGGCTGGTTTCCACAGGGACGACCAGACGAGCAAATGCGCGAGACGCTTGAACGGCTGCGCGGCTACATACGTGAAGCTGGACGCGACCCCGCCTCAGTGGGTATCGAAGCGCGAATGAGCGCCAGCAGCGGCAACCTGGATGAATGGGGTCGCCAGACAAACGCATGGCGCGAACTGGGCGCAACCCATATCTCGATCAACACGATGAACGCGGGCTACAAGTCGCTGGATGAGCATATCGAGGCTATCCGGCGGTATAAAGAGGCGGTGTCTGGGTGATATTGCGTTCTGGTTGTTGGCCATCTATTAGCCTGATATTGCTTTGGGATGGGCTAAAAGCCATTCGCTGAGACGTAGGAAAGGCAGTCTGTCCCGGAGAAGCTTTGTTGGATCATTGCCGAAGCCTGCAAGTGCCGCAGCATAGAGCGGCACTGCAGCGGTGTAAGGGGCAAGCGCTTTTCGCTCCAATGTTGTAAGACGGGAGTTTGCTACCGCTTCGTATTCTTGAATAAGTTGGGGAATAGTTTGCCATGCAAATCTTTCCGGCGGCAGGTTTGCATGAAGCGCGAGAAACATGAAGGCCAGGGAGTAGGCAAGTTCGTGAATGCGCGCTCTGTAAGCAAGGAAACCAAAATCCAGGTAGACAGTTTTGCCTTCTGAATTCTGACATACATTGCTCAAGCGAATATCGCCGTGAATAAGCTGTTGTGGAAGATGAGATGCGGGCAACCATTGCCTGCTTAAACGGTTAAGCAGATCATGAAGGAGATGCGCAACCTCAACAGCCATCTGGTCACTTTGAACGGCGGCTTCTGTAACCGGCAGCCAACGGCGTAAAGTGCCTGGCGGCGCATACGTAGCAACCAGGGGCCGGGGAACATTCGCGTCGAGCGATGCCAGTGCGCGATGCAGCCTGCCTATTTGCCCAAACATCCAGTAGTAGGAATCGTAATTTGGGGCCGCTCGATTGTGCTGTAAGTAGTTCTCCAGTTCAGCCCAGCGCTTTCCACACCGGAAGACAGGCGCGTTGTACCAGGGTAATGCGATGGGAACAATGAAACCCTGATTGGCGAGATACTGGCGCACCTGTTGAATGGCGAGCAGTCGTCGGTGTGTCACAAACGGCTGATGGACGCGCAGCACGACGCCAGCAGGTTCCAGCAGCACGTTGAGGCTCATCGTCCCGCCAATATCGCAGGCTTTTGACCCTGGTGCAATCTGTGAAATCAATCGTTGAACATCAGGATTATCCAGCCTGGGGCGGTCTGGATCGGATGGATTGTCTTTCCACCATGCGAGCATGCGCGGGTGTTCTTTTATGATTTTCTTATAGCCATCAATGGAAATGTTCCATGTCATCCTGAGCGCCGCGAAGGATCTCCGGCCTCGACGCGCGTATTGCATGCCCAAACCGCAGATCCTTCGCGGCGCTCAGGATGACATGTTTGGATATCTATCTTTATTTGTAAAACTTCATGCTATTTTCTAGACGTTCAGAGTAACATATGCTGGCCAAAAGAGGTATCATATTCGGAAAAATACGCGGAGCAAAAACAATGGAAACGTCTGGCGAGGAAAATAAGCAATTGATACGCCGATTGTATGAGGAAGCGCTGCATCAGGGGAATTTTGCAAGTATTGATGAGATGTTCTCCCCTGATTTTGTCGATCATTCGACTCCTGAGCAGCCAGCAGGGCCGGAGGGAGTGAAGGAGTATTTTGCGGATGTTCGAGAGGGTTTCCCGGATATGCGGGTGACGATTGATGATTTGATTGCCGAGGGAGACAGGGTAGTGGTGCGTTCCACGTGGCGCGGCACGCACCTGGGAACATATGATGGGATGGCTGCTACTGGCAAGCGGGCGGAAAGAACGTTGATTCAGATTTTTCGTGTGAAGGATGGCCGCATCCTGGAAGAGTGGAATGAGGGTGGTGGGCTGCTCGCTGCTGTACAAAGGGACAGCCTGTAACTGTCCTCTTGCTCAATGTCATGTCCTTTTGCTTTCGGTATAGTAGAAGCATTCAAGAAGTCTATTCTGAAAGGAAGATAGAGCATGGCGAATACATCATCGCGAACTGCCTTAATTACAGGCGCATCGCGTGGGCTGGGACTGGCGCTTGCCCGGCAGCTTGCGCGGCAGGGATGGACGCTGGTTATCGATGCCCGGGGAGCGGAGGCGCTTGAAGCCGCACGCGCCGAACTTGCACAAGTGACGACCGTGATTGCTATTCCTGGCGATGTGACTGATGCTGAACACCGCCAGAAGCTTGCTGAGGCGGTAGCGCGGATTGGGACACTTGATCTGCTGGTGAATAACGCCAGCATCCTGGGGCCAAGTCCTCAGCCGCTTTTGCTGGAATACCCGTTGGATGTGCTTGAGCGCGTGTATCGCGCCAACGTTATTGCGCCGCTCGCGGTTATTCAAAGCTTGCAGGCGTATCTGAAGCCGGGAGCCTGTATTATCAATATTACCAGCGATGCAGGCGTAGAGGCCTATGAAGGCTGGGGCGGGTATGGCTCGAGCAAGGCGGCTCTGGAACAGCTTTCGCATATTCTGGCGGCGGAAAAACCTGAGTGGCGCGTGTACCGGGTTGATCCAGGTGATATGCGCACGCAGATGCACCAGGAGGCCTTTCCGGGCGAAGATATCAGCGATCGACCGCTCCCGGAAGTAAGCGTTCCTGGCTTGCTTGCCCTCATTAATGGGAGCTATCCCAGTGGGCGTTATGCCGCGCGTTCCCTGTCACCGGAGCCGGTCCATGAATAGACTCGTTCCACACTTGCCTGTACAACTGCTATCTCTGCCGGGTAAGGACGGCCTGGATTTTGAACTGCCGCCTCAGCTTGAGGCCAGCGAACCGCCGGAAGCAAGCGGGCTGGCTCGTGACGAAGTGCGATTGATGGTGTCATATCGCTCGAAAAATCGGGTTGTGCATACACAATTTCGGCAATTGGGTGATTTCCTGGAGGCCGGAGATTTGCTGGTTATCAATACAAGCGGCACGATGAACGCGGCCATACGCGGGCAGCGAGAGGATGGAACTCCGGTCGAGGTACACTTATCCACGCACTTGCCGGACGATTTATGGACGGTCGAGGTACGCGCTTCTCTGGGAAAGATGACGCATCCTTTGTTCAGTATGCGGGCAGGGGAAATGGTGCGCCTGGATGGAGATGGGGAGGTTGTGCTTCACGCGCCGTATCGACCTGGAAATCGAGGGCCTGTAGAGGGTCGGCAGCGCTTATGGATTGCTTCGTTGCATCTTCCGCAAACTTTGCAGGACTACCTTGCGCGCTATGGTTTTCCCATTCGCTATAGCTATGTGCGCGAGCAGTGGCCGCTCGAATACTATCAGACGGTCTACGCGACGGAGATGGGAAGCGCGGAGATGCCGTCTGCCGGGCGCGGCTTCACGACGGAACTGATTACAAAGCTAGTGGCTCAGGGCGTGCAATTTGCGCCTCTATTGCTGCACACGGGCGTAGCCAGCCTGGAAGAGGACGAGCCGCCATATGAAGAATTTTACCGTGTTCCTGCGGAAACGGCGCGCATTATTCGCGATACGAAGGCTGCCGGGAAGCGCGTCATCGCCGTTGGCACGACAGTGATTCGCGCCCTGGAGACCGTGACCGACGAGAAGGGGATTGTTCATCCAGGCGAGGGATGGACAGATGTAGTGATTACACCTGAACGGGGTATACGCTCGGTACATGGTCTGCTGACGGGCCTGCACGAACCCCGCGCAACGCATTTGTGGATGCTCGAAGCCTTAGCGGGGCGCGAACACCTGGAACTGACTTATGCTGAAGCCTTGCGAGAAGGCTACCTCTGGCATGAATTTGGCGACCTGTATCTGATCCTGCCCTAGAGCAGGCCGCCAGGTTTTTTCTAAAAGCGCATTTGACAGCCCCCTTTTTCACGCCTACAATTTAGCTTAAATTCAAAATATAGGCTGGAGAGCGTATGTCAGATGCGGCTGAAAAAGATGCTTCATTAGAATTATGGGTGGTGCTGTCCCGCGCTTATAATTGGGTTAACGCGCATGTGGTACGCGATATTCGTTGCTATGGGCTGAACCCGACCGAGTTTGGCGTCCTCGAAGCGCTGTATCATAAGGGGCCGCTGCCGCTGCAACAGCTTGGAGAGAAGGTGCTGATCTCCAGTGGCAATATCACCTATACCGTCGATAAGCTGGAGCAGAAGCAATTGCTTGCGCGCCGGCACTCTCCTGAAGACCGCCGCGTGATTTTCGCGGAACTGACGCCGCAGGGCAAAGAATTGCTTGCAAGCATTTTCCCCAAGCACGCGCAGGCTATTCAGGCTGCAATGGGCGGTCTGGCACCGGAGGAGCAGGTAGAGGCCGCCCGGCTTTTGAAAAAATTGGGGCTGGCGGCGCAGGAATCTTTTTCTATGGAATGAGCGTGTTGATTTTAAGCATGCCATTTTCTTGAAGGAGGTTAAAGAAGAAGTCAGCATGTTTGCGAAGCCTGTCATCTTACTCTTGCTCTTTTTGTTGAACATTTTATTCGTGGCGGCCTTGTGGCATATGGATGTTCATCATAACCTCGACAGATTTGGAGAAGCATTAACTCGAGGTGTCTTTAAGATAAAGCCTGAGAAGGCCTATCGCTACTCTCAATATGTCCTGTTGTGTTCTTTGTTGCTTATGGATGCGCTTTTCGTCTTCGCCGTTTTTTGATTGCGAGAAGTTTCTTTGTGAAAAATCTCAAATTTGAAATATTTTAGATAAAGATAGTGTTCTGGTAGGTAGAAGTTTGTTCGTTGGTTGTGCAAGACAAACAGGAAGGAAAATGCACATGCAATTAGGTGGTATACATCATGTGACGGCTGTGACGGGCGATGCTTCGCGCAACGTCGCCTTTTATACCCAGGTACTGGGTATGCGGCTGATTAAGAAGACGGTGAACCAGGACGATGTTTCGGCTTATCATCTTTTCTACGGTGACGAGGTTGGGCATCCGGGAACGGAGTTGACCTTTTTTGAGTGGACTGATATTGGCTATCATCGGCATGGGGTGGGCACTATCTCGACGATTGCGCTGGGCGTGAATGGGCGTGAAGCGCTTGAGTGGTGGGTGAAACGCTTCGAGGATTTTCGTGTTGCGCACGATGGCATTTCGGAGCGAGGTGAGGAGAGGCGGCTGGTGTTGCCGTTCCGCGATCCCGAGGGGCAGCGTTTGGAACTGGTAGACGACGGCGGCGCATTTCAGAGTACGCCCTGGCGTAAAAGCCCCGTACCGGCTGAATTGAGCATACATGGTTTCTACGCGGTTCGCGTGACGCTGCGCAGCCTGGAGCCGTCAGCGCGTTTTCTCACGGGCGCGCTTGGTTTCCGGCAGGTTGGCAGCTATTCAACGCCGCAAGGAACGACCGTCACCATTTTTGATGTGGGTCCAGGTGGAGTGGGCGCGCAGGTGCATGTAGAGGTACATCCTGAATTGCCGTTTCGCCGCTTTGTGGGTATTGGCGGCGTGCATCACGTCGCGTTCCGCACACCGAATGAAGAGGAACACCGGCAGTGGCGCGAGCGCATTGCCCAGGTCAATCCGACGGTAACGCCCGTGATCGACAGGTTCTACTTCCGCTCGATCTACTTCCGCGAACCGGGCGGGGTACTGTTCGAGATTGCGACCGATGGCCCTGGCTTCGCGGTGGACGAGGATGTGGGGACACTTGGCGAGCGGCTCTCGCTACCCCCATTCCTGGAATCGCAGCGCGGGTTGATTGAAGCTCAGTTGAGGCCGATTACGCCGGTTGAACTGGTGGGACGGGCGGAATAGTTAGTCGAAAAAGTTTTAATCAGCAGGGGAAAAGAAGCGTGGAGGAGGACGAAAGCCCCCCGCGAAATGAAACCGGAAGCCACCCGCGGGGTGGCTTCCGGTTTCATCTTCCGGACACATCTTTTTGCGTAAACTACACCATCAACGCAGCAACCTTACTGCATACGTATTCCAGGACATCTCTGCCCTCGGGGAAGGAGGAGTGTTCCTGGGTGTAGACCGAGATGATATAGGTCTCGTTTCCTGCCATGATGATGCCGGAGGTATCGGTTGTCCACAGGCCATCGGGGCCGGGCACCCAGCCGTTTTTCATGGCGACGGTTGCGCCAGCAGGCGCGGTATCACCAGCGCCGAAGCGCTGGTCGTACTCGATGCTTTCCATCAGGGAAAGGGCAAGCTGGCGATCCTGGGCGGTGAGGATACTTCCTTCGTACAATTTCGTGAGCGTATTGACCATCGCGAGAGGCGTAATCAGACTCCAACCGAAGGAGCCGTACATGGGGTACAGTCCGCTCACACCGATTTGCGCGAGAAAGTTTGATACTCCGGCGGCCTGACCGATTTCATTGTAGAGAGCAGCCGCTGCGTCGTTGTCGGAGTTCTCGATCATGCTGGTCAGCAGGCTCATCTCGCCCGCGTCCGGTTCGCGTCCCTGCTGCTCGGTCATATTCAAGAGGGTCAGCATGATAAAGACCTTGATCGAGCTGCCCGTCAGCATTTGCATATCCTTATTATAGGTATAGTAGCGATGGCGGGTCAGGTCGTAGACGACAATATCAATGTTGTTGCCCATGCTGGCAAGGTAGGACGCCAGCGAAGGCGAAAGCGCGTCGATTGAAGCCCAGCCAGGGACGTTTCCCGGCGAGGTGAAGGTAACGGCAGAGGACGGTACCCACCCATTTCCGGTACTCTTTGGTAAATTCCATAGCACGTGATACCAGAGAACGCCCGCGTTCCAGGTGGTGTCACCGACGGTTGCCAGGGGGAAATTCTGACCGATATGAGCAACGACCTGATTTGTGCCAGGAGCGCTGAAAACGGTAGTATCTCCCAGAGACCATAGCGGCAGTTGCGAGGGAAGCACCACATCTGGCGGGCCAAAGGTGCGCAGGTAGGCCAGCCCTGTATTGAGCCGTTGAACGGTCGGATTACCCGAGGCGTCCAGGTCATCCTGGTCGAGTATCAGGCCGTCCTGCCAGAAGGCCTGCGCCAGCAGGTGATGAACGCTGCCCTGCTCTGTGGCGTTTACAGGAATAGCCTCGGTAAGCGGCGGCCCAAAATCGGTCTCCCAGCCATCGGGTGAGATGTCCGGGCGGTTAATGGCATTCCAGATAGGACGAGGTATCAGATGGCCGACCTCTTTTCCCGCGCGCATTCCGGCGGCCACAAAGACGGGCTGCTTTAACGTGAAAACGAGTTTTGTGGCAGTGGTCTGGGGCGCAGGTCGCATCAGCGCGGGATTAGTGGCATTGCGCAGGTCCACGTAGGTGAGGTCAGCGTCAGGATCAGCAAGCGGTACAAGGCTGCCAGCATTCAGCAGCTCCGCAAGCAACGGCAGGCGTGTGATGCCAGTAGTGGGGTCGGTGATGCCAAGTTTGAAGAGATCAGGCTGGTCTTTCGTTTCAATAAGCGAGTGAAATTGATTTTTAGGGAGATATAACGCGCCCGACTGGAAGAATTGGATCAATCCTTGAGCAGTAGGAAGCGCGCTTGTCAGGGGTGTACCCAGGCTGGTGGAGCCGCTGTGGCTTGCATAATAATTTGAGAAAGCCGGATCGACAGTGAAGGTATTTGCATTTGCCGCAGAAAGATGAAACGTTGGCGCGGTGGTTATATGGTCGCCTTGCCACAGGTTAGCTCCGTTGAGGGCTATAGTTGTTTGTTTCGCAGATGGTGATAGAACACGAGCAGAATTTTTGGGTTTGAGGGAATCGGCGGGAAGGACGGTAGTACAGAGTACAAGTAATATCAGGATCAGAAACAGGTATTTGAGAAGCGTATGAGAAGCCTGTTGTGTGGTTGCTGTTAAGGGTTCAGCAGTTCCGGCCATTTGCATACCGGTATATCTCCTCGCTATTTAAGATTCAGGATATGCGGAAGCGGTGATAAAGAAAATCTTTGCGTGCCGCATGAACTCCCCCAAGCTTCATGCAAGAAGTATCACCAGGATGTTGTACTGGGTTAGAGTATGTGTCGCTCACTCCTGGCACATTAAAAAATTATAGCAAAGAAACGTCTTCTTGTATAGTCCTCATTTCCTTGAGAATGAATGCAGGACGGAGGAATTTTTCTCCCCCTTTTTTTCGAGGACACCTCTTTGCTTGAGGCGGAGATAGATCCAGAGGGAGATGCCGAGGAGAACGCCGCCGATGAGATAAGCGCCGAGTACATCTGATGCCCAGTGGTCGCCCAGGTAGATGCGCGATGGGCCAATTAAGACCACCATGAGCGCGGAAACCACCATCAGGAGGATGCGCCACCAGCGCCATTTATTAAAGAGGATGATGCTGAAAGAGAAAAGCAGGCCCCAGAACGCAAGGTAGGCCATCACATGACCACTTGGAAAACTGTTTCCCGAGGAGGGCGAGAAGATATCGATAAGGTGTCCATTGGGCCTGGGGCGGGCCACCAGGAACTTCACCAGTAAATTGACGCACAGGTTGACCAGCGAAAGCCCTGCGATGAAGACTGCTTCCAATCGCAGGCCGACAAACCAGAAAATGAGGGTTGCCAGGGCGACAAGAATGGGCTGGTATGGCATATAGCCGGGGTAGCTGACCGCCAGCATGAAGACGCGCAGCCAGGGAGCCGGATTCTCTTGCAGTTCGCGGGTGATCGCGACATCGATTGGATTGACGGGGTTGGAGTGAACCCACCACGCCAGCAGGCCAAATAAGGCCAGTTGTATGGCATAGGCGATTAAGAGGATACCTGCTACCTTGCTGAGATGATACCAGGGTTGGCGAACGGATTCCACTTCTTGTCTGGCTTCGCCAACCGCCGATTGCACATGTTCCTGTATTTCGTTTTGCGGTGTTTTCCGGGACATGGGTTGTTCTCTTTCTGCATGTTGCACTAATCCTTCTGGATACTAACAACACGTAGAAAGAGTGGTAGAGGTTTCTTAAAATAAGATGAAGGAACAAAAGATGAAAAATCGCTCGTTCCTTCATATACAGCATACGTGCCATAATCTACCTGTCTCTGTCATCCTGAGCGCAGCGAAGGATCTCAATTCATCACTGACTCGACACGGCAAGCCCGAGATCCTTCGCTGCGCTCAGGATGACATGTGAAAGGGGCTTTTTTATGGCAGCCTATAAATGCAGGCTTTCAATGGCCTGGCGCAAGACTTTTGAAGAGTGGCGCAGTTGATCTTCTTCCTGGGGGCTGATGGCAAGCTGTACCACGCGGCTTACGCCGAGGCGATTGACTACTGCAGGCAGGCTGATATAGACCTCGTCGAGAGTGTAGATGCCATGCGTCAGGCAACTGACGGTCAGGACGCGGTTCTGGTCGTGTAGAATGGCCTGGACAACCTGGGTGACGGCGAGGCCAATCGCGTAGCTGGTCGCGCCTTTGCGTTGTATGATCTCGTAGGCCGCGTTTTTGACACGTTCAAAGATGCGCTGGAACTGGTGTGGGTCTTCGGCTGAACCCAGGTTGGGATTGAGGGCGGAGAGCGGCGTACCGGCCACATTGACGCGGCTCCAGAGCGGCACTTCACTGTCGCCATGCTCTCCAATGATGTAGGCGTGAATGCTGCGTGGGTCGAGTTGCAATTCCGCAGCGAGCAGATAGCGGAAGCGAGCCGTGTCGAGAACGGTTCCAGAGCCAATCACCGAGGTGCTGGGCAGGCCGGACAGCTTCCAGGTGATATAGGTCATGACATCAACGGGATTGCTTACTACCAGGAAAATGGCCTCGGGACAGACCTGTGCCAGTGGAGGGATAAGGCCTCTGAAGATGGACAGGTTGCGTTCGAGCAGTTGCAGGCGCGTCTCGCCTGGTTTTTGTTTCGCGCCTGCGGTGATGATGACGATATCTGCCCCCTGGCAATCCGCGATTTCACCGGCTTTGACGGTAGCAGGTTCGACGAAGGAGAGGCCATGCACCAGGTCCATCACTTCCCCTTCGAGCTTTTCTCGCGCGATATCAACCAGCACCATTTCATTGAAGGTGCCTTGAATCAGCAGTGAATAGGCGCAGGCCATGCCGACCTGTCCTGCGCCTATAATCGCGCCCTTGCGAGGGCGGCGAAGCGCGGTAGATGGCACTGTATCAGCGCGAGTAATGAAAAGGCGATCTAGCATGATCTATGATGTTCCTTTCTTATTGGCTGTGTTCTGAACGATGTTTCTTTATAGACTATAGCAAAGCCATGATAATGAACTTGAACAACCAGGACTGGCAAGGTGATGTCATCCTGCGCGCCGCGAAGAATCTCCGCCCCCGACGCACGTCTCGCCCGGCAAAGAGATTCTTCGCGGCGCGCAGGATGACAGACAAGGCGGCAGGATCGAGTTGTTTCAAGAATGCTTATATTCGTCTCAGAAAGTAAGAAGTAATAAGCATTGCATTGTATAATGCCCTGGTGACAGCTTGTCGGTGAGCTTCTTTCTTATAAAGAATGGAGTAGCTATGAGTACCCAGGACCATCTGATAGAAACAGGGAAAGGCCAGGAAATTGATGCCTTTGCCTCTGCGACAGATCTATTAAAGGCCTTAGATGCAAAGCAGGTTTCGGCGCGTGAGTTATTAGACCTGTATTTATGGCGCATCGAGCGGTACAATCCGACGATTAACGCGATAGTGGTGCTTGATGAAGAGGAGGCGCGGCAAAGTGCGATGCGAGCCGACGAGATGCGGGCGCGGGGAGAGCGCGAGCCGTTGCTGGGCCTGCCGATTACCGTTAAGGATTCGATTGATGTCAGGGGGCTGCCGGGAACGATGGGTGTGGCGCGATATGCGCAGCGACGACCGGAGAAGGATGCGCGAATCGTTGAGCGCATGCGTTCTGCCGGGACCGTAATTATGGGCAAGACGAATGTGCCGCCCTATACAGGTGATTGGCAGGCGGTGAATCCTGTGTATGGGCGCACCAGAAATCCCTGGAATCCTGATTATACGCCGGGAGGCAGCACCGGTGGAGGTGCGGCGGCGCTGGCAGCAGGACTAACGCCGCTTGAGTTAGGTAGTGATATTGGCGGCTCGATTCGCATTCCGGCGGCGTTTTGCGGCGTGTATGGGCATAAGCCCAGCGAGACGGCACTTCCACGCAGTGGGCATTTTCCGGGCGCGCCGCTTCCGAATCCTGCGACGGCCATGGCTGTGCTGGGGCCGCTTGCCCGCGATGCGAACGACCTGGAACTTGCGCTGAATGTGATGGCCGGGCCGGACGTGGGCGAGGATGCCGCGTGGCAACTGCATTTACCGCCTGCAAGGCATGAAACGCTGGCCGATTTTCGGGTAGCCGTTCTCCCCACGCTCTCCTGGCTGCCTGTTGATGATGAGATTCGAGCGGCGCAGGAAGAGGTGGTGAAGGTGCTGGAGCGTAGTGGGGCGCGTGTCGAAGAGGTGATGCCTGAAAGATTGGGCGACCTGCGCGAATATTATCTGCTCTATGTACGCTTGCTCTCGGTGATGATGAATATTGGCCGCCGCAAAGACGATTTGCTCAAGGAGGCGGCGGATCTGCGCGCCACCGGTGATAACTTTGCGATTGCCGGAGCGGAGGGGCGCGAGGCGAGCGCCTTTGACTACATCGTCTGGATTGCGCGCCGCGAGGTATACCGGCAGGCATGGCGGGCTTTCTTTCAGCATTGGGATGTACTGCTTGCGCCAGTTAACATTGGGCCAGCCTTTCAGCATACGGACGCGCCCTGGCAAGATCGCTGGTTGCGGATCAATGGACAGACCGTTCCATATGACCGGCAAAGCGCCTATCCTGCTATCGCGACCCTCTGTGGTTTGCCCGCGACGGCTTTTCCGGTTGGCCTGACACGCGCCGGTTTGCCCATTGGCCTGCAGGCAATTGGGCCGTACCTTGAGGATCGCACTCCTATTCGTTTTGCCGGGCTTGTAACACGTGAGCATGGCGGTTTTCAACGCCCGCCAGGGTTTTGACGGGAAGTAGTTTCAGCTTTTTTCCTCTATAAGTGCTGGCGATGGGCGATATTATACGCCTATCACCAGCACTTTAAAAAGGCGGCATACATGTTGAACCACATATGCCGCCTTTTATTGATGATTTGCACTGTTTTGTAAGGATGCAGCCCGTCCGCTAATAGGTGAAGCCTATTGGTACAACAAGTAATAGTAGAAAAATATTGAATTTTGTAGTATCATACAATAGAAAATGAATGAAGTATAATTTTGTGTACTTTTAGAGGAAAAGGGAGAAACACATGGCGGCTCAGAACGATATCTGCATCAACTTCTTCGCGCGCGAATTGAATAACGTCCTCATCAGCAAAGGTTTGACTCTTTGGGCCTTGCGTCAGGCTGGTATTCAATCAGCCCAGATAGACCGTTTGCGCAAAGGACTGGGTCTGCCTGGAAATTATCATATGTTAAATCCTGATGATATGCAAAAAGTGATACGTACTTTTCGTCTCTCTTCTCAGGAAGTTATGCGAATCCGGGCTGCCATACCTGCAACTTCAATTATGCAAACGCTCATGGAGCGTATATATCTTGAAAGCGCCTACCAGGTGGCAGATCAGATCTATAAATATATTTTGCAAGCAATGCAAAAAGGTAAGGCACCCTACTCGAATATTCGAAATCAAGCTCCATTTGCGCAGGCTCTCTCTCACGAGGAAGTTCTGGATGCGATCCTGCCCTGGATAGACCGGGCTTCAATGGCCGAGCAGATGAGCAGAGAAGTATCGGACAGTTTGCTGCTTGAGTATCTGGTGCAGGCGCGGGTCTGCTATACTGCTGCTTTACGTCATTTAAACGAAGCGCCTGGTGAAGTGAAGCAGATGGAAGCATGGAAGCAGTGGCAGGCCGAGGCCCAGAAGCGACTTGCGGAGGTTGAGGATATACTTCAAGACTACCAGTAATGTGATGTTTTCTCAAGGGAGGCGTCAATTTTTTTCGACGGAGGGGAAACGAAAAGTACAGGCAAGGAAGCGCTCTACACCTTCTAGTGTTTTGTAGAGTGCTTCCTTGCCTGTACTTTTGTGAATGCTTTGGAAAAGGCGCAAAACCTGGATATTTTCTTGAAAAAGATTGACAATCGATTTTCTAAATAGTATAATATATGTAAAATGTTGTTACAAATTATTTAAAAATGCAACGAAGGAGGCCATGAACGGAAGATTCTATATTACAGGCGGTACTACTAACTGTTTCCATTGAGTCGGTACTGTTAGATGTCATGAGTTCACAAGAGGTTACAACTCTTATTCAAGAGGTATTTCCTACTATTATACAGGTGTTTCAACAGCAAAGGCCTGGCACTACCTGGGGGGAAAGTAAGAACATGGATGAAGAGCATGGAGAAGAGTTTGATCTCGTCTTTGAGCATGCTTTAGATACGTTAGATCGCGCTACAATGGCGCTGCATCTCAGTCATAGCGCACCGAATTGGGCAGAGCGTGTCCGGTTTGGGCGGCAGGCGCTGGAGGGTTTTACAGGGGCGCTTGCCCAGTTGGAGCAAGTTGAGGAGCATATTCGGGCTACTGAGTCATGGCGTGTATGGCGCGAGGAGGCGCAGAAAGGCATTAGCAGTTCGCGCAAGCTACTTCTATAGTAGGCCGCATAACATAAAACACGAAAAAAATCAAGTCACACCCCTGTGACTTACGTCGTATGGGGCGAGGAATGTATTCTTGCTTTCAAGACAGAGAGCTTCCCCATCATGTGGGAGTGATGGGCAGGATCATAGCGGCTCTCTGTACCAGAAGGAGAGAATGTCATGTCGATGGCCGAAAGCTATCAGTTACTCGCCCCCTGGCTTAGTGCCAGCTTTGATCGCGCAAATCGCATTTACCTGGAAACGCACCTGGAATTACTGAATGAACCGGTTCTCGAATTCCTCGAGTGCTTCGTCCCACAATTTGATGACGAGCCGGAACTACGGGAACTGCTAAAGGTACGATTGCAACTGTTACGTGAGGTAAAAGCGCGGGGAGGTACGGTCCAGGCGGTTCGCGAGGCGTATGTGAATCGTTATGGCGGGTTGTTACTTGATCTCCCGGCATGGTTGCTCGAAATAGAACAGACTTTGCGCACCTCTGAACGCGCCTGCTGGACAGAACGCCAGATTACGGCGCGTAAGTTGCAACTGAGCTGCGCGCTTGCGCAATTGCGGATGGAACAGGCATTTTCGCCCGCTATCATGGCTGAATTGCAGTTTATCCTGGCAGGCCTCTTCCTTTTCGATGCCCATCAACCCTCTACTTATGACCTGCAGGTGGCGATTCGGTATTATGAAGAGGCGCTGCAGGTGTATACCATCGAGCGCTATCCGCTGCAACATATCAAAACATTGGTTGCCCTCGGCCAGGCGTATACGCGCTTTCCGACCATCGCGGGCCTCGATCATCTTGTCAAGGCGCTGGACTATTACAAAAAGGTGCTGCGTTTATGTGAGGAGGGCGTCTCTGGCCTGTTACCAGCCGGGCACTAGCTGCCTGTCACCACGAACCCTGCCCAGTAGATGGGATTGGCGAATGGTAGCGCATCGGGGTCTATCGCGGCCTGAACAGTTGCTTGCAATTGCAACTGGGCCAGGCCGCTTTTATAACCGGGTCGCAAGCCGCGTAATGTGGATGGCAGATTCGGTGGCAGGCCGCGATTCTGTGAAAGATGCGGTTCAGCCAGCTCTTGTAAAGGGTCGTAGGTCATCAAGACGCGATAGGTTGCCTCTTCACGCAGCCAGCGTTGGGCCTCAGCTAAGGCCTGGGCTGGAGGCCTGGAGTGGCGCGGATCGAGGTAGAGTTCGGCAAATTTGCTCATCAATACAAATGTGGCGAGGTCGTCAACCGCCCATAGCGAGGCGATGACACCGGCAGCGCCCGCCTGTAGAAAGCCTGCCGCCAGTCCAAGCATCTCGTTCGGCGTGTTGCCGGTATCGATAAGCGCTGTTTCGCAGGCTGAGAGGACGAGCAGACGCAGTCCAGTCAGGTTTACAATGCCGTCAAGCGCTTCGCTCAAATAGATATGTCGCTTATCCTCGCTGACGGTCTCATTTCCGGCGAGGATGAGATGCGAGCTGCGCGGCTGGTCGAGGTTGTACTGGCCGTGAATGGCCAGGTGTGCGTACCAGGCCTGTCCTAATGCTTCGATAACGCGCTCGCGTGTCACTTCTCGGGGTCGCAGGTAGCAGACATTGCTGTAGCCATATGCGTCTGCGATACGCCGGACGCTATCTGCCTCAGTCTGCGCGTAGGGAAGCGAGCTGATAGTGGCTGGCAGTGGTTGTGGATTGCCTGCGTTGAGAAGCAAGGGACGACTTGTGCGGTCGAGAGCCTGAGCGCGCGCGAGAGAGACAGCTTTGGCCTGCGCGCTCGGCGAGATGGTGGTGATGAAGAGTTCTCCCAGTCTTTTACGTGCGCCATTCCCGTTCCATACTGGAACGGCAGGTAGGGGAAATAGCCCGAGAAACCCATAAGGTATCAGTGTGACATCTTGAATGTTGTGCTTTTGCAGGTGTTCCGCGACGTTATCTAATGCCATTTCAGCCAGCCTGGGTAGAGAGTGCTGCATTTCGATATCGATGACGACCTGGCTGAAGGCTGCTCCACAGGCCATACGTTCCTCAAGCGTGTAGTGTGTAAATGGCAGGTTGAGCAGGCGCTGTGGAAAGAACAGGCGCGTTTTGCCATGTATCCATTGCTGTAGCGCATCGAGAAAAACGGAGTCCAGCGGAAGATTGTGCATGGCCTGGCTAATGCTGTCTCCCCATATCAGAAGTGTTTCGAAGGCAGCACCGAGGAGCGCCGGCCAGTAGCCGCCGCTCAAGTAGTACATTTCCTGCATTCCCCCGATGATCCACGATAATTTCGCAGGGGGAAGCTCATCTGTGCTGATGGCGAGTCTGGTTACGGCTTTGCGCGTCAGCTTTGGGAGCGGAATGGTGTCAATCTCAAGCGTTCTTTCAGGGGTGCGCCAGACAATCAAAGCTATGCCTTCTTGCTCCTGCGCAGCAAGGTAGACGAGCGCTGAGCCGGGAGTTGGCAAGGCTTTTCCAATCTCTTCTAGCTTGATGTCACTCAAAAGGAATTGGGGATCATCATGCTGGCGAATGGCGTCACGGGCCTGTTTAAAGACGGCATAGGTATTTTCGAGTTTCACCTGCCTCCTCCGGTATTCAGAAAGCCGCTCCTGGGGATTCAGGTTAATAAATTCGGTATCCGTCATACGCTGTCGGGCGGCAATCCAGGCATTGCGGGCGGCAAGAAAAGCCTCGGCACGCTGGCAGGCTGCCGGGTCGGTGATGGTGTTTGAATGAATCTCGTCGAGAGCCAGCCGGGCGCGAAAATTTTGCGCCCGGCCCTCTTCCAGGGCGCAGAGAGCAGCAACGATATCAGGGGGTTCCATGTGAAGGGCCGCTCTGGCATAGCGAACGGGGATAGCAAATGAATCGCGTTCGGCAATGATATCAAGTCGTTTGGCATCAGTTGTTGCCGCCTCCAACAGACCGTTGATGGTCCTGCGGACTTCATCGAGCGCCTGGCGCATGTCTTGCCAACGCTGTTGCTGCTCATAGATCTTAGTGAGCATAAGCTGGCAGTCACAATACTCGCGTGGGGCAGTATCTCCCGTGAAAATCGTCATTGCAGCCTTGCTGTAGGCTATCACCTGCTGGAAGTTCTCGGTCAGGTCACCACGAGTTCTATCGAGGTAAGAGGCGGCGAGATGCAGGCAGGTTTGCGCCCATAGAAGGGGAGTGTGTTCTGGAGAAAGGGCGCGTAGAGCAGTCTTGTAATCCGCGATTGCCAGTTCCATATTTTCTTCAGGGTTGCCGCGAATGCGTCTGCGGTATGCCAGTCCGCGATTGATGTGGATGAGTACCCAATCTTCAAAGGTTGTTTCTGGATTGAACACGTTTCGTACAGCGTGAAAATCGGCGAGAGCCAGTTCGATATTCTCCGCCTCTACTCCATATGTGCGATGGAGGTAAACGATGCCACGATTCATGCGGGCTATGGCCCAGTAACGAGGGGCATTCTGCTCGTTCAGCATTTCTAGCAACACATTGTAATCATTAAGCGCGTTGTCAAGCTGCTCTCGATGAGTTTGCTGGAATAACTCGGTGTAGGCCAGAACGCGATTTACGCCAGTACGCGCCCATTCGAGGGGATAGCGCTCGCGTGTGAAGATTTTCAACGCCTCGTCGAAATCACTGATGGCGAGTTCCAGGTTATTTTTTCGATCCCCTAGTGGATGGCGAGTGCGTATAAAACCACGATTGCTCATCGCATTAGCCCAATCGGTTGGGTTTCTGGTTGGAGAAAGATATTGAAGGGCTTTCTCGCAATACTGGAGCGCTGTGTCGAGATTGCTGACCTGCGATCCCTGCCGTCTTTGACAATAAGCAAAGCAAAGATTTGTATACACAAGGCCCAGCCTGTAGGCATCATTATGCTTCTGGAAGATAGTCAAGGCCTCAGAAAGGTCTTGAATTGCCCATTCAATGTATGAGGGGTGGTTGATAAAGGTGCTGCTTTCAATGTAACAAAGGCCGCGATTAAGCAGTGCATCGCCTCGTTCTTCCAGGGTATCCTCTTCCTGGAGTACTTCGAGGGTGTTATTAAGATCGATGAGCGCGCATTTGAGATTCTCAATACTATCAATACTCATATAGGCGAAGTCATGGTAAATAGCGGAGCGTCCCGTAAGTGCGAGCGCCCAATCTGCAGGTGTTTGCTCGCGTGTGAAGACTTCGAGCGCGTCATTGAAATCGTTAAGCGCTTGCTTTGTGTTCTCCAGGTGATTACCTGAGAGCCGGTAGTCGGAATAGGCAATGGCTCGAATGCGGTGCATATGCGCCCGGTCCCGGGCATTTCTTTGATCTTTGGGAGCTTTTTCCAGGTAGACGGTAGTATCACGGATGGCCGAGACAAGATATTCATAAGGATGCTCATCTCTGGCTTCCATATAGAAGATGGCGCGTTTTTGCAGCGCTTCCAGCCATTCGTCGGGGGCAGTTTCAAAAGAGATCACCCCGAATAGTGTGGTCAGTTCGCGAATGGCTCGTTCATATTTTATGATTTGAGTGTCCTCCTGCTCGCGTTCCATGTAGGCGGTAAGGCGATATAAGTAGGTTTTAGCCCACTCAACGGGCGTGTCGATAGGCGAGAGTGCTGTGAGTGCGACCTCGAAATCCATCTGCGCCAGTTTCAGGTTGTCATTGTGGTTGCCTTGTTTTCGATAACCATAAGCCAGTCCGCGTTCTACCAGCAACGCGGCGCATTCTAACGGGGCCTTTTTGAGCGTATAGACCTGCATGGCGTCGGTATAATCGAGGATGGCCTGCTCAAGATTGTTTCCTTGCTCATCTAATGAGTGTTCTTTGTAAGCCAGCCCGCGCCCCATATGCGCTTTTGCCCATAGCTCCGGTGTTCTGTCCTGTGTAAGAACGGTCAGGGCCGCGTCATAATCGAGAATCGCTCGCTCCAGGTTCGCGTCTGATGCGCGTAAAGGAGCGAGGCGCATATAGTAATCTGCGCGCCATCTACGTAGTTCGGCCCAGAGCATAGGATGGGTGGTCCGGGTAACATGGATCAAAGCGCGAGTGTGCAAGGCAATTTTGCGAAGTATCGTTTGTTCGTCTTCCGCAGACTCGGGAGGTTCCTCTTCAGAAGATAGCCCGGCAAGCAGCGAATCCAGCCCCTGCTGCTCAAGATAAAGCAGGAGATCGAACAGATCGAGCAGTGTTTCAGCCGTGTCGCTGTTTTCCTGTACTCGCTCCTGGGCGATGGTCAGGCAGAGAATGCTGAGGGTTCTTTCATCGCGTAAAGTTGGCTGGCGCTTCAGGCATATTTGCTGCAACATTTTGGGTGATTCGATGGAAAGCATCGCCTCTAGCGCATCGATGATCTCCTTATCGGGAGGCGCAGTTTGTTCAAGCGGGCGGCGTGGGGGTATGAACCACGTAATCATACACGATCCTCCTGCTACAATAAAGCTGCTTTGAGCTGGTCGGCAAACTTTTGTTGTTCATATGCAGTCAGGTCGGTGCCCGCCTCTACGTGCAGCGCCGCGCAATAGGCCAGTTCGGGTACGACGCTGTTTTTGGGGTCTCCTGGCCAGTTATGGACGATGTTCTTTGCTACTCTGGCAATGGCTGTATAGTGGTCAGCCGGAGTTGCGTGTTTCGCTTTCACTTCATCGTCAAGCCACTCTCTATCAGATTTCGTGAGAAGCCAGCGCACAAGTGTCCGGTAAAGACATGGCGCGGGGCAATGCTCGCAGCCGGGAAATGGTCCGTGATTTCGCTCTAAAAGCTTCTCGTACCGACGCGAGAAGCGGTCGAGATCGCTGCTGGCAAGGGCGAGATCGTTCTTTTGCACAAAGGTGAGCAGGCCGCTGGTCAGTGGAATGCGCAGTTCATCAACAACTGGATAACTCCACCCGTGAATTGCGCCGTATTTTTGGAGCAGTTCAGCACATCCCTGGATGATGAACATGCGTAAGGTGGCTTCTCGCATGCTTCCTTGTACGGAGGGTAGCTCGCTGGTCAGGTATTGTTCTAACAGCTTGATGGCCTGTGGAAGCTGAGGGCGGCTGAACACAGTGCGCAGGAGCAGCAGTGACCAGAGAACCTGTCCCCGCGCCGCCGATAGCAAACGGGCCGTATATTGATAAATAAGCGCATCCGGGCTGCCAAAGGGCGAGAGAAGGACGCCATAACGGCGAAAATCCAGGATGAACTGACAGGCCTCAACCGAGGCATAGCGCGGACTTTCAGCTTTCAGTTGGGTGTCGGTAAGTGGAGCCAAAGCGCTTTTGTAGTTTTCCATGCGCACCTTGTAGGCATGATCGGCTCCTTCGGCGAAGACTGCGGCCATGCCGGGAGGCAGGATACCGAGATGATATGTCTGTTCGCCTGTAAGGTTCATGGTCTGACCGATGCTTTGCCGGTCATCCATCGCAACGAGCCGGTGAGCGATTTTCAGATTGGTGTTTTTTAATACGTCTGGAGCCAGTTTGCTGGGAATCTGTTCGGCAACGAGTACTCCCTGCCCATAGGCTCGCACCTCTGAAAGCATATTGGTAAAGACTTCGATGGCCTGGCCGCGCAAATTTGACGATTCTGTATCAACCTGTGTCTCGGTGTTTTTGAGCAGGCGATGGGCTTCCTCAAAAACGAGGAGGTGTTGTAAATCGGCAGAAACACTTCCCGATGACGCTTGCAGGCGGCGGTACTCGTAGAGCTTTGCCAGCAGCATGCCCATGAGGAAGGTTTTTTCGTCATCGCTCCCGATATTTTCCATCTCCAGAATGGTGGGATGTGAGAGCAACTGTGACATAGGGATACCGCGAGCGGTATCGAGCATAAGCCCTTTTGTTCCGACACGCATCGAGCCGATACGCGCTTTCAATCCAGCTTTCACGGTCTGATCGGTATGAGGGTCATAGTGAAAACGATTCACGACCTCGTCGATTTTATAGTAGAGGTCGGTGAGTGTAGGGAAAATGGGGTACAGGTGGCGCTCTGACCATTTAGGAAGGCGCACGTTCAGGCCGCTTGCCAGGTCCCAGCCCTTATCTTCGTAGATTTCATGCAGGGCCACTTCCAGCACGTAGGGCATGGGTGCGTAGAGGATGAAGGCGGCATTGAATACGGCTTTCAAAAAGTCGATATGATTGGTGACAGAGGCGCTGCCGGGCCGGTCGTCGGTTTCAAATTCAAAAGGATTGAGCCGGAAAGGGGCGATGTTTTCGTTGCCGAGCGTGTAGATACGCGCGTCTGCGCGTCCTGCAAGGCGTGGGCGCAGGGTGCGATACTCGGTCTTGGCCGGTTCAAGGATGAGAAATGGCAGCCCGGCCTGCACAAGATGGTCGAGTAGATTCATGACGCTGGTTGTTTTACCGCTTCCTGTCACGCCAACGACGACAGCATGTTTGGCCAGATCATGCAGGGAAATAGTATAGGGTGTAGAGTCCTGATTATTGTGCTGGATATGACCCAGCGCCAGGTTTTTGCTATGCGCGTGCCGGAAGTCTACATCGAAGCGAACAAAGTCGGAGATGGCATATCCAGGCACCTCTTCACGTGGAAATTGCACCAATGTTGCCAGCTCTTCAGAAGAAAGGTAGGTGCTGAACGCGGTCTGCTGCAATATTTTGGAACTGGCGGGATTGCAGAGGTAAGCGCGCATTGGTTCGGGGCGTGAATCCTCGCCCGCCAGCGTTGCTATTAACAATCCGGCCAGGCGCTGCGCATCGTCTTGAGTACTTGCGCCAAAGTAGGAAGAGACCCACCATTGACCACAGGCAAGCGCGGAGTCTAAGCGCTCCACCTGTCTTTCCAGCAACCGCATAAGGTATTGCGCCCGGTAATTGACCATCTCTCCACTGAAGGTTTGTGATGCAATGCCCGTTATTTGTTCTGTGTTCTGGCGTTGTATGCGCGATTGTGAGACAACCCAGGTCAGCCAATCGATCATTTTCAGGCGCTGATCTGCTGTCACCTTGCGGGTGCTGGGGCGCGCATGCACTATGTACGTCCAGGTTGCCCTCTGCATGCCGCGTATCACACGCTCAAATTGCGAAAACCCTGTTGCATTGGCAGATGCGGGAAGAGCAACCTGCAGGCCAGCGGGTTGCTGCTCGCCCGGTCGCTGTTGTTCCTGCGCTTTGAACGAGCTTTTATGACCGGGTACGCCGCTCAGCATGCCATGTACGCGAAAGTGGCGCTCCAGTTTTGATGCGAGGTAGCCTGCTGGCCGACTATCCAGGTGAATGCCGGGCAGTAAGGCTTTGAGCATGCTCTCTGTAGTTTCGAGCGCTCCCAACGACAGGTAGAGCGCCAACCCTTGATCGTTACCGGCCAGCACGAAAATCAATTCTGCCTGTTGTTGCCCATGCGTGCCGGTAAGTAAGTCGGCGATATGTTGCGCAAAGTCGCTGTCTGCCTGAGCGTTCCAGAACGCGGCCAATCCCTCGACCGAGAGAAAGCGTTTGCCGCCCACGATATCGGCCAGTTCAAGATCGGTTACGCTGGCACCTTCGAGTTCGCGCCGTTCCAGCTCATCGATTCGCGCGCTGATCTCGGCCAGCGATTTGCGCCATTCCGCATCAAAGCCTGAAAACATGTCACCTCTCCCGAATTGCGCCTCTTAGCGGTATCTGAAAAACTGCCACACAATCGAGAGGATGAGCAGGAGCAGGATGGTCGCAATGATCCGGCTGAGCCAGGGCGTTGGCCGGTGCAGGCGAATTTCACTGCCGGTGGTATGGTTATAGGCGCGTGTCACTACAAGCGTGCCACCGGCGTTGTGCCCCCATAGCGAGATATCATCGCCCAGACTTAAATTGCCTCCTACGAGGTCCCCTTCAAAGCGCGCATCGCGCTGGGTGCCGTCCGGGCGTCGTATGCGCACCGTATTCACCGTCATTTTGCGCTGAATGCGCCCGCTCATGCCGATCAAACCCATAATGAGCAGGAAAGGCCGAAGTACCAGCAAGAAAGGAATGAAAATGCATCCCAGCACACTGGTAGACCAATCGGGCGGTAATGTGATCTCAGATTGCGTTGGTTGAAGCGCGATAGTGCCTTCCAGGTCGGGCAAGCGCCCGGGCATGCCGGATGGCAGCGGGCCGAAATGCGAAGCTGCTGTTGGCGGCGGAAAAGGCCCTGGCAACGGGGAACTCGGCCCAGGTAGAGGACTGGATGGGCCTGGTGGCGGAACCGGCCTGGGCACCGACGAACGCGGCCCTGGCAGAGGAGCAGGGGGGCCAGGGCGTGGCACTGGCCGGGGCATCGCCGATGAGCCAAAGCCCTCGAAATCTCCTCCGCAGATAGGACAGGCGCTTCCCGCTGGCGGTGCCGGAGTTTTATGTCCATTAATACATTTTACCGTTGGCACGATCTGGCTGCCTTTCTAAATGTGTGTGCATCAAGACTCGTAATGAGAGGAGGTGAGCAGCCTGCCTCTAGATGTCATCCTGAGCGCAGCGAAGGATCTCAGGTCTCCACTGGCTTGATCCGGCAAGCGAGAGATCCTTCGCTGCGCTCAGGATGACATGGGCGGCGCTCAGGATGACAGGCGAGAAAGGTTTATTCATGGCCTGCTATTCTGAATCAGAAAACTGGTCGCGATGGCTGTGATGTCGTCGCCTCTGCTCTCCTCGAGATATCTCAGCAATCTCTGCCCTTATTAAGCGAAGTTGCTCTTCCTTTTCCGCTTCGGCATATGCCTCGTTCACCTCCGCCCTTGCCTTATCAATCCGCCTTTGTCTGTCCAGCCTTTCCGTGGCTGCCTGATCGCTTTGCGTTGTTTGCTGTGTTGCATCGGACTGCGTAGCAGGCTGGGTCGAATCGCTTTGTTGTGCCGCAGCCGAATCGTTTTGGCCGTTGCTGCCAGCACCATTCATACGACCCGGACCTTCTCCTGAAATTTCATGTTCGATCGAAGAAACCGTTTCAGAGGAGACGATCTGGACTCGCCTTGCTTCTTTCGCCTTTTTACTTGAATCAGAAAAGTCATCCCCTTCATCTTTTGACTCGAATGGTCTGTATTTAAAAGATTCACTCATCTTTCTGTGTCTTGTTCCTTCCTTTTATTTTTATAGGGTTGCGTTCGCTAACCACCTTTTCTGATGAATTCTGATATTCCTGTAGGGACGCGATTGATCGCGTCTGGCCCACTCAGGCGCATTACAGGCCAGGGTGGACGCGATCAATCGCGTCCCTACAGGATGAAAAGCCCTATCTTTGTTGTTGTTGCAATGGCATCGTTAACGGATTAAGCACGCGGGTGGCATGGGGTGGTTGTTGAATGGCATCCACCGTTTTCGTTTTCGCGAGCAGCCAGATGAGGGGTTCGCCGACGCGAATGGGCACGAAACTGCGGCTATCACCCGCTACGGGCATGCGGCCAAGCGCGGAACATGAGAAGTAGCGGACATTGGAGAATTGCATTTCAACGTCGCGCACAAAGTGATCGAGGTCGTGCTGGCACAGGAAGTTACGTACCAGGGTATTGATGGCATCCGATTCCTCAGTGATACTGGGATCGCTGCTCATCAGGTAATGGGCGGCTGTGCTGCCGATTTCGTTTTCCAGGTTGAGCGCGTCTACTTTGGTAACGACGATGGCCAGAGGATGTGGGAAGCGGCGGCCCTTGCGCAGACCTGCCGAGTCTTCAAACATATTAAACATGCGCTCGTAGGCCTGCATAACGTCGAGACTACTTGGTCGAATCAGGTTTTGAAAATGCGCGATTTCTGACTCGTGTAAATGACGGTAGCTGGGGATAGAGAACGGGTCGATGACGAAGATGATGCCATCGATGTACTTGTAATACTCCTGCTGTGCCGTATCTTCGCTGCGATTGTATACCTCACCTGCGGCATCATAAATGTAGGCAAGCTTGGGTACGCGCTTTTTGGGCGATTGAATGCGCAGGTTATAGGCCCGGGCAACCATATCAGTTGTTTTTACCAGCTCATGACCATGAGCCAGACGCCGGACGTTCTCATTATAGTCGCTTTCGTGCTTTGGATCGGTAAAGGTGATGGAGTAGTGCAGGGCGCTCTCGTAGGTTTCCTTGAACTCTTTGGTTGCTGTAACGATGAAGTTCGATTTACCGGTTGAAGGGCCGCCGACAATAGGGATGTGGATATTAGTGCCAGCGCCGATGCCCGCGTTCATCTGGTGCTTGCAGCTTGGGCAAACGCGTGTGATTTTGTCGCGCTCAATCCAGCGAGTGCCGGGGATTTTGAGGCGCAGGGTGGGCAGGCGCGTCTCACACTTGATGCAGCGGTGCGAAAAAACGCCGTAGATACTGGGCCAGAGCTGGGTATGTGGCTCGGCACAGGTAGGGCAGATAAAGGTGGGAATGTTCATTTGTTTATGGCAATCGGGGCAGCGGAAAAAGATGCGATAGAAGCGCGTATAGATAAAGGTGCAGAGCGCCAATATACCGATCATGAGCATAGAGATGGCGGCCCAGATAGAGAGTAACACGGATTGCAGGGCAATGAACACGCCTGCCAGAATCATGGCGGAAAGGTACTGCGCGCCTCCGGCAATGTACATACCGGCCATTACGACATAGATCCAGTATTTTACGAACGAACCGCTCATTCTATAGCGAGCCAACAAGGACTGGGCTTTATTGAACCACCAGCGTGCCGCGATATCGGTGCGTTTGAACAGGTTCTCGGTGACGTATTTGATGATGCGCCAGCCGCGATCAAAGGCGTAAATTTTATAGGCAGGCTGAGCCTCGAACAGCGTCATAAGGAATACCGCCCTTTCTGTTATTTAATGGTTTTGTGCGATTCGACCATCAGTTCTCCGAAGTTTTTCACGGCCACAGCCGCCCCAGAAACCACTCCTGCCGATGAAATGCCGACCAGCAAAATGATGCTGAGTGGTAAAACAACATATACGATTAATGCGATGGCAATAGCGATGACAATCAGAATTCCAATAAGTGCGGCACACCCGTCGTCCATAGTTTTGCTCCTTCCGTTTTAGGCCTGGCTAGCGGCGTAAAAAGCCAAATTTTTTCTCAGGCTCTTCAAGGTAGTTCTCGACCAGCGCAATCCAGTTATAGGTTCCCTGTGGAGAACTTGCGACTTTTCTGTGTATGAGACGCACTCCTTCTATAAAGCCTTTTTCCTTGCGCATAGTTGCAAGTTGGTCGTAAAGATGGAGAAAGAATTCGTTGGGAATGTAAGGCATCTGCTCAAAGGCTGCTGAAGAGTCATCAAACCAGAATGCCAGCACATCGAGAATGATTTCTGCATATTGTGAAAGCAGCACATTTTTGAAGAGTTCCCAGTAGGCGGACCAGAAAAGCTCGCGCCGCTTCCAATCATAGAGGGTGTGGATACGCGCATGTAGCTTGCGTGCCTGTTTCTTATCGAAGAAACCGTTAAGTTTGTCCATAAGGGCCGCTCGCTCGCGCTGCTCCTTTTCCGCCTGGACTTTGGCATCCTCGGCGTTTCCGAGCCGCTTTTGCAACTGCGATGCCAGACCCAGACCCACTGAGGCGATGAGGTTCTTACCGGGTGACAGGTACTCTTCGACCAGGGGGAACCACTTTATATTTTGCCTGTCAACTGCCGCTTTGATATAGCGCGCGCTTTCTGGGAAGCCGCGCATGCCGCGCGTGGCTTCGAGGTGGGTCGGCAATTCCAGCATAAAATACTGGACGCTATAGAGCGCCTGGAACCGGTCTGGCTCCGTGTCGAACCAAAAATTGAGCAGACCCAGGGCGTGGGCAGAGGTTGAAGCTTGGCTGAGCAACCGTTTCAAGGTATCCCAATATGGCGGCCAGAAATATTCTGAATAGTCCCAGGTGAAGAGGGCGTTCACCATGTTCAGGTGTGAAAGGTCATCCCGGCATGCTGGAAGGAATGTCTGGATGAAGCTCTGGGCTTCAAGCTGGAAGCGGTGAGGCGACTGCTTGAAGTAATAACGCAGGCGGCTTGCCAGTTCGTCATTAAGGGTTCCGCTATTCATTGCAAGCAAACCATCGATGATAGTGCGCGTTTCGGAGGAGAGACCCTCGCGCTCTCGATACTTCCGGCACATCTCCAGGTCGGCGCGCGTATAGCGACTGAGGGAGACGTTTGCCAGCGCGATACTTACCAGGTAGTTTTCCCATTGAATGGGAAGCGGGGCCAGTACCTGGCTGATAAGAATTTGAGGCGCGACTTCATTGAGCGCGTTTGGAAACTTTTGTTTGAACGCCGGTCTTTCCGTGATTTGAACCAGGTATTTAATTCCGGCTTCAGCCAGCGCTGGAATATCTGGCACCTGTTGTCTTTTAGCGTGGCTGATCCAGTCTTCAAGGGCTTTCAGGCCATTTTGAATACCTGTATTACTGGCAACACTCATGTGATTGCGTAACTCATACAAGTCAATAGCGCTGAACAAGCGCCGGACAAGCGTGCGATAGCGCACGCGCTGATCCAGGTCAAGCGGTTCTACCAGTTTGCAATAAAAGATGGGCAATGCGTTTTCTGGCAAGCTCGCATAGCTCTCCGCGACAATTTGTAGCCATGCTGCTTCCCGTCCGGCCATTGCGGAAATCATACTTTCCATCAAGGCCTTACCCTCTGGCCGTCTTGGTTTGTCATTCCATAAGCTGATCGCCATACCCAGGCTGGCAAGTAGGAAACGTTGACTGTGTTTGCCTGGAGAAATGTAGGGGCCGAGATACTGCCAGATAGACTTTACTTGCAGGGAGGTAGCATTTCCATTTTCAGGAAGTTTACTGAGCCATTCAAGAAAGTTGGGTTTGTTGATGGTGTCCAGAAACATAGCTTCCCCATAGACTGCACGCATATTATTGAGTCTTTGCAGGGCTACTTCGATGTTCGAGCCACTAATCAACAATTTTGTAACGTACTTGAGTTCTTTAAGCGCGGACTGATCCGTTGGGATTTTATGTTGTTGCTTGAGCGAAACAACACGTTTATACGCATTATAGATGCCCTCGTTTGCTTCGCTTTGTGAGAGGTCGTGAAGCAGTTCGCCGAGCTGTTGCAGTTCGTTAATGTGCTCCTGCTCAAATACACGCTGTCCCTCGAGTGTGGTGAGGACGGCGCTCACAGCTTCCAATTCTAGAGGAGTCAATGATAAGGGATGATGTGGTTCAAGGACAGCCGCGTAGGAGGCGAGCAGGTCAAGTTGCTCATCGATCTGCTTCGGTTCTGGAAAGCGTGAGAGGTAGTTGCCAATGATGGCAAGCAGGCGGTTCTCGTATATGTCGTAGGAACGAGCAGCCTCACGCGCTTCAACAGCATAGGGTGATTCGGCAACATCGCTGACCTGGCCCGTCTTCGTATTCAAGATGAAATAGCTCATGTACTCGTCAGGTGAGGCGCGGAAAGAGGAATCGGTGGTGGTTCCGGTAATCATGAACTGGGACTGGTATGGGTCATGATGATAGGTCGCGAAACTCAATAAGGGACGATACACGGGCGGCAGCATAAAGGTGACTGCGGCAATCCACTGCGCAACGTTATTGTCATCGTCGATAATCACGATACGGCGCTGCGTGCTGGAATAATGCACCACGGCGCACATGAGTTTATAGAATTGTTCGATGCGGTTCCCCTGAGCAAGAAAATTCCAGACCCCCTCGATATCCAGCGTGCATTCAACCTCGTCAAGGCTGTAAAGAGGCTCAATCATCGAACTGGCGCGCGTATCTCTGGTGCGCCAGAAGTTGCTATGCCAGTACAGGATGGGCGGCATGCTGGTGAAATAGTCCGGCTCGGTGACAAGGCTATGGGCAAAAAAGTTACCGGGGCGACCATTTTCGTCGGTCCCGTTAGATTGACTACAGAGGAGGATGGCTTCCTGCGGACTTTTATAATAGTAGCGCAGGGCAACGGGATGAGTATCCAGCCTGTACTCATCCAGGGTGGGAGGAATGCGATAGGAGATCAGGCGCGTGATCGTTGACTGGGTGTCGGGAGCGATGCCCGGCGACATGGCCTTGACCTGAAAGCCAGCGCTGCCCGCTTCTCTGTTTACAAACGAGGTATAGTAATGTTGCAGGACTGCCATACTTACCGCCCTTTCTTCCCTTTAATCAGCTTAAACTCGTGGAGAATCCAGAGGAAAGGATCTTCTACACGCAGGGGTTCAATTTTTACTCGTCCGGATGCTTCTGGTTGATTGCCGAGTGAGGAAACGCCAAAGAAGTGATAGTTCGCGAACTTGAAATCAATCTCGTTGTAGAAACCGGTATTGATCCAGGCCTGTACGTAGTTGCCGATTTCAGTGCTGACCGATTGTACATCCGGCAAATCAAGCAGGCCAAAGTGGCTGCTATGCTGTAAGAGCGCGGAGTCGGGTGCGACAATGCTTCTCAGGGTGTCCACTTTGGAGAAGGTGAACGCCACCGGTATAGGAATTTTTTTCGAGCCGGACAAATGATGGAAACTCTCGAAGAGTTCGCGCAGGCGGCCAACGATAAATTCGGGGCGTGCCATAGGGTCAGGCAAGGGCTTTTGTATGGTATCGGGAAGTTGCTGGCGCACGCTGTCGATTTGCAAGGGGTCGAGCAGGACAATCAGGCCATCAGCTTTACAGATATAGCGCGCTTCGACCGAAAGCGTGTCTACGCGCAGCTTGGACATATCTTCACCTGCGGTATCGAAGAAGCTGATATTGAGAGCGCGAATGTTATTGCCCACTTTAAAGGTCAGCCGGAAAATGAGCGGCGTCTTTACAATTGAATCGACGGTGGAGGTCTGGGTGGGTTGGAGTACCTGCTTTTTTTCAAACAAGGGTGTATAGAAGTCCCTGTTCCAGCGTTCGCGGGTGCCGTCGCCGAGCATAGAGACGGTGAAGTTAAAGTTGGCACCCACTACATGTTGCAATTGCGTAATTAACGACGCGATATAATGGCTCTTGCCCGTGAAGCTCCCGCCGATGATGGCAATAATTTTCTGATCGACCTGCCCTACATCGTGCGAAAGCTCGAAATGGCATTTGGGGCAGAGGCGTGTGCGGGCCTCTTTGCCGCACACATCGCAGTCGATGCTACGGGCGGGGCCTCGACTGAACCCGTTTTTTTTGCCGTTAATCACGTGGCCCATCGGTATCGCCTGCACGCCGCGAGTCGCTGCATAAACGGTATCGAGCGCCCTGCCAGAACAGCCGGGATGCAGGCAGCGAAATTGTATGTCCTGAACCGTAAACGACTCAAAACAAAACGGGCAGGTAATTTTTGGATTCAATAATGCTATCATACGAGCCTCAGCTTATCTTCAGTAGGATGGTGAATCGTCACCACGTCGTACATGCGATCATCTTCCAGATACAATTTGCCAAAGGTGCGCGGGGGGAGCGATTTGATGGGCAGTTCCAGATCCAACTCGCTTTCGATGAGTACTGGCCCTTCAAAACGGATAAAGGGTTCCCCCTCTTCTTTGCGCAGGGGCAGGCGGCCCTGCTTGCTCACCAGGAGCAGCGTGGGCAACGAACCTGCGGTGCGCGAGGTGATGTGCAGCAGTAACTTTTTAGGACCAAAGAATCCGCGTGGGAGTTTGATCTCGTACTCGATGACTATTTTGCTGGCAAGGCGAGCTTGAATACGAGTGCCGGACCCGATAATCTGATCGTTTCCCTGCCTGATTATGGCCGCGACAACGATATAGTGATCGCTATTCGGTGTGCCTCGAATGTCAAAGTAGCCGCGATGTTCGTATTCTGCTCGCGTCACTTTATAGGTGTTGACTCCCGTACCCGGTAGCTGGGGCCATGCCCGGTAGTCATAGGCCACCAGCACTTCCTGGCAGTTGGCGGGCCATGTCCAGTTCAAACGGATGGCGTGACCGAGGTTTTGATAGCGCAGATCGCTGACATCATCGACGACGGCGAAGCGGCGCGGATTGCCCACATACGCCATATCCTGGAAAAGAACGACCGGCGTATAATAGGTTATACCTGGTTGACGCCAGGGGTCCACCAGTGAATCGGGCCGGTCTTCCCGCAATTCGCCAAGTTGTTCCAGTTGGGCTTTCGGTATAGCGTCACCCGCTTTGAGCTTCGGTTCAACTTTCGACTTGAGTATGACCGCTCGCCCTTTTGCTGGCGGTATCCAGCGCAATGCCACCTCGTACCCTTGAGCGACCTTTTGACTCGAAATGTCTACCTCTGGAATGATGGCGGGTGGCGACTCAGGGGTCGCGCTTTTGGCTACGCCTGCCGAAGTGACGATATGTCCTTCGTGATCCTTGAATTGGGCATAAATGGTATAAAAATAGAGTCGCTCGTTTTGCACGCTGCGATCAACGAGGTGTTGAAAGTCAAGCAATTGCACCGGTATCCCGTCGTTGATGGAGGCGGGTGGCGTTCTTTCCTTTCGCACGACCACGATATTATGGACATGTGGGGGAGGCGTCCAGGAAAGATTCACCTGCTGGTTGTCCACGCGAACGGCCACATTGCTGACCTCGCTGATTTTCATGACGGGTTGGGCCAGCATTGCCGCTTCGGTCGAGGGAATATCTTCGAGCGAGGCGAAAACGGCGTAGAAGGTTGGCACCCCTATCTCGGGTTTCGTATCGTCGTAGACGCGGCCTGTCACCGTGTCTAACAGCAGGCCATCTTTTACGGATACAGGCTGGGCATGAATTTTGCGCACAATTTTATAGGTGACATAAGGTGTGGGTGATGGCTCCCATTGCAGGCTAATGGTGGAACCGCCAACACGCGCGCGCAGGTTACGAGGCGCAGCGGGCGGCGTGGTGCTGAGTATATCACGAGCTTCTTTATAATCAGCGCAGATACGGAGGGCCTGCACGCACAGATCGATCCGCTGATTGGGTGTAATTGCTCGCTCTTTCGCTCGCGTGAGCAATTCCTGCGCCCGCGCAATTTCGGTAGTAACCGTTTGCAGGTAACTGTTGCGGTCTGGAATACTTCCGGCAGCTTGCTTTGACAGGTACTCGCGCGCGGTAAAGTAGAGCCGCTTGCTGAGATAGTCTTTTAGCTGCTCTACGCTTTGCTGCTGCGCCTGTAGAAGCCGCTGGATTTCGGCTCGATATTCAGCGATCTGGCGGGCGCGAGTGTCGGGTTTGGCTGGTTTCCAGGCCTCTTCCGCGCTTTTGATACGCGCCTCTGCCGTAGCAATATCGCCCTTTGCCAGCAACTGGCGGCATTCTTTCAGCAGGTCATCGACCCAGTATCGATTACCAATGTCGAAGCCGCATTTTACGCAGCCAATATCTTCGGAGCGGGCGGGCTGGCCGCAATTGGGGCAGGTGATGCGCAGCTCTCTGGTGCAGCCGGAGCAAAACTGGTTTGCTTTCTTGTTGACCGTTCCACAGTAGCCGCAGCGCTGCGTTTCCTCACTGATGTCAATGGTTGGCACTTCGAGGAACCAGTGCCGCTGATTGGCGAACGCTCTTAAACGTTCGCCCGCCTCTAGCTGCGATAAACCTGCTTCATTGACCGCCCGTTCAATAAAGAGTGCGACTTGTTTGGCGTAGAGTCCTTTTTGCGTGCCGCCAGCCGCGTTTACGATCTTCTCAAACTCTTCCAGAAGGGCTTGCAGCTTGCTGAGACGGAGGGACTCGTTATAGCGCTGGCGCATGTCTTCCGATTTGAAGACCGTTTTCGCGTGCCCGGCCAGTTCTGAGGTCATGGTGACTTCCAGCGTCTTGGGTTGCCTGCGCTGCATAGCGGCATAAATTTCTTCTGCCGCTTTGCTTAATTCCTGGCAGGAGGTCCCTTTGGGCCGTCCCAGAAACTCGTACAGATCGGCTTTCCCAAGTTTTTGCAACCGCTCATTGATGGCTTTGAGCAGTGTGGAATCCAGTTGCTGGTCTTTCGCATTTGATGTTTCAGGTGCCTTGATCGGTACTTTGATGCGGCTGCGAATCTCCTTTTCCGAGAGGACCGACTTGTAGTCAGCGAGAAATTTATTGAATTCGGCCTCGTTCAGGAAGCCTTTACTGGTGGCAATGGCGAGTTGCCTTTCAAACTGTTCTATTTTTGCGCTGTTTCCCTCGGCGAGTTCTTTTTTAGCGGCTTCGGCGAGCGCCTGTCTTTGGGTTGGATCGGCCATGACTTCGCGAATTTTGGAGACGAGCGCGAGATTTCTCCTGGCCTCCAGCATGGTATTGCCCACGCCGTTGCTTTTGCGTGTCCACTCGCTCCGTTTTGTTTCGAGTATTTTCTCAAAATTATTCTGATCCCAGGGCTTATTTGGATCGATGTCCAGTAGAATGAAGAAATTGGGGACAGAAGTAGTTTTCTCGCCTGCCATGATCTTCTCCCATGTTTTTTACGCTAGAATTTTATGCGCAGCCCACCACCTGCGCGTTTCTCTCCACCAGTTTCGGTCAATTCTTGTGCGATGGTACTGAATGTTTCAGCAAGCCGCCCCATATCGGTAAAGAAGCTCTGTTCGGATGAAGAGGCGATTTGCGCCAGGAAGGCGCGGTCGGCTCCTCCAAAGCCGATGGCGATCACTTCGATACCGGCCTTGTGGCATTCTCTGGCGCGTTTGATGGCGTCGCCCTGGCAGGCCCATACGCCATCGGCCAGCACAATCGCGTAGCGCATACCGGTAGTATTTTGCATGCGCTGGTAAATGTCGCGAAAAGGATGGTCTGAGTTGCCATAGCCGGTCCGGCCAATCGAAAGCTGTTGAATGGCGCGTGTAATGTCTTTTCCATTCTGCGTTGCTGGCTGATCGACATGTACGCGGTCGGAGAAAGAAATGAGGCCGATGGAGGTAGTGGTCAGGTCGCACTGGCTCACAAATTCCAGCGCGGCTTTCTGGGCTTCCCGCAAAGGAGTACCGCTCATGCTGCCTGAGAGGTCGAAGGCGAGGTAGACGGTCAGGTGCTCTCTCACCTCCAGGTCCTTTGGAGAACCGGCAAAGCGGTCTGGAACATCGGATGGCACCGGCTCGATGCGCAACTTTAATGGCGTGCCAGTGCTGCGTTCAACGGCTGAGACATGCACGACGCCGTTTTTATCATAAGCATAGGTGACATCCACAACGGTCTGTTTGTCGTTGAGCAGCGGGAAGTCTGAGAAGACGTAGCGCCCGAGATAGGCGCAATGCTGAGGATCATCACTCTCGCCCTGCGTTAAAAACACCTCCATCTCGGTATCGCCGCGCCGCCGGAGTCTCATCGTATAAGGTCGTGTTTGCTCTGAGGGAATGCGCAGGTTTTTGGCGATCAGGATGCTATTGATATAGCGGGAGCGGTCCTCATTTACCGCGATCATGCCGAGGCTATGCGCGATGACATCAGATGTAGTTTTGCGGCCTGCCAGGTGAAAGATGGGCTTGTTCGCGCTCTCCTCAATTTCCATCGCTGCCTGGATGGCGGCCCCGAGCGCTACCGCCTCGTCGGGATGAATGCCGGTCATAGGAGGTTTGCCTGAGATGCGCTGGATAAATGCGCGTATCATAGGCATGCGTGTTGAGCCGCCGACGGGCAAGATGCCATCGATATCCTGCCACGTCAGGTTGGTTTCGGAGAGAACCTGCTCGGTCAGCAGTTGCGTGCGTTCTAACAGGTCAAGGGTCAGTTGCTCGAACTTTTCGCGTGATACCGTGTAGGTACCTGTATACCCGCCTGCCGAGACTCGTATATCGGCGCTTTGGCGTAAAGAAAGGTTGTGCTTGAGCCGTTCCGACTGGACGCGCAGTTCGTTAATGTCGTCTCCGGCCAATTCTACGCCGAATTCGTCCCGGAAGAGACCATCCACGTACTCGATTAAGCGATCATCCCAGTCTTTGCCGCCCAGGTTGTGGTCGCCACCGGTGCCGATGACGCGCAGTTCGTTTGCCGTGATTTCGACCAGCGAGACGTCGAAGGTTCCCCCTCCCAGGTCGTAGACGAGAACGCGCTGTTTCTGCTGACCAGGGCGCAATCCGTAGGCGAGCGCGGCAGCAGTGGGTTCGCTGATGATCTTCAGAACGTTCAAACCGGCCTTGCGACCTGCCTCGATGGTGGCTGAACGCTGCACGTGCGTAAAGTAAGCAGGTACAGTAATGACGGCGTCGGTTACGGGGCTGCCGAAATGCCGCTCCGCCTGTTTTTTCAGGTGCGCAAGCACGATCGAGGAAAGGTCTACCGGTGTATAGGTGCGACCGTGGTACGACAGGAGAAAATGGGTATCATCCATATTTCGTTTGAAGAAGGATGCCACTTCCTCTTTTCCTAGCGCCTGCTGCTCCTTCGCGGCATAACCGACAAGCGGCGTATCTCCTCCCAGGTATACAACGGAAGGAGTGGTTGCATTCCCTTCCTCATCACGTATCACTTCTGGTTTGCCATGAGCATTAATGTATGCGACGGCAGAGTAGGTGGTGCCCAGATCAATGCCAACGAATGTATTCAACGCCCGCTCCTTCACTAACTCAGCGTTTGTATCCTGCGAACTTCCTGCTTATGAGATTGCGACATGCGTGGAGCGCTTCTTTGCTTTCTCCACTGCTTCCTCTGACAACCCGCGTTTTGTCTGGATGGTGACCTCAATGGACATATTGCTGCCCGGTTCGCGTGCCGTTACATGCAGCCTGCCTTCGCGGTTCAAGTCAAAGGTCACTTCAATGGGGGCGTTGATGGGCAGGCGCGGGGGTAAATGCAGCTCCGCCTCGCCTATTTTTTCGCCCGCTTCAATATCATCTACCGTGTGGGTGGAGAAGCTATTCTCCATGATACGGATGTCTACCATTTCCTGTTCAGCTTCAAGCGTAAAGAACGTCTGCCTGCTTATCGCGGGAAGTGGGTCGTTGACGCGGACAAGGTTGAAAATGACCTCGGCATTTTTTCTGCTGTCCACGGCAATGATGCCAAAGCTATGGCTGGCGACGTTGGTCACTTCCATTTCGTTGAACTTTTTGATGGTGCCCAGCTTCAAGCCGACATCCTGCGCCACCTGTTGCTGCGCCTGCTCCAGAACTCGTTCGGAGACCGAGGACGAGTCGACTTTAGCTACGTCGGTGCCAGTAATTTCAGCAATCTTATGCTGTATTTTCTCGTCAAGCATCAGTTTGTGGGCATAAATGGCCGCCCCTTTTGCCACCGACTCATCGGGATCGTGTACCTTCGTTGGAATGCTAAATTCTTCTTTCAAGCGTTCTTGCACTTGAGGCATTCTGGTCGAGCCGCCAACCAGGAGAATTTGATCGAAATGACTAAATCCTCGTTTTCGCGCCTCCTCCATCGTGGTTTTTGTGAAATCGATGGTTCTTTCGAGCAGGCTGGCGGTCAGTTCGTTGAATTTTTCGCGGGTGAGGGTGATGCCTTTGCGCTGTCCGGCATGTGTCACCGGCACGCTGGTTTCCTGCTTCGAGGAGAGCGTGCGTTTGGCTGACTCGGAGCGCAGCCAGAGGTCCTGCAATGTCTCTTCGGAAGAGGTTGGATCATCTGAGGAGCCTGTTTCCATCATCCATTGTTCGGCCAGATATTGCACAATGATGGCGTCCCAATCCTTGCCGCCGAGGTTGTGGTCGCCGCCGGTGGCAATGACGGTAATGGTGCCCGACTTGATTTCGATGACAGTGATATCAAAGGTGCCGCCGCCGAGGTCGTAGACGAGTACGACCTGATCCTTTTCATTCTGCAGACCATACACAATCGCTGCCGCAGTCGGCTCGTTAATGACTTCGCGCACATTCAGGCCCGCGATTTTGCCTGCGTTTGCCGTCGCTTCGCGTTCGGCAATGCCAAAGTAAGCCGGGCAGGTAATGACAACATCTTTCACGGGAATGCCCAGCTTCTCTTCTGTGTCTTTTGCTAATTTCCGTAGAATATAGGAAGAAATTTCCTCGGGTGTATAGTGCAGGCCATCGCACTCAAATTCCCAGTTCTCCTCGCCCATGTGTCGCTTGACCATCGCTACCACCCGGTCAGGCGAGAGAACGGCGCTCTCTTTGGCTACTTTGCCCACCACAATATTATCGGGACTTTCAAAAAGGATGACCGAGGGCGTGGTGCGCTCTCCCTCCTCGTTCGTAATCACTTCCGGCTTGCCATATTCATCGACGTGAGCGATGCACGAGTACGTGGTGCCCAGATCAATACCAAAAACCTTCGTTTCTTGATTGCTCATGATCGTGCTTTCTCCATTCTGCTGGCTGTGCTTGTTATACGTTACTCTTTGCCTGGAACAAATTTATACATAGCGATAAGCTCTGGTCGCAGTACCCGTCCCTCGTACTCGAAGCCTCTACGTATCCTGCGCGCAATCTTTTTGTCCTGTGCCGGGTCGTTGGTCTCGATTACTTGCAGGACGCGCTGTTTGACGGGGGTATAGCTGTCCTCTTCCAGACTATAAGATTCAGCGCCGTTGCGCCTCAGAATATCGTCGATCGTTTCCTGGAAGGAACGCAGATTGTCGAGGGTTTGAGATGAGTCAACGCCGTTATGCGAGAGGCTTTCAATGAGCTTGCCGAAATCATCGTACACGGCAATCAAGTCAGTAAAAAGGGGTCGTAGAATTTTGAAGTGGAGTCCTTCGCGGTGGGTTTGTAGCTCCTGGTATAGGCTATCAACCTGGCGTTCTTTGCTCTCGTCATATTTGATCTTGGTATCGAAATCGCGCCGCAGTTCCTGCATCTCTGTCACAAGGGTCTGTAGAGTCTGGAGAAGCTGTGGTGGTATCGTTGAAGCCTCACTACTAGAAAGTGCCGTGTCCTGAGAAACCTCTGCTGTTTGAATGGGTGCCTCCCCGTTCGGTACGCCATTGTTTTCAAAAGTGGTCGCCGGTTGAAGTTCTTCCATTGGCTGGGCTTACCTTTCTAAAAATTTTATAAATATGGATTTACTTGCCATAACTTTCTATGCGTGATGCAAATTCATTAGAATACTTTGCCTTAATTCAATTACCAAATAATAAAAAAGTACTGTAATTTATTGCTTTCTTAAGGCCAATATAGTATAGTCTAAAGCAGAGATTCATGTCAAGTATTACCGCTCTTGTATAAAAGAAGATTGCAGCTTCAGATGAGGCTTTTTATTTTTTATTAAAAAACTTTTTCTGAGGATGGAAAAGAACACTTGGGAAAAGTCTGTAAATAGATTCATGCTGAGTAAGAGTTGATTATGAGAGCAGATGATAGTAGTGATGGCTCAAGGAACCATGTGTTTCTTATTAGAACAATTCTTGGGATTAATCAACCAATAAATTGGATACTAGGCTCTATTCTTCTGTCTGTATTTATAGATGTAATAGCAAATGTGATGACGCCGATTTTGCCTAAAGATGTAGAGCAATATCTTCAGACAATTTCGAATTGGGCATTTGAGAACCGTATAGCAGCTATTCTTATTCTTTTGATTCTTTTGCTCTTCAAATACATGTACTTCTTAGTAAAGGATGTTCCCCTTCCTCCCTCCCATAGAGTTTTAAAGCAAGATTATCTTGAATCACTTGTTACTCGAACAAGGGACTTAGTTCCTGAAGGACTTCCTGCTCATATAAGAGGACTTAGTGCTTCAATGGATACTGTCTTCTTCTCTCCATATTTTTATGCGAATGCCCTTATAGTAGATCATCAATTAAAAGACACTAGTTCAGAGAATGAGTATCGTTGGCCTGATCTGCCTTTCAACGAGAGTAGTAGGATAACCTTTTCATCTATTTGGAAAAATTTCAACAGGCAACGGTCCATAGCTGTAATTCATGGATATCCTGGTATGGGAAAGAGTACCCTTTTAATAGGACTCACATTACATATGGCCCAGCTTGGTATTAATAGATGGTACTATATTCTTGCCAGAATTCTTAATAAACTCTCGTTGAATCCCCTGAGATCTTTTTCCTTGAGTGAAAAGGTCGAAGGTGGTTTGCATGTCTTTGATTATGTGTATCCTCCACTTGTTCCTATTCTTTTATATTTACGGGACTATGCAAGCTATATAGAGCTTAATGATCAAGCTAACTTATTTGATTTTATCAAACATAATTGGAGCAATCATTACTCTTTTCTATCAGCCTCTTTATCCAGTGGAAAATGTATTGTTTTATTTGATGGTTTAGATGAAGTGAAATCTGATTTACGTTCACGTGTTCAAGCAGATATTAATATGTTTGTTAGGGATTGTAGTAAAAACCATTTCCTTTCCTTCAATAGATTTATCATTACTTCTCGTCCTGCGTGCTTTGACCATAATGCTTTTCCTGACGTAAACTCATCTTTTTATACAATAGCCTACCTGACTCTTGATGAGATCAGAAAATTATTAAGCGATTACTTTTCTGCCTTTGAATTTTACCATCCACAATTTGAGAATAAACAGAGAGAAATCATTGAAGAAGCTGAAAAAAGAGCAACAAAACTAAGCGAAGACATAAAGTCAAATAAACCAATCGCTGATCTGGCAAAGAATCCTTTATTATTATATTTATTGGTAGTCATCTTATTCCAAAAAAATATAGATGATTCCATATTGCAAAAAATAGATTTGTATATGATGGCAACCAAATTGTTATTAGAAGGTCAGAGTGGAAGCAGGAAGTTGAGTCCAATCAAAGAAACTGTAGCAATAAATATTCTAGGTAAAATTGCAACAAGGATGCAAGAAAATGGTTCTTGGGTAATTCATAATGAAGAAGTGATTCAATTATTACGAGCATCTATGGCTTTCAAGGATGATAGGGAAGTGGAAAGATTCTTACGTCTGATTCGTGAAAGAAGTGGGCTTTTCTTTCGTGGTAGGGGCAACAAATATGGTTTTTATCACCCAACTTTTCAGGATTATTTTGCTGCTCGTTATTTGGTTCGTGATGTTAAAAGGAAGCAGACGCGATCGCGTCGTATAAACCAACTTATTGAGAAGGGATGCGACCTGGATAATAAGTGGCGAGAACCTTTTATACTTGCTGTGGCTTATCTAAGTAGGGAAGATGGGGAAGGAGTAGGAATTGTTAATGAGATTTTGAAGAAAGTTCTTGAAAGAGCAAGCAATGAAAGCGATAAGAAAGCGCAAGAAAGTATTTTATTACTTGCTGCTGAGTGTGTGATTGAAGTTCAACCCTTGCATATAGATAATCTATTAATGGATTCCATTGTTCAACAAATCAAAATAATCTTTACGGACATAAATAAAGATCAAGAAGTTGAGCGGCATCAGCAAATTACAGACCTTTCTCATCGTTGGAAACGTATTTGTAAACAAGATCTTCTAGACCCTTAGTAGAATTCTTTTTGGGAATAAGCTTCTAGAATTTTGTGATTCCTTCTCTCTTCTTGCCACGTACCAATAAAGGACAAACCTGCCTTTCATGCTTGTGTTTCAAAGGGACGTTAGCTCAACAAGAAGGAGAAAAGATATGTGGAAACCGATACCGACCCTGGTGCATGGGATACTTGATTATGTCACTGCTCCTACGCTGGTAGTTCTGCCGCGTATGCTGGGCATGAGCAAGCGGATGACGAATGTGCTGACAGGTTCGGCAGTTGGGTTGCTTGGCTACAGCGTTGTCACCCGCTACGAACTGGGCATTTTCAAGCTGCTGCCAATGGTTGGGCACCTGGCGATGGATTGCGTGAGTGGGGCGATGCTGGCGGGGACGCCTTTCATGTTTGGCAAGAAGCGCGACCGCAATAACCTGACCATCGGCCTGCTGGCAGGCATGGGCTTGTATGAGATTGTGGTGGCGCTGCTCACTCAGACGCGAACCTCGCTTGATATGATGGAGAGCGAGAATGAGATCGTAGCGGTTGAGATGGAAATGGAGCCTGGTGTGGTGTAAAGGATAGAAAAAACCGTGTTGCTTTTTGCGCGCAAAAAGCAACACGGTTTTTTCTATTTCAAGTAACTATCTTGCTACACGGCGACCATACGCCCAGACAGCCACCGGGACGAAGACGACGAGAATGCCTATGCACCACGCGATGGCTTGCAGGATCGTCGCGCCATCGGGGTTATTGAGCAGCAGGCCGCGCACAGCGTCGACGATGATCGTGACGGGCTGGTGTTCGGCGAAGGTGCGCAACCAGTCAGGCATGTTCTTTGGTTGGGCAAATGCGCTGCTGGCGAACGTCAGGGGAAAGAGCCAGATGAAGCCCGCGGATTGCGCCGCCTCCACGCTGCGTACCAGTAAACCAATAGTGGCCGAAATCCAGGAAAAGGCGAAGCTAGTCAGGATGAGCAGGCCCACTGCTGCCAACCAGGACAGCACATTGCCGCTTGGCTGGAAACCTACCAACAAACCAACCGTCCACATAATCGCTACTACAAAGGTGTTGCGAACCAGGTCAGAGATGGTGCGCCCTGTCAGCACCGCAGATTTTGACATGGGCAGCGAACGGAAACGGTCAACCAGGCCTTTTTGCAGATCGTTTGCCAGCCCAATACCGGTCGATGTCGCGCCAAAGATGACGGTCTGGGTGAAGATGCCAGCCATCAGGTAGTTGGCATATGTGGTGCCGGTAACGGTTATTGACCCACCGAACACGTAGCGGAAGAGCAGGACGAACATGATCGGCTGAATGGTGGCGAAAATCAACTCCTCGGGAATACGTGGAATCTGTATCAGGTGGCGTTTCGCCAGCACAAGCGCGTCGGCGAATGTCCAGTACAATCGCGGGCGCGCTACCGGTTTCAAGGGCTGGGTTTTTCTTATAGCTGTCATACTCATCGTCGGCTCCTTCCTGCGGGCTGCGCCTCGCGCTTTTCTTCCTCTTCCAGTGTCTCTTCTGAGGCAGCGGCGCGACCGGTCAGTGTCAGGAAGACATCATCCAGGGTTGGTTTGCGCAGGGCGATATCTTCGAGTGGAACCCGCGCGGCATCAAGATCACGCACAACCTGGGCAAGAATTTGCGCGCCATTTGTCACCGGTACGATCACATGCCGGTCTTCCTCCAGCAGGGAAAGTTCGCCGGAACTATAGGGGCGCAGGGCCTGTACCGCATCTTCTAGATTACCCTCAGGAGTTACCGTTAGCTCAAGCCGCTCGCCGCCGATCTGGGCTTTGAGTTCGTCCGAGGTGCCTTTCGCGATGACGCGCCCGTGATCGACCACCGCAATCTGGTGTGCAAGCTGGTCTGCTTCCTCAAGGTATTGAGTGGTGAGCAGCACCGTCGTGCCATCGGAGACCAGGTCGCTGATGACATCCCACATCGCGAGGCGACCTCTTGGGTCTAATCCAGTTGTCGGCTCGTCGAGGAAGAGGACGGGCGGCGACATAATCAGACTGGCAGCGAGGTCGAGCCTGCGGCGCATACCACCGGAGTAGGTCTTGACGACGCGGCTGGCTGCATCGACCAGATCGAATCTTTCAAGCAGCTCCTGAGCGCGTCTGCGGGCCTCTTTACTAGAAAGGTGATAGAGTTGCCCGAACATCTTTAAGTTTTCATATCCGGTCAGATTTTCATCGAGCGCGGCATATTGACCCGTCAGGCCGATGCGCGAACGCAGGGCATTGGCATCTTTTACCACATCAAGCCCGATGACCTCGGCATGTCCGCTGTCCGCTTTCAAAAGCGTGGTGAGTATACGAACGGCTGTAGTCTTGCCTGCGCCGTTGGGGCCGAGTAAGCCAAGCACGCTGCCCTCTTCCGCCTGCAGATCGAGGCCGCGCAACGCTTCGGTTTTCCCATAGCGCTTTACCAGTCCTTCGGCAAGAATAGCCGGTTTGTTATAGGTCATAAAGTGTCCTTTCAAAAAGCTCCATAGGTATAGTATAGTCTTCTTACTCAGCCATACGAATGTGGAAAGAAAAAGTTCAGAGTATTCCACTCTGCAAGACGCGCTGCAACTGAGCATAGGGTACAGACTCTATACGCTATAGAGTTCAGAACAGCGAAAGAAGAGGTATTTATTCCGCTTTACAGGTCTTGAATTGCGCGCTGCTCGCTGCGTCCATCTGCCGACCTGACGAGGATTTTCTGAATCAGATCGGCCTTTTTCGTGGATGAGGTGAAGAGTACGTGTAGTTCTTTAGCAAGCTTTTTGAGTTCGTCTACTTTCTTTTTATGAAGTTCTTCATAGGTAAAGGACGTTGTAGAGGGCGTCGTGGTTTGTGCTTGGACTGGTGCGGGAAGATGCTGCTCTGGCGTTGGTTGAATCAGTTGTTTGCATTCGATATTGGGCATGCGGCGCAGCAGCAGGACGACCTGGGAGAGCATGTCTGCCAGTTCGTGGGTTTTCAATTGCTCAAGCTCGTCGATAGTCATACGTGTTTTCATCTATTTACTCCGAAAGGCTGGCCGCCTGTAATTTGTTTGAACGAAGTTGGTAGAGGCGCGCAATGAACTCGCCCGCGAGGTTCTGGAATTGATGCTGCAGTTCGAGGGCATGATTTCTGGCGGGAAAGAGCGCGCTGATGGGCGTGCGCTCGTCGGCTGCGGCAGCAATGGCGATACTATCGCTGATGACCTGTTGAAAGACATTGCCAGGATAGTCCACATGCACCTGCGTCAGGTAGTGCTTATGCAGGTTGGTGTTTCTCACCCGCGTAAGAATGATGCCGCCAAGAACGGGGCCTGCGAACGTGCCCGTAGTATTCTGGAGCGCGCACATTTTCTGTACCGAACGGCGCAGCAGGCCGATGCCATAGGTGGAAAGAAAGTCCGGTATGGTCGGTACAATATAGGCATCGCTGGCCCAGAGTGCGTTTTTAGTGACGGGATTGAAGTTCGGCGGGCAATCGCAGATAATATAGTCGTACTCATCGCTGATCTGGTCGAGGTGATGCTGCAAGATGCTATAGCCCATAAAATCGGCCAGCCGCAAATCAACATCCACGAGATCAGGGTTGGATGGCAGCAAGTCAAAGCCAAAGACCGGATTTTTTCCACGCACCACATCCTGCACAATGGCTTGCCGCACCGGGAACGACTTCTTATGCTCGAACAACTCATAGGTAGACCCCCGGCTATTCTTCCACGTCATCCACTTGTCCTGCTCCAGCACATAAAACGTGGCGCTGGCCTGCGGATCAAGATCGACGAGCAGCGTTCTTTTGCCATAAAAGCGAGCGAGGGCGGCGGAGGTCTCGACTGCGATGGTCGTTTTTCCGACGCCTCCCTTGAAGTTAATTACAGTTACAATTATTGCCATTGCTACAAGCCCCTCCCACAAATTGTTGAATTTAGATTGTTGCATATATGGTAACGGAGAGGGGGGTGGGGATTAACATGATCGATGCGTTCTATAAAGAAGTACTTTTTAGCGGGAAAACTGCGAAGCTTTGAACCTGGAGAAGGCAATTATAATCTTCTAATCCTACCCTGGAACCGGAGGAAAAAAGATTATCATGTATAGGATGAGAATAAATAGGTTTGTTATCTATTTTCAACATGAAAGTGTTTCCTGTTACCTCAAAGCGGTATGTATGCCATCCGGTATCTAGTCCATATGTTTCTGCCCCTGTACCTATCGAATTGTAGAATTGCGGATTTGGTCCAAGAGCAACAAGGTATGAAAGTGGTCCTTTTGCAGTGGCTTTACCATCAGGAGTTCCGTATATCCATCCAATTCCAGCCATATATCCTTGTCCATTTACATCATCTCCCCGTACATATAATCCGAAGAATGGCGGCTGATCATTGCTATAGGGATGGTTTTGGTTCAGCCCTGTTATCTTCATTTGTGCTTCAATCACGTAATCACTGACCGATGGCTTATAAGGCGCAACCAGGACAATGTTTACTAATGTAGAAAGTGAACAGCAAGGCATACTACCATCACTCTCCAGGACTTTGTTAGTAGCATTATATGTCCACTGCTGAGAATGGCTACTATCGAGCCATCCCTGACTCCCTTGAGAAAAATCTACTTTGTAAAGGACAGGAGTGGTGGCAGTTGGAGTAGGAGCAGTAGTTGCAGTAGATGTGGTTGCCAGGGTAGGTGTTCGTATGTTTGGAGTTGAGGTAGGTTCTTGTGAAGAGGCTCTTCCAACAGCGAAAGATATAGGTGTGAGAATGATAGAGAAAATGAAAAGACCGATAATCACGATGATTGTAACCCTTGCAGGAGGTTGTTTGATCTTAGGATGTCGATGAGCATCCAGGTAGGAGTGGATAGTCATTATTCCAGATACAAGACTTATAACGCCAAGGAAAACTGCAAAGAAAAGAATAATCCATCCCGCTAAATTCATGAACGTTCTCCTGATACAATAATCAGCGCTTTTTGCTAATGAGATTATATATTATGGATGAGGATTATGTCTAAATATTAAGATTAGAATATCCATTTCATATAGGGATATACAATACCAGGTATCAAGTACAAAACAGAGACTAAAAGGCTTACCAAATATAGATTTTTAACATCTACTTTTTCATTTTCGCTACATTCCTACCCATTGACACCACCCCTACTCATCATTACTCTTTTTTATAGAAGGATGGTTGCTTCTGACAAGGAGGTCATTTTATGGCGACGGAAAATCGGACTTTTGTTGTAGAACATCATTCCATTGATTACATTCCTGAGACGGAGAGGCATGGGAGGCCGTTTAGCCTGTTTACGCTGTGGTTTTCGGCGAATATGCAGGTGACGACGGTGGTGACGGGGGCGATTGCGGTTTCGTTGGGATTGCCGCTGGTGTGGGCTTTGGTGGCGATTGTGGTGGGGAATGTGCTGGGAGGGATTGTGATGGCGCTGCACTCGGCGCAGGGGCCGGTGATGGGAGTGCCGCAGATGATTCAGAGCCGGGCGCAGTTTGGCTTCTATGGCGCGCTGCTGCCTCTGGTGCTGGTCATTCTGATGTACCTGGGGTTCTTTGCCAGCAGCGCGGTGCTGGGTGGGCAGGCGCTGGCGGCCTGGACGGGGCTTTCGGTCACGGTTTCGATTATTATCGTGTCTATTATCTGCACTATCCTGGCCGTGTTTGGCTACGATATGATTCACCGCTACGAGGGCGTGGTCAGTGTACTGTTCCTGGTTGGCTTCATTTATTTGACGGCGCGTGTGTTGAGTAGTAGTGGGGCTGGCAAGGCTTTTGCGGCAGGCGGCTCCTTTTCGTTCGGCACGTTTCTGCTGGTAGTGTCGATCATGGCGACGTGGCAGATCACCTATGGACCTTATGTGGCGGACTATTCGCGCTATCTGCCGAGCCGGACGTCGATCAGCGTGCCGTTCTGGTGGACATACGCGGGTTCGGTGATCAGTTCGATCTGGATGATGGCACTGGGTAGTATTGCGGTCGCGGTGGCAGGCTCCAGCTTCGAGAACGATTCGGTTCGCTATATCGTGCAGCAGGCGGGTTCGGGCGCGGTGGGCGGCATTTTTTATCTGCTGGTCATCCTGGGTATTATTGCCGCTAATGTCTTGAACCTCTACGGCATTTTCTTGACGACCACGACGACGGTTTCGGCCCTGCAACGCTTCCGCACCAGCCTGGGCACACGCCTTGCCTTCGTGCTGATTGCAGCGGTAATTGGTACGGTGGTGGCGGTGCTTGGACAGGGCAACTTCATTACTAACTACACCAACTTTTTGCTGCTGCTGCTCTACTTTGTCATTCCCTGGTCGGCCATCAACCTGGTGGATTTCTACCTGCTGCGCCACGAGCAGTACGATATACCTGCCATCTTCGATCCTGACGGTATTTATGGGCGGGTTAACTGGCGCGCTATTCTCGCCTATATCGTCGCCATTTTGCTTGAATTGCCATTTGTCAGCACGACGCTTTATACCGGGCCGTTGGTGAACTACCTGGGTGGCGCGGATATCTCCTGGATTATTGGGCTGGCTGTTGCGGCCATTGTTTACTATGTGTTGATGAAACCTCAAATTGTTACACAGCGTGAGACAACGGTGCGGTGATAGGGCGTTCAGGTAGATTATTCTGATCTTTGCGTAGGGACAGGGGGATGCGGGGGCCTCGTGCCTGTCCCTGAAGCCGGGTGGCGGGACAAAGCGTATTTGAACACCCAGGCGCGTTTCCCAGCCCTCCCCAGGACGGGCACGAGGCCCCCGCATCCCCCTGTCCCTACGCCCACACCGTCAGGGAGAAGAGGCGCTGTCATCCTGGTGCTTCACGTTCATTCCGTATGAGAATAGATGAGTGCTAATGAGACAGCTTTTTTCATGGTGAAACAGACGTTAGTACTAGCAACCTCACCTTTATTGACAAGATTAAGCAAGCTAACTATACTTCTATTGTTGCTCGGTTTAAACGCGCCCTTTTCAGCAGGTCTGGCTGAATAAGAGACGAAACCCTGTCTCTTTTTGTACCTTTCAAAGAACGGCACCCCCCTATTGTTCGTTCATTTAGGTTTTGATGGAGCGTACACGTGAATATTCACACCGTACAGTTTTCACACATCCTCGAGGCCAGCGATTTAGAGAGCCTGCGCTACTTCCTTTCCCACACGGCGTTTGTGATCTCTCATAAGAGCGAACCAGTCGAGAACCTGCTCAACGTACTCTGGTACCTGCCCGCCAATAGTCCGGTCATCATCGTCTCCAACTGTCCGGAAAGCGAGTGGGAATACCTATCCCTGACTTTGGAAAATCGGCTCACCCATCATCAAAAAATCTACCTTGTACATCAGAAGGATGCATCGATTGCCCGCCTGTTCCAGCGCTGCGGCGTTTATCAGATTCTGGGAGAAGATGGGAAAGTGGTGAATGGAAAAGGCGAGGGCATGTATATCGGAACGCTTTGCGCCTATCTGCTAGGTTATGTCCGCTGGGTTGTCTTCTATGACGCGGATAACTTTGTGCCCAGCGCGCTCCTGGAATACACGATGGCCATGAGCAAGCTGTTTACCGCCACTCCTCTACCTTCATCGTGTAGCGAATGTGATACGATTATCGTGCGAGATACTATACAGGAATTGCCTGCGCTGCACAATGTGCGTGTTTGCTGGTCGTCCAAGCCGCAGCTCAATGGGAAAGATATGCAAACAAAGGTCATGGGCCGCTGCACGAGTGTGGTTTCTCCCATCTGTAACGATCTGCTCGAAGGCTGGTTTGGCATGCGCGATCACACGCTGCGCACATCCAACGCGGGAGAGCAGGGGCTGACGATGGAGGCCGCAAGCACGCTGCGCTTTTCTTCTGGCTACTCTGTTGAAACGTTTCAGTTGCTCGACCTGTTCTATCACGCTATAAACGGGCAGGGGAGCGCGAGAGGAATCGTCTTGCAGCAGTACCTGTCGAAAAGCCCGCATTTCCACGAAAAAAGAGGAGATGAGCATATCAAGAAGATGATCGAGCAAAGTCTGGGCAGCTTTTTCCATTTTGAAAGCGCGCTGCCCGCGAATGTCCGGCGGTCTTTGGAGCAGGCCTACGACCAGTTTCAACTGGAACTGATCTATCCCACGCTCTACCCGGCACTGCGCGATTTGCCGTTGGAACAAGAACGCATATTGATGAAACGGTTCGCGCTGTTCGCGGACGAGGACGACCCGGAGTACCTTGCATGCGCCTTATTGTAGTTCGGCATGGTGAAACCGCGTATAATGCCGAACGCCGCTTCACCGGACAGAAGGATATTCCACTTTCTGCCAAAGGCAAGGAGCAGGCAGCCCTGGTGGGTAAAAGTCTGTCCAGTATGCATTTAGATGCTATCGTCAGTTCTGACCTGGAGCGTACACGGAATACTGCGCAGGCCGTTGCCGATTACTTCGGACTTCCAGTAAAAGAGGATAGCGACCTGCGCGAGATATCGCTCGGCGAGTGGGAAGGCCTTACCTTTGCTGAAGTCAAAGAACGAGACCCGGAAGGGCTGGCGGCATGGATAATTGACCCTACCCACAACGCCGCGCCGGGAGGCGAGAACGTCGCCCAGGTGCGAGAGCGCGTTCAACGTACTCTCGCGCGCTGGCGTGCCCGTTACCCGGATGGCAATGTCCTCTGGGTGACACATGGCGGCCTCATCGGCGTACTATTCTGCCACGTCCTGGGCCTCGATCTCAACCGTCGCTGGCAGTTCCGCCATGATAACGCCTCTATTCACGAGATATGGTTAAGAGGCGAACGGGTGGAGATTGCGCGACTGAATGAGACGGCGCATTTGAGGATGGGTGCAGAGGCAGAAAACGAATCCCCCGAGCATTTTCTCTCGTAGCTTTTACTCGCTACAATATAGAGAAAGTGTTGTTGAAGAGTAAGGGATTTTTTTGTGCGTGCAATTATCTCAGGTATTCATTGGAAGTTTTTAAGTGCATTCATCATTCTGATCCTGGTTCTTCTGATAGCCCCTTCCCCGGTATTTGCAGACGGCGGCGCACCCAACGTTGCATATGTCGCGGGAGCAGGCGCAGGGATCAGCGTCATCGATATCGGGCAGCGCAAAGTGACAAGCAGCTTTGGCGTGCAGGGCGACCCACGTGCCATATATTTGAGCGTGGATGGGCGGCTTTTGTATGTCACGCAGCCTTCTTTAAATGAAGTGAGCATATTGGCGGCGAAAACGCGACAGGTGATTTGTTCGGCTGATGTGGCCGGGCATCCAACCCTGCTGGCCCTCGACCCCGGCCCCAATATTCTGTACGCGGGTGGTGTGGACTCCGGAACGGTAACAGCTTTCGATGCTATGACATGCGCCATCAAGTTTCATCTTCAAGTCTCGGCTTCCGTCAATGGGCTTGCCGTTGCGGTGGTTGGCGCGGGCATTGCAGGTGGAACAGGCAACCAGGTCTGGGTAGCCGATTCGAGCGCGTTGAACGTGTTTGACTCCAATGGTAAACGGCTCGCGGTTATTCCAATGCAGGAGCAGCCCCAATATCTGTGCATTCCGCAGGGTAATACCGTCTATGTCACCACCCGGCAAGGGAACCTCGTGGCTGTCAATATTGCAACCCGGCAGGTGTCTGCGCCCCTGCTTACAGGCGGATACTTTGGGCCGATGGATTATGATGCTGGCACAGGTGAGGTATACGTGCCGGATAGCGCGCATCAGGCGGTTGATGTGATGACTCCCGTCTCAGTGGGCAATATGCCGTTACCGCGTGAGCCGGTGCGCACAATTCGACTGGATGCTGCGCCGCAGTCGGTCGCTATCACCAGCGACGGGCAGCTTGGTTTTGTAGCGCTGAATAACGGGTCTGTCGTCATGCTGGATATTCCGGGGCGGCAGATTGTGACGACCATCCAGGTTGGCGGCAATCCCCACTTCATTATCACCGGCCTCTATCCCACATTGATTAGCCTGACCCCGCAGCAATCGGTGCTGGTGAGCATTTTGAGTACGCTGCTTCATTATGGCGGAGCAGTCATCATCGCGCTTATTCCAATAATCTGGATACTTCGAGAGCGGCTAATGAAGAAACGGATGCGCTTATAACGGGAACGGAAAGAAAAACATGTAATCGGTTGGTGATGGTCGGACGTAGAAAGGTGTGTAGTCGCTAAATTGGTGGCTACGGTGATTGTAGACAGTGAGATGAAGAAAGGAGACTTCCAAATGGAAGCGCGCTCAACTTCAGCTTGGGGCATCAACCGGGTTGTAGCCCTGGTGATTGGTATTGTCTTTCTGCTGATTGGTATTCTTGGCCTGATTATAGCTCCGACGAGCGGCAGCTTGTTTGGCTTTGATGTTGACCTGGTGCATAATCTCGTGCATCTGCTTACCGGCATTCTTGGTTTGGCTGCGGCCTTTACTGGTCAGTCTCGCCTCTTTAACCGCGTCTTTGGCATCATTTATATCGTGGTCGGAATTGCTGGATTGTTCCCTTTCCTCTACTTCGATCAGAGGCTGCTTGGCCTGATGCATGTCAATGCTGCTGATAACGTACTGCACCTTGTTGTTGGTATCGTTGCAGCCGCCGTTGGTTTCTTCGCCGAGCGCGGTTATACTGGTACCCGTAGTGGTGGTGACGCGATGGTTCGCCCATAATTGATTTTTGAGAGTGGTCAGGCACAGCATTTGAGCAAAAGGTATGCCCGAAAAGCTTTATAGGCTTTTCGGGCATACCTTTTGCTCAAATGTTATGTAATGCTTTCCTCTTTCAGTTCGCTGCGATACTCTTTCAGCAGTTTCTTGACCTTCGGGTCGATGACGAACATGCAATACGGCTGGTAGCGGTTGCGATCATAATACTCCAGGTGATAGTCTTCCGCAGGGTAGAAGTTGGTGAACTGGCTAATCTCGGTGACAATTGGCTTCTTATAGTCACCAGATTGTGCCAGGGCTTCTCTTGATGCAAGGGCGGCCTGGTGCTGTTGCTCATTATGATAGAAGATGGCCGAGCGATACTGGGTGCCAACGTCGTTGCCCTGACGGTTCAAGGTAGTCGGGTCGTGTGTGTGCCAGAAGATGTCGAGCAGAGTTTCATAGGAGATGACCGAGGGGTCGTAGGTGATCTGAATGGCTTCGGCGGCTCCAGTTTTACCTGTGCAGACCATTTCATATGAGGGATTTGGCACCTGCGAAGCGGCGTATCCTGGCATCACAGATTGCACGCCTTTGAGACGTTTAAAAATGGCTTCGGTACACCAGAAACACCCTCCGGCAAAGGTCGCGGTTTCCAATTGGGACATGAATTACCTTCCTTGACTATGCTATGTCGCGCACTTTCTTACATACGATACCACGAAATTGCATAGGGCTGTTTGCAATAACGAACAAATGAATAGCGGGATTTCATTCCGAAACCCGTCTATGGGGAGGTGGTCGTCAATTTTTTGCATCTGATCTGCGGGAATGGAAGATACCCGCACCAGCTTGGGGGAATGAAAGACACCCGCCAGGGGATGTCTTCCGGGAACGCTTCGCGCAAAGTAATGATATAATCCGGTATCACTGTGTTCCTTTAATGTGTCTTGAAGGCCAGGAGAACACTATGTCCGCTACAGAAAAACCCTCTTTCACAGCACCCACCCATTATCTTGATGCCCATGCTCTTGTTCGACCGCATAAGCCTGCTTTGATTTGCGGCGAGCGTTCGTTGACCTACGTGGAACTGAATGCTCGTGCCCGGCGGGTTGCTAACGCGCTTTACAGGTTGGGCGTGAGATCAGGTGATCGCGTTGCGGTGATGGCTCACAACTCGATTGAATTGCTTGAAGTTGCCTGTGGTCTCTCAAAGCTTTCGGCGATTGCTGTGCTGCTCAACTACCGCCTGCGCGAGCATGAAGTTGCCTATATTTTGAATGATTGCCAGGCGAAGGCGGTACTGGTTGGAGCCGATCTGGTAGAGGTCGTTGAACTGGCCCATCCCGAGGTTGAGGCCGAAATTGTCTTTATTACGTTGGGGAATGAGCCGCGAGATGGATGGCTGCGCTACGAGGATTTACTGGCTGCTGCAAGCGAAAACATACCAGCAAGCGAGAGCGGCATTGGTTCCACGATGAGCTATACATCCGGCACGACGGGCAAACCAAAGGGGGCGTATCGCCCGCGAGGAGTGCCTGCGGAATTCGTTCTCGCGGCAATTCAGGCCTTTGAACTGAAGGAATCTGATGTCCATTTGCTGGCGGGGCCGTACTATCATAGCGCACCGGGCTTCTTTGTGGCGCTCCATTTACTGCTTGGCTCGACCATTGTGATCCAGCCCAGGTATGTCCCGGTTGAGGCCCTGCAACTGATTGAGCAGCATAAGATTACGACAACCTTTATGGCTCCGACGCTGCTGCAAAGGCTTTGCGATGTTCCTCAAGAGGTTTTTGCGCAGTATGATACGAGTTCGCTGCATAGTATTATCTTAGGCGGTGCGCCCTGTCCCTATGCCCTGAAGGCGCGAGCTGTGGAGCGCTTTGGCGAATGCCTGTGGGAGTTTTATGGCGCGACGGAAACCGGTGTCGTTACGCTGCTGCGGCCCGAGGATCAATTGCGCAAGCCGGGGTCATGCGGAAAGGTTGCGCCGGGGCAGGAGATTCGCCTGTTGGACGCGGCAGGGAACGAGGTTCCTGACGGGACGCCAGGCGAGATGTGGGCGCGCAACCCCTTTTTAGCAGAATATTTTGGCAAGCCGGAAGCGACGGCACGCAACATGCGGGAAGGATTTTTCTCTGTTGGCGATATCGCTTACCGGGATTCAGAAGGCTACTACTACATCTGCGACCGCAAAATCGATATGATTATTTCCGGCGGCGTCAATATCTACCCGGCGGAAATCGAAGCGGTGCTATCTGCCCATCCTGCTGTAGCGGACGTGGCCGTGATTGGCGTGCCGGATGAGCAGTGGGGCGAGTCGGTGAAAGCCGTCGTCGAGCTGCGATCGGGGGCGAGCGCGACCGCCGAGGAACTGAGCGCGTTTTGCGCCCAGAACCTGGCCGATTATAAAAGTCCGCGCTCCATAGATTTCGTGCGAGAGCTGCCCCGCAACCCGGCGGGGAAGCTGCTGAAGACGAGCATTCGCGAACCCTATTGGAAGGATGTAGGGCGACGTATTTAACCCATCAGGCGCGGCTCAGGACGTTCTCCTTTTCTGGCTCGACTAGCGGCTCAACCGATTGTGCCTTTTTGCGGCGCTCGACGAACCACCAGAACGCGCCGCCAGCTAACAGGAGCAGCAGCGGCTCGATAGGGGCGCGGAAACGCGGGCTGCCGTAAAAGACGATGTTCTGCACTATGGTCATGGCGATAACCAGATAGGCCAGCAGTAACTCTGCTTTCTTGCGTTTCCATGTGAATAGCAGGCCAAGTGCGGCCAGCAGGAAGACTGGAATCTCCATGATCGGAATGATTACCAGCAGTATCTTTGAAGAGAGTCGGTCGGGAAATTGATCGAGCGGCGAGCCGAACGAGTAGGTGTATGGTCGCCACATATTGCGCAGGTGCGTGAGAAGCAACGATGGCATATCATTCAGATGTGTGCGAATCCAGTGCAGCGCCATCGCCATATCTGATTGCTCGTTGGCTTCAGTATAGGGATGAATATCGGCGTTGCGTGAGGGATCGAGCCACCACGTGCCATGCAGGATAGATGGGTCAGGCTCCAGCACGTGATCGTTATACGCTCCGGCGAGCGTCTGGCCCAGGGTTGAAACCGGAAAGAAGGAATGCGTCACCGTATAGTTGCGCACTATCCAGGGAATTTGCACGATAAAGGCCAGCAGCACAATGGCTACCACGCTGAGAATGGCAGCCTGCCAGTGAATCATGCGCGCGAGGATGACCAGAATAGCCCAGATGCACAGCAAACCAATGATCTCAGAGCCGGTCGGACGCGCCAGGGAAGCGAGTCCTAGCAAGATGCCACCGGCCACAATCCAGCGCCAGCCTGAAGGCGAAATGCGCAGGAATTGTTTGCCGGTGACGGGCGCTCGCAGGTTTTGCTGCACGCGGAAAGCTGTGTAGATGAAGGCGGTCAAACAGAAGGTATACAGGGATTCGCTATAAAGCCAGCCATCCCAGATAAACAGGCCAGTGTAGATAGCGGCGAGCAGGCCGACAATGAGCGCGATGCGTTTGTTGAAGATATCGCGGGCCAGCAAATACACGAAGATACAGGTGCCTGAACCCAGGAAGCAATCCAGCAGGCGCACATACGCGCTATGCTCTCCCACCAGCGAATAGACTCCGGCAATCATAAACGGCCACAACGGAGGCCGGAAAACTGACTGCTGATGCGGGATGAAACAGTAGCAGTGAATTCCGATAAGATTTCGAGCCAGGCCATCATAGACCCCTGCGTCAAAATTGGGAAAATAGCCTTGAGCTACTATGACATTGTAAATAATACGCACCAGTAAAGCCAGGCAGAACACGCCAAAAATAGGAAGATACTCTTTTAAACGCCTCATTATACGCAGATTCCTCCGGTGACATAACCCCAGGATCAGGAAATAGGGTCAGAACATATCTAGATATGGTCTTCTTTGTGATGTAGGGGCTTAACGGAATGTATTATAGCGCGTTATCTCAAAATTGAATAGGAAAGCACGCTTTCTCCGTATTATTGCTTAGGACGGAGGTAATGCAAAGGCCAGTTCTTCATTCAGGAACTGGCCTTTCCCGATTCGTGTAGCGGGTTATTGGGCCACACGCGGATAGAGCCGCGCCCCGATTATTACGAGGACTGCTGTGACAACCAGCATCACGACGAAGTCGATAAGCAGGCCGGTGGTGTTCATGGTGCCTGTGGCGAGCATCATGCTGCGCAGGGCATCTACTTCGTAGCTTAGCGGGTTACAGCGAGCGATGACCTGTAGCCAGGCGGGCATGATGGCGACTGGATAGATCGCGTTGCTGGCGAAGAAGAGGGGCATAGTCATCAACTGGCCGATACCCATGAAACGCTCGCGCGTTCTCACCAGGCAGGCGATAATCAGTGAGAAAGTTGAGAACGAAGCCGCGCCCAGGATGACGATGACAATCACTCCCAGCAAGGCCAGCGGATTCCAGTTCATGCGCACGCCGAGCAGGAGGGCCAGCACGTAGATGATGATGGCCTGCGAGAGACCGCGCACTCCGGCTGAGAGCGCCTTGCCCAGCACCAGGGCGGAACGCGGCGTGGGGCTGGCCAGGAACTTGTGAATGATGCCCAGATCGCGCTCCCAGATGATGGCAATACCGGAGAAGATGGCGATGAACAGCACGCTCTGCGCCAGGATGCCGGGAGCCATGAAATCCAGGTAGCTGGTGTTTCCGGTTGGAATGGCCCGCACCCGCGTGAAGACCTCGCCGAAGATAAGCAGCCAGAGGGTGGGCTGCACCGCGCGCGTTATCAGGTCTGTCGGGTCATGTCGAATTTTTCGTATCTCTAGCCAGATAATGGTGGCCGTTTTGGTCAGGTAACTCAGCAGTGACGAGCGGTGCGATGCCGCGCTGATTGCTGAAGTGTTAGCCGAGACGTCTTGCGGCGCGGCGGGTACGTGCTGTGTCACGGTAGGTTCCTCCTGTTTCCAGTGTATTGCCGGTATAATAGGTGAAGACATCATCCAGGCTGGTTTCTGGCCCGCCAACGTTTGCCTTCAGTTGGGCAGGCGTGTCGAGCGCCATGATTTTGCCCAGATGCATGATGGCGACACGCTGGCAAAGGCTATCAGCCTCTTCCATATAATGAGTAGTAATTAGCATGGTCATGTTGAAACGCTCGCGTAGCTGGCTGAGATGCTCCCAGACCGTTTTGCGGGCTACAGGGTCGAGACCGACGGTTGGCTCGTCCAGGAAAAGGACGGACGGACGGTGCAAGACGGCCTGCGCTACTTCCAGGCGGCGAATCATACCGCCCGAGTAGGTGCGTACCAACCGATCTCCGGCCTCTTGCAGACCCATAAAGGCGAGTGCATCGCGGACGCGCTTATTTTGTTCGCTGCGTGGTACATCGTACAGGCGGGCAAAGACCATCAGGTTCTCGTAACCGGTCAGGTTGCCATCGGCTGAAATGGCCTGCGGCACATAGCCGATGAGGCGACGAACAGCGGTGGGCTGTTTGGCGACATCGTAACCGGCGACCAGCGCCCTGCCCGAAGTAGGCGGCAGCAACGTGGTCAACATCTTGATGGTTGTGCTTTTTCCCGCGCCATTGGGGCCGAGCAGGCCAAAGATTTCTCCTTCCTGTACCGTAAAGGAGATAGAATCAACCGCCGCATGCTCGCCAAAGCGTTTCACCAGGTCATATACTTCAATGGACTTTTGCATGTCCCCTCTCTTTCAATGCTGTATCCTCGGCTGCTTGCAGCATATGCTCGAGGATGCGTTGCAACTCTACTTTTTCTTGTGCATTCAGTGGTTCGATCAGGTGGGCCAGCAATTCGCGTCTCTGTTGCTGCCACTCTGCGATGCGCTCGCGCCCGGCATCAGTCAGGCTCACATGCACCATGCGCTCGTCATTGGTCTGGCGTTCGCGAACTACCAGGCCCATTTTTTCCAGACGCTTGCAGGCAGTCGTGGCAGAGCTGCTGGTAATGCCGAGCGCATCAGCCAGAACACTGATACTTTGCGCTCCTGAATGGTGCAATTTGCGCATCAGCCAGTACTGCTCCTGTGTGATCTCGCCTTGCTTCACCGGGTGCGAAGTACGGCGAATCAGGTGATACAGGTTGAGCAGTTCATCAATCAAGCGCTCTTCCATAGTTTCTCTCCATCACGTTTATTTACTATCAATTATATTGACTATCAATCTATTTTGTCAAGGAAAAAGGAAAGTAACCTACAAAAATATCGTGACCTACGTTTTTTCTGATTGGTAGGTAAAATATTGCCTGTCAACTATTTCAGGCTAGAAAGAGGTCCTTCATTTGAAGAAGAAACTCGCCCCTTTCCTGGTAATTCCCCTGATCGCTGGCACGTTTGTTGTAGTGATGTTCCATCCCGTCGGTACACGCGCTATGAGCAACACTACTCGTCATCACAACGCGCAGGCCAGCAGAATTCATTTCTTTCGTCCGCAGGGCTATCATTTCGCTGCTACCGGCGACAACCTGGCGTATGGCGGCGGCCCGGTGATGGCTGGAACGGCGCAAGTGTATGTAATCTTCTGGGAGCCGACCGGCTCAACGGTGAGCGCCAACTACAACAGCCTGATCCTGCGCTATTTTAAGGATGTCGGGAGCAGCGGCCTGTATGCCAACAATTCGCAGTACACAGATTCGAGCGGCGCTGCGCCAAAGGATGCCGTTCTGGCTGGCTCGTGGGTGGATACCTCGGCTTATCCATCCACCACACTGCAAGACAGCGACATCCAGAACGAGGTGACAAACGCGCAGCAGGCGAACAACTGGACATCGGCGGTTGACAATGTGTTCTTTGTGTACACGGCTCAAAACGAGACGGTATGTAGCGGCTCGGAGTGCAGCTTCACAACTTTCTGCGGCTATCACAACGTCTTTGGCACCGATACCGTCTACGCCGTCATTCCTTATGTAGGTGGAGTGCAGGGCTGCGATATTCCCTCTCATCCCAACAACGACGATGCGGATGCTGCAATCAACGTCTCCTCACATGAGCAGATGGAAGCGGCCACCGATCCGCTTCTGAACGCCTGGACTGACTCGACAGGTCAGGAAATTGGAGACAAGTGCAACTTCACCTTTGGCACAACGGCCAGCGATGGCTCCGATGTGACCTGGAACAACGATCCCTACCTTGTGCAGGAGGAATGGGACAACGCGCAGAGCGGCTGCGTTATCTCAGGGCCATAGACTATTATTATTGATAAAGAAGAGGGAAGGCATTCTTCGCGGATGCCTTCCCTCTTCTTTATGTCTTCAACTTCCCCGCGCTCACTTGATCCCGATGCGGACGCGGTAACTCACGTACCAGGGGATGGGTTGGGAACCGATATGTTGAAGTGCGGCCTGTCTGAGGCGATCAAAACCGACCTCTTGTTCGGTGAACTGGAACTGGCTGAACGCACTGCTCTGCATCATCGCAAGAAAACGCGCAGCATCTCCCTGCTCGATAGAATGAAGCAATACCTCGCGGGTGAAGCGGAAATGGCCGCTCTCGCGCAGGGGAATGAGAGATTTGTTCTGCGGCCAGATAGTGAGGGTGCGAGCCAGCCCGCGCTCCTGGATGATCTCTAGAGAGCGTCTACCAACCTCCAGAGAGAGCCGATCAAGCTCCCAATGAATGGCCGGGGGCCAATCATAGTCATACGCCACAAAGAGTCCTCCAGGTCGGAGAATCCGGGCGATCTCGGCCAGAGTAGACGTTGGCTCCATCCAGTGAAACGATTGGGCAGCCGTGACGATATCCGCACATTCATCAGGCAGGCCAGTCTGATGAGCAAGCCCCTCTCGATATTCGATATGTGCAGCGTAGGGATGGCCCGCGAGTTTGCGGGTTGCCTCTTGACGCATGTCGGCATTGGGGTCGATCCCAATCACCCGCTCGGCCCGCTCTCCCCAGCATGCGGTGGATAGTCCGGTTCCGCTGCCCACATCCACCACCAGGGCGGGATGTGGTGTGTCAATCAACTGCGTCAGTAGATCGAGCAAAACCGGTGGGGGCGTCGGGCGCGTCCGATCATAGCTGCTGGCTTTGCCCGTCCAAACTTCGCTTGAATCACGCATGCTTTTTCCTCCCTCTTTTTCTTATTGTTCCCTCTTCGTCATGAACTTTTACAACATACCGGGGATACTGGCCCCTGTCATCCTGAGCGCAGCGAAGGATCTGCTTGCCGAACGAATCGTGTGCCACCATCGCAGATCCTTCGCTGCGCTCAGGATGACATGCCTGGAGAGACCCCTTTCTTTGTAAAAGTTCATGACGAAGAGGTCGCTAGACCTTTTGCTTCGAACTTTTGCCCATTTTCCATCTTACTGCTCAGCTAAAACCCTCGTTCCGAGAAGATATCAGGGTTCTTACCACCCTGTCAAGAGGTGCAGATATTTCTCTTCGCACCAGCGCCATTTCTATGCAGGCTCATGATAAGATTAAGGTGAAGCTTTTCGTGAGAGAAGCTTACCATAGAGCAAATCCAGGGAGAGGATATAAAAGTAGAAATGAGCGAGGTACGTATTGGCCCGCTTGTGCGCTCTATTCATCCAGACGCGGTCGCTATCTGGAGCGAATGGAGCCAGCCTTGTGAAGTGGTATTGATTGTCACCCCTATCAACTCGCAACAAGAAGCCTGCTCAACCTGCACGCGCACCGTTAATGTCGGTGGAAGATACTTTGCCCTGTCGCGAGTAAGTGGCCTGCAACCCGCTACATGGTACAACTATACGCTGCGGAATAGCGCATCATCTCCGGGCAGGGAAAGTGAACTGCTCCAATGTTTTCGCACGCTTGATGTACCCGATGCGAAAAATCCTCTCCGCCTGGCGTATGGCTCCTGTCGTAAGCTGAGCGACATGCAGCCGGATGCCTTGAGCGCGTTCGGCTCCTGGTTGTTACACCATCAGGATGAGCGTGAGTCGCTGTGGCCGCGTTTCCTGTTGATGATTGGCGACCAGATTTATGCCGATGAATACGTCGAAAAGCCGGGGAAAGGTCGTTTTGCCAGGGTGCAATCATTCGAGGATTTTGCGCGCATCTACACGGAAACCTGGACATCAGACGATGGCATACGGCAGGTGTTTGCTGCATTGCCCACCTACATGATTTTCGACGACCACGAAATTACCAATGCCTGGAATCTCTGGCCTGCATGGCGGGCGCGTGCTTTAGCGCATGGCATTGAGCAGACGCTGGTAGATGGATTGGTAGCGTACTGGGTCTATCAGGGCTGGGGCAATATCGGCTTGCAAAGCGCGGATGAGCATGTTTTGCTGAATTTGATGCGGCAAGGAGAGCAGAGCGGTGAGGATATGCTGGAGGCGCTGCGCGAGCAGGTGCGCAAATCGGTATATGAGGAGACCTCTATTCGCTGGCATTACGAGATTTCAACGTCGCCACCACTTTTTATAATGGATGCGCGCGCGGATCGGCCCGCAATTCTGAATGGCAGTGATCCTACAAGTAACGCCAGTCGCATTCTGAGCCAGGAGCAGATGGAACAGCTCACTGCCTGGATGCAGGCACATGCGGATGAGACTACTGTGCTGGTTTCATCGGTTCCCGCGCTTCTGCCGCCGGTAATCGGCCTCGCGGAATATGTGGCGGGTGCGCGCCCTTTTCAGCATGCCGCAATTGCGCCTTTGCGCCGCCTGGGAAAGATGCTGGCGGCCAGGCAACAGAAGCTGGCGCTTGGTATGAGCTTCGATCACTGGCCTGTGTTTAATGCTACATGGCGCGAACTGGTGCATCTTTTTAAGCAACGCCAGCGCGACCTGGTGATACTATCGGGCGATGTGCATTTTTCCTACGCGATGGTCGCTCGTTCCTTTCCCTCGAGAAAACGAGCAAGGTTGTACCAGTTGGTCGCCAGCCCGTTCAGAAATGCGCTGGGCAGGCGAGATAAGCGCCTGATTGTCTGGCAGTCTTACGTGAAACGAGCTATCTATGGTGGGCTGTCCAGTTCTATACTTCCGTTAAGAGAGGTGAAGACCGAGAAAAGAGTGCCGCGTGATATGCTCTTTCAGAATGTTGTGGCAATGGTGACGTTCTGGCCGAAAGACGATGCGCAAGGAAAGCATATCATCCGCCAGATGTACCTCGGCAGCAAGGATGGGGAATTGGAAGAGGTTGCAACTTCTGTTGTACCATAAGCAAAAAGGGGGTTGGTGCTATGAGCTGGCACGTTTCCAATGCAGTGATGCTGGCCGCCGATAAAGTGACGCAGTGGGTCTACCGGATTAGCGGCGGACGCATAGGTGAAAAGCAGCTCAATTATTCGATGCTGCTGCTTACCACCACCGGACGCAAGAGCGGCAAGCCACGTACTCATACGTTATTGTATGTCCGTGATGGGGAAAACTTTGTTGTCTGCGCCTCAAACAATGGTTCCGATCAGCATCCGGCCTGGTATCTGAACTTGCAGGCCAATCCGAGAGCGAGTATTCAGTATGGGCGCAGGCAGCAGGAAGTTATCGCGGAGACGGCAGGCCCCGAGGAGCGAGAACGGCTCTGGCAAAAGTTGATCGCTGTTCGCCCTCAATATGCCGACTACCAGAAGAGAACTACGCGCGTTCTTCCCGTAGTTCTCTTGAAATCCATTTCCAAAGAGTAAAGTGTTCCATTCAGGAGGTATATTTCGCATGGCAAATTATGTCTTTGATTCACAGGTCATTCATGAAATCAGCCGCAAGCATCTTGGCAAGCCGCTTGAGCAGATGTTTTCGGACATTATAGCCGAACTGTCAGAGCGCTATCCTGGACAGATAGATGACTCGAAGCCCTGGATTTTCAATAACGCAGGCGGTGTGATGTTGCAGATGAAGCTGATCTATGCCTCAACGAGCGAATATATTATGATCTGGGGTACACCTATTGGGAGCGAGGGGCATACGGGTCGCCATCTCGCGGAATTCTACGACACAGTCCTCGATGGCGAGGCGTGGTACTACACAGAAGGCCAGTTTACTCGCGATGTCTACACGCCGGGCGACCATATCTTTGTGGGTAAGGGGCAGAGCGCGGGTATGCACTACCCCGATCACGTGTGGATGATCGAGTATGCGCGAGGTCTGTTGCCCTCGCTGATCCCCTTTGGGCTGGCCGACGCGCTGTTCAGCACGCTTGATTACAAGACCGCTTTCCAGACGCTTGTGATCTACGTTTCGCTGGTGGCGCGCTCCCTTTCCACAGGCAAAAAGGTCTTGTTTGGCGCGATGACGGCAGCCGCCTTCGCATTGTGGGCTGTGCGCGGGGCGAGCCGCCGCAAAAGGTAGAACTCAGCGCCTCTTTTTATAGTAGGGTGACATGCGCAGGAGCCACTTGCGGGCAAGGGGGCCAACCAGCGAAGTGAGTATGCGCTGATAGCCTACGGACTGTTTCAGGTGTTTCATGATATCGTCGAAGGAGTAGCGCTGGTAGTGGAGCAGGCGCTGGCTTTCTTCGGTATCCAGCCAGTCTGTGCAATACGGTTCGTGGCCGAAGGCCTCTTCTGGGAGCATGCCGATGCCCATTAACTCCAGCATGCGCCCGAGATAGTCGCGGTAGCGTATCTGGCAACCGGAGCCGCCGCCGATGAGCAGGACGCGCCCCCAGATATCGTTTGAACTGATGCCGTTGGTGATCGCTAATCCCGCGTCGTAAGTGTGGATAACCTCGAAGCGGTTGTCGAGCGGAATGCGGAACATGATGGGGTGCGGGCTGCGCAGGGCGAGTGGGGGAACGTCGGCGAAGCGGAAGATGGCCCATTCCAGACCCGATGTTTTCACCATCTCCTCACAGGCAATTTTGTGGGTCGAGTAGTGGTCGGTCGCCTGCACCGGGTCGCATACTTTGCGCGGGGGTGGCTCGTCCTGCGTATAGCCAAAGACATCGAAGCTGGAGGCGAAGAAAAATTTGGGCGGATTGGGCAGCTTTCTCGCGGCCCGCAGGAGGTTGCGCGTGCCATCGATATTGATGGAATGAGCCAGTAAGGGGTTATCCTCGCTTGGCGGGGGGATCATATAGGCGAGATGAACAATGACTTCCTGATCCTGTACCGCTTTCGTCAGATCTGCTGACTGCCGGATATCGCCCTGAATAAGTTCTATTTTGCCCTCGTAACGCCGGGCCGTTCGCTCGTGGGATTTGCGCCGCGAGACAAAGCAGCGCACCGTGTGTCCCTGGCGCAGTAACTCGTCAAGCGTACTGCGCCCTATGTTGCCAAAAGCGCCGGTTAGCAAAACCTTCATGATAGGCTCCTTGCGACATTTTTTGTGTATTCAGGTCGTCTGGTAGACGAAATATCCCTCGAACAGATACTGGCGATAGCCCGAACTGTTAGCATTTACGCGCTGTTGCATGGCTTTCAGTTGTGGCGCGCCTTGAGGGAAGATGTAGGTGGGGTGTGGCGCGGCGCGCACGAGAGCGCGGAAAGGCATGTAGCGGTCGTATCCCGGGTTCAGGTGGTCATCGAGAGCGCTGCAAATGATTTTCTCCTTGCTCAAGAAAGTGAGAATATTGCAGGTCCAGTAATCGGAGTAGACGCGGGTTGCGCCGACATGCAGCAGATCTTGCACCAGGGCTTGCTGGCTCTCGTATTGCGCCTGCGTTGCTGGAAGTTCCAGGCTGGTTCGAATGGTAGCGCTTGCGAATGTTCCCAGCACTAGCAAAAGGGCCGCGCCGCGTACAAGCAGGCAAATTCTGGTCTTCCAACCCGCGAAAAAGTTGTGCAGGCTCATCCCTTTCCAGAGAGGCCAGAGCAGCACTGGAACGGCAATCAGGAGCAAGGTCAGATAGCGAAAGGTTGTGTCCGGGCTGGTTGCCGAGGTTGGCGCTCTGCCGTAGAGCAACAAAGTCAGGCCAACGCTCCCCAGTATGCCCAGGCGGCTGACCTGTCGAATGGCTTCCTGTCTACTGCTCTGAGAAGCAATAGCTCGCGTGTGGCTTTTTGAGCGCAAATAAACGTAACGGCCAATGATGTAGATTGCCAGACCGACACCAACAAGCCATAGCAGGAGATAGCCGATTGACCAGCCAGCCTGAAACGCGACACATAGAAGTGTTTCGCTGGTCGGCGTTCCGAAAGGTGGGATAGAGGTGAGCGGGCAGTGCAGGCTGCCCCCGGTTGCCATAGGCAGGGCAACCAGGAGAGTTCCGCTTAAATTGTGTACTGGGGTCAGGTGACGCGCCAGGTATTCTATCGAGCCGACGCGGCTGGTATAGAGGAACACGTACCAGGAGTTCTGGCTCCAGGGAACGGTGAGATTGTAATAAATCACCGGAAAGACGCCAACGATTACGCCCAGCAGATAGCTCAATCCCTGCCAGCGCAAGAGTTCGCGGAAGCAGAAGAACAGGAGCAGCAGCCCGGTGGCTGCTACGAAAGGCAGGATCAGCACATCGACCCAGACGGCAAGCCCGATGAACAGACCAAGCAGACCATAGATGCCAATGCGCTTCCAGACATTTTGCTTTGGCTGCCGGTAGGTGAGCGCGAGCCAGGTTGCAAGCAGGCAGATCAGCGCGGCGAACATCTCTAACTCTGGATATTCACCCGAGGCGCGAAGCTGGAGAAATAGCACATCGGGCGAACCCAGGCTGAGCAGGATTATTGTGAACAGAGCGAAGCGTTCATCCGCAAAGAGCAGGAAAGCCAGGTAATACATGCTCACCAGGAACGCGGCAAAGAACATGACCAGAGGCAGGCGCAGGTTGAAAAGCGAGATGCCAAACAGACGGAAAAGCGGCGCGGCGGCATAGCCCTCTAATGGCCCCAGATAGGGTGCGCCGTAGAAAAAGGTGGGATGGTCTCCTTGAAAGGCGACGTGCATCGCCAGCACGCCCATATTGCCTTCGTCGCTATCGGTGTATGGCCAGTTGAAGAAGATGAGGACGAGACGCAGGAGAACCGCGAGCGCAATAATGACAAAGGCCCAGCGTCGATAGTGGCTGCCAGAGAACAAACGCTTGAACATGTCTACGAAATTACCAACCCGTGTAAAGAAATTCACCATGTATTCTCTAACGAACAACATGGTGTGCTAATTGCGCGATGATGCCTATCGCAATGATTATCGCACAGATGGCGAAGGTGATGACAATAGCGAGGATAACCTGCCGACGCAGAGTGTGCATCTGGGGAGTATCGGGTTTATAAGGAACGGGTGTCACCCTGTCCAGGTGCGTGAGGTCATGAAGCACATCGCGCATCGATTTGTAGCGTTTTTGCGGGTCGCGGCGAATCATGCGCATGACGACGGTAGCCAGAGCAGGGGAAATATTGCGCTGAAATTTAAGGATCGAAGGAGGGTCGTGTGTAACATGCTGGTTCATGACCGCGAAGACATTTTCGCCCTCAAAGGGTACGTGTCCGCAGAGCATTTCGTAGAGCATCGCGCCAACCGCGTAAATATCCGCGCTCGCGGTGCCGCGTGCCCCCTGCAACTGTTCGGGAGCCATGTAATCGGGCGTGCCAACGGTGCCTGACAGGCCGCGCCACGTCACACGGCGCGCGCCCTCCAGCAGGGCCACGCCAAAATCGATGATTTTGACCGAGCCATCCTCGAGCAGCATGATGTTTTCCGGCTTGATGTCGCGGTGAAAAACGCCGTGTTCGTGACAATAGGTGAGCGCATCGCAGATCTGGATGATGATGCGTAATACTTCATCCTGTGGCAGAAGTTCAGGAGCGCGGGCGTCCAATACCTCGCGGAGCGTGCGGCCCTGGATATATTCCATGACCAGGTAATGCTCACAGCGTTCCTCGTCGATGTTCAAAAGGCGCTGCACGTTGGGATGGTTCAGGCGGCTTCCTACCTCGGCTTCGCGCTTGTAGCGTTCAAAGACGGCAATATTCCCAATGAGGTCGTCATTGGGAAATTTGAGTACTACTTTCTGGTTGTTGTGAGTATCCAGGGCAAGATAGACATGGTTCATGCCTCCATGCCCAAGCATGCGAATAATCTCGTAATGATCGACTCGCGTACCCGCTGAATAGGTTGTCGTCATATCCCTCGTGTAAACCGGTCCGTATAGCAATTACTTCCCTGTGTCTCAAGTATATCATGTTGGGTAGCGAAAATGCCATGTCATGAAAAAGACCCTTTTGCCTGTCATCCTGAGCGCAGCGAAGGATCTCCGGCCCCGCTGGCTCGATATGGCAAGTGAGCGATCCTTCGCTGCGCTCAGGATGACAGGTGGAGGCAGATTGGTAATGGCATGCCTGCCTCAGATGAGCGTCAATCAGGCAGGAGGCAATCAAAGGAGAAAGCAAGGCACCCGCGAGGGGCCATCCCGCCCTTTCCACTCCACACCTGCCTCTACTTACCGCCCCTCTCGGTTGCAGAGGCAGGGGAGGTGGGGGTGGATGGCTGGCCTCTGGCGGGTGCCTTCGGGGTCTCTACAGCGAGTGTGCCCCTCGCGGATGCCTTCCTATCGAGTCAAAGCTTTTTAATCAGCATCGGCGATAGCGGTACTCAAATCAGCATCCGCCAAAGCATTACTCACCGGTATACTTATGGACTGCTTTGCCTTGTAATCCTCGGGATGCAGGATGGGTACGCCCGTTACGAGTTTGCGGATATAGAGGAAGCCAAAGCCGACGACCAGCCATGCCAGGCAGAAGGCAACCGCGATAATGGTATCGGATTGCGAACTGCCGCCACCAGCGATGGCGAAGTAGAGGACACCGACAAGCATCAGCACGTTCAGGACAGCGCCAAGCAGCGGAGCCACGAAGGTGCTGAGAATGGCGCGTTTCTTTACCCCCACGAAGGCGACGATACAGATGAGGCAGGTCATGCCGTAGAGCAGGAAGGTGCCGATGTTCGAGACCAGCGTGACCTGGGTAAGCCGGTCAATGCTCAAGACGCCATATGAACCAATCACGGCGGAGAGGACGGTAAGGACGATGACGCCGACATGTGGCGTGCGAAATTTTCCATGCAGGAAGCCGAAAACAAGCGGCAGTTCCGCGTCTCTGCCCATAGCATAGGTGACGCGCACTCCCGTGTTCAGACAGGAGAGAGCGGTGCCGATCAGGGCGATGACGACGGTTGCGGCCAGAATAGTTGAGAACGCGACACCATTTCCACCGAGCATCTGGTTGCCGATGATCTGCGCCATGTCACCGATAGGCGCGCCGGAATTAAAGGCGGCCAGGAAGCCAGTGCCAGCGCTGGTTTTGTAGGCATCGCTGATAAAGAAGTTCGCGGCGAAGTATTCCAGGAAGTAGAAGATCACAGCCTGAATGACCAGCGAGAGCAGGACGGCGCGTGGAATATCTCTGCCTGGATTCTTCGCTTCCGCGCCCAGCGCGGTTGCGGACTCAAACCCCACCACCAGCAGGATAGCTATAGTGGTCTGGAAAATCAACCCGCTTAGATCGTGTGGTGTGATGACGCTTAAGGCGTTGGGATGCAGGTAGTGAATGTGAGGATGCTGCAAGCGATATGCAATGGCAAGGCCTGAGAAAGTGACAAGCGCGATGATCTGGATGGCGTTGATAACGATATTCGCCAGCGTAGAACCGGTGACACCTATATAAGCAATGAAGCCAACCACACAGGCAAAGACGATACAGACAATTACTTCTTGTAGCGGCGTGCCAAAGCTGGGAACGAATGTCTGAATGATATAGGTGATGAGCAGGCCCATGAAGGCGACCATGACGCCTGGATATACCCAGTAATACAGGTGAGAGGCCCAGCCAACGATGAATTTGCTTAAGCGGGCAAACTTAAAATGACGATGCTCTTCTCGATGCAGGATTGCCGCCTCCGCGAAGTAGTAGGAACTTCCGGTACCCGCTTCGGGATAGCGTTTGGCAAGGGCAGCATACGCGGTCGCTGTACAGAGCGCGATAAGTGTGGCGACACATACCGCGAACCACATATTCATGGCCGAGGAAGGCGCGGCCTGTAGTTGATAGGTGGTCCACAGGAAAGCGCCGGGGGCAATGAGGGCCATAGCATTAATCGTAACGCCGGTCAGGCCAAGTGAAGGCTTCATACCTGTATCTTGTGATGGGCGAACGGACATGATAATCTCCTCCCTTTCGATAGACAATTTTTCCAAACCACTGGCCTCATTACCATGCATTCAGCGGCGCGACTCCGCGTGTGAAGAACATGCCGCAATCATTGCGTCCGCCTTCCTGCTCCAAGTATAAAGAACAGCGCCGTAGATAAGGTACGGGTAAAATAGTAGAAGTTCATAGAGGTGGATTTGTGCAAATTGCATAAACGGCGCTAAAGAACAGGAGGTCGTATTATTACTTTTGTCTTTTATCATCCTCTTATAATTGTTTTATTGTATACTTTGCACAATCAAAGGGCGAGAAGCGGCTATTGAAGGGGCACAAGGCATATATGGATAGTTTGAACTAGAATGGCTAGTAGCTTGCATGCAAGTCGTCATTTATGTTATAGTTTTTTACACGGAACGCTGTTTGTTCTGTGCTGAGTTAAGCTGCTCCTCTGGATTCAATGATGCCCCCTTTGCGTTGCGTGAAGAGAATAGACACCCGGTTCATGCAACAGAACAAGTAAACGACTTCGTAGAGCAATGACGGCTCGCGAAATCCTCCGGCTCCAGCGCAGGTGCCTCCTGGTAATTAAGCTTTTGCGTTTTTCGGGAGGATGGCCTTATGCAACAATATGATCCTGCCTATCCACTGTATGATGCTCGTTGGGAGCATGATGCCTGTGGTATCGGTTTTCTGGCTCAGCTTTCAGGCAAACCAGACCACACATTAATACAAACCGCCCTTTCAGCCCTTACCCGCCTGACACATCGAGGCGCGCAAGATGCAGATGCCGAAACAAGCGATGGCGCGGGTCTGCTCACTCAGATTCCCCGGGCGCTGCTTTACCAGGAGTTACAATTCCAGGGGATAACGCTTGCCGACCCGGCAGACCTTGCCGTTGGTATGCTCTTTTTGCCCTTACCTGAACGCGCGCCTCAGGAATATGCGCGCAGCCGGGAGATTATTGAACAGGTCTTGATCGAAGCAGGTGTCGAGTCCCTGTTCTGGCGCGATCCGCCGTTGGATGTTTCGGTGTTAGGGACACGCGCCCGTGAAACAATGCCTGGCATAGCTCAGGTCCTGCTGATGCGGCCTGCTCATCTTTTGCCAGAAGCATTCGAGCGAACCCTGTATCATGCCCGTCGAGTGATCGAACGCCGCTTGCGAGAAGAAGGCATTCTAGATAGTTATGTTGTATCGTTGTCCTGTAGAACCATTATCTACAAAGGACTGCTTGCTCCCAGCGAACTGGCCCGCTTCTATCTGGACCTCGCCAATCCGTTATATGTCAGCTCTTTAGCCATCTTTCACCAGCGATACAGCACCAACACCTTTCCCTCCTGGCCCCTGGCTCAGCCATTTCGCCTGCTCGCGCATAATGGGGAGATCAATACCCTGCAGGGCAACCGCAACTGGATGCGGGCGCGAGAAGCCAGCCTGGAATCCCCACTCTGGAATGAGAACATTCGCGATATTGTCCCCGTTTTGCAAGAAGGCACAAGCGACTCCGCGCAGTTAGATAATGCCCTGGAATTGTTGCTGCATTCGGGCCGCGACCTGCTCCAGAGCATGCAGACGCTCATTCCTCCCGCCTGGGAGTACCATTCTGAACTGAATAGTGATGTGCGAGCCTGGTGTGAGTATTCCGCAGGTCTGATCGAACCCTGGGATGGCCCGGCGGCGCTGGTATTCAGCGACGGACGTATGGTGGGAGCGGCCCTCGACCGCAACGGTCTGCGTCCTGCTCGCTATACCCTGACCTCGCATGGCCTGTTCATCCTGGCATCCGAGGCGGGAGTTATGCCGTTTGAGGCCCACGAAATCGTTGAACATGGGCGTTTAGGCCCGGGCGAAATGGTTGCCGTTGACCTTGAACGCGGCGTTCTTCTGCGCGATGCCAATATCAAGGCGGCGCTCGCCGGACGCCAGCCCTATGCTCAATGGATCGAGGAACAGCTCGTGCGCCTCTCGAAGCTGCCCCAACTACCCTCTGAAGATACGCCATTGGATGGCGAGACGCTGTTCAATCGCCAGCAGCTTTTTGGATATACGCACGAGGATATCGAGTTGATTCTGCGTCCCATCCTGACCGAAAAGAAAGATCCGGTGTGGAGCATGGGCGATGACGCGCCGCACGCCGCGCTTTCGCGCCTGCCGCGCCAGCTCTCCGATTACTTTCACCAGCGTTTTGCGCAGGTCACGAACCCGCCAATTGACCCACTGCGTGAGCGCGTCTTCATGTCGCTCGATTGTTATCTCGGCTGTCGCCAGAGTCTATTGACCGAAACGCCCCTTCACGCCCGCTTAATCCATCTCGAAACGCCCCTCTTGAACGAAGCCCGATTAGAACAACTGCGCAACCTCAAGTCCTTCCCCTCTCAGACACTTTCCTGCACCTTTGAACGTGCTGCTGGTCCTGCCGGACTTGAGGTTGCTCTTGAGCGTTTGAGGCAAGAGGCCATTGCTGCTGTTCGCGAAGGAAATTTTTTGCTCATCTTGAGCGATACGAATGCGAATCTGAACGAAGCGCCGATTCCCATGCTGCTCGCGGTTGGCGCGGTTCACCAGGCGCTTATTTGCCAGGGCATACGCACGCGCACGTCGCTTATCTGTGAGACGAACGGAGTCTGGGATGTTCACCAGGTCGCGCTTTTGCTTGGTTATGGCGCGGAGGCGGTAGCTCCCATCCTGGCATTGGAGAGCGTGCGCGCCCTGGTTGGAGAGCGGCACCTTGAGGAACTGACACGGGAAGAGGCTGAAGCGCGCTATCTGCATGTGATCGAGGATGGTTTGCGCAAGGTCATGGCGCGTATGGGTATCTCGACCATCCGCAATATCATCGGTGGCGGTCAGTTCGAGGTGGTTGGGCTTGAGCCGCGACTGGTTGCGGACTGCTTCGCGGGTTCAGCCTGGCACCCGGGCAGGATAAGTTATATACATCTCGCGGAACAGGTGCTTGAGCGGTTGCAGCGTATCGAACAAAGCGCAGCGCAGGCAAATCCTCGCGCTGCCAGTACAGAGGCGCATGCGCGGCGGCGCAAACTGAACGACATTGGCCTCTATCGCTTCCGGCGCGATGGCGAGTACCATGCTTTTAACCCGTTGCTTGTGCGCGCCCTGCAAAAGGCGGCGCAAACCGGCAATAAAGAGGACTATCTCCGCTTTACGGAACTGGTCTACCAGCGACCGCCGACGGCTCTGCGCGACCTGCTTGCGTTTGCGACCACCACGCCCATCCCACTCGAAGAGGTCGAGCCAATGGAGAGTATTCGCGCTCGCTTTGTGATCTCGGCCATGTCGCTTGGCGCTCTGAGTCCCGAAACGCACCGGGCGATTGCCGTTGCCATGAACAGCATCGGCGGGCGCAACAACACCGGCGAGGGCGGCGAAGACCCCGATTGGTACTCCGAACTGGTCGATGGCGTGCCTGTGAGCAGCAAGATCAAGCAGGTTGCCTCGGCACGCTTCGGCGTCACTACTGAATATCTTGTGCGCGCAGAAGAGTTGGAGATCAAGATGGCGCAGGGTTCAAAGCCAGGCGAGGGCGGGCAGTTGCCACCGGACAAGGTGACGCCTTTCATCGCTCGCCTGCGCCATACCGCGCCCTATGTCTCGTTGATCTCGCCGCCGCCGCATCATGATATCTACAGCATCGAAGACCTGGCGCAGTTGATCTACGACTTAAAACAGGTGAATCCGGAGGCGCGAGTGGGCGTCAAGCTGGTCTCCGGCATTGGTGTTGGCACGATTGCGGCAGGGGTGGCGAAGGCGCACGCGGACTATGTGCAGATCAGTGGCTACGATGGCGGAACGGGTGCCTCGCCGCTGCAATCGATCAAACATGCTGGCATCCCCTGGGAGCGTGGGCTGGCCGAGACGCAGCAGACCCTTGTGAAAAATGGGCTGCGCCAGCGCGTGCGGGTGCGCGTTGATGGCGGCTTGAAGACCGGGCGCGATGTGGTGATCGCGGCCATGCTGGGCGCGGAGGAGTTTGGCTTCGGTACGGCAGCACTGGTCTCGCTTGGCTGTGACATGGCGCGCCAGTGTCACCTGAATACCTGTCCGGCTGGCATAGCGACGCAGCGCGAGGACTTACGCGCCAAATTCACCGGCAAACCGCAGATGCTTATCAACTACCTGACACAGGTTGCCGAAGAGGTGCGCGAGTTGCTGGCGCACTTAGGGATGCGTTGCCTGGATGATCTCATCGGGCGAGCTGATCTGCTGCAAGCGCCGCAAGATATTCCTCTCGACCTGAATCCGCTCCTGGTGGCGCTCCCTGTGCATTCGTCGGGCAAGGGACAGGTTGTACTCCCGACATCGCCGCTTGCTCAGGAGCTATTGCTTGAGGCAGCTCCGGCGCTGCGCGGCGAAAGTAGCATGCTTATCCAGCGACCAATTGCCAATGATGATCGCACGATTGGTGCCGGGCTGGCAGGAGAGATTGCGCGACGTTATGGCAATAGCGGCTTGCCCGACGCGAGCATTACCTGCCTGTTGCAAGGCGCGGCAGGTCAGAGTTTTGGCGCGTTCTCTGTGCCAGGTATGCACCTGATCCTGCATGGAGAGGCAAATGACTATGTTGGCAAGGGCATGACGGGCGGCGAAATCGTGCTTGCCCCACCAACTGATGCCCTCTTTGCCGCGCACAAAAACACCATTCTCGGCAATACCGCTCTTTATGGCGCGACCGGCGGACAGCTATTTGCGGCGGGTAGAGCAGGCGAGCGTTTTGCGGTGCGCAATAGCGGCGCGCTGGCCGTCGTAGAGGGCGTGGGCGCGCATGCCTGCGAGTATATGACTGGCGGTGTGGTAGTCGTTCTGGGAGAAACGGGACGAAATTTTGCCGCCGGTATGTCGGCAGGCGTGGCCTACGTGTTGGATATGACGGGCGCATTCCCCCGGCATTGCAATACCGAACTGGTAGAGGCGCAACCACTTGAAGACCCGGACGAGATAGAAGCTGTGCGAACGCTAATCGCCTGGCATCGCATGAAGACCCGCAGTTGGCGAGCCGCCCAGCTATTAGCCGAGTGGAGCAGTATGCAGCGCTGCTTCTGGCGCGTTGCGCCGCGCGGCAGCTCCTATTCGGCAAAGGACTATTTGGATGCGCAGATGTATCAACCGGCGTTGATAGGCTCACGGCAAGAATGATAACATCGTTCTTTTCAAACGCGGCCCTCTCCCAGCACCTCTGGCAGCTTGATTATATCAGTTTCTGATTTGATAGGGGGATGAAGCAAAGCAGAGAAACAGCCTGCTTTGCTTCATCCTTTGTTCGTAGGCTAGAAGTAACCTATCTTTCGCTTATCTACCCCCGAGTGGCGGCGTCCGCTGCCTCGGCGAGGGTTTGTAGGAAGGCGAAGAACTCCTTTGATTGGCCGATGAACAGGCCATCGTCCGTCAGGGCTTTGACTGCGCCCATTGCCGCCCCCTGAGTTTGGGTGGGGCGAATGATCGACACAGGTGGGAATTTGCGACTGAGGAAGAAGGTCGGCTCGGGCATAATCAGGTTGGTCTGCAAGTCCTGACTGTTGGCGGCATTGAGATCAGGAAACGTCAGGCCATTGGTAGGGTCGGTGAGCGGAGCATTGGGTTGAGACACCGCGTTTCCTGCCTTGTCGTGCCACGTCTGGAAGTGCGCAGTCTCGGTTGGGCCAATGCTGAGCAGGATGCGCAGCACTTCTGGATTGGTGACACGCTGCGCCAGTGATGGGTAGAGGCTGGTGCCGCCCTGCTCGATAAAGCAGAAGTGGAACGCTGCTGTGTTGGCAATGGCCTGGATGTGAGCACTTGGAGTGAGATCGGCATCGCTTCTGGGAATGGCCGGGAACTGTCCTTTGCTCAGGCCGGGAACTGCCTGCGGGAACGAATCGCCCAAATCGGGGTTTTTCGTGCTGCTGCGATAGCGCGTCCACCAACTGGTGTCCACCGTAAGCTGCATCAGGTTGGTGAGCCGCCCGATTTGTTGCGCGCCTGTCGCTTTGCTGCTCGGCAAGTTGCGGAATCCTTTCAGATCAACCGGGTCCGCGCCTTTCGAGATCAGGTACTCGTTGATGAATCTGAAGTGGCTGAACTCGTCATCTGTATTGTCGTGAATATACTGGGACATGTCAGGGTCCAGGTTATTAAGAGCGTCTCTGTAGGGTTTGCTCCCGCTTCCGCCTGGAACTTCGCTGTCCTGGATACCGCCCAGTTCGTTGTACTGCTGCCACAGATCGCTTTCGATGATCTCGGCTGCTGCCAGAAAGCGGAGAATGGCCACGTCTCCCTTGGTCAGGGCATGACTTTTCTCTTCTTCGGCAAAGGCTGGCAGCCCATTAGCCAGCAAGCCCGCGCCGAGTACGCCTGTTCCTCCTGCCACAAGCCCACTGCGGATGAAGGAACGGCGGCTGGTAGAATGCATTTTGTCTTCCATGATTTTTTCTTCTGCTCCTGTTGTATAGCGTGTGCCATGATCTAAAAATGGGCATGGCGGGTTAAGGCACACAGGTCTCTCGACCTGCATGTTTTTTGAACAACGGGTTGATGATCTACTTTGTGGAGGCCCCCAGATTAGCACTGCCGTGCTGTTGATTTATACGAAGGTGGGTTACAAGGTTGGGATGGCAAAGAAAGAAAAAATTGGACACACCCACAAATTGTGAGTGTGTCCAGCGGGGTAATGCTTAGCCGGTGACGCGACCAATGCCGAAGCGGGTGCTGGTGGCGCTGGGAGTGCCATTTGTCCAGTCGATTTCGACAAGCTGACGCGTATTCTGAAGGGCCGGTAGAACCATGATGGATTTGAGCGTGCTGGTATCAATCACGTCTCCCGTATCGCCCACGTAGACGTAGCGACCGGAGAGGTCATTCAACACCCAACCTTCCTTCTCGCAGTAGGTCTGGCAGGGAGTTTCAGTGCCGCTAAGAGAGGAAAGCTGCACGCTGGCAACGAACTTCGGCGCGGAACTGGGCAATCCACTCACATCGTAGACCTCGAGCTGGTCGAGCGGCGCATCCATTACGTACACGCGCTTCTCATCCGGCGAGAGTGAGATGCCATGACTGGGTGCGTTGCTGACCGTCCAGTTGCACGAGCCACTGAATGTGACAGTGTAGATGACGCTTCCGGTTGTGAGGCTGAGAACCTGGAAGCCGCACGTGTTGGTGGAAGTGGTAAACATCAGTGTGTGCTTGCCGTTGATGGTGAATGGTCGCACACCGTTGACCGTTGGCCCCGCGTTCAGGATCGACTGGTTGTTGGCCGTATTGTACACATGGGCATAGTTGTAGTTGCTGCCCGTATAGCCATTCAGATAAACCTGGGTGCCATCCAGCGAGACAATAGTGTTGTGGCCGTTGGTGCCGGTCTGAATGGAGCCGAGTGGCTTGCCATTGCTGGCGTCGAGAATGGAATGCGTGCCATCTGAGGCATCCGCACCATGTGGCATGTAGATGGTCGAGCCATCGGGAGTTATCGCAAGCTGATCAACGCCGAACGAGTAGTTGGCGATCCAGGCGACGACATCATGGACGAGGTCATAGGCCAGCAGGCTGCCGTTTTGACCACTACAGTTGCCCGTACCGCATTCTGTGACGTAGAGCAGCCCGCGATTGGGTGACACAGCTACGCCGCGTTTGCCTGCCTCTGGAATAGGAAATTGCTTCACGAGCGCGTGATTGTGGTCGATGTCGTAGGCGTAGACCATACCGTCGTCTACCACGTAGAGCCAGTGCGCGGTTGTGCTGCCAGTGGGATTGGGCTGGACGGTGACAGGTACAGCTGTACCGGTGACAGTATAACTCTCTACCTGGAAAGTCTGAGTATTGCTCGTATCCTCGTTGCGCATCCGCACGCCTACCATTCCGGCCTGCTGCTCGGTGCTGTTGCTATCGGTGGCGTTCAAAGTCCAGGTGCCGGGTTCGCCTGTTCCGTCAAGCCAGGCGCGGGCGCGAATGGCGGTGGGATTGGTTCCCTGGAACTGCACGTGCAGCCAGACAACCACGCCAGCAGAGGCAGGCAGCCCGGTGTCAACGTCGCTGCCGATGTTTGTGCCATCGCTGCGCTGGGCGCGGATATAGATATCGGCTCTGCCCGCTCCCTGTACCACACCGACCCGGTAATAGGTAGGAGTATAGGCTGGAGCATAACGGCCAATAACATAGGCATCGCAGTTCGTGCTGCCGCTACAGCGCGGCAGTACCACTTTCTCCACAATATCCACGTTCTGAATGTTGAAGCTGGAGAGATAGGCGCGTTCTTCACTGTTCGCGCCTACAATCACCTTGCCCGCGCCTGGGGAGACCGACCAGTTCCAGGGCGAACCTACCACCGTCCACCAGCCGCCGCTATCGGCAAAGCCCCAACCGCTGGGAGTGGTGCGCTGGAAGCTATCAGAGGCTGCGGATCCACTAACGGGCGTGTTGGTGGGACTGGGCGTAATACTGGGACTGGGTGTCATGGTTGGACTGGGCGTGTTGGTGGGATTGGGCGTATTCGTCTGTGTCGGTGTAGGAGTGGGGCCGCCACTCGAGAGGTCAGTAACCTGAAATTTTTCATATTTGAAGGTGCGGCTGGTATTAGTGTCCTCATTGCGCGCTCGCACCCCAACTGCTCCGGCTACTTGTTCTGCGCTGGTGTTGTCGGTTGTATTAAGCAACCAGGTAGAGGGTTCCGGGGTGTTATTTTTCCAAATGCGGGCGCGAATGGCTGTAGGATTGACTCCCTGGAACTGGACGTGCGCCCAGACAGTGACACCAGAGGCGGCTGTAATGCCGGTATTGAGATCATTCGAGAGATTACTTCCATCGCTTCGTTGTGCTCGGAGATAGATGGTACTCTGACCTGCACCCTGAATAGCTCCGATTCGGTAGTAGTTCGGGGTACTACCGCCAGTATAACGACCAATTACATAAGCATCGCAGTTTGTGCCGCTATTGGTACAGCGAGGCAGCACAATTTTGGCGAGTATATCTACGTCCTGGACGGCTACATTGCCTAGTATGCCGCGTTCCTCGGCAGCAGGGTGGACAATGATTTTACCTACCCCCGGCGCAACGCTCCAGTTGGCCGAAGTATCCAATACTGTCCAGGAACCACCAAGATCAGCAGTTCCCCAGCCGTTCGTCACGGTGCGGGTAAAGGTGTCCAGAGCAATAGTCGTGTTTGCTCTGGCCGGAGCGAGCGAGAACATACCTATAGAAAGAGCAATCAGTAAGAGCGCCAGGCTGGCAAGCGCGGTTAGCACGCGCAGCTTTTTCTTTTTGACCGGAGAAGATTGTTGAACCCGTTTCCTCATAGCAGGAGTCTCTCCTGTTAATACTTATTGATCTCTTCTTAGAAGAGAAAACGCCTTCGTGTGCTTTATCCACGCATTGCTATAAATGTATTTAAACAGGCTATCTCAGGTAGCTTGTGGATTGGTTGAGAAGAAGTTAAGATGGAGTTATAAAATGGAGAAGCAGGTTAGCTTTTATACATGTTCTTATGGCCTGAGAAGCATGTTATACTACGAATAAGCAAACTTTTACGGCATTATAGTCCCTGGAAAAACGTAGCATTTGAACAAAGAAACACAACCACCTGTTGATGAACACGTAAATTCCTCAGCGCATATGGTCCATGGCCCCTACCTGACATGGCGGTTCCGAAATTTTCGCCTGCTCTTTATTGGCTCATTCATTGCCATAACCGGAGAGCAGATGGTCAATGTCGCGATTGGCTGGGAACTCTATGAGCGCACTCGTTCGGCGCTGGTGCTGGGCCTGGTTGGGCTGGTGCAGGTGCTTCCGGTAATTCTGCTATCTCTGCCAGCCGGACACCTCGCTGACCGGTATAATCGAAAAACGATTGTGGTCATCACCCAGATTGTACTGGCGATTGCTTCGCTCGGTTTGATGCTGCTTTCGCTCACACATGGATCTCTCGTATTGATATTTGCCTGCTTGCTGTTGCTAGGCATAGCTATTGCCTTCAACAATCCGGCCTCTTCAACGTTGCTGCCGCAGGTGGTGCCGGAATATGCCTTTGAGAGCGCGGCGACGTGGAGTAGCAGTTCATGGCAACTTGCTGCTGTGCTTGGGCCAGCCTCGGGCGGTTTCGTGATTGCGCTGATGAATAGTGCGTGGCTGGTGTACGGCTTGAACGCCCTGGCTGCGCTGGTGTTTCTGGTGCTGGTGGTTTTGCTGCGCGTGATACGGCGGCATGTGCCAGCAAAAGAGACGACCACGCTCAATTCGTTGAAAGAGGGCCTGACCTTTCTACGCCAGACGCAGGTGATACTCGCGGCGATTACGCTTGACTTATTTGCGGTCTTGCTTGGCGGGGCGACGACACTACTGCCGATTTTCGCCAGGGATATCCTGCGTGTTGGGCCGACGGGTCTGGGCTGGCTGCGGGCCGCCCCATCGATTGGCGCGCTTTGCGTCTCATTTATTATTGCGCACTCACCGCCTTTCAAGAGGGCGGGTAGGAGCTTGCTGTGTGCTGTGGCAGGTTTTGGGCTGGCAACGATTGTCTTTGGCCTCTCACGTTCGTTCTGGCTTTCGCTGGCGATGCTGTTTTTGTTGGGCGGCCTCGATAATGTCAGCGTGGTTATTCGTGGAACGCTGGTGCTGACGCGCACGCCTGATGCCCTGCGTGGCCGTGTCGCCGCCGTCAATAACCTGTTCGTCGGCGCATCCAACGAACTTGGCGGCTTTGAATCCGGCCTGGTAGCGCAATTTTTTGGCCCTATCATCTCGGTAGTGTCTGGTGGCATAGGAACGATACTGGTAGTGCTGGCGATTGCCCTGATCTGGCCGCAGATGCGCAAATTGGGTAGACTTAGCGAAGGTGTGGTGAAGGGAGTGCAGGAGCAATAGATTCCACCAATGATCGGGGCTGAAGCCAGGGCGACCGCCAGAGTCGCCCCTACCAGAGGGGCCTGGATTTCTTTCGCCTGGCTGTTGAACTGCAAGAGCAGTACCGTCGTCCTGGCATGCGCATTCAGAATACGCTTCAGACGAACGGCACGCTGCTCGATGATGAATGGTGCAAATTCTTCTCCGCGCATAACTTCCTGATCGGCCTGACCTGGATGGTCCTCGCGCCATGCATGATGCCTACCGCGTGGATAAGGGTGGCATGTATCCGAGCAAAGAAACAGAGTAGAGAAAGGCTTTTTTCTATGATATGCTGGTATTGTTAAGAAGTAACAGGAGAAAAACATGTCAATTCGCATTCAACTCTACTCGGATGTGCATTGCCCTTATGCCTACCTGACTGCCTATCGCCTGCGCAAGCTACGGGACGAGTATCGCGGCAGCATCATTATCGAATACAAAAGCCTGGCTCTAGAGTACGTGAATAAGCGACCAACGCCAATGTTTGTTTTGAATAATGAGACACCCATTTTGATGCTTGAGGAGCCGGATATTCCATATGAACCCTGGCATGGTTCAGAAAGTGAATGGCCGGTGACAATGTGGCCTGCTTTTGAAGCCATCCAATGCGCCGCGAGACAGGGGCCGCAGCAGGCAGCCGAACTTGACTGGGCTATTCGCAGCGCCTTTTTTGCTGAAAGCCGTTGCATTTCGATGCGCCACGTTCTTTTTGAACTGGCCGAGCAGGCCGGTCTGGATATGCAGCGTTTCGCCGACGACTTCGATTCAGGCGTAACAAAGCGGCAGGTATTGCAGGATGCTCAAAGGGGCTGGGAGCAACTGAAAGTAGAGGGAAGCCCCACGTTTGTGTTGCCTTCGGGCAAGCAGGTGAGTTACCTTGCGCTGCCCAAAGTCAAACTTGACCAGCAGCGCCATGCCCGAGTTGTCTCGGTGCAGCCTGCACCCTGTTCGGGTGCGGATTGCCTCGATCTCTATCGAGAGATGTTCGCCGAAGCAGGCTGGAGATAGAAGGTTGCCATGAAAAAGACCCTCTCGCCTGTCATCCTGAGCGCAGCGAAGGATGACATTTGGAGGTAGGTTTGTAATGACATGCATGCTATGATTGTACGCCTGGGGAAGCGATTGCGCTTTGCGCGTGCTCTGCGCTCTCGTCCTTTCGCAATGGTGTGGCTGGGGCAGACCATCTCGAATATAGGTGATGGCATTTTTCTCATCGCACTGGCTTGGCAGGTGCTGCTGATGACGCATTCCGGCACAGCAATGGGCATTGTGCTGATCGTCAGTATGATTCCGCGCCTGATTTTCGTGCTGATTGGCGGTGTCGCGGCAGATCGCCTGCCGCGCCGTCTGATAATTCTGTGGTCGGATGGCGGGCGAGGGCTGGTTGTGCTGCTGATAAGCATACTTGGTTTTCTCGGCCTGCTGCAATTCTGGCATCTGCTGGTCGAGGGTTTGATTTTTGGCTTCGTGGATGGTTTCTTCAATCCGGCCATCATGGCGATTATTCCCGACCTTGCCGAAAAGGACGACCTGCCTTCGGCAAATTCTCTGGTCTCCCTGAGCTTTAACCTGGCGCAACTGACGGGGCCGATGCTTGGTGCGGCGTTGATTGCGCTCATCAGTCCAATGGGGGCATTTGCAGCCAACGCGCTGAGCTTCTTTATCTCGGTCGCCTTTCTGCTGTCGGTACGCATTCCAGAACGCCATGTAAAGCAGGAAAGCAAAGAAGCCATTGAAGGCGAGCAAGAGGAAACGCCTGCGCGTGGTTTTCGAGGAGTGCTGGCCGATGTTCAGGAAGGGCTGGTCTATGTGCGCAACTCGCGCTGGCTATGGGTGACGATAATGAACTCGGCTATTGGCAATATTGGCTTTATGGCTACGCTTGCTGTGGCCATGCCGAAGCTGGTTCACGATACCTATCAGCAGGGCGCGTGGCTTCTTGGCCTGATCGAGGCAACCGGAGCTATCGGCTCAATCCTGGCCCTGGTGGTGGTAGGACAGGCGACTCGTATCAAAAAACGCGGGCTGATGGCCTATCTCTCGCTCTGCTTTAGCTGTATTGGCATATTGATCTTTGGCCTGCCGTTTCCGCGTGCTGCCGCGCCGTTCATCGCGCCTCTGGCTGGCATGCTGGTGAATTTTGGCCTGACCTTCTTCAATACCGTCTACTTCACCATTTTGCACGAAATGATACCCTCAGATAAACTCGGGCGCGTCATCAGTCTGGATACGCTTGGCTCGTTCGCTATGATTCCGGTCGGTGAAGCCCTGGGCGGCATTATGACCGATCATATTGGCCCGGCGAAGGTCTTCGTCATCTTTGGCCTTTTTAATCTGGTGAATGCCATGATCCCTCTGCTGGTGCGCGAGGTACGACAGGTGGAGTGAGCGTTATAGACGCCAGAACCCTCGTGAATGCCTGCTTTGCAAGTAACGTGGTACCAGGAAGAGGACGAGCAGCACCAGCAGGATAAACATGATCGCTGATGCAAAGAGCGAGAGCAGGATGAGAATGACCACCAATATATCCTGAATCACGCTTAAGACGCCATTAAGCAGACCGGCAGTAGAAAGCGATGTGAAGAGTCTGGCGGTGAATCCGGCGCTGTGACTCAGAGCCGCCAACCCCGCGCCGATCAGCAGGATGACGAGCAAGGCCACACCCGTGACGGGAATAGCACTGAATGTGGCAACGATAGCTTGATTGCTGCCTGCCATGCTCTGACCTGCTGAGAGGGCATGGCTACTTGCTGCCACTGCGACAAGCGCCCCTGCTATCGGACGCACAAACGTATGAGCGGCGTTCCAGGCATGATCGAGCAGGGGAATCTTGTTGGCGATAAAGTCCAGGATTGCCAGTAGCGCAAGCACAACCATAAACCAGGGCTGCGTAATAAAGGACACATGCGAGTTGACCGCGTACAGGTGCAGCCAGCGCACCGAAAGCGCATAAGCAAGCAAAGGCAAATAAGCATTTATGCCAGAGGCGAATGCCAGGCCGAATGGTGTGCCCAGCGTTACAATGTCCATTTCTTTGTTTCCACTATTTTTGATGTAATTTCCGGTTTTTGTAGGGACGCGATTCATCGCGTCCAGCTTCCCGCGCCGATTCACATGGGTGGACGCGATGAATCGCGTCCCTACAGTCGTATGTACCAACGTTTATTATCAAATCCCTGCCATATATAGCACGTTCAAGCCTGGGGCTATGGAAACAAGGCCATCTCTAGAGATGGTTTTTTGGCTTCAGCATTGCTCGCGAGGCGCTGCAATGGTTTTTGACTCCTCGCGAGCAGTCATAAAAGGATGTTTTTCTTATAGTGTCGCTTCGTTCTCCGATGGGCCATCAATCGTCGAGGTCAGTTGCTCGATCACGATTGCATCCGCTTCTTTTATGGCGATTTCCGGCGTCATCTCTGTCACCTCTACCAGTATCAGCGCGGAGTAGCCGTCTTGTTTCTGAACAAACTGAAACTGGATGATGCGCACCACTTTGTAGCCAGGGGAGCCAGGGACTTCCTTGCCGATCAGATCATTGGCCCACGTGGCAATTTCTGTGGTGGTGACGGCCTGTTCGTAGGCCAGTAAACGTGTTTCCATGCAGTTCACTTTCTAAAATGTTGTGATTGTTTGGGAAGATATCCTCGTAAATTTTTAGGAAATAACCAGATGTGTAGGGACGCGATGATGAATTTTTCCTAGGAAAGAAGGCATCCAACCATGTCGTTCTGAGCGCAGCGAAGGATCTCTGGCCTCGGCGCGCGAATCGTTGGGGGACGAAGATCCTTCGCTGTGCTCAGGATGACATGCCTACATATTCCCTCTTTCATAATCAAAATTCATCATTGCATCCCTACATGCGCTAATGTTACAAACATTCTCGCGCAAACAATCGCACAGGTTCGATTTGTGCGGCATCCACGAAGCGCACCACCAGTTCCTGTATGCCTGCCTGCTCGTACCCTACCAGCCGTTCGCGAATTTGCGCGGGCGTGCCGATCAGCCAGCTCTGGCGCAGTTCGTCGATATTTGCGCGTTCTTCCGGCGAGAGTTTCGCCAATACCTCGGCTTCGGTCTCGCCGATAACGCAGTAGTCAATGAGTGTGGTGCGCTTGATGCTGTTGTAATCGCGCCCGATCTCCTCACAGTGCTGGCGCAGCACGTCTAGTTTATGCTTGATGGTCGGTATATTGCCACCAATATTGCAGGCATCGGCATACTGGGCAACCAGCCGCAGTGTGACTTTTTCGCCGCCACCACCGATGAGGAGTGGAATGTGGGGCTTCTGCACGCCCTTTGGCTGGTTGATTGCCCCATTGACGCTGTAATATTTTCCCTCGAAATAGGCTTCTTCCTGCGACCACATCGCCAGGATGACCTGGACGGCTTCGCGCAGGCGTTCCAGGCGCTCTCGTGTGCCAGGATAGGGATAGCCGTAGGCGAGGTATTCGTGTTCGTACCAGCCAGCGCCAATGCCCAGAATGAGTCGTCCATGACTGAGCGCATCTACGGTCGAGGCCATTTTCGCCAGCAGAGCCGGGTTGCGATAGCTATTGCACGTGACTAGCTGCCCTATGCGAACACGCTGCGTATCGCGAGCCAGCGCCGCTGTGCTTGTCCAGCACTCGAACGTAATTTCCTGGGTGGGAACGGGAACCGTATGAAAGTGGTCGTAGAGCCAGATCGAGGCATAGCCGAGCTTATCAGCCTCTTGCGCGACACGCGACATGGTCTCATACGCCTCTGCCGGATCGGCTATACCGACCAGGTCCATACGCCATCCCTGCGGAACTATGACGCCAATTTCCATCATGAACGACTCTCTCCTCTAGAACTGTTTCAAGTTGTTATTCGCGGTCAGCGATAATCGAGCCAACACGGTCACCCAGGGATGGGTCCCTGCGCGTCAGGATGATGGCGTAGATCAGCGCGAGTACGATGACTCCCAGGGCAATCCAGGGGAAGATATTGAACGGTGGCTCCTGCCCTGGCTGCACCAATCCCCACAGCGGAAAGCCAATTGCCAGCACGCCGAGTATCGGCAAGATCACGTGTTTTAGCACAGAAAACTGCTCTGGCAGGTGCCGTTTATAATAAAACGGCAGGGCGATATTCGAGACGAGGTACGTCAGCGCGACCAGGATTGTTCCCAGGGTAGCGATATCGCCGAAGAAGGTGACGGGTGGGACGTTCCATCCAAAGATATAGACAATGCCCAGACCAATCAGGAAGAAGACCAGGAAACTGGCCCAGGGTGTGCGCGTCCTCGGGTGTATCTTGGCCAACTGGCGCGGCAGCAATCCTTCGCGCGCGGCATTGAAGATCAGGCGGGCCTGCGAATTAGAACCCGCGATCATGGCGCTCATAGTAGAGGTGAAGCCTGCGATGTATCCCAGCAGCGCCAGGACAGCCGCGATCCTTTCTGCGGCTGTAATGAAAGGCACAAGTACATTTGGATTGGTTATGGCGTTGACATTGTAGTTAAAGGCAACGACCGTAGCATAGGAGAATAGCAGGTATGAGCCAGCCATCAGCAGGATGCTGGAATAGATAGCGCGCGGAATGTTGCGGCGCGGATCACTGGTTTCCTCAGCTAGAGCTGCGGAGTTCTCCCAGCCGATGAACATGTAGACCGCGATAGGAAAGCCCAGGCCAAGGCCGGCCAGTCCATTCGTGATATTGGCCGGGTTGAATGGAGCCAGAGAAAGGCTTCCGGCATGTGTAATGAGGACAATGACCGAGACCAGCACAAGTACGATCATCTCCAGCAGGAAGAAATAGCCTGCCCAACGGGTTGAGAGATGTACGCCGCGCACCATCAGGTAGAAGACAATTGCGGCAAAGATCAGAGTCAGAGGCTGCCAGGGTATGTTGATATTGAAATAGTGCTGGCAGATAATTTGAATCCAGCCGCCGGAGATATCTATGACCGAGGCCATCGCGACAATATAGCCGATGCTGACGACAATGGTCGTAGTGATGGCCATGATGGGGCCAAAGGTTTTACCAATAAAGGTGATGAACGAACCGGTGGAAGGGATGGCACGCGAGAACTCTGCCAGGGTATTGCCAAGCAGGGCGATCGCGATGGCGGCGACAACAATGGTGAGTGGGGAACCGACGCCTGCCGCACTCGCAATAAGCGCGAAGCTGAAATAAAAGCTCATAGCGGGCGCGACATTCGCCATTGTAGAGGTGGCGATGTCCGCCAGGCCCAGCGCACCACGTTCAAGGCGAGGTACTTCTACCGGGGCGGTTTTTCCTTCAAGTGGGATGGCCTTGGTGGACTTTTCGGGCTGCATCATAGTTGATCCCCTTTTCTCCCATTCTCGAACTGAGAACGGGCCGAATGGATAAGGACGAACCGTTGCTTTGTTCCATAGACGCGCTGGTGGGATCGCTGCTATGGAAAGCTTGTATAAATGTTATTATGCATTACGCAATGGGTAGCTGTCATCTTTTGATAGTAAATGAGGAGCGGAAAGCAGTACAGGGGATACCGGAAGCCACCCACGAGGGGATGGCTCTACAATAGGAACCCGCCTGTAGAGCCATCCCCTCGTGGGTGGCTTCCGCAGATTTTTTAGACGAGTGCTATCTTTTATAATCGTTTGTTTGTGTTATCTTGTTTGTCTCCCGTTGCAGCGGATTCAGGCCGTGGATTCCACAGGGGATAGGGAATGCCCGCGATGCGGTTGATAGCGATGGCCTGCAATGTAAGAAGGATGACCGCGCCCATCAGCAGGACGAGTTGCCAGGGCTGGCGCAAGATGCCGAGCGAGACAATCAGAGTGGTGGCTCCGGCGGGTGGATGCGGCGATTTTAACAGCACCATCAATCCGGCTGTAAGGCCCAACGAGAGTCCGGCGGCGATGACTCGCGGCCATGTGACGCCGACAGAAAGGGCGGGTCCGGCCTGGGTTAGTCCTGTTACTACGAGACTAAAATAGCCTGCGGCTGCTCCAATGGCGTGTCCAATCAGGGTATTGCGTGGAGATGCGCTTGGCGCGGTCGGCGTATAGAAAAAGAGGAAGGCGGTTGGACCCAGTGAAGGGAAAATAAAGGGAGAGTTGGTAAGAACCGCCAGCGCGGCCATCAAGCCAATGCTGATGCAGCCATTGATGAAGCTGAAGATGGCGAGAACGGGAATGCGCGCATAGTGATCTAAAAGCCAGGGCAGACGTACTCGCGTGAACAGACCATGCAAAATGTCGGACATCTCGCCGCCGATGGGATGCTCTTTATCAATTCTCCCAGGCACGTGACGGCGCACTATTGGTTCGTTCGCTGTTTGCTTCGATAGATCAGGAGCGGGCGTTTTCTGTTCCATAGTGTTTCTCCCTCTGTGATTGCTGTACTCATCGTATACTACTATACATGATTGAGGCTAATGGAAGCAGGTCAACAATGGCTGCTTTAAGGAAAGATAAGTATGGTTCCATCTGGTTTAAGTGTAGAAGAGTGGCGAGCATTAGAGCGGACTAATCCTGATGGCAAGTATGAATACATTGATGGGCAAGTCTATCTAATGCCTCGGGGCAGTCTTGCTCATGCGCGTATTGGCAGTAACGCGGTAAGGGCGCTTGAGTATGAATTGTTGATAATTTCTGTAGGGACGCGATTCATCGCGTCCACCTGTTCCTGTTGTGCGCGTCGATTTGCCGAGGTGGACGCGATGAATCGCGTCCCTACAGGGGCTTTCCCATTATTTTATAGAAACCGTATGACCTGTGACATTCATTCGTCCTGTGGCGTGCTATTGCTTACCACCAGCGAACCAAGACCCAGCACTACGGCGTCCTCAACCAATCCCCAGACCGGGCCGGGAACCGATGTATTGTCAGTGAGCCATTTGCGGCTGTAGTAACTGGCGGCAGCGCCTGCGGCAGCTCCTGCTGCACCGATTATTGCTCCTAACGCTACTGGCTGGTTTGCTCTGCGGTACATCAGTATGCCTGCGACACTGCCGAAGACCAGACGACCAATGAACGGGCCGGGACTGACGCGAGCAGGTGTTATCGGAAGTTTGTCCATTATCATCTCTCCCAGCAGCGAGGCGGCAGTAACTGGTTTGCTGATTGGAGATGCCAGGGGGCCATCGGCGCTTTCGCTGGATGGGTTGCTGGTCCAGCTAAGTAAGGCAAATGGTGTCGTCGAGCGCACGCCGCAGACAAAGCCGAGAGCAGCTGTTTTGAGGGCTGTTTCTGCCGGGTTCTTTGGCGTTGTCAGGGCGGTTGAATTGGGCCGTACAAGTTCTGCGAGTTGGGTGAGCATGGCGTTATAGATGCTCTGCAAACCCAACGGAGCAAAGGTTTTTTCAAAGAAGCCGCCAACGCCGCTGCCGCCTTCCCACTCGGTTTCCAGGTAGACCAGCGATTTTTGTCCTTCGTCCAATGGCAGCACTGTCCAGGTGGTAGTCAGTGACGAATTGGTATCCTTTTCGGTCAGTGTCTGTCCTTTAATCGATTCGGCCACACGCATGCGATAGGCGCGTTCGCGTCCACCAGCCTGCAAGCGATAGCGAATGAGTGTGCCATCGCCTGTTCCGCCCTGCTCGACGCTGTAGTCAAGAAAATTGGGCGTCAGGATGGATGGGCGTTTTTCTTGATAGTCGATCAAGGCGCTATACACCTCTTGCGGTGACGCCGGAATGATGCGCGTACTTTCGGCATGTACTTTACTCATGCAAAAACCTCTTTCTGTGTGTTTCTTTGCTGGAAAAATGTGTATCTCTGGCAAAAAGCGGAAATCTATTTCTGTACCTCACCTCTTCTTTCCATCCGATTAGAATCGTAGCATGCAGAGGGAAGAGTAGCCGGTGTTGTACAATGGCAAAAAGTCACTATTGTACAGACTAAGAAAGGAAGCATTTTGGGTATGCAAGACATCAACTGGCAGGACGTTGGAGAAGAGATTGTGCGTATTGTGCAGGGACTGCTCCGGCTGGATACGCGCAACCCGCCCGGCAACGAGGTACTGGCTGCCGAATATCTCCATGCTCTTCTCTCATCCGAAGGCATTTCTGGTCAAATTGTCGGGCCGAGCAGGGATCGGGCCACCTTTGTTGCCTGTTTGAAAGGCGATGGTTCAGCGCGGCCGCTCCTGTTGATGTCGCATATCGATGTCGTCGCGGTCGAACCCGAGAAGTGGACGCATGACCCGTTCTCGGGCGATATTGCCGATGGCTTTATTTACGGTCGCGGCGCGCTCGACATGAAGCAGATGGTGGGTATGGAAGCGCTCACCATGCTGTTGCTCAAGCGGGCAGGCATTCCACTTAAACGCGATGTTATTTACATGGCGGCCGCCGATGAAGAATGTGGCGGACATGCTGGCGCGGAATGGGTTGTGGAGAATCGCCCCGAATTGATTTCGGCCGAGTACGCGCTCAATGAAGGCGGCGGGAGCGGCTTCGAGGTGAATGGCCGTTCCTATTATCCTGTGCAGACGGCTGAAAAGGGCACAGTGCGTTTTCGCATGCGCACACGCGGCAAGCCCGGTCACGGCTCTGTGCCGCATAATGACAACGCCATCCTTAAACTTGCTGCCCTGCTGACAAAGCTTACGCCGAACCTGCTGCCCATTCATTTCACCGATACGGTGCGCGGATATTTTCGCGGCATTGCCAGCACGCAGCCGCCCGAGGTCGCGCAGGCGCTCGAAGCTGTCTTAGCCAGTGAAAGCGGGGCAGATGAGGCTATCGACAAATTGCCCATCGAAGAGGGGTTGAAGATGCGTATGCACGCCATGCTGCGCAACACGGTGACACCTACCATGCTCTCGGCTGGCTCGCAGATCAATGTCATCCCTTCTGAAGCAGAAGGATACGTTGATGGCCGTCATCTTCCAGGTTGGACTCCGGAAATGTTCCTGGAAGAATTGCGCTCAGCTATTGGCAGCGAAGCCGAGATCGATTTGCTCGATCCATCGACGCCGCTTGAGGCCGATGTGCAATCGCCGCTTTTCAACACGATTCAAGAGGTTTTGCGCGAGTTCGCGCCTGATGCTGCTGTTGTGCCATTTTTGCTGACGGGCGGCACTGATGCGAAGCACGTCACGAGGCTGGGAACGAAAGTCTACGGCTTTGTCCCAGGCCTCTACGCTGGCCCAAGTGAAGGACGGCGCGTTCACAGCCACGATGAACGTGTCAGCGTGCGCTCGCTGCAATGGGGTATGCGCGTGTTTTACGAGGTGGTGGCGCGATTTGTTGGTGGAGTGTAAGCAAATTTTTCCACTGCTATACGCAAAAAGAATGCATACAGATAGGGGACTTAGCAAACGCTTGCTGCTAAGTCCCCTATTTTCCAGGTTGGTTTGAACTTACCTCTTATGCATGCGGTTATGAGGATTGTTGGGGCTGGCCGGGTGGTTCCAACCATTTGGATTGTTGGGGCTATTGGGATTTGTCCAGCCAAAGGGATTGTTCGGATTCATCGGGTTGTTGAGATTGATCGGGCTGTTCGGATTTAATGGACTATTCGGATTCATTGGATTGCCCATGTTGTGCTGCCAGGCCGAATTGCCCCTGCTATTGTAAAGGGAAGAGCGTCTACGACCGCTGCCGAATAGCAGGCGGATGATTGACCAGAGTATTCCCAAAAAGAAGAGTACAAACATCAGGGCAATAAATCCTGCGACAACCACGAAGAAGACAACCAGAAAGGCAGGCATATGGGAAAACATAGTTTGTATCTGGCTCAACCAGTCAGGCATGGTATCCTCCTTTATTCAGTAGAGAGCCGTTTTGAACGAACATGCACAGCTATATACGCAGCAGCAACCGGAAATTATTGCATCATCATAGCCTGGCTATGACAGCCTGTTGGTTTTTTCTCTACGGAAATGTCCGAAACAAATCGCTCAAATCGGTAGCATTTGCCGCATCTCCCAGGAAGGTGGTCAAGCCGAAAAGTTCTTCTATGGTGCGCAAAGTCGAGCTATGCGTGTAGTGGATGGTATTTGAATAGCCACTGCCTTTAGCTTCTGGTGACAGCACGATCATGCCGATGGGGCCATCACCGCCTTCGCCCTCGTCCCAGGTGATAAAAACCACTCCGCCATTGTTGTATGCTGAAGAGTTCAGGATGGAGGGTATATTTTGCGCAAGCCAGTTGTCTCCCTGCTTCACAGCGTCGTTGGTTGGCGGGCAGACATCGTGCATATCGTTGCAGAGGTTGGGCGTAATGAAGTTGTAGCGGGCCGTGTTTGATCCTTGTAAGTCGGTCGCCAGCTCGCTATAGGGGCGAATATGCTGAATGCAGTAGGATGAAGAGGGGTCATTATTGTTTGTGACGTTATCGAAGAAAATCATTGGATTGTGTTTAGGCGCGTAGAGGCCACTGCTGGTGAGCGGGCAGGTTGTGCCGTCGATGCCCTCTTGATAGGATTTCCAGGAAATGCCTGCCTTATCAAGCAGGGTGACAAGGTGTTGCGTCGAAGACTGGTGGTTAACGCTGGGCGGATTATCATCGGCGATACCGAAATTGGTTCCGGCCTCCAGCCAGAGATAGTTTGGCTCGCTCGGATGTATTCCTGGCGGATTGTAGTATTGCTGAGCATAAGAAGACATGGGGAGGAGTGTTTTGTTGATATATGGCGCGGAGGGATTGTTGAAGATGGCCGACCAGTTGTGATTCTCCATCACGATGAGAAAAACTGTCCTGGTAGGAGGCGTCGGTGTTGGTGATGGCGTGGGGGTCGCGGTTGGCATCTGTGTTGGCGTGGGGGATGGAGTACTTGTTGCATTCCCACTCGTTGCTTGTGGGGAAGTGCTACAGGCGACAAGGAGCGTTACAAGCAGGAGCAGTGAAGCGCTTCTCCATGTGTTTGCGATTTGATGAGATGGGAAATGCCGGAACATAGACGATATACTTTCTAGCGATTTTGTTAACGTGGTAAGCTACTTAAAGACACGGTTTGATGCAGGGTCGCGGAACGGTTTGCTGCTTCCATGAGCGCGCTTAAATCGAGCGCGATCTGGATGTTCTCGGTAGCAGTTGTACCGTCCTGAATGTGCTGAATCCACTGTTGAAAAGCTCCTGGCTGATCGGCAGGTATGTCTTTCCACTGCTGCCATGCATTGCCGATCTGCAAGCTGCGAATATAAAGTACACCTTCAGGCGTGCCATAGAGAAGGCTTCCCTCGGTGCCGTGTGCTTCGATGGTGAAAGGCGAGACAGGATTGACAAAGCTGGTTTCGGCGATACCCATCGCGCCCGAAGTATAGTGCAGGATGGCTACGGCGTTGTCTTCCACTGCGCGCCCTGTAACATATCCATAGGTTGCGTTGACGCTTTCGGGCAGACCTAGAAAGAGGCGCGTGAGGTACATAGGATGCGATCCCAGGTCGATCATCGCGCCGCCGCCCGTTTGCAGGGGATCAAAAAAGTAAGGTGGCAGCCAGCCCTGCGGATTCTGGGTTGTGCGAAGCGCGCCATCGTGCGTTAAACGAACTCTTACCTGCGTAAGTTGCCCGAGCAGGCGGCGTTCAAGAATTTGCCGGACTGCCAGCGTAGAGCCGGAATAGAGACGAGGCAGGGATACCATCAGCTTTACGTTGGCCTGTTTCACAGCCTCGACGATCTCGTTGCTTTCGCGCAGCGTGGGAGCGAGTACTTTTTCGGTAAAGATGTGTTTGCCTGCATTCGCTGCCGCGACCATCACATCGCGATGTAAGGTCGTTGGTGTATCGACAATCACGCCATCAACGTTGGCCTGTGCCAGTAAATCATTCAGGCGTTCGTAGAATGGCACGCCGAGCGCCTGCGCCCGGGTGCGTCCGCGCTCAGGGGATTCATCCCAGACCGCCGTTATTTTCGCAGCAGGATTTTTCTGGGCCTGCTGTAAGTAATCTTGCGCGTGAACATGCCAGAAACTGAGCATTGCCAGCCGGATCATGCCAGTACTCCTTCCTGCTGTGGAGAAGTTATCAGAAGCGAGGCCAAACGCGAGCGGCGACGTAAATACCAGTAATGCCAGCGCCCGGCGGCGCGAGATAGGCTCTGTAGCGATATGCATATCGTTTGTGCCTTCACACTCCAGCCTTCTCTATCATTCTACGTTTTCAAAAGGATTATGGTACGCAAATCTTTTCCCTGTCAATTATTCAAGTGCGTCTGGTGAGCGCCAGAATTTTGCGGAGAGAGGTCGCGGAAGACACCCGCAAGGGGATGTCTCTACACATTCATTGATGTGTAGAGACATCCCCTTGCGGGTGTCTTTTGGCTCCCCATGCTGGGTGCAAAAAATTGACGGACGCCCTGGTGAGGCGGTGTATCGTTGACCTTCTGATTGCCGTGTTAACGGAAGGCAATACTTATTTCACACGTGCGGTTCGATGTTAACGAGGAGGTTTCATGATGTCGTCTTCAAAAAAAGAAGAGTTTACGTTGGGAGTGGAGGAGGAATACCAGATTATTGACTCGAAGACGTTTGAACTCAGTTCGTCTTCGACTTCGGTGCTGCGAAAGGCACAACAGAAGCTGGGTGAGAAAGCGCAGCCCGAACTCCAGCTTTCGCAGGTTGAGGCGGCTACTCCCGTCTGTGTCGATTTACAGGAGGCGCGGGAAGCCTTGATACATATGCGCCGTGAAATGCTTGCTGCTGCTGAACGGCAGGGGAAATACCTGGCGGCGGCGGGAACGCATCCCTTTTCGCACTGGAAAAGCCAGCGCATCACGCCCAAAGAGCGCTACCAGGGAGTAGCGAAGGATTTTCAGCAGATCGCTCGCGAGCCAATCTTTGGTTGTCATGTGCATGTTGGCGTGGAGGATAAAGAGATGGCCCTGCAGGTGATGAACCGGGGGCGCATCTGGCTGGCTCCATTATTGGCCTTGAGCGCAAATTCTCCTTACTGGCTTGGTGAGGATACTGGATACGCCAGCTTTCGCACCGTAATGTGGAGTCGCTGGCCAACTTCCGGCCAGCCGCAGCTTTTCTCCTCGCTTGATGAATACCAGGCGCTGATTCAGTCGCTTATTGATGTCGGCAGCATAGAGGACGCCACGAAAATTTACTGGGACATCCGGCTCTCAGATCGCTTTAACACGGTTGAGTTCCGCGTCACCGATTGCTGCATGACGATTGACGAGGTGGTAATGCTGGTCGGTCTGATCCGCGCCATCGTGCAGTTGTGCTACGAACAGGCTGTGCGAGACGAACCTGTTCCGATGGTGCGTCCCGAGTTGTTGCGTGTTGCTCATTGGCGAGCCGCCCGCTACGGCATCAGCAGCGAATTAATCGATGTTGTCGAGCATCGCTCGCTTCCAGCTAAAACGTTGATCGAGCAGATGCTGGCAACTCTGCGTCCCACGTTGGAAGCTCAGGGAAGTTGGGATGAGGTCGAGGCGCTCGTGCATGAGACGCTGCAACGGGGAAATGGAGCCATGCGACAACGAGCTGCCTACGAGCAAAACGAACGCATGGAAGATGTTGTGGCGCTGATCGTTGAGGAGACACACAAGGGAATTTAGTAGAAACGTGATAATGGTTGTTGATATAAAGACCAGGAATTCTTCACATGTCATCCTGAGCGCAGCGAAGGATCTCCGGCCTTGATGCACGCTCCTGCCGGGCGACGGAGATCCTTCGCTGCGCTCAGGATGACATGATGCGAGAATCATCCACTATTTCATTAAGGTTCATCATTGCGTCCCTACAACATTAAAAAAGGCCTCCTGGATTTCAGGAGGCCTCATACCGATTCACGGAATTATCGATTTATGGCCCTGAGAGGACGCAGCCGCTCTTAGCGTTGTCCCACTCTTTCTGGACGATGTAGGAATGCCCATTCCAGGTCACATCGCCGCCGGAAGAATTGAGCGGGCCGAATATCCAGGCGCATTTGTCGCCAATTTCATTGCCTGAGGAGTCGTACCAGGCGTTCAGCAGGGGATCGGTTGCCGCCTCCATCTGCTCGTGAGAGGTGACGTTAATGGTCTGGTCGGCGTCATTGTGGTTCGGGCTGGTACCGGGATTGCAGGAGAAGCTGGCTGCATACGGCATCGCCGCGTAGATGGAGTTGCTGCCGAAGTAGCTGTGATACGCGCAGAAATAGTTGGATGCGCACTGGCTGTAGGAGCTGTCGAAGCAGAGGTCTTCATTCGCCTGCAGGAAGACGAAGAAGATGTTGTGGATGCTTGACGACCAGCCATTGACACTCTGCGCGCGGCTCACCTCGGACTGAATATCGCTATCCAAAATTGGATTTGCAGGGTAAGCCCTGGTATCTACCCAGGATGCAACCAGGTGTTCGCCCGAGGGATAGCTTCCAGAGGAGTTGTGGTACTGCGTGTTGTTGTGGTAGAGACCGCTCCCATTGACATCAGCAAAATAGCGCTGGATGAGCGAGTTATAGCCGGACTGCACATTGCCCGTTGGCTCCCAGAAGATCGCATAGACGTTCTGCGTACCGGTCATTACCGGACCACCATAGTAACGCAGATTGCTGCCCGCGGCTTTAATGTGCTTCAAGTAAAAATGGGCAGTGTGATGTTGGGTTGCCGCAAAGGCTTGCAGCGGCATCAGCGCCGCGAACGCCGATATCAGTATCGGCACAAACAGGAGTGGAACGATTCGTTTCCGCATGCGGAATGCTCCTTGTACATAGAGTAACAAATACAGGGAACAACAGCCGATGGGACATGACCGGGGCTTTGCTTCTCCGGTAAGGGCTTTCCCCAGAAAAGCCCCTCGTCAGGCACCATTCACTAGATAAGTATAATTATGCAGGCTTCAATGGCGCTTTCATAGCCACTGAGCTTTTATAAGTGGTTACTATAGACAAGAAGGGGAGTAATATTGTTGTCTTTGCACACACTATTACAGAAGACATAAAAAGCTATTAGAAGACAAAAGCGGAAGCTGATGTATGAGTTATTATGGTGAGAAAAAGGATGCAAGCTCGCGGCGTAACAATTTGCCTGAGGAAGTGCGCGGTAGCTGATCGACGAAGTAAATGGCGCGCGGCTGTTTATAGCGGGCCAGTTTTTGCGCTGCATAATTCAGCAAATCTTGCTCGCTCGCCTGCTTATTCGTATGGAGAACCACGAACGCGATCGGCACCTGTCCCCATTGAGCGTCTGTGCGTCCGCATACTCCGGCCTCTTTTACAGCGGGATGTGATTGTAGCATGGACTCGATTTCGGCGGGGTAGACGTTCTCTCCGCCAGAAATAATCAGGTCAGAGCGCCGGTCAAGCACGAACAGGTAGCCGTCGGAGTCGAGGTAGCCGATATCGCCTGTAGCGAACCAGCCATTGTGAAAAGCTGCCGCCGTTGCCTCGGGCCTATCAGCGTACCCCGGCGTGATGGTTGGGCCTTTCAGCCATATCTCGCCCTGCTCTCCCGGCGCGGCTTCCCGGTTATCCTGCATGATGCGCATTTCAACAGGCAGGAGCGGGCGACCCGCCGAGCCTGGTTTGCGCAGCGCGTCTTCGAGCGAAAGCGTAGCCGCCTGTGAAGCCGATTCGGTCAAACCATAGGTCTGAGCAATCGGAATGCCCCGCCGCAGGCAATCCTCGAGCAGCGCGTAAGGAGTAGGGCCGCCGCCGAGCAGCACGCAGCGAAGCGACGGCGGATAGCGCCTTCCATCCCAATGCGTATCGAGGTCTGCGAGCATTCTTTGCAACATCACTGCGACAACCGAAATGATGGTGATATGCTCGTTCAAAATGCTGGCATTGATGCGCATTGGCTCAAATTTTTTGTGGACGATGACGCTGATGCCGTTTATGACGCTGCGCATCAAAATAGAGAGGCCGCCGATGTGATAGAGAGGCAGGCAGGCCAGCCAGCGATCATCCAGGTGATGCCCGAGATTGAGCGCTGAGCCGACCGCGTTCCACCACAACATGCCGTAGGTGATGATTGCTCCTTTCGGCTGGCCGGTGGTGCCGGATGTATAAAGGATTGCCTGCGGGGCGTCAAGATCGATAAGCGTTCTCAGGGAAATGTTGCTTTCAGGAAGATTGGATAAGACAATTTCATCCTTCTGTGCTTGAGACGCCAGCGTGGCAAGCGGAAGTTCTGGCATATCTCGCACTATTTCATGTGCCAGACCTGCAAAATCTTCATCGCAAACCAGCAGCGCAGCATGGGCATCGCGCAATTGCCAGCATAACTCGGCCTGCGTCAGGCGCAGGTTGAGCGGCACCAGGACGGCTCCAAGCTTGCCGAGCGCGTGAACGCAGGCGACGAATGAGGCGCTATTGGCGGCCAGCAGCGCGACCCGCTTTCCCTCGGAAACGCCCAGCGTCGCGAGTTGTCGCGCCATGCGTGACGCCTGCTCGTTTAGCTCCGCGAAGCTCCATGATAGTTCTTCATCCTGTACCGCCAGGTGTTCTGGCCGGTTTTCCGCGCTGCGTGTTAGCCAGTCGGGTAGAAACATTTATTTAATAACTCTCTTCTCTTATGCTATAGCGTCTCAGCGCTGCCTCATCCAGCGAGACGCCCAGACCTGGACCTGTTGGCACAGTCATTTGTCCATCAATCACAGCCAGACCCTCTTCTATCAGGTCGTCTTCCAGTTTATCCAATGTTGCAAGGCCGCATTCAAGTATGATAGTGGGTGACGCAGCAGCAAGGTGCAGCGCGGCGGCTACCCCAATTCCTGTCTCAAGCGTGCTGGTAATGACGCTGCTTACTCCCCGTTGCGCGGCAAGCTGAATAATCTGTTGCGCCATACGCAGCCCTCCGGCAAGCTGCGGCTTTATCACGAGGATATCTGCCACTTCGCTATCGAGGATGCGTTGCGCGCTCTCGATGTCGCGCACTGTCTCGTCAACAGCAATGAGAAGAGGTACAGCCTGACGAAGCTGGCCCATACCGGCGAGGTCGTCAGCCTTAAGGGGCTGTTCAACATATTGAATTTCGTAGGGAAGGCAGCCTGAGAGGATAGCTATTGCTTGCTCCAGGCTCCAGGCCTCGTTGGCATCCAGGCGCAGGCGTGTGGCTGGCCCGATGACCTCGCGGATGGCCGCGACACGCTCGACCTCTTCTGTAATGCTGCGTCCCATGCCTACTTTGAGTTTGACGCAGGCAAAACCTTTATGTACGGCTGCTCGTGCTTCCGCAATCGCACCATCGAGCGATTTCGCGCCAATGACGGCATTCACCGGCACCTTTTTGCGAGGCGTGAAGCCAGGTGGTGTGAGCAATGAGGAGAGGCCCAAGCCCTGTGCCTTGCCGAGCGCATCAAGGAGCGCCGTTTCCAGTCCGAAGTGGGTGGAAGATATTTTATCGCTGGTTTTATCGCCGGAAGGCACCCGCAAGGGGATGCCTCTACAAGCGGCCTCATATGGTAGAGGCATCCCCTTGCGGGTGCCTTCCGGTATCTTCATCCCCTCATAGCTTTGATTGGTGCTTGTTTGTTCTCTGGTCGGAATCAAATTGAGCGCCTCATCCAGCGTCTTGCTGGATAGGCGCGCTGCCAGCGTCGGAAGCAACTCAAGAGCGTCTTGCAGGCTCTCCTTGCTAAAGGATGGCAGTGGGGCTATCTCGCCGTTGCCGATGATACCCCCATCTGTCGTTACCTGGACAATGATGCCTTCTCGCGCTGGTGTGCTGCCGTGTGCGGTGGCGAAGCTGCCGCGAAATGGAACGCGATAGCTTCGCCAGCCAATCTGAACAATCCTCATAGAAGACTAGGGCAGGCGCGGGAAGCGGGAGAAATCGGGCTTGCGTTTCTCCAGGAAGGCGTTTTTGCCCTCCTGACCCTCTTCGGTCATGTAGTAGAGCATGGTCGCGTTGCCCGCCAGTTCCTGAATACCGGCCAGTCCATCGGTATCCGCGTTGAAGGCCGATTTGAGGAAGCGGATCGCAATCGGGCTTTTCTCCAGGATTTCCTTAGCCCATTGGATGGTCTCCTCTTCCAGCCTCTCCAGTGGCACGACGGTATTGACGAGTCCCATATCCAGCGCCTCCTGAGCAGTGTACTGGCGGCAGAGGTACCAGATTTCGCGCGCCTTTTTATGTCCAACCACGCGCGCCATGTAGGTTGCGCCGTAACCCGCGTCGAAGCTGCCAACCCGGGGGCCGGTTTGCCCAAAGCGCGCATTGTCGGCGGCAATAGTCAGGTCGCAGAGCAGGTGCAGCACATGGCCGCCGCCGATGGCATAGCCCGCTACCATCGCTATGACAGGCTTGGGAAGGTACTTAATGACTTTCTGCAAGTCGAGCGCGTTCAGGCGCGGCACGCCGTCGTTGCCGACATAGCCCCCGTGTCCGCGCACGCGCTGGTCGCCGCCGGAACAGAAGGCCTGCGTTCCCGCGCCCGTCAGAATGACCACGCCAATCTCGGGGTCTTCGCGGCAGATATTAAAGGCGTCTATCAATTCTGATAGCGTCTCCGGTCGAAAAGCGTTGCGTACCTCGGGCCGGTTGATGGTAATCTTGCCCATGCCCTCGGCCTTTTCAAAAATAATGTCCGTGTAGTCGCGAACTTTCTGCCATTCTACAGGCATTTCTTTCTCTCCTTTACGAATTAATTGGGGACGGTGAAATGTCCCTGTTTCACTATATTCATCGAATGGATGAAATCTTCTACAATGCTATCAAACATCTCCGGCTGTTCCAGGTGAACGGTATGGCCCGCGCCTGGAACGATATGCAGGCGAGCATGTGGCAGCGCCTGTGCCATCGAACGAGCGATGGCCGAGAACTTGCTATCAAGCTCTCCGGCAATTAGCAGGACGGGAATGTCCAGGGTTGGCAGGCGAGCATGCAGCGATGGCTGCGCGCCTGTGCCAACTCCGCGCAGACTGTTAGCCAGTCCACGTGCCCGGTTTTGCAAGCGCTGTTCTCGCAAGGGCTTGCGTGTTTCAAGCGGCAGGTTGTTCTGGCTGGCGAAGAGCGGCAGGCGTTCCCAATAATTCACGAACATCTGGACGCCATCGCGCTCAATACGCTCCGCGAGCGCTTCGTCGGCAAGGCGTCGTTGCTCGCGTTCAAGTCGGTCTGCTATGCCGGGGGATGCGCTTTCCAGAATGAGGGCGCGAAAGAAGCCAGAAAACGCTGTGTAGAGCGCGATGCGCCCGCCCATTGAGTAGCCAAGCAGCGCAGCTTCTCCCCTGCCTACGTCCAATTTTTTCAGCGCGGCCAGGATGTCTTGCTGGCAATGTTCCATGTTGTAGCGTTCTGAATTATTGGGCGCATCCGACGGGCCATGCCCATGCAAATCGAAGGCGAGAACGCGCAGACCAGCAGCAGCCAATCTATCCAGGTGCTTGCCCCAGCCTGCCGCGCTGCCAGTGAAGCCATGCAGCAGGACAAGCGGCGGGTCTTGTTGCCTTCCGCGTTCTTCGATGTTGAGCCGTATGTCGTTTACCTGCACAAGCATCCTCAACTCTCCTGCCGCTCAAGCGCCTCGCTCACGCTTTTCCAGAGCTTGCGATGCAAAGTGACATTGCTGGCTCGTTCTGTCGTGACTTCGATCACACGCAGGCCGCCATCAGCCAGCCCCGCGCTCACCTGTTCGCGGAACTGCACCCAGCTTTCGGCCTTTGCATACAACCCGCCATACATCTCAACCGCTAACTGGAAATCCAGGCCTGTCGGCGTGCCAAAAAGCTGTTCAAAATGCTCCGGGTAGGCCGCCTGTGGCAAAAAGGAGAAAATGCCTCCCCCGTCATTATTTACCAGCACGATTGTCAAATCCAGTTTATGCAAACGCGCCGCAAGCAGCCCGTTAAGGTCATGGAAGAACGAAAGATCGCCGACGACCAGCACTGCTGGTTTTTTAGCTGCCGCGCTTGCTCCTAACGCGCTGGATATGAGGCCATCAATGCCGTTCGCGCCCCGGTTGCCAAGCACTCGTATGCGCTGCTGGCTCGACCAGAAAAAGGTATCCAGGTCGCGAACAGGCATGCTGTTGCCGATATAGAGTGTAGTGCCATCGGGAAGCAGCTCCGCAAGCTCGGTAAACACGCGCCCCTCGAAGGGTTCTGCGAAATCCTGGATGACTGCCTGCATCGTTTGCCGGGTGATTTTATCGCTGTTCTGCCACATTGCTAACCATTCAGCCCGTCCTTTTGTATTTGCATGCTGTTGTTCAAGCTGGTTCAAGAGTTGTTGGCACAAGGCGGCAGGATCAGCGTAGATATATTCGCTGGCGAGTTGGGTTGGTTCCTCCCAGCCGCCCTGCCCATCGACTACGACAAGCGGGCAGGATGGGTAGCGTTTCAGGTAGAGTAGCACAGGCTTCGAGGTGGGCATCGCGCCGAAGCGCAAGATCAATTCTGGTTGGGCACGTTCGACGAAGGAATCGATGCGCAAGAAGGCATCGTAGCTGGAGATAACCATGCGTTGGTCGTGCTGTCCGCAGCGCAACTGCGAAAGCGGATCGGCCAGTACGGGATAACCCAGGCGTTCCGCCACTTCTAGAAGCGGTTCTGCTAACGGTGGGTTGTCAAGCGGGCCGACGATGATGAGGCCGTGTGGCGCGTTGCCTGTAAGTTCTAGTAATCGGCCAATGCTTTCATTCGTAGGAGTATCCGGCGCTGCATGTTGAACCTGGACATAGGGAGCATTATTTTCCCTGCCTTCCCAGGAAAGAGGATCGCGCCGGGCAATATCAGGCAAGGGCTGATCCGCAATTGGCTCGGGAGTCAAAGGCTCGCGGAAAGGAAAATTGAGGTGAACAGGCCCGGCGGGAATGGCCCGGGTTAGCTCGACTGAGCGACTGGCGAGCGCTCGGATGTAGCGCAGAGCCGCATTGCTTGCCTCTGGGAGCGCGACCTCTACGAACCATTTGACATGCGTTCCGTAGAGCCGGTTCTGGTCGATGCTTTGTGGCGCGCCGTTCTCGCGCAATTCGTGGGGGCGGTCTGCCGTCAGCACCAGCAGAGGGACGCGGGATAGCCTGGCTTCTACGATGGCGGGAAGAAAGTTGGCTGCGGCTGTGCCCGATGAGCAGAGCAGGGCTACCGGCTGGCGCAGTTGTTTCGCCATGCCCAGGCCAAAATAGGCGGCGGAACGTTCATCCACGTGCATCCAGACGCGCAGGGCAGGTTGTTCCGCACAGGCGAGAGCAAGCGGCGTGGAACGAGAGCCGGGACAAATGACGATGTTACGAACTTCTGCGCGCTGTAGTTCATCGACAAACGCCCCGACATAGGCATAAGTAGGGTTAAGTGGCACGCGGTGGCTATCGAGCGCCCCTTGTTGACGAGTTGTTTGATCCATGTCTTGCACTCAATTCGAATTGCCCAGGGCGCGCAGCATCACCTGAAACTTCAAACAGGACTCGGCAAATTCGGTCTGGGGATCAGACCCGGCGACGATGCCGCAGCCCGCAAATAGCCGCGCTGTATCGCCATTAATCAGGCCGGCACGCAGCGCGACCGCGAATTCGCCATTGCCATGCGCATCCAGCCAGCCGAGCGGTGCGGCGTACCAGCCGCGCTCAAATTGCTCGACGCGCCGTATCGCCTCAAGCGCGGCCTGTTGCGGAAAGCCGCCAACGGCAGGCGTGGGATGCAATGCTGCCACGATATCCAGAAGGCAATGTCCTGGAAGCAGTTCCCCGCGAAGTGGGGTTTTCAAATGCTGTACATTCTTGAGCTTGAGAAGCTGCGGCATGCCCTCTTCATAGACGTTTGCGCAGTACTGTTTCAGCGCTTCGCGGACCATCGATACGACAATTGCATGTTCTTGATTGTTTTTGCCACTTGCGAGCAGTTCTGAGCCAATGCGTTCGTCCTCTTCATCTGTTTCGCCACGTGGAGCCGAACCGGCCAGGGCCATCGTATGTACCTGGCCATCGTTTGCCTGCGCCAGCCGCTCAGGAGTTGCGCCCACAAAAAACTGATTTCCCCGTTGGAGCGCGAAGACATACGCGCCTGGATAGTTCTCGCGCAGCCGGGAAAGCGTTGCGCCGATGTCGAAAGGCGCTGGCGAGTCTTTGCGCTTGACCTCAATTTCACGGGCCAGCACCACCTTTTCAAACGCGCCATGCTCAATCTGCTCTACCAGCCGTTTTACCTGCTCCATCCACCCCGTTGCCGGTTGGATGTCCTGAATAAGCAGCGGGCCGTCCGGCATATCATGAACAGGATATATCGCCTCACGCAGACGCTTGAGCCTGTTTTCAATATCGATTGCCCACTGCTCGATGTCGTCTGTGCCTCCAACCACGCGGTTGATCGTCAGCGTAACCTGATTGCCTGTATAGCGAAAAAGTATCTCCGGTAAGATCAGCAGACCATCGGGAAAATGGGGCCATAAAGAAGTGCGCGGCGAAAGCGGGTCAAATGTAAAACCGCCAAATAGTACCGGGCCTGTGTCCGAAATATCGTGGCGAATAATCGCGTGGTTCAGCATGGCTTGCCATGCTTTCGCTGAACTGCTGAAACGCTCGCTGCCGGATGTTTCAATGGTTGCGGCGACACCCGCGCCAACCAGGGCGGATTGCTCTGCTGGCTTTTCCCAGAAAAAGCACTCGCCAGCCTCTGCGCGCCGAAGTGCCGTAAAAATACAGAGGGGATCGTGCCATTCGATGATCTGGGTATAGCTTGCCAGAATAGCTTGTTGCCGCTTATCTGCCTGCTCGCGTGCCTCCTGTATTGTGTTCAGTAAATTCTTCCTGCTTATCGTCCATGTTGTACTAATATACCGGGAAAGCGCTACATTCATCTAATTTTCTACCTCAAACTCAGGGCATGAGTTATCGTATCTGGTGCTTTTGTCTGGAAACTGAGAGCGAGAAATGGTGTTGTCTCCCCATTCGTTCACCATTCATATTGTAGTGAAAGTGGGAAGAGGTTGCCAGTTCGCCTGTAAAAGCGCGGGAAACGAAAGCCACCCGCAAGGGGCTGGCTCTACAAGCCGATTGCTATGGTAGAGCCAGCCCCTTGCGGGTGGCTTTCGTTCTTTTCAATCTTCGTTCTTTATATGTTGCAAAAATTTGATGCTCATCCCGGAAAAGCCTCAGCTTCGTGCTATAGTTAAAGATACAACAGGGAGGCATATATGAGTACTTCTTCCGTGTCTTCGACGGGAAACGCTCGAAGACATTCCTTTCCGGTGGTTCGCCGCAGTGGTGTGCTGGCACTTATTCTGGGCGCATCCACCATTTTTGGCGGTGCGGTGATAGCGTATCCCTTTTCCTACCTTGTCTTTTTCGCGGGTATCGTGTTTGGCGCGATTGCTTTCGTAGTGTTTAGAGATCGCCACACGGATAGCAAACCGACGCGTGTGCAAATAGGAGGAATAGTTGCTGCGCTGGTATTAGCAGTAGTTGCGCTGGTTTGCCTGCTGACCTTCGTCCCGAATTACCAGTCGCCCACCTTCTTACTGCTGCTCTTTCTGGCAATCGCCGTTGCTTTGCTTCCTTTGAGCATAGCCAGCGGCCCGCTTCTGCTGGCGCTGGCTGTGCTGTGTATTGTCAACGCGGTGGTTGGTTTGCTTTTGAAGGCCCATCCTTTCACCGTTTTTATGGTCATTGATGGCGTCCTGAAAATTGTGCTGGGTATCCTGATGATGCGCTCGCGCCCGCGTCAGGCCGAAATGGCGCGTGGGGCATATTGAGCCTCGGCCTGTTTTTTTGCTCGTCGTTTTTCGAGCATGCTTTGTACGCGGTGATAGACAAAGATTCCGGCGCATAGCCAGAGAAAGCCATCTAACGTTCCGCCCAGCACATCTGTGAGCCAGTGTTCACCCTGGTAGATGCGCTCGAAGCCGATCACCAGGATGTTGAGCGCGGCGAAGATTTGCAGGGGAATCAGGAGCCAGCGGTATCGCCACCTGCGCACCGGCCCGCTAAAACTCAGGTAGAGCAGCGCGCCGTAATAGAGCATGGTGTGCGCACAGTGGCCGGAAGGAAAGCTATTCGCGGTGAAGAGGCCCTCGATACGCGCAAGATAGTGATGAGTAGGACGGGGACGCTTTACGTAATCGCCAATCAGCGCGTCAATCGCGTTGCCGATGCTGATGGTCAGTACCAGGAAGCCTGCCTGCCGATACCAGTTGAAGATCAGCAGAAAAGCCAGCCATGCTAACAGCGTAATGGCGGAAGGGACGGGGTTAATCATCCCCGCGAGGAAGGTGAGTACGCTGACGAAGCCCTCGTTGAGATTGAGTGCCTGGACGCTGCGACTGAATGATACCTCGAACGGCCAGGGATCGGGATGCCCGCGAATAATGACGGCAGATGTCAGGATGATGGCGAGGCCGATTACCCACAGGATGTAACGGACTATCCTGCTCGCCATATGTTTTTTCGGCTTTTGGGCGGGAGAAAATCCTTGTTCCTCTGCCTGCGCGTTACTTGAAGGTTCAGCAGTTTCATGCATCATATCATTTACTCCAACAAAGATTAGTTCTGAAAAACACTTCTATCCTTGACACGAAAACTGAAGGAAAAATGTCTCTTGCTTGCCAATTACCATAACTTAGCACATAATAGGCACGTATATACAGAAAGTCGTTTTCTAGAGTCATTTATGGGTTATGGATTCATTTGTTGATTACTACGAGGTGCTGGGAGTTGACGCAAAAGCCAGCGCCAGCACAATCAAGGGCGCATTTAAAAAGCTAGCTCTGAAATATCATCCTGATGTCTACAAGGGAGAGGATGCGCAGGAACGCATGCGTCTCTTGCTGAGCGCTTACCAGACGTTGAGCGATCCCGAGGCGCGGCGCAATTATGACGCCATACGTGCCGAGCGCATGATGGGAGGCACTACAAGGACATATCATTCCGTTTCCAGTACGAGCGCGAGTAGGCCGGTCAATAAGGTTGGAGGGCGCTTTGCCTTTCCGAACCTGGACGGCGTTCTTTCCGCTCCCATCATCGTTGAGGTCAATGGTTTTTCCTATGAACTCTGGCCGGATGACGCCCTGCTGTTGCGAGAAAAAGGCATGTTGCGGGGAAACGCGCCTTCTCCGGTCAGGTCGGCAGAGTATTATTGCCATCGCTGTCATAATCGCTGGCGAGCCGCTGGAGATACGCCAGAATTATGTCCGAAGTGCAAGGCGCGAGATTGGGCTGAATACCTGTTGATGTGCTGCACGCACTGCGAGGCTGTGTTTGAAAGCGAAGAGGTACGCGATCACGTTCTGGGCGGCGGCAGGCTCTACTATCCCTATGAACTCTTCCCGCTCTGCCCAAATTGTCGCAGGTCGTCCTGGTGTCCTGCTGAAAACGCGCGCCTCGATGCAGTGCGCGCAGGCATATTGCGCCGTAATGCGATGCTCTGGATAGGGGCAGCGCTGGTGGCGCTGGTGGTGCTGGGCGTATTGCTCATCACCGTGTGGCGTGTGTAATTCTGAAGGGACGCGATGATGGATTGTTACGAAAGAATCGGGGTTTCTGTAGGGACGCGCTTCATCGCGTCCTGCTGGCCCACACGCGCAGCCGGGGCAGGACGCGATGAAGCGCGTCCCTACAGGATTATTCCCCGTTTATTTGTCAATGTTCATCATCGCGTCCCTACAGACCCTCGATCTGTTTTGTCAACATTCATCATCATAGAAAAATAAAAGAGGCCGCTCTCCGGGTAGAGCGGCCTCTTCGTTTAAGCGGCTATCTAGCTGTTGTTGCTCGCGTTTGAAACTTTCAGTACAGTGGGCGTGCTGCCGTTGAACTGCACCTTGACTTTGACGGTCATGCCATTGGTGATTGCCTGGGCATTGTTGTTGAAGTCGGACAGGTCAGCATTTGCCGAAATGGTGAACGTGAAGCTCTTGTTGCCGACGGTGAAGTGGATCACCCGGTCGGAGCCAACTGCGCTGGTGGTGACACCCTGGTACTCCACGATGTTCACGTTCTGAGTATCACCGCTGTCGGTGTGCTTGATCTTCTGCGCGTTGAAGCTGCCATCGGTGTTGGCGACTGCCGTTACTTTGACCTGCGTGCCGGTGGCTGGCAGGGTGTTGTTGAAGTCGCTCAGGTCGGTGCCGTTGGTGGTCATCGAGAGCGAGGAGCCATCAGGCATGCGTACCACAATGCTATTGTTGCCGGTGCTGGTCACGGTGCCAATGAACTGAATTTGCCCAGGCTCAGTCGGGCCGTTCGTCGGTTCGGGCGTTTGACCTGTTTCTGGCGTGCTGTTCGGTTCCGGGGTTGCATTGGTGCCTGTGACAATCGAGTAAGTGCCGTCGCTATTCTGCTCTACCTGAATTGAGTAGACTTTGCCAATCTGGTTCTTCAGCAGGTTGATAATGCTGTCAGGCACATTGGTAATCGTCTGTGACTGACCGTTGACGTTGATGGTGACGGTATGTGCGGCGGAATCAACGGCGGTGATGGTGCCGGTAAACGTTTGCTGGCCGCCATTGCCGACGCCCGCACAGGCCGCGAACAGGGCCATCAGGACAAGCACAGCGATGCCCATTAGCAGGCGGCGAAGTAGAGTTTGTTTCATGTGTTCTCTCCTTGTATGAATATACATTTTTCCTGGGATAAGTGTTTTATCCTCTTTTTTCAATGACATTGCAATTTTTACTACAGTCAGTTCTTTTTCACTGGGATAATCCTTGTATCCTCTTCTTTCAAGTACGACTGTACTCTATTTTTTTAGCTGATGCTATGCTGTATAGCACAGTAAAATTGTGAGGTGTTGCATGTTTCGTGTGCTATAATTCGCAGGAGAATGCTCGATGAGAGGAGGAAAAACGAGCGGATGAACAACGGAACTGAACTTTCTCCTGGTATTTATCCCCCGCTCCCTACGTTTTTTGCCGCGAATGAAGACCTGGATTTGTTGACGTTGCAGCGCCATATTTTCCGTTTGAAGATCACAGGCATCGCGGGCTATGTGGTGATGGGCACGAACGGGGAAGCTGTTCACCTGAGCAGGAATGAGCGCGTGCAGGTGATTGAAATGGCCCGCTCGGCGGCTGGCGAAGATGCCTACATCCTGGCTGGTTGTGGCGAGCAATCGACGCGCGCAACACTGGAAAATTGCCATCTCGCTGCGCAGTCGGGAGCGAATGCTGCGCTCGTGCTGCCTCCTTCCTACTTTAAGGGGCGTATGGACCGGGCAGCTTTATTGGCTCATTATCGCCGGATCGCGGATAGTAGCCCGCTGCCGGTGGTGATCTACAATATGCCTGCCAGCGCCGCAGGGCTTGATCTCGACGCAGAGACGATTTGCGCCCTGGCCGAGCATCCCAATATTATCGGGGTCAAGGATAGCGCGGGCAATATGGCTAAGCTGGCCACAGTTTGCGCGCAGACGCCCACCCGTTTTCGTGTCTTCGCGGGTAGCGCCGGTTATCTATTGCCAGCCCTCGTGGTGGGCGCTATAGGTGCGGTGGCGGCGTTGGCGAACATCTTTCCACACGAAGTCTGTCGCTTGCAGGAACTCTTTCAGGCCGGGCAGTTGGAGGAGGCGCGGCTGTTACAGGCCCGTCTTGCGCCAGCCAATACCGCTGTAACAACCGCCTATAGCGTGCCGGGCTTAAAGGCCGCGCTTGACCTCACCTGCGGCTATGGTGGAATTCCTCGCTCGCCTCTGCTGCCTTTGAACGAGCAGGAACGTAGCAAGCTTGCGGATATTTTAAGCAGCGTGTAATAGTGCCTATCTGACTCTCAATAGTAGGAGGGGCGCGCCATATGCCGTTAGATATCGAGCTATACCGGCGAACGATCTATATTCCTGCTCGCAATGGACTGCGACGAATTAGCGTGATTGATATACAACCCGAGGAGGCCCTGCTGACGCTGGTATTCGCGCATGGCTATGGCGGCGGCGCAACTCAATGGCTGCATCAACTGCGCTTTTTTGGTCAGACAGCGAGGGTCATCGCGCCAGACCTGCGCGGACATGGCGGAAGCGACGACCCGCCAGGAGTGCCGTATACCATGTCTGGGCTGGTGGATGATCTGGAAGCGGTGCTGGAGCGGCTGGAGGTGCGGCGTCCGTTCTATCTGATAGCGCACTCTTTCGGTGGGGCGGTGGCGACCGAGTACGTACTGCGCCATCCTGAACAGGTGCGCGGGCTGGTGTTGATTGGCGTGCCAACGCGCTTTATGGTGCGGGCCGTTTTGCGCCGCCTGATGCTCATTCCTGATCCGCTCTTTAGCTGGATTGCGCGCAAGATTCAGGTTGCATTATACGCGCCGCAGCCCACACTCAGACGTATGCTCGCGACCATCCTTTCTACGTGGCGCGGCGAGGAGCGCATGGAGCAGTTGCGCGTACCTACGCTGGTGATTCGCGGACATCGCGATATTGTGTTCCAGCGCGAGTATTACGAGGACACGGTGCGTCGCATTCCGGGGGCGCAGCAGGCGGTCATTCCTGTTTCGGCCCATCTCGTCCAACTTGAACGCCCTGACGCGGTCAACCGCGCTATTCGCCGCTTTATCGAGTCCCAGCGCGCGCCTGATCTGCCTGCGCGGCCATTTCAGGTCACTGCAAGCATGCACACAGCTCGCCATGCTGAAATGCCCTGGTTGCAGCATTATGATAGCGACGTGCCGGAGACCTTACCTGTGCCGCAGACGCTGCTGCATGATCTCCTTCAGAGTGCTGCCCATGATTTCCCGGAGCGGCCCGCGCTGATCTATTTTGGACAGAAGATCGGATATCGCGAACTGGATGCCTTGAGCAATCGTTTTGCGTGTGCCCTACGAGCAATGGGCATTCAGAAAGGCGACCGGGTGGGCATCGTGCTGCCCAACATTCCGCAACTGGTGATCGCCTTTTATGGCACTCTAAAGGCCGGAGGCGTGGCTGTTCTGGGCAGTCCTCTTTCAAACGAGCAGGAGGTTGCCTATCAACTGCAACATTCTGAGGCGAAGGCACTGGTGACGCTGGTTGAACACCGCTCGATGGTTGAGCGTATTTACGATGAGACCGCCGTTGAGCGCGTGATTTATACCGATGTGCGCGAGTATCTTCCCCTGCGCCAGCGCGTGCAACTTGCCCACATGTTTGATGACATGCTCATACAACAAAAAGCGGGAGAAGTAATGCCGCAAAAGACCCGGCCATTACTGAGGCGCGAGGTGAAGCGCGACACATTGCAGGCCCTGCTGCGCAGCCAGTCCGCGCAACCCCTGGATAGCGGTACTGCTTCGTGTGATCTTGCCCTGCTGCAATATACCTCGGGAACAACCGATGTACCCAAAGGAGTGATGCTTTCGCACCAGAATCTGGTGATGAATGTCGCGCAGCAGCGCCACTGGATCGCGGATGCGCGGCGCGGCCATGAAACGGTGCTGGGTGTGTTGCCGCTTTCGCACTCATATGGTATTTCAAGCTGCATGAATCTCAGTATCGCGCTGGCCGGTTCGCTGGTGCTTGTGCCGACACAACGAACCGAGCAGGCGCTAAGGGAGATTAAGCATCATCATCCGACCATCTTTCCTGGCGTTCCGGCGCTCTACCTGTCGGTTGCGAACTATCCGCGCGTGCGTTCCTATGGCGTGGCTGCCATTCGCGTCTGTGTGAGTGGCTCAGACCCCTTGCCGGTGGAGGTGCAGGAGGCCTTCGAGAAGCTGACGCGAGGCCGCTTAGTCGAGGGCTATGGCTTGACGGAAGCTTCTCCCAGTACGCATTGCAATCCTATCAAGGGTGAGCGTGTCGCGGGGAGCATCGGCGTTCCCCTGCCCGAAACCTCGGCGCGGGTGGTGGATTGGCGCTCCGGCGAACCGTTGCCAGCAGGCGAAGTTGGCGAATTGCTGATTCGCGGCCCGCAGGTGATGCAGGGCTACTGGAAGATGCCGGAGGAGACGCGCAATACACTGGCAAATGGCTGGCTGCGCACAGGCGACCTGGCGCGCATGGATGAAGATGGCTTTTTCTACATTGTAGACCGCAAGCAAGACCTGATCCTGGCCGGGCCATACAACGTCTATCCCCGTGACGTGGAAGAGGTATTGTACGAGCATCCCAAGGTCCTGGAGGTAGCGGTGGTCAGCAAACCAGAGGCCGTAAAAGAAAGTATGGGGAAAGCAACCACAACCACCTCGCCGTTCATCAAAGCCGTAGTGGTCTTGAAGCGAGGAGAAAAGGCTACGGCTGAGGAATTGCTCGCTCTGTGCCGCGAGCGGCTGGATGCCTACAAAGTGCCGCAACAGATCGAATTTCGTACCGAATTGCCAAAGAATTTTGTGGGGAAGGTCTTAAGGCGGTTATTGGTCGAGGCGTGAATGGGGTTGTGTAGGATGCGATGAACTTCCGTCATGTAGGGACGCGATCATGAACTTTGACAAAATACGAGGGAATACTCCCCCCTGTCATCCTGAGCGCAGCGAAGGAGCTGCGGCCCCTGACGATTCGTGTGTCGAGGCTGGAGATCCTTCGCTGCGCTCAGGATGACAGACCTGGATATTACCTCTTTGTTCGTAAAAATCCATAATCACGTCCCTACATGAGTACCTGCGTGTTATTTTAGATGAAGCGCATTACGACACCGTAAAAGTGACAGCCGCGCCCAGCGTTTCATCACTGCAATCCGATTGATGGCAGAAGTAGATCTCTGCGGCTCCATTGGTTGCGCTGGAATACTGGTAGGAGAAGTAACCATGTGTTCCTCCGCCTTGTGTTGCTGTGAGAATCTTCTGCGCTACTGCTCCCGTATTATCGTAGAACACCCCTCGAATGTAGTCTGTGGCATCAGGAATGCTGCCCAGGGTAAAGGTAACGTACACTGTATCACCCACGTGAAACTGGTTGGTGACATTCGTGGGAGCGTTGTTGCTGTCGATACTGCTCGCTGTTTGCACATTGGTAATAAGCGAGGCGGCGGTAGTATCGATAGGAGAGCCGGATGGAGACGGACTCTGCGTTGAAGAAGTACTGGTTGGTGCTACAGTCGGCGTGGTTCCAGTAGTGGGTGTCGTTCCTGTGGTCGCCGTAACGCCAGTGGTAGGCGTGTTGCTTGTGCCTGTACCCCCTTTGTTCAATCCTTTGAAGGCGAAGTAGCCACCGCCGATTAAGATGAGCAACAGGACGATGATGCCGATAATCAGCCCTACATTTGGTCCTTTGCGCCTGGGTGGCTGGTTTTGTGGGCCGAAACCGCCAGGAGGGGGCGCATAGTTCGGTGAACTGAACTGATTGGGTGCGGAGGGTGTTGCTCCATAATAGCCGCTCTGTGGCGCTCCATAGGTGTTAGGCGGCGGTGGCGGCGCGTAGGATGAAGGCGTGCCATACTGCGTTGGCTCGTAGTTGACGGGAGGTGGGGGCGTCTGGCCTGGGTTAAATGGTTGCGCCAGCATTGTTGGCTCGTAAGGCGGGGGCGAGGGATTGGGATTATTGTATTGTCCTGATGAAACTGTGGGCGTGCTTGTTTCCTGAGAAACGGGCGTCCCGCATTCAGGACAGAAGCTCATTCCAGGTTGAATGGTCGAACCGCAATTTTTGCATTGCATGAAAAAAGATCTCCTAACCAGCCGGACAAAAGACTGTTGAACTTCAATAGGTCAGATACTACTATGAATGAAATCATTTCATCCATATATGTGAGACAGAATCTCTCCCGTCAAGTATAAACGGTTTGGCAATTGTTGCCAAGATGTTCGAGGCCAGACCCGTAGAATTACTGTACGGTGAAATTCACTTTTTGCGCGAGTAGTTCGTCTGTGCAGGCTTTGCTGGTTGCCCAAAAGAGTTCGACGTAGCCGGAGCCGGGAGTGTTATAAAGAGCGGTGGCATAGCTGACATGGCTGTTGGCTCCGAGGTTAAAGCCATAGCTGGTTGTCTGCTGGCCATTAAGAAACCAGTTCGCGCAAACTGCGCCACTGTGACCGCCGGTATGAACGTTAAAGGTGACATAGATCGTCTGCCCTGTTCTGAAGATGGTAGTTACCTGAGTGGGCTGCAATGTGGTAGGGTCTATGCCTGTTGTCATCTGGGCGTTGTCAATATATTGTTGACCTGGATAAGTTGCGGTGGTGATGGTGGGTGATGGCGTGACGGCGGGCGAAGTACGCGCCGTAGGCGACGGGATGGTTGGTGTCACGCCTGTAACACCTGGATTGGATGATGTGGTATTGGGCAGGCCAAGCGCCATGAAGTAGACAAAAATCAGCAGCAGAGCGCTGGTAAGTATGCAAAGCGAAGCAACGGTCAGTCCCAGGCGTGTGCTGCGTTGCACCTTGAGCGGCGATGTTTGTTGCGGAGGAAAGGTCGGCTGTATTTCTGGCGCAGGCTGCCAGACCTGTTGTTCTGGAAAGGAAACGGGCGTGGCCTGGGGCATGCTTGTCAGTGGTGTGGCGGGCGCAGCGAAAGGAGCATAGGGGGCCTGAACAGGTTGATTCCAGGTATCTATGCCAGGGTTAGATAGAGGTTGTCCCCACCCTGACTGGTCAAACTGCTGTGGTGTTAGCGTAGCGGTTGCTTTTTGCACGTTTTGTAGAGGAGTGCCACAACGTGGGCAATTCGCGCTTGACCGATTTGGTGAAAGTGGCATTCCACAACTTGTACATCTCATTACAACGGTTCTCTCAAACTCGATACTAGCCTCATCACAAACCTTAACGTATTACGATGCTATTCGTAAAGTTTTTAACTGAATTGGCTATGTCCTCTGTTTTCTTGACAGAACGGCCCAGGTCAAACTACAATGAAGCATAATAGTAAGTAGCGGATTGGAGATTGTAAGGGCGTGCGTCAGGAGGCTTCAGGGCGGCATTGCTTCATTCGATCCCCATAGTGTTGCCGTTGCGCGATGACCATGCAGAAGCAGATAACAGGAGAGATTCAGAGCAACGAAGTGGAGCAAGTCGAAAACATCCTGAGGCAAAATGTTACCCGGCTTCAGGTTGCATTACAACATGCCTCCGGCGCACATTCGGGACCGGAGGAGGGTAGCGATGCCTGGCTGCTCCTTCAAGCGCTCATCACCAATGATCGTTCCGCGCTGGATGAGCGATTTGAGGAATCAGGCCGTGTTCTCGCGGAACATGGGGGCAAGCTTGAGGTGCGCGTTTCCTGGCTGCAATCCTATATTGAAGCGTTAGCGCGGGAATGCCGCGATATTTTTCTCTCCATTGAAAGCGGTGATACCTTACTGATTTCTGTGCTTTCTCGTCTTTACAACCTGCACTCGCTCTGCCTGCTGGCGCTTTCTCGCGGTTATCAAGCGGTAGTGGACCAGGTCTTTGAGGAGCGCAGCGAGATGCAGGTCCGTTATGAAAGCCGCCTGCAAGCCTTGCAGCGTATCAATAGCATCAGCAATTCGACAATTGATCTGGATCAGACGTTGGAGATGATCGCGCAGAAGGTCGCCGATGAACTGAACGGGGAACTTTGCTCGATCTTCATCTATGATGAATTGCAGCGCGTGCTGACCTTGCGCGCCACCAATGGTCCTCGTCCGATGAGTGGGCACTATATGTTACATCTCGGTGAGGGATATAGCGGTTGGGTGGCTCAGAAAGGTCGTCCCTTGCTCAAGCCGGATGCCCTGACTGATGGGCAATATGCCGTTGAAGCGCGCGCCTATGGGCCGGAGTATCGCGGTCTGATGGCGGTGCCGATTATCTTTTTTGGCGGTGTGGAGCGTTTGATTGGCGTCATCAGCGTGCAGACGAGCGCCCCGCGCAATTTTCCGAACGAAGAGATCAATTTTGTCGAAGTGGTTGCCGGAATCATTGCCATCAATATCGAAAATGGTCGCCTGTACGAGCAAACGGACGAGCAACTGCGGCGCAAGGTACACGAACTGGCAACCATTCACCGCGTCTCCTCGGTAATCGCTTCCACGCTTGATCTTGATCGCGTGCTGCAGATCATTACCACGCAGGCCGTTCAGTTGAGCGGGGCGGATCGCTCATGCATTTTTGAATTGGACGAAAAAAAGCAGATGCTGCATGTGCTGGCACATTATGGCTTGAACAGCGCGGAAGTGGACAACTTGCAGATTCCCGTCGGCCAATGCTGCGCCGGGCGAGCAGTGCAGACGGGTCAGCCGACGAAAGCGGTCGATTGTTTCCAGGGGGATGAGGGCTGTTTCTTGCATCAAGACCCGCTGGTTTCGCCGGATATACACTCGGTTTTATGCGTGCCGTTGCAGGTGAAACACAATATTCTTGGTTGTATCTGTATCTATAGTAGCCATCGTCATCTTTTAAGTGATGAGCAGATGCAACTGGTGGTGACATTCGCCAATGAAGCGGCTATCGCCATTGAAAATGCGCGTCTGTATGAGGAGGCGCGGCGCGGGTTGGAACTTAAATCGGCGCTGCTGCGTGAATTGCATCACCGGGTAAAGAATAACCTGGCGACGGTGGCAGGCCTGCTCTCACTTCAGAGGCGCAGGACGCGCTCTCCCGAGGTGCGCTACACGCTGGCGGAAAGTGTGAACCGGGTGCAGGGCCTGGCGGCGACACATGATCTGCTCTCGCATCAAGATGTGAGTGAGGCGCGTGTGGATGACGTGGCGCGCAAGATTGTGGGCGTGGCGAATGCGAATTTGCGCCCGCCGGAGACGCACATTGTCTTTGAAGTGGAACCATGTCCTATTGTCATTCCCTCGCGCGCAGTGTCGATTCTTGGGCTGGTACTAAACGAAATGGTTTCCAACGCCATCAAACATGGTATGGCGGGTATGAGTGAGGGAACCGTCACCATACGCGGGCGCGAAGTGGATGGCATCGTGATTGTTCAGGTATTGGACACTGGTAAAGGGCCACCCGCCTCTATCGAGGAAGAGAGCAGTGAGGGTCTGGGTGTGTCATTGATTCGCAATCTGATAGGCGATATTGGAGGTCGATTCGAGTTGCGCCGGACGGATGAAACGCCGCCGAGGACGTGCGCTGAGGTGCGTTTTCCCCTGTCGCAGCGATTGTAGTGAAGTTTGTCTGGCTGGTGGCGCTAAACTGGGTGGCGGTGCCAGCGCTTTCTTGATGTGGACTTTGTGGAGGTGTCAGGTATGGAAAAAGTATCAGTTGGTGAGGTGAAGCGTGCTGCGCGCATCCTGGTGGTGGAAGATGATGTTGATATCCAGCATGTATGGTGTGTGTATTTGCAGCACAGCGGTTTTGATGTGAAAAGCGCGACTGATGGGCAGGAAGCTATCCATCTTATCCCCGAATACCGGCCTGATCTGATTGTACTCGATTTGATGATGCGCCCCGTTGATGGCTGGGCTGTGTTACAGTGGTTGCGTGTTCAGCAGATCAAACCAATGATTCCTGTTCTTGTGCTAACTGCTCTCTACCAGCTCTCGCAGCAAATAAAAGGTTTCGAGGAGGGCGCTATCGACTACCTGACGAAACCGACGCAGCCGAGCATTATCGTCGATCATATACGCAAAATCCTGGGCTTAAGCGAGGAACAGAGGGCGATGTTACAACGCGCGCGTATCGAACACCATCGCAAGTTACTGGAGCGCGTTTCTGCGCCTTCTCCTGACGAATTCGCTTATTAACACTCAGAAAATCGTGAGCCGAGTGCCGCATTTTATGCAGAAACGGTCCCGCGCTTTATTCTGATGCCGGCAATTCGGGCACTGGTTGAGGAGCGAACCACAGCGCGTGCAATAAAAGGTATTGCCCTTATTTGGCTGTTTGCAATGTGGGCAGAGATAGAGCGGGGTGGTAGGATAGCGTTCTACCACCTTAGGTGGGTTGGGTGACTGCGGCGTGGTGGGGTAGCGTTCGATCAAATGCGGCGTTGGCTGTGAGCCATAGGTATTGCCGACATTCGAGGTAGAAGCGCGCAGGGCCTGCTCGAACGCGATAGCCATATCATCGGCGCGCTGGTAGCGAAGCTCTGGCTTTTTTTGCAATGCCGTCAGGACCACCCGACAAATAGGTACAGGCAGCCTGGGATTGAATTGCCTCGGATCAGGTGGCGGCTCGTAAATATGGCTGTGGGCCAGAGCCGGGTAGTTTTCGCCGATAAAGGGCGTGCGACCGGTCAAGGCTTCGTAGACCATGACGCCGAGGGCATAGATATCGGCACGCCCATCAACATCCTCGCCTTTGCATTGTTCTGGCGACATATATTCTGGCGTTCCTACACCCGCCCCTGGTCGCGTTAAGCCCAGGCCTCCGCCTCCTGCCAGCACTTTCGCGATGCCGAAATCGGAAAGAATGGGTCGCCCGGTGCGGTCCATCAACACGTTTACCGGTTTGATGTCGCGATGAATGATGCCTTTTTCATGCGCGTAGGTCAGGGCGCTGGCAAGCGGCTTCAGAATATTCAGGGCCTCAACCGGGTCCATCACTCCTGGACTGCCGGAGCCGCCGGGATTGCGCAAACGGTCGAGGATATGTTTCAGCGTACCACCATCCACCAGCTCCATGACGATATAGAGGTGATCTTGATACTTGTTAAAGTCGTGAATGGTCACGATATTGGGATGCGAGAGTTTGGCGACCAGCCGCGCCTCCAGAATGAAGCGTTCAACAAAATTGCGGTCTGCCGCATACCAGGGTGGGAGAACTTTTACCGCGACCTCGCGGTCCAGGTTCTCCTGACGCGCTCTATAGACGTGGGCCATACCACCCTGCCCAAGCGGGGCCAGGATTCGATAGTTCCCAAGAATAGTGCCGATTAACGGGTCTTGTTGCATCGCCTGGTATTTCTATCTCGCATCCCTGTAGAACGATTATTTGCGACCAAAGACCAGCACCGTCTGACCAAGCTGAATCTTGTCCCCATCCTGCAACGGCCAGGGCTGGTATTTGTTGACCACCTGTCCATTGACTTTGGTGCCATTGGCGCTGCCCTCATCGCGCAGGGCATAGTTGCCATTGCCCATATTGATGATCGAAGCGTGCAGGCGCGAGACGGCCAGATCTTCGAGGAAGATGTCGCTTTCACGGCTGCGGCCAATGCTCAGCGTATCCTTGCGCACCTCGTAGATGCGTCCCGGTTCCTTGCCTTCTTCTATGCGAACAATGCCTACGCTCCCACTACTAACCGGTCCTGCGCTGCGTAGGACGGTGCGGTCCCCGTCGGGTGTTTCAAATGGGCTGGCTGCGAAGCCCGGTTGTTGCTGCTGTTGCCAGGCTGACATAGCAGCGTTAGCGCCGGGAGCAGGGGATGGCTGCTGCCAGCCTGCCTGTTGCTGCGGAGCGGATTGCTGTGCCCAGGGATCGGCCTGGGCGGGTTGTCCCCAATTCTGAGGTGAGCTGTTGCCGCCGAGTGCCGTTTGCGCGGGTTGATTTGGCTGCGCGCCCCAGCCCGCCTGTTGCTGCTGCGCCCAGGGGTCAGCGGCTGCCGGAGCAGGAGATGCATCCCATCCCTGCTGCTGCGGTTGCTGGCCCGCGCCCCACCCGGCTTGAGCCTGAGGTTGAGCGCCAGCCTGCCCCCATGTGGACGGCTGTGGTTGAGCCTGCGCCGTCTGGTCGCCCCAGCCTGCTTGCTGATTAGCGCCCCACCCGGCTTGAGCCTGAGGTTGAGCGGCAGGCTGTCCCCAACCCGCCTGCTGTGGCTGAGCGGTCTGGTCGCTCCAGCCTGCTTGTTGATTAGCGCCCCAGCCTGCCTGCTGTGGCTGAGCGGTCTGGTCGCCCCAACCCGCTTGCTGCTGCTGTTGTGGAGAAGATCCCCAAGTGGCTTGAGGTTGAGCGCCAGCCTGCCCCCAGCCTGCCTGTTGGGCCTGCGCCTGGGGTTGAGCTGCCGGTGTGCCCCACCCTCCAGGTTGCTGCTGGGCCTGTGCTGCTGGTGTGCCCCAACCCGCCTGCTGGCCTTGCGCATTTTGCGCCTCCCAGCCACTCGGCTGCTGGGCCGCTCCCCAACCCTGCGGCTGACCGGCCTGCGCGCCCCAACCAGCCTGACCTGGTTGACCGGCCTGCGCGCCCCAGCCTCCTTGTTGAGCTTGCTGTCCCCAACCTCCTTGTCCAGCCGCCTGCTGGCGCTGCCAATCGGTTTGCGAAGCAGCAGCGTTTCCTGCTTTTTTCTTCCCACCGCGAAAGATATACAGTGCGGCGACCAGAATGATGATCGCTACCACCAGGATAGCGCCTGCGATCACGGCCGGGTTCGAGAGCAGTCCTGCCGCGAGAATGATGCCTGCGAGTCTGACAACTTCACTCATATCGTTCACCTCTCTTCATTGTAGGGGCGCAAAGTGACATTGCATGCGCCCGTTCTATTGTTGGGCGCGACCGGCAAGAGCCAACAGGTACACGTCGCACCCCTACAATTGGTTTATCGCAATTCAAAACGCACCTCAACACTTCCAAAGCGGAGAATATCACCATCCTTCAGTGGTCGTTCCTCGTGCGGTGTTAAAATCGCCCCATTCAAGCGTGTCTTATTCAAAGCGTTGAGGTCTTCAATGGTATACTGCCCATGTTGATTGCGTAAATAGGCATGACGCCGCCCGACGGTCTTATCGGTCAGGCTGATTTCAGGATAAATTCCAAGTACCGGATCGTGCCTTCCCACCACCATCAATTCACCTGTCAAAGGAATTACCTGGTTATTGGAGAGAACAATCAGACGAGCCTGTTTTTGGGCAGGAATAGGTGTTTTTGTGGCCGCTCTTTCCGCTTTCACGGCGGCATTCCCGGCCTGGGCAGCTTGCTGACGCACAGCTTGTGGTTGGAACAGCAATTCTTGCTCGCGCTGGCCATTTTCCATTGGTTGCCGTTCTATTGCCTCTTGTCGATCAGTAAGCGAGACCTGCACCCGTTGCTGTACCTGCTCGAGCGCGTTGATGAACTCGCGAGGTGTGGTGAAGCGGTCCTCGGGCACTTTCGCCATCGCTTTCTGCATGAAAAGGTCTATTTCATGTGGAAGCTCGGGGCGAATACGGCAAAGCGAGGGCACCTTATCGTGCATATGTTTGATGACGATATCAACGGCGGTATCGCCCTCGAAAGGCGGGTGGCCGGTCAGCATCTCGAAGAGAACGGCGGCGAGCGAGTACAGGTCGGAGCGCGTATCGGCCATGCGCCCGCTTTCCGCCTGTTCGGGCGGAATATAGTAGGCTGTGCCCATAAAGACGTTGGATTGGGTGAGTGTCACCGTCTCGCGGCTACGCGCCAGCCCGAAATCCGTGATTTTTACCACATCCTTACTGTTGATGACAATATTTTGTGGCTTGATATCGCGATGAACGACGCCATGCTTATAGGCAGTGTCAAGTCCCTCGGCGATCTGCCGGGCATAATCAAGGGCCAGGAGCGCATCAAGCTTCCCATGTGTCAGAATGTGATACTTCAGGTTTTGTCCGTCAATGTAGTCCATCACGATGTAGTGGAGATCGTCATCGTCGTCCCCATAGTCGAAAATACGGACAATGTGCGGATCGCTCAGATGTAAGAGAATATGAGCCTCACGTTGAAAGCGTGCCAGCAATTCACCGTCATCCGCAAATTCAAGATGCATGACTTTGACAGCATAAATACGATTCGTTTTCGTATCGCGCGCGATATAGACGGTGGCGAAACTGCCCCGACCCAATTCATCTATGAGTTTGTAACGCCCCTTGATGACACGCCCTAACATGTCACCGCTCATGCGATTGCTCCTTCAAATCGGCTACTCCTGGCGGCTATTATACATCATTCAGCAATGAATGTCATTTGTGATATTCTCACAGCAACATGAGCCATCATGATTTAGAAACGGATTATAGCGTAAATGGTCATGCGCTGGGTATACTCTCCTACGCTCCATTGAAATAGTCGAACCCATCACTTTGTTGACCTGGCTTTTGTTTATGACCTGCTCCTTGTTATAATAAACGCCAGAGAGGTGATAAAGCTATGGCATCAATTCGCGGCATTCTACTCGATATCGATGGCGTGTTGCACGTGAGCATGCAGTCGATTGCGGGCGCTATAGAAACGCTCAAGTGGCTGGAACAGCAGGGCTATCACACCTGCTTTGTGACAAATACCACCACCAGTTCGCGCTCCACGCTGGTGCAAAGTTTGCAGGAAATCGGCCTGCCCATTCCTGAAGATCGGGTGATGACGGCTCCGGTCGCGACCGCCAGCTATATTCGCCAGCATTATCCCGGCAAGCGCGTCTGGCTGCTCACCAAAGGCAATACCGCCGAAGATTTCGCGGGCATCAACCTCGTGCAAGATAACGCTGACGTGGTTGTGATTGGCGGAGCCGAGGAACTACTGACCTACGAAACAATGAATCACGCTTTCCGCATGTTGATGAACGGCGCTGAACTCCTGGGAACGCACAAAAATCTCTATTGGAAAACGCGTGAAGGCCTGCAACTCGACAGCGGCGCATACATTTATGCCCTGGAGAAAGCCACAGGCAAACAGGCAACCATTCTCGGCAAACCCAATCGCGCCTTCTTTGAGCAAGCCCTGCTTTCGATAGGGGTGCAATCGCATGAAGCCATTATGGTAGGCGATGATATCGAGAACGATATCGGTGGCGCGCAACAGGCAGGCTTGCGCGGTATTCTGGTGTGTACGGGAAAACATAACGAACATTCTCCACAGTTGGAGCGCGTTCATCCTGATGCTATTTTGCCTTCGATTCGGGAGTTGGTGGGGTGGTTGGAGAAACATGATGGTTAGCCGTTTGCTTGACATGTAGGAGAAAATGGAATAGCTGAGTAATAATTTGACGCGGATAGATATGGTGTCCGTCCTTCACTCAATGAATAAAACCGAAGTATTGAATAAAGGGTGATTTCCGCCTCAGTATCCCGGATCATCTTCTGTACGACTAGCAGTTTCGGTTGATGCGTGTGAGTCAACCAATTCTTTTGCCATAGTACGTCTACGTAGCGGTGAGAACCATCCGACGACTAAGCTTAGTGTTATTCCAACAGCCATGAATAAGTAGGTGAGGCGGATGGTGATTCCTTCAGCTATAATTCCCCCAATCATAGCGCCGAAAGGAGTTCCTCCCCAGGCGATCATCCGCGCATAAGCATTTACTCGGCTTTGTAAATGGTCGGGGGTCACCAACTGACGTAGGATTCGCCCATTCATAGTGATGAGGGTATAAGAAAACTCCCAACAAGTGTACAAGACGAGGGCTATACTTACAGAGGAAGTCCATGTTAACCCTAGAATAAAAAGAAAGTTCAAGCTCATTGAGGTCAGGGTAATCCATCCGACTGGGAAATGCTTGGTAAGCATTGGAAGGAGTATACTTGCAACAAAGGACCCTAATGCGCCGGCTGCAAAGAGAAATCCAATGCGAGCATCATTGGATGAAAGGTGCAGCGCCTGCACTGCATAAACTACGAGCAATCCTCCAATTGCACCTCCTGTAAAGCTATTGCCAAAGCCCAGGAAAGTGAGGGCGCGTAGTAGTTGTTGATGCCAGAGAAAGCTAATACCCTCACGGATGCCCTTGAATGTTTGTTCCCAGGATGAACGCTGGGAAGTTTCCGATTGATAAATAGTACTCAAGGACCGGGGAATCAAAAGGAGCGAAATTGCTGAGAGCAGGTAACTAATGGCATCAAAGCTAATCGCTGATACTGGACTAAGAATTGCTACGAGAGCGCCACCAATAGCAGGGCCAATGATGCTTACCAAAGTACTCATTGAAGAAATGGCGCTTGTAGCACCAACAAGATGCTCACGTCCAACCAAAATCGGGAGAATTCCGAAATCAGCGGCATCAAACCAGACAAAGGCCGATGCAGAGAGTAGTGCTACTGCGAAAATATGAGATACCGTCAGTACATGCAACCAACCTGCAATAGGAATGCTTCCGAGGAGCAAGGTGTTGAGCAAATCGCAACCTACCATCAAACTTCGGCGATCAACGCGGTCTGCCATTTCACCTGCAAACAGACCAAAGATAAGGTAGGGTAGTACTTCAAGTGTAGCCAGTAGTGCGGTTAGAAAAGCTGAAGCTGTCAAACGATAGACTAAAATGGGTAATGCAACAGTTGTGATAGCCGTACCCAGCAACGAGATAGTTCGTCCTGTCCATAAAAGCACAAATGACTGATCTCGCCACAAACGATAAGTAGACATACGAGTATGAGACATCAAGAAACTCTCCTTATTCAAGCACAAGTTCCTCTATTTCTCATTATACCTTTCCCAGACATAAATATTGGCTCGGTTCCTTTGACAAACAGTTTTCCTTTAGAAATATACTTGCTTCAACCAGTAGCGGCTATTACAGGCCGACTTAAGGCAAAACTTCCAACGTGAATCTCTTCTAATGATTGCGCTTTTACAAAGGATGGCAACGGTGGTCGATCAATTGCTGCAATGGCGCATGGGGCAAGAGCTAGATCGGTCGCTACTAAATACATAGTTTGCATGAGGCAGCCGGTATCACGATAGATTGAAACAAGGCCGCTTCCTACGTACTTCCAGAAAACCCGTCCAACGACGGAAGTAATATAGATAGCAACATCAGGATGGCGTCGCAACATAGCTGGCTTACAGATGAGTCTGGTGAGCATGTCATCATGGGTCGAATTCCAGGTCTCCAATTCAGCGAGTTCATTAGCAAAAGGATCATAGTAGTAAACACCTGGGGAAATATTTTCCACATGCTTACAAAGGATATACAATTCTAGACTGTGACGACCACCAGCAGAGGGACTGGGGCGATGTGTAGCTTGATAACGCTCTGGACCAATAAAATCAAAGACGCGAGCGCTCGTCATCAGGAACAATGCTAACTCCCTTATACCAAGTGGGTCGTCGGCGTAGTGCCGTATACTTCTCCGACGACGAAGCGCTTCAGAAACACTGAGGTGACTTATATCTGCTTCATGGGAAGATATGACAGAGGAAAGAGAAATGCGTCGATCAGATACGACCTCTTTACGTGTGCTGGGAGCAGGCCAATGAGTAAGAGGTTCTCGTACCTTACCAGTAGACGCTTGGAAATGTGTGGCAAGTTCGTAAGCTGACCACAGGTCTTCTATTGATGTAGGAGCAGGTGAATCTTCAAGAAATTCTGATTTTATAGTTTGGATGAGACCCGTATTGCTAAGCTTGTCCAAAAGAACAGGTAATTGATCGGCAAGTTCTGGTACTGCCTGTGTTAACTCAGTAAGAGTTTTCGGTTGTGACATGGTATTTAGGAGAGTGACAACTATTGGGTCCAAGCGATACTGATGTGATGTTGGGATATGAACCACCTCTAGACGGTTGTTGTCTCCCCACATCAAAAGCAGATGCTTGCTTCGACGATAGCGAACATCAGTCATCGAAACTTTCTCCTTCGTGGCTATATCAATCTTTCTTTGAGAGTCTACTAAATAAAGACAACCTCGCAGCAAAACTCCGCTAACTGGCTCTACTCTCCAACTTCCCCCTTTCACCGCTTCTAAGACGCGCTCCTGGCTGAGGAAGACGAGGTCAGCATTTCCATTGTCTGGTAGACCCTCAGGATAAACTGAAGCGCGATGATAAAGATCAAGCGGTGGTAAACCTGCTTTATACAGTAGTTCGAGTTCCTGCCATAAGGAACGACCAGGTAAAACGCCAGGATTGGGAGTATCACTTCCGATGCTCAGAACGCCTCCAGAGTTGACAAATCGGCCTACGAATCGAATCATATTCTTCAGAGCGATTTCACCAATTGCAATTTGTTGATCAGTCCAGGGTCTGGCTATAGACAGTCGCTTCCAATCCGCCGTTAGCCAGTTTGGTATACCAGGAAATTGGAAATGACTTCGAGCAGCATTCAATAGCTCTTGCTGCACAACAAGGGTTGGGCATAAAGCGGTCTTGAGAAAACGTTCTGGAGAGACTATCGATAACGCTTCATTAGCCCAGATCTCATTTGCACGATGGACGATGTGTTGATTGCTGCTGGTGGAAGGAAAGGTCATGGGAGTTTCACTTGCTAAATCCCAGGCAAGGCAAGCCACATGCTCGATCTCGTCTACATCGGCAGAAATTGCAAATGTAGCTCCTCCCGCTCGTGGATGGATTGCCACCCGCAAACCAAGTTCATGTGCGAGCTGAATAGTACTGGGGATATACTGATCAGGAAAGCCAGAGTAGAGCTTTTGCCAGCATGCCTTTGCCTTAACTGCCTGATGGAGTACTTCATGAATATCGTTCATATTGTTCCATCGTGCAGCGCTTGCAAGCCGGGGAGAGCCACTTCTATGCAGCATAGGACCCCCAAATACGAGACGGGGATACGGATGAGAACAATCAGGGTGGAGTATTGATTTGTCTACGCGAACCTCAGCTGGACTACCCAAATCGCGTACCTCGGTGATACCAAATAATGGAAAGTGAGGTAAAAGTGCATTACCCCAAATATGGGTGTGGGCATCACGCAACCCCGCTGCTACTATCATCGTAGATAAACTATCGACTATAGACCCATACTTGGTCCAGCCTGACTGTATGAACCAGCCGCCATCTGGATTGACCAGGACTGTGTGTGGCTCTATCACGACCGTGTCAGACTTCATAATACCCGCTACATGAATCATGTAAGGGCCGTTATATCGGCAGCAAGCATGGCTCAAGTTGAATACGGGCTGCATCTCCATTAAACCCACCGTAGTTCAGAAATGTGAAGGACACCTGGTAATGGCCAGTCTGATGCCTCAACCAGGAACCCTTGTAGACCTTGTCGGACGAGATAGGTCTGGTAGTGATGGTAAAGCGGAATTACCCATCCATCGTCTAGTAATTCCTGTTCAACTGTAAGTAGCTCCTTTTCATCACCGAACCAGGCAAGCTGGCGCAAAGGTTCAGTGTTGGGAGGTAGTGGTAGCCAATCACTGAAGAGGCCGTACCGAATCCAGTGGCGTGGATGGTCGTCCTCGACCACTATTCCGCACCATAATACATCCCCAGCAGTTGGATCAGAAAGCGCAGACCAGTAATCGCTCCATCGAAGTGGTGTGACATGCAGAGAAAGACCTGTTGTTTGGTAAATTTCCCTGGCTAACCAATGGGCTCGAGCCACAGTTCGTTCACTTGGAGGAACAATGAACTCTAGTTCTGGTGCATGCTGCATAATCCGCTCTTGTGGTTCATCAGAGCCTTCTAAAGGAATATAGCGGATTGTACTCGAAAAGGCGTATGCTGCTCGCCCCTCTACACCCAGAAAACGCTTTTGGAAAGCTTTTCGTGGAACTCCTCGCCTCAGTAGATCACGAAGTTGTGGGTCGGTGAGCTTCCCTTCCGGTCGGACCGAAAGCATCGAGATAGCATTTGAGGGTTTAGACACCAGGTAGCCATCTCGGGTGGCTGGCTCTCTTCCTTCAAGAATCTCTTGTTCATCAGCAGCCACGACCATAACATCAATCTCATTGGCGGCAAAGGCCATACGTAATGCAGCCGGATCTGTAATGTGAATAATATCAATTCGTTGCAATGCCACCGGGTCGGGATGACGGGGATTGGGAACCAATGAAATCTTTGTAGAATCTGCCTCTGCAATAGTAAGCCGTCCAGAAGTGGCAGGATGACTTCCTAGGGGACTTTCAAGGCGGTCTCCTGCACGAAATGGAACTGCTATAGGCGAACGGAGAGTATCAAGTACAAAGTGTGTATCGACGTCGGCAATAATGAAGCCATCTTTATATCGCTGCAAGGAGTATGGTATGTTGAAAGATTCCATGCGTAGCACAACTGAACGGATGATGTTGGTAATTGGAATGTTTCTCCCATCGGCGTAACATAAACCGGACTTTACACTAACAGTGATTTCACCTGCATTATCCTTTATTTGAGCAAGGTCTTGTTGCCTGTTTTGTTGAAGAGGAGCCAGAATCGAGTCGTATGTGAGCCGAAGGAGACTAGTCTCCGCGCTATTGAGACTCCGCCAAGGCTCAATGGATCGGATGCTTGTTGGTACAGCAATGCGCAATTTATCTCGATGCATCGCTTCTCATCCTCCCTTGATTAGCCACCTGGCATAGGATGTGGATTGAGTTGGTCTTCTTGCAATGGCTGGTTGCGCAGACCCATCCAAACTGGCGCTTGGTAGAGCCGTGATCCGCCAAGATGGCGAAAATCACGGCCGAAAGTAACTGGTTGTAGTCCCGGAACAATAGAACGAATGATAGATATTCCACACTCGGCAACATCGACAGGTGTAATATCCACCACAATTGCTTCATATCCTCGTTGTTCAAGACGCCTCACCACCTCGCGGACAGCAGCAGTAGCTGTAGAGTAGTGGCTTTCCAGGTCAGGAACAGGTATTATTTCTCCTTCATATACAAAAGAGAGGTATTCCATGCGGTCCTCGCGGCAGTAATAGGTGAAGAAATCTTCCATTTGACGCAGTGGCTTTTCATCTGAAGGAACACCTTTTTGCTGAATCCAGTTTCTGATGCTCCTACGACACTGCACATGTTCTTCAAGTGCGCGTTGTAAACAGGTGAGGAAGTTAAGATTAGCCCTCGAAGAGAATGCAACGAGTGGACCCCATTCAACCCACTGGATTGACATGCATACAACTGCAGGAATCCCAAGATCAGTTGTCACGAGCTTACAAATGAGATTTAAACCATCTGCACGAAATTGTTCCACAATACTGCGTGCTGGCCCTTCTGGAAGCGTATCAAGATCGATTGTGGGTGCAGCTAATGCATTTTCCCAATAGATGACGAAGGCGTCGCGTTCAATGACTTCATAAAGGCCAGCTAAAATGGCTTCACTTCGTGTTGCTCCTGCGGCTAATCCAGTAGAAATTGGACGGAGCAAGCGTTCCTCTCGACGAGGAAACTTGTATGGAACGTAAACCGCGCATGCTGGAACTAGCCGTGCTGAGTTTGTCGTAAGAGATACACCTTTTACCCAATCAATTTCTAAATCTGAATGATAGGGTACGAGACGTCCATTGAGCAGACGATATTCTTTCTCAGAACCAAGTGGGAGAGAGCGTGGATCAATTGCTACAGGTGCGAGTTGCGCGAAGGTTCCTCGTACCATTGAGGCACGATCATAAATTCCACATGCATAACGTTCTAAAGCTTCACCAAGAGCAGAGACTTTTGCTTGAAGAGTATCCCATTTAGCTGATGAGCCTGATGCTTGAGCGAGTACTGGAGACATCCAGAGGGTATTCGTCTGAGGAATAGTATACGCCCAGGTAATATGTCCACCAGTGCCTGTTTCTTCGATTACGACATCTGACACGATCCCTGTGAGAGGATCAACACAGACTTGCATTTGCTCCCAGGATGCATTTGGGTCAGTCCAACCTTCATCGCTATCAAGTAGAGGAGATACTAGCTCTATTGCTCGATAGCTCTTTGTAGAGCAACTTGGACAATTGGGAAGTCGGAGGATTGGGTGTCGGCGTATCTCGAATTGCTTGTAATCGAATTCGAGGAGATATGCAGTTGACAATGCTTTTTGCTCTTTTGATGTGATGTAACTTATTACTGAATTGTGTGCGATAGAAGCAACTGAAAGAGCTTCGGAGGGCCATGCAGCCTCATTCGAGACACCAAAGGGTTGTTCCATTGGTATATCTGCAATATCTTGCGCACGATAGGTAGCGCGGAGACGACGAGTCAAGCATACAAGGCAAGGTGTAAGAAACGGTTTCAGGACTGTGATCAGGAGTCGAGTCGGAGTCACAAGGTATGCTATCACAGATTGATTATGTTCTGCGGCTATTGCGCTCCACTCTCGTAGCATGTCTTCATCGAGACTAAAAGGCACTATTACTATCCCGCTATCGTCACTCATGGAAATAGTTGGTTGATCAGGATGTACAACTTTTGTTGGTATTCCAAGCTGAGATAGGGTGCGTTCTATAGGTCGTCCAAGACTACTATCTACAATAATAAACGGGAGAGAATGATCATGTGCAACTTTCTGATAAAGAGAGTGACGTGTTAATGCTTGATCATCAGTAATCAAGAATCCCTGGTTGTGAAGTCCTTCCAGTATTTGGGGAGCTAGAGACATTAGAAGAGAGGTTCCATTTGTTCCCGAGGTTTCAAGAATATCAGCGGGTGGCCTTGCGCGAAGTCGCAGAGGGCCACCACTGGTTGCCAAGTAAATAGCATCACCACGTTGCCATATTGAAACATCGGGTCGTAGGCGGGTATACTGAAGAAAGATTTCTGTCATCTCTTAGCCCTCATCCTCTTCATCATCTGCCACATAGTGGTGGCAGCCACTTGAGCCGGTACCTTCCTGAGGAGGCATAATCTCCTCGAACAGTTTATCCACATGGTTGTCAGCAGCCATTTCCTCTTCATCATCTGCCACATAGTGGTGGCAGCCACTTGAGCCGGTACCTTCCTGAGGGAGGGTGATCTCCTCGAACAGTTCATCAATAAAGGTGTTCATTGTTAACCTCCTTTCCTGGATGAATTACAGCTTGACACCGACAGAAAAAGCCTTTCTTCAGTTGTAGCAGCATCTCACTATAGGGTTAGAAATGACAGCCTTATGACTTTGGCTACTCCACATTTCCCTGTAGTGAGATATACCCGCCCCCTTACCTCTTTGTCAGACAACGTCTGCTGCTATTTCTTGTGTCTAACCGCGTATGAGGATCTAAATTAGTTGTAGTGTTAATTATCTTGTTTCTGTATCTTTATATTATATAAAGATTTTCGTTTGTCAAGAGATTTTCGCTCTTTTTCCGTAGGAGGTACTTATATTTTCTGAATCTCATTACGGAGGTAGCAAACAAGAAGGTTTGTATCTATTGCTGCATGCAAAAATGAACTTTAAAGGCTTTTGCAATGCATTCTGTAAACTGACCAGGTCAGGAGAAGCTGGATGAGAAATTGGAGCGGGAAAGTTCACCTGATGCTCCAACTGTATCAGATATAATGAGCAATGAAGATATCTAAACGACCGCTCTATTTTGAGAGATATATACGTTGAGGGCATCTATGCAGCAACTCTCATTATTTAATAATTTATCTTGTGAGCATATTGTAAACGTGGCAAGCGTACCCCAGCGTAGTCCTTTCCGGTATCCAGGCGGCAAAACGTGGTTGGTTCCATATGTTAGGCGCTGGCTTTCTCCTCAAATACGGCAAGAGAAGGGCCTGCTTCCCGTTCGCTCTGTGCGTTTTATTGAGCCGTTTGCAGGCGGGGGAATTGTGAGCCTGACTGTTGCGGCGGAAAAGTATGCGGATCAGGTAATTATGGTAGAAATAGATGAGGATGTGACGGCGGTGTGGCAAGCAATTTTAGATGAGGGACAGAGTTCATGGATTGCCCAGGCTCTGCTTTCTTTTGAGTTGACCGGTGAAAACGTAGAGGCGTTTTTGGCAAAAACCAACCTCACTCCAGAAGAGCAGGCCTTCAGGACGATTCTGAGGAATCGCATTAATCGCGGTGGTATATTGGCACCGGGAGCAGGGCGCATTAAAAATGGGGAAGGTGGAAAAGGTATGAAATCGCGTTGGTATCCAGCAACACTTGAAAAGCGTATACGAGAGATTGTGCGTATCAAAGATGCTATTTCCTTTATTCAGGGAGATGGAATGACGATCATGCAGGAATATGTAGAACATCCTGATGCCATCTTCTTTATTGATCCGCCCTATATAGCCCCTGGAAAGAAAGGCGAAATCTTTGCTGGCTGGAAGACTGAACGTTACGGCGTATAAGCGTAGGAGAAGGCCAGTGGTTGGCCTTCTCCTACTTTTTTTATTCCTCGAAACGCCCACCAAGATGTTTCGCCAAAAACTTCTCTGCCTCGGCGAAGAATTTGAGGCGGTTTTCGGGTTTGGCGAAACCGTGTCCTTCGTCGGGGAAGAGCATGTAGTCGTAGTCGAGACCCTTTTCTTTGAGGGCGGCTACGATTTGTTCAGATTCGGCCTGCTTGACGCGAGGATCATTAGCTCCTTGTGCGATGAGCAAGGGTATTTTGATGCGGTCAACGTGGAAGAGGGGCGAGCGCGATTTCAGGAACTCCTCTTCCGTATCAGGATTGCCTACCCTTTGGTGGAAGACGGAGACCATCGGAGCCCAGTAGGGCGGGATCGTTTTGATAAGCGTGATGAGGTTGCTGGGGCCGACAATATCGACCGCGCAACGGAACAGATCAGGCGTGAAGGTCGCCCCGACAAGTGCCGCGTAACCGCCGTAGGAACCGCCGAAGATTGCTACTCGCTCGGGATCGGCAATGCCCTGCTGGATAGCCCACTGCACGCCGTCTACGAGGTCATCGTGCATTTTGGCCCCCCATTCGCGGTTGCCCGCGTTCATGAAGTTCTTACCGTAGCCCATCGAGCCGCGATAGTTGATTTGCAGGCAGGCATAGCCGCGATTGGCGAACCATTGCGCGTCTGGTCGGAAGCCCCAGCTATCACGCGCCCAGGGGCCGCCGTGAACGTAGACCACCATCGGCAGATTGCGCCGCTCACCCCAGGGCGGCAGGGTCAGGTAGCCATGAATGGTCAGGCCATCGCGGGCGGTATAGGAAATAGGCTGCATCTCGGCAAGGGTATAGCGATCAAGTTCGGGCTGGTTGTCGAAGAGGTAGGTAGCGGTGCGCATGCTACGATCATAAAGATAGTAAGGCACGGGACCGTTATCGACGGTATAGGCCACAATCCAGGTCTGATCGGCGTTGTCGCGGCTGAGGATGGAGAAGTCGCCGCGATGCACGCCGCTTAGATAGGCGAAATCATCGCGGATGGAGTCATCCAGCACTACCCATTCGACGCGCTCTTTGTTGAAGGCGACGGCCTGTATCTCGTGGGTATCCTCGTTGGCCATCACGGCTGCTACATCGTACTCCGGGTCTTCCGCAATAACGGTGATCGAGCCTGTTGCAATGTCCATCTTGACCAGCCGACCGGCATTGACACCACGCGAATCTTCCAGGTAGAGCGCTTTGCCATCCAGGGTGAAGCCTACCGGGCCGCTAGTCTGGTTATCCTCTGGCCCCCAGGTGAGTAGCGGTCGCCACTCGGCCTCTGTGGTATCTCGCACCAGCAGGACGTTGCTGCTGTCGGGCTGCATTGCCAGTGCGGCGCGCACCTGGAAATTGGCATCGGCAAGCCAGCCAATGATATTGCCAGGATTTTTAGTGTTGAGCGTCAATTCGCCTGTGGTCAGATCGAGGTGGTAGACATCGTGAATCTGCGGGTTGTCGCGGTTCAGGCCGAGCAGCAATTCATTGGGGAAGTGCTTGTCATGGGCGATAACGCGGGCCTGCACATTTTCAAAGGGCGTGAGGGCGCGTGTTTCGCCGCTCTCAATATCCGTCGCGAAGAGTTGCCAGTTTTCGTTGCCCTGAATGTCCTGGAGATAGAGGATGTGGCGGTTATCCTCACCCCAGAAATAGATGCGAATGCCGCGCTCGGTGTCGCCTGTCACAGGCCGAAAGTCCTGTTGCCCAGGCGTTCCCACCCAGACATTCAGCACATCATTTACTGGAGCCAGGTAGGCCAATCGCGTGCCATCCGGCGAAATCTGCGGATTGGCTCTCTCCGGGTTGCCAAAGAGGACTGAACGTGGAATCAGCGGAACAGGGGTAGTGTTTGTATTGGTCATATGCTTCCTTTCTCATCTAGAAAGTTTGGTTCTACACGGGTAATCCCATCTAGCTTGTCGAAATCTCTGTCCCAACTATAAATTTGAGAAATTTCTTCTGCTAGCATGTATGCGGCATTGAAGAACATATAGGAAATTTATAAGTGGGTATTACCTATATGTCAAGTTTACTTCTTTAATTGCTCTTCTTAAGAGCATGCCCCAGGCCCCATACATCCTGATGTCTGGAAGAAAAGCACTATTTCGGCTAATGCAACAGTTGCTGTGAGGGCGAGGCTCAAGCAGCCAGTCACGAAGCCAATTTGGGCGAGAGTATGTTGCCTTTGCGCCGCTGCCAGGTTCTTGCTGAGCCTCTTGATGTATGAGCTATAGCTGATGGTTGCGATTGGGGGCAGCAACCAGAGCAGCCAGAATAAGGGATACAGGTATTCGCGACCAGCCTGGATGTAGGTTAAAATGCCCGCTTTCATTACCGCAATTGCGATAGCTAGAGCGAGAAAGGCACATATCAGGCTTAGCCCACCTGAGATGACACTAATGATAGCCCCTTGAGCAATAGCAGTACGCGGGAGAGGGTGCGCTTCCTTGTTCATATCTTCACTTTGGGAGTAGATAAAATCGCCTTTTATTCGGAGGTTTCAAATGAGGGCAGATTGGTTCCTTTCCCCTGCTGGCAATCACCCAAGGCGTTTTGGAGCAGGCCCAATTGCTCGTTCAGGTTATCCAGTTTGCGCTTCAGGGCGTCCTGTTTATTTTTGAGGTCAGGGTCCTGGGGGGTCAAGCTTGTTGAGTTGATCCTGGCTGGTACTCATGTAGAGCTGGTGTTCGCTGATGCGCTGTTCGATCATGGAACAGTCGAAGTTGCTCATTTCCTTACTCCTTAGCTTCCGTGAACGTACCTTCGGCTTCTTCTCTAACTATACTACACGCTGCTAATTGGGGGAAGGTTTCAAATCGGTTCTTTAAAAGAAGAAGGCATAATCTGTAGGGGCGTGATTGATCGCGTCCCGGCCCCTCGCGCCAATTTAGGCCATGCGGACGCGATCAATCACGTACAGATTATTTCGTAAGCATTCATCAATTGCTGGGAACAAAAGCGCGGCAGTTAGCGTCTTTCAGAAAAAGCCCCTGGAATTACTTTACCTACGGAGGGCAAGATGGGCCGCTATTACATGCAAAGAAAACCTCTTTATTGTCTATTTTTGTTCTGTATCCTGGTTGTGCTGGCGTCATGTGGAAATAATGGGTTACCAGCGACCAATGGGCAGAATATACCGCAGGGAACAGGAATGACTCCCGAACCCGGTAACGATGGCAAGCCGCAACCTTTACCGGATGGACATTGGGAATCGATGGTGACGAGTAACGGCGTGGATTATGTCGGCTCCGATAATGGCAGGCTCTATGCGCTTAACGGCACAGATGGACGGGTGCGCTGGCAGTATAAAGCAGGAGAGCCGGTCAGCATAGCAAGGGTCGTTAATGGGGTCATATATGCGCATGCCAACGCGGATACAACAGCAGTCGCTTTTGCGCTGAATGCTGCTACCGGTCGTTTGCTCTGGCGCTATCCTCTGAATAACTATATTTCTACGCAACTGGTGGATGGCGGGGTAGTGTTACTGGGAACCGCCTCTAATTCCACCACGAATACGGCTCAATTGCTCGCCTTGCAAGCCTCAAATGGCACACTGCTCTGGACGTATACGGCTCATGCATCAACGCCGGGACTGCTCAATGCTGGCAATAGCGTTGTGTATTACGCTGAAATACAGGGCATCGGGCCGGATTTTAGCGAGTACATTACGGCCTTACGTGAAAGTGACGGGCATGGATTATGGCAACTTCCTATAGCCAGAGGTGATGGCTATGCGTATGGAGTGTCAAGCGAGGTAGCCGGGGTAGTTTATGTTGGCACCAATCACGCGAGTGTATATGCAGTGCGGGTAAATGATGGAAAAGTGTTGTGGCATGTGGGGCGGCCTGCTTCGCCACCTGGAGATGCCGTACCAGTGCCATCGGCCCCGGTCTACTGGAATGGTGCGGTGTATGCGGTGGGAAAAGATATGCAGTTGGAGAGCCAATCGCTCTATGCATTGCGGGCAAGTGATGGAAAGCAACTATGGAGCAAGCAGCTTGGCGCAAATCCTGGCCCGCTGCTGAACATACCTGTTCTCTCGAATGGAGTGATCTACATTGATGGGAATGTCAATGGAGTATTGGCGCTGCGAACGAGCGATGGGGGAACAATCTGGCAGCAGAACAGCATAAACGTCTTTGGCGATGTGTTGCTGGCTGATGGTCACGTTATTGTCAACACTCCACAAGGTATCATCACGCTCAACAGTAGTGATGGTTCGGTGTTGTGGAAGCGCGATATTGACCATCATGACGTAGAGATGACGAACGCGGTGCCAGATATAGTTGGTGATGGCATGGTCTATGCCAGTACGACTACTGGCGTGGTCGAGGCCATAAGCGAGAGTGATGGACACGTGTTATGGCGATATACTATTCAGGAGCTTGCTGTTCCGCAGACATTGGCTTATGCCGCAAGCATTCATTTCGCGGACTCCGTTTCGTATACGCAGGCGATTCGTATCATTACCGACCTGGGGCTACAAACCGTTGCAGAGTGTACTGTACAGTGGGTGCCGCAAGGTGGAAAGTCGTATTATAGTTCTCCAAACTGGTTGACTGTGTCCGCGACAGTGGCCTCGGCTCCGCTCTGGCTCGAGCGCCTTCAGACAACGCCGGGAGTGATAGAGACCCAGGTGATGGGACCGCATAGCTGCCCGAACATGAGGTACGACCCGAATAAGCCCGCCTATCTTGGGCCAGATGCGCCCGTGACGTATCTGCGTGTCACCTTTCAGGATGCAACCAGCTATGATAGCGCGGTCGATGCTGTCAACGACCTGGGCCTGCGCTTAGCAAACCCATGCTACGAGCAGGCGCGAGCGCAAGGAAAGAAGCCGACCTGGAATACGATAGGCCAGGAGCAATCCTTTAGCCAGGCTCACGCGTTAATCCTCGCGACGTCCTTTAACTCGGCGGTGATCTGGCGACAGCAATTGCAATCGTTGTCTGGGGTGAAATCGGTTGATGCGCCTTATCAGGCAGCTTGCTAATGTTTTAGCATTTCCAGGTACACCTCATACGTCTGGCGAGCTATGCGCTCCTGCGTATAGTTCTCAAGCACTCGTTGTCGCCCTTTTTGCGCCAGTTCGGCGTAGAGTTCGGGGCTGTCGAGTAACTGTTGCACGCGCTTGCTCAGTTCCGAGGCGTTGCCTTCGGGGAAGACCAGCCCGGCGTCGGCGATGACATAGGGAATTTCGCCGGAGTCGGAGCCGATGACGGGAGTTTCGCAGGCCATCGCTTCGGCCAGGACGCGGCCAAATTGTTCTTTCCAGTTGGAGCGCGTGCGCGAGGGTAGTACCAGCACGTCCATTTCTTGCAGCACGTGAGGCACCTCGTAGGTTGGGACGCCGCTTCTGAACTCTACCCGATCTGATACACCTAGCTGTTTCGCCTGCTCTTCCAGGATGCTTTGCATGGGGCCGTGTCCAATGAAGACCACGCGGCAATAATCGGGCAGGCTACTGAGGGCTTCAATCATGGTGGGAAGCCCTTTGTTTTCGACTAAGCGGCCCAGGAAGCCGAGCGTAAATAGTGAACCTGAGGCGCGCGGCGGGCGCGGCGTAGTGCGTTTATATATGTCGGTATCGAAGCCGAACTGCGGGATGATATGGATAGGGCCGCGATAGCCTTTGCGCTTGAGAATATCCGCGGCTTCGCGGTTGCCTGCCAGAGCCGCTTTAGCGTGATGATAGTTGTAGAGTTCCATCTGGCGAAAGGGCGGCGGATAGTTGCGGTAGAGATTTTGCCATGTGAAGAAGAGGGCGCGAGCCTTTATCTTCTGCGCGAGGCGCATTGCCTGATAAGTGGCGAAGTTGTACGGCTCCTCGTCGATATGTACGATGTCTGGTCGCACCTTGCGCATTATTTGGCCAAGCTGCGGATAGAAATGCAGGTGAAAATTGCCGTTAAGCGCCATCGGCGTAACAATCATGTTGTAGCCGGAAGTATAGAGCCGTTCAAGCTGCTGCTTGCTGCCATCGTCGCTTTTCCAGTAAGGCGGCGTCACTAAGGTTAGTTCAACATCTGGGCATTTCGCCAGTTCTTCAAGTTTGCGCTGCGAGGTTCCTGCGACCAGCGCCTTTGAGATCATTAAGACACGCATAGCTTTTATTTCTTGCTTTTCTTATAGACTTCTTCATAGACCGCCAGCGTTTCGGCGGCTGTTTTGCGCCAGCTAAATTGTTTAGCGCGTTCCAATGAGCGTTCGCGCAATTTCGCGGCCAGGTCAGCATCTGTCAGCAGCTCGCGCATGGCTGCGACCATTTGACCAATGTTATCCGGGTCAAAGGTAAGGGCGGCATCACCCACTACTTCAGGCAACGAGGTGCGGTTAGAACAAACAACAGGCGTGCCGCATTTCATGGCCTCAAGTGGGTCCAGGCCGAAGCCTTCGTAGAGCGAGGGGAAGACGAAGAGACTGGCGGCGCTATAAACTGCTGGCTTGTCCTCTTCATCGATGAAGCGATAGATGATCTGGCCTCTCATACCGAGATCAGCGGCAACCGGACGCGGATCAGGGAAGAGCGGACTACGTTGTTTATCTGGATTGCCCGCGATCAGCAGTTGCAGGCCCGGTTCCTTCATTTGTGAATAGAGATGGGCGAAGGCGCGCACCAGTTGGGGTACGTTCTTGCGCTGATCGAGGCCGCCCAGGTAGAAAATGAAACGCTCGCCGACGCCGTATTTGGCGCGTACTCTTGCCAGCGTTTCAGGATCGGAGATTGGCCGGTACTCATCTCCTGCCGCTTCATAGATCACGCGAATGCGCTCCGCCGGAATCTTCAAGGCGTCCATGATGTCCTGTTTGGCGTGTTGCGAGATGGTGATAACCATAGCGGCTCTATGTGCGGCCCGTGAGACAAGTTGCAGGTAGGCGCGCATGAAGGGACTCGCGCGATAGGCAGGCAGGCGCAATGGAATAACATCGTGAATGGTGACGACGCATGGCACACGTGAAAAGTACGGCGGCGCGAAATACGGGACATGCAAGATATCGACGCCTGCTTTACGGGCTTCTTTGGGAGCGCTCCACTGTTCCCAGACCAGCTTTTCGATACGCGCATTGCGGGTCGCGAAGCCCGGCATTGCTGCCTGTATATAGGGAAAACGGGCGAAAATCCCGCCCTCTTGCTTTATGGCATCTGGCCCGAACAGGTAGTACTTATTCTGGGAATCGATCTCGCCCAACCCTTCAAGCAGGTGGGTTAAATATTGTCCGCTTCCCGTCGCGAGAAAGCGAAAAAACAGGGCGTTGATACCAATCTTCATATTCCTACGTGAACCTCGTCATCAAAATGTGTTGCTCCCTCGTATACTCTCTGGTAGATGGAGAGCATTTTTTGCGCCGATTGCTGCCAGGTAAATTGGGCTGCCCGCTGCAAACCTTTCTGGCGCAAATCCTCTTGTAGCTGTGCATCTTCCAGCACGCGGGTAATGGCGCTCGCGATTTCACTCGTCTTATATGGATTAACGAGCAAGGCGGCGTCTCCTACCACTTCTGGTAAAGAAGAGGTATTAGAGGTGATGACGGGGGTGCCACAGGCCATCGCTTCAATGGGCGGCACGCCGAAGCCCTCGAAAAATGAGGGGAAGACAAAGACATCGGCGAGGCTATAGAGCAGCATCAAGTCGAGATCACTGACACGGCCCAGGAAACGCACCTTCTTTTCCAGCTTCATCTCGGCGACTGCCAGCCGGGTATCTTCGTATAGCCAACCCTTACCTCCCGCGATGGCGAGCATTGCGGGTCGATGCTGCTTGCTTCCCTTGCCCATCGCCTCGCGAAAGGCTTGAATAAGGCCGAGGTGGTTTTTGCGCGGTTCCATCGTGCCAACAGCCAGCACCAGGGGGCGTTCGAGATGATATTTGTGGCGCGTTGCCTCTAGAAGCATGGGGTCAGCGATGCGGCGCATATAGGGGCGAATGCCGTTGGGAACAATGCTGATCTTTTCGGGGGGCGTAGAGAAATGATCAATCAGTGTCTTGCGCGTGGCATGCGAAACGGCAACGACGGCGTCGGCGGCGCAGATGGCCTCGGGTACGACTTTTTTCAGGTACGCGGCCAGTTCTGGGACAGCGTATTCTGGATGCTCGATGAAGGCGAGGTCATGGACGGTGACAATTTTACGGATGCCGCCATTGATGGGAGGCAGCACAAAATCGGGACCGTGATAGATATCAACCTGTCCCGTGAAAAAGTTGGCGTAGAGCGGCAGCCGCCAGCGATACCAGAGAATGTTCAGGTAGCGGTTGGGTATCAGAATGCTGCGCCCGCGCGCATTTGGTGCCTGTGGAAAGGGATGCTGGCGCGTGGGTCGTCCGCTGGTCAGCAGCATGTACTGGTTCTGGGTATCCAGGGCCAGTATCGCATCCACTAAACTGCGCACGTAATTGCCGATACCCGCACCCTGCCGGACTGCCGCAGTATAATCTATGGCGATACGCATGAGAATTGCTTTAGCCTGGAGGCCAGCCGAGCCTGCGCCCGCCTAACAGGTGAAAATGCAGGTGAAAGACGCTTTGACCGGCATCCGGTCCGACGTTGGTAAGGAAACGATACCCGCCTTCTGCGAAACCCTGCTCGCGGGCAATCTTCGCGGCAGTGGTGAAAAGATGGGCGAGCATATCTCCATCGTTGTCCGTCAAATCGGCCATTGAGGCGATATGGCGGCGTGGAATAAGCAGGATGTGATGAGGCGCTTGCGGGTTGATGTCCGCGAACGCCACCACCGTGTCATCCTGGTACACGATATTACTTGGTATCTGGCCCTCTGCTATCTTACAGAACAGGCAGTTCTCCATATCCTATAAAACCTCTATTGTTGTTCTCCGGCGGTCTCACCCTCGACCACTGGGGCTGCTGCCGCCTCAACTGGCTCAGCAACGTTTGGCGTTGCTACAGACTCACCGGGCAGAGTGCCAGGGTCTTCCGTAGTAGACGCCGCCATTTCCTTCTCCGGCTGAACATCCTGTGTTTCACCGGATGGGGTGCCGGGCACTTCTGTAGTAGAAGCTGGCAATTCCTTCTTCTTATCCATCTCTGGATGCGTGGATGGATCATTGAACTGTGGCAGGTTCATCTCCAGGCGAATAGCTTTAATGGCCTGGTAGACGGTACTGGCTTTGAGATCAAGCTGTTCGGCAATCGTTTTATGGACGCCAACGGGCGGTACCGGCAGGTACGGCAGGTAGGCTGCTTTGATTTTCTCCAGTTCTTCGCTGCTGCCGCGATAGGTCTGCACTTCCCACCAGCTTGGTATCTGGTTGCGCTCGCGATACTCTTTAATGATCTTCTTGACGGCCTTTTTCGGAATCGACAGTTCTTTGGATATCTGCGTGCGAATGCCGTCAAATTCCGCCGGATTAGCCAGCTCCTGGTAGCGAGCCTCAACCATTGCGACCTGTTCGGGCGTTGGCACAAACGGTTGAGGAGGCGGTATCTTCTCCCGCTTCGGCTTCGGAGGAGTTGGCGCTTTCTTTGGTTTCGGCTTTTGCGCCTTTGGCGGTTTCTCGCGGCGCGGCTCCATTGTTCCCGGGCCGCCACCTGGACGCGGGCCACGTCCAAAGCCGCCTTCCATAGGCTGGCGCGGGCGATAGCCGCCGGGCGAATCATACGAACCCGGACCGCGATAGCCACCGGGGCCGCGATCCCGATTGCCGCCTTCACGGTAGCCGCCGGAACCTCTGTTACCCTCGCGATAGCCACCCGGGCCACGATTGCCGCCTTCGCGGTAGCCGCCGGGACCGCGATTGCCCTCACGATAGCCACCGGGACCGCCGGGGCCACGTTCGCGATAGCCACCCGGGCCAAAGGAGTCCTGTTGGGCAGGAGAGGCGGGTGGTCGAGGACGCTGCGGTGGAGTGTCTGGCTGGCCCACTTTTACGTCCTGAACGGTATCGAACCAGTGTGAGGTGCCACCCTGGGCAGGCTTTGGCCGGGGTGGAGGCGGCGGTGGTGTCCGCTGTGGATTGCCCTGTCCAGGATAACTCTGTCCTGGAGTTCTCGGAGGTGGTGCTGATTTCGAGGCCAGCTTCTCTCGCCTGGCCTTCTGCACGCAGTCGTAGCAAACGGTCTCTTTCGCATTGGCCGACTGGAACCATTTGCCACAGCTGGTGCAGCGCATTTTGATCTTGCTCATGCGCAAACTCCCCTGCTCTAGTTGGATGGATGACCGCAAAAAGATCACCCCTAAGGTATAGAACTCACATACCTGTCAAAGTGTCGGAATGCACTTTCCATTGTAACCCCTTCTGGTACGGATTGTCTACCCTCGGTTTTTTGGCGAGTAGCGCGGTCGGCGGGGCATTGTTGTCCATTCGAGTGCAGTGAAGAGGGCTTCCTGGTCGTTTATCTAGCTATTCCCGACCTGGCCGCCTGCATATTTGCGACCGTAAACCGGCACGCAATTGGTTTGTAGTGGCATTTGAAGGGCGTTTTCTGCCATGCGTTGATGCTGGATCTCAGAGTAGGCCGGAAAACAAATGGACCGGTCATAAAAAAGTGACGGGGAGAGCGTTTATCAGGTAGTGAGATTCTGCGAACTGCACGCTAAGAGGGAAAAGATGAAATATCGCTCGAAGAAAGATCTAGTGCATAGTCACGCAACCTTTTCGGGAATAGAAAGATGAGGTTCATGAGAGCAACCAAAGTAGGCGCAGACGCGTTTGGCAAGTTGCTCAGCGGTCAACAAGCCATCGTACTCACCCACGTTGCGCTTGCCATGCACCCATTTGGGTTCAATGGGGTTGAGCCAGGGGCTCTGGGTGGGCAACTGGAAAGGCAGAATGCGAACCCCTTTGCCGGCCTGCTTGACCTGCTGGTTGTGTTCTCGGATCCAGCCGCGAACGGCCTGGCTTTTGTGCCAGGAGGCATTATCCCAGATCAGGAGCCAGTTGCCCTTGCCGAGCTTTTGCAGGCGCTGGCAGCACCAGTCCAGGAACTGGGTGGTGATGGCACTGACGGGGCGTCCGCTGACGAAGCGCAACCACATCTGCTCTCGGATCGGCTCCTGTGGGCTTCCCTCTTGCCACAAGACCCCATAGCAAGCCAGCGCTTTGGGGTCGGGATCGTCCTTTTGCCAGGACTGCTCGACCAGGCGCACGGGATGCTCGCCGTCCTGCCAGGCATGCATACGAGGCAAGGCAAAGCGGCTCCACCACACTTCATCGAGAAAGCCAATGGCCCAGTTCGCCTGCTGACTGGCCCAAGCAATCAAGCGGTCACGGGCCTTTTTTTTAGCAGATACTGCGGGTCGGGACTGCTAATCCAGTGCTTGGCCCGCTTCCAGTTGGTTTTCAGTCGTTTGAGCGCCCGGCGCACGCTCTCGTCGGAGACCGGTTCGGAGATGATTCCCTGCTCGAAACTGACCTGGGCGGCCAGTTCCAACGTCCAGGTGCTGCGCTCGTGGCCGAACTCGCGCGGGCTGCGGTGCAGCAAGTCTTTGAGCTGTTCGGCCTTTTCTGCGGTGAAGGCCGTTCGTAAGCGATGCGGGCGCGACGATTCTTCCTGCAAGACGGCCAGCCCTGTGGCATTGAAGCCGTGGATCACGTTGCGCACAGTTTGGTCGTCGCAGCCCAGCGCACGTGCAATGGCGGGAGCGCGTTCCCTGCGAGCAGAAGCCAACAGAATCTGGCAACGGCGTAACACGAAGGCATCCGACGAACGCAATCCTGCCTGGATCTGCTGCTGTTCGTCCTGGGTGAGTGGTCGAATAAAAATGGGTGTTCTCATATCTTGTAGTATACCACATTGCCTATCACCTTTGGTGGGAATGCACTAGCAGTGGTTGCCACGGTGTGGGTTGGTGTGCTGATCCCTTTTGCGCTCGGCATTTCCGACCTGCTCAACCCAGGCATGCCGAAAGGGCCTGGCTGGTTCGCCATCGCGCTTGGCATAGTGATCGCTGGTCTCATTCTGCTGCTGACCTATCCCATGTACTATGAGATCACGCCGACGACATTGCTGGTACGCAGTGGCGTGTTCCGTATGAAGGTACCACTGAACTCCATTCAAGAGGTGTTTCCCGAACGGTACGCGCGGAGTGCTCCAGCATGGTCCCTTGATCGTTTACGCATCAATTACCGCAACAGGTGGGGAACCACGTGGGTGCATATCTCACCCAAAGACAAGGGCAAATTCATGCAGGACCTGGCAGACCATGTCGAAGGCTTACAAGTCACGGATGGGCGCGTCATCCGTCGGCAGTAATCGCTCCTGAGGACTCGCCTATTCATCTCTCAGGAGAACATAACCTTGCAAAGTCCTCCCCTATTTACACAAGAGTCTTAACACACTCTACACAGCACGAGTTGTCTACGGGAAAGGAGAGCCAGGCTCTATGTACCCAAATTTCATTATCCTTCTTTGCTTAGTCGGGGTTGCAATCGCCCTTGTGATCTGGGGGATGATCCACTACCTGGTGCAGGACTCCCTCTTTGAGAAGCAAGGGATTGTAGTAGAGGGTCGCATTGTCGCGCACCATGATACCCTGGACCTCTTTGACCAGGGACTCGGACCTGAAAGCTACTACCTGACGTATCGCTACGAGTACCAGGGAACGTCTTATACTCAGGAGCAGCTGGTTAGTAAGCAGACTTACCTCTCTTATGCCGATGGAGCAAGGATAAGTGTCCGCTGTCTGTCCCATAATCCGACACGGGCTTATCTTCACATGAAGTGAACCCGTTTGCTTCGATGCTCAGAAATGGCGTAGAGCAAGCGATCGGAGATGGTTTGCGGATGATTTCCTGCCGCGCAAGACAGGGCCAAAGGGGTTGGCGAGGTAGACGTCTTCCCGCTGGGAGCATACCAGCTTGTAAGGCTCAAGGTTTCCCTTTACGAACTCACCTGCCGCTCGATGATAGTGTTCGACTGCTTCGTCAACATCGATCGTATTCATGAGGCATCATGCCGCCGGAACTGCTGTCAATCGTGCTGTCAACGTGGTAGAATGCCCGTGTCTTACCTGGGACGAAGCGGGGATAGACGGGGCTTCGCGGGGCCGCAGGGGGGGCGCGGCGGAATGCTCTTCCTGGTATAACATGTTGCAGTGCTTGTGTCATCAAGTGCTTGCTGCTTTGGACAAGTTTCAAATGTTTTCAGCAAAGGGGGCGCATATGATAGCTCTATTTGCTAGAGATCCTCTTCTTCCATTTGCTCTGAGGGGGTAGCTTGAGGCTCTGCTTGTTCGACAAGATCGTCTACAGGCAAGCTTTTTATGAAACTTTCTAATGGTACGCTTTGTAGCTTTTCTCTGAGATAGTCTTCGATTCTGGCAGGTTCCAAATCTACCAGTTCGTGGTCGTAGCCTAGTTTCTCCTTTAGCAGGATGGCAACTTCCTGGGGCCAAAAGGTAGCGCTCATCTGTACTACATCTCCTCCAACGTTTTTGGCCATTCTTACGACGCGGCTATCTTTGCCAAGCCGATCAACGATGATGATAGTTGCCATATACCACCTGCGCCCTTTTAGCTCCTCCTCCCGCTCGTAACGTGTGACTTTATCTAAAGCAATTTCTGGGTTGCCTCTACCAATGAAACCAATATCGAATCTTACTCCTTTTCCCATCTGATAAAGCAGTGTTGCATCGCTTTCGCGTTTATCTTCTTGAGCAGAAAGCCAGAAGATGCCTTCCCCTAATTTTTTTGAAGGCTCGTATGTGAAACCCAATATGCTCAGCAAGGAACCCAGGACAAGCTTTTCAAATAGTTTGCCGTAAGCGGATTTTTCTGAGCCACGAATGGTTAACGTTTCGGCTCCAATGGTATTCAAGAGATAGACCATAAATAACCAATCAATGGAAGCTTCTCCCTCATTGCCTAGTTTTAGCGTTCCTGAAAGTTCTCCATATGTGCCTATGTTTTTGCCGATGATATCCTGGCATGTCTCTACATAAAGTTGCCTGTAGTTCTCAATTTGAGCCTGATTATCTCGTAAGACATTTTGAAAGGACTTGTCAGTTAAACCAAGAATCCAATTGGCAAGCCAACGCTCTGTTTTTGAAATCCGTTTTTTGGCAAGAGTGGCAGAAGCCAGAGCAGGCAAATTTTCTAAAAAGCTGGGCGAACTGATAGCACCTTTCAGGAAGAAAGTTGTTAATACCATATTAAGCGCGGTTATGCGACTTCGTGTGAGTATTTCAGTAGAATCCCTCAGATTTTTTCCGGTGAGAATATCAAGAAGAATTCTCCGAATCACATCTAAACCAACCTGCTGAATGAGGTCGATACCCCGTCCTGTGAGCAATTTGCGAGCTTCTGAATCAAGCAGGTGAGTAAACAGGTTTTCTGGCTCCTGGTTTGCTGCGTTCTTTTCAGGCATTGCTCACCTTAAAAGAGTCGATCTTCAGTTTGTATAGCAGGGCAGTTGATCGTAAACACACTTTTGGCATTTTCACCGAGCCAGTCCTTGACCCTATTGCGAAGGACGGAGAAATACTTTTCTTCTTGTTCAATGAGGACGAAACGGCGTCCTAGTTTCACAGCAGCTTCGCCGACGGTGCCGATTCCCGCGAAAGGGTCTAATACGACATCTTCTTTGAAGGAATAGTAGCTGATAACCTTTTCTGCCAGCTCTGCGGGAAAAATGGCGGGATGTTCCGGGCTATGGGCAGGTTTAATGTACCAGATATTGGTGCGTTCGTAATCATCACCTATACGCGATGCCTCAACCAGGTCTGGCTTTGGATGAGCGCGTATATTCCAATCGATTAGCTTATTGGTATGTTTGCGGTACACCAGGATGTATTCAGTAACGGGTACTGGTTTGTATTGAAGAGGATTGCGGTCTGCAGCGAAGCGGCGGCCTCGTCCTGTTGCCCATCCTGCCCCCTCTGGCTTTACCCAGATGATATCATCCATGAAGTCGTATCCCTCTTCGATAAAGATGCGATGCACATCAAAAGGGACGGCTATTCTTCTAGATGCCTCATTACGATTGGCGCGCCGGATGAGTACAGGAGAAATATTCATCACAAAAAATCGGCCTTCAGATAGGACGCGATGCGTGTTATGAATGATCTTGCGCAATTTGAGCAGGTACTCTTCATAGGTGATGTAGTCCGTGTACTCAGGACGGGCATTGTAATAAGGGGGCGAAGTAAATACTAAATCGACACTTTCAGCGGGCAGGTCTTGTAATATTTCCTCGCTGTCGCCCAGGGCAATTGTATTGCGCATGGTTGAACACTTATATTTTCCATTGCGGGTATTCTCTGTTTTAGTTGCTGGTTGCTCTTTTCGCCCTAATAAGCGCATTTCTAAAAGCTGGGGAGTTGTGGTCTTGTCTTCTAATATGAATGAAGTATGCGCATCTATGACCGCTTCGCCAATGCGTTCCCGCGTGGCCTTGTTTAGAAGTGGAACGCGCCAGAAGTCGTAACGATCATCGATTTCCGGCAAACCAAAATCGACAGCATTTTCCAACTCAGCCATCTGAAGCCAGGTAAAGGTAATGGCCTTTGCCGTCTTTACATCTAAAACGCGATAATTTCTCTGCTCTGCTACAGTAGGTGTATTTTTGCCTTTGAAGTCTTCCTTTTCGGGAACTTCAATCAGGGGAAGGTTTTCATCAGAAGATAAGATAGACGCCTTCTTTCTCATCGGTATGCCTTTCATACTTCGGTTGGAATGAGTATAAAGTTGCTCTATTGTTGTGTCAAGTATAAAGACACCCGGCTACTTAAAACGGCACATCCCCCTCCCCAAAAAACCGCTCCACATCCCCAATATCCGACGTCTGCCTTGCAGGCGGCAACGCATTCAGCACCAATTTCCCATACCCCTTCTTATGCAATCTTGCATCAAGAATCGCCATCACGCCGCGATCTTCACGAGTGCGCAACAAACGGCCCAGCCCCTGTTTGAGACGCAGCACAGCCTGGGGCAACACATATGCGCCGAACCAGTCTTCGCCGCGTGCCTTCATCTGGGCAACACGGGCCTCTTGAACGGGATCATCGGGCGGGTCGAAGGGCATCTTGTCGATTACCACCAGGGAGAGAGCTTCTCCGGCGATATCGACGCCTTCCCAGAAGCTTTTCAGGCCGAAGAGAACTGCGCCCTCGGTTTCGCGGAAGGTGCGCACAAGCTCGATGCGGGTCATGTCTCCCTGGCGCAATAATCGCAGGTTTGAATCGTTGGGCAACCGCGTAAGAAATTCGTCGAAGGCGAAGTCGAGCATGCGCTTGCTGGAGAAGAGCAGGAAGGCGCGACCGCGTGAAATCTGCGCCAGTCGCATCATCTCGGAAGCAATGGCTTTCATATAGTCGATAGAACCCGCGCCGTAGTTGGGTAGGGGAAGATGGCGTGGCAGGTAGAGCAGGGCGTTGTTTTCGTAGTCGAAGGTCAGGGGCAGGATGCTCTCCAGGACGTTGGGATAGGTGGCGTAATCCAGGCCGACGCGGCGACGGAAGTAGACGAAGCTGGGGCCTTTATCGCTCGGGTCAATGGGGTTCTGTCCGGTTGTGGTGAGCGTGGCCGAGGTGGCGATGACGTGCGTTTTGTTGAAGACAAACTCCTTCAGCCACTCAGTTACATCCAGGGGCGCGGCTGCGACCTCGAAAGGGGAAATATGGCGGCTGCGCTGTTGCACGCGCTCGACGTAGTAGACGAACTTTTCGGGCTGGTTGGCGGAGAAAACGAGGCGAATATTGGCGGCCAGCGAGCGCGTGCGGTTGACCAGCTTATCGTAGAGCGTGTTCTCTTTGTCTGGCATGAAGAGCGGGCGCTGCATTTCGAGGGATGAGGCAAGCTGATCGATAACCGTTGCCAGCTTCAGGCCATCTTCGACCGTTTCGTGCAGGTTGGCCCGTCCCTTGAAGCCGGGATTGGCGATGCGTTCCAGCGCGTCCCAGGCCAGCAGCATCTGCTTTTTGGCCTCTTCTTGCAGGCTGGGCGAGCTATGTTCGCGTAAGCGGCGCAGGGAGAGCAAGGCATAAATTTGCGACTGGCTGACGGTGACGGTAAAGGCGCGGGTCGCTTCCTCTTCCAGGTGATGCGCCTCATCCACGACCATTACTTCACGTTGCGGCAGGATATGCCCATTGGTGGCGGCATCGAGCAAAAGCAGGGTATGATTGACCACTACCACCTGCGCCTCTTCTGCTCGCTCCTTCATTTGCCGGACATAGCATTTGCTGAAGAGGGGGCATTCCGTCCAGGCGCATTCATCGCGTTCGGCGTTGACGAGGCTGCGTATTTCGGCTGGAACCGTGAAACCTAACGTCTCGAAATCGCCTGAGATGGTCAGCTCGAACTCGTTGACGATGCTGAGCAGGCGCGTGAAGTCGGGGTGTTTGGTATGCGGCTGACCCTCTTTGCGCTGGGTTTCTAGCCGATCCAGGCAGATGTAGTTGCCCATGCCCTTGACCAGCGCGGCCTCGAAATCCTGTACGTGCTTTTTGATGAAGGGAATGTCCTTGTAGAAAAGCTGCTCTTGCAAAGCCTTGTTGGCTGTGCTGATGATTGCGCCGCGACCGGAACGGACAATGGGAAGCAGATAAGCCAGGCTGTTATGGGTTGGAATCATAGATCGGCCAGCCAGATACAAATGACTTTCAGAATCGACCTGAATGCAGCGTACTGGACGGGTAGGTACTTCGCGGATGGCAGTAACATAGCGAAATCGATTGCGTTCAGGCGTATAATTACGGAGGCGCTCCCGATGGGCCTTCACTTTACGTGGTAGTCGGAAGACCTGTTCATCCGTAGTAAATGATAGCGTCCATTTGGGACCGCAGTCTTTCAGTTTAAAGTGGGCACGTCCAGCGCGGAGAGTAGCCCGGTATCCAAGCGAGCAAGCCAGTTCGAATGCTCCCTCTGCCAACTGCTGATTTATGGTTGTAAACTCAATTGCGCCTGTACGACTCACTGTGCCATCAGTATCAAGAAGACCAGCAAGTAAAGCGCGGCGCTGTCCTTCGGAAGAGCGTAAATAGATGGTAGGGATGTGCTTGTTTAATAAGAGTCCTAAAGTGCGCAGCCTTCCGGTCATGCCCGGCTTCCAGCGGTGGAGAGCCTTACCGTTTTCGTCATCGACTGCATAGAGGTAAGGATGGCTGCTTAAAGAGCGAACAATATAGCCATCTTTCTCAATCTCGGTAATGAGATCGGGATCGGCAGTGGTTATCTGGTTACTGCGGCTACTACCATCACCGAGCCAGACACCAAGAAAGTATGGCGCGATAGGGAGATTGACCTCTGGAAGTTTGAGCGGGCTAGCGACGGCAATGGCGTGGTTGGCCCTTTGGCTTGAGTGAACTCTGAGAGTGGCTGCCATTTGTTCTGTAGTGACAAGCGTATATGCTCGTTTATCCCGGCGCTGTTCGATCAGGTCTTTTGCCAGGCGATCTTTCACGGCGGTGAGAAGCTGCCGTTGTGGATAGCGCGCAGGTCTAGTCTTGAAGTTGACAGGAGCTATCTGACGAGCAGCTTGAGAAATACTCCAATGATGCCCGCCGATCAGTTCCTTTGCTTCGTCTATCGAAAGGGCGTGGTCATCTGTAGAGAGAGCTAGAGTCTGCTCAAGCAGGAGAAGCGAGTCAGCCGTTATGAAATTTTTCGATTGATATATATTCGACTTCGGGCGTTTGGGCCATTGTCTATCTGTGGCTGTATAAGACGCCCATTCATGCTCGGCGTCTGCAATCAGCCTTGAGCCGTCGCTGAACTCGACTTCATAGCATTTATGCCCGTACATAATGTCAAATGCTGCTATGACGCGGGTTGGGTATCCTTTCTCGTCGAATACATAATCGCCGACGACTAGATCGCCCATCCGCTTCCAACCCGAAGGTGTAGGTATAGGAGTATCCACATCAAGGGCCTTGCCCGTTCCCGTACTGGCTTCGATGATGGCGTGTTTCTCTTCGATCAATGCTCCCGCAACAACCTGGGCCATTTCAATCTGCTCAGGCCGCTCCTCATAACCAGGCAGCCGTTTCGAGAGGATGCCACCCTGCTGCAAATCGCGTGTGACTTCCTGTTGCAGATTATTGAGAACACCCGTCGAAAAGCGCCGGACTTTGGGGCGCACAGGTTCTGGCGGTGTTGCCTCTTTTTCAGGCGTTTTCGGTGTGCTGATAGATGTTTCACCTGCTTTATCAGTTTTTGCTACCTGGGCGGCAGGCTTTTTTTCGCGTGTATTAGCCTGTTTGGGCTTTGGACTGATCGTTTCGGGTTTGGTTTGAGTTGTTTCACTACCTGAATTTTTCGTTGCCGGGGTTATAGGCTGTGAACCTGGGCCATTATTAGCAGGCTTTGCAACGTCTTGTTCGGGCTGTACCGTTTTTGGAGCCATGATGTTGGGTGGTATGGGAAAGCCCATCAAGGCCCGCAGGTAGGTGTCTGAGAAGGTGAGCGTGTGCGGATAGCGTTCGTTTGGCTGTACAGCAAGCGCCTTTAGCAGCACTTGTTCAAGCGTGGGAGAGATATCGCTGTTGAGTGTTCGCGGCGCTGGTATGGGTTCGTGTTCTTGTGCCTTTAACAGCGCGTCCCGGTCGGTGAAAGGATAGGGACGCTGGCCGCAGAGCCATTCGTAGGCCATGACGGCGAGGGCGTATTGATCGCTGGCGGCGAGTGTTTCACCGCGCAACTGTTCGGGAGCCATGTAAGGCAGAGCGGCGGAAATTTCTATGCCAGGGAAGGAGAAGTCGGTGAGCATGACGTTGTTGCGCTCGTCTACCAGGATATTGCCGGGGTGCAGGTTGCCGTGAACAATATGCATGGCGTGGGCGTATTGCAGCGCGTCGGCGATGGGTGTCAGGACGCGCTTCACTTCGTCCGGCTTGTAGCGTTCCCGAGCCTCGAAGCGCTCGTAGATGGGTACACCCTGCACGTATTGATATGCGATATACCCCAGTTCGCTCCCGTTTTCTGGCACGAGTCCGGCTTCCAGGAGTTCGGCGATGTTGCGGTGCTTCAGCTTTTTGATCTGGCGGGCACGCGTGAGAAAGTCTTCTTTGGCTTCATCTGTATTGAGCGGAGCGCGGAGGACTTTCAGGATGGTATAGGATGTCCTCGATCGGACAGTATGTTTTCCCAAATACGTATGCCAGGCCGGACCGCTTTGCAACAGGCGAATGATGCTATACGGACCGACCTGTGAAAGGCCAGTATCAGCCATGCGAACGCTCCCCCGAAAAATATGAACAGATGTTTGTCATGCAACAGCAGTATAACACAGGTTCAGGTCGTAAAACAATTGAACGCCTTGAGGTATCGCCAGTTGACGGGCGACACGGTGCTACTGAGCGGCGTGACCACCATCACATCAATCCTGCCTTCCGAGGGGAAACGCGCAACGCGATAAGTGACGCCATCACTATCGAGCAGGCGCAAGAGCAGGGGATGCAGGTTATTGTGTTGCACAAAGACGATGAAGCTGGCCCGGTCAGCATGCGCCACCGCATCTGAATACGAAGGAATGCGGTTGATGGCGAGCGGCGGGTTCATCAGTTCCAACGGATCAACAACGATAATCTCGCTATTGGTCTTATAGATAATGGGATGCCCTAGCAGGTTGGTCGCCCAGGCGTAGTGAATATGCTGCTGCCGCATATAGGCAATGATCGGATCATAGTTCTGCGGAATATACGCGCAATAGGGCGATTGAAAATCATAATTCGGGTCTGATATTCCATACGTCCAGACCTGTGTTCCCAGGTAGGCAAACAACAGGACGAACAGGCCAATTTGTACAAACCAGGTGCGGGAATGCCGCGCAGGCGTTGTAGGGACGCGATGAATCGCGTCCTGGTGTTCGCCTTGATCTATTGCATCATTTTTCCTGAATGGGCGTGGTAGCCAGGACGCGATGAATCGCGTCCCTACAGAGGAATCGTCCGCGTTCATTTTGTTGCGTGCCGCCAGGAAAATAACGGGCAGGCAGACGAGGGTGGCAAAAAAGAACGGGAAGGCCAGCATGATCGGCGAGGCATAGCGTCCGGCAAGGTCGAGACCACAGGAGATCAGGCTGAAGGCCGAAGCGGAACCTGTGCAGTAGATAATCGCGGCGCAGATGGCGAAAAGGGTAGGAAATCCTGCCAGTTGTCGCACCGTTAGCAGCCAGGGACGCCGCCAGATAAATGAGGCGACGACCAGCCCTGCCATACCAAAGATACACAACGTCCCAACGAGTAGCAGCGATGTATGCAGCAGTTGCATAAAGGCGCTTTCGCGAGGCAAGGCCCCACTGATGATGCGCGGCGCGACACAACTGACATACATATTGAAGACCTGGTGGATAACGTGCAGTCGCTCCGCGTTCCAGGTGCCGCCGAGTTGGCGAATATAGGCAACGTTGGCCCAGTGATGAGTTGCGCCCCAGCCAATCGCGGGAACCGCGCCAAGTAGACTGGCCGGAATGGCCGACCAGATGGGCAACAGGGGTTGTAAGGTATGCCGAAACGCTTCTGTTGCCCGGTCGTTGTTAGAGGCCAGTTCCTTGTATTTCTGGACTAAAGCGATTACACGGTCAAGCACAATCCAGAGCGCGGCAGCGACAATCGCGTCGATAATCAAGGGATAGACCCACATGCCGACGCCGATGACGAAGCCGATGCCTGCCCAACGCCAGAACAGTTCGCGTGTGCTGGCTCCCACGCGCCATCGTCTCGTCAGGCGAAACGCGGAGAGCAGCAGAAACAACATCAGCACATAGGTTTCGATATAGCCGCCCCAGGTGCGCAGTTCGATAATGCCATCATAGAGCGGTGGAATGGCGGCAACCAGACCTGCTACAAGCGTGAAGCAGCGATGAGCATAGGTAGGTAGGTGAGCGGCGTCTGCCAGAAACGAGGCAAGCCGATAGGTGAGCCAGACCAGCACTAACGAAACGAGTGTGGCTTCCAGGCGTAGCGCGTAGGTCGAAGGGCCAAGCAGCGCCACAAAAGGTGCAGCCAGATACGCTTCCAGGCTGCCGAAATAGGGAATGCCATAGAAATAGACCGGAAAATTTCCTTGCAGGATGCGCTCAGCCTGAATGCCGACCAGGGCTTCATCGCCATCAATCATGCCGTTTGTATGAAAAATAAGCCATAGGCGTAGGGCAAGGGCAATCAGCAAACAGAGCCAGAGCGGTGAAATCAGGCGCATATACCAGGCTTTGCTGGTTGTATTCTCATTCGATACATGGCTTGCGTTTGTAGCAGCAAGCAGTCCTTCATCTATACTCATGCGATTATCCGGGTTCCTTCAAATTGAGAGGCATATATTTTTATCATTACGATACTATCATGGGAAGGCAATGCTATGCTTTTCAAAACATTGAACGAACGGCCTGTACCGAAAAAGAAGGTGATAGGAGAAATGGTGAAGTGGAAGAGGGGATGCTACCAATAATGATTTTTTAACCACATACAGAGAATCCTCACGCCTTGTCATCCTGAGCGCAGCGAAGGACCTGCGGTACCAAGAAGTGCCCTTCAGCATGTCATCCTGAGCGCAGCGAAGGACCTGCGGTGCCGACACACAAATCGTCGAGGGAACGGAGATCCTTCGCTGCGCTCAGGATGACATGTCTGGATGAACTCCCTTTATTTCTCAAAAATCATTATTGGTAGCATCCCTTGCGAAAAACATGTTACCTATCTCAACGTTGAGCAGGAAGCGCAGTTCCGTTCACTTGTTTTGCCACCGTTTCGTCGCCTCGCGCGAGGGCGGTGAAGATGCCGAGGGCCGCGAAACAGGCGCAGACGAGCAGGGCGGCATGGAAGCTGCTTACGAACGTTTGCTGTGCCTGAGTAAGCGTGCTGAGTGGATGGTTCTGTGCCTGCGGGGATGATAGCAGCGTCCCCGCCACCGCGCCACCTGATGCCGCGAAGACTGTGCCGGTAAGTGCCACGCTCATGCTCTGGCCGATAACGCGCCCTGTTGCCAGCAGGCCAGATGCTTCGCCCTGGGCGTTGCGTGGAGCCGCGCTCATCATGGTTCGCGTATTTGGTGACTGGAAAAGTCCCTGACCAATACCCGTCACGGCGAGACGCCAGATGATATCCCAGGTAGTGCTTTGCGCATTGAGCTGACTCAGCAGGAACAGGCCGAAGCAAGCAATCGCCAAGCCTACGGGAGAGAGCCAGCGTGATCCCAGCCGATCCGCGAGCGTGCCGCTCAAGGGGGCAATCGCAGCCAGCATCAGGGGCAGCGGCGTCATCAGCAGGCCGGTCTGGATGATCGAGAACCCGCGCAATTCCTCAAAGTAGAATGGCAAAAGGAAGCCCGGCGCGTAGAGCGCCATCATGCAGAGCATAAAGCTGAGATTGGCAAACGCGAAGACCCGATTCGTAACTAGCCGCAGGTTAACGATTGGATGTTCAACATGCGCTTCTACATAGACACCCACAACCAGCGCAATCATGCTTACCGCGAACGAAGCTAGCGTACCCGCAGAAAGCCAGCCCCATTCCTGGCCAAAGGAGAGGCCCAGGGTGAGCGCGGCCAGCCCGATAGCCAGCAGGCTTGCGCCTTTCAAATCAAAGCGCCCATGTCGCTCGTGCTGTGGTCTTTGCTCCCTATAATAGAGAAACGAGACGGCGAGCACGACCAGACAAATCGGCACGTTGACATAGAAAATCCAGCGCCACGTCAGGTATTGCGTAATGATGCCGCCGATTGTCGGCCCCGCAGCCACGCCCATAGAGACCAGCAACATGTTCAAGCCTAGCGCTAAACCTCGTTCCCGGCCAGGAAACGCACTCGTTATCATGGCAACGTTCACGGAGAATATTAAGGCTCCACCGAGGCCCTGGAAAATGCGGGCCAGGATGAGGAGCAGCAGCGAAGGAGCCAGACCCGATAGCGCAGAGCCAAGAGTAAAGACAACAAGTCCTGTCAGATAAATCGGTCTGCGACCAATCATATCAGCGAGACGCCCAAAGGTGAGCAGCACGGCGGCAATCACCACGAGATAGCCAATAATGACCCACTCGATGGCCCCGCTTATTCCTACGCCAAACGTGTGCGCCATGCTTGGCAGGCCGATATTGACAATCGAGCTGTCCAGCGTGGTCATAAAGGTCGCCGTTCCTGCCAGAGCGAGCACAAGCCATTTGTTCACTGCTCCCTGAAGTTCGCCTGTGCTGCGAGCAGGAGAACTGGCTGCCGGTTGAATAGCCCGGATAGGCGCGGTGATGGCAGGTAACGGTCCGCTCATACTGGCTGTTTCAAATTTTCCATACTTATGCGTTAATTGCTTTTTATCCATACCATCCTCTTCTGATTACAAACATAGATTATTATGAAATTGAACAAGCAAGGTCGGTCAGCGGGGCCGCGCAGGCGGACTGCCTACGCCCTGTTATCCTGAGCGCAGCGAAGGAGCTGCGGGCGCGGCACGTGATTCGGCCTGGCCCACAGCTCCTTCGCTGCGCTCAGGATGACATGACCCCCTTGCCGATCCTGATGGTGAAAGTGCATCATAGTTTCTTCTTGCTTATAGTATAAGGTCGCATCTACTTGCATGTCCAATACATAATTACAAAGAGATTAATAGTTTTTACCTATGAAAGAGGAAAGCATGGAGCTACGCCATTTACGATACTTTGTCACGGTTGCGGAAGAATTGCACTTTGGAAGGGCAGCAGCGCGTCTCGCCATCGCGCAGCCCTCTCTGAGCCAGCAGATTCGGCAATTGGAAGATGAATTGGGCGTACCCCTGTTCTATCGCACAAAGCGCTTTGTAGAGTTGACGGACGCAGGAAAGGTATTTCTGACGGAAGCACAGCAGATACTTGCTCAGGTTCAGGAAGCCAGACGCGCCGTTCAAAGAGCGCATCGGGGTGAGGTGGGACGGCTGGTGATAGGTTATATCAGTTCCAGCACCTACGATCTGCTTCCGATGATTCTGCGCGCCTATCGCGAGCGCTTCCCTGACGTCGATGTTGCCCTGCGAGAGCTAACCACTCGCGAACAGTTGCGGGCGCTCGAAGAGGAATACATTGATGTTGGCATTCTGCGCCTGCCCATTAGCGCGCCAATGCTGAATGTCGAGGTCGTGCGCCGCGAACCAATCGTGTGCGCTCTTCCAGAGAAGCATCCGCTTGCCTCGCAAGAAAGGGTCGCAGTATCGATGCTGACAGATGAGCCATTTATACTCCAGGCGAGCCAACGAGGGGCAGGCTATCATGGACAACTGATGCAATTGTGCCTGTCCGCCGGATTTACCCCTAACGTCGTCCAGGAGGTCATGGAGATTCATACCATCGTGAGCCTGGTCGCTGCTGGAATGGGTGTCTCCCTGGTTCCCCTCTCTGCCCGTAATATTCGCAGTCAAGGCGTGGTCTATCGCGAGTTGGAAGGATCGCCCACGTTGACAGAACTGGCAGTAGCCTGGTTGCGCACGACACGCTCGGCACTTGTGCAAAACTTGCTAGGGGTAGCAAGGGAAACGACTACAAGCTTGACTTGATATCAGATGCCATGTGGGGGAACGGAAGCCGCCGATGTAAAATTCAACAGAAGCCACCCATAATGGTTGCACAAAATGGCCGGACAACCCTCTGAAAAACTCGTGCTTGACAGGAAGCAGGCAATCCTGTAAAGTCAGTGTCGGTACTACACTATCAGCGAAAGAGCGGACTCTATGGAAGAAATGAAAGCCCAGCGTGGAGTGGCGAGTGAACGGCAGAATAGCGCGCAGCATGCCGGACAGACGAACGAGGCGAAAGCGCATCATTACGATGCCAGCAAATATGAGCGGCCCTCGGTAACGGTGGACGTAGTGATGATGAGCCTGCGGCAGCGCGATCTTCAGGTGCTGCTCGTCAAGCGGCGTTCATGGCCGTATGAGGGTATGTGGGCTATTCCGGGTGGCTTTGTGAATATGGATGAATCGCTCGAGGCGGCGGCCAAGCGCGAATTGCAGGAAGAGACGGGCGTACAGGATGTGTACCTGGAGCAACTGTATACCTTCGGCGACCCGGGACGCGACCCGCGCACGCGAGTGATTACAGTGGTGTATTTCGCGTTGCTCGATTCGGAGCGCTTGCAGGTGCGAGCCGCTGATGACGCGGCGGATGTGGGCTGGTTTTCGGTGTATCACCTGCCGCCCCTGGCCTTCGACCATGCTAAGATTTTGCAATACGCGCTAGACCGCCTGCGCGGTAAACTGGCCTATACCAATATTGCCTTTAATCTATTGCCGGAGCAATTCACACTGCGTGAATTGCAGCGCGTCTACGAAATTATCCTGCATTGTAAGCTGGATAAACGCAACTTCCGCAAAAAGATTCTCTCGACGGGCATTCTTGAAGATACCGGCGCGAAGAAGATGGAAGGCACGCACCGTCCAGCTCGCCTGTATCGCTTCAATGCGGCAGCCAAAACGAATCTATAGCGGACGAGTCTGGGCTTTTTTCGCTATGGGGATGGTGAAGGAGAAATCCGAGCCTTCGCCATTGATGCCGCTGCTCTCGACGGTGATCCTACCGTTCATGGCCTCAACAAGCTGGCGTGTGATGTAGAGGCCGAGTCCGCTTCCGCGAATGGTGCCGTTCATGTCCCGCTCTAAGCGCACGAATTTTTCAAAGATCTCCTCTTGTTTCTCCGGCGGCACGCCTGCTCCTTTGTCGATGACATGAATGCGTACCATACTTTCGTTCGCTTCCTGCTCAGCGGTAATGCGAATAGGTGTTTCATAGGGCGAATAGCGCAGCGCGTTGGAGAGCAGGTTACGCAGAACCTGTTTGATGCGCGTTTCGTCCGCCCAGACGGTAATATTGCGCCCGATATCGACTTGCACCTGCCTGTTTTGTTGGATGATGAGCGGTTCAAACAGGTCAACGACTGAGGAAACGGTTTCTTTTAAGGGAATGGAGTTGAAGACAAGTGCGGCGGCATCGAATTTGACGCGGCTAGCATCCATAATATTAGCCTGAAGCAGCACCAGTTCGTCGCAGGCACGCCTTGCTTTGGTGAGGAAGCTGCGCCGCGTTTCCAGGTCGGCATCTTCCATTTCGCCAAGCAGTTCCAGGTAGCCCTGCACGATGGTGAGAGGAGTGCGCAGTTCGTGGCTGGCAGTAGTGAGGAAGGTGTCTTTCATCTGGTCGGCCTGGTTGAGTTTTTCGTAGGCGATGCTTAATTCGTTGTAAAGCCGGGCGTTCTCCCTCGCGGCGGCTGTCTGCTCATTGAGGCTGGTGAGCAGGCGCGGATAGGCCGAGCCGATGAGGCCAATTACCAGGCAGACCAGCGAAGAGACGCCGACATAGACGGCCCAGTCCCGGTTGCTGATGTCGGGTTCCCACGATTGAGTGAGCGTCGTCCAGATGCCGAGCAGGCTGGCGATACCGCCGACAATTGCGGCAAGGTAGAGTACCCAGGGAGCCGTAAGAAGTTGATCGCGTTTTTTAGCGAGCAGGCTGCGGAAGCGGTAGAGCAGCACCGGCAGATCGAGGAAGAGGATAATCATCGAGATACACCAGATGATAGTCGTCGTCGCCTGCGAAACGTTGTAGACCTGAAGAGAGAGACTGCTATTGTTTATCGCGTAGAGTAGAGGAGCGAGGAAGTAGGTGAAAAAGGTGATGAGGATCACAAACGCAATCTGGAGAATAATTGCGCGATAGGGAGCAGCGAAGCGGTTTACTTTAGCCAGAGAGGGTGGAAGGCGGTGATCGAGGGCGGAAACGAACAGAATGCGCGCAAAGGTCAGGTTATAAATGATAGTTGTCGTAAAAAAGAAGAGCACAAATATGCATCCAACCAGCGTGGCGGCAAGCGGACCAAAGACCAGGTGTACTGCTGTCAGGGCGGAATAGGCGTTGGATGATTGCGAAGGTGGCACAACAACCATAACGCCAAAGGTGCCAAGTAGATAGGCAAACAGCACGACCAGCCATCCCCAGCGCAGAAAGGGCATCGCCGCATCTGGTTTGCGCGACTCCGCCGCCATATTGAGCGGCACCTCAATTCCAAGTAGCGCCAGCACGATCACCCCATACAGTACGAGATTCTGGCCGCTTAAACCGAGGGTGCTGCTTACGAACGATACCCGGGGAGCGTGCCCTGCCAGCAGCCACGCAGCACCTGCAAGGCCAACAAGGAAAATTCCGACCAGGTAGAGCAGAATAATGATTTTGGCCGCGCGCATGATTGCTTTAAGCGGCAGGAGTGAAAGGACGCCGACCAGCACGAGGGCGCAAATAACAAACAGGCCCTCTTGCCAGGGAACCATCAGCCAACCGCTTCTGGGGCCAAAGTTCTCTACGCCGATTCCTTGAATAAGCGAGATCATGCTGTCGCAGGTGGCGAGGGGAACCAGCACACCTGGAAACCAGGCGCAAAATCCGGCAAAGAAGCCTAAAAGCGGGCCTAATGCGCGGTGTGTCCAGACATAAATAGCTCCATCAACCGGCATGAAACGGTAAAGCTGGGCGCAAACGAGCGCGCCCGGAATGAGAAATGTCACCGCTCCAATGACCCAGTAGATATAGGTTCCGCCACCGGCACCCTGTGTAGCCTGCACGACAGAAGCATTGGGAATAAACAGGACAATGGCAACGAAAATGAATAATAGATCAAAGCGTGAAAGTACACGGGGAAAAAATTCATGAATACGCTGTTCGGAGCGAAGCGGCTCACCTATCGCGCTCTGCAAGAATGTTGGCGCGTACTGGTCTTCCTGGTTATTCATGGACCCTTTCCTTCCACACTGAATAAAGCAAGCTGCCGGGCCAACTCGAAGCAGGAATCCTGGTGCTGCTCATACTATAACAGGTAGTGGTAACCACGTAAATAGTTTTTCAGCGAAATAGGTCTTTTGTGTAGAGCAGTTTTTAGACGATTTCCAGCAACTTCGGCACTTCAGTGAGGGAGTGTACCAGCAGACAATCGACATTCGTGGGTTGCAGGTGTTCAGGGCGATCGAGCAGGACCGGTGTAATGCCGACCGTTCGCGCTCCCAGCACGTCATGTATGTAGGAGTCGCCGATGTGCATGGTATAGTCCGCGATGCTATTGGTGCGGCGCAGGGCCTCTTCAAAGATCATGGGCGAGGGTTTGGCATTGCCATGAATGGCAGAGACCAGCACAGAATCGAAGTAGTGGTTGAGTTTGTGCGCCCGCAGGATGTTGGTGAGAGAGATACCCCAATCAGAAATGACGCCGAGGGTGTAGCCATGTTTTTTAAGCGTATCCAGAGTTGGTAGGGCATCAGGGTAGATTTGCCAGCTTGTGTGTTCGTTAAATTCGCGTGTGATGGCGAGGGCGAGCTGATAAAGGAGCGCTTCATTATGTTCCTCGACAAATGGGCGCAGAAAGTTCATATAGTAGTCGAGCCAGAACTCATTAATGGTGTTCTCGCTGGCCCAGGCATGGCGTCTTGAGCGCATCAGGCGAAAGAAATAGTCATCTGCCTCTGGCATACGCTCTTGCAGTTTGTCCAGGTGAATGTGCAGGCCGAGTTGCTGGCAGATACGCTGGCAAATCTCAGGTGTGGATGGATAGGGATAGAGCAGGGTAAAACCGGCATCAAAAAAGATGGTGCGAATCGATTGAGGTTGTTCGAGTGACATACGTTTTTCCTCAAAAAAACAAGGAAGACATCGAATCCTCTGGCAGAACGATGTCTTCCTTGTTCAAGCTATCAGACTCCTTTTGCTTTATAGACTGCATCGGAAGCTGCGAGCGCGGCACCCGGCTGAGGGGTGAGGCCGCTGCGTGGCAGCACGTGTTCGAGCGCGGAGAGAACGGTTTCCACGTTTTTGCGGCAGGAGTTGTAACCCATCAGGCCGATGCGGATCAGGTGGCCTTTCAAGTCGCCAAAGCCGCCGCCAATCTCGATGCTGTATTCATTGAGCAATCCATCGCGAATAGCGACTTCATTAACGCCATCGGGCAGGCGAATGGCTGTCAGAACGGGCAGTTCATAACCTGGTTCGGTGAGGATATGAAGACCCATCGCTTTCACGCCAGCGCGCAATGCTTCGCCGTTCAAAGCATGACGCGCCCAGCGCGGCTCCAGGCCCTCTTCCAGCACAATGCGCAGCGCCTCGCGCATCGTGTAAACCAGGTTGCTACAGGCCGTGTGGTGATAGGTATGATCGCCGTTCCAGTAGCGGTTCAGCTTCTCGAGATTGAGATAATAGGACTGGACGGGCTTTTTGCGCTTCTGCAAGACCTCTACGGCGCGCTCGTTGAGGGTAACGGGCGCGAGACCGGGGAGCGCACCCAGGCTTTTCTGGCTACCGGCATAGCAGGCGTCGATTTGCATCTCATCGATGTTCATGGGAACGCCGCCGAGTCCGCAGACCGCATCCACGACAAAGAGCGCGCCGTGTTCGTGCGTGATGCGTTCCAGGTCTTGCAATGGTTGGAGCAGGCCGGTCGATGTTTCCGCGATGGCGGTGGCAAATAATTTCGCGTTGGGATGCTCATTGAAGGCCTGTTCGAGCGCCTCTGGCGTCAATGGCTTGCCCAGTTCAGTGCGCAGGTTGACGACCTTTGCCCCGGCACGTTCAGCGATTTCCACGATCATGCCGCTGAAGAAGCCGAGGCTGCCCGCGATCATGGTATCGCCTTCTTCCAGCAAGTTAGAGAGAACAGCCTCCGCGCCGGAGAAGCCCGAACCGGAGACGCAGAGCGTCATCTCGTTTTTCGTCTGGAAGACCTGGCGCAGCAGTTGCGCCGTTTCTTCCAGAATGCCAAAAAATTCGGGATCGATGTGACCCAGTTGCGGGGCTGAGGCCACGCGCAGCACACGCGGATCAACGTTGCATGGACCAGGGCCAAGCAGCAGTCTGTAAGAAGGGTTGATTTCCGGGATCGGGTGCTGGTGAATGTCAGCTTTGCCCATTACCAGTTGTGTCATGTGCATTCCTTTCTTTCAGAACAGAATGAGATTCGCCAGCGAATCTCGTCTCTATCAAGAACCCTGATCACAGTAACGATACGCTGTTACTTACTGCTCATCTGAGTCAAACAGGTGTTGCAGTTTGTCTGCCTGATCGACTGTGATCAGGTTGTCGATAAACTCATCTAACTCGCCATTGAGGACGCCGGGCAGGTTGTGGCGCGTAAAGCCGATGCGGTGATCGGTCACGCGGTCCTGCGGGAAATTATAGGTGCGAATCTTTTCGCTGCGGTCGCCTGTCTGCACCTGGGAGCGACGCGTTTTACTCAGTTCTTCCTGGCGTTTGGCCTCTTCCAGGTCCCACAGGCGCGATTTCAGCACGGCCAGCGCTTTGGCCTTGTTCTTTAACTGCGATTTTTCGTCCTGGCAGGTGACAACCAGGCCGGTTGGCAGGTGAGTGATGCGCACCGCCGAGTCGGTCGTGTTGACGCTCTGGCCGCCGTGACCGGTGGAGCGATAGACATCGACGCGAATATCGGTATCTTTGATATCGATGTTGATATCGTCGTCTGCTTCTGGCAGGACAATCACTTTCGCGGTCGAGGTGTGAATGCGCCCGTTGGCCTCGGTTACCGGAACGCGCTGCACGCGATGTGTGCCACCCTCGTACTTCAGGCGGCTGTACGCGCCCTTGCCCCTGACGACAAAGGTGAGGTCTTTGATGCCGCCCTGCTCGGTCTCGTTTATGTCCAGAATTTCGATTTTCCAGCGCTTGTTATCGGCGTAGCGGCTGTACATGCGGAACAGTTCCCCCGCGAAAAGCGCCGCCTCGTCTCCACCTGCTCCAGCCTGAATGGTGACGATGGCGTTTTTCTCGTCCATGATGTCTTTGGGCAGCAGGGCAATTTTGATCTCGTCCAGCAGTTGATCGCGCCGTCTTTTCAGGCGTTCGATCTCATCGTAGGCCAGGTCGCGCATTTCCGGCTCGCTACTGATGTCGTAGAGTTCCTGCGCTTCGACCAGTTGCTGCTCGTCGGTGATCAGTTCTTTATATTTTTGTACCACGTCAGCGATTTCGGCCTGCTCGCGACCATAGCGCTGGAGCAGCGAGATATCGTTAAGCGTCTCCGGCTGGGACAGAAGGGTATTCAGTTCTTCATAACGATCTGCCAGTCTGGCAAGTTTATCCATTAAGTCCATAGGTTCCTCAACTTCCTGCTCCACCCTCCGCAAGCGCCTGCTCGTTCTTATTAGTATCGTATCATATTTTACGACACGGTGGAGCGGATGTAATAGTGATGGTTAACGTGAATCTATAGCGTCTTTAGCTACAGGGGTTATGTATCCGGGGAAAAGGGTATACGAAGGTATCGCTACCCGGCGGCAAGCAGGTAGCGCTCAACAGTCATGCGGCGATAATGCCATGTAGAATAATTGCTTGAGATGAAACAAGTTTTCCGCATCTGTGGCTTCATGCCTATATTATATCACGTTTTGATGCGTATCGAAAGGATGGGGTTGCAGGAATATTTCGTCGCATCATTGTTGTCGTACCAGGTGATAAACCCAGCTAAACAGGGAGAGCAGAGCGCCACTGATGAGATAGCCCCCTGTCACGTCGCTGGTCCAGTGCTTGCCCAGGTAGACGCGCGAAGGGCCGCTGAGGACAATAAAGGCACGCGGAATGATCAGAAACGCTTTGTTGCGCCCGCCATGTGCCTGGTAGATGGTGAGGAGCCAGCCCCAGAAGGTGGTAGAGGCGATGACATGACCGCTGGGGAAGCTCTTGCCGCGCGCGCCTCGCTTGATGCGCACAAACAACGGATTGGGACGCGGGCGGTTAATCAACCGTTGCACAGAGAGACGGGTAAAGGTACTTGTTACTAGCAGGCCGATCATCATTCCAGATTCCAGGCGTAGGCGTTTGATCCAGAGAACGAGAGCGATAGGCACAGCTACGATGTTCAGGAGTACATGTGTATTGACATAGCTTATTGCTTTCGCGAAACCTATTAGCAGTGGGTTTTTCCTTTTCTGCAGTTTATGTGTAAGATATATATCCAGGAGTAATAAGGCTTTGTTATGTATGAAGCTGGCGAGCCAGGCAAAAAGCCCGCCTGAAACAAGGGCTATGACCAGCCTGAAGGTGTTGCCGCGCAGTACGTTTTTTTGAAGGAACTCATTTGCCTGCGGAACCTGCGTAATTATTTTCGTCACTCCATTCCTGGTTTTGGTTGATGTGCTGGACATAGTCTCTCCTGCTATATCATAGCTTTTTCACGAACATGTAGCGCTTCTATCCTGTAGGAATACTGCATTCAGAAACACGAAAAACAAGCCCTGCCAGTTTCAAAGAGATGGGGAAATCATTTTGCATGACTTTTTTGCAAATTGTGAAGCATCTCCTATTCTTGAGCCATGTTTAGGAGTATACTAATGCCACTAGCGCGGTGTATGCCGCAGGAAAGAAAGGCTTTCTCCTGAGCGTATCTAAGGAGGAGGAGTGATCGATGCGTTTCTGTTTTATTCTCGAAGAGAAGTACGCGCATAAGCCGATGCCAATGGTGGTGGCAGACCAGTTGAAGCAATGGGGACACGAGATTGACGTGTTGCAGCCTTACGCGGCTGTCACCAGCCTGACCGACCTTTCGTTGACCCATTATGACGCCTATGTATTGAAGACAGTTTCCGATGGACCGGGTTTGACGATTTTAGAGGCTGCCGAGGCGGTAGGCATTCCTACCATTAACAACTCGCGGGCCATCCGGCTGGTGCGTGAAAAGGCGGTGGCGGTGGCCTATGCGCGCGCTTGTGGCCTGCCGGTACCGACAACCTACTTTGTGGGGCATCCTCGCGCCCTCTTAAAGGTGCCACTGGAACTCTACCCGGTGGTAGTAAAGCCCAGTAATGGAACTTCGATGCAGGACATTCATCTTGTGCGAACGCCGGAAGAGATGACGCATCTTTCGCTCGATGGACAGAGTTATTACCTGGCGATGCGTTATGTGGAAAATACCGGCTATGATATCAAGCTGTATGTCACGGGGCAGGAAGTGCATGCCATCGTGAAAAGTTCGCCTTTGCATGGCGTGGTCAGCGAAAAAGAGATACCTGTGAGCCGCGAAATGCTTAAGCTGGCGCAGCGTGTGGGCCAGGTCTTTGGTCTGGATTTATATGGCGTGGATGTGCTGGAGACGCCAGAGGGTTTGATGATCGTCGATATCAACGACTTCCCCAGCTTTTATGGTGTGCCGCGCAAAGTTGCCAGCGTGGCGGAATATATCTTGCACGCGGCCTATCGCAATCGCGAGAAAGGACACCGGTATGGCGCGCGTATCCCTATTCAGGGGCGCAAGTCGCTGGGTCGGCAAGATAATAAGATCGTTCCCGCTGAACTTCTTAGCCATAACTCGAATGTCAAGCGCGTGCAAATGCATTAAGACCGTCATTTTTGTCATTTGAAACCTCTTGCTTTTTTATAGCGTGCTGTAAGTGATATGCATCTACGTATGCAGAAAGAAAGTGAGGTGTTTTTCATGGCGAAATTGGATATAAGTCAGATGAACGGTCAGGATGTTCGGGACAAAACGACCAGCGCCGTAAAATCCACAGTTTCTACGGTACAGGACACGGTTTCAAGTGGCCTCTCAAAGGCGCAGGATGTGTTGCAAAGTGCGCTTGGCACGACCCAGGATTACGTGCAGAGCGGCCAGAAGCAGGCGACTAAAAACTTGAAGAAGGCGCGGAAACAGGCGAAGAAAGGTCTGAGTAGCGCGCAGGATACGGCACAGTCAAGCCTGGCGAGAACACAGGATGTATTGCTGGCCGGTATGGGCCTTGCGCAGGCATTGATGGAGCAGCAGAGCAAGCGCGCCCGCAAAAGTGCGAAAAAGGCGCAGAAGAAAGCCGGGAAACTCTCGGGAACGGTACAGGATACGCTCTCTTCCAGCCTCTCTACCGCGCAGGATGTCGTGCAATCTGGCCTGGGTACCGCGCAGGATGTTGTACAGAAGAATCTCAAAAGCGCCAGCAAGGGCCTGAAAAAGGCGCAAAAGAACCTGCAAAGTGTTGGCGATAGCTTGCAGTCACGCGCCGCCAGGTCGTCTCGCCACCGCAAACGCGGCAAGTTCCTCTTCCGCGTGGGCCTGCTCACTGGACTGGTAATGGCGTTGCTCTTCACCCCCTGGCCCGGTGTAGAATTCCGCTCGCACCTTGTCGGACTCTGGCAGAGCATGTTTTCTCAGCAGTCGCAGCAATAAGTCAGCCTTTGTGCAGGTGAGTGCGGGGAACGACGAGCCGGAGAACGCCAGGCCAGGAGACTGACGAGTTTGGAGAACGAAAGCCACCCACAAGGCTCAGGCGAACTGGGAAACGAAAGCCACCCGCAAGGGGCTGGCTCTACAGGCCGATTGCTATGGTAGAGCCAGCCCCTTGTGGGTGGCTTTCGTTCCTTTAACTAACCCTGCGCTTTATAACTAACCCTATGCCTTAACTCCCCTGTCCAGTAAATAACTGGTAGAAGAAAAGAATGGCCCCCGCGATCAAGATCAGGGTTATCAATAAAAGGCCAAGATTGTGTATCAGGCTCAGACGCTGGCCTTTCATGACTGTCCGGTGGTTGCCCAGCAGTAGAATAGCGATTACCAGCAGCGGCGCTGCTATAGCCGCGACTACATTAGCCCAGAAGATGAGCTGGATGGGATTAACCCCCAGCAAGGTGATAACCATTCCCGCTACTGTTGCGATGGTAAGTACCAGGTAAAACCCCTCGCTTTGCCAGGGGCGTTTTGACAGCGCACCCGGCCAGCCCACAGCTCCCGCCACCGCGTAAGAGGTGCTGGACAGGAGTACAGGAATAGCTACCAGACCGGACCCGATCAGGCCGATGGCGAAGAGATAACGAGCTAGAGGGCCTGCAAGTGGTTCCAAAGAGCGGGCGGCATCTGCGGCGGTGTTGATGCTCTGGTGATGTATGAAGAGCGTTGAGGCTGTGCAGATGATGATGAAATAGGCCACCGCCTGGCCCGCGATAGCGCCACTGCCTACATCGATCATCGCCATACGTAATTGTTGCTTCGTCGTGCCTTCGCGCTTCTCCTCGATTTCGGCTTTTGCCTGCCAGAACATGGAGTAGGGAGAGATGGTCGCTCCCAACAGGGCCACCGCGCTGCTGATGCTCGAAAGATCGAAGCCAATTTGCGGCACAAAGGTATGCACCAGCACCGTTCCCCAATTGGCATGTGAAAAGAAGGTCGCGATAATGTAGGCAACGAACACGAAACTCATGCCGAGGAAGATTTTTTTGAAGGTCTCGAAATTGCGGTAGACCGTCAGGTACCAGAGTACTATTGCAGTCGGGACAACAAACCAGAGCCAGGACACGCCTGTGATTAATTCGAAGCCACTGCCAATAGCTGCCAGGTCAGCCGCGATGAGGGCCACATTGCTGATAATGAGCAAGAGCGAAACGATAATTGCTACCGGACGACCGTAGTGTTCGCGCAGCAGGTCTGACAGGCCTTTCTGGCTGATGCGCCCGATCTTTGCGCAGGCGTATTGCACCGCCTGATACAGTGGAGTGGTTAGCAGCATCAGCCACAAATGTCCGTAGCCCGCGTTGGCCCCATCAATGGCATAGGCTGTGACTGCTGATGGGTCGTTACCTGAAGTGCCCGAGAGAAGCCCGGGACCGATTATCCGCAATAAGATGTTATGCGGGCGAGGGGCGTAAATTCTGCTCTCCTTCTCGCGTACTCCCTCTGCGGTGGGCAGGTGCTGCTCTACCTGATCGAGCAGATCTTTTTGTTCTCGCTCGCTCTCGGGTGGAAGGCTTGCTGGTCCTGGTGCGGTAAGGGCCTCCAGTTCTGGCTCGCGGACATCAACTTTCACCTTCCCAGGTGTTCCATTATTTGAAGCCGTCGGGTCAACCTCTTGCACCCGGTCGGCTGGTATGTTGAGTCGCTTGCGAAAGAGGATGCCTTTGGAGACCTGAATGGCCTCTACCTCTCCCTGCTGGTTCTTCTCAACCTCTGTTACTTTGGCGGGACTTACATCCCGCTCTCCAAGATCACCTTTAGTCGATTCCACCTCCATCCCAGGAACAATTTCGTTGTCGGTTTGCCTGGGATTAACCTCTGCCATAATACCTTGCTCCCTACTGAAAGATATGCTGAGAAAGCACGCTTTCTCGGCTCGTCTTGAGCATGACCACAATGAACCCGGGATTTGTGAGAGGGGAAATAATGCGTTTTCTCAAGGAGCCAGAAAGCCTGCGAACTCTTCTCTTGTCTCTACTCCTTATACGGTTGTTCAGATGCATAGGTATACAGAAGGCGGTACTCCCTCTTTTATGATGCCGATGGTGGGGCTATTGGTCAAAGCCGTCTATGGCCTGCGAATGTGGCTGAAGTCGTTCAGAATATACAGAACGCGCTGTTTTCCTGCAACACGCACCACCGTAATCGACGTATTGACGGCGGGATAGAAAAAATCGCGTTCCAGGCCCAGCACCTCGGCGGCATAGGCATTGACTACGCCTCCATGGGCGAAGGCGATGATGCGCTCACCGATATGTTTGTTGGCAATTTCATCGAAGGCTTCGACGACGCGCCTGCGAAACTCCCTCGAAGACTCGCTATCCGGTATTCCGTCCCAGTGCCCCGTCTCGCCCGCGACCCGCACGATATCTCGCTGCCGCTCTTGCAGCGCCTGCGTGAGCGCGGCCAGGTCCTTGCCGTCCTCTGGCAGGGGACGAATGTCGCCAAGCCGAATCTCTTTGATGCCCTCAACGACGATGGGCGTGAGTCCCAGCCGCTCGGCAAGAGGCGCTGCCGTTTGCAGGCAGCGCTTCAAGGGACTGCTATACATGGCATCGAAGTGGACATTGCTGAGACGCTCGGCCAGTGCCTGGGCCTGTTGGCGGCCAAGACGGCTGAGCGGCAGGTCGTCGTAGACGCCGCTCGGAATGATTTCATCCTCTTCGGGAATGGCGTCGGCATGACGGACAATAAAGAGTTCGGCGGCATGTTCGCGTTGGAATAAAAATGGATCATTCATACGGGTTCGGTTTCCAATCATAGGCTATGCGCATTTTTACAGACATTGAGGGCGCGGCGGGCCAGCGCGGGAATACCCTTATCCAACTGCGCGAAAAATGGATCATCGGTAGTACCGGCTCGGTGTCGCTGGTAGCTGCCCTCGAGCAGGATGGCAAGCTTCCAGATCGCCAGCGCTTCGTAAAAGGCCATGTCGTGTACGGAACGGCCAGTGCGCTCGGCGTAGTAGTCGGTGAGTTGCTTGCGAGTCCAGAATCCGGGCTGTTCCATAGCGCGCCACATCTCGGAGATGAACTCGGGTTCGGGGTCGCCGGGTTCGCGCCAGTGTGAGAGCAGATAGCCCACATCCGCCAGGGGATCGCCGAGCGTTGCCATCTCCCAGTCGAGCAGGGCAATTACTTCAGGTCGGTCAAGCGCGTACATGGCGTTGTCCAGGCGAAAATCGCCATGCACAATCGTGGCAGGACCTGACTCCGGCATATGCTCCGTAAGCCAGACAGTGACGGCATCCAGGTCTGGTAAGGGTCGCTGGCGCGACTTTTCGAGCTGCCCGGTCCAGCGGCGCAACTGGCGTTCAAGATAGCCCTGCGGTTTGCCGAAGTCCGCCAGCCCGACCGCTTTCCAGTTCACGCTATGCAGGGCCACCAGCGAGTCGATCAGGGCGCGGCTGATGGCGGCGCGCCCGGCGTTGTCCCGCCCATAGTCAGGCAGGTCCTGGCGAATCACGATGCCATGCACGCGCTCCATCAGGTAAAAGGGCGCGCCGATCACGTCAGTGTCGTCGCAGGCGAGAATGACACGCGGCGTAGGAACATTGGTGCCGTTGAGTGCTTTGAGGACGCGATACTCGCGCAATACGTCATGCGCGGTGGGCAGCAAAGGGCCGCGAGGCGGGCGGCGCAGCACCCAATCGTCATTGCCGCGCCGGATGAAGAACGTCTCGTTAGAGTGGCCGCCGCGCACGCGCTCGATCTGCAAGGGTGCGTCCTCGCCAGGAAGGCGTTTCGCGAGATAGCTGCGCAGCTTTTCCTCGTCAACTAAAGGAGGCAGAGTCGTCATCGGCTGTCCTTTCTTTATTATTGTTCTTTTTGCTGAGCGTTTAACCTGCGAATAACGGTGCGGGCGATGCTGCGTTTGTGTACCTCATCCGGCCCATCGACGATATGGAGCGTGCGACCATGCGCCCACATCGAGGCCAGCGGGAAATCATCGCTGAGGCCAGCGCCGCCGAAGACCTGGATGGCGCGATTGACCACGTTGGTCATCACCTGTGGCGCGACCACCTTAATCATAGCGATCTCTTTCTGCGCGGCCTTCTTGTCCAGTGTATCGATCATCCAGGCGGCCTTAAGCGTCAACAAACGTGCCTGCTCAATCTCCATGTCGGATTGCGCGATCCATTCCTGAATGACGCCCTGCTCGATCAAAGGACGACCAAAGGCGACACGCGAGGCGGCGCGCTGGCACATCAATTCCAGTGCGTATTGAGCGGCACCGATGGCGCGCATGCAGTGGTGAATGCGTCCAGGCCCGAGACGCGCCTGGGCGATGGCGAACCCGCTCCCTTCTTCGCCAAGCAAATTGCTCGCGGGTACGCGCACATCTTCAAAACGGAGTTCGCAGTGACCTTCATTATCGACGTAGCCCATCACGGGTAGATTGCGCACAATGGTAAGGCCGGGCGTATCGCGTGGCACCAGGATCATGCTCTGCTGGCGGTGCTTGTCGGGATTGTCGGGGTCGGTTTTGCCCATGACGATAAATATTTTGCAGCGCTCGCGGGCCGCGCCAGAGATCCACCACTTGCGCCCATTTAGGACATACTCATTGCCCTCGCGGCGGATGGTGAGTTGAATGTTGGTAGCATCCGAACTGGCGACATCCGGCTCGGTCATAGCGAAGGCGGAACGGATTTCGCCGTTCAGCAACGGCTCAAGCCACTGGCGTTTCTGTTCCGGCGTGCCGAATTGCGCCAGGATTTCCATATTGCCGGTATCAGGCGCGGCGCAGTTGAAGACTTCCGAGGCCCAGCCGACGCGACCCATAATCTCAGCTAGCGGTGCATATTCCAGGTTCGTCAGGCCCGCGCCATATTCCTTGTCTGGCAGAAACAGGTTCCACAGCCCCTCAGCGCGCGCCTTTGGCTTCAACTCATCGATAATCTCAGCATGATGATGAGGGTTGCCGGAAGCCGCGATCTGCTCCCGATAGGTCTGCTGGTTAGGGTAAATATAGCGTTCCATGAAGTCGCTGACGCGCTGCCGCAACTGGTTCACTTTGTCAGAGTAGGCGAAATCCATGCGAGTATGCTCCTTTGCGCTATGAAAGAGTTTACGAAAGACACCCGCGAGGGGATGTCTCTACAGGCCGACCCAGGGTGTAGAGACATCCCCTCGCGGGTGTCTTTCGTTCTTCCCGTGCCGACTGTAGAAAATTGACGCGAACCCATGCATCTCTGTCTTTCCCTGAAATATATCATATCGAAGAGGAAGATGGGGCAAATCAAAAACACTAATTTGGATGCTTGCTATAATCTCTTGCTTATGATGAAGACCTTGCTTACACTAAAAAGGCCTGTTCTAAAGCCGTGTCAAAAGCGCGTATAGAAGCAAAACGTCGCTTTGGGTCTTTAGCCATCGCTATTTGCAGCACTTCATCAATGAACAAGGAATGCCAGACACTCTTTCATGTAGTGGGGTTGGTTCACTTTCAAATTGAACTAGTTTTTGGGAATAATGCCTCCCTCACCTCTGTTATTAATGGTGAGTTAGCAATCCAGGTCAATGAGTGCTAGACAGGCAACCATTTGTATGGTATACTTTTAGCAATCAAACAAAAGGACTGCTAAATGGCTCAAACGATTGGACTTTTGCAAACCAAACACGGAGAAGAGGGCGGGATGTCTCCTCTTAGACAATTTGCCTCGTATCCGATGTTGAGGAGTAAGAGTTCACCATCGTACTTCTAATTAGTGAGGAGCATAAAACAAACATGAAGTGTGAACGTTGTGAAAAGAATCCCGCCCAGGTGCGCTTTGACGCTTTTGTCAACGGTCGCCGCGAACAGCACTTCCTCTGCCGCTCTTGTGTTGAGGAGTTGATGGGATCTGAGATGGGTGCGTTGGGTGGTGCGGGAGACTTCAGTTCCCAGGGTTTCCCAGGTGGTGCTCCGTTTGGTTTCAATGGTAATTCTGCCCCTATGGGTGGTCGGAATACTGCGACCGCCGAGCAACGGGCTAAACATAGCAAAACGCCGACATTGGATCAATTTGGCCGCGATTTGACTGCCGAGGCTGCTGAAGGCAAGCTAGACCCGGCGGCTGGACGCGACCGCGAATTGCGCCGCGTGATTACGGTGCTTGGCCGCCGCCAGAAGAACAACCCTGTTCTGATCGGCGAGCCGGGCGTTGGTAAGACCGCTATTGTTGAGGGGCTGGCGCGCCGTATCAACGACGGCAATGTGCCTGCGCCTTTACGTAACAAGCGAATTGTTTCCCTGAATATCGGCGGTATGGTGGCCGGTGCGATGTTCCGGGGACAGTTCGAGCAGCGCATCAAGTCGATCCTGGAAGAACTTCGGCAGGACCCGGATGTAATCGTCTTTATCGATGAATTGCATACTGTGGTTGGCGCGGGTGCTGCCGAGGGTGCGGTTGGCGCTTCCGATATGCTCAAGCCAGCGCTGGCGCGTGGCGAGATTCGCGTAATCGGCGCGACGACGCTTGACGAATATCGCAAGCATATTGAGAAAGATGCCGCGTTGGAGCGCCGCTTCCAGCCGGTGATGGTCAACGAACCGACGCCGGAAGAAGCCATCGAGATGCTTAAGATCGTGCGCCCCAACTATGAACTGCATCACGGCATCAGCATTACCGACGAAGCCATCGAAGCGGCTGTCAAATTGTCTGACCGCTACATCAATGACCGTTTCCTGCCAGACAAAGCCATTGATGTGATGGACGAGGCGGCTTCTGCTCTGCGGCTTGAGGCAACCGAGAAGGGCATTATCAGCCCAACCATGATCTCTGACCTGGAAAAGGAACTTGCCGACCTCCAGGCCAAAAAGGAAGCGGCCGCCAATGCTGAGGACTACGAGCGCGCCGCCAAACTGCGCCAGCAGGAACTGCTGGTTCAGGCTAAACTGGACGAAGCACGCGCGGAGGCCGGCAATGCGGTAACGCTGCTGGTGACACCTGAACTGGTTGCGCGTGTGGTTGAAAACTGGACCGGCGTACCCGTGAGCCAGATGCTGGAGAGCGAGCGCGAGAACCTGCTCAATCTCGAAGAGGATCTGCGCAAACGTGTTATCGGTCAAAACGAAGCGATCAGCGCGGTTGCGCGTGCTATTCGCCGCTCGCGTGCTGGTTTGAAAGATCCAAAACGCCCGATTGGTTCGTTCCTATTCCTCGGCCCAACCGGTGTTGGTAAGACGGAACTGGCGAAAGCTCTGGCGGCTGAACTCTTCGGCGGCGAGGATAACCTGATCCGCCTGGATATGTCGGAGTACATGGAGTCGCACACGGTCTCTCGCCTGTTTGGCAGCCCGCCTGGATATGTGGGCTATGACGAGGGTGGTCAACTGACCGAGCAGGTGCGCCGCCGCCCATACAGCGTCATCCTGCTGGACGAGGTGGAGAAGGCCCATCCCGAGGTCTTCAATGCCCTGTTGCAGATTATGGATGATGGTCGCCTGACTGATGGTCAGGGTCGCACAGTGGACTTCAAGAATACTGTGGTGATTATGACCAGTAATGCTGGCAGCGCTGATCTGAAACGTGCCGTTCGCATCGGCTTCCTGCCCACGAAGGGTGACGAGGCCCGCGAAGCGGAACACGAGGCTATGCGCTCGAAGGCGATGGAAGGCCTGAAGCGCATGTTCCGGCCCGAGTTCATCAACCGTATCGACCAGATTGTGGTCTTCCATTCTCTGGGTCGTGAGGAGCTGAACCAGATCGTTGACCTGCTGCTGAGCCAGGTGCGCAATCGCCTGAGCGAGCATAAGATCGAACTGGTTGTCAGCGACGAAGTGCGCGACCTGCTGTTGCGCGAAGGGTTCGACGAAGAGTACGGCGCGCGTCCATTGCGCCGCACCATTCAGAACTACGTCGATGACGTGCTGGCCGATGCCCTGCTGACCGGCGAGATCAAACCCGGACAGGTCGCAACCCTGATCCTGCGCGACGGTAAAGTTGCCGTCGAAGCAAAAGATGCCGTTCAGATAGCGTAAAGATTGTAATAGACAAAACAAGCGTTATAGAGTAGGAACCGGAAGGCACCCGCAAGGGGATGCCTCTACAACTCGGATGAAATTGTAGAGGCATCCCCTTGCGGGTGCCTTCCGGTTCTCTCTCAACTCAACCGAGAGCCCATATTTTTCCCTCGCGTATACTGTAGCGGGTTAACGAAAATGTGTATGATATCGTTATATGCAAGCCTGTACCAAAGAGAGCAGGTTTGACCGCTCTACAAATACTACGTTTAGCTCTTGAATTCTAAGCAATTTCTAATCTTAAAAGGCGGTTTGCGCCTTGACGCTCTTCTCAGCGCCTTGTTACAATAACTACGATTGTTCTCTAACGAGCTATAGTCGTTTGATCAAAAGCTGAACAATCTGTAGGGTGAGGTGGAAGAAGTTCGCGAAAGTTGAGTTTCCTTCTGGAGGAAAAGGTGAATGCAGCGCCGCCAAAAGAAGGTAGTTACACAACAACGTGGCCACAAGTTTTCTTCGTTTCATTCCCGGGCCATACCTGCATTTGATTTTGTACGACAATCCGAGCAAACTGTGAATACATCTTTGGAAGAAGAACTACTAGAAAACGAATGGCGTTTTCGGGCATTATTCGAGCAAGCGGCTGTCGGCATCGCCTTTACCGCTCTGGATGGACGCCTGTTACAGGTGAATCAGCGTTTCTGCGATATCGTTGGTTATCCCAGGGAGGATTTGCTGCACCGCACATTCCAGGAGATTACGTACCCCGATGATCTCGAGGAGAACGAGGAGTATGTACGCCGTATTATAGCGGGTGAGATACCGACCTTTTCACTGGAGAAACGCTATATTCGTAGCGATGGCAGGCTCGTCTGGGTGAACCTGACCGTCTCATTGATGCGTGAGCCCTCAAATAGTCCTAAGTATCTTATCTCGGTTGTGGAAGATATCACCCAGCGCAAGCAGGTGGAGGAAGAGCGGGTGTTATTATTAGATCGCGAACAGCAGGCGCGTGCTGAAGCCGAGCAGGCAACGCGCAAGGTAGAGGCGCTGCTACAAATCACAGATACCGCTTTGACCTATCTAGGGCTGGAAGAATTGCTGCATGAGATGCTGGCGCGTGTGCGAGAGATTATGGAGGTGGATAACGTTGCTATCCTGCTGACGACGCCGGATAATCGGTATTTACGCATGAGAGCGGTGCTGGGACCCGAGGCGGCAGTTGCTTCCCAGGTACGCGTACCGGTTGGCCAGGGCTTCGCTGGTCGCATTGCCGCGAATGCCGCCCCTCTTATTATCGAAGATGCGTCAAAGGCAGATATTGTCACTACGTTGCTCCGCGAAAAGCTTTGCTCGTTACTGGGCGTCCCGCTTCTTTTAGAGAAGCGCGTGATCGGCGTTATCCACATAGGTACAGCCACTCCTCGCCGTTTTACTCAGGATGATGTGCAATTACTCCAGCGCGTTGCCGACCGTGTGAGCCTGGCAATAGCGCAATCGCGCCTGTACGAGGCTGAGCAGAAATCGAGCAACGAAGCCGCCGAGCATGCCAAACAGCTTGAGGCGATTATTGAATTCATGGCTGATGGCGTCTTGATTTGTGATTCTGACGGCGAGCTGATACGGGTCAATAAAGTGGCGCGAGAGTTACTTGGTTTTGAGGAACAACAAGAACTGCTCTCAACATCGCTTGAGCAGCGCGGATTGCGTCTGGGCGCGCGTCATGAACACGGGGATGTTCTTTCACAAGAACGCTGGCCAATGTCCCGTATCCTGAGAGGAGAAGTATTGCAGGGAACCAGTACTCAGGATGTCATCGTGCAACTTCCTGACGGAGGGGATAGATACTTGAACGTCAGTGGCGCTCCCATTCACGACGAGCAAGGACACATTATTGGTGGAGTCCTATTGCTGCGTGATGTCACGGAGCGGCGCGAAGTAGAGCATCGAACCAACGAGTCCCTGGCAGCGCTGCTGGCGATTGCTGAAGAACTGGTACACATTCCCGACAGCGAGGAACGCTCAGAGGAGCCTGCCACTGATCCCTTGTTCGCGATCAAGAGGGTTGCCCGTCGCCTGGTTGAATTGACCTGCAGCGTCATCGGATGCCGACGTGTAGGCTTGATGATCCTTGAACCTGAAACCGAGATCATGCGCGCCGTTGCCGTCTATGGTCTCACTCCTGAACAGGAAAAACAGTGGTGGAACGAGATGGAACAGCAGCAGAGCAGCTTAAAAGACAGCCCCCTGCCCGAACTGGTGAACGTGTTGCGCTCGAATGAAGTGCTGCTGATCGATATGACGCAGCCGCCTTTTAATGAACAGCCAAACCCCTATGGAATAACCAAAGCGTTGTACGTGCCGATGGTGCTTGGCAATCAGCTCATGGGCCTGCTTTCCCTGGATTATGGCGGACTTGATCACGAATATACAGATCAAGAAATCGCCCTGGCAAAGGCCATCGCGAAACTGACAGCGCTGGTGATCGAACGCGAACGCCTGCTTTTTGAGCGAGCGGAAGCCAGAGCGAATGAACTGGCCCTGCGCGAGTCTCATCGGCGTATGGATGAATTCCTGGGCATAGTCAGCCACGAACTGCGCACGCCTTTGACAACCATTAAAGGTAATGTACAGCTTGCGAAGCGCCAGCTACGCTACCTGCATGATGGCAGTACCTCATCTGAAGAACTGGCTTCACGAGTGGAAATGGTCAGTGGACTGCTCGAGCGCGCGGACAACCAGGTTGGCTTCCTCAATCGCCTGGTCGGTGATCTACTGGATGTTTCGCGTATTCAGGCCAATATGCTCGAATTGCAAATCCAACCGTTACCTTGTGATCTTATAAGTATTGTGCAAGAAGCGATTGAAAGTATGCGCCGTGTCAGCCCGCGCCGGAGCATTTCTTTGAAAAACGTACCGTCACATCCTGTAATGATACTGGCCGATGCTGAGCGCATCAAACAGGTGGTCATCAATTACCTGACCAACGCTCTGAAGTTTTCGCCTGTGAGTAGTCCCGTCACCGTTTTTTTCACTGTTGGAGAGAAGGTGGTGCGTGTCTCGGTGCATGACCAGGGACCAGGACTGCCTCTGGAAGAACAGGAGCGCATCTGGGCGCAATTTTATAAGGCTCCGGGCATTGAAGTAAAGAGCGGCTCAAGTGTTGGCCTGGGTCTGGGCCTGCATATTTGTCGCACCATCATAGAGCGGCATAATGGACAGGTCGGTATTGAAAGCGTACCAGGAGAGGGCGCAACATTCTGGTTTACCTTGCCCCTGGCGAGGAAAAGTACTGTGTAGGTGCTAGTGAAAGACACAAAACATATGCGAGGCATGCTGACAGAGCGCTCAGGGCGTCCGCTCAAATTAGTTCGCTTGCAAAAGCGAGTCGAACTGCGAAGACTCTATGCCGCTCATCAACCTCGCTGGCGGCATTCTCTGGTTGGCTATCTGGTAAGCATACCCATAGTTGCGCTGGGAGTAGCTGCCAGTATGCTTGGCAGGCAATTTCTCGGGGCTAACTTCTTTTTCCCTGGTATACCTCTCTCTATTTCAATCCTCATTGTTGCCCTCTTCTGGGGTGTTGGCCCGGCGCTTTTGAGCGTGCTTCTAGCGACAGTAGCGCTTGATTATTTTTATATTCCTCCCTTTTTTCAGTTCGACCCGATGACCCTGAAAGGCGTTCTGCAAATCCTGCCATTTCTGGTGAGCGGCCTTTTTATTGCGATTATTGCGGCGCAACGCGAAGCGGCGCGAATGCGTGCCCTGGAAGCAGAGGAAGAGGCAAATTTGCGGGCCAATGAAATGGAACAGCTCAATTCAGTACACTACCTTTTATGTAGAGCTTCCAGGCGCGAGCTAGTTAGCCAGCAGGTGCCACGGCTTCGATCTGTTCGAGCAGCGCCTGCGTCTTAAAGGGTTTGCGCAAAATGGGAATATCGGGAAATTCCTTGTGAACCTCTTCCAGCTCGTTTTGACTGCAGGCCGAGACAATGATAATCGGCAGGTGGCGCGTGGACGGGTCTTCTCGAATGGTGCGAATCGCTTCCAGTCCAGAAATATCCCCGGGCAGTAAAAGATCAACCAGGAGTACGTCAAAGGGAAGTGGCGAACGTGGAGACCCTTCCTCAAACAGCGCTTCATAAAGTGAGGGACTTTCAATAAATGTATGCACACTATGCCCGACCATCTCTAATGCTGTGGACAGGTAATCGAGAATAGATGGATTATCTTCCAATAACGCAATGTTCATGCCGCCCTCGAAAAATCAACGTATGATAGTGTATACGCGCTCCCCAGCAATTTCTACAAAGCCGTTGATTCTGGCCCCAGCAATATGCTATCTCACTCACTAACCTTATCGTCATATGCCCATCATTTTCTTTGACAAGGCGTTTTCAGAGCTATGAGACAGAGCAGACCATATTGAGATAACTTCGACCCTAACTATTGTATTGTAAAGTGAAGCAGAAATGGAATGATAGAGAATAGGAAAAAAGTAATGCTTTCGTGAGAAATCATGAAAAATGGAAAAATTTGAGCTACACTAATAACCTCTCTTTTGCTTCGTTTTAACCCCGCCCAAATCGCCACCACCCGCCCCGTTCTATGGTTTTGATGCGATGGCAATTGGCACAGCGTACCTCGCATTTAGCAATTTCGGCCTCAATGATCGGCCAGGATAATGAAATGAAAGATTTGACATTAAGCACGCTTGAGAAGATTGCGAAAGCTTTGAAAGTTGATATTTTGGAGCTTATTGAGGCACTTCCAGACGAGTAGAGTTCAAACTTGCAGCCTGCTAAACCAAAGAAAAACACCTGAATAGTTACCATTCAGGTGTCACGACAGGGGCGGCAGGACTCGAACCCGCGACAGCTCGTTTTGGAGACGAGTGTTCTACCAACTGAACTACGCCCCTAAAAGGTAGCCTGGAGACGGCTGCTCTGCCAATTGAGCTACTCCCCTAAAGGGTGAGAAGATAATAGCAGAGCGAAAAGGATTTGTCAAGATCATTAACAAGCGAGTTTCTATCTTCTTAAAGGGTGACTATTGAGTTGTTGATTTTCCTGCTGAGTACCCTTATGGATTGTCTGTGCAGTTGAAGGAAACGAATTCGCATAGTCAAACAGACCAATAGTACTAAAACGGTTGTAATATACTGGTCTCCATTGTAGTACTAATCTGGAAGGAAGAGATGCACAACCTCATTCGTATGCAAATGACATTAACTTTGTCATTTGCATATCAGTAAAGGGTGGTTTAGGAGGAGCAGACTTTGAAAGACACATCTCAGCAAGGCCTTATAAGCAAAACGGCAGTTATGAATCGTCTTATTCAGCTTGGATACGAAGTATTACTTCCCTGGGCCGATCATCTGGGATATGATCTGGCGTACTATGTTGAAACAACAGAGCGGCACTTTGGTTTTTTCGTTCATAGGGAAAGTCAGCTTGTGCGTGTCCAGGTCAAGACAGGGCGACTGGAGAAGGATGGCACTTGTATCGAGTTTAACACTGTCTCTGTTACAACGAATACCAAAGGATCTCATCACCGTAAACGGGGGTATGTTGGAAAAGCCGAATACTTTGCGGTGTACTTGCTAGATAATGGGAAAGTCTACATGGTTTCAGTCGATGAAGCCCCAAAGAGTGGCAGTATGACACTTCGATTTAAAAAGGCGGGCGTCATACGGAGCAACGGTAGACAAAGTTGGCGAGTATCCTATGAAGAAGCAGTTGCGAGTGGAGTAAAGTATAATTGGGCAGAAGATTATGAGATTTAAGGGATGTGAAGTGGCGGAGAGGGAGGGATTCGAACCCTCGGGGGGCAATAAACCCCCAAGCACTTAGCAGGCGCTCGCACTAGGCCACTATGCGACCTCTCCATATCAATGTGATGTGATTATACCCTGGTTTGTGCTGCCTGTCAAGAATTTTTTGCCAGTTTATATGAGCTTGAATGCGACACAAGCTTATTGAATATCTCTCACTCACCTCGGCAAATTCGCCGGGAACTGGTAAAACACGTCCGGCGGTGGGTTATTGGCACCATACTCCAATGTCACGGCGTCATGTGAAGCGAGAGGTACTTCGGTTGTGAGAGGCGAAGTAATCGTACCCTTGAAGGGTTTGCCATTGATGAAGATTTTCCAGCCCGTGGTTTGCGTCAGTTCCTGGGGAAAGCCGAGTTGAGAGAAGCCCTGCTGCCAGATAGTCAGGAAATCGTCCAGCGCCAGGTTGTGTAGTTGCTGAGGAGCCTCAATGTGAATAATGCCATCGGCAGTATGCGTGTGCAGCCAGTAAAAGCAGCTGCCATTGGGTGCGATACCAATCCCCTTTGGAATGACAACTCGTTTGCCATTGATGTAGATCGTGAGGTGGGCATGAATGTGAAAGCCACCCTGCTCCATACTATCGCACGAGACGCCATTAATAGGGGCATAGTATGGGTGGCTGGCAATGGTTTGAATTTGCCAGTAGACAAAGCCAATCAAGCCAAGCAGAATCACGCAGGCGCTGATCGTACTCCACAGCAGCAAGCGGGCGCGGCGTTGTTGCTTGCGTCGCTGCTGACGTAGTGTGCGCCGCTCCTGGCGGAGCAGTTCCTCTTCTGGATGTATTTGTGGCGTAGATGGCGTGATTGATGGGCTATTCATGCCTATTTTCCCTTTTTGTACAGACTATCGACGGGTGTTTATACTTTCAATAGTATGGAACGCCGCGAGGTCGAGGTTGTAACACAAAAAGCCTTTTATCCCCTGGCGGGCAGAACTGGAACCTTGAAAAGCACGAACTTCGTATATGGTCCGTTACCCTCGTAGGCGCGTAGGAAGAAACGGTCGTTGCGGATTTGCTTGCTGATGCGTGTTCCGCTCAATTCCGCAAGCTTCGTTTCTCGCTCGACTCTTTCGCTCAGTTGCTCGTCGTTGATCAGAGTATGGTAGACGTAATGGATGTTTTTACGCTGGGCGACAAACATGGACAGCGCGGCCATTCCTTTGCGTCCACCTGAAAGCGCGAGTTCAAGCTGGCAATCAGGATGTTTCTTACGGACAGCATCTATAGTGTCAGACAGGGTTTGCTCGAAGTCCAGGCAAGCTTCACGTGAATCGATGTCTTTGCGTCCTTTTACTACTACTGGAGTGCAGTCGATCTTTTCATCTTGAAAAGCTTCTTGCAGCATGTCTGCGCCCTGTTGAATGGTTGGATGTTGCGGATATACCAGCGCCACTTCCTTGATTGTTCGTCCTTGACTTTGTAGGAGCGCGCAAAGCTGGGTGGCGACCATAGGGGTAGCGCCAAGTGGAACAACGAGAACCGTCTCATGAAAGTTCTTCTTTTCTAGCTCTGCGATTGGCGGAACCACATCATCAAGAGGAAAGGTTCGCTCTTCTGAATCGAAAGCTTGTAGAAGCTGGTCTGCGCTGGGCCTGTAAGAACCATCAGGTTGTTCTATTGCGAGGCCTGAGATGATAACTCTTTCAACGTTGGCTTTAGGAAAGAAGTGAATGCCCTGCGGTTCTGTATGATAAAAAGGCCGTTCTGCGGTTGCTGGGCGTTTATAGAAATGGAACGAAAACGTGTCTCGTGAGAAGCTGCCATGTATCTTTCCCTGCAAACGATATGGGTCTTTCATTTGTTCAAAGCAAATAGAAAAATGTCTGGCCCGAAACACATTACCTTTCAGCATCTGTATGTATTCATCCCTAATACGTTTTGTAAGGAAAATTTCGAGAAAACCAGTATTTTTCACGATACGGCGGTACGTCTCGGTAGTTTGCGCCTCGACAGGGTTTTGCTCCCAGAGTTTTTCCAATCCCTCTTCTGTTATTCCATAAAGCTGGTCCCGGAATGCCTGGCTCACCTGCTGGTATTCTCCATAGGGAATATCAACCAGTATGAGACGGTCTAACGATGGAGAAAAGAATCTGTGACGAGCTGAGTCAGAAACATTGTAAAGATTTTCAATTGAGCGGAAAGTCGGGCGCTCGTGTGATTGTTCGTCCCGGTCAATCACATGATAAAGTCCCTGGACGCAAGGGAATAACGGTACCAGCACAGCCATGAGCGCGGACATATTCTTTCGCCCACCTGCCAGGGAAAGATAGACAACATGGCCCTCATTCTGTAGACCAGAAAGCAGATGATACAACATACGCAGAAAGGTATAAGACTCCGCTTCACCATTCACATCGTCAAGAGGAAGCTGTTCCTGCTCTATCTCACACCTGTCTTTGAGGACGTCCTCAATCAATTCGTAACCGTATTGGACGAGTTCGCCTTGCGGGCAGAGAACGATAACCTTATCGATGTGCTTCTGTTCCTGCTCTGTCAGGAGCTGGTACATGGCCGTAACGACGATAGGTGACTCGCCGAGTGTGGCAAGCAGTATATTTGGCATACCTCTCCCTTTTCTTCATGCCTGCTACATTTGCCTGGGAACGCTGCGCGTGTCCGCGATGCGTTTTCCTTTGCTGATCGGCTTGTCGAACCATTCCTTTTTGCTTGGATAATAGTAGTTTACCCCAGGTTCAGGCGGGAAACGCCAGATGCGGCGCAGGTCTTCCATCGCCAGCGTCTGCAGGTGTTTATCATAGAAGATATTAAGATGATGGTTAATCTCTGCCCAGATATCTTCGACCTCTTGCCTGCCCTGCCCCGCCTTCCATTGGGTATAGCGTGTCGAGTAATCAATCAGGGTAAGCTTTGTCGGATAAAGCTCTACCGACCCCATACCTAGTGGTTTGCCATAGCCGAGCTTATGACGCATCGTCTCCTCTAGCACCACAGCTAGCAACAATGCGCCGAATTCGTCTTCTTCAAGATTGGTGAAATCGATACGAAAATGAAAACGTGTGCCTTTGGCCAGTGGTTGAATGTAACGATTGGACGGTTTGCCGCCCATAAATTGCAGGCCATTTGCCGTAATAGGCTTTCCATTTGGAGAATGATGAAAGTAGAATTTGCGCCCCGCTATGTGTTGTTCTGATTCATCCAGGTAGAAGGCTTTGTGGCGTGGCTTTGGTTCTACCAGCACGCCTGTATAGATTGGTTGGTAGAGGACGCTATCATTTTTATGTGCGATGGCATCACCAATATTGACTTTGCCCAGGAAGACGTTGCCGCGTCCCTCGCGTTCCTGGAGCATCCCAAAGGTGCGGCAGGAGATGCACAGGGAAGTGTTATCCCGGCAATGGCGGAAATCGGGCGCGATTTTGTTCCGGTAATCGATCTGACGACGATCATATTCGCCACCAAACAACGTCAGGCAGCCATTTCCCAGCGTTTCTACGAGAGTCCGCAGCATGCCCTTGAGCGAGCTACCCGGTATAATATACTCACCATAATCGTTCTGGATAGAATGGGCAGGCTCGCGGTCCTCTGCCGGATCATCGCGAGGATCAACAATGAAAAGGGGCGTTAGCACGTCCAGGTCTACCTCTAGCTGACCGGAGTAGAGCTTTTGCCCCTGGGTTCCAACCAGCCGATTATGCCAGACAGGTTTCCTGCGCTCGGGCTTGCGTTCCCAGTCGATGCGCGCAAAATCATAAGGATTCATCTTAGTATTACTCCGCCGGTTTCACACCCTGAAAACGATAAAACGTAATGTGACCTGTTGCTATTTCGCGATATTCCAGCACTTCCAATTGCACGCGCTTTTCCCCTTCAGGCGCTGGCTCACGTAGAGGATAATGGAGCAAACGTGGAATGCGCGCTTCAGCATATAGCCTTTCGGCGTAGGAGTCATCCAGAGTATGTAGCTCCATACGCTCGCGTAGGTCTTTATGTACACGTGTCCCAAACAGATAGTAGTGTTTTGTTTCCTGCTTGTAATTGTCCGTATCAATGGTTTGTAGATTGCTTTTGTTCATTCCCACCAGCTCAACTGTGGGGCCGAAGTAGACAACCTCATAGTTATTCCTGTTTTGTTTTTCCCAACGTAGTTCTGCCTCTCTTGTAAAAATGCGTCCAGAGGTATAACGCTGCCTGTCTTCAGTTGATACGGCGCTTAACAAGTCAAACCGCAATAGTTTCCTTCTTTCGGCAGGCGTAGTTACGGCGCGCCGGGGAAATTCCTCTGCCAGGAAAAGCGCGCTTTCTGGAAAATGAAGCGCATCTATGAAGTTCTTGAAGTCCGTGACCGTTCCGGCACAGATGATCTCTTCCATTGCTGTTCCTCTTCCTGCTCTAGCTAGCCTCGAACTGCCGAGGGAAGGAATCGTCGCGCATGCGTGTCTGACCAGGACTTCATCGAATTGACAAAGTTTTCAATAGCCGCGTCCTGCAGCTTGCTAAAATGATCGCCGGTAAAGGCCCGCATGCTGCGAATGCCCCGATTGACACGCTCGACTCCAGGCTGAAGGGTCAGAAAATCCGCGTATTGCGTGCCATAATAATTTTCTTCCGGTTTTTTATTGAGCCAGCGACCGAGGCCCCATAGTTCGTTCTCTGGCTCGTCGCTCTGGCGCAGGGTACTGGTGACAAAGCCCCCAGGACGCGCCGGAGTATCTTTCAAGCTGATTTCGGCCTTCACCTGTCCCAATCCACGCGAGCGCCCGGAGCCGAGGCGCAGCAATTCATTTTCCATATCCTGCAAGACGATAAACAGCATACCAAGCTGCCAGATCTCAAAATTGCGCAAGTGAATCGTCGTCTCAAAGACGACACCTTCGCTCACGACCTCCAGATCAAACTTTGCGCCGTGACTGGCTCCTCCGGTCAGGCGATCAATACCTACGCCGTCGCGCAGTTCCCTGGCCTCCTCTGAGACGAGGTAGGCGTCGCTGATGGCGATGCGCCCGATAAAGGCGGTTGAACCAAACAGGCGGCAGGTTGGGCAGGAAGCGGCATAAACAAGATCGGTGCGGTCTTCTAGCGTCCTGCGATTTTCCTCGCCCCTGCGCGCATACTGGTTAAACATACCTCCGCATGACTCACGATAGTCGTTTTGAAGTTGCGTCATGTCGGAGATGCTTTCACGAACTTCCCGGTTATTGAGTTCAAAAGGATAGCAGACCACGCGCGATTTAAGGCTGCACACGATTTTTTCGATATGGCTGCGGAACACGCCCTTGAGCGAGCTACCCGGTATGAAGACCTCCTGTTTGCCGTTGCGATTCGTCAGCACTGGTGTCATATCCGGGCCGCTGACGCTGGCATGGCCGGATTTTACCAGCAAAGGACCTGTGGTGGTGATGCGTACAGTGCAGAAAGCTTCGTTTACAATTTTTTTCAACATAACTAGCTGGCTCCTTCGTTGCTGGTAAACATCGTATTAATTTGCTCGATCAGGAAGTTGAAGGCAGCGTCCTGCTCGTATTGAGCAGTTCCTTTGCCTGTAACCAGATACTTTTGCAGGCGTTGGCGGCGCGTGGTTTCATCTATTCCATTACCTACCAGTTCGAGCGCGTCAATGGTTAAATTCTCAAGTCTGGCAACGCCCAGCCCGCGTGAGCGTTTGCCGCCAATTACGCCGAAGCCATGCACGTATTCACTGAGGCCAGCGCATAGAAGCTGGAGTTCTTTCGGACTGGCGTTTTCCAGGACGATTTCCATAACGAAACTCGCGCTGGCCGGTACGACCTCGAAGTCATATTTCAGCCTATCACGCGCCTTCTCGCTATCGCGGTCTATCGCGACTCCATCACGGCGTTCGATAATGTCCATCATCTCCTGCTCAGACATATAGAGGTCGTTGATGTTGACATGCGCGGCTGTAAAGGGCGAGCCAAACAGGCGGCAGGTATCACAAAGTTCCTCTAAAGCTTTTTCGAGAATTTGTTTTGCTTGATCCGGGTGATTACGGCGGTCTCGGGCGACCTGCCATTGCCTGGCAGTCGGGCAGATGTCTTCTCGCTTTCTTCCCTGTTGGCTTTCCTGCCTGAATTCGTCTTCATTCAACTCGATGAGCGCGCAGGTGGAAAAGCCTGGCAGGCCGGGAACCAGCTTTTCTACGGTGCTGCGCAATGCGCCCTTGAAGCTTGAGCCAGGGATAAATGGTTTCTGATCAGGTGTCAGAACAACAGGGCTATCGCTACTGCTCAGAGTCACTTTACCGCCGCCAATATGCAATCCTGTCTGCATCTTCAAGTTGCCCCTGAATACGTAGCGATTGCGAAGCTCGTATCTGCTATATATGTTGATTGCCATGTTTACCTCCTGTGTGATCCTTGTTGGAAACGCTGCTGCTCTTTTAATTCAGCCTCAACAAGCATATTTTCGGCCAGGAGATGCTGGACATAGTCGCGGATAAGTAGCCCTAACATTTCCTGCTCGTCTTCGCTGCTGACACGCCGCCCCTGCTCATCTTTTGTCAGGGCAAAATCAGTGCTGAGCCGCAGCTCCAGCCGGTCGAGTTCTTTTTCCAGGTGTGTGTAAAACGTCTTAATATCGCGCTTGCTAGACGGCCAGTTGCGCTCTCGCTGGTGTTCCACAAATCTTCGCACGTCGTTATATTTGAGCGTAAGCGCGATATTCAACAGCCCGTTTACCTGTGTGGCAGGCAATGGATTGCACTTTTCTTTCTGAATCATCCGGCGCACAAATGCTACAGATTCTGGATAGAGAACTGTATCGCTGAGGAGTTCGATTTTTTGCAAGTGCTTTTGAGTGAGCATGATGCTTGCTATCCCCTCTTGTTTTTCTGCGCTTCTTTTGTCTGGTTGATGAGTTTATTTTCAATGTCAGAGACGTTGACCATGTATTCATACTGCACGACCATTTTGTGAATAAACTGGCGCATGAGCAGCAGATGAATACGCCGCCGTTCTCGCTGGTCTTCTTCGCTTGTATCGCCAATGTTTAAGCGTTTTTCACATAATGTATTTGCTCTGATCCTCAGCTTCGTGTCCAGATAATTTTTCAAGCGCACCCCAAATCCCTCGTCAGGCGAGTCTTTATAGGTCTGACGCCAGGAAGAGTTGCGGGCCGTCTGCTTCTTGATATAATCGAAGACATCAGAGATTTTGTTCGTGCTTTCCGCGATGGTTTCTAGACCCGTCAACTGGGCGCGTGAGCGTTTCAAGGCGGCGGCAGCATGATCCCCCAGTTTCACTGCATCGTCATAAAAGCTATCTGCCTGGTTGTTTACTTCGAGAATAATTTGCATTTCACGATTCATACCAACGTAACCTCCTGATGAAATCGGTCAGAGACGCAGATGCGTCCAAAGCCTTCCACTTTGCGCCTGCCTATACCGGCTTCCTCAAGTTGATAAAGGGCCTCCACCAGTCCGGTATCCTCCACTTTTTTCTTGCTCGCGAACAGGAAGACGGAGCCGGTATCTATCGCCAGTTCGTTCATACGTGGCGTTCCCCACAGTTCGTTCCAACCAGTAACGCGCCTTGTACTGCTGAACTGGTAGATCAATTGAAGCAGGTTTCTCTCAGACGCAGGCAGCATGCTGTCCAGGATGCTTTCATTCATGGTCGTATAGTACCCTTGCCAATCGTTACAGAGAATGACAGGCGAGTGCAATGTTATTGCGAAGTAGAACGGTGAGGTATTCAGGTTGAACTGCTTCGCTCTCTCCTGTAGCTTTGTATTGAAGCCTTCAAGCCGCTCTCTAAATTTGTCCATACTTGTCAGGCCATCAACCGGTTTTGCTTCCAGTCCCACTTTGCCCAGTCCGCGCGTGCGCCCTGTTCCTACTCGTAACCAACCCGCCTCGCCGCTCGCAAACTTTTCTATAAAATCCTGAAAGGGCTGCGCGAAATCATCAGTTATTTGCAACAAGCCCCAGAAATGAGCATCTTCTTCGATGACTTCGCGGTTGTATAGAATGCCTTCCTCCACCGTACCTGTCATACGATTGATGCCGTTATGCGTTTGCAGGCGCGTTCCTACTTTGGCGCTGAGTATTGCGCTATCCCCACTAAGACGCCGATAATAACCAGGGAAATGATCCATAGGCCGCTCAAGTTTCCGCTCTCGACAAACCTCGCAATATTTATGTTGTTTTAAAGGTTGAAGCAGCAGATCAGGCGGAGTTGTGAGCTGATCTGCTAATGCGAACATGGCCCAATCAATCAGCGTATCTCGCACTCCGTGTCGCGGCTCGTCTATACCTTTCTCGTGTGCTGTGGGACGAAATCCTGGAAAACGCTTGCATGACTGCGCCGTTTTCGGCAAGGGATAGATCGGAGACTTTACGTCATTCTGGAAAATCTCGCTTTTTTTGAACGAAGCCGGATACAAGTTAGGAAACCAGACCTGTTCGTTCAGGAACAAATTTTGAAACCCGGTGTCGTCATCTGGATAAAACAGGCGATAGGCTGCAGCCAGGCTTCCCGCGAGGGCTGTTCCTGGAATGTATTGCGCGCTAGCTGCTCCTCCCGGCGCGTGATCTGCGCGAATGGCGAGGGGAGAGTCGGCGCGAAGGGTAAGAGCATAGTATTTCACTGGCTTTCCTCCGTGTTGTATTTTGCCAGCACCTCCAGATGCGCCAGCCAGCTTTCCCATTGTTGCGCTTCAATTGTTTCGTTGTTGATAGTGACGCTGGTAATTTCGCATGTACACATACCTTTTCCGGTAGATTTGTTGCCGCCAAGCCGGTCAATCATGCGGAGTCCAGCCAGCAAGAGCAGCAGCGAATAGGTCGGGGCGTTGCGCTGATCTTTTATATGTCTGACGTCTGCATAGGCGGTCAAATCAACTGGCAGGCATTCTAAAGCGCCTCGAATTTTGCCATAGAAGTTGACGTCGCGGTTGCCGAACTCGCTCGTGTAGAGCGCGCCAGGTACGGAAGTATGGGTTGGCCGGTCGATGCGTACCTGCGTATAGGTCTGCACCTGCAAGCTTTTATAGTTCCCATCTCCGCCTTCGTATACTGCCTTTTCATTAGCGTCCTGGCGCGCATCATCGAAAAACAGGCGTCCGGGATAGGTATGCGAACCGAAGATGCGGATAGGCATGGTGGGTTTTACTTCACCCAACCACCATAAGGCCGCCTCTGGATCATGCGGGCTTTCTATGCGCTCTTTTTGCTTGCTTCCAGCATACAAACGGGCCAGTTGTTCGCAGCGTTCGCGTAATACACCCTTAAAGGTAGAACCAGGAACATAGAGATATCCACCGCTATCGCGCACCACTGTTCGATCAACCAGCACGTCTCGTATCCCGGTGCCGAAGTGATATAGTGTGGCGAACCGTAGTGTATAGTCAATCTGGATGCGATCAGTTTTTGGTTCCACCATTTCCTCCCTTTTGCTCAATAAAGTCATATAGTTCGGCGAAATCCAGTAGCGGCGAGCGATACACACCTTCACCGTCTTCAAACCAGGGAAATCTCATGCGAGGAAGACCAGAAACCGGTTTTTCATGTATTTTGTGTTGTTTTCCATAGCGGCTGGCAACCTGGTAGACATAGCTATAGACATGCTGCCACTGTTTTTCTTTCCAGTTAGTGAGTACCGCGCGTGCATCCGAAACAGAAGTTGTGAGATTCTTTTTCATCACCGCCTCACGTAGCTGATGCAGCTTTGTATGTCCCAGATCTCTTTCCTTACCTATTCGAATAGCCTCGCGGAGTTCTTCTAGCTCCTCAACGCTATAAGGCCGCAAGGTAGCATAGAATTTCGTTCCCTCATCTTTATTTTCCCGCGAGAGCGGTTCCATTACCTTGTTAAAATCATGACCGGTATTGCCCGCCACAACCACAAAGTTAATGGTCGACATATCGAATTCTTCTCGTTTTCCACGTTCCTGTGCTTTATTCTCGCGTTCAGCTGCTTCCTTTTTAGCGCGCTTTAATGTCGTCTCCGCTAATTCATGAAGCAGGCCGAAAGGGTATTTGATGGGGGAGATGATCACTGCTATTGAAAGGGTATGTTGTTTGTTAGTAGCTTCGTGAAACTCCGTTGCCAGAGTAAGCGCAACATCAATAGCCACATTTGCTGGCGTCACTACCATCACATCATCGCCGCCGATCAGCAGGATATCAAATGGGAACATGTACTCATCTTTGTTTTCTCCCCGAACTATCGGAAGATGCCTGACAACGGCCTGACTCATGGCCTGATAGATAGCAGTATCTACCATCTCTGCCATAGTTTGCCGTTCCTTCAACGTTTTCAGTTTATCCATAACTGTTCCCATTTGATTGGCATCGGCATAAATGAGGGCCATATAGTCTCTGCCACCGGAAAGGCCCTCTAGTTTGTTGAAATCCGAGGGACGTATTGTATTGGGTTTCAGATAGCTCGCTGGCAACATATCGATGAGTTTTTTCCAGGCAAACGGAGGATTTATAACCTTATTTCCGATCCCTAACTTTTTCTCGACAAGTTGGTCAATTCCATCCCTCACATTATGGTCTTCTTTACGTTTCCTCAGGCATACTCCACAATACCGCCGCTCCGGGTCATCAGGATCAGCGCTTTTACCTCTATATTTGTCCTCGGCATAGCGCATTCCACAAGCATCGCAGGGACGCATGAACGGATGTGCGGGAAGAACTTCTATTTCCTGATGAGATATTCCCTTATTCTGTAGTAGGCGATAATGTAGCAAGCGCATGTATGGATCTAACGCTGGATCATTCCATACATCTTGGATAGAATCTGGAATTTCTTGTACACCAAAGGAGATTGTGGTCCCATCTCCCGTCTGTTTAAGATATTCCCTTTGAATGGCCCTTGCAAATGCTTCAGCCCGATTTTTATCACCTGGAACCAGAAACATCCCAGAGCCGCCGTTGGCATAGATCAATTCTGCTTTATATTCTTTAGCAACCTCATCCATTACATCGCGATTCAAATGGTCGAGCAGAGAACTGGCACCGCGGATTTCTTTGAGCTTATTGGTGGCGAAGACGTACTGTTTGATGTGGTCGGTGTCCAGGGCTACCAGTGTATATGTTGCCACGAGTATCACACCTCCAGCCTTTATATGTTGCGGTCGAGGAATAGCTTATCTAGCTGCTAGCATCAGCAGTATAACACAGTTGGGGCAAATTTCATATCAGAGGTACTTCTGGTTTTTGTCAGAAGTACCTCTGAATTTGTAGAGAACAAAATACCCATGCAAAGAGTGAAAGCATGGGTATTTGTTACTTCCTTTGATAAACCCGAACGGGCATTGAGCAAGTTACTCAACGACTAGAGGCCAGAAGTCCTCGTAGGAATGTTAGTCAGTTTCAATCTTCTCGAAGAGGTTCTAATAACATTCCTCGCGTTTACTAATATAGCATATACAGAGAAAAAAAGCCAGCGTCTGTTGCCTGCTTGATGTACGTGCCAAGCAGGCAACAGACGCTGGCTTTTTTAATTGGTTGGGCTCGTTGGCAAGGGTACACCCAACTTCATAAGAAATGCCACCACCAACATATGAATGATGGTAAGCAACTGCTCATTCCTGGTAATCAGGTAAGCAACTACCAGGAAAGCGATCAAGACAACGATTAGAAAGAGCTGTGACAAAAGTGACTTTACATTGCTACGTAGACTCGTGAAATCTAGAAGGTCCTTCTTTTTAGGAACACAGTCCATAAGCTTTACTCCTTTCGGATTGTACAATATGCTAGATGCGTCAATTTGACACATTCTGCTATAGAATATAGCACACAAAAATAGATTCTTCAATAGTAGAATTATGCCAATTTGGAATGATTGAAATTTTTGAGGTCAACAGTTCTATATATATCATTAATATAATGCAAGATGTAGTTGAATATTAAATGTAGCTTGTGAAAGGCATCCCCTACCCACCATGAATACTAATTTCTTTTTGTCGAGCATAGCGGAAAATTTCCACGGGATTCGTAATTCCTTTGGCTCTGGCTTCTTGTACCCAGGCGCTCATTTCGTATTTGTTTTGGAAGAGCCGGTTGCCGCAGAAGATATGGCGTCGGAGAAAAGGTGTTGGGGTGGTATGCATTAATTTTATGCGGGTGGAAAGACTTCGCGTGTATTCTGGCCACCAGGGTGCTGTGAGGATATAACGCGGCTGATGTACCCACTCTGGGCAAGGGACATTATAGCGATCGCAAAGAAACTCGACAGAGGCGGCGCAGAAGGCAGCCCAACGACGTGTATGTAAAGTGTCAGGTTCCGGTTCTGCTATTGGTTCACTTACCAGGGCTAACCGATTATCCTTCGCGTAACCATACCAGGCGTTTCTGAAATTGCCTAAAGCAATCCAGGGGTCTTCCCCTGAGCATATCTGCTGATAGGCTCGTGCTATTGTCTGGATTGTTTTAATGGTTGATGTCATTTTTCTATCTCGCTATATCACCCTCCCCCTCCCCATCCCCATCGTCGTCTTATACCCCACGCCCGTATAAAACGCCAGTTCCCCCAGCAATTTCACCTGCTGCTTCAGCGTTAGTCCATCTTCCTGAGTTGCAGGCTCGTCGGGGCCGCGAAGTTGGTATTTGCACATGCCAATGAAGCCGTGTTGCCAATGGGTAGTGAACTTGACAACATGAGGTCTCAGGTAATAGTCGGTGATCACGATGCCTTCGTCTAAGGCGTATTGCTCGATAAGTTCAGGGTTCACCAGATGGGCAAGTTCGGCAGGAGCCAGGTCCTGCCACCGTCTGGCGAGATAGGGAAAAACGTAGTGGGGAAGCGGCAGCAGCGCCATATAGTTGCCATAGGCCCGATTTTTAGCATTGCCCCGATTGAACGACGTGATGGAGTCGAACTCGAACTTCAGGAAGTCGTTGGTTTTCCGATTTCTCACCCGCTCTACCATGTCCGTAAATGAGGTGAAGCCTGTCCAGCCGGTGAGATCGTGTTCTTCGAGAATGACTTCCTCAAGCAGCAGGGATTGTTTGCCCAGGCGGATAAAGGGCGGTTTGCTACGCAAGTTGCTGCTTGATTTGAAGTCGGTGAGCGCCTGGTAGAACAGAGGGAAGAGTTCGCCTAGCAGCAGGGTGATGCGAATGGTATAAGTTTTTTCGGGCAAGAGCGGCCAATGTATGTTGTTTTGCTCTACATCAAGTAGTTTGGCGGGCGATAAGGGAAACTGCAAAGAGGAACAGGTGAATAGACGCCGCTTATTTCCTTCGTGTAGCCATTCCGCCACTTCTGGCGCGGCAGCCCGTATCCAGTGCAACCAGGCCGCGTGAACTAATTCGCCCGAAAACGGCATCAGCGTGCCTTCTTGAATTGGGCGCAGCTTCAACAAAAATGCATAGAGCCTTGAAGGCGCTGTAGATGTCAACGGAATATCCATATACCGCCCTTTCGATAAAAAACAAACCTCAATTCGCCATTCTATCCTAAATTCCTGATTTATTCCATCATCTATGATAGAATGGCTACTGTGATAAGCGAGGTTCTTCTGGAAGTGTTACCGGCACAAGTTGGCCGATGGTATGTGTTGGAACCCGCGATGTTACGATGATGGCTCCGTCCATGCGAGGCTCATAACAGGCGATCCAGGGAACAACAAGCGAATCATAGAGGCGTACTAACGCGGTGACTAACCAGAGGGGCATTCTGCCGTTGAAGATCAGCCCACGATCCTTTGGAACCGGTGGAAAAGGCACGCTGCTGACTATATCATACTCGAGATGGTCATTGAGCGGTCGAACAGTAAGTACAGTGACCCCTTCGCGGGTATCTACATGAATGTTTATTGCTGGAACATGTTCTGTACCAATCTGAAGTGAAGGAGGTGTCACCCAGCCGAGGCGTCCATCAAACTGGTAGAATGGTTGTGAACCGCTAAGCAGCGCAAGTGAACCATATAACCAGGGTGTGCCGTGTCCATAGATGGCGATCGACGTATTGCGAGGAACGGTCGTTAGAAATCCCTCGATCCATTCGGGTTTCCACCGGAGCGTTTTCGGGTCTTTGCTTTCGACGTAGTCGTCAACATCTATTAGTTGAGCTGGCGCTGCATCAAAATGTTTTTGTCGCAGATCCTCAGAAGAAAATGAGGTGAAGAGATCGGCCACACGATCAACCAATATATTGAATAAGGTGTTGTCTTCTAGAAGCGTATCCCTTTCTAAACCGGTCAGAGTTCCGCGAATAACAGGAGCTGTTTCGTTGATGGTAGAAATGCCTTCCAATTCAGAATACAGGTCGGCGATAGGTTGGAGACCGTGAGCTATTACCAGGTTGCGCCAGAACTGGATGGTAGCTTCATCGCCTGGCTTGAGCAGAAGGATGGAGTGGGTACAATGCCGAAGAATGACTGTCTGCCATTCCTTTGGGCGTCCACCGAGGTCTACCAGCAGAGGAAAATGGCGGTTTTGCAGGGAAGTACAAATATGTTGTACCACCTCGGGAGTCCATTCTCCTTTGAAACGAATACGATCAACGCTTCTCTGGTCGATCTCCTGGGTCCAATCGCCTTCGTAATCGGGGCAGGCACGAATGACGAAATGATCAACACGTCGTTGGCGTAACGCCCGTGTCAGGTTGTAGGTCAGCGTCGATTTGCCCGCGTGCGGTGGGCCACCAATGATAATCGCAGGTAACATATTCACCATAGTCAAAACTCCTTTTTAAGGAACAACAATCAAAGACGTAGTAGGAGCAACAATGCCGGAATATACACATACACTGCTTGCCACGCTCGGCGGACAGCCACAGGTTGTTACCTGTACGTTAGATTTACTCCTTCCTCGTTTTCCCATCAGCGAAGTCATCGTTATTCATCCGCATGCTACTCAACCCCGTTTACAACATTCCTTACAATGCTTAAGTGCGGAGTTTGTCAGCGACCGCTATCGCCATTTTAATCGCACCATTCATCTCCGCTCCCACATTCTTCGCTTGGATGAAGACACATTGCTGGACGACGTTACAGATGATATGAGTGCAACTGGCGCGATTGAAACCATCCACCAGCTTATCCGCGACCTGAAACGGCAACCGCGCTGCATCCACCTGTCGGTCACGGGCGGTAGAAGACTGATGGCTCTGAGCGCTATTTCAGCCGCCCAGCTCAACTTTAAGCACAACATTGACCACATCTGGCATATCTACATGCCTGAAGAACTCAAGCATCGGCTCAAAGACGGCAAGAGAATGCATATCTTACCTGGCGAGCAGATGAATCTGATCGAAATACCCTTTGTTCCCTGGAAAACGTATTTTTCTCCTGCTGTGGATGATAATGCAAGCGCGCAGGAGCTTCTACGTTCCCAAATCGTTGAAGCCGAAGAACAAAAACGCCGCAATCAGGTTATTGACAATCTTACCAAAGCGCAACACCAGGTACTTCGACTTGTAGTGCAGGGCAAAACGCCAAAGGAAGTAGCTAATCAGCTTGTCATCAGTCCGCACACCGTTAGTTCCCATCTTTCCGAAATTTATAAGAAATGCAAGGATGCCTGGGAGTTAGACGATGATTATTCGTTCGACTACCACTTCCTGCGCGAGCGTTTCCGAAAGCACTCTGTCCCTGACGAGTAGAGTATAGCGTATTAAGCATGGCTTTGACATCAGAAAGAACTGTGATTTTTTTCATAGGAAGTTGTGATGTATACTGACTTTCAATCTGGTACAGTATCACTATATTTTACGGGGGGAAGTAATCATGCTTATTTTAAATTTTGCTCATCCGCTCACTTCCGAACAGCGCTCTCAGATCGAAACGCTGGCCGGACGCCCAATTGATGAGGTGCGAGCCTTTCCTGTGCAAATCGACCAGTCAGAGGCACTTGCGCCACAGATTGTCTCCATTGTCAATGCTGTTGGCTTGACATCCGAAGAATGGCAAACTCGTCCCCTTCTTATTAACCCGCCAGGTTACGCACCTGCTGCCTTTGTCTTATTGGCCGAGCTACATGGGCGTATTGGTCATTTCCCAATGCTAATACGCTTGCGGCCCAGGCATGATCCATTGCCTGGGTATGAAGTTGCAGAGTTGTTGAATCTACAGTTTATTCGCGAAGAAGCAAGGTGGAGACGGTAATGGTTATCTGTGAAAGGAAAAAGAGATGACACTAATGATTGCTCTTATTGGAGAACAACCTCTTCCCAATCTTTTACCGATACGGCATTATCATCCTGATAAGGTATTGCTCATCTATTCAGACCGAACAAAACCTGTGTACGACAGATTGGAAGCAACGTTGCGGCAGGAAGTCAAGGTTTATGGCTTGCAGACCCACGCTTTCGATATTGTGACTATTGTAGAAGCGCTTAAGCAAGAGCTGACACAGCATAAGGATTTGATTTCTCAACCTATGAGTTTTAACTTAACGGGTGGAACCAAAGCTATGGCTTTAGCTGCCTATCAAGTTGCGCAACTATACAAGGCTCCTGTTTTTTATTTACAAAGCGAAGGAAAGCAGAACCAGGTTTACCATTATATTTGGATGGACGGGCAACTCCGATTAGACTCTAAGGCCGTATTACCAGAATGTGTGCGGCTTGTGGACTTGTTCAATATTCACTTCGGGCCACGTAAATGGGATGAATATGGCCCTAAGCGTTCCGAGGGAAGCCCATTTGAAGAGGTGTTAAGTGAGACTCTGCGTGAGCAAGGATACGAAGTGATGATGGGTGTGAAGGCTATGAATGGACAGATCGATATTGACGTTGCCATTCGCTTTGAAAATCGGTTTGCCATTATAGAAGCAAAAGCAGGAAACAGTGGCAAAAAGCTGGATGGTATTAAGCAATTAAGTAATGCCGTCCGTCATATAGGAACGTATACGCAAACCTTCTATGCTATTACTGTACAACAAGAAACTGCACACGAGGCGATTGCTGACGCTTCCCGTATTAAAATCATCTCTTTGACAGGTTATGATTTCGACAGGCATACCCTGTCAGAAGATGATACCAGTCTGCTTATCTCAACTATTGATGGTGCGTTAAGATAAGAACGCCTGTTATTTTTACGTTGTACCTAGAGTGTGTCCGAAAAGGCTCCTCAAGTGGGACAGGGAAAGAGACAACCTGCTTATGTCGCTTGAGAAACCTTTTCGGACACACTCTATTAATATTGCACAATCACCTCACCCAGGCTGCGTCCTTGTGGGCTTGCCAGGTAGGGTGCGATATTTTTGGCGAACCAGGTTGGGCCAAAAACTTTTGCTCCATTTTCGGCATCGCTCACCGTTTCCCATAGGAGAATGACGGTTGCCTGGTCGTCTGTGTGCTTGACAAAATAGAAGGCATGGAAGCCGGGCTGGCTTGTAAGTATAGCCCTCGCTTCTTGCTCGAGTCCGGGCCGGAGCTGGTCAACAGGGATAGTGAGGTGTAGATGGTTGATTACTGCGTACATGCAAGTTCTCCTTATCGCTTTTCTCATTTAATGAGAAGGTTTGCTTTTTATGTTTGAAAGATACGAGAAAATCTCTTCTGTAGATCAGCGGCCCATCTTTCAGCCCCTCTTCAGCCAAAGATGTATAATATGCTCGGTATGACATCTAGCATGGAGTCTCCCGAATGGACGAGCAAGAGCGGGATTTTTTACAGGAAGACGATATCGAGATCACTGATCTGGATGACCCGCGAACGGGCGATAGTAGCATATTTCGCGGCTTTGGGCATCCTCATTTTGTTGCGCGCAAGTACCGGCGACCTATCACGGTTATTACCATCTGTATTGTGATGCTTGGTATTATCGCGATCAGCTTCGCGCCCCTGCGTGACTTGCTGGTTCAGAATAGCCTGATCTCGCCTTCTGCGACCAGCCAGCCATCGAATTTCTTCTATGGTATACTGGCCGATCCGCCCTGGGGACAGCTATTTGTGGATGGCAAAAGGGCTTCACCCGTTGTAGCGGGAAATAATGTACTTATACGCTTCACTGCCGGGCGATATGTACTCGAGTGGCGCGCCGCTCCTTTCGCTCCGCAACGCTGCATCCTGTCAGTCCCTATGGGGGACAATGGCGATACCTGCAGATATTCCATTTTTCATGTAGGTGGAAGTGGGTCGGATCAATATCCCGTACTCACCTTTTTCCCCTCGCTGCGACTGTTAGCCGCCGATCAACGTTCAGCTTTAGTATCGGCAGTTCAGGCTGCGCTGAACGATAATCAAGTGAGTGCTGTTGTGCAGCCCGGTGAGTTCTACGCTCAGCCCTGGAGTTCGTCTACCAGTGGACAACAGCCTTGCAAGTTAGCTGCCAATTCCGTGATTTGCTATAAGGTGGCAACGCAGCCTTTACACGCCACGCTCTCATATCAGTTAGACCTGGATACCGCGCCAACCGCTCCCTGTAGTGATGGGGAATGCATTTTTAATGGCTATGATTGCCGCCTGTTTTGTTCGCTTTCCCTGTTCAACTACATGATGGGTGTACCGCATTCTCGCAGAACCTGGCAAGCGTTTGCTATTGCCCATGTGTTCTGGACGTTTACCACTCTGGATGGAACAATGGTCGAGGCGAATCAGCCCGATACTTTCATTGGCGGCATGCATAACGAGCATATCATGCCGCTTGCTATCTCCTGGAATGGAACAACCTGGCATGTCGAGACTGACTCTAACGAGCCGGATTTGCCGTTTTCCGATCCTGTCTGTGATACGGCGGTTGCTGATGCCTATAATCTGGCCGCTATGTTCCCATACAAATCCCAGCAAGTGCCATCGATGTTCGAGTTAATACCTGCGGCCAATAGAGCGGATGGATGTCTTGTAGTTGTCACTGCCAGCACAGAGGCGAATGGGCCGCCGATTCCTTCTCCAACTGCTTTACCTGTGGCCTATTGCCTGCATCGCTTCGGTGTTTTGCTGGCAGCGAACGAGACCGCGCATCGTTACTGGCCCTTCTTGCCAGTCGCAAGTGCGGCAGAGCAGCAGCTTGCGCAACAACTGGTGAGCCAGGGTTGATATTGGGCAATGGAGAAAGGCCGCTTATCTACGCTGCCGGAGAATGAGGAATGCGGTAATCACAGCAACAATCCCCGCGATGCATAGAGGCAGGCCAGTTTGCGCGCTATGGGTACCTGCCCAGAGAAGCGCGCCAATAATTTCCAGCAGCAGCCCGCCCAGAAAGAGCAGCGTAATAGCCAGGGGTGAATATTCAAACGTGGCCCGGATTTCCTGGCGACCGAAGGTTGGGTTGGAGCGTGTTGTAGTGGTGGCAGAAGCAGGCTCCCCATTTGAAAGCTTGACCTGAGATTCCGGCGCGTATTGTTCCAGCGCGGAGTGAATGGCGGCGTACAGGCTTTCGATTTTGGCGCGTGGCGCGCGGATATACACTTTGCGCTGCCCCTCGCTGAGCAATAATTCGCGGAATAGCGGCTCGAAGGATTTCTGCCGCAGCGAGACAACCTGAATGCCTGGCAGGGCGAGCGCGTCGAGAAAGAGCCGTTCTCGTGGAAAGCTGGCATAATAAAAGCCCATCACGCGCTGGTTGGTAAGCACAATTTCGCATGGGGTGCTGTGTTCGCTCTGCCCGCCATCCCAGATAGCAGGCAGCGTGAAGAGCGGTACTTCGCCCTCGTTTAAGTGCTGGCTCAACCCTTTCAGGCGGCGCAAAATTTTTTCCGCCGCTGGCCCTTGCGCTGACATGGATTCGTCCCTCTACTCGTTTTGGCTGATTATAGCATATGACGGTAATATGAACTTTGACGAAGAAAGAGAGGATACCCAGGGATGTCATCCTTCGCTGCGCTCAGTATTTCGTGTGCCAGGCGATTCGGTCTGGCACACGAAATACTGAGCGCAGCGAAGGATGACACGTGAACAATTCCCCGCTCTTTTAGCAAAAGCTATTTTTCCGCCCTACATGCTAAAGTCTAGAGGGAGTTTTAGAATCTGTTCGTGAGGAACAGTATCCCGGTCATCACCATAATAAAACCACAAATGATAAACAGGTAGCGATTGAAGTTACCCTTACCGGCTTGCAGACCCATCAAATTGCGTCCGAACCAGGTATCCAGGAACAGGCCGCTAATCAAGAAGAGCATACCAACAATGATCTCGATTATTTCAAAAAGAATGACACTGAGGGATGAATGCCCTGTAAGTTGTGCCCCAGCGCCGACGAGGAATAACAGGGCGACCACTATAAGGCTTGTCCACGCGATGATACGAGTAGGTCTCTCTTGTGAATCCATTGTAGCGCCTCCTGGTGTATGCATTTTCTTTCAGATGATAGAATAAACGCGACAGCAAGTAAAAAATTTAACCCGATTTTGTAAATAGAAGGCAGAGAGATGGTACAGAAAAAAGATACCGTCGAGGGTGCAGCAGAGGAGCAAAAGCCGACTGCAAAGCACATTGGCGTGTCGAAGAAAGTAACCGATCACCTGGCGAACGAGCGCACCTTCCTTGCCTGGATGCGCACCGGGCTGGCCACCATCACCTTCGGCTTCGTCGTCGAACGGTTTGGCCTGCTGCTGCGTGAACTAGGCTTTAAAAGCGCCCTCACTAACGCGACTTCCATTCACTACTCCTCAATTATCGGCGTGGCGCTGACGTTATTGGGCGTGGTTATGATGGTGATGGCCCTGCTCAACTTCCTGCATATTCGCCGCGCTATTGACGCCGAACATTTTCATCCACCGGCGGCTTTCGCCATTATCCTGACTGTGCTGGCAAGTCTGATTGGCGTCCTGCTGGCGATCTACCTGCTGCTAACGGCATAAAAAAGGCCGCTCCATTTGATGCATTTTGTTAAATAACGGAAAATATACCTGTAGGGAGGCGATGATGAATTGTTACAATGAAAGGGAGTATATTGGTCTCATGTCATCCTGAGCGCAGCGAAGGATCTCCGTTCCCCGCCGATGCGCGTGCCGAGGCCGCAGATCCTTCGCTGCGCTCAGGATGACATGGGGTGAGTATCCCCCCGTATGTTGTAAAAGTTCATCATCGCGTCCTGCCCCTTGTGCGGATCGACCAGGAGGACGCGATCAATCGCGTCCCTACAGATATAAACCCTCTTTATTTATCAAAATCTATAAAAAGGGAGCGACCCCACTTCTAGCGAAGCCTGGCCGCCGCCTTATCGAGGACAAACATCTCATGGCCGTTGAAGTCGGTCACTTCCTCCGCGGCAAAGGTTTTACCGGAGGTAAGACGGAAGGCGGCAACATGCAGAGCGACGGGAGGATCGGTAGCGACCAGGATATTCTGGATTTTCCCCAGCGATTGGCCGCTTTCGCTTTTCACCTCGCTGTTGAATAGCCTTTCGCTCAGGGGAAATTCGTTGAGCTGGCCGCCGTGTGATTCCAGGATCAACATCTGATCGTTGGCAACGGTGATGGCGTCACGTTGAATAGATTGGATGGCGTTGGATGTAAGCGCCTTGTAGCCCCAGACGCCAACATTCACGCGCAGCGCATAGATACTATTCGTTTCCGGCTCGTAATAAAAATCCTCGACTATGCCCGCCCGCTTCCCCTCTGAGGGAATAGTCACGGGCAAACCCCGCAGTTCAAACCAGTCTCTTATCGATGAATTGCCATTCATAGCAGTATTGGCTCCTTCACAGAAAATAAAAAGGTAGAGAGGCCTCTTATCACTATATATCACAGATAAGCAAGCCTCTCCAAATCTTCAGCAGCAGGCGTGAAGGTGCCTGCGTTAGAAGCTTAGCGACCGGAACCTAGCAGCTTGTGGAACAGGCCAAAGAGCAGGAAAGTTGGCGGCCACTGCCCCACGAAAATGCTCCAATCACGCTTCCCTACCAGGAAGAGGGTCGCGGAAGCAATAATGGAAGCGACTGCGCCCCAGTACCAGACTGCGCCTGGAACCTGGTCGGTAATGCGGAAGTACTGATCCTGTACGTCCTGAGCCGTCTGAGTAGCCGAATCAACCCGAGTTGCCATGCATCTACATCCTTTCTTTGTTCAACCGAATGCTTATCCCGGCGAACGGATTGCCATGCACCAGGATAATAGGAACTCTTCTGTAAATTGAACACATGTGTTTGTTTAGTCTCATGTATTCGAGTAATTGTACATAGGTAAAGACGTCGGCAGGAAGAAAATCGGGTACACTTATTTTTTGATAATGGAAAAAAAGACAATGTCTGCTAATTTGTTGTAGGCGTGGAGAGATGCGCGGAAGGCATTCATCGATACAAACGATGGAAAGCCACCCGCAAGGAGCTGGCTCTACAAGCGCTTTCGTATTGTAGAGCCAGCTCCTTGCGGGTGGCTTCCGTTCCCACCTGCGCTTTTGTTCGCCTTTGTTATGCACCAGCCTTGAAAGTTGGCTAGTGGGTGCGAGCAAGCTGTTTCTTGGGCGGGATATGTATAGGGCGACCCTCGGCGGCGAGTACGGCTTCGCGCAGTCCCTCGCTGAGCGTTGGGTGTGGGTGAATGGTCTCGATGATCTCGTCGGCAGTCAGTTCGCCGCGCATGGCAACTGAATATTCGCTGATGAGGTTGGTGGCATCGGGGCCGATGATATGCGCGCCCAGGATTTCGTCGTATTTGCCCAGAATGACTTTGGTGAAGCCATCGGTCTCGCCGATCCCCACCGCCTTGCCATTGGCGGTCCAGGGGAAGCGTTCGACACGGGCATCGGGATACTGTTCCTTTGCCTGCGCCTCGGTCAGGCCAACGAAGGCGACCTCGGGGAAGGTATAGATGGGATTGGGGATGACGTTGTAGTCCATCTTTGCGCTGTGTCCCATCGCATTATCGCTGGCGACCTCTCCCTCCATCGAGGCGACGTGCGCAAGACCCGCGCCGTGTACAAGGTCGCCGATGGCATAGATGCCGGGCAGGTTCGTCTCCATCTTCTCATTGACGCGCACGCGCCCCCGGTCGTTATCCAGTCCCTGCTCCATCAGCTTTTCGAGGCCGCTGGTATTGGCGCGGCGACTCACCGCCATCAGCACATATTCGCCGCTAAAAGTCTGCTGGCCCTTGTCGCTGCTGGCGATAACTTTTTTCTGCTCGCCTTCATCCTCGATAGCCTCGACCTTCGTATTGGTAACGATATCGATGCCGCGTTTGGTAAGTGTGCGAACCAGCAGGCGGCGCACTTCCTCGTCCAATGGAGCCAGCACGTTCGGCAGCATTTCAACGACGGTGACTTTGGAACCGAGCGCGTTGAACATGCAGGCCAGTTCCATGCCGATTACTCCGCCGCCCACGCAGATAATGCTTTCCGGCAGCTTCGGCAGATTCCAGCAGGTATCGCTGTTGATGACATTGCGTCCATCAATGCCGGGAAACGGTGGCATCAGCGGAACCGAGCCGGTGGCGAGGATGATTTTATCCGCGCTGATAGTGACAGTGCCGCCATCGTTCTTTGTGATGGTGACGTTGCGAGAAGCATCAACCGTACCCAGCCCATCATAGACATCGACATTGTTCCCCTTCATCAGCACGCCTACGCCATTGGTCATACGCTTGACGACCTTGTCCTTGTAGGCCACCGCCTTGCTCATATCGAAAGTCGGCGGCTTATCCAGGTTAATGCCCATATCCCCCAGTGACCCCATCTCATACATCACTTCCGCGATATGCAGCATGGCCTTCGAGGGGATACAGCCGACGTTCAGGCAGGTGCCTCCCAGATATTGCTTTTCAACGATGGCGGTCTTCGCGCCCAGTTGCGCAGCGCGAATGGCGGCAACATAGCCGCCAGGACCCGCGCCAATTACAACGACATTATAATGTGTGTCTGCCATTACACGTACTCTCCTACAAATATATCAGTTGCGGTTTTCTCCTGTCTGTCAAGGAGCCGCACAGTGGAAAATGGTAGCAATATGCATGTTTATTGTATCACCTGAATAGAGGAAACGAGAGCGGAGAACAGCTACTCACGGGAAGCGATAGCGAAATAGACTTTCAACGCCTTGCGTTCTCGCATCAGCCTGACCCCTTCGTCAAACTGTTCTAATGGCAGGCGATGGCTGATAAGTTGATCTACCCGCACCTGCCGTTTTGTCATAAGTTCAAGGGCGATACGCAGGTCTTCAGGCGAAGAGGAATAGGTGCTGGTGAGGGTGAGTTCGCGCTGGTAGAGCGTTTCCAGGTCAATTGGAGCAGTGCCGCTATGGGCAGCAAAGATGTTGAGAGTGCCGCCGGGACGAAGCGCGGTTACAGCCTGTAGGAAAGGGCGAGCGCCAGGAACGGTAAGGATAGCCGCGTCTGCCCCGCGACCATCTGTCAATGATGCAAGCAGGTCAAAAAGCCCTTGTTCGTTTGCTGGTGCGGAGAGCGTTCCATCTGCGCCGAGTTCGCGGGCAAGCTGCAAGCGTTCGGGGAGCAGGTCAACGCCATATACGTTTGTCGCGCTAAAGCTACCTGCGCCAATAGCTTTGACTGCCTGGAGCATTAGCAAACCAATGGAGCCGAGGCCGACAACCACAACACTATCGCCGACCAGCAGGGGCGTGCGTCTCACAGCACGGACGCAGCAAGCCAACGGCTCGACGAACGAACCTTCCTCGTCGCTAAGAGAATCTGGTAACAGAAGAGTGGTATGCTCGACATGTTGCGCCGGAACGCGGATATATTCAGCGAAGCCGCAGGGGTCGATGTTGGAAGCTTTGAAGGCCGGACACATCGAGTAGTTGCCATGTTGGCAGTAATGGCATACTCCGCACGGGACATGATGCGCAACAATCACGCGCTGACCAACCTCAAATCCCTCGACTTCTCTTCCTTGTTCGACAATGGTTCCGGTCAATTCATGCCCCAGACGCACTGGTGGTGGAACCTGTTGAACAATTTTGAGAATATCGGAGCCACAGAGACCGCAGCCATGCACGCGCACAAGCAGTTCATGAGCCGAAATGGTGGGAACAGGCACGTTTTCCAGGCGAATATCGTCATAGGTATGGTAGAGAATTGCTTCCACGCTTTGTCCTTGCCGTAAAGAGTTCTTACAGGAAGTGTACCATAATTTGGTGTGGTGAAAGGAGTTCCAGGAAGCCACCCGCAAGGGGATGGTTCTACCATATCAGCCCGCTTGTAGAGCCAGCCCCTTGTGGGTGGCTTCCTGGAACTCTGCCTGTTACAAAAACATAACGCGCATGGTGCTATGGCCTATTTGGCCTACATTTTCAGCAAGCGAGAGGAGAGTGTAAACCTCGAGCGTATATATTAGTGTATGGACTTGAAAAATGGGAACATGCAAAAAGTTCTAACTCTTTCTAGCTACTATGTAAAACCGAATAATCATCTAGCACGGCGTCTATGTTGTGGTGGGTGCTTGATGTATGGGTGGAAGGTGTGGAACTGCTTTTAGGACAGAAACTTTTTTATGAAACAGGAGCAATTTGTATGGCAACAACCGGTGAACTGCGGGCGATCATTCAGGAACTGCAACTGGTTGATATTGGTGACGCAGCCAGTTATCTCGGGGAGGAACCAATGGATATGGAGGAGGCCATTCTAGCGAGCCAGCCAGATACTGTATCAACGACACTGACCGATGAGGAAATCAGTAGCCTGACATCGTTTTGCACCTGCACACTAGTGTAATAAAGCGCTACACACGTCAAGCCCGTTACAATTCTGTAACGGGCTTTTTAATACCGCGCATCTAACAATATCTTGATGCGTTTCTCCGGGTTAGGCATACCGCTCATTTTGATCTGACGCACGATCGCCTGAACATCATAGGGAACGCGCCGGATCTCGGCCCGCCACCCGCTATCATCTGTGGAAAGAATGGCGTATGATGCGCGGTGATCCTCGTCGCGTGGCAGTCCGCAACTGCCAACGTCTACCAGCAACAGATGCCGCCACTGCCGCGTATACGCGATATGTAGATGCCCAAAGGCTACTGCGCCAACGCGCTTATCCACCTTACCAAGTAAGTGTTCAAGCGTGCTATCCGCCGCATTTGGTAAGATAGCGTCTTCCAGGTTAAGAGGGTTGGCATGTACAATGAGCAGATCTTTGCCATTTGGATTGGAGATGGTATGGGAGAACGGCAGCGAAGCCAGGAAGTCGATGCCAACCGGTCCAATCTGCGCCCTTGTCCAGCTCACCGTATTGCGTTTCTTCTCGCCCTTGTCTGGTGCCGAGTTAACTACTTCATAGTCCACGTTGCCCTGAATCACCGGACAATTCAGCGCCCGCACCCTTTCCAGCACCTGCCGGGGACTTGGACCATTCAAACAGAGATCACCAGCAATGACCAGCGAATCGACGGGCGGCTGCTGGCTCAGGTCTTGCAGCACCGCCTCCAGTGCGAGCAGATTGCCATGAATGTCTGCTATAACAGCTACACGCATATGCTATCCTTATGTGCATGCAGACAACAACATTTCGCAAACAACCGAGAGTAATCATACCGCAAAAATGCTGTATGCACCAGATACTTTGAAACGGCATCTGTTGCTTATTTCGTTCCATCACTAAAAAAAGAGGTTGATAGATGAGCAAAGAACACCGTATCGGCGTTATTTCCGACACCCACATTCCCCACTTCAAGCAGATTCCAGAAGCCGTCTGGCAGCATTTCAACGATGTCGAGTTGATAATTCACGCAGGAGACCTTTCTGTATTGCGCGTCATTTCCGAGTTGGAGACTATCGCTCCTGTAGTAGCAGTGCAGGGTAACGTAGAAGAAGACGAGGTGCGGCGCAAGCTGCCCATCAAGTGCGAAATCGCGGTAGGTGGCTGCCGGATTGGCATTGTGCATATTTTGGGAGACACTCATAATCGCGCAAAGCTGGCACAAGTAGAGTTTCCTACTGCTCGCTGCGTCGTCTTTGGGCATAGCCATATTCCCTGGAATCAAGAGGTCAACGAGCAATTGTTGTTTAATCCGGGGAGCGCGACAGATAGGCGCAGGCAGCCGAGATGTAGTATTGGCAAGCTCTACATCGATGAAGAGACGCAAGATATAAGTGGGGAGATTATATTACTATAGATTAAGGTGTAAGATCGAATAATACATTGCAGGACGACCGCCAGGTCGTCCTGCAATGTATTATTCGATCTTACACCCGAACCTTCTCTTTCGGGCGAATATACTCCTGCCCGCCCATATATGGTCGCAAAGCCTCGGGGATGCGGATGCTGCCGTCGGGCTGCTGGTGAACCTCGAAGAGAGGCAGCAGGATGCGTGGTGAGGCGATGGCGGTGTTGTTGAGCGTGTGAACGAATTTGACCTTGCCATCTTCGTCGCGGTAGCGAATGTTGACGCGGCGGGCCTGCCACTCGTGGAAGTACGAACACGAGTGCGTCTCGCGGTAACGGCCCTCGCTCGGCATCCAGCATTCGACATCGTACATGCCGACTTTGCCGTCACCCATGTCGCCGGTGCAGACGTTGACTACGCGGTAAGGCAACTCGAGCGCCTGCACGATCTCCTCTGAGTTGGCGAGCAACTGGTTGTGCCAGCGCACCGACTCCTCGTGATCGGCCTTGCAGATCACGTATTGCTCGATCTTGTTGAATTGGTGAACGCGGAAGGCTCCACGTGTATCCTTGCCGTAGGTGCCAGCCTCTTTGCGGAAGCAGGGGCAGAAGCCTACGAATGTCAGCGGCAGGTCTTCGTGACGAATAATTTCGTCCTTGTACATGCCCGTGATCGAGACCTCGGCGGTGCCGACCAGGAACAGGTCTTCATCCTCGACGGCATACACCTGGTCGCGACCTTTGGGGAACTGGCCGTTGCCGATGAAGGCGAAGTCACGCGCCATAGCGGGTACGATGAGCGGCGTGAAGCCCTTGCTGGCAACGCGGTCCATCGCGAAGTGCAGCAGCGCGAGTTCGAGGCGAGCGGCATCTCCCTTGAGGGCATAGCTGCGCGCCCCCGCGATCTTCACAGCGCGCTCAATATCGATCACGTCGAGTCCCTGCATGAGGGTGTAGTGGTCGCGTGGCTCGAAGTCGAACTGTGGTTTCTCGCCCCAGTATTTGATGGGTACGTTGTCGCTTTCGTCCTTGCCGATGGGTGCGCTGGGGTCGGGAATATTGGGAACGTAGAGCAGCAACTGCGCCCGCTCGTCCTCAAGTTCTTTCAAGCGCGGCTCCAACTCCTTAAGGCGTTCCGAAAGCTGCTTGCCCTCGGCGATAAGCTGCTGGCGTTTTTCCTGGTCTTTGCCTGCCTGCTGCATCTGCTTCGAGAGCTTTTTCTGCTCGCCGCGTATCTCCTCAACCTGGCGCTGCAACTGAAGCACATTGCGGTCAACTTCCAACAAATGATCAATATCGAGCGTGTTGTTTTTGAGGCGCGCCGCCTCCTTCACCTCATCCGGGTGAGTGCGAATGAATGCCATGTCAAGCATCGTGCGTGTTTCTCCTTTTGCAAAAGAACAATAAAAAAGCCGTCATCCTGAAAAAGGACGACGGCGCTATATGCATGTCGTGGTGCCACCTTGATTTATTCAAGCCACGTCAAAGCGGCTTGAAACTCATTTTGCCTGGTAACGGGGGCGACCGTTGGCGCTTATCGCGCTGGCTCGCGGGTGGATTTCCCTTTCAGATGGCTGCTGCGTTGCACCGTCCCGCAGTTCTCTGTTGCCAGAAAAAGGTACTTGTCCCGTTCGTGGCCCATATATTTATTGGCACCAGCATACCAGTGCCGGGGTCAGTTGTCAATAGCTATCGTTCGTAATTTGTTCCTCAGCAAGAAGATGAGCAGGAGACCCAGCACAATCCACGCGCCAAGCACGAACGGCACAATGTTGAGCGGCGGCTGTTGCGGTGTCACAAAGATTGCCACGAAGATGCCAACTGTCAGAAGCGACCCGAGCGCGGGCAGAATGCCATGCAGGAACAGGTTGAAGCGTGCGCGGCGCTTGCGCAGGAAAAAGACGATGCTGGACAGGCAGACCAGCGCGTAGATAATCAAGACGAAGCTGGCATCGAGCGTGCCGAAGAAGCCGAACGCGCCAATCGGTGTCATGAGGAAGCCGAGGGCAAGTCCGAAGACGAGACCAAAGGTACACAGCACTGCTATCGAGCCGATTGGGTTCTGGCGCTGTGGATGCAGCCATGCAGTCCAGGAAGGTAACAGGCCATCGCGTCCAACCGTATACATGATGCGCGCTCCGCCGTTGATGATGGCGAGGGCCGCGCCAAAGAACGAGAGCAGGCCAACCAGGTCAATCAGCACCGCCAGCACCGGGCCGCTGTACTGGCGAGCAATGGTGTCAAACGGCGCGGCATCGTTGGCATAGCCGCTCACCATGTGGTTGATGCCATAGCCGATGGTGCCGACATAGGCCATCAGAACGTAGAAGACGCCGACAACGATCATAGAGCCGAAGACAGCGCGCGGAATATTGCGGTGCGGGTTGCGCGTCTCCTCGCCAAGCACCGCCGCCGTCTCAAAGCCGATGTAGCTCAGCACAGCCAGGATGATACCGGCGGTCAGGTCGCCATTCTGCGGAACGGGACTCAGAGTGAAAGGAGCGGCAGAAATACCGCCTTTCTGCCCGACCTGTATAAGCACAATGATGGCGAGGACAAGGCAGACACCCATCTCGAAAGCCAGAAAGGTGAGGTCAACGTTCAGCGATTGCCGGACACCCATGTAGCAAATAGCAAACGCTACGCCCAGCGCCAGCACAAACCAGAAGCTCCAGTGAAGATTTAGACCAAAGGCGCGAGCGACAATGGCTTGCAGGTTCGCGCCGAGCAAGATGAAGGAGTAAGGAACGCCTATCGCAATGGCAATCAGGCCGACCCAGGCGGTAAAGAAACCTGCTGCCGGTCCCAGTCCCTCGGTGACGAAAGTATAGGCCGAGCCGCTCGAGGGAATCTCGCGTGAGAACTCGCTATACTGATTGGCAACCAGTAAGGCCACCACGAAACCGATAAGATAACACAGGGGAATGGCCCCGCCAACCAGTCCGGCCTGCGGAATGGTGTTGAAAAAGACCGAGGCGGCGGGTGACATCACTGCCACCGATATCACGATGGCATGGCGCAGGCCAAGCGCGTTACGGCGCAGTGAGACACCCGCTTCAGGACTGGCCGGGTTGGGTACCGATGCTTCTTTCATACAAGAAAAATCCTTTCAAGAAATCTATGATTGCGCGAGACCGGGTTCGCTTTGCATGGGAGTTGTCTCGGGTATTGGGCCGTTCGCATCAAAAAGATTGCGCAGGTAATCGTTGAGGAAGATGCCCTGGGGATCGAGCGAAGCGCGAATACGCCGGAAATCGTGCCAGCGCGGGTAGAGTTCAGCCAGCTCCTGGGATGTGCGTGTGTGTATCTTGCCCCAGTGCGGGCGTCCCGAATAGCGCCGGAAAATCTCCTCGATATGCGAGAAATACGAGCGGTAGGGCATGCCCTTGAACATGTGAACGGCGATGTAGCACGACTCGCGCTCATAGGCAGGGCTGAGCCAGATATCATCCGAATGCACAAAACGGCACTCAATCGGGAAGTTCACGGCAAATTGCTGTTTATCAATGCAGTCTTCAATCTCACGAATGACAGCCTGGCAGTGTTCTGCCGGAATGTTGTACTCCATCTCGTTGAAACGTACCATGCGCGGCGTTGAAAAGAGCAGGTGGCTGTAGTTAACCTCGTCAACGTTGGCGATGCTCGTACCCGAAAGCTTGCAGACGGGCTGGCAGAGTCGGGGGAACAGCCGACAGCTTTCCGAGAGCAGCCAGAAGACCCAGTTTTCCAGCACGATCTTATTGAAGTTGCCCCAGAGCGTGACTTTGCTGGCTGGCTCCTCGGTTTCGTTCATAAACTTGGCCTGTACCGCGTCGGTGTAGGGGAACCAGAAAAACTCAAAGTGCGAGTTCTCCTGCTTATAGGTTTCCAGATTCTCCAAACAGTCCGAAAGCGTTTTGCGCAGGCCATGATAATGCAGGCGTTTGGCAGGCACAACGCGCAGCCGGACTTTAGCGATGACTCCAAGCGCGCCAAGCGAGACCTGCGCCGCTTTAAATATGTCGGGGTTCTTTTCGGCTGAGCATTCCAGCAACTCGCCATTGGCTGTCACAAGAGTCAGTCCCTCGACCTGCGTTGCCAGGGAGCCGAAGCGAATGCCTGTGCCATGTGTGCCGGTGCTGATAGCTCCCGCGACGCTCTGGACATTGATATCACCCAGGTTTTCCTGTGCCAGTCCTTGTACAAATAATTCGTCGCCGAGCCGCTTCAGCCTGGTGCCGCCCAGTACCGTCACCGTTCCGCGTTCGGCATTGATCTCTTCAATACCTTGCAAATTATCAAGCGTCATCAGCACGTCGTCGCTTTGCGCGATGGACGTGAAAGAATGACCGGAGCCAACCACGCGCACATGGCGGCCCTTGCGGCTATATTCATCGATCATTTGCGCCAGTTCATCTACGCTGGCCGGGCTGGCGATCTGGCGCGGTTTCGCCCGCACCGAACCAGACCAGTTTTGCCAGCGCCCTGCTTGCAAACTGCTCATATCTGTCTTCCTTTCCTGTGTGCGAATGGGGGAACCGGAAGACGCCCCTTGCGGGTGTCTTCCGGTAAATCCCACCTGTAAAAACATGACATGCGCTCCTGCAATTCAAATAAAGCATTGACCATCACCGCGATAGGTGGGAACTTTATTGACGATTGCGCCATTCGAGACGAGCAACAGGTGTGTGAAGCGCTCGCAGAGTTCGCCCGCCTTGCTGTGGCGCATGAAGATCGGGTCGCCGAGATGAAGCGAGATAGGGCCGTGATAATGAATGGGCGTCTGCACCTCGCCAGCGCCTTCGAGCGGGTCAAGCTTCGCGCCTTCCGGCAGGTAGGGCTGCGGAAGCTTCTCCTTTCCGGCTGAACCAGAGGCGATGTAACCGCCGCCCAGGCAGGTATAAATATGCGGGGCAGCGCGGCGCACGATTTCGATGGCGTATCCGGCGGCAGATTGATAGCGGAACTCGCGGTAAAGATCGAACAGCGTAGGGGAGTAGAAGCCCGAGCCAACCGTAATCTCCGTGACTACCTCTTCCTGACTTGTGCTGGAGAGGCTGCCGGTGCCGCCACCGTTTACGAAACGCAGCGAGATGCCATACGAGCGAATCAACTCCACCAGCGCTAGACGACGCTCCGCCACTTCTTTCACAGAGCGCCGTTTGAGTTGCTGGATGAGCGCGTTTTTCGCGGCCTGCCCGGGTACGTTGTCGCCTACCCCCGCGATTTGCGCTTCATAGCCCATCAGCCCATCAAGATACACATATTTCGAGGCAAGGATACGCTCGATAATGCGCCGCGCCGAACTGGGAGTTTTGACCGGAGATCGCCACGTGCCGAAATGCAGCCCGGGAACTTGCAGCGCCATATCGATATCCAGGCAGAGCGGCAGGCGCACATCGAACCGTTGGGCAACCTTCTCGAGCTGCGCCACATGCTCGATGCTATCGATCATCAAGGTGATGGTCTTTCCGTTGGCTGTCGGACGAGCAATGGCGGCGATATCCTCTTCATGCCAGCAAGGATAGCCGATCAACAGATCGTCAAAGCCCTGCGAGGCTAAATAGGCGGCCTCGCGAGCGCTGAAGGACATGATGCCCTGAAAGGTCGGGGCGGCAGCGAGAAGATGGCGAAGCACCCAGACGCTGCGCAGCGATTTCGAGGCCAGCCGTATCTTCTTGCCCTGGGCGCGTTTCAAGATATCGCCTATATTCCGCGCCAGCAAATCGAGGTCGAGATAGGCAAATGGCATAGGTTGTCCAGCAAAAACCGCTTTGTAGTAAGCGTAGTCGCGCTGTATATCCTGCGCGGGACTGGAAACGGAAGGAGAAATAACGGGAGTGGTTTGTCCGGGCATGGAGCCTTGTTCCTGCATGGCAGCATCTCCTTTCAGGTGGAAGACCGGCCTTCGACCAGCGCAATGACCGCCGTGATGAGGTGACCGAGGTCGCGCCGGGCGCGTTCAGTATTTCGATCGCTGATAAATTGTAAGATCAGGCCATCCAGGCCGCCGATAATAAAGCGGGCCAGTTCAGCAAAAGGGATGGCGCAGGGAGCGCCGCTTTCCTCAAAATTCTTGCGCAGCAGGTCCTCGACGACAGCAGCATATCCATCATACTGCTGTTTCGCCAGCCAGGCCGATTCGGGATTGCGCAAAGCATAAAGGGTCAATTCGTACTGTATGACCTGTAGCTCCGGCTCGCTTTCGACATGCGACCAGAAGGCCTTGATGCTTTCGACAATCATGTCCGAAATGCTGCGCTTCGCCAACGTACTTTCTCGTACAATTTGCGCCGTTAACTGCATCATCTCTTGCAGGACGGCAAAGAGCAGGTCATCTTTGCTGCCAAAATAATAGCGCAACGTAGCCTGGTTGACGCCTGCCTCGGCTGCTATTTTCCTCGTTGTGGTTTCGGCGATACCATCACGCGCCAGCACGCGAATAGTCGCGTTGATAATTTCCGCCCGTCTTTCGACAAGCGTATTGTTCCGCGCCATACGTTTTCCTCGTCTGAGGTCTCGTTTTTATTCAAGCGATTGAATAAATTTTAACGAGCGACAAAACGAATGTCAAGCCTGTGCTGTGAACAAAATCAGAGCGTTATAGCTGCCAGACCTGCGCGTTGCTGAACTCTACATCGGCGGGCACGTTATAATCGAGCGCGACAACGCCGATCTGACCAGAAGCGAAAGTACTATCAGTCACGCTTATGACGAAGTTCTGATTGACGAAAAGGGAGAGTGTGTTGTGATCGGCGATTACAGCAAGCTGGTTGGTTTGTCCAATTCCTGTCGAAATGGCGGTGCTGAACCCGCTGCTCAGGGTGGTCGCTTTGTTGCCATCATATGCTTCAAGAGTATATTGACCATCGATACTGACGCGGAAAACATAGTACTGGCCGCTCGCTCCATTTGCCCGGAACAGGATACCCCCCTGGGTGCCATGATCGATTATCATACTAATTGTATAGACGAAGTTGCTGTAACTGGTAGCTTCGGCTACGCAGGGCTGTAAGTAGCCAAGCTGGGCCTCAAGCGCGTGATAGGTTCCGTTGATGAAGGAGCAGCCTGTATTGCCTGGTGAATTGAGATGTTCGTTCCACTTATGGTTTTGGCTATTGTCACTGAGCGGATCATTGAAAGCCGGTGTGCCGCTGGTGTCCTGAGTATACAGACCTTGCATAGCGGTGGCAGTGGCGGTCGCGCTCGCGCTGTTTGTGCTGGCGGTGGCGGATGCTCCGGCAATGGCGCTCGCGGTAGCATAGATATTTGCCTGCTGGGTAGCGAGAACCTGAGCGGTGGCCTGCTCCACCTGCTGCGTGGCTGAAAGCGAGGTGGCGCTTGCACGCGCGTTTGATAAGGCCTGAGCAGTAGCGCTCACATGCAGCGTTCTGCCATATTCGGTATCGACCGAGTAAATAACCAGTCCCAGACCGCTCAACACCAGTAACAGGGCAAGTATTGTGAGCAGGATCAACTGATTGGTAGGATAGGCCGGATGCCGACTTACATGCACCACTCTGGGAAAAGGGGTTGACCAGGTTTTGCTGCTCAAATCAGCTATGGGCAGAGGGTCTTTTAGCGTTGTCTGGTCATGTAAGGGCCTGTTGCTTTCGTCTAAGAGCATAATCCCTCCCCTTTTACTCCTGTTTCATTATAACGCATTATCCATAAATGCCAACCCCCTTCCGCCAGAAGTTCATCCAGTTTGGAAACGAAAACGCTTAATCAGATCTGCCATACCTGGGCATTCGCGAAAGCGACATCGGTAGGATTTAAGTTGCTTTCAGCGAAGACGCCGATATTACCAGAAGTATAGGTGCTGTCCGAGACGGCGTCCAGGAACTGCTTATTGATATAGATGTACAAATTGCTGCCATTTGCCACGACTGTAATGGTGTTGGTCTGGTTTAATCCTTTATTGATGAGCGATGAAGAGTTGCTGAGCAAGGATTTGGCCTGGCTCCCGTTGCTGCTGGTATACAGGTAAAGCGCATAAGACCCGTTTTGACTTATCTGGAGAAGGTAGAAACGAGAATTAACCGGGTCAGCGCGGAAGATGATGCCGCCCTCGTCGCCTGAAACGATGGTCATATCAACCTGAAAGGCGAAATTGGTGAAGGTTGGAGCCTGAGCAAAGCAGGGCTGAAAGAAGCCTTTCTGCGTGACAGTCGAATGATACGCGCCACCAGTAAATGTGCAGGCCCCGGCAATTTCATTCCATTGATTCGAGCTGTTGGCGCTCAGATTATCGTTCAGTATCGGTGTGCCGCCGGTGGCCTGCGTATAAATGTTTTGCAGCGCGGTGGCTGTAGCTGAAGCCTGCGCGTTAGCCGTTGCCTGTGCGTTCGCGGTGGCGCTGGCAACGGCTTGCGCTGTCGCCTGAGCAAATTGCGTACTCTGAGCAATGGCTTGCGCGGTTCCGGTGAGTTGTGAATTCGCGGTTGCGGTAGCCTGCATATGCGCCTGCTGTGGCTGGTAAACACCGGCATAGTAGATCAAACCACTGCCAACGAGCAAGAGGACGACCAGGAAAATGATGAGCGCTATCGCTCCCCCTGAGAGGCCGCGCCTCTGAGGCGTTTGTGGCTGAGGAGGCAGGGTGGGCACGTATTGCTGCCCGGCCTGTGGATAAGCAATCTGCGTTGGCGGTGAGTTTGACGGTTGAGCATGCGGAAGGTAGATTTGCTCCTGCGGCTGTGGTTGCGTGCGAGGCGGGTTTTCCGCAAACCCTGGTGCGGCAGGCATCGTTGGCGGGAAGTTGGGATTAGATGGAAAGCCAGCAGGCCGGTTGTTCGGTGAAGATACGGATGGTGGATAAGATGGCGCGGGCACAAATTCGGTTGGCCCGACCGAATCGTATGGAGTGCCAAATCCTGGGTAAGAGGTACTGGGAGGGATGTTGATCGTGAGGATCAGGTCGCCCACCGGGCCGCCCTGCCATACCGGTTCGCCCTTTCCTCGCAGGCGAATTTCTTCTCCATCGCGTGTATGCGGAGGTATGGTGACAGTAATGCGGCGTCCCCCTGGAAGGTTCAGGACGCGGCTACTGCCGGTTCGTGCCTCTTCCTGGCTGAGTGCCAGGGTAGCTCGGATGTTGCCATCAGAGGGTTGCTCGTAAGCCATAGCTATCTCACCTGCCTTCTGATATTGAACCGGCAGTTGGCGCGTATCCTGCAAGTGGGCTTAGATCATGCCAAGCTCCCATTTGGCATCTTCGGTCATGCGCTCCGGCGTCCAGGGTGGATCAAACGTCATATTCACTTTGCACGATTTGACGTTTTCCACCTCGCCCACGCGCATTTCGACTTCGGATATGACTTCGCCCGCCATCGGACAGCCAAGCGCGGTGAGGGTCATCGTCACCTCAACGTGTCCGGTCTCGTTATTTATATCAACGTTATAGACGAGTCCGAGGTCAACAATATTCACAGGAATTTCCGGGTCGTAGCATTCCCGCAATGCATCCATCACTTCGGCTTCATTAATCTCTGCCATCTATCAGCTCCTTGTTATTCCAAGTAAATTGGTAGGAATTATTCTCCTTTATGATAGCCCATAGTAGGATTCTTGTCAAAGCCGGAAAAAACAGGATACATCACATTTCGCTCACAACGCATTTCAAGCATAAGCTGCCTGGATTTGCTCCAGGTAAAAGTCGATGAAACGCTGGTTGTTTGCCCCCATCGAGGCCTGCACATTTGGTTGGTGCTGGCGTTCAAGTGCCGGGTCAAGGTCTTCAAGCTGCTCGAAGAAAGCGACGGTTGTCCCGGTAGTGAGCGTACCGGTCAATTCTACGTCTACGTAGGCGGGCCGCCATGTCACAAACTCGGGATGAATAACGCTGGCGAGGCAGAGTGGGTCGTGCATGTGAAAGGCATGAATCCCGCGTGGCCTGCCAAATTCCTCAATGAAGAAGCTTACCGCCTGCTGAATGAGAGTGGTTACAGGGTGGCCATTGGCCGCCAGGCGGTCCACCTGCTCCCGATAGAGGTTTGTCTGCATAGTGGCATCTAGCGAGACCAGCCGGATAGGCCAACCGGCATGTAGCACGATAGAAGCCGCTTCCGGGTCTGCGAAAATATTGAACTCGGCGGTGGGTGTGACATTGCCGGGTACGCGCAACGCTCCGCCCATAATGAACAACTCGCGTGTGTTCTGCGCGATACGCGGCTCCTGGCGCACCGCCATCGCGATATTCGTCAAAGGGCCAATGGCTACCAGCGTGATTTCGCCAGGGGCCGCGAGAATCTTTTCAATCAGCAGGTCTGTGGCATGTTGTGGTACAGGATGAAGGTGTGGTTCCGGCAGTTGTACGTTGCCCAGGCCATTTTGCCCATGCACATAGCCTGCTTCGACGGCATGCCGTACTAACGGACGATCACAGCCGCGAGCGACGGGAATATTGCCGCGCCCGGCCAGTTCCAGCAGCGCGAGCGCGTTGCGCGTAGTGTAATCGACGTGGACGTTGCCGCTCACAGTGGTGATGGCTTCGAGTTGAATGTCGGGTGAAGCGAGCGCGAGAAAAATTGCCAGAGCATCATCGATGCCGGGATCGGTGTCGAGAATAATACGATGCATGAAAAACCTCAAAAAATGTTATGCAAGAAAAGCCTGCACCTCTGCTCGGGTTGGCAGGCCGGATTGCGCGCCGAAGCGCGTCACTTTGAGGGCGCTGGCATAGACCGCGAAGCGCAGCGCATCCGCCACGTTTTGCCCCTCGATCAGCGCAACGGTGAATGCTCCCACAAAGCAATCCCCGGCGGCGGTAGTATCGATAACTTGCACCTTTGGCGCTGGCTGGTGGATGTATTGTGGCTGGCCTTTTTCGTCTGTGGAAACGAGCAGCGCCCCCTTTGCTCCGAGCGTGATAACCACAATCGGAATGCCGCGCTCGTGAATCACGGTCGCGACGGTGTGCGCATCTTGCAGATCATCAACGCGCTGCCCGCTCAGCATACTGGCCTCGGTTTCGTTCACGATCAGCGTATGCACCTGCGTAAGCACATCCCAGGAAAGCGGTTTAGCTGGCGCAAGGTTCAGGATGACCGGAACATTGGCCTGATGCCCGGCGGTAATCACCGCTTTTGCCGTCTCTACAGGGATTTCCATCTGCAAGACAAGCGCGGCAGCCTGCCCTATGCTCGAAAAAATATGCGCCATCTGCACATCATCCGCGCCGAGCCGGTTATTTGAGCCGGGGGAGACAACGATAGCGTTCTCCCCGTCAGGTGTAAGAAAAATAAAGGCCACTCCTGTTGACTCCTGCTGGTCAACCACGACCAGTCGCGTATCGACCCCATCCGCCCGTAGCGCTTTCAGCAGTTGCTCGCCAAAGGCATCCGCGCCAACTCGTCCAGCGAATGCGACCTGCGCGCCAAGTCGTGCCATAGTAACCGCCTGATTGGCTCCTTTTCCCCCTGGCACAAGCTTGAGTGAGCTGGCTCCCGGCAGCGTCTCGCCAGGCACAGGCAGGCGCGGCACATGCACCACCTGATCCATGTTGATGCTGCCCACCGTGAGAATGAACGTATTTTGCGTTTCCGCCATAGATTCTCCTGTTTAAGATGTCACAAAAATAAAGACAGGTTGAGTATATGCGATGGAGATGCTTAACCACAAGGGCAGGTAATACAAGCAAGCATCCTGGCAGGTTAAGAACTCTTCGCCTGTTGTGCGAAATCTTAACCTGTATCACAGCCTTATCTCAATCTCAGGTTAACTGGCAAGGCATATATAAGGAGAGTAAGCAAAAATATGGAAAATCAGCGCCGCGAAGCATGAGAAGAGAGGTACGTGTGAGGGAGAAAGAAAGCGGTTTGTAGAGATAGAAGGAAAACTCGATTATGCTCGACGTGTTAGACTCTCCTATCACAAAACTGGCTCAGGAAGCTGAGCGAAAGCGTATTGCCCGCGATTTGCACGATAGTGTGGTACAATCGTTGACAGCATTGGTAGCAGACCTGGAGTACTTTCGCGCATATGGCCCCACTGCGGATCAGCAACTCGCGCAAAAGGTAGAGGTATGGCAGGAACTGGCTCGTGAAAGCCTGATCTCCATGAGGGAAGCGTTAGGCGGCCTGCGAGGAGCCGGTGAACTTCATCAGGGCCTGGAAGCGGCTATCAAAGCATTACTGGACGAAATGGATGGCTACCAGGTAGTGTTTGAATGTGAAGACTGGCCTGCTCTTTTGCCCTTTGAATACACGTCGAATATCTATTATATGGTGCGTGAGGCCCTGGTCAATATTCGCAAGCACGCACAGGCATCTATGGTGCGCGTTTCCATGTTCAGCTTCGAGGGCAGCCTGCATATCAGTGTTACGGATAATGGGATTGGTATGCCTTCCCAATTACCGCGAGGGGGCTGCGGATATCAGCAGGGATTGATCGGCTTACGCGAACGCGCAGAGGTGCTGGGTGGACACCTGAGTATAGAAAGTGAGCCGGGAAGAGGTACGCGCCTGGATATTGCTATTCGCTTGTTTTCTGCATAGATACAGGTAGATATACGCAATCACATTGGTTTATATTTATCGCAAGCTCAATATTTAAGATCGCTTTATAGATGGGTTTGATTGATATTACAGATACCTGTTAAATAGGGGTGCTACAGTGTCAACCATATTTCTCGACCGGGATGGGGTAATCAATGAAAACCGGTCTGATTATGTCAAAAGTTGGAGCGAGTTTCGCTTTCTACCCGGCGTATGTGAGGCAATAGCGCGTCTTACACGCGCTGGACATCGTATTGTGGTTTGCACCAATCAGGCGGGCGTTGCTAAGGGGAGCATTTCAAAAGAAGCGCTTGAGGAGATGCATGCGCGCATGGTAGCGGAGATTCGCCAGGGTGGAGGCGAGATCGAGAAAGTCTACTATTGCCCGCATGGCAAAGAGGAGAATTGCCGCTGCCGCAAACCGCAGCCCGGCATGCTTTTACAGGCGACTCAGGAACTTGGGCTTGATTTGAACGACGCGGTATTTATCGGCGATAGCATTAGCGACATTCGCGCAGGCATGGCGATAGGCATTCATACGATCCTGGTTTTGACAGGCCTGGGTTTAGAGCAGTTCCGCGCCTTTCATCATGAAGCAACCCGCCCTTTTCGCATTGCCCTGAACTTGAAGCACGCGGTCGAATACATTTTGCATGGCACGCATGTGCATACAGGTAAACAGACCACTCTGGAGCGCGCCTGCTACGCGATGCTCACCCGAAAAGATGGCGCTGATCTCTCGCTGCATGAACATTTTGTGCTGGCTACTGAAATGTAGCTTCAGAAAGATCTTCCGCGTAAGCAATCACTGAGCGCAGTTCGTTCTGGCAGTACGCCAGCAATTGCTGGAACACAGGCAGCGTTTCCAGCGCGGCAGCGTTACCGACCAGAAGAAGCTTGCGCTGCGCTCGAGTCAGCGCGACATTGAGCCGGTGATTATCCGTCAGGTGTTCCCTTAACTGGCTTTCGGCCTCCGGCGTGCTGCTGGTGGCAAATGAAAGAATGATAACTGGCCGCTCGCCTCCCTGAAAGCGGTCAACCGTATCGACTGTAAGCGCTGTGGTATCTGGCAGCTTTTTCCAGCCGATGCAGTCCTCGTCACTAAACAGGTGACGTCGCAGGTTCGCGACCTGTGCCCGGTAGGGAGCTATGATGCCGATATCCTTTTCCTCGATACCTCGCTCCAGAAGTGCCGCAACCACCTCGCGCACCACACGCGCCTCCGCGTTGCTGATCTTCGTCCCCCCGGTCGGCAACTCTTCCCGCACATCCAGAAAGACCATCGGCCTTTTCGGATGAACAGCCTGGGTGATGGCAGGGGATTCATACCTTCCGGCAGGCGAGTCCTCTTTGAACTCGAGCAGCCGGTTTGCTACCGAGGAGTGCGGCTTCAACCTGCCATCGTAAAATTGCCTGGAGCTGAAGCGCGAAATCCACTTGTTCATGCGGTACTGCACTTCGAGCGCCACGCAGGCGCTGGTAGCATCTGGATGCTCTTTCCTATAGTCCTCATCATACTGCTTAAGAGAACTGAACAGCGACCGAGAAAGTCCTGCCAGTGCAGCCTCTTTGCTCAATACAAGAGGCGGAAGCTGCTTTTCGTCACCGACCAGGATGAAGCGTTTCACGAAGCGCAAAGCGCCCAGAATGGCGGGAATAGTAAGCTGCCCTGCCTCGTCGATAATGGCGACGTCGAACTGTAGCAGATCGTCAGGATGCTGTTCCCCGTCGGCATGAAGCGGTGGCGGCGCGTATTTATCTGAAGACCAGGTGGCGGTGGTCGAGGCGATGACCGGTGCAGTTCGCAAAGCCTCGCGCACCGCCTGCAATGGGTCTGCCTGCTCGACAAACGATTTCAGCAGCCGCTTTTGTATGCTCTCATCCACGCTGCGTTCGTGTCCCAGGCGCACATAAGAAGAGAATCCTTCGCGATCCAGCCGCTTGAGCATGTTATCAACCGCCTGATTGGTAAAGGCGGCAAGCAGGACGCGCTGGCCCTGCTGGACAAGCCGTTTTACGATTTCAGCGATGACGCTGGTTTTGCCCGTTCCTGGCGGCCCATGAATGAGCAGGTAGTCCTGCATCTGTAGGGCACGTTGCACCGCCAGATTTTGTTCGCCGTTGAGATAAGGCGATGGCGGAACGTCGCTATCGCGGAAGCGAGGGCGCTCGATTCCAGCGACGAGCCGCCGCACATAAGGATCGGCCTGCAGCCAGCGCAGGAGATTCTGAAGCGTGCGCACATGCACAATATTGATATCGTAGCGATCGAGCAGTTTCGGGTGGGCGATCAACTCCGGCGTCCAGACCGTCACTTCCTGTGAACTGATAGAGACGATGGTGCCCGTGACCACCTCACCCGTAATGGGGTCGCCGTCGCTGAGCAACACCTCATCGCCCTCGCGTAGTTCTGACGTATTGACGCAACGGAAGGTCTGCCGCCATTCACCTTTACCATCTGGCTCCGGTTTGCCGATTGCCTGCAAATTGTCGATAGCAACTCCACGCTCCACCCGTTCGCTGACAGGCTGCTGCCACAGCAGTGCCTGCTGCTTTTCCCCCTCAAGCCCTTCTACATGTAACAGGCGATAATAGGTAGCGAAAAAAGTTTTGTCTTCCGGGGTGATCTGTTCCAGATGATAGTTTTCTGTTGTTATTGCGGGCGCGTCAATGTGCGGCGGCTGCCAGTCTAGCAGGAAAGAAACCTGCTGGCAACGGTCCTGCCTGGCGCATTTGCTACAGCGCGAAACGCCGGGAGGGGCAGGCGGAATGCCCGTCACGTGGCTGAGAACAAGCGTGTTGCGTGTCTCTATGACGCGCTGGAATTGCCTGGCGCTGAAGCGAATCTCGTAGCCCTCGGCCTCGCCTGGGATGCCGCTATAGAGTATGTTAGCCTTTGCTTTTTGCAGTTTGGGGTCGCGGCGTACCGCCAGTAGCGCATGATATCCCTGCACCTGCCAGCGATGCTCGGACTTTGGCAGTTCTCCCTTGACTGAGCCAGTCTTCAACTCGAGCAGACGCTGGCGGCTTTTTTGACGCCACAGCAGATCGAGGCGACCTCGCAAGCCGATTTCAGGCGCGAGCAGGAATGTTTCGGCCCGTACTGCGTTTTCGCCCCTGATGCTCTCTTCCTCGTCATTTTCAGTAGTGCCTGGCATATCCCACAGGGTGGCATGCTGCTTGTTGAACCAGTTTGCGAGGCTTTCCAGGTGCGCAGCAACCTCGGAGCGTATCTCTTCCGGCGGCGTATTGAGCAGGGCAAGATCAAGGCTGCTGCGTTCAAGGGCCTGTTCAAAGTGGCGATGAAGCGTTGTGAGGGCCGATTCATCGCCATTACGAGCGCTACCCGCCATCAGTTCACCGCGATCATGCTCCTTGAGCAGTTCTTTGAAGCTGCTATGCACCAGATTTCCGCGCATTGATGCCATCGACTGTGTCGAGGGAGTAAGACGGCTCAACAAATATTGGCGCGCGCAATACTCAGCCTGGTTTAAATCGGTGATGTTGAGGATAGTATCGGGTTCGAGAATCGCCAGTGTGTAGTCGCCCGCGATGTAACGGTCAAGCACGCGCTCTTTATGTTCGGTTGTGCCGACTGCGGCGGGCAGGTGATAGACGCGCAGCGTCAGCCGCCTTTTAGCCAGCGCATCCCCAAGTTCGTTCAGTCCCCTGATAAGACTGCGATAGGCGTAAGTCAGGCGAATGCTGGCAAGCGACGAGCCGAGGTCGAGCGTGATATAAGGACTTGTTTCCGCACCATCTTTGAATTCACGCACAGCGATAATGTGGCCTTCGAGCTTTTTTACCGCGCATGGCTGCGCATCGAGGACACAAAGAAAGCATTCTTGTGAATCTGCCTCTAGTTCGGTCTTGCCGTTTGCTTGCATGGGGTGAGCGCTCCTGCCAGTCTCTGGTTTAAGAGGAAGTGTACGTGACGAACAGATTTTCGTCAATAGTGATAGGAGAATTGAGGCTTGTCGTATCCAGCTAGCTGACGTATGATGAGCGTGAGAACATAGTAGAAGAAATGAGAAATGTCATGAGAAAACCCCCAATACGCACCCTCACCCTCGGCCTTGCCGAACCGCACCCACTGGCTTTTTCGGCCATAGAACGCGCCGCCCATATATTGCAGCAGGCAAGCCAGCGCTATATTGATGCAGGATACGAGGTGCAAACGCTGCGCATTTCGACGCGCCCGGTCTTTGATGATCTCGCGAACGCTTCGGCATCCGATCTGGTGCGTTATGCGCAAGAGGTACAGCGTATGCTGGATGATGTCGGTTTAGAATTTTGCTCGTGCGGCACAGCGAAAGCAGCATCGCCACAATTTTCATTAGAACGCATTGAGTCGATTGCTGATATGCTGGAGGCCACAACGGCGCTCAATGCGACCGTATTGCTTGCCACCGGCAAGGATGGCATACGCTACGAGGCGGCCCGTCATGCTGCGCGAGTGATGCAGCGGCTGGCGCGAGAAACTGCTGAGGGTTTTGGCAATTTTCGCTTCGCTGTGCTGGCTCGTGTTGATCCCGGTTGCCCTTTCTTCCCCTCGGCCTATCATAGCGGCCCGGCGAGCCTGAGTATTGGCTTGCAGGGGGCAGGTATTGTAGCCGATGCTTTACGGCCTCATACATCAGGTGGCGCACATCCGTTAGATCTGGAGCAAGTGCGGCAATGGATAGCAAATGCGCTTGTCGAACAGGCGGCATCAATTGTCGAACTGGGTAAAGGCCTCGCTCAGAAACATAACCTGGTTTTTGGTGGCATCGACCTTTCGCCCGCGCCTTTAGGAGAGGAGAGCATCGTTTCGGCAATGGAACTGTGCGGCTATGGCAAGGTGGGCGAAACCGGCACCGTCGCGGTAGCTTCGGCGATTACGGGGGCGCTGAAATCTACAAGTTTGCCGACCTGTGGCTATTGTGGGTTAATGCTGCCTGTGCTGGAAGATGCGGTGTTAGGCCACCGTTGGGAAGAGGGATTGGTGAATACGCACTCGCTGCTGCTCTATTCGACGGTCTGTGGTACAGGGCTGGATACTATTCCCCTGCCTGGAGATATAGAAGAAAGCGCCATTGCGCACCTGTTGTTGGATGTGGCGACAATGGCGCTGCGCTTGAATAAACCCCTGTCGGCTCGCCTGTTTCCTGTGCCGGGCAAGCGACCGGGAGAGCGAACCACGTTCACCTCGCCGTATTTAACCAATACGCTCGTGAGGTAAGAAGCTTTAGATCGTTTCCGAATACTGCAAGCTGCTGCCCCAGAGGACATCCATCACGCCATCGAAGGAGTTTTTCAGGTTCTCGTAGAGGTGCGCGTTCTCGATGGCCAGGGCGGCCAGCCGAGCCAGCACCGTGAGAAACTGAATATCATCGTCGTGGAACTCGCATTGCTCGCTGGTATACACGCGCATCACGCCGATAGCGTCGCCGTGTACCTCCAGGGGAACGCACAGCACCGAGACAATACCCTCACGCGCCGCCGCTTCAGCGTACTGGAAGCGCGTGTCTTTGGAAACATCGGGAATAAATACCGTTTTTCCACTGAGCGCTTCGCTGTCAATGGGGCTGTGTTCAACGTCAACGGGGCCTTTTGCCAGATAGCCGCTGCTCAGACCGTGAACAGCGCTCAACTGTAGCTGGCCGGTTCGACGGTCAAGTAAGCGAATGACGCAGCCCTTGACGCGCATGGTGTCGGTAATACTGGTGACAACGTTTTGCAGCACGACCTTTAACTCGAGACTGGACGAAAAGACCAGCGCGGCCTGGTACAGCGCCTTGTAATAATCCTGATGTAGGCGTGGCAAACCACCTGGAGAATCGCTAGTATTGCTCATTCGCTTACCCTCCTGTAGACAGCCCCATTGCTGAGATAACAGGCACATAGAAAATAGCCATCGCATGTACAATTATACCATAAACCTCTCAGGCACATGATAATCCGGCATGGTCATATCCAATGACCCCCTTTTAAGCTTTACTACTTTTTTCCGGGAAAAATACTTGTTATTGTTGAGTATCTATTGTATAGTAGCAATCGAAGTCGTTCCTCTCGTACTGTTGTTTGCTCTACCAAAAAGGAGTTCCTTGATGTCAACTGACCCGGCAGTGACAACCTCCGATACGCACCCCTCGACAGAAGAACTGCACCTCATTTACCAGCAACTCTGCACGAACTATCAGAACCTCATAGATTTCCGCTTAAAGCTGATGGGGTTTCTGCCTTTTGTGACAGCCAGCAGTTTTGCTGTCACCATTATCAGCGATCCCTCAAAACGTCAGACGCTGGCAAATCTCGTTTTGCCGTTTGGCCTGCTAGGCGCATTGATTACGCTTGGCCTGTTTCTGTACGAGGTAGAAAACCTCAAACTCTCGACGGCGATTGAAGCAGAGGGTATGAAGCTTGAACAGGAAATGCATATTCTGGGGCCGTTCGCGCCGAAACACCCTCAGCTTTTCAACGCGCACAACAGCCTCGCGCTTATTTTCTCGACCACCTTTGCCGGGTGGATCTGCCTCGCGCTCTGGTTTGCTTTGCCTGGAATAGCCATTTACATCACGCTTGCTTTCTTTGTTGTTGGCATGCTATTGAGCCAGCCATTTCTACACCGAACTCGCGAGCGGGTTTTTCAAGAGTCACAAAAGCAGGGTGAGCAGCGATTGGCTGTTCAGGTGTAAGAAGTCAAAAGAAAAGAGCAATAGGAGCCTTTTTATGGGTAAGCGGCTCCTATTGCTCTTTTCTTTCAGGAAGAAATGCTACTCGCCGCCACCCGCGCCTGCTGCACCGCCGGGGCGTGACGTGACATTCACCTCGATGTCATCGTAGCGCTTTACCTTGTAGATGATGGTCGAAATGAGCCAGCTTGCCAGGAAGAGGCCAACGATGAGGAAGCCGATGCGACCAAAACTGTCGCCACTCGTCAAAATGTTGACCTGATCCCAGAAAGGGCCGCTCAGGTTCAGTTCGCTCGCGATAATGCTGAGTGCTTCCAGGCCGCCAACGACCAGGGCCACGATCACCGAGATCAGCGTGATGTTCAGGTTGTAGTACAGTTTGCGAATGGGTTTCACAAAGGCCCAGCCATATGCGCCCAGCATCAAGACGCTGTCGGTGGTATCCATCAAGGTCATACCGGCGGTGAACAGCGCGGGGAAGAGTAGAATGGCTAAGATGGGAATATGTCCGGCAGTAGTCGCGGCAATGCCCAGCAGTCCCACCTCGGTAGCAGTATCGAAGCCCAGACCAAAGAGCAGACCGATTGGGTACATCTTCCAACTGCGGTTGGTCATCTTGAGCAAGGGACGGAAGAAACGGCCCATCAGGCCGCGCTTATTCAGCGACTCGTCCAGGGTGAATTCGTTGAACTCGCCACCGTTTTTCACTTCGCGGAAGGTGCGGAAGACATCAACCAGGATGACAATATTAATGGCGGCGATGATTAACAGGAAGAGGGCCGAGACTGCTGTGCCAACCAGGCCACCAATCGATTTAAGAACGTCAAAGCTGCTTACGGCCAGTGCCGCAAGAGCAATGAGAATGGTCAGGAAGACAACGATGGTGGAGTGACCGAGCGAGAAGAATAAGCCCACTCCTACTGGACGCTGCCCCTCCTGCATCAGTTTGCGCGTGACGTTGTCAATCGCGGAAATATGGTCCGCGTCGAAGGCATGGCGGAGACCAAAAGTATAGGCCGTGAATGCCAGGAGCAGCAATTTGGGATCGCTCCTGAAGGCGATGAAGGCAAGTAGCCATGCCGCGACGTTATAGCTAATCAGAACGGAGTAGATAAGGATCACGCGGCGGCGTACCTGGCTCGAGCTTTTCTGGAATACCTGCGAGAGCGCAGAAATACCAAAGTTACTACTCATGGAACCTCCTGAGATTTACAGATGGGCAGGAAAAGATAGATTGTTTGAGAAGCTAGCTGGTGAGTCACTGCTACGAAGAACGACCTACGGATACGATCATGTCCCACAACAAAGGGTCTCTGAGTTGACGCCTGAGATACAAAAAAAGTATACCATCAAAATTTGCTACTTGCAAATTTTTTGCAAGTAGCAAAAATAACAAAATAGACTGGATGCTACAAGGCAGGGTAATTGGAAGAGGGGATATCAGCTAGAAAGCAGGCGTTGAGGTGAAGTGATTCGTGTCATCTATACGGGGTGTGGCAGGTTCATCCGAGGTGCCAGTACTACCAGGTGTGGGCTGGCAGCGTTGGGAAAGGAGCGGAACCTGCCACGCGTTTATGGTTGGGCGGGTTTGACGTCAACAGGGTCCTGTACGACCCAGACGCGACAGGGCGCGTTTGCCAGCACGAATGGAATAGTTTTTCCAAGATCGTTTCCGACACCATGCGCTTTGTGGGCGTTGCGAACCAGGCCAAGCATAATCAAGGCGCAGGAATGGTCGCGCGCTTCGTCAACAATCGCTGGCCCGGCATCACGCGCCTGAACGACTTCCGCAATCGCCTCGCAACCTGCTTCCTCGGCAATAGCCAGCGCTTCATTTAAAAGTCTATCTGCGTTTTCGGATTCTTTCGTGAGGTTGGCTTTGAGAGGGAGAGTGCGAGGAACTTCAATGATATGAACCAGGTGAACTTTACGTCTTGCCCGTTTTGCCATCATACAGGCGAGTCGGACGAGTTCGTTGTCCAGCTTCTTGCCATCGACAATGACCGCGATATCGCCTGTGGCTCCAACCCCTGGAGCCGTCTTACTCGTCTCTGTCTCTTCTTTGGCTTTTCGCCATAAATGAACCATGTATGTCTCTCCTCCTGCAGGAACATGATAAAACAGCATCATGTCTACTTCAAACGTCTACTCGTCAAAGGTTCCTCCAGGTTATTATTGATTCTAACCTCTAGCTTCATCCGCGTCAATAGCAGCAGTATACAGCAACATCACGATTCTTGCATAAGAAATGACGACAGAGCGATAACTTTTAGGGACCGAATTTATTTTTTTATATACAGTAAAGCCTGGCTGGATTATTCGTCTGGTTCGATACCGGCGTCTAGCCCGTAGCTGTGCAGTTTTTCCTCGTAATATTCGGCGGTTTCTTTTGGGCAAACGACCACCACGGCGCTGCCGGTGAGATGCGCCGTCAGCATGATGCGCTCGGCTTCCTGCTGGCTCAGGTTGTTGATGGTATGAAGCAACACGGCGACGACGTACATCATTTCATTGTAGTCGTCGTTAAAGAGAATGACCTTGTATGGAGGCAGAAGTCTGGCGCGGAGGCGAAGTAGTTCTTCTGTCTCCACCTTGCTCAAAGGTGAAAGCGTGATACCCGGCATCGCAAATCGACCTCCTATAGGGTTATGCCATTACAACCCTGTCCCCCGGTGGCATCCTGAGCGCAGCGAAGGATCTGCGGCCTGGGGACACGCTCCTGCGCAGCAACCGAGATCCTTCGCTGCGCTCAGGATGACAGGCGAGAGGTTTTTTGCATAGCATGTTATAGCAACAGTGCTGACTGTATTTATTGTAACGAAGGGCTACAAATTTTATGCCGCATGCAGAAAGAGGTACTACTGGCAAAAAAAGAAGAGGGCTGGCTCCTCATCTGGGCCAGCCCTCTCGTCTCAGGTATTTTCTCTGCTGACGCTCCTGTCGATCTTCCCGCGATTGTTAATCAAAATAGCCCGCGCCTTCGACTTTCGGCTGATATTCTCAGGATCAGGCAGGCGAATGGCGATGACAGTACGCGCTCCCTGTACAGGTCGGGCAGGCGCAGCCGCATTCACCTTTGTCATATCCTGGCCGATGTTGCCGCGCACGTGGCCTTTGCGCGTTAGACCAATAATCGCGCCGATAATGATACCGACCACTACACCAATCAGGGTGGCGATCAGTACTGGTAGCGTTTTGATGAACAGTTCATCTGCCCCAAACATCACACCGCCAAAGATCAGACCGAAGAGGATAGCCAGCAGGACAACCACCGCCGGACTTGGGCCAGTGCGCGTAGTTTGCAAGAAAACAGAGGCCCGATCCCGATTAGGGCCATGCTCGCGAAACTGCCCGCTACCAACACTGCCGGGAGCCATGCGATAGATTTCCTCGTCGCCAAAGCCCTCCTTGCGCAGCTTGCTCTCTGCCGCTTCGGCGTCCGTTTCACTATTAAAGACCGCAAGCAGATCAAAATCACCTTGTTGCTGCTGTTGCTGCATATTTAAGAACTCCTCAAGCTGAGTAGATTTTGAAATGGCATGTTCCTGATTATTCTGACACTCCCCTGGCTAAAGCACAGGGGGTTCTTCCTTCAACCAGCCCACTTGCCCGCTTTGGCCTTGCCAGAACGAGTAGAGGCGGTCTGTCCAGAAGCGTTGCGTACCCTCTTAGGAGTACCCGTTGCCGATTGCCCACCGGTACGGTCTAAAGCCTTTGCGAGAATGTTAAGTGCTGCGTTATGGTCTCGGTCAAGAACCATTCCACAACCAGGACACATGTGTGTCCTGACTGAGAGCGCTTTCTTGACTCGTGTTCCACAGGCACTACAATCCTGACTCGTGAAAGCAGGTTCTACCGCTATGACAGGGATAGTGTGAACCTGCCCATAGTAGGTGAGCCATGACAGGAAGCGGCCCCACGAAGCATCACTGATGGACTTTGCCAGCTTCCTATTCTTCACGAGGTTGCATATCTTTAGGTGTTCATAGGCAATCAAATCGTGAGATGAGATGAGCGTGCTTGCCGTCTTTCTGGCAAAGTCTTCACGCTGCCTACTGACTTTGAGATACGCCTTTGCCAGATGCGTTCTGGCTTTCTTGCGGTTGGATGATTTCTTCTGTTTGCGAGAGAGCCATCTATGAAGACGCTTTAATCGCTTTTCTGCTTTCCTCACATGTCGAGGGTTCGCAACGGTATGGCCTTCGCTGTCAGTCAAGAACTCTTTCAAACCCATGTCGATACCAGCCTGCTTGCCGGTAGAAATGTGTTCGATGCGCCTCTCTGCATCAAGCGCAAACTGGACGTAGTAGCCATCGGCACGTTTGATGAGCCTGACACGTTTGATCTGCTTCGTGGGAAATTCTTCAATCCGTTGGTTTTTGCTTCCTACCAACCGCAAGCGGCCTATGTTGCAACCATCAGTGAAGGTGATGTGCTTGCCATCGGGGGAGAGCTTCCAGCCCGTTTGCTTGTACTCCACCGAACGGTTATCATGCTGGAAGCGCGGATAGCCCTTTTTCCCTGGCTTGTGGGTCTTGCAGTTGTCATAGAAGCGCGTGATAGCGAACCACGCGCGCTCCGCAGCCGCTTGACGGGCTTGCGAATTGAGCTGAGAGGCAAAGGGAAAGGCTTGTGCCAGTTGAGCACAAGCCACGTTGAGATCATAGCCGGTGATACCACGGGTATCCATCCACAGGCGCAAGCACTTGTTTCGGATGAATTGTGTGATCCGTATCGCTTCATCAATCGCTTGATAGCGGGCTTTGTTTCCACGGAGCTTGTACTCAACAATCAGCATCAGGTTCGACTCTGCCTCTCGATATATTTCTGTATCGTGTCCTGGCTGACAAAGCCAGCCGTGCTATAGAACGTGGAACGTGTCCAGAGCGAGGGCATACGCTTGAGATGAGGGAATTCCTCTCGCATATCGTGCGAGGAACGGCCTTTTATCAAGCGAGGGATGTTAGTAGGCAGCGTGTAGGGATTGGCCTGAATGAACAGATGCACGTGATCTGGTTGAATTGCCAGTTCGACAATCTCCCACCCGTTTTCATCGGCTACTTCACGGGTAATCTGCTCTAAGCGATCACGCACTGGCCCTACCAGTATCTTGCGTCTTCGTTTCCGACAGAAGATGATATGGTAGAGCATCTGATGAACCGTATGTTGTTCATGAATATACTTGTCACTCATGTAGCCTATTATAGTCGAACAAATGCCATATGCCAACATCCCTCCCCCTCTCCAACAAGGAACGGCGCTCTCATCCCCCCGCTTGAAAGACCTGATTCTTACCCACATTTTACACATTGATTTTGTAAAAGGGCTTGGTAAGCCAACTGGTATTGTCGAGGTCGGTAGAACCTATGCTTTATCAAGTCCCTCATCAAGCGCCTTCCGATAAATGTGGGTAAGAATCAGGCTTGAAAGACGGAGGTTTTCCCGCGCCGGTTTTATAACCAATCATGAAACGAAAGAATAGGGAAGAATCGTCACAGGTTTTTGGTTTGACGAGGCAAAATCTGGCACTTTTGGAAAAATGTCCAGAAAAATTTCCGCTTTTGCTGACAACTGCTGTAATTACTATAGTGAAAGCATCTCATCAGTGTTATAGACCTCACTCGGCCAGGAGACATGTTATACTTATTAATAGTGAGAAGCTAACGCGCTGGGATGTTCGAAAAAGATGAAAGAGGATAGAGTTGGGCATGGCTCGAGGACAGAGACGAGAATACATGCAAGAATACGACAGCTTGATCGATAATGATCCTTACTTTCAACGGCGTCTAGAGGAGAAGGCAAAAGAGGCTGCTGCTAATTCAGTAGCTAAAGAAGCAGAAAGATTGGCAAAAGCTCTTAAAGTGGCGGAGGAGAAAGCTGCGAAGGCTCTTAAAGAGGTAGAGGAAATGAAGCTGGCTCTGGAGCATAAAGTCCGGGTTTTGCAGGAGTTAGCAGTAGAGGCGGTACAAGACCGTTTTCCTTTACTTGCTGAATATGCGCGGAAGCAGGTCTTGTTTGTTAAACAACCTGAAGAGCTTCGTCGGCTGGTAAGACAAATCTACAAAGCCCCAGATGAGGCTACGGCTCGCTGGCTGCTCGGAACATTTTCTGATTGAAGATGAGATATGCTTGAACAAGAACAACGCATGGAGAAAGATGCGCCGCTGCGGCGCGATATACGCGCGCTGGGAAATGCGTTGGGACATGCCATCCAGCAGCATGAGGGGCAGCGTGTCTTTGACATCGTGGAACAATTGCGCAAAAGTTGCAGGCGACTGCGTGAATGCGCAGAAATGCTGAACGCGGTGGACGGCGACGAGCGACAACGCTTGCAGGCTGAAATCGCGGCTCTGGACGAGGAAATTACACGAGTGGTGAAGTCCTGCGACCTGGAGACCGCGATTGACGTTATTCGCGCATTTGCCATGTACTTTCACCTGGTCAATACCGCCGAACAGCATCATCGTACGCGGCGGCGGAGAGCGCATGAAACGGCGCATAATCCCACTGCACAGCGTGGCTCATTCGCTGCCCTGGCTGAATTTTTGCGGAGCAACAACATCGAGTCCGAGCTGCTTGAACAATTGTTGCTCGCGCTCTCCATTGAGTTGGTGTTTACTGCGCATCCCACCGAGGCGACCCGCCGCAGTCTGATTGTCAAATCACGGCGGGTCGAAGAGTTGTTGGAGATCTTTGACCGGCAGGAGATCATGACGCCGCGCGAGCAGCGCCTCTGTCAGCAGGAACTGGAAAGCATTGTCTCGCTCCTCTGGCGCACCGACTCTATCCGGCATGTGCGCTTGCAGCCGTTGGACGAGATCAAGATGGGGCTGTACTACCTGGAAGAGGTCATGTATGGCGCGCTGCCCGAGATGTACAGCGAGTTGGAGGAACAGCTACGGGTGGCATTTCCCGGCAAGCAGTTTCCCCTGCCGCCTTTCCTGCGGATTGGCTCCTGGATTGGCGGCGACCAGGACGGCAATCCGCATGTCGGCCCCGAAACATTGATGCGTGCCCTTCACCTGCAACGCGAGCGCGTGATCGAACACTACCGCGCATCGATTGAAAAGCTTGCGCAGGAGTACTCGCAATCCTTGAACTACTGCGTGATAACGCCCGAGCTTGCCGCCTCAATTGCTCGTGATGCCGAAGCAATGCCGGACTATGATCGCGAACTTGGCCCGCAAACCGCACTTGAACCCTACCGCCGCAAACTTTCTTTCATGTGGCGAAGGTTGAGCGCAATGCAAGCCATGTATCGAGGCGAGCAAGTCAATTCAACGAACATTACTTATAGCCGAAAGGAAGAACTCTTAGCAGACCTGGAAGTATTGCGCGATAGTCTGCTGGCGGATGGAGAGCAGCAGTTATCGGTGGGCAAACTTGCCGAGTTGATACGCCAGGTTCAGGTGTTCGGGTTTCATTTCGCGGCGCTTGATGTGCGGCAGCATAGCGAGCAGCATGCGAAGGCCCTTGCCGAGTTGTTACAGGCGACTGGCCTGCTGAAGGGCGATTACAGGTCATTAGATGAAGCGGAACGGGTGCGCTTACTGGAAGATTTGCTGAGCGACCCGCGAGTTTTGCCCCGGCATCTTCTAGATGTGAGCGAGGAGATAAGCCACATCCTGGCGACTTTTGACGCAATTCGCGAAGCCAGAGAGCAGTTTGGGAAGGATGCCGTCACCTGCTACATTATCAGCATGACCTGTTCGCTCAGCGACTTGCTGGAAGTGCAATTTTTCTGTAAAGAGGCGGGTATCAGCGACCTGCCTATCGTACCGCTTTTTGAGACGATTGAAGACCTGCGCACCTGCACCGCAATTATGGAGCAGGCCTTTACCTATCCACTTTATCGAGCATACGTACAGGCATGCGGCAATCGACAACAGGTAATGCTTGGCTACTCGGATAGCAGCAAGGATGGCGGCATTCTCACCTCAAGCTGGGAGCTTTATCAGGCCCAAACGCGGCTCGCGGCACTTGGCAGAAAACATGGCATTGGCATCACGCTCTTTCACGGGCGCGGCGGCGCGGTTGGGCGTGGCGGCGGGCCAATTTACGAGGCCATTCTGGGTCAGCCGCCTGGAACAGTGAACGGGCATATTCGTATCACCGAGCAGGGCGAGATGCTTTCATTCAAGTATGGTTTGCCAAATATAGCGCTGCGTAACCTGGAACTGGTGGTATCTGGCGTGATTCAGGCCAGCCTGCCGCCGGAAATTTTGCAAGAAACCGGCACCCCTGTCGATGTGCCGGAACGCTGGCGCGAACTGATGAATAGCCTCTCGAAGCGTGCCTATCATGAATACCGGCAATTAATTTATGAAACGCCGGACTTCCTGCGCTTTTTTGAGCAGGCAACGCCCATCTCAGAGCTTGCCTGGCTCAACATCGGGTCGCGACCCGCTCGCCGGGCAAAGGGACGCAGCATCGAGGAATTGCGCGCCATCCCCTGGGTGTTTTCATGGATGCAGAGCCGTTATGTGCTGCCGAGCTGGTACGGTGTTGGCACTGCCCTGGAAGCCTGTGTCAGCGAGCAGCCGGAGCAGCTGGCAGAACTGCGCAGGATGTACCGCGAGTGGCCTTTTATGCGTGCCTTCCTCGATAATATGCAGATGACGCTCTCCAAAGCCGATATGCATATTGCCTGTCATTATGCCACTCTTGTTCAGGAAGAAGACCTCAGACAAAGGCTTTCGGCGCTCATTGAGGAAGAGTACGCCCGCACAAAGCGTATGTTGCTGGAAATTGTGGGTGGTAGAGCATTATTGGACAATACTCCGGTATTGCAACGCTCGATCCAGTTGCGCAACCCCTACGTTGATCCGCTCAGCTACTTTCAGGTACACTTGCTGCGACAACTACGCACCCTGGGCGGCCCGCTCGTTCTAGATGATGAGGCGCGCAGCCAGGCCAGCGACCAGCAGAAAAGGCAGGCGGACCTGACCTACGCCGTGTTGCTGACGATTAACGGCATCGCGGCTGGTCTGAGAAATACCGGATAACAAAAATAGGTTCTTGTAGGGACGCGATTCATCGCGTCCAGCCCAATTGGCGTGCAAGGCTGGACGCGATGAATCGCGTCCCTACAGAAATCAACGCCCATAAATAGCTAATGTGAAAGAACAAAATATGACTGTATTCGAAACTATAAAACGACGTCGCAGCATCGGTAAAATGACCGATGAGCGACCAGCTCGCGAACAAATTGAGCGTCTGTTAGAGGCCGCAACCCACGCGCCCAATCATCATAAAGTGCAGCCCTGGCGCTTCATCGTGCTGGCAGGCGAGGCGCGGGAAGCACTGGGCAAAGTAATGGCCAATTCTCTGGCGGAGAAACTGGAAGAAACGAGTAGTGAGAAGGCCCAGGCCCTCTTAAATAAAGAGCGCAATAAACTGCTCCGCTCTCCGGTCGTCATTGTAGTGGTGGCCGAACCACCCACTTTGCCAAAGGTGTTGATGATCGAAAACATCGAGGCCACAGCCGCCGCCGTAGAGAACATGTTGCTGACCGCCGAAGAAATGGGACTGGCCTGCATGTGGCGAACAGGTGACGCCGCCTCTGATCCCCACGTGAAAGAGTGGCTTGGCCTCTCGCCCGAGGAGCATATCGTTTCGTTCCTCTACGTGGGTTTTCCGGCTATTCCCCATTTGGAGAGGAAGCCAATACCGTTCGAGGAGAAGACCACCTGGATAGGCTGGTAGGGGCGTAAGGCTCTGCCCCGCCCTCTTCACCGAGCAGTACATTCAACTCTGCCGTGATAATGGAACGGTTGGTAGGGGCGTGGGCTTGCCCCGCCCTCGTTCTCTCCATACTTATCTTACTATAAACGATATATTTGTATGATGGGAACGAGGGCGGGGCAAGCCCATGCCCCTACAGCCATGTTTTGATTAGTAGAAGAAACGAGGGCGGGGCAGAGCCTTACGCCCCTACTAATACTTAATCAGCGCAAACACATCGTGCCCTTTGAGATGTTCGCGCCCTTTCAGGAAGGTGAGTTCCACCAGGAAGGCGATGCCCGCGATATGGCCCCCGAGCTTTTCGACGAGTTCCATCGCGGCCTCGACGGTGCCGCCAGTTGCCAGCAGATCATCAACGATCAGGACACGTTCGCCTGGGCGAATGGCATCGGTATGCATCTCTACCACGTTGGTGCCATACTCCAGGGAGTATTCCACGCTGACGGTTTGCGAGGGCAGTTTGCCAAATTTGCGCACAGGAACGAAACCACAGTTGAGCAGGTACGCGAGCGGCGCGCCGAAGATGAAGCCCCGTGACTCGACGCCCACGACTGTTTGAATACCCGCGCCAGCGTAATGGGCCGCGAGACGATCTAAGGCGGCATGAAACGCTACCGGGTTTTGGAGCAGGGGGGTGATATCTTTGAAGAGAATGCCTCTCTGCGGAAAATCAGGGATGTCTCGAATCCAGTCTTCCAGGCGTATAGTCTCTGGTGTTGATGACATCGAAACGCTCTCCTCTACTTGTACTGCAAATAATTCTCGACACGAGATAGCCTGGTAGATACTCCACCTGGAACATCTCTGTGTTTGTTATGTGGGCTTTTGCGAAGGAAGGGAAGAGGCAATTGCTCTCCTCTTCCCTGTATTGCCCTATGAAGTATACCGCAGCCTATCCCCAGGCGCAAGTAAAGAGTAAATATGCCCTATGAACTACGCCCTGCGGTAGGTTCCTGAGCAGGCGGCTGCACCTGCGAGGTGCAGGCTGGACAGCGCGTGGCCATCAATGGAATGCTGGTCAGGCAGTAAGGACAATCCCTTGTCGTTGGCGGAACCTCCACTTCCTTCGGCTTGAAGCGGGCCATCAGGCCGTTCACCGGGCGTACCACGAAGAAGTAGACGACAAAGGCCACGATCAAGAAGCTGATAATGGCGTTGATGAAATCGCCAATAAGCAGAGGGTTGCCCGTGTAAACGGGAGGAGTCTTTAGATTCCCAAGACTGGTGTTACCGGCAGGGATAAGTGGAGTAATAATGTCTTTGACAAAAGCGTTGACCACGCTGGTAAAGGCCGCGCCAATGACGATACCAACCGCCAGGTCTACGACGTTGCCACGCAGGATAAAGGTCTTGAAACCCCCAAGCGTGTTCAGAGCGGATCGCTCAAAGCGATGAACGCGCGAGTCTGAAGACATAAGGAATAGTACCTCCTTGTTTATTCTCGAGTAGAAAGCCTGAGAAGCTATCTATGCAGCTTTCTTACCCATAATACATTAACATATATGTGGCGGGAATTGGTAGGAAAGGGTAAAAAAGATAACTTTTGGGGATTTGGTAAGTGGGGAGCCGCAAGCCACCCGCAAGGGGCTGGCTCTACAATGTGACGCCGCTTGTAGAGCCAGCCCCTTGCGGGTGGCTTTCATACTTCTTACGCTAGCCTTACGCTGGCCGCGCACTAATTTCTTTTACCCTGAGGGGTTTTACGCGCTCAATTTCACAATAGTGACGCCATCGCCGCCCTCCTGTGGGGGAGCGGAGGCAAACGATTTCACCAGTGGATGATGCGTAAGTTGGTCGCGGATAGCGGAGCGCAAGGCTCCCGTACCTTTGCCATGCACGATACGCACTGAGGACATGCCGGACATCACGGCGTCGTTCAGGTAGCTGTCCAGTTCCTCTAAGGCCTGCTCAACACGCCAGCCGCGCATGTCCAGTTGCATTGCCACTTCTGGCCGGTCCTCGTAGCGTGGCAGGACAACGGCAGGTTCGCTTCGCGGCTGTACAGCAGCCGCCTGCCGCTTGCTGATGCGCTCGATGTTATCGACGCTTACGCGGAAGCGCATCGCGCCCATCTGCACCTCGGCCTCGCTGCGATCGGGCGAGAGGCCGACCAGTTCGGCATTCTGACCGAAGCTGAGGACGCGCACCGTATCGCCAATCTGCAATGGTCCTTCAAGCCGCTCGGATGCTTCCTCAACTTTGCGCGCCTGCCGCTTTGGAGCCGCGAGCGGAGTCAGCTTCTCTTCCAGTTTGCGCACCCTCTCGCGAGACTCGCCCAGCCGGTCGCGGGTCAGGTTGACGCGGCTGGTATCGACCTTGATCTTTGCCAGCGTGCGCTGCACCTCTTCCAGTTCGCGTTGTGCCTGCGCTCGCGCCTGGTTGATGATCTGGACGCGCTGCTCTTCGAGTTTCTGGCGTTCCTGCTCAAGCTGGCGGCGCTGGTACTCGGCCTCGGCGCGCTCCATGCTCAGGTGATAGCGCTCATCCTCTACCGCTTTACGCTCGGATTGCAGTCCTTCGAGCAGGTTTTCCATGCGCACGCCCGCGCTCCCCAGAAATTCGCGTGCGCGTTCGATGATGCCTTCATCAAGTCCAAGACGATTGGCGATTGCCAGGGCGTTGCTGCGACCCGGAAGGCCAATACTCAGCCGATAGGTTGGCGAAAGCGTTTCGATGTCGAATTCGACCGAGGCATTGACCACGCCCGGCTGTTCGTGCGCGAAGGCCTTGAGTTCGGAGTAATGCGTTGTGGCAACCGTCGTCACGTGGCGCTCAAGCAGGTAGGTCAGGATGGCGCGCGCCAGTGCAGACCCCTCGCTAGGATCAGTGCCCGCGCCGAGTTCGTCAAAGAGAACCAGGGCGCGCAGGCGCTGCTCGCGCTTTTTGTCAACCAGCGTGTCCGCCAGTTTGCCGCGAATATCCGGCTGCTGCGTCTCCTCATCGATGCGGCGCAGGATTTCGATGATGCGGCTCATATGCGAAGAGAAGGTGCTGAGGCTTTGCTCAATGCTCTGCTCATCGCCAATATCGGCAAACACTTCCTCGAAGACGGCCACTTCTGAATGCTCGTCTACGGGAATATGTAGACCCGCCTGGGCCATCAGCGTCAGCAGGCCAACCGTTTTCAAGGCTACCGTTTTACCGCCTGTATTGGGGCCGGTAATCACCACCATGTAGAAGTCGCGCCCCAGGTGAAAGTTGATCGGCACGACCTTGCCTGTAAGCAGTGGATGACGCGCATTGCGCAGGTCAATGCGCCCCTGGTCGTTCAGCTTTGGCTCGGTGGAGCGTGTAAGGCGGCCATAGCGAGCCTTTGCCAGGTGCAGGTCGAATTCGGCGAGTAGTTCCACCTGCTTTTGCAGGGCGTCCGCCTCGCGTCCGATTTCGAGCGAGAGGGCGCGCAGAATACGCTCGACCTCCTGCCGCTCCTCAACCTGTAGCTGCTTCAAGTGGTTGTTCAGTTCGACGATCACCATCGGCTCGACAAACACCGTCGCGCCGCTCGCCGACTGGTCATGCACAATGCCGCGCACCTGTCCCCGGCTCTCCGCTCGAACCGGAATAACATAGCGGTCATTGCGAATGGTGACGATTGGCTCCTGCAAGGCATGCCCGAAGTCGTGAACGAGCGTGCGCAGGCGGTCTTGCAGGCGCTGGTTCGCGCTGCGAATGTCCATGCGCAGCTTGCGCAGTGTGGGGCTGGCTGTGTCCAGGACTTCGCCCTCTTCGCTGATCGTCTCTTCGATGCGCCGCACGATATGCGGGCGCTGCGGCATCTCCGCTCCCAACTGGCGCAGGAGCGGGAAGTTCTCCTCGTCCAGCTTTTCAAGCATACGAGCAACATGTATCGCGCTGCTGGCAGTCGAAAGGACATCAAGCAATTCAGAAGGATTGAGGACGCCCTCGCGAGCCGCCCGCGCTATCTGTGGGCGAATATCGTGCGCGCCCTGTACTCCCGCCTCTGCGCGCTGTTCGAGCAACTGATAAGCCTCGGTTGTATAGGCGAGGCGGCGGCGGGCCTCTTCGATATCAGGCGTTGGCGAGAGTTCCAGCACGCGCTCTTTGCTGGCGGAAAAGGCTGCCTCCCTGGCTACTCGTTCCAGGATTTTAGGATATTCTAGCGTTTGTATACTTTTTTCGTGCATGATAATACCAATAATTCCTTTCCGACGGACTGAGTGCGCAGCGCTAGCCTTGTTAGAGGCGTTGTCCGTCGGAATAAGATACAAGTCCTTGTATGTAAAGCTAAGCTGGCAAGTATAGAAAATCGAGTGCGTTCGCAGGGGGAGCAATTTGTTCCTGTCTGAGAACGCCTTTTCGCGGGCAGCAAAAAAACCACTGCCGCGAAAAGCTTCGGAGGGGCAGCGCTAACAACCAGTGATGCTGCAAATAAGATACCATATCCAGCGAAAAACTGCCATAGTCAATTTCCTCTACTATTGAAAACAAGCGGGATGACCAGAATCTTCCAGTTATCGATTAGCATGCTATGAAACAGACCCGCTCGCCTGTCATCCTTCGCCGCTCGCCTGCCATCCTTCGCCGCCCGCCTGCCATCCTTCGCCGCTCGCCTGCCATCCTTCGCCGCCCGCCTGTCATCCTGAGCGCAGCGAAGGAGCTGTGGCCTCGGCACACGCATCGGCGGGGAACACAGATCCTTCGCTGCGCTCAGGATGACATGGGGAGGCAGGTTTGTAATAGCTTGCTATATTGGAAATCTTCCCCCCTGCTCGCGTATATTAGAGGGTGGACATCAAAAAAAGCAAAAGCGAAGGAGCAGGAGCCAATGATTTTGCATATGGGCGAGCGTGTGTACTGGGGCGCGCCGGAAGTGATTTATCTTGAAGGCACGATTTTGCAATTGAACGAGGAGAACCAGACCGTAGTGGTGCATATCGACCGGGCTACCCCCAATTCCGCGCACCTGATTGGAGCCGATGTGCCTTTTGCGGCCAATGGCGTCATGCCCTTGCAAGGTGATAGTCCTGCGGGCACCACGACCGAACCAAATACGGACCGCCAGAGCAGCCAGCCCATGAGCGACGAGGAAAAAGTGCGTAGCGCTGCGGCGGCGGCTGTGCATCAACGCTATGGCACCACGCTAACAGGAAAAGAGCGGGAACACATGATCGAGCAGGTAGCCCGGGTGTTGAATAGCGACTCTGAGATGCGGGCGCGTATTATCGCCTCAATGAATCAAATTTTGCAGCGAGAAAAGTGAGCCATTGCATATACATGTACTCCAAATTAGCGTATACTAGGCGTTAACACCGGGGAATGGCTTTTTTTGATGTTGAAAGGTGAAGCAGTATGAACTGTCCGCGCTGTAATGCACCTCTGGAGAAGGATGCTCGCTTTTGTCGTGTGTGTGGTCTGCCGGTAACGACCGGTATGTTTTCAGCGCCTGGCATCTCCCAACCAGGCTTTCCCGTAGAGAATAGCGCCCCGACACTTCCTACCGAGGTGGCTCCCAACTGGCCCCAAAAAGCGCCGCAACAACCGCAGTGGGGAGCGCAGATGCAGCCAACGCAGGCTACACCATTTTCGCAGGTGCCGTTGCAGAACCAGCAGAATATGGGAGCGCCGCCATTCCAGCCAACCCAGTTCGCGCAGCCGCCCTCTCCAGTATTTCAACCGCCTTTAACCCCTGTGCCGGGAAGCATGCAAAGTCTCGGAGGAGCCTCTAACGCGCCAGTAGCCGCGAAGAAAAAGAAACTCAACGGTCCCACAAAGGCATTGATTATCGTGCTGGTTATTCTGCTCGTACTGGCGGGAGGGTGGTTCTTTGTTGCGCGTCCCATCGTGCATGGCATAGCGCAGAGCCAGCTTGATAGCGCGCTATCGAGCGCCGTGGATCAGATTAATCCCGCTACAGTGGCGCTGATTCCACATGGGCGCGTGCAGATTCCACTGTTTGAAGCATCGTTGAACGACCTGATCGCCAGGAATATTTCATCGTCGGGGCCGGTGTCGCAGATGCATATGAGCATCACGCAGACCCTTGTACGCCTGGATTTTTTGGTCTTTGGCTTTAGCTGCGCCATTACGGGTGTGCCGACGGTGGTTAATGGCGCGCTTGCCGTTACAAACGTTTCAGTAGAGGGCATCATCGGACTGATTATGTCCAGTGATGAGATGACCTCTATTCTGAACGCACATCTGCTCGATGCCACTGCCCGGCTGAATCGCACTATTCTAAGTGTGACCCTGAAAAACCAGGAGATAGACCTGCTGATCGATTAACCTGAAGCTGTTTCCTCATCTGGCTGCTCATCTTCTTTACCGGGGGAATGAGCGGCTTTTTGTTTGCTTCGTTTGCGCAGAAAAACGTAGAGCAGCGGAGGAGTAACAAGCAGCACAAAGGCATTGGCCTCGGCAATACCACTTGTATCAGGCGTATTCGACTGGCCTGGCTGGTGAATATTGGTGAAGACGGCGCTGACATTGGGCAGGAAGCCATAGTTGTTTTGTCCCAGGGGCCAGTAGACAAAGGCGGCCCGCCCGATAATGTTTTTGCGCGGGACAAAGCCCCAGTGCCGCGAGTCGTCGCTACCGATGCGGTTATCGCCCATGACAAAATAATCATTGGGCGGAACGAGCAAGTTCTGAATATGCCGGTAATCGAAGATGTTGCCTTGCCGCGCCGGGTCTACATACGTTTCGTTCAGCAGCACACCATCTACATACACCTTAATGCCATCAATAGTGATCCTGTCTCCTGGAATCGCTATGATGCGTTTCACGTAGTCTTGAGACGGTGCGGGAGGCGCGACAAAGACGATCACATCACCGCGCTGGGGTGAACGGAAGAGGTAGGTCCACTTATCTACCAGGATTAACTCATTATTATGCAGGCTTGGCTCCATGCTGAAGCCGTCTACGTTGAAGTTTTGTACGGCAAAGCGAATAATCAAGAACATTAACAACGTGAGGACAATGGTTTCGATTATCTCACGTATGAGCCGGTAGCGTTTCTCAAAATCGAGTTCAGGATTCATGAATCTCTCCCAGGGGGTCGGTCTGGCGAATGGGTATTTGTTGCTAGCACTGTATTTCCTTCATTATACGAGATGCATGACACGTTTGTTGCAGCATAGACCTCAAACAGTAGTCTATCCTGGCTTATCCTTATCGAACGAAGTGCGAAGGGCTGGATAGGAAATATGGGCTACTGCCTTCGCTGCCGTTGGATTAACGGAAACGTCTCTTTTTTCTGCCTTCCTCTAAACACCTATTGTATCTGACAGAAGATGTCAGGAATTCATGTGTACACTGACTTCTAGGAAATAAAGACTATGCCGTTCTGTGTTTTCTTATGTAGATGTATATCAGCTCGTCATATTTTCGTTACCATTATCTGTTGCCGCAGCAATAGGCATCTTGACGGTTGAGAATGGTATAGTATAATCGATATTGAACGTTTGTTTCTACTTCTGGCTAAGGTGTAGGGGCGCGTACTTCGCGCCCCTCTCTTTGGCTGATGGGTGGTTTTGTGTATGCCCCAGGATAAAATTGTAGTACGTGGTGCCCGCGAGCATAATCTGAAAAATATTGATGTTACGATTCCGCGTGACAGGCTGGTGGTGATTACCGGTTTGTCGGGATCAGGGAAGAGTAGCCTGGCATTTGATACAATCTTTGCCGAAGGACAGAGGCGCTACGTCGAGTCGCTTTCTGCCTATGCCCGGCAATTTCTTGATAAAATGGAGAAGCCCGATGTAGATCACATCGATGGGCTGTCTCCCGCTATCTCCATCGATCAAAAAGGGGCGACGCACAACCCCCGCTCGACGGTAGGCACCGTCACCGAGATTTACGACTACCTGCGCCTGCTCTATGCTCGTGTTGGCCATCCGCATTGTCCCAAATGTGGTCGCGAGGTCAGCCAGCAGACGGTGCAGCAGATTGTGGATGCCGTTCTCAGCCTGCCGGAAGGGTCGCGCATCATGCTGCTTGCGCCGCTTGTATCAGGCCGCAAGGGCGAGTATAAAAACATCTTCGAGGAGATGCGCCGGGCCGGATACGTCCGCGTGCGCGTCGATGGCACCATCTACGATTTGAGCGACGAGATCGAACTCGATAAGCAGAAAAAGCATACTATCGAGGTGGTGGTAGACCGTCTCGTCATTCGTAAGGGCCAGAAAGCGGTTTCCTCAGAAGAGACGCTGAAGAAAGTGGCGGAGCGACCCACGCTCTATGAGGTGAATGCCGCTTCCACTGAGCCGTCTGAAGATGGAAACACGCCGCAGCAGGAAGACGTTGATGCCTCGTTCCGCCAGCGCGTCACCGATTCGTTGGAAACAACGCTCAAACTCGGTAACGGCGTGGTGCTGGTATCGGTCATTGGCGGCGAGGAGACGTTGTTCTCAGAGCGTTTCGCCTGTGTCTACTGCGGCATCAGCCTGCCGGAGATCGCGCCTCGCACCTTCAGTTTCAACAGCCCGCATGGGGCCTGTCCGACCTGTACCGGTCTCGGTACGCAGCAAGAGATCGACGTTGACCTGATTGTCACACATCCCGAACTTTCCATCCTCGAGGGAGCCATCGCGCCCTGGAGCAAGGTCGTGAACGGCAGTCAGTGGCATGCGGCTATCCTGGAAGCGCTGGCGAAAAAGTACGACTTCAGCCTGCATACGCCCTGGAAAGACCTGACCGAGGAGCAGCGCCAGAAGGTTTTGTACGGCACCAGCGAGCAGCTTGCGATACGCTATACGCCGCAGCATGGCGGCACGCGCACCTATCACGTCACCTTCGAGGGCGTGATTCCCAACCTGAATCGCCGCTACAAACAGACCGATAGCGACATGATTCGTGAGGAGATCGAAGGCTACATGTCGGCGCGTATCTGTCCCGATTGTAAGGGAGCGCGTCTGAAGCCTGAAGCATTGGCGGTAACGGTAGGTGGGCGCAACATCGTGCAGGTCTCGCGGCTCTCCATCGTCAATGCGCAGCGTTTCTTCCAGGAGCTGGAAGGCGAAGGGACGGTCTATTCATTGCCGACGCCAGCCAATGTTCACAACTTGAATGGCAACGGTAAAAAGAAAAACGGCGCGAACGGGTCCGCTCTCGGTGATCCATTAACCCCCATCGACACAAGCGGCCCATTGGTGACAGTGACATTGACCGAGCGCGAACGTTTCATTGTCCGGCAGGTTCTCAAGGAGATACGTGCGCGCCTGCAATTCCTGGTTGATGTCGGCCTGGATTACCTCACGCTTGATCGCGCTGCTGCCAGCCTTTCCGGTGGCGAAGCGCAGCGTATTCGCCTCGCTACCCAGATTGGCTCCGGTCTGATGGGCGTGCTGTATATTCTCGACGAGCCAAGCATCGGTCTGCACCAGCGCGATAACGAGCGCTTGATTCACACGCTTGAGCGATTGCGCAACCTGGGCAATACCTTGCTGGTCGTCGAACACGACGAAGATACGATGCGCGCCGCCGACTACATCATCGATATCGGTCCTGGCGCGGGCGAGCATGGCGGACGAGTAGTGGCCGAAGGCACCTTCAAAGAGATCATCGCCAATCCCAATTCGATTACCGGTGATTATCTTGCGCGGCGCAAGCAAATTCCCATCCCGCCGAAACGGCGTGAGGGCAACGGGAAATCGCTGGTCATTAAAGGGGCGCGTGAGAATAACCTGAAGAATGTGACGGTCGAGGTGCCGCTGGGCAAGTTTGTGGTGGTAACGGGCGTCTCCGGCTCCGGTAAGAGTACCTTGATTACCGATATCCTGTACCGCAAGCTGGCACATGTGTTGTACCGGGCGCATGACAAGCCGGGCGCGCATGATGCTATCGAAGGTATCGAGCAACTCGACAAGATCATCGATATCGACCAGTCGCCAATCGGACGCACGCCGCGCTCGAATCCCGCGACGTATACGAATGCCTTCACGGGTATTCGCGAACTCTTCGCGCAGGTGCCGGAAGCCCGTATTCGTGGCTACCAGCCGGGCCGTTTCTCGTTCAACGTCAAGGGCGGTCGCTGCGAGGCGTGTAAGGGCGAAGGCATCGTGCGTATCGAGATGAACTTTCTGCCGGATGTCTACGTGCCATGTGAGGTCTGTAAAGGCAAGCGCTATAATCGCGAGGCGCTGGAGATTCACTACAAAGGCAAGAGCATCGCCGATGTGCTGGATATGACCATCGAGGAAGCGATGGAGTTCTTCTCCAACGTGCCGTCCATCTACAACAAGATGAAGACGCTCAACGACGTGGGCCTCGGTTATATGCGGCTTGGACAACCCGCCACGACCCTTTCTGGCGGCGAGGCGCAGCGCGTCAAGCTGGCAACAGAGCTATCCCGCCGCGCTACAGGTCGCACGCTCTATATCCTGGATGAGCCGACGACGGGTCTGCACTTCGCGGACGTAGATCGCCTGCTCCAGGTCTTGCAGCGCCTTGTTGATGCCGGGAACTCCATTGTCGTGATCGAGCATAACCTGGAAGTCATCAAGTGTGCCGACTGGATCATCGACCTCGGACCCGAAGGCGGTGAAGCTGGTGGGCGCGTAATCGCCGAAGGAACGCCGGAAGAGGTAGCCGAGAACGAGCAATCCTATACCGGCTACTTCCTGCGTCGCCTGTTCGCCGAAGAGGCCGCGCATGCAAGCGCTCGGGCATCAAACTCGATTGTTGCCGGGTGATAAGTAGAAGAACGCACACCAAAAAACCGCCGAACAAAAGCTATCCGGCGGTTTTTTGGTGTGCGTTCTCATCCAAGCGTTTCCCTGGTAGCAGGCTGAGAGACGGCCTGTGCCGTATATTCAGATGGTGTGATGCGCTCCCCTTCGGCAACCTTCTCATCGGCAGGTTCCTTGCCCTGCGTATCGGGTGAAGGTCTGGTGCCATTGCCGTTGATGTGTATGCCTCGTTGCCGCAGACGGCGATCAACCCAGAGGATGAGGAGGATCATCGTCAGGCCGACAAGTCCCAGACCGACGAATTTATAGATGCGGTCGAGGTGCAGGGCCAGCACGCCGAAGAGGGCGGTCAGCGCGTAGAACAGGAAACAAATCTGCTTGACGCTCAGGCCAGTTGCCAGCAGGCGATAATGCAGGTGCGATTTGTCGTAGTGCAGGGGAGATTGCCCGCGCCGGATACGTATCGTCATCACCACCGCCACATCAAGGATGGGTACGCCCAGCACCATGAGCGCCAGGGCCAGTTTCGCGCCGCCCATGATGGAAAGCACAGCCAGCCCCAGGCCAAGAAACATCGAGCCGCTATCACCCATGAAGATACGCGCCGGATTCCAGTTGTGCGGCAGGAAGCCGAGGACAGCGCCGGTAAAAATAGCCGCCAGAATCGCGATACTCTGCTGGCCCAGTACATAGCTGATGATGGTAATGAAAAGGGCCGTAATGCCAACCACTCCGGTTGCCAGGCCATCAATGCCATCGATCAGATTGACAGTATTCATCATGCCCACCGCCCAGAACCAGGTCAGCAGGACGGCTGGAATGGCGGCAAAGCTAAAATCGGCGTGTTGCATGAACAGGTAAATATTGGGTTCGCGGAAGATGGGAATGTCCAGGAAGCGAAAATGGTAGAACGGGTTGCTGAAGGTGTATAGCAGCACGCCCCGGAAGGTTGGTATCCAGGGACCCATGATGATGATAACGGCTACTGTCTGCGCTATCAGCTTGGGGAGCGGTTTCAACCCTTTCACATCATCATAGGTATGGACGATGACCATCAAGGTCGAGGCAATCAACAGGAGCCAGTAAATAGAGATTTCAGTGGGGTTAGAATTGACGCCGGGCGAGTAAAAGAGGAGTGACACAATAACGAAGGCGAGGAACATTGCCACTCCGCCCAGGCGCGGCACCGGCGTTTTATGAATGCGCCGTTCGGCTGGTCGATCAAGCCAGCCCATCTTGAAGCAGAAAGCCTTGACGACAAAGGTGAGCAGGAAGGCAAGCACAAAGGAGCAGGCTCCCCCCACAAATAGAGCCGCGAGATCAGGTAGATGTATGGGAATGAGCAGTAGAAAAGGTATATGATTTAGGCTTGCCTGTAGCATATTTTTGAATCCCCTTACTACAGTGAGTATAGACATACTTGTAAAACGTTATGTTGCCCGTACCAGTGACAAACTGTTTCTTTGGAAGAAAACGTTGGCGACCATCCAATTTCTATGATGGGCTATGTATCTGGCATATCTGTTCCCCGGCTTCCCATTGTCTAATTTTTATCTTGAAACGTCTGGAAAGTCCACCTGTAACACCCGATACCAGCCCGCGTAGTCCTGTATCCAGGTGATTTGCGCCTGCGACCAGTGTTCGCGTACCAGGGATTCCAGGCCCTCGCGCTGCGCGTAGCCGATTTCTAAAAAAATACTTCCTCCGGGCAACAGTGTATGAAATTGCTTCAATTCAGTAAACAATCGCTGCAAAAGGTCTAGTCCATTAGGGCCACTGAAGAGGGCAAGGTGCGGTTCATAGGCTCGCACGTCTCTCGTCAGAAGCGCCATTTCGTTGGTGCCGACATAGGGCAGGTTGGCCGTCAATATATCCACAGCTTCGGGTAATGGCGCGAGCAGATCGCCCTGCAGGAGGTGGACGCGCTTTTCGACGTGATGGCGCTGGCAATTGAGGGCCGCCACTTCCAGAGCCTCGGCTGAAATGTCCGTGGCATACAGGCGGGGTAAGCGCGGCTCCTGTACGGCGAGCGTAATGGGGATGATGCCACTGCCTGTGCCGATATCAGCAACCAGAGGTATAGTCCCCTTTGCCAGTCTCTGACGGCAGGCTTTTAGGGCTGCTTCGACCAGCAATTCGGTTTCGGGGCGCGGAATTAACACCCGCCGGTCAACCACGAAGTCAAGACCGTAAAATTCGCGCTGTCCAACGAGATAGGCTACCGGCTCGCCCTGCATCCGGCGTGCAAGCAACTCGTGATAGTGTTTTTCCTGCTCGGGCGTCAGAAACCGCTCAGGATAAGTATAGAGGAAGCTCCGTTCGACTCCCAGAACATGCGCCAGCAACACCTGGGCATCCAGACGTGGCTCGAGGGCAAGGTCTGGTTGTTCCTGGTTAGCATGGGTGAGCGTCTGAATACCTATCCTGAGAACTTCCTGAAGCGTGATCATAGCGGTTGGCGACCCGCGAAACCTGTGTCGAGATAATGCCAGTAGTTGATGCGCTCCTCGCCGAGATGCCAGCACAGGTAAATTTCTTTGCCATTTCGCAGGCTGAGAAAGTCGATCAGGCCCATGTCCGGGTCTTTGAGTTCGCAGCCGAAAAGGCGCAGTTCCTCGACTAGCGCCTGAAGCTCTTGCAGATGCTCGGCCAGTTCCCTTTGCAGGCCAACGATGCGGTCATGAAGGTGATGCCCGTTATTTTGGGCTTGCATACGCAGTGCGCCAAGTTCTTCCTCCGCCTGTAACATGGCCTGCCTGCGTTCCTGAATGCGCAGTAAGATAGGGGTAATTTGAGGCAGCAGAGCCTCAGCCTCTTCACGTGTGAAGTAATGGGGCATGTGCCTGTCCCTCGCTTTTTTCTGAAAAGAAGAATGATGTCTCCTTGAATCATAACATGAGACGGAAGGGTTTGTATAGACGTTGCTAGAAGCGGGTCAGGGCCAATTGGCGGCTAGCGCGAGGCTCGCCCTGGGCGAGCCTCGCGCTAGCCGCCAATTGGCCCTGATTTATTTTTTACCAGCCGTTGGAGTGACCGCCGGTGTTGGAGAAGGAACCGTCGGTGAGGGTGTCGGTGTACCCGTGGGGCCACCCAGCTTGATGCTCAGGTCATCGAACGTTTTAAGCGCAATGGTAGAGCTATTCGAGTTGGGAATGTTCAGGTAGGTGCCTGTTACTGTATCGCCGGGCTGCACCAGAGGCAGTTTCGGTGAAAGACTCAGATTGGCCGTAAAGATGACATTCTGGCCCGCGATCTGGATATAGTAGATGGTGTTGCCGTTCTGCTGCACCGAGGAGATGCGCAGCACTTTACCTGTGACCGTCTGTGTAGTCCCGCCGGGCGAACTATTTGTACAGCTATTCGCTATGGAATTTTGCGCCAGCCATTGTTGATAGTCGTTGAGGGCCGCACTGAGGTTTGGCTCGAATTGCACGTTGCCTCCGTTGAGTTCTCTGGCGTCGAGGATGCCCACATCCTGGAAGATGCCATTGCTGCTATAGATGGCAACCCAGGTTGGCACGCCGCATATCTGGTACAACTGGAAGCTATCCACATTGTAGCGCAGGATATTAGCGCGGGTAGAGGCGAAGGTGTTTTGTACATTGCTGCCAATACCCAGGCCTGCCGCGCCTGGATAGAAATGTGCCTCGTTTTTATGGGTATCGAAGAGAAACACGCCCGTACTCGACTGGTCGTTGGAAGACGAAGAGGTCATCGGGACGAGCCAGACGGGCTGATCGGCGTTATTATAGACCAGTTGCGGATCGGTAGCAGGCTGCTGCTGTCCCGCGCCGGATGGATTGAACCAGGGTGCGGCATGGTAAAGACCCCACCACGCCAGATACTGGTTAACTGTGTCAGAGGGCATCACACGGTCTACCCACGTGGGTACATTCTGTGGGCTGTACACCTTGATGTCGCCCGTGTGCGCATCGACGATCAGCACCTGGCTCAGCACATCGCCGGTATAACCGCGTGAGGGCTGCATAAGCGAGATCGTCCAGTAGGGATGAAAGCTGTCATCCAGTTCGAGCGTCGGATCAACCAGCTTGCCGTAAGTAAAGCCGCTCAGGTAGACATGGCGTAGCAGGTCCTGGTTGAGTAGCGCGCCGGGCAGGTAAGCAATCGTGTTATTGCCGCCTACGCGTAGTTGCGGAGCGGCCTGCGGATTTTCCGCGTCTACTACCACGAAGCCGGGCGTGCTTGGATTGGAGAGGTTGATGAAGATGTTGTTATAGCTCAGGGGTGCCACGTAGTACAGGTGATGATTGATGGATTGCAGCGTGTAGCTATTGGGGTCAAGATTATAGGACGAGCCAAGATTCTGCCCGTTGGAACCAAGTACCTGCTGTCCTTTAAAGTTCGCCACGCTTGAACTCACCAGCACAATATGATTGGGGTCGGTTGCGACAAGTGGTGTGCTGCTTTTTTCGATGATGACATGCGGAATGGCCGCCAGCGCTTTGGCATTGCTATCAAACCAGGTAGTGAACACCACGATCAGTCCCGCAACCACGATGCCCACGAATGCAGCGACTATCAGGCCAAAAACTCCCGCCGCCACAGCGCCCCGTGAAATATCCGCCGCGACTTGCCTTGAGCCAGAGTGCGAGGAAGTTCTTCCCTGCGTGGCCGCCGAAATGTCTTCCAGCGAGCCGAGCATGGGCCGGGCAAAGGCAAAGAGGTTTGCGAAGCTGCTGATGACCAGGGGCCATGTCACCCATTGCCAGCCACCAAAGGGGCCGGTCAGAGCAGGTTCGGAAAAGTAGAGGATGGCGAGGCAGAACAGGTAGTTGAAGATGAAGTAACCGATGAACCAGCGAGTGAATTTACTGGCCTTGAATGGTTCGCTTCGACCGAAAGCCAGCCGCCCTATCGTCAGAATTGCCATCACGATGAGCGTGCCAATCAGCGCGAGCAATAGAATAATCATGTGCGCTCTCCCTGGGAAATGCTCATTTCCCGTTCGGTGTATTCACGGCATCCCTCCTGAAAGAAATGCATCCAGGAGGAACGTTCTCTCGTATGAGTTAATACCTGTCCCTTATTGTAGTGTTCTGGCCAGGAATTCGCAACGGGTTTGCGCATGAGATACAATACAGGCGGGGAAATTTGCCAGAATATGGGAACAAGTAGCTGTAACGAATTGTTGTATTGAATAACTATTCATGAGTACATGCTCTGAAGAGACTGTATAAAGCGTCTTTATAATATGTCTCTCGCATGTCATCCTGAGCGCAGCGAAGGATCTCTCGCTTGTCATGGCGAGCAGTGGGAACCTGAGATCCTGAGCGCAGCGAAGGATGACAGGTAGAGACAGGTTTGTAATGGTCTGTTACTTGTTTGTATGAAGGAGTGAAAATAACACATGCAGTTGTTTGGAAAAAAATCGCGCACCGAGATTGAGAAGTTGCAGGATGGGCAAGATCGCCTTCCGCCTGGACAATACCTGACGAAAAAGTGGCCCGTATTAACCTACGAGCGTACCCCCCGCCAGTTGCCGCCCGATTGGAAACTGAAAATCACCGGGCTGGTAGAGCATCCCTTTGAATTGACCTGGGCGGAGTTTTTAGACCTGCCGCGCATCACAATCACCACCGATATTCACTGCGTCACCACCTGGAGCCGCTACGATAACACCTGGGAAGGCGTCTCCATTCAGGAGATTTTGCGCCGCGCAAAGCCCCTGCCAAACGCCAGATATGTGATGGTTCATTCGTGGACGGGATATACTACCAACCTGCCTCTAGCTGACCTCGACGACGATGATGTGCTGATAGCTCTGAAGCATGACGGGCAAGACATCGAAATGGAGCATGGCGGCCCGGTGCGGCTGGTTGTGCCGAAGCTCTACTTCTATAAGAGCGCCAAGTGGCTCGATGGCTTCGAGTTCATGGAGCATGATCGACCCGGTTTCTGGGAACAGCGCGGCTACCATAATCACGCTGACCCCTGGAAAGAGGAGCGCTACTGGTAGCCTTGATATAGACCATAAAAAAGGAGACATGCCTGAAGCGGCACGCCTCCTTTTTTATGACAGGAATAGCTCTTATTATGGAGAGACCGCGTCCAATCGCATCTCCTTAGTCGCGGTGCCAAACTGGGCGATGATCGAGGCGACCACCAGGCAGCCACCAATCACCAGGAAGGTGCCCACCGGGCCGAGTGTGGTGATGTTGCCCGCGATCAGCAGAATGCCGACACCTCCACCGATATGCCCGATACCATCCACCAGGGCAAAGCCGGTAGCACGCGCTCGCGTGGGATAGTTCTCCGCCGACCACGCCCAGGCCATCGGCACAAACAGGTTAAAGCCGATGAACAGGATGATCGCGCCGATGACCGTCACCCAGAAATTAGCCGACCCGCTCAGGCCAATGATCAATCCGCCAATAATGGTGAGTACCGCCGAGATGGGCAGCCAGTATTTGCGTTCCAGCGACTCACCATAGCCATAGGCAAAGATGGCACACGCGATGAAGCCGAACACACCCAAAGCCGCCACCATACCTGCCTCCGGCGGTGGATAGCCTAACGTAGCCAGAATCGTTGTAAAGCCGACGCCAATGGTGTAGACCGTCATAAAGGCGACAAACCACATGCTGAACAGCAAGAGCGTGCGCCGCAGGTACATCGGATTGCCCAGGATTTCTGAGTAGGTGGCATGTTTCTCAGAGGTATGGAAATGGATTTCCGAGCCGACCGGGGGCAGATTGGCCAGCCTTTTCATCGCCCGCTGCTCCATGTCGGTCACAATCTCGTCAGCCTCGTCGAGGCGGCCCTGTGAGATCAGCCAGCGTGGAGACTCCGGCAGACGGAAGCGCAACAGGATACCCACCAGGGCCAGAATCGCGCCAACGCCATACATCCAGCGCCAGCCACTACCCGCGAACTGCGGCAGCCCATGCACAATCTGCACCGTCGCCTGGGCAAACGGCAGGCCCTCGGGGAAAGAGGCCGGGGGTGTAGTGAGCAACAGGCCCAGCCAGATACCTAAAAAGGCACCCAACGACGACATGATAAAGATGAGCGAGGTGTATTTGGCCCGTCCGTTGCTTGGCGCAACCTCGTTGATGTAGGTGGCAACCAGAGCCAGGTCCGCACCTACCCCAATACCGGTAATGACGCGAGCGATGATGAAGGTCGTGTAGTCCTGCACAAAAGCGTTAAACAGCGAACCCAGGCCCGTGATAATGAGCGTGACCAGCAGCATATCGCGCCGCCCAAAGCGATCTGCCAGCGGGCTGAGGATCAGCGCGCCGATCACATAACCACACAAGTTTAACAGGGTTGGCAAACCCACCATATCGGATGCCAGCACCAGCCCCGGCGGAGTGTGAGTGGCTCCGGGCGGCAGACCTGGCAAACATCCCGCGACAATCTGCGTGCAGGTCTGGATAAAGGAGACATTGATATCAAAGATATCGAAGAAGGTGAAGAGAAAACCCATGCCAATGATGCCGATGAAGAGGTAGGAAAGCGACCAGATCGGAATGCGATCCTGGCGAGCGATAATGGCAGCGCCTGTGCTGCTCGTTCTCGCTCCCGCGATGGATAAAGAGTCGCCTGTTTCGGATGCCATAAGATGCTCCTTTCACAGCTTGTCTCACGAAGAGAAGAGGAATAACGAGCTACGTTTGGCCTTGTCGCGTTCAATAAGCGAAACAAAACGTTCGTCTATGTGAACACTATACTCGATAAATTCCTATACTGTCAAGTGTTGTTGAGCATATGCTCCGGCCTTTTTACAGCTTTTGCAGGCAAATTTTTAAAGCAGTCAATGTAATGGCAAGTTAAAAGGCGACAAGTGCGCCCATCATCCGTTGCACAGCCTCAATTTCATCCTGGTTGACAGTATGCCCCATGCGACGATAAAGCCGCATCGTCACGTTTCCCCCCATTTGTTGTAAGACCTGGGCTGTCAGTTCTACCCGCTCTTTGGGAACATGTGGGTCGATATCGCTGCATCCAAGAAAGACGGGCGTTCCCTCAAGCGAACCTGGATAGTTTCGCGGCGTCCCATCCGGCCCTATCAGTCCACCGCTCAGCCCCGCAACACCTCCATACCTGCGCGCATTGCGCGCCACAAATTCAAGCATCAAACACGCGCCCTGTGAAAAACCCAACAGCATCGTGCGTTCAAGCGGAATACCTATCTGCTCAATTTGTGCCAGTATGCTCGCAATTACTGCAAGGCCGGATGAGAGTCCAGGCTCGTTCCGTTCAATGGGAACGAGAAAACTGTATGGATACCAGGTATTATTCGCGGCCTGGGGAGCAAGATAGGCAAAGCCGGGCGCGTTCAACTCCTCAGTCAGTTCCAGGATATTTTCTGCCGACGCTCCGCGACCATGCAGCATCACCATCGCCGCCTGCGCCCGCTCAAGCGGTTTTCCTGCTGTGAGAAGAGGCTGGCCCTGGTGCGGCCCTTTTATGGCATTACTCTGTTCGCTCATATGGTTTGTTCCCCTTCATTCCTTTTTCATGATGTCCTTGTAGGCAGCAGTCGCATCGCCAAAGAGCGCATAACCCGCGTCCCTCACCAGTTGCTCAGAAACTCCTGGCTGCCCGCGCAACCAGAGCCTGCTCATACCCAGTTCGCTATCAGCCGTTACATCCGCTATTGGCACAAAACCAACCTGTCTCATACCGCTTTGAGATGCAACATTATCAGCATTTGCGCCAATCCAGACGCGCTGAAAACCCTCGGCCTGTAAATCTCTGGCAATATATGCCAGCAAAGCCGGATAGAGGCGCAACCCGCGATATTCCGGCAACGTGACGCAATCCCAGATATATGCCTCTCCTGGCTTGAGATGAACGAGTAAGCCAAGCTCTCCAATCGCTTCCTGGTCGAACGTTGCCCAGCCATACGCTGCGAGCTTACCCTCTACCAGCGCCACATAACAACGTTTTCCTGCCGCGATACGCTGCTCAACCTCCGGCCTATCCATTGTTTGCGCCAGGACTGAAGCTTCATCTGTTCTCATGCGCAGGAACGTTGTTGGAACACGCGGCTCGACCATGTTAACCGATATCGAGTCAAGCCGCAACAACCAGAACGTACCCAATGCAGGTGCATCTGGCGAAGCTGTCATAGTGATTCAACCTCTTCCTCGACTTCGCCTTTTCCATCCTGTTGAGCTGTCTGCTTAACTGCCTCTGCTTTTGGTAGCTCTTTCCTGCTGAGTGAAAGCCCTTTGCGTCGGGTCAGTTCGGCAATGGCGTCCGCCAGGTGCGTATCAGAAATGTAGGGTGCCCCAGCAGCTACACGAATGCGATGCGCCGTAACAAGCACCTCTGCATAGCTATAGCCCTCCGGCGGCACAAACTTATAACAGGCCAGTTCAAGCAATTGCCCGTTCGGGTCGCGGAAGTAGATGGAGTCCATGAAGCCCCGGTCAATATTCCCCGTGTTCCAGATGCCCCGCTCGTTCAAGCGTTGCGCGACCTGTGTATAAGTCGCGCGGGAAACCGTGAACGCGAGGTGGTGCAGGTTGCCGATATCCTCTGGATTTGGTGTGGGATCGTTCTGGCGGGTTGGCCGAACAAAGAAAGTGATGAGCCGACCATCTCCCGCGTCGAAGTAGAGATGCGTCTCCTCGGGCACATCCAGATTGGGCTGATCCATCACCAGGGGCATGCCCAGCACGCCCTCGTAGAACTCAATCGTTGCCTCGCGGTTGGAGCCGACAAAGGTGATATGGTGAACGCCCTGAGTTTGAATGATAGACATAATCGTTCCTTTAGCTAGCGTAGAGATATTCCATCTCTACGCGCTATGTGCTAAATGCGGAAGAACAGGTGCCGGATTTTCTGGATAACCTGCGGGTCGCCCGTTGCCTCGCCGCCTTCGATGCGTTGGAAAGCGGTTAGCACGAATTCGGAAGCGTCTCGGAAGTGGAAGACCGCCTGCGCGCCGTCCAGGTTATCGGCTGGCTCATAGGTAAACTTGCCATCCTTCACTCGAACGCGCCACCGGCCGCCATACTCGCCATCTACCTGAATGCCGTAATCCGCGTCCAGCCCTTGAGCGCTTTCCTCATCGACGGTGGCCTGCATCAGAATGAACATGTAGGGAACGAGGACTCCGGCGGTGCGTTCGTCCAACTTCGCATCCTTCTCGCCCAGACCCCACCTCATATCCCAGGTATGAACGCCGTAATCCATGATCTGGAAGGCTGGGTAGAACAGAGTAGGAAGCGGCCCCATATAGGGATGAGTGACGTTGAAGCTTCCCCACTCCTCAGCGGTCAGAGAGTCGAAAATTTCGAGCATCTTATCCGAATCGGCCTTGAGCCGGGCAATAGCCTCTTCGCGGGGGAGTCTGCGGAAAGCCTGAGCGTTCTGATTGAGCTGGTCGGCCATAACCAGCAGGCCAACAGCAGTGGCTGGTTCGTTGCGCCGGGCAACCTCCCAGCGACCAAGATAGCCTTCGGTCACGTCGATCATGTGACCAACCATATCCTGCACCTTCCACTCGGTGCAGCGGGTCTGCACATTCCAGTTTTGTGGGTCGTCAACGATATGAAAGAAATTGGCGCGCTCGGTGCGAACCACGTCGAGTACCAGGTCCTTGTTGCTGTAATCCATGGAGTTGATCGCCATAAATACCCTCCTGTTCTGTTAAACTGGACAACGAGCTTTGTGCAAAAAGACCTCCTTTCTCGATTCGCCAGGCGCTATTATCAGTTCATAGACGCGCTGGATGTCCTCTTCTCTAACAATCTCATATTATCTAACATTTTGGCAGTGAATGGCTATGAAAACTGTTTGCGTCATTTCTTTGTAGCACAACAAGGGAAGGCCAGGGATGCACGCGCATCCCTGACCTTCCCTTCGCTCGTTGGAGAAACCCTACTTTTCCAACGTACTCTTCGAATTCCGCTCCCCATCATACGAAAGCAAGATGCGCTTGCCATCATACACCGTTTCAAGGTGGACGGGGCGGCCCCAGAGCGTGTAGACGTGCTGGAGCGTTTTTTCGGCGTAGACCAGGTCGAGTTCCTGGCCCTCGAAGAGGTGCTTGATGTAGAGTTCGCGGTTGCCTCGATAGTCGCCGTTATCGACGACCAGGTAGGGACTGCCGAAGTTGGTCATGTTGGCGACGATCATATCGCGCACCTTCTCCCAGTTTTTCTCGACAATCACCCACTCATCGCCCTCTTTCCTGTAGAGGTAAAGGTCGAGTTCCTTGATAAGGTCTTCCGTCAGGTAGTTGCGCAGGAAGGAGACATCGTTGTCCAGTTCCCGTACCTCGAATATCTTCTGGAGACCCTGTCCAGGCTTGCGACCGAGCCGTTCCTGCTCCTCGCGGGTAGGATTGTTCCAGCGCCGCTCGATATCCTCGAATACCTTGAAGCCAATGTAATAAGGGTTCAGGTACGTGCGCGACGGCGAAAGAACGCCCGAGTGCAACTGCGCAAATTCAATAATTTCCGAATCCGATATGACCCCGATTTCGCCCAGGCGACGCATGATGCGCGAGTGCCAGATGCTGTTATGGTGCAGCATGCCATTCGCGACGTAGCGATGCGAACGATCAACCGTAATATCGTAGACATCGGCTTCGTCATACTCAACACTGACCACCTCATCGGTTGGGTCTTCCTGTACGAACCATCGATGACCCGTGAGGTATTTGTGCAGGTTCTCGCGTTTGCATGTCAGATTGAAGCCGATTTCCTGGCTGTAGACCTCGGCAGACTTCCCGCTGATCCACACATTTGGCCCGCGTCGGCGCGAGAGGATGCCGTAGTTCAGCAGTAGTATTTGCAACGTCTGAGCGATATCATTGCTAAACGTGGAGAGGATGACACCCTGTTTGACCAAAGCGCGGCCATCGCAATCGAAGTAGGCCCGCAGGAACGCGCTGACGACCGGCTTGGGAGAGCGCAGAATACAATCAGGGATGCGCTTCTCTCGCGCCTTCGCCTTCAGATCAATGCCAAGCGATTGCAGCAGGTCAAGCACGTTAGCCGAATAGAAAACCACACGCCATCTGCCGCCCTTGCCAGTGATTGTTTTAGCATCCCAGGTAGGAGTTGCTTCAATGGCGAATAACTCGCGTACAAGCTTGCTATAGCGATCAGCCAGTTCGCGATCTCCGGTTGTATAGCCTATGGCGTTCTTTGTCATATGAATATTGCCATCGCCAATCAGGTAGCCGAGAAATTCGGCGAAGGCTTCGGTGACATGAGTTGGCGCGACCAATGGCAGGCGTGTTGTGTATAACGGTTTGCCTGCGCTGCCAGGTGTATAGCCTGTGTTTTCAATAGCTGCGACAATGCGATCTCTGGCGTAGTTCGTCTTGCCACTGAGTGAGCGGTAAACGGTATGTACCCCCACACCTGCCGCCTGCGCCACATCCTCTACAGTAGCTGGCACAATTCTGTTCGGTGTGTCGAGCGGAACGAGTTGTTGCGGCCAGAGGTTATCGCCAATACTCAGAGGAATGCGTTGGCCGACCTGTACATCTTTCAGTGCAATCCACTGATCTGGGCCAATGTTCAGTTTATGCTCTTCCGCGCCCTCTAAGACAAAGCCGCGCCGGGTGCGTAGACGTACCGTCGCTGCCCTTCGTGTGATATGGCGGTCAGTAATCACGTCTTGCTCGCCGTTGCCGCTGCCCACTTTGACGGTTTGACCCCGCGCGAGCATTTCATGCAGCTTGTCGTAGCGTATTAGCCCATGATCGGTCAGCACAAGGCTGTTTCCGACCAGACACGCCCACCCCTCATTCATGGTCTTCGTTTGCATCTGTGGCACGAAGTAGAGCATTTCGGTGCGCACGATTTCGATGATGTCGCGCTGCCAGGGCTGCAAGTGGGGGGCGTAGCGCATCAGGAACAGCAGCAGGTCTTTTTCAGGCTTTTCTGGGAACTTGGGCGGCCTGCCCGGCCTCCGGTCGCGCTCCTCTTCCGCTTTGCGCGCTTTCTTGTCGAGGCCCCACAGGTCGTCGTATTCGCCTGAGCCGGTGAGCTTGTTGGCAGACTTCTCCTCGCGCTTTTCCGGTTCGTTTTCACGGATGAAGAGGTTGTAGTCAACGTGTTCTTGTATGGAGAGAACGGCATCCAGGAAACGCTCTACTTCGTCCTTGCCGTGATCGAATTCGTATTTGGCGATGCGTTCGGCGTGAATGCTCACCTTGTCGATCATGCGACGCGAGGTGTGCTGGAAGTAGACGTTGTTCTTGAAGAAGTCGGTATGCCCAAAGACGTGCGCCGCTACGAAGGTATTCTGGAGCAGGTTGTTCATCTCCATCAGGAATGCGTAGCTGGGGTTGGTGTTGACCACCATTTCGTAGATTTTGCTCAACCCCAGGTCGTACTGCATCTTCTGACGGTAGTAGGCCTTGCCATGCGTCCAGTGACTGAAGCGGCCCGGCAGGCTGTACGAGGCGAACTCGTACATGATGCTGGCTGGCACGAGTTCAAAGTGCGTCGGAAAGGGGTCAAGGCCGAAGCGGATGGCCTCTTCCCAGGCGTGATCTATTCCATCGCGCAATCGTTCAATATCGCTATCTGCCATGCGGTTACTCCTTCTAGCGGCTCGGAACGGGTTCGCGCTGCGCGAAGAATTTCCTCAGCGCCGGATAGACTTCCTTTTTATCCGAGATGGTCACGGCGATGAATTTCTTGTCGTTGATCTTGTTATAGGCCGACATGAGGGTGCTGGGCGAGCGATAATGGCCCTCCCGAATCTCGCCATAACCGAAGATGTTACAGACCTCCATCAGTTTATGCACAAGCTGCACGCAGCGATCATTGTCCCAGGGCAGGTTATCGCCATCCGAGAAGTGGAAGGGATAGATATTCCAGTCATCGGGATTGTAGCGTTGCTTGATGATTTCCAGCGCCAGTTCGTAAGCGGACGAAACTTGTGTGCCGCCGCTCTCTCCTTTATGGAAGAACTCTTCCTCGGTGACTTCCTTCGCCTCGGTATGATGGCTGATGAAGACGATGTGGACGTTATTGTACTTGGTGCGCAGGAAACGGACCATCCAGAAGTAGAAGCTGCGGGCAATGTACTTCTCGAATTCACCCATCGAGCCTGAAACATCCATCATTGCTATAACAACCGCATTGGATTGATATTTAATCGTCGGCTCCCACGTCTTGAAGCGCAGGTCTTCGGATTTAATATCCTTGAAGCGAGCATCACCTTTAGCGGCGTTGCGTTTCATGTTCTCCATGATGGTGCGTTTTTTATCCAGGTTGGTGAGCGGGCCTTTCTTGCGCACATCGGTGAAGCGAACTGACTCGGTCTGGAGTTCTTGCTGGCGTTTCTGTTCGAGGTTGGGCAGGCCGAGGTCTTCAAAGATCAGAGCTGCCAGTTCCTCCATCGAGATTTCGGCTTCGTAGTAGTCGTATCCGGCCTCTTTACCAGCATCGCCCTTTTTGCCCTTGCCGGGGCGCGGCTCCTGGGCGATGACGTCGCCTACTTTGCTCTTGCCGTTACCCTGTCCGGCATGGGTCTGGCGTCCGGGGTCGTAGCGGAAGCGATATTCGTCAAGCGTGCGGACGGGGATACGTACAGCCTTTTTGCCGTCAGACAAAATGATGCTCTCCTCGCTGACGATATCGCTCAGGTTTTTCTTGATAGCCTCGCGAATCTTTTCTTTATGACGTTCCTGGTCGATCTGTCCTTTGCGGTGCAGCGACCAGTCATGTTGTGAGACAGACATGGAGAAGACTCCTTCCCGTCGCAAAAGAGACGTGGGGGAAGAGTATCGTTGGAACAACCTCGTCCCCCACGTTCGAATGCGAAACTGTCACTATCTATTGAGCAGGCTGCCGGTGTAGCGCAGGATTTCGTTCGCGCACACGTGACAGTACCCATGTTCTGCCATGAGACGGTTCACCACGTCGTTGATCTTGCGCAACTGCTCTTTGTCGGGTGTGCGCGTGGATGTAGTGATCTTCACCACGTCGCGCAGGTCAGCGAAGAGTTTCTTCTCGATGGCCTCCTTCAGGCGCTCGTGACTGGTGTAGTCAAAGCTGAGACCTTTGCGCGCCAGCGAGGAGATGCGAATGAGGATTTCCTCGCGGAAGGACTTCTTGGCATTCTCGGTGATGCCGATCTGTTCTTCGATGGAGCGCATCAACTGCTCGTCCGGCTCCATCTCCTCGTCGGTGATGGGGTCGCGCAGCTTGGTCTTGTTGCAGAAGGCCTCGACGTTGTCCAGGTAGTTATTGAGCAGCGTGCGCGCCGACTCCTCATAGGAGTAGACGAAGGCTCGCTGGACTTCTTTCTTGGCCATCTCGTCGTATTCTTTGCGCGCTTCACTGATAAACATCAGGTAGCGTTCGCGCTCTTCGCGGGTGATGCTGGTATGCTGGTCAAGGCCATCACGCAAAGCCCGCAGCGCATCGATGGGGTTGATGCAGGTGGTGTTCTGCTTCACCAGCGCGCTTGAGAGGCGGTTGATAATGTAGCGCGGCGAGATGCCGTCCATGCCCTCACGCACAGCCTCTTCTTGCAACTCGCGCACGTCCTTCTGCTTGAAGTCCTCCATGTCCTCGCCATCGTAGAGGCGGAGTTTCTTCATCAGGCTCATGCCCGCCTTCTTCGACTGCTCGAGACGGGTCAGAACCGCGAAGATGGCCGCGATACGCAGCGTATACGGCGCGATATGGACGTTTTGCAGCGCGCTCTGCTTGAGCAGCTTCTCGTAAATCTTCACCTCATCGGAGACGCGCAGGTTATACGGCACCTTGACGAGAATGATGCGGTCTTGCAACGCTTCCGATTTCTTGTTGCCCACGAAGGACTGGTATTCATGCTCATTGGTATGGCTGACGACCACCTCGTCGGCATAGATCATGCTGAAGCGTCCCGTCTTGATGTTCTGCTCCTGAGAGAGCGTGAGCAGGACATAGAGGAACTTCTCATCGCAGTTGTGGTTGACGATACCGTTAGCGATGAAGGTGTTGGAGCCTGGCACGTGCAGGTCCCAGCACTCGGCCTCGCCATCTTCAATTGAGACGATCTCGTCATAGAACTGCGATGGATTCAGCAAGGCGCTGAGGCCCGTAGGCGGTTCCACCCACCCTTCGAGATTGTTCAGTATCTTGTTCGCCATCTCGCGGGTGCAGGTATTGGTTCCGGTGCGCAGCATATGCAGATTGGTGTAATCCTCACCCAGAATCTGATATGCACCTTCGCGCTCCCTATATCCTGTGCCTGTTGCCGTAGCACGCGCCATCACTACGCGCTGTAGCTCCTCAGAGATGGTAGTCCAATAAGCTGCGGTATGCGGAATGAGGTCAGCGCGACCGGCTCGCTGCACTTTGAAGGATGCGCGCTCATATGCCAGCCGCTTGCGTTGCGGCAGCAGGCGCATCTGAGAGGCGAGCAGGTCAGCATCGGCTCCGCTTGCGGTCACATTCCAGTAATCGCGGTAGGGAGCGTTCTTTCCTGCGCGCTGGCGCGTCTTCACGCGGCGACTCACCACGCCCAGGTTGAGTAGCACGACCTGCAATTGTTCTGACAACTGCTCGGAAGCGGTGGCCCAGGAGAGCCGCCCGTTCAGGTTCACCGTGCCATCACCAGCGAAGTAGCCTGCCAGGAATTCTAGCACGCATTCGCGGGACGATTGCAATACCGACCAGGGAATCTCTTTATTGTAGGCTCCAGTCTTGTAGCCGAGGTAATTCAGGAAATCAGCCAGCGCAGCGCTATTTAGTTGCACAACGCCCGTGTAAGAGCGAGGCTTAATACCGAATAGCTGTTCCGTCAGGCTGGCATAATCGGAGCGCAGTTCCTCTTCATGATTTGAGAAACGCACCGTGCCATCTGGCCGCACATCGCCTTCAGCAATGAGGTAGCCAAGCCAGCGCGCCAGTTCGGGCGTCATGCGCTCTGGAATGCGAATGGTTAGCGCGTGCTCCGGTCGTGTTGACTGCCAGTCGAAGCGCACATCCTGACCCCAGAGGTTCTGCCCCTTTTGTAGCACCACCCAGTCGCCAACCTCTAGCTGGTCGTGGCGTTTCCAAATCTGGACGCCATCCTTGTTGACGACCTGGACACGATGCTCAAACGCGCCTTCCTGGTTGAAGCCCCGCCGGGTCGTGATGCGTTTCGTAGGCTTGACGCCTGCGCGGAAGAGATGCTGCGTAGTTTCGATGCCGGTGCCGCTGGCAATTTGCACCGCAACCTCTCGCGACTCGCCTTCAGGATGGTCAGGCTGCGCGAAAGAGTCGATCCGGCGTATTCCTTGCTGAGTGAAAATTAAACTATTGCTGGAAATGCACTTAAGCATTTCTACGAATTCCATAATGCCTCGATTAGCGATATTGAGTTCACCATCGAAGCGGTAGGCACGCGGGTCGCTCTCGACGCCGACTTCGCCAATGGTAGAAAGGTCGATGCCGCCGACCAATTCACTTATATCTTGAGATTTCGGGTCTGACGGCGTGAATGTTCCTACACCTACTCGATATTTCTCGCTAAATGCTATGCGTTTGACCGGCACTTCCTCGATGCGGCCTTTGTACTCGTTGTCTACCATGTAGCGGCAGTGAGGGCAGAGGTCGCCTTCAATGTAGAGGCCGAATTCTTTCTCCACGTCGGGGCGCAGATCCACGGGGATCAGGTGGAGAGGTTCCTCGTGCATGGGGCAGCCCTTGATGGCATAGATCGCTCCCTGCTCAGTCCTGCTATAGGCCTCTAAGCCGCGTTTGAGCAGGTAGACGATAGTGGATTTGCCGCCGCCAACGGGACCCATGAGCAGCAAGATACGTTTGCGTACTTCCAGGCGTTGGGCCGCCGAATGGAAGTACTCGACGATTTGCTGGAGGGGCTTCTCGATGCCAAAGATTTCCTGGCTGAAGAAGTTATAGCGAGGCTCTCCATTGCGGGCGGTCTCCACGCCCGCGTCCATAATCATATGATAAATGCGCTCATGAGAAAGACGCGCCACGTGAGGCTTCTTCGTTGCGATCTCAAAGTACTGGGCAAAGGTACCTTCCCACTGTAACTCACGTTCACGGTCCCGGTATTCCTCTAACCGCTTCACCAGGTCCATAAGTCATCCTCTCTTCTATTACTATCAGGACGATGTACTATTTACAACTCGTGGATTTAATGTACTCGGTAGCTGAGTAAGTACAGTAAGGATAATGCAGGGTTCTTGGCTGAGGAAAGGCCCATCGATTTGAAAAGGGCTGGTTTCTTGCTCGATACTTCGAGTCGGAGAACCCAGCCCTTGCTCTATCAATGCTAACCTGGACGCGAACTGCTCGACGAGTCGAGGTGGAGTACCAGCCCTTTCCTTCTCAATGCTAACTGGGAAGTGAACTCCTTGGCGTTTTATTCTCAATTGCGGTTCCATTTTCCATTCTAGACGGGAGACGAAACCTACGAATGAATCTATCGATTCCAACCTATAATCGTAGCATACAGTACAGATAGGCATGTGTCAAGTGAAAACCAGGGACTTTTAATAGGCTTTCACACAACCTTCACACGCTCATTGACGTATGCCAGGTTCCCCCTTTCTAAGCAATCCCATCGATTGCTGTACTCTGTATACGTAGCAGCCCAGGCTGTAGACTTATTCTTTTATACGCTGTCAGGAACGGAAATTTCCCGTTGCATGGGGGCTTCAACCAGAGGAAGTTCGACTTCGAGAATCGTGCCATGCTGCTCAGCAGGTCGCAGGTAGATACGTCCGCCCAGGCTTTCGACACGCTCGCGCATACCACTGAGGCCATAATGTCCCTCGGGACTGGTGCATGGAATATTGCCGTCAGTATGCATCTCATAGAGTTCCTGCGGCAGGCCAACGCCATCATCCTGGATACGCATGAAAATATGCCCGTCGTCGCGGCGGCTGATGTGCAAAATCACATTCTGTGCCTGTGCGTGCTTTTCGATATTGGTGAGCGCTTCCTGTCCCACTTTCCAGAGCGTTTCTTCGACCTGTTCGGGCAGTCCCTCAATTTCGGGTTGCAGGTCATAAGTGACGCGCAGTCCGGCGCGCTGCGCCATTTCACGCGCGTAGCGGCTGATGGCCCGGCAGGCAGGTTCGCGTTCGAGCGCGGGAGAGCGGAGATTGGCGATGGAGGCGCGCAGCTCTTTCATCGACTCGCGCACAATCTCTTTGGTCGATTCGATTTCGCGGTCGCAGCGTTCGGCATCGCGCTCGCGCAGTCGCTGGATGGCCTCTAGCTTGACCGAGATTAAGACCAGGGCGTGTCCCAGCGTATCGTGCATCTCGCGAGCAAGCCGCGTGCGCTCGCGCAAAACGGCCAGTTCCTGTTCCTGAGCGGCAGATTCGGCGAGTTTTGCGTGCGCCTCTTCCAGTTCAGCGTTTGTCTGCGTCAGTTGTTGCACCAGGCGATTCTTCTCAAAACGCTCTCCAATAAGGTGTTGCAGCAGCAGGCAAACGACGGTCAGGCTGAGAAAGGACATTCCGAGTCCAAATAGACCACCAAGCTTATCGCCGTTCATAGGAAGGGAGAAATACCCCTGAAAAGCGCAGAGTGAGATATAGGTGACAATGGCTGCCCATATCACGTGGCGGGCACTAAATACGGCAAACCCCAGACCAAGCGCAATGAAGAAACACCAGGAGTAGGCGGCATGAATGGCTGAAAGCAATAAAACACAGATATAGATGCCAAGCCAGGAAATGAGTGCACTCCTCAGGGGAGGAGGCCAGTCATGATACTTGAAAATACGCCGATGCTGTATGCCAACGAGATAGACGCCAATGGTGGCAAGGACCAGCAGAATAATCGCGAAGATATGCCAATCGTGCAAATAATCTGGACGACTGGTCAGGACGAAATAGCTCGTCAGAGTGAGTGTAGCCGCCGTAAGACCCGACCAGATCAGGTTAGTCTTCAAAAAGATTCGGTGAAAACGCTGATCTGCTTGCTCGATATCGGTCTGGACGTTGCGCATGGGAGATATCCTTGCCTGGCTCATCTCAAAAGAATACGGCCCTCTTCTAACGTGATAACCACATCATACTCGTTTAGCAGCGACTCCGCAATGGGTGGCGTAAAGGTTGTGACCTGTGTGCGTCCCTCGCGGCGTATCTGGCGCAGGTAGTGCCAGATAATTTCTCTGTCATCCTCAGTTAATCCGTCCAGTGGTTCATCCAACAGGACAAGCGGTGGGTCGTGTAGCAAGGTAAGCGCGAAGGACAGCAATCCCTGCTCAAGTGGGGAGAGCTGGCTAACGACGCTGTCCAGATGCAGGTGGTAGGTCTGGATATAGTTTTCCAACTGGGGGCTATTCAAGTATAGTTCGTACAGCGAAGCATAATACGTCAGCGCATCCAGCACAGTAGCCTCTTCCGGCAAATGTAAGTAACGAGGGAGAACGCCAATTTGTAGGCGAATATCCGGCGGTATAGGAGGGATATCTGCGCCGAGTACTTGAAGATGCCCGCGTGTGGGACGAAGCATACCTTGCAGACAGGCCAGTAGCGCACTTTTACCGGCAGTATCATCTCCCAACACTGCCACTGCCTCACCCTCGTAGATATCCAGGCAGAGATCGTGCAGGAGCGACCGCGTTTCTTGCTGCACAGTAAGATGTTCGCAGCGAATGATACACGGTCTCGAGTATTTGCCGAGCGGCCCGGTGATATAGCGTCCTGTCTTATAACTTGCCATAGAGAAACCTTACTCGATTTCAGGCTCTCTCTGCGAGTGCAGAAAGGACTATTTTCTGGGTATGACCAAAGTAATAGCCGCTCCGTATCCTACGCCGAGCGTTTTTGCGGCACTGCCATTGCGTACTGCGATGCCTACATAGCCGGAGCTGTCGCCATAAATGAACGGCTCCCCATCTACTGGCCCGTCCGCGAAGAAACGCCGGACCTGGTTTACTGTACGCCCTTTCTGCGAAAAGATGGCCTGTATGCCAGGAGCATCAAACAGATCAGGCACCATTTCCAACGGAATGCTGGTGATGAGGTTGCCGAAGTGATCGACGTGAAGAATATGCCCATCGATCATGTTGCCCGTTCGTGTCGCCTGGCTGGTCGGCAGGCGAACAAGCGTTGCGGGATCAAGTTGCGTTCCCAGCTTCGGCAGCACTTCTGTTGTGCCAAGCGCGAGATGCGCACCCGTAGGCGCGAAGATATCGCGTCCATGAAAGGTCGAACTGACCTCAGGCCTGTGGTACGCCGGGTTATTCAATTGCACTACGCCATGCACAGGTTGTTCCGCCATGACGTAGCTGAACAGGCCGTTATCCGGCCCGACAAAAAACCAATCCCCAGCATGCAGCGCAATTGCCCCTCGCGAACTGCCAACGCCGGGATCAACCACGCACACAAACACGGTATTGCGTGGAAAATACCGGTACGCCGAGGCCAGTATCCATGCCCCTGAAGGCACGTTTTGTGGCGCAACATCATGCGTAATATCGATGATTTGCGCATCCGGCGCGATGCCGAGCATTACTCCCTTCATCACGCCGACATCGCCATCACCGGAACCAAAGTCAGTCATTACCGCGATTACTGGACGAGAAATGTGTTGAGTCATACGAAACTGGTTGGTTGCCTTTCGATAAAATATGCCAGGAGCCGGTCATGAACTTCTACAAAGAAAAAGGAGTTATCCAGAAATGCCATCCTGAGCGCCGCGAAGGATCTGCGAGCCGGGCGCGCGAACCGGCTGGCCGACTGAGATCCTTCGCGGCGCTCAGGATGACATCCTTGCACATCCCCTCTTTATTTATCAGCATTTATAACAGCCCCTCTGTCTTTCCTTATAGATAGTTATAGCACATCTTTGCTCAGTGAGTGATAAGTGTACTCATTTCCCCACCCTCGCTATCTCCTGCCATGTATGACCGCCATCGCTTGTTTTGAAAACGCCGCTGGCAAAAGTGAAGGAGGGACCTATTTTTCCATCGAGGGCAAAGGCCAGAGATGGCGAGACGAAACTGAAGCTTTGGACATATGGAAAACTTGCCTGCATGGAAACCGTTGTCCAGTGAAGGCCACCATCGCTGCTGGTGAGGATGACTTTGTCACCTATATCATCGCCACGACGCCACAAATGATTCAGGTCGATAAAATTCTCTGGCTGGAGAAAGAGCGGCAAAGAGCGCACCCAGCTCCATGTGTTTCCACCATCATGCGTAGCATAGATAGCCGTCGTATAGGAGTTGTTGTTGTTCGATTGTAGGAGAAACACTCCTTCTTGTTTATTGAAAAAGTGAAAAGGTGAAATGTCCGTGTTGGGTGGCAGCGAGAGCGACAACGGTTGCCACGTCTGACCCCCATCGTGTGTCTGGATAATCCAGGACGTATCTACATCTGTCTTGGTGATGCCAGAAATCCAACCGTTAGAGGCATCGCGAAAATGCATATCGCTGATGCTGGTGATGTGCGGGCCAGGAAGAAGCTGCTGCCAGCTTTTTCCGCCATCGAGCGTGCGTAAAAGAACGATTTTGCCTGTAGGATTTGCGCCGATTATCCACCCATGTAGGGCATCTACAAATTGCACAGGCAGATGGAGAGCTTGAACATTGATAACGGCTGTTTGCCAGGTGTTTCCGCCATCGGAAGTATGCGCCACAAGGTTTCCCTGGAACTTGCCAGATTGATCACGGAGTAGAAAGTTAACAGTGGCCGAGGTTGCTGAGTCGAAGGAACTGTCACAAGCAATATAGTTGCTGCTCTGTTTATATGAAGGCCAACATTGCCACACAGGTTTCCAATGCTGCCCGCCATCGGTTGTGCGCAAAATGCCATTTTCGGCTGCTATCCAGCCGGTAGTAGCATTCATCATGTTGATCTGGAACCAGCCGCCCATTTTCTGCATAGATGGGGTAGGAATTAGCGTTGGACTTCCTGGCCTGGGACGTTCGGTTACATGGTTGAGAACCAGCAATAGTGAACCAATAAGTACGGCGACAACCAGCACCGCCAGTACACTGAAATAGCGTGTATATCTGGCTGGTCGTTTCTGGCTATGTACAGGATAAAGACTGCCAGCTTCTTGTGAAGGCCGCTGCTCCTGTATTTCCTCTATTTCAAATGAAGCGAGTCGCTGACGTACACGCGCCAATGATTGCTCGACCTGAGCGTGCGAGGGATACATGCGCTGAAGATCGCGCAGGATGCGCTCATTCTCTGGCCTTCTCTCTTCAGGTATATATTCATTGGTCATGGTGCTGTCCTTTCTCGCGTTTCTGACAGGTTGTGCGCAGGTGAGCGAGGGTGCGCGAGTACATTTTGCGCAAGGTCGCTTCACGTTTATTCAGCAAGATGGCAATTTCGGCGAAGCGCAGGCAATCGGCTACGCGCAGTTGTAGGAGTTGTTGTTGTAGCTGTGGAAGTTCTCGTATCGCCCGGTGCAATTCCTCGATCTCCTCGCGCCGCAGCAGTGCCTGCTCTGGTGTCAGCGTCTCCGGGCCAATGATGTTTTCAATAATTTGCTCCAAAGAGAGCAGCGAGCCATGCGCCGAGCGTCGATAGTGGTCTACTACTTTGTGATGCGCCACGCTGCGCAGCCACGCCAGCTTCTGTCGCCTTTCCAGCCACGAGAGGTTGCCCTGTTCCAGCGCCGTCGTAAACACTTCGAGCAGGATATCTTCGGCGTCCTCCAATGAGGCGATATGCAGCCGGATATAGGCAAAGATGCTTGTCGCGTACTGCTCGTACAGGTCAAGGCCCGGTTGCTCGCTTGCTGGCGGGCTGCTTTCTTGTGAGTGCATATTCCAGCCCTCTTTCTTGATCTCGTATTATTGTCGCAAACAAGCCAAAAATGTGACCGGACGTACTGTCTTTCTAGCGTTTGCTGGGGTTATATGCTATACTAGCGCAAATATCAGGGAAAAATAAGGCATCTTGTCAGAGGGAGTAGTGTTTGTATGGTGGAGTATAGCGAAGTGGGTTATTCCCAGGGGCAGGAGCGATGAGTATAGATAGAGAACACCATGTACGAATTACCTTGCGAGTATGTGAGCAAAATCTGGAAGGAGCGCTTGCATGACTACAAATAGTGGCGGTCCTCATATTTTACTGTTTGAGCGAGACCAGCAGCTTAGCGCTTTGCTCACAAGTGAATTTCAGCTAGCCGGTTATGAAGTACGTACTGCGCGCACCGCCGTTGAAGTATTTGATGCGATTGCGCGTTCTCCTGTCCGAATAGTGCTGGTCAATCTGGCGCAGGCGGCAGCAGGCAGGCGCGAGTTCTGGGTGGCGTTGGATGCGCAAAGGCGCGGGCGTGGAGTGCAGGTGATAACCTTCCGCTGTACCAACATTGGCGGATATGGAGCGGATGACCCCGAGGAGCCGCGTAGAAGCTCTGTAATGATCGACATAGAAGTAGATGGTATGCTTGGCGTGATGAACCTCGTTGAAGCGGTTCGGGCGCGCATTCCCACATCTCCAACTGGCTCTTTCTCACGTCTCTCGACAGCGCAGGCCGCAATGGCCTCTGCATCACCTCGCCCAGGCGCATCCAGCCCCGATCATGGCTTTCGCGCCAGTAGAACTGGCGATGCAGCGGGTTCAAGGGGGCCGATATCCTCGAGCGGACAGATGACGGTGCCTATTTCGGCTGTTCCTTCGCCTTCAGGAGTTCGTCAGGACGTGGTTGAAAAGCCGGAGAGCAACAATAGCAGTGCTTCGTTTACTGAAAAGATTCGCGCTGTCATTTATCCTGGAAATCGCAGTTATACCTCTCCGGTACAGGAGCCAAATCGGGGCGCGCCAACTGTTTCAGGCCAGAATGGACAGGCGGCCCAACCTCGCATTACTAACGATTCCAATTCGGGCATTCGACCTGCTGCAATGGCTCGTGAAGAGAGAGTCGCCTATCCAGAGAATGTGGCGCAGACGGCGAATGACCCGCGTACCACGGTGTACCGGTCGCAGCAAGACACGCCATCTTTGGCGATCAACTCCAACGCGACTCATGAGTCAAGCCTGGAGCAATTGAGCCGTATGGTTCGCGAAGGCACAGCCTCCCGCTCAGGTGAAGCTCTACAGATGCCACCTGCTCCGGCAACGCCTGTTTTGCCGCAGGATAGTGTTGCGCCTCCCAGCCCGCCTCGTGTGTCACCTATAGAGCAGGAAACAGTTGCTGATGCCGGAACTCGCCGTTCTCCAGGCGATGAGCCGACCGAGATGGTGCCAGCCGTACAGGTGCGCCGACAAGATTCCATCAGCGATTTGCCGCTACGGGCCTCACCTATTCGTGTTGATGATGATCCCGCTGAACGGGAAGATCGACGGATCAGCCAGCATGGCATGCCAAATATTCCGCCCAGCCCGGTACCCACATCGCTAGGGAGCATTCAATCCGCCGCTCAGACTGTGCCTGTGCAGCAGATTGCAAATTCCCCCGGGCCTGTTGTGTCGCCTGCTGCAACGAGCAGGCCTTTTGCTGCCTTCCCTGCTCAACCCGTTATGTCTACTCCTGTTATGCCCGCAGAGGAGGAGCAGCAAGCAGAGGTAGAGGATCAAGAAACTGTAGAGGAATTGGAGGCCGCACCACAACGCGAGCAGGTTGAGCAGAGTCATGTCCTGCAAGCGCCAACCGACACGAATGTAGCTTCCGAGGATGTGCTGATTAATATTGTGCAAAGCCTGCCGCCATTGCCGGTACAGGCCAGGCAGCAAACCCCGATTGTCAGCGGGAGGGCCACCCGTTCGTTAGGAAGTGTTTTGTTGGAGGGCCACCTGGTGCAGAAAGATCGCCTGGAGGTGGCACAGAATATTCAGCGCATGCTGCGCGGTGTCGATCTAAATTATCAATTGGGTGAAATTCTTCTTATGTTCAAGTTATTGACTCCTGACCAGTTGCTTGCCGCAAGCCTGCTCAGCTACGGCTTAATTAATTCGGAACAGATCAGCGCGCTCGGACGCATCCGGCAGGAACTGCATGCGATTGGCCTGGAATACGACCTGGAGAGCCTGCTTGTCTTGTTCCGCATCCTCTCCCCCGAGCAATTGCGTGAAGTGCGAGCTAGCTGGACGAGTTAGAGACTCGATCGACAAGATGAAGGAGCGCAGGCCAGATGCGCATCTGGCCTGCGCTCCCATATCTTGTCGATCATTTCCCTTTGAAAGATCGGCTGTTTCCCGGCGCTTCCCATAGCCAGCGCAGAGCGCGCAGGCGTGAGGGAGGTCTTACCACGTTGCGTGGGCGGCGTATCGCCGGGCTGCCAGGAGGCCCATCCGCCTGTCCATGTTCGATAGCGTCCAGCAGGTCGAGAAACTGGTTAACGCTCTGCGCCACCCCCTCTACCATCAGGTAGCCAGATGGTTTGACGGCATCGCCCACCATATAGAGTCCCTGTACAGAGGTGGTTGCGGGAATATCCTCTCCCTGCGCCACGCGATTGACAGGCCACTCCCCGCGATACACGCTCATCGTGAGGACGCGGCAATGTTTTTCAAACGTTTCTCCGAAGAGCATGCGCAGGTCTGCCAGCGCTAGCTGTTTTTCCTCTTCGATATTATTGCTCTGAATGACCTGGTGCGTGATGAGCAGGTGCTTGCCTTCAGGCGCTAAACGTGGGTCGCAGTTGGTGGGCTGGACGATACCGGCGATACGCTGCGTATCCAGGCAATACATGATGCCGCGATGCGGAATAAGCGAGACATCACTCAAGAGGTGTACTTTGAGGCCAACAGCTTCGTGTAACTGTGTTCCGTTTGATGAAACTTCTTCCTGATGCTTTAACACATCAGACTGTTTGACCCGCTGGTTTTGTAACAAAGCTTCCGTGGCGCGTGGGCCGAGGTCGCTGACCACCAGCGGCGCAGAAATAAGTAAATCCTCTCCCGTGACTTTATCGCGGGCGCGCACGCCTTTTACCCGCCCGTCCTCTTGCAGAATTTGCAACACCTCGCATTGCAGGCGTAACTGCGCGCCCTGCTCGATGGTGCGCCGTTGCAGTTCGGAGGTGAGCGCGCCGCATCCTCCAGCGACAATCCCCGGCGCGCCGTAGCGGAACATGTTTTTTGTCGTATTTACGACCTCAGCAGTACTGACCTGCGAGAGTTCGAGGCTCAGCGCAAAGCGTGAAACGCGCTCAAAGAAAGCCGTGAGTTGGCGATTGCGCTTCACGTTGATGTGGTGAGCCAGCCATTGATCGAAAGGCAGGTCGCGCTCATTTTCGGGAAGCGAGCGAAAGAACATGAGGTATCCCAGGCGCGTGAACCAGAAGAACTGGCGCGGCCCCAGTACTTTCAACATCCCCAGGATGCCTCGTGTGCGAATTTGTTTGCCGTGTACATGAAAGGAAGCGAAGACATCGGCGTCGAATATCTGGTGCGCTATCCGCAGCCTTCGTAAGGTCTTCGCCAGCACGCCGCTGCTGCCAAATGGGATCATATGTACCGCGCCAGTGCTGATCTGCGTTCCCTGGAACGTTTTGGCGGTAAAGCGTCCGCCGCAATGCGCTAAACGTTCCAGCACCAGCACTTTTTTGTCGCGTTGCAGCAACTGCGCCGCGCTCAGCAATCCGCCTAGCCCTGCACCGATGACGATAGCATCATAACGCAAAGATGTTTGCTCCCGGGCTTGCTCATTGGAAATAGATGTAGCCTGATTCATAGAAGAAGAGATTCGCTAGAAAGAAATTTCCCGGAAGGCACCCGCAAGGGGATGCCTCTACAATATTATCCTGCGTGTAGAGGCATCCCCTTGCGGGTGCCTTCCGGCCCATCAGAACACTGCCTTTCAGCCTATCGAAACGCCGCCTTCCAGTCCGTCAAAAGACCGCTTCCGGCCTTTCATTTACTTGTCTTCACCGATAAGGCTGCGCAGCAGGCTGGTACATTCGGCCAGCGTGCTGAGGACGTTCTGGTGAATCTGGAAGACCTTGTTCAATTCACGCGCCTTGCGAGCCAATTTGGTGACATACTCGATATCGCGTGGGTTGTTCATAACGTCTTCCATCAACTGCATGAGGTCTGCCCAGGCAAGCTGTTCGCGACTGCGGGCTACATCAGCAATGGTGTTGTCCATGCGCTCGGCCACGCGCCGTACACCGGAGCGCAGTTGATTGGCGGTCTGCGCCACCTCGGAGTCGTGACTGCGAATGGCCTCCTGTGTGGAGTTGAGTTGCTCCTGCAGCGAGGCAACCTGTCCGTCGAGGGTTGCCAGCGCGGCCATCAAGGGCGCGATATCCGGCAGTGAGGGTTGAGGCAGGCTGGTCAGGCGGCTGAACGTTACACCCGCGTTGTCAACCTGCACCGGTGGCGTAGGTATGCCCAGATCACCGGAAGATCTGTTGGAAACAGGCGCGCTCGCCGGGACTGGAGAAGGTGCAGGAGCCGGGGCTGGCGCAGGTTGTGGACTGACCATAGTTGGCTCGAGCGGCGCGGATACAGGTATTGGCCCGGATGGCTGGTTGTTGCTTGGAGGCGCTGTCATAGTACCATTGTTCCCTTCGTTCATTGTACGTGTGCCGTAATCGTCGCTAGTCGCGGCGGTCAGCAGATCATCCTCACGTGTGCGGTAGGTTACTTCGCCGAGCATACCCGCGTTAACCGCGATGGTGTCCATATGCTCGATATCTACGGCCTGGGATTGCGAAGCCTGGAAAATTAATTCGTGTTCGCCAATGCCAATGTGATCTCCATCCTGAAGGTCGCGGGAGGACATCTCTTCTAACTGCTGCCCATTCACAAACGTTCCATTCGCGCTATGTTCGTCGCGAATGATGTAGGTACCGTTTTCGTAGCGAATAGTGGCATGGCGGCGCGAGGTGAGTTTGTCTTTCGAGAGCAGGATATCACAGGTGGGAGCGCGACCAATGCTCATCTCTGGTTTGTCAAGGGTGTAGTCGCGAATGACTTCGCCGCTTTCAGAACGAAGAATGAGATGCGCCGGGTTGTCAATTTTGTTCATCACAGCCTGGGCTGCTGGTGCATCTGCGCGCACCGTAGGTGGTTCAGGAGCGGGTCCGGTGCTTGCCACTGTCAGCAGATTGGGATCAGACCACTGATTGGAAGCTGCGGCAGTTGGGGGTACCCAATCATCTGAAGCGGGGAGTGTGGCATCACCCATTGAGGGCTGAGCCTGCTGTAACGAGGGAGTGGCTGGAAGCAGGCGATTGCCACAGTTTAAGCAAAAGTTGTCCCCAGGCCGGGTTTCGGCGCTACAATATGGACATTTATCCATGGTGAAAATCCTCCCTTTGCTATAACATACAACCAACGTGTCTTCACACTGCTTGCACATTATAACAGAACACAAGCTGAGCGTCGAGGGGCTTCTTTAGAAGAACCTCCCCAGGCGACCAACAGTACGACGTATATAGTTTCGTATATTCACGTAGATGATCCACGGAATCAAGAAAACCAGCACCAACAATACCAGGAACAGGCAGCGCAGTCCCGGAATCAACAGCGCCAGCACCCCCAGGAAAATCAAGAGTACGATTGTTCCGAGAATGGCAAGTGCCACCCAGGTAATAACTTTTTTCACAATTGCATCATTCGCGCCTCCGAACCCCAGCGAACCGCCCGTCGAGGGATTGTTCTGTCCACTCCATGTCTGCTGCTGTTGCTGGTAGTTGTAGCCGCCAGCGGTACTCCAGGGTGGAACTTGTGAGACGGGCTGTTGCTGATAAGGATTCGGGGCTGCGATTACCGAGCCACAGTTGGTACAAAAACTACTATTCGCGTCAACAACGGCGCCGCAGCGCGGGCAGGTCGTGTTCATGAAAAGCTCCTTACGAGGCAGGTATCCAGGCCACGTCTGGTTGCAAGCTATTAAAGAGATGTTGCAGGTATTCTACACTTCTTCTGGCGGAAAGCACAATATTGGTTGTGTTTTTCGCCCCCGAACAAAGCTGTACCGGCACCTGTGTCGGGCTGGGCGTAGCAGCAGGCGTGCCTTTCTGCGGCGTCTTGCCCGGCTGCGGTGTGCTGCCCGTGGATGAACTGCACTGGAAAGCTGAGTTCTGCGAGGTGACGGGTGCCTCTGAGATGGTCAGCGACGTATGATCGGGAAGCAAGTAGCCGATCAAAAAGCTTCCTCCAAAGAGCGGATCATGTATGGTGGCCTGCGCGCTTACAAGACAGCTTCCACCTGGCAACGTTGACGGCAAATACAGCGTGAAGCCGAGGCTATTCTTGACCACATTCCAGTTGGTAATCGTGGTTGGAGTGCGCGGCGCAGGTGAAGTTGTTGGCGTGACGCCTGCCGTTGCTGTTGTCCCCGGCGTAGTTGCCGCAGATGGACTGGCCGTTGATGAGGCTGTAGGTGAGGGAACCGCGCCCTCGTCACGAAACACCATCACCGGTTTAGAACACCAGCGCAGTTTTGCAAGTGGAAGAGCAGACGGCGTTGGCGTAGGGGTCGATGCTGAGTTACCGAACAGACCACTGCAAGAAATAAGAAAAAAGCTAGAGCATAGTAAGAAAAGTATTGCCAGATATCCACAAAAACGCTTCATTTATAACTCCTCAACAAGATGAACGTCCACCCCTCACTATTCTGGACACGTTGCTTCCCGGCCTTCCATAATTTCGGGAACGAATGAACCCGAGGGATAAGTGACCGGAAAAAAAGGCCCCTACTTTTGGACTAGTATATATTGGAAGGGAAGAGACTTCTATGAACTAGTTCTCAATTCCTTACCAAAAAGGGGCTTTACAGCGTTTTGATTTAGTGCTACCATTAACCACTGCAACTCAGAATAGATTATCGCTGGTGGCTTTCTTTGTCCTATTTTTTACCTGCCGGAAAAGCAGGCTCTATCCTAAAAACGCATAAAGCCGTCAATTGGTACAATCTGTCGCCGAAGAGGTAACAACGTGTGAACGCGAAGCAGATCTGGCAAACAACCATAGAGCGATTGCAAAGCAAGGTGCAGCCTGCCGTGTTTACAACATGGTTTCAAGGGACGGCTGCCATGTCATTTCAGGATGGCGTCTTTGTGGTGCGAGTTCCTACCACCTTTGCGAAGGCCCATCTTGAAGGACGCTTCATGGACCTGATTCGCACTATTCTGGCGGAGGTGACCGGAAGCCAGGTAGAGGTGCGGTTTGTGGTATCAAAGGAAATACCGGGAGTTGACGGTGAGCCACCGGTTGAGAAACCTGGCGCACAGCGTCGTTCCTATCGCCTGCCGCGCAGCCGTCTTGCCCCTTTGCAGCAGGAGAAAGCGCGTCTCGACGCCACCTTTATGACCAATTCTTCTGGCACATTATCTAGCGCCCGTCCTGTAGCTCATCGCAGCAATACTGGAGAGGATAGCCTTGACAAACAAAGCCCTTCAGCGCTCGATGTGCAGCCGGGACTATTGCCCTTGAATGGCGAGGGACTCCTGAATCCTCGTTATACATTCAGCACGTTCATTGTCGGAAAATCGAACCAGTTGGCGCACGCGGCATCGCTGGCCGTCGCGGAGAGGCCTGGATATGTCTACAATCCACTGTTCTTCTATGGCGGCGTCGGCCTGGGCAAAACGCATTTGCTGCACGCCATCGGACATGCAGGTGAGGCGGCAGGGCTTCAAGTATTGTATGTCACTTCTGAAAAATTTACCAACGAAATTATCAATGCTATTCGTTATCAAAAGACCGAGGAATTTCGCGCCAAGTATCGCCAGATCGATATCCTGTTAGTTGATGATATTCAGTTTATTGCCGGAAAAGAGTCTACCGAAGAAGAATTTTTCCATACCTTCAATACCCTGCACAGCGCAAGCAAGCAGATCGTCGTGACAAGCGATCGCCCGCCGAAGGCCATTCACAGCTTGCAGGATCGCCTCCGTTCGCGCTTCGAGTGGGGCCTGCTTGCTGATGTGCAGCCGCCGGAGTACGAGCATCGCCTCGCTATCTTGCGCTCCAAAGCCTCCTCCCTGCGCTTTGCGGTACCCGACGAAGTGATCGAATATATTGCCCGCCCTGAGTGCAGCAGCGTGCGCGAACTCGAAGGCGCGCTCAACCGCGTCATTGCTTACGCCACACTGCATGATGCACCATTGTCGATGGATCTGGCAGCGCGCGCGCTTGAGCATATCTATAGTAACGAGGTGAAGCACGCTGCCACGCTCACTCCTACCGAAGTGCTGGAAGGCGTATGCAAGTACTACAACGTGGATATCGAGCGGCTACGCGGCAAACAGCGCGACCGCGAGATCGCCTGGCCGCGCCAGGTTGCCATGTACCTGATGCGCCAGGAAACCAGCGCCTCCCTGCTCCAGATTGGCAGCGCGCTCGGCGGACGCGATCACAGCACTATTATGCATGGCTGGGAAAAAGTGCAGGCCGAAGCTGCGAACAACGACCGCGTGCGCCGCGAACTGGCCGCAGTTCTTGAACTTATTCACCATAGTAAATAACAAGGCAGGGTGGGTGTCGCATCTAAGTATAGAGAGTTGCCGGAAGCCACCCGCAAGGGGCTGGCTCTACACTTTCATCTGACCTGTAGAGCCAGCCCCTTGCGGGTGGCTTTCGTTCCCCAAGCCGATTGTAAAAATGGGATGCACATCTGTTTTTCTCTGTCCTTGTGATACAATGCGGCTACACCTATAACCCCTCAAACTAGAAAAGAGGAAATTCTATGAGCGATCAGCTTGCTGCCTATCTGTCTGAGCATTCCGGTGATGCCCTGGCCCTTCTGGAACGTCTTTGTCGCCAGCCGAGCGTAGCTGCCCAGAACCTGGGGATAGCAGAGATGGCGGACCTGGTTGAATCGTTATTGAAGGAGACCAGCTTTCAGACGCGGCGTTTGCTCGTCGAAGGCGCGCCTCCCGCTATTTTTGCTGAACTCCCCGGCGCAAGTGATTATACCGTCCTGCTCTACAACCATTATGATGTGCAGCCACCCGAGCCATTTGAGTTGTGGAAATCGCCCCCGTTTGAGCCAATGGTGCGCGATGGCAAGCTTTTTGCGCGTGGCGCTTCCGACAACAAAGGCCAGATCGCCGCGCGTTTAACTGCCATTCGCGCCCTGCAAGCTGTATACGGTACGCTGCCCATTACCCTGCACTGGATTATCGAAGGAGAAGAGGAGATCGGTAGCCCGCATTTCGAGACGTTGGCGCAGAAGTACGCGGATGTACTGCGTGCCGATGGTGGCCTGTGGGAAGGAAGCGGCTTCGATTATACAGGACGACCGCAACTGACTTTAGGCTGCAAAGGCCTGCTCTATGTGCAGCTTGATGTCGATGGAGCGGGCATCGACGCACATTCTGGCAATGCTCCTATTTTGCCGAGCGCCGCCTGGCGGCTGGTGCAGGCTCTGGCAACGCTCCGCACACCCGAAGGCAAGGTGCGCATTCCAGGTTTTTATGCTGATGTTGCACCACCTTCCGAAGCGCTCCTCGCGGCTATCGCCGATCAATCGCCCCAGGATGACGTGTTACGCGAAGCCTTTCACGTGAATCGCTTCGTGGACAATCTGAGCGGCGCTGCACTGCTCGAACGCCTCTCCTTTGAACCGACCTGCAATCTTGCCGGGTTGCTCAGTGGCTATACCGGAGAGGGGTCAAAAACGGTGCTGCCTCGTCACGCGATGGCTAAGATCGATTTCCGCCTCGTACCAAACCAGGACCCCGACGATATTTATGCCAAACTGCGCGCACATCTGGACGCCGAAGGCTATCAGGATATTCGCATAACCGTCTTTGGCAAAGCCGACCCTGTCATAACGCCCATAGATAACCCATTTGTGCAGCGCATCGCAAGAATTGCTGAGGCATTTGAAGGAAAGCGCCCGGTTATTACGCCGAGTTCCGGTGGCACACTGCCCCTGCTCGGTTCGCTGCGCCGCTATGTCGGCCTGCCCGGCCTCAGCGCGCCCGATAATGTCACCTACTGGGCAAATGGCGCGCACGCGCCAAACGAACACATCCGGCTTGCAGACCTTGAGCGGGCCGTTCGTTTTAATTGTTTCCTGTTCCAACAATTGGGAGCGTAGGAACGCTCTGATGGATTTTTACAAAATAGTGGGGAATACGCGCCTCCTGTCATCCTGAGCGCGGCGAAGGATCTCGGTTGCCCGACGATTCATGTACCCTGGCCGCAGATCCTTCGCCGCGCTCAGGATGACATGCCTGGGTATTCCCCTTTATTTGTCAAAGTTCATGATCGCGTCCTGCTCAATATGCGCTTTCAACAGAGCAGGACGTGATCAATCCCGTCCCTACATTATTGGGAACGTTGTGTGCGTTGCGCGTGATGCGCAGTTTTATGGTGATAATCGCCGCTTGCGCTGCTCGGGTCGGTATGAATAATAACCTCTGAGACGCCTTGAATATCGTGGAAGAGGCGATGGCGTACCTGCTCGGCGATGCCATGCGCCTGAGTCAGCGTCAATTCGGCTGGTACCTCGATATTCATGGCGATATGCATCGTATGCCCAACCCAGCGGGCGCGCACATCGCTGACCTCCTCGACCTCTGGAACCTTGCGTGCCGAGTTGATAATCGAAGGAACGACATGTGGGTCTACCGCGTCGAGCAGGCGCTGTATCACGCTGCGAGATGTCGAATAAACAACGGTGATGATGACGATAGTGATAATGATGCCCGCGATAGGATCAGCTTTGGGGAAGCCAAGCAGCACCCCGATCAGGCCGATGAAAGCGGCCAGCGAGGTCAGCCCGTCGATACGCGAATGCTGTCCATCGGCAATAAGAGGAACGCTGTTGATGCGCTTGCCGACCGAGATTTTGTATTGCGCGAGTAGCTCGTTGCCTGCCACGCCTACCAGCGCGGCAGCCATGCTCAGGTAAATCTGTGTTGGCACCGTGTTGCTGGTGAGTTTGAGGATGGATTCAACGGCGGCGGCAGTGGCACTGGCGATAATCACCAGCACGATGAAGATGCCTGCCAGATCTTCGGCGCGCGCATAACCATATGTGTAGCGATAATTGGCGGCGCGTCGAGCAATGACAAAGGCGATCCAGAGCGCGACAGTGGTGAATACATCCCCCAGGTTATGCAGCGCGTCCGCGAACAGGCCCGCGCTTCCCCCAAGAATCGCGATGGCAAACTGAATCACCGAGACGAGCAGCATACCAAGCGTGGAAATCTGTACTGCTCGCAGCCCGGCCTTATCGCCATAGAGATCGGCGTCTACCCGCCCATGTTCGTGTCCGTGTCCTCCATGTCCATGTCCGCCATGATCATTATGCTCGTGTTCATGCTCGTGATCGTGGTCATGTTCATCGAGATCATGGCCCTCGTGTGTATGATTGTGGAGGTCTTCGTGTTCATGGTCATGTTCGTGGTCTGCTGAATACTCGCGCATTATTTCCCTCCCTGCCTGGAAGCACATACTTCCTCTATTGTATATTGTACATGGCTTCTATTACATGATACGATTTTGTCGGCAGGAAAATATAGAAAATCAGCGTGAAACAAAAAAGCTCTCCTTGCAGATGAGAGATGAAGAGCGCTTTTTTAATCATCTGCAAGATGTGCAGAATCATTCAATCATTTGCGACAATCATTCTATCACTTTGTGCTAAGGCGCATCTATAATGAGAAGCGTTAAACAATACTTCCTGTCTCGAACAAGAGCTAGTAGCGGTATTACTGCTAACACGGAATTTTGTCAGAACGAGGCTTAACCTGAACAGAAAACATGCCTCTCTCCCTTTGTAGGCATGGTGGAGGATTTGAGAACATGGACATTAAACGCAGTGGCTCACAACCTTCTGGCAAAGGACCAGCCGAGTACTTTACCGGCACCGTCCGTATTGACCCCCTATTCGAGGCACCTGATCCGGCTCGGGTGGCTGGTGCCAGTGTGACGTTCGAGCCGGGCGCTCGCACCGCATGGCACACCCACCCATTGGGTCAGACCCTGATCGTGACGGCTGGCTATGGCCGGGCGCAACGTTGGGGTGGTCCAATCGAGGAAATTCGACCGGGGGATGTGGTCTGGTTCCCTCCGGGTGAGAAACATTGGCATGGTGCCTCCCCCACCACAGCTATGACGCACATCGCCATTCAGGAACGACTCAATGGCAAGACCGTCGATTGGATGGAAAAGGTCAGCGACGAACAATATCAGGGCTGATCATCAGGGAAAGAACTTCCGACCTTTACTCGCAGAGGATGGGTCTCTAAGTTGTATGTTCCTGGACGAAAGAAAGGATGAACATAATGAAAGCAGCAATTTTTCAGGGCCCCTGGAAGATTGAGGTCGGCGAACGACCAGACCCAACCATCAAAGATCCGACCGATGCGGTCGTGCGTGTTGTGCTGGCCTGTGTTTGTGGTTCTGATCTCTGGTACTATCGTGGGGAGACTGAGTTTCCAATAGGTGGTCCCATAGGCCATGAGTTTATCGGTGTCGTAGAACAGGTTGGCGACGAGGTGCGTCACGTTGCGAAAGGTGATTTTGTTGTCTCGCCCTTTGCCTACAGCGATGGAACCTGTCCCAACTGCCAGGTAGGAATCACTACAGCCTGTTGGAACGGTGGATTTTTCCCAGTAGAAAATGGCGATGGCGGCCAGGGCGAGTTTGTGCGCGTGCCACTGGCGGACGGCACGCTGGTGAAAGTCCCAGGTTCCAGCTATTCGGATGAGATCATGAAGTCCCTGCTGGCTCTCAGCGATGTGATGGGTACGGGCTATCACGCGGCAGTCAGCGCCGAAGTCGAGCCTGGTGATACCGTTGCGGTGGTGGGTGATGGGGCAGTTGGCCTGTGCGCCATCATTGCGGCGAAGCGGTTAGGCGCGGCACGTATTATTGCGCTGAGCCGGAACTCTGCTCGTCAGGCGCTTGCCCGCGAGTTCGGCGCGACCGATATCGTCGAGCAGCGTGGTGAAGCGGCGGTCGAAGCAGTGAAAAAATTGACGGATGGCGTTGGTGTCGATGCGACACTTGAATGCGTCGGGACGAACGAGGCGATGCAGACAGCCCTGGCGATTGCGCGAGCAGGCTCGATGGTGGGCTATGTGGGTGTCCCTCACGGCGTCGAGATGCCTGTGCCAGCCCTCTTCTATCGCAATATTGGGGCACATGGCGGCCCGGCACCGGCACGAACCTACCTGCCTGAGCTGATGGAAGATGTACTCGCCGGACGTATCAATCCTGGTCGCGTCTTTGATTTCGAAACGGACCTCGATGGCGTAGCGGAGGCATATGCAGCAATGGACCAGCGCCGCGCCATTAAGTCACTCATTCGAGTAAGTCGCATCTAAAGGAAACCTTTATGACACAGACAGATTTCCGCGCTGCCTTATCGACCTCGCGCTGTGTGATATAGTGAGCAGGTTAAGACTGTCCGACTATCAACCATACTGATAGCAACCATCTCTTTGAGCAACGATGCAAGACTCGATCCAGATTCGACCGGCGAAGCCAGGTGACGCTGAGGTAGCCTCAGTCCTGCTTTACGGCGCGTATACGCACGTACATGTCAGCTATCCTCTGCCAGAAGCACAGGAAAGCGGATGGATTGAGCGTTTAGAACACTTCTTCCGCCTGGACGATAATCGTTTTAGCTATCAAAACACCCAGGTTGCCGAGCAGAACTCTGAGGTGGTCGGCTTAGTGTTAAGTTTTGGGGGGCGAGATGAGGCGCGGCTCAACGCCGCCGTTGGAAGGTGGCTCGAGCGAGAGGCGCGCGACGATGAATGGTATATTGATGCGCTCGCTGTCCTCAAGAATTGGAGCCAGAAAGGGATTGGCACGCGCCTGCTGCAAAATGCCGAGCAGCAGGCGCGCCAGTACCACTATTCCAATATCGCGCTGAATGTCGCCGAGGGGAATAAAGAGGCATTGGATCTGTATACGCATCTGCACTATGTTGTCACCCAGCGAACCTTCCTCTATCAAGGAGCCTATGTACGCATGGTCAAAACGTTAGAACACCAGGAACAGAAAAACGACCCTATCTGATCCTGAGAGGTTGCTCCAGGTTGTCGTTTCCGCTCGTAACTGCGTATAATAAGCGCAAGCTAAACAGACCGGGAACGCTTCCCACCTATTTCAATTGACGGAGTTTTTCTATGTCCAGGACTGCACATCGCGTAGCAACCTTTGGCACAACCATTTTCACCGAAGTCAATACCCTGGCGCAGCAATACAACGCGCTCAATCTGGGTCAGGGCAAGCCAGATTTTGAGACCCCGCCCAATATCGTCGCCCGGCTGGTACAGGATGTGCAATCTGGACTCTATAATCAATATGCTCCCGGCCCTGGTACGCCCTCTCTGCGCGCCGCCGTCGCCGCTCACACAAAACGCTTCTACGACCTGGATATTCACCCAGACAATGGCGTAGTCGTCACTGCCGGAGCCACCGAAGCCATTTTCTCTGCTATTCTTGGACTGGTCGATCCAGGTGATGAGGTAATCGTCATCGAACCGTTCTACGACTCATACGTGCCCAATATCATTATGGCGAACGCCGTCCCGGTCTTCGTCCCCCTTCATCCCCCGACCTGGACCTTTGACCCGGACGAATTGCGCTCGGCTTTTAGCAAGAAAACACGTGCTATTCTCTTGAATACACCGCAAAATCCGACCGGGCGCGTCTTCACTCGCGAGGAGCTGCAATTGATCGCTGATCTCTGCATCGAGCATGATGTCACCGTTATTGCAGACGAAGTATATGAACACCTGCTTTTTAGAGATGCTCAACATATTCCTATAGCCACACTACCATCCATGTTTGAGCGTACCGTAACCATAGGTAGCGCAGGCAAGATGTTTAGCTGCACCGGCTGGAAAATAGGCTGGGTCTATGGGCCGCCTGCCTTAATTAAGGGCGTTGGGCAGGCGCACCAGTTTATCACCTTCGCCGTACATCATCCTACACAGGAAACGATAGCCTATGCGCTCAACCTGCCTGCTTCTTACTTTCAAGACTTTCAGGCCATGTACGAAACGAAGCGCCAGTTGATGCTCTCCGCGCTCGATGCCGCCGGGCTGCAATACCGCGCTCCCGAAGGCACCTATTTCGTGATGGCAAACTACAGTCACATCTTCGACGGCTCCCCTATGGAGTTTACCCGCTATCTGACACGCGAATTTGGCGTCGCCTGCATCCCGCCTGAGACATTCTACGGCGCTGAGCATGCTCATATCGGCCAGGGCTGGGTGCGCTTCGCCTTCTGCAAAAGCGATAAGATGCTGCGGGAAGTGCAGGTACGCCTGTCGCGCTTGGGTAATCATTAGAATCTATTGCACCACCACATTAAATACCACCACCCAGTATTGGATGGATTGCAGGAACAGCCCGATCAGGAGTATTCCCGGCACGAAAGCGCCGAGCCTTCGTGCCGGTAAGTGATCGGCCCACCATTCAACAAGTGGGCTGAAGACGCTGACAATCGCGCTGACTGTGCCTGCAACAATGCCGAATATCACGCCAAAGATGAATACTTCGCTCCCACCATGCGCAAGCAGCGCGGCGATGACCCCTGACAGCATGGTCGAGGTTCCCCGCAAGGCCGAGGCGAGAAATTCTCGTGTACGAATTTTCGGCTTGACATAGGGTTGGTACGCATCGCTTGGCGAGAGGAGAAGGAAGTATGAGGCAGCTAGAAGACCTTTTTTCGGTTTTTCCTCTCATCGAAACGGAAAGGCTCATTTTGCGGCAACTCACGCTTGAGGATGCAGAGGACTTCTTTGTCTGCCATTCTGACCCGGAAGCCTTCCGATACTCCCGCCACTCTGAGGAAACCTCCCTTCAATCTGCAACGCACACGCTGAACAGACTGCTCAAATGGTATCAAGATCGGTTCATGCTCTGCTGGGCGATTGTACTCAAAGAGAATCAGCGCTTCATTGGAAGGATTCAGATGCAAGAGTGGAGTGACATACATCACTCTGCAGAAGTCGGCTATCGGCTCGGCACGCAGTACTGGGGAAAGGGATATGCCACCGAAGCCTTAGGCGCTGTCATTGCCTACCTGTTTGAGCAGACCACGATCAACCGGATTTATGCCTCCACCTGGGCTGAAAACATTGCTTCTGCCCGCGTGCTGGAAAAAGCCGGAATGCGCTTTGAAGGCCTATCCAGACAGAAGCGCTTTGTCAAAGGGGCCTTTCGAGATACCAAAAACTATGCCATTTTGAGAGAGGATTTTTTCACTGAAAGGGGATCTCTCTGATGAAAGCATGTGATATAGGTTTTTTAAACTGCTTTGCCAAAACCATCAGTAGCAAAGATGATACACATCTGTTATTATGTCCTTAGAAGAACAGGCTCGAATCGATTCAACGATAGCCAATGAAAGAGAACAGCTTATGCAAGCATCCAGCCCATCTCCAGGCAACAATCACCGCGTCCCATCGTTGGCCGAGCGCCGAGCGGCTGGCAAGGAACTGCGTAACAAAGTGCCCCGTTCCAGCCATGCCGAATGGAAGCCTGCCCCCAATCGTCCCGACCCATTGAGCCTGTTAGAAGAGCAGAATCGTACCCGCCAGTCCAACCTTATCCCCCTGCGCTTTGAGCGTATGTCGATCTCGCCCTTTACCTTCCTGCGCGGCACACCTATTGTCATGGCGCAAGACCTGGCCTCAACTCCCGTTAGTGGCATCAAGACGCAGATTTGCGGTGATGCCCACCTTAATAACTTTGGCATCTATGCCACGCCCGAACGCAACCAGGTCTTCGATGTCAACGATTTTGACGAGACATTGCCCGGCCCCTGGGAATGGGACATCAAGCGCATCAGTGCCAGCATCATTGTGGCAGGGCGCGTAAATGGCTTTCCCGCCGCGACCAATCGACGCGCTGTGCTGGGCTGCGTGCAATCATATCGCGAACACATGTGGCAATACAGCGAGATGAGCTATATCGATGTCTGGTATTCGCGTATCGACTATGAGAGTTCCATGCAATATGTGAGGCGCAACTTTCGCTGGTATATCGAAAAGCAGCGCGAGAAGTCACGTCAGCGCTCAAGCCTCCAGGCCTTTCCCAAGCTGGCAATGGAGACTGGTGGCCGCTACCATATCAAGGATGATCCTCCGCTCATCGTCCACCTGCACGACGAAAACCTGGCTGACAAACTCGAAGGGCTGATCGATGATTACCGCCCAACGGTGCAGGAAGACCGCCGCCTGCTCATCAGCAGGTATCGTCCTGTGGATATCGCGCAAAAAGTCGTTGGTGTGGGCAGCGTTGGCACGCGCTGCTACGTGGTCTTATTGCTGGGCAACAACGACAGCGACCCCTTATTCTTGCAGATCAAAGAGGCCCAGGCATCCGTCCTGGAGCGCCATCTCGGCCCGAGCATCTATCCCAATCACGGCCAGCGCGTCGTTTCCGGCCAGCGTCTCATGCAGGCAGCCAGCGATGTTTTTCTCGGCTGGACAAAGCTGGATTCACGCGATTTCTATATCCGCCAGCTCCGCGATATGAAGCTGACCATCGACCTGGAAACCCTCTCTCAAGAGGGCTTTATCGAATATTGCCGCTTCTGTGGCTGGGCACTTGCTCGCGCTCATGCTCGTTCCGGTGATCCTGCGCCCATCAGTGGCTACCTCGGCCCCAGTGATACCTTTGACCGCGCCATCGTCACCTTCGCCGAGACCTATGCCGATCAAACCGAGCGCGATTACTCCAACTTTCTCGCTACATATAAGGCCAATAAGCTGCCAGGAGTACCATCCACGTCAGGGTCTCAGTGAGCATTCAGTCCTTCATCTTCGAGGATTTCACAAGCGGCCCGCTCCCCCTCTCGCGCCGCTCCCTCCATAAACCCCTGGAACTCAACCGAACAATGCTCCCCAGCGAAGTGAATATTGCCCTGCCGCACTCTCTCATACCCCGCGAATTGCGTATACTGCCCGACCCGCCAGCAGGCATAACTTCCCAATAGATGAGGATCACCCGTCGAATAACTCAACGCCCCCTTGCCCAGGTAATGCTTGCTGATTCCTGGAAAGACATGCTCCAATTGTTCCAGGCAGCGCTGCACGTAAACCCCGATCTCCGGCGCTGATTCCGTTGTCGTATACGGCGCTGGCGGCTTGAAAGCGGCTCCCCGGTGTCCACTTGTATAGTTCACAAGCAACCCGCTATTACCCGGCTGACCAATCGAGCTATCCCATAGCGTCTGAATATCCAGATCGGTAATGATAAATCCATTATTGGAGCGCGGCCAGGGACCATCTTCATACCAGTAGCGCGTATCGAATTGCAGGAACAGCTTGGAAATCGTCCCATATCCAAGCTGTGTAATCGCCACCTGCTTCAATTCATCAAATCCCGCCTGTTTATAATCAATATGCCGCAACGTACTGAAAGGCAACGTGAGAATAACATGCTTGCAAATTACCTCTAACGGCTCATTCGGCGTGGCAAATGTTAGACTGATATTACCTCCATTTTCACGCGCAATTGCCTCTAATCTATGTTTGAGGTGAATACTCCCCTCCGGTAAGCTATTGGCAATGGCCTTAGGAAGCCGCTCGTTACCCCCGGCAATCCTGCTGCTCCCCTGCATTGGCCCCATCTCCTCCTCATCTTCATCGTCTTCCTCGGCTCGCGGCCCAAACATATAGAGCAGGTTGAGCGAACTCTGCAAGCGGCTATCCAGGCCGAAGAAGCCTGTACAGGCATTGTCGAGCATGCGTCCAACTGGCGCTCCATGCCCGCCTTTCACATACCGCTCGACCCAGTCAAACACGCTCAAGTGGTCAAGCCTGTGACCCTCTTTTGTAAAGTGGGTATGAGTCGTGGGAAAACCCACCTCCTTCATTTGTTGGTCCAAAACAGGATAAATCTCTCCAAAGTCCCGCGCCAGTTCTTCCCCCGTATAGTAATGATTGCCCAGGTAGAGAACGCTCTGTGTGCGATCTCCTTTCCCTCGCCCCAGATCAATAAGCGGCAGCCCGAAGCGCCGCGCCAATCCACGTATCGCCGTATGGTCGCTATCAATGAACTCTCCGCACCATTCGCTGACCTGTCCATCCGCCCAACTCATGCTGTCCGAATGCATTCGCCCTCCCACGCGGTCTGATGCCTCATAAATCTCGCAGCTCATCCCCGCGTCCTGCAATGTCAATGCCGCATTCAAACCCGCGATTCCCGCGCCAACAATAGCAATGCCTATCTCGTTTGAAGAATTCATATAGCCACCTTTGCTGCAACAAATTATTTTCTTGTAAGAACTGTACCCCGAATAATGGGCATCAATCAAGCCATATCGCGAGTTACGAAAGCATGAAACGCCTTCATGGGGTGGTGCGTGTAACGGTATATCTGACTGTTTGTACCCTTCTGCTTTAAATACCGAGGGAAGAATTGTCATGTTTACTCTTGCATCGACACCTGCTGCGCGTGTCACCCCCAATGTTGGGTGGGTGGACTACCTCATCATCGCTGTGTACTTTGTCGTCACGCTTGGCATCGGCTTTATCCTGCGAAGCCGCATGAAATCGTCGGAAGATTTCTTCCTCTCCGGCCGCTCGCTGCCAAGCTGGGTAACGGGTTTAGCCTTCGTCGGCGCGAACCTGGGCGCGCTTGAAATTCTCGGTATGGGCGCGAACGCCGCGCAATACGGTATTCTGCAAGCCCATTTTTATTGGATCGGTGCCATTCCCGCCATGATCTTCGTGGCGATTTTTATGATGCCATTCTACTATGGCAGCAAAACCCATTCGGTGCCCGGTTTCCTCAAGCTGCGCTACAACGAAGCAACGCGAGGTTTTAACGCCATCACCTTCGGTGTCCTGACCCTGCTAACAAGCGGCATCAACATGTACGCCGCCGCGCTGGTCTTCAATGTGCTGCTCGGCTGGTCGCTAGACGCCTGTATCTGGCTCGCCGCGCTGTTCATCATGGTCTACATCTTGCTGGGTGGCCTCTCATCCTCGATCTACAACGAGACGCTCCAGTTCTTCCTGATTGTCGCCGGACTACTGCCCCTGACCATCATCGGCCTGATTAACGTTGGTGGCTGGTCAGGCCTGCAAGCGCGGGTCAATAATCCCGCCTTCTTCCACCTGTGGGCCGGAACTGGCGGCAACAGTAATCCGTTTGGAGTCAACTTTATCGGCATTGTACTTGGCCTGGGCTTTGTCTTGAGCTTTGGCTACTGGTGTACCGACTTCCTGGTTGTGCAGCGCGCTCTCGCCGCCGAAGACGAGGCTGCCGCCGAGCGCACACCGTTGATCGCCACCTTCCCCAAGCTTTTCTTCCCATTCCTGGCAATCGCCCCTGGTCTGATTATTCTCTCCGTCCTTCCTGGCCTCGGACATGGCGGCGGCTTCCAGAATTCGTACAACATGGCTATTCCGTTTGCGATGGCGCACTATTTCCCGAGCGGCATCCTCGGGCTTGGCCTCACAGCCCTGCTCGCCTCGTTTATGTCCGGCATGGCAGGCAACGTCACCGCCTTCAACACCGTCTGGACCTACGACATTTACCGCTCCTATATCAAACGTGATGCGCCCGACGGCCACTATCTCTGGATGGGCCGTATTGTCACCGTCGTAGGCATCATCCTCAGCGTTGGCACCGCCTACATCGCGGCAGGTTTCACCAGCATTATGGACTATGTTCAGGCGCTTTTCTCGGTAGTGAACGCGCCACTGCTGGCAACTTTCCTGCTTGGCATGTTCTGGCGTCGCACCACGCCCTGGGGCGGCTTTGTTGGCTTGATAGTTGGCACGCTGTCTTCAATCGCCCTCTGGATGGGTGAGCAATTCCTCCATCTCTTCTCGTTCGGTAGTTCCGAAGGTTCCAGCATGTGGCGCGCCCTCATCGCCTGGGCCATCTGCTTTGTCGTCACCATTGTCGTCTCGCTCTTTACCGCACCCAAACCTGAGGCCGAACTGAAAGGGCTGGTCTACAGTCTGACGCCAAAGGCCGAGGTCAGAGAGACCGTTTGGTATAAACGACCGGTAGTGCTTGCCGCCATAGCCATTGTGATCTTAATCGTGCTGAACATCATCTTCTTCTAGCGATAGATGTTGTGACGAAAGGGAGAATATGACGATGAGTCAAAACGATATTCAAGGCCTGCAAAGTTCAGGCGAGTCGCATAAATTGTCCATTGGCCTGATTATCGGTGCCACCATCGGCCTGATTGGCCTGATACTCGTACTCTACGGCTTATTCGGCAACGCTGATTACAGCCGCAGCGACCACATCAACATCAACCTCTGGTGGGGCCTCTTGATGCTCGTCTTCGGCATTATCATGGCCCTGGGCGGCTATATTGCATCAAGAAGACGCCCTGCCCTCCTGCCGCAGGATGCCCACGATGCGATGGTGAAGCCGTAAAAATGATCGGGGTTTGTAGGGACGCGATTCATCGCGTCCTGCTCTGTGAAGGCGCACGAGAGGCAGGACGCGATGAATCGCGTCCCTACAATTACAATACCGTCCTATCTCGTTTTATCCAATTCCAACAACTTAACCGCGTTCTCCTTCAAAATCAGAGGGCGCACCTCCGGTCGAATTGGAATTTTCTCAAAATCCGCCATCCAGCGATCAGGCGTAATCAGGGGATAGTCGCTGCCGAACAGCATTTTATGTTTCAAAAGTGTATTGGCGTATTGAATCAGTTGCGGCGGGAAATACTTCGGCGACCAGCCCGAGAGATCGATATACACTTGCGGCTTGTGCAGGCAGACCGAAAGCGCCTCATCCTGCCAGGGAAACGAGGGATGCGCCATGATAATTGGCATATCGGGAAAATCGACCGCCACGTCATCCAGGTACATCGGGTTCGAGTATTTCAGCCGCACACCTCCGCCTCCGCGCATGCCCGTTCCAATGCCCGAATGCCCGGTATGGAAGACGACGGGTAGGCGCGCCTCCTGGATTACCTCGTAGATCACATACGCGCTGCGATCATTCGGATAGAATTCCTGCAACGAGGGATGAAACTTGAAGCCGCGCACGCCGTACTGCTCGATTAGCCGCCGCGCCTCCCTCGCTCCCATCTTGCCTTTCGCTGGATCAATGCTGGCGAACGGAATCAACACGTCAGCATTCTCGGCGGCAACTTCAGCCACTTCCTCATTCGGCACTCGTGTGATACCCGTCGTTGACTCTGTATCGACGGGAAAAATCACGGCAGCCATCTTTCGCTCTCGATAGTAGGCCGCAATCTCAGGAAGGGTCGGTCTCGGCCCCTCGTCCTTGAAATAGCGCCCCGACGCCTCCAGTATCGCCTGCCACTGTGGATCATCAGGAATGCGGCTCGACACCTCGGCATGCGTATGCACATCAATCGCTACCAGGTTCTGAATATCCATCTATGGGTGTCTCCTGTTCTTTTTATAACCCCAGCCTGCGCCGTTCCTGTTCTTTAAGAATACGGCGCAGAATTTTGCCAGAAGGATTGCGCGGAATGCTATCCGTAAATTCGATCTCGCGCACATTTTTGTACGTGGCAATTTTCCCATTAACCCAGGTCAGGAGTTCATCCGGCGATGTCTGCTCATAGCCCTGCCGCAGAACCACAAACGCCTTTGGCACCTCGCCCGCCTCCTCGCTCGGTTTGGCAATCACCGCCACATCGGCAACGGCTGGATGTTCCAACAGCAGCGCCTCCAGTTGTGCCGGTGCCACGCTGAAGCCCTTGTACTTGATAAGTTCCTTCTTGCGGTCGGTAATCGTCACGTATCCCTCTTCGTCGCGCCAGCCGATATCTCCCGTATGGAGCCAGCCATTGCGCAGCGCTTCAGCGGTCGCCTCGGGCGCTTTCCAGTAGCCCTGCATCACCTGCGGCCCCTGCACGATCAATTCCCCCTCTTCACCTGCGCCCAGTTCAATCTGCCCTGTCTCGATATCAACAATCTTCTGCCTGGTGTCATGAATAGGCAGGCCGATAGTCTCCACCTTCATCAGCTTTGGATTATACACCGGATTCGAGTGCGTTCCCGGTGAAGCTTCAGTCAACCCATACGAAGTCATAACGGGTATATGCGTCAGTTCCTCGAAGCGCCTTGCAAGCGGTGGCGGGACTGGAGCCGCGCCGCACTGTGTAAAGCGCACCGTATGCAAATCATAATCGTGTAACTGCGGCCAATCATTCAGAACGGCCAGCACCTGCGGAACGGAGTACAGGATGGTGATGCGCTGTTCCTGAATTAAGCGCAGACATGTTTCAGGATCAAAGCGCTCCATCAGCACAATCGTCGCTCCGGTCATCGCCGCCAGCCCCATCAGCATGATGCCATAAATATGATAGAGCGGTACAAAGACCAGCAGCCTATCCTGAAAGGTGATGCGTGCCGTCGCCACCGACTGGTAAGCGTTATAAACCAGGTTTTTGTGGCTGAGCATCACCCCTTTAGGCAAACCCGTCGTTCCACTACTATAAGGAAGCGCAACCAGGTCATCCCATTGCGGCTCAATCCCTGCAGGCGCTGTCGGGGAATGTGTATGTATCAAATCGCTGAAAGAATAATAATCCCGCTGATTCGAGCCAACCACAAGAATATGTTTCAGCTCCGGAGTCTCATCACGCACTGCCTCTACCAGTGGCAATAAGTTTGCCTGCACAACAAGCGCAACCGCTTCACTATTTGCAAGTTGATACGCCACTTCGCGCTCTTTATAAGAAGGATTCATCGGGCAGGCCACCGCTCCGATGCGCGTAATCGCGAACCAGCTAATCAAATACTCTGGCCGGTTGGTCATGAATAGACACACTCGTTCGCCCTTGCCTATACCCAGTTCGAGCAGCGCAGAAGCAAAAGCATTAACGAGCGCGTTCAGTTCGCGATACGTCAGATTCACATCCTGAAAGAGAACGGCCTCCTGCTCAGGATAGCGCTCAGCCGTAAACCTGAGCATTTCGGCATACGGGTGAACAGGATACTGAAGCGCCGGACGAAACAGGTCGGTCCGAAGACGAGGAGAATCGCCTGAGGGTGAAACAGGTCTCTGTACCATATCTCTATGCTCCTGGCCTGTAATAGTTCTGCTATTATCCTGTTAATCATATCACAGGCAGGGGATGCGTATGTAAAATGTAGGGACGCGATTGATCGCGTCCACCCCCGCCTTTTGCGCGTGCCAATGCGCCGAGGTGGACGCGATCAATCGCGTCCCTACATTCTTTGGTGAGTGTTCATGATTCCGGCGCTTCCACCTCCACTGGCTGCGGCGCTGCTTCCACCACATCCGCCGCCATTGTTTCTACCACAGGATCAGCTTCTTTCCACAAGATATACCCCGACCAGCCCAATCCGACAAAAAGCAACACAGCACTGAGGATTGCCGGAACATTTTTCGATATCGGCAAGGGCAACAGTCCGAGCAGGCCCGCGACCCCGGCAAGAACCAGCGCGAGTGCAGGCCGCAACGGCCTATTTTTCGCCAGTATCATCGCTATACCGAGCGCAATAGCGCCCAGAACTATCAGCAGCGCGCCAGCCACCGCAAAGAAATACAGCAGCGGTGGCAGCGAACCAACCAGCAACTCTGAAGCATGCGTCGTAATCCAGGGCAGAACGGCAGTCGAGATGAAGCCAAAGCCAACACCCAGCAAAAGCGTTCCTATAAACAAGAGGACGAAACCCGCGAACCCCAACCATCCAACCCGAGCGTACTGAGAAACATAGAGACCAACGAGTCCGGGAGAAATAAGAATTGCCGCGATCAGGAGAAGCAAGCTGGCGATCAGAAAAATCTGACTACCATACGGGTCAGGAGTTACCAGAGGGACGATAAAGGCGCTTACAAGCGTCCAGAGCAGCCCTGAAATGCTGCCCACCAGCAGCGCCATGCCACTTGCGCGATATAGAAAGTGCGGGGACATACGTCTACCTCCTTGTAGTCTACTATCCTACTCGTGTAAACGATATATCCCCCATTTTCTTTTCAAACGGGCAATTGTTGTGACTTTTATCCCCCCAAATATACCTGTTCATTCACAGGCTTCAAAACAAAATCATATTCCACCGTATAAAACGGCGCGCTGACTCCATACTTTGTAGCCTCTTCCCCCGATTCATGGCGCACAAACTCAACCACCAGCGAATCCTTTGTGCCGAACACTGCATCCGAGTCTAGATAGGGGTCTCCCTTCACAAAAAGATGTGTCGTCACGGGAACATAGCCCTCCGCCGAGACGAGCAGGTGAATATGCGCCGGGCGATATGGGTGTCTTGCCAGCGAACGCAGCAATTGTCCAACCGGCCCATCGTCCGGTATAGGATAAGGGACCGGCTTGATGGCTATGAAACGATAGCGTCCCTGATTATCAGTGCGGAATTTGCCTCGCAGGTTCATGTCCGGCTGCTCAGGGTCCTGCTGCTCATACAGGCCATTTTCACCTCCTTCCCATATGTCAAGCAGCGCGTTCGGAACAGGCTCTCCCGTCGTCGAAAGCACTCTTCCCATGACGACAGCAGGCTCGCCCTTTCCATCCAGGCTAATGCTGGCCCCCATCGGCAGTTCCGGCGCGCCCTCACGATAGAACGGACCAAAAATAGTATTCTCCGTCGCCCCATCCGGCACGCGATGATTGATTGCATCAACCAGCATGCTCACGCCCGTCACATCCGAAAGCAAAATAAACTCCTGCCGCCTGTCATCACACATCTGCCCGGTTCGCGTCAGGAACATAATCCCCTGCATCCACTCCTCCTGCGTCAGCCCCACCTCGCGAATAAAGGCATGCAGGTGCTTAACCAGGCTGTCCATCACCTCCTTCAGCCTGGGATTGGGCGTGTTTGCCATGCTGTTCAGGACGTTCTGCGTGATCTGGTCTTCTGTGTTGTTGCTCATGGTGGCTACCCCCTCCCTGATCTTATACCTGCATTATCTTTTAATTAAACTTTTTGATAAGCTTTTAAAAACTCTTCCCTTGATATGCCCGCCTGCGTACAGATCGTTCTCAATGTGGAACCCTTAATTTTACTATGATTGGGGAGCGTTAATGGTGTGCTTGTACCGTCTGCATTTTCGCGGATCATAGCAATATGTTCGCGCTCTCTTATCAAAGAAAATCCAAGCAGCTCAAAAGCCTTGATGACTTTCATTTTAGGTGCATCAACAGGAAAATGTGGCATCAGAAAGATACCCCTGCTTCAGCTACAAAAGCTTCTAAAACAGGTGAATCTGTATCGAAGACATCAGGGCCAAAAGTTTCAATATGGAAGCGAATAGCTGATTTTACATCAGCAAGCGCCTCTTCATATGTATCACCTTCTCCAACTACAACCCCTTTTAAACCCAATGGATACGCTACATAACCATCCGTATGTTTTTCTACAATGATTTTGATTGGCTTCATTGTTTGCTCCTCTTGCCTGAATTGGTTGCCCTGTATTTGAACATTATCAGGCAATTTCAAGGATGTCAAGTTCTGTCTTTCTGTCTGCCTGGAAGGCCAAAAGGACATACATAAAACTCCCCCGACCTATACTTCTAGCAGGTGAGTTGCTTTGTTAGCGCCGCGCAGGCCTTGCTCAAGGCACCCCAGAGCAAGGCTTGCATGGGAAGCAGCGAACCAGAAGCGTGGCAAGCAAATACCACCCTCTCTGCTTGCCACGCGGAATTTTGCAGAGGGGGTCGCAATGTAGGGACGCGATTCATCGCGTCCAGCCTATCAATCGGATTTACATATAAAGGTACCCGGCGTCTTCTCTAACCCAGGAGGCAAAGACATGCGCAATGTCATTATCATCGATGATTCGCTTGTTGTGCGTAAGATCGTGGAAGTCGCTTTACGACGTGTCGGCATTACATGCGTCAGCTATCAGGACGGCATAGAGGCCCTGCTGGCCCTCAAGGCGCAGGAGCAGCTCCCCGACCTGATCTTCCTTGATATCAATCTTCCACGTATCGATGGTTTTGATGTGCTGCGCCTGTTCAAAACCAGTCCGCAGTTTGACCGGACCCCCATCTTTGTCATCTCGGCCCGCGATGGCGTGCTTGATCGCCTCAAGTGCCGTCTCGCCGGAGCCAGGGGGTATATCACCAAGCCCTTTACCGTACAAAAACTGCTTGAAGCAGTAGATAGAAGACAGGTATAAGACAATTCACCAATTTGTATAAGAAAGAACGATGGGGGGCCAGGGGGCCAGGGCGACCGCAAGGGTCGCCCCTACCAACCCTTTATTGTAGGGGCGACCCTTGCGGTCGCCCTGGCCCCCTGCCCCCCAAACTCACGGGAAAGGAAGGAGCAAACGAGATGAACACCAGCAATAAAAGTGAAGTTGCCCTGCTGCGCCAGGAAATCGAATTGCAACTCGAGGCCATCTCGCATGGTATGCGCGGCTTTGCCACTGCCAGCACTCGTCACGCTTTCATCCGCGCCCGGATGGACCGTCTCGACGCCTATCAGAGCAGCCTGGCGAAAGAGCTTGGCGAAGAGGCCGCCGATGAAATGATCTACGAACTCTATGCTGGCATCATGGAAAAGTGAGGAGTATACATGCGTCTTGTAAGTTCTCGTCATGTAGCGCGTAATAAACACATCTCGCCGCAGGCCATGCGCATTGGCTTACTTGCGCTTGGCCTTATTCTGCTGCTTGATCTACTGGCCGCCTTCAACTCAAAACAACTGGAAACCGCGCTGAGCCTGCCCACGCCGGTAGCGCATACCAATAACAGTGGTGGGCATACACCTGTAACGACCACCACGCAAATTGTGCCGCAAACGGGAACGCGCCCTTCTCCGACAGCAAAGCTGCCGTCACCGACGCCCAGACCCTCGCCCACCGTCTCGAATATGCTCGCGCAGGATACTTTTTCGCGGCCAGACCAATCTCTGTGGGGCAAGGCGAGCGATGGACAGACCTGGGCCGCCGACGCCAACAACGCCCAGGCCTTCTCCATCGCCAATCACACCGGTCAGGTCTCCAACGGCGCAGGTATATACGATGCCATTCTTGGTCCCAGCGCTACAAATGTGGAAATTGACTTCAGCGCCTCGTTAAATCATTTTGTGTCGGCAAATATTGGCGCACTGGTACACTGGACAGATGGCAACAACCTGTACAAAGTGTTTATTGATGGCACAAATTTTACCATTGCGAAGAAGGTCGCGGGCATCATAACGGTGCTGCAGCAGGTGCCTTTCTCGGCAAAAGATGGGCAGTCCTATACTTTTCGCGTGCGTATGGTTGGCTCGAATATTCAGGCCAACGTCTGGCAAACCGGACAGAACGCGCCTGCCAACTGGATGCTGTCCGTCTCGGATAATGCGCTGCCATCAGGTTCTGGAGGTATTGGTTTCATCCTGCAAAACAACATTACAGCCACCGTTACCTCGTTCACGGAAATGAGATTGTGAAATGATGATGTTCAAACGGCTGGAAATCCCCTACATCACCGGTTCCTGGCTGAGATACCTTGCTTTGTTGACGACCGCCCTGGCGGCCATTTTGCTTGTTTCAGTGTCTGGCGGCTTCCCGCCCAGTTCCTGGTATGTCCTTGCCAATGTGCTTTCGCATTTAAGCAAGCTCTGGGCGGCGCATGGCTCGGCCATTATCTTTCCATTGGCCTCGCTCGCAGCCCTCTCGCTCACCTGGCTGGCTCTCTGGTGCCTGCTGGTCTGGCTAGCGTGCAGCCTGCTCTGGCCGCCGGAAAAACCGCGCAGTTCCTTTTCTGGCGCAGACTGGCAGCGCAATTCCGCCGACAACCTGCTCGATATGGGCTTCGATGAGCCGCAAGCTACCCTTGCCTACGTCGCTCTAACCCACGACGAAGAGACACGCCCACCCGTCCCCTCTCAAAACCGGACTCGCGTCAGCCGCCCGAGCCGCCCAGGTCGCCCTCGCCGCGCTCCAACGGCTCCCCTGGAAACACCACCACCGCCGCCGCGCCAGGTATCGCCATCACATCAGCCATCAGTGCCATACGAGCCACCCATGCCGCCTCGCCAGATGTCACCCATCCTCGCCTCGGACACGCACAAGGGGCGTCCCTACGCATCATCATCCCCAGCCCCGTACACTACCCCTTTGGCAGGGCGAAATGGGGCTGCCCCAACTGTTGGGATACCTCTTGTGGGTATCCAGGGGGCCGACGTCAGGGATGGAGCCGGACGCGCCGACACCCGGAATGGGGACGCATGGCTCGTGGATGGTCGGGGCGGCAATGGCCAGGCAGGGAATGTCCGGGCTGCCAGAACCACAACTACGCTTACCCAACAGTTCCTTGTACCAACCCGGGTTCTCGACAAGACCGCCCCTGCCACCAAAAACGATATTGGCATCGGCTGGAACCCGGGCATCAAGCGCCAGAACAGGCCAAACGAGGATGCCGTACTGGCTGTGCGCGCCACCTGCACCTTTAACGGTCAACTCTTGCCGCTCTCGCTTTTTGTGGTAGCCGACGGCATGGGCGGCCATTCCAGCGGTCGCATCGCCAGCCACCTGACCGTTCAGAGCATGATGCAGGCGGTGCTGCCTGCCGTACAGAATGGCGACGATTTGAACAGCGATTCCCTGGTCAACGCGCTTGTCGATGGCGTTCAATGGGCCAACCAGACCCTTTTTGAATACCGCGAGGAACACGCCGTTGATCTCGGCACCACCGTCACCGCCGCCATGATCGTCGAATCCAACGCTTATATCGTCAACGTCGGCGATAGCCGTACCTATCTCTATCGCCAGGGCAAAGGTCTTGAGCAGATAACGCAGGATCATTCCATTGTAGCGCGTCTCGTCGCCAATGGAACCATTGCCCCCGATGACATCTACACGCACCCCGACCGCAACAAAGTCTATCGCGGCCTCGGCGATAAGGAAACCGTCCAGGTAGACTGGTTCATCCAGCCCTTGCAGGAAGGCGACTATCTCATACTCTGCTCCGATGGACTCTGGGAAATGGTGCGCGATCCTCAAATTGAGCGTATCCTGCGCGCCACCCTTCCCGATGCCTCTGCCGCCAGCGCCTCCCTCATCGAAGCAGCGCTTCACAATGGCGGCGTCGATAACGTCAGCGTCATTGTTGCTCATTAAAGAATAAGACACAACGAACAGCCCCAGTAGCCGCGCAGCTACTGGGGCTGTTCGTTGTGTCTTATTCGTCTTCTTCGTCGAAATGACTCATGCCAGGAACTCTTCTAACTTTCTACTGCGGCTGAGTGGGTCGAGCTTGCGCAGCGCTCGACTCTCAACCTGGCGTACCGCCTCGTGACTGAGTCCCAGCTTGCGGCCAACCTCGTGCAGCGTGTGTTCACGATTGCCGTCCAGACCATACCGGTAGCGAATGACCTGCCGCTCGCGTGGACTGAGACTATCGAGCAGGTCGCGTATCTGTGTCTCCAACGTCTGCGTCATCACCACTTGCTCCGGTGAATGAGACGAGTCATCCTCCAGCAGATCGGAGAGGGGCAGCTCATCTTCGCCCACTTTGCGCCGGATATCCAGGCTCAATGGCTCCTGCGCCTTCGTGATGCGCAGCAAATCCGTCACCTGTTGCACGCTCAAATCCATCTGCTCGGCCAGTTCTTCCATCGTTGGCTCTGCTTCCAGACCCTGGCGCAGTTGCTGTTGCAAGCGGCTCAAACGTTTCATCTTCTCCATCTTATGTAGAGGAACGCGAATCATGCGTCCCTGTTCCGTCAGCGCCCGCGTGATCGCCTGGCGAATCCACCAGATCGCGTAGGTGCTGAACTTATACCCTTTCCTGTAGTCATATTTCTCGACCGCGTGAATCAGGCCGAGATTGCCTTCCTGCACCAGGTCCATCAGGTCCATATCCAGACCTCTGTACCTGCGCGCAACGTGAATGACGAGGCGTAAATTGGCCTCGATCAGAGTGCGTTTTGCCCTCTCTCCATCCTCAATCAGTTCGCGGTTCCCTGGTTGCCGGGGAGCCTGTGCCGCTATTTTCCCGCGCTCGATACGCAGCGCCAGCGACAGCACCTCATCATCCGAGAGCATACTGACGCGCCCGATCTCATCGCGATACAGCCGCGACGAATCGGCGGAAGGCACAGACTTTAGCGCCTCCTGCGTATTGTTCGGCACGCCAGGAAGCACACAGGACTTTTCAGCCTGGGCAAACCGCCTGCCTTGCGCAGACACGGCACCCCGCGCCTCAACTGAGGTACGCTCAGTTGGTTTCGTCTGCAAAATACCCTTCATGAGATATTTCCTCCCAGCAAAATCTCGTTTCCGATATGAAGTGTATCTTGCGCCTCTTCTCGCGATGTCCTATCGAACTTCCTTGTATAAGCGCATATTTCATCTCACTCCACCTTGCCCTCCTGGGGAATCACATTCCCATTTCCCCCGCTCCACAAGCCATTCCAGCCTACACAAGTCACAAGCGAAGTCATCTGTAGAAAATGAGTGAGTTAACTGTGGAGTATCTAGCAAGAACTATAAATGCGGAGTATTTAGCGTGGCTTGTATTTGTCTTATACCAGTCTTAGAAAAGACAAACCTTTGGAGAAAATGTGAGTGGCCGTGTCCTTGCGTAGGGATAGGGGGCGGTGTGGAAGGGCTGTGGGGGCCTCGTGCCTGTCCCGGGGTGGGGTGGGGCAAAAGCTTAGCCCCAAAACTACTACCATTTCCACTTCCAAACCAATACGCCATATATATTATTGCAGAGCCTATTCCAAAGCCCTGTAAAAGAGAAAAGGAGCCTCACGTCATGGGCTACAATCCAGAAATACACCATCGTCACGCTCTCCGCCTGAAACATTACGATTACAGCCAACCGGGCGCATATTTTGTGACTATTTGCTCCTGGCAACGCAAGCCGCTTTTTACTGTGCCTGCGCTACATACATCCATTACCGAGATATGGAAAAACCTGCCTGATCGTTTCCCTACAATTTCAGTAGATGATTTTGTCGTGATGCCAAATAATATACATGGTATTGTCTGGTTAAAAAGTTCAGCCAAACGCAATCCAAAACTCAGTGCTGTAATAGGCGCTTACAAATCGCTTACGACAGTAGCATGGCTCGAGTGGAATAAACGGCAGGGCTTGAGATGTCCCAAACACCTCTGGCAAGAACGGTATTATGACCACGTGGTTCGTAATGACTACGACTTGTTACGTGTACGAGAATACATGATGAACAATCCTCTAGCCGCTTTACTCAAAGAGGAACAAGAACTTGATGAGAAAACCTGGAAAGAAACCCTCCGCCAACACGGAATAACAGTTGAGGATTCGTAGGGACAGGGGGATGAGAGGAGTGGAGTGGGGGCCTCGTGCCTGTCCCTGTGCGGCGTGGGGAAATGCGTTCAAGTCGAACCTGGGTACTCGAGCGCATTTTTGCCCCACCGCCCCACCCCGGGACAGGCACGAGGCCCCCACTCCCCACCCCGCATCCCCCTGTCCCTACGAATCCTTGAGGACGTTTTTGGTGGAATTCAAAGATTTTTGCCCTGCCGCCCCACTCCGGGACAGGCACGAGGCCCCCACTCCCCACCCCGCATCCCCCTGTCCCTACGGAAGAACACGGCCATGCCTCACCCAATCATCACCATCAGCCCACCCACACTCAACGAATTACTCGTCATCGACCGATCCACATACAGCGTCACATTGGTCATCACCAGTGTTTTCACCGTCCCACCTGACGCCAGCACGAGCAAATCTGCTTTATTGGCAAAGCTTGCCAGGGCTGTTTGGATATCGCGAAAGATCGAGGTTTTGATGGCAACTCCCGTTCCGTTCGCTGTTCCCGTCGCGCTGAGAGTTATCATTGCGTTCCCAACTTGCCTGGTCAGCTTCAGACCATCAATTGTTGCCGTTTGTAGGAACAGTGTTGGGTGTAAAGGATCGGGAAAGAGTTGCAGGTGCGCATTCGTTGCCACTATCCTTGTTGCCTGCACAATAAAGGAACCCGGCGCGGTGACAATCTTTGGCTTGCCCGATCCTGGCGTTGTTGTGGGAGTCGGAGTAGGCGTATTCCCTGACACATGTGTCGCCGTAGCTGTTGGACTTACACCCGGCGTTAAAGTCAGGGTTGGAGTTGGCGACTTCCCTGGCGTTGGAGAAGGGCAGGGCCACCAGGGCAGAAAAGGAATGCAGAACTGTCCAGAAGCCGGAGCTTCCCGCGTGCTGGCCGAGGCAAAGACAATCCCCTCCTGAGAGCAGAAGACCGGGATCAACAATAACAGGAAGAGGAACGCAGCACATCCCTTGCCCCAGAGCATACGCGCCCTTCTCTTGCTTTCTTGTTTCCTCTGTCTCATCAACATATAACTGCTCCTCCCATCCTTTTCACTGGGGATCATGTTGCATTGGAAACAAAACGCTTCTGTAGGGACGCGATGAATCGCGTCCACCTGGCCCCAAAGCGCACCCCAGGCAGGACGCGATGAATCGCGTCCCTACAGGAATTACCCCATTATTGTTGTCTTTCCCCAAAACTGCGAAAACATGATCCCCACGCGAGGAGCTTAACTATGCGAGATTGAGATCGACAGCCCGGGCATCGTAATGCGGCTGATAAGCTGATACGGTGCCTGGATGGTGGCGTTCGTAAACGTCACGTTTGAGGCGGTCTGATCGAGCGGGTCGGGGCCGGTACTGATGGTCAGGTTCTGAAATTGCCCCTGGTCCATGCTCAGGGCTGTCACGTCATTGGTCAGTCCTGTGATAGTGACGGGTATACTCCCCTGCCCTGCCTGCAATTTGAAAGTAAACGTGCCGACCAGGGGAAGCGTAAAGCTCTTTGATATGGTCAGGCCACTGATGGTGCAATCCATCCTGGTGATGCCAACCGGCGTGCGATTATCAGCCGGTGAGACGCCTGGGAACATATGAAAGTTGGTGCCTTTGAGCGTTTTCGCCTGAATGGTGACGGGAACGGGCACCGAGACAGCCATCGCGATAGCTCCATTCTCCACCCCTTGCAGCATAAATGTGGTAGCCAGCAGCGCAACGAGGAGAACCGTCCAAAAAATAGTGCGATTTGTCTTACCAATGAGAGGAGCGCCCTGAAGTTCTTCTTCCTGCATAATTTCGTTTTCGTCCATGTTTGCACCCTTTCTGCTGATCCGGCAAGATCAGCCTGCATATTGTCTAGCATTCAATTAAAAGACCAACCAGGGGTATATGCTCTGCTGTGACCTTTGATGAAAGAGAAGGGGACATTCCATGTCATGCTGAGCGCAGCGAAGCATCTGTAGCGCTGGCTCGCGAATCACCTGGCACGCAGATGCTTCGCTGCGCTCAGCATGACATTTTCCTCTTATCAGTCAACATTTGTGACAGAGCAAACAGGTGCTACGAGGTTATGAAGATACTTTGCGTCTGGCGAGAGCTGCTTGTCCCGCCGCGTTTCCAGAATGGCGAGCGACGGGCCGCCATGCGACCCCAAGCGCGCCACCGATAATGCCCAGGATCATGCCGATGCCAAAGCCTCCAACGGCAACCACAAAAGAGACGAGAGAAAGTACAATGCCGACCGAGCCGGTGATGATCGAGTAGTACGGCGCGAAAAGTTGAATCAGCCCCATCACGAGGAGAAGCCCGCCCACCAGCAAACCGGCCCAGATCATATTGCCCAGAAACGCCAGTGCCACTAATGAAAGTGGCCCGATCAATACGAGGATTCCGGCCAGAATGAGCAGAATGGAACCCGCGAATGGCCGCGAGCGCCGCCAGCGCTTGAAACGTCCCCAGTTTTTCCAGTCATCCGCAGGCTTAGCCTGTCGCCGAGTGACCTTTCCCCTGCGTTGCTGCCACCATACCTGCGCTCTGCCTGCTAACTGTCGCTGTACTCGCAGGAACAATGTAAAACGGCTCCTATTCAGGCGCGAGAAGTCTTTCAGCGTTCCCCGTTTGCTGGCATCCTTCTGTTCTCTCTCTTCCTCCAATGGCACTTCGGAGATTTCATTGGAAGCATGCTCGTCTGGTACGTCTTGAAATGGCCCCATGTTGACGTACTCCTTGTACACATTAACTGACTGACTGTCAGTCGATATAAATATATCAATCAATATACTGACAAAATGGGGAGCTGTCAAGCGGTTAGCACTTTTGGCGCAAAATTCGTTAATGGACAATGCCAAGTGCGCGTCGAATATAACCCGCGCATTGCACTATATACGACTCAAGCGGGATGGGGGAGTTAAAAATGTAGCACTCATCGGCAGCATAGTAGATAGTTCCCACGATCAGCACAGCCGTGACTTCCGGGTCAATACTCGAATCTATGCGCCCTCGCTGCTGTTCTTTGCGAATAGCTTCCGCAATCAGTCCATAATAGGGCGTAAAGAGGCGCGAGTGTTCCGAAGTATCCTTTGTCCAGCAGGCATCCGAGTGCAGAATCGCCAGAATATCGCGGAAATTTCCCATAATGTGGAACGCCGAAGCAACACTTTTATCGATCATCTCGCCGGGCGAATTTGCTTCAACATATGCCTGTGAAAGAGCCTCTTCAATCTGCGCCTGCATCTGCTTGCTCAGATCCATTACCAGCGAAATTTTCGACGGAAAATACCAGTAAAACGTCCCTTGAGCAACTCCTGCCCGCGCCACAATTTCCGAAATCGTCGCCGCCTCAAACCCTTTCTCCGCAAACACCTCTCGCGCCACCCTGAGCAGTTCCGCCCGCCGCGCCTCTTTATTCCCTTTAATGCTGACCATGCGATATGTGAACCCTTTCTGCCTGGATAATGTTTGTAGCATAGCATGCAGAGCCAGAGAATTGCAAAAAGATGCACGAATCCTTCTCCCCACCTCGTTCATTTCCAATAGGCGCATTGCGCCATATTTCTTTTCGGGGTTCGGGGTGTCTCCGATTCCATATCCTAAATGTAGGGACCTGATGATGAATTTTGATGAATTAAAGAGGAGATATGCAAGCATGTCATCCTGAGCGCAGCGAAGGATCTGCGTTCCCAGACGATGCGTGTGTCAAGGCCGGAGATCCTGAGCGCAGCGAAGGATGACATGGTGGGATTATCGGTCTTGATTGTGGAAGTTCATCATCACGTCCCTACAGAACATATTTTTTGAACGTTCATGTGGTCGCCATATAGTCCTGTTCGCCAGGTACTCGTTTGTCCTTTTTTGATTCTATTCAACTCATCTGATATAATGTATCGGTCTCTGAACTGTATGCTAGCTCGGGTTTCGTCAATGCAAATGCCCTCCCAGCAGATGCTCGCAGGCGATATACACAGGAGACAGTAGCCGAGATGGAAGGCAAGATCACCTACCACCAGCAGGTCAGCTATTGTGGCAAGCCTCGCTGTCGTCGATGTCGTGAGGGTATTGGGCATGGCCCCTACTGGTATGCTTATAAGACCGTCAATGGTCGTACCGTTCGCACTTACGTGGGCAAGGATTTGCCCCCTGAACTTATACAGGCGGGAGAAGCTGGCAATGTAGTTACCGGTGAAACCTCTAGAGAAACCGTTACCGAGACCGCGAACGCGCTTGTCCGCCTCTATGTCCTCGGACAGTTTTCGCTTGAGCGTCGTCATGGGCAGCGCTGGCAAACCGTCACCGATGCCACATTACAACATCAGCGTGTGCGCTGGCTGTTGACCTGTCTTGTCAGCAGTCCCGGACGCAAACTTGGCCGCGAGCAGGCCATTGAGATGCTGTGGCCAGAACTTGATTTTGAAACCGCCTCTCATCGCCTGGATAAGGCTGTTCATAGCCTGCGCCAGTTATTTGAGCCTTCGCGCAGTCGTCCTTCCACCTCTGATTTACTGCTCACCGAACACCAGACGTTACAGCTTGCCGAGCAGTCCCAATTCTGGATCGATGCCGATGCCTTTGAAACTCTGCTCTCACTGGCCCGCGCCAGCACCGACCCCGGCAAAACCGAGCAGTTACTCGAAGAGGCCATGCTGCTCTACACTGGCGACTACCTGCCTGATGAACAGGAAGTAAGCTGGGCACAGACCCGCCGCGAGTCCTTGCAGCGCAGTTGGATCGGCCTGCTGCTCGAACTGGCCGACCTGCGGATCGCTCGCGAAGCCTATCCAGAGGCCATCGACATTCTTGACCGCCTGCTTGCCATTGACCCTACCAACGAGGCCGCAGTGCAGCGCCTCATCCTCTTGCTAGCGCAGATGGGTCGTCGCGGCGAAGCCCTGCGTATCTACCAGCGTTTCGCTACCATCCTCAAGCAGGAATATAAGATGGCTCCCCTGCCTGAGACGCGCGCGCTCTACGAAGCCGCCCAGCGCGGGCAGAATCTGTCTGCCGTCCTCTCCAATCGCGCCAATCTGGCCGGAGAAAGCGCATCTCAACGCGCCCCACAGGAAAAAGCTGCCGATTCGGAAGCGCATTCATACATGCAGATTGGCCGCAGCAACCAGAGCCGCCTGGTCGGTCGCGAAAAAGAGCTTGCCACCTTGCAGCAGTTGCTTCATGCCACCGAACAGGTCAAACGCCTGAAGCTGGCCGGACAGAAAAAACCTTCAGTAATCGCGCCACTTTCACCGGAAGCACGACAGCGCCCGCAATGCATAATGTTGATGGGCGACGTTGGCATCGGCAAAACTCGTCTCGCCGAAGAGTTGGGACGCGAAGCCCGGCGGCGCGGCTGGACCGTCACCTGGACCCGCGCCTATGCCCAGGAGATGAGCATTCCCTATCGTATGTGGACGGAGACGCTGCGCAAAGCCATGAGCCAGGGCCTCTGGCAGCGCCAGGAAATCGCTCGCCGCCCGCTCATCTACCAGCCTTTGCGCAATCTACTGCCGGAACTGGAAGATCTCCTACCCGCGTCCGTCTCGCTCGCGCCCACGCCTGCCGACCAGGAGCAGCTACGCCTGTGGGAAGCGACCCGCACCCTGCTCGCCACCATCAGCGAAAACACTCCTCTGCTGATCGTGCTTGACGATATGCAGTGGGCCGACAGCAGCAGTTGCGAGATGCTTACCTATCTTGTGCGTCAGTTACGTAACACGCCCATCATGATTGTCTGTACCTGCCGCGATATCGAACTCGCGCCCAATCATCCCCTGCGTTCGATGATGAACGACCTGCACCGCGAGCAGGCCATCGAGACCGTCTCTGTGCAGCCGCTTACCGATGAGCAGATTCGCGCCCTTGTCTCCTATCTGCCCGAGCCTGCTGTGCGTCACATCCAGGCCCATGCCGCCGGAAACCCGTTCTTTGCCGAAGAACTCGCCCGCGACATCGACACCCGCCTGTCCTCAGCCGAGGTTGATGCATCATCCCTTGTCTCCGAACCCGTTGCGCCGACCCAACGGACACCAGGGGCTTCTCTGCCCTTGCCCGATACCATCGCCGCCGTTCTCGATCTGCGCCTGGGCCGCATCAGCACCGCCTGCCAGCGCCTGCTCGTGCGCGCCGCCGTCCTGGGTGGCTCCTTCGAGTTCCAGACCCTGCGCTCGATGGAGAGCAGTGGCAACCTCGACGAAGACACCATGCTCGACCTGTTAGAAGAAGCTTTGCAGGCCGGAATGCTCACCGAAGAGGGCAGCGGCACGCGCATCACCTATCACTTCTGGCATCCCTTGCTGGTCAGCCATCTCTACGAGGGCCTTTCCGCTGTGCGCCGATCCAGCCTGCACCGCCGCGCCGCCAACGTCCTCGAACAAACCTATGCAGGTCGCGAGGAAGAGGGAGCCGCCGTCATCGTCTACCACCTCGCCAAAGGCGGAGCCGACTCCCCACGCATCGCCCATTACGCCGAACTCGCCGGAGACCGCGCCTACGCCCTCTCCGCCTACCCCGAGGCCGTCCGCCACTACCGCCTCGCCATCGACCACCTCGGCGCTCTCTCCCTCAACGCCACAACCGAGGAGCGCCTGCACCTCGCTAATTTGTTGGAAAGACTTGGCGAATGCACCCGAGTCCAGGGCAAATACGAAGAAGCCCGCACCTACTTCGAGCAAGCCCTCCAAATGCGCAAACCGCTCCATCTCGCCCAATCAAATCTCGACCCTCAATACGAGGCTCAGATAGATGCACTTCTGTGGGTTGAGGTTGGAAAGACATGGTTTGATACGGGGAACTTTGAAAAGGCTTGGCAATGCTATGAACATGCTGAAAAAGTACTTAATGAGGCTAAAATAGCCATCAGCCCTGTCTGGTCTAGTATTCTTTTGTTAAAAGGTTATGTGTTATGGAGGAAAGGAAATTTTGAATCCGCTCGTCAAAATTCTCTCCAAGCCTTAGACATTCTTAATAATTTTTTGCAACGTGAAGACGGTAGTAAGATCAGTGCTATTCGATTGACTTCTATCCGCCGTACACTTCAAGGTGATCCAGTTGATCTTGGGCGCAATCATCTGCTTGCGGGTACTATTGCGTCAGTTGTTGGTGAAAATAAAGAGTCTCTGAGCCATCTAGAGGCAGCCCTAGCTATTTTTGAACAATATGACCGCTTACGTGAAATTGCTATGGTCTGCTGTAATATCGGTGATTTATATTTGCGCAAGGCAGATTATATTCATGCACAGTCCTTCATGCGGCGTTCTTTAAGCATAGCGGAGCGTATAGGGGAGATTTCAATTGTATGTGTTGCATTAGGTAATCTGGGAGTGATTTCGGCCCGTCTAGGAGAGCTATCACAAGCTGAAGTATACTATGAACGTGGGCTAAAGCTAGCTGAACAGGTAAACGATCCTGTATATGTAAGTCTTTGGAATGGTTATTTAATTAACGTCATGCAAGACCAGGGGAAGTTTGAGCAGGCCAAATCAACCATTTATCAGACCCTAAAAATTGGCCGAGCTATTGATTTTACCCCTTCAGTTAGTATTGCCCTTGTTTCTCTAGGATACATGCGTATTTCTCAAGCCATTCTTGCAAAAGCAAATCATAATCACGCAGTTACTAAACAACGCAGAAATTATAAGACTTCGTCACATTTTCTCAGGCTGGCTCAAAGCGCATTAAAGCGAGCCTTAGCTCTTGAGGGACTGGAAGCTGAAACTAGAACGGAAGGACAACTTTCTCTTGCTCAGGTTCATTTCCTGTCAGGTGAGCTAGATCGGGCAGAAGAACAGGTGCGGCAAATTATGGAAGATGCTCGTCAATTAGAACAAATCTGGTTGCTCGCCCTTGCTCAACGTCTGATGGGTTGTATCCTTGAGGAGCAGGGTAAATATAATCAGGCATTTCCATATTTCGAGCAATCGTTGGAGACCCTCCAAAGTTGTGGTATGCGCCTGGAATGGGCGCGAACCCTTCGCAGCTATGGAGAGAGCATACTGAAGCACTCTCGTCGAGGTGTAAATGGTTACCAGCAAGGCATCAAGAACTTGCAGGAAGCGCGCCGCACATTCCAGGAATGTAATGCCATCCTGGACCTACAACAAACGGATAACCTCCTTTCCATCTACGCAGCTATTTCCCGTCCTTAACGATAAAAACTTTACATCTATAAGGGTAAGAAACTGATGCTAGGGTAAGTGGAGGCCTTGCGCCTTTCCTGACTGGAGACGCAGAAAACATTCTATCTGCTCTCAAATGCTATCTATTACACCCTCACTTTACAGACATCCAAAATTTCTAAGGTGTCTGTCTTTTTTTATGACTCGCTCTAAGATATTTTCGCGTTTTAAGCCGCTTAGAACAGAGAAAAATTCCCGTCATTTTATTCCAAAAAGCTTCATACTTTACACAAGAGTTAAGCATTTAGGGAAATGAAGTTGGAAGCTTCTTTCCCTAGTTCCGAAAAAGGAGCAACCTGCATGAGTCCTGCTACCGGGTTATCGAAGAAACAATTGATGGTTCTAGCTATCATCCTTGTATTTCTACTGATTACAGCCGTATTCGTTATTCACACTGCTCTGCCTGGCATCCTTCATATGTTCGCGGTTACTCCTTTTGTTCCCTACGGTCATCCCTAACGCAGGCTCATGCAAAGTCTCCTTTTCTATTATCCCGTGGCGCTGTTAACCACGGACGAACTAGAAAGGAAACTCTAAACACTACGAGATGATGTGCGTCCCTCGTCGTGAGCCTGGCCCGCCGGTGCTTGACTGTCCGCTGCTTTGGGAGGCCAAACAACAGACAACTATGAGCAGACCCGCGTTGAGGAACCCTTGTAGCGCTAACCGTAAGTGAAAGGACCGTTTACCATGTCGCACTATGATTAGCTCGTAAAGGTGTAAAAAGGCGTTCACCCATCGGGGATGAACGCCTTTAACACGAGCTTGCCTTTTCTCATTTTTGACTGTATACTGATTATAGAGCTTGCTTGCTTCTAGTGAGCAAGAAGCTTGCCTCAACTTCCTGCCAGTTCAAGAGTGCAAAAACCCTGGCACAACTGGCACAAGTGGCACAATGCAGATTTCCCTCCTGTGTCCATCATTGTAAAAAATGAGAACACGACTACCACAATGAACACAATCTCTATCTGGTTGGCAGGAAGACACCCGCAAGGGGATGTCTCTACAAGCCAGATCAGCGTGTAGAGACATCCCCTTGCGGGTGTCTTCCTGGAACATAGGTCATGGGTGGCTTCCTGGAACTTTTGTAGTAAAAACATGAAAAATTTGACCAGGTGCGTTATAATGACTACAATTGATAAAATTCCTCGCTCACACATGGCGCTAAATGCTCCTCGTAGGATGCAATGGGAGAGACCTACGCTAAGAGAAAGAGCAATGCAGATGGACGAGAAGCTGACCTACCGCCAGCAGGTCAACTTTTGTGGTAAGCCGCGCTGTCGTAAATGTCGCGATGGTGTAGGTCATGGTCCCTATTGGTATTCCTATCGTGTCACCAGCGAGGGCCGCACGATTCGTACCTACATCGGCAGAAATCTTCCCCCCGGCGTCACGCCCGATCAAATTGAAACAAACAATGATCTACCATCTGCCAATCCCACGCCTGTAGGGACGCGCTTCATCGCGTCCACTCCCGGAAACCAGGGTACTATCGACACCCTCACCCGCCAGCTTGCGGCCAACCCAACCGACGAAGAGACCGTCAAACGCCTCATGATCGCCCTTGTGCAGGACAAACGCCGTGTCGAGGCGCTGCGTGTCTATCGCAATTTTATCGCTAAATCGCCTTCGCCTTCGCCCTCGCTACAGGCCCTTTACGAGGCAATTCAACAGGGAAAACCTGTAGATGCCGATTTTGTCGTATCTGATGTGGCAGGACGCGCTTCATCGCGTCCCTACAGGGGCACTATCCCAAATAACGCAACGCCAGACAATGAAACGCCTGCAGGGACGCAATTCATCGCGTCCACCACCCCCGAACGCGGAACATCCCGCCCGTACATCGGATCAGACATCCAGATCGGTCGCATCAATCAAAGTCCCCTTGTAGGCCGCAGCCGCGAACTGGAAGAATTGCGCCAGTTGCTGCTGGTCACAGAGGAGGCGACCCGCAGACGCGGGCAGAACCAGAGAAACGTTCCCGCTACCCTCGAACTGTCCAGGCCACAATGTCTGGTATTGATCGGCGAATCGGGTATTGGCAAGACCCGTCTCGCGGAAGAAACGGCGCGTGAGGCGCGCGGTCGCGGTTGGAGCGTCGTCTGGGGTCATGCCTATGCTCAGGAGAGCGGCATACCCTATCGCCTGTGGAGTGAGGCGCTGCGCTCGCTATTTGAACAAGGATTGTTACGTGGTGTTACCGCCCAGCAGCTTCCGCCGCGTATCTATACACCTTTGCACGTCCTGTTGCCGGAACTTGCGGAACTGCTTCCGAGCGAAAACAACTCCGGCCAATTTAGCTCCTATAACCACAATCCACTTTCGCCCGAGCAAGAGCAGGTCTACCTGCGCGAGGCCATTTATGAGCTTCTGGCAACCCTTAGCGCCGGGTCTCCTCTGTTGATCGTGCTGGACGATGTGCAGTGGGCCGATGGCAGCAGTAGCGAGCTGCTGGGCTACCTTGCACGCCGCCTGCCAGATCATCCAATTGTCTTGCTTGCCACCAGCCGCGAAACGGAGCTATCCGCCAATACCGTCTTAAACAACCTGCTCTCTCATATGCAGCGCGAACACGCCGTCGAGTACCTGCGCGTCCAGCCTCTCACTGACTCACAAATTGCCGATCTGGTGAGCTACCTGCCGCCGGAAAAGGTGCGCCACGTGCAATCCCAGGCCGCAGGCAACCCATTCTTTGCCGAGGAACTGGCCTACTCCATACATGCAGGAGCTGTTGCAGCTCAGGCAACGAACGCGACATCCTCTCAAATGCTGCCAAAATCTGTCACCGCTGCCCTCGATCAACGTCTGAACCGTCTGAGCCAATCCTGTCGCCACTTGCTAGAGAGGGCTGCTGTGCTGGGAGGCTCGTTCAGCTTCCCCCTGATCTCCGCTATGGAGTCGAACGGCTCAGCCATCGATGAAGATACACTTTTTGACCTGCTGGAAGAGGCTTTGAACTCTGGCCTGCTGACTGAAGAGGGCAGTGGCTCGCGCATCGTCTATCGCTTCTGGCATCCCCTGCTCGCCAGCCATCTCTATAACAGCCTCTCGGGAACGCGCCGCGCCCGCCTGCATCGCCGCGCCGCCGAATCGCTGCAAAAGGTCTTTGCCTCGCGAGAAGGCGAGCAGGCGGCAGCCATTACCGAACACTTTATTCAGGGTGGCGCTGAGGCTCCTCTGATTGCCCGCTATGCCGAACTCGCTGCCAATCATGCCTACGCGCTCTCCGCCTATCCTGAAGCAGAACGTCAGTACCGCCTTGCTGTGCAATACTTCGAGGCCGCCCATCCTGCATCTTCACAGGCATCTCTTCCGCTTGACGAACGCCTGCGTCTGGCTTTCCTCCTCGAGCGACTCGCAGAATGCCTCCGCATACAGGGCAACTTTAAAGAAGCCCGCCAGCTTTTCGAGCGTGTCCTTCATGTGCGCGGCCCCTGGGATGCAGTCACAAGCGACAAAGAGCAGGAAGCGCAAATTCAGGCCCTGCTCTGGAGTGAGATCGGCTGGACGTGGCGCTTCACCGGAGATAAAGAACGTGCCTGGCACTGCTGTAAACATGGCGAGCAGGTCTTAGAGCAGGCCGGTATCACTACAGGCCCCGCCCGCGCCCGGCTCCGCTTTCAACAAAGCAGCCTGCGCTGGCAGGAGGGCCAATACGAAGAGGCGTACCGTCTCGCCAGCGAAGCCTTGACCCTTTTCAATACGGCACAATCGCAGCCGGTTGCAGAATCCGCTTCTCTCACGCGCATTAGAAGCACCTTGCTTGGCGACCCGGTTGATCTCGGTCGGACACATGCTATGATGGGAGCCATCGCCAACGCACTTGGCAGGCCCTCCGTCGCCCTGAATCACATGAAACAGGCGCTTGACATCTACGAGCGCTTTGATCGGCTGCGCGAGATCGCGCACGTCTGCTGCAATATCGGCTACATGCATCTCAAGAAGGCCGAATACGGTCTTGCCCTGGCATTCTTACAGCGCTCTTTACACCTCGCCGAGCGTATCGGTGACAGACCACTGCTCTCCGTGGTCTACCACAACCTCGGTGAACTTCACGCCGTATCCAATCCCGCGAACCAGGAAGAGGCTCGTTCCCTCTTCACTCGCGGCCTGCTCCTCGCCGAACAGATCAACGACCGCGAATATCTCAGCCTCTGGAACGCCGACCTTGCCCTCTTCCTGCTCGAACACGGCCACCTCGAAGAGGCCGCCCGATGTGTGAAAACCGCCCTCTCCATCGGTCGCGCCATGCGCAACCCACCCTGCATCAGCCGCGCCCTGGTCGCCCTCGGCTGCCTCCATATCGCCTGCACCCGATCAACAGGCAACTCCGCGCATCTCAAAAGAGCCAGCGCCTCCCTCACCCGCGCTCTTGCCCTGGAAGGCCTGGACGTTGAAACCCGCACTAAGGGTCTACTTGCACTCGCAGAAGTCTCACTCCTCTCAAACCAGAAAGAACAGGCCCGTAAAGAGGCCACCCAGGCTCTCCAGGCCGTCAGCCAGTACGAACTGGTAGACCTCGCGAAGCGCTGCCAGCGCGTCCTCGATGCCTGCTCTTGAAATCCACATATCAAATTTATGGGACGCCCCAACCTCATTTTTTTTGAATGTCATACATCCAGGTAATATCAAAAACTTTCAGGCAGGCGGCTTTTCCCCGGTATACTACCTCATAAGCAAGCATATAAAAAGTCTTTCGTAGGAACGGATGACGAACGAAACACCGCAGATGGGTTGTTGGAACGCGATGAATGGCGTTCACCCCATCTGAATTGCATCTCTCGAATTTCTCGTCACCATCTACGAAAAACGGGATTATGGCTTGTGCAACATATATCAACACAAGAGAACAAGGAGCAACCTATGTTACACGTCATGCTCGACCTCTACGGCTGTGATCCTGGCCTCTTAGCGAATGAGGCGCATTTGAGGCGGGTCATCGACGAATACCCGAAGCGCATCGATATGCAAAAAGTCAGTCCGGTCTTCCTGCGCGACATCAAAACGAGCAACCCGCTGGACGACGGCTATTCCGGCTTCGTCATCATCGCCACCAGCCACGTCAGCCTGCATGCCTGGCCCGCTTACCGCATGCTCAACCTGGATATTTTTTCCTGTAACGAGTTCGACGTAGAAGAAGTCATTAATTTTGCCAGAGAAATGTTTGCCCCAACCGACATAGAAGTCCGGGCCGTCACCAGAGCCACGCGCTCCCCTCGCCCTTCTCAAAAGCTTAAGGCGGCCTGAACTGCGTAGGGATAGGGGGCCTTGTGCCTGTCCCGGGGTGGGACGGTGCGGGGTAAATCTGGTCCGGTGTAGAGGGCAAACTCGTCATAAACCGTAATCCGTCGTACAAAAAGGAATCATCCATGTCGAAAATGAAAGCCATTGCTGGTCTCGCGTTTCTACTCAATACCGTCTTTTTCGCTACCTACTACGCGATAGCGAAAGAGGCGCTGGAGCGTATAGACCCCATCATCTTCTCCTACTTTGAGATGATGGCCCTGGTTCCGCTTGCCCTGCTCATCATTCTTTGTTCCTGGAGACAGATGAACGCGGCGACCATGAAGCGCGGCCTTCTGCTTGGCAGCACGCTTGCCCTGGCGCTGTTCACCATCGCCATCGCCTTGAAATATACGACTGCCACCAGCACTGCTTTCTTTCCGGCGCTCAATGGCTTCCTGGCCGCCATCTTTGCCTGGCTTTTCCTACGCCAGCCCATTCGCGCCGCGACCTGGATCGCCGGTCTGCTCTCCGTCGTCGGCACCGTTCTGCTCATCAGCAATTCAGAGATGGGTGGATGGCGCGGCGCGATGATTGCCTTTCTCGGCGGCATCTTTTTTACCTGTTACGTCTTTCTCTCCGACTCTGAGCAAAAAGCCGAAGTTGCTCCCTGGCCCCTTTTCGGTATCGAATTGCTGACAATGGCCCTGTGGGGCAACCTGGTCGTCTTGCTCTTTGGCAACTGGCAGTCCGTTCACCTGTCGCTGCCAAAAGATGTCTGGATCATTCTCTACGTCGCAGGAGCCTGCACCTTCCTGCCGACCCTGCTGACCGTCCTGTTGCAAAAATATATCTCACCTGTCACCGTCTCCTTTATCTACATTCTTGAGCCGGTGCTGGGAGCCGTAATCGCCAATCTCTATCTACATGAGACCCTGCCTGTGTTGGGGTATGCAGGTGGCATTCTCGTTGTCCTCGGCGCGTTTATTCATACCTGCGGAACGGCCTTTGCTCGCGAACCGGAACCCTACTACGATGAACCCTACGATATCGAGGTCTTTGAAAGTCTTGACCTGTTTTATACGGCGCCTTTGCCTTCCTGGAATGCGCGTATGCGCCGCAAGGTGGGTGATGTCCCATATAGTCTGGCGCGCAAAAAAGAAAAGCTGCTCGTGCGCAGGCGGCGTAAAGATCGCGTAGTGCGTTTAGGCCTGATGTAACGAGCGGAAGCAACTGCCCTGGAAGTGGAGACCACGATGAAGCATAACGACTCTGGTGAATTTTGCATTCTCTATATCGAACCCGCCGACGAAAAGGACGCGGTCTTCGAGGCTATAGGTCAGCAAAAAAAGCCTGTAGTAATTCTGCTGCCATCTTCCGGGCGCGCCCGCTTATTCCAGCGCCCGGAAGATTTCAGCGATCTCAAGCACATCAAACGGCAGCAGAACCTCGCCATCGTTTTTGTGATCGCGGGTAACGAATACCTCCGCCAGCTTGCCTCGCGCTACGGCTTCCCCAGCTATGTCTCTATGGACGCGCTTTCAAAAGCCCTGGAAGAGAGCCGCGTAGCCGTTTCACACCAGCGCGCGATGGCAAAAACCGCCAGAACGCGGCCCCTGGTTCCACCCGAACCGGTTATCACCACGCGCAAGACCGTCCCGCTAACTCAGGCTTCCCAGCAGCCGAACGTGGTCGCTCCGCCAAAACCCACGTCCTCGCCTATGCATAAAAACCCATCCTCACCTTTGCATAGAAATCCATCTACGCCTCTGCCAAACGTACAGCCGCCCGCCTTCGTGCCGCCGGTTCCGCCGCCGCAACCAAAGCGCCGCAGTTCTCGCGCTGTTCTGGTGCTGCTGGTGGTGTTATCGCTGCTTCTGCTTGGCGGCGCTGGCGTGGGCTACTACCTGTTCCTGTATCATCCCGCGACTACGAATACGGCTCCTGCGGCTCCGCCAGTAATCGGCCATGTCTATTTTCTCAGCAGCGAGCAGGTGAGCGAGAACAGCAACCAGGGCTTGAATGACCAGATTTTAATTGATCTGCATTCCGTCCCCGCTCCCACTTCCGGCAATAGCTACTATGCCTGGCTCCTGAGCGATAACAGCCAGGGAGACTCCACCGTCATCCCGCTTGGTAGGCTCGCGCTCAGCCAGGGCAATATCCATTTCCTTTATTCAGGCGATGCGCAGCACACCAACCTGCTAGCCATCACCAGCCGTTTCCTGATTACTGAAGAACCTACCACACCAGCGCCGATCTCGCCTTCGCCTGATTACAGCACGTGGCGTTTCTACGGTGAAATCTCCCAGACGCCAGACCCGCGAGACGCCAATCATTACAGCCTGCTCGACCACCTGCGCCACCTGCTCGCATCCGACCCCTTGTTGAATGAAATGGAGTTGCCGGGCGGTCTGAGCAACTGGCTGTTCCGCAATACCGAAAAGCTTCAGGAATGGACGGTCAGCGCGCGAGACCGCTGGGAAGAAAACCCCGACCTGGGCTTTGTGCGCCGCCAGACCTTACGCACCCTGGCCTACCTGGATGGCCTCTCCTACATCCAACCGGATATGCCACCGAATATGGACGTGCCAGTGACGCCACATCTCGCCAGCGTCGGCCTGATAAACGTGCAAGGCCCCGACCAGACGCCGCCCAGCTACCTCACGCACATCCTGCATCATCTCAACGGCCTGCTCAATACCCCCGGCGCGACCGATGATATGCGCAGAAAGGCCGCCCAGATAATCACTGCCATGAGCAACGTCCAGCAGTGGCTCGCCCAGATGCGCAGCGACGCCAAACAGATCGTCTTCATGAGCGACGCCCAGTTGGGCAAAGCCTCCTCCTTCGCCCTGCTCAACGACATGGTCGATATGGCGAATCGCGCCTACACCGGCTCAACCAATCCCGAAACCGGCCAGGTGCAGCCCGGCGTCATGTGGATTCACGACCAGCTACAATCCCTGGCGACCCTCAATATCACCCGCTACACGCCCGGCACCTACTCGCCAGAGATCGTCCCAACCAAACAACCCGTTTCCAATAGTTATCCACGTAATGTAGGGACGCGATTGATCGCGTCCACCGGTCTCAACACGCACGCCGCCAATGTAGGGACGCGATTGATCGCGTCCTCCCCATTGAATCGACGCGCTACCGAGGAGGACGCGATGAATCGCGTCCCTACAAAAACATTTACCCTTTTATGAATTTTATGTTGCAATGAAAAAATGAGGTGAATCTATGCATCGCTTAAAATGGATCGTTTTTATCACTATCAGTCTCTGTATGCTTTTCGGCCTGTTCGCGGGCATTTTCGCCCATTCAATAGAGGCGGCTTTGACGCTTGGCATGGATGCGAATATGCCCAAAACCACGCCTGTTACAGCGTCTCCTACGCCTTCTGGGTCCGGTAAGACCCCGGCAACTCCTACACCATTGCCCACTGGCGTGATGATGCTGGCTCATGATACTTTTCAGCGCAAGCCGCAGATTTTATGGGGAACCGCCTCCGACGGTCGGCAGTGGATGGGAGATGCCAATAGCATCGAGGTCTTCTCGATCACCAACAACGCCGGGCAGATAGCCAACGGCCAGGGTACTTTCAACGCCATTCTCGGCCCGACCATCACCAATGCCGAAGTGCTTTTCACCGCTTCAATGAACCATTTTCACCAGGATAAGGCCAACTTCGGCGCGGTACTGCGCTGGACAGACCCTAAAAACTGGTATAAAGCTCTACTCGATGGCAAGCAATTACAAATCCTGCGCAGCGTCAACGGCGTCATCAAACCGCTCGGCAGCGTGCCTTTCAAGCCAAAGGATGGCGCGATGTACACCATCCGTTTCCGCGCCCTGGGAGCCACGCTCTCCCTGAAGGCCTGGCAGAGCGGCCAGCCCGAACCAGCCAACTGGATGCTCACCGTCACCGACCCATCACTGACCAGTGGCTTCGGCGGCATTCGCGTCCTGATGCTCAATGACTCCATGGTTCAGGTGACATCTTTCCTCGAAACCACGCTCGGCACTATGGCTTAAGCGCCCTCATCTAGATGGAGGTTTATCTCATGCTCGCACAAACTGGTATGCTTGAACACTACAAGGCGTCCTATCGAGCCAATCCCTGGGTCAGGCGAGGCACACTTGCGCTTCTAGTGGTCGCGAGCATTCTCCTGGCCTCGCTGACGGGCGGCTTTCCTCCCTGGGCATGGCGCTTGCTGTTCCGCGTCCTGCCAACCCTCTCGCGACTCTGGGCAATGCGCGGGCTGGCCATCCTCCCGGCATTGCTCAGCCTCTCCCTGCTCTCGCTGACCCTTTTTGTCATCTGGACTGTCATCGTCCTGCTCGCCTTACGCATGGCCCTCTACTGGTGGCGCGAGCGCGAATTGCATCAATCTTTTGAAGATGACTTGCAGGATGCTCGTTCCCAGGTGTCTTATAATGATGAACCAACGGTACCTGAGCCTGTGGCTTCCGCTCCCGCCAGAACGAGCCGTAATGTGCGTTTCGACGTGCAGCCTCCCAGTTACCAGTACAGTTCATATGGGAGCTATGGCAACTATAGCAGTTCGTCCTCCAATCCCTACTATGAATACAGCGAAGCCTCAACTGTTCCTATAGCCGTAGCAGAACCCGAAACTCCTTCCGGCACCAGTTCGGTCTACCTCGAAGCAAGTACTGGCCTGGATGCTGGCGTCAAACGCAAAGGGCAGCCCAACGAGGATAACCTGCTCGCTCTACCCAGCCTGCATACCTCTAAACATGGCCCGCAGCCTGTCGGCCTCTTTGTGGTTGCCGACGGCATGGGTGGACATGGCAACGGAAAGGAAGCGAGTACGCTTGCCATCGAAGCCTTCAGAAAAGCATTAGACCTTGCCCTATCCGGCATGAACGATGAGCTTGACGACGCCACCTGTGAAGAAATCCTGGCCGAGGCTGTACACAACGCCAATCTGGCTGTCTATCAACGCAACCGTCAAAAGCAGGCCGACATGGGTACTACCCTCACTGCCGCTCTAGTGATAGGCAACACTGCTTATATCGCCAACGTCGGTGATAGCCGCACCTACCTCTACCGCGAGTCCGATGGCCTGGTAAAGATCACCCAGGATCATTCGACGGTGGCCCGCCTTGTCGAAATGGGAGCCATCACTCAGGATGAAGTCTATACCCACCCTCGCCGCAACGAAATCTATCGCAGCCTGGGCAATCGCTCCTCCGTCAAAGTCGATACCTACGTTGTCCCGCTCATGATCGACGACCTGCTCGTACTTTGCTCCGATGGCGTCTGGGAAATGGTGCGCGACTCCCAGATCGAGCAAATCATCCAGAACAGCGCATCCTACACCTCTCAGATATGCGACCTGCTGGTCCAGGCGGCCATCAACGGCGGCGGAAAAGACAACATCAGCGTCATCGTCGCCGCCGTTCGCCAACAGGAGTAATGAGAGTTTTGAGAAGAGGTGTGTGTTCCGTCTGCAGGCTATCGCCTTGCTTTGTAGGGATAATGTTGTGTCTTGTCGCCCTCCCAGTTTTCGCGCAGACCAGGAGCGGAGAGGTCCCAGTCTGGGCGGCACTTTTTGGTGACCTCGCGCAGGTCTTGCCAGAGATCCATAGTAGATGGACGGCCCCAGAACCAGTAGCCATTATAGATTTTGTAGATGATAAGCCCTGGTTCAAGCACAAGCGTGTGCGGAATCATCGGGTTATGGTGTGGGTCAGTGTATTCCTGTATTTGCAGGTCCTGCTGCACTTTTCGGCCCGGGTCGGAGAGAAACGTCCATTGCGCCCCGACCGCCGAGCGGAATTCGTTGCTCTCCAGGATGTTGTCCGTGGAGATGGTGACGATTTGTGTATATGCCACCGCGATTTTGGGATAGAACGCAGCGAGTTCGAGGTGCTGCTGGTGATCTTTGGGGCAGTAATGACCGCGAGAAAGGATGAGAATCATAGGATCGTTGCCTTGCAGTTCGCTTAGCTTTCTACGAGTGCGTGCATGGTCGGTCAGTTCATAATCGGGGAAACGCGCGCCAGGGACGATATCTTCTCGCATACTGTTGCTCCTATTCTATCCGAGAACTCCTGAAGAATAACGAGGTCGAATTTCGTTGCCATTAGAGAAACGCTCAAAGGCGAAGTGCTGCATATCTTCTGGTTTGTTTCCGGTAAGGATGACCCCGGCCATCCATTGACCAATTACCGGGCTTAACTTGAAGCCATGTCCGCTGAAACCTGCCGCGCAGTACAGGCCCTCGTATGGCGGGAGGCGGTCAAGTATGGGGTGGAAATCCGGCGTGTCGTCATAAATTCCAGCCCAGCCGCCGCGAGGAACAGCACGTGAGAGCGCGGGAATGCTGCCACTTGCCTGCTGGCGGAAGTGCGCGATTTCGTCTTCGCTCAGCCCCTGCGCGTAGGAATCGGGATCGCTGAGCGTAAAGACGTTTTCCGTCGAGCCGACCAGGGTGATGCCACCAATATCAGGGCGCAGGTAAATCTGCCGGGTCAGGTCAAGGCCGACCGCGTGCAGTTCGGTTCGGCCACCAAAATCGTTCGGACGCCGTAGAGCCACCATCGGATGACGAGTCGGGGTAATCGGTAAATTGATGTGAAGCGCCTGCGCCAACGGGACGCTCCACACGTTCGCGGCAAGTACGACGATAGGAGCGGATATATCGCCCTCCGGAGTTCGCACGCCTCGCACTTGTTCGCCTTCCGTCAAAATCTGGGTGACAGGCGTTCCCTCGCGGATGGTTGCTCCATGCTCTCGCGCCCGCTGAGCGAAACTGGTGGTGGTTGCCATCGGGTCCGCTACCCCGGCCTCTGGTTCGTAACATGCCAGCGTAACGCCCTCGCCGGTATAGCCGGGCGCGGCCTCGCTCACCTCTTCTGGAGAGAGCAGGCAGGTGTCCACGTCCTGCTCTTGCTGCATAGCGACGTTAGCCCGCAGTGCGTCCGCACCCTCCTCGTTTGCCAGCACAACCATGCCCGTTTGCTGAAAGCCACAGTCGCCGCCAATCAGCGCATCAAAGTGCTGGAACACGCGCAGGCTCGCTTTTGCCATGCGAATAGAGAAATCGTTGGAGTAGTGCTGTCTGACAATGGCCCCCGAACGGCCTGTGGTGCCGTTGCAAATTGCCTGACGTTCCAGCAGCAACACCCGCCCGGCCTGCCTTTCCGCCAGGAAATAGGCAATGCTGGCACCCATAACGCCTCCTCCGATGATAATGAAATCCGCTTGCTCTGACATGGCTAACCCTCCTGCTTTCGGGGTAAACGAGACGGAAGAAAACACGAGTGGGGATATTTCCGCGGAAAGTCCCTTTCCCTATCAGAGTAGCAGCCAGCAGGAAAAATTGCAAGGTGAAGAGACATTGTCAGCGAGGAAGCCCGAAGACATCCCTTGCGGATGTCTTCGGGCCGCCCTAAAATTGCAAGCAAAGTTGGAATATTTTATCCCACCCCCATGTTATCTTTTGTAAAAGCCCTTACAAAAGGTTAGCTCCAATGCTGTAGCTTAACACCTTGCTCCTTGACGATAAGAAAAAGGCATGGTACTCTTTTTTCAGAGCTTATTTTTAGTTAGTTGATAGACTTTATCAAGAAGTGAAAGGGAATTCAACATGGGTGAGGCATCTCGCGAGATTATGCGCCAGGCCCGCCAGGAAGTGCCAGAATGGTCTCCATCTCAGGTGCAGGCCGCGCTTTCTCAACAACAGCAGCCCAATGAGGAAATTGTGCTGGTAGATGTGCGCGAGAAGCACGAGTGGAACGAGGGGCATATTCCAGGCGCTGTTCACGTGCCGCGAGGCTTTCTCGAACTGCAGATCGAAGAGGCGGTACCTGATAAATCAAAGACCGTTGTCCTGTATTGTGCTGGCGGTGTGCGCTCGCTAATGGCTGGCAAGACGCTGAAGCAGATGGGCTATCGAAATGCGATTTCGATGTCCGGCGGCTTTGGGCAGTGGAAGAACAATGGCCTGCCCTTTGTGCAGCCGCGCGTGCTGAGCGAGTCGCAGTCCAAACGCTATAGCCGTCACCTGCTAGTGCCGGAGGTTGGCGAGCAGGGTCAGTTCAAACTGCTCGATTCGAAGGTGCTGCTGATTGGCGCGGGTGGCCTGGGGTCTCCTGCCGCTCTTTACCTGGCTGCGGCAGGCGTTGGCACGATTGGCATTATCGATGCTGATGTGGTGGAAGACAGCAACTTGCAGCGCCAGATTATTCATAATACAAGTCGTCTGGGTCAGTACAAGGCGGAATCGGCCCGTGAGTCTATCGAGGCGTTAAATCCTGATGTCAAGGTGATTACCTACATTGAGCGTCTGGATGAGACGAATGTGGCGCGTATCATTGCCGATTATGATGTCATTATCGATGGAACCGACAATTTCCCCACGCGCTATCTGCTGAACGATGCCGCGATTATCGCCAATAAGCCGGTTATTCATGGCAGCGTCTTCCGCTTTGAGGGACAGTTGACCGTCTTCAAACCGCACGAGGGGCCATGCTATCGCTGCCTGTATCCAGAGCCGCCGCCTCCCGCGCTTGCGCCGAGCTGCGCTGAAGCCGGTGTGCTGGGCGTGCTGCCCGGTATCATTGGACTGTTGCAGGCGACCGAGGCGATCAAGTTGATCCTGGGTATCGGCGATCCACTGGTTGGCCGCTTGATGACCTATGATGCTTTGGCGGGCGAGTTCAGCGAACTCAAGCTTTTCCGCGATCCGAATTGCCCTGCCTGCGGTGAAAACGCGCATCCTGAAGACCTGCCGACCTACGCGGAAGTCTGCGCCATTCCGGTCCGCTCATAAGTTGTATTGGAGGAGAAAAGCATATGGCAACCGTTCGTTTAGCGCCCGTTTTACGCAGTTCCGCAGGAGGGGCGAAGCAGGTCTCTGCTTCGGGCAGCACCCTCGCGGAAGTGCTTGCGGATCTCTATTCGCGCTTTCCTGCCCTCAAAGAGCAGATTCAGCCCGAAGAGACTCTGAGCCGCTTTATTAACGTCTACGTGAACGACCAGGACGTGCGCTTTTTGCAGGGGCTGGAGACGAGTGTCGGTCCCAATGATACCGTCATTCTTTTGCCCGCTATGGCCGGTGGACGCTGATCCACCAGGGAGAACGCTATGCGCTATAGCAGTATTCTAGAGACCATTGGAAATACGCCGCTCGTCGAACTGCAATCGTTCAGTCCTCGTCCCGGCGTGCAGATCTTTGCCAAGCTGGAGGGCGTCAATCCTTCCGGCAGCGTCAAAGACCGTGTGGCGAAGAAGATGATCGAGGAGGCCGAGGCCAGCGGCAGGCTGAAACCTGGAGCAGTCTTGCTGGAGCCGACCAGCGGCAATACCGGCATTGCGCTCGCCATGATCTCGCGTGTCAAGGGGTACAAGTTTGTGGCGGTTATGCCTGATAACGTAACGCAGGAGCGCCGCCAGATGCTCGAACTCTACGGCGCGCAGATCATTTTTTCCGATGGGAAGCTAGGCAGCAATGGCGCAGTGAAGCTTGCTCAGGAACTGGCCCGCAGCGATGACCGCTATGTGATGCTGTACCAGTACGGCAACGATGCGAATCCGCGCGCCCACTACGAAGGAACGGCAGTCGAGATTATTCGCGACCTGCCTGATCTCGATGTCTTCGTTGCCGGTCTGGGCACAGGTGGAACGCTGACCGGCAATGCCCGGCGCTTGAAAGAGTACAATCCGAGCATCAAAGTGGTCGCTGCCGAGCCGATGCAGGGAGATGGCGTGCAGGGTCTGCGCAGCCTGGAAGACGGTTTTATTCCGCCCATCCTCGACCAGTCGCTCTTTGACGCGAAAATCCTGGTTCCTGGCGTCGAGGCCATTCGCCGCACGCGCCAGTTAAAGGACCAGGAGGGTATCTTCGCGGGGCCATCCTGCGGCGCGGCACTTCATGCGGCGCTGCGTGTAGCCGCTAGCATGGAGCGCGGGAAGATCGTGGTTCTGCTTGCTGATGGCGGTTGGAAGTACCTCAGCGAGGACCTGTGGACACGCGACCTGGATGAACTTGAAGACGATTTAGAGGCCAAATTGTTATGGTAGAACCTGTAGTTCGTATTCCCAAACCTTTGTATGCCGAGATGGTTGAACACGTCGTCGCAGGTTACCCCAATGAAGCCTGCGGCGCGCTCGGTGTGAAGGACGGCGCGGTGGTCAGGCATTATCCAACAGATAACGCCGCCGAGCAGCCCGATGATTTCTCCATTATTGCCCCTGATGATTTGCTCCGCATTTACGACGATATCGATGAATACGATGGCGAGATGATCTACTATCACTCGCACCCCAAAAGTGAGGCCTATCCCTCGCGTCGCGACAAAGATTGGGCCAAACGCAACAAACTTCTCTATATTATCTTCTCGCACCAGCACTATCCTGAACCCCCGTATGCCCGCGTTTTCCTGGTGCAGGACGACGATTCGGTGATTGAGGGGAAGATCGAACTGGTCTAAACAACACTTGCTTGCCGAAAAGCCCTCGCATTTTTGCGTTTATTCAAGTTAGGGGAATCTAGCTCTTTGGGGAACTATTTCGCCCGATTTGATGCTGTATATTTTTGCAAAAAAATTCGAGGTGCAGGTTGCAAGAGTTGCAAACGGCGCTCCCAACAGGGAGTATTTTACGCCAGCGGTATGTGATTGAACGCATCATTGGGAAAGGCGGCTTTGGCTCGGTCTATTTAGTGCATGATGTGCGCGCAAAGGGCAACCGGTACGCGCTCAAGGAGATTGTGCAGCCCGATAAAAAGGACCGCGAACGCTTTTTGTTCGAGGGGGAGTTGCTGAAGCGGGTAGACCATCCCTCTCTACCGCGAGTCTACCGCGTCTTCGAGGACGATGCCCGCCAGCGTTCGTACATGTTGATGGATTACATCGACGGGCCAAATCTGGAAGCGCTGCGCCAGCAGCAACTGGGGAGACGTATGCCCTTGCCTGCTGTGCTGGCCTTGCTCAAGCCAATGGTCGATGCGCTGACCTATTTACACCATCTTCAGCCACCCGTGTTGCATCGTGATATCAAGCCATCTAATATTCTGGTACCGGAGTCAGGCGAGGATGCTGTGCTGGTGGATTTCGGCATCGCCAAAGAGTATGAGCCGGATGGCACCACAACGGCGCTGCGTACCGGCTCGCCCGGGTATGCAGCGCCCGAGCAGTACAGTACGGGTACGAGCGTGCGCAGCGATGTCTACGGGCTTGGCGCGACGCTGTATACGCTGCTCACCGGGTGCGTGCCTGCCGATGCGCTCTACCGCATGACGCATATGGGCGGTGGGCAGGGCGACCCACTGGAACCGCTCAATAAGCTCAATCCGAATATTCCGCCAGAGGTTGCGGCTGCCATTCATCGCGCGCTCTCGCTCAATAGCAATGATCGCTATCCCTCGGTGGAAGCTTTCTGGCAGGATTTACAGGCGCAGCCCGGCTGGGAGCCGCTAGATACACCGCCGTTAGTGCCTGCTGCTGCTCCATCGGTAAAGCCACAGCCCTCCACGCCGAAAGAGGACATGGATACGCTCAAACTTCCTGCTGCCCGCGTTCAGGCTGTGCCTGTCTCGCAGAGCCAGGTGCTGACGCAGAAACGAACGGGTCGTCCTTTGCGTCGAATATTATTGCTTTTGCTGTTGTTCTTGCTGGTTGGAAGCGGCGCGGGTATGTTCTGGAAATTTACCAGCAGCCACCAGCAGGCACGTTCGGCCCCACCTTCAACGGCTACTGCTACAGCGGTAACGCTTTCAGGTATGCCGACTGCCACACCTACGCAAGCAAAAACGCCCTCTCCGGTTGCTCGCCAGTCGCAGCCAACGCCGACTGTCCCGCCGGTCAGTCAGCCTACGTCTCATCCAACCGTGAGGCCGACTCCGTATCCGACGAAGACACCTGATCCGCCACCTCTGCCGACTCCCACACCGGTACCAAAGCCCTCGCCTACTCCGGTTCCCTATCCCAATGTGGCCGGAAATTATAGTGGCACCATTGATGATACAACCGCCAATATCACCACCGGCATGAGTCTCTCGATCTCGCAGGCTGCGGGCCAGGGAAACATCAGCGGGTATTTCACGGTCAATCCGCCTTTGACGGGAAATGGAAAGTTCAGCGGGACGATCAGCACCGGGAAGTATATTCAATTCATCGTCCAGGCCTATCAAAATAATCGTCCCCTGTATTTCTGGGGCTGGGTGCAGTCCGATGGCAGCATCCAGGGCGATTATTGCAGCCTGAATACGCAGAACAAATGCGACCTCAACGCGGGGGCCTCGGGCATCTGGAATGTTGCCAAAGCGCCTTGAACATTGTTGTTTGCTAGGTGGGAGCGAGGCCGATCTGGAGCAATTCCTCCTCCAGTTCCTTCCATACCTGCATCTCGGTCTCGGCATGGCTGGCTGAAGAAAGCGTGCGGCGAATGCGCTGGTTGAAACGCTGGCGGAAGGTGAGCAAATAGGGCCGCTGCTTCTCCTCGCCGGGCATCATGCCGAGATTGATGTCAGCCGGGTCGTAGAACTCTTCGGGATGAAAAACGATCATAAAAAAATCCGCGAACTGCTGTAAGAGCGAAAGGCGATTGGCGGTAAAATAATCGGGCTGCGTGCTTGATGTGAGCAAAACCCCGGCAATACGTCCATGTCGCATGATGGGCGTTGTCACCGCGCTGCGCTCCCAGTCGCCGACGATCACGGGATATCTGCCCACTTCTCTCGTCAAATCCGGCTCGTAATGCTGCCTGCCGGTCGCGGCTGTAGCTCCAGCCATAGATTCCGCGCCCAGGAACATGGCCTTATTCTCTAATTCGCGGCTCCAGGGAGGCGTACCCCGTCCTACAACCTCGCGCAAGCTGCGCACACGACCATCGCTGGAAGGCGGCATACACTGTGCGAGAATGGCGAACATGCCCAATCGATGGGGATCGAGCTGTTCGAGTAGCTGGCGCAAGATGAGATCGCATACTGTCCAAAAGTGGAGCGTAGGCGAGAGATCGGCGATGGTGCGAAAGACCCGCGAGTAAAATGCCGAGGGAATTTCGTTTGTTTCTGCTTCTCCGGCGTTGATGCTTTTTGAAAAATCGGGAAATTCTTCCGCGATGAGTAAACTCAATTGTTCGCGGTAGGCTGGAAGTGAGGCCAGGAGTTTTTGAAGCAGTTGCGGACGTGGCCTTCCATCTCCTGTCGTCCAGCGTACCAGGGTAATCTGGTGAATGCCCAGTTCGCTTGCGATGCGCTGCTTTTCCTGAGGCTCAGCGATAATCGTCGCGAGTAACTCACGCCAGGTCGAGGGCGTTTCCATAGTTTTTTACCCGTTTTCTACAATTTCTGCATTTTGCGCATGTTCTCAAGCAGTATCTTAGCATGTACCGGTAGGTGCGTCAACAATTTGACAACGGTCCAGCAACTTGTGGGGCTAGTCGCGAGTCATTGTCGATACGTATAATTGGAAAAGGCATGGAATAATAAGGAGCTTAGTCGATGCCAACGGTGAAACAAAGACACATTAGTCAGATACCGCCTGCCTAAAGGTAGGGCTTGTGTCTGGACTCCACCGCAACTCAGCATACCTTTTGAGACGTGCCGCTTTGGCTTCAGCGCCCGACACACCAGGGCGTTCTCACAAGACACCCGTACTCATCCAGTCTTGCCGGTGGAGCAGCGTGAGCAGGGTGATATTGCGCGCATCCACCAACAGGTGGGTGTTGGCGTACCCTTTACAATGACCACAACACCCACCTGTTGGTTAGCGTAACCACCACCCTTACGCGGCTTTGCCGTGTGATGGTCGTAGCGCCGCGACGATGGCAGCAATGATGCTCAGCACAAAGGAGATGTAAAAGGCAAGGTGCAGGCCGGACAGGAATGGCGGAATCGCCGAGGCAAACTTGCCCATACCGCCTCCAGTGATGAACACCTGCTGGATGGCGTTGAGGGGAAGATGACTCAGCGCCAGGGGGAAGACGATGGCGATACTGAGCATCTGGCCCGTGTTATTGAGCATGTTGAGAATGCCTGCTGCCGCGCCACGTGTATGCGGCTCAACTGAACTCATAATCGCGTTCGTATTTGGCGAGACGAAGAAGCCGGAGCCGCCGCCCATCAAGGCCATGTAGAGTGATAACTGCCAGAACGGCGTGTACTGGTTGATGGTGGTCAGCGCGAACAGGCCGATGGCCGAGATACAGAGGCCAATGGGCGTGAGCAGACGCGAGCCAACATGGTCGGAGAGCCGCCCGCTCAAGGGGCCGATCAGCATGAAGGCCGCCCCGAAAGGCGCAAGCATGAGACCAGCCGTGAGCGGGTCTTTGCCATAGGGGCCTTGCAGGAAGAAGATGAGCAGGAATAGCACCGCGCCACGCGCAATACCATTGAGCAGACCGCTCAAATTTGCCAGCGTAAACAGGCGGCTGCGGAAGAGGCGCAACTGGATGAGCGGCACTTTAATGAACGGCTCGATGGTCACAAACAGGATAAAGCTGGCGATACCAATCACGAAAATGGCGATGATCGCTGCCTGCGGGAGCATTGGAAAGGCCATCATGGACAGCCCGAGCAGGATACCGGCCAGGCCAATAGTGAGCGAGATGCTGCCGAACCAGTCGATAGGCTGCCGCTCGAGGGGGCGCACCGGCTCGCGCAGGCGTAAAATGCCCCAGATAGCGCCGAAGAGGCCCAATGGCACATTGAACAAGAAGACCCAGCGCCAGGATATTTCGGTGAGCAGGCCGCCAATGATGGGGCCGATCAGGAAACCTGCCGCACCCGCGATCTGGTTGACTCCTAAGCCCAGCCCGACCTGCCCTTTTCTGAAGGCGTCGGTCACGATAACTGTGCTGTTGGTGACGAGCAGCGCAGCGCCCAGGCCCTGAACCACACGCCCGCCGATCAGGTCAATACCATGAAAGGCCGGCTGCGCCACACCCGCGATCAGGGAGCCAACCGTGAAGGCAACAAAGCCAATATTATAGAGACGCTTGCGTCCCCACAGATCCGCCAGCCTGCCGACAATTGGCGTAAAGACTGTCAGAATCAGCAGGTACCCCATAAGTACCCACATTATTGTAAAAAACGTGGCATGCAGTTCAGCCAGAATATTCGGCAGTGCAATGAGCAGCGCAGAACCCTGAATTGAGGCCAGCAGCGCGCCAACAGTCGTAACTGAAAGCGCTACCCATTGATAGCTGCTGTCGTGCTTGACCTCGGCCTGCTCTTTTATTGCTTCAGCCGGTGTATTATCTACGAGTTCTTGAGAAGTTGATCGAGAAGATTGCATAGACTCCTACCATTATTTTTTGCCATACAAAAACAAATACTTTGACCTTAACGTAAACGTTGATACCTTTATTTTGCAACATTTTGATTGTTCTGGCAAGTCCTCTTTCCGCTAAGAAATCTAAGAAAGCGTATCATCAACCCAACTTAACCTTAGAAACATTAAAGCAGCGATTAAAATATTCTTAGAGTGTAATTTGGGGCCACTTTATTACTTGAATAATCAAAAAGGCTGGTGTATTGTAGTAGTGGGTAATGAAACAAAACGGAACGCGACCGAGTTAAGCACAGAATGTGAGGATATAAAAATGCAAGTACTGGAACGCAAGCACACTTCGCTGGTCAATATGCCTGATGATGATACACTCGTTCAGCGAGTGCGCTCTGGAGATGAGAAAGCGTTTGAAATTCTGGTAAATCGCTATCAGGAAATGGTATTCAAATTTATTTATCGCTTCCTGGGAGATTACGATCAGGCTGCCGATGTCTCGCAGTTTGTTTTCTTGCAGTTGTATCTTTCTATGCCAACACTGCGCCTCGGCAAGCCCTTAAAGCCCTGGTTAATGCAGGTTGCTCGCAATCGCTGTTTAGATGAACTGCGCAAGCGCCGCGTGCTGCACTTCTCGCAGCTTGAGGCTTCAGAAGAAGATGATAGCCTGTCTCCTTTGAGCATGCTTCCCGATCCGCACGCTTTGCCGGATGAAATTGCCGAACATCATGATCTTGAGGAAGTGTTGCTCGAAGCTATTCAGTCTCTTCCTTCCAAGTTCTGCTCAGTTGTCCTGCTGCGCTACAAGGGGCAGTTGACCTTTGGCGAGATTGGACGCAAACTCAATATGCCGGAAGCGACCGCAAAGACCTACTTCCAACGCGCGCGTCTACTGCTGCGTAATAAATTGAGCGCGCAATTACAGGCGTAATTGTTTATCTTACTTATAAGAAAAAGGACTGGCAAGATCAAACCAGTCCTTTTTGTTTTGCCTGAAAAGACGATAAATAGTGCGAGCGTGATATCAGTTGCCTTTTAAGATATAGCCAACGCTGCGAACGGTCTTAATGAGTTGAGGTTTGCTCGGTTGGTCTTCGATTTTCTCGCGCAGGTAGCGAATGTAGACATCAATGATGTTGGTCTCGCCGAGAAAGTTGTAGCCCCAGACGCTGTTGAGGATGGTCTCGCGGTCGAGTACCTGGCGTGGATGTGTCATGAACAGGTGCAGCAAATTGAATTCGGTCGCTGTCAGTTCGATGTTTCGTCCGCCTCTTGTCACCTCGCGTGTGGCGGTATTCATCCGCAGGTCAGCAAATTCGAGAATACTGCCATTTTCTCCGTGACCATTCTCTTCCCCGGTAGTTGCTTTGACGCGACCTGCGCGGCGTAAAATGGCGCGAATGCGGGCGAGCATTTCGTAAAAATCGAACGGTTTGGTCAGGTAGTCGTCAGCCCCCGCTTCCAGGCCGGTGATGCGGTCTTTCACCTGATCTTTCGCGGTGAGCATTAAAATGGGAATATCACGGGTGACAGGGTTTTCACGAAGCCTCTGGCAGGTTTCGATGCCTGAGATACCGGCCATCATGACATCCAGGATAATCAATGTTGGTTTCAGGTGTTGAGCGGCAACGATTCCCTGTTCGCCATCAGAAGCTGACTCAACCTGGAAGCCCTCGTAACGCAGGCCCAACCGGATAAATTCCACGATGTCATCGTTGTCATCGATGACCAGTATAATAGGAAGAGGTTTTTTTTCCTGCCCGGAGGCGTCTAACTGCATTCCAATCCCTCCTCCGCGCTTGCGAATATGTCAGGATGTTGTTCCTGGTGGTTGCTATAAGCTAAGCTCTCCATCGCATATCATTATATCTGTCTACTCCTGCTTATGCAAGGGGTTAAGCTGTAATGCATGCCAAAAGTTTTTTGGGTAGCATTCCCGGGTAAACTGTGCTAAAATCGCCTCGATTAGATGAAGCAGACTATGTTGGACAAGGAGAAGTCAACAGTTGACGACACATGATAAACGTTATGTGATTATTGGGAACGGTATTGCAGGGACAACCGCCGCCGATACCTTACGTAAGAATGATCCGAATTGCAGCATTCATTTAATAACCAATGAGCCGTATCCGCTCTATAACCGCGTCTCGCTGCCGCGTTTTTTGCAGGGCGTGATTGTGGAGCAGAAGGTGATGATACGCGACTTTGCCTGGCATGAGCAGCGCAACATCCGCCTGATGACGGAAACAATGGTGACGCATATTGATACCGATGAACGAACGGTGACAACCGATAAAAGCCAGGTATTACCCTATGATGCGCTGCTGGTGGCTACAGGTGGGTGGGCCAATCCCCTGCGTGTGCCGGGAGCCGAGGGCACGAAACATATTTACAACTTTGTGACGCTGGACGATACCAAAACCATCATCGCCCGTATGCTTGAGTCGCGCACCGCAGTAGCCTATGGTGGCAGCTTCATTTCATACGAGTTATGCGATGGTTTTGCTGTGCGCAAGCTGGATACCACCTGGATTATGCGCGGTCCCTACTGGCTACGTACCTCGCTTGATCCCGAGGGCGGTGAGGTGGTTGATAACATCGCGAAAAAATTCGGCGTCACCGTTATTCATGGCGACGAGATCGCAGAGGTCGTGCCAAAAGATGGCGTGCCAGCATATGTAAAGACGAAAAAAGGGCGTGAAATTCAGGCGGATGTAATCGGTGTTGGCCTGGGAATTACGCTCAATACGCAATTGCTTGCCAATACGCCGGTTGAGGTGCGCAGCGGCGTGTTGGTCAATGAATATATGGAGACCAACGTGCCGGGTGTATATGCTGCCGGAGACGTTGCCGAATTTTATGATGCCACGATCCAGAAGCATCACACGATGGGAACCTGGGATAATGCGATGGCGCATGGACGTATCGCGGGCGTCAATATGGCTGGTGGCCGTCAGGCGTATATTGATGTGCCAACGTATACCAGCCCGCTTTTTGATGTCAATATCGCGGTGGTAGGAACCGCCGAATCAAATAATCCCGAACTCGAGTCGATAGCGCGGCGCGAGCCAGGTGAGAAGGGCAACGAAAACTATCGTAAACTCTTCTTTCGAGATAACCGGCTGGTGGGTGTGTTGATGATTGGTAGCCCCAAAGGACGCAAAAAGCTGGTGGAGATTGTCAAAAACCAGCAGGTAATCGAGTCTGCCGCAGACCGGAACGCATTACTCGAACTGAAGTAAACCATTTGGCTATGTTGCTTGACGAACACGCATAAGTGAAGTAACGTAGAGTTTAATAGGAGTAGAGGAGAGGCCCCTGCTTCCAGGTGCCTTCATCTGCTATTGGGCCGGTGATGTGGAAGGTCGCGGGGAATAGACGCGAATGTGGAAATCGTTCTGGTATATGCAGAAGCAGGAGAGGTTTAGTGGCAACATTATGTGAACATTGTGGGCAAACGCTGCCGAGGGATGACACTCAATTTTGTAATCATTGCGGACAATTCGTTAAACCGTCAACGGCTCGTCCCGCTTCAGCGAAGCCCACCTCAAATGGTGCGGCTTCCTGGTCCGCTTCACGCGAGCAAGCGAGTACTCCCCCTGCTGAAAAAAATGAGGGAAGGGCAAACGTACCTCCCTGGTTGAGCAAATTGGATAAAGAGATAGAAGGCGAGCGAATCGCTATTTCCTCTCCACAAGCGCGTAATCCCATACGAGCAGCTCGTGCTACCTCTTCTCCACAGGCTGAGAATCCTGCTAAGGCCGCTACCGCACTTAAATCCGCCGAGAGCATGCGCGAGCTGCGGGTCAAAGTTTGGGAAGATCAAGATGGTATATCTGAGCCAGAGGAACCACCTCGCGAATCCACCAGGCGTGAGGTCCAGGAGAAATCAGGGAAGGGTGAGCCTGCTGCCGACGGCGAAGTCGATGCTTTACCAACAGCACCGTTAAACACGACCTCGATTGCTGATCTGCCCACAATGTCACCTGTACAGGCTATTCGTCGACCTAAACCGGAAAGACACGCCAGAAGAGAGCCTGTGGATGCTGATCCTGATCTGCCTACTCGTCCACTGGTTGCCAGCCCGTCTCAAACGCTGCATTTCCCACAGGGTCTGGGATATCCGCAGCAGGTCGATGAAGATATTGAGCAGCTTGAAACCCGCCCAGTACAGAGGCAGCGGCCTGTTTCACCTGCGCGGCCTGCCTCTTCCGTGGTAGCGCAGCCTGAGCCATCTGTTGATACGAAGGCTCCTCGCCAGCCAGTGATTCAGCAGCCTATTACTCCACCTGTGCCTGTATCTCCTACCTATCAATCGACTTCACAGAAGCAAGCTGGGGCAATAGCGCACGCGAACGATGCGGATACGACTGCTACTCCTGTGCGACAAAAAAAGAGTAAAAAGCCCCTGGTGGTGATGGCAATCTCACTGGCCGTGTTGCTTGTGGGAGGCATGATATATTGGATGATCGCGTTTCAACCATTCAGCGTTCCGGCGATTACCAGAACCTCGGTCTCTTATCACAATAGCGCGCTAGGTGTTGCCCTGCAATACCCACAGGGCTGGTCACTACAGCAAAATGCCGGTTCTGCCTCATTTTTCGACGCGAATCATACAGACCAGGTGACGCTGCTGAGTACGGCCACTGCTGGACAAAGCATCGACCAGTACATAAAACAGGAGGAAGCGCGTTTGGGACTGACCTCGCCGAAACAGCAGCCAGCCCTCTCTTTTGCAGGCGCAGGCTGGCAGCAGGTGCAGGGGAATGTAGTAATCAATGGCGTGACAGAGACAGAGGGGTTGCTGGTGACGACGCACAATGGCCGTTTCTACGCTCTGATTCAGATGGCACCTGCCCCCACCTATCATGATGCCGATACGCAGTTTTTTGCTCTCGTGCGCTCGTCGTTGCAGTTCGTGTAGGAAAACAAGTTTCTATGCAGATTGGGGTGCGGATGGTATAATAACGGCGGTTTTCTGGCAACTTTAGGCAACGACAAGAAAGGAGGGCGCAGTTCTGTTACAGACTGCGCGAAATACTTCGATTCTATGGATGATATCCGCTTTGAGCGTCAATTCCGCACACCACATTCTGAGGGTTACTATATTATGCAGGGGTCGGGCTTGCAAACCAGCAACCGCCTGGGCACCATCGATCTGCATTTTACCACGACCACCGTTCATGGCACGCTGATTATCGAGCGCGAACTGGACGAGTCGGAGATCACGAAACTGATCGAGCAGATTGATGAAGACCTGGTACTCACTGCGGATGTGCCACGCGAAGATTTCCTGGTGAGCGTTTATATCGGTAAGGACGTAGGCTTCTATAGCGACGAATATTTTGCCGACGAAACTGAGTCGCTGGGTGACTACGGCGACGATGAAGGCTAATTATTAATCCTCGAGCAGGCCGCGTCGCATCGCGTATTTGACCAGTTCGGCGCGGCTGTGCAGGTTCAGTTTATCCATGATATGCGTGCGATGCGTGTCAACCGTTTTCGGGCTGATAACCAGCCGTTCCGCGATCTGATTATTGGTATATCCCTCCGCCACCAGCTTCAGAATCTCCCGCTCGCGTTCGGTCAGGCTGCTGTAGCTGTCTTTCTCCTCGCCTGAGCGCACGCGCTGTAGATAATCGCCAACCATCACCGATTGCGCGGTAGGTGACAGGTAGAAGTAGCCGTTCTGGACGACGTGCAGGGCGTTGATTAACTCCGTATCGGCAGCCTCTTTGAGCATATAGCCGGAAGCCCCGGCGCGCAAAGCCTGGAAGACATACTCGTCGTTTTCATGCATAGTGAGGATCAACACTTTGACGTCTGGCACGAGTTTTTTGATCTGTCGTGTTGCTTCGATGCCGTTCATGTCGGGCATGGTGATATCCATGAGGACGATATCGGGGCGCAGGCGCTGGGCTTCGCGTAGGGCCTGCTTGCCATCCTGCGCTTCGCCGATGACTTCCATATCGGGCTGCGCGTTGAGCATCATTTTGAGGCCCGCCCGTAGAATAGTATGATCGTCCGCCAGTAGTATTTGAATCTTCATGTATATGTTCCTATATTTCTAAGGGAAGTTGTTCTGGTTTTTTGTGTATAGATGAAATCATACAATTACTTCGTTTGCGAACGGCGCTGCTTGTGTATAGTTATCCGGCAATGGAATGCTGACCTCCACGGTTGTGCCCTGGCCGGGCGCGGTATGGATAGAGAGCGTGCCGTCAAGCAGCAGCGCCCGCTCCTGCATGCCCGCCAGACCTAAACCGCGTTCCTGCCCTGGATTTTTCAAAAGCGCCTCGTAGTCGAAACCTTCTCCATCGTCGCTAATGGTTGCCTGTACCGCATCGTTGGTGCCAATCAACGTAATATCGACTTTGCGCGCGTTTGAGTGGCGCGCTGTGTTGGTCAGGCATTCCTGCACAATGCGGTAGAGCGCGGTTTCCATTTCCGCCGGTAAGCGCTCTTTCAAGCCGGTGGCGTGAAACTCAACCTCGATGGAGCATTTCTTCTGATATTCTTTGACGTACCAGCGCAGCGCAGGGAGTAATCCCAGGTCATCGAGCGCGCTTGGACGGAGATCGATACTGAGATTGCGAATGGCGCGCAGGGTAGAGTGCGCCAGGCGGCGCGTGTCGGCGATGCGCTCGCGCCCCTCGGGCGATTCGATAGCTTCTTCAAGAATAGCCAGGCTGATAAGCAGAGAGGTTAGCACCTGGCTGGTCTCATCGTGCAGTTCACGGGCGATGCGCCGCCGCTCCTGCTCCTGAGCGTTGATGATCTGGCTGGCGCGCTGGCGGGCTTCCTCATCAAGCGCCTCCAGCATCATATTGAAGGTGCTGGCGAGTTGATCCGCCTGGGGGTCAACGCCCGTCAGAGGAGCGCGCAATGTTCTCTCCCCTACCTGCACGCGCTGCATCACCTTGCCAAGATGTGTGAGGGGCCGAAAGGCGATTTGCAGCACGAGAAAATTGAGTATAATACTGACCAGCCAGCCAAGCGTAATAAAGACGACGAGCGACATGGGCGTGGCATAAGGCGCTCGGTTCAGATGAGTTGCCAGCCAGGTTCCGCCTGTCGCGCCGATGAAAATGATTAAACTATTCGCGAAAAGTACTTTATAAAGCACGGGAACGCGCAGCAGCCGCCGGAGTAGTCCTTTGTGACGCAACTGCTGAATTTCCACGTGTTGTGTTCTTGGGATAGCCATGATGAGTGTCCTTTCAATGCCTCACTGTAATTGTATTGATTAGGCTACTCTTCTGTCAAATGCTCAGCAGGGAATCGCGCGAACAGACGTTTTTTGAATCAGGTGAGAGGAAGAAAAATATCAGGTGTCCACCTGATGCTTCCCTCTTGACATTGCAGTAATCTAGGAATAAGAGGGCATCCTGGGCCAGATAATGAGTAAATCGAAACCATACTCTTCTCAATTGACTCAGGATGCGTTACAATCACTACTAAGAACTTATCAAATCGAGCATTGTCTTGAGAGAGCGATGCATTGGTGAAAATGTTTGAATACATGTTAGGAAGGTAGTCAAGGTGAGTTCTCAGAACAAAGGTCTGCTCGACACACTGACACAGAAGATGGTCGAGAGTCAGGTATGGCGCTCAATATTTCGCCACGGCTATCCTGATACTCCTCTGAACCAGTCCCTGGTGATGATGAGTAATGTATTTTTGCACCTGCATCCGGTGAAGGTCAGCCGCCAGGCTATGAAGATCACCTATACATGGTGTATGGGTGGTATTTCATTCTTCCTGTTCCTCGTGCTGACCATCACGGGAGTCTTTTTGATGTTCTTCTACGTGCCGGATACCAATCTGGCATACCAGAACATCAACCAGCTCAGCAGCGTGGTATCGTTTGGACACCTGGTCCGTAACATGCACCGGTGGGCCGCCCACTTGATGGTCGTATCCGTCACCCTGCATATGATTCGTGTCTTCTATCATGGAGCCTATAAGCCGCCCAGAGAGTTCAACTGGGTTGTGGGTGTGGGTCTGTTCTTTGTGACCCTCTTCCTGAGCTTTACCGGCTACCTTCTGCCCTGGGACCAGATCGCCATCTGGGCTATCACCGTCGGCACCAACCTGGCTCCTTACACACCTATCCTGGGTGATGCGGTGTACAAGGTGCTGGTGGGTGGCTCGGCAGTAACTCAGGCCACGCTGGTACGTTTCTACGTCGGTCACGTGATACTACTGCCATTGGCGGCTGCGTTGTTGATGGCTGTGCACTTCTGGCGTATTCGTAAGGATGGTGGGGCCGCCGGTCCTCCTCCTCCGTCTCGTAGAGAGTTGGAAACGCGCGCGGAGCGCGTGATGGCCGGTACCATACAAAAGTAATCGGCGTTGTGTTGTCTGTCCCATTTTCGAGGCGATTCTGGCTGCATGATCGCCTCCTATGGTTCTCTGAGAGGATACTGAGCTATGTCGATTGAACAACAAGAACCAAAAGTGCAGACGCAGGCAGCAGCTACTCAGCGGCGCTATCGCACATTGGCGGTGGTTCGGCAAGAGGCGATTACGCGCGTAGAGAAACCGCTTGAAGACTCGGTCTTCGTCTGGCCTCACTTGCTGGTGCGCGAGTTTTTCGCGTCTACCATCGTGATGGTCATGCTGACCATTCTGGCGATCAAGATTGATGCGCCTTTGCGCGAACCGGCCAATCCCAACGTGACGCCGAACCCGGCGAAGGCTCCCTGGTACTTCCTGGGCCTGCAGGAATTGCTGCACTACTTCCCGCCCACGTCGGCTGGCGTTCTTATTCCTGGTCTGGTGCTGACGGCACTCGCGGTTTTGCCCTATGTAGATCGCAATCCGAGCCGGGCCTATGCCGACCGTAAAGTGGCTATTACGACCTTTACCATGTTCTTGATATTCTGGGCAGTAATTACCATCGCCGGCAGCTTCTTCCGTGGTCCTGGTTGGCTATGGAGCTGGCCCTGGTCTCATATGTACTTTGATCTGTAATACTGCTCGAATAGATAGAGAGGATCGTTCATGAGTATCAATACTCCTCCCATCACGCCGCAGCAGTATGAAGTACTGCATGGTGGTGGCGCTGAGGCGGCGGAAATTGCGAAGCAACGTTTGTCGCGCCGTCGTTTCCTGCGCCGGTCTATGCTGGCGGTGTGGGGTCTGTCTACAACGGCTGCTGTTGGCGGCGCGTTATATATGCTTTATCCTAACCTGGCCGGGCAATTTGGCAGTGACCTGACGCTTGGCAAGACCTCGGATTTCCCGGCGGCTCTGCCTCCGCAGTTTGCTTACAACCAGAAGGGCGTGTTTTACCACCAGGAGGCCAAGACCTATCTCGTACACATGGCGGCTAATACGCCCACTCTCTTGAAAGGCACCAACCTTTCGGATCAGCTCGATGCGGAAAGCATCGTGAAAGATAAAGATGGCTCGTATTGGGTCGCGTTGTACCAGCGCTGCGTACACCTGGGCTGTACCTATGCGTGGCGCGATAGCTGTCTGAGCTTCAAGTGTCCCTGTCATGGTTCGCACTATAATGTCGATGGTGAGTACCTTGACGGCCCAGCGCCTCGCAGCGCAGACCGCTTTGCCATGTCTATTACTGGTGGGCAGGTGGTTGTTCACACGGGCACGCTCAATAACACGGTACCTCACCCTGACGCAACGACGCGCATTATTCCACCTCCGGGTGTAGCATGCACGGGCTAAGCGCCTGTTTTTAAGCAAGGGCGATCAAATCGGTCGCCCATATTTAAAAAGTTTTTGCTTGAGGGCCATTCCTTCTGGCTGTTCAGCTTGAGGGAATGGAAGGAAGTGTAGTTATGATAGATCCTGTACAGGCTGCAATAGGTATTGTAGTAGTGCTGGTTGTCGCGGGAGGGCTGCTATTTGTCTTCAACTCGCGCACGAACGCGGTTGAGAAGACCGGTTACGGCGCGCTTATCATGCTCTCAATTGTATCGCTGATGATTCCGGTCTTCTGGATTATGGAGACCAACGGGGAGACGATATCTAAAATCCAGCAGCACAATACCGCTGTTGAGCGCGGCGCGGCTCTCTACGCGCAGTACTGCTTTCAGTGTCATGGGCTTACCGGTCAGGGGGCTGCTGGTCCGAAGTTGAATGGTAATTCTGCCGTTGATGGTCTGAGTGACGCAGATGTGATACGCATCATCAGCGGTGGCATCCCAGGCAACCCGGCTAATCCTGCCGTGCTTTCAATGCCTGCCTGGAGCGACCAGTTTGGTGGCCCGCTGACGCAGGAACAGATTCAGTACCTGTTCGAACTCATCCGTTCTGCTGATCCCGCTTACCTGACCAAGAATGGTTATCCGACCGGACCGAATGCCAATGGTTTCAATCAGGTGCCAGGTATCTTGCAGCAGAACCAGCCGAGTCAGTATGAAACAGCGGTGGCCCAGGCTACAGCGGGTTCTGGAGTGGGAGCATTCCCAACTGTTGATCTGACGAATCAGAAGTCTATCACTGTCTATATCATTGATTCGCCAAATGGCGCTAACTGCCAGCCCGCTTGCTTTGCGGTCAATGATCCAAAGAATCCCAACCAGCAGATTGTCAGTCCCAATATCAAGGTAAAGGTGGGTACTACCATTACCTGGGTCAATAAGAGTTCGACTCCCCACACTGTGACATCGATCATTGGAGAGAACCCGGCTGAGCCGAAGCCCGCAACGGTCTTTGACTCGGGAGCAGCGTCTGTTATTGCTCCGGGTGGCACGTTTACCTATATCGTGAAGCCTGAAGCGTACACTTTCAACAAGAATCACATTGTGGTGTACTACTGTCGTCTGCATCCGGTTATGACGGCGGCGCTAACAATCTCGCAATGATGGAGTTCAGGTATCGCGCTTCATTTCTGAAGAAGTGCGATACCTGAGTGGTTGAAATTTTCGCACCGTTACTCAGGCAACGGTTTCAATAGAACTGAACCATGTCGCGTATATGGTTTTGCGACATGTTGGAAGGGATTGCAACCTATGCAACAAGTACAACGGCGGGAGCAAACAGACCGCATTACCTGGGCGCGCGCGATGATCTTCGCGGTGGGCTTCTTTTTCATTGCGGCTCTGCTGATGGGACAGCTCCCTGGCTTTATTTATAACGAGATGACGGCCTCGTCGCTGGTCGGATTGGAACTGGGGACGCTTGCACTGGGCCTGGTCTGTCTCGCGGGTTTTGTTGTGATCCAGGTGGTTGTCTGGCTGTTTGATCCAAAGCCGGTCATTCCACCGATAGTTTTTGGCGTGCTTGGAGCCGGACTGACAGTGGCCGGAGTGGTGGTCATCTTCGCGGCGGTGCTGACGCAGAGCCAGTATTTCCCACAGGGCAGCTTCACCTGGAATCCTGTGCTGGGCGGAAAATTTCTCTGGTTCCCGGATGGTTCTATTGATTTCACGATGATCGGCGCAACTATGCTTGGAGTTGGCGTGGCGCTGGTCTTTTTCAGTGTTCTGGCAATGCGCGAGCAGCGCAATCCTGACCGGCGAGACCCTGGCACAACCCCCGCGATTCGCACTATGATTACGGTCGGCATCGCGATGATCATTGTGTTCCTCATTTACTATACCTTCGTCAGCGATACCGGTCTGGCTACACTCATTGATCCGCAGTGTCCGGTGGCTATCGATCCGGCGAAAGGATGCCCAGGCCCGATTACTGGCCTGTTCATCGTCCGCACGATTCTCAATATCTACCTGGTTATTGCCATCTTGCTCACGCTTGGCGCTTTCGCGCTGCGCCTGCATTACCTGATGCGCCCGGTACGCGGCCGCACCATGTCAGCCTTATATATGGTGGGTGTGAACCTGATGCCCTTTGGTGTCATCTTCCTGCTGGTCTGGCTGTTCATCTATCCTTTGATGGCCTGGATGCATACCTGGTCGTTTATCGGGTTGGGCGACTATCTCACCATCTGCGCGCGTAAGTCGGCTGTTCCGCAAAGCTGTGCGTTTTCTCCGCAGGCGGGATATATCGTCGATACCCTGATTACAGGCGCATTTTTCACTCTGCTGATGGGATCGATTATCGCCTGGAAGGTGCGACGCAACCTCGTCGTGATCGGCGGGGTCACGATTACCGCTGTATTGTCTCTGGCTACTTTGCTGGTGCATACCAACCCTGACGAGATCATTATCGCGGCGCTGTTGTGCGCTGGTGGTTTGGTGCTGGCTGTCATCTGGACAAGTGTGGCGCGGCGCGAATTCGCGATTGTGGGTGAGAAAAACCTGGGCTGCCTGGGGCAATGGCTGGTGGTCGGCACCTGCCTGTTCATCTACATCGCCGCGTTCGCCTTCTTCTCGATGCCGGTCTTCCCCAACGAAACCGAGACGAATATTCCCTTTAACCCCGGACTGGCAATTTATTCGGGCAGTAAGGGTTCGGCTGATGCCATTGTGACGTTCTTCGTGATCGGCATTCTGGCCGCCGTTCAATTCTATTTCCTGACACGCAATCGCTACAAAGTGTAGGATAAGCGTGGAGTCCAGGAAGTATGAGGTTCAGGAAGCCACCCGCAAGGGGCTGGTTCTACAAGCCCATCGCAACTGTAGAGCAAGCCCCTTGCGGGTGGCTTCTTGCATCTCTTCGCAAAAACATAATGCACCTGAAAAGATGCCAGGCTCTTTTTTTGTAGTTGTCGTGCTATAATGTGCTGAAAATAGCGACGACCGGCAAATTCGCTTCCTGGGGAGAAATGGTATGGATTTGGAATACGAACGGCCTCTTCGCATCTTGATACTCGCGGCTGAGATTGTCCCTTTCGCCAAAGTTGGTGGCCTGGCAGATGTGGTAGGTGCATTGCCTAAAGCATTAAGCGATCTGGGGCATGATGTGCGCCTGGCAATGCCTCGCTATGGCCAGGTTGATCCCGAACGCTTTCGCTTGCAGACGGTATGTGAGTCTGTCACTGTGCAGATGGCGAAGTATGAAGAGCGCGTGAAGCTGATGCAGGCGACGATTGGCGAGCAGATTCCTGTGTATATGATCGATGCGCCGCGTTACTTTGATCGCGAAAATATATATGGCTACCTCGATGACGGCGAACGCTTTATCCTGTTCTGTCGCGCTGCGGTGGAGACGATGCGCCAGCTTGATTGGTCTCCCGATATTATCCATTGCAATGATTGGCAGACCGGTATCGTTCCCAACTGGATGCACACGGTTTACCGCGATGATCCTTTCTATGCCGATACAGCAACGGTCTATACCATTCATAATCTGGCGTACCAGGGCATCTTTGGCTATCGTATTCTGGAAGTGGCGGGGGTGGCTGCTGGTGGATTCCTCTATCCGCAAATTGTCGAACTGGCGAACGTCGTCGATATTATGGGGCGTGGTATTCTCTTCGCCGACGCGATTACAACCGTGAGCGAGCGTTACGCCCAGGAGATATTGACGCCCACCTTTGGCGAAAAGCTCGATCCTTTGCTGCGCTCCCGTCGTGACCGCCTGTTTGGCATTCTGAACGGCATTGATTACCAGGAAATGAATCCTGTCACCGACCGCTATATCCGCTCTCAGTTTGATGCGCATTCGTTGGATAAACGCGCGGCCAATAAACAGGCGCTTCAGGAGCGCGCTCATCTTCCTGTTCGCTCGGATGTGCCACTGCTTGCCATGATCTCGCGCTTGACCGATCAAAAGGGCTTTGACCTGATTGCGCAGATAGCCGAGCCGCTGCTGGCGCAAGGCATCCAGTTTGTAGTGCTGGGGATTGGCGATCAGCATTACCACGAAATGTTCCAGAACCTCGCGGCCCGCCATCCCGACCAGGTGGCGATTTTCCTGACCTTCAATACCGAACTGGCGCAGATGATCTACGCGGGAAGCGATATGTTTCTCATGCCTTCGCGCTTTGAACCCTGCGGCCTGGGCCAGTTAATCGCTATGCGCTATGGCAGCGTGCCCATTGTGCGCAGTGTGGGCGGCCTTGCGGATACCGTACAGGAATATAACCCCAGTACGGGCGAGGGGAATGGCTTTACCTTCGCCAACTATGATCCCTGGGAATTGTTTGCCGCTATTGTGCGCGCCCTTGAACTCTTTCGTTTCAAGGATGTCTGGCGCACGCTGCAACAGCGAGGCATGGCGGCAGATCACTCCTGGCATGCCTCAGCCGAGCGTTATGTCGAAGTGTATCGCAACGCGCTGGCTTTTCATAAAAGCGGTAAATAGAAACCAGGGCGACCGCCAGGGTCGCCCCTACGATGCCCTTTCCGGTAGGGGCGACCCTGGCGGTCGCCCTGTTACGGCACGCGCAACTGGCTGCCAAAGACTGTGCTATATGCCGACCATCCATCGGCGTTCGCGGTTCGCTCACAATGATCGAGGAAGCCGGTCATCTTCGCTTCGGTCATGTCGGCCAGGTGAACAATCCAGGCTTCGAGGGTGACGGGGCTGACAGGCGAGCCAAATTCCTTGCTGCCATGATGCGCCAGGATGATGTGAACGAGGTCGTTGGCCGTTACTTCATCCAGGATAGGCTCCGTGTGTGCCTGGACGTAGTTCGCGCCCAGAATGACGTGTCCGAACATGCGCCCGCGAGGAGTAAGACCAATTCCTATCTCCTCTTCCAACTCTTCGAGCTTGCCAATGTCATGCAGCAGCGCGCCCGCGATCACCATTGACATATCACTGGCGTACAGTTGCGCCAGCTTCTCCGCAATCAGCGTGACATTGACGGTATGCTCGATCAATCCGCCCTTGACGGCTCCATGATGTCGAACGGCGGCGGGCCAGCGCCGGAAACAGGCGAGTACTTCAGGCGAAAAGCATCGATGTAACACTTCATATAGTCCTGGATGCTGCACTTTGCCGAAAAGTTCGCGAAATTGTTCCTCGATGGCGCTAATAGAACGGCGCGTTCCCAGCAGAAAGAGATCGGGTGATACCGCCTCATCGATCTGCGCCCGGCTCAATTTCAGCACCATTTCGTTGTTGAACTCATCAACCGTCCCCTCGAGCAGGGCGACCTTACCCGCTTCCGGGATAAGCGTTTCGACGCGGGAAAGGTCAAACTGGTACGCGGTGATGGAATTGCCTTTCTGATCGCGCAATTTCAATTGCCGGAACAATTTTCCGCTTTTCGCCAGCTTCGTCTGCGTCTCCGTAACCAGTAACCAGCCAAAGGCAGTGGCTTTTACCTGTAACTCGCTAATGGTCAGTAATTTTGGTTCAAGGCGTAGTCCTGCTTGTAGTGTTTTCTCTATCACGTTTCAGTTCCCCCAACTGCATGTGTTTACTGTGGACATCTATAACAATACAGCACATATCGCCAAAAGCGGAAACGTTTTTTGACGAATTTTTGCAAGTTGCAGAAAACTCATTCTTGACGGTCATTTCATCGCTCTTTATACTGAGGTAAGTTGACTGGAGTAAGATGGTATGGAACGTAATCCTGAAAGCCTTCCCTGGCAAGAGCGGCTTATTGTGTTTTTCAATGCCCTGCCCGAATATGGGTCTCCTGCCTTCTGGAAGGTTGTTGAGGAGGTGGATAGTCCGCTTGCTTTGCCGCTTGAAGTGCTGGTGCGTTGTGTGCGCGTAGCTATGAGATGTGGAGACGAGCCTGGGCGCAATCGCCTGATCGAAGTGATTTTGCGCCGCGTGCAGGGGATAAATGAGCGCTGGGTGCAGCAGGTTCTCGGCAGCATTGATGTGCCGCCGCACGAACGGGAGCAATACGCGGCTGATCTTTATGCCGATTTATGTGAAAGCATGATACGAGCGCTGCTGGACTCAGAGCGGCATTTCTGGGAAGAACACTTTTTGCACTGCCTGCGCTATGAGCGAAAACATGTCTATAGCGCCTTCATGATACGGGAAGGGCATTGGAAGCGCATAAAATGGCCGATGGGCGAATCAGATCAGACTGCGAGGACGGCTTCGCATGCCGATAGGAAACGCATTCCCCGGATCATGCTTGAGAGCCTGGAACGCAGGGCTACCAGCAATGATGAGCTTATTGATGAGCAGGCGCAGCAGGCATTTTTTGCCGTTGAAGAGAGCGATGTTGCCCGGCTGGTTATGTATCTGCCAGAGCATTTAAGGTCCGTGATTTTTTTGGTGTTCTGGGAGGAGAAAACGGCGAAAGAGGCGGCCCATATATTGGGCGTCAGTGACCGTACTGTACGAAACAGGTTGCAGGATGCCCTGAACTACCTGCGTCATGATCTGCAAGTGCGAGAAGTGCCGGGCGCGTATGAGGAAGAACCGGTCTTATGTTTGCATGACGTTATCTCGCAATCGAGAAGCCTTTCGGACGTGCAAAAGCTCTTCTGGCTTGCCCTCCTCTAACCTGTTCCGGGCGCAAAACGAAAGGCTGAAAAAGGGCATCTTTTTGTGTCCTCATTGTAGAATACAGGGGAGGGCGCTGCCGGGAGGACAGTCCCAAATTGGGGAGAAGGACCATCCCCGGCAGCGCCCGGTGGGGGAGGGATAGTAAGAAATTCTTTCTCTGTACTAAAAAACCGGAAATGGCAGGAAAATTTGCGTATGGATCAGTATATTGCGTATCTCGATTGCCATTCTGGCATCAGTGGAGATATGTTTCTGGGCGCTATGTTAGATGCAGGCTTTTCATTTGAAACGTTGAAAGAGGCGGTGAAGTCGCTGCCCATTAGCGGGTATGACTTGCAGCTTGAGCGCTTTGAAGATAAAGGTATTCAGGGTTCGCGTTTTAGCGTCAATTTGCATGAGAAACACCAGCCGACGCGCCACCTTTCTGATATTGTCTCGCTGATGAATGCTTCATCGCTGCCACAGAGGGTACGCGAAATCACATTATCTATCTTCACACGCCTTGCCAAGGCGGAAGCGAGAGTGCATAGCAGTACGGTGGAAGAGGTGCATTTTCACGAGGTTGGGGCCATTGATGCCATTATCGATATTGTGGGGGCTGCGCTGGCAGTGGAAACGCTCGGCATTGCTGCACTCTATGCCTCGCCACTTCCGTTGAGCGGCGGGCATGTTTCAACTGCGCATGGACTGCTGCCTGTGCCTGCGCCCGCAACTCTGGAAATCCTACGGCAGGTTTCAGCGCCCTGGCGGCCAACTTCTGTAGAAGGCGAACTGGTGACACCGACGGGCGCGGCCATCCTCGCGACACTTGCGCGCTTCGAGATGCCTGCCATGCATATCGAGCAGATCGGATATGGCTTTGGAAGCAAGCGTTTTCCCTGGCCCAATTGCCTGCGCGTCTGCCTGGGAAGACCTGTAAGCGCTTTATCCTTTGCTGATGAAGCGCCGGATACCGATTGGGTGACGGTGCTTGAGAGCAACATCGACAATATGCCGGGCGAACTGCTCGGCGGCTTAATGGAGCGTTTGCTGAGCGAGGGCGCTCTGGATGTGAGCTATTTGCCGCTCCAGATGAAAAAGAATCGCCCGGCGGTGATGCTGACGGTCATCTGCCGCGTGCAGGATGGCGATGCAATGGCGCGTCTGTTATTGAGTGAGACGAGTACGCTTGGCGTGCGCGTACAGCAGGTACAGCGTCTCAAAGCGCAGCGCGAGCAGGTAACAATCGATACTCCCCTGGGCAACATCCAGGTAAAAGTCAAACGCCTGGGTAAGAGAATCATCAGCGCCGCGCCCGAATATGAGGCGTGCAGGCGCATTGCACTAGAGCGCAATATGCCCCTTGTGGAAGTGTACGAACTTGCGCGGCAGGCTATTCAGGAAGCTATAATAAAAGAGTAAAGAACAAAATCAGCGAAGTATGAGCATTCCATTGTCGATGCAGATGGCTAGAAGATCATAAAAATGGATTTCAAAGATTGGCGCAAAACACCGCAAAATACAGGCCAGCAGTCCGAGGAGGCGAAAAAATACCTGCGGCGGCTCTATCGCTATCGCGTTGAAGAGCAGATACGCGAGGCACAGGAGCGCGGGGAGTTCGATAACCTGCGGGGAGCCGGAAAGCCACTGAACCTGGAGGAGGAGCATCTGGCGGGTGAGAAGACGCTGGCATACCGGTTGTTGAAAAGTAACGACTACGCGCCGCCGGAGATCGAACTCCAGAAGGAGATTCGCCGGGAGATCGAACGACAGGAGAAAAAACTGGCTCGCGTGCGTGCCGCCGGAGAAAGCCTGCGCACGCGGCGCGTTCCCCCATTTGCCAGCGAGAAACAGGCCTATAACGACTGCGTGGAGAAAGCGGCTCGCGAATACGACGAGAAGCTGCGCGAACTCAATCGCAAAATTCTCACACTGAACCTGAGTGTGCCCTCTGCCATGCATATGCCTTTCTTCGAGGTCGAGAAATTGGTGCAGCAGTTCAGAGAAACCTGCCGGTTGTTTTGAATGTGGAACAGGCTCATAGCCCTTTGCAACCAGAGTGAAACGCTTGCTAGCCGCTTCTCGTGTACATTAGAGAAGCGGCCATCTGCTGTGTTTGTCCGAGTTGGCAAGCCTGCGTCCAGGTGGCCGAACATGCAGGAGGAGCAAGCATGTATACCCTGGGCATAAATGCGGCCTACCACGATCCGGCTGCCTGCCTTGTACAGGATGGCGTGGTTCTGGCTGCTGCCGAGGAAGAGCGTTTTACCCATGTGAAGCATGGCAAGCGACCAGTTCCCTTTTCGACCTATGAACTTCCCTTTCATGCCATCGATTATTGCCTGCGCGAAGCCGGAATCACCCTGGCCGATATCGATTCTGTGGCTTACTCGTATGATCCCTATCTATTGCTCGGTTCGCATCGTGATGATGCCATGTTGACTTTGCCGTTGGAGCCGAGCGCGCACCCGGTTCCCGAGGAGTGGGAGTCGGCCTGGGACCCACTGTTCCTGTCCTCGATTGTCAACGCGCCGCGTCACCTGGTTGATGGCTATCCACATCACTTGCAGGCGCGTTTTCGCGAGGCACGCAAGCATAGGCATTTTCGCTGGCATTTCGTCGAGCATCATATTGCGCACGCGGCAAGCGCTTTTCTGCCCTCGCCTTTTTCTACGGCGGCTGTGCTGACGCTCGATGGACGTGGGGAAAAGGCGACGACGAGCTATTATCTGGGTACGGGCAACAGGCTGCAAACGCTCGGGCAGGTGTATATGCCGCACTCGCTCGGCCTGCTTTACGAGCAGGTGACGGGTTACCTGGGGTTTTTGCACTCCTCGGATGAATATAAGGTGATGGCGTTGGCATCCTTCGGCAGGCCGCGTTACGTGCGAGATTTCCGCGAGATCGTGCAACTGGGAATGAATGGTCAATACACTATTGTTGCGCCGCATCTCGAAGAACGCTTTGGGCCGCCTCGGCTAAAGAGCGAGCCGCTTGAGGAACGGCATTATGATATCGCGCATTCTTTGCAGGTGGTGCTTGAGGAGACGGCCCTGGAGCTTGCGCGTTGGCTGCACGAGCAGACAGGAGCGGAAAATCTGTGCCTGGCCGGGGGGGTAGCTTTGAACTGTGTCATGAATGCGCGCCTGCGGGATGATGGCCCGTTTTCGCGCATCTGGGTGCAGCCAGCAGCAGGAGACGCGGGAACGGCTCTCGGCGCGGCGCTGTGGATTGATGCCCAGGAACGCGGAGAATCCGACAGAGATGAGCGGCGCTATCGCATGGATCACGCCTTTCTTGGCCCTGCCTACAGCGATGATGAGATCGAGCAGTTCTTGCAATGGTCGAAGTTGTCCTACCGGCGGCTCACAGACGTTCCACGGGAAGCGGCGAAGCTGCTGACGGAAGACAAGGTTCTTGGCTGGTTCCAGCACCGGATGGAGTTTGGGCCGCGCGCGCTTGGCGCTCGTTCCATCCTGGCCTCGCCCATTCATGCCTCGATGCAGGCGCGGCTCAATGAGATCAAAGACCGCGAAGATTTTCGTCCTGTCGCGCCGGTCGTGTTGGAGGAGGAAGCCGCCAACTGGTTCGAGAACGCGGATGTCTCGCCCTTTATGCTGTTTGTCTATAACGTGCTGCCAGAGAAAGCCGAGCTTATTCCGGCAGTGAGACATGTTGACGGGACGGCGCGCATTCAGACTGTGAACCGGCAGCAGCACCCATTGTACTATGACCTGCTCAAGGCCTTTCAGGCTCAAACAGGTGTGCCGGTGCTGGTCAATACCTCGTTCAATACACGTGGAGAGCCGATTGTCTGCACGCCACGCGATGCTATTGAGTGCTTCTGGACCTCGCCTCTGGATGCGCTGGTAATCGGGTCGTTTTTGTTGGAGAAAAGGTAGGATACAGGTGAGAACTTCGACCTGCCGCGTTTCCGTCGTCATCCCTACCTATAAGCGCCTGGCATTGTTACAGCGCTGTTTGGAAGCCCTGTCCGCGCAGGATATCGCTCCTGCCGATTTCGAGGTGATCGTTGTCGATGATGCGGCCTCTGAAGAGACGCGCAAGCAGGTGCTTGAGGAGAGTTGCCTGCACCCGGAGCATACAATTCGCTATCTACCTGTCCAGGGTACGAATGGCCCGGCGGCGGCGCGCAATCTTGGCTGGCAGGCGGCAAGCGGCGAGATCATTGCTTTTACGGATGATGATTGTATTCCTACGCCGGGCTGGCTGCGCGCAGGACTGGAGGCTTTTGACGATGTGGTAGTCGGAGTCTCGGGCAAAATTATCATTCCGCTCGATCACACGCCAACCGACTACGAACGGAACGCGGCCCTACTGGCGAAGTCAGAGTTTGTCACCGCCAACTGCTTCTACAGGCGCGATGTCCTTGCCAGTATTGGCGGCTTCGACGAACGCTTCACGATGGCGTGGCGGGAAGATAGCGATCTGGCCTTCCGTTTCATGAAAGAGTATCCAGAGAGCGCCCTTGTCTACGCGCCAAAGGCGGTCGTCGTCCATCCTGTGCGTCCTGCGCCCTGGGGGATCAGTCTCAAACAGCAGCGCAAGAGCATGTTCAACGCGCTGCTCTACAAAAAACACCCTCAACTCTATCGTGAAAAGGTGCAATCTGCGCCGCCGTTTCTCTATTACTGGATCATCGCGGCTTTGTTAACGGCAGTGCTGGCGCTTCCACCTGGCCTGTACTGGCTGGCAATATTCGCGCTCTGCCTGTGGTTTTGCCTGACTGTCCGTTTCTGCCTGCTGCGTTTGCGCGCTACCTCGCATGCCTTCCCTCATGTATTGGAAATGATTATCACCTCGCTGCTCATTCCGCCGCTTTCGATTTTCTGGCGGCTGGTTGGCGCTATAAAATATCGCGTGCTATTCTTATAGCCATAATACTATCTTGTTGTATGAGAGCGAAGCATGATAGCGGTGTTTGCGAGCGCTATCAGGATAGTCAGTAGTTCCAGAGTCAATCCGATCATCAGTGAGTTGTAAGGTGTTGTGCCAATTCGCCCCTGCATAAACAGCGCGTGACTGACAGGATTGAGGGTCAGGGTATGGGTTGTTAGAGCGAGAAGATTGACGAGCAATGCAATGTCCGCGCTTATACATGCTCCCAGGAGTAAGCGCGTTCGCTGGTCAAGCAATGCACGTTTTTGTGACGTTATCGTTCGCCCAGGAAAAAAGCAGATCAGCGCCAGGACGATATAGATGGCAAAGAGGCTTAAGAAGGTCAGGGGTTGGCGGATAATCAAACCGCCGAAACCAGCGAAAGCCACCAGCAAGCCAGACCTGACGGGTATCTACAATCCTGGCCTGCTTAATCAGGTGCTTTCATCTAAGGGCCTGGCTGTTGTGCAGGGGCCGTAGCGTGGTAAAGAGAGGAGCAAGCCCATGTTTCGCCAACTAACCAGCGAGCAGTGCCCTGAGCAAGTGACGGGTAGCCCGCAGTCCGGGGGTATACCGCTCAGCATCGATGAAGTTACCAGGACGTTTACCTTATTCACCAGCTTTCGGGGGGGATGCGCCAGCGTGTCGCCATTGCGCGCGCTGGCAATTGATGATCCTCTGGTTCATGAACAAACTCTCAGGCGATGTGGCGCTCTGGATTATGGGGGTGGGAACGGGCATCCTGTATGTGTTGAGTGAGAGGGCTGAGAAACGAGGGAAATAACAAAAGCCGATGGTCGAAGCGGTGTTTAAAATGGCAAATTCTAACTCATGCCTGCTGAGTCAAAATAAGAACGGAATACTTTTCCAAGCTCAAACTGGACAAGTGAAGAAATGGTGAGTGTGACGAGCGTGATATACACTGGGAAACCTATCGTAGCAAAATTCCACTCTTTCACCGTAAGCAACGTGATAACGCCGAAAATAGTGGACATGAAATAAGGCCACGCGCTCTCCGTTTCTGGATAGTTGAACGATTTTATGAGGGTGGGAAGGGCCGCTAACCCGTCTGCCAGAATGCTAAACAGGATGGCGATGTCTCCCGACTGTGTAATGTACCAGAGGATGAGGCCGATACACGATAAAACGCCGCACGTTCCATCAAAAAAGGTGAGCTTCCACCCGGCTTTTTTATTCACAAACGAAGCGAGAAACACGGTTAAGGGAAGAAAGCCAGCCACAAATGTCAGCAGCGATTGCAAGCCCACACCCTGTTTGATTTCCGCTACGAAGGCAATGAGCGGAGCAAGAGACCATAACAAGTACGAAACTCTATTCGGTTTCACCTTTCCTTTCAGTGTATCAATGAGATAACTCAGGCTTCCAATTGCTGCAATGATTGCGCCTACGATGATAAAGTTCTGGTTAATCATTCGTTACCATGTTTGTGTATCAAGGGTTGTTCGCTCATGGTATGCATGCTATCACATAGCGTAGCGAGGTGAAAGGAAAAATGAAATATAAAAAGCCGATGGTTAGTAGCGAATCCGACCACCGGCTTTATTTTATCGTAAGAACTTAATCTTTCTTCCTTTTTCTGCCCGTTTTCCTACGCTGGATAAAGTCTTCAAGGTCTGAAGGTGCAATCCGATATTCTCCGCCAATATCCAGGGCATCTAATTCACCGTTTCGTATCCAGTTGCGCACAGTTTCAGGGTTGACCTGTATTCTATCTGCTACTTGCTGCACAGTAAGCATTTTATCGTCATTCATCGCGCTTAGCCTCTCAAGTTTTCCTTATTTTACTATGTTCAGCAATACTCGGTCAATTGTTATCAAGCGAACCCATATTAAACCTTAGCAAACCTTTTTAGTGGTTATTTACCTTGACTAAATAGAACCTACTAGTATATAATTACTCTCAGTAACGTTTACTGGTTTCTGTTCTTACAAGGAAGGACTTACTGTATGGCAACAGAGTTACCAACAAACAAAATTCAGTGGGGAAGCATCATTTTTAGCCTGGACAATGATGCGTTTCGTAAGGGGTTTGAGAGCGGACGCCGTTACTACTTTGTAGACATTACTGAAGAGGAACCACAACGCGCCGAGAAACTTTCGGTAGATGACCTGTTGCGCCAGATTGCGGTACCTGATGCCATGACGGGGCATTACCGTTTCGACCAGGAGGCAATTGAGCATCTTGAAGAGTATCTGGGTGTGTTGCTGGGCTATATGAGTGGGCCATTAGCTATAGAGGCAGTTACAAAAGAGTAAGGGAAGACAAGAGGTTATCTTTCGGGATAGCCTCTTGTCGTTTAGTTCTTAGGAGTTAGAAAGGGAAGGACTGTATGACCCTATTCGGTAAGCCGAAAAACACGGCAAAAAAAGGTGAGATTACAGAGAGTATTGTTTTGGCCCGATTGGTACAACTGGGATACGAATGCCTTATACCCTGGGGCCATGACCATAGCTACGATATTGCCATTGATGACGATGGAAAGCTCATACGTATTCAGTGTAAAACGGCACGGTTTGATGAGGCACTAGGGTGTCTTGAGTTCAATACAAGTATTACCTATGCAAGGGTCGGTGGGAAGCCGCATATAAGAAAGGGATATAAAGGGAAAGCTGATTATTTCGGGGTTTACTCGCCTGAAACGGAGAAAGTCTACCTGGTGCCTGTGGATGATGTACCTGGTGCCTCTGAAGCAAAATTGCGTTTGCACCCGACAAAGAACAATCAGCAAAAAGGTGTTCGGTGGGCGAAGGATTATGAAATATAAAAAGCCGATGGTGGGACTCGAACCCGCGACCCGCGCATTACGAATGCGCTGCTCTACCAACTGAGCTACATCGGCTAGTGAAAAACGTTAATTATTTAATTGTCAGCCCCGCTCTACCCCTGAGCTACACCGGCTTGCCAGCTTCACAACTGACGTAGACGATTATACAGCCTGCTCTTGCGCGTGTCAAGCATTTTTCATGGATGAGTTTGCGCGGGTGTCGTGAGAAACCTCAGAAAACAACCGTAATATCAGTATTAAACAAGATGCATCGAGATGATTGACCCCCTACTTTTGAGGTACCGGAAAGCAGGATAGTTGAGTGAACCCCCCGAGAACAGTAATACATCATGAAAAGACTATCGAGATACCAGAGGGTGGGCAGACGAAATAGCTCGCTATGCCTTACCCCTGGCAGTTTTTCGCGGTTGCGTGTGATGCCAATGTTGCTGGTTGTATATGTAGTATGTACACTCGTGGCCTGTGGTCAGGGGAATAGTGGGGCGGCGACACCCACAGATCATCCTACAAAAACGCCTGTAGCGCAGCCGACGACGACTAAAGCGGCGATCTCGAACGGGCCGCTTGGACTGACGGCTACCGCGATTGAGTTGCACGTCAAGAGTTTTGTAATTAGCGCGCTGTAAAAACGCGCATAGAGTCAATCAGGAACAGGCCCCAATTTCCTAAAAGTTTTTCAGGAAATCGGGGCCTGTTCGCGCTAGTATCCCTTTTAAGAGCCGCTGCTCGTTTCAGGGTTGACATACTCTGGGAAAGCCGGTTCATAGGACTGGGTTTTTGGGGTATACATCATGGGGTGCTGCTCGGCAGACTCGGCAAGATGCCTCAGACCGGCTGCTTCCTGCGTGCTGCGGTTGGTGACAGGGCGCGGAGTTGTTGAGCCGGGCGATGCGCTACCGGAGGGCGAGCCAGAAGCTGAGTTGCGCATTTGCTGGATGCGATCCATTAATTGCTGGCGCGTCTCTCTGCCGGGCCTGGGCGCGATCAGCAGGCCGATGACGATGCCAAATAGCACATTTCTTAGAAATTTGCCCACAGAAAATCTCCTTTCTGATGGTAATACTGGTCTAACAGAACATTGATACTACACAAGTAACAACATCTCCTTCATGTTAAACACGGCATGGTTTCATTGGAAGTTTCGCAAAATGAACTGTATTAGTGATCTTTTCTAACCTTTTTTTCGTACCCTAGAAAATCCGCAGGAGAGGTGTGATATGAATGGTATTGATATGTTTCTCGTGCGATATGGACTGCTTGCCCTGTTTGCCATTGTGTTGATAAAATCGATAGGTGTCCCGATTCCCATTCCAGCCGATCTGTTGATTTTGACCGCGGCGGTGCGCGTGGCCCAGGGAAAGCTTGTTGGATGGCAGGCGTTTCTGGCCATTCTGGTGGCGCTGACCCTTGGCGGCCTGCTCCAATATGCGTTGGCTCGCGGTCCCGGGCGAAATCTGCTCTACCGCTTCGGTCGGTATGTGGGACTGACTGCGCCACGCCTCGATGCGGCAGCGGGAAAAGTCAAAAAGGGCGGGCTGTTTGGAGTCAGTCTTGCTATCCTCGTGCCAGGGGTGCGGGGTGCGGCTATCTCGGCGGCAGGGCTGGCCGATATGTCACTGGGCCTGTTTTTGCCGGGACTGATAGTGGGAAGCCTGCTGTTTCTTAGCCTGCACTTTTTTCTTGGCATTGTAGGCGGCTCTGCTCTGTTTGCGCTTGGCCACATTTTTCCGTTATCGACCTTTATTCTCGTGGTACTTGCGCTGTTAGTGCTGGTCTATGCTTTGTGGGCCTATGCTTCCAGGCGGCAGCGCGCGGCACGCGCTCAGATTGCAAGCGCAGCGCAGAGAAATGAAGCGCAAGAGGGCGAAGCGCTGGAAGTGTGGCACGAGGGAATCTGTCCCGTCTGCCTCGCGCTGTATGCCGCGAATCAGTTGCGTAGCTATACAGCCGATCAGTTTACAGTGTAAGATGACTGATAAGAGGAATACCTGCGGCGCTGCTATCGTTCCATCCAATGTGAACGCAATTCAATGGAACCTATTAGTACTAAATAGTGCGGTGCTTGCTCAGCCTTCACTCCTGTGTTACGTCCATATATATACAAGGCGTGTGAGTGAGAGAGAGCTTATTATGGCAGGGCAACAGAAAACCATATTGATTGTGGATGATGATCGTGATATGGGTGAAATGCTGAAAAACGTCATTCATGAGCAAACGAGCCATCGCGCAGTCTGGATTTCCGAGAGTGATCTGGTGTTGGAAGCGGCGCGTTACCTGCACCCATCACTTATTCTATTAGATTATATGATGCCGATTATGGACGGATTAAAGCTATATGACTATTTGCAAGAGATAGAAAATATGCATGGCGTCCCGGTCATATTGATTAGTGGCAGCCCAACGTTACCTTTTGAGCAATTGCGAGAGCGAGGTATTCATACCCTGAGAAAGCCGTTTGAATTGAACGACCTGCTGGATCTCATCGCGCAGTTAATGACTGACTGATGGCTCTTGCGCGAAGAGAGAGACGAGGTAAGGATCAAACTGCGTGCCCGCGCCGCTACGCAGTTCAGTGAGGGCGGCCTGAGGAGTACGCCGCGATTGGTAGCACCGGTCGGTGGTCATAGCGTCGAAGGCGTCGGCTATAGCGATGATGCGTGAGCCTAACGGAATGGTCTCTCCTCGCAGGCCATCAGGATAGCCGCCACCATCCCAACGTTCATGATGATGATAGACCAGGGGCGCAATCTGTTTAAGCGAGTGGAAGCGGTCAAGCCTTCGCGCGCCATATTCGGCATGTTTTTGTACCAGCGCGTATTCTCCAGGCGTCAAGCGTCCCGGCTTGTTCAAAATGACATGATTGATGTCCGCTTTGCCGATGTCGTGCAACAATGCTGCCAGGGCAACGGTCAACATTTCTTCTTCTGAAAGGTTGAGGAGCCGGGCAAGACTCAAGGTGAGAGAGCAGACCCGGCGTGAATGTCTGACAAGGTCGCCGGGCAGCATGTCCAGGGTAGGTGAGAGCCGCGTGAAGATGTCGAGATCACGGCACTGTATTTCATGCTCAATGTTGCGAGCGCTATCAACAGGAATAGCATGACTACTCATTACAGTTCCTCTCTTAGCCGGGCGCGTCATACATCCATTTCTTATTTAGACGCGGGAGAAGACCTTTTTTGGAAAATCGGCGAAGCGCTTCGCCGATTGATTTTCTGTACTATCTATACGTTGAATAAGCAGTGAAAGTTACGCGATGCTAGCCGTTCTATCGTTAATCTCATCTGTATATCTCGACAAGCGGCGCGGGATATGGTAACATAAGGGCCAATGTTGAAGGGAACCTGCGGGTTATTCTCTCAATGCGATGTGGAGGCACTGGGGGTTGTGCGGGAGAGTACTCCCATTCAGATGAGCGAGAAATGCGTGAATTGTTAATTGCCACAACCAATCCTCATAAGCTGGAGGAGTTTCGTGTTATTTTCTCGAATCTGCCCATGAAGCTTCTATCCCTGCGTGATGTGCAGGTGGACATGGATGTGGAAGAGACGGGAACGACCTTTGCGGAGAATGCTGAGCTAAAGGCGCGCACTTATGCGAAGGTGACGGGAAAATTGTGTCTTGCCGATGATTCCGGTCTGGAAATCGATGCGCTTGGAGGCGCGCCCGGCGTCTATTCTGCGCGCTTTGCCGGGCGAGAGACACCATATGAAGAGCGGTTTCGCCTGATCCTGGAGCGTTTGAAAGACGTGCCTGTAGAGAGGCGAGCGGCGCGTTTCCGCTGCGCAATAGCCATTGCGGAACCCTCTGGCTATTGTCGCATTGTTGAGGGGGTTGTCGAGGGTATCATTGCCGATCATCCTCGTGGAATATATGGCTTTGGTTACGATCCTATATTCTATGTCCCTGAGTCAGGCAAAACGTTTGCCGAAGTACCGCCTGAACAGAAAAATGCGATGAGCCATCGCGGGCGTGCCGCGCAACTGGCTCGTGTCCTGCTTGAACACTGGTGCGATTTCCGCGACGAAGCAACTGGTTAGCGCTGTTCATGCTCAGCAGAGGAAAGATGTAACGATACGTATGGCGAAACAGCCCCCTATCCGCGTGGCGCTTGATCTTGAAACGACGGGCTTGCATGCCGAACAGGACGCAATTCTTGAAGTGGCGGCCATCAAGTTTCAAGGCAGAACAATACTTGATAAGATGGAGACGTTAATATCTCCAGGGCGTCCGATTCCCTTTCGCGTGCAGCGCCTGACCGGTATTACGCCGCAGAAGATTGCCAGCGCGCCCACCTTTGAGGCCATTGCCGAGCGCCTACAACGGTTTCTGGGCGACTATCCTATTGTCGGGCATAGTGTCCCGTTTGACGCGGGTTTTCTTCGCCGTAAGGGACTGGTACGCAATAATCCACTGATCGACACCTTTGAGCTTGCGACTGTCCTGCTGCCCTCGCTTTCCAGCTATAATCTGGGACAGGTTGCGCATGCCCTTGGGGTGCAGGTCTCTCCCGGGCGACACCGGGCGATGGTCGATACTATTCTGGCAATGGAGGTCTTTCTGGCTCTGCACGAACGGCTCCAGGCGGTGGAAACGCCCATCTTACAAGACCTGGCCCATCTGGATGCGCCGCGCTCCTGGCCGTTACTCAGCTTTTTTCGCCAGGAATGGCGCGAGCGGGTGGAGCAGGATGGGCTATCGCAGGGTGCGCTGCGGGGAAACCTGGGCGAGCGCTTTGCCGCTCAGTTAGGGATGGACCCGCGTATACTTTCGTTTGCTATTGCTCGGCAACCGGAGCTGAACGGGCGCAAAACAGCAGAGAGACACGAAAGTGCCTCGGAGCAGCCTTTGCCCGTGAATGAACAACCTCTTGCTGATACATTGCAGACGCTGGTAGAGGTCATTCCAGAGGAGAAAGGCAATAGAGCGCAGGAAGTACCGCCCAGCATGCCAGAGCAATTATCGATGCACGCGGGGTATCAGTCCGCGCACAAAGCGATGCGAACCGCGCTTGAAGACTGTTCCTGTTTGATGGTGGAAGTTGCTATTGGCGGCAATGATTATACGCCTGCTTTGTTGCCCGCGCTCGAATGGTTAAAGGAAGCTTCACGTTCAGATACCTCAACGCTTCCCAGACTGGTGATTGCTTGCGTCAATGCACAGGGAGCGCGCCGCCTGCTGGAAAGTGTCTTGCCCCGTCTTCAGGCATCGCTCAATATGGATGTCCCTATCGAGTATCTCGCCGAGCAGCGGGGCTATCTGTGCGTGCATCGCTGGTTTGGTTCTGCGTTGAGGCGTACAAGCGGAGAACTGACGGCGGAACAGGCGCGTGGACTGGCGAAACTGGCACTATGGGCACATCAGACTGAAACCGGCGAGCGAAGCGAATTGACGATGCTGCCACAGGAAATAGCCGCCTGGGAACGGATTTCGTCGGGCGTCGAACGTGTGCGCCTGGATGATGAACGCGGCGATATGCCCTACCAGCGCTGTATCTATCGTAAAAAAGGATATTGTTTTGTGCAGCGCGCCGAGGAGCGTGTTCAACAGGCGCAGATCGTGGTGACGACGCATGTAGGCTTGCTTGATGATCTTTCTTCCAACCACTCACTGCTGCGTTCGATTGACCGGCGTTTATTACTGGATGCCGATTTGCTCGAGGAAGAGTGCGCTCGCTGGAGCAGCCGGGAATTTGACCATACGCGGCTGCTGGAACTGCTGCATACCATCGGCGTGGAGCTACCCAACGGTCGCTATCAGGGCTTGCTGGCGCTTGCTGCTCCGTCGTTGCGCGAGAACGGACCGGGTGGGCTTTCATCGACGCCTACTGTTGCGAAGGCGGAGCTTGATGGGCGTATGTTAAGCTGGTTTCAGACGCTGCGCCAGGCATGTAGCTCGGTGGACACCTTGTTTGCCGCGTTGAGCCATCTTTTGCAGGAAGGTGTCAGTGGGGGTGGAAGCGCCCGCGATAAAGTCAAGAATGATGCATCTGCAAGGGGTGGACGAGGCAATGAGCGGGGCGAGCAGCCTCTGCGCCTCAACCGCCAGGTGCGTAATGTCCCCGGCTGGCTGGAAGTGGAGCATGCGTGGCAGCAAACCGCGCAGCGCCTGCAAAGCGTGATAAACATGGTGCGCGAGGCCGAGAAAAAGATGCTGACCGCCCAGCGCAATCGCCATCACCTGAATCTGGGCAGTGGAGAGGACGAGTCGGTTGCCTGGGAACTGGCTGCTCTCGCTCAGCGTCTGCTTGAATTGAAGAATCTGGGACAGCATGCCTTAAGCGCGGAACAACCAGAAGAGGAAGGCATGGTCTACTGGCTGCGCACACCGGCTCCTGCCTTCATGCAGCAGCGCTCGCACGAACATGTGTCTGGCCAGTTTTCCCCTGGACTGCCATCTGAAAGCTTTCCCGTTTTGCATGCGCAGTATGTCCAGACCGGCGACCTGCTCAAACGGTATATTCTGACGCCGCAAGCGGGCGTCATCTTCGCGGGCGTGGCGCTCTCGGTCGATCATAATTTCTCGTTCTACCGCAGTCGCTATGGATTGGATGCCGATAGCTGTCCCGCCTTCTCGGTGGTGACAGAGTATCATGAACAAACGCTGCTCTATCTGCCCAACGATGTGCCGGAGCCAAACGCGCCGCAGTACCAGCGGCATCTCGATGAATCTATTGCGCAACTGGCGACCATGCTCGATGGACAACTGGTGGTGCTGTTTACCTCGTATGCGGCGCTGCGCAGCTCTTACGCTACCGTCAAGCCGTTGCTTGAAGCGCGAGGTATTCTGGTGCTTGGGCATGGCATTGATGGCTCGCCGCGCCAGCTCTGGCAAATGTTTCATGACCAGGAGCGTGTTGTGCTGCTGGGAACCGGCAGCTTCTGGGATGGCGTGGACGAAGTGAGCCGCACGCCCTCGTGTATTCTGGTGACGCGCCTGCCCATGCCTGTCCTCAACGACCCACCCGTGGCGGCGAAGGTCGAGGGCTACTCCGATCAATTGCACCAGGTGACGGTGCCTATTGCCTCCTTGCGCATGCGGCGCGCTCTCAATCGCCTGGCATGGAGCGGAAACCGGCGCAACGCGGTGGTCATCTTTGACCGCCGGGTGATTACCAAAGAATACGGGGCAACGGTACTGCATTCCTTGCCGCGCTGCTCACAACGCCAGGGTGCCGCCTCGCACATGCCGGAGATCATCCTCGACTGGCTTACTGCCACCGGAGCCTGGGAATAGCTTTTTAGCTGGCCTTTTCGACAGCAACTGGTTCACGTAGCGGAATGGCTATGGCAATAGATTCTGGCAGTTCAGTTGCTGGTTGCTGTTCTGTGCGCTGGCGTTTGCGCTTTCTGTAAAGCGGTAGCACTATTGCGCTTGCGATTAAGAGCAGCATAGAGACACCGATGGTAAAAATGATGGATGTCGCAGCGGGCATCAACAATGCCCAGGCAATCACGGCAAGCAGCGGAAGAAAGTAGCCTGCCGGAGTCCTTTCAGGGGGTTGTTCCATAATTCCTCATCCTCCCTCTCCATTTGTTCATGCTGGTAGCAGCATTTCCCCTTAGTTTTATTCTACTCTTTTAACCAACAAGCGGGCGGTTTAGTGCTTGACATTACCCCTGAATCTGGTTTAGAGTACGGATGAAGTTTGTCAGGTGTTATAGCAGAAAGCAAGTGCCATGTCCTTCGATATATCCTCTTATCGTGTTTCGGCCCTCTATATTTACCCGATTAAATCCTGTGCTGGCATTGCCCTGGATGAAGCGGTCATTGGAGCGCGTGGCTTCGTGCATGACCGCGCTTTTATGCTTATCAATCTAGAAGGACATTTTTTGACACAGCGCGCGCAGCCGCGTATGGCGCTCATTCACCCGCAGCTATGTCGAGATGGAAGCTATGCAGTTCAGGCACCGGGTATGCCAGAACTCACTTTCTCTGCTCGAACGACGGGTGTGCGGCGGCAGGTGGTTATCTGGAAGGATACCTGTGAAGCTGTTGACCAGGGGGATGACATTGCGAACTGGTTTAGTGCGTTTTTAGGCATTTCGTGCCGTCTGGTCGCTATGCCGAATGATTACATCCGCAAGGTTAATCCTCATTATGCTATAAGCGAGCAAAACTCGGTGGGTTTCGCGGATGGCTATCCATTTCTCCTCATTTCCGAGGCTTCACTGGCGGATTTGAATACACGCCTGCCTTTCCCCTTACCTATGAACCGCTTTCGTCCGAATATAGTAGTGAGCGGTACGCTTCCTTATGCCGAAGATACCTGGCGGGTCATTCGTATCGGGCCGCTTCTCTTTCATATTGTAAAGCCCTGCGCGCGCTGTCCCATACCAACCACCGATCAGGAGACGGCGCAACGCGGGAAGGAGCCACTCAAGACGCTGGCAACGTACCGGCATGCCCAGAAAGGCGTGATGTTTGGGCAGAATCTCATTCACGAGGGAGAAGGCATAGTACGGGTGGGAACGTGTGTGGAGGTAGTGAAGGCAGAGGCAACGGCCAATTTCACAATCAAATCACACAGTTAATAGTACTTATGCCAGGACGACCGCCAGGATCGCCCCTACCGAACGGGGCGCGCAGGGGCGACCCTGGCGGTCGTCCTGGCATCATCTCCCATCTTTGCATATACTCACCATGATAAATATGGTATAATTGCCCACAGATTGTAGAGGTAGTGTAGAAAGGCGATATAAGGGCGAGGAGCGACTGGAGCAATGGCGAATAATTACCAGGAAGTGGCTTCCGGGTTAACTCAACAACTCGAGGCGCACCCGGAACAATTGCGCGAAATACTCAAGCAGATTATCGAGATAGGTTCTTCTTTGCGCCTCCAGGTTGATATTGATACCCTCTTGAAAAGAATTGTCGAAGCCTCATGCAAGGCACTTGGCTTTCGCTATTCAGCGTTGTATCTCGATGATGGAGCGGGCCATTTTCGCGTCTATGCGACGGCGGGCATCAGCCAGGAGGATGAAGCTTACCTGCATAGTCATCCTCTTCCCGTAGCAGCAATTGGTATGCTCATCAACGAGCAATATCAACTGAGCGATTCCTATTTTATTCCAGCCGAGGCTCAGCTCTGGCAGAATTCTGAGTTTGCCAGCTATTTTGTGGTGATCGATGAGGATGAGCAGGACGAGGATGTCAAGCAGGATACTACCCCGTGTCCCTGCAATGCCTGGTGCAAAGAGGACCTGATCGTTATTCCACTGCGAAGCGAAGATAAAACGATGCTGGGCTTTATTACGCCGGATGCTCCACTGAACGATTTGCGTCCCACGCCTGAGGTGATGGCGCTGTTTGAACTCTTTGCCAATCAGGCGGCTGTAGTGATTGAGGGGGCGCGTTTGCATCTGGGATTGCGTGATGCCTTGAGACAGGCGCAGGAATCCGAGCAGATAAAAAACCAGTTTCTGGCCACCGCTTCCCATGAACTGCGCACTCCCCTGACGGCGATACAGGGATACCTGGAATTGTTGCACCTGTACTATGGGACGCTTGACGAAGACACGAAGTTGCGTTTTCTACAAAGTGCGCGGCGCGCCTGCGACGAACTGGTCTTGTTGCTGGGCAACGTCATGGATGCCAGTCGTATTGACCAGGACCACGTAGTGATGAAGCTGAGTCAAGTTCAGCTCTTGCAGGCCGTCCAGACCATCCTGGAGATTCTGGAACCGACCATTACACGCGAGAAGCGGAGTGTGGAAGTGGCTATCCCGGATACTATAGTGTGGGTCGATGATTTGCGCCTGCGTCAGGTGCTGCTCAACCTGGTTGGAAACGCATTGAAATATACACCACCCGGATCTCCTTTGCGTATCAGCTCTGAATGCCTCGATGTGGATACGCTTTTTGAACGTCTGCCCTCTGGCGCATATAGGCCGACCACTGATGCAAAGCAGTTTGCCCTGATTGCCATTCGTGATTGGGGGCCGGGTATCGCGCCAGAAGATCAGCCGCGCCTTTTTCAAAAGTTCACCCGGCTGGATGAAGCGATAAATGGCCAGCAGCGCGGTGTCGGGTTGGGATTGTATCTGTGCCGTCAGTTAACGGAAGCCATGAACGGCACCATCTGGATGAGCAGCGAGGGCATCCCTGGCGAGGGTTCGACTTTTTTCATTGCTCTGCCATGCTATTCACAAAAGTAGTTTGACTGCATTCCTCTGCTATGCTACCATTAGCTAGGGTGCATACTGCCCAAATGCAGGAGGGAATGATATGAATCTTTATGAGCAACTTTTAGTAGTGCAGGAGCGGCTGGAAGGCATTGGCGCGCATGACGATAGCATGGATCTTGTGGAAAAGCTGTTGCGGAAGGCCGAACCGGCGCGAGGCGACCGCACCAACATTTCCCAGGTTCAGGTACTCCGCCACATGTTGCGCATGCCAGAAGTTATCGATAACTATAACATCTATAACGACTTGCAGGAACTGCTAAGCGAGCGTGACGAGACGGAGATTTCGGCGCGTGAAGACTCGGCTCCGGCGGCCTACGTTGATACCGAGCGCCATCCCAAACCGAAGTCATTCTACAAGGCGAAGAAAGAGCGGGACAAGAAGAAGGGCTAGCATCAGGAAGAGGCTGGCCCTTCGATTTGCTTTTGCTGCGCATCTGGTCCACCGAGCTGCAACTGTCGTTTCATAGCCTGGAGCTGAGACTCCACATTTTGTTGTGAAGCGATTTGTTGCAGTTCATGCTCTAAGGGATCGCCCGGTCCTAACATATTCTGATCCGCAAGCGCGCCCTGTTCGACCAGTGTTTCCATCGCATTAGCGCGGGCCTGGGTAGTTAAAATCTTATCCTGCGCCCGCTGCATCGCCATATTCATCTCGGACATTTCTTCCGAGATGCCTGTAATGGCTTCGTTGATGCGCACCTGCGCCTGTGCCGCGTTGTATTGCGCTTTCACCATTTCCTTCTGCGTGCGGAACGCCTCGACTCGTGCTGATACCTTGCGCTCCATATCGATCAGTTTTTCTTCCTGGGCGCGCAGTTGCGCAATCTGCTGTTCATATCCACGAAGCTGGAGCAGCAGCGTTTCTTTTCTTTGCAGCGCCATACGTGCCAGGTCTTCGCGATTTGCCTGCAAAGCCTGCATGGCCTGCGCGTCCAATGTGTTTACCTTGTCCACAATCTGCGACTGTTGCAATTCCAGCCGTTTTTCATTGGTGACGACATCCGCTATGGCGCGCCGCAATTGTTGTAATTGTTCAAGTTGCTTGCTGTACGAATAGTCTAAAACCTGTCCTGGATCTTCTGCTTTGTCGAGCGCGGCATTGGCGCGAATGCGAAACAGCGTGGCGAGGCGTGAAAAGATGCCCATAAATTCCTCCTCTGGGACGAGGTACGTGTGCGTGTATTGGCTCGCCTGTGACGAGACTATTGTTGTCTAAGAATATGAACGTATAAATTCATCTGTCATATAATATCATAGACGCGCCGAAAAGGGCACAAAAAATGCTTGACTTTTGCTACTGCATCGGCTATAATCCCCATCGTCAGATACAGACGCGGGTTTGGTGTAGTGGTAACATGCGACTTTCCCAAAGTTGAGATCACGGGTTCGAATCCCGTAACCCGCTCTAAAAAAGACCGCTATTGCAACAATAGCGGTCTTTTTATACGCCTGACGTGGAAAACCTACGTCATTGAAGTGGGGGATGAGAACCTCATTCCCTGCTCAGGCTTCATTGCTCCTGAAAAAATGAGGAGAATGTGCCGCAGCCCAGATGCGGGCGGTCTGGCTGATGACGCGCAAGGCGGCCTCGCTCCCGCATGCCTCTCCCTTTTCAAAGTCTCCTTCGCTCAGTCCCATCTGGTTGGTCACATGCGCGAAGCAGACGATCTGGAAGTGTTTTGCCTGGGCCAGGGCGTAGAGTGCGGCTGCCTCCATCTCGACCGTCAGGATGCTCTGCGCGCGGCAGGTCTCGATCATCGCTTCGGTTTCCCGAAAGGGCGCGTCTGTCGTCCAACTGGCTCCGGCGATCAAGGGGAGGCGTGTGTGATCCCAGCCCGTCCGCAACGCCTCGTAAAGAGTTGGAGAGAGCTGGCTGTAGGTCTCGGGCGGCTGGTAATGATAGCTCGTTCCCTCATCGCGCAGCGCACGCTCGATTAGCACCATGTAGGGAGGACGACCAGCAGGTACGATCTGCCCGGCAGAAGTGATACTGATGAGTAGTTGGCAGCCACATGCGAAGAGTTCTTCGGCTACCAGCACCGCGAAAGGAGCGCCTACTGCCCGGCCCACGATGCCAAAGGTAATTCCTTCATACTCGAAGGTGTCGAGGGTGGTATGATAGCAAGCCCAGGCGGGATGATGGCGGGCATGGTCTATGGCGTGGATATAATCGACCAGGTCCCCATCGGGATCCAACACGCAGATTGGCGGCACCGTTCCCTCAGGAAGTGCTTTTTGCCGTCGCGCTTCGCGCAGCAGATTCTCCGGGGTGAAGATTGAGGGGGTATCGTAATCAATGCGCGAAAGAAAGGGCACGTTTCTATCTCCACGAGTCTCAGGCGTCATACGGACCTCCTCCATTGATACGAGAAGCTGCCCAGCAGTAGACCGTAGACCAGCAGCGGGACAAAATAGAACAGCCAGGAGCCGAAGTCGAGCCGCAGGTGGTTGATGAGCGTGCCCAGCCCAAATGCCACCAGCACCCACCAGATCGCGCCTATTAGCAAGCCTATACCCAGCGATTTTCCCAGCGTGAACGGCCCTCTTCCTGTCAGCACGCCGAAGATCGCTCCAAAAGCTGCACCCAGGAGCAGCATCAGCAGCAGACCTGTGACTCGGCCCGCTGCCTGACTATCCAGCGCGAACCAGCGCGCTACCCCATGCAGGCTGTTGGCTGGTCCGTAATCCACCACGAAGAGCAGCGCCGCGAGGAATCCTGCCAGAAGTCCCGCCAGCACTCCTGAGCGCATCGCTCGCATCATCATGATTATTCCTCCATTCTGTGTTTCATACGAACCAGCGCGCACCCCTTATGGCGCGACTCTCCGTCCTCATGCTTGCCAGACGAGCCGCTATCCACTGATCCAGGCCCAGGCGGCGTCCGCTGGGGAGTGCCGAGAGCGCCACGCCCAATAGGACCAGCATGCCATAGGTCCAGTACCACTCACCCGGCGCATATGCCAACCCTATATACAATTGTAGGGCGAGCAGTGCGGAGAGTAGAGCGCCGAAGCGTGAAAAAAGGCCAAAGAGCAGGCTGAGAGCAACAAGCAGCTCCGCCGTCCAGGTGAATGCTCCTAGCACGAGGAAGTTCGGTAAGAAGACATGTTGGATGATTGAAGAGTAGCCCGGCAGGAACGTGTACTTACCTTCCCGGACGACATAGGAGTATAGACCAGCAAAGCTGGGCGGCAACTTCCAGAACAATTGCTGGAACCACAGCAGGCCCACAAATAGCCGCACCAGGGCCAGGACAATGAGACTGCTCTCGCTCAGTGTGACCGGGCTGCAAGCACTGGCGTCCTGTTCTCCTCCCCGTTTTGGGTGATCCGTGTTCGGACTGTATGTAGATGACATATAAACCTTGTCCTTTCTTGAAGAAACGTTTATGGTATGTGACACGTCTGGAGTAGCTGCGTTTTGCACATTCGAGGCGTTCTCCTTCCTATTTTTTGTGCGGGAAATGAGATTAGCAAGCCCAGGGTTGCATACACGAAGGTAGCTGTCTTGCTCGCTCATTTGCGCTGCGAAATAAGGTCGAGTGTTGGCAAGTAAGAAAAGGCCGCTATTATTGCATAGCGGCCTTCTCTTGCTCCATTACACTACTTTCTGCGCAGTTGTTGTTCCATGTGCTGCATATCACGCGCAACTGTTCTTGAGCCTACCAGACAGAACAGACCGGCCAGGAACAGGCAGGTGGGCGCGGTGATAATCAGCGCTGTGCCCAGCGAGACGCTATTGGAAATCGCGCCGATGGCGAATGGCGCGGCAGCATCGCCTAACAGGTGCGCCAGAAGCAGCGCGAGGCCAAGCGCTGTGGCCCGTACCTCGGGTGTAATCACGTCCTGAATAACCGCGTTGAGCGGCCCTGTGCAGAAGTTGAGCGAGATGGCCGCCAGTACAAAGACGCCGATAAATGGCCTCAGTTCGTGAATGAACAGCGCGATCAGCACCAGGGGCGCACCCAGCAGGAAGCCGAACATGGCCACCAGCAGGCGACCTTCCTTACGGCGTTGCTGGAAGTGATCGGCCAGCCAGCCACCGAGGACGGTACCAACCAGTCCACTGCTCACCAGGACGGCACCAGAAATGATACCGGCCTGTCCTACATGCAGGTGAAAGGTATCGACGAAGTAGGATGGCAACCAGTAGGAGGTGCCGCCGATGGTAAAGAAGCTGAAGACCAGCGCGATCACCAGCATCCAGTAGGTCGGAACGTGGCGCAACTTGCGTACTGATCCCCAGAAATCTTTGCCCATACTGCCATGTTCTATGGCTGTTTCTGGTTCCTCAGCTTCGCTCTCCTCGTTTTCAAACGCGCCGCGAGCCGGTTCCAACATGCGCCAGGCCAGGAAGGCGGCGATCAGACCTGGAATGCCTACCACGAAGAAGGCATAGCGCCAGCCAAAGGCATCAGCAACCAGCCCACCAATCGTGAAGCCGATAGCGGCTCCAATCAGCGTGCCTGCCGACCAGTAGGAAAGAATGCGCCCGCGCTTCGCTTTCGAGAAGTAGTCGCCAAGTAGGGAGAGCGAGGCCGGTGCGTAGCCAGCTTCTCCGATGCCCAGCACAGCGCGCACAAAAAAGAGTTGAATGAAGCTGCGCGTCACGCCTGCGATGACCGTCGCAATGCTCCAGATGCCGACGCACGCGCTCACAATGGTTTTGCGCGTGCGTTTATCGGCCATGACTCCTAAAGGTAAGGTTGCCAGCGCGTAGACCAGCAGGAATGACGAACCCAGCAGCCCCTGTTCAATATGGGTCAGGCCCAGGCCGCCCTGTTTGGCGGCAATTTTGGGCAGGATGGCCGGAAGCACGTATCTATCTGCATAGTTGAGAATATTGATAGCAAGCAGGACGCTAAAAGCAAAACGTGCCTGCCCGCGTGTTGGACGTAGTGTTGGTGTGCGTACTGGAGTGGCTGGTTCCAGCAGAGGCGATGACGTTGGCATGCAGTATCCTTTTCTTTTCCCCGATTGTTTTTACGATATAGTTTCAGCAGGTTGTTCTCATCAAATCTATACGACGTTTCCTGATCTTTTTCGGTAACGTGTTTATTCTATCCAACCTGCTGAAATATGGAATGGGTAGGAATACTGGTTTAGCTACAGTCGCACCAGGGTGAGGCCAAAGATATCTCCCGCCTCGCCGATATCTGCCAGTGCCCAGTCGGGAATGGGATCATCGACTGAGATAATCATGAGCGCAGTCTCGTTTGTGTGCCGGGCATCTCGTGAACGAGGGGCGCGCTCGATTGGCCCGACATCCATATGACGAATATTGACCCCGGCTTTCCCCAGAACGGTGCCCACGCGCCCAATCATACCGGGCTGATCAGGGTTGCGACAGAAGAGGATATAGCCTTCCGGCACGAACTCTGTCCAGTAGCGGCCAACACGCACGACACGAGGCTCGCCATAGATCACCGTTCCGCTCAGGCGATCAACATATTCATCGCCTGAGCCGGGTTTACCGGCCAGAGAGGAAACATGCCCATTGCTGTCTGCGATGTGAAGCGTGACCAGATTGGTAAATTCAGTCGATACAGTCGATTTTTGTTCGGTGATTTCCAGGCCGCGCTGCTTTGCCAGCACCTGAGCATTAATCATGTTGACATGCGCGTCTGAAACTGACTCGAGCAGGCCTTTGATAAGAGCGGCCTGCAGCGGGCGCAGGTCGTAATTGGCAATATCTCCACTGCATGACAGCTCGATCTTTTTGAGCGGTCCCGGCTGCAATTGTGTGTAAAGTCGGCCCATCTGCTCGACCAGTCGCATATACGGTTGTAGGAATTGCAGCGTTTCGGGCAGAATAAGCGGGGCGTTGACGGCGGCACGCGGAAAGCCACCGCGCAGCACAGTCACGATTTGTTCCGCTACATCCGTTGCGACTCCTACCTGCGCCTCCTCGGTCGAGGCTCCCAGGTGCGGAGTGGCGATGACGCGCTCGTTTGCCAGTAACTGGCGCACAATGGGGTCGTCGCGCACAGGTTCCTGGCTGAACACATCCAGGGCAACGCCTGCCAGCCGGTTTTCGTTGAGAGCGTGGAGCAAAGCTTCTTCGTCGATCAGTCCGCCGCGAGCGCAGTTAATCAGGCGCGCACCGGGCTTCAACAGGCTTAACTCTCGTGCCCCGATCATCCCGCGTGTGGCGCTGGTGAGCGAGGGATGCAGGGTGATAAAATCGGCCTGTTGCAGCACCTCGTCCATACTCAAGAGCGTGACGCCGATTTTGCGCGCTGTATCTGGCGACACATAGGGGTCGAAAGCGACGACCTGCATCTCCAATCCCTTTGCGCGCCGCGCCACTTCTGAGCCGACCTTGCCCAGCCCGATCACGCCGAGAATTTTGTTGCGCACCTCGATGCCGAGGAAACGGCTTTTTTCCCAGCGCCCGGCCTTCATGCTGCTGTTGGCTGCCGGGATGTGCCTTGCCATCGCCATGAGCATAGCAATGGTGTGTTCGGCGGCGGCAATGATATTGCCCGTTGGTGAATTGACGACCATGATCCCCAGGCGTGTCGCCGCCTCGGTATCGATGTTGTCAACGCCTACTCCGGCGCGGCCAACGATTTTCAACTGCTGCGCCGCCGCCAGGATATCACCGGTGACCTGCGTTTCGCTGCGCACGACCAGGGCGGAATAATTGCCGATGCGCGCTCTTAGCTGCTCGGGTGAAAGTCCTGTTTGTATATCGATCTGCGCTTCTGGCAGTTCTCTGCGCAGGAGGTCAATGCCCTCCTGCGCGATGCGGTCCGTGATAAGGATGCGAATTGGTTGTACTTCTTGTTCCCTCATGCCGAACGGCTTCCTCCTCTACTTTGAAAAACCCGCCTCCCGCAGGCGTCTCTCAAGCGCGTCCATTGCCTCCACCAGGTCTGCTTCCTCGAAGCTGCCGAGATGGCCAACGCGCACAATTTTGCCCTCCAACGGTCCCTGGCCGCCGCCCAGCACAACATGATCCTCTTCGCGCAGCACCTTGAGCAGCGCCTTCGCATTAACACCCTCTGGAATTTGAATGGCGGTTACGGTGTTGGATGCATAGGGATGGTCGGCGAGCAGTTGCAGTCCCATATCTTTCGCCCGCCAGCGCACATATTCGCCACTCTGCGCGTGACGCTCAAAGATGGCTTCGCGCCCCTCTTCCAGCATGCGTTCCAACGCGAGATCGAGGGCGTAGAACAGCGAGACTGGCGGCGTTGTGGGATGCTGCCACTTCTCTAAATTCTTGCGCGAGAGTTCCCAGTCAAAGTAGAAACGGGGCAGCTTCGCCGTTTTGCTGGCTTCCCAGGCACGCGGGCCAGCCGCAATCATCATCAGACCTGGGGGTGTCATCCAGCCTTTCTGTGAGCCCGTGAAGACCACGTCGATATCCCAGGGGTCCATCTCCAATGGCACACAGCCCAGTGAGCTTACGGCATCAACAAGGACGAGCGCATCCGGGTTGTGTTTGCGCACCAACGCCGTGAGGGTCTGCACATCGTTGGTGACGCCGGTTGAGGTCTCGTTGTGCGTCATCAACACGCCTTTATAGGGTGCTGCCGTTTTTAACCGTTCCTCTACTATCTCAGGCGTGGCCGCTTCGCCCCACGGGAATTCGATGCGCGTGACCTGCAAACCAAACATCTCAGCAATCTTCGCGAAGCGATTGCCGAAGTTACCGATGCTGATGGCGATCACGTGATCGCCCGGCGAGAACAGGTTGGCGATGGCCGATTCCATGCCGCCTGTGCCCGAAGCGGGGAAGGTTAGCACCGACGAGGCGGTCTGGAAGAAATACTGCAAACGTGTTGTGACACGGCGCAGAATGGCGGCGAATTCAGGCCCGCGATGGTTAATCATCGGACGAGCCATCTCTTTCAATATCTCTGCTGGAACCGGAGTTGGTCCTGGAATGCGTAAATTTTGCTGTGGAATGGGTTGGCGAGGCTCTACCTGTGGGATTCCAATTGCTTTGCGTTCTTGTGTCGTCATGCTTAACTCCAACTAGACCGACCTCTAGGGCCGTTTCTTTTCTAAAGATGCCTGCCTCGTCGCACAAAGAAACGGCGGATAACTTCGCTGTTATCCGCCGCACTGCCGATAACTCTACAGCCCCAGTATACCATAAAGGGCAAGACAAAGAGCTTTTCTGCCAGAAATATGATATGCTCTACCTATCATCATGATGGATATCTCATTTTTGTCAGGAGATAGAAAAAGTATCCTGAGTTATGTCGTAACCGGACAAACAAATTCTCTTTCTGAAAAAAGGCGCGCCTCATCGTCTGTATAGTGATCTATCCAGGCTGGCATTGTTTCATTCTGCTGTTCCGGAATTAAGGAGGCGTTGCGCTATCGATATGGTTTGACCTCATCGTCCTTAAGCGAACAGGGAGGAAAAGGAATATGCCGGGAAATGGAGCGGAGATGAGCCGCTGGTTTCAGCGCCTTGTGGCAAGCGGGTTTCGTGGCGAGGTGAGCGATGCCACAATACGAGGATACCTGCGCTCAGCGAGCCAGCTAGAGGAGGTCTGGAAACAGGTTGATGACAGGGTGGATGATCTGTTGATGCAGGGCATTGCTCCCTGGGATGCCTATGCGCGCATGGCATACGCGCTCGCATTTGTGCGCGCCTGCCGCTTGTGCGTGGTGTTTGTGCAGGAGCTTGTGAAGGTGGCGAGCGGTTATGGTTCTGATAGCTCGGATTACATTCCAAAGGTCACGTATCAGCAGGCGCTGGCCCTGTGCGAGCACTTCGAACCATATCTCGAAGAGGCGATCAAAGCAGCGAGTAATACACAGTATGTACCAGGGTCGTACAAGCTGCCGCTTGAACTCGGTCCTCGTATAAGCGATAGGAGCCAGCGCGTTCCCCTGCCACATTTGCTGGACATTATGAACGCGGCCCAGGAGATAAGAAGGTGGACTGATGGCCTTCTGGCAAAATATGAGCTTGCCGTGAACGCAGCAACCATCCCTGTTCCACAGTCAGTAAGCTTGCACCTGGAAGAGATGAGAGGCGAGCTAGGACTTGGAGATTTCCATCTTCGCACCGGCATCGCTATGGTAGATCAGTTGGGCAAGGGCCAGGCTGTCGGCGGACTGAGCGAGAAGGCCGAGGACTTACTTTGGGAGGCGATGCAAAGCTTTTTCAAGGTGAGCCAGCTTCTCGCCTTTCCCGCCATGACCGCGCAGCCGCTACCTGCACCTCCCTCTAGCAGGCAGATATCACCGGACAAAGAGCATCCTGTCGTGAAGGAGACTCCACGCCCCGCACCCGAAACTGAGGTATCCTCTTTGCTAGATCAGGTGATAGTGAGTCCCGCGACGGTTCCGCAGAAGAAGCCTGTGCTATCTGATAGCTTGCTGGAACAGGTGATAGCCAATCCACAGCCGACTTCCAGACCGGCTCCGGCGCAACCTGAGCCAGAAGCGTTGGATTTGCTGAATCAGGTCATAGGCAGTCCTGCGGCGGCCCATGACGCACATTCAGGCCCACAGTCGGGAACAGACCCCGAAGACCAGGTGCTTGACATGCTCTCTGAAATAACCGGCGAGCAGCAAGAAAAACCTTCGTAAGTCAAACAACATATAGCAATGGAAAAGGAGAATGAAAATGGCCTATCAGATGGATTCCGGCGAGCAGTTCGCGCAGACCGAGCAAGAGAAGGAACCTATGCTCTTGCTGGATACCACCGGATCAATGAACTATCGCACCTCGGCGGAAGATCCGACGCCGCGCAAGGATACGATTCGAGAGGCGATCAGCATTATTGTGGCCAGACTGGCGGCAGCCGATAGTCAGGCGGAACACGAGGAAGGCGGCGGTGGCCTGCGCACTATCACCTTCGCTGATGGGCAGGCGCATGACATCGGCGACCTGAACCCCAACAATCTGAAGCAGATCTGGAGCCGCATTCGCTGGAGTGGTGGAACACGCATCATGCCGGGCTTTAACCAGTTGCTGAAGACCTACACGGAAGAATTTGGATCAGAGCCGCCCGAGGAGCGCCCGCTCTTGCTGGCCCTGGTCATTACCGACGGTGAAGCTGACGACACCGAGGCATTTAAAAATGCGGTGGCGCGCGCTGCGGGCAATATGTACGTCGTGCTGGCGATTATTGGCTATGGTCCCGAGCATGACCAGGCGCTGCAAGCTTACCAGCAGGTCGAAGCCCAGAACGCCCATGTAAAAGTGATAACCTTCGCGGGCGAGACCGACCCCGAAAAGATCGCCAGTGCCTTGCTGCGCATGATCGAGTGACAACTCCCCTCGCGTAAACGCGGGGGCTTCTCAGGCAACGCATCAGCCAGTGCTGGACGTTGACGCCTGAAGGCCGTGCCCCGGCCTGGCAAGTGTTAGAATATTCTGAGCGGCGTTGACATCACGATCAGCGAGATATCCGCAGAAAGGACAGAGGTAGGCATTTTTTGAAATACGACGCTTCGTTGCTCCTGCAATAGATAGCAAAACGCTCCTGGCCTGATTTCAAATCAGGCCAGGAGCATTTTGTTGCGACAATGAGCCACTACACAGAGAGCAAATCCTCTATCCGGCTGCGCAGCGTCTCGCTCTCGAATGGTTTGTAAAGAAAAGGCACCTGGCGCTGTTCAAGCGCCTTGATGGGGAGTGTTACTCCCATGAACAGCACCGGAATCGCGCGGAGTGACTCGCTGAGATGCAGGCGGTCATACAGTTCGATTCCGCTCATTCCTGGCAAATCATAGTCCAGGAGAATAATGTCCGGCTTGAAATGGCTGAGCATCTGCCAGGCGGTTTCAGCATCACGCGCATGCTGAACGCGATAAGTGGAGTCTTCGGCGAGCATTTGCCGTAGAATGGCAGTTGTCACCTCGTTGTCTTCAATCAGTAGCACGAGCTTATGGGAAGATTCCTGCGCCTCTTGCTGATTCATCGCGTAACTTCCCTTTCAAAAGAAAATTAAGGCTTACGGCAAATCCTATCGGCAATTCAAATAGGTAATAGAAGTCAGCGAAAGCCTTTGTGTTTTTTGGACGCCTGAGAACCGACAAATGGGGCAATTATGATCTGAGGGGAAGTGTGATGGTGAATGTGGAACCCCTGCCTTCCTCACTCTCAACCTGGATAGTACCGCCATGTCGAGTGATGATCTCGCGTGAGATATGCAGCCCCAGGCCAAACCCCGGCGTTCCGTCGCGCCTGCTTTGTTGCGAACGGTAGAAGCGCTCAAAAATCTTATCCTGTTGCTCGCGGGGTATGCCCGTGCCGTAGTCGCGCACGCTGATGCTTAGCTGCTCGTCAGTTGAGGAGAGTAATACGTGGACGGGGTCATGTCCGTTGGAGTATTTGATAGCGTTGGTCAGCAGATTGTTTAGTACCTGTCCAATGCGAAAGCGGTCTCCAATTACAGGTGTATTGATCGTCCCGCTCACAATAATCGGATGTTCGGGCGTCACCTGTTGTAACGTGGTGACAATCTCCTGCACCAGGACGTTCATGTCGAATTGTTCTTCGGTGTAGAGCGCGTAGCCCTCCTGTAGTTGCGCTACCTCTAACACGTCGGTAAGTAATTTCATCAACTGCCGGGCCTCGATGCCAAGCTGTGCCAGATTGCCACTGGCATCCTGAAATCCCTGCTCCGCCAGTTGCTTATTGAGCAGGCGCGTGAGAATCCATATATTTGAGAGGGGCGTTTTCAGCTCGTGGCTGACCATGTGAAAGAAATCGTCTTTTTGCCGCTCTAACTCCTTGCGCTCCGACAAATCTAGCACAAAGGAAACTCCTTCCTCCTGCGCTTCATCAATGTAGGCCGCGCCAATCAGGATGGGAAGCAAGCTGCCATCTTTGCGTCGAAATTCCTTCTCATAAGGAGTGGAGAGCGCGCCAAGTCGTTTCAGCACCGCGATCATCTGCGTGTCCAGTTCCCGGTACTTGCTCGGAGTCAGGTCTATCCAGCGCAGTTTTCCCTCGAGCAGGTCCTGGCGGCTGTAGCCAAGCATACTGAGAAAGATCTCGTTGGCCTCGATGATGTGCTGACCGCGCCAGAAGAACACGCCGAGGATATTGGATTCGATCAAGCGCCGGATGCGCGCTTCGCTTCGCTGCACAGCCTCCTCCGCCAGTTTGCGCTCGGTGATATTGATATGGGCAACGACTGTGCCCGAGTGCCCGGCCAGCGGGGTGACGTTCATCAGAAACCAGCGTTTCTCCAGGGGAGAATGGCAAGGGTATTCGAGGGTGAATTGGGATAGTTCACCCGATAAGACGCCTAGAATGCCTTTCAGCGCCGCGCCAGCATCGTCATTCGCTTGTTCAATGGCCCTTTTGCATATCTCGAGATAATTTGTGCCAACTCCTGTAGCAGAGATGTCTTTGCCTTCGCTATTCTCTTGCGCAAAACGCCGCCACGCCGCGTTGACCATGCGAATGATGCCGTCGGCGTCAATAACGGCGATATTGGCAGTGAGGGCATCTAGCACAGCCTGGCTCAAGCTTTCATCAATAACAAAGCTTTTTACCGGCAGTTCGTTCGTGTTGCTCATCAGGTGGCTTCCTATTGTCAAACCCAGAAATCCTACACTGTGTTCCTCTGTGGAGCGTATCCCCTCATCTATACGGTACAGTCAAGCCTTGTGTAGACAGAGTATAACAAAGCGCTGAGGCAAGCACAACAGAGTATGGAATTTTATTGAGAATCTTTAAATGAAATTTGGTTCTCCCATAGAGGCCACACATGTATCAGATGGCCTCTGGCTCGGGTTGTCGTAAAAGTTGGAAGTGATCGTATCAACGCATGCTGAATTGTATTCCGCGCCGTGTCCGAGGCCGGGGAACAGGAAGTAGTAGCTATTCTGTAGCGTTTGCGCGACCAGCTTACCATTATCTGGTGGGGTAATCGGATCGTACTCGTCTGTGAGTATCAGCGTGGGAATGGCGCTCACTACCGGCTGTTTCTGGGCTGCTGGAGCTTTTTGCACTCGCCAGAGCTGGCATGAGTCGTACTCTTGTTGAAGGTCGCCGTGGAGCGCTGGCTGGATTTGCTGGGTAATGCCCTGCATCGCGGCTGTAATATCGTTTTTCGTCAGGAAATCCCAGTCCTCGCTGCACTCGTCCGAATAGAACATGCCATCGCTGAAAGTGTTGTCGAACTCGACCGCGCCATAGATTTGCGAGAGGACGGTGTAGTTGTGGCTGCGTACCTGGTAGATCATCTGCGGCAGCGCGGGAATGAATTGCGTCACGTAGAGCGCGCTGAAGAGGACGAACACAAAATCATTGCCAGCCATCAGCACCTTGTAGGTCTTATTCGAGGTGATATCGGTGGTTTGAAACTCGACCGGGTTGGCGTTCAGCGTTGGAATAAGCTGGTAAAAGACCTGATCGAGGTTGGGATAGCTGGCGTTGCAGTGTGCGTCAATGGCGCAGCCATGAAACAGCACGTTGAAGACGCGCTGCGCATCTGAGGGTAGGTCGTTGCGGTTCCTCTGCGGCGGGTAGACCGAGTCGAGGACGACGCTGTGAATGACCGAGGGATACAGACGCATGGTCGTGAGGGCAAGCCGCGTGCCATACGAGACGCCGTAGAGGATGGCCTGTTTGTAGCCCAGCGCCTGAATCAGGTCGTGTACGTCTGCAGCGTTCTCAATCGAGTTGAAGGCGTTCAGATCAACCCCCGATTTAACGAGGCGATCATGGCAGGCCTGGAGCGCCTGCAATTGCAGTTGTTCAGACTGGTTGCCGCTCAGGCGTTTGTCCAGCGTTTCATATTGTAGTTGCAGCGTCTCGGGACACTTGAGCGAGGGAGTGGAGTAGCCGGTGCCGCGCTGGTCAAACATAATCAGGTCGTGATTGTAAACAAAGGTTGAAAAATTTGCGCTGCTAATGTAGCGCGCCCAGTTATCCAGCGAAGGTCCGCCAGGGCCGCCTTCCAGGCGAATGACCGGATACGCTCCTGGCGCGGCGGTCGGCGACTTGAAAATGGCTACCGCCAGTCGCACTTTTGCTCCGTTCGGCTGGCTATGGAGTTCGGGAACTGTGACATAACCGCATTTGACCGTTTTTCCGTCAATCAGACCAGAGCCGACGGGAAAGGGGCAGGTGGCGGATTGAAAACTGGCGGTCGGCGTAGGTGGAGTCGTTGGCACCTGCGTGGACCGCTTAGTGACAGGAGTAGGCGTCGGGCCATTTTGATGAGCAAGTGAGTTGGCGAGTACGGAAACAACCACAATCACGACAACCAGAGCCACGCTCACAACGGAGGCGATAAGAACCCAGCCTTTCTTTTTTGATGCGTCTGGTCGTTTATCTGGCGGTACAGGCGCAGGTGCTGGCTGTACTGGTGGTCGAAATGCTGGTTGTCCATATCCAGGGGGTATTGCCTGCTGTTGTCCATTAGAAGGTGGGATGACAGGCTGCTGTGGCTTAGGCCATGATGGAGGCATCGCCGGTCTTTTTGTTGGCTGTTTTACCGTTGAAAATTCATAGAAAGGAGTGTCGCCGAAGCTTTCCGGCGTCTGTTCATATTGGGGATTATTTTCCAAGCCGAACCACCTTTTCTTTTACTCTATTCTGTTTTTCATACATTGTATTTTTCAAAGATGATACTCAAGCATTGTCAACGGTACACTATTGGGTAGCTTCTGTCAATAGAGTTGTTAACAGGTACTCGATTTTAAGTTCAAAAGCTATGAAGATTCACCCCGTAGTCCAGCTGGACTTCCCCCACCGCATGAATCTTCATAGGAGCGGTAAAGGTACCTGATTCGATTTTGTAGCTCCACATGACATAGTAAGCGTAAAAGTATCAGTTTTGCTAACAGGTAGATATCAATTTGTCACCTTCTCTATAGAAGAGATGCCTCTCTTGTACAAACACAGCTATCGTGCTAAGATGTTTAGCGGAAAGGCAAGAACGTTGTAGAAAGCAGAAAAGGCACATGGCAGAAGAAAACAACGAGAAGAACACCTACGTGATGGACCCGGAGAGCGCAGCCGAGATGGCGCGCCTCATTGATCAAGACCTCACATTGACTCGCGAAATGGGGGAGCTATTTCCGCAGAGCATCGTTTTAAAAGATGGAAATTCCGTATTGGATGTGGCGTGTGGGCCGGGGGGCTGGGCACTGGAGGTAGCCTATGAATATCCGGAAGTGCAGGTGGTGGGTGTTGATATCAGCCAGCCGATGATTTCTTACGCGAATATGCGCGCTAAAACGCAACGCCTGACCAATGCGCAATTCCAGGTCGCGAATGTGCTGGAGCCTCTTCCCTTTGCTGATAATACGTTTGACCTGGTGAATGCGCGCTTGATGACGTCTTTTTTGCCCCGGGATGCGTGGCCGCATGTAGTGAGGGAACTGGTGCGCATTACGCGCCCAGGCGGTGCCGTTATTCATACCGAATGCGATGTTTTTGGCGAGTCGAACAGTTCATCATTAGAGGCGCTGACGAAAGCTGTTCATGAGGCCATGCACTTCGCAGGCCTCTATGTGGGGAAAGGCAGTGGAGTAACGTCGCGGTTGCCAGGGTTTTTACAAGAAGCGGGATGCACTGATATACAACAAAAGACGCACGTGGTCAATTTTTCTGCTGGAACACCATCCCATCGCCCGGTGCTTGAGAATTTCCGCGTCGGGGTTCAGCTTATTCGCCCTTTCGTTACCAGACGAAGCCTTCTTACGGCGGAGAAATTTGACGAGTTACGTGACAGGGCTTTGGAAGAAACGCAGTCTGAACAATTTCGAGGAACGTGGACATTTGTAACGGTCTGGGGAACGAAGCAGTAGACAGCAGAAAATAGGAAGGCTTATGAGCGAGCAAGAAAGCAATAAAAATACCTACGTGATAGACCCGGAGAGCGGGGCAGAGATGGCGCGGCTGATTGACCAGGATATCACAATCAGCAAGGCCATAGGAGCGTTATTTCCAGGGGATATTGTGCCTGAAAGCGGGCAAAAAGTGCTGGATGTAGCGTGTGGGCCGGGAGGCTGGGCGCTGGAAGTGGCCTTTGAATATCCGGAAGTGCAGGTGGAAGGTATTGATATCAGCCAGGCGATGATAGCCTATGCCAATATGCGCGCTCAGTCACAGCAGCTAACTAATGCCCATTTTCAGGTCATGAACGTGCTGGAACCGCTGGCATTTGCTGATAATACGTTTGATCTGGTCAATGCGCGCTTGATGACCTCGTTCCTGCCCCGGGATGCATGGCCGCGTGTGGTGAAGGAACTGGCGCGCATTACGCGCCATGACGGCGTCATTATTCATACTGAATGTGAAACTTTTGGTGAGAGCAACAGCCAGGCTATTGAAGAGCTATCGAGCGTGATTAACGAGGCGATGTATCGCGCAGGTTTGTATATTGGGAAAGGGAGAGGAGTGACAGCGAAGTTGCCGCAATTCTTACAGGAGGCGGGGTGTACCAATATACAACAGGAGCAACATGTGCTGGATAGTTCTTATGGAACGCCGACGCACAAGGCCTCGCTCGAGAATTTGCGCGTCGGTATCCAACTTGTGCGCCCCTTTGTACTCCGACTGGGACTGGTGACGCCGGAAAAGTTTGATGAATTATTTGAGCGCTCATTGCAGGATATGCAATCTGAGCGTATGCGGGGAACCTGGACGTTTGTGACGGTCTGGGGGATAAAAGATAAGTGATGAGACGAACGAAAATTGTGTGTACCATAGGTCCGGCCACCAGCAGCGCGGAAAAACTTGAGCAATTAATACGCGCGGGCATGAATGTTGCCCGCCTCAACTTTTCGCATGGAACGCACGATGAACATGCGCAGGTCATTGAACGCTTGCGGGCGATTGCTGCTCGTCTCGGTTGCGCTGTTGCCATCTTGCAGGACTTGCAGGGGCCGAAAATTCGTACCGGCGCGTTACAGGGCGGCCAGCCGGTACGCCTGGTCGATGGAAACACTCTCACTATCACTACCCGTCCAATCGCGGGAAACGCCGAAGTAGTCAGCACGACCTATCCTCAATTGCCGCAGGATGTCAAACCGGGAGACCGTATTTTGCTCGATGATGGTTTGATGGAACTGCGTGTATTGGATGCTGGGGCCGACGAGGTGCGGTGTCAGATCATGCATGGTGGTATGCTGAAAGAACATAAGGGTATCAACCTGCCTGGGGTAGCGGTAAGCGCTCCCGCTCTCACCGAGAAGGACCGCGAAGACCTGCGCTTTGGTCTGCAACAGGGCGTCGATTACGTGGCGCTCAGCTTCGTGCGCAGGCCGGAGGATATTCTGGAGGCGAAGCGTTTTATGCAAGAGGTGCTGGCGGAGCAGGGTGGCAAAAAGCCCTCTGTACCGCCGCCGTTGATTGCTAAATTGGAGAAGCCAGAGGCGGTTGCGCGCCTGGACGAGATACTTGAAGTGACAGATGGCGTAATGGTGGCGCGTGGCGATCTGGGCGTCGAGATGGCACCAGAAAAGGTGCCGCTCATCCAGAAACGTATCATTACGCGCTGCAACGAACTCGGCCTGCCCGTGGTTACCGCGACCCAGATGCTTGAGTCGATGATTTCCAATCCTCGTCCCACACGTGCCGAAGCCAGCGACGTTGCAAATTCCGTACTCGATGGCACCGATGCCGTGATGCTCAGCGCGGAAACTGCGGCGGGTGCCTATCCTATCGAGGCTGTGCAGATGATGGCACGCATCGCGCTCGAGACCGAAGCGGGCAATCGAACGGCCCGCCAACCCCAGTGCAAACGGCTCAGCCAGGCGCATGCTGTGAGCCATGCTGCCCGCGCGCTTTCTGAAGAGGCGAGCGTAATTGCCATTGTCGTATTTACCCGCTCAGGCAACTCGGCCCATCTGATCTCGAAAGACCGGCCTCGGGTGCCAATTATCGCCTATACCCCCTCGGAGCGCGTCTATCGCCAATTATCACTCTGGTGGGGCGTCTGGCCGTATCGTATCGCCATGAAAGGCAGCACCGAAGAATTGATCGCCGAGGTTGAGAAACGTCTGATTGAGGATCAACTTGTGCAGGTCGGCGAACATGTGGTGATTATGGGGGGACTGCCGATTGCCAGCCAGGCGCGCACCAACTTTGTCAAGCTGCACCGGGTTTGCGAATAAAGCCCGGTCGTCCATTCGTCCTACACAGGCGCGATGATTGACAAATTGGGTACTGCGTGCTATCCTAGACGTGCCGTAAGTCAGGAACGACGCTTGTTGCGCTGCGCTGAGTCGCGGCGCTTTCATAATTACATACCCCTCACGGGAATACATACATTGTGCCCCAGGGGAAGAGGTGAGAGAAGAAAGGCATGAGTGTTAGAATCCGTTTGAAACGAGTGGGCAAGAAGAAAGCCCCCAGCTATCGCGTCGTGATCGCAGATGCGCGCTCTCCTCGCGATGGCCGCATTATTGACAATATTGGTTGGTACAACCCGATGGTAGAGCCGTCTGCTATTCATATCGACGCCGACAAGGCCATTCGCTGGCTTAGTAACGGAGCGCAGCCGTCTGATTCGGTGATATCGCTGTTCAAGCGCACTGGCATTCTTGAGCGCTTTGAGCAGGTTAAAACGCAGGCAAAGGCCGCCGCTTCCACTACACCGTCTGAATAGCACGCGCTGCTTGCAGGTGAAAAATGCGTAAACTCATCGAGTATATCGCCAGATCGCTGGTGGATAATCCTGCTGCCGTACAGGTGCGCGAGGTGCGCAATGACCGCAATGCCCTGGTGCTAGAGCTGCATGTCGCGCCCGAAGACTATGGAAAAGTCATCGGACGGCAAGGGCGAGTTGCGAAGGCGATGCGTACACTCCTGCGGGCTGGTGGTACGCGTGAAGGCCGTCATACTTCACTCGAAATTGTCTAGAAGAATCCAACGAGGATTTTGTGCCAGAACAACAAGAGACAGAATGGGCTACTGTCGGAAGAGTAGTAGCCCTTTTTGGCGTGCATGGCGAATTGAAAGTACGCCTGCTGACCGATAATCCGAATCGCTTTGCTGCTCTCGAAGCGGTGTATGTCGAGTCGGAACATACGCGCTACATTATTCAAAGCGCCCGTCCTTACAAAGGGGAGATGATTATCCTCAAATTGAAGGGCGTGGACAGCGCCAGCGCAGCCGAGAGCCTGCGCGATAGCGATTTGCAGATTCCGGTTGCTGAGCTAGCCACGCTTCCGCCGGATTCGTATTACCAGCATGATATTCTTGGTCTGCGCGTGTTTACGCTGCATGACGTGCTGGTGGGTAATATTGTCGATATTCTGCCTACCGGCGGCAATGATGTCTATGTTATTCAAACGCCTGCGCGGGGAGAAGTCCTCATTCCCGCGATTAAAGCAGTAATCAAGCAGATTGATCTCGTTCGCCGCACCATGCATATTGACCCGATGCCCGGTTTGTTAGATAATGATGAGCAAGCAGAGGAAAACGAAGCCATTTTTGACGAAGAAGGGGAGGATGAAATAAACGGCTAAGCTTACGTGTTCTCATCAGTAAAGCGCGCGTTATGAAACGCAAGGCAGCTTGCAAACGTATAGTTAGCAAGAGGGGAACAATGAGGTTTATCGCCAACCTGCCGATACAATAAACAAGCACATTTTGTAGGGAGGTGTCCCGTGTCAGACCGTATCCCAACTCTGGCCGATCTCTGTAGCGCGTTAGCAGATGGCAGCATTCAGGCAACCTGTGATGGCTCCATGTATCATGTCAATGCGCTGGAATTGCGGCGGTATCTTAACCGGTTTCGTTCGCTCCCGACTATTTCATCTGTTGATGCCCCGGCGGTAAGCCAGACGAGCGGCTGGTCCGTTTCGACACAACCATCTGCTGTGTAGGCCTGTAAGGCCGAATTTTTTTGCCCGTTTTTGGGGAAGTGGTTGCGTTTGCCCTGGGGAAGGACTATAATATTGCCAGATGGCAGCTACTATCCGGCATTGAGCGGGGGTAGCTGGAGGAGCAATTGTCGCGCACTGGTTTGTAGTGCGTCCTATTACGGTAGAAAGGTGCTGTATGGAGCCTCTCGATACAGATTTTGAGTATACGACCGCCGAACCACGTAAAGCCTCTGCCGCTTCACGTTTCTCGATGATGCTTATTTTCCCCATTCTCGGCTTACTGCTGGTTCTGGTCTTTATTCTAGCGGCTATTTTCCAGCTTGATCTCTCCGGTCTCGTTGATGGCCTGGTAGGTGTACTTATCCTGCTATTTGCCCTGTTCATCGTGATGATTTTCTGGGCAATGGCACCACGTGCTCGCGAGATGTAAGCATAAACCACCTGGAAAGAGGAAGGGAAGAATCCCGCTCTTTTCAGGTATTTTTATTATTTGCGCTTGAACAGGCGTTAACCCTCGTGTTTCTGTTCTAGCGACTCTTTTATGGCAATGCGTTCCATTTCCCCATCTGTTTCGCGAAGCACCATCAGCAGTGATTTGCGATAAACACTGAGGAATTCAAGTAAACCCAACGTTTCCTCAGCTAACAAGTCAAATGCAATTCCGGCTGGATGTTTGAGGATGAGCGTGCCGTCATCTTCGAGATGTACTCGATAGCGTCCAATAATTGCGTCCATGCTACTCTTGCCTTCCGACTCCCGTACAAATACCTATCCCTTAAGGAAATTATACAACAAACCTTCTATAAGCAAAGAACGAAAACGAATCCCAAAAGTTCCCATTTCTGCTCGCTAAATCAGGCTAGTTGCATCCATACATGGGAAGGAAAGTCAGGATCAGGAAGTATTTCCGAGAACAGGCATCCAAGTAGTTCCGCAGATTCGACGAGACGAGGCCCCGAGCGGTTCAGATAGGCATTGCCATCGATAGCATAGACCCGGCCATTTTTTACGGCGCTCAATGCCCGCCATTTCTCGTGCTGTTGTAGCAGGGGAACATCTTGAAGGGTGCGCTCGAGGGTAAAGCCGCAGGGAGCGAGTACGATGATATCAGGGTCTGCCGCTAGCAAGTCATCCCAGGTGATCCAGGGTGTATGCAGACCGGTTTCTCCGAAAAGATTTTCGCCGCCAGCATAGGCCACCAGTTCAGGCGTCCAGTTGCCCGCTCCCATGAGCGGATCGAGCCATTCGAGTACGGCCACACGAGGTCTGCTGCCCATCTGAGAAGTTCTCTCGCGCAGGCGTTCCAGGCGTTGTATGTAGCCCTGCGCGAGTTGCTGCGCCTGTTCGCGACGTCCGAGCGCATCTCCAACACGTATCACGTCTTCCCATACATCGCTCAGACGGTAGGGAGCGAGCGAGACAATGCGTGGATGCAGGCCGGTCAATTCCTGAACGGCGCGCATCACATCGCGCTCGCTCACCGCGCATACCTCGCACTGCGTCTGCGTCAGGATCACATCTGGCCTCAATTGCTGTAGCATCTGTACATCAATAGCATAGATGCTCAGGGCTTTCAGCGCTGCTTCCTCTGCCGTCAAACGGCTCTGCGCGAGCTGGCGAATCTGTGCATCGATCTGCGCGCTACTGGTATTGACCTCTATCTGGACTCTGCTCACGACAGGCAGTGAGAGAACTTCTGGCGGGTAGTCGCATTCATGCGAGCGGCCCACCAGTTGATCGAGACAGCCCAGGGCTGCGACCATTTCAGTAGCGCTGGCTAATAACGAAACTATACGCACAACAACTCCTGCCGGTGAAAGTGATTTCGCTGGTCATTGTATCACAATTTCAGGAGGCATCGACTTTCCAGACAATAGCTGTAGAGTCTCCATAGCCTGCCGCGATATAGCGTCCATCGGGCGACCAGGAAACGCAGATAGTTGCGCCATTGGTAATACTTTTAGTTGGAAAGAACAGTTGTTGTTTGACGAACGTATTAGGCGCAGTTGTCTGGCGCAGCGTTTGTATATCCCAGATGTAGATACGAGGTGTGCGAGGATAGCACACTGCCAGGTAGCGTCCATTGGGCGACCAGGCCATTGCCCAGGCATAGGGCGGGTGAATATCCCCGTTCAGTAATGGTTCGTCTATTTGCAACGTGAGAAGTATTCTATTCTGCACAGCATCAAAGATATAGACGAGATCAAGATCTGATACTGCCAGGATATGCGGCTCTACAGGCGACCAGGCTTCGCTTGTATTGCTGATGACGTGAACGTTGTTAAATTGAGGTCGGTCGGCCAGTGAAAGCACCTGCTTGACCTGTCCTGAAACAACGTTCCAGACCAGCGCTTTTCCGCCAAGCGTATTTCCGGCTATCCACGCGCCATCAAGCGACCAGCTTAGAGCATCCATAATGAGAGTGCTGCCCGCGTTGTCGGAGCCAAATGTGCGCACAGGCCCGGTGGCGCGTCCCACCTGCCAGAGATCAATCTGAGTTCCCGATTCCTCGTTAAAGGCATGCGTAGCAAATGTATCGCTGGTAGGAGACCACGCCAGCACAAAATAGTTGGGCGGCACAACGTTGTTTGCCTGGCTATTGTCGGTATAAGGCTGTGCCTGCGCGCTGCTGCGAGTATCAATCAGGTAGACGTGGCTATCGAGGACTACGGTGGCGATATAGTGTCCATCGGGCGACCAGCCGAGCGAATTCGGTCCAATCATGTTCGGCAGTTTCCAGTCGCGGGTAGGCGTGTTGAGCGGGCGATAGCTGTTTGAATTTGATTGCAATGCGCTGCCGATATCCCACAACAGCACATGTGTATCTTCGCTGCCGGTTGCCAGATAGTGGCCAGCCGGGTCCCAGGCAATCTGCGTGACCGATTTTGTGTGACCGGTAAGCGACAGGAGAGGAATACCGGGAATCAATTGACGCGGACCAGGAACCGGGCGAGGACGTGGCACTTGTAGGGGCGTTATAGTTGGCGTCGTATGCGCTCGCCTGTAGAAGTAGAAAGCCGTTCCTCCTACCGCAGCAAGCGCGACTGCGCTAATTCCACCGATGAGCAGCGTTCTACGCGAAACGAGACTTTTTTCTTGCGATGGTGTGACCGGTGGAGGCTGGGGTACTGCTATCTGCTGACCAGGGACAGGTGTTCCCGCGGCAAAAGGTGCCGTCGTCGCGAACGGCGAGGGTGATTGGAGATTTGAGGCATGGGTAGTAGCATTGGGGGTGGAAACCATGTTGGGTACTGGTTGCGGCGTGGGAAAAGCGGGCGCAACCTGGTATGCTGGTTGGTTGCCCGGCGAAATGGTGGGTTGTGAAGGTACGGCGAGAGGCTGGTGCGCCGTACCTGCCATAGGTGGATACAATGGCGAGGATTGTGCCTCTCGCGGCTGCTTCCAGGGCGCAAGAACAGTGGACATGGGGTCAGATGGCATGCGTGGGACTGGCTGCCAGGTTCCTTCCAGTGCTTCAACCAGTACTTTGCAGGAGGCGGGACGATCTTCTGGGCGTTTTGCCAGCCCCCATAGGAGTAGCTGTTCCACAAATGGCGGCAGGGATGGATTGAATGTGCGAGGTAATGGCGGCTGCACTTCCACCTGCTGTCGCAGCACGTTGAGGGGATTGCCGCGAAAAGGTAACTGGCCCGTCAAAAGCTGGTACGCTGTGACGGCAAAGCTGTAGCGATCGCTAGCTGACTCCGCTTGCCCCTGCGCCTGTTCCGGTGCCATAAATTCCGGTGTGCCCGCGCCAGAATGCGTTTGACCCGCGAAGGTGGCGCTGCTCAGCAACTTCGCGATGCCGAAATCGGCGAGGTAGAGCCAGCTATTCTGCAAAAGCATGTTGGCCGGTTTGATGTCGCGGTGCAATACACCCTTGCTGTGCGCGAAGTCGATAGCCTGAGCGGCCTGCTTGAGATAGTGCAGCGCCTCAGTTGGCGGTAACGGCCCGTTTGCGGCGCGCAGGCGGTCGCGTAATGAGCCGCCACTTATAAAGGGCGTCACCAGGTAAGTGACGATCATGTCTTGTTCGATGGTTTGTTCGCCAAAGTCATGTACAGGTAGGATGTTGGGATGCTCAAGCGCGGCAGCGGCCCGCGCCTCGCGCTCGAAGTCGGCCCGATAAGCAGTATCGCTGGCCCTTACTGAGGGCAATATTTTGAGTGCTACCTGTCGTTTAAGCTGGCTATCCTCGGCCAGCCATACTTCGCCCATTCCGCCGCGCCCAAGCAGGCGAAGCAAGCGATAGCGGCCAGGCATGCGGCCTTGCCAGTCTCTCAGAACGTTCATATGTGCCAGAATCCTTTGTTATGACCAGAATGAACTATTCCAGATGTAAATGCTGTCGTTCAAGTCGTTGTAACCCGCGGCCAGCCAGTTCCCATCAATCGACCATGCCAGGGCCGTAACTTTCGCGTTTTTTGGCCCCGCAAGTGTGAGAATTGGCAGTCTATTGCCAGAAGCAGAAGGACCAGGATAGTATTTCCAGATATGGATATTACCGTTGACATCGCCCGCAGCTAGCAGATAATTGGAGGTGGGAGACCAGGCAAGCGCGGTCAAATCGACTGTAAAGCCGCTCGCTAAGGTCGGTGCGTTGACCTTGCTGTAATTGTCCAGCTTGCTCCAAACAACAATGCTGCTGGAATTGAGGGTGTGGTCATAGCAAAAGGCGGCGAGAAAGTTGCCGTCGGAAGACCAGGCCGCGCCGGATGGTCCAAAGAGCTGCAACTGGTTGGTTAACAGGTTTATGGTTGGCTTTAAGCTGGGCGTTAGATGCGCAAGGGTAATGGCATCGTTTGCGCCTCCAGTTGTGGCGATGGCTAAAGTCGAGGGATCGGCGGGCGAGGGAACCATTACTGATGCCGGGTATGCCCGCGTCTCGCTGATATAGAAAGGCCTGGTAGCAGTATTCAGAGGCCGTGTGCTGTGAAGTGGGTCGAATAGTGTGAATTGCGTGAAAAGCTGACTATCAGGTGTGCTAAGATTGTTCGCTATAATCAGGTATTGGCCAGGGAACCAGGACATGGCGTTTAGTACGTTGCTACCCGTAAGCTGAACAGGGGCTGTCAGGTTAAAAGCCATTCCACTCATGTCATTTTTATAAAAAGAGACGTAGCCATGAGTTAGATCAATATTTGTTGAGCCTGAGCTGACGTTACCGATGGCTACGGCGGAGCCATCTGGCGACCAGGCCAGAAGCATGGTGACATCAGTAACGCCGGGGCTTTGCAAACCGATTGGTTTGAGCGTCTGTGTCTGGTTTGTGGGGGTGGGAATATTCCACGCCAGCGCCTGCCCATCCAGGCCAATTGAAATCAGCCGATTTATTTGTGAAGAAGATGGCGACCACCCTATAGTGGTGACATCTTCGTTATGTCCTTGCAGGATGAAATCCGGCGCGGTGGAACTTTTTGTGGTAGAAGTGCGCGAGGTAGATGCACTGCCTCTCGTTTGTGAGGGATTTTGCTGTCCCTGGTGTGAGACAAAAGCCCAGGTTCCCAGCCCAGCCCCGGCAACCAGCGCGGCGGCACCGACTCCAATAAGGAGATTTCGGCGCGTGATCCCTTGATTTATAGATGGTGTGTTGGGCGGGGTTAATGCATTTGCTCCCGTTATAGCAGGATCAGCATATCCAGCTACAGCGGGAGCCTGTTGAAAGAACGTCGATTCGTAAGGCGCACTGGCAGCCGCCTGCTGCAGTGCGTTGATAAAAGCGCGAGCCGAAGGAAGGCGCTGCTCCGGGTTTTTCGCGAGTCCCTGCAAAAGGATGGTTTCAATGGCCGGAGAGAGCGCGGGATTGATCTGGCGCGGCGGTGGGGGCGGCGAGATGATGTGCTGAATAGTGGTCGCGTAGGGCGTATCCGCCTTGAACGGCACTCTACCTGTGAATAACTGGTAGGCGATGACCGCCAGACTGTAGTTGTCGCTGGCGGGTTCTGCGCGTCCCTGCGCCTGTTCTGGAGCCATGTATTCGGGTGTGCCGAAGCCAACTCCGGTTTGGGTCAGGCGGTTCTGCTCACCGAGCATACGCGCGATACCGAAATCGGCCAGCAGCAGCCAGCCATCATTGCGTAAGAGCATATTGGCAGGCTTCACGTCGCGATGAATGACGCCTTGAGTGTGCGCGTAATCAATAGCCTCTGCTGCCTGGGAGAGATAGTGCAGCGCTTCTTGTTGTGGCATCGCCTGCCGGTTGTTTGCTACCCGGCTAATGCGGTCGCTGAGCGAGCCGCCCGGCACGTAGGGCATGACGAGGTAGGAAATTGCCTGCCCATTTGCCAGCCGCTCCTCGCCGTAATCATGCACCGGCAGGATATGCGGGTGATTGAGCGCCGCCGCTGCATGCGCTTCGCGCTCAAAGCGTTGCAGGTATTCCTGGTCGCCCTGGGTATGCACTGGCAGGGTCTTGATTGCCACCTGCCTGCGCAGCTTCGGGTCCTCTCCCAACCAGACCTCACCCATGCCCCCGCGCCCCAGTAAACGCAGCAGGCGGTAGCGTCCCAGCATTTGTGTTTCCACAGGCTGTGAAATGGATTGTTCGTCAGGTCTCATGCTGCATGTTCCTGCATGTATGTGGGTGGTTTTTTACCTTTTCTTCAGGTATGACGCATATTATGACGAACTAACCCCTGGTTGTGTTTCATGAACAGTTATTCATGAGTACTTTTTGCTAAGCGAATTGTCTGGGGTTTTCCCTTGTGCTTTTTTAATTTGCCGAATATACTTGCATTGGTACGAACTTTCCTTCACTATCTGTTTGTCTGTCGTTGAGTGTACCTGTTTCCTAATCGTAGTTCGCGTAGCACTATCTATTTTGTACGTTATCCCTCTTAGTGAGTTTCCATTTGAAGGAAAGGAGCTTCCTTTGCCTGAAAAGAGCGTGTCTCACGTAACGCAAGAGCAGGTCATGGATGCTTTGCGGGCCTGCTACGACCCCTGCTGTAAAGAGCGTGAAGTCAGTATCGTTGAACTGGGTCTGATCGCGGGTGTGCAGGTCGATGAAAGCGGGCAGAACGTGCGGGTGGAACTGCTGCTTACCTCTGGCTGGTGTCCATTTTCAACCCATTTGCTCCAGATGATCGACCAGCAGGTACGCGCGCTTGAAGGTGTGGCTGAGGTGGATACCGAGATTGTCTGGAACGCCGTCTGGACACCAGAGCGCATGTCCGAAAGCGCCCGGCGCAAATTAACCCTGCCGATGGCCCAGTTACTGCCCTTGCGCCAGCGCCGTCTTGAACGAGAGGCCCAACAGGCTGCTGCCGCGCCTTCATCGCCGTCTATTTCCTGAATCGAAGCACAGAAGAGGAGTATGTCATGCTGGACAATGATGCCTTTGTTTTTGACTGCGTATGTCACGTCTTTAACTTCGACCTGAACAACGCCTATGGCAAGCCGGGCCAGATGTTCATTAATCACCTCTACGCCTTTCACCAGGTGCTAACTCCCCCTGGAGAACGTGTGCTTGGACCCGAAGAATTCCTGCGCGAGTGGAACATCGACGAGATTGCGCGCATGGTGTTCGAGGAATCCGGCACAGATATGATCGTTGCCCAACCTCTACCGCTCACCGATCTCTTCTATGATGGCCTTTCCCAGTGGGAGAAGTGCGCGGCAATGGCGCAGCGATATCCCGACCGCGCTATTTTCTGGGGCACCATCAACCCGCTCGAAGGCCGCAAGGCGCTTGATCTGATGGAGCGGCAGGTCAAGGAATTTGGCGCAAAAGCATTCAAGCTCTACAACGTGCGCTATGACTATGGCGAGCCGTTCCCCTGGCGCATGGATGATCCCCGTGTCGCTTATCCCATTTTCGAGAAGGCACTTGAACTCGGCGTCACCACCATTGGCGTTCACAAGGGCGTGCCGCTCGGCCCGCAGCCTATCGAACATACGCAGGCCTGGGATATGGATGGGGCAGCCGCCAACTTCCCCGATATCAATTTTGTGATCTTCCACGTCGGCCTGCCGTTCATTGATGAAATTTGCTGGCAGTTGGTACGCTATCCCAACCTGTATGCCTCGATTGCCGCCACGCTCAACTTTATCGTGCGCGCTCCCCGCACGTTTGCCGAGAACATGGGCAAACTGATGTTCTGGTGTGGCGAGGATAAAATCCTGTACGGCGGCGAAACTCCCATCTGGCACCCGCGCTGGGCGCTCGACGCTTTCTGGAACTTCGAACTACCGGAAGACATGGTGACGGGATATGGCTATCCGCAACTGACCAAGCAGGCCAAGAAAAAGATTCTGGGCGGCAACCTGGCGCGCCTGATGGGCATTGATGTAGAGCAGAAGGTGGCCGAATTGAGGAACGCATAGCTACAGAAAGGAGTTACAGCCATGACACAATCCGCAGCCGAGCTGTCAAAGCGCACTCCGCAAGAGGTCTTTCGACATCACGCCCAGGCATTGGGCAATGAAGACCTTGATGCGACGGCAATGGACTATGCCGAAGATGCGGTCGTCATCACTCAGGATGGCGTGATACGCGGGAAGTCGGCCATTCGTGACTTCTTCGCCGCCGTTTTTCGCGCGATACCGCAGGCAAAGTGGAATGTCAAGGAAACGTATGTAGATAACATTCTCTTCCTTGAGTGGACTGCCGATTCCATGAAAGGCAGCGTCAACGATGGCGTTGACACCTTCATTTTCAAGGATGGGCTGATTCAATACCAGACGGTACGCTACACGTTGGAGGTGAAGGGGTAGAGTCTCACCTTTTATTGTGCTGTAGGGACGCGATTCATCGCGTCCACCCTGGCATCCAGACATCAGCGATCGACGAGGGTGGACGCGATGAATCGCGTCCCTACAAGAGAATCCCTCATTATTTTATCAAAATTCATCAAGATCGCCCTTTTCTATACCTGTTCCCGCCATACTCGCTCTACTGTTGGCTTGATTGACTATAAAACCTACGAACTGAAAAGCAAGCGGTCAAGCCCGCGCACCAGTCCCGTCACATTCATCACCCGGCGGACGGCCAGCAGTGTGCCGTTGATGTAGGGTTCTGCGCCTGTGCCGGAATCGTGACGGATGGTTAAACGTTCGTCTGGCAGGCCGAAGATGGTTTCAAAGGAGATAGTGTAGCCCGGCAGGCGCAGGGAATGGACTTGTGTTCCTGCGATGTTGGCCCCTCGTGCCTCTTTGGGGCCGTGAATTTGTTCGATAGGGATCTCTCGTTGGTTTGTCGCCCTCTGACCCAATTCTTCGGCGAGTTCTTGCACTGTTCCGCTGGGCGCATCAATTTTTCCGGCGCTGGCGTAATCAATGATCTCCCAGGAGGGCAGATATTGGGCGGCCAGGAGGGCGAAATGTTTGGCCAGGGCGGCTGTGAGCGAAAAATTTCCGGCTGCGATTACCCCCAGCTTGCGTTCCTCTGCTCTCGCTTCAATTTCCGCGTAGTCTATTGCTGTCAGGCCCGAGGTGCCGATGACTACTCGAATACCAGCATCTAATGCTTTAAAGGTGCGGGCTTTGACCGAAGTAGGGTTTGTATAATCAATGAGAACATCAATGGAGGCCGGAAGCAGTTCTTCCAGCGTTTGCGTGATGGGAATATTCGCCTTTGCCAGACCGAGCACTTCTCCGATGTCTTGTCCAGCTTTTTTGCGCGCAATAGCACCTACCAGTTGGAATTCCTGAGAGGTTAAAATCGCGCGGGCCACAAGGCTGCCCGCCCAACCGGTTGCCCCTGCAACACAGACACGAATAGTCATGCTGGCCTGTCCTTTCTACTGCTTTCTGCCATGAAAGTATTCACCTGTTATGGCTGTGAATTTGACTGAACGCCGTAGCGCCGTTCCAACTCCTGGATGTGAGGAAGACCAATCAGGCTAGTAAACTCTGAGAATGTCACCATGTGCGAATGGAACGGCGTTGGCGTGTCGCCGCGCTTCAACACCTCGAGCAGTTCGAGCATGGCATGCGTGGCGGCAAAGAGCAGGCTGACCGGGAAGATCACCAGCTTGAAGCCGAGGGCGCGAATATCTTCCAATGGGAGCGGGGGCGTTTTGCCGCTTTCGGCCCAGTTGAAGAGCAGGGGAACGTCCGAAAAGGCTTCGCCAATGGCGCGCAGTTCCTCGAGCGACCGGGGAGCCTCGATGAAAATCATGTCTGCTCCGGCTTCGCGGTAGGCGCGCCCTCGTCTCAGCGCGTCCTCGAGGCCATAGACGGCGTTGGCGTCGGTGCGGGCGATGATGACGAAATCGGGGTCTTGCCGGGCATCTACGGAGGCGCGCACTTTCTGCACCATCTCTTCCATTGGAATGACCTGTTTGCCTTCCATGTGCCCGCACTTCTTGGGCCAGATCTGATCCTCGATATGTAGTCCTGCTACGCCTGCGCGCTCGTATTCGCGGACAGTGCGGCGCGCGTTGATGGGATTGCCGTAGCCGGTATCGGCATCGGCTATGAGAGGAGTATCGCCTATCACTGAAGCCAGCGCGGTGGCCCTGCTCACCATTTCGCTCATGGTAAGCAGACCAACATCCGGCTGCCCCAGTACGCTGGCGGCTGTGCCGAAACCCGTCATATAGACGATGGGAAAGCCTGCCTGGGCAATCAGACGCGCGCTGAGGGCATCATACGCGCCAGGGACAACAAGCAAGTCAGGGGACGCCAGTAGTTCGCGCAAACGGGTAGTGACACGCATAGCAGTATCCTTTTCTATGCTTGTACAAAATGGTGGTTGAGCGCTAAGTAAAGCATATCCTATTTCTGCCCTTTATATCATATTTCTGTTGGGGGTTGTTCCTCAAGCGCTAGCGGCAAGGTAAACCAGAACGTTGCTCCCTCTCCTGGTACGCTTTGTAGGCCCACCTGTCCGTTATGGCGAGTAATCAACGCCTGGCAGATGGAGAGGCCGAGGCCCAGGCCAATACCCGGGCCGCTTTGCACCGGCACATTGGGTGCCTGGTAGAAACGTTCCCAGATGCGCTCCTGCACTTCTCGCGGAAGTCCAGGCCCATAATCCTGCACTGAAACCTGTCCCTGTTTGCCATCTACCACCAGCCTGACCTGTATAGGGCGGTCTGGCGGCGAGTATTTGAGCGCGTTGGTGAGATAGTTGTTGACCACCTGGGCAATGCGATCTGCGTCTGCCATGACGAGGACGGGTTCCTGTTGAATCTCAAGCACAATTTCTCGCCCTTGCGCAATTTGACGGGTATCTTCAACCGTCCCGGAAACGATTTTAGCCAGATCGCACAAAGATATGTTAAGTTCCAGCTTATTCGATTGAATGCGGGCGACATCGAGCAGATCACCAATTAAGCGGTCTTCCACGCGCGTCTGGTGCATAGCGCGGTTGAGTAACAGCTCGACATCATGCAGCAATTTAGCCATAGCGGGCGGAATCGTTGCCTCCTGCCGCAATGCCCGTTGCAGGCGCATTTGAGCGAGTTGAATATTGCCATGCATTGCGGCAAGCGGAGTGCGCAGTTCGTGGCTGATGATGTGAATGAATTCGTCTTTGCGCCGCTCGAGTTCTTTGTGTTCGCTGATGTCAAGAATAAAGCAAAGCCACTGTACCGGGTCGCGTTCAACCTCGGCTGCCCCAATCAACACAGGCACCCGGCTGCCATCTTTGCGGAAATATTCTTTCTCATAAGGAGCGCAGGTTCCATGTGCCGCAAGTTCCGCGAGCGCCTGCTGATCGCGTGCCTGATATTCAGGCGGGGTCATAGTGTGCCAGTTGAGCGTTTTGTTATTCAGGTCTTCTCGCGTGTAGCCCACGATATGCAAGAAGGCATCGTTTGCATCAAGGATAAGTTCTGCATCGGCAACGATGACACCGATGATGTTGGAGTCCATCAACCGGCGGGCGCGTATTTCACTGTGCTGGAGTTCTTCCTCTATGCGTTTTCTGTGTGTAATATCCTTTGAGACGCCGATAAATCCTCTGACATTTCCCTGTTCATCGTGAAGCGCGGTGGTTTTAGCATCAATCCAGATGATTGAGCCATCTTTTCTTCGCCCTCTCCATTCTCCTACGTAATCGTGCCCTCTCAGAATACTTTGCAGGTCCATGTCCAGTGATGGCTCATCGGGATAGAGCAAAGCGGGCGTCTTCCCAAGCATTTCTTCAGCCGTATAGCCAAAGAGTTGGGTAGCGCCCTCATTCCAATAAATAATGCTGCCATTGAGGTCGGTGACGATGACGCTGTCGCGTATATTCTGTAAGATATTAGCTTGAAACACTAATTGCTCATCTGTTGTCGTCATCAGCTTACTAATCTGCCTTCTGGCTGCGGTTTGTTTGCTCATGCCGCATCCTTTCTACAAATACCATACCCTCTTCCTCTATATTGTACTCTATTGGTTCTACTTATAACTCCGTTATCTACAAACATGTTTTGCAGGGATTTATAGCGTCTGCTATTAAGGAAGCGTCTTATATAGATGAGGTAGAGTATTGTTACGGGTAAAGCATCCTGTCTGTATTACTACTTACTCTGGAACGATGATGCGCAGTCGCGCATCGGCAAGATGCACATAGATGGGTGTCTGTCCGCGTACCTCACCATCCAGGGTAACATCGCGTGGGTCATGGTCTGTGCTGATGATAACACCTTTGGCCTGAATGTGATGAATCCCTGGCAGGCCTGTCAATTCGCCAGCGTGATGTTTCGTTCCATTAGTTTCTGGCGGCAAATCTTCTTCAGCGCTGTGCGCATTGTGTGCGCCGAAAAAACGTCCGAGGATTTGTCCCAGGCGTCCCAGTTCAAGCTCCTCGATGACCACAATATCGAGCAGGCGGTCGGAAATGCTGGCATTAGGAACGGAGAGGCCGAGTTGTCCGCCAAAGATGGGGGCGTTGATGATGGCTATCTGTATCGCCCGGCAATCGAGGGCATATTCTTCACCTGCGAAGCCTGAGATTACGATAGGATGATCGGTTTTCTGGGCGCGGGGAAAGGAGAGTCCCTGGAATTCTAAATGAACATCCAATACTTCATGATCTTTTAAGACCTCTATAGCGGCGACGGGGTAGGTGAGACGCCCATAGCGACTGCGTGTTGCGATGTTGGTGGCGATGCGCGCAAACTGCACATTCAACCCGACGGTGAGTGCATGCGCGAAATAGCCATGTTTTTTGGGTGGAATGTTGGCGTGTGAGATCCCTCTTTTGCTGGCTTTATGCGGCGCTTGCTCGGCAGGCCACGCTATGCCAACATCCACGTTTCCCAGGTTGCCCTGCGCAATGACTTTCGCCGCCTGAAACAGGTCTAGAGGAATGCGCAGCGAACGGGCGATATCGTTTGAGGTGCCGAGCGGAAGAATACCAAGCGGCAGGCCGCTTTCCGCGATATGCGTAATCACGCCGCCTATCAGGCCATCTCCACCTGCCGCTATAGCAAAGTCTAAGCCTAGCTCTTTCCAGTGATCGCCCTGCGCTGGTAAATTATCTAGTTCGGCAATCGAGATATTCTGCGCGACTTCTATGCCCAGGTCTTGCAGATGTGTCAATGCTTCGCCAAGCTGGCTTGCCCGGCCTGAATGTGGGCTGTGAATGACAATAGCTTTACGCGCTCCTGGCATACGTTTTTCGTTCATGACTGTCTGGTCTATCCTTCTGAAAAGCTTTCGCAGGCAGTATAAAACACATGCGCTGCCTATGCAAATAGGCAAGGATACTTAAGGCATCAACAACGGGCAGTTCGAGTAGCATGGTTCTCTTCCTTTCGATGTATTTTGCATCTGCCGAGAGGAATTCACCTCTCACATGGTACAATATAGGCTGAATAATGAACAGAACACAGGCTGGATGGAGTACTCAATGGGCGTCATTCATCGCTTCAGTCATCAAGAAAATGGAGAGCTGCGCTGGGAAGATGTGCCGGTGCGTTCGTATGGGCCGGAGAATAGTGGGGCGGATAAGGCCACGCGGCAAATACTGGTTGGTATGGACGAGAACGCGCCACATTTTCATATGCGCTATTTCGCTGTGCAGCCGGGCGGGCATACCTCGCTCGATCAGCACGCCCACGATCATGGTGTCTACGTGTTGCATGGGCAGGCGCGCCTGCGCCTGGGAGAAAGCGAACACGAACTGCATCCCGGCGATGTGGTCTACATTCCAGGCAACGAGTTACACCAGTTTTTCACGCTGGGGAACGAACCCTTTGGTTTCCTGTGCGTTGTTCCCGCGAAACGATAGGGCCTATGCGAGCAGTTGAGTATCACAGCAACAACGATATCCGCCTTGTGGAAATGCCTGTGCCGCAAGTGGGGCCTGGAGAATTATTGGTGCAAATGCAAGCTTGTGGGTTATGCGCCAGCGATGTGATGGAATGGTATATGAAGCCGCGCGCCCCGCTCTATCCAGGTCACGAACCCGTTGGCATCATTGCCGAGGTAGGCGAAGGCGTGACCCAGTTTCACGCCGGGCAACGAGTCTTTCTGCATCACCATGTGCCCTGCATGACCTGTCACTTCTGCCAGCGCGGCGCGTTTTCGCAATGTCCGACCTTTCGTGCCACGCGCCTGTATCCCGGTGGGCTGGCCGAGTATATTCGCGTTCCCGCGCTCAATGTCCAGCTAGATGTACTTCCCCTGCCGGACGAACTCTCATTTGAGGCCGCTTCCCTGATCGAACCCCTGGCCTGTTGCGTGCGCGGTATTGATCGCGCACATATTCGAGCGGGCGATACCGTACTGGTACTTGGCGCGGGCAGCAATGGCATACTGCTGGCGCAACTGGCAAAAATGCGCGGGGCCATACGCATCTTCATCGTTGATCCTATTGCCTACCGGAGAGAACGCGCCCTGGAAGTCGGTGTTGATGCCGCGCTCGATCCGCAAGCAGGCCCCGTATTGGAACAGGCCTGCGCGCTCAATGATGGTCGCAAACCGGATGTAGTGGTTGTTACGCCTTCCAGCATTGCAGCAATGCAGCAGGGGTTGGAACTGGTATCTCCCGGCGGCACCGTTCTGCTTTTCGCTCCCCCACCGCCAGAGGCCCTTTTATCAATTGCGCCTAACACATTGTTCTTCTCAGAAATCACCCTGCGCACCAGCTATTCGGCTGGCCCCTACGAGACACGGCAGGCACTTGAGCTGCTGCGCGCAGGACGTATTCGCGCAGAAAGTGTGATTACGCATCGTTTTCCTCTGAGCGAGGCTGCCGAGGCTTTCCGGCTGGTGGCGAAGCCTGGGAATGCTTTAAAAGTGGTCATTCTAGCTGATTAGCTATCTTCAACTCCTCTGAGCGAGGCACCGCTTCGATAAGCCATTGCGGATTGTCAGGCGTAGAATGTTCCGCAACACGAACATTGTAGAGGGCATCGAATCCCTCGTCATAGCTGGGAGGCGCAAGTCTATGGGCCGTGATGAAGATCACGCGGTCGGGAACTTGCGCCTTTCCCGCACGCTGCTGGTTGCGTTCGCGGCTCGCCTTGACATCAGGCTCGAAATAGTAACCAATCACCTGCGCGCCATACTGGTGCGCCAGTTCGATTAAGGGCTGGCGCTCCTGCGCAGTTATATTGGTGTTATCAACGACAATCGACTTTCCTTCCGCGAAGGCAGCCTCTATACGTTCGCGCTGGCGCAACTCTTTATTGCGCGCTTTGCTGCTGTTAAGCCGATCTTTGCTAACCACTTCGTGCGTGGAGGCGAGTTGTGACTGGTAGAAGGTACTCTTTCCAGCGGCCTGCAGGCCAATGAGAATGACGAGTTCCATATATTCTACTTCCTGTAATGGCATGTCTCTCGATGTCATCCTACCTCTCACATGTCATCCTGAGCGCAGCGAAGGATCGCTCGCGTGTCGTGTTGAGCCAGTGGGAGCTTGAGATCCTTCGCTGCGCTCAGGATGACATACAATTCGTTCAGTATGACAGGCGAGAGGCTCTTTTTTGTAGCATAATATGCTAGAAGACATTGTATCAGCTTGCCCCGCTGTAGCGTATCAACTACAATACACGTGAGCGTGATATATAATAGAGTGTGCGGCACCTCTAGTGGGTGCCTCATCAGTTGATGGGCGCTTGTGTTCAAGGGAGAACTACACAAACTACCCTCTATTACATAATAGGAGCGCATATGACTACAACAGAAACAACATCTCAAGTGCAGCAATGGACGAACCTCGCGCAGCAGTTGCGTGTCGATAGCATTCGTTGCACGACCGAAGCAGGTTCAGGACACCCCACCTCGTCTATGTCGGCGGCTGATCTGATGGCCGTACTCCTGACCGGCTACCTGCGTTACGATTTCGACAATCCGAAGAATCCCAACAACGACCACCTCATTTTCTCCAAAGGACACGCCGCTCCCTTGCTGTATTCCATGTACAAAGCAGCAGGAGCCATCAGCGATGAAGAATTGATGACCCTGCGCAAGTTTGGCAGCCGTATTGAGGGCCATCCAGTGCCCACCCTGCCCTGGGTCGATGTAGCGACCGGGTCACTTGGTCAGGGCCTGCCTATTGGTGTTGGCATTGCCCTGTGCGGCAAATACCTGGATAAACTGCCCTATCATATCTGGGTGCTGTGTGGTGACAGTGAAATGGCCGAGGGTTCCATCTGGGAAGCCTTCGATCACGCCGGGCACTACAAGCTTGGCAATCTGACGGCGATCATTGACGTGAACCGCCTGGGACAGCGCGGCGAAACCGAACTTGGTTGGAATACCGACGCCTATAAAGCGCGCGCCGAGGCCTTTGGCTGGAACGCCATCGTCATCGACGGACACAACTACGAGGAAATCAGCCAGGCATACGAGCAGGCCTTGAAGGCGAGCGACGTGCCTACCGCCATTATCGCGAAGACCGTCAAGGGCAAGGGTGTTTCCTTCCTGGAGAACAAAAATGGCTGGCATGGCAAGGCCCTCAATAAGGAACAGGAGCAGCAGGCGCTGAGCGAGCTTCATGCGGTACGCAGCCAGACCTTCCCGGTGCAGAAGCCGGATGAGAGCCGTCAGCCCGCGACAGAAGGAGAGAAGCACCAGCTCGAGCTGCCGAAATACGATGGTAAAGAGGCGGTAGCGACCCGTAAGGCGTATGGCGATGCATTGCAGGCATTGGGCGCGGCCAATCCCAATGTTGTTGGCCTGGATGGCGAAGTCAGCAACTCCACTTACGCGGAAGAGTTTGCTAAGGCCTATCCCGACCGTTTCTTTGAGCAGTATATCGCAGAGCAGCAGCTTGTCGCGGCAGCGGTCGGCATGAGCGTGCGCGGCAAAATTCCGTTTGCCTCGACCTTTGCCGCCTTCTTCAGCCGCGCCTATGACTTCATCCGCATGGCCGCCATCTCGCGGGCAAATATTCGCCTCTGCGGTTCGCACGCTGGCGTCTCCATCGGTGAAGATGGCCCATCCCAGATGGCGCTGGAAGACCTGGCGATGATGCGCGCCGTCTATGGCAGCACCATTGTCTATCCATGCGACCCCAACCAGACCGCGCAACTGGTGGCGCAGATGGCCAATCACGATGGCATTGTCTACATGCGTACCACACGCGAGAAGACGCCCGTGATCTACGGCCCGGACGAGCAGTTCACCATTGGCGGCAGCAAGGTTGTGCGCCGTTCAGACAAGGATGAAGTGACCATCGTTGCCGCAGGTATTACCCTGCACAACGCGCTTCAGGCCTACGATCAACTCAAGAGCCAGGGCATCAATGTGCGTGTCATCGATGCCTACAGCGTCAAGCCCATCGACCAGGAAACGCTCTATGCGGCGGCAAATGAGGCAGGCAACCTCTTTGTGGTCGTAGAAGATCACTGGCCCGAGGGCGGACTTGGCGATGCCGTACTGGATGCCTTCGCGCAGCGTGACGCGCCCCTGCCTCGTGTGGTGAAGCTGGCAGTACAGTCCATGCCCGGCTCCGGCACGCCCGATCAATTGATGGAAGAGGCTGGTATCAGCGCGCATCATATCGTACAGGCTGTGCGCGCCCTCGTCCGCAAGGTGTGAAGTCTGTAACCTCTTGTCGTAAGAACAGGTAAGAGACGAAAAGATGTCTCCATTGGTGTTCCTGGAAATAGGGCATCAATGGAGACCTATTCTTTTTGCCTGCTTCATTCGTCTATATAGATGGAAGGGCGCTATTATGAACATCTTATGATTTGAGGTGCTATATATGAAAGAAACGCTTTTGTCAACCGATGATACTCCCGCGCCGAAGAAGGCAGATGCGCCGCAGGGTATCGGCATGGCTGTCGCCTATGATTGGGGATTAACGGTACAGCTATTTGTCACTCCTCTGTTCAATTTGTATTTCGGTTTGTCCGCCAATGCGAAATCACTTAACCTCAACCCGACCTTAGTGAATGTATTATTGTTTGTTGTCCTCTGGCCGATGGCTTTTGTTATTGCCCTGTACGGTAATGCGGTGCGTAGCGGGCGAGAGTGGGCGCGGAAGATGCAGGTGATTGCCAATATTTTGCTCAGTGTAGGGGGCATTTTTTCTGTGATCTCGCTCGTCCAGGGTATCAAGTCTGGTGACTACTGGCCAGTCGTGCCAACGTTCCTGCTGCTGGTGATTTCCCCCATCATTGCCTGGCGTCTAAGCCGTCCTGTGACTGCTCGCTGGTATAAAACAGTGACAGTACAGGAAGCGCGAAGGCGGCATGGCGGCATATGGGTATTTTTCATCGCGTTGTGGGCCATTGTGGGGGGCATACTTCAGGCATTGGCGACCATAAAATAGAAAAGCGACGCTTGAAACTCTACCTCATCGTTCCCCGTGTCAATCGTAGAGAAAAAACACGAGGAGCAATGTTTTATGAAGATCAAAAAGGCCTGTCTGGTAATTAATCCTCGCGCTGGTGAAAATCTTGCCTTAATTACCGAACTCATGTCTATCTTCGCAGCGGCTGGCTGGAAAACCGATCTGGAGTTGAAAGTATTTGGCGGCCAGACGCTTGAACTGGCTGAGCGAGCGGCTGAAAAAGGCTATGATATGGTGATTGCCTTTGGTGGAGACGGCACGCTCAACCAGGTAGTGAACGGCGTGATGAACGCGAAAGGACAGAAGAGTGTCATCGGCCTTATTCCAGGTGGAACGGCCAATGTATGGGCAAACGAGATTAGTGTCCCTTCCGATAAAGTTAAAGCTGCTCTCACGCTGCTGAATAGCGAGGCGCGCAAAGTAGATGTCGGGCATGTCGAGGTAGAAAGCCTGGTATTCCGCGATGAGCATGGCGAGGAGCGCGTTCAGAAGGTCAAAGCGACATCTAAGGCGCGGCACCATTTCTTGCTGATGGCGGGATTGGGCATTGATGCCGCCGTCATGAGTGGCGTGGACAAGTCGCTGAAATACCAGGTTGGCCCTTTCGCAGTCGGCATTTCCGCGCTGAAGGAACTGCCTAAACAGCATCCGTTTCCGGTAGAAATTCGAGCAGAGAGCAGCAGTCGCGAGGGAAAGGTACTCTGGCAGGGCGAGGCGCTACAGATTGTGGTTGGTAATTCGCGCAAATACGCTGATGTGCTTGAAATGACCCCCAATGCTTATATTGATGATGGTGTACTCGATATCTGCGTTATCACGGCTGGCGATCCCCTCAGCACCTTAGAGCAGGTAACTTCGCTCGTGCTGCGTCGCAAGCTGGAAAACTTTTCGACCGAGTTCTTTCACGGGGCGCATTTCACCATCCGCGTGCCCGCCTCAGTACACCTGCAACTGGATGGCAGCGCCGTTGACCTGAAGGATTACCTGAGCAAGGCTGACCGCAAGTTGTTGAAAGAGGGGGCCGATCTAGATCAGATCATGGTCAACTATCGCATCGACGCCATGCCCAAAGCGTTGCGGGTTGCCATCCCCACGACCTACGATAACACGCTGTTCGAGCATCCCCATCATTTTGTCCATCCTGAGCCACTGCAAGAGCAGCAGAATGGACAGAAGCAGGAACAGCAAAAGGAACAACAGGACGAGCAGGCTACCAATGAAGAGCAGGCTGAGGTTCCTGGCTTTATCACGCACCTGTTGGAAGATGGGCGTAAGGTCAAGGTGTCGGGTGTCAGTCCCGACCAGTGGGCGAAGAAGCCGACGGTGGTGATCGCGGGAACCAGTCCCAAAAAGAGTACTGGCGAAGCAAAACCTGCGGCTGTACACGTGACCGAGAAGACCAAAATTTACAACCGAAATGGCGCGCAGCTTGATCTTGCGATCATAACGCAATTGATGGAAGGTGCTGAGATTACCGTTGAGGGCAAAAAGAGCGATGAAGGGGTTATCGATGCCAGGCGGATTGTGCTATAATCGCGAAAGCCCTTTGCTGGGGCCAGATACGTATGAAGAGGGGAAAAGGATAACGTGAGTCTGGCAGACGAATCGCTCGAATGGAAATCAATATTGAACGCTTTGCGGGCCGTTTCTGTGGAAGCGGCTCGCTCGACATTAGGTGAGCATGGCACAGTGGCCTATACCGATGGGGCCTGTATAAAAAATCCTGGCGGCCCGGCGGGTTGGAGTGTCATTCTCGCCTCTGAGGATTATGTGCGCGAGGGCATGATCGTGGAAGACGCCCCGCGCATCGAAAGTTATGGACATATTCCAGCATCGGAAAACACCACCAACAATCGTGCCGAAATAACCGCCGTTCTTGCCGCGCTTTGTATCGCGCCGCGAGACCAGAAGCTGACCATCTACAGCGACAGCGACTACACGATTAAAGTGGCGCAAGGAACCTACCGCGCTAAAGTCAATACCGACCTCTGGGAACTTTACCATATTCTCCGCAAGAAACGTGCCGCCCCGCTCACCTTCGTCTGGGTGGCAGGACATGCAGGCCACGAGCATAACGAGCGAGCGGATGAACTGGCGGGACTTGGCGCGTGGAATGATGACCTCGAGGCCTACCGCAAATGGCAGGAGTCCACTGCACCCGAGGCGCACAACCGCCTGCCGAGCGCCGAACTTGCCACTCTGCGCGAGCAGGTGCAAAAGCTCAAATCCTATTTCGATACGATTGACCTCAATAGCCCCCGTGTCTCAGCAAACGAGCGCAGTTTTGTTAACGACATGGCGAAACGCTTGCAGAAAAACCGTTTCGTGCCCACGGAAAAGCAGACGAACTGGATTAAGGTGCTTTTGCGCAAGAATAGACTCTAAGCTTGCCGGGGAAAGCATGTGATACAATTGAAGCCGTTGGCAGCTTATCTAACTGTGTCAGTGAATGGGTAAGTGTCAATTTTTTGCAAACGGCGTAGGAAGAACGAAAGACACGAGATTATAGAAGGATACCCGCATGCCCACCTCTACCCGTGAAATCCGTATTGAATTTAACCACCGAATCCCGCTACGTGATGGCATTACGCTCTCCGCTGATGTCTATCGCCCGCTTGAGAGGAGCGGCGAGATAAAACGCTATCCGGTCATCTTGAACCGCACGCCATATATGAAACTGAGCCAGGGAACGATGCAGGCGGCCAGATATTTCGCGGAGCGAGGCTATGTCTTTGTGGCGGTGGATGTGCGCGGGCGAGGCGATTCAGAGGGAACGTTTGTCCCGTATTTTTCCGAGGGCAAAGATGGATACGATGTGATCGAGTGGTGTGCCGGGCAGTCCTGGTCGGATGGCAATGTCGGCACCATCGGTAGCTCCTATCCGGGTATCATTCAATGGCTGGCCGCGCTTGAGAAGCCGCCGCACCTCAAGGCGATGGTAGTGCGCGTTCCGCCATCCAATCCTTTTGTCGAGACTCCGACCGGTGTGCCTTCGCCGATGTCGCTCTGCTGGCTGCACTATGTCAGCGGCCATGTGAATCAATTGATGGAGGCCGTAGACTGGGAGCAGGTCTATACGCACCTGCCTCTGGCGACGATGGATATACAGGCCGGACGCTATATCCCTTACTGGCACACGGAAATCGAACATTCCCAACTGGACGACTTCTGGGAGCCTCTCTGCTATCAGAATAAGTTTGACCAGCTAGATATCCCGGTACTGCATATCTCCGGCTGGTACGACGACGAGCAAATCGGCACGCCGCTCAACTTTATAGGGATGACGCAATCTGCCGCAACACCAGAGGCACGCGCCAGCCAGCGCATGATTATGGGACCCTGGGGCCATGTCGTCAATGTGGAGTCAAAAATTGGCGAGGTAGACTTTGGTCCGCAATCGTTGATCGATTTGCGCGGCGAGGAACTGCGCTGGTTTAATCGCTGGCTCAAGGGCTACACGCACGAACTCAGCACAGTTGAGGCCCCCATTCGTATTTTCGTGATGGGCAGCAATCAATGGCGCGATGAATACGAGTGGCCCCTGGCAAGAACGCAATGGACGCCGTTCTACCTGCACAGCCAGGGACACGCCAATAGCCGCTTCGGCGATGGCAGCCTTTCTACAACCGCGCCCGCTATTGAACCTGCCGACAACTATCGCTATGACCCTTCTCGCCCTGTGCCATTTCTGACCGAACCCACCTCTTCGCAGATTGGCGGCCCCGATGACTATTCTGCTATCGAACGCCGCGACGACGTGCTGGTCTACCGGACGGAAGTATTACAAGAAGACCTCGAAGTAACCGGCCCCATTCGCGTTGAACTCTACGCCTCATCGTCGGCTCCAGACACCGACTTCACGGCAAAACTTGTAGATATCTGGCCCAATGGCTTCACACAACGCCTCTGCGATGGCATGGTACGTGCCCGCTTCCGTAATGGGATGGATAAACCCTCGCTTATCGAGCCTGGGAAGATTTACAAGTATAACATTGATTGCTGGAATACCTCGCAGGTGTTCAAAGCCGGGCATCGGATTGGTCTGGAAATCAGTTCAAGTGCCTTCCCGAAGTATGATAGAAATTTAAATACAGGTGCGGCGCTAGGAGTGACGATGGAGATGGCGGTGGCGGAGCAGCGGATTTATCACGATGAGGAGCATCTGTCGAAGATGGTGTTACCAATAATCCATTCTGGCGGTAAGGCTTGACAGAAACCGGTTTCTCGCTTATATTTAATTTATATGAAACCGGTTTCTCAAGACAATGTTCGTCTTTGATTCGGTAGTGCCAGGAAGCAGAGCCATCGCATGTCAGAGAAGCTGACGATTCAGGACATTGCCCATCTGGCGGGAGTGTCAAAAGCTACTGTCTCACGGGTGCTGAACCACAATCCGTCCGTCAACCCCGAAATTAAGGCGCGCGTTATGCGGATTGTGCAGGAATATGATTTTGTCCCCAATGTGACGGCAACTGGCCTGGCGAGTGGCAAAACACCCTTAGTTGGCGTGCTGGCTCCCCCACTGACCTGGGCTGGCGTCTCTGAAATCCTGCGCGGCGTGGCCGAATATGTTGAAGATACCTCGTATGAAATCGTCCTCTATAGTATCAGCTTTGATCGCAACCACTTTGATGTACTCGACCGTATTCTATCGATGCGCATGATATCCGGCTTACTGGCAATTTTGCCCGGTAAGCTCTCCCGCCACATTACCGAGCATTTCCAACAGGGACTACCACTGGTGATGATCGATGACCAGGAAAAGCCTGACAATGTTCCCTGGGTGGGGATTGATAATGTGAGTAGTGGCTATGAAGCTACCCGGCACCTGCTAGAGCTTGGACACCGCCGCATCGCCTATATTCATGGCCCTCTCGATTACTCCTGCACGCTGGAACGCTACCAGGGGTATACCCGGGCTTTGCAGGACGCTGGAATTACTCCTGACCCAACCCTTGTTTTTTACGGTCGTTTTGATACTCCCAGTGGACGAAAGTGCGCTGAGGAGTTATTCTCCCGCGACAGAAGCGCCTGGCCGACCGCTATTTTTGCCGGGAATGACCAGATGGCCTACGGTGTGCTTCAGGTCGCCGAGCAGCAGGGCATCCAGATACCGGAGGATATTGCACTTGTTGGCTTCGATGACGATCTTCTCGCAAGCCATCTTCGACCACCGTTGACGACAATTCATCAGCCTTTTTCGCAGATAGGATATAAGGCTATCGAACTGCTTTTAACGATGATTGATCCTGCTCATCGAGCTGCCAGGGCGCGGCGGAAAGGAGACACACTGCCGGAATTCGATATTGCTCTTGAAGATGTCCAGGTGGGCCGCCCAATTCGTTTGTTGTTGCCAACCAGCCTTGTGGTTCGAGCGTCGAGTGGCGCTCCTCACTCACTTTCGCTTGGCTCATAGGACATCCGCGCTTTCCACGTAGTGTTTTTGAGGATACCAGTAGAAACAGCGAAGCTTTTTGATAGCTTTTCAAGACAACAGAAGTTCTGTTGTCCAGGCATCTTGTTGTCCAGCTTACAGGAAAGGAGATTGATTATCAGGCAGTTTTGTAAGGAGTCAACTTTTCGTCATTGTCACATTCAAGCATGAGAAAGGAACAATGTATGAGGCAACAATTTTCGCAAAAGGATCAGGCGAACAGTTCCTCTCAACAATGGACCCCATTGGTCTTTCGGGTTGTAGCAATGTTTCTCGGCGTAGGGATGATTCTCGGGGCTATAGCGCTTGCTACATTCGTCAGCATGCCGAAATCAGCCCACGCGGCTACCTGGAATGAGATCTGGAACGATGAATTCAACGGGGCCGCCAATACGCCGGTCGATTCGCAATGGTTCTATGATACTGGCACTGGCTACGGGTGTTCAGGTTGTCCTTCTAACTGGGGAACCGGCGAAGTAGAGACCATGACCAGCAGCACGTCGAACGTGTACCAGGATGGCAATGGTCATCTCGTCATTAAAGCCACCAATAATAACGGCACGTGGTACTCAGGGCGCATTGAGACCCAGAACACGAGTTTCGCGGCCCCACCAGGCGGCGAACTGGCGGTTGAAGCCTCGATCCAGCAGCCAAACGTCTCTGGTAGCGCGGCTCTGGGGTACTGGCCCGCTTTCTGGATGCTCGGCTCGGCTTTTCGAGGAAATTATCTCAACTGGCCGAGCATTGGTGAAGTTGATATCATGGAGGATATCAATGGGCTTAGCTCCGAGTACGGAACGCTGCACTGCGGCACCAGTCCCGGCGGCCCCTGTCACGAGACATCTGGTATCGGCAGCGGGCAACACGCCTGTCCTGGCTGCCAGACCGGCTATCACACCTATCGTGTCGAGATTGACCGCAGCGTCTCGCCAGAACAGATTCGCTGGTATCTGGATGGGAACAATTTCTTCACAGTGAATGCCAGCCAGGTGGACCCGACCACGTGGGCGAACGCGGTCGATCACAGCTTCTTCATCATTCTGGATCTGGCGATGGGTGGCGGCTTCCCGAATGGAGTCTGCGGCTGCACCACTCCTACATCTTCCACGGCTTCCGGCTACAGCATGAATGTAGACTACGTCCGCGTCTATACGGCCAATGGTTCTACGCCGACCCCCACACCTACTAGCAGTGGCAGCGGCTTTACGCAGGGAGTAAATAGCGTCAGTTCTAGCTCGGCGCAGTTCTGGTTCCATGCCAACGGCTGGACGGCGGGCTATGTGATCCTACATTATCAGGTTGCTGGTCAGACGCAGCAGAACGTCAATATGGCCTACAATAGCAGCATCACGAATTGGGAATACACGGCAGGAGGGCTGAGTTCGGGTCAGGTCATCACCTACTCGTTCACCTACCAGCAGAACGGGCTACAGTACGATACCGGCTCGTATACCTATACCTTCGGTTCGGGCGGTTCCACGCCTACTCCCACGCCCACTCCCAGTTGCTCAGGCAACTTCAACCAGGGAGTCAACAACGTCAGCTCAAGCCAGGCTCAATTCTGGTTCCAGCCCTGCGGCTGGACGGCGGGCTATGTCATCGTGCATTATACGGTTCCGGGCCAGGTCCAGCAGAACGTCAATATGACCTACAATGGCGGTTCGGGCCAGTGGCAGTATACGGCAGGCGGTATGAGTCCAGGCCAAACGATCACCTACTCGTTTACCTATCAACAGAACGGCTTGCAGTACGATACTAGTACATATAGCTGGACGCATCCATAGCAGGAGAGACTTTCCTCTTCCGGGCTGATATGAGAGCATCAGAGGTAAGGATGGAAGCCTGAACTGGCTCCATCCCTTACCTCTTCATCATTCCGAGCTAAAGATCGATTGCAGCCAGCCCATGTATACCGAGCAGGAACGAGAGTTCTCCGCCGTGATGCAGGTCGTGTTCGAGCAGGTGCCAGATGACCCACTGGCGCGTAAAGGTTTCTTCCTCGCCGGTTTCGTCGTCTACATCTCGCAGCATCTCCTCTAAGTCGGCAGGAGTCCAACGATGAAGGGCTTCGTCAAGCACGTTCCAGGTCGTTTCCAGGCCGCTTACCAGTTCATCGGCGGATCTGGCGGGTTGACCAGGACGATCCCACGTGCCGATTGGAATGAGTTCTTCGCCACCCTCGTGAAGTACATAGTACAGCCAGCGAGCGCGGCAGGCCACAATATGTGTAGCAATCATGCCGATAGAGCGAAGTTGCTGCGTTGCGTGCAACTCAAGTTGCTCAGGTGAAAGTGGAGCGATAACCTTAACGAGATGACCCTGATAGACATCCCAGCCCTTATAAAAAGGGGCAACCACGAGAGTATTTTGTGTCATGGATGTTTTTCCTCATTTTTTTATCAGCAGGAATGCAACCCCTGCAACTGCGCTTATGACTATTACGGGTATAAGTATGGTTGCAGTGGCTTTACCCTTGCTGAGACGATGTACGGCTATGATGATGAAAACCTGTAGGACGATTCCGTAAAGACTTAAAACGGTGTTGAGTATTCTTCCGACAATGGGAATCAAAGCCAGAAGTTTGCTGAGTACGCCGAGGGGTGCCTGAAGGTAGAGCGAGGTGTTGCATTGTTCTAGAAAGCTTCCCTGCCCCCCGAAGTACCTGGCAAATAGATAGACAACACCCATCAGGAGAAAGAACAGCAGAGGCACAGCAACGATCAAGCCGTAGGAGGAAGCAAACGCAAAGAGTCGAAGGAAAGGTGTGTTTGTTGCGGGTGGGGTAATGATATTGACCAGCACACCCAACAGGGCATCGAGGAAAGCCCAGGTAAGCAATTGTATCCAGACAAGACGCCAGCTTTCATTTCCCATCGCATTCCTATACGTTGCTACCGATGGTTTCACTACCGCTGCCAGGTAGTGTTGGGGTAGACGAGCAAGAACCTTGTTGAGGGGCGCAGTTCCCTTACTCGATCTGCCACGTGTAAGTTTTTCCTGGGGAATGTCCGACCCCTGAATTGTCCCTTGCTGTTGTTGATTAAGCGTCATACAGGTTCTCCTTACGTCAGTTTAAAGTTTTACTATACGTTTTTATGATACTGCTCCACCCAACAAGTATTACGCCGATTTTAGCAGAGTTAAAAATATTTCTCAATTCTTCCAGGAAAAATGTATATAGCATGGCAGAAAACACGGATTCAATCCAGCAACATACTTGTATTTGACACCCTCCCACCTATTCTGCTACTCTAGTATTCGAAAACATAGAAGAAAGTCGCGTTCGCGTGGTGATGGTTAAGCTCTCTGTTGGCAAGGGTTTGGACTGGATGTATTTCCTGATCCTGACTTTGCTTATGTCTTGTATCGTTTCTTGTTCTACTGCCAATTCGGTCGCTGTATCGCCTCTACCGACACACACGGTTACTCATGCTACCTTACGGTCCCTTGCGCTCAAGCGTCATTTTTATATAGGCACGACGGTCAATATGGATGCTTTGCAAGACGAAGCGCAGTATAGCAGAACGCTTGCAACTGAGTTCAACATGGTGACGCCAGAGGTGGTGATGAAGTTTGATGCAACCGAGCCGCAGTCTGATGTATTCAACTTTGCTGAGGGAGATAGGCTTTTGAGCTATGCTCAGGCGCATGGCATGCAGGTGCGCGGGCATAACCTGGTCTGGTATACAGCGCTGCCCGATTGGCTCACGAAGGGCAAGTTTTCGCGGGATCAACTGATCGCCATTTTGCGCGAGCATATACTGACCGAGGTATCGCATTATCGAGGGCAGGTCAATATCTGGGATGTGGTGAACGAGGCGTTGAATGACGATGGGACGCTGCGTAACTCGATCTGGCTGCAGGGGATTGGCTCCGATTATCTGGCGATGGCCTTTCGTTGGGCGCATCAAGCCAACCCACAGGCGCGCCTGTTCTACAACGATTATGGCGGCGAGGGACTGGGGCCGAAATCTGACGCTATTTATGCGCTGGTCAAAAATCTCTTGCAGCAGGGAGTGCCTATCAATGGGGTTGGCTTGCAGATGCATGTCAGCATTGATAGTTATCCGCGCCCGCAGGATGTACTTGCGAATATGCGGCGGCTGGAAGCGCTAGGCCTCGAAGTGCAGATCACCGAAATGGACGTGAAAATCCAGGGTGATACACGTCCGATGCAGGAAAAACTCAAAATCCAGGCGGGGGTCTATCAGGATATGCTGAGCGTCTGTCTCGTTGAGAAGCGCTGTACGGCTTTCGTCATGTGGGGCTTCACCGACCTGCATTCCTGGATTCCGGCCTTCACGCATCATGCGGACGCTCCCTTGATCTTTGACGTGGACTACCATCCCAAACCTGCTTTCTACGCGCTGATCAATGTGCTGGCGCGTCAATGAAATGTGTTGTTGCCCTGAGGAATGTTAATGGGCAATTTGCTCCCCCAACACATTGATTATAGGAAATAAGCGCGTGAAATGCTACTACTTTTTTGGTTGTAGCTCTGTCTTATCTGCCGTCTTGACATTTCCTCGCCTGATATGAGCAAGATAGATGAGTGACTGTTCAAGCATGCAAACAAAGGAACCACACATATGACCACTACCCGCAAGCGAAGCGAATCGCTCGAAGAGACATCCCTGCCAGCGCAGGAAAAAATATCGCATGAGGCTCCGACGCGCAATCCAGGAATGCCGCTAGATATGGACTGGGTGCGGCAGGTGCGCGTCAATCGCAGCGCCGTTGAGCGCCGGGCCGCGACCTTGCCCGCTCGCCGAACCGTCAAAAAGGAGTGGCAGGCAGCGTGGCTGCTGCGCGCCATCACCTGCCTTGATCTGACCACCTTGATGGGCGACGATACGCCGGGGAACGTGCTGCGACTGTGCGCAAAGGCGCGTCAACCGGTGCGCCAGGAATTGCTTGATGCTTTAGGGGTCGGCAATATGCATTTGCAGGTGGGGGCCGTTTGCGTCTATCACAACCTGGTGCCTGTGGCGGTTGGGGCGCTGCGTGGGACGGATATTCCGGTGGCCGCTGTTTCGACAGGTTTTCCCGCCGGGCAGAATCCGTTTGAACTGAAGGTAAGGGAGATTGAGGCCTCTGTGCAGGCGGGCGCAAAAGAAATTGATATCGTAATCTCCCGCGCCCATGTGCTGACAGGCAACTGGCAGGCGCTTTACGACGAAGTGCGAGCTTTTCGGGCAGCCTGCGGCGAAGCGCATATGAAAACGATCCTGGCTACGCACGAACTCGCCACGCTGCGCAACGTTGGTATGGCAAGCCTGGTTTGCATGATGGCCGGGGCTGATTTTATTAAGACCTCTACAGGCAAGGAGCCGGTCAATGCCACGCTTCCGGTCGGTATTGTCATGACACGCGCCATTCGCGATTATTATGAGCGCACAGGTTACAAGGTCGGCTTCAAGCCTGCTGGTGGCATTCGTACTGCCAAACAATCACTGGACTGGCTTATTCTGATGAAAGAGGAATTGGGCAACGACTGGCTGAATAATACATTGTTCCGTATCGGGGCCAGCAGCCTGCTTTCTGACATCGAACGCCAGCTTTCGTACTTCGCCACCGGTCACTATGCAGCGGCCCACCATAACCCGATGGTCTGAGGAGGGACAGCATGAATATCATGGATATCTTTGAGACGATGGAATATGGCCCCGCGCCGGAAGCTGCAGCGCCAGGACTCTACTGGATTAAAGAGCATCAGCCCTTTGGCCTGTTCATCAATAACCGGTGGGTGAAGCCCTCTAGCGGTCAGTATCTCGATAGCATCAATCCCGCGACCGGAAAAGTATTAACCCAGGTTGCTTCAGCGAATGGTGAGGATGTAGAGAAGGCTGTAGCGGCGGCACGCGAGGCCTTTGAAAGTTGGGGCAAGATGCCAGGACACCTGCGCGCTCGTTACCTGTATGCCATTGCGCGCCATATTCAGAAGCATTCGCGCCTGCTGGCTGTGCTGGAATCGCTGGACAATGGCAAGCCTATTCGCGAGACACGCGATATTGATATTCCACTGGTAGCGCGCCATTTCTATTATCATGCTGGTTGGGCGCAGTTGATGGAGCAGGAGCTACCGGATTACACGCCGCTTGGCGTGGTGGGACAGATTATCCCCTGGAACTTTCCACTATTGATGCTGGCCTGGAAGATCGCGCCGGCGCTGGCGATGGGTAACACGGTTGTCCTGAAGCCTGCGCGCTATACCTCGCTGACGGCACTTAAGTTTGCCGAGATTGTGCAGGAAGTGGGTTTGCCGCCGGGCGTGGTGAATATTGTTACGGGTGAAGCCTCGCAGGTGGGTGAAGCGCTGGTACGTAATCCAGGCATCAATAAAATTGCTTTCACAGGTTCGACAGAGGTGGGACGTAGCATTCGCCGCGCTACGGCTGGCTCCGGCAAGCGATTGTCGCTCGAACTTGGCGGCAAGTCGCCTTTTATTGTCTTCGATGATGCCGACCTGGATAGCGTGGTAGAGGGCGTGGTCGATGCCATCTGGTTCAATCAAGGGCAGGTCTGCTGCGCGGGTTCGCGTTTGCTGGTGCAGGAGGATATCGCTGATAAGCTGATCGGAAAGATTCGAGAGCGCATGGAACACCTGCGCGTGGGTGATCCGCTCGATAAAGCGGTGGATATCGGGGCCATCGTCTCGCCCGGGCAACTGAAGGAAATACAGCGCCTGGTGCAGCAGGGCGTCGAAGAGGGCGCGCAAATGTGGCAGCCCTCGTGGGCCTGTCCAACCGAGGGATACTTTTTCCCGCCAACGCTCTTTACCAACGTCTCTCCAGCTACCACGATTGCGCAGGTCGAAATCTTCGGCCCGGTCCTCGTCTCGATGACTTTCCGCACACCTGCCGAAGCGGTGGCACTGGCGAATAACACGCGCTACGGTCTGGCCGCGAGCGTGTGGAGCGAGAACATCAACCTGGCGCTTGATATCGCGCCCAAAATCAAGGCCGGAAGCGTCTGGATTAACTGCACTAACCTGTTTGATGCTTCCAGTGGCTTTGGCGGCTATCGCGAAAGCGGCTTCGGACGCGAGGGCGGCAAAGAAGGTTTATATGAATATATTCGTCCGAAATGGGAAGTGGAGGCGAGTAAGACAAGCGAGGAATTTCTTATAGGCAAAAGCTCTCGGTCTGTGAATGGCAAGCAAGCAGGGTATGATGAGCTAGAGGAGCATGGCGAGGAGCAGCAGGATGGGGCTGTGAATGGCACGAATGGACATGTAATGTCGATGCCTGCCATCGATCGCACGCCCAAGCTGTTTATCGGGGGGAAGCAGACGCGCCCAGACTCGGGGTACAGCCGGGATGTCTATGATCCACAGGGGCGCGTTATAGGTCAGGTGGGTGAGGGCAATCGCAAGGATATTCGTAACGCGGTAGAGGCTGCGCATGCTGCTGCAGGTTGGGCAAGCGGCACAACGCATAACCGGGCACAGATTCTCTACTACATCGCCGAGAATCTCTCCGCGCGGGAGGACGAGTTTACTCATCGCATTATGCAGCAGACCGGGCGAGCTTATAGCGATGCTTCCGCAGAAGTGCAGGCGACTATTTCGCGCCTGTTCAGCTACGCGGCCTGGACGGACAAGTACGAAGGCGTTATTCACCGTCCACCATTACGCGGCGCGGTGCTGGCGATGCCGGAAGCGATAGGCGTGATGGGAATCACCTGTCCAGATGAGTATCCGCTGCTCGGCTTCATCTCGTTTGTCGCGCCTGCCATCGCGATGGGCAATACGCTGGTCGTTATTCCATCCGAGACATCGCCTTTGAGCGCGACGGATTGCTACCAGGTCTTCGAGACTTCAGATTTGCCAGCAGGAGTGGTCAACATTGTGACGGGCGACCGTGAGGCGCTGACGCAGGTACTGGCCGATCATGATGATGTCGATAGCGTGTGGTACTTTGGAACGGCGGAGGGCAGCAAGCGCGTTGAGCTGGCTTCGGCAGGCAACATGAAGCGCACCTGGGTCAACTACGGGCATCCTCGCGATTGGATGAGCATTGAACAGGGGGAAGGCGAGGAGTTCCTGCGCGAGGCGACCCAGGTGAAGAACATCTGGATTCCTTACGGAGAATAATGTTGATTATTCTGTAGGGACGCGATTGATCGCGTCTACCCCCGTCGGTCGTACATGCCAATGGGCCGGAGTGGACGCGATCAATCGCGTCCCTACACAACAACGAATCTTTTAATAAATTTTATCATTACATCCCTACATATTTTATGATTCAGCGATTATTTATAGCGGATCAGGTTGTAAAAGGCGAAAATAACATAGTGGATTGCTTCTCAATTTGTATTTTATTGCTGAGTGTAAATCGGCCTGAGAAGCCGATTTACACAAGTGCCCATTAGTACTACATTGACCGTTTCCCGTGTACTTTCCTCGTCGGAATAGACATGAAGATATCCTGATAAGGAGGTAGAGGCTGACTACTGGTTGGCTGGCTGAAGATGGCTATGGATCATACCCCTTACGGACAAGTTGCCCGCCCTGGGTACCTGGCGCAAGTAACCCTTGCTCTTATTTTTATTCGCGATACCTCGGCATCTGGTCGTCTTTCCATTCGTAATGGTGACCGTTTTGGACTCGCCCACCTCTATTTTCGCGATGCGCGTTTAATTCATGTTACCGGCGATAAGCGCGATGGCGAAAGTGTTTTGCAAGATTTGATTACCTGGTCGAAAGGTTCGGTGCGGTTCGATGCCGCACTTATGGTAAATTACGAGACGGTTACATGGCAGCAGGCGCAGGTCTTTGCGCGCTGGCTGGCATTTTTAGAGATGCGCGGCATAATGCAAGGAATACCACGCGAACGGCTGGATGGACTGGTGCGCAGTTTGACCTTGCATCTGCCTGGAGAACCAATTGCGTTGCCGGAAACGATTGAGCATTTTGAAGAGCATGAAGAGGAAGCTCGCGCTCGCAACCTGCAACGCTTCAATCAAAGTGTGCAGCAGTTTGTGCAGCGTGCTATTCCAGAAGAGCAGCGACACCAACTCCGTCAGGTAACACAGAGATTGAATCAGGTAGTATCACAGGCGGGTGATGCTACTCAAGAGCTGACCAGGCGCTTTGCGAGGACAACTCAGCAGGGTTTGAGTCAGGCCACAGATTTGGCCCAGGAAATGGCACGACGCGGGAGCCAGCGCGCGGAGGAGCTGATGCAGCAGAACTTGAACCGTGAGCGGGGTGAGCAACTCATCCAGTCCGTGCAAGAAACGGTGGAGTCCGTCAAGCAGGCAGTTCACCAGCAGGTGGATAAGGCGATGTCACAGGTTTCATCGCCCCTACCACCAGAGCTACAGGCTTTATCGGTTCGTCCCAGTCCTGTGCGAGCATTACGTACTTCCAATCCCACAACTGGTCTGCTAAAGGAAGGGCAATAGACACAATAGTATGCAAAGACTACCTGGCCGAGTAGCCTTTGCATACTATGAACAAGCCCCTCTCGCCTGTCATCCTGAGCGCAGCGAAGGATCTGTGGTCTCGATACTCGAATCGCCCGGCACGCGAGATCCTTCGCTGCGCTCAGGATGACATCTGGAGGCAGGTTGGTCATAGGGTGATATTGAAGATATATTAAAGCCGCTCGGGATGCTTCTTCCGCCAGTAACGCATGTATCCTTGCACAGTCATCGCATAGTTTGTTGCGATCTCATAGCGATCAACGACGTGCGGATCTCCTGCGATACGTAGTAACTCCGGCTTTGTATGCTCGATAAGCATCTCAATAATCTGTTCTTCGTCTTTGCCCTGGCGCATGGCGGCCAGCACGAACTCGCCCCAGGCATAGAGCTGCTCGCGCAGGCGTCCGAAGTGTGGTACGACATCCTGGATTGCGCCAAAGTGACCAATGTAGAGGACATCCGGGCGCAGGCTTTTGACAAGATCGATGCTATTCGACCAGTCTTCGAGGTCGATATCTGGCGGTGGCGTTGGTGGTCGCACGTAATCGACGCCGGGCAGGCGCACACCGGCCACATCTCCCGCGAAGAGTTCACCGGAATGCACATCAAAGAAAATGACGTGATGGACTGCGTGCCCAGGTGTGTAATGCACTTCCAGGCGGCGATCCGCGATAGTGAGGATATCGCCGCCCTCGAGTTCGTGCAGGCGCTCGACGGGAACAGGTTCGATCTGTCCCCAGAGCAACTGCATGCGGTCTTTATAGATGCGCGTGGCGCTGGCAACGACTTTGCTTGTATCCAGCAGATGCGGCACGCCCTTGCTGTGCGCATATACCTGCGCTCGCGGCAGTTGTCGCACCAGTGTACCGCAGCTTCCGGCATGATCGAGATGCACGTGTGTTGCCAGGATATGCGTTACGTCCTGCGGGTCAAAGCCTGCTTCGCGTATCGCATCCAGCAGCGAATCCAGCACGCTTTCTGGCCCTGGATCAATGATTGCCAGCTCGTTATTGCCAGCAATCAGATAGGAGCCGACAATCTCGGGTTCGCCCAGGAACAGGTGCGAGATTTGCCAGGTTCCCGGGCGAAGTTGTGTGACGTTCGACACTGGCACTCCTTATAACGGACTTTCGTGGGTGGGACCAGGGGTTTTCTTCGCCGAAATCGCCTTCGCCTGCGTGAAAAGCAGCAGGTAATCGCGCCCGCCCGCTTTCGAGTCTGTACCAGACATGTTAAAGCCGCCAAATGGATGTACGCCGACCAGCGCGCCAGTGCATTTGCGGTTGAAGTAGAGATTGCCGACGAAGTACTCGTCCTTCGCCCGCTCGATGCGCTGCGGATCGTTAGTATAGACTGCGCCTGTCAGGCCGTACTCCGTGTCGTTAGCGATGCGCAGGGCATCCTCGAAGTCCTTCGCTTTGATGACAGTCAGTACCGGACCGAAGATTTCTTCCTGGGCAATACGCGCATGTGGGTCTACATCGGCGAAGATGGTTGGCTCGATAAAGTAGCCGGGGCCGTGATGGCCGCCACCAGTGACCAGGCGTCCCTCTTTTTTGCCGACCTCGATGTAGTCAGTGATCTTCTTCATGGCGTTCTCATCGACGACCGGCCCCATATAGGTTTCGGGTTTGGTGACATCGCCAAGCGTCAATTTTTTCGTTTTCTCGATCACTTTCTGCAAGACGTCATCGTAGACCGATTCGACGATGATGGCACGCGAGCCTGCCGAACACTTCTGACCCTGGAAGCCGAAGGCAGAAGCGACAATACCATCAGCCGCCGCCTCAAGGTCAGCCGTCTCATCGACGACCACCGCGTCCTTGCCGCCCATCTCCAGTATGGTCCGCTTGAGCCATTTCTGCCCTTTCCGTGGTTTGGCGGCCAGCTCGTTGATACGCAGACCGACATCACGTGAGCCGGTAAAGGCGATGAAACGAATCTGAGGATGCTCGACCAGCGCGTCGCCAATGGTTGAACCCGAACCGGTCAGGAAATTGACCACGCCAGCAGGTAGACCAACCTCTTCAAGGATGCGGACGAATTGCCAGGCGATCATGGGCGAGGTGCTGGCCGGTTTCAAGATGACTGTGTTTCCCGCCACAATAGAGGCGCTAGTCATCCCTACCATAATCGCGCCTGGGAAGTTCCAGGGCGGAATGACCGCGCCCACCCCGAGCGGAATGTAGACCAGTTCGTTATCCTCATCAGGGATGCGAGTGAGGGGCTGCTCCCCTGCCAGGCGGATCATTTCACGGGCGTAGAATTCCAGGAAATCGATCGCTTCGGCGGTATCTGCGTCGGCTTCTACCCAGCTTTTGCCCACTTCGTAAATCATCCAGGCATTGTAGGAGAAACGGCGCTGCTTGAGCAGGTCGGCAGCCGCGAAGAGATAGCCTGCTCGCTCCTCGGCTGGTACGTGCTTCCAGCTTTCAAACGCTTGCGCTGCGGCCTGGACAGCCTCGTTGACATGCTCAACCGTTGCGCGAGCGAAATAGCCGATCACCTGGTCGGGCTGCGCTGGATTGAGCGAGGCAAAGGTGGATTCGCCGCTTATCTTCTTCCCACCGATAATCAGCGGGTAGGTTTTTCCAAGTTCGCTTTTGACCTGTTCCAGGGCCTCTGCCTGGGCCTTGCGATTTTCCTGTTTGGAGAAATCGGTTAACGGTTCATTTTTAAAGGGCGTCTGTGCGCGTGACGCCACACTTTCCATCATTTTTGCCATGAGTTGATATACTCCTTTGTACAAGGGAACTGCTTCGTGCCTCCATTGTATCTCAAAAATGACCCCTATGGGTAGGGGCGTGGGCTTACCTCACCCTCGTCCCCCATGCGAAAATGTTTCCCTGCCGTAAGGGCGTGGGCTTGCCCCGACCTCTTATTCGCCATTTATCGGCATATGTATGACTACCCAGAAGAGGTCGGGGCAAGCCCACGCCCCTACAGTAAACTACCTCACAAAAAATCAGTAGAAATGCTCATAGTATGATTTGGGGAGTTGGTCTAAACTAACGGATAAGCTACTTGGCAAAAGGTGTATACTACACAGGAATGATAGTTTTTATCTATCGCCTCTTTGCGTATCAAGTAAAAAACAATGGTTGGCGTGAAATAGCCGACTAGAAAGGCCGGGTTTACTTTATGAACATGGACCTTTTAAAGCAGGAGAAAAATCGGGGCTATGTTATCGCAGGTGCTGGAGGTATCATCGCGCTGATTGCATTCTTCTTGCCGTATGTCACTGCATCTTACCTTAGCTTTAGCGCCTCTGCCAGTGGGTCAAATGGTGGCTGGCTCTGGTTGGAGGAGATTGCTGCGCTGGTGGTAGTGGTTGCTGCCGCCATGTTGATCTTCAGAAACAATGCCTTTGGATTGTCCAATATGCCTGTTGAAAAGCAGATTCTCTATGGTCGGTATATTATTATTGGCGGCGCTGTTCTAGCCCTGCTGCTTCATCTGCTTTTTGCTCTCAATGTGCATAACGCCATTGGAGACATTGGAGCCGCTTCTGGTGTGAGTATCGGACTTGGCTTTGGCTGGTGGTTGTTCCTGCTGGCCGCTATTGCGATGGTTGTGGGTGGCGTGCTGGCCTTGCGTTCACCTGTACAGGCAGCGGCAGCGACTTCGTATCCGCCATACCAGCAGCCATACAACCCACAGTATCCGCCCTATCAGGCTCCGCAGTATCCGCCGTACCAGCAGCCGCAACAGGGGCAGCCGCCGTTCCCGGCGTATCCACAGACAGATCAGCAGCCGTCGCAGTACCCGCCCTATCAACAGCAGCCGCAGTATCCGCCTTATCAGCCGAATCAAGCGGAGCAGCCACAACAATACCCGCAGCAATATCCGCCGACTCAGGCTGCTCAACCGCCGCAGTATCCGCCACAGCAGCCACAGAATCCACCACAGTGGTAAGCGACTCTTGACGGATAGCGCGAAAACGAGTGCCGACCTGATACATTTCAGGTCGGCGCTTTTTGCTTGAGGGACTTGCCTTTCATGTCATGCTGAGCGCAGCGAAGCATCCCCGTAGTCAGGCGATTCGTGCGTCGAGGCCGGAGATGCTTCGCTGCGCTCAGCATGACATAGAGCTAGAATCTCTTGTTAGGTTGTCAACGTTCATAAGGATAGGTAGCTACTGCTATTTGCGCACGATCATGGTTCCCGCGCCTTGATCGGTGAACAATTCGCGCAGGAGAACATGCGGCTCTCTGCCATCCACGATATGGAGACGAGGAACGGCTGAAAGGGCGTCCAGGCAGGCCGATACTTTAGGGATCATGCCACCGCGAATGACGCCAGCCGTGATGAGCTGCCGGGCCTCTTCCTCGGTAAGTTCTGAGATCAGCGTGCCGTCTTCCCGGCAAATGCCGACGACGTTGCTCAGGAAGATCAACTTCTCAGCGTTGAGCGCACCGGCGAGATGCGCAGCTACAAGATCAGCATTGATATTGAGGCACGTGCCATCTTCATTCAGGCCGAGCGGGGCAATGATTGGAATGTATTCTTGCTCCAAGAGCGTCTGGATCAGGGATGGGTCTACAGCCTCGACATCACCTACGAAGCCCAGGTTTGGGTTGGTAATGCGTGCCTGAATCATGCAGCCATCGGTGCCACTTAAGCCTACCGCCTTGCCACCCATCTGTGTTGCCATCAGTACCAGGCGCTGATTGACCTCGCCCAGGAGTACCATGCGCACAATTTCCAGCGTCTGAGCATCAGTGACACGCAGCCCGTTCTCGAATTTAGCCGGAATGTTCAATTTCTCCAACCAGGCATTAATGTATGGTCCGCCGCCGTGAACCAGCACCGGGCGCGCTCCCAGGCTGCGCAGCCAGATGATGTCCTGTAGCACATCTCGCTGGTGTTCCAGAGTACTTCCACCCAGCTTGAAGACCAGTATTTTATCTTTGAGATAGTCGATGTAGGGAAGCGCCTCGCGTAGCACCTCGGCTATCAAATGGTGGTCGTTGATAATATCTCCGCTGATTGTTCTTGAAAATGATATTGCCATCTCTTTCTATCCTCTCTATTTACGGGTAGACTGCTATAGCCGGAAGACTGGTCGTTTCTGAAAATCCACAAAGTCGATTCGCGTTTTGTACCGCCTGGCCCGCGGCTCCTTTGACGAGGTTATCCAGGCAGGCGATTACCAGAAGTCGCCCGGTACGTGTATCCACCGTTGGATAGATGAGGCAGAGGTTGCTGCCATAGGTCCATTTTGTATGGGGCGGGGTGTCGATGACATGCGTGAACGGTTCATCTTCGTAGTAGGCCGAGTAGATCGCCCGTACCTCTTCGAGCGTCGGTACTCGGCCTACCGTGTCTCGCTTCAAGTCGGCGTAGCAGGTGACGAGAATGCCGCGCGTCATCGGTGCCAGATGCGGAATGAAGGTAATGCGCAGGTTATCGGCTCTCTCCATTGCGCCTGTTACTGCCGCCAGTTCTTGCTCGATTTCGGGCAGGTGCCGGTGCCCTGAGACGCTGTAGGCGCTGAAATCTTCGTTGGCTTCAGCATAATGCGTTCCCAGTGTGAGACTGCGACCTGCCCCGCTTATGCCTGTTTTTGAGTCGATGATAATTGACGGTTCGATGATGCCATGTGAAAGGGCCGGAAGCATGGCCAAAATAGCTGCCGTCGCGTGACAGCCTGGATTGGCGACGAGGTGGGCATGTTCGATTTGCTCGCGGTATCGCTCACACAGCCCATAAACGGCACTTTCCAGCAGGGCGGGGGCAGGATGAGTATGTTTGTACCATTCCTGGTAGGTAGCGACATCATGCAGGCGAAAATCCGCCGAGAGGTCTACTACTTTTGTGCCCTGCTGCAACAGTTTGACAACTGCTTCCGCCGCCGCCGCGTGAGGCAGGCAGACGAACGCAAGCTCTGCAGGCTCCGGCTCCTCGCTGAAAACCAGATTTGCCAGCCTGGGTGCATTCAAACCGACCTGCGGAAACAGGTCACGCACTCGTTTTCCTGCCGCGCTGCGGGCCGTCACCGAAGTGACAGTAAAGCCAGGATGTTCTGCCAGCAGGCGCAATAGCTCCAGTCCCGTGTAACTGCTGCCGTTCACAATCGATACCGTGACCACGATAAAACCCTCTCTCGAACAAAATGACCAATAAAAAAGCCCTCGTCCCCTATCTCTTCGATAGAGGGACGAGAGCTATGCTTTAGAATTGCTCCCGTGGTACCACCCTGCTTGCCTTTCATGCTCGCCAGAAGCGTTTCTGTACGAGCAGCACCGCCGCTGGTGATACCCCACCTACCACAATGTAGTCAGGGTATAAAGACCGCTCTTCCTGGTTCTCTTACTGCGTGGGAACCATCCACCTCTCCTACTTGCTTGCGCGAAGCTTTCTTCGGAGAGCCGCTCCCGAGGCGGTTCTGAGAAGATCATCCTACCGGCCTTGCACCAATCGCCGGTTCGCTGCTGGCTGACCCACTCATACTAGTTCGTTCAACACGGACAGAATTATTTATTTGTTACTGTAACCATAACATCTGAATTACGGATTGTCAACCTTAATCAGGCCTTTTTTTACGCACAACTCTGCATTCAAAATCGAGCCACCTGCCGCGCCACGTATGGTATTGTGTCCAAGCAGGACAAATTTGTAGCTCAAAATGGGGCAGGAGCGCAATCGGCCAAGCGTGACGCTCATGCCATGTCCGGCATCCCTATCGAGCAAGGTCTGCGGGCGATTGACTTCCTGCCGGTAGAGCAACGGTCGTTCGGGTGCGCTCGGCAGGCCGAGCGATTGCGCTTCCGAAGTATAATTTTCCCAGGCGGCAAGAATTTCTTCCGGCTCGACCTGGCGGCCCAGTTCAACGCTGGCGCATTCGAGGTGTCCCTCGCGTGTGGCAACGCGATTACAGTGCGCGCTCACGACGAGCGGAGCGTCAGTGAAGCCTTTGCCCTCTTCCCAGGAGCCAAGCATCTTGCGCGTTTCGCTCTCGACTTTTTCCTCTTCGCCGCCGATGTAAGGGATGGCATTATCGAGAATGTCATAGGATGGGAGTCCCGGATAGCCTGCGCCAGAGATAGCTTGCAGCGTTGTCACCAGCACCCTGCGCACACCGAAGGCCTGTTGCAGTGGTTTGAGGGCCATGACCAGGGGCGTTGCCGAGCAGTTCGCGTTGGTTACGATGCTGCCTGCCCAGCCGCGCCGCCTGCGCTGCTCCAGAATGGCCGCCGCGTGATCGGCGTTGACCTCGGGAATGAGTAGCGGCACGTCTGGCTCCATGCGATAATTCTTGGCGTTGCTAAACACAGCTTTTCCGGCACGTGCGAAGTCGGCTTCGATTTCGCCTGCAATTTCTCCGGGGAGCGCGGAGAAGACAATTTTGACTTCTTTGGGTAACGCTTCGGGTTTGCAGGCGATGACGGGCAAATTGGCAACCTCGGCGGGCATGTCGCTTCCTGCCAGCCGCCATTGGGCCACGTCTTTATAGGGGCGTCCGGCTCGTTGTTCGGAAGCGGCCAGCCCGACCAGTTCAAACCAGGGATGGCCCTGAAGCAGTTCGATGAAGCGCTGTCCAACCATGCCTGTCGCGCCGAGTACGGCTACTGGAATACGTGTCATGCTGTTATCTCCTTTACCGTACCTCGCGCCGTTTTTCCTGTCTTTCATGGCGCACCAGGGGAATGACAGGCGCGATCAGGTCGCGGTGCAGGCAGCGCAAAGCCCGTTCGCTATCTTCATCTTCCACGATCAGAATGATGCCCGTATCCGAGGCTCCCTGGCTGATGACCGGAATGCGTTCGCGTGCCAGCGCGGTGATGGCCCGGGCGGGACTCATGGGATCAACCGTGAAGCCGGAACCGATGCAGGCGCAGGCAGCCAATCCTCTACGACTGCTGACGCGCCAGCTTCCCATATCGTGTTGCAACAGGGCAATGACCGAATCGGCGGCGCATTCCTCTACTAGAAAGGCGAGGTGATGGCCTGAAGAGGAGCAAATGGCGACGGGCGCGGCTCCTGCGCGGGCGGCCAGTTCAAACACCTGTCCGGCGTTCTCAGGCGCGCCGAAGAGGTCGGTATTTTCTACAGTGATTAGAGCAAGCTGGCGGCGCACTGAGATGGCGGCGGCTGCGCTGCGATTGCTTCTCTCGCTGAAATCCGGGCCGACAATAGTGCCGCGTGTGTGGGGGCGGAAGGTATTGCGCACGCGCACAGGAATGTTGCGATGCGCCACAGGAATAAGGGTGCGCGGGTGCAGCACTTTGGCTCCGAACCAGGAGAGACGCGCCGCCTCGGCATACGAGAGGCGGGACAGCAGGCGAGCATTCGCCACCACTCGCGGGTCGGCGCTCAGCACGCCATCGACATCGGTAAAAATGGTCACTTCGACGCAATCCAGGGCTTCGCCAATGACGGTTGCGGAATAATCCGAGCCGTTGCGGCCAAGCGTGGTGACGAACCCCTGGCGCGTGCGTCCGATGAAGCCGGGGGCAATGGGAACAAAGCCTTTCTCAAGGACTGGATGGAGCAGGCGATGCGCGTTGGCGCGTGTCTCTGCGGTCAGTGGTTCCGCGCCAATCACGGTGCCGAATGCTGGAATCGTATCAGTCTCGATATCGGTAGTAATAATGATCTCTTCACGAATGGGAGTGGCCTGAATGCCCAGGTCGCGCGCGGCTGCCGCAACCAGCAGGACCGAGAGCCGTTCGCCCCACGCGCCAATGCTGGATGCTGTATAGATTGCGGCATTCCTGTTTTCAGCAAAACCATTACGACGGGACTCAGTTACTTCAATGTCCTGTTCAAGCAGGGTGAAAGCGACATGCAAATCGTGCAGCAGCGCCTGCTTGCCTTCGCGTTTGTGAATGGCCTGCTCGGCGGCATCCAGATGTTTTTGCTTCAGTTGGGTCAGTTCTCGCTGGCATTGCTCGTGTTCGCCAGTGCAGGCAAAACGGGCGATACGCAACAACTGGTCGGTCACGCCAGACATGGCCGAGACGACGACAACAGGAAACCAATCCGGGTCATGATGCAGGGCATGAGCGATAATGCTGGCTACACGCCGGATGCGTTCGCCACTTCCAACAGAAGTTCCTCCGAATTTCAAGACTTGTACGTTCCGTTCCATACGATTGCTCCAGGATGAAAAATGGTATCCTGGTGTGCCGGAGTAATTTTTCCGGCACACCAGGATGGATACTATGCTCCGACAGGTTCACCGGCCTTGAGCGTTGCAGCCTTCAAGGCCTGATCGAGGTCATCGATCAGATCATCGACCGTTTCCAGACCGACGGAGAGGCGGATGAAGTCAGGCGTGACGCCCGTTTCAAACTGCTCCTCCGGCGTCAACTGCGAGTGCGTGGTGCTGGCGGGATGGATGATGAGCGACTTGGCATCGCCCACGTTGGCCAGGTGCGAGAAGAGCTCGACGTGGCGAATAAGCTGCTTGCCTGCCTCAAGTCCGCCCTTGATACCGAAGCCGAGAATTGCGCCGTAGCCGTTGGTATGGTACTTCGCGGCGATTTCGTGCTGCGGGTGGCTCTGAAGGCCGGGATAGCTGACCCAATCGACGGCGGGATGGCTTTCCAGGAACTCGGCGATGCGCAGCGCGTTCTGGCTGTGACGCTCCATGCGCAGGGGCAGCGTCTCCAGGCCTTGCAGGAAAAGCCAGGCGTTGAAGGGAGAGACTGCCGCGCCGATATCGCGCATCAACTGCACGCGGGCTTTGATGATATAGGCCAGCGGGCCGAGCGCTTCGACGTAACGTAGGCCGTGATAGGACGGGTCAGGCTCGACAAATTCGGGGAAGCGCCCGTTTGTCCAGTCGAAGGTGCCGCCATCGACGATTACGCCGCCAATGGATGTGCCATGTCCGCCAATGAACTTGGTCGCGGAATGCACGACGATGTCCGCGCCATGTTTCAAGGGCTGCACAAGGTAAGGCGTGGTGAGCGTGTTATCTACAATCAGGGGAACGCCAATTTCATGTGCGATATCGGCAACGGCACGAATGTCGAGCGTGTCCAGGCGCGGGTTGCCTACGGTTTCAGCATAGAAAGCTTTGGTGCGCTCGTTAGCCGCCTTGCGAAAGTTCTCCGGCTCGCGGCTATCCACGAAATGCACTTTAATGCCCAGTTTTGGCAGCGTATAATGGAAGAGATTATAGGTGCCACCATACAGGCTGGCGGATGTGACGATCTCGTCTCCGGCCTGGGCGATGTTGAGGATTGCCAGCGTCTCGGCAGCCTGCCCGGATGAAGTGGCAAGCGCGCCTACGCCGCCTTCCAGGGCCGCGATACGACGCTCGAAGGCATCCTGGGTAGGGTTCATAATGCGCGTATAGATATTGCCAAATTGTTTGAGCGCGAAGAGATCAGCCGCGTGTTCCGGGCTATCGAAGACATACGAGGTGGTCTGATAGATGGGAATCGCGCGCGCGTTGGTGGCGCTGTCGGCTGTCTCCTGGCCCGCGTGTAATGAGAGCGTTTCAAAACCATACTGTCGATTGCTGTTCAGTGCCATTGTGTGTGTTACTCCTTAATGGTATTCAATGCTTCATTCATCAGCTTCCACTCTTTGAGGAAAGCGTCATGTCCATGCGGAGAGTCCAGTTCCGCGTAAATCGCGTCTCCGCCGACGTTTTGTACCTGTTCGGCCAGCCAGTACACATGCCTGGCCGGAAAGAGAAAATCGGAACGAATGCCGATAAACAGGGCTTTTGCTTTTATACGCTTCAGCGCTACATCGAGCGAGGGATAGTCTTCGCTCACATCGTACAGGTCCATCGCCCGGCTGATGTAGAGGTAGCTATTGGCGTCGAAGCGCCGCACCAGCGATTCCCCCTGGTAGTAGAGATAGTTCTCGACATCGAAGCGCCTGCCCATATCACCAAAGCCGCTCGGTGGAAAAATGTTCCCTGGCCGCGCCGGTTTGCGATTGAAGCGCAGTTCCATCGATTCCTCGCTCTGATAGGTAATCATCGCCAGCATGCGCGCAATTGCCAGACCTGCCTCCGGCCCATTCCCTGGCTCGTAGTTGCCTCCCTGCCAGCGCGGATCGGCCATGATCGACTGTCGTTCCACTTCACTGAAGGCGATGGCTTGAGCCGTAAGGGCTGCTGTAGCGGCGACGACGATCACCTTTCGCACCAGTTCTGGATAGGTGACGGCCCATTCCAATGCCTGCTGGCCGCCGATGGAGCCGCCCGCCACCATCGCTAACTGGCGCACGCCCAGGTGTTCGACTAAGCGCTGTTGTGCCCGCACCATGTCGCGAATGGTGATGACCGGGAAGCGCAGTCCATAGGGCTTGCCAGTATGCGGATCGAGCGAAGATGGACCGGTACTGCCGTAGCAGCCGCCGAGAATATTGGAACAGATCACAAAGTAGCGCGACGTATCGAAAAATCTTCCTGGCCCGATGAGCGGGTTCCACCACGCTACTTTGGTATCATCTGGTCGTTCGGGATCGTGCGCGTGCGAATTGCCTGTGAGCGCGTGGGTTATCAGTACCGCGTTATCTCCGGTCTCGTTCAACGTTCCCCACGTCTCGTAGGCCAGCGTGATTGGCCCGAATGATCCACCCAGTTGCAAGGGGAGTGCGTCAAAGGTATAGGTTTGTACTGGATTGGCGGGCCGAGTTTGTGCCACGCGCGCGCCAGCCACGACATCGTGTTCTACATGTGTCACCATTGCCACTCCTTTCGTGTTTATCCTCCTTTTGCCGTAAAAAAGGCAACAAAAAAACCCTCTCCCTGGCAGGGGCGAGGGGTTAAAACGGTCTTCGCGGTACCACCCTGATTTGTTGACACCTCACGATGCCAACCTTGGCGAGTGTTCTGCGCCTACCCGAAAGGGCGTACAACACTCTGGCCTGTAACGGGGCCACCGGCACAGTCTACTGACCCGACGGGCGTTCAACCTGCAACTCCAAGGTCATTTTCAACGCCGGTGCGGCGCTGGCTTCTCATCCTCGCCAACTCTCTGTAGCCGTCGTATCGCTTACTCGTCCTCATCATCGTTGTTTGCGTTAAGGCGCAGGCAATAAAAAACCCCTGCATCTCAGGGGTCTAGCTACATTGCTTATTCCCCTCATCTCGCGGAAAAACTCCGCCGGAATTGGCACCCTTTCCCTGCATCATTGCAGGAGGGTTGTCGGGTTTCATCGGGCCGTTTCCCTCCACCTCTCTTGATGAGAGCAGTCTTTGCTGCGCTTATTCATTTGTTGAAGTACTATCGATTTGTTAGTAAGAAGTATACCGAATAAGGTTGCTTCATGTCAAGGTTTTTGGATATGATGAGTTGAAACACATTGTACAGCGAAAAGGAAACAGTTTTTATGAAAGATGTACGTCTCGTCCTCGTCGGTTTTGGCGTGGTTGGTCAGGGCTTCGCCGAACTGCTGTCGACCAAACAGCAATATTTGCAAGCCCAATATGGCGTCAATCTCTCCCTGCTTGGAGTTGCCAATACACGACACGGCTTTATTTACCGGGCAGAAGGATTGAGTGTTCCTACACTTCTGGAACTGGCGCGCCTGCGCCGCCCACTATCAGATCACCCCAATGTAGAACGCTGGTCAACAACCATGCAGGGATTGCGCGCAGTGAGCGCCGATGTATTGGTCGAGGTGACACCGACGAACATAAACGATGCCGAGCCTGCCATCAGCCATATCCGCACTGCCCTAAAAAAAGGCATGCACGCTGTCACTGCGAACAAAGGCCCGGGCGCGTTGGCGGCTCAGGAGTTATTCGCGCTGGCAAAAGAGCATGGCGTGCAGTTGCGGATGGAGGCGGCGGTGATGGCCGGAACGCCTGTCATCAGCACGATTCGCGAGGGATTGGCGGGAGCAACGATTGTTTCGCTGCGTGGCATCCTCAACGGCACCACCAACTACATTTTGAGCGCGATGGCCGAAGGTAAGGATTACGCTGAAGTGCTGGCCGACGCCCAGGCCAAAGGCTACGCCGAAACCGACCCGACCGCCGATGTCGAGGGCTTCGATGCCGTAGCAAAGACGCTGATCCTGGCCGCACTGGCTTTCAATACACCGCTCAAACCAGAGCAGGTAGAGCGGCAGGGCATTACCGATGTGACGCGAGAGCAGGTACGCGATGCCCTCAATTCTGGCAAGCGTATCAAGCTGATTGCTTCATTGCGGCGCATGCCGGGCGCGACACGCGCTGAAAGCCGGTTGGAAGCGAGCGTCAAGCCCGTTGCTTTGCCACTGACTAATACCCTTGCCCACGTAAATGGCACTCTGAATGCACTGTCGATATCAACCGATACCCTCTCAGAGGTGACGATTACCGGGCCGGGCGCGGGGCGGATTGAGACGGCGCAGGGGTTGCTGGCGGATGTTTTGGCGTGCGTGAGATAGCAGGAAAAGTAAAGATGAGCATTTTTAGCCACAATATTTATGAGAATATCCGCACACGCACTCTAGTTCTCTATCAGGGCGCAATTCTGTTGCATCCGCCCGAAAAAGATGGAGGCATCTGGGGAACTGGTGTCTGGGGGCTTCCTGGGGGTGGTTTGGAGCCAGGCGAATCGTTAGCAGATTGCGCTCGTAGGGAAGTTCTGGAAGAGACAGGCATCCCTGTGCGCATTGGCAATATCGCCTTTGTGCAAGAATGGGTTGTGCCCCGATACTCGATGGCGCTTGAACCAGGAGAGGGGTACGGATATGGCCTGGAGGTTTTTCATTATGCGGGCCGCCGGATACCCCTACGATTCATCGAGGGGTAAGGTGGCCCTCACACGGACTTCACAGGAGTTAGAACACCTGTCGCGCATGGATGTAAAGCGCATTCAGTATACGGAGCGGTTTAAAGAATATAGGACAATCTCGTATTTTCTGGCTTAGGAAAGATACTGACAGTCCTTTGTTCTGGACGAAATAAACAATTACTGCTAGACTACAGGCAGGCTAGTAGCCTTTGTAAGGTACTAGCAAAGCGTGATAGCTTATAGAGCTTCACCTGGCTAGCCGTATTTATTTGTTTTATTGTGGCTATTGACAGTTGTGAGCAAACTAGTGTATAGTACTAGTGATACGCTGTCAGTAGCAGAGAAGTAGGTGTTGGTTATGAATGAAACTGGACTGAAGCGTATCCGCGAATCGCTGGGCCTGACAGAAGAAGGGATGGCCAAGCGTTTGACTGTTTCGTATTCGACGTATCGTAATGCGGAGAAAGGGAAACCGTGTCGATATTCTACAGCGATGGAGATTCTGGGCGTCATTAATGGGATTCGTGCTGAGCGAGGCATGACCCCTGTTTCATTGGATGACCTGGGATTGAATATCCAGTAACACATCCAGGATGTTGCACGGTCTATCCCGTAGTTGAGGAATGCTAGCAGTGTGTTTGGGCCACACTACTAGCTGTGAGAGCCTAGCAGTCGTTCAAGTCACCCTAGACTCTCCAGACTGCATCATAGCGGGAGGAGAGCCATTCGTCAAGCACAAGGAGCGTGCAACATGGCCTATCAACAACTTGTCCGCGTCACCCCCTTGCTGAACCCGGAGACTTCCACCTTTGCGGAACACTACCAGCGTGGGTTACACTGGTTCCTGATTGAACAACAGGAGCGGAGTGGCCCTCTCTTTGATGCTGATGTGGTCGAAACGTTCCGCAGTTGGACATGTGCCGGTCTCTTCGATGATCTCCGCAAAACATCCTCACGGCAAACGGTTGGATTCTACCTGGGAACGATCCATGCCGGAGTGCTTTCCCCACTTACCTGCCAGCTTCGTTCTGATGTCACGACCCTGGTTCGCTTGCAGCATCCTGATGCTATGCGAGGCTACCACGCGGGGCGGGTCTGGTTCTTCGACGCCGCAGAGCTGCAGGAGCGTCGGTATACCGAATCTCGCCTCCTGGAACGCTTACGTGAGAGCTTGCTTGAGATGGTGCAATGGCAAGACAGCGAGGAGACCTGGTACTTTGCTATTGGATGTCTCCTTGGGGAACTCAGTGGGCCTCTCTTCCCTTTGCGTGCGGAATAGCTGTGGAAAGTGTCCCTGAGGAGGATGAGCGGGACAGAAGCATGTTCTGTCCCGCTCAGAGTAAGAAACGATATGCAGCAGATCATCACCGCCAAACTGAAGCTTCTCACCACACCAACGCAAGGGCAGGCCTTACGCCAGACCCAACTGGCCTATCGTGACGCGCTCAATGCCGTGAGTCAGTATGCCTTCATGCATGGCAAAACCAGTAGCGTCACTACGTTGCACAAAGGGATGTATCGCACGCTTCGCACACGCTATCATCTGCCCTCTCAACTGGCCTGTAGCGTCGAACGGCAGGTGGCGGCAACCTACAAAGGCTTGTGGACGAAGCTCAAGAAGAATGTGGAACATCGCCGGGCCAAGATCACCAAGAAACGTTTTAAGGGCCTGGATCAGCCACCGCACTACAGTTCCCCCACCGTGCAATACACGTATGAACGCGATTACACTTTTCAGAAAGAGCAGCAGGTGAGCATTGGCACCCTGAACGGACGCATCAGCGTTCCTTATCAGGGCTATGACAAACACACGGCGCTCATTCGAGAAGGGGCAACCATCGGAGATGCGAAACTGTGGTATGACCGGCCAAAGAAACAGTTCTATCTGCTGGTGTCCTTAACGCTCGACCTTCCCGAACCGACCTGCGAACAGTTCACGGAAGTCGTTGGCGTCGATGTGGGCATCCGCTATCTGGCCGTGACCTCCACTTCCACAGGCAAGGCCAGCTTTCACCCAGGCAAACAAGTACGGCATCAAGCCAACCATTACGCGCGATTACGCAAACGCTTGCAGCGAAAAGGCACTCGTGGCTCCAAACGTCGCTTGAGACGCATCGAACACCGAGAGAGACGGTTGAAAGCGCAAGCAAACCATTGTATCGCCAAACAGATCATCATGCAGCACCCACACGCACTCATCGGGCTAGAGAACCTCACGGATATCAGGGAGCGCACAAAGCGCAAGAAACGCAAGCGCAAGAAAAACGGCAAAGGCAGTGAGCCTGTCTCATCCAAAGCACGTAAAGCCAATCGCGTGTACTCACAGTGGTCCTTTGCTGAGTTACACAATTTCATCAGTTACAAGGCCGCGCTTGCAGGTTCTCTGGCGATCAAAGTGGATGCGGATTACACCTCAAAAGCATGCTCGATGTGTGGACACACTGCTGATGAGAACCGACCACGCAAAGGCTTGCTCTTTGTGTGCCAGTGCTGTCATTACACATTACATGCTGATCTGATTGGCGCTCGCAATGTCACCATGAGGACGCTCCTGGTCCGGCACGACTGGGCCAGGACGGGGTTTGTGTCAATGGCCCCTGATGCATCGGACAAAGAAGCCAAAGCGGCACGCCTGCGAAGGTATGCCGAGTTGCGGTGGAGTCCAGGTGTAACGAACAAGCCTCCGGTCTCTGACCGGAGGTGATTGACTATGCTTTTCCTGAGGAGCCAGTGCCAGAACCGCGACCGGAAAAGCCGGGTATTCCTGTAGCCCGTTGGATGCCTTTGCACGAAGTTCCAGCGCTGCCTCTATGGCCCAAGCAATTGAAAGCACTGTGCAAACGCTTAAGCGAGGGGGCGGAGTTGCTGGGATGTCCTGCGTTTATTGGACAGATTGATAGTCCCTGGGCGCAAGCTGAACAGGATATCAATTTCTAAGTATTGCTCTTGACAACTTCAGTTTCACCCGGCTATACTGTAAAATACAGACCGAATGGTCTTTTATTTTAGTGAAGATACAAGCAAAGCACGAGGAAAATAATATGAGCGACCTTCAGACAACCACGCGCACCCGTACTTTTAGCTGGAGAGACCCGCTGCCGGGAGCTAAGGCGGCTCAAACGATGAGCGGCCTGGAATATTTACAGGCATTTCAGAGAGGTGAGTTTCCTGCCCCACCTATCGCCGAGTTGATGAACTTTCGTTTTACCGAGGTGAGCGAAGGACGCATCGTCTTTACCGGGGAGCCAGCCGAATATCACTACAACCCTATCGGGACGGTGCATGGTGGTTTCGCGGCAACCTTACTCGATTCCGCGCTTGGTTGTGCGGTGCATTCAACGCTTCCGGCTGGCGCTGGTTATACGACATTGGAACTGAAGGTCAACTATGTGCGCCCTATTACGATCAAAACGGGTACAGTATTTTGCGAGGGTAAGGTGATTTATGTGGGTGGGCGCATTGCTACGGCGGAAGCTCGACTGACGGATGCAGGTGGCAAGTTGTATGCTCATGGGACCACGACGTGTATGATTTTGCGTCATTCATCGTGAACTTGCAGGAAACGGGCAGGATTCTGTAGGGATATTATGACGAACTTCACCCTGAAAGAGGCGATAGTAAAGATGTCATGCTGAGCGCAGCGAAGCATCTACCTGTCCCAACGAGCTGTGCGTCGAGACCTGAGATGCTTCGCTGCGCTCAGCATGACATGCCTGGATGGCCTCTTGTTAATACTAGCGTTTTCTGGGTCGCTCTCCCGGCTTCGGTTCGAGAACGGGCGTCTCTTCGATCAGGCGCAGGACTTCGGCTATGGAGCGCTCAAGTTGTGGGTCGCGGCCATTGACGTAATCCTGCGGGGTGATATCGACCTCGATGTTGGGGTCGGTTCCATAGTTTTCAACATTCCAGCCAATATCTTTGAACCAGAAGGCGAATTCTGGCTGGGTGGTGACGGTACCATCGACGAGGCTGTGGCGCGGGTGGATACCGATGACGCCGCCCCAGGTGCGTTTACCGATCAATGGCCCCAGGTTCATCAGCTTGAAGGCGTGGCTGAAGATGTCGCCATCCGAGCCTGCCTGCTCGTTGGTGAGGGCAACCATCGGGCCGCGCGGCGACTCGCTGGGATAGGGTTCCGGCTGGCCCCAGCGCGGGAAGTCGTAGCCGATGCGCCGCCGCGCCAGCTTTTCCAGCAGCAGGCCGGAGACGTGACCGCCACCGTTATAGCGCACGTCGATGAGCAGACCGGGATAATCATACTCGGTGAGGTAGCTGCGATGGAACTCCGCGAAGCCATTTGCCCCCATGTCGGGAATATGCACGTAGCCCACGCGCCCGTCTGTCGCCTCATGTACCCTGCGCCGGTTGTTTTCTACCCAGTCACGATAGCGGGCTTGATGTTCGTTCGAGAGCGCTTTCACGATGATTGTGCGCGTCTCGCCACTTTCGGCATCCTCGATCAGCAACTGCACCTCGTTATCGGCCTGGTTGACCAGTAATTCCTGCGGGCTGCGATTGGGCGTGACCCGTTGACCGTTGATTGCCAGCACTGCATCACCGACTGAGACATTGAGTCCGGGACTATTGAGCGGCGAGGTTGCTTTGGGGTTCCAGGGGTCGCCAGTGACAATGTGAGCGATCCGATAGCGGTTGTTTTCAGCATCGTAGCTCCAGTCAACGCCGAGGAAGCCCTGATGGTAGTGCGGGCCTCTGCGGTACTCGCCCCCGGTCTCATAAGCATGCGAGGTACCAAGCTCCCCTTGCAGTTCCCAGAACAGGTCGGAGAGTTCGGAACGCGAGGAGACGCGATCAACCAGGGGCGCGTACTGCTGGTAAATGGCATCCCAGTCGATGCCCGACATGTCTTCGGCCCAGAATTGCTCACGCTGCAAGCGCCATGCCTCGGCGAACATCTGCCTCCACTCGGCGGCGGGCTGCACAGAGACTTTTACGCGCGTGAGATCAATCCAGCCTGTTTCGCGGCTGGAGCGTTCTCCGTTTTCCCCTTTGGGAGCTTTCTCTCCCGCTTTCAAAACGCGCAGGCGATGATTGGCGCGATAGATCACGGTTTTGCTATCACGGGAGAGGTCGAAGGTGTTGATGCCATCGTAGAGAGGCTCGAGCTTCTGCGCCTCGAAATCGTAGCTATCCACCCGTCCTTTCGGTTCGTGTTTCTCGCCGGGCAGAGGCTGGTGAATCGCGCCCTCGATGGGGAAGGAGAGAAACAGCGCTTTGCCCTTGATGCCGCGAATCTTTGAGTAGCGTCCCTCGGCGACCGGGAAAGGAACGGCACGGGTGGTGATACCATCCAGATCGATAGTGATGGCAGGCGGCCTGTTCGTCTCCTCCTCTTTTTCACCATTTTCCCCTTCGACCGGGGCTTCTCCTTCAGGTGTTTCAGGTTGGTCGGCAGGCTGCTCTTTCTCTTTTTCCTTGTCTTTCTCCTTCTCCTTTTCGGCTGCTCCTTTCGGTTCTGGAATGAAGGGAGAGCGCAGGTCTTTGCGCAGGGTGATGGCATACGGTTTGACGCCGCGAGGGAAGCTGAGGTCGAATTGCAGGTTGTCGTAGACCGGGTTGAGCGTGCGATAGCCCAGGAAGTAGAGGTATTTGCCTTCGGGGTCGAAGGCCGGTGACACGTCCTCAAGGATTGGCTCTGTAACCTGGTATGTTTCGCCGCTTTCGATGTTGCAGAGTTTGATGGCCGTCTTCTGCGCCGTGATGGCGAAACCGTAGGCAAGCCAGCGCCCATCAGGCGACCAGGCGCTTCCGGCGATGCGCCGGTACTCGCTGCGATCAAGAACGCGTGAGGTGCCAGCCTCAAGATCAACCAGGATCAGCTCGTTGCGATGGTTGGTGATGGCGACCATATCGTCAGCAGGAGAGACATGCATGCTGACAGCGCGGCCAAATTCGATCTCGTCGTAAGTTTTAGCTGCCTCTTCCTCTTCTGGATTGAAGACGATCAGTGCTTCACGCCCTGATGCGTCGTGGATAGCGATCAGCCGCTTGCCATCATTGAGGTATTCGAGCAGGCGATAGCGCACGCCATCGGGCGAGCCATGCTGCACGACCGGGCCTTCCCAGTTGCTGAAGCTAAATGCTTTGCCCCGCGTGGTGATGGCGAGCGCATGACCCTGGGGATGGAGCGAGAAGCTGTGCAGGTACTGGCTCGCGGAAACAAACTTGCGATTGCGCTGCGTGCGCAGGCTGGGGAGCAAGACTTCCAGGCGGCGCGAGGAAGTGGCATCGGCTTCGAGCAGGTACAGGTCGGCACCCGCGTGATAGACCAGCCTCTGCCCATCGCTCGAGAGGTTGCGCGCATAGAAATCCTGGTGGTCGGTATGTCGGCGCAGGTCTTCTCCAAGCGGCGTGCAGGAATAAACGTTGCCGATGCCCTCGTGGTCGGAGATGAAGTAGATGCGATCACCCACCCAGCAAGGATTGGCGATATTGCCGTCGAGTTGGAGCAGGCGCTGGAAGATGCCGCTATCCTCAACGTCGATCCAGAGATGCCCGACAGTGCCGCCGCGATAACGTTTCCAGCGCGCAGGCTCACCGATGTTGCGCCCGATGACCACGCCTCCACGCGGCCCGTAAGAGATAGCATCCGCGACGCCGACGGGCACCTGTTGAGGCAAACCGCCACCGGACGCAATCGAGTAGATGACCTCCTGGCGATAATGGCTTTGCCCGGCATCACTGGCATAAAGAATAGCATCACCGGAGGGCGACCAGTTAACGACCCGGCACGAGGCGGATTGGAAAGTGAGGCGCTGCGCGATATCTCCCAGGGCAGGCATCACGTAGACCTCGCTGGGGCCTTCTTCGCGACCGACAAAGGCGAGTTTTTCGCCATCTGGCGAGAAATGTGGGTAGCGCACTTCGCCCGAGCCTGCCGTTAAACGTTCGGCGCGCCCACCCGCATCTGTCACGAGCCACAGGTCATCTTCGGCAACAAAAACGATGTTATCCTGGTAAATGGTGGGATAGCGCACATATCCTTGCGATGGCATTTTTGCTCCTTCATCTATGATGTTTTTTAATCGAGGTATGCACTGGCAGTAGAGAAATCAGTGGAGCCTCAAACGATGTAGTACAGTTCTGGTGCTAATGCCGAATATTATAACATGCTGTTTTGGTCATTGTCGAGATTGTAAAGAAAGCGAAAGAGGTCATGCCTCTCGACGCACTTTGCCATTTCGTGTATAATGGCAGCGATAGTTATCATTCCAGTGCTTATGTACGGAAGCCGAAACAACGATTATTTCGTGAGCGTTAGCAATTATAAACATCAAAGAATATTTGCCTGTTCTGCCTCCAGGAAATAAAGCAGGCGAGGAGAGAAGATCATGCCGAAGAAAGCAGCACGCGGCGGAGTGCAGCGTCATAAACCAAAGACGCAGAAAAGCGTACAACTGGTGCGCCCGGTTTCTGTAAAGGAAGAAGAGATCGAGGAGATAACCAGCGAGGAGGAAACGCAGGGCGCGGTTGCCACGCAGACTGCCGAAACTGAGAGCGAGACCGAAAACTTTCCGACCCTGGCTGAGGAGCCAGTAGAGGAGCTGGTTACACCTGTTACGAAGAAATCAACCGCTCCCGTTGCGAAGAAAGCGGCGACTTCTGAAGCTGAGAAAGAGGTTATGGTTCCCGTTGCAAAGAAAGGCACCTCTTCCGCAAGTGAGAAAGAGGTCAAGGGCCCTGCTACGAAGAAAGTGGCGGCTTCTGTAACTGAGAAAGAAGTTATCGTTGAGGAAGAGAAACCTGCTGCTAAAGCTGTGACGGGACGCGCTGCTGCTCGTCGGCAGACAGGACAGAGGGCTCAGCCGCGTGCCGCAAGTAGCTTGATTTCACCCGAACACTTTGCTTACGTGCGCAAAGACCTGATTTTTATCGCTATTCTGGCGATTATCATGTTCTCGATCATCATAATTCTCCATTTTGTGCCTGCGATTGGCGGATAGGGCCGGTCGTTTCGCGGGTGAGCGTCCAGTTTTTGGGCAAAAAAGAGAAGCGCTGAATTTGATCTGGTTAAGCGCTTCTCTTATCGTTTTTGGAAATGAATTGGTGGGGCGATGCGCCCCGGTGCGAGATAGGTCAGGTTAGTGCAAGGGGCCGGTGCCTAAACCAGCCGGAATACCGTGGCGGTGTGCCGCTGGAATAGTCACGCCCAATACGCGCTGCATGGCCATTGTATGACTGCAATCCCCCCAGTCATGGAAGAAACGACAGGTGCAATGCCACTCCCCATTATCATAGGTCGTGGTGTGTGTATCGTTCTCGCCTCGGAACGTCGCTTCAAAGCGAGTGAACTGAATGCGTTCTGGTTCTTCTGCGTACCGTTTGGCTTTAGCGATCTTGTTGATCATGCTTGAATTCACTGTCGGTCATCTCCTTCGATTGTAACAATCCACTCCGCGCCCACTTTGCAAAACTGAGATTTTATGTGCAAATGAGCGTAGTCCACACGGACACAAGTTGTGGAGTTCTACGCTGAAACGCGCTTATAGCTGGTAAGGGACTCTGCTATTCCTCCTTTCGTATTCAAAACTTCTCGCTCATATTTTGAGCGACGGATTGGCCCAAAGAATGAAGAATAATCGATGAGCCCGGCAACCTTGCGCGTATAAAAAGATGAAAAAAAACACCAGGGCAAACTGTCCCTAGTGCGTGTTTACGTATCCTCCCGAGACGCCACCAACGACTCTGTCAGTGGTGTAACCCGTGATGCTGATGATGCTGATTCCATAGACAATCACCTCACGATGGTATATATCGTCCCGGTCTTTCCTTTGTTTGAATGGCTAGATTATACCATATTCAAGCCGGAAAGTCTAGCCTATTTAACGTGTAAAAACAGCATAAAATGCGAAACCCCAACCATTAAAGTGCTGTGATGGCTTTGTGAGCAGGCCCATGAAAATGTAAAGAAAGTCACTTTTTCGCTATCACTTATTTCATAGCTCTACATTGACAGTGCATCTATACTTGCAACAAAGAAATAAAAAGCTGATCCATCCAGCGTTTTTTTTAACAAACGAATGAAGAGAAGCCGTTTTCTATGGGAGGTATTGCGTGAAGAAACCTGTAATGCGCCGTGTTTCATATCCTTTGCAAATGTTGTTTGGTGTGGTTTTACTGGGACTGTTGTTTGCTGGATGCTCAAACGGTAATACGCCCACTGTGTCTACCAGCGCGAGTACGCCGACTCCCCGGCCTGCGCAGCCGCATCCTATTTCCAGTAAACCAGATACTGGGAAGCTTCCCGGCGGTCAGCCTTTGCCGGAGAATCTTCCGCTATCACTGACCTTCAATCTTGCCTATAATGACGCGGCGATGGAGCGAGACGTAGCGCAGATTTATACACCTGGCTCTCCCACCTATCACCAGTTTTTAACGACCGATCAAATTGTGCAGCGCTACGCTCTTTCGGATTCAGAAGTGCAGACGGTAGAAAACTGGCTGAAACAGCAGGGCTTTACCATCGACTCGATAGATCCTCTGCGGTCAGGCATTCAGGTGACGGGAACTGTTGGCATAGTTGAGCGCGCCCTGCATGTGCAACTACGCTCGTATACCATCCTCGGCTATACATTCTACCTGCAAGATAGCGATCCCATTGTCACTGGCCAGATTGCGGCGCTGATCGACTCGGTGGTGGGGCTGGATAACTTCGCCTTTCCCGTGTTCAAGCCTCCCTTTGGCCTGGTTAGCAGGAATGCATCGCTGGCTACAACCTGCAAAGGCTATGGCGCAAAGCACACACTGACGCGTGACAAGCTGGCCTCGGCATACCAGATCAACAGGCTCTATGGTCAGAATATTGCCGGGCAGGGCATGACAATTGGTGTGGCCGAGTTTGACGAGCCATTTGATCCCAAAGATATTGCCAACTATGCCAGATGCGCAGGCGTCCCTGTACCAAACATACAAACGGTCAATGTCGATGGAACTGTCGCGCCTGGACCAGGACAGGGTGAGGCCGCGCTTGACCTGGAATTGATCTCCGGTCTGGTGCCGCAGGCGCAGATAATCGACTACCAGGCCAATCTGAAGCAGACCTCGTTCGCGCAGGCGCTGGTTGATGTCTTCAATCGCGTGGCGGCAGATCATAAGGTGCAGGTTCTCAGTGTCAGTTACGGGACGGGTGAGAATTCGTTTAGCTCCTCTGAGCAGGCGGCAGTGAATCGCAGTCTGCGCAATCTGGCTGCCGAGGGCATCTCGGTCTTTATCAGCAGCGGAGACTGCGCGGCCTTCTCGAATCGCATCAGTCATGTCGCGATGGTCTCATTCCCCGCCAGCGCTCCCTATGCCATCGCGGTAGGCGGCACGCATTTACAGGTGGCCGATAATGGCGCGCGTACCAGCGAGGACGTGTGGAGCGATAACGATGGCGCGCCACTTTGTCAGAACGAATGGGGCAGCGGTGGTGGCGTAAGCCAGAATCCAGCCTTCAAGCGTCCATCCTGGCAGGTCGGTACGGGAACAACGAACCACTACGACGGCGCATCGAGCCTGATCTTTACGAGCAACGGTGATCCGGTGGTTGCGCCCAACGGCCTGCGCCAGGTTCCCGACGTGGCGGCGGCAGCATTCCCCAACATTGCCATCTACTACCAGGGCAACTGGTATGCCTTTGGCGGCACAAGCGCAGCCGCGCCCATCTGGGCTGCCGGAGCCTTGCTGGTAGACCAGGCTCTACGATTACATGGAAAGATGTTGCTAGGGGGTGTGCCAACATTCTACACGCTGGCGAATCATCCCGGCTCTTTCCATCCCTACACCGATATCGTCAAAGGCGACAACCTGTTCTACCCGGCGACAAGAGGCTGGGACTACGCGACGGGCTGGGGTTCTCCGAATTTCATGGATATCGTGCAGATGCTGTCGCAGTAGTGAGTTAGCACTCTTTGAGAGAGTGGGAAAGCATCTTCCCACTCTCTCACTTTATGCCATGAAACAGCCCCTCTCGCCTGTCATCCTGAGCGCAGCGAAGGATCTCCGCCGCTCAACAGGACCGCACGCCCAGCCCACAGATCCTTCGCTGTGCTCAGGATGACAGGCCTGGATATGCTCTTTATTTGTCAAAATTCAACTTAGATTGGTTGAAGCCACTTCCTGCCCAACGACTTCAAAGCGCATGTCATCGAACCAGACCTGCCCTGAATCTGCGAGAAGGACGCTAAAAGCCTCTTTATCCCCGTTGCGCGCCAGCTTTACTAGCCGAATATCGCTTTGCTCGTCCATGATCTTGTTGCAACAATCTTTCCCTTACGAATTCGTCATTTACTAGTAGTAATTATGCGCGCAAAGGTTGGTTTTTCTGCCACGTTTTCTGCGTTCATACGATATCTTGAATGAGATCTCGAAAAATTGGGTAAAGAGGGATGCATGCACCAGCTCGATGCCGACGAGGAACGGAGCAAGGTTGAGGTATCACTATATGATCGCTACGCTCCAACCATTTTAGCGTATTTGTGCCAGCATGTCTCGTCGCGGCAGGATGCTGAAGATCTGCTGGCCGAGGTCTTCCTGGCCGCGTACCGGAACAATGCGCTCGCGGACTTGTTAGACGAGCAACAACTGGCGTGGCTGCGGCGCGTTGCACGCAATAAACTCATTGACTGCTATCGCCATACCTCTGTTCTCAGCGAGTTACCGCTTGAGCAGGCATTGGAAACCGAGGATACAGACCTGACACCGGAACAGCGGGCCGTCAAACAAGAGCAGTACCAGCGTCTCTATGCGGCGCTGGCGCAGCTTTCTCCTGAGCAACGGGAGTTGATACAACTACGCTATGGCAATGAAATGCGGCTGGTCGAGATAGCCGGGATGATGGGCAGGCCGGATGGCACGATTCGCAAGCTGCTGTCCCGCACGTTGCGCCAGTTGCGGGCCGTGTTTGAGCAAGAGGAAAAGGGAATAGACGATGAAACCATTCGATGATCGCATTCCTGAGGAGTTGGAGCAGGAAAACCAGGAATTGTTAGCATTGCTGCGCTCTACTATTCAAAAACCCGTTTCGCTAACATCTTCTGAGCAGCAACAGGTGCTTTCAACAGTACGAGAACGTTTGCTTCAGCATGAAGACGTAGGAGAAGCGTCTGAACCGATAGGAACGATGGGAAATGCCGGACAAACAACGGGACGATTTCCGGCAGCCCCTCGCAAAGGCCGCTCTCTTACCCGATTTTTTAATACACTTGCGGCAGTTCTCGTTATTGGCGCTTTTATCGGGGCTTCGCTGTTGCTCTTTACACGCCATCAACAAACGGGCGTGTTCCAGCCAACTGTGCCAACAGGCAGTCCGAATATGAGCAGTGTTGAAAGTGATGGTCTTACCTTCAACATGAGCATTACTCCGGGACCGTACTTCCTTAAGGAGATGCTGGCTATAGACCTTACTATTATGAACCACTCAAATATGGTATATAACGCTGGCCCACCCTTTGGTGCCTCGTGTGGCTATGATCCGGGTGTGGAGATAGATAGTACAGGCAAGCCTGACTTCGATATTCCTATTGCGACTGATCATAGTTGTCCAGCACCTGGTTTCAGCGTGACACCATTAGAACCAGGACAGACGCTTACTGTTCATAGATACTTTGCGTTGCAATATACGGGCTGGGTGACACTTACAGGAGAGGTTAGCCTCTACAAGAAGCAGGTTGGAGAGAATCAAAAATTTCCAAATTATCAACCTTTAGACCCTTTTCATGGTCATAGACCTACGATACGCATGCATGTTGACCCAAATGTTCCGGCACATCGAACATTTTCGTACCAGCTTGAGAGTTCGCATGTCACCGTTGTTGCCCCCCCACAAGTACTTTCGCAGCTAGTCTATCTGTATGGAATATCCTGCTATGACATTCCGAATACCGGGTATACAATGACTGGAAACTTCGGCTGGTATCCGCTCTCCGCTCCATCCTTAGGTGTACCGGGTTGCCCTGGAAAGCATGTAGATTGGTGGTTCGCCTTTGGCGCTCCTGGCTATGCGGTTGTGGTAGGTGAGTATCGCACCTGATTAATGCGTTGGCTGAAGCGAGTGTGACGCCTGCTGCTCAAGCCACGCCTGGAAAGTGGTCCAGAAGACGCGCAGACCGAAATAGCCAAGCGCCAGACCGCAGAGCGCGTTGATCCAGCGGAACATGGCCGGGCGTACCCAACGTTTGCCAAAGCGCAAAATAAGCGTGATGCTGATGCACCAGATGACCGCGCCAACAAAGAAGCCAGCGACGAAGAGGATAAAGGAGTAGCCGGTGATGCCGGAAGCGACGACGCTGCTGCCCAGGCCCGACCAGAAAGCCAGGCCTACCGGATTCGCCAGCCCGAAGACAACGCCGGTAGCGAAATCCCCTCGTGTTGATGCCTCTGAAGATGAGGTGATGTCCTTGCGCAGGAACGCTTCGTGAAAGGCGGACCATGCCATACGCAGCAGGAAACAGCCACCCGCGATGCCCAGCACGACTTGAATGGCCAGATTGTGGACGAGAAAAGTCACGCCGGTCAGCGCGAGGATGGCCCAGAGCGAGTCGCCGATCAGCGAACCTGTTTCAACCAGGAGCGTAGAACGTGCGCTATAGGAGACGCCGCGACGGATGGCTTCTGTATTCACCGCCCCAGGCGCGGCTGCGTAGGCAATACCTAATCCAATAGCGGTCAGTAGTAGCGCAAAATTCATGATGAGTCTTCCTCCTGGTTGTGTATGAATGCAGATCAGTTTTATCAAATATTGGGTGCTGAAGCCAGCCAGGGGCGACTGCATGAAGTTTGACAACATACAGGGAATACTGGCCCCATGTCATCCTGAGCGCCGCGAAGGATCATCGTCGCCCAGCGTGATCGTGTGTCCAGACGGCAGATTCTTCGCGGCGCTCAGGATGACAGGCCTGGATATCCCCTTTTTATTGGTCAAACTTCATAGGGTTGCCCTGGCTTCTTTAGCCCACGAGTGTTGGTGGAATCGCCATTCAGAGTGCGGCCAGACAGCTTGTTTCCTCGACCGCCTCCTGATAGAGGGAACGTACCTGCTCAGCTACCCGTTTCCAGCTATATTGTAGCACAGAGGGGCGGGCGTTGTCTCGCATCTCCTGCAAAAGGTCAGGATTATTCAGCAGGGCATCCAGGCGCTCAGCAAAAAAGCCTGGGCTGCGCGGCACGAGGTAGCCAGTTTTGCCGTGTTGAATGATGGTGGTGAGTCCTCCCGCTCGCGTTGCCACGACAGGAGTGCCGCAAGCCAGCGATTCAACGGCGGCCAGCCCGAAACTTTCGTGATAGGATGGCATGACGGTAATGTCTGCCGCGCTGTAGATCAACGAGAGTTCTTGCTGGGGACGAGCGCCCATAAAAAGTGTGCGTTGTCCAATGCCCAGTTCTGCTGTGAGCCTGCGTAGCTGCTGCAACTCTTTATCGCCTGAAAGCTTGCCGCCGACGATGACAACCCGGGTCTGCTGTTTCATCATGGCTGCTGCGCGCAGCAGGATGTCAGGTCCTTTGAAAGGATCGAGCCTGCCTGCGAAGAGGAGTACAGGCATATCTGCTTTCCAGCCCAATTGCAGGCGTGCCTGCTGGCGATCGTATGGAACGAAGCGTTGGAGATCAACGCCGCAAGGAATGACCTGTACCTGGGCTGATGTAGCGCCGCAATGACGGATAATTTGCGTCCGTTCTTCCGCGGTAGCGGCGATGATACGGTCTGCCTGTTGAATCAATTTGCGTTCCATTTCAAGGCGCTGCGGCGGCTCCTGCGCATCGGGGTTGGCGAGCTGTTTGAGATGCGCCAGGGTGTGGAACATAATCACGTGCGGTACGTGCCAACTGCGCGCCAGGGTCATGGCAACGACGCCGGAAAGCCAGTAGTGGCTGTGCAGCAGATCATAGCTTCTGCCTTCGCGCCTGCGAAATGCATCTATCTGTTGAGCGAATGCAGGCATGTACTGGTAGAGTTCGTCTTTATGGATAGGCTCAGCAGGCCCGGCGGGGATGTGGACAACCCTTACGCCCGGGCTGAGGTGTGTTATCTGCGGTTGTGTTCTGGATGTTCGTCTGGTAAAGATATCGACGGTTAGCCCGGAAGCTCCAAGTTCGCGGGCAAGTTGTTGTATATAGACATTCATGCCGCCAGCATCTCGCGTGCGCCCCGGTAGATCGAGAGGGGACGTGTGGACGCTGAGCATGGCAATAGTAGGGTTTCTCAATTTCCTGCTCCTTTTTTCTAACACGGAAGATTTAGTTATTGCAGATACGCGGCCAGCGTCCCTCGCTTGCAAGCTTGCTGTGTTGACGCATGGTTTTCCTCCTTTCCTGGCAAAGAGATAGAAAGTCTATCAACATTGATAAACAATCGTAGAGCATGATTTATTCTGAGGGCGGCTCCGTTGCCGTTATTCGGAATTGGATTTGCGGGCCCGCTTGCGCAGGGTGGTAATAGCGCGAAGCATATGAGCCATGTCCACGCTCGAATCCTGTGAAAGCTGGTTCAGGCAATCCGTTCGCTGTTTGACTTCTGTGGCGAGCGCAGCAGAGGTGATGCCTGCCCAGTTTGCCAGTTCGTCCAGAATGGCGGCGTCGGCATGCACAAAGGTATCGTCAAATTCGTTCCATAGGGAGAGCGGTAAGGGAACGATTTTCTCCGGGTGCTGCGGGTCGGCGGTAGGCTGAATGAAATGGGTGGTGAGCCAGCGTCGGCGTAACGGATAGACGCGCCCGATCAGTCCAATGTTGATAACCAGCCCGAGACGGCGAATATCGTCTGGCGTCAGGCGCAAATCATGCTGGTACATGTACAGTACGTCATCGATGGTATCAGCATGCACGCTTGTCGCAATATGATATCCCCTCGCAGGCAGCGTCAGATAGCGCCTGGCGACGCGCCCCCACATGTAGATGGGCAGGTGGTCGCTTACCTCATTACAGAGCAAGTAGGTGGTGGCAGGGTCAATTTCGGGATGCTGTAAAAAGGCGAAGTTCTCGTACATGCCGGACATATAGACGAGCGATGTTCCCTCAGGAACGAACTGGAGCAGGGCATTCAACGTGGTCGTCTTGCCAATCCCTGGCTGTGGGTCGGTTGGCCCGGCTACAGTGAGCGAGGCTCCATGTTCCAGAAGCGCCCAGACAAGCGCGGCGGTCTCCGGGTCAACGCTGCCCAGGGAGATGATCTGGGCCATTGAGAGCGGACGCCGCGAATCGTAATGCCACCAGTAGCGTTCGTAGGGATCGCGTGGGTCAAACATGTGGTCGTTCCCTTCCACTTTCTATCTGGAACAGACTACTCTTTTTGCTCGCTTGCTACCTGCGCCTCTCCCTTTGACTGTTCAGCCTCAGGAGTTGGCGGTTTGAGCCAGCCGGGTTGCGGATTCCAGCCAATCGCAATGACGCGAGGGCGGCTCTCAGGTTCCAGTTCAACCAGGCTGACCGAGGCATTGTCAATGGATAGTCTTCCGGCTTTGCCAGCCTCAAGGCCAGTATAATGCGCGATGAGCAACTTGATGACATCGGCATGGGTGACGAAGGCGGGATACGCGCCAATGTTCCCCTCGGCTCGCCAGTATTCAACGGCTTCGAGCGCCCGTTGCTGCACCTGTGGGAACGTCTCGACATCGGGCGGAGCGACGGTGGGGTCTTTTACGAAAGCCTTCCAGGCCGGATCTTCCTTGTTGATCTTGTCATGATCCTGACCTGTCCAGTGTCCCACATCGATATCCATCAGGCGCGGTTCGATCTGCACAGGTAGGTTGCGAGGTTGTGCGATAATTTCGGCGGTCTCTCGCGCTCGCTCTAATGGGCTGCTGATAATGGCGCTGATCGGGAGAACCATCAGGGCATCCGACAGACGAGCCGCCTGCTGACGCCCGGTATCATTGAGATCGATTCCCGGCAACTGGCCAGGAAGACGGTGTTCAACATTCCAGGTTGTTTGCCCATGCCGGATGAAAAGCAGGGTTTGTTTCATGCCAGTATGATTACTTTCAGGTGTTCTATGAAACCAGAGCGATAGCCGCCAGCCACAAAAGCGCCAGGCTACGCTCAGGTATATCCAGACAATATAGATCCAACCACCGGCCAGCCGTTGTAGAAACCGTTTTTCTTGTGACATTGTTCACTTGTTTTGCATACATAGATTCACCACGAAACGACGGTGATAAGACAGCACCGTCGAATGGTCAGACCAACCAGTGTGTTTTCATTGTACCAGCCAGAACGGCTCAACTGCAAGCAGGCTCACATGGCAAACGAAAGATAGTAGAGGACAGCGATAACCATCAGGCCCACCAGGAACAGGACGCCGCAGCCGAGCAGCAATTCCCCGGTTCCAGGTTCCCTATCACGCCCTTTCACCGGTGTGAGCTGTTCGATGGGATAGCCGGAGAAGCTGTAACTATATGGATATGACGCGCGTAAAGGCATTTGCGTGTAAGCGCGGATTGGTGGCGTAATCATCACCTGCGTCACAGGCGACTCCTGGTAGATGCGTATCGGTGCCTGTGGCATGGGCGTCACAGGTAAGGTGGGAATATGTTCAGTTAAGGGAAGCCGTTGTTCAGACCTGGGATATGATGGCAATGCTCTGCGCGTTGTTGGCATATGCTCAGTCAAGGGAAGCTGTTTATCCGGAGAGATGATAAGCGGCCTGCGCCGGACTGACACCTGCAATGGAGAAATTTGTGGAAGACGAACCACCGCCGGTCGTTGAAATTGCCGCTGTTTGCCAGACATGAAATCCTCCTCACTACCACATCACGAGTTCTTTATCATTCATTATACTGAACGTGCAAATTTATACCTGCAAGGCCATTCATCTCCCCTATGTCATGCTGAGCGCAGCGAAGCATCTGTGGTCGCGATGCACTCCTCAGACGGCACATGAGATGCTTCGCTGCGCTCAGCATGACATAGGGCGAGACGACAACCTGTCATGCTTCGCGGAGCGAAGCATCTCTGTGACGGATCGATATACGTGCCAGTGCCGTAGAAGCTGAGCGGAGCGAAGCATGACAGGTTGTTGGCTTTCCCCGTCAAAGTTCATTATAAGCGTGCATGTATAGGAATTTCTGCTGCTTTTTGCTCCTTCAACACCTTTTTGTATTTGTATTGATGTATGATGTTGATACAGAAAAAGGGGGAGTATTGGAAAGGAAGGAGCGAACTATGCAATTTTTCGCGCTCGTTGAGGATTGGCCGGGCGAGTCTATGGTGTATTTCCGCGAATTGCCGGGATGTATTTGTTCTGCCGCGACAACTGAGGATGTCATAAAGGCCGCCCCTGGCGCAGTGGCCGAGTATTTCAAATGGTTAAAGGCGAATGATCTGCCGCTTCTGGATGAGTTTGATGGCACGATAGAGGTGGTTGTAAGGGAGCGCATGTCTGCCGAAAATGACAGGCTGCCATACTGCTTCGAGGCAGACCGCATACCACCAACCGATGAGGAGATTGAGCGGGCGCTGGGTGTCGCGGCGGCGGCCCGCGCAACCATCCTTGACCTGTACGAAAATGTGCCACCGGAAGCGCTCGAGAAGGCTATTGCGCCCGGTTCGTGGTCGCTGAAGCAGCACCTTCAGCACCTGGTGGAATCGGAGACCTGGTATATTTCGCGCATCTCTGAGCTGCCAGAGCCTTCTTTTAGCGATGCTGAGCTGGCAGACCTCACGCTGGCTTTCTTTGATAAGGCCATCGACTACGAAATCTTTTTGCGCGAAAGAACGCCGGAGCAGCGCCAACAGGGGTACATGGCGGACGGCGAGGAGTGGACGGTTGGGAAGGTTCTGCGCAGAATGGCCGGACACCTGCGCGAACACTATCCCTGGATGAAAGAGATTGCGCAAAGGGTCAGCGTATAAAGCTGGATGTGCAAGGCCTTGATGATAGCCCTGCACATCTCTATTTACATCTCATTTACATCTCGCCGTTGGCTCCAACTGTCTCGGCGGCCACCTGCCCGAAGTTCAAAGCGCCCACAAGAGAAGCGCCGCCGATGATGTTGCCGATCAGCGTCGGCAGCATGAAGCCGAGCAGGTAGGTTGCCCACGAGACTGCGCCAGTATTCACGAGGTAAAGGACATCGACCGAACCGGCGATAATATGGGCAAAGCTGCCAAGCGCGACCAGGTAGGTGAGGAGAATGACGATGTGCAGCTTGGTGTTCTCAGATGCTGGCAACAGCCAGACCATCAAGGCGATCAGCCAGCCCGCGAAAATGCCGCGCAGCACTGTCAGCCCAAAGTCCCCTCGCAAGGAGTGAAAGGCGACTTCTGTGAAAGATTGGCGAATTTGCGGCTGGAATACATCTGTATGCGCGATGATCGTCGCGAAAAGAAAGGCACCGAGCAAGTTCGCGGCCAGCACCACAGCCCAGAGCCGCGCCACCTTCCAGAACGTATGCCAATTTGGATGGGCAAAAAGCGGCAGCATGGCGGTCAGTGTATTTTCTGTGAAGAGTTGTTGTCTGCCAAGTACCACGATGAAAAATCCCACGCTGTATCCCAGATTATCTACCAGTGGACGCCAGGGCGCGGCAGGCAGGTAAGCGTGGAGCAGTCCCTGCGCTACCAGTGAAAAGCCCATCGATAATCCTGCTGCCAGCGCGGAGAGCGCCAGGGCTGCCGGAGCGCGTTTCAGTTCGCGCTCGCCCTCCTCGCGCACCGTCTCATGGACGATAACCGCGCTGATACGGGCGCGCCTCGCCACCTCTTTTCGTTCGCCTTTGCTAAGTTCTGGCACGACACCTGATGACGAGGCGATGAGTTCTGGTTCAGCTATTTCAACAGGCCTTTCGGGCTTTCTTCTCATATATCTGCTTCTCATGTATCTCCTAAGCTGAGTTTTTTGACGCAAAGGTCACTTTTACCAATACGGAGTAGCAGGACATTACGATACAGGGAGTCACAATTTTGCAGAGAGACCAGGAAAGCCACCCACAAGGGGATGGCTCTGCAATGTGAGGCGGCTTGTAGAGCCATCCCCTTGTGGGTGGCTTTCCTGGTCCCACGCTGATAGCAAATTTACGCACAGCTTCCGGTTCAGCTTCTCTGGACAGAAGGCATTTTCTCTGATAAAGTAGAGGTGGTTCAAGTCTACCCCCAATAATTTTTCTTGTCATCGTACATTCAGGGAACAGCTTCTTGCGTCTCAGGCATTAGACAATTTTTAATGGGTGTCCCGGCTTTCTCTTCAGCGTTGTGTCCCAGGAAAATAAAGGTATGGGAGAGGCAAGCACTTCACGGGTAATAACTCCAATCCTGGTCGGGCGAACCAGCCAGCTTGCAACCCTGCATTCGCTTGTTGAGCAGGCGAAGCAGGGAGAGGGGCGTGTCGTGCTGTTTAGCGGCGAAGCGGGCATCGGGAAATCTCGTCTGAAGGGTGAAGTGCAGGCTTATGCAGCGAAACAGGAGTTTATGCTTCTGCAAGGAAATTGTTTTCCGGCTGATCTCACCTGTCCCTATGCCCCGTTGCTTGATCTTTTGCGTTCCCTTGCAGCCTCCAATCCAGACGCAAAGTTTGCTGCTCACCTGGAGGCCCTGGCTGGGGATATCTTTCCTTTGCTGCCTGAACTGGTTGCGGACCGCTCTATTCGTCCCTCACTTCTGGAGCCTGAACAGGAAAAACGGCGCATTTTCGCGGTATTGACAAAATTTTTCATCGATTTGTCGCTCAGCTCTCCTCTCTTCATCTCCATAGAAGACGTACACTGGAGCGATGATACCAGCCTGGATTTTCTTCACTACTTTGCGCGGCATGCCACGTCTCATGCCATTGTGCTTCTCGTGACGTACCGCCATGATGAGATGCGGCCCGGCTTGAGAAGCTGGCTGACACAATTTGATCGCGAGCGGCTTGCGCAAGAGATTCAATTGCTACCTCTTTCACGCAATGAGGTTGATACGATGCTCTCGGCCATCTTTGAAGAGCAACATACTGCTATTGAAATGCGCCGCTTTCTGCATGGTGAACTGCTGGACGTACTGTATGCGCTGACCGAGGGGAACCCGTTTTTTGTCGAAGAAATTATCGGCTCGCTCAAAGCTGCCGGTGATATTTACTACGTGCAGGGCTATTGGAATCGCCGACCGGGGCGTGAAATCTCCATTCCGCGCAGCGTGCAAGATGCGGTACAAGGCCGCATGGCAGGCTTGAATGAGGGAGCCAGGCAGGTCTTAACCCTGGCTGCTGTTGCCGGACGGCATTTTGATTTTGCCCTTCTCCAGCAGCTTACCGGGCATGATGAGCAGCAGCTTGTCTCTATCATGAAGGAACTGGTTTCTGCCCAGCTTATTGTGGAAGAGTCCGCCGAGGGCTTTGCTTTTCGCCATGCCTTAATCCGCCGGGCCATTTATACGCAACTGCTAGCGCGTGAGCGTAACAGGCTGCATCGCGCCATTGCCGAAATGCTAGAGCAGCAACCTCTTGTTGCGCCGGATATGCATCTCGAGGAACTGGCTTACCACTTTTATCAGGCGGGTATCTGGCAGAAAGTAGCGGACTACGCACTGTGTGCGGGAGAAAAGGCTCTGCGCCTGTACTCGCACCGGGCTGCTATCGACTATTTCACCTGGGCGTTGAGGGCAAATGAACATCTGGGAAAGCCTCCTGCCCCCCTACTCTATCGTACACGAGGGCAGGCCTATGAGACGCTTGGCGAGTTTGAACTGGCGCAACGGGATTATACTCTGGCATTAGCAGCAGCTCATGCGGCACAGGATCGAATTGCAGAGTGGCAAAGCGCGATAGACCTGGGTTTTCTCTGGACGGGCCGCGATTATGCGCAAGCAGAGACATGGTTCCGGCAGGCATTAACCATCGCGCAGGAACTTGGAAATCCCATTTTGCAAGCCCATAGCCTCAACCGTATTGGTAACTGGCATCTGAATAAAGAGCAGCCGCATGAAGCGCTGCACTATCACAGGCAGGCACTGACGATTTTTGAGCAACTTCAGGACGCAAAGGGGATAGCAGAGACGCTCGATTTACTGGGCATGGCCAGCTACCTGGGCGGCGATTTACTCCAGGGAACGGTGTACTATCAACAGGCGATAGCCCTCTTCCGAACGCTTGAAGATCAGCAGGGACTAACCTCCAGCCTGGCGACTTTAACGCTGCGCAGTCCGACATTTCAGACTGATGCCCTGATCCCGGCAGCGAGTTTGTCTGAAGTGCTTCAGGATGCCAGACTCGCGCTCAAGATTGCGCGAGAGATTGGCCGCCGTTCAGATGAAGCATATGCGCTCTTGCAGATAGGACTATGTCAGGGTTCGCAGGGCGAATACGGGCAGGCATTCGAGGTGATGATGCAGAGTTTGCAGATTGCAGAGGAGATTGAGCATCTGCAGTGGCAGACGGCCTCTCACTCCATCCTGGGAGGTATATATAGGGGCATGCTGGCCTATCCTCAGGCACGCAAACACTTCGAACAAACATTGGTACTCGCGCGTGAAAGCGGTTCTCTGTTCTGGATGCGCGTTGCTACGGGCTATCTCGCCTCTCTGGCCGTTGAGCAGCAGGATCTGGCCCGGGCGGAAACGCTTCTTGCCACTGCACTCGGCCCTGATACTCCTGCCGAAACGATGGCGCAGCGTTTAATCTGGTGTGCATGCGTGGAACTAACGCTTGCGCAGGGCCATCCTGCTCGCGCCTTAGAAATGATTGATCGGCTGATTGCTTCCACTGCTCGCTCTGCTCAGGGGCAAAGTAGCTTGCGTGTTTTAAAGTTGCGGGGTGAGGCAGAGGCAGCCTTGCAGCGACCAGCCGAGGCAGAGGCAGCGCTAACAGCAGCGCAAACATTGGCTGTAGCGCTGGGAGCCAGACCGAGACAATGGCATGTCCACCTCGCGCTTGGCAGGCTCTATCAAGCGCAGGAGAGGAAAGCGGAGGCTGAGCAGGCATTTGCTTCTGCCCGTACACTGATTGAGGAACTGGCAGCTACCATTCCGCATGAGGCTCTACGAGACAATTTCCTGCGCCAGGCAAAGGTTCGCTTGCCCCAGGAGCATCCAACTCCCTCTAAGGAGGCCGCCAGACAGGCCTTTGGAGGACTGACAGCACGCGAGCGGGAAGTAGCGGCACTGATTGCACAGGGCAAATACAACCGCGAAATCGCCGATACGCTGGTTGTAAGCGAGCGCACTGTGGAGACACATGTAAGCAATATCATGTTCAAGCTCGGATTTACCTCGCGCAGGCAAATAGCCAGCTGGGCCATCGAAAAGGGTTTAGCTCCACACAACTAACATACTTTTGTTTGTCTTCTCCGTACACACCTCTGCTAAATCTACGTGTTTCCCAGCCGTAATCTCCGTACTTCTCCACGATGGCAGTGCGCGTTGTTCTGGCTACAATTGGGAAGCGTTGAAGCCTATTGCGCGATCGTTCGCAAGCAGAACACACTCGAGGAAAGGACAGTTCTATGAACGCGACAGACATTTTGAAGTATGGCCAATCTACGGTCATGCAGACCATTGATGGTTTCCCTGAAACGGCGTGGGATACACCGGGAGCCTGTGGCACCTGGTCGGTCAAGGACATTCTCGCGCACCTCGCATCTTACGAAGAAGTCCTGGTGGATATTTTGTCAGGATTTGTCGGGAAGAACCCTACTCCCTGTCTAGACAGGTTTATCGAGCTGGGGGGCCGCTTTAACGATGCCGAGGTGGAGAGGCGCAGGGGGAGAACCGTGAGAGAGGTGCTGGACGAGTTCAATGATGCGCATGCGCAGACGATGTCACTCGCCGAGCGAATTCGTCCCGAGACGTTCCGCCATACGGGAACGCTGCCCTGGTATGGCATGGAGTATTCCCTGGATGATGTGCTGGTCTACATGTACTACGGACACAAACGCGAACACAGCGCCCAGATCGCCGCTTTTCGAGACCGCCTGAATAACCATCAGTGAGGAGCAAAAGGACATGCAGGAAGTTGCACAGACAGCATCAACGATTGAGGTAATCAACCGCTTTAACGAGGCCTTCAACCTGCACGACGTTCCGGCGGTAATGGCGCTGATGACCGAGGACTGTGTCTTTGATAATACTTATCCGGCCCCGGATGGCGAGCGGTTTGAAGGGCAGGAGGCGGTTCGCCGCTTCTGGGAAGAGTTTTTTCGTTCATCGCCCGATTCGGTGTTCAAGTCCGAGGAGATGTTCGCATTTGAAGATCGCTGCGTAGTGCGCTGGAGATACGAGTGGACAAATGCTGATGGTAGTCGCGGGCACGTGCGCGGGGTGGATATACTCCGCGTGCGAGACGGCAAGGTCGCGGAGAAACTGGCTTACGTCAAAGGGTAGAGAGGCATGAACGACGGTTACATGCCTCGTTCTGAAATTTCCAGGGCGAACAAACAAAAAGGTTTTCATCCACTTAAAAGATGTAGTTCACACAAGGAGTAATCCTATGACAACAACACAAAGGACGTCCAACCTCGATGCCAGCCCATTGAAAGCGACCCTGCGAGGCGAACTCATCCAGCCAGGAGATGCTGGATATGAGGCAGCGCGTAAAGTCTACAACGGCATGATTGACAGGCATCCCGCTCTGATTGTGTACTGCGCGGATGTGGCCGACGTCATTGCGTCGGTCAACTTTGCGCGCCAGAACAATCTCCTGGTTTCCATACGGGGCGGAGGCCACAATGCCGGAGGGCTGGGAGTCTGTGATGATGGCCTGGTCATCGACCTCTCGCTCATCCGCTATGTGCAGGTTGATCCCCAGACGAAAACGGTGCGCGTTGGAGGAGGTAACACGTGGGGTGATGTCGATCATGCCACGCATGTCTTTAGTCTGGCAGTGCCGAGCGGGATTATTTCCACTACCGGCGTTGGAGGACTTACCCTCGGCGGAGGCCTGGGACATCTATCACGCAAGTATGGTCTGGCGATTGACAATCTCATTGCTGCCGATGTCGTGCTGGCTGATGGCCGCTTCGTCACTGCTGATGAGCAGCATTACGCAGACCTGTTCTGGGCGCTGCGCGGTGGTGGTGGTAACTTCGGGGTTGTCACCTCGTTCGTATTCAAGGCCAATCCGGTTCATACCGTGTACGGCGGCCCCATGTTATGGAAGATGGATCAGGCATTTGAGATCATGCAGTGGTACCGGGAGTTCATTACTCAGGCCCCCGATGACATCAACGGGTTCTTTGCCTTCTTGATCGTGCCGCCGGGGCCGCCTTTCCCCGAGCATCTCCACAACAAAAATATGTGTGGCGTGGTCTGGTGCTATACTGGGCCGATGGCACTGGCCGAGCATACATTCGAGCCGATCCGGCAGAAGTTCCCGCCCGCCCTGGACTTCGTTGGACCTATCCCGCATCCCATGCTGCAAAGTATGTTCGATGCGCTGTACCAGCCAGGACTTCAGTGGTATTGGAAAGCGGATTTTGTGAATGAGCTGAGCGACGATGCTATTGCGCGCTACATTCAACATGGCTCTCAGTTGCCGACCATGCAATCGACCATGCACCTCTACCCCATAAATGGTGCGGCGGGCCGGGTGGGCAAACAGGGCACGGCCTGGAGTTATCGCGATGCAAAGTGGGCCGAGGTGATCGTGGGCGTTGATCCCGACCCCGCCAACAAAGACCTGATTGTCAACTGGGCCAGGCAGTACTGGGAGGATGTGCATCCCTATTCCGCAGGCGGAGCCTACGTCAATTTCATGATGGGAGAAGAGGGAGATGTGCGCGTCAAAGCGTCCTACCGCGACAACTACGAGCGCCTGGCGGCTATTAAGCGCACCTACGACCCCACCAATTTCTTCCGCGTCAATCAAAACATCAAGCCTGCGCCGTAAGGACTAGCAGGCGCAACTCAAATCAAGCTCTGAGTCGCGTATCTCTTCATCAGGCGCGTCTGGCCCTTGTTCGTCGTCGAAGGCGTAGGGGGTTTCCAGGGCGGCATGGATGATGCGCTCCACGTCTTCCAGGCTGTTGATGCGCACAAGCTGATTGCGTACCTGCTTAGCTCCTGGAAAATGGCCGAGGTACCAGCCCAGATGCTTGCGCATCTCGACGTAGTGATCTTCGCCTTTGAGTTTTGCGTGAACGTGGGCGTGTTCGAGCGCCATGAGCAACCGTTCTTCTCGTGTAGGTACCACGTCGGGCAGGTTTTCGGGCGTGGGAATGATGCCCTGCGCGAACAGCGACTTGAGCTGTTCGCGGTTGCGGAAAATCCAGGGATTGCCAAAGGTTGCGCGGCCAATCAACACGCCGTTCACTCCAGCGGTGCGAATGCGCTGTGCGGCTTCGTACAGGCTTTTGATGTCGCCGTTGCCGAAGATCAGGGTGTTGGTCTTGCGCACGATTTCGGCGGCGGCGGCAATTGCATCCCAGTTTGCCTCGCCCTTGTAGTGTTGCACCAGGGTGCGCCCGTGAATGGTGATGACGGCAGGTTCCAGCTCAAGCAGTTCCTGCACCCAGTCAGTAATTACAATCGAATCGACGCCCAGGCGCGTTTTCACTGAGACAGGGAGCAGGCGTCGATCGATGGTGGCTTTATCGCCCCAGATACGCACACGCTCCTCGTTCATCTGGCGAATGCGTGAAATGCGCTGGGGTTCCATACCCAGGTCTTCAAGTGTCTGTCCGTTTGCCCAGTCGCGCACACCCTGCTGTGTGGCGCGAATGATCTCCTTCGCAATCTCCGGCACGCGAATGAGCGCCGCCCCGCCGCCTTTGTTGGCGACAGTCTTCGCGGGGCAACCCATGTTGATATCCACGCCATCAAAGCCCAGTTCGCAGACGACGTGCGCCGCTTTGTAAAAGTATTCCGGGAGGCAGCCAAAGATTTGCGCTACTACAGGCCGCTCCGCAGGTGTATAGAGAAAATCGCGGAAAATGCGGTCGCTGCCACGCCACAGTCCCTCGACATTGGTGAACTCGGTCAGCACGACATCAGGGCGACCATAGAGGCCATGCATGGTACGGCAGGGCGCATCGGTAACGCCGTCCATTGGAGCCAGGCCAATAATCGGTTGTTGCAATGTATTCCAGAATGATGATTGCGTCATAGTGCTTCTATTATAGCATTGCTTTCAAGCCCACCACACCTTTATCCATCCTATCGGGCTATTATCGACGCAAGATTGCTCTATGTGCCATAGTTAAAGGACAAAGAAATTTTCTAGAAGTGGAGATGTACGATGGTATTATGAATGCATCCCCCAAAACGAGAACGCCCTATCTTTCATCATTCTTTCTTGTCCTCACCGCCTTTGTTGCGCTGTGGCAGTTGTGGCGCACTCGTTGCGTCATACAAGAGACACAGCCGCCGCAAGAAACTGGTTTACCGGCAACGCCGCCACGTGTCACCATTATTGTGCCGATGCGAAACGAAGAGGCCAATGTGGATGCCTGCCTCACTTCACTGGTCGCGCAGGATTATCCGAACTTTGAGATACTGGTGGTCGATGATGGCTCTAACGATGGGACATCTCAGCTTCTCAGAAAATGGAGCGAGCGGAACGCGCTTATTCGAGTAAAGCGTGTTGACCGACTCCCCGAAAACTGGACAGGGAAGGCCCATGCTCTGCATACAGGAGTGATGAATGCCTGTAGCGAATGGCTTCTGTTTACCGATGCTGATACCCGCCACGCGCCGCAGGCGTTGCGCCTGATGATGAGCCACGCCCTGCGCTATCAAGTTGATTTACTCTCGATGCGCACCAACGCCATGACATTGAGCGGGCCGATTATGCCTTTGTTGATGCCCCTGAGCGAGATTTTACTTGCTTCTAAGGTGACGCCGCGAGAAGTACGAGACCCGAAGTCAGCCCGGGCTTTTGCCTTTGGACAGTACATCCTGCTGAAAAAGGAAGCCTATCTATCAACCGGCGGCTATGCAGAGGATGGCATGCATACGATCTCGGTTGAAGACGTTGCTCTCGCGGCCTTGTTCAAGCGCAGAGGAAAGCGGCTTGACCTGGTAAATGGGCGCGGACTGATTACGAACCGGCAGTGGACGACCTGGAAGAGCGCGCTGCAGGGCTGGGGGAAAAGCTCTATGGGCGAGATCCTGCGCTCTCATCTGGCATTTGCAGCCTTACCTGCCGGGCTGGCACTGATCTGTTATGCCTTAATACCGCTCCTGAAGCTGTTCAATGCCGCGAGGCCTCGCCGAAAGCCTGATGTTTCCCTCTTGCTGGCAGGCGTAACTCTGCTTGCCCAGGTTGAGGCGAAGCGCTCCTTTGACAAGGAATTTGGCCTGCCTTGCTACTGGTCGCTGACCGCGCCCTTTGGTTGGATGGTTTGTGGGGTGATGACGCTTGATGTGGGCTATCACATACTTATCGGGCGGCGCTACGAATGGAAAGGCCGCCATCTGCCCAAACAAAAGGCCTTTCGTGTCTGAGCAATTTCAAGATGGCGGATTTTCTGCCTTCGGAGCGGGCAAATAGGCGGGTAGTACCGCCGCCGAGAGCAAATGTACCTGCTGTTCGACAGCATGTATTGCCTGTTCGCTGCTGGCAAAGTCGCTTCTAAAGAGGGGGTGGCTGAAACGGACGGTAGCCTGCCAGCCCTTGCCATCTGCGCGACTATAATTCAGCCCGGCAGGAACAATGGCGACGTGGGTTTGCCCATCTCGTTCGGCCAGTTCGACCAGCTTGATGAAGCCGGAACGGAAAGGTAAAAAGCTATCCATGCCGCTTTTCGGGGTGGGATGCGGGTCGAGATTGGGGTAGCCCTCTGGAAAGATGACCAGCACTTCCCCCGAGCGCAACAGGCGTGCTGAGTCCAGAGTGACACGGCGCAGGTATTCACGAACTTCGTTTGGAGAATACGCCCAGGTTTTGCCTGGGTCGTGCAGCGCAAATTGTTCGCTGCGTAAAATGACAGGCCAGTCGGCAAGCGCGCAGGCAACCTCGATGACATGGCGCAGCAGGTGCGAATGCAGCCAGTCGAGCGCGACAATCGTGTGCAGGCGGCGCGGGATAGCCCGCAGCAGGATATAGCCATCATAGAAAAAATGCACATGGCGCGCGGCTATCAGGACCGCACCGGTGCGTGGTACGTACTCTAACCCCTCGACCTGAATCTCCATTGCTCGACGAGAAATAAACCTGCTTCCCAGGCGCATGAGCAGCCAGACACTCTGGCTAAATGCTGCTCGTCCGGGGTTGGAACGCAGGGTATGGGCTTCTTCCCAGGGGAACAGGGTCAGGATTTCGGGCAGCAGGATAAGCAGCAGCGTGATAAACAGGAGCGGCCAGTGTCCCAGGCCGAGGTTCAGCGCGACGACAACCCCGAGATTTGCGGTATACACACTGAATGGCAGCAGGGCGTCTAGCTGCTGCGTTTGCACAGAGGTGCGCCAGAGAAATCTGCTAATGGTCATAATGAGCAGGCCATTGAGCGTCAGGATGGGCAGATTTTGCATGGTCAGGCCGAAATAGGTGCCGTATTCGCGCCAGACTAGAAAACGCGCGGGAAGCTGTCCCTGTGCCAGCGCCACTTCGAGGGCCATACTCCAGGTCGTCAGGAAATAGATGCCCAGGATGAACGACCAGACACGAGGCATTTTCAGTCCTGCAGCCAGCTTCTTGCCGAGCAGGTACGAGGAAAACGTCATAATGAACCAGGCGAAAGGAATGGTATATGGAATAAGACCGAATATTTCAAAGCCAGAAAAGAGGGCATATGTGGAAGCTGGCGCTTTTACGGTAAGCAGTTCCATGCTCAGCGAGATGCAGAGCGTCACAATGAAAAAGATGAGCGTTTTCCCCCGACCCAGGAACAGCATCCCGAATAGGAACAGCGTAATTGCTCCGAGCAGGATATGCAATGAAGCAGAACTATTGAGCAGTATTTGAAAAAAAACACCGCCGGTAGGATTTGCTTTCCAGAGTGCAGGGGAAGGTAGCACAAGGAGTAGGCATCCCAATCCACAAAGGAGGGCTAACAGGTGCGACACGAAGAATATTTTGACAATTCTCATCGGCAGCCTCAGATATCAGGACAGGATCAACCTCTGCCACTTGCCTGCTTGCGTCTATTATATCATGGCTTCGGCAGTCAGCCTATTCTCTGAGATATAATAAGGCAGAATTGGATACATGCGTATCTCGAGGGAGAAAGCTCTCCTATTTTGTGTTCTCAGGCGAACAATGCGAAAGGTTGAAGCTTATTTATGACGGAAACGAAAACACACCAGCATGTGCAGTTGCCACCCGCGACTGACCTGTATAATATCGATCACTTGCTCAGCGAAGAGGAGCGCATGGTGCGCGATACTGTGCGCAAGTTCGTGCAGGAGCGAGTTTTGCCCATTATTGGCGAGCATTTTGAGGCCGGAACCTTTCCCCGCGAACTGATCCCCGAAATAGCCGACCTGGGCCTGCTTGGCATGCATCTTGACGGTTATGGATGTGCGGGGCTGAATGCCGTGTGCTATGGGCTGGCCTGTCAGGAACTTGAGGCGGGCGATAGTGGTCTGCGCTCGTTTGTATCGGTGCAGGGGTCGCTGGCAATGTTCCCCATCTATGCCTTTGGTTCCGAGGAGCAGAAGCAGCGCTGGCTGCCGCGTATGGCTCGCGGCGAGGTCATCGGCTGCTTTGGCCTGACCGAGCCTGACTCCGGCAGCGATCCCGGCAGCATGCGTACCAATGCGCGGCGCGATGGCAATTCATACATTTTGAATGGCACTAAGATGTGGATCACCAATGGCGGCATGGCCGACCTGGCGGTAGTCTGGGCAAAGGCAGAGGATGGCATTAGAGGCTTCCTGGTCGAGCGCGGCATGCCTGGTTTCACCACCAGCGACGTCCATCACAAACTCTCGCTGCGCGCCTCTGTAACCTCTGAACTGCACTTCGAGGATTGCCGGGTGCCTGCCGAAAACATGCTGCCCAATATTCGCGGCCTGCGCGGTCCGCTCTCCTGCCTGGATGAGGCGCGCTACGGCATCGCCTGGGGCGCGACTGGTGCGGCGCGGGCCTGCTACGAAGTGGCCTTGAACTACGCGAAGACGCGCATTCAGTTCGGCAAACCCATTGCCAGCTTCCAGCTTGTGCAGCAGAAGCTGGCGATCATGGCGACCGAACTGGTCAAGGCGCAATTGCTGGCGCTGCAACTGGGGCGTTTGAAGGACGAGGGCTTGCTGCATCCGGTACAAATTTCGATTGCCAAACGCAACAATGTGCGCGAGGCCCTGAAGACCGCCCGTGAGGCGCGTTCGGTGCTGGGCGCAAACGGCATCACTCTAGAATATCCCATCAGCCGCCACTCCAATAACCTGGAGTCGGTCTACACCTACGAAGGAACCGACGATATTCATACGCTGATTATCGGGCAGGCCATTACTGGGGAGAATGCGTTTGCATAACTGAAAGATGGCAGGGCATCCTTTTTTCTTAGTTGAATGCCCTGCCGCTCTTGCGCTCTCCCTGCTTAAGGGAGAGGAGTTATTTGTACGTGTTCCATATCATCCGTCCAGGCTCTGATAGGTCTATCGCTACCTGGCGGCCAGACGTAATCTGCTAGTTGCGCTGAAATAATACTCCCTGTAAAGCCTGCGTGCCCACTGGAAATGTACCAGAACTGCATGCTCCCCTCGTAACTAATTTCACAAGCTGATCGAAGGAGTCGTAGATACGCGGCAGATGTGGGTTGTTGAGTGGCGTGAGAATCTGTATTTCGCGGTTGAAGGCATCGGTAACTTCGATCACTTTTTGCGGTGGCAGGCCGCGCATGTGAATCTGTTTGACGGCAACAACGCGATTGGCCGCCTGTACATCAAGCGCCTTATAAACCATACCGAAACCGCCAGTACCCACGACGGATACCGTCTGGTAGCGCCCATGCAGCAGTTGCTCCTGGAACTCACTTCGCGCTTGCTTGCAGGCAAAGCAGACCTGCGTGTGTTCGTTATTGGCTGCGCCACAGTGCATACAGTACCAGGATGTTTCGTGCATATCTTTATTGCTCTCTCCAGGAGATTACGCAACCTGGGTGGTGAATACCACCAGCCGCCGGTCGTAGCCGTTGCCTGTCCACACCCCACTACAGGTAATCAAGTTGAGATGATGGCCACTGGTGGGACCAAAAACTGCGTTGACTGCCTGCTGTCCGGGTGTATTGACGGGATAGCTCACAACCTTGTCTACTTGAAAATGCAGAACTGAGCCTTGAAACGTCACGACAGAAACCTGGTCTCCAGGCGTCAGGCTGTCCAATGTCCAGAAGATGGCCGGGTCGCCTCCTGCCCGGTCAACGTGCCCGGCGATGACGGCGTTGCCCTCCTGTCCGGGAGCAGGACCGGGCGCATACCAGAAGACGCTCGTCCAGTAGGGCGAGTTATACGCCTTCGATGTAGGCGCGTCCATTTCCCCTGATGCAGTTCGCCCAACGCTGATAACCGGCGCGTTGACATGCATGCGGGGTATTTGCAGCCGGGCAGGTTGCCAGGGCTGCGGCGTTCCATTTAATGGCAGGTTGCCAGAACCGCCAATATGATGAGCGAAATTGTAATAGGCGACACCGGCAGCCAGTACCAGAGCCAGCAATACAAAAAATACAACTTTTTTCATGCCAGTAGACCTGATGTAAGCAAGCGCCTTCGCATTATTTAAGACGCGCGAACCGTTAGAAATGGTGCGATTTTTCCTGGTGATACCTGTAGTCTAGCATAGTGCGCAAGGCGTATTCAAACGGCGGAATATCGGTAACGGAAGCTCCGGTGAAATATGAAACACGGAAGCCACCCGCGAGGGGCTGGCTCTACAGGTCGTTCCCCATTGTAGAGCCAGCCCCTCGCGGGTGGCTTCCGGCTGGTTTTGTTATCCGGCTAATTTTACCTGTCACGAATTGAGCAGCACGCCAGGAGCGCGTTTTTCGCGCATCAGCCAGACATAGCTGTCTTCAAGGCTTGGGTCGGTAAGTGTTGCTCCCTCAGTGGAGACCAGATTGCCCACGAGTCTATATTGAACATGCGTGCCCATGTGCATAGTCGAGACGATGGTGAAATCGCCCTGGGGTTTGTCGCCGCCGGTTGTCACTGTCCAGACTTTGCCGCGTGCCTGATCGACTAGTTCGGCAATCGTTCCCTGGAAGACCACGTGTCCATTGTTCATAATGGCGAGGTTCTGGCAGGTCTGGGCAATGTCCTCGACGATGTGGGTCGAAAGAAGGACGGTTCGATTGCCGCCTAATTCAGAGAGCAGGTTGCGGAAGCGAATGCGTTCCTCTGGATCAAGTCCTGCCGTTGGCTCGTCAACGATGAGCAGCTTCGGATCATTCAAGAGGGCCTGGGCAATGCCAATGCGCCGCTTCATGCCACCTGAGAACGTTTTGAGCTTGCGGTTTGCCACGCCGGTCAGCGAAACGACTTCGAGTAATTCTTCGACTCGTTTGCGGCGCTGCGTCCGGTCGTCCATGCCCTTAAGAATGCCTACATAGTCCAGGAACTCGCGAGCGCTCAGGTCTGGATACATGCCAAGTTCCTGCGGCAGGTAGCCGAGAACGCGCTTGAGTTCCTGTCGCCCGCGCTCCGTATTGCAATCGAACTCTCCAATGCGCACGCTTCCTTTGCTGGGCCGCAGAATACCGGCCAGAATGCGCATGAGCGTCGTTTTCCCCGCACCATTCGGTCCGAGCAGGCCGAACATACCGCGAGAAATGGAGAGATTAATGTCGTCCAGCGCGTGAACGCTGCTGCGATATGTTTTATGTAAGCCCGCTATTTCTATATGCATATGGTATCTTCTCCTGAAATTTCATATAGCCGTAAAGTTAATTATTGTCTTGCTTGTTGCCAGCAAAGATAGTGTTGCAGGATGAACAAGACGGCAAGAGGGGTAAGCAGCAAAAAGAGCAGACTGGCGATTCCCTCAAGCAGGGTTGCGTGCAGTACCCAGGGTGTTTGCGCATAACCCAGGATGCCAGTGCTGATATATGTGCCGATAGGGGTCATAATGGTTCCGCTAAGTGTTGGGAGTCCGTTATCGGGTGGAAGAACGTTGCCCCAGAACCAGTAGCCAAAGAACAGAAACTGGTAGAGCGGAACCCACATGAAGGCGGAACAGGCCAGGGAAAAGGCAGCTATGAAGAACAGGCCCGGCAGAACCATCAGGCAGAAATCCACTAACATGAGCGGAATGACCAGTATCGAATGCGTGATATAGAGCAGGAAAGATATCGAGACCAGGTAGCACAATCCCATAGGAATGATCGTGGCGAAAAGGCTTCCCAGGTATTTGCCAAATAGCCGGGCGGAGAGCGTTCCTGGCACGCTGGAGAGCAATTCGTGTAAGCCATGCTGCTTATCGCGGGGTAGGCGGTCGGCAAGCAGCATGCCCAACGCAACGGGAGTAAGCAGGTTGGTTGAGAAAACATAGCCGGATACAACCTGGTTCAGGGGCAGGCGAACAACTTCCTGATACGTTTGAGATTCAAACAGCCGCCCACCCAGGTTGAGTACATAGATAGCGGTAATCGCCAGGAAGACGATCCAGAGCGTGCGGCGGCGTATCTGCATAGCGAACTCGTAGCGAAGCGATCCCCATAATACCTGTGCCTGATTCATGTCGTAAGCTCCTATTGGCGGGCCTGTTGCCAGCGAAGTATTTGCCATAAAGCATAGATTACTAGAATCGAGGTGCCAAGCAAGAGCAACAGGCTTTCGGTGGCTTGTAGGGGCGTGGCGCGCGAGATCAACTGAAAATTGTCCCCAAAGTAGCCGGAAGCCATAAAGCCGCCAACTGGAGTTAAAATGGTTTCGCTCAGCGTTGGAATGCCATTTAGCGGGCTGAGAATGTTGCCCCAGAACCAGTAACCAATGAAGAGAAACTGGTAAAGAGGCACCCATATGAGCGACGTACAGGCCAGGGAGAACGCTCCCACAAAAAACATCCCAGGCAGCGTAATTGTAGCAAAGGTTAACAGCCCGTATGGTAGAACCTGGATATTGTGGCTTTGATAAAGAATGCAAAGAAGGCCCAGGAAGTAGTAAATGAACATAGGAGTTAATGTCGCCGAGAGCGAACCGAGATATTTACCAATCAAGCGGGTATTCAATGTGCCGGGCATAGTTGAAACAAGTTCTTCAACGCGATATCTGCGATCTCGTGGCAAACGATCGGCCATCAATACGCCTACTGCCACAGGGAGAATAAAATTGACATTGCGTGTCCACGCTGCGATATCCGTAAGCAGGGGAAGGTGCAGCGGATTGGTCGTGAGAAACTGGTAATAGCGCGAAAGGAAAAGAAGCGCCAGGCCACTGAATGCGATCCAGAGCGCAGGACGGTGAATCTGCATGCGGAACTCGTAGCGAAAGACACCTAGAAAAACTGAAACTTGCTTCATGTTACTCCTCAACCGCTCCTTTCAGCAGCCTTTCGGGATTGCGCAGTAGTAACCAGGCTATTCCCAGCAAAATGACTCCAGTACCCAGTATCTCGAAGCGGTTGACCAGCCAGCCTGCAAAAAGGTAGCCGGGCAGGTTGATGATCGGAAAGAAGATGAGCGTTGTTGGGAACAGTAGCACAGGTTGAAGCCAGGGGGTGGCGGCCAGAAGATCTTTGAAGATGATCTCAAGTATCCAGATGCCGCCTAACAATGCCCCACTGGCTGTCCGGCTGTGCAGGAAGATAGAGAGACAAAGCCCGATACCGACCAGCCAGAAGAGTGGGGCAAGCCAGATAAGCTGATTCACCAGAAATTGCGCCGGTACAGACCACAAAGCGAGAGGCGTCGGAATGTAGGCCATGTGGAGCGCCTGGATGATACCGCTAGAGATGAGCGCAATGGCGCATGTCCAGAGCATAGCGAGAAGCAGGCGCTTCATACCGGTGCTACGGTACTGGTGTGGCAGAGTTAATTGCAACTCGATAGCAGGATCGTGGCTGATAACCGTTGCTATGACAACAGCCGCCGCAATGGGCAAGATCATTTCCAGGCCCCCGGAAAGAAAACGCGCCGGATTTACTTTAAGATAGCGTAGTAACACTGCTATCAGGGTGAAGCCAAGCATGACCAGGATGGGCGTAAAAAAGACGCGCCCGCCCAGTAGCTGTAGTTCGTAACGCAATCGATCTACTTGCACAGCGCACTCCTTATCTCGAGATTCTCGGTTGTCTTGGAGCATAATAAATCGCGAACAGGAAGAAGAGTACTGCTAACAAAAGCACCATCGGCGTCGTTTGCCAGTTATCTGGACGCACGAACTGAAGCCAGAATGCAGACCTTGCCAGATTTTTGGGAATGGTTTGCAATATCTCGATAATAAAGGTGAAGACGACTCCAACTGCTGAACCAACCATCAGTGAAAGCGTCAGGCTGATGGATGATAAGAGCAGCATCGGCCCGAGCCAGAACTGGATGATATCCCAGATGCCCCCACCGAGGGCGAGCGCGATAATGATTGAAGTGAGCGCGGCCAGGAAGAAGTTGTAGCTGACTACCAGCAGCATCCGGCAGATCATCACAAGGCGAATCGAGGTAGGCGTCGAAAGTGTAATTTCGTAACTGGCATCGTTCTCCGCTTTGTAGATGAAGGCCACGCCGGTCGCCGCCACCACTGTTGTGAAGAAGGCCAGCAGTTCCTTTGCCTCTTGCAATGGATGGGATACGTGACCCGTCCCGGCAGCGAAAAGAATGAGCGTGCAGGCAAAAACGGCAACCAGCGCTGAGACGATCCAGATGCTTTTGTGAATTAACGCCACCTGCTTTCTGAGAACCAGCCAGAGATGAAGCACTGCTTGTGGCATAACACGTGGTCTGGCCTCAACTTGCTTTTCTTGCGCCTCGATTTTTTCCCATACCGCGTCCATGAGCTGTAAAGAAGGAGTTGGTGCTGCAACCATAGCGAGTTGGGTTACATCTTTCAGGGCTTCCCATGAGGCAAGCTCGCGCTGGCAATGCTCGCACCGGGCGAGATGAATACGTACCTGTTCCTGCCTGGCCGTGTCGAGCGTGCCGTTCAGATATGCTGGCAGGAGGTCGGTGATGTGGCTTTGTGGTAGTGGTGATGTCATCGCGTTGTTTCCTCCCTCGCATCCAGCAGTGTGCGCAGCGCGCGTTTAGCGTTACTTAAGCGGCTTTTCACGGTTCCTATCGGAACATTCAGGATGGTTGCCGTTTCCTGGTAAGAAAGCTCTTGTAGGAAGATAAGCACCAGTACCTCGCGATGGGCCGGAGCAAGTTTACGAAACGCTTCGACCAGTTCGTCGCGGGCAATGTTCGCAAGCGTAAAATCTTCCGGTTCAGGGTCGGGCGCGATCAGACCTTCCATTTCAGACTCATCTGCCAGTGGTAGCTTGCGCTGGCGGAGCGTGTTATGGGCCTGCCGCCGGGCGATGCCAATGAGCCAGGTCTGTACGCTCGACCGGCCCTCGAAGCTGCGGGCGCTTTTCCAGACGGCGACCATCGTATCCTGCAATATTTCCTCGGCCAGCCCGTAATCAGGTGTGAGTTGTAATAAATAATCGAAGAGCGGCCTTCGATAACAGGCATATAGTTCGTTCAGTGCATCGCGCTCCCCGCAGGCGATGCGCCGGATCATTTCATTGGCGAGCAGTTGGGTATGCGCACTCATCCAGCCGCTCTCCCGTAATAGCAGTGTAGCTTCCACGTTCCGCAACTTTCTTTCTTTTGAGGCATGGCAAGGCACTCTTTCTTCTTATGTTATGAGTAGCAGATTTTTCTAAAAAAGTTCATGTAGCGAGAGGTATTTTTCTTTCTATACGCTTTAAAATGGCAAAGGTTGAGTGTGTGGGAGAAATGTGCAGAGACAAACAGGGGGAAACAAGTGGCATATCACCCGCTTCCCCCTGTTTGTCCCTGCACTTTCTGGCTATGCTAGCAAGTGGGCGGTGCTGGCCCCAGGTCGTTGCCGAAATTGGTGATATACCAGTTGCCGCTCGAGTCCTTCGCAATCGTTAAGGTGAGGCGATAGCTATGGGCTAGTTTGCTGCGCTGCACATCGTAGGCATACGACTGCTGATTGCCATCCGAGGATACAGTTGCGCTTCCCTGAACCTCGTTGAAATTGGTCACCGGGCCGTAGCATTTGTCGTCTGCCTGGGCCATTTTCTGGAAATCCTGCGGTTGCATGGAGACAGTAATCGAGGCCGAGAGGTCCTTGTATGCTGCATCGTAATTCTGACTTTGCAGGTTCGTCAGAAAATCCGCTGCTACATTTGCTGCTCCGGCACTGGAGCCAACCCCAATAAAGAAGTTGACAACACCATAGGTAATGATAAAGACGAGTAGCCCGCAGATGAAAATAACGCTTCCAAAGATCAGCAGGCGGCGACGCCAGCTTTTGGGAGGTGGTGCCTGGCGTTGAGGCCGACCAACTCTGGGTGTGGCCGGTGGGGTATCTAAGCGTGTCATGCCGGGAGGGCGTTGCGGAATAGCGCGTTGTCTCCCTGTGCCATTAAGCGAGGCTCGGGGGTCGCTTGAGGGTGAGTCCCAGGCGTCCTTTCCCTGGCCTTGACGTCCTTGCATGCGTCTCCTCCTCGTTCAGCGCATCGACCAACTACGTGTCTATTCGCTGGCTTGAGTTATTGTTCCTCTTCTGTATAGTTACCGCTCTTCATCAGAATAGAATAGTGTAGCGTTACGTATTGTATCCTTCACAGGTGAAGCATCACAACCCCTGCCACAGTAGCGTGTGCCTGCTGCAACTGTTCCTGGGCTTTAGCAGCCTGTTCGCGCGTGGTGCGACCGGCAATGACGGTCAGGATCGTCTGCTCCACCTGGGCTGCAATCAGTGAGGCATCCGCGCCAACCTCAACAGGAGGGCTATGGAAAATAACGATACCAGGCTGATTTTCTGCTCCTTTTGCAAGCAGACGCAGGCCCTCGATAATGTTTACTAATACTGGCGAAAACAGGTGCATCCTTCCCTGCTCTATAGCTGTTCCTGCTCCAAGCAGTCGCAGACCCGGGACAAACGTTGTTTGCAAACAAGTCTCGATTGCTGTTTCATCAACGGTCTGCTGCAACAGGAGATTGCTCAGTCCGGACTTTTTTTCGAGACCGAAGCGTTGCTGCAAGGTGGGAGAGCGCAGGTCTGCGTCTACTAAAATGGTTGGTACGCCACTTTGTGCCGCAACAATTGCTAGATTCGCTGCTATTCCTGCCTCACTCGAAGAGCAGGCCGTGATGAGCAAGGTATGTGCTTGCGCGTGTTGTTCAGGGGCCTTCCAGCTAAAGCAGATATTCGCGTAAAGTGTATGAATCGCCTCACTGTAGGCTGTTTGTGTGTCATAATCGGTGAGCAGCGCATACTGCTCTTGCGAATTACCCACGGAGTGAACTCCTTCTCTCGTGTCCAGGAAGCGGGCAGAGATTACCAGGGACAGGCAGCTATTTTCTGTCTCCTGTAACTATAGACGTTGGCGAAATGAACTGTCAAGCTGTATTAAGCACAGCCATTACTTATGGATTGCCATGACAAACCTGTCTTCAAATGTCATCCTGAGAGCCGCGAAGGATGACATGCCAGAGGTCTTTTTCATGGTTTGCCGCGTCGACCTGGGGCCGGTGGCGCGGGAATTTCTCCTAAAATCGGTACGCCGAGCAGGCGCGTCACCTGCTCTTTGCTATAGATGCGATCGTCGAGATAATTGAGCAGGAAGGTCAGCGCAATACCCAGCAGCAGCGCGACCAGCAGCAGGACGATTAATAGCAGAGCCTTGCCGCCAGAAGTACCGGCAACGCTGGTAGGAGTAGTCGGACTACTGATGGTGCGCGCTGCCACGGCAGGCTGGATGAAGGTGTTATTGGTGGCGCGATTGTTGTTGGCTACAACATAATCCAGGAAGTTTCCCAGTTGGGTTGAGCATACTTCGCTCACGGCGTTAGCTATTGCCCATGCTCCGGCGGCAGTCGGCCAGGTTACGGTGATTGTGACGAGAGCATGAACGCGCGTCGCGTTGAGAGCCTGACCGATGGCCCCGCTATCTTGCCAGTTGCCGAGATCAGCATTCGCCCCGAAACGCTGTTGTATCGTACTCATATCCTGGCTAATTTGGTTGGATACAGCTCTGTCGAATTCGGTCGAAGTGAGAATAGGACCGGCGGTGAAGGTATCTGCCAGTGTCTCTGCTGCCGTGACATAATCGGCGCTATTCGAGTCGCCACTGGTTGTGGCATGTAAGCCCACCTGTACGGTGAGAATAGAACTATAGGCTTTGAGCGCGCCCGGCGTTTTCGCCAGTTTGTAGTATGAATAGCCAACGTATAAGCCGACCACTATCACGAGTAGCGCGACAATCCAGATGCGCCGCCAGATAATTGACCAGTAGGTACGCAGTTCCACGATGTATTGGTATCCTTTCGGAGCAATGCTTGCTTGAGAATGCTATCTTACCAGTTCGCTTGTTGGCGTCCTTAACGCCTGTATTCTCTCTTCCCCTAGCTTTGCCTCAATAAACTGGCGAATGCGGCGCAGGAAACGAGGCTTATCGAACTCAAGCGCGTGGCTGTGAATGGTTTGCGGGTCGTACTGCCTCTCGTCGAAGCTTGCCAATACCTCTACCAGGCTGTCAACCGTCTGCTCTGGAAAGAACTTTCCTGTAACGCCATCGACGACCGAGGCAAGCGCGCCGCCCGCACCATAGGCGATGACCGGGCGTCCCGATGCCTGAGCCTCGAGCGGCGTAATGCCGAAATCTTCTTCGCCCGGCAAAATGAAGGCGCGGCAGTGCGCGTAATAAGAGAGTACGTCTGGATCGGAAAGCCGACCGAGAAAACGAATGGTTGGTCCGGCCAGGCCACGCAGTCGTTGCTCATCGCGCCCGCTTCCAATGATGACCAGTGGCAACCGCAGGCGATTACATGCCTCAATCGCCAGATCGATGCGTTTATACGGCAACAGGCGGCTGACAATCAGGAAATAGTCCTCGGATTTGGCAGTTGGATCGAAAGGAAAGCGGCTCGCCTCGACTGGTGGCGGGATAACTACTGCCTCACGTCGGTAATATTTCTGAATGCGCTCGGCGACGAGCGGGGAATTGGCGATGAAATGATCGACACGCATGGCCGAGGTCTGATCCCAGATACGCAGGCCGGTAATTAAAAACGGCAGAATGCTACGAGAGATTTTGCCGAGATGCTCGCGCTCGACATACTCATCGTAATTCCAGCACCAGCGCATAGGAGTGTGACAATAACAGATATGCAGGGTTCCTGGTTTGGTAATCACGCCTTTGCCGAAGGCGCTGGAACTGCTCAAAACGAGGTCATACCCGCTTAAGTCTAAACGCTCCATCGCGAAAGGATAGAGCGGAAGGAATGGCTGGTGATGTTTTTTCACGAACGGCAATTTTTGCATGAAGGTGGTACGAATATCCATGCGCGAAAAAGCCGGATCAACACGTTTGGGGTCGAAAATAGAAGTATAGAGGGGTGCGTCTGGAAATAGTTCGTGCAAAGCCAGCACAACACGCTCAGCCCCTCCCATTTGATTCAGATAGTCATGAACGAGGGCGACTTTCATAGCATTAGTAAGCTCCTCTGCGGAAGAGTACTGCCGGAATGGTGCGTAACAGGGTCTGGAAGTATAGGCGCAGAGACCAGTTTTCGATGTAGTAGAGGTCCATCAACACTCCTTCGTCGAAGCTGATCTCGCTGCGACCGCGCACCTGCCAAAGCCCGGTCATGCCGGGTTTGACTGCGAGGCGTCCTTTTTGCCACTCTTCGTATTGCGCCACCTCTTGCGGTAGTGGGGGACGAGGGCCAACCAGGCTCATTTCCCCTTTAATCACGTTTATCAACTGCGGGAACTCGTCTAAGCTGGTGCGGCGCAGGAATTTGCCCACTCTTGTAATACGAGGGTCGTCTCGAATCTTGAACAAGGGACCCTGTGCCTCATTTCTTTCCATCAATTTTGCCAGCACCTGGTCGGCATTTTTATACATGGTGCGGAATTTGAAGACCTTAAATGGTTTGCCGTTCTGTCCGATGCGGGTTTGTTTGTAGATGACCTCGCCGGATGAATCAATGCGGATAGCCAGCGCGATGAAAAGCCAGAGAGGAAGCCCGACGAGCAGCAGAATGACTGAGACAATCACATCGACCACACGTGTAACTATGCCCCGTATTCTGTTAATGGAACCCTGCCGGATGCCAATGAGAGGCACGCCCTCGACTGCTTCCATATCGATACGCGAGAGGCTCAACTCATACAGGTCGGGCACCAGCTTGAAGCTTGTTCCCAGGCGCTCGCAGAGTCGAACGGTGCGGATGACCTGCTGGTGCAGGTTCGACGGAAGGGCAATAATCACCTCGTCAATCTGCATGGAGCGAATAACGGTATTCAGGTCTTCGAGCGTACCGAGCATTTTGAAGCGCCCGAAATCACTTGGCGGCTCGCTCATGTCGTGCAGGAAGCCGACAATTGAATAGCCCAGGCTGGGATTGGCGGCCAGATTCTGCATGATGAGTTTGCTCAGCCGACCGGAACCGACGACCAGCAGGCGAGTTTCGCCCAGTCCCAGGCGGTAAATGGTGCCCATACAGAGCGAGACAACTAGCCTGCCCAGGCACAGGACTAGAATTGACGTGGCCCAGACAAAAGGAACGAGCAGGCGGGAATTCGAGACCGGCTGCACGACGAAATAGTAGGCGATCAAGAAGGCCATGCCAACAGTGGTTGAGCTGATAATCGTCCAGGCCTGTTTAAACCAGCTCCCGGTAAGGCGTATCTTATAGAGTCCGCGCATTGTGAAAATGAAGATCAGACCAACGACAATGCCGTATTCAAGGGCGGTAAAGCCGCTTAAAGGTGTGAAGAAGTCGCCTGATCTGGTGGGCGAACCGTTATTTTCGATACTTAAGAGATTATTTCGAATACTGGCTAAAAAAGGACTTTTGAAGAGTACCGTGTAACGTAAGTAGTAAGCCAACCGGAAAGCGGCAACCACCAGCGAGGCATCGAGAATAATCATCGCGATGCGTTCAAAAATTTGCCACTGGCGTCGATAGGAACGTCGTTTAGAGACGGCCCTGGCGATGGGACCGGTTGATCCACTCATTATTTCAGCTGTACCTGTTTTTTCAGTTATTGGCAAAGTTGGTTGTGTTCCTACAGCGCTTTTTTGTAGTTCACTGCTATTCACGATCCCTTGACCCTACTTCTGTATAGAGAAACGTTTTTTAAACGAGTATGTGCGTGTATAGCCTGTTCATAGACCGCTAGCGTTTGCTCGACCATGCGCGGCGCGGAAAAGGTGCTGGCAACGGATGATGCCGATTGTTGGCAGCGCAGGCGCAGCTCCTGATCGGTCAGCGCTCTATACATCGCTTCGGCCATAGCTGTATCATCGAGCGGTTTCACGGTCAGTGCCAGGCCCGCTCCTGCCTCTGGCAGGCTAGAGGTGTTGGATGTGACGACGGGTGTGCCACATGCCAGCGCCTCAGCAACGGGTATGCCAAAGCCTTCGTAGAGCGACGGATAGACAAAGAGAGAAGCCCCACGATACCAGGCAGGCTGCTCCTCGTCAGGAATAAAACCGGGAAAGATTACGCTCGATTGCAGGCCGAGCTGTTGAACCTGCTCAAAGATTGTATCATAGAGCCAGCCCTTACCCCCTGCCAGCACCAGTTGTTCCTCTCGACCATAGTGAGCGCGCAATTGAGCAAAGGCCTTGAGCAACGTCGGAATATTTTTGCGCGGCTCAAGCGTGCCTAAATACAGTATATACCCCCCTGTCAGCCCCCGCCTCTGCCGAAATGCTGAAATATCTTCATCAGTAATAACGCTCGAGAAACGTGTATCGATGCAAAGATAGACTGTTTGGATACGATTTGCCGGAATATGAACCAGTTTCATCGCATCTTGTTTTGTACTATTGGATACCGCGATCACTCTCGTCGCTCGTCGCAGGCTGCGCAGCGTAAAGGTGCGATGATAGACTCTCTTTGGACGGGTCAGGACCTCAGGAAAACGCAAAAAGGCCAGATCATGTAGCGTGACAACGCTTGCGCAGTTGCGTGGCAGCAGTTCCGGCAGGACGTTAGCCGGTGAGTGAAAGACTTCGATGTGGTGCTGGCGTAGTAAAGTCGGTAAGTTGAATTGCTCCCAGGCCACACGCGCGAGCGGTTTTGCTTCAGACCAGGCGAGAGGCACCAGGCGCATATTGGTGGGAAGCGCCTGCTCAGCAGTCAGCCGTTCCGCGACTTCCTGTCCGTTGACGAAAACGATATATTCATGCTCACCTGGCTGTTTTGCCAGGCCTGTCAGCAAGTGGCGGATGTAGCGACTGATACCACCGTTTCGATAATTCTGGCTGTACGAGAGCAATTGTGCGTTGATCGCGATACGCATACTAACCTTATATCATTTCAAGCTATTCCTCATGGCTGTATAACGTCCCTGCGACAGGCGAGGTAACAATTCGGAACCTATGGCTAGACCTGAAAACAGGCAAGAATTGCGCTTATTTGTTTAACGCGAGCCACAAAAGCATTCTCGTTTATATTTGAAGCCGGGTCATCTTTATCCAGTCGCGGACCAGGCGAAAGAATTGGAACGTTGTGTACCAGTTTGAGCGGATGCATGGGCCTCTCGCTGTCAACCAGAGGCAGCAAGTACGGCTCGCGTCCGTAGATTTCGCCGATTGCCTTGCTTACCATCTGGACAAACGGATCGGTCAGTGGAGTGCGAACTGCCGGGTATGCGACTTCCACACGAGTCTGTATATCGTCAAAGCCGCGAGCAAGCAGATGGCTTTGTAGGGCCTGGGCAATCTCGCCCGGTTCCTGACCAGGAACCAGGGAGAAGCGAAGACGTGCCCTGGCTTTGCGCGAAGATGGATGCTGATCTCCGCTTAAATACTGGATGGTACAGCCTGGAACTAGGAAGCGCGTGTAATGCAGTTGGAAACCATGCAGGTTCAGCAACAACTGGTTTAAACCCCAGCGCTGCGCCAGCCAGGAAGCATTATCAGGCAGCGAGGACAGGTATTCGCTTTCTTCATCCTCTAGAGGCACGAGGCTATCATAAAAACCCTCGATTTCGATCTCTTCCGAGGCGTTTTTGATGCTGTTGAGCGCCCAGATAAGTCTCCAGGCCGGGTCTGGAATGATGGCCTCGCGGTCTGGATGAGCGGCATTCAGGCCAGCTTCCAGTATGACGCAAAGTTGTCCCTGTGTTCCAGCGACGAGGTAGGGCGTTTCCTGGGCGTCGAGAAGAATTTGTAGAGGCTCCCAGAGGCAAGCGTCAGCCTGTAAAAGTTCGTGGTGATATTTAAAGGTAGACTCCTGGCGTTCCAGGTTGCCGTCTGTCGTATCGATTAGCCATTTTATATGCAGAGGAGCATCCTGCACTACGTGATGGTAGGCCTGAAGGGCAGCCAGGCATGCTAGCAATTCTGGATTCCAGCGTCTTCCTTTATTAGAAGAGGGCGAGGAAAGCTGATTGAAAATGAGAAGCGTATGTTCAGCATGGATAGCAGTCTCGGCCAAAAGAAACGCCTGCTCTTCGAGCCAGTGTGTATGCCAACCCAGCTTATGAAGCTGCTTCAAAAGCCAATCAATATCAGTATCTGTCTGCTTCAATGTTTCCTGGAGCGATATAAAGGAATCCTGCTCATCAATGAAGCGATTTAGCTGCTCCTGGGTTGAGGGTATCACCTTATCCCGTTCCTATCTGTACTATATGCTGCTCTCAATCTTGCGCACCAGACGACGAAAGAGTATACTTTTTCTAATAATGTAGCGTATCTAGCAGATGAGAAGATGCAACAAAAAATGGGAGTGCGTTGCGTTTTTCTTTGCGTTGGAGTATTATAGCTCACAGTTCTAAAAGGGCGCAATGGAGAGCGTGTGGTGATTCTCCAGAGACACAGCCCCTATGTTATGGGAGAAAGTGCGTTGGCGAAACAACTCCGTCTCGATGTTGCACAGCTAACCGACGTTGGCCGTAAGCGCGAACACAACGAAGATAATATGGCCTATGTCATACCCAAGGACCCGCAAGTGATGGCAGCGAAAGGGGCCTTATTCATTGTTGCGGATGGCATGGGAGGACACGCGGCAGGCGAGGTTGCAAGCGAGATAGCTGTCGATACCGTCAGTAATACCTATTACCAGGACGACAGTGACGATGTAGCAGGGCCGCTGTTACAGGCGATTAAACGGGCGAACAGTGCCATACATCAACGCGCAGCCGAGAATATGTTGCGTAGTGGTATGGGAACGACCTGTGTGGCGGCAGTACTACGCGGCAACATGGCCTATATTGCGAATGTTGGTGACAGCCGCGCTTATATCGTGCGTGGCAACCAGGTCCGCCAGATTTCGCAGGATCATTCCTGGGTAGCAGAGCAGGTGCGCGCAGGCCTGCTGACCGAGGAACAGGCACGCACGCACGCCCAGCGCAACGTTATCACCCGCTGTCTTGGTACGCAACCAGATGTGGAAGTGGATGTCTTCCGCGAGCGCCTGGAAGAGGGTGACTCCCTGGTGCTATGTACCGATGGACTCTCTGGTTTGATAAGCGACGAGGAATTGAAGCGCATCGTCGCGCAATTTGTGCCACAGGAAAGCGTCTATCACCTGGTGGAGCGTGCCAACGAGAATGGCGGCCCGGATAATATTACTGCCATTGTGGTGCGGGTGATGGAAGTAGGTGTTGAGCCGCCGGGAGTGCGCCACGCGGTAGGTATTGGAGGGCGTGAGGTGGGCGCAGCGGAGATTTCGAGCTTAGACACGCTTCCAGGCACTACCCCTTTAGGGATTGGCTTTGGCTCGTCAAACGGCGATATACGACCTGCTGGCACGCCCTTTCAAATCAGCAGTGGGCCGCTTGGATACCCTGATAGCATCACCGCTCCCCAGCCTGCTGTAGCGAAGCGCCAGCGCAGCCGCCTGTTTTATCCCACGCTCCTTTTTCTCTTTATTTTCCTGGCTGCTGCTATAGGTGGAGGAATTTTTTACTATTTACACTTGAATCAAAGTCAGTCAATCAACCAGGCGCTCGATCATGCCAGCCAGCTTATCAACCAGGCGAAAGGCGAGGACCCGGCTCACGCACTCAAAGATTTAGCGTCTGCCCAGTCGGCGCTGAGGAACGTCCAGAAAAAGTATCAATTAGACGGTACTCAGACTACCCGCTTGAATCAGCTCCAGCAAGCGCTGGTTTCTCAGACGAAGCAGGCCATTGGGGGCTACAATACGGCAGCCAGTATTTTCCTGCTTCCCTGTGGCGGCACGACCACTCAGCCGTTTACCGGTGCCAATTCGGCGGCGCAAAGTCTGGTCACCCTCAGTGTGAACAATCATAACCTGCTGTATGCCCTGGCCCAGGATGGAGGCATCTATCAGATTACCTCGCAGAATAGCCTGCAGAGCAGTGTGCCCAGTTCGGCCACCTCGCGCTTCCTTTCGCTTGCCAGCGATGGGACACACCTGTTTGCTCTGTCTGAACAATTAAAGAATGGTACGGCACAGGGATATTCAGTGTCACTCTTTACGTCAGGAGCCGATGGAAAGTTGACACAACCGGTCACGACCGGCATTGATGGCAAATATACGAAAGGTGGATTCCTGCCCTCGCTCACTACAGCATGGGGTGGGAACGTGTATGTGGTGTTGACCAATCAGAATCAAGCAGAGATTCTGGATTATGCCAGCGATAATAAGAATCAGCATATCAATTTCAGCAAGGTCTATAATTTCTCCATTTCGGCTCCGATTAGCAGTGTCGCGGCTTTTCCCGATCAACTGTTCCTTTTATATGGAACGGGTGCAGTGCAGAGCCTGCAATTGACCAGTGGCAACCAATCGTTTTTGCCGGGGCTGGTCTTGCTGGATGCGCCGATTGCGGCTCCGCTCTCCTCGAGTTCAACTGAGTTTACGGCCAGTAAGGATGTGCCGGCGGTCGCTCCGGTGATCGAGAATGGCAATGTCCCGCTGACCATTCCCAGCGCGTCAAGCAATATCGGGCCTATTCTTTCGGCAGGTATGGTGGAGCGCGTGCCGCACCTTTATATTGGCGATAGTCTCAATCACCGTATCCTGGATTTGATGGTGGCTTCAACCGTCGTCGCGCAGGGCACACCCAGCCCGACCGCCACCAGTACCGGGACGCAAACGAGTAAAGTGGTGACGCTGCACCTGGAGCGCCAATATGTCTCTCCCACCATGCTGGCAACCATGAAAAGCGTGGTGGTTGATCCACAGGGCGTGACCCTGGATGTGCTTGCGCAGGGTACTGGTTCTCCGGTCCCCCAGCTTGTCACCTTGAATACAGGTACACCAACGGGGTGCGCAGTGTAGAGAGAAGAGGCTTTTCTTTCTAGTTTCTGTCTTTTCATAAATTACCGCGCCCCTCTCTGTTGAGGAGAGGGCGCTTTATTGTTGAGTATAGGAGGAGTTGTATGGACAAGGATTTATCAGTACATTTTCGTACACACACATGCGGTGATTTAACGATAGAAAACGTGGGCCAGAAGGTGACACTGGCCGGTTGGGTCAATAAGCGGCGCGATCATGGCGGGCTGGTGTTTCTTGACCTGCGTGATCGCTACGGCATAACTCAGGTCATTTGCGACCCGGAGCGCTCGGCTGAGGCTCATCGAATTGCATCAGAGGTTCGCTCTGAATATGTGGTGCAGGTGCAGGGAACGGTTGTGCCTCGCCTGCCCGGTACAGAGAACCCAAACCTGAGTACGGGAGCCATAGAGGTTGCCGCCGACTCGATCACCATCTTGAACCCGTCGCGCACCACACCTTTTCCTATCAGTGATGCGATTCAAGTGGATGAATCGCTCCGGCTCAAGTATCGTTATCTTGACCTGCGCCGTCCCTCGATGAAAAACAACATCATCCTGCGGCACCGCATTGTGAAGGCGATTCGCGATTATCTCGATGAGCGCGGTTTCCTGGAGATCGAGACGCCTATCCTGATGAAGAGTACGCCGGAGGGCGCGCGAGATTACCTGGTGCCAAGCCGCCTGTACCCGGGAGAGTTCTACGCGTTGCCACAGTCGCCGCAGCAGCTCAAGCAGTTGTTGATGGTGGCCGGTATGGATCGCTACTTCCAGATTGCGCGCTGCTTCCGCGACGAAGACCAGCGCTCCGACCGCCAGCCGGAATTCACGCAGCTTGACGTTGAGATGGCCTTTGTTGACGAGGACGACGTCATGTCCCTGATCGAAGGACTGCTGATCTTTTTGATCGAGACAACGACCAATAAGCGCATCAAGCAGAGGCCTTTCCCGCGTCTCTCCTACAAGCATGTGATGGAGCGCTATGGCACAGATCATCCCGACCTGCGTTTCGACTTGCCGCTGACGGAGATTTCGGACCTTGCCAAAGCGGGCAATTTTGGCGTCTTCCAGAACGCTCTGGCTGCAGATGGCATGGTGAAAGGTATTCGCGTACCCGGCGCTGCCAGCTATAGCCGGAAAGAAATCGAGGAGCTGACCGAGTTTGCGCGCATGCTGGGGGCCAAAGGACTGGTTTCGCTGGCGATTCATGACAACGGCGAGATCAAATCGCCTCTGACCAAGTTCATGTCGCGCGAGGAAGTGCAGGCGATTGTCGCACGTGTGCAGGGCGAACCGGGCGATCTGCTGCTCTTTGTGGCCGATAGCGCCAAAGTGTGTAACGACGTACTGTTCCGCCTGCGCGTGAAGCTTGCCGAGCGACTGAACCTGATTGACCCTGACGAGATGGCCCTCTGCTGGATCGTGGACTTCCCGCTCCTGCACTTTAACGAGGAGGAGCAGCGCTACGAGGCCGAACATAACCCGTTCTCGGGCATGGACGAAGCGCATATTGATCGCCTGGATAGTGACCCCTTGAATGTGCGCGCCAAACAGTACGACATCATCTGCAACGGTTACGAAATCGGTGGTGGCAGCGTGCGTATCAACGTGGCTGATCTGCAACATAAAGTCTTCTCGCTCATGGGGCTGGATGACGAGCAGATTAAAGAGCAGTTCGGCCATATGCTCGAAGCGTTCGAATACGGCGCACCGCCTCACGGCGGCATCGCGCTGGGTATTGATCGCCTCGTGATGCTGTTTGCCGATGAGAGCAGTATCCGCGAGGTGATTGCGTTTCCGAAGACACAGAGTGCGCAAGACCTCTTGATGAACGCGCCTTCGCCTGTCGATGAGAAGCAGTTGCGAGAACTACATTTGCAAATCCGGCAGGAGAAACGCTAGTATTAAACGGCAGATGTGCCGAGGCCGCCTCTAGAAGCCTCTGGAGGTGGCTTTCTCATGTTTATTTATTGGTATACTTACCCGTATAGTACTATCGAACTTCTGTATTTGCATGCCTCAGTATAATGATTGTAAGGTCTCCCCCAGAACCTGACAAATCGTTCGCATCCGGTTGGGATGGTGGAAGGAGAAGATAAGAATATTTATGAGTCAATTCAATCGAACTGCAATTTCTGCAAATGCTGCTCTGGGAATGTTAAACCGCCAGGTTACTGGCACTGCCGTTGGAGTCGCGCCCAAGTTCTCGCCCACTCTTACTGAGGAAGAGGCTGTTGCGCAGGCCCGCCTGCTGAAGGCTCTGGCTGATCCAACACGTCTGCGTATTTTGAGCCTGCTCAGCCGTTACGAAGGCGAAGTCTGCGTCTTTGAGATCGTTGAGAGCTTTACGTTGGAGCAACCGACCATTTCGCATCACCTGCGTATTCTGCGCGATGCTGGCCTGGTTGATTGCCGCAAGAAGGGTCTCTGGGCGTACTACTACGTGCGGCGTGAGGCCTTGAGCCGCGCCCAAGAAGTCATTAACGGCCTGGCATGAGCAAGCGTATTCATTGAGTGTTGGTAGGAGCGCGGAACGTTGCGCCGAGGAGTGGGGTGGAGGCCGTTGTGAAGACGCGCAAGGCTGGCTCCTGCAAACGCTACTTGCTGTGCTTTCAAAAATTTGCGCCATACAGGGCTTGACAGCGCAGGCAGATACTGCTATACTTCAAGTCACAGAGAGCCGTGTACAGGCGCATACGACGGTGTAGCTCAGTGGATAGAGCGTCTCCCTGCGGAGGAGAAGGTCGGAGGTTCGACCCCTCTCACCGTCGCTTTAGCCCCAGCCCATACGGGTTGGGGCCTTTTCTTGTACTCTATACCTTAAGTAGGGAGCGACCAGTGATATGACAAAAAAAGCAGTAGTGTTACTCTCGGGTGGATTGGATTCATCGACGACCCTGGCCATCGCGCATGCCCAGGGCTTTGAACTACATACGCTATCCTTTGATTATGGGCAGCGTCACCAGCGCGAGGTGGACGCGGCCTCAGCTATTGCGCGTTACTATCGAGTGCTGCAACAAAAAACGGTGACAATCGATTTGCGCGCTTTTGGTGGCAGCGCGTTGACTGCTGATATAGCGGTACCACATGCGCGGAATATAGAGGAGATGACGAAAGATATTCCCATTACCTATGTTCCGGCGCGCAATACCATTTTCCTCTCGTTCGCGCTGGCGTATGCGGAAGTCAACGGGGCTGATGATATTTTTCTTGGTATCAACGCCATTGACTATAGTGGCTATCCTGACTGCCGACCCGAGTACCTGGAAGCATACGAGCGCATGGCGAATCTCGCAACGAAAGCCAGTACGCAGGATGGACGCAGCTTTCATATTCACGCGCCGCTTATGTACATGAACAAGGCGCAGATTATTCGCAAGGGCGTGGAACTTGGTGTGCCGTATGAACTCACCTGGAGCTGTTACGAGGGGGGAGAACTGGCGTGCGGCACCTGCGATAGCTGTTTGCTGCGCCTGCATGGCTTCGCTGAGGCTGGTTTGCAAGACCCCATTTCCTATGTTCCGGGTACAATCGTTCTTTCAGGAAAGGAGTGAGCCTTTGAAAGTATCATTCTGGTTTGTTGTAATCGCGTCGGTTTTTGTGACCTGTCTGATTACGGCGAATATTATTGCTGTGAAGTTGATTTTGCTCTTTGGTTTTCTGGTGCCTGCCGGAATTATCGTTTTTCCACTGAGCTATCTTTTTGGAGATATCTTAACTGAGGTATATGGTTACGCGGCAGCACGCCGGGTCATCTGGCTGGGTTTTGCCTGTAATCTGGTAGCTGTGCTGGCTATCTATATCGGCGGTATTGCTCCTGCCGCGCCTTTCTGGCAGGGGCAGGCGGCCTATAACACCATCCTGGGCTTTACGCCACGCCTGCTGCTCGCCTCGTTCGTTGCTTACCTGGTGGGAGAGTTTACCAACTCGTTTGTGCTTGCCAGGCTCAAAATTGCGACAAAGGGGCGCTGGCTCTGGACGCGCACCATAGGCTCGACGCTCATTGGCGAGGGACTTGATACCCTGATCTTTATCACCATTGCTTTCTGGGGTATCATTCCCGCTCCGTTGATGCTGACGGCTGTTCTTACGCAATGGATTTTCAAAGTGAGCTACGAGATTATCGCAACTCCCTTTACCTACCTGGTTGTTGGCTTCCTGAAGCGCCGTGAGAATCTGGATACATATGACTATCATACCAATTTCAGTCCTATTCTGATACGTAAAGCGGTGCCGGAAAAGGTTTGAGGAATGCAAGTGGCCCCTATCGTTTCAAAGATAGGGGCCACTGGTATAAGTAAGGGCAATTAAAACTGGGTGAGGTAGCGCCGGTATTCTGGTTTGGGTCCCTGGTAATCAGGATTGCTGTACTCGGCAAAAATGATGGTTTTGATGTTGCCGCGCACCGTGAAGTCGCCCACGACGCGCATCCAGCGCGGTGAGAGCAGGGCAACCAGGTCATCGAGAATCTGATTGGTCGCTGCTTCGTGACTGATCTGCCGATTGCGATACTTGTTAATGTAGAGCTTCAGACTTTTTAGCTCGACGACCGACCTGTCCGGCACGTAATCGATGATGATGGTGGCGAAATCGGGAAAGCCTGAGCGCGGGCAGAGGCAGGTAAATTCTGGTATCTCGAAATGGGTGACATAATCGCGCTCGGGATTAGAGTTGGGCCATGCTTCTAACTGGCTGGCCTCGATTTCTTCGATGCCATAACGGCCTGGCGTGCGTGTTTTCGGTTCATTTTCCATGACTGTATAGCTCCTGATGTATGATGCCGCGTGTTGCGGGGGAGAAGTGTTGCATGCAGTTCCCTGGCACAGACCAGGTTGAGCATTTCCTATAGCAACCTGAATCGTAACACAAGGGCCGCTCTAACGCAAATGGTACGCCTGTGAGTAGATCGTTTCGGGTGATTACCCGGAAATGAGCAAGATCACGTTTCCGAAGCCAAATGTGACGAGGGATTCTTCGCTGCGCTCAGAATGACAACTCCCAAACATGTCATTCTGAGCGCAGCGAAGAATCCCTCGTCACCATCTGAGTAATCACCCATCACTTCTCTTGTGGGCTTGAGAATTTTGCTTTACAATTTATGCCTGAAATGTGAACTGGAAACAGAGGAATAATTTTGATGTCCGAACAACCGTTATCTGCTGAGCATTGCATGATAGGAGTCGATATAGGCGGCACCAATACGAGAATTGGCTTCTTTTCCTCGCTCCCGATTCCTATGCAAGTAGTAAAGTTTCCCACGCTTCAAAGTTATGAAGAGCAGCTTCAGCAACTGGTGAGCGTGATTCAGGCAAGGCAGTTAGGAACGCTGGCGGGTATCGGTGTCTCGGTGGCGGCGCGCATTGCGAAAGATGGGGAGTCGGTTGAGTTTGGTCCCAATCTGCCCAATTACATCGGCAGGCCGTTTGCTCAAGAGCTATCCCGGTCGTTGCAATGTCCGGTGCGCCTGGCTCATGATACGGTCTGCGGGCTGCTTGGCGAAAAACAGTACGGCGTTTTGCAGCCATATGAACGAAGCGCTTATTTGACCGTTTCCACAGGAACCGGGGCCGCGATTCAGCTTGGCAAGGATGGAATAGCTCTTACCTCGTCGATTGAGATCGGGCATCAAATCCTGGACAGCAATCCCTTTCAATGCCTGTGTGGTATGGTCGGCTGCCTGGAGACGTATACTGGCGGCAGGCAACTTGAACTCCGCTATGGTCGCTCGCTTCAGGAAATTGCTGATGAGGCATTCTGGGACACCTTTACGGACAAACTGGCATTGGGCCTGGTGAATCTCGCCCAGTTGACACGTATTGATGTGATAGCAGTGAGTGGCGCGATTGCATTGTATCGTTCGTCCCTCATTGCGGTGCTGCAGAAGAAGGTTGATACCCTTTTGAGGGGAGCGCATATTCAATTGCTGCGCGCTCGATTGGGGGAAGATGCTCCTCTGGTTGGCGCGGCTGCCCTTTTACAGGTACCTGAACGTACTATTCTTCATTGAGCTTGATGTAGATAATAAAGAACATTCCCGCTTTCTGCCCAACAATGGGGACTTTCTGCTGTTTTTGGCTTCGCTGGTAGTCCTTTCCTCTTTTACAAGCAGGTATCTCACCCGATTATTGAGGACGAAGGGATGCGTAGGTAGTACATGGATGAGGTATCTATTTACTGAAAGAAGGCATTATGAGTCACGTTGACCGGTATACACAGGAAGGACGGCAGGCGCTGATCTACGCGCGTGAAGAAGCTCTCCAACTACGTCATAAAATTATTGCGCCCGAACATCTGGTGCTGGGCATTCTGAGAATGAATGATCCGATAATTGAATGTATTTTGGCCCGCTTCCAGGTGAGTGCTGCCCGCCTGCGTGAAGCATTGGAATTTGTGATCGGGCGAGGAAGCAAGGCGCTGTTACATCAGCCGATGCTCGGTCAACCTGCGCGTGCAATCCTGGCCATAGCTGCCCGGCTCGCGGAAGAAATGGGGCAGGAGCAGATAGGACTCGAACACCTTTTGTTGGGCGTGCTGAGCGATGAAGAGGGCATTGCCGTTGGCGTGCTGGAAAGTTTTGGTCTGACCCAGCAAGCTGTTCGCCGCGAACTGGATCGTTTGTTGAGCCAGGGACGCGAGTACGCGCTTTTCGTCGCACAGCACGCGGCGCGCTATAATCAAACACCCACTCTCAATCAGGTGAGCCGCGATTTGACTGCTGCCGCACTGGCGGGCGAACTTGATCCGGTAATTGGGCGCGAAGATGAGATCGAACGGACAATGCAAATCCTCTCGCGTCGTTCTAAGAACAATCCTGTCTTGATTGGCCCGGCTGGGGTTGGCAAGACGGCCATTGCCGAGGGTTTGGCGCTGCGTATTATCGCGGGCCAGGTGCCAGAGAACTTACAGGGTCGGCGCGTGGTCACGCTTGATGTGGGGCTGCTCACCGTTGGTACGCGCTTTCGTGGCGATTTTGAGGAACGCTTGAAGCGCATCATGCAGGAGATCATCGCGGCAAAAGGGATCATTATTGTCATCGACGAACTGCACTCGCTTGTCGGAACTGGCGTGGCGGAAGGTTCGATTGATGCCGCCAATCTCTTCAAACCGATGCTGGCGCGTGGCGAGTTCCAGTGCATCGGCGCGACAACGTTCGACGATTACCGGAAAACCATCGAAGCTGATCCGGCCCTGGAAAGGCGCTTCCAGCCCATCATCGTCAACGAGACAACGCAAGAGCAGACGCTGAATATCCTGTGCGGTTTGCGCCCGCGCTACGCTGATTTTCACCACGTGACGATTACCGATGAAGCGCTGCTGGCGGCTGTGCAGTTATCCACGCGCTATATCTCGAGTCGCTACCAGCCTGATAAGTCCATTGACCTGATAGATGAAGCGGCGGCGCGGGTGTGTGTGCAGCGAACCGTTGCGCCCGCGGAAGTGCGCCGCTTGCGCGAGGCGTTGGTTGTTACTCAACATGCTAAAGATTACGCGGTAGCGCATGGTGATTTCGCGCAGGGATTAAAGTATCGTACCGAGGAAAAAGAACTGCGAAGAACGTTAGCCGAGGTAGAGAATAGCTGGCTTGAGGCCTGTTACCAGGAGCGCCCGGTAGTGGATGTTCATGCCATTGCCGGGGTTGTTTCCACCTGGACAGGCATTCCGGTTTCACGAATGACCTGCGGGGAGGCCGAGCGCCTGTTAAGGTTGGAGGACGAACTGCATCGCCGCGTTATTGGACAGCACGAGGCGGTGGCGAGTGTGGCGAGGGCCATTCGCCGGGCGCGCACAGATATACGCGATAGTCGGCGTCCTATTGGTTCATTCCTGTTTGTTGGCCCAACCGGTGTTGGCAAAACGGAACTGGCTCGCGCTCTGGCCGAAACTCTTTTTGGAGACGAGGAGGCCCTCATCCAACTTGACATGTCCGAGTTTATGGAGCCACACCACGTTTCACGCCTGGTTGGCGCTCCCCCCGGATATGTTGGCTACGAGCAGGCAGGCCAGTTGACCGAGGCTGTAAAGCGGCGTCCATATAGCGTCGTGCTTTTCGACGAGATCGAGAAAGCGCATCCCAGCGTCTTCGATCTGCTCTTACAGATACTTGATGATGGCTGCCTGACGGATGCGCAGGGCCATACCGTCAATTTTAAGCAGACCGTCATCATTATCACCTCGAATGCCGGAACTGCCCACACGCGTCCTTCCGAAATGGCATTTACCCCTTCGCGCAAGAGCAAGCATGAGGTACACGAAAGAATGCACAAATATATGCGCCAACAGGTAATGGATGCATTGCGGAACCTGTTCCGACCTGAACTCCTCAACCGCCTGGATGACATCATATTCTTCCACATACTCGAGCCAGAACACCTGCGTGAAATCGTTGATCTGATGATTGCCCGCACACAACAGCGCCTTGCCGAGCAGGATATTACTCTCTCTGTGACGGAGGCGGCGCGAAGTATGCTCGTTGTGCGCGGCTATGACCCGGTATATGGCGCTCGCCCTCTGCGCCGGACCGTTCAGCGGATGCTGGATGATATGCTGGCGGAGGCAATTTTACGAGGGGAATATAAGGCTGGGGATGTGGTGGAGGTGGATGTAGTGGAGGGGGAATTGGTGGGGAGGTTGTTCACTGAAGTAAATAATCAGGAGCAGAAGGTAGCGTAAAAAAACTTGTAGCGGTACATGAGTTACATATTGTCACCCATGTACTGCTACATACCGATCTCCGTTGAAATGTATCATATGCTCTGGAATCTCTGCTATCCAGACCTCAGTTTCCCAGGCAATTTGAGAAGTATGACGCTTAAATTCTGCAGATACGCTGTGCTTCCTGAATTTTACCCATTGATAACCTCGAGTCTTTTAGTATTGGTAATTGCAGATCCTCTTCCAGCAGACCAGAGTGAGTGTTGTGTAATTTGATCTGCCATAGCCTCAAGAAAATCTTGCCTATGTAGCTCGAACGTAAGCTCGATTCCATGTTTAGCTAAGTATTCACGCGCATAATTCAGGGTGAAAGAGCAGAGAACATGCAAGACAGGATCAGATTCGTAGGCAACAACATGTAGGGCTGAGATATTATATGTAATCGCTGCTTCACAGATGGCGCACCCTAAAATGCCTACACCAGAACCTGGGTCAAGTACCTTTGCATGATCTACCAGGGTTCCAGCCATATTGGCCATATAGCGGGCTATGTTTGCTGGCGTAAAAAATTGTCCAGCTTCCCGTCGGCGTGCTTCATTGCTGTGAGCTACATACCATTCACCGATAAGCTGACATACTTCTATGGGTGTAAGGTCAGGAGAAATAAGCGGAGGCTGATCACAGTGCATTTCAGGGGCCAGATTGCGAAAATCTTCTAATGGTAACTCATAGACTTTATTATTCCGCACTTGCTCCAACGCCATTGTTTTTTCCTGCCATGCTTGTAGAATGGTTGTTCATAATGGTTGTTATGCTACCATCTCTTGTTGAAGTTAGCAATATTTCTCAAACTTTTGTCCTTCTTAATTTTCAGTCTTGCCGTCGGTTCTGTCGCTGGTCGTTCCCTTTCAAGCATAAAAAAGAGGCGGCCATGCATATTATGGCCGCCTCTTTCGGTACAGAGCAATCTTATTTCTTGCTCACCACTTTCACCGTCCGAGCTTTTGCATGCTCCGCTTTGGGCAGGTTCAAGGTCAACACACCATCATTGTAGCTGGCCTCGGCCCGTTCAGAGTTGATAGGGGCGGGCAGTGTGAAGCTCTGCTGGTACTGGCCGGACTGGAAGCCATTCCAATGCACCGTCGCACCTTCTGGGATGTTTACTTTGGTCTCCCATTTCAGGCTGATGGTGTCTTGTTGGGCTGTGATTTCAACGGAGTCGGGGTTGGTGCCGGGCATTGGAACCTGGAGGATGAAGCCCTCTTTGGTCTCGAACAGGTTCGCGCCAACACCAGCGCGACCACCCAGCATGTTGCGAGAAATGAAGCTGTCCTCAAAGAGGCGGTCCATCGCGTCACGCAGGGAAATCACTTCACTAAACGGATTGTATCGAGTCAAGTTTGCCATAGTTGTACTTCCTCCTTAGTGCTTTCTTTCTACAGACCTTTTTCTATTGTTTGAACCTGCCCCACCTGGCAAGTTCTTGCTTTATCTTTCTGCTTAGAAGATATATCATCAAGTGTTAGAAGAACGTAAACGAAGTGTAAGAATTGTGTTAGAAAACTTGATAGTAGTGTTATCAAGTTTTCTCTCTCGACTACTTGCTGCTCTTCTGCTACAATGGGAACAACTTACATGGGAGGAAACGTCGTGACTGTTCAACAACCGGTAACAAGCGAAGCAATTGAATATGTATTGAAGCGCGGTGTGGTGCAGGTAGAGAAAGAAGACGAACTGCGCCGCCTGCTGTTAGAAGGCCGTAATGGCCAACCCTTGCGCGTGAAGCTTGGTGTAGACCCGAGCCACTATGATTTGACGATCGGTCATGCCGTCGTATTCCGTAAATTGCGCCAGTTCCAGAAACTTGGCCATAAAGCGGTTGTCGTGATTGGCGACTGGACAGGTCGCCTGGGCGATCCAAGCGGGCGCGAGGATGCTCGCAAACCTCTGACAGCCGAGCAGGTCAAAGCGCATGCTGAGACCTACCTGTCACAGTTTTTTCGAATAGTTGATCCTGACTTAACCGAGGTACGCTGGCAGAGCGAGTGGTATGACAAATTTAATCTTGCCGATGCATTGCGCCTGATGAGTCATAAGACGGTGGCGCAGATGCTGGCGCGTGATGATTTTTCCAATCGCTACAAGAACGGCATTGAAATCTACCTCTCCGAATTTGCCTATCCGCTCTTGCAGGGCTATGACTCGGTGATGCTGCGCTCGGATGTGGAGTTGGGCGGTACTGACCAGACTTTCAACCTGCTGGTTGGCCGCGAGTTGCAACCAGAATTTGGGCAGCCGCCGCAGCAGATCATGACTATGGAGTTGATTGTGGGCCTGGATGGGTACAAGAAGATGGGCAAGTCGCTGAGCAACTATATCGCCATGACTGCCCCGGCCAACGACATGTTCGGCAAGCTCATGTCGCTGCCAGATCACGCCATGATGAGCTACTTTGAGACGCTGACAGACGTGCCGCAGGCCGAACTCGACGAGTTTGCGCGCAAGATGAAGGAAGGTACGCTCAATCCGCGTGATGTCAAAATGCGTATGGCCCGCGAGATCGTCACCGAGTTTCATAATGCGGAGGCTGCCAAAGAGGCCGAGGAAGCTTTCATTCGCCAGTTTTCCGAGCGCAAACTGCCCGAGGATATGCCTGAATATGTGCTTGCCGAACCAACAGATATTGTGACACTTGTAACCCAGGCTGGCATTGTAAAGAGCAAGAGCGAGGCACGTCGGCTTATCGGGCAAGGTGGCGTCACATTCTATCCCGATGGCGAAGCTGGTGATGCCGAGCGAGTGACGGACCCGGGCTTTGTGGTGCCTGATCGTGATGGCGCTGTATTGAAAGTTGGCAAGCTGCACTACCTCAGAATTAAGGCGTAAAAATTCACAAATCATTTGTTTTTGTAGGGACGCGATGAATCGCGTCCCGCCTGTTGCGCCGATTCATGAGGCGGGACGCGATTCATCGCGTCCCTACAAATCAGGCGGTTCTACAATAGAAAGGGAGGCTTCTTTTTCATGCCACAAGCGAGCATAGGTGTAATCGGCGGCAGCGGACTGTACCAGATGGAAGGTATGACCGACATCGAGGAGGTCGCGATTGAAACGCCGTTTGGCAATCCGAGTGATGTGATTACGGTTGGCAAAGTCGAGGACGTCTCGATAGCCTTTCTGCCTCGTCATGGGCGCGGGCATCGTATTTCGCCGACTGAGATTCCGGTGCGGGCCAATATCTGGGCGCTCAAGAGTCTGGGCGTGGAATGGGTGATCTCTGTAAGCGCGGTTGGCAGCCTGCGGGCGCATGTTATGCCCCGCGACCTGGTGATTCCCGACCAGCTCTTTGATCGCACGAAAAGCCGCGTCAATACTTTTTATGAAGGCGGCATTGTTGTGCATTGTACCTTTGCCGACCCATTCTGCCCCACGCTTAGTAAGTTCCTGTTCGAGTCGGCTCGCGAACTTGATGATGTCAAAATACACGAAGGTGGTTCCTATGTCTGTATCGAGGGACCGCTGTTCTCGACACGGGCCGAATCGAAAGTCTATCGTAGCTGGGGCATGGACATCATCGGCATGACTGCGCTTCCTGAGGCGAAGCTGGCGCGTGAGGCTGAACTGTGTTATGCCACCATTGCCTGTGTTACTGATTATGATGTCTGGCATGAGACGGAAGAGGCTGTCACCGTTGAAATGGTCATCAGCAACCTGAGCGCGAATGTGAAGAACGCGCAGCGTATCCTGCGCAACGTGGCAAAGAAGATACCTGCAAATCGCAACGCCAACACCTGCGAGTGCCCTACAGCTTTAGCGACGGCTATCATCACAGATAAGAGTAAGATACCTGCTGAGGCCAGGGAAAAGTATAGCTTGCTTGTCGGAAAGTACCTCTAGCCGATTGACATTTGTTCAGCAGAGGAGTACAATAGAGGTGTTCCGAGATGAGCAGACCGGTTTTCTTCTGGTCTGTCGATCAGCGCAATCGGGTCCTGCGCGGCAGATGTCTGTGAACCCCGCCAGGTTCGAAAGGAAGCAACGGTAAACGGACCTCTCTGGGTGCCGCAGGGTAGCCTGGTTGCGCTGACCGGCAGGATCGAAAGAAATCCGGTTTTCTATGTCAGACCATCTTCTTATCGCTCCAACAAGGGTTTATCATACGGGATGCAGGCGGGAGTCGTAGCATGACCTCACAATCTCTCTACCGCAAGTGGCGCTCACAGACCTTCGATGATCTGGTAGGGCAGGCAGAAATTGTTCGCACGCTGAAAAACGCGCTCCAGAGTGGCAAGCTGAGCCATGCCTACCTGTTTACCGGCCCTCGTGGCACAGGCAAAACCAGTACAGCTCGCTTGCTCGCGAAAACCGTGAACTGCGAAAATCCCCAAAATGGCGAGCCTTGCAACCAGTGCATCCAATGCCGGGAGATTACGGCTGGCAACTCCTTCAATGTGATTGAAATTGACGCGGCCTCCAATCGCGGTATCGATAGCATTCGCGAATTGCGCGAGAAGGTCATGATGCCGCCCTCGACTGGCAAGTACAAGGTCTACGTGCTGGACGAAGCCCACATGCTGACGACTGAAGCCTTTAATGCCCTGCTGAAGACCCTGGAGGAGCCGCCGGAGTACGCCATCTTCGTCATGGCGACGACCGACGTGCATAAGATGCTGCCGACCGTCCTCTCGCGCTGCCAGCGTTTTGATTTCAAACGCATCTCCACGCGCCAGATCGTGCAGCACCTGCTTTTTGTTTCTCAGCAAGAGAAGGTCAAGTTGGAAAAATCAGCCGCCGAGTTGATTGCGCGAGCTGCTGCTGGTGGCATGCGTGATGCTCTCAGCCTGCTCGATCAGGCCATTGCCTATTGTGGCGAGGAGATTTCGCTGACTGCTGTCCAATCCATGCTGGGCGTGGCCGACCCCCGCGCTATCGCGAAGTTCATCACGTTTATTGCCAATCTCGATAGCTCCGGCGTGCTGCATCACATTCATGAACTGGCCGAGGCAGGGGCAGACTTGCGCCAGATCAATACGCAGGTCGCCGACTACTGGCGGGCGATCATGCTCAAACGGGCAGGCGCTGATATCGGAACCATCCTCGATTTGACCGATGAGGAGACCAGAGATATAGAGGAACTGGCGAAGCATTTTGCCCTTGATGAGCTGACCGAGTGCGCCCGTATCTTTGCCCAGAACGAGTTGATGCAGAAGAACCAGGGCACGCCACAGCTTGGTCTGGAACTGGCCGCGCTGGAAAGTATCGAAGTGCATCGCAAGGCGCAGTCAGGTCAATCGATTATGCCCACTACACAGCAGCCTCCGGCTGGACGTACTTCATCCGCCACAACATATACACCTTCGCGGGATGAGGAACCCCGGCGCGTGGCTCAACCGGCTCCTCCCGCTCAGCCCGTTCAGCCGCCAGAATCTCGACAGCCCGCCCCTCCTAAAGTTGAAGTAACGCCTTCTGCGTCAATAGAGCGTGAGCAAAAGGAGATTGTACCCGTAGCACAATCGGGTGGCGAACTGCCAAATCTGTCTGTGCAACAGGTAATGGGTTCCTGGGAGAATGTGCTGAAGCGAACTGGCCTGAAGAGTCGTATGCTGGCTGCTTATCTGAAATACTTTCATGTGGTTGGCATAGAGGGGACAGCACAACAGCCTGTAGTGGTGATTCAAACGGAAAAACCCAAGCACTTTGAATATGTTCGGGACGATGAGCGCTACAAGCATCTCGAGTGGGCGTTAGATATGGAGTTCAGTTTGACGAACTGCCGGGTACGTATTGTGCCTCCCGGTCAGACTCCAAACATTGCCGCTCCACCTGCCGCATCCTATTCGACCAGTGTAGCGCCTCCTGTAGCGCCGCAACCTCCCGTTCATATTGAGCGACCAGCACCATCAACGCCTGTTTTTCCACCAGCGCCACCATCGGAACCTCCGGCGAAAAGCCGTCATGAGGAACCGCCTCCGGTGCCGCCAGCGAGAAATGGAGTTGGTGACGTGGCGAAGATGGACGAGCCACCTCTTGCCAGATCGAAGCTGGTGAGAGAGAATAAGTCTGTAATGGCCTCTCCCGAGATATTGAAACAGAAGGCCAATCAAGACCCTGTTGTGCAGGAAGCCTTGCGAATCTTTACAGCGAAAATTGTTGATGTTCGTCCGAAATAAGGAGAAGTGAAATCTATGAACATGCGTGAAATCCAGAAAATGCAGCAGCGCCTGATGAAGATGCAGGAGGAACTGGAAAACACCGAGTTTACAGGTACTGCGGGCGGCGGCGCTGTCACCATTACGATGAACGGTAAGTTTGAAGTGACTGCCGTGAAGATTGACCCGGAAGCGTTTAACGCGGAAGATATTGCCGAACTTGAGGTGATGGTGCTGGCAGCAGTCAAGGATGCCCACACTAAGGTAAGCGACGCGCAGCAGAAGATGACCGCCAGCCTCACGGGAGGCATGAGAATCCCAGGAATGTTCTAATTACCATGAGCGATATTGCACCACCGGTGGCGGCGCTGATCGAGGAATTTTCAAAGCTGCCGGGCGTGGGCGTCAAGACGGCGCAGCGCCTGACCTTCTTTCTCCTGCGCAGCCCAGCCGACCAGGCACGACGCCTGGCCGAAGCCATTTTGCGCGTCAAAGAGAGCATTATCTACTGTTCGCGCTGCTTCAATATTACCGAAACCGACCCCTGCATCACTTGTAGCAATCCCAACCGCGACCAGGAAGTAATCTGCGTGGTTGAGGAACCGCTTGATGTGCTTGCCATCGAGAAAACGGGCGCGTACAAGGGACTCTATCACGTGCTGCATGGCGCACTCTCACCTATTGAGGGAATTGGCCCCAAAGATTTGCGCATCGATGAATTATTACAACGTGTGCGCAATGGTCATGTACGCGAAATTATCCTGGCAACCAATCCCAATTTCGAGGGTGAATATACTGCCAGCCACATCCAGCGGGAATTAAAACCGTATAACGTGCGTATCACGGGTTTAGCACGCGGACTGCCAATCGGTGGAGATCTCGAATATGCCGACGAAGGAACGCTGAGCCGGGCGCTTGAAGGCCGCCGCGAGTTGTAATTGGATGGCCAAAATTCTTGACATATGCATGGGTATATGGTACACTCGTTCTACATTTGATTGGTACAGGCATGGAGAGAGGCCTGTTTCCGCTTTCGCTACTCTGCCAAAGAATAAGTAACTGGGAATGTTACGTTTGTGGCGGTGCCACAGTCCGCTATTTGTGGCGGAGGGTGATTCCCTCCCCTTGAGGGGATGAAGAGTAATTTGATAGGAGGAACGCAGGGGTGGTGAAGCGGGAATACCTGAATCCTACGCCCTGTAAGTGAAGAGCGAATGAGTAAGAAGGACAAATCTATGGTGGATCGAAGCAGTACAGCCGTGTCTGCTGCCACAAGTGAGCGAGAGAAGGCAATCGAGCAGGCGCTGAACCAGATTGAACGTCGCTTTGGCAAGGGCGCGATCATGAAACTGGGCGAGGCCTCCAAGATTCAGGTAGAAGTCATTCCTACAGGTTCCATTGCCCTGGACCTCGCCCTCGGTGTTGGCGGCATTCCACGCGGTCGTATCACCGAAATCTACGGCCCGGAGTCGTCCGGTAAAACGACCCTTTGTCAGCATATCATCGCCAATGCACAGCGCATGGGTGGATATGCCGCTTTTATCGATGCTGAGCATGCGCTTGATCGTACCTACGCTGCTCGCTGTGGCGTTGATACCAACAATCTCTTAATCTCGCAGCCAGATACAGGCGAGCAGGCGCTTGAAATCGTCGATGCTCTTATTCGCAGTAACGCTATTGATGTGGTAGTGATTGACTCCGTTGCCGCCCTGACGCCGCGAGCCGAAATCGAGGGCGAGATGGGTGATTCCCATGTCGGCTTGCAAGCTCGCCTGATGAGCCAGGCCATGCGTAAACTGACTTCAGCTATTAGCGCCTCAAATACCGCCGTTATCTTTACCAACCAGCTCCGTGAGAAAGTCGGTGTGATGTTTGGTAATCCTGAGACAACTTCCGGCGGTAAGGCGCTCAAGTTCTACGCTTCGGTTCGCCTGGATATTCGTCGCACTGATACCATCAAGCAGGGCCAGGATGTCATGGGCAACCGCACCCGCGTGCGCGTAGTCAAGAATAAAGTTGCGCCTCCTTTCCGGGTTGCCGAATTCGATATTATGTACAGCGAGGGCATCTCTCGCGAGGGCGGCCTGATTGATCTTGGCCTTGAAATGGGTCTGGTCAAAAAGAGCGGTGCCTGGTTCAACGTCGGAGACATTCGCCTCGGTCAGGGACGTGAGAACGCCAAAGAGTTCCTGCGCCAGAACAGCGATGTTGCGGCAGCGCTTGAGGAGCAGATTCGCGGCAATATGGCAGCCTTCAAGATAGCCGAAATTGAGGGCGAAGACGAGGAAGGGGACGAGGAGGTTCCCGACGAACTGTAAGAACGAAGCAAGAGTGGAAGGCTATCAAGAACGATGGCCTTCCACTCTTGCTTATTCGGTTTCTTCATCCGTATGTTCAAGTGGTAGATGAAGTGAATCTACCACTGGTGAAGGTGGCAACTGGACAAGCGGCTGTTCTTCCTTAGAAAGCAAGGGAGTAAGCTTCTCCTGTTCAATAAGCGGGGGTTCAAGCGCCTGAGCAACCGGTTCAAGACCTCTCCACCATGCTGCAATACGGGCTGGATCAACTGGCCCAAGCGTGCCAACTTCCGCCTTTTGCATCGCCCAATCCAGAATTGCCTCATCCAGCGGGACTTCATACCCAGCCTGCTTGCTCATCTTCCATTTATGATCCATAATCGCAAAGTAAGCCGCGATTGGGTCTTCGTCGCTGGTCAAAATCTGACGTAACAGCAGGATTGTCGGGAGATGGTAATATTTGTACCAGTGTTGCGCCGCCTCCTTCAGGTCAACGTCTCGTCCCTGTTGCCTGCTCAGAATGGCCTGATGCCCGAGAATGGTATTGTAGAAACGACGGGCATATGCGCGTGGAACTTCGATGCCTAACAGGTCACGCACACGCTTCACATACCATCCGGGCAAGACGCTCATAAATGTTTGGAGCTTATGGCCGCTCGTGCTGGCCAGGGCAAAACCCAGCCTGTTCATTGTGTTCAGCAAGCTTTCAAATTGGATGAGCGTTGGAGTGTATGTTGGGTTGTTCAAACGCTCATGTTCTCGCGAGAGCAGGCGATAGCGACGTAGAAAATAGCGATAATCTTTATCACTGAGAATCTCCTCTGTTTCTTCCAGTCCTCGCGCCTGCCGTAAATCTTCTGCCTGCCAGATGAGCGATTCGTGAAATAGCTCCAGGTCTTGTTCGCGCAACCCCTCTTCTACTGGCCTGGGGAATAGTTCCGCCGTTTCTGCGTCGGCCATAATTGCCAGTATACGCTTCCCATCGATGCGGATCAGCACGTTTGCTAGCGATGGGTCGCCCCAATAAACGCCATGTTCGTGCAGTTCGACCATCAATACCGCGACGGCACCCAGGAGACGGCGCTTTGTACTCCTCGTCAAAGGCAGGCGGAAGAGCAGGGCGTGTGGAATCACGCGCCGGGCCAGCTTTGTCACCGTATAGCCACGATCACCACTGATGTAGTGTGGGATGCCGCCAATTCCTGTTTCCTCCACCCGGATAGGGGGAGCGTGTACGGTGACAGTTCCAACCGGACTGAGCGCGGGAAGGCCGCGAAATTCGATTTCTTGCAAGTTATGAATTTCACGCTCCGCCATATGGGGCGTGGTTTCTTTGATCGCATAGCTTGCTCCCTGGCTTTCCACGAAGATGACGGGATGGCGTGACTCACCGCGCCGGATGACCAGGGGTACGACCCCATGTTCTGGCCATTCGGTCAGTGGAACATGCCAGGGAAGATGTTGTAGGCGGCGCTGATCTTCCGCCTGCATATGAAATTGTGGTGCGTTTTGTGTTCTGGTGTTTTGCATAGCCTCTAGTTGTATTATATAGTGCTAGATATTTAGCATGCTTTTGTTTATCTCAGGATAACATATTGTGCTAACTCTACTACAAAGACGTTCAGGAGGCTTTCATGGGAACAGTCAGTTTTGATTTCAAGGGAGAAGTTGTGCTGGTGACAGGCGGTTCTCGCGGACTGGGATTGGAGATTGCGCATGCCTTTGGTTACGCGGGTGCGCAGGTCATTATAACGGCGAGACGCGAACAATGGTTACGCGAGGCTGAGGCTTTTTTGAAGGATCGGGCTATTTCTGTTTATGCCGTGACCTGCGATGTTGCCAATGCCGAATCGGTAGAGGCGACGGTGCAACAGGCGCTTGATAAATGTGGGAAGATCGATGTGCTGGTGAATAATGCAGGCCAGACATGGGGCGCGCCTGCCGAAGATATGCCTCTTGAACGCTGGCACCAGGTCATCGAGGCCAATATTACCGGCACCTACCTCATGTCTCGTTATGTAGGACGCCATATGCTCGAAAGGGGCAGCGGTAATATTATCAATGTAGCCTCAGTTGCGGGATTCGGCGGCGGGCAACTGAATACTGTCGGCTACAATGCCAGCAAGGCGGCGGTCATCAACCTGACGCGGGCGCTTGCTATAGAGTGGGCGCGTAGGGGCATACGAGTGAATGCTGTGGCTCCCGCTATGTTTAGAACGCGCATGACTGAAGCTATCCTTGACCGGGCTGAATCGGAGGTTGCCGAGCGCACTCCAATGGGCCGTATCGGCAGGCCAGGAGAGCTGGCCCCTACCGTCCTGTTTCTGGCTTCTGAGGGCGCGAGCTACATTACCGGGCAGGTAATTCCGGTTGATGGTGGAATGACGGCCCAGTAGCGCTTTTATGAACCTGATTTGAAAGAGCGCGTGCTAAAGAAACCAATTAGAATAACAAGCAACAACAAAAAACCGGGCAACTTCTGGTTGCCCGGCGTGCGTTTCGCTCTTATTGCTCCATTGGCGGCATTTCCTGTTGAGGGCGGCTTTGGGGCTGATAATAGCCATACGGCTGCTCTTGTTGCGACTGATAAGGAGGCTGCTGTGGCTGTTGCGGCTGGTAATAGGGCTGGTCGTAGCGCTGCTGCGGCTGGTAATAGGGCTGCTGGTACTGCGATTTGAAGCGCCATGAATTGCCCATGCCCAACATCGAATCCAGTGCGGCCTGAGGGCTGCCAAGCCGGATCGTCTGAATGATGAAGTAGACCAGCGCAATCACCACCAGGACGCTTAACACCGCGAATGCGATGCGTGCCAGGAAGAAGATCAGCCCGATTCCAAATGGGAAAATCAATGGGAACATGATCGGAAAAACGTGAGGAAAGAACCGAATTCCTCTGCGATATGGTCGTTGATATCTATTCCACATTTTTTAGATGCTCCTGTGTATCTGTAAGGTGATGCCTTCTCGTGTTACCGTCTTTCAACATGCACCTCAAACATGTTTCTGTACTATATACGGACAAGATGGCGGTGGGTTGTAATAGTCCTGCCAGGAGCAATAGACGGGAATAATTTACCCTTTCACGCTGCCCGCGTTGAGTCCTCCACGCCAGAAGCGTTGCAGGAGGAGGCATCCAATAATGAGAGGGATAACTGAGAGCAACGACCCGGTGGTAATCAGAGAATACAGAAACTGCTGCGTTCCGCCGTAGGTCGTAGAATTCCAGGTCTGTAAGCCAACTGGGATGGGATAGAGATTGTTATCACTGAGCATCACAAGGGGCAGGAAATAGTTGTTCCAGATCGCCACAAACTGGAAGAGGAACACCGTTATCAGCGCAGGCACCATGATGCGACTGGAGATGGTCAGAAAGATACGGAACTCACCTGCCCCATCCACCCGCGCAGCATCGAGCAAATCGTCGGGCACCGAGGCGGTTGCATAGAGACGCGACAGGTAGACACCGAAAGGATTGACGATTGTCGGCAACAGCACCGCCCAGTAGGTATTCGTCAGGTTGACCGCGCTCATCATCAGGTACAGGGGAAGGACAAGTACGGTTGCCGGGACAAGAATAGCGCCCAGGATAACCGAGAAGATGAGGTCACGCCCGCGAAACACATATTTGGCAAGCGCGTAACCCGCCATAGCGGAAAGAAACGTGCCAACCGCCGCGCCCACTCCTGAATAGATCAAGGAATTCAGCAGCCAGCGCACATAGATGGAACCGTTATACGTGAAAAGCAACTGGATATTGGAGAAGAGATTGAAGTGGGCGGAAAACCAGAAGCCGAAGGTGTTAAACAGATCGGTCGTGTCCTTCGTTGCTGAGACGACCAGCCAGTAAAAGGGCAGCAAGAAGTAGATCGAGGCGATGAACAGAACCGTCATCACCGAGAGGCTGCCCCAGCTAAAGGGTTTTCTGGGCCTTGTTTTTACTTGCGCCTGCGCTGTATCAAGCGCTGTCGGAATTTGCACTGTAGCCATTTCGCTTACACTCCTGAATAGCGGCGAGTGAGACGTAAGAAACCGAACGAAAAGACGAACGTAACCAGAGCCAGTACAACTGCCAGCGCCGCCGTGTAGTTAAAGTTGTTCTCACTGAACGCAATATAGTACGCATACAGGTTCGGGGTGTAAGAACTGGTGATATTATTGGAAATGGATTGTAACACTGCCGGTTCGTTAAAAAGCTGCAGCGTACCAATAATGGAGAGAACCCCCGTCAGAACCAGGGTTGGAGCCACCAGCGGAATTTTGATATAGCGGGCTACCTTCCAACCTGTGCAGCCATCGATGCGCGCCGCTTCATAGATATCCGAGGGGATAGCCTGAAGCGCGGCGAAGATAATGAGCATATTGTAGCCGACAAACTCCCAGGTGACGATGTTGACGATCGACCACAGGATGGTATTTGGCCCCAGAAAATCAGGCGTACCCAGGTTAAGCGCAGCCAGGCCTTTGACAATCGGACTGAACTGGGGAACGTACAGGAAACTCCAGAGCAACGCGCCCACGATGCCGGGTATTGCATACGGCACAAAGTACGCCAGGCGGAAGAAAGCTCTCAGACGTGCCGCGCCCGAATCCAGCAGTAGCGCCAGAACCAGAGCCAGCCCAAGCATGATAGGGATCTGAACTACTCCGAAGAGCAACATGCGCACAACACTATCAAGGAATTTTTTATCCCTTAAGACATCGGCATAGTTACTCAGGCCGCTGAATACGGACTGTGCTGCACCCAACCCCAGCCCGCTACGCTGCAGGCTGAAAAGACTCTGGTAAAAAGCGTAGCAGATGGGAACGAGAAAAAATAGCACGAACAGCAGGCCAAAGGGCAGGATGAAGAGGTAAGGTGTGCTTCCACCCGAACGGACATCACGCACGCGCCGTTTCCGCTGAGTCGTGGTTGACAGCGGCGTCGATTCAAGTTGCGAAGGTGCCTGGATATCCATGAGAACATTCCTTTCTTCACATCGCTGTGAAACACCGTCTGGCATGAGGCAACAAGATCAGCATCTCTCTGTACCAACGAGAGAAGAAGCCAACCTGTTGCCCCTGCATCAGAGCCGCGTGCTAAGGTGAAACAGAGAATCCCTGCTTCTGCATATTCGCCACAGTGCTGCTCTGTAGCATGTCGAGCGCACTGCTCAATGTTCCCTGACCATTCACAACGTTGGTGAAATCGTCACCAATGTCGGTGAAGACCTGATCCATCGTTGGCCCCCACTGGAAGTTGATATCCACCTGGCTGGAAGCTTGCTGGAACACCTGGTTGACAACCTGATTGCCATAGTACGGCTGCGGGCTATTCACCGCTGGAGAACTTAAAGCCGAGGTCAGCGCAGGATATAGGCTTGCGCCAGTCACCATCTTATTCACGCTGTCCGAATTGGTGTTCAACCACTCAGCGAACTCTGTTGCCTCTTTTGGATGTTTAGTATCCTTGAAGACGACTGTGGTGGAACCGCCCCAGTTTCCGGCTACGTTCTGACCCGCCGACCACTGCGGCATAGGAGCTACCCGCCAGTCACCAGACGTGCTGGGCGCACCCGACTTGATAGTGTTCGCGCCCCAGACAGCCGTGATCCAGGTCAGCGCACCGCCATTGGCGAGATCATTATTCCAGGCGGCTGAAAAGTCGGGATCGGTCTTCACCAGTTTTTTGTCGAGCAGGCCCTGCCAGAAATTGGTGACCATCTTCGAATTTGTGTCGTTGATGGCAACCTTCCAGGAATTGCCGTTGATACGGAACCAGCGGCCACCGGCCTGCCAGATCAAGCCAATAAACCAGCCAGCATCTTTGGGCGGAAAGTCGGTGATGTAGTAATTCGGATTCGCCGCGTGCAATTTGGCGGCATCATCAGCGTACTCAGCCCAGGTAGTGGGTGGGGAGATGTTATACTTCTTGAAGATGTCAGCGCGATAGAACATGGCCATGGGGCCGGTATCCTGGGGGATAGCGTAAACCGAGTTTCCCAGCGTCGACTGGTTCCAGGTCCAGCCTACGAACTTACTCTTTACCGAGCTATCCAGGTACGGCGACATGTCGAGCAGGCCGCCAGTGGCCTCAAAGGTGGGCAAGAATTGATATTCGATCTGCCCCAGGTCAGGAGCGTTGTTGGCCTTGATGGCGGTGAACATCTTGGCGTAGGTGCCGTTATTACCTGCCGTCACCGAGTTCAATGTAACGTGAATACCGGGGTGGGTCGAATTGAAAAGGTCAATGGACGTTTGAATGTTAGGCACCCAGGACCAGAAGGTCAGGTTCACAGGGCCGCTCGAGCTGGAGGGTGAGCCAGTTGAATTAGAACCCCCACAGGCGGCCATGACGCCCACCATCATCAGGGCAAAACACACACTCATCACCCTTGCAAGAAGGGTACCGGGTCGAGAAAAATACTGCATGGTGTCTAAACTCCTTCGGAGACATGTCCCACGATGGACAAGAGACGCATTTTCACCAATTGTCGACCATCAAGAGCTATTTCTAGCCAGTACCACCCCTTTCAAATAGAACTGAGGGGAAGATTTGACCTGTGCCTCTGTTCAAGACTTTTTTCGTACTGGCACCATCCGAGTCAAATCTATCATGAACACGTGTACATTAATGAGAGGAATAGTACCATATCCTCTGCTCATTGTCAAGGGTGGAGGTGAACACGCGAACATTCATCTGAAAAGGAGTAGGAAGGCCGTTCCGCAACAATAACTATTGAGTTATACACTTGACAAAATACTTTTTATAGTGCCATACTAGAGGCAGAATTATGAACACGTTTGCATATATGTAGAGAGAGGTTTTGCATGGCCACCAGTGAAGAAGTTGCCCGTTTAGCTGGTGTCTCCCGCGCAACGGTTTCACGCGCCCTCAATGGTTCAGCACGAGTAAGCGATGAAGCGAAAGCTCGTGTTCATGCCGCTATTGCCGCGCTGGGGTATGAACCGGACGTGGTTGCCCAGAGCCTGGTGCGGCAGCGATCTCGAACAATTGCCGTGAGCCTCTTTCCTGAAGACCACGAACCGCCCCTTGCGCACCTCGGGCGAACGGGGCAATATTTTTACTTGAGTGTCGTAGAAAACATTGAGTACGAGGCTATTGCATCGGGGTATGATTTGCTTTTACCCTCTCACCCACATGGCAAATCTCCAGAGAGCTTCGTGCGCAGTCTACAGACACGACGGGTCGCCGGGTGCATCATATTCCATGCAACAGAAGCGCAGGTTCAGGCTCTGATTCATTCTTCTATTCCCACCGTGTTCGTCGATAGATTGGGTCAGGGGGATCATGCTACCTATGTCAAATCGGATAACGTGGATGGCGCTCGCCAGGCAGCAGAACACTTGCTCGCTCTGGGCCATAGGCGCATTGCCTTGTTGACAGGATTCACGACCGCTCTCGCTGGTCTGGAGCGCCTGATGGGATATCAACAGGCGCTCGGACAGGCGGGGATCGCGCCAGATGCTGGACTGGTGAGGCAATCAGGCTGGAATATTAATGAGGCTTATGAAGCTGCCAAAGCACTATTAGCTGAACGCACCGATTTTACTGCCATTGTTGCTGGCAGCGATTTCATGGCAATCGGCATTCTGCGCGCGCTCACCGAGCAAGGCCTCCGTGTTCCAGACGATGTCTCCCTGATCGGCTTTGACGATCACGAATTCAGCCAGTACACCATTCCACCACTTACGACTGTGCGTCAGGACCGCGTTGCCATGGGACGTGGAGCCTTGCAGCACCTCGTTACTATGATTGAAGGGACAGGGGAAACCTCTCCCCTCATTCTGCCAACTCAGCTTATTGTTCGCAAATCGACGGGGCCTGTTCCCAGGGACGTAAATTGACTATGCCATACATTACCATTTTAGGGGCCGGAAGCGCCATGTTCGCCCGTCAACTGATGACGGACATTTTGCAGATTGAGGGGCTGGACGAAGGCTGCTTCGCGCTGGTGGATATCGATGAGAGCCGTTTAGAATTGGCGCATCAACTCGCCGAACGACTCGTTGCGCATAGTGGGAAGCGCTGGAGCGTGCGCGCTTCCACCAGGCGGCGCGATCTGCTGGCAGGCAGCGATTTCATCATCAACACCATCGAGGTCGCCGGGCTTGCCAACGTGCGCAACGACTTCGATATCCCGATGAAGTACGGCATTAATCAATGTATCGGCGATACGATTGGTCCCGGCGGCATTTTCAAAGCCCTGCGTACCGGTCCTATCTGGCTTGATATCCTGCACGACGCTGAGGAACTTTGCCCGCAAGCCTGGGTATTGAACTACACCAATCCGATGTCGATCCTCACTCTGGCCGCGCTGACTGGCACAACCATGCGCACCGTTGGCCTGTGCCACAGCGTGCAGGGAACCTCAAGACAGTTGGCCCACTATCTCGATGTTCCTTACGAAGACTTGCAATGGCGTTGTGCGGGCATCAACCACAACGCCTGGTTTACTGAATTGCGCTACCAGGGGCAGGATATGTATCCCCGCCTGCGCGAACGGAGCCTGCTGCCAGAGGTCTATGAACGCGACCCCGTCCGCTTCGAGATCATGCGCTACTTCGGCGCTTTTGTCACTGAGAGCAGCGGCCACTTCTCTGAATATGTTCCCTACTTCCGCAAACGGCCCGAACTGATCGAGCGCTACTGCCGGGCAGGCTACCTGGGCGAGACCGGCTTCTACGCCAATAACTGGCCAACCTGGCGCGAGCAGAACGATCGCTCTATCCGCGAGATGCTCGACGGCACCCGCCAACTGTCCTTTGCGCGCAGCTACGAGTACGGCTCTTTCATCATCGAAGCCATAGCTATGCGCCGCCCCACGGTAATCTACGGCAATGTACGCAACATTGGTCTGATCGATAACCTGCCTGATGGCTGTGTAGAAGTTGCGTGCCTTGTTGACAAGAACGGTGTGCAGCCCTGTCACTTTGGCCCACTGCCAGAACAACTTGCCGCCCTGAATCGCAGCCACATGGCCATTCACACGCTCATGTGCCAGGCCCTCCTCACTCGCAATAAGGAAGCCGCTCGCTATGCTTTGCTGCTCGATCCATTAAGCGCGGCTATCTGCTCACCTGCTGAAATCAGCGCCCTTTTCGATGAAATGTGGGAGGCGGAGCGAGAGTATCTCTCGCCCTTTGAAGGAGAGGAACATTAATCCACTCCTGATCTCCTTCTCTCTTCCCTTGTAGCTCGCAAGCCTGATATGCTTGTCTACCGGGTTTGCTCAGGAAGAGGGAGTCGAACGATAAACGTACTCCCTTTTCCTGGCACGCTCTCCAACGAAATGGTTCCTCCATGCTCCTCTACGATGCTCTTGACGATTGCCAATCCCAGGCCGCTTCCGCCGCGATCCCTTGAACGGGCACGATCGGCGCGATAGAAGCGTTCAAAGATATGCGGCTGGTCTTCCGGGACAATGCCGATTCCTGTATCACTGACTTGCAGCAGCGCACTTTCTGGCTCAGTCTGTAGGGAAAGTGAGACGGTACCCTCATATGGCGTGTATTTGACTGCATTGTCCAACAACGCTACCAGTATTTGCTTGAGCCGGTCGGCATCCCCATATACCTGAGCGGGCGCAATATCCTGGAGAATAATACGTGGTCCTCTGGTCGTATCCTGGTTGTCTGATGGTCGATATTGCCGGTAGACCTCAAGCAAGAGACTGTCCAGGTCTACTTTCTTTGTATAAATGGACTTCCTATAGCCATAAGCTCTTGATTCAAGCTGCTGATTATCTGAATGTGCCAGGGTGAGCAGATCATTGACCATTCTGCCCATTCGCTCTGCTTCTGCTCGCGCATCGTTCAAGGCGGCTTCCGCGTCTTCAGGTGCGATGCCGGGTGTTTTGGCGAGCAGATCGAGATTGCAGCGAATGGAGCTGATAGGGGCGCGCAGTTCATGAGAAGCATCGGCCACGAAGCGCTGCTGGCGTTGGTAGGCTTCTTCGAGGTTTGCCAGCATGAGATTAAAAGTAGCGGCAAGGCGAGTCAGTTCGTCCCGTCCACCGGATGCTTGTTCGGGAACACGTTGACTGAAATCGTGAGAATCGCTGATGCGCTGAGCCGTTGTCGTGATTCGCCGGACGGAGATGAGCAGGCTTCGCGTCAGGAACCAGCCACCAAGCAGGGCAAACACCATTACCAGTCCCCCACCGCTCCATAGAAGTGTGCGCAGGTTAGCAAGCGATTGTTCAATATCTTGCTCGGAGCGCGCAGTCTGGATAATGTGATTGAGGCCATACTGGTTATTAACTACTGTGTAAACACGAATGTGCTGGCCCTCATAAAAAACAGTACTGAACATGTCGCCCGGTTCGCCGCTATCGCTAGTCGGATGAGCTAAAACCCACTGTGCAGCCTGCCTATCCCAGGGTACGGGGCTGTTTCCAAGATCGGCTACACCCGTTCCAAGTTGGGATATGCCGGGACTTGTGGAGGTCGCGAGCAAATGTAACTGGTTATCCAGCACCTCGATGGCGACTCCCCCGGTGCCTGAGCCGCTGATGCTGGGGAGAATAATGGGAGGCTGATGCTGCATCGCGAGCATATCTTTTCCCAGTTCTACACTGGCTGCTCTGCTGCGCAGCGTGTTATCCAGGTCACTGTAAGCGCGCTGCTCTGCCTGCGTAAAGACGATACCGCCGAAAATCAGGAGCGCGATGCCGAGTAGGAGCGCGTAAAAAAGCGTAAGGCGAAGTTGTAACGGAAAATACATATGGTCTGCTCCCGGCTAACTGGCGGTACGAAGGACATAACCGGTCCCGCGAATGGTTTGAATGAGCCGCTTTTCCCCGCCTTGCTCAAGCTTGTTCCGCAGGTGTCCGATATAGACTTCGAGGACGTTTTCTCCGCCCTCGAAATCATTGCCCCAGATGCGCTCCATCAAGAGCGAGCGGGTCAGTACGATGCGAGGGTTGCGCAGGAAGAGCGCGAGTAGTTCGTATTCAGTAGTACTCAATTCGATGATGCGTTGGCCGCGCCGGGCCTGGCGGGTGGCGGTATCCAGTTCTAAATCCTCGAAGCTCAGGATTTCTCGCGGAATATCGGGCGTTGTACGTCGCCGCAGCAGAGCCTTGATGCGGGCCAGTAATTCTTCAAGTGCAAAAGGCTTAACCAGGTAGTCATCCGCACCGATTTCCAGGCCAATTACGCGGTCTGCCACCGCATCACGCGCTGTGAGCATCAAGATGGCGATGCCGTCATCAGCAGCGCGGATGCGGCGGCACACTTCCAATCCATCGATGCCCGGCAGCATCACGTCGAGAATGACGAGGTCTGGGATTCTGATGCGTATCAAAGCAAGGGCACGCTCCCCGTTTTCCGCGATAGAAACCTCGTATCCCTCGTAGTAGAGCGTGCGCCTTAATGCACTGGTCAGCCGGGTATCATCATCGACGATCAAAATATGCGTACTCATGCTGCGCCTCTCTCTGCTCATGATATCATATAGCGTGCAGCTTTTTACATCTGTTTATGATAGGGTGCCAGCCTGAATCGTGGCTGAATAATGGGAGCATATGTATGCCTGTACAATTACATACTGCCACCTCTAGTGAAACTGAAGCGCTAATTGCCTTGCTTATGGACGCAGAAGAAGGCGAGGAGCGCATATATAGAACCGTCACCGATCCTGCTCATACTAATTATCTTGCATACAATGGCGATCAAGTGCTGCGATATGAGGTCGAGGAATAAAGAAAGATATCCTGCCCGTATTCAAAATATGGGCAGGATATCGCTCCCGAAATAAGAGAAAGTGCTAGTTAGAGCTGATGAAGCGGCGAACCACCAGGAAAGCGCCACCGGCAACGGCCAGCACCGCGACCGGGACGATGAGCCACCACTTGCGGCTGCCTTTGGTGGCCTCCTCGACGTCATTCACGATTTCGACTTTCTTTTCTGCCAGAGTTGTTGCCATGTTTACATACATCCTTTCCACATGTGTTGAGTAATGCATATTGTGTAATAGCGTCGCTACCGGACTGAATTGAGCAGTTGTGGTAGCAACATCATTATTATAGATGAGTGGCTAAAAAGATGCATCGAAATGTACTTTTGGGGGATATGGCGGCAGGAAAGAAGCCGACTTACTCAGAAATTTCCTGTGTAGTCTGAGGAACAGGGGGATGGTGTATTTCATAAATGCGATGCATCACCTTCGCAAGCGACTCGTCCATCGGGTGGGAGGTATCGATGATACAGCCATTATCCTCGAACTCCTCAAAGCGTGGTTTCCATTGCTCCCATTCCTCCCAGGAGGTGATTTGAAATTGGGAGACCTGTCCTTTACGGCCCTCAAGCCGTCGTCGTTGCACCTCTGGCGGGCATTGGCAGTGTACGACCAGCATGGGAGTATCAAAGGTTCTGGCGATTTCTTTGCAGGCCTCGTAGGTTTTGCGATAGGTGAGAGGAGAATCCAGAACCACGCTCAGGCCGAGGCGCAATTGTTCCCGCGCCATTTCAAACATCAGTTCATAGGCAAAATATCCAACCTGGGGAACGTTCCCGAAAATATCGACTGCCATCTGGCGAATAACATCGCGATCAATGAGCGGCGCATGTAGTGATGCTGCGAGTAATCGCGCAATGGTACTTTTACCCGTACCCGGATATCCACGCATGACGAGAAGCGTTCTACCGCTATGCACTGCTTCGGTCTCTCTTCCAAACTAGTAATAAATCCAGAAATTGTATGAACAGTATAGTAGCTTTCATCTTGGATGTCCAGAATATGGCACTTTCGTAGTGCTTATAATCTGCCTTGACGGATATTTGCTGTCACGCTATGATGCATGTATATCGGAATATACTGTAACAAGTTCCAGGTAAGGGTATCGTTTCACAATGATGAAGAAATTGCGCGGGCGCAACCTGGCTCATCCAGGGTGCCTGATTGGAATAACGCTAGGAATGTCAATCGGTATTGTTATCGCCGGTATTCTGGCTGTTCAGAATGTGCCTATGAGTACTGATGCGCTAGTCTGGCTTGGCTTTACGCTTGGTTTAGCCGCAGTGGGTTGGATTGTGGGAGATCGTTTGTCTTCTCGTTTTGCTCCAGTTGATGAGTCGAATGTGGTGGGCCAGGAGCAGCATGCCGACTCGTGAAGGCTTTTTTCAGCCAGAAAGCAAGTTTGCCGCTTTATTATCTGGCATTTTATGTAAAAATATGCTATAGTGTGTATGCATCGACTGTATGGTTTGGTGGCGGGTGATGGTGCGAGGGTTTTCCACAATCAGCGTCGATGGGGAGCAGAGACGCTCCTGGGCAAGGTTGCGCGTTCTTGTAGATGCCGTATCGCGTGGATTCGCCAGGGTTGTTGACCACCCAGATACGAGTTTCCCCTACTCTTTTGTTTGTACCCTGATGGTCCGTAATGAACGCGAACTGGGAGGTTACCAGATGTCTTGGAATGAATTTCGTCAACCCGTTGCTGTAGATACTGCTCCGCGAGGCAGCCGTTGTGAGTGGTGTGGCAAGCCTGCTGAAGTGCAATTAACTGCTATTGGTGGCAATGCCCATAATGATAGCGGTGTGTTCTGTCGCCCTTGTGGCGAGGATTTTCGGCGTGCCGTTGCCCAGTCCGCTACGCTTGGCACGAGTACTAACCAGGGCGTGCAGATCTAACAGATTATAAAAAAGAGAGCAGGTATGCTCTCATGAAAAATGAAAAAAAGCCGGGCGGCATCAAACCGCCCGGTTTCCTTATTTTATGTGTAGCGCTGCATGTACTGTTCGATGTCAAACGTTTTGGCTTGCTGAACCAGGTGGTGAGCAGCCTCATCCATCGTCGGGCGCTCCTCTTTAAAGAAGAGACCGACGTAGGGTTTTTCCGTCTCCAGCGACAGTTCCATTGCTTTGAAGCGGTTATGCACATCATGGTCAGCGGGCATCGGGGTAACGGTAGATTTCCATACGTCCATGGTGTTATGGAAGGTTGGGCATGGACTGAGGACGTGAATGAAGGAGAAGCCCTTGTGCTGGATGCCCTGCTCGATAAGCGCAGCAAGTTCCTTCGGCTTCGAGGAGAAACCACGCGCCACAAAGCTCACATTCAACGAAAGCGCAGTGGCAATCGGGTTGAACTGGGAGGCCAGCAGGCCATAGGGCGTCGATTTCGTTTTATGACCGAAGGGCGAGGTTGGCGAGGTCTGGCCTTTTGTCAGGCCGTAGATCTCGTTGTCCATGACCACTACCGTGATGTCGATATTGCGCAGGGCCGCATGAATGAGGTGTCCCGCGCCAATACTGAACAGGTCGCCATCACCGCCAACGGCCACCACCGTCAGATCTGGGCGCGCCATCTTCAGGCCCTGGGCCATTGGCAGCGCTCGACCGTGTAAGGTGTGCATGCCAAAGGTTTGCACAAAGTGCGGCAGACGGCTTGAACAGCCAATGCCGGAGACAACAACGGTCTGATCGGGCGGCAGCTTCATTGCTGCCATCGTGTTATAAATCGCATTCAGGACGCCGAAGTCGCCACACCCGGGACACCAGGTGGGTTTGACTTCGCTTTTATAGTCCTTTGGCGTGAGCGTGATAGTTGTTTGAGACACCTTTAGCTAACCTCCTCGATTGCTCGCAGGATTTCGCCAGCGGTGAAAGGAATGCCGCCGAATTTGTTCACACGAATGGCCTGCAAGCCATATTTTGCGCCTAGCAGATTTGCCAGTTGCCCCGAATAGTTGCACTCTGGCACAATAACCGTCTTGACCGAGTGAATAAAATCACGGATCGCTCGATCAGGCAGTGGTGATAGGATTTTTGGATGCAGTGAGGCGACCTTGTAGCCCTTCGCGCGGGCGCGATCAACTGCCTCCTGGATGGTTCCCTCGGTTGAACCCCAGCCGATAATGCCAACCGTGGCATCCTCGTCGCCATAGCGCTGCGGCGGCGGCAGCTCTTCAGCCGCCGTCATGAGCTTGCGATAACGTTTCTCCATCATCGCGGTATGATCTTCCGGCTCGTAGTTTGGATGACCGTGGATGTCGTGTTCGAGGCCGGTCGCTACGTAGGTTGCCGCGCCAGGGCCAGGAGCGGTGATGGGGGAGATGCCACTTGCCGTATAGGTGTAGCGAGCGAAGCCATGCGGGCCTGCACTCGCACCAACGGGTTCTGCATAGCCGTTGCTGCTGGCTCCGTTTGCGCCTGGCTCAAGCCGCGTCTGTAACTCCAGCGGTTTGAAGACGCTGCGATCTACACTTTCTACACGCGCCGTAAGCGATTGGTCGGTGAGGAAGAGAACGGGCATCTGGTAGCGCTCGGCCATGTTGAAGGCCAGGATCATCAGATGATAGCAGTCCGCGACATCGGCTGGGGCCACGACCATGCGGGGCGAATCACCATGACTGGCGTTGAGCGCGAAGCTGAGGTCGGATTGCTCCATTTTGGTCGGCATGCCAGTGCTGGGGCCTGCGCGCTGCGCGTCAACGATAACCACCGGAATCTCCGCCATCGAGGCATATCCGATAGCCTCGGCCATCAACGAGAGGCCAGGGCCAGAGGTTGCGGTCATAGCGCGCACACCACCGAATGAGGCCCCTATAACCGAGGTGATGGCCGCAATCTCGTCTTCTGCCTGCATAAACGTGCCGCCAATCGCCGGAAGCTCCTTTGCCAGCCCTTCCATGATATCACTGGCTGGTGTGATGGGATAGCCCGCGAAGTACCCACAACGGGCTGCCAGCGCACCCGCGACAACCGCCTGATTGCCGTTCAGGACAACGCGGTCAACTTTTTCGACGGGGCCGAGTTTGTAGGGATCATGCTTGCTCAGCTTCTCAGTCACGTACTGTTTCGCAACGTTGAGCGCCAGCATGTTCTTTTCCATCAGGATGGGGTTGGATTTACGCGACTTCGAAAGACGGGATTCCACCACCTGCGTGATGGCTTCCAATGGCGGGCCGAATAAGCCGGAAATTGCGCCCAGCATGACCATATTCTTCGTCTGGAACATCTGGACTTCTTTGCGGGCGAGATCATTGAAAGGAATAGGATAGGTGATATAGTCATCTGTTTCGGGCGTGAAATCCGAGGGATCATAGACCAGCACGCCACCATGTCGCAAATCACTTATATTCCGATCATATGCCTCTTTGTTGAGACAAACCAGTACATCGGCATAATCGCCCATTGATTTCACAGGCTTATCGCTAATACGTACCTGAAACATACATGGGCCGCCGAGAATTTCGGCGGGGAAGGTGCGGAAGGTGTAGACCGAATAGCCCCACCGCGCGGCTGCCAGGGCCAGGATGTCGCCACCTGAGATGGTGCCCTCGCCTGATTCGCCGCCTATACGAATTGTTACTTCATTCTCCATTGAATGCCCCCTGGGAAAAATGTATGACCGCGCCAGATACACAAAAATGGCGCGGCCCTATAAATGCAGATGTTTGTTGTCTGTGAAACACCTGTAGCACTCTGCCCGGCACATCCGGGAAAGCCCTGTTGGGAGTCGTCGCTCTTCTACCTATGCCAGTTAGCAGTGAAACCGGACTGGGCGAGTCTCTCACTACCCACCCACCGGGTAAACCATTCATGAGACCTATCGTTGTATCTCTGCTCCTGAGCTACCTCTATCACACGAATCATCCCCAAAGAAAATCGAGATGTCGCGTCAACACCACTTATTATATCACAGTTTCTACAGAAGAACGCATCAATTCTTCCGAATTTCCCCCGATTTTTCAAAAATTCCTTGTGTAGAGGTCGGAATTCAGAGGAGAAGCTGCCTTACGTTTCTCTAAGCGGGTTGCAAAAACCTGCAAAAAACCCTCTAAGCAAGATTCGAGAAGTATTTTGAGAAGCGTTTTGTTATACTGGCATAAGTAATTTGTTGCGTTTCAAATGGGGTGATACTCACTTCGAGGTCTTATGTGAAACCTGGAAGCGCCAGTAATGTATTTCAGGAGGCGAACTGTGATTGAACGTGTTGATACCATTTGTATCTTTGTAAGCGACCAGGATCGAGCCTTAGCATTTTACACGGAGAAGCTAGGCTTTGAGCTGCGCACTGATGCGCCAATGGGGCCTTCCCGCTGGATTGCCGTTGCTCCCACAGGCGCGCAAACCAAAGTCATTCTCTATAAGATGGATGAGAACTGGCAGCACTATCAGAGCGTGATGGGCAAGTCTCAGGCGATTACTTTCCGGGTCAATAATATCACGTCTTTGGCAGCCGATCTCAAGGCAAAAGGCGTCCGCATCACCCAGGAACCAGACTCGCAACCCTGGGGCACGTATATGATGATTCTCGACCAGGATGACAATGGGCTGTTGCTGGTGGAGCAGCCGAAGTGATCTGCTTGGGAAGAGGGGATTATTGGGAAAATGGTATAAATTCCCTCTTCCCAAGTAGCCAGAGGTATGGTAGAATGCGTTTCGCGAGGGCCCATAGCTCAGTGGTTAGAGCTGCCGGCTCATAACTGGTAGGTCGCTGGTTCGATCCCAGCTGGGCCCATTTATACTTCGTAGTCTTTTGCCCACAATATGTTTTTTTTTGGTTGTTCTTCGATGCCTTCAATCTCAGTGCGCCGCTTGCAGTGCCCACCTGATCCACTGGAACGAGATATATTTTGTTTAGTATCTCATTGTATACGGCAAAATAATCACATTGCCCTCGATAATTTCGTGATTGCTTGCCCCTCTGATGTCGGTCCTCAAGGATTGTTTTTGCAAGAAGGATATGCTATCTTGTAGGTAGAAGAACTGCATATTTCATATTCACCAAAATCCCCTCATTGCGGATCGTCAGGAAAGCGCCCATGGAGGTGACGCATGGCTACAACTCAGACGCGCTGGCAAATTGCAGGAGACTATTTCGAGAACTGCAACTGTAAGGTCGTATGTCCCTGTCTACTCTCGCCGAACCCACCCTTGACCTCGAGGCCGACAGAAGGAGCATGTGAGGTCGCCTTTGCCTTCCACATCAATAATGGCAGCTATGGCAGCGTCACGCTCGATGGCTTGAATGTGGCGATGATTGCACGTACACCAGGACCCATGGCCGAGGGAAACTGGTCCGTCGCGCTATACCTGGATGAGCGAGCCAGTGAGCAGCAACGCCAGGCTCTTCAGGCGATCTTCACTGGCGCTGCTGGCGGCCCATTAGCTGCCCTTGCACCTCTCATCTCCACCGTGCTAGGTGCGAAAGCCGTTCCGATCACCTTTACCATAGCTGGCAAACGCCGCTCGGTTGAGATTCCCAACATCATGCATCTGGCTGTCCAACCCCTACCAAGCCTGGATCCCAACAACGAGATCTGGGCCCTCAATGCCCATCCTTTTTCGCCTCAACTGGCGATGGCGGTTGGCGAGCAGAATAGCACCTGGACAGACTACGGCATGAGCTGGGATAACTCTGGCAAGAACGGCCACTACGCCTCGATCAACTGGTCCAACGCATAGAAACAAGCTGGCATTTCCTCAAGGAGGAGATATGTCTAGTACCACTCCCCAGCTCTTGCAACGCGAGCGTTACTTGATTTTGGGCAGCCTGCTTGTGCTGGCTGCCCTTGCCTGGGGTCTGCTCATCTGGCAGGCCCCTATGATGAACAATCAGGCAATGGGCCTGACCATGGGAATGAGCGCAATGCTGTTCATCGCGATCTGGACGGTGATGATGATCGCGATGATGTTTCCTGCTGCTGCTCCCATGATCCTCATGTTTGGTGCTATTTACGCTGGCAAGCGTCGGCAGGAGCAGCCGTATGTGCCAACCTGGATCTTCGTCAGCGCCTATCTCCTCGTGTGGGTCTTGTCTGGAGTGGTGGCATACTTTCTCGCCCTGGGAGTCGAGAATCTGGCAGGACGGTTCATGTGGCTTATGGAGAACACTACCCGCATTAGTGGCGCTATCCTGGTGATAGCGGGCCTCTATCAACTCTCGCCGCTCAAAAATGTCTGCCTCTCGAAATGCCGGACACCTTTACAATTTCTCATGACTTCCTGGCATGATGGATATGCCGGTGCCTTCCGTATGGGGATTGAACATGGTGCCTATTGTCTCGGGTGTTGCTGGCTGCTGTTTGTCATCCTGTTTCCGCTTGGCCTCATGAATATTGCAGTGATGGCATTGGTGACCGCGCTGATCTTTGCCGAGAAAGCGCTGCCCGTTGGTCGGCTGATCAGCCTGTTTGCGGGCGTAGGATTGATCGTCTACGGGGTACTTGTCATGTTCTTGCCCGCTGCGCTCCCGATGGGAATGTAAGGGTACGGCAGAGAGCAGCATTAGCTCTTAAAATCGGTTCCTATCCAACGAAACAAACCGCCCCAGAATATTCCACCCGCGCAGCATATGGTTATGCCCTCTCGCCGTCACGATATACGCGATATTGTCCGGGTTGCAATACCATTGCTCGATGATATCTTCAATGTTGTCAAACGGCCCATAGGTACCACCACGCAGCAGAACCATGCGCACTGTGCCTTCGCGGGCGCAGGTTTCGTCACGTACAAACTGGACGCGGTCGCCATCTTGATATTCGGGGAATGGAAGTCTGTTGGGGTCAAAGCCCTCTGGCCAGGAAATAATCTTCTGACCGTTGCGAAAATCGACTGGTTCCCAGCATCCCTTGCTGTTATTCCACATTGGTACAGGAAGGTAGCGTTCGCTCACGTTTGCTCCTCTCGTTAAAGCATACAGTAACAATGGATGCGTTTTCGGGCATGACGATCATGATGGAAACGCAGCTCTCTCCTCAACAAGAGGATAGTCTATTTTGCTGGAAAAGACAATGCGTTCACTAGACCTCATCTCTGTTTTTGCCAGTATCTGATTGCACATCGATCTTTTGCAACGTAGAGGTGATTCCCCTTATGTGGCGTTCAATGAGCGCCTGACTGTGAGCATAGTAGATTGCTTTCGCGTAAGTGCCGCCCTGTTCGACGATGCGTATTTCGAGTTGTTCTCTTTCGTGGAGTTCTACATAGGTTGTTGCACCTGCCTCATGCCTGGTAAACAGAATCTCTCTTGTTGGAGTATTGCGGTACGTATGCTGAGTGGATACTCTTACGGAAAGGTGTGCTGTTGCAGTCGGATAGGTGATACTGCACGCAATTTCATAGAGGATGGTACTCGCTTCCCGTGAGCGTTCCTGGGTGATGCACTCATAGGAGAGATGAACGCCTGGAAAGTGCGGCTGAGCTTCTGTGAATGAGGGATGATGTATTGTTTCGGACATAGGTATGTTCTCTTTCTGAAGAGTTACGACGAAGATTCAAGCGTTCCAGGTAACTCAAGGCTTTGCTCATTCTGCTTCCTTTGTTTCTTGTTCAGCGCGTCTGCATGCAACTCAGCATCGTGGCGAATGGTACATGAACGGATAATGGGGTCATCAGGACCCGGTTTCACCTCAGGAGAGAGGCACTCTCTGATTAAAAATACCTCTTGTGCCAATGATTGAACATAGTAGCGGTTTCTCATCATTAAACTTTCTTCTGTTGGAGCCTGAAGAATGGGGTCTCTACGAGCGCGAATGTTTACAACAAGCGCTGTTTTCTTCCCAGGTATGAAAGTGGTCAGAGAAGAAGGAGGAGACAGAGTCATTGTACACTATTTTTTATGAAAATACAAATTTTGTGGAAGAAAGATTTTTGGATTTTTTAATTTTTTCTAAAAAATTGCTTTTTTCTAAAAAATACTGTATACTTAAAAGGTATCCTATGAGGCATGTTCCTCGCTGAGGCAGCGCGCAATGCCCCTCCCTTGCGGATCGCTCATTACGTCACACGTCTTCGCATGCACCTTCTCCATGTGGGAACGGGTAACTGGGGTACAGTAGAAAGGGGCAGCCATATGCCGTCGCTCATCTTCCTGTTCCTCGCGCTTGCGCTCCTGGGTATGTGCTGTCACCCTCATGATATACCGGCTATCGAGCCAGAGAAAAATTCAGCATTATTGCGCGCGGATAAAGAATATCCTGCGAGCGAATCGTATAATACAGCAGATTTAGTGGGGTTCGCCCCGGAATTGAAGAGAACAGATGACATTGACTGATCAAACACTTTATTGCCGTGATTGCCGACAGGCCTTTACATTTACAGTTGGCGAGCAGGAATTTTACGAAAGCCGGGGATTGACCAATGCCCCAAGTCGCTGTCCTGAGTGCCGCGCCGCACATAGGCAGGCAAATCGTGGCCAGCGGGACTTTTCTTCTGGAGGAAGTAGCAGAAGCCGCGATTACGATTCGCGCCAGATGTATAGCGCTACTTGTTCAAGCTGTGGAGTGGAGACACAGCTGCCTTTTCAACCGCGAGGGGACAGACCCGTGTATTGTAGCGCCTGTTATCAGGCACAACGCGGTAATCAAAATGACCGCCGGTCGCGTTGGTAATGTATATGACAGAGATTGTGGTGAGGCCAGGTGATTCCTTTGATTGGGTACTGAAGCGGTTCCAGCGAAAGGTGCAGGAAGCTGGTATCCTCGCGGAAGCACGACGGCGCAGACATTACGAAAGCCCACAAGCCCGGCGCAAACGCAAAGCCGAGGCCCAGCGCCGGAGACGCCGCCGCTCTCGGTAATGGGGAGATACCCCTATCCTGTAATGCTGATGAAGAGACGTTCTCTTCATGTGTAACGTCTCATGGAATGGTTAGCCGGGAAGAGAGCAGCCCTTGTATCTGCCTCTGAGGAGTTACGCATCATGGTCTACTCGCGCCGAAATATCGCTGATGAGCAACAAGAGGCATACCAGAAAGCCATGCGGATTGCAGCGGTTTGCCAACAATTTCAAATCGAGCTTGATCCAATTGAGTGGCAAGAACTCGGCCTGTGGACAGTGGTGAAAGTGAATACGGTTGAGATTGCTCCTCTGCTCGACCTTGGACAGCGCGAGAGTGAAGATCTTCTACGCTTGATTCAGATGAAGTTGTTCGCCCACGCGGCCCTCGAAACCTTTCACGCCGGGTCAAGTCTCAAGGCCGTGATGTGGAGTCCGGTCGAGGTGGTAAAGCCGCAAGCGTTTTTGAGCCTCTGGGTTATCACTCTTGAGACGGATGAGCGCATCCCTGTTCTTGAAATCATGAGAAATGGGCAGCGGGTGTATGAACCGTACCAATTTGATGGAAATGATGGGCAGCAGCTCGCCCAACTCTTCGGTCCACTTTATGAGGGAGAGTATCACCAGGGCAAAATAGTGACCATCAAGGAGCGTGAGCGTCAATATACCGGGAAGATTATATACAGTATCCCACCTGGCAAAATGTCCACAAGTCGCAAGAATGCTGCGCGGGGGTATCGTACTGTTGCAGGAACAACCTATACAAACGATGTAGTAGCAAGGTATATCGTAGACTGCAATGATGGTTTCCCGCATATTGTGTATCAGTCGCAAATTGTTGAGTAACAGGGCAGGCTAACATCTACCCGACGTGTTCAGAAAAAGAGAGGCGGCAGCTCAGCAAGCTGCCGTCTCTCTTTGAATGGCCTGGAGCTATCCTAATGAATTACCCGGTCCAGCACCATGAGCGCGAAGATGGCTGCGAGGTACATATTGGAGTACCAGAAGAGGGTGCGCGCCCACTTTTTGGATTGTTCGCGCCAGAGGCGAATTGCGAGGTAGACCAGGCCGCCGCCCAGGAGCAGAGCGCCTACCAGGTAGAAGTAGCCCATCGTGCCCATCACGAAGAGGACAAGGGTGATTGCCAGCACGAGGACGGAGTAGAGCAGGATTTGCCGCCGCGTTTCCGTCTCGCCTTTGACCACTGGGAGCATGGGGATGCCTGCCTTTTCATAATCTTTCTGGATGAGCAGTGAGAGCGCCCAGAAATGCGGGGGCGTCCAGAAGAAGATGATCGCGAACATCCAGATCGCCGGTAAACTCAGGCTGTTGGTGATTGCGGCCCAGCCAACCAGCACCGGGACGGCACCGGCAGCGCCGCCAATGACGATATTCTGCGTCGTCGTGCGCTTGAGACCAAGCGTGTAGACGAAGACGTAGAACAGGATGGCGGAACAGGCCAGCACTCCGCTCAGCAGGTTGACGAAGGCCAGGAAAACAAAGAAGGAGGCGACACCCAGAATGATGCCGAAAATTAGCGCCTGTTGGGGTTCGACGCGACCCGAGGGCAGCGAACGACGCTGCGTGCGCCCCATGATCTGGTCGATGTCGCGGTCGATATAGCAGTTGATGCAGTTGGCACTGCCTGCCGCCATCGCGCCGCCAAGCAGGGTCGCTATGGTGAGACCAGGCGGGGGCAGGCCCTGGCGAGCAATAGACATGGCGGCTGCCGTTACACCGAGCAGTAGCACTGTCACGTGTGGCTTCATCAGATCAACATAGTTGGAGATGGTCTGGCGAACGAGGCTGACCTCTTTTTTCGCCTCGGCCTGCTCCATTTGCTCGATCTCTTGTGCTTCGGGGGCGGCTCGCAGTTGATTGGTGGCCATAGCTGCCAGTAGCACCAGCGTGCCCCAGACGGCGGTTGCGAGGGCAAGGTGCAGACCCGCTGCAAAGGCCGGTTTCTGAAGCATGACGATCAGGCCGCCGACAATGGTCTGAATGATGTAGAGAACGCCGCCTATCAATCCGACGATGGCCTGCGCGCGCGCGATTCGCCAGCGGCGAAGCGTGGAAACGACCGTCCAGAGCATAACCAGACCGACGAAAACGGCAAAGATGCGATGCAGGATGTTGATGTCCGCGAGATGGTTGCTGATGGCCCAGGATGCTGGTGTGCAGAGCGGCCAGCCGGGACAGGCCAGCGCGGCGCTGCTGCCAGTGACATACGAACCGAGCAGCATCAGGATGTAGACGAGCAGGGCATTGGAGACCGCCAGTTGGGCGAATTTGCGCGTCTTCGCGGGATGCTCTCGACTTCGCTGCGTTGGAGCCTTGCTCAGCACCGCGATGGTGATGACGATGGCGAAGATTGCCAGCGCCGTTCCCAGGTGCGCCGTAATGATCTGCGGCGGCAACTTCCACAGAACGGTTAATCCACCCAGGACGATCTGAATAGCCAGGAGAATGGGAGCGATAATTGCCAGTGTCAAGAGTGCCCGGTCTTTGCGCGCCCAGGCGACGATGCCGATCAACAGCAGCACAATCAGGATACTGACCGTGGCGGCAGTGAAGCGGTGGAATTGCTCTAGAAAGACGTGGTAAGTTCCCGCGTAATAAGCCTGCCCGTAGCAAAAAGGCCAATCAGGGCAGCTCAGACCTGAGTCGGTGGCGAGAACTGTGCCGCCAAGGGTAATGAGAAAATAGGTGACAAACGTTGCTAACCACGCAACACGACGAATGAATGTCATACAAGAACTCCTGTCCAGCGCTTTTCAGGCAGGAAGCTGAACGATGATGAATAAATACATATGTATTATGATGCAGGCAGCCATTGCCGCATGCCAGCCACCAGCCCGATCTCCTGACTATGAATGTCATCCGGGTTATTGGAGTCGAGCGTTTCGAAATAAAGTCTTTCGTGTCCCTGGGCATCGATGATGAGCATGGCCGGGTCGTGGATCACCTGTCCATTAGAACCAACCTGATCATAGATCTGATAGGAGCGATAGACTGCCTGTAGTTGCTCAGCAGAGCCGGTAAGAAAGAGCCACTGGTGCAGCATACCATGGTTGATCGACCAGTCCTGCACCGCTGTAACGCTGGTCGCCGAGGGATTAGCGTTAATAGCGACCAGCGCCACTTTTGTCGAGGCGGCTGTTCCTAGTTCGGCCTTTGCATCATACATAATTTTCGCGGTCAGGGGGCAGATACTGGTACATCGCGAGTCGATGAAGGCGAGGACAATCTCCTGGCCGCGCAGGGACGACAACGTGACGACGTGGCCGAACTGGTCAGTGAGCCGAAAATCGGGCGCGGGATTGCCAGACATGGGAAAGCCCGCGATGCCGAGGTCGGTAGGCTGCGCGATTGGCTGGTTCTGTCGGGATACGAGCAGCCGGGTTCCCCAGAAAGCCGCCACTGCGATCACAAGAAATGATGAGATAATAAAGGCGACCATGACCAAAATATGGATATGATCTGGACGACGCATGACCGTTTCCTTTCCGGGAATTGGTTTTTGAATGCGACTTGCAACTTTTTAGCGTTTATCTTCCAGCATCGTGATGTACCGCGATTTTTGAGTCATCAAACTGCAGAGCGAACCACTTCTGGAAGAGAACTGCGATAGCAATAATGAATGGAACGTCACCGAAAGTCCACATGATACCCGCACCAAGCTGTTGATCCAGGATGGCTGGGAACCCACCTGATACAGCGGCAAGGTGTGCGTAAGGCGCATAAAGGGGAGCCTGCGCAAATCCAAGCAGCATCGCCAGCACCACATTCTGTACGATCGCGACTCCCAGACATGCTAATTGCCCGAAGTAACTCAAGCGAGGGCGCAGCAGTGGCGATGGGATTATCTGTGTCCAGAAGAGAACGCTCACGGCAAGAAACGTCAGATGCTCGCACCAATCGTGGATGGTTTCATTTCTCAGGGCCAGGTCGTACAGGACGGGCCAGTGCCAGATCCAGGTTCCGGCAATCAAGATAGCGCAGGAGATGACGGGTTGCCGCAACCAGTGTCCTACATGCAGAGCTGCGCGCTTGAGTGGAGGCCTTGCCAGGGCCAGAAGCAGCCTGCGCCCCCATCCCGGTAAACCTAGCCATAAGGGTTGGAGCGGCGCTGCTGCCACAAGGAGCGGGGCCATCACTACGAGCAGGAGCAGATGCTGGATCATGTGCACCCAGAAGTAGCGGGCGGAGAGGATGTCAATGGGTGCGGAATCCCCGATCAGCGCGATGAATACGGCTCCCAGGAAGTAGCCAGCGCGCCAGTTCCAGCTATCCCACCGATAACTTCCAACAGAGATCGATTCTGAGGGAGTACTGGCAGCCTTTTTTGCTTGTTCCTCGCGCTCTGCCTGGTCGCCAGGAGATTGCTGTTTCCTGGCGAGGTTGGCAGTCTGCGCATGTATCGAGACGAGTGCCTGCCATCCACGGAAGTACAGCAATTCAGCGACCAGGCATCCGAGCAGCACAGAGGGCGGGATGGGCCATCCATTTGCATCAACCCAGATGCTCATTGCTGTACCTCCATTTACCAGTCTGCTCTAAAGAATCAAGGTGAACAGCCATAAAAACAGGCTGGCCAGAATCGTGTAGTACCACCAGTAGCCCGTCACTTCGGCAATGAAACTGAACTGCCCCACCAATCTCCCGCGAAAGATCCGGCCCAGAACAAGTAAGCCGACAATGATGGTCAGCAGGAAGTGGACCCAGGTAAACCAGGTGGCGAGCATCAAAACGCTTTCGTAGGCATGGAACGGGGTGCTGGTATATCCCAGGCTCAACTCTACCCAGGTTTGACCTACCAGCGCCAGCACCATCAATATCAGGGCAAGCATGTAAAATACCGATTGACCATTCCCATTGTTCCTGCGCACACCTCTTTCCCATGCATAATAGGTGAGGCCGCTCAGCACCAGGGCCACAGCTACCAGAATGCCTGGTAGGAGGGCGGGGGGATGATCCCCCGCGATCTTGAACTGGTTCTCGGTATTGAGCGCATTAAGGTAGCCACCCCCAGCGAGGATGGCGAAGACCGACAAAACATCCGACACAATGAACATGATCACCGCCGCTCGCGCTCTCCCAACTCGAATATGGGGCTCAAGCTCGTGGACATGCTCCTCGTGAGTCACCATCATAACTCTTCTCCAGTTCTATCAACTTTCTGGCTGTACTTGTGTCTGTAAAGGCGTTTCCAGCAGGCCGCCCTCGGCGTCAGAGGGATGTGCCTCGGGTGTCCCATAGTCGTAGGGAGTCGAGGTCACAACGGGTAGCTCTCCCTCAAAATTCTCCAGCGGGACAGGTGTGGGCACTGCCCACTCGAGGGTTTTGCCGCCCCATTCGTTGGCCTCGGCAGCCTCACCGCTGCGCAGCGTGATAATCACGTTGTAGACCGCAACAAACACTGAGGCAGCGATCAGGATGGCAAACAGGCTGGCGATGGTATTGGGCACCGCGAAAGGCGGAGCAATATTCGCCGACCAGCGCGGTTCGCCGATCAGACCCGCGTAGAACAGGGAGATGAAGGTTCCCAGGAAGCCGACTTCAAACAGCCAGAAATGCAACTGGCTCAGGAAGGGGTCAAGCCGTTTGCCGACCATTTTGGGGAACCAGTAGTAGAAGCCAGCGAAAAAGCCGAACACCCCTGCGCCCACCAGCGTGAAATGGAAGTGCGCGGTGACGAACATGCCGCCGTGTAAAATTTCATCGGTTGGCAGGTCTGCCAGGTAGATGCCTGTTATTCCACCGACGACGAAGTTGACCAGCACGGCCACCACAAACAGTATGGGTACTGTCACCCAGATTTTGCCGCGCCAGAACGTCCCGATCATTGCCAGGAAGAAGAACCCGGTGGGAATCGAGATCAGTTCGGTATCGAGCATGAACGGAGCATCCAGCGCATTGTTGGAGCCACTAAAGTACAGATGGTGTCCCCACACAAGCGCGCTCAGAATACAGATGGTTATCAGGCTGCCAATCAACATGCGGCGGCCAAAGATGCCCTTGCGGGAAAACACTGCCGTGACCTCAGCCGCGATAGCAAGCGAGGGCAGGAGAATCACATATACTTCGGGATGCCCAAAGAACCAGAAGAGATGCTGGTACACCCAGTTATTGCCACCGAAAGCGGCTTCGAAGAAAGATGTCTGGAAGACACGGTCCATCACCACCATGATCTGTGACATCATGAAGGTGGGAAACGCGGTCAAGCTGAGCAATACAGACAACACCACGCCCCAGACAAGGATCGGTAACCTTCCCCAGGTCATGCCCCTGGTACGCAGCACCAATACCGTTGTGATGATATTCATAGCGCCCACGGTGGTGGATATAGAAAAGATGATGATGAAGAAGCAGTAAGCAAGCATGCCGGGTGTCAATTGCTGAACTGCTAGAGGCGCGTAGCCCGTCCATCCAGTCTGGAAGCCGCCCAGGAAGAGGGTGGTAATGATGATCGGTATGTCAACGAACAGCAGCCAGTAGCTCAGCGCGTTGAGCCGGGGAAAGGCCATGTCGCGCGCGCCTACCATGATGGGTACGACGAAGTTGCCGAACGGGCCAGCTACCATAATGACCGCAGCGACCACCATGATAATGCCATGCATGCCCACGATGGTGTTGTAGGTGGAGGGAGTAAAGAAGACTGCCCCCGGCCTGGATTGCTCCAGGCGGATCATGAAGGCTCCCATCGAGCCAACGAAGAAGAGGATCAACGTGGTAAACAGGTATTGCATTCCAACCACTTTGTGGTCGGTTGTCCACTGGAAGTAACGCCAGAGTCCCTTACCTTTTCCTGCCAGCGCCAACTCTTCGGCTGGGGTAGGTTCGTGGCGCGCAAAGCCCCATTTGATGACGTCATTGAATGCACCAATGCCCACAAAGAAGAAAAACGCCCACCCCACGTAGATCGCGGCAACGGTCGCATCCTGGTTCTGACCCTGTGTAGCAAGGTTCACAATGATGCCAAGCACAGCCGCACCGACAACACCACAGATAATACCGGAAACCACGCTCGGGAAAAGCTGTTGCCTGAGGTTTGGATGCCTGGCTTCGATTGTGGTTTCGGTTACTGCTTGTTCGCTCATGGGTGTCCTCCCTGGCTTACTATCCAGTTATTGAAGTCACTCGTGTTGACTACATTCACTGCTTGCCACATAAAGGAATGCAAGAGGCCACACAGTTCCACACAGTTCACCGTATAGCTTCCTACCTGGGTGGGTGTAACAACGGGTGTTTGTGTTACTTCCCCCGGGTTGGCATCGACGCGTACTCCAAAAGCACGAATGGCGAAGCCGTGTAACACATCTTCCGAGGTGACGATGAACTGCACCGGACGATTGACCGGCAGCTCAATGGTCTGACTCTGGTTGGTCATGCCATACTGGGGGTATTCAAAGCTCCAGAGCCACTGCTGAGCAGTCACTTTGACAATCAGCGTGGAAGAGGTTGGAGCAGCAGAGGTTTCCTGGTAGTAGGCCACCATGCCCCAGATGAACAGAAAGAGACACAGCGCGCTGGTGACCCCTAAAAACCCGATCTGGAGTCCAGGTCTGGGCTTTAACGGGATGGCATCCTCGGTGGGCCTGTCCTTGACGCGGAAGAAGAGCAGGCTGTAGACGAGGAAGACAAAGACGAACATGGCCACCGGTATGGCCAGGTCGGTCAGGATGATAATGGTGAAGTCGTCGATACCCTCGAGATTACTTGCGCCCGCGGGGAGAATTACCGGCGCGAGCAGCGACCATATCACGATCCCGACGATAGAGAGGATTACCCAGTACGTGACGGCGCGGCGAAAATGATCTGGTTCCCGTGCTGCTGGCGTAGCGCCGGTATTTCCTTCAATATTGGCTTCCGACATTTTGCCCCCTTAATAACTTGTGACGGTTATAGTTCCTGCCATAAATCCGAGCGTACCCATTGGACCGCTAAAGCCATAAGGAACGCCTCGATCACTTCCACAGGGAACATAGCAGTGCCAGATGTAGGTGACACCTGCCGGTCCCGTGTGGAACTGGAAGGAGATGACGTTGGGGTTCGGGTACTGATTGCCGTTAATGGTTACAGCATTGGGGGCGTTGTCTGAGACTCCAGTAAGAGGCACACTTACCAGAATTGGGTAGGGTGAGTTGGGCGTGGATTGAATGGTGAATGTGTGTCCTGGCGCATCAGCAGTAACCTGGCTGAACGGCTTGCCGTTGAGGAACGCAACACCACCGATAGTGCCTCGTACCTGACTGAAGTAATCATTGATCAATGTACTGGCCGTGTCATACTGCTTAATGATAACCGTGATGACGCTGTTTGGTGGTACTTCGATGTTTGAGGCTGGACGGTTGTCGCCTGTGCAATAGGATACCCAATCGATTTGCGGGTCTCCAGCGTCAGCGTGACATACCTGAGAGTCTGGATACGCGGAGAGTTGAAGGGTGGCGCTGTTGGGCCCTGTTTTGGTTGCTTGATATACGTCTGATATGTGACCAAGTCCGGTGATGGAGCTAAGTCCCAGCCAGACGCCAGCGAGAAGCGCAAAACCTACACCCAGTGAGACGATGATGCCGAGATAGAAGCCTGATGAATGCCGTTTCAATGCAGTCCTCCTTGTCTGCGGTCCTGGCGCAAATGCCGACAAATGAGGCCTTACCCCCATTTGTCGGCTCGTAAAATAAGACTACATGCATTTCACCGTTAGAATTGCTCTGCCCCAAAAATCAGAGCTATCTGCTGAAATCGGCAACTCCTCGTATTCCTGAAAGCTTCTCTCGATATGAGCAGAGAAGCAACAAGAACGTCAGAATTGTTCCCCCTATTTACTTGTGCGGTGACGATAACACAAGTATAACATAAAAACATACGCTTGTGAATATAGATTTATAACAGACAAAGGTCACATTTTTATCACAAAAATGTAGCCAATATTAGCTATCATCGTCTCCTTTGACAAGGAATAATGAACGTGTTCTACTTTTAAAATGGAAGGTTATTTAAAACATGCCGAAGGAAAAATATGAAAGTAATTTCGATTAGACGCTGCTTTTACCTGTGTCTTTGTTGTCTTTCGATGTTCTTTTCGTATCCAGGGGGAGTATCCGCCACGGCATACGCGGATGGAGGCGCTCCTCAACTTGCTTATGTGGCAGGCGGTGGCCTGGGGGTTAGTGTCATCGATATCGCGAAGCGCCGTGTAACGGGAACTATGGCGCTTGCTGGTGATCCCCGCACCGTTTTGCTCAGCCTTGATGGCAATATCCTGTATGTCACAGAACCGGCGCTTGGGCGAGTTGTCGCTATTATGGCGAAAACAGGCAAAACACTTTGCGCAGCTTCGCTTCCGGGCCAACCATCGCTGCTCGCGCTAAGCCTGGATGCGACGGTTCTGTATGTGGCAGGACAGGGAGATAGCCGCGTGCGGGCCTTGAATTCTGCAACATGCGCCATTGAGCATATTTTTGAGACGCGCGAGCCTGTTTATGGATTGGCGGTAGCGGCTTCAAGGGCACCGAACGCCACGCCTTCGACCCCCAATCAACTCTGGATTACAGGCAGAACCTCGCTCACTGTTTTTGAGGTAAATGGACACCTGCTTGGCTCGATACCTATAGCAGGAGGGCCGCAAAATATTTGCATTCCCGGTGGTTTTACAGCCTATGTCACCACGCGCCAGGGAACGGTGGTTGCCGTTGACCTCGCTACGCGAACCGTGTTGCGTGTGCTGTTGCAGGGCGGACAATTTGGTCCGATGGATTATGATGCCAATACAGGTGAAGTATATGTGCCTGATCGAGAACATAACCTGCTCGATGTTCTCAGTCCGGTCACTACCAATACTCCTGCACATGGGCAGGAACTGGCGCGTATCATTTCTCTCAATAGCTCTCCGCAGTCGGTTGCTATTACGAACGATGGTCAGCTCGGCTTTGTGGCGCTCGCTAACGGCCAGGTCTTGATGCTTGATATTCCTGGGCGAAGCGTAATTACCAGTATTTCTGTAGGCGGAAATCCACACTTTATCATTACCGGTCTTTACCCATCGAGTAATAGCACAGCACCTTCGCAGTCCGTTCCAGCAACAATGCCTGTTAGCCTCATTTTGCTCGTTAGTTTGCTGGTACTTGTGGTCGTATTAATGATGATCTGGCTGCTGAGAAAATTTTTGCAGAAGCGCGTTTGAAAGGGCAATACTCTTTCTCCAAAAACGAGAAACCTGTGCTATACTCGAAGAAAGGTATTTGCTCCTGGCGTAGAAAGAGGCATACCTATGAAAGTGAGCCGCCGCGAGCCGGTTAATACTCCTGTTCAGGAGCCTGAGCGCAAGAAGCAGCGCAGGCGAAGAATAGCCGTGTTAGGTGTTGTCACTTTGATCAATGGGGGACTGCTGATCTTTCTCCTGACGCAATTATTGACCCCCGCTTCGCAATCCAATTCGGACCCGTTGCTGGGTCATGCTGCGCCGGGCTTTTCACTGAAAATGTTGAATGCTTCAGCCGGACAGCCCGTCCTTTCTCTTGCGAATTTCAAGGGCAAACCAGTTGTCTTGAATTTCTGGGCCTCCTGGTGTGAGCCATGCAAGGAGGAAACGCCGTTGCTAGAACGCACCTGGAAGCAGATGCAGGCCCAGGGAAAAGATGTCGTTTTCCTGGGCGTTGACTATCAAGACGCCAGCAGTGAAGCTCACGCCTTTTTGCAGCGCTACAATGTCAGCTATCCGGCAGTGTTGGATACCGATGGGTCGGTTGCGACTCGCTACGGCATCGCATCACTGCCGCAAACGCTGTTCCTTAATCGGGATGGAACAGTGGTGAGCAGGGTATCACGCGAACTCACTGCTCAAACCTTAACGAGCAATCTCCAGTTGATTCTGTGAGCCTGGTTGTTCTCAACCAAACAAGGTTGGCGTTGATACAACAGTGCTTGAGCGTTTTGGCCTGCCGTCGCGATGGAACAGGAAAGGATTGAGAATGCCATCCTCGTCGGTGGGCGACAGTCCTGCCTCTTGAATGAAGCGCGAGGCGACAGCATCTCCTCCCCGATAGCGGAGAATGCACGAGAGATAGAGTTGTTGTTGCGCCCGGGTAAAGGCGACATAGGCAAGACGGCGCTCTTCTGCCATGCCCGTTTCGACGATTGGGCCATCCTCGGCCATTGTATACGAGAGGCGATGGGGGAAGATGCCCTCGGTCAGGCCCATCACAAAGACGACTGGACTCTCCAGTCCTTTCGACTTATGCACCGTCATCAGGCTGACACAATCCCGTTTGTTCTTGCTGGTATCCTCGGCGCGCTCCTTGAGCTGGGCCATACCATCTAGAAAATGGCGAATTGTGTTATAGCGCTGAGCGATCTGAAGCAGTTCTTCTAACTCGTCGATGCGCCCCTCAGGCCGCACCTCCTCGTGATGGGCGGGCGCTTCCGATTCTTCATCCCCCTGTTCGCTATATTTGCCGTCGCTATGGCGCAGGTGCATGTCATACGCAAGCTGGCGCAGGAGATGAATGGCCTCGGCGGGATGGTTGTGGCAGCGCTCGTAAACGTTTTTCAGCAGGGCAAGCAGGTCTTTCACCGCCAATTGGTGTTCGGTTGGTATCGCGAAGATTTGCTCTTCACAGAATTGTGGCCAGGGATTGCGCCCGGCGCGCTGGGAGAGCAGGGCATAAAACTCTCGAGTGAAGCGATGCGAGGTAGCCCCGGTGCGCGTGAAATAGGCCTTCGAGGGAATATTTGCCACTATCTTAAAGGCCGCGTTTTGCTCTCCGCTGTAAATGGGCGTAAAGACCTCGTCAAATTTTTTTTGCTGCGCGCTCTGGCGAGAGGCCAGGTAGTCCTGGTGAATGCGCATGCCATCGATCAAGGTCAGGTAGGCGATCATATCGCGGGTGGTTTTGCGTTTGAAAAACGAGGAGCCACCAACTGTGCGATAGGGGATACCTTTGCGGGCCAGCGCGATTTCTAACGAGGCAAGGTGATGATTGGTGCGCGAGAGGACAAAGATATCGCGGTAGGAGAGCGACTCGTGTTGCTCTCCCCACAAGCGTTTCAAGTGCGCGATGCGGTTGGCAATGCCTTGCGCCTCGCATTCCTGGTCCTCATAGGCGGTTACTTGAACCGGCGGGCCATCGAGCCGCGTTGCGCGTAGTTTTTTCTCGAAGCCCTCCATCGTGTCGTTATGCGAGATGAGGCGGTTGGCGGCTTCGAGTATCTGCGGCGTCGAGCGATAATTGTGTTCGATGGGATAAATCTTGCCCTCGGGATACATGGCGCGGAACGAGAGAATCGAGGCTTCGGGGCTGGCACCGCGAAACTGGTAAATGGCCTGGTCAGGGTCGCCAACCACGACCACGTTCTTATGGGAAGCGGCCAGGTACTGGATCAGTTGGTACTGCGAGGGGTTGGTATCCTGGGTTTCGTCCACCTGAATGTACTGGTAGCGTTTTTGCCAGGCTTTGCGAAAGGTGGCGTTGTTTTGAAACAGGGTGAGCGGGATGTAGATGAGATCAGGCAAATCATACAACTTTTCTTGCTGTTTTGTCAGCTCGTATTGGGTATAGATGGCGCGATAAAGTTCCGCAGTCTCGCTTTCAAGGCCCAGGCTTGTCGCAAAGAACACATCTGAGTCTTCCGGCCCTACCATTGCCTCTTTCGCGTGGTCAATCGCACTCAGAATATCCAGCAATTCGACAGTGCCATATGATCCGCCAGTTCGCTTGCCCCGTAGAGTGCGAATCACATCTTCGATAAGCCACTGGCGGGGTTCTCCGCTTACCAGCCGTTTATTTAACTCCAACGGAGTGTATTGCAATTTTTCGCACAGCATGAGGTGCCCTAGACGGTGAAAGGTGACTACGCGCAGCCCTTTTAATGCACTATCCGCGATGTTATGCGCCTTCAGGGCCTTCAGTGCGCGTTTCTCCATCTCTTTGGCGGCGGCGCGCGTGAAGGTGACGCACAGAATTTTTTCCGGCTCGATGCCTTCTACCGCGACGAGGCGCACCAGGCGCTGCACGAGAATAGACGTTTTTCCGGTTCCGGCGGCGGCAATGAAGGCAGCGGGACCCCTGGTATGGGCGATGGCGGCTGCTTGCTGCGGGTTGGCGGAAAAGCTGTGTTGAGTGTTGGCTTTTTGTTTATGTGTTGACATTGTGCTAATTGTGTTCCTCACATCCCTTCTCTTCTCCGTTATCCACTATAGCACGCCTGTTCGCAATCGACAACGCAATAGGAATTGCGCGCTATTTTTCTCTTGCCGGGGAAAGATGTCATATAATGCAGGTGGAGGCAACAACAAGAACGAATGCATAACCTGTCTATTTCTCCTCGCCTGGCCCGGCTGCGGCTTGCCCTGGCCTTTTTTGGTTTTGCCCTGGTGGGCTTGAGTGGCGGCGCAATGGGTATATTGCTTCCCAGCATCGGCAATTTTTACCGCGTAAACAATGCGGTGCTGGGATTGCTCTTTCTCGTGTCATCCGGTGGGTATTTTCTCTCGGCGTTTTGCACCGGGCTGCTTTCGGAGCGCCTGGGGCAGCGAGCGTTCCTTATAGTAGGAGCGTTGACATTTGCAGGTGGATATCTGTTGTTCGGCCTGCAACCGCCTTTCTTTCTGGTTTTGCTTGCCCGTCTGCTGAGTGGATTTGGCGCGGGCATCATCGAAACCGGCTTGAATGTGTATATTGCCGCCCTGCCGCGCAGCGCAGCGTTGCTGAATCACCTGCATGCCTATTTTGGCGTAGGCTCTCTGGTTGGCCCCTTGATTGCGGGCAGCGTGCTTGCGCTTGGTTGGGGCTGGAATGTCGTCTTTGTGGTATTTGCCATCCTGGGGATGGTATTATTGTCCGGCTTTGTGCTGCTCTTTGATGCTGTTCAACTCGGCGAGCGGGCGCAATCGACAAGCAAAGAAAGCGCTCTTGGAGCAACGCTCAGAACTGGCGCGGTCTGGCTGGCCGCCTTGTTTTTGCTGGTCTATGTGGGAGTCGAGGTGAGCCTGGGAAATTGGAGCTTTAGCTACTTGCTCACGGCAAGGCATATCGATACGTTGGCGGCAGGATGGATGGTAAGCGGTTTGTGGCTGGGCCTGACACTGGGTCGATTTGTGCTGGAAAATATAGCCGAGCGATTCGGCGTGGGCCCGGGAGGGTTGATGTACTTATGTATGGCAGGATTGGTACTGGGCATTGGCGTGATCTGGGCGCTTCCTTTCGAGGCGGCAGCAGCAATAGGTCTTTTCTTTGTAGGACTCAGTCTCGGGCCTATTTATCCACTCACAGTAGCTTTGACCCCGAGACTGGTGCCAGCGCAACTCGCGGCCTCCACCATCGGCTTTATAGTCAGTGCGAGCATTATTGGGCTTGCACTTTTCCCCTGGTTGGCTGGCATCCTGATCCAGTTCGCGGGTAGCTGGTCGCTCCTACCATTTATACTTGGTTTGACGGGGATAATGGGAATTTTCTGGCAATATACAACACGATTGCTGGCAAAAGCTCCCTTATCTGCGATGGTAGAATTCCAGAATGAGAAAGTGTAACATCATTGTGTCTGTGTTGATTGCTCAACCTGGTCTACGTGTTCCTCGACCGGACTGCCGTGAACAGTGACATCGCCTTCGCGTTCGAGACGCGGTACTTCCTTTCGGACGGTTTCAGTGAATTGCTGCACTTCTTGCACTTCTCGCTTGCCAACGATGATTTCTTCGGTGACCACAGGCTGCTTCTGAACGATGACCTGTTCTGTGCGAACGGGAATGCGCAGGACTTCGCCCACTTTTAGCTCGACTACCCGGGCCGCAATTTGTTCAGGAACTGGCTCGGATGATTGACCAGCAGCAGGAGCGTGTGGAGCCGGTCGGCGTTCGATAATGACTTCCTCGCGCATCACAGGAACAGTGATCGTTTTCTCTTCAGTCACGACCACCTTGCGGATGTAGATTTCGCCGACCTCAACGGGCTGCTTGTTCGCTTGCAGGACTTCTTCGCGTATTGGAACTACTCGTTCGTCCTTGATGCCATGCGAGTACGATTGCGCGTTGTAGGCTCCGAACTGGTAGAGAATGTCACGCGCTTTTTGTTGATGCCCGTAAGAGTGGACAAATACCAGTGTGCGCCCGGCATCGTATTCGCGCTGGTAGTAATCGGCATCTTCCTGGGGTAGTTCGTCACGGAAAGCATCGGTGATACTCTTGCCAGTCGATTCATGGCTGGAGAAGGCATGGAAAAGTTGCTCAAAAATACCTCCTGTACTGCCGCCCTGTCTCATCACATGAATCTCGTCCTGCCGAAAGCCAGCATAACGCAATTCGTCCACAGCGCGTTCAGCAAGCGCGCTATCACGAAAAACTCCTACCACGATGGGGCTTTCTGTGCTGTCCATCTGCCTGCTCCTTTTTTCTGCGGCTAGCATGTTGGTTTGAAAAGAACAGGCAATGGTTGCATTTTCACCATTGCCTGTGTCATCTTCCATCCAGTTTATTGATTATACTGGTTGTCGATGTTGGTGTCCTGGACGTTTACATCGCCCTCACGGTCGATACGGGCTTCCTCACGCTTGACGGTATCGCTGACCTGCTGGGTCTCCTGGACGGCGCGCTTGCCGATGGCGACCTCGCCGGTGTCCACCGTCTGTTTCGTGACGTTGACCTGTTCCTCACGCACAGGGACGCGGATATCCTCACCCTGGCCGATAGACTCATCTGTGGGCTGCCCAGAACCCGGGCGGCGCTCGATGTAAACCTCTTCATGGGTGACAGGGACGTTGACCGTCTTCTGCTCCTCTACCACATCCTTGTGGATGCCAACCTCACCGGCTTCGACCGGCTGCTTGTTGACCTGCAACTGCTCCTCGCGCAGGCGCAGGCGGCGGCGCTCTTCATCCCCAACGTCGGTCTGGGTGCCATAGTCGGCCTGGTTGGTGTAACCAGTGTTCTGAGTACCATAACCGCTCGTCTGGTTGATGTAGTCGGTCGTTTGCGTACCGGCAGTCTGAGCATAATTCGCCTGGTTGTAGTCGGTCGTTTGCGTGCTGGTCGCATAGGCGCTTGTGCTGCCCATGCGCGTGTTGAAGTCGTAGCCACCATCCTGCATCAGGATATTGCGAGCCTCATCCATGCGGTCGTCCGTGGTGACGGAAACGATGGTGCGCCCGTTCTCGAATTCCTGATTGAAGAAGTTGGCCTCGTTGTCAGAAAGACCGAGATTGGTGAGAGCGTCAGTCAGGCCCATACCGTCACGGCGCACTGAATGGCGAATCTGGTCTCCGCTAAACCCTGCGGCCATCAGGTCGTTCATAGCCTTCTGAGCCTGCGTTTCATCGGTAAAGGCTGCTACTACGATGTTACTTGCCATATTGTCTGATTTCCTTTCATTGAGCTACTTACTGGTAATTTGGATGTCACCTCATTGAATACGCGACATCCATCACTATCGTTTCACAACAATTAGCGAGGCCTGCTACGGCGACGCATCTCATCTTGTTGCATTGAAGTCGCCTGCTGAGCTTGCTCGCGCACCTGCTGGGGATCAATTTGTTTGGCTGCTGTAGTCGCGGTCTGCTCGCCACGATTCAGCCAGCGGCGGGCAGTTTCCTGTCCGCCAAGACCGAAGGCCAGACCAAAGGCAATCGCCAGGGCGGCGACAATCGCGCCAAAGAGTTCGTTGATGAGCGAAGGCGTAATCTGCAGCTGCTCAAGAGCGACCAGGGCGGCGAAGGCGATAATGGCCCACCTGGCAATGTTCGCGAACAGGTTGGGGCTGCCGATATTGGCCGAGGCCACCGCGCCGCGCACAATGTCGGCGACAAAGGTGCCCGCCAGTGTGCCCAGGAACAGCACCAGGATCGCGACAAACACGTTGGGGATGTAGGCCACCAGCGTGTTGAGGATGTTGCTCA